>Ga0101941_1000008_pt1 | contig 937040 bp, 821 predicted proteins | sample DewCreD2012metaG_3_FD_75242 | JGI IMG/M metagenome (GOLD analysis project Ga0101941, IMG submission 75242) | Hot spring sediment bacterial and archeal communities from British Columbia, Canada, to study Microbial Dark Matter (Phase II) - Dewar... ... | reverse complement strand
CTACGCGACGAGCTGCGCCGGCTCCAGGGAAATAATCGCACCTTTGTGGTATTGAAATACGCCGTACCGGAGGCGGAGCTCTCGGCCTGGCGGGAGAAATAATCGCACCTTTGTGGTATTGAAATTGCCGACATAAAGCCCGTCGGCCGCCGCTGGCACGAGGAAATAATCGCACCTTTGTGGTATTGAAATATTCCGTACCACGAAGCCTTCGGGCTCTGGGAAAAGGAAATAATCGCACCTTTGTGGTATTGAAATGAAGCGCACGATCGGTCAAGCCTTCTCGGCCTCCGAGAAATAATCGCACCTTTGTGGTATTGAAATGAAGCGCACGATCGGTCAAGCCTTCTCGGCCTCCGAGAAATAATCGCACCTTTGTGGTATTGAAATGGTAAAGGCTGGCCCGGGCCGATCCCTTTTCAAACGGAAATAATCGCACCTTTGTGGTATTGAAATGACGCCGGCCTCCCCCCCTTCCCCCCCTATAACCCCCGAAATAATCGCACCTTTGTGGTATTGAAATGAGCTGCTCCTGGAGCCGGCGCAGCTCGTCGCGTAGGAAATAATCGCACCTTTGTGGTATTGAAATTGATCGACTACGATCCTGACTGGACGACATGCATGGGAAATAATCGCACCTTTGTGGTATTGAAATTCGCGTAAGTCGGCTGGTGGGAGCGTGAGAAGTACCGAAATAATCGCACCTTTGTGGTATTGAAATTGACGAAAACAGGCCGTCAACCAGGACTATGATAGCGAAATAATCGCACCTTTGTGGTATTGAAATTTACAGGACTGTATGGAAAAGAAGCCCCTGGGGCGGAAATAATCGCACCTTTGTGGTATTGAAATTCGGGGCCTTCGAGGATTTCCTTCTTGGTGGTATAGGAAATAATCGCACCTTTGTGGTATTGAAATTCGGCCGCCGCTGGCACGAGACGCCATCGGAGCAGCGGAAATAATCGCACCTTTGTGGTATTGAAATCACGTGGTATTCGATGAGCTTCGAGAGCTCGTGCGTGGGAAATAATCGCACCTTTGTGGTATTGAAATCTATCATACGGGCGACCAGATACTGGTGCTGATGCTGAAATAATCGCACCTTTGTGGTATTGAAATTGGCTCACTCCGGTTGTTTGAAGCGTTCGATGATTTGAAATAATCGCACCTTTGTGGTATTGAAATTCCTGTAAAGGCGCTTGTTATAGAGCCGCCAGGCTATCAGAAATAATCGCACCTTTGTGGTATTGAAATCGCAAATACACTTCTACAGTTGCGTGGAACGATGCAGAAATAATCGCACCTTTGTGGTATTGAAATGGCAGCGAGGACATATTGCCGGAGTGCTTCAGTGATGAAATAATCGCACCTTTGTGGTATTGAAATCTGTTTCTATTAAAAGGCATCTTGAAGATAGTGGTGGAAATAATCGCACCTTTGTGGTATTGAAATTTTTCTTTTGCGCCACGAAACCCTTCTTTAAAACCGGAAATAATCGCACCTTTGTGGTATTGAAATTTTGATGAACTGTCACCCGAAGCTCGCGCCGCTGTTGAAATAATCGCACCTTTGTGGTATTGAAATTGAACGCGACCCCAAAGTCAGATGCGGCAAGTATGGGAAATAATCGCACCTTTGTGGTATTGAAATTTTATGAGAGTATTGCCAAAAGGGCCGCATCACTGAGAAATAATCGCACCTTTGTGGTATTGAAATTTTGTGCAGCTTTAGCGTAGCGAGTGCGGCTTTCCAGAAATAATCGCACCTTTGTGGTATTGAAATTACCACCTACCGTAAACAATTCCACTACCCCTTCAGGAAATAATCGCACCTTTGTGGTATTGAAATAGCGCTGAACTATGCGCTTAGACAGAGCTGTATAAAGAAATAATCGCACCTTTGTGGTATTGAAATTCACATAATTTTTGCGTTTTCTTAACAGATTTTGCGGGAAATAATCGCACCTTTGTGGTATTGAAATTAAGGCCACGTCGCCGAAGCGCGCTAGCGATCAGCGAGAAATAATCGCACCTTTGTGGTATTGAAATCGACTCGAAATGGACGACTCTCGCGCTGTTTTGAACGAAATAATCGCACCTTTGTGGTATTGAAATAAAAGCTGCCGGCAGAAGCCCGCCGTGCGGTGTACCGAAATAATCGCACCTTTGTGGTATTGAAATTCGGTACTTGCGCGCTAGGTAGACTAGCGCAGCTTCGAAATAATCGCACCTTTGTGGTATTGAAATAGGTTGGGGATGAGGGGATGAGGGGATGATAAGTTAGAAATAATCGCACCTTTGTGGTATTGAAATGCGAAGCGCTCGCGCGATGCGTTGGGGTTCTCCCCTGAAATAATCGCACCTTTGTGGTATTGAAATCAGCGGCACGAATGCACTTGTGCCGGGGCAAATTGGAAATAATCGCACCTTTGTGGTATTGAAATCAAGTAACGCCGGCTTTGCAGCCAGCGGTATTGCAGAAATAATCGCACCTTTGTGGTATTGAAATACGGTACGCATATTGTTTTGAATGGCGTTGTTGTGGGAAATAATCGCACCTTTGTGGTATTGAAATCGACGACTTAGAACTTGATCGTCTCGGACTCTATCGGAAATAATCGCACCTTTGTGGTATTGAAATCTCGATCACGATCTTTGCACCCAACGGCGCGAAGGCGGAAATAATCGCACCTTTGTGGTATTGAAATTTGCATACGTCTTTAACAGCGCGAGAGAAACCATCAAGAAATAATCGCACCTTTGTGGTATTGAAATTCCGCCGTAATGGTGACTTTGCCCGATTTGTGGCAAAGAAATAATCGCACCTTTGTGGTATTGAAATATGACGAGTCGTGCGGAGCCTACTTCGTCGCATCCAGGAAATAATCGCACCTTTGTGGTATTGAAATCGCAACGCATTCGGCAGTACGACTTTGACCCGCCGAGAAATAATCGCACCTTTGTGGTATTGAAATAGCTTTCCGTTCCTCAGCTGCCGGGTACCAGCGGCCGGAAATAATCGCACCTTTGTGGTATTGAAATCTTGGAAGTTGTGGTGTCACCGTATCTCACAAACGCGAAATAATCGCACCTTTGTGGTATTGAAATTCCGGTTTAGCATATCACAACTTTCGACTTGTTATTGAAATAATCGCACCTTTGTGGTATTGAAATAATGTTCGGCGAGCACGGGCAAGGGCTTCGGCCGCCGGAAATAATCGCACCTTTGTGGTATTGAAATATCAGAATGCAATATGATTGCTTACTTAAGCAAAAAGGAAATAATCGCACCTTTGTGGTATTGAAATGGTTGGGGACTAGCGTCAACCCGGCGCTTTTTAGGAGAAATAATCGCACCTTTGTGGTATTGAAATGCGAAGAGTTTGAAGAAAAGTCTTCAGAAGCAGTGACGAAATAATCGCACCTTTGTGGTATTGAAATTTTGTATATGCAATATAACCAGAGCCCGTCGTTAAAGAAATAATCGCACCTTTGTGGTATTGAAATCTGTTTCTATTAAAAGGCATCTTGAAGATAGTGGTGGAAATAATCGCACCTTTGTGGTATTGAAATGGTATATATTGGGACAGCCGGGGCGTCCACGTTGGGAAATAATCGCACCTTTGTGGTATTGAAATACAACCAAACAAAGGGGGTGCATCATGGAAAGGAAAAGAAATAATCGCACCTTTGTGGTATTGAAATGCCCGGAGGGTCAGCCTATTTTTGGCTTCGCCTTGGTTGGAAATAATCGCACCTTTGTGGTATTGAAATTCGGTTGCTTCGAAAAGAATGTAGCGACCGTCAACGGAAATAATCGCACCTTTGTGGTATTGAAATACGGCCGGCTTTGTCGTATTTGCCTTTTGGCCAAGCGAAATAATCGCACCTTTGTGGTATTGAAATTCATCGGTGCTGAATAATTGGAATTAGTTATGAGGCGAAATAATCGCACCTTTGTGGTATTGAAATTATACACGCAGCGGGTCAATTCCGGTTTTTAATCAAGAAATAATCGCACCTTTGTGGTATTGAAATTGTTTGCAGATATTATTCTTTCATCAATTACTTTTAGAAATAATCGCACCTTTGTGGTATTGAAATAAGATCAAAGTAACGATCTAGAACGCGAATACTTTTGAAATAATCGCACCTTTGTGGTATTGAAATTCAGATACAAGTGCCACAGATGGGCGCACGTAAACAGAAATAATCGCACCTTTGTGGTATTGAAATAGATCCGCTCCGTTGTACCAATGCGTGTTCTATTAAGGAAATAATCGCACCTTTGTGGTATTGAAATTTTATAATAGAATGGGCTTTAAGGGGGGATACTATCGAAATAATCGCACCTTTGTGGTATTGAAATTAGTTTTAAAAGATTATGTGAAGATTCTGCGAACTAGAAATAATCGCACCTTTGTGGTATTGAAATGAATAATAGCTGTAGCAGCTGGATATGTCGTTTGCCAGAAATAATCGCACCTTTGTGGTATTGAAATTTCGGCGCCGTGGTTGAGGATTCGTTTATCTTTGCGGAAATAATCGCACCTTTGTGGTATTGAAATTCTTTAATGATGCTCACCCACTTCCAAACGGTCAAAGAAATAATCGCACCTTTGTGGTATTGAAATTTGGTAGTCAAGTCTCTTATTTTGCGTCAATTTTCCGGAAATAATCGCACCTTTGTGGTATTGAAATTGCGCCCAGCAGCGAGCATATACCGCTGGAGGGCTTCGAAATAATCGCACCTTTGTGGTATTGAAATGAAGGTTTTCCAGAGTACTACATCACGTCCAGCCCAAGAAATAATCGCACCTTTGTGGTATTGAAATAAAGAATCCGGTTCCGTAAGGTCCGGTTCTAACCGCGAAATAATCGCACCTTTGTGGTATTGAAATATTGATGCATACTTATATACACTAGGCCAAAAAGCAGGAAATAATCGCACCTTTGTGGTATTGAAATCGAGGAGCCGTTCCCAGAAATAATCGCAATCTTTATGGCATTGGAATGAAAGCAAGTGAAAGAATTGTGATTTAGTGGGACTGGGATTTGTGATTCGTAATATTGAAATGATCATTATTAGGGGGAATAATCTAAGAAAACATGAGAAACGCTATCTGGGGCCTAGCTCTTCTAGGCATTGCAACGGTCAGCGGTTGCAGCAGCAATGTCCAACAGCTACGCTTAGCTCCTATCTTTGCAGATCATATGGTGCTACAACGCCAGCAGCCCATCCGCATCTGGGGTTGGGCAACGCCGCAGACAACCCTCCGCATACGCCTCGACACGCTCGAAGTGCAAGCTCAGGCTGATGCCAATGGCCGATGGATGGCTACATTACCCCCACTGGAAGCCGGAGGACCCTATACCCTCGAAGTGCAAGCAGGACCAAATACTTTGATCCTGCGAGATGTACTTATCGGGGAAGTCTGGCTTGCTTCAGGGCAGTCTAATATGGAAATGCCGCTCGTTCCTCGCGCCGCCGGCTGGTCACCCAACGATTCCGTCTTAGGAGCAACCGAAACCATTCGGCAAGCCAACTGCGCTTCTATTCGTTTGCTTACCGTCGAACATGCTGTAGCCCTAACACCTCAGGAGACGTTGAGTAACACCTGGCAAATCTGCTCCCCAGAAACGCTCCCTACCTTCAGCGCAGTAGCCTATTTTTTTGGCCATAAGCTCCATGAAGCCCTCGGCGTCCCAATCGGACTCATCCTAAGCAGCTGGGGAGGTACACCCGCCGAAGCCTGGGTTGACCGCGAACACTTACGCAAACTACCTGACTTTCAAGACCTGATTGTTCGTTTAGAAGCCACTGAACCAATACTCCGCGAACTGGAGGCCTGGCGCACCCAGCTTGAGCAGCGTGAAGTACCCTCGGATACTACTTTCTGGTCTACGCTCGAGCTAAATGATACCCTCTATGCCCACACACCGCTTAGCGATACACTCACAATGATACTTCCTAGCCGCTGGGAAGATACTCCACTAGGGGCTTTCGACGGCGTGGTTTGGTTCCAGAAAAGCGTTGAAGTTCCTGAAAACTGGATAGGCCGCGAGCTCATCTTGGAGCTCGGGCCCATAGACGACATGGACCGCACCTATTTTAACGGCCATCAAGTGGGTGGATATCAACAGCTAGGCTATTGGGAAACACCCCGTCGCTACCGCATCCCACCTGAGCTCGTCGAACGCCAAAACCTAATCGCTGTGCGTGTCATCGATACCCAGGGCGGTGGCGGCCTCTGGGGACGTTCCGAACAACTTCGCCTCTATCCTAAAGACCAGCCAGAGGTAGCCTTGTCGCTGGCCGGCCCTTGGCACTATCTGCCTGTGGCTGAATTGGTAGGACGCCGACTTTATGTTTTTGGCAAAGGGGATTTCAGCTACACTGGCAGACCTAAACTGCCAATCGCGATCGGACCAAACACACCGACTACGCTCTTTAACGGCATGATTTACCCCCTCATCCCGTTCAGCATGCGTGGTGCTATCTGGTACCAAGGGGAATCAAACGTAGGGCGTGCTGGACAATACGAACGGCTCTTTCCTACACTCATTCAGTGCTGGCGCGAGCACTGGAACTTAGGCGAATTCCCATTCTACTTTGTACAAATTGCTCCATACGACTACGGCCCACAGGCACGTTCCCAACGCCTGCGCGAAGCACAGCTACGCACCATGCTTAGCGTGCCCCATACCGGTATGGTGGTAACTATCGACGTGGGTGACGAGCGCAACTTTCACCCTGCGCGCAAACGAGAGGTGGGAGAACGTCTAGCAAGATGGGCTCTGGCGCACACCTACGGTTTCAAAGACATCACCTTCTCCGGACCTATCTATGAGCGCATGACACGCGAAGGCAATCGCATTCGGCTTTACTTTCGCTATGCTGACGAAGGCTTGGTATTGCAACCAACCGCTGATCAAAGTGCCTTTGTCGTTGCCGGAGCCGACCGCGTCTTTTATCCCGCCTACGTGCGCGTCGAAGGCAACACGCTGGTTGTCTGGAGTCCGAACGTCCCCAACCCTCAGGCTGTGCGCTACGGATGGTCGAATACGCCACACGCAGTGCTCTTTAACCGGGCTGGCCTGCCAGCCTCTCCGTTTCGAACCGATGATTGGCCGGAGGGAGATTAACTTTATGCCACTTGCTTTGAAAAAGGGACCGTGCATACCTTAAACGGTCCCTTTTTTATTTGAGGCAAGGCGATGAAGCACTTTTACTGGACGCTTTTCCTGATCGGATTTCTAGCAGGATGCAGCCTGCTGTTCCCAGAGAAAAATGAATCTAACCCCCAAGCAGAAGATGAGCCCACGGCTACAGTATGCGATCGGTGGGGCTCACGGGATGTCGCCGGAGGCCGCTATCGGGTGATCAACAATGTATGGGGCGCCGAAACAGCGCAGTGTATTGAAATAGGCTTGGAAACGGGCAACTTTATCCTTACGCGGGCTGAGCACAGCAACGGCGATAATGTAGCTGCCTATCCAGCCATCTATTTAGGATGCCATTGGGGCGCTTGCACGAGCCAGTCGGGCCTACCCCTTCGGGTTGAGGCGATCTCCAGGCTTCAAAGCAACTGGAGACTTACACCCATTAGCTCAGGTCGCTGGAATGCTGCCTACGACCTTTGGTTTAGCCCGTCGCTTACTTCAACAAATGGCTATAGCGGCGGGGCTGAACTCATGATTTGGCTCAACTGGCGAGGTAACGTGATGCCAGGGGGAAATCGGGTAGCGACCGTCTCTCTGGCCGGCGCTACCTGGGAAGTATGGTTTGCCGATTGGGACTGGAACTACATCGCCTACCGGCGTACAACACCCGTCACGGAAGTGACCCAGCTCGACCTAAAAGCTTTTATTGACGATGCGGTAGCGCGCGGCTACATCAGCCCAACGTGGTATCTGCATGCTGTAGAAACCGGCTTTGAACTTTGGGAAGGGGGTAGGGGGCTCAAAAGTAGCGATTTTAGCGTTACTTTGACCGCACGCTAAAGTGAAACTTTGGGCCACATACTTGGTGTCTAAAGCTTGTAAAGCCTTTGTGTAGCGATCCTTTGCAGCCCTACGCTACGGCATTTCTTTCATGCTTTAAAAACGTAAAAGGGATGACCATGGCAACGTATCTCATCTTCACGCGGCTGGGCCCCGATGCATTCAGAGATCCTAACGAGTTTCGGCAACTGGCTGAACGCGTCTCTTCAGAAATCCAAAAGCGCTGTCCCGGCGTAACCTGGAAAGAAAGCTACGTGACGCTGGGGCGTTTTGACATTGTAGACATTGTGGAAGCTGCTGATCAAAAGGAAGTGGAGCGTGCAGCCATGCTCATTCGAGCATTGGCACGAGCCACAACCGAAACTATGCCTGCTACGCCCTGGAAAACGTTTTTGGCCCATTTAAGCTAAAAGTCTTCAGGCTACGTGATGCAGTAGCCTGAGCTCGTAGAGCAGGTCGCGTACGTCGACAGCCTCGTGGGGTGAGGGACCCAAGGCATCAGCGATGGGTGCTAAGGGATCCTGCAAGCGCACTAGGGTGGCTTCTACGCAGGCTGCTAAAGCTTCAAGGTCGTAGCCGCCCTCAAGCGCTGCCACTAGGCGGCCGTCGCAACAGGCATCGGCCCATTCCATGAGCTCATAAACCAGGGCAGCGTAGCCTGTTACGCTGAGCTGCATGGACCCTAGCGGATCGCGCCAGTGGGCATCGTATCCAGCCGAAAGAAAAATCACCTCAGGCCGAAAGCGGCGTACTACAGGGCCTAACAGGCGTCGAAAAGCCTCTAGGTAGCCCTCGTCTCCGGTATAAGCCGGAAGCGGCACGTTTACGGTAGTGCCACGGCCACGTCCGGTACCGATTTCCTCGGCCCGACCCGTGCCAGGATAATGGGGAAACTGATGCACACTCAGAAAAAGCACATTCGGATCTTCGTAAAAGACTTCCTGCGTGCCGTTGCCATGATGGACGTCGAAATCCACAATAGCCACGCGCTCAACACCAAAGGTTTGCTGCACCCAACGTGTAGCAATAGCTACGTTCGAAAACAGGCAAAAGCCCATGGCTCGGTCAGGTGTTGCATGATGACCTGGGGGACGAACCGCCGCAAAGCCATTGCTGGCCCGCCTTTCAAGTACGGCTTGCGTAACGGCTAGAAGTGCACCCACAGCTTCCAGCGCAGCTTCTAAGCTACCTGGCTGTAGATAAGTGTCGACGTCGAGTCGGAGAGGAGCATGCGCTACTGCTTGCTGCAAGCGTTCAATGTAGGTGCGTCGGTGTACCAAGCGAACAATTTCCCAATCTATGGGAAGAGGCTGCTGAAGCGCTAGCCGGTCCCATAGCTGCGCAGTGGTCAAGCGCTCTCGGATTGCTTCCAGGCGTTCCGGTCGCTCCACATGTCCGGTTTCTGCATGGGCCGTGTGCGTGGCATTCCAGGCAAAGGCGGTCGTCATACAGCAACGGCGCTTTGTTGGAGAAAACTTTCTCCTAAAAAAGTAAGCCGATGCAAGTTTGGCAATTAAGCAAGACTACGTAGAATTGGCCATATGAATGTGCGATAAGTCACGCAGCAGCGCCAGAAGTTCCGCAAGGATCATGGCGGTTGCACCCCAGATGCGATGCGATTCGACCTCGAAAAACGGGACCTGCGTGCGCTGCCCTCGGATATCCCAAAGCTCACACCGTTGCGCATGAGGATCCAGTAGCCGCTCCAGCGGTACCCGGAGCACCGCTGCAACTTCCTCTGGGCAAGGCTTAAGGGGAGGAAGGGCCTGGAGGCTGCCTACAAACGGATAGACGCAAAAATGGGATACAGGAATATAAAGCGGCGTTAAGGCGCCTAGCAGCGTGATGCTTGTGGCCAAGATGCCCAGTTCTTCTTCGGTTTCGCGCAAAGCGGTTTGCCAGAGGGGTTCATCGGCTTCGCGCCGGCCTCCTGGAAAGCTAATCTGCCCTCCATGGGCTTTGAGATTCGCCGGACGCACAATCAGTAGCACCATGGGGTGCGATAGCTCAGGGTAGATGGGCACTAGCACAGCAGCTTCTTGGCACATTTTGCGCTCAGCCCGAAACTGCTCAGGATCTTGACGGTGGGCTGGCGCCATCGTCAGTTGCGCCTGTGTGCCAGGCAAAGGGCCTTGGAGCCGCTGGCGTAAAGCGTCGATGACCTCATGAAACGTCAGCATGGCCCTCCAAACGCGCTGGTGGCGCTAACGGGTTCCCGCAGCTTCCAAGCGATAGTCGCGATAGTACACTTCTTGCGTGATGAGCATGGTGTAGCGACGCATGCGGCGACGCATTGGATGCATCCATTCGATGTAGCGGTACTGGGGCAGATCCAGCCCATGCAGACGTGTAAACCGAGTCAGAATAACCCTAGGGGGAGCAGCAGGTCGCCAGCGCACGAGCAAGCGGCTCTGTAGCAGCCGTCCATCCTGTTGCGCAAACCAGAGCGTAGCACGCTCGGCAGGACTAGGGCCAGGAGGGTGCAGTTCGACGCGCCAGCAGGGCGCAGCCTCAACGGTGTCAGCGATTGCCGGAGCGTGCGCTAGCCAGCGTGTCCAAGCATTGCGCAGAGGCATCACATGGGCCAGTGCGTGGAGCTCGGCTTCAGCAAAGGCAGGGACTGGTGGCGTAGGTATCCGATTGTTGATGTCAAGGGAGCGTACTTGCCAGCCCATGACATCGGCCTCCAAGTACGCTTCAGCGGCGATCTGCCAGCGACGCACGCCAAAAGGACTGTCCAGTTTACGGTGGATTTCAAGCGTCACGCGCAGTGCTTGCCAGCGGCTCCACGCTTGCCGCTGCGCGTGCAGCCAGCGCTCCATGAGCGTATCCGCTGGGAGGCCCTGCGCATAAAGACCAGGGCCTAGCCATAGAAAAAGCATTCCAGCCAGACACAAACGACGCGCGCGCATAAGCAAACGGTCTAGGCCAGCTACTTCCTTTATCGATAGCTGGCCTGGCAAGATGTTGCCAATATGTGGCAAAAGTACACTTTTTTGTCATCGCGGGAGCATTTTTTTCGTTTGAAACGATGCTACCTTAGATGCAACGCTGAAGGGCTTGCTATGGCTGCGCAGCTCCTTATTGTTGAAGACGACGAAGCGCTACGAACGCTCCTCGTCGAGCGCCTGCAGACTGAAGGGTATGCAGTAAAGGCCGTGGCTTGTGGCGAAGCGGCCTTAGAAGAAGTTGCCCGTGCGGTGCCGGATCTGATCATACTGGACCTCATGCTGCCCGGTATGGATGGTTTAGAAGTATGCCGCCAGCTTCGGGTGCGTTATCCGGCAGTTTATGTGCTTATGCTTACAGCGCGCTCAAGCGAGCTCGACCGGGTTGTTGGGTTAGAGGTAGGTGCAGACGATTACGTCACCAAGCCGTTTAGCCTAAACGAGTTGGTGGCACGGGTTCGCGCTGGATTGCGGCGATTGCAGCTCGACCGCGAAGTAACTGTAGAAGAGCCGCTGGTGTTTGGAGGCTTACGGATTGATCCCGTGCGGCGGCAGGTTTGGCGTGACGGGCAGCTGGTGCATTTGACCGTTCGCGAGTTTGACTTGCTTTGTTTTTTGGCGCGGCATCCCGACCGTCCGTTTACACGGCTGCAGCTTCTACGGGAGGTGTGGGGTATTGATTATCCAGGATATGCCCGCACCGTCGATTCGCACGTGCAGCGTCTGCGTGCTAAAATTGAACCGCTGCCCGGCTCGCCGCGCTATATTCGGACGGTCTGGGGCGTGGGCTACAAGTTCCAGGCCGAAGAAGAGGCATGAGCTTTTGGCGACGCTCTGTGTTTGGCCGGGTTGCGCTGCTGCTGAGCGGCGCCCAGGTGCTGGTTGCTTTGCTGGCTGTGGGGCTGAGCGCTTACTTTGCCCGCACGCGTAGCCTGGAGCTTGCCGCAGCAGGTATTCGCCTACGGTTAGATGCCCTGGCTGAAGAAATCGAGCAGCGCGTAGATCTTGACAGGGCTGACTTGGCGCATCTGCCGCTTCCGGTGCAGCTCGACCTGAGCGCGCGCTTCCCAGATCCGGTGTTGCTGCTGGACTCGCTGGGACATTTGGTAACCATTATCTGGCCTGATTCTGAGCTGTTTGGGCCTTATCCAAACACTTTGCCCGTTTTACCGTCTGAGGTGGCCTCCTGGCTGCGTGCCGATGAAGTGGTTGTGCAGCTTGAGGGCGACGGTTGGGTGCTGGCTCCGCTGTACCGCCTAGACGGGCGGCGCGCAGGTAGCGTACTGGTAGCACCACTGAGGCGGTCGTTGGCACGAGAGCTTTCAGGAACACAGGCGGCCTACTATCGCGCCTTGGCGCTAACGCTGGCAGCAGCTGTCTTGCTAGCGCTGCTGCTGGGAGCCTTGTTCACCCGCGCACTGCTGAAGCCCCTTAGACAGGTGGTGGCCGAGGTGCAGCGATTAGGCGCAGGAGACCTGAGCGCTCGGTTGCCTGTTGCACGGGACGATGAGTTTGGCCGTCTGGCCCGCGCTGTCAATGAAATGGCTGAAGCTGTTGCACGCAGTGTTACCCTCTTGCAGGAAACCGACCGTATGCGCCGCGAGCTGATTGCCGGTATTGGTCACGATCTGCGCACACCGCTGGCTACGCTGCTCGGCTACCTGGAGGAGGCGCAGCGGCACCTTGAGGCAGGTCGCCTGGAGGCTACCCAAGCTGCTCTAGAGGTGGTCCAAACACGCGGCCGGCACCTTGGAAGGCTAATCGAAGACTTGTTTGAACTAAGCGTATTGGAGCGTCCAAAACCGCCCCTACACCTTGAGCCCGTACCGCTGGCCGAGCTGCTTGAAGAAACCGCACGCGCACACCGGAAGCTATTTACAGCAGCCGGCATCAAGCTGCAAACGTCGTGGCCTGCTGAGCTGCCTGTCCTTGAAGCCGATGGTGCCCGCCTGCGGCGCGTACTGGACAATCTGCTCGACAATGCCCGACGGCATACCCCCTCGGGCGGAACGGTAGTGCTTAGCGCAGAAGTCACGGAAACCATGGTGCGTTTGGCTGTGCACGATACCGGGGAAGGTCTAACCCCAGAGGAGCAGGCACGACTGCTGCGTTTCCCTACTACGGAAACACAACCGCAGGGCACAGGGCTAGGCCTTCGGGTGAGTCAGGCTATTGCGCGGGCCCACGGCGGCTGGCTTGAGGTTAAAAGCAGTCCTGGTCAGGGGAGTACGTTTACCCTTGTACTGCCGCGCCGAGAGGTGCAGTTTGACTAAGCCGTCCTTATCCCTCAGCTGCTTTTGGGGGCAAAGCCGGGGGTAGCTTCACTTCAAACGTAGTCCCGCGACCTTTTTCCGAAACCACGCTAATCTGGCCCCCCATGAGCTCAACCAGCCGACGAGCAATCGACAGGCCTAGACCAGCGCCTTGGTGCGTCTGTGTTAGGCCTTCCCGCTCTTGCCGAAAAGGTTCAAAAAGATGGGGCAAAAAGGCAGGATCGATGCCACAACCGGTATCTTCCACAGCTAGCCAAACCATCCCGTCTCGGCTGCCGGTATGCACGCGTACGTAGCCAGCATCGGTGAATTTGATGGCATTCGAAAGCAGGTTGACCACTACCTGGTGGAGACGACTAGGGTCGGCCATCGCAAGCGGCGGATGGCCCAGCTCGAGCTCTAGTAGCAGTCCTTTGTCCACCGCCAAAGGGCGCATGAGCTGGGCAGCCTGTTCCACAATCTCGTTAACCTCCACAGGGCAGAGCTTAAGCTCTAATCGGTTCGCTTCGATCTTGCTCAAGTCTAGTAGATCGTTGAGCAAGGTAAGGAGTCGCCGACCGGAACGGTTGATAATTTGGGCAAATTCGCGCAGGTCTTCTTGGCCTCGAGCAGCCAGCTCTTCATCCAGGAGCTCCGCAAAGCCTAAAATGCCCGTCAGTGGCGTGCGAATCTCATGACTGATGTTGGCCAAGAAGGCCGACTTAAGACGGCTAGCTTCTTCGGCACGTTCCTTGGCTTCCTCCAGCTGCCGTTCGGCTTCTACAAGTTCAGTCACATCCGCCATCAGGCCAATGTAACCCACATGTTGGCCTTGCTCGTCGTAGAGCAAATCGATGTGCACCTCATCCCAAAAGGTTGACCCATCCTTACGATAATGCACAAGCCGAGCGTGGGCAGCGCGTCCGCGCAGCAGCCGTAGTCGCATGCAGCGAAGTGTTTCGCGGTCGGTTTGCGGACCGTGCAGCAGGTGCTCAATGTTTTTACCACGCACTTCCTCAAGAGTATAGCCCGTCAGACGCGTGAAGGCATCATTGACCCAGACGAGGTTGCCCCGGGTATCGGTTAAGGCCACGCCTTGTGAAATTTGGGCAACTACGCGCGCCAGGCGCTCGCGCGTTTCCCGCAACAGGGATTTTTCCATACCCAAGCTGGCCAGCTGGGCCAGACGGGCAGCGATGGCCTGGTCATCGGCACTTGGCGAGCGAACTGTTTCAAAACACAAACCCATAACGCCTAAGAGTTCCTCGCGGCTACCGATAAGGGGTAAAGCCCAGCAGGCGCGTATGCCCGTTTGGCCGCGCAGCGACCGCAGCTTGGCCCAAGAGGGATCGCTTTCGATGTCGGCGGTCCAGACGGGCTGGCGAGAGGCTAGCGCCTTTCCTAGGCTGTTGTCAAAGCCAATGGGCTGACCCTCAAATGCTGCCGTAAACGCCGAAGGAAGGTTGGGCGCTGCACACAGGCGCAGTTTTCCTTCTTCGTAGAGCCATACCGAGGCCAAAGCACCAGGCACAAAACGTTCGGCCAGATGGCAAAACTGCGTGCACAGTGCTCGCCGTGAAGCCCCAGCAATAAGTTGTTCTAAAAATTGCCCTTCTGCTTCTAGCAAGGCCTGCAACTGCCGTATTTCGGTAATGTCGCGCGCAATGCCAGCAATGAGTCGGATGCGACCGTCAGGGTCAGGGATAGGTACAAGTTGGGTGAGCCAAGTACGCCGTCCTGTGGGTAGATCTAGCGTTTCCTCGTATTGGACGGGATGGCCTGCCTCCAGGCATCGCCGATAATTGCTGGTCACATGGGCTACCAGCTCGGGAGGCAAAACTTGGTCGAGAGGACGGTTCCAGAGCATCTCCGGCGTGAGGCCTGTTTTGCGCTGATGGGAAGGATTGGTGGCCTCGACCAGAAATTGCCCATCTTCGGTAACGCGAATCCAGAAAATAGCGTCTTCGGTGTGGTTGTAGAGCCCCAAATAGCGGCGGCGCTGCTCAAACAAGTCGGTAAGATCGATGAGTGTGCCTTCGATAAACTCGGTGCCATCCTCTTCTCGGACAATGTGGACATTTTCGATGCCCCAGAGCCTACGGCCATCTCGCCGTCGCAGCTGAATCTCATAGTTAACCAGACAACCTTGCTGACGTAGTGCTTGGATAAAGCTTTCCCGATCGGCTTGATTGAAGTAGAGGATGGCAGCACTCTGGCCGTTGAGGGCTTCGGGATCCTCGTATCCCAGCATGCGGGCTAGGGCAGGATTAACAGCCAGGATGCGCCCGTCGAGTGTGGTGCGGTAGTAGCCGGCGACGCTGTGCTCGAAGAGCCGGCGGTAGCGGGCTTCGCTTTGCCTTAGGCGTTCTGTCGCCCGCACTTCGTCGTCGACGTCCAGCACAGTCCCCAAAATAGCTGGCTTACCGTTGTGCATAATGCGCCGCCCGCGCACTTCTACGTAGCGAATGCTGCCGTCTTTACGTTTGCCTCGGAAGCGATAGCGCGCTTCTTCGACCTGGCCTGAGAGTCGCTCGCGCAGGTTTTTAATTACAAAGGGTCGATCAGCTTCTGCTACAAGTTCTAAGACTGACGTCCCTTCGATTTCTTCTGGAGTATATCCAAAAATGGCGGCGGCTTGGGGATTAGCTAGCACAATCTTGTCCCCCTGGAGGAGGTAAATGCCGGCCAAGCTGGTTTCAAAGAGGGCGCGATAGAGCGTTTCGACCTCGCGGAGTGCTTGCTCTTCGCGCAGGTCTCGGAAAATACCTAGTATCAGTTTTTTCTTTTCGATCGGAAAGACGCGAGCCAAGATTTCGACAGGCACCCAGCTGCCATCCGCACGCGCAATCAAAAGGCCGCGTTCACGTGCAGCGCCAATTTTTACCGTTTCCAGAAATTTTTGCCAATAATGCTCGGCTAGCTCAGGAGGATGCAGCGCTGTAACAGACATGCTGCAAAGCTGCGCTCGGCTGTAGCCCCAAAGCCGCTCGGCTGCGGGATTGGCTTCCAGAACCTGGCCCGTTTCTGGGTCAGCAATTAAAACCGCTTCGGGGGTGTGCTCATATAGAGCCTGATAAATGGTTGCGTGCAGGCTGGTCTGGGTGGGGTACTCCATAGGAGCAAAACATTGTATGCTGCCTCTTGAGGCTACTGCACAAACCTTATTTCAAAGGTGGTTTAGCCCTTTCGAGCAAGTGGGGGCAGACCCACTGCATCAGGCGTTCTTGAAAGCCCAGAGGTTGGGTGCCAGGCGGCGGAGAGCGGCGAAGGTAGTGGCCGTCGGCCTGGAGTTCCCAGGCAGTATAAGCGTCTTCTAAGGCCCACTGCAAGATGCGCAAGAGTTGTTGCTGCAGTGCAGGATTTTCGATAGGGACCAGCACTTCGACCCGATCGTCTAGGTTGCGCCGCATCCAGTCGGCGCTGCCGATGTAAAAGCGTGGTGTGCCCCCATGGTGGAAGTAGTAGATGCGGCTGTGTTCGAGAAAGCGGCCAACGATGCTGCGTACGCGGATGGTTTCGCTATAGCCTTTGAGTCCTGGTCGCAGGCGGCAAGGGCCGCGTACGATTAGGTCGATAGGTACGCCGGCCTGAGAGGCTCGGTAGAGTTCTTGGATAAGGTCGAGATCGTCAAGGCCGTTCATTTTGGCGATAATCCGACCGTTGCCCTGCTGTTCTTGATAGTGAACCTCGTCCCGAATCAGCTGCACAAGGGCTGGTCGCAGGTTGCGTGGAGCAACGAGCAGTTTTTGGTAGTGCTGTTCAGGCGCGTAGCCTGTTAGAAAATGAAAGAGGTTTACCAGGTCGTGCCCGATGGCAGGTTGGCTGGTCAGGAATCCCAAGTCGGCATATAGCCGAGCGGTTTCTGGATTGTAGTTTCCAGTACCGATATGGCTGTAGGTACGCAGGCCGTCGGGTTCTTCCCGCACTACGAGGCTCACTTTTGCATGGGTTTTGAGACCGGTTACGCCGTAGGTGACGTGCACGCCAGCTCGCTCGAGCTGCTGACCCCATTCTAGGTTGTTTTCTTCGTCGAAACGGGCTTTGACCTCGACCAGTACGGCCACCTGCTTGCCTTGTTCGGCAGCGCGCATGAGCGCTTTCATAATCGGGGAGTCACTTGAGGTGCGATAGAGCGTTTGTTTGATGGCCAGTACGTGAGGATCGCTGGCAGCCTCTTCTAGAAAGCGCTGCACCGTGGCCGTAAACGATTCATAAGGATGATGCACGAGCACGTCGCGTTGGCGAAGCAGATCAAAGAGCGTTCGACAGTCCGATTCTTGCAGTAAAAGCGTGGGGACAATGGGCTCCCAGGGTTCGTATTTGAAGTTAGGTAGGTCAAGCTCGGCCAGTGCTGCGCAGTCGCCTAAGTTTAGCGGGCCATTAGCTTCGTAGAGGTCTGCTTCACTGAGTTCGAGCTCAGCCATGAGGCGGTGCCGTACCTTGGGCGGCATGTCTTTTTCCACCTCCATGCGCACTACGGGGGCAAAGCGCCGCTGCCGCAGTTCTTCGGTGATCATGGCGATCAGGTCTTCGGCTTCCTCTTCGGCACGCAGCACGTCGGCATTTCGTGTGATGCGAAAAGTCCAGGCACCCAAGACTTCCATCCCGCGGAACAGCTCGTGTAGGTGGTGGCGCACAACCTCTTCCAAGGGCACAAAATGCAGCGGTGCGTCTAAAGGGACCCAACGGCCTCGGTCGGTTGGGATTTTGACGTGGGCAAAATATTCGGTATCCTGCTGGGGATGCCGCAGCAAAACGGCCATCGACAGGCTAAGGTTGGCAATCAACGGAAACGGTTGGCCAGGCGTGACGGCCAAGGGGGTAAGTACAGGAAAGACTTTTTCTCTGAAGTACTGGCTAAGCTGCACGCGCTGCTTGGCGGATAGGTCTGTGTAGTCGAGGAGATAGACGCCAGCTTCCCGAGCTAGTGCTGGACGCAGCACTTCACGCCAGAGCTGGTACATGGCGTCGTACATAGGACGAATGGCTTCTCGAATGAGCTGTAGTTGTTCCGAGGGGGTGCGGCCGTCGGGTGAACGCTGGCGTACACCGGCCGCTTCCTGGCGCTTAAGGCCACCGTAACGCTTGCGAAAGAACTCGTCGAGATTAGTGTAGGTGATCGCCAAAAAGCGCACGCGCTCTAGCAGGGGAACGTGAGCATCAAACGCCTGGGCAAGCACGCGCCAGTTAAAATCGATCCAGCTGAGCTCTCGGTTGAAGTAAAGCCGAGGGTCGTTGAGGGGTTGGCCAGGTGGTACAGAACGAGGGCGGGTGGCCCGCGGTACTGCAAATCCTGGTGCCGCTTGTCCATCGGTTACCGATGGAGCACGTGTGACGGTCTGACGCGGCATCTCCGTCCTTTGATCGGGATGATGAAGCTCTGCAACTTCAAAAACCCGATCAAGCGCGCTTTGTTGCGCAAGACGGTTGCCGACTAGGGCGCGATGATTACCGTGCGCTTGAGCTGATGGCTCGCCTGGCGCAGCACGAGCTGGTAAGCACCAGCTGCTAGTTTGGGCAGCGAAAGCACGACTTGCTGCCAGCCGCGTGCGGCCTCAAGAGTCTGGTTCCATACTTCCTGGCCTAAGACGTCGTAAATTTGAATCCATAACGTTCCTGCCTGCGGCACGCCGATCTGCAGCGTAAGGCTTTGCCGCACAGGATGCGGATACCAGGCTTTCAGCGTCAGCTGTTCCGGTAGTGCAGGCCATGGGGCGGCGTCGCTGAGCGTCTGGCGCACTTCAATCGTGACAGAGTCGCGGCCCACGGCACCCCAAGGATCAACAACGTAAAGGCGGACGGTGTAGCTGCCCGGAGATTGGAAGGTATGTGTTGTACGTTGGCCGCTGCCGGTAGCTCCGTTGCCAAATTCCCAGCGGAAGGTTAAGCTATCCCCGTCGGGATCTGAAGAAGCCGAAGCATCAAACGTGACCGTCAAAGGAGCAAGGCCTACGGTGGAATCTGCCCGCAAGACCGCAACAGGCGGTCGGTTTTGGCGGTCTTGGCCGAGCTGGCCTAGCCATACGGCATTGAAGGGCACGCCACCAAAAATTTGACTAATGTCGATAAAGCCCAATTGCTGCGTATCATCGAACACGAGCCATCCTTTACTGGGGCTGGTCACCATGAGCAGCCTTCCGTCGGGAGAAAAGCAAGGACGCAAGGGGTCAATCACCTGTCCACCGGTGCGTTCGGGGAAACCTAAGGCCAACAGGCGTTTTTGCTCGTAGTCGAGGAGCACAACATCGGCTGTGTCGCCGATTACCACGTTGAAGGCGATCACATCCGGATTGGTCGGAAAGTACATCGGATTCCCAATGCTAATCTGGGGATTCTGTGCTGGAATAAGGCTGTAGATCTCAAAGTTTTGCGCAAAGTCCACCTCGTAGGCTGACCAGTAACTCATGGGTTGACCGCCGAGCTGCATGCGGTTCAGGGCGTCGAACACAATGCGTGGAAGGGCTGGGTTGGGCGACCAGTTAACTACGTCGGGGAAGGCGATGGTTTTAACCTTCACGTACATCGTGCTGGTAGGCTCCAGCGGAAGCTGGAAGACCTGCTCACCATTCCAAAAGTACAGCGTGGGGTCATTTTCATAAGCAGAGACGATTGCAGCTACGCTACCATCTGGACTGATCGAGGCATTCCACAGATCGCCCGGCTCCCTTAGGTAAAAGTCGAAGCTGTAGATTTGGCCGCTTGTAAGGTCGATGGCGGTAAGCTGGCCATTGGCGTCAACAAACCAAAGCGAGCGGCCATCGCGCGTGCCTGAGAGTTGGGCCACGTCCAGCGCTCCGTTTTCAAGTTCGGTAAAGCGTGCTTGGACAGCATCAATCAGAGCTAGCTGGGGGTTTTGTGGCTGGGTAAGATCTAGGACACCGATTTCTCCCGCGTACTGATATCCAAAAGGATCCCAGAGTACAAAGAAAATCAGCGAAGTTTGGACCTGAGGAGCCGGCAGGTCGTTTCCGGGGTTGCCGCCTTGGCCAACGTCCAAAGTGATGCCAACAGCATCAAAGGCCTGGCGTACGGTTTGCAATTCTGCTCCCTCTCCGTAGAGGTCACGTGTAGATTGTTCAATGGCCTGCCGCAAGTCGCCAAACTGACTATTGCGCGTCAGGTATTGGCTTAAGGCCCGGTAGTAGATCTGTCCGGCCTTTTCTGGGCCGATTTGCTCAATGATGATAGAGGCTGCTCGGTTGGGAATGCCGCTATTGATGTGCACGCCACCGTTGTCTTGGCTGATGTCCAGGTTAAGGTATGCCGACATGTGTGCAGGTTGGCGGCCTAAGACGTGATCGCCATTAGGATTTTTTAGGTCGCGCAGGGCTTGCTTACCGGTCTCTGGCCGAACGATGCCCTCACCGAGCAAAAAGTCTCCTGTAGCCAAAACGGCGAAGACGTCGGCAAAGGATTCGTTTAGCGCGCCTGGCTGAAATTGGTAGACCAGGTTGGCGGTGTGTTCGATCACGCCGTGCGCCATTTCGTGCACGCCAACATCGGGATTGCCGGCTAGAGGAAGAAAATCCCGATTTCCGTCTCCGTAGGCCATGACGCGGCCGTTCCAGAAGGCGTTATCCATAGGCTGGCCGCGATCGGTGACGTGAACCACGGAGAGCAGGGTGCCGCCTTGACCGTCGATAGCATTGCGATTGAAGTGTGTGCGGAAGAAAGTAAACGCCAGGTAATGGTTCCAGTGGGCTGAGACCGCCACAGGGTCGGTCCAGGTATTGTTGGGTGAGCTTACTTGGGTGAGATTGGTATTGGAGCTGAGGTCTTGGTTTTGGGCATTGAGCACGACGGCCCCACCTTTGGGTTCTCTGGGTAGGCGCGAGGCAGAGAGGTCCAGCGAAGGCAAATCCCAAATCATGTAGTAGCCAGAAGCCGGATCGTGGTAGACCCGAAGCGTTCGGCTATTGCCAAGCACATCCTGCGCCTGGGCGTCGACAAAGCTGCCCTGCAGGGCAAAAGGTGCAGCAACGGTGATTTTAGGTTCATCGGGGAGGGTATGCGCTTCGAGGGGTTTGAGCGTGCAGTGCGTAGCAAAGCTGTGCAAGATGGTACCTGTTTGGGCATCGATCAAATAGGTGTAGCGCTCTAGCCAATTAGGACGAATGTCTACTTCATAGGCCAGCCGCCATCCGAGCTCGTTGTGGCGAAACAGCACAAGCTGGGGCTCAGCTTCGTCGAGCTTTAACGCCTCGCGGAGTGCTGGGCTGGGTGCGCGCCAGCGCCCTTTTTGGCGTAGGTCATGGGCGGCTTGCGCGTAGGCTTCGGTAGCCTTGAGGTGGGGTGTAAGCTCAGATAGACCCGTAGGGGTAGGCTCGTAAGCTCCGTTAAGCGCATAAATCTGGCCGCTGGCGTCTAAATGCACGCGCAGCTCGCTAGCCCAAATGGGATAGCCTCGGTAGTGTTGTGCAAAGCGCAGATGGGTGTAGCCCAGCGCATCTTGGCTGATTTCTTGAAGTTTTAACTCCGCTTTGGGATCCTCTAGCCGCAGTAGCCAGCGATGCCGATGGAGAAAGTCAGCAACCTGGAGGGCTGCGTCTTGAGGGCGTTTACCAGCTATCTGTTCCAATTTCCCGAGCATCCAACGGACAGTCCCGTTGGGCGCGCGGTAAAGCTTGGGACCTTCAAGGGTTTGCAGCCGAGGCGACTTTTTGGCTGGCAGTGTTTTCAGTGACAGCTTGCCTACGGGACGACCGTAGCGCAACAGAGAGCCCTGCGAGGGGCGCAACACGTGCTGGAGCTCCTGAGGGGTTCTAATCAGGGGAAAATCTAGGCGTTGAGGTAAGGGCGGGAGCGGGCGCTTCTCTTGTTTCAGAGGCTGCGCCTGAAGGGGAAGCATGATAAAAAACACTCCTGCCAGGAAAAGCCACCTGAAGATGCGCTTCATGGCTGCTGCTGCAGACTTTGGTTAAGGCTATCGTAAAGGTTCTGAAGAGTGCGGGCAGTAGCCTGCGTGTCGGAAGGCTCCCATGCCCAGTGCAGCGTGTCTTGCTGTAGATAGAGCGTAATAAAACGGGTGTAGTTGGCCCAGTTTGTGTAAGGAGGTAAGGCTTGAAGCTGTTGGTAGAGGGTTTGTAAGGTTTGCTGTTGCGCAGAGTTCAATTTCCACGTTTTTTGTGACTGGCGGCTTTGACCAGGCCATTGTGACCATTCCTCAACCGTCCCGTTGGCATAGGCCGTATAGCCATGCTGTGCTCCTGTAAACCCCCCGCCTTCTCCCCAGGAGAGTTGGGGCAATTTATCTTTGCACCCATAACTTACCAGCAGCAACGAAAGGCAAGCAGCTAGCATAGAAGAGCACCGTTGCATGGTCAAAGGCCCTTTGACAGTTGGCAAGACGGCCTAGGTGGATAAGCCTGCCTATGTACAAAAGTAGGCCGACGTTTTTCGCTGCGCAATCACCCGAATGGGTGATTTTAAAGCTCGTCTGAGGCGAAATGCAACGGTACCCTAAATACCGTAAACGGATAGCGACCGTCACGCTGTGAAGATAAAACAAAAGCCCGGTTCTAAAAACCGGGCTTTCAAAAGCGGTCCGGACGGGACTCGAACCCGCGACCTCCGGCGTGACAGGCCGGCGTTCTGACCAACTGAACTACCGGACCAATAGAAGCGGCTTGCAAGCTACTGCACTTGACCCCTCTAGGGCAAGTGCGCGTCGTTGAAGCTTTTGCGGATTGCCTTGGGGCTCAAAAGCAAGCTATACACGCTGCAGAATGGGTAAAGGTTTCGGCGCTCGGGGTCTAGTCGGGCCGGATGGTAATGTGCGGCGTGCTGTCCTTTGGATCCTCAAGCGGTTCTGGATTGGGCATGATCCAGGCCAAAATCAGGTACAGCACGATAAATGGAAAGCCACTCGAGAAAATAGCGCCCAGCACAAATGCTGCCCGAACCAGTGTAGGATCGACGTTAAAGTATTCCGCGATGCCGCCGCATACGCCCGAAATCATTCGGTCGCGCGACTTTCGGAGTCGTTTTTTGCCTACTTGCTCTAGTGTTGAGGCAGCACTTTCGGCAGAGGTGCTTAGCGTAGCGCTTAGGTTTTCAAAAATTTTCTTAGACGGCTCAAACAACTCGCTAAAAGGCTTCTTAGAGGCCCGCTTACGTGGCTTCCTGGGGCGCGGCCGCCAGGAGAGTAGACCAAACCCGATAAGTATAATCAAAAGGCCAGCTACCCAGGGTAAAAATCCCGCCAGTACGCTTACATCTATGCCTTCCCACAACCCAAGTTGTTGGAGTACGTAAAGCGTTCCTACAAGGAGGAGCAAGAGTCCTACCAGGGTGGGCAAATTCCATATGGACTCGTTGCGCGCAGCTGCCGCTTCTTCCGCAAACAGAAGCCGCTCCAGTTCCTCATCCGACAGTTGCTCCAGCTCAAGCGTTCCGGTTGGATTGGTTTCTGAGCGCAAAGGCTGTTGTTGCATATGGGTTGTCATAGGGCTTGGGTTGTAGCCGCTCTAGCAGTACCCATGCATTGGTACGCATGAGCTTTAGGGAAGTTACGGCAGGCGGAGGATTTCGTGTTCTGTCACCAAAATACGTATAGGCACATCGTGCGCCTCGGGCGGAACAAAGTCAACCAAGCATGCAGCGTAGACTGGACAGATGGTACAAGCAGCAAGACCGCGTAAAAAGGCGTCGTAATATCCCTTGCCGTAACCAAGGCGATAGCCATTGCGGCCGGCACCTAAGGCGGGTACGAGCACGACGTCGAGTGTTTCTGGTGGAACGCGAGGGGTATTATAGGGTTCTTGCAACCCCCATGGGCCGGTGGCCAGCTGCGCTATTGTCTGAAAACGCCGGGCTTCCAGCATTGGCGTACCTGTCGCTGTCGATACCACAACCGGCAGCGCCACTTGCACGCCGCGTTCCCAGAGCCAAAAAGCAAGTGGGCGCAGGTCGATCTCCCGGCGTTCCAGCAGCGGCCAGTAGAGCATCACCGTCTGGGCCTGCAAAAGCTCAGGAAGCTGCATAAGGTGATGTACCATAGCCTGGCTGCAGGCTTGATGGGCCTCGGCGCTTAGGTTCATGCGAAACGCCCGAAAACGCTCACGAAGCGCTGCTTTACGCTGTGCTGCTATCGTTTCCACCCCAAAAAAAGCCTGTAAACATGGAAGCTTCAGCTATGCCGCCTGACCGGATTGCCGCCTTTGAGGCTTACCGGGAGCGCATGCATCGTCGCATTTTTGAAAAAAACCACTTGGGCATCAAACGGTTCTTTCACTTAGACGAAACAGCCTACCATGATGGTGCCCTGGACCGGCGCACCAAGGAGTTGCTGGGTTTGGTTGCTTCTATGGTGCTGCGCTGCAACGAGTGCATCGACTACCATTTGATCAACTGTGTGCGGCTGGGTATTAGCGACGAAGAGCTCGATGATGCCATGAACATTGCGCTCGTGGTAGGAGGATCGATCGTGATCCCGCATTTGCGACATGCTGTCGAAACGGTCGACCTGCTGCGCAGTCGTGAAAATCCTACGGAATAATGTGCTTGGGGCCATGCTGCGGTGATCTTAGGGGCTGCTTGCGCGTTGCACATCGGACGTAAAAACCCTATTTTTGCCTTCCTGCAACGAGGGCAGGGGCTGCACCATGTTTGAGAGTCTTACCGAAAAGCTGGAAGCTGCGCTAAGGTCGGTTACCGGACAAGGGCGCATTACGGAGCTCAACATCGCTGAGACGATGCGCGAGATCCGTCGTGCGCTGCTTGAGGCGGATGTTAACTATGAAGTGGCGCGGGAGTTTACCGAACGCGTTAAAGAAAAGGCGCTGGGCACCAAAGTCCTAGCCTCGGTTTCTCCAGGGCAGCAGCTTGTAAAGATTGTCTACGATGAGCTGGTGCAGCTTTTGGGTGCGGAGCAGGTCGACGTCAAGCTAAGCCAGCAGCCCCCAACTATTATTTTGGTGGCGGGTTTGCAGGGTTCGGGGAAGACGACTTTCTGCGCTAAGCTGGCTCATTATTTTAAAAAGAAAGGTCACGCGCCCTTATTGGCTGCTGCTGATGTTTACCGGCCAGCGGCTGTTGAGCAGCTCAAAACCTTAGCGGCAACCATTCCCGTTCCTGTCTATGCGCTTGAGGAAGACGGCCGGGTGGTGCAGGATGCCGTTCGCGTAGCCCGCGAAGCTGTGGCACAAGCGCGACGCACGGCGCGGGATATTGTGATCATCGACACCGCCGGCCGCTTGCACATTGACGAAGCAATGATGCGGGAGGTTGAGCAGATCAAAGCTGCGGTTCGCCCGCATGAAATCCTGTTTGTGGTTGACAGCATGACCGGGCAGGATGCGGTCAACACAGCTAAAGCCTTTAATGAGCGGTTGGACTTTGATGGTGTCGTGCTGACCAAGCTCGATGGCGACACGCGTGGCGGGGCAGCGCTTTCGATCCGCTCGGTGGTTCGCAAGCCCATTAAGTTTGCCTCAACGGGCGAAAAGCTCGATGCGCTCACGCCGTTTTATCCAGACCGCATGGCGCAGCGCATTCTAGGCATGGGCGATGTCATTTCGCTTGTTGAGCGTGCGCAGGAGCAGTATGATGCCCGACAGGCCGAAAAACTTCAGCGTAAGCTGCGCTCGGCTGATTTCAACCTAGAGGATTTTTACGAACAGCTCCAGCGCATCAAAAAGATGGGCTCGATTCGCGAGCTGGTCGGTATGATTCCGGGCCTTGGCCGTCAGGTTAAGGATGTGGAGATAGACGATGAAGCCTTCAAGCATATTGAAGCCATTATTTTGTCGATGACGCCGGAGGAACGCCGGCATCCGGAAATCATTGATGCCAGCCGTCGTCGGCGTATTGCGCGGGGGTGTGGTTTGGAGGTGAGCGACGTGAATCAGCTTTTGCGCCAGTTTCAGGAGATGAAAAAGGTGATGAAGTCGATGTCTAAACTTATGGGCAAGGGGCGGGCTATCGACCTTCGGGCGTTGTTGGGTGGACGGATGTAACTGTTGAAAAAAATAAGCCTAAGCTGAGAACGATATGGCGGTCAAATTACGTTTGCGTCGATTGGGTCGGAAGAAGCTTCCGATTTTTGCCATTGTTGCAGCCGATGCACGGGCGCCGCGCGATGGTCGTTTTATTGAAGATCTGGGGCGTTATCGGCCTTTGGAGGAGCCTTCGCACGTTGAGCTGAAGCTAGATCGCGTGCTTTATTGGCTCGAAAAAGGAGCGCAGCCTACCGAGACGGTTGAAAGCATTCTTCGGCGCGAAGGGGTGTTGCTGGCGCTGCACTTGCGGCGTAGGGGTGTTCCAGAAGAGGAAATCCAAAAGGCGGTGGCGGAGCATCGGGCTCGGCGCTACGCCAAGCTGCAAGCGCAGGCCAAGGTGACTGCAGCCGATCGAAAGCGCGCAGCGCTCGAAGCTGAGCGGCAGCGCATTGCTGCTTTAGAGGCTGAGCAGGCGCGCAAGAAGGCTGAGGCTGAGGCGCGTAAAGCTGCTGAAAAGGTGCAAGAGGAGGCCGCACCGACAGAGGCTGCTGCTGAGGCATCGGCTGAGCATCCAGAGCAGGGTGCTGAATAATTTGATCGGGGCAAAGCGGATCGTAGGGAGGCCATGGCAACCGGCCCAGATGACCTGCTGCGCATGGGCTATGTTGTACGTGCGCATGGCGTTCGGGGTGCCTTTAAGGTGATTCCCGAAACCGACGATCCAACACGCTTTGAGCATTTGGAAGTCGTCTACCTGGGGCGCTCGGCAGCTGAAGCGCGTCCGCTACGGGTACAGCAGGTGCAGTACCAGCCTACGCGCCGTGGCTTGCTGGTCCTACTGCAGGTGGAGGCCATCGCAGACCGAGACGCTGCTGAGGCGCTTCGGGGACAGGGGGTGTATGCGCGTGCCAGCGACCTGCCCCCGCTAGAGGAAGGAGAATTTTACCTGCATGATCTGATTGGGCTGCAGGTAGAGACCGAGGCGGGGGAGATCGTGGGTACCGTGGCCGAGGTGCTAGAAATGCCGGCACACCTGATCTACGTGGTGACACGGCCGGGCCGCCCGCAGGCGCTTATTCCTGGGGTTGAAGCCTTTGTCCGTGAGCTAGACTTTGAGCGTCGGCGGCTTGTGGTGCGTTTAATAGAAGGGTTATTGCCGTGACGATTGTTGGGAGGAGGGGCGATGCGTATCGATATTGTGACCGCTTTCCCCGACTTGGTTCGGGGACCCTTGGAATACAGCATCTTGCGCCGAGCCCGAATGCGCGGCTTGGTGGACATTCGGGTGCACGACCTGCGCGATTACACCACCGACCGGCATCGGCAAATTGACGACTATCCGTACGGGGGCGGCAGTGGGATGGTGCTTAAGCCTGAGCCCATTTTTCGCTGCATCGAAGCCATCCAGGCCGAAGCCGCCCGCCAAGGCCAAACCATTGACGAAGTGATCTATCTGACGCCCGACGGCCAGGTCTTTACTCAGGAGCTGGCCACGCGGCTTTCGCTTTGCCAGCAGCTGATTCTGCTTGCTGGGCACTATAAGGGAGTAGATCAGCGCGTGCGCGATGCGCTGGTTACCATGGAACTGTCTATTGGCGACTATGTGCTTAGTGGTGGTGAGCTGCCAGCACTGGTTGTGGTCGACGCAATTGTGCGCCTGATTCCTGGCGTGCTAGGGGATGCAAGCTCGGCGCTTTCTGATTCCTTTCAGGACGGTTTGCTCGATGCGCCGGTTTACACGCGGCCGGCGGTCTATCGGGGGATGGCTGTGCCCGAGGTGCTGCTTTCAGGCGACCACCAGCGCATTGCTGCCTGGCGCGAGGCCCAACGTCTAGAAAAGACGCGTCAACGTCGCCCAGATTTGCTTGAAAAACTAGAGCTGACAACAAACGACGAATAAAACGGAGAAAGGTTATGTCGGATGCGATCCTTCGCCTTGTAGAGGCTACGCAGCTTCGGGATGACATCCCGGAGTTTAGCCCTGGCGATACGGTTAACGTGCACGTACGCGTGATCGAGGGGGACAAAGAGCGCATTCAGCAATTTCAGGGGGTGGTGATCTCCATTCGGGGCAGCGGTGCACGCAAGACATTCACTGTTCGCAAGATCTCGAACGGTGTAGGCGTGGAGCGTATCTTTCCCATGCATTCCCCCAAGATCGCCAAGATCGAGGTTGTGCGTCGGGGGCACGTGCGGCGTGCCAAGCTCTACTATTTGCGGCAGCGCCAAGGCAAAGCTGCACGTATCAAGGAAAAACGCTACGTGCCTGGCGAAGAGGAATCAGGTGCTTAACGGAGCTCTGGCCCCCAGCCGGCGTTTAAACCCTTGGGTTGGGCTCAGCAGGCCGCCGACCGGAAGTTGCCGGACGGCGGTTTTTGTTGGCAGCAACCTCGAAGGACACCTGCCTAAAACATCGCTATGATACATTTAGCTGTTTGGGATCTACTGCCGGCAGAATTTTTCGTCTCGGGCTTGGCTTCAGTACGGCTGCCCTTTGCAGTTACCCGTTGTCGGTCGTACCAGGCGCTCGAACAGCTGCTTGGCGGTGAAGTGGATGTGGCGCTGCTCCCAACGCTTGACGTGTTGTTGCACAACGATCAGGTCGATGCGCTACCTGCTGTAGCCCTTTCTTCTTGGAAGCATCCTTATGCCCGTTTGGTGCTTCGCCAAGGGTTTCTACAAGTCGAGACGTTGGCGCTCGATCCACGCTACGCCCAGGAAGCGTTTATCGCGCAAGTCGTGCTGAAAGAGCACTACAACCAAACGCCTCAACCTGTAGCCTACGAGGGTGCCACGCGTGAAGAATTGCTGGCTGGCGATGAAGACGCTTGCCTCATTGTGGGTAATGATGCCCCCACGCTACAAACCAGTGCTCTGGTGCTTGATTTAGGACAGGAGTGGTACGAACTGGCTAATTACCCTATGGTTTGGGGCCTTTTTGCTGTACGTAAAGGCGAGGGTTCTCCAGCACTGGTAAAGGCTCTGCGCCGACTAGCCAAAGCTGCCGACGAGCAACGCGACGTGTGGGCCCGAGCCCGTGAGACCATTCCTGAGCTCTATACCTACTTTCTAGAAAACCTGAGACTCCGTTTTGATGACCTTGCGATGGCTAGTTTGACTGAGTTGCGCGAATACCTGTTTTATTTCCAGATTACCGACGAGGTCCCTGACCTGCCTCTTTACACGATCCCAGAGGACGAGGAAGACGAAGAGGAAGACGAAGACGAGGTGCCCCTGCTCTAAGGTTCTTCAATGCTATGGCCGATCCTATCAAGCTTGTTGCTACCAACCGTAAGGCGCGCCACGAGTACCACATTGAAGAAACGATTGAAGCTGGATTAGCGCTGAAGGGCACCGAAGTTAAATCGCTACGCGAAGGCCGCGTGAACCTGCAAGACGCCTATTGCGCTCCAGAAAATGGCGAAATGTATCTTTACAACTGTCATATTTCGCCGTATCGGCACACCGGCGCACATGATAACCACGATCCCTTGCGGCCGCGCAAGCTGCTTATGCATCGGCGTGAGATTTTGCGCTGGACGCAGGCAGCGCAGCAAAAAGGCTATACCATTATTCCGCTGAGCATCTATTTCAAAAAAGGTAAGGCCAAAGTTGAGCTTGCCCTTGCCCGAGGGAAAAAGCTCTATGACCGCCGGGCAGACATTGCCGAGCGCGAAGCCCAGCGACGCTTGGAACGGGTGCTTAAAGGTCGTCGTGGATAATCCAAAATCCCTAGAAGTTTTATGCCGTCCTTCCCTCCTGTAGAAGAACAACTGCGCCAAATTCGACGCGGCGTTGTCGAAATCATCCCGGAAGAGGCGCTGGTTGAAAAACTGCAGCGCTCTTATCAGACCGGCAAGCCTCTCGTGGTCAAGTTAGGCTGCGATCCCAGCCGTCCAGACCTGCACTTGGGGCATGCTGTCGTGCTGCGTAAGCTGCGACAGTTTCAGGATCTTGGGCATCAAGCGGTGCTGATCATCGGCGACTTTACCGCCATGATTGGCGACCCCACGGGACGTTCCAAAACGCGTCCGGCCCTGACACTTGAAGAGACTCGGGCTAACGGCCGTACCTATTTTGAGCAGGCAGCCAAGATCCTGGATCCCCAACGTACCCAGATCCGCTATAATTCAGAATGGCTGGATCGGATGACTTTCCGGGCGGTGATCGAACTGGCTGCTAAGTACACGGTGGCGCGCATGCTGGAGCGCGACGACTTTGAAAAACGCTACCGCATGGGTGAGCCGATCAGCATTCACGAGTTTCTCTATCCGTTGGCGCAGGCTATGGACTCTGTCGAGATCCAAGCCGATATCGAGCTGGGGGGCACCGATCAGCGCTTTAACTTGCTCGTGGGGCGCGATATTCAGCAGGCCTATGGCCAAGAACCCCAGGTGTGCTTATTGATGCCCATTTTGGAAGGGACCGATGGCGTCGAAAAGATGTCCAAGTCGCTGGGCAACTATATTGGGATTACAGAGCCGCCCGAGGAAATGTACGGCAAGGTGCTTTCGATCCCGGACCATCTCATCTATCGTTACTTTGAGCTGGCGACCGATGTCCCCACTGAAGCCCTTCCCGAAAAGCGAGCTTTTGCCGAACGTGACCCGCGAAATGCTAAGCACGAGCTAGCCTGGACGATCGTTCGCATGTACCATGGCGCGGAAGCTGCGGATCGGGCCCGCGCGCATTTTGAGCGGACGATCATCCGGGGTGAGGTGCCTGAAGATTTGGAGCCATTCCGACCTGTACCCGACGAAGGCACGCGCATTGGGCTGCTCAACCTCATAACACAGGCGGGTTTAGCTAGTTCTAACAGCGAAGCCCGGCGTCTGGTGCGGCAAAATGCAGTCTCAATTGATGGGGAGCGGGTAACCGATGAGCGGCTAGTCATTGATCTGGCCCAGCGCGCACCCTTCGTGCTGAAGGTGGGCAAGCGGCGCTTTGCACGGATTATCTGGGACGAAGCCGAGCAGCCTGCCTAAATCATTCTTGGGGCCTAAAGCGCGCCTGGACACGGGCGTCCATCTGCTCGACTTTTTCGATCAACGCTCGCTTGTACGCCAGTAGGCGCTCGAGTAAGGCCGGATCGCCCGTGGCCAGGATCTGAACCGCCAGCAAGGCGGCATTCTGGGCTTGCCCTATGGCAACGGTAGCGACAGGTACGCCTCCAGGCATCTGGACGATCGAAAGCAAGGAGTCCTGGCCTTGCAGATGCCGCGTAGGAATCGGTACCCCAATGACCGGCAATGGGGTAGCCGAGGCGAGCATACCCGGTAGGTGAGCAGCTCCACCGGCGCCGGCAATGAGCACCTTCAGGCCACGTAGATGGGCCGTCTGGGCATATTCGAGCATGTGATGGGGAGTGCGATGGGCCGAAAGCACCCGGATCTCATAAGGCACTTCGAAGGCTTCCAGCACCGTAGTGGCCTCTTCCATGATGGGCAGGTCCGATTCGCTGCCCATGGCAATTCCTACCAGTGGGTTAGGTGAAGAAGGCATAATGCGAGGGTGGTTATAGCCGTGTCGCAATCAGGGAGGCTGCTGTTTCGGCCCGATGTCGCACTTCGTTGGCGTCGCGGCCGGTAGCGGTCACATGTCCCATTTTACGTCCTGGCCGCACAGCCGTTTTGCCATACAAATGGATAAAGACACCCGGGATGCGTAGCGCCTCGGGGAGGCCGCTGAGATCCAGTTGGTCACTACGTCGCTGACCGAGGATATTGACCATAACGGCTACAGGCTCTCGCAGCTCGGGCGATCCTAGCGGCCAATCTAAGATGGCGCGCACGTGGTTTTCAAACTGCGACGTGTAGCACCCCTCGATCGTGTAATGGCCGGTGTTATGTGGCCGCGGGGCTAGTTCGTTAATGAGGAGACGCCCATCGCTCAGCTCAAACAACTCTACAGCCATAATGCCAACACCGCCTATGGCTTCGACAGCAGCACGTGCTAGGCGTTGTGCTTCCGTAGCCACGGCGTCAGGTACATCGGCAGGTGCTTGCACCAGGTAGCAGCGATGCTCGCGTTGTTCGGTGTAGACCACAGGGTAGAGCACTTCCTGACCACTAGGGCTTCGGGCCACTAAAACGGCCAGTTCGCGCACGAACGGTACCCAGGCCTCTACCAGCAGGCCGTCTGCTTGAGCCAGGCGCGCCCAGCCGTTGGCCAATGCTTCGGGGGTGTGGGCAGTAAAGTTACCATAGCCATCGTAAGAACCGCGATAGCGTTTGAGTACGACCGGGTACCCCAGTCGCTCTGCGGCAGCAAGGGCTTCCTCTAGCGTAGTGCAGCAAGCAAAATCCGGAAGGGGTAAACCCGCTTTTGCCAGCACACGCTTTTGCGTTCCTTTATCCCGAATCCACTTGATCGTTTCAGCCTTAGGCCAGAGTGCTGTGTCTTTGGGGAGGACAGGTTCTAGCAGATCAGCTGGTGCCCATTCGCTTTCAACGGTTACCACGGTGCAGCCCGAGGCAAAGTGGCGCAACACGGCCGGATCCTGCCAGTCACCTACCATCGTCTCGCCAAGCGATTCGGCCGAACCTGTAGGCTCTGGCACAAGAAAGCGCACCTGCAAACCCATGCGCAAGGCAGCCATCGCGGTCATGCGACCCAGTTGGCCCCCACCAAGAATGCCGATAACTGGGATGCACTGGGTAGGCATGGCCTGGGTTGGTCGTTGAAGACAACAATGGGTAAAGACCTGCGCAAAAATACGGGCAGTCTATGCGCTAGGCAATTGGCTTTTTGCAAAGGGTCTGGGAAAGTAGGTTGAATGCGACTTTAGGACGCTGAACGAAGTGAGCGAAGCATCGCCTCTAGTTCAGCTTCACTTTGCACCAGCACGCGGCGGGCCTTAGAGCCTTCAAACGGACCTACAATGCCGGCAGCTTCCAGCTGGTCGATGATGCGGGCTGCACGGGTATAGCCAATCGAAAGGCGGCGTTGTAGGAGCGAGACCGATCCCTGCTGGCTGCGCACGATAATCCGTGCCGCTTCTTCAAAAAGTTCATCGTGCGTTTCGTTTTCGTCGGGGGCAGGCTCGTCTGAACGCGTTTCTTCGACAAGCGGCAGCCAGTAGGGACCAGGGCCTGGCTGCTCACCGATAAAGCGCGTAAGGCGTTCAACTTCGTCGATCGAAACAAAAGGTCCCTGCAAGCGCACCAGTTGACTTCCCATCATGAAGAGCATATCACCATTGCCAAGCAAGCCTTCAGCCCCATTTTGGTCGATGATGGTGCGTGAATCAACTTTGGTAGCTACTTGATAGGCGATGCGTGCAGGAAAGTTGGCCTTGATCAAACCCGTAATGACATCCACCGAGGGGCGCTGCGTAGCCAGCACGAGGTGGATGCCTACGGCTCGGGCCATTTGGGCCAGGCGGGCAATGGGTCCTTCGATGTCTTTGCCTGCGGTCATCATCAGGTCGGCCAGCTCATCAATCACCACTACGATGTAGGGCAGGTGGCGATGGCCTTCCTCAGGGGAAAGGGTGTTTTCTTTCAGGCGTCGGTTGTAGTCTTTGATGCTGCGCACGCCGGCTTTAGAGAGCAGGTCATAGCGCAACTCCATTTCGCGCTCGCAGCTTTTGAGCACGCCCAGCGCTTGCGATACGTCGGTAATGATCGGGTCTTCAGCGCCTTCGGGCAGCGCCAGAAAGTGATCGACCACAGCTGCGTATTGCTGGAGCTCGATCTTTTTGGGGTCGATCATCACGAACTTGAGGTTAGCCGGATGGCAAGCGTAGAGCAATCCCGTAATGAGCGCGTTGAGCCCGACGGATTTGCCCGAGCCGGTTGATCCTGCAATCAGCAAATGGGGCAGGCGCGTCAGGTCTTGAATAAAGACTTCGCCCTCAATGGTTTTTCCTAAAGCGATGGGCAGCTCCATTTGGGCATCCCGAAAACGGGCTGTGCCAATAACGTCGCGGACGCGGACCAGCTCGCGCCGCCGGTTGGGAATTTCTACGCCGATGGCCGATTTGCCGGGAATGGGCGCAATCATCCGAATACCTGGGGCAGCCAAGGCCATGGCCAGGTCGTCGGACAGCGCGGTGATTTTGCTGATCTTGACGCTTGGTGCCGGCGTGAGTTCGTAGAGGGTGACGGTAGGGCCGACAATGGCGTTGATTGAGGCGATCTGGATGTTGTAGGTGCTGAGCTTTTCCAGCAGCGTGCGTTTGTTTTCTTCCAGCTCTTCGTAATCGATTGTCCGTTCTGGCTGATCCGCTCCGTCGAGTAGATCGAGTGGGGGTGGCGTATAGGGGAAGTCGGCGTCGAGGCTTTCTTGGGGACGTTCGATGGGGTCGGCGCGTTCTTCCTCGATACGCTGGCGAATGGTGAGCGTAGGCTCAGCACTTGGGGGTGTTGCTGGCACCGTCGGCTCCGAAGTAGCGGGAGGTTCTGCACCGTGAAGGAGTGTACGTAGCAATTCGTGTCGGGGGATGGCGGCTGTAGTAGGAGGTGGAGGCGTTGGGGGTGGGGTTGGTCGCGTTTCAGGTTCTGGGGTGGTTGGTTGGGGAGGACGAGCAGTGTGCTGGGCACGTTGGTGCTGCCATTGCCTCCAGTGCTGGCGTATTTGCACCCAGGCCCTGCCCGTGAGGTCCTCGAGGCGGTCGAACCATCGCTGCAGGTCGTGGTCGATCAGCAGCAGCGTGATGCAAGTGAATCCTAGAAGCAGCAGTAAAAGCGAACCAATGGTGCCAAACAGCTGGTGCATCCAGCCAGCCAGGGCAAGTCCCAGACGGCCACTCCAAGCATACAGGTCAAATTCGAAAACCACCGTCAGCCATCCAAAGGCAGCAGACAGGAGGGGCATGAGCAAAAGGAACAACCCAGAAAGAAACGCCAGTTTTCGCGCGTGGCGGCGTCGAAAGATTGCGTAGCCCCAAGCAAGCAATAGGCTGGTAAAAAGTAGGGAGGGGTAGCCGAAAAGCTGTGCAACAAATACGTAGGCCAACGTAGCCCCTACCAGGCCCAGGGCGTTTTCGGCTCGGTTGTTTCCAGGGTCGAGCGCGGCTTGCAGTGAGAAGTGGCGGGCCAAGGCATTGTCGTTGGGATGGTAACTGATCAGTGCCAGCGTAAGCAGCAGCGCCAGCACCATGAGCACCAACCCCAGTAGTTCGCGCCGGCGCTCTGGCGTGATCCGCGGCTTGCGATTTTGTGACGCAGCCTGCTTTTTGCGGCGGCGTTTGGAGGTTAAGGTTGCCATGCCCACAAGATAAGGCCAAAAGCGGCGCAGAGCCAGGGCATGTACGCCAGCGGTCAGGAACTAGATTCAGCCAGACGCCCAGACCACCGAACGAGCCGGTTTTCTTGGTAATAGGGTAACACGGGCAAGATGTCGAGTTGTAGGCAGTACTCCACATCGGCACCGTAGCCTTTGGCGGTGAGCCATCGCGCATGGTTACTTTGGCGCAGCGCCTCGGCCAGCGCGTCACGGTCATGCAGGTACTGTGTCAGGGCAATGTGTGCAGCATCGCTGACCTGCTCTGGCTCTTGGCCGTTCCAGAGCCGATGTAGGATAAGGCCGGCGCAGAGCGTGTCGTCCAGCGTAACCCGGTCGTGGTTCCCAGCGCAGATGATCGTTAGGTCTAGCCCGGCCTCGCGGATAAACTGGACGACACGGTCAGCATTCAAAAAGCCACCTACAATTAAATGTCGTGCTTCTCGGGCGTTCCATAGCGCTCGGGTACCGTTAGAGGTGTTGAGGATGATGGTCTTGTCGTGCACCACGTCCGGCGTATATTCCAAAGGAGAGTTGCCCAGGTGGTAGCCGTCGATACGATCGCCATCGCGTTCCCCGCCCAGTAAGTAGGTGCTAGGGTCTAGGTTCATTGCAATCTTTCCGGCCTGATCCATATCGGCTACCGGGATCACGGCTCGGGCTCCATTAGCCAAGGCCGTGATAATGGTGGAAGAAGCCCGTAGGACGTCGATCACCACGACCGTGCGCCCCTCTACATCTTCTTCGGTTACGTGACTGCCAGTGAGAAAGACGTCGACGTTCATGCCAGTCTTTGCTGCCTACTACACCCCAAGGGAAGGTAGTCCTGCGCTATAGTTTAGAGCGCTACGTATTCTGTGGACCCAAAATTACGAACAGTAGTGGGCATTGCCTGTGGCTGACTTGGCTATTTTTTGTGAAGTGCCACAAAAGGGGGGCGATGCACGCGTGCTGGAACGACATGCTGGCGAATTTGGACGCCCAATGGCTGTCCTGGCTCTGTATAGGCGGGGTGATTGGGCACGTAGCCTAGGGCAATGCCCTGTTGGCGTACGGGAGAGAGGGTGCCACTGGTGATTTGCCCTATAGGTGCGCCTTCAGCATTGACAATGCTATAGCCGGCGCGAGGAATGCCCCGGTCTTCCAAGATTAAACCAACTAGCCGCCGGCGCGGCCCTTCGGTTCGGATGCGCTGCAGGGCTTCGCGGCCGATGAATTCGCCTTTATCCAATTTAACCACCCAGTCTAGGCCAGCTTCCAGCGGGTTAGTCGTGGTGTCCAGCTCGTGTCCGTAGAGGCAGTATCCCGCTTCTAGGCGCAGCGTATCGCGTGCGCCTAGGCCAGCGGGTTTAAGGCCTAAGTCGTAGCCGGCCTCAAGTAGGGCATCCCAAACCGTGCCGGCTTGCTCCGCTTCGCAGTAGATTTCTAGGCCTGGTTCTCCTGTGTATCCAGTGTGTGAAAGCACAGCCCAGCGGCAGCCTACGAAGGTCCCAGGTGGCATCACCTGAAAGTGGTAGTAGCGGAGCGTTTCGGGTGTGAGCTCAGGCACCAAGCGGCGGGCGATCTCAAAGGCCCTTGGGCCTTGCAGTGCTAGCAGTGCGATGGCCTCCGAGCGGTTTTCCAAGTGTGCACCCATGGGATTGTTCGCTTGCATCCAGGCAAAGTCCTTTTCGATGTTGGCTGCGTTGACGACCAGCATGTAGGTTTCGGCATCGAAGCGGTAGACCAGAAGGTCATCCACAACGCCGCCTTCGGGAGTGCACATGACGGTGTAGAGCGCGCGGCCGTCGTAAAGCCGGGCTGCATCGTTGGTCACCAGGTGCTGCACAAAGGCAAGCGCATGCGGACCGCGCACAAAGATCTCGCCCATGTGCGATACATCAAACAAGCCTGCCGCCTGGCGTACGGCCATGTGTTCTTCTAAGATACTGGTATACTGAAGCGGCATTTCAAAACCGCCAAAGCCCATCATGCGGGCGCCTAAAGCCACGTGGCGGTCGTAGAGGGGGGTGCGTTGAAGCGGTGCGTCTGTCATAGCGTTATTCTTCAGGTCTGCGGGCTTCAATGCCGGCCTGGCGAAGCACCCAGCAGGCGCGTTCGGCGTCGGTTTCTGTCGCAAAGCCTAGTCGGAAGGTACCTCCTGTGCCTTCTCGGACTTTCAGCAGTTCGATGTCTTGAATGTTGAGGTCGGCTTCGTAGAGGGCTTTGGTGATGCGAAACAGAGCCCCAGGGCGATCTTCGATGCGTACGTACACATCGGCTAGCGGATGGAGAAAGCCTTTGCTGTCGCGGGGAATACGTGCGCGGAGCTGGCGTGCCTGCGCAAAGGCTTCGGCTAAAGCATCGGCGTTTTCTTCGATAAGGCGGTTGCGTAGTCGCTGAAGGTTAGCTGCAAAATATCCCAACGCGTCCAGCAGCGGCCCTGCGTTGGCAAAAAGCACATCGCGCCACAGGTCGAATGGTGAGGAGGCAATGCGGGTCATATCCCGAAACCCCCCAGCCGCCAGCCGCAAAAATGCATCGTCTCCCTTGCTTAATTCAGCCGCGGTGTTGACCAGGAGCACAGCCAATAGTTGCGGCAAATGGCTGACCGCAGCGGCAACAGTGTCGTGGTGTGCTGCGTCGAGCACCAAAACACGCGCGCCCAGTGCCCGGATGAGCTCGAGAAAGTCTGCGTGCTGCGTTTGCAGCGTTTGGGTTGAAAGCGTGCGTGGTGGACAGAGCACGTAGGTGGCGTTTTCAAACAGGAATGGGTCGGCGTTGGCTAATCCACGTCGTTCAGAGCCAGCCATGGGGTGGCCGCCGATAAAGGTCACCGTATCGGGCAGCAGCGCTTCGGCATGGGCTAAGATGGGCTGTTTTACACCCCCAACGTCGGTCACCCGTGCACCTGGTTGCAGGTGTGGGCCGATCTCTTCAAGCAAGTAAAGAATCCCCTGCAGGGGTGCGGCAAGCACCACCAAATCGGCTTGGGCAACGGCCTCAGCTACGTCCTCGCTGACGGCGTCCACAACGCCAAGTTCTCTGGCCTTGGCCAGCACCTCACGCCGGTCGAAACCGGTCAGGTGCAGCTCTGGCCGTGTACGTTTCCAGGCCATGGCCAGCGAGCCTCCAATAAGGCCCAGGCCACAGATGGTGATCCGCTGGATCATGGCGTTTAGAAAAACATCAGCTTTAGGCAGAAAACCGAGCCGCCAGATTTGAGAAATTCGCTGGTATCCAGCTCGATCGGTTCAAACCCGGCAGCGCGCAGCTGTCGGACCGTTTCGTGACATCCTTTTTGGATCAACACATGGCGGCCATCTGGGCAGTGTGCATTGCACGCCAGCAGTTCCCGCGCCTCGCGTTCGGGCACTTCAATGAGGTTAGGGATGTGCTGGTGCAAAAGTGCCCGGCTTTCCTTGTCAAAAGCCGCCGGTACGTACAGGGCCGAAACAGCGTCTAGTAGGCTGAGGCACGTGTCCAGGTGATAAAAATCGGGATCTACGAGTCGTAGGGCCAGGATCGGCACGTCGAGTTGGCGGCTGAGCCATTCATAGATAGAACGATCAGTGCGAAAGCCATACCCTCCCCAGAGCAAGGCATGACCTGGGTGCCAAAGGGCGTCTCCCATGCCTTCGAAACTACCGGGCACGGTTTCTGGGATTGAAGTCAACGTGTAGCCTTGCTGCGCAAAGAAGCGGGCCAAGTGGGGCACTTCGTCGCGGCGCTGAGGGGCGTGCATGCGGCTCAGCACCACGCCGCGCTTGCCGTCGGTGGTTTGGTAGGGCAGCGTTTGGTTGGCGCAGAAGACCATATCGGGCAGTTGGGGCACGCCCTCAAGCGTGTGAACCTTAAAGCCCAGCTGCTGGTAAGTTTGTCGTAGGGCTTCCCACTGGGCACGTGCCCGCTTGGGGTCTACTTGTCCAAGGTGGCCTTCCATATGCGGATTGATCACGTAAACCACGTCGAAGTGGTCGGGCGTGACCATCAGTACTTGACGGGGAGGGGGCAAGGGCGGGAGTGTTTCAATTGAAACCACCATCGTTAGTCACTTTCCAAGGGTTCTTTAGAGGGCGTGGAAGAAGGCGCGGTCGTGTCGATAATCTGTCTTGGGGGCAACGTTTTTTCTTCGCGTACGTAAATGGTGCGCCGTGGAAAGGGAATTTCAATGCCCAGCTCATCGAATGCCCTTTTGAGCCGTAGCCGCAGGTCTCGCTCAGCTTGGAACTGTTCGCCTGGGCGTACCTGTACGGCGACGCGAACCGTAACTGCCGAGTCCGCAAAGTTGAGGATGGCTTGCACTTCTGGCTTTTCTTCAAGCAAAATCTCTCGGTGCGCTTGGGCCCACTCGCTGGCTACACGCTCGATAACCGGCAACACGGTGTCGAGATCCTGCTCATAGGCTAAGCCAACTTCAACAATAGCCCGCACAAAGCCGATGCTGCGGTTACCGAAAATGCGCAATTCACCCGCTGGGATCATGAGCAGTTCGCCGTCAAACTTACGTATCCGGATCAGTCGGACGCCGATGTGCTCCACGGTGCCTATGTCATTGCCGATGCGTACTAGGTCGCCCACATGAATCGTGTCGTCAAAGAGCAGAAAGACGCCACTGATGACGTCGCGCACTAGCGTTTGGGCGCCAAAGCCGATAGCCAAGCCAGCTACGCCAGCTGTGGCTAGTAAGGCACTAACGTTAATGCCCAGCTCGCTTAAGATCATGATGAGTCCAACGGTCCATAGCGCGTAGCGTGCTGAAGAGCTCAGCAAGTTGGCCAGGGTAGAAGCACGCTGGCGTCGTGGATGGGTTGCTGGCAAATCGGCCACGCGCTGCATCCATCGCTGGGCGACGCGATCGATGAGGCGCAAGCCAATAAGCACCAGTGCGGCAATAAACAGGATGTGCAGCAGCAGGCTAAGCAACTTCATCCAGAGGGCTGGATTTTTGAGTTCAGCCCAGAAGGTGCTAAGCGTTGCTACAACCTGCAGCGAATCCTGCCGTAGCATTTCTTGTACCGTGGAGGTATCAGACTGCCGTAGCCATATCATGGGGCTGGAAGGGCTTCCAAAACAACTCCCCAACGATACAGTTGGGGAGCGAAGTACAGTTAGGATTTATCGGTGAGTGCAATTAAGCCAGGTAGTGCTTTACCTTCCAAGAACTCAAGCATGGCGCCTCCACCGGTCGATACGTGGCTTACCCGATCGGCATAGCCGGCTTGGGTAATGGCTGCAACGGAGTCGCCACCGCCAACAACGGTTAGGGCGCCTTGCTCGGTGGCTTCGGCCAAGGCTTCAGCTATGGCAAAGGTTCCTTTAGCAAAGTTAGGCATTTCAAAAACGCCCATAGGGCCGTTCCAGACCACTGTGCGGGCATTTCGTATTTCCTCACGATAACGGGCAACCGTTTGGGGTCCAATATCTAGGCCCATAAGGCCTTCGGGAATGTCCCCCGCCACAACTTGTGCTGGAGCCTCGTTGGAGAATTCTGGAGCAACGACGTGGTCGATCGGCAGCAGAATTTTACCTGCAGCCTGCTCGTAGAGGGCGCGGGCTTCCTCGAGACGGTCATCCTCCACGCGAGAGGCCCCTACTTGGTGGCCCAGGGCCTTAAGGAACGTATAGCTCATGGCGCCGCCGATAAGGAGTCGATCGACGCGGGGCAGCAGGTTTTGGATGACCCCGATTTTGTCAGAGACCTTGGCACCACCCAAAATAGCCACGAACGGATGCTCCGGGTTATCCAGCAGTCGGCTCAGGTATGCGACCTCGCGTTGCATAAGGTAGCCCATTGCGGCTGACTTAACATAGTGGGCTACCCCTTCCGTAGAAGCATGGGCGCGGTGGGCTGAACCAAAGGCATCGTTGATGTACACGTCGGCCAACTCGGCCAATTGGCGGGCCAGTTCTGGATCGTTTTTGGTCTCGCCCGGATGAAAGCGGGTGTTTTCCAGTAGGAGCACACCCCCTTCAGGCATACTGTGAATGGCTTGGCGTACGGCTTCGCCCACGATATTGCTCACAAAGCGTACGCGTGTGCCTAGGAGTTCTTCCAAACGCCGAGCGACAGGTGCCAGGCTGTACTTGGGGTCTGGCTGTCCCTTGGGTCGGCCTAAATGGCTCATGAGAATCACTTTGCCGCCTTTCTGAATAATAGCCCGCAGCGTGGGGAGCGCCTCCCGGATGCGGGTATCGTCGGCAACGACGAGATTGCCGCTGGCGTCTTCTTTGAGCGGAACGTTAAAGTCGACCCGGACCAGCACACGCTTGCCTTTGAGGTTCAGGTCATCCAGGGTGAGCTTTTGGAGCGTCGACATGGTCAGGGAGCGGTTGAATTAAACGGTACATGAAAAAGGGAGAACGAAAGGAGCTCCTTTCGCTCTCCCCAAAGGCAGTTCGGCAACTGCGCCCATTAGGCGGGTTCGGCTACGGCCATGAGTTTGCCTACCAGATCGACTGTCCGGCAGGCATAGCCCCACTCGTTATCGTACCAGCCTACGACCTTAACCAGGTTACCACCGATGACCATGGTCGATAGGCTGTCGAAGATGCATGAGTGGGGGTTATGAAGAATGTCGGACGACACAATGGGGTCTTCTGTGTACTGCAAGATCCCTTTGAGCTCGTTTTCGGCTGCCTTGCGAAAGGCTGCGTTGACTTCCTCAATGGTGACTTCGCGCTCAAGTTCGGCTGTAAAGTCGGTAACAGAACCGTCGGGTACGGGTACGCGAAGCGCAAAGCCGTCGAGCTTCCCTTTTAGATGGGGCAGTACAAGACCAACGGCTTTGGCAGCGCCGGTGGTGGTGGGGATGATCGAAACAGCTGCGGCCCGAGCACGCCTGAGGTCGCTGTGGGGCGCGTCTTGCAAGCGCTGATCGGCTGTATAGGCATGCACGGTAAGCATGAAACCACGCCGCACGCCAAAGGCTTCGTCGAGCACCTTGACCATGGGTGCCAAGCAGTTGGTGGTGCAGCTGGCGTTGGAGACCACTTGCTCTTTGCCGGTCAGCGCGTGGTCGTTAACGCCGATCACGATGGTGGCATCTACCTCTCCTTTGGCCGGTGCAGAGATGATCACCTTTTTGGCGCCAGCTTCCAAGTGCTGCGCCGCCTTTTCGCGCGAGCGGAACACGCCGGTTGACTCGATCACAACATCGCACTCCAATTCGCCCCAAGGCAAGTTTTTGGGGTCTTTTTCGCTAAAAACCCGAAAGCGATCTCCATTCACAATGAGCTCGTCGCCTTCAGCACGCACCTCGCCGGGGAAAACGCCATGCACTGAGTCATACTTAAATAGATGGGCCAGCGTCGCAGCGTCGGTGAGGTCGTTTACCCCAACGACATCGAACTGGTCGGTCAAGTTGCGCTCCAAAATGGACCGCAAAACCAGGCGCCCGATGCGGCCAAAGCCATTAATGCCTAGTCTGATGGCCATAGTACCGTTCTCCGTTACTGGTTGCAGGAAAGCCTTTGTAGTATAGCTTACGCTTGAAGCGTCCCCTCGGGCGAGAGGGGTAGCAGGAATTTAAAGAAAATCTGAGCAAAAAGCCCGTGAGCAATTAGGGAAACGTTCTGAAAGACTGGCGTTGAAGCACCGGTCTTGGCACAGTTATCTTTACTAACCTGTGATTTTTGCAACATCAACCTGTTTACTGCATGGCCGTTATTTCGCGTACAGCTTCTGCTGAAAAAAAGGCCGCGCGTGGAGACGCTGTCGTTACGCTCTATGCGCGCTGGCTGGACTTTTACCATCGACAGCGTAGGTATTTCTATCTGGCACTAGCGGGGCTAGTGGTGCTTTTGGCTGGACTGATCGGCTATACGTACTATCAGCGGCACCAAGAGCAGCAAGCGCAGCAGCTTTTGAGCCAGGTGCTTCCGCTCTATGAGCAGGGAAAGTATCGCGAAGCGCTTGATGGCACGCAAAGCACGCAGGGGTTGCTGGCGATTGCGCGTGCTTACGGCGGTACCGATGCTGGGAATCTCGCCCGTTTTTATGCAGCCGACGCGCTCTACCAGTTGGGAGACTATGAGCAGGCGCGCGCACTCTGGGCCGCCTTCAAGACCGATGACCCCATGCTGGCGGCATCGGCACTGGCAGGGCAGGCAGCGGTTGCGGAAAATCAGGGGAATCGTGCACGTGCAGCCGAGCTCTACCGCCGAGCCGCTGAACGTTACGCAAACCCTGTAGTTGCACCCCAATACCTGTTGCAGGCTGGCCGCAACTATGAGGCTGCCGGCAACTATACCGAAGCGCAGAAGATGTATGAAACGTTGCGCACGCGTTATCCAGAGTCGGCCCAGGCTGCCGAAGCGGAGATCGCTCTAGCCCGGGTCGCTGCGCGTGCCACGCAAGCCCGCTAAAGCCTGCAATGGCCACAATTCTGGTGGTCGACGACGAGCGCAGCATCCGGCGTACGCTGCGCGAAATTTTGGAATACGAAGGCTACGCGGTCGAGGAGGCCGTCGATGGCGAAGAGGCATTGCAAAAGGTGCGTGAGGGGCGTTACGACCTGGTGCTGCTCGACATTAAGATGCCGCGCCGCGATGGCATGGAGGTGCTGCGCACGTTGTCTGAGCAGTTGCCGGAGCTTCCCGTTGTGATGATCTCTGGCCACGGCACCATTGAAACTGCCGTCGAAGCGACGCGGCTGGGCGCGTTTGACTTTATCGAAAAGCCACCTGATCTGAACCGGCTGTTGTTGACGGTGCGCAATGCGCTGGAGCGCGGCCAGCTTCAGACCGAAAACCAGCGCATCCGGCAGGTATTAACCGAGCGTTGGGAAGGTGAGCTGACACCTATCCTGGGGGAAAGCCCGGCAATTAAACAGGTGATCGAGACGATTCATCGGGTAGCCCCTACCGAAGCCCGCGTATTGATCACAGGTGAACCAGGCACTGGCAAAGAACTGGTGGCGCGTTGGATTCACCATCTTTCGGCCCGCCGCGATGGCCCTATGGTAGAAGTCAACTGCGCTGCGATTCCTAGCGAACTCATCGAAAGTGAGCTGTTTGGACATGAGAAAGGATCCTTTACCGGGGCTACGCGCTTGCGCATTGGCAAGTTTGAGCAAGCTCATGGGGGCACGCTATTTCTGGACGAAATTGGGGATATGAGCCTGGCTGCCCAGGCCAAAGTGCTGCGGGCATTGCAAGAAAATCGCATCCAGCGCGTAGGTGGCGAGCGCACCATACCGGTCGATGTACGCGTTGTTGCTGCTACTAATAAGGACCTCTGGAAACTCGTCGAAGAGCAAAAATTCCGCGAAGATCTTTACCATCGGCTAAGTGTTATTCTGATTCATGTGCCCCCGCTGCGCGAGCGCCGTGGCGATATTCCTATTATTGCGCGTTTTGCACTGGAGCGGCTGGCCCGGAGAAATGGCATGCCATCGAAGGCCTTCGAGCCTGCTGCGCTGGAGCAACTGCAACGTTACGAGTGGCGTGGCAATGTGCGGGAACTCTACAACGTCGTCGAACGCCTGCTTATTTTGAGCGAAGGACCTACAATTACCGCACGCGACGTCATGCGCTACGTGCATCCGGGTAGCGGTACCAGCACAGGATCCCTTCATGAACTGCTTGAGCGCTACCCAACCTTTACGGCCTTTCGAGACGCGGCTGAAAAGCTTTTTCTCGAGCACAAGCTGCGTGAGTTTGGATGGAATGTGAGCAAAACCGCTGAGGCAATTGGGATCCAGCGCTCTCACCTGTACAATAAGCTTACCAAATACGGCATTCAGCGCGAAGCCTAACTTCATGCCGCTCCTTGAAGTCATTGACCTATGGAAAAGCTATCCGACCGGCAGAGGTGGGCGCTTAGAAGTGCTGCAAGGCGTTGAGCTCAACGTTTCGGCCGGCGAAGTGGTGGCTATTGTCGGTGAAAGTGGTACAGGCAAAAGTACGCTGTTGCATCTGCTAGGAGCTCTCGACCGTCCCGACCGGGGCGAGGTGCGTTACAACGGCGAAAATATCTTCGACAAAGATGACGAAGCCTTAGCCACCTTTCGCAACCGGACGATCGGGTTTGTCTTTCAGTTTCACCATTTGCTGCCCGAGTTTACAGCGTTGGAGAACGTAGCCATGCCAGCGCTGATTCAAGGCTACCGACTACGTGAAGTGCGGCAGCGGGCACTGGAACTGCTGGCGCTGTTGGGCCTGGCCGATCGCGCCGATGATCGACCTTCGATGCTCTCCGGTGGAGAGCAGCAGCGCGTGGCTGTAGCCCGCGCCCTCATGAACCAACCAGCGGTAGTGCTGGCCGACGAGCCTACCGGAAATCTGGACGTCCGCACAGCCGATACCTTGCACCGGGAAATCCTCCGCTTAAGCCGCGAAGTAGGCCAAACGTTTATCATCGCTACGCACAATTTGTCGCTAGCGGCCTTAGCCGACCGCGTGCTGCGCTTAGAACAAGGCCGCCTGGTCCCCGAACCCGTCTCTCCTGCTGAACGATAACCGTTCCCACGCGTAAAACAAACGCAGCTTATCTTGCAAAAGCGACAGTGCCATGGTTGAACCGGCAGTACTTCATCCAGAAATAGGTTACGTCGATGTTCCCATTGACCCTGCCTTAGATTTGGTTGCTGAAATTAACCGACTGCGCCAGGAAAAAAACGCTATCATCTTGGCGCATTATTACCAGGATCCCGTTATTCAAGACCTGGCCGACTATATTGGGGATTCGCTAGGCCTGTCGCGTAAAGCTGCCGAAACGAATGCCGACCTGATTGTTTTTGCTGGGGTGCATTTCATGGCCGAAACGGCTAAGATCCTTAACCCGGACAAAAAAGTAGTTATTCCGGACCTGAATGCCGGCTGCTCCTTGGCCGATAGCTGCCCCGCCGATGCCTTTGCCGCTTTTAAGGCGCAATATCCCGATCATCTGGTGATTTCCTACATTAACTGCTCAGCAGCCGTAAAAGCGTTAAGCGACATTATTTGCACCTCTTCGAATGCCGAACACATTATCCGGCAAATTCCTCCTGAGCAGCCTATCCTGTTTGCCCCAGACCGCAATTTAGGGCGTTACCTGATGCGCAAAACTGGGCGAAACATGGTGCTTTGGGACGGGGTGTGCATCGTGCATGAGACCTTCAGTGAAAAGAAAATTCTGCAGCTCAAAGCACGCTATCCAGAGGCATTGGTTTTAGCACATCCAGAGTGCGAAGAAGCGGTGCTGCAGCATGCCGATTTTATTGGCTCAACCGCAGCGATTCGAAAGTTTGCACGCGAAAGCCCGCACGCTGTCTTTATTGTGGCCACTGAGGAGGGCATCTTGCACCAAATGCGCAAGGATTGCCCAGAAAAGACGTTTATTCCAGCACCACCCGATGGCGGCTGCAATTGCAGCCAGTGCCCGCATATGCGGCTGCATACGCTCGAAAAGCTCTACTTGGCGTTGCGCTACGAGCAACCGGAAATCACGCTGGACGAAACGCTCCGCCTACAAGCCCTGCGGCCCATTCAGCGTATGTTGGAAATGAGCCAAGGGGTTGCCTAAAGCAAACTCATAGCGCCCATCGCAGACCAAGCATGGACGCAAAGCGACGTTGGGGAAGATAACAAGCAATGCCCTCAGGAGCATCAAGCAAACGTTCAAAGGTATAACGGGCTTGCACAAGTAACCAGAGGGGGCGCGCTAGGAGATAATGGGTTTCGAAAAATAGCCAGCTTTGCGCACCCATGGGCTGAAAAAGCGCTAGCCAATCGCTCAGTCCGCTACGACTGATGCCGGTTTGTACCTGGAGCTCTCGCGTGCGCAAAAACAGCCGAAAGTGAAACGTACTGAGCCGCTGTGAACCGTAGTGCTTTCGGAAAAAGTACCAGAGCTCAAAGCGCTGCGGAAAAAGCAAATGCACTTCTGTAAAGAAACCGTTGCCGCCTCTGGCTTCAGGCAGACTAATGCCGGCATAGCGAAGGGTATGGGGATAAGCTGCGGGGTCGAGAATGCGTGCGCGCAGGTTTTGCACAGGGTAAAAAACGCCCATATAGCCCGGCAAAAATGCTTTGCCGTCATAATCGAGCCCCATCCGAAGCTGAAAGGCCATGAGGTCGATCAAGTTAGGGCTCTGGAGCGAAGCTCCCAGGCGTAGGCCGGTGCCGTAGTGTCGATAGTGTGCTAGGCTAACAAAGGGAACCAGTGCAGGCGTTTCGGTAGGCAGAAGGTTAAGCGAAAGGTCTGCGTTTACGGCTTCCAGCAGGGCAGATTGACGAAAGGCGGGGTCGCGCACGTAGCTTAGCCCCAGCGTCAGAAAACGGAAGCGACTGGTTTGAGCCCAAAAGAAAGGACGAAGGGCTAGTCGAGCCCCAGCGACAGCCTGGCGGCGCACATCGGTAGAAAAAGCTTCCATGTCCAACGCAGCTGTTGACCAGGCCAGTTCTAGCCCTAGGGTACGTTCGTCCCAGGCTGCAGCCGTATGTAAAAAATCCACCACATGGCCGGTGCCCAGCCGGGTACGATTGAGTGGGCCAAGGCGCAAATAAAAACGCTGATTGCGCGACGGCTGATAGCGTAAAAAATCAATTAGGCGTAGCACGTCGTAGAGTTCGTCGAAGTCGGCTGTATAGGTGCCGTAGAGGCCTGTCTGGAAGACAGCGTTCAGGCGCGTGGTCCACGACTGGGTAACAAGCAACAAACGGCTGCGTACAGCGAATCGCCATTGAGGTCCGATGAGTGAAAGACCTCCCCAGCTGTCTAAGGAGTGACTGTGCCGCCACCAGACGTACGCTGTCTGTTCGGCAGGGTCATTCGCTGCGCTCCAAGGGTGCACCAACGGCAGTCCCTGTGCACGCAAGAGGCCAAAAGGAATAAAAAGTAAACTGCAAAGCACTAGACGCATGGTGCAGTCTCTAGAAAGATCGGCCCATGTGACCCCAAGAAAATACGGCTTTCGCGTCTCCGGTAAAGGCCTTTGGAAACCCACACCGGCTTGTGTTCATTAGGCTTTCTCTGGTTAGGCAAAGCTGGTCAGGTTGCATAGGGATGGAACGATTACCCTTGTTTCCACTTGGCGTAGTGCTTTATCCAGGCGAGCGCCTGCCGCTCCATATTTTTGAGCCCCGTTATCGGGATTTGATCCGCGATTGTTTAGCGCAGGATGTCCCGTTTGGGATTGTGCTGGCCGAGGAAGGACGCCTGGCGCGCGTTGGCTCGACTGCGCGCATTACGCGGATCCTAGCCCGCTATGCGGACGGGCGCATGGACATTCTGGTGACGGGTGAGGAGCGGTTTCGCATCGTGCAGCTCTATTCGGACCGGCCTTATTTGACTGCCGACGTGGAACGCATCGTGGAGCCTTTTGAGGCACCGCAGCACGCGCTGCGCGAGCGGCTCATTACGCAGCATATGCGCCTGTTGGAGCTTGTGGGGCAGACAGTGCGGCCTGCACTTTACCAGGATGTGCGCTATCTGTCGTATGTCGTGGCTTCCAATGCCGGACTAACCCTGGAGCAGCAACAGGAAGTGCTAGAACTGCTGACCGAAAATGAGCGCCTGGCCTATCTTGTAGCACATCTGGAACGCTTGCTTCCACAGGTAGAACAGATGGAATCGGTGCGCCGGCGCATTCAATCGAATGGACATTTTCCACCTTCTTCAGATACGTAAATGACTATGCCTAAAATTGGTCCGTATACCCTACATGCAATAGAAACAGGACGATTTCGACTCGATGGGGGCGCGATGTTTGGGATTGTGCCCAAACCCCTTTGGGAGCGTTATGCCCCGGCCGATGCACGCAATCGCATTGTACTCAACATGCGCTGCTTGCTCTTAGAGAGCAGCAATCGGCTGGTGCTTATCGATAACGGTCTAGGAGATGCGTTTGATGCCAAATTTCAAGACCTTTATGCTGTCGATTACGAATATGCCGAACTGCACCGGTCACTACAGGCTTTAGGCTTTTCGGCAGCAGACGTAACCGATGTGGTGCTGACGCATTTACACTTCGATCACTGCGGGGGGAGTACGCGGCAAGGCCGGGATCGGCAGGAGATTGCATTTCCGAATGCCACATTTTATGTTCAGGAGCGGCATTGGTCTTGGGCTAGGCGTCCCCATTTGCGTGAACGGGCATCGTTTTTGCAGGAAAAACTATCTGTACTAGAGGCCTCGGGTCAGCTTCAGCTCTTAAAGGGTCCGGGTGAAGTGCTTCCAGGAGTTTTTGTGGAAGTGGTAAACGGACATACCGAAGCCCAGCAGCTCGTTCGGATTACAGGTCCGGAGGGCACACTGGTGTTTGTGGCTGACCTTATTCCGACGGCAGTGCATGTGCGGCCGCTCTGGAACATGGGATATGACATTCGTCCTCTAGTAACGATTGAAGAAAAGCTGGCTTTTCTGGAGCAGGCTGCAGCGCAGGGATGGCAATTGTTTTTTGAGCACGATCCTGAAATTGCCGTGGTGAGCCTGCAGCATTCGGAGCAAGGCATTGTGGCTGTGCATCCACGTTCGCTGGAGGAGGTCTTTTGACGATGGAAGCATCGCAAGTGCGCGTGCTCTTGGTAGCCGACGATACAGGGGGTGAAATGCGTCGAGGACTTGAAGCTTATGGTCTTCAGGTCGAAGTTTGTTCTGTTGCCTTATTGGAAACGCGCTTGCGGGAAACGACTTGGCATGGTGTGGTTTTGGGAGACCTATCGGAAGGCCTACTGAGCTTTTGTCTTCGACAGCTTCAGGGCCATCAGCCTCCGCTACCCGTGTTGTTGTGGCAGCAGGCGGAGCTTCCCAGGCTGGTGGCCTCGCTGGCGGCTGAGGGTCGGTTGCGCGTAGCCTTGCCTGGCCAAACAGAAACGCTTCGCGCTTGGGCCCAGGCATTAACCATGCGTGCGCACCTAACGCCTGAGGAACGGTTGCAGTGGTTGCGACAGGAGCTTTCCCGGCTCAATCACGACCTAAAGAATCCACTGGCGATTATTGCCGGTAATGCCCAGTTTATGCAGGAGCTGCTGCGCTTGTCCAGCGATCCGGCGGATTGGACAGGACCGGTAGCCGACATTTTAGAGGCTTGCGAACGGATTAACGCGTTGTTGCAACGCTTAGGAGCGCTGCGCGATGCGTTGCCAGAGTCCTAAGGCATTTTTTCACGGACGGCAATGTAAGGTGCAGGGGAACCGGGGTAGCAAGATCCCGTAGAAGGCGCCAACGGATTGTTCTTACCAGCTCATCCAGAAGGGTGGAGGGAACAGGCCCTGTGAAACCCTGGCAACCGCCCTACTGATCGTCGAGAGACGACAGCGGGAAAGGTGCCAATTCCTGCCTCGCGCGACCGCGAGGGGAGATGAGCTGTTCCAGCCGGCTAAGCCGCGCAGTGAACAGTGTAGCCTCTTCCGCGGGTCGGTTGCGGGAGAGGTTTTTTTATAACCTCTCATACGGGCGAGGGCAAGCAAGATGGGCTGGTCAGGCTGTGTAACGTTCACCAACCCACTGCATGCGGTATGCCGACTTCGCCGTTTGACCGTCCGTTGCGCTTCGAAACGTTGCAGGTACATGCTGGACAGGAGCCCGACCCCGCTACGCAGGCACGCGCTGTCCCGATCTATGCAACCACTTCGTATGTGTTCAAAGATGCCGACCACGCTGCTCGGTTGTTTGCGTTGCAGGAATTCGGCAATATCTACACCCGCATCATGAACCCCACGACCGACGTATTTGAACGTCGCGTAGCAGCCCTAGAAGGTGGGGTAGCAGCCCTGGCCACTTCAAGCGGTCAGGCGGCACAGTTTCTGGCGCTTACGACCCTGGCCGAGGCTGGAGACAACATTGTTTCGACCAGCTACCTTTACGGCGGCACGTATAACCAGTTTAAAGTCTCTTTTCCACGGATCGGCATTGAAGTGCGTTTTGCTGAGGGAGATGATCCGGAAACGATAGCACGGCTGATCGATGAGCGCACCAAGGCCGTGTACGTCGAAACGATTGGCAATCCAAGGTTTAATATTCCTGACTTTGAGCGCATTGCCGAGGTGGCGCATCAGCATGGCGTACCCTTGGTGGTCGACAACACTTTTGGTGCGTGCGGCTACTTGTGCCGTCCGATTGCTTTTGGTGCCGATATTGTGTTGCATTCTGCCACGAAGTGGATCGGCGGCCATGGTACAACGATTGGCGGCGTTATTGTGGATGCCGGGACGTTCCCTTGGGATAATGGTCGCTTTCCTGCTTTTACGGAGCCTGCCCCAGGGTATCATGGCCTGAACTTCTGGGAAACGTTTGGTCCGCAAGGTGTACTGGGGGTAAATGTGGCCTTTATCCTCCGAGCTCGGGTAGAAGGGATGCGCGATTTTGGCCCGTGCCCAAATCCGTTTGGTTCGTTTTTGCTGCTTCAAGGGCTAGAGACACTTTCGCTGCGCGTGCAGCGGAGCTGCGACAATGCCTTAGCGCTAGCCCGCTGGTTGCGTGAGCAACCCGAGGTGGCTTGGGTCAGCTATCCTGGGTTGGAAGATCATCCTTATCATGAGCGGGCCAAAAAGTACCTGCGTAACGGCTTTGGAGCCGTCTTGGCGTTTGGGCTGAAAGGCGGCTATGAAGCGGGTCGCGCTTTTGTGAGCCAGGTGCGCCTGGCCAGTTTGCTGGCGAACGTAGGTGATGCTAAAACGCTGGTGATTCATCCGGCGTCAACGACGCATCAGCAGCTAACGGCCGAAGAACAATTGGCTGCTGGTGTAACGCCCGACATGGTGCGTGTATCGGTTGGTATTGAACACATCGACGACATTAAGGAAGACTTCGCACAGGCGCTGGCACAGTGTTCCCTGGCCAAAGCGGCTTAAGCTTACCCATGACACAAACCTTCATGCTCCCAGAATTTACCCTGGAAAGTGGGGTTGTGCTTCGCCAGGTACCGGTGGCCTACCGGACGTGGGGCCATCTGAACCGGGAAGGAACAAACGCCTTGGTCGTCTGTCATGCCCTGACCGGTAGCGCAGATGTGGATCAGTGGTGGGGAGATTTGCTAGGACCCGGCAAGGCTTTCGACACCAATCGGTTTTTTGTGGTCTGTGCAAATGTGCTGGGCTCACCCTACGGGACGGCCTCGCCGCTTACGATCAATCCGGCTACAGGCCGTCCTTATGGGCCTGAATTCCCCCAAGTAACTATCCGCGACACGGTTCGCCTGCATCGATGTCTGCTAGAGCACTTAGGCGTGCAGCAGGTGGCCGTTGTGGTGGGGGGATCGATGGGAGGGATGCAAGTGTTGGAATGGGCCTTTTTTGGAGACTACGTGCGGTCTATTGTACCTATTGCTGTAGGCGGTCGCCATTCGGCCTGGTGTATTGCCTGGAGTGAGGCGCAACGCCAGGCCATCTATGCCGACCCGCGCTGGCAAGGGGGATACTACGATCCTAATGCTCCACCAGTGCAGGGGCTGGCAACGGCCCGTATGATGGCAATGATCTCCTACCGCTCTTACCAGTCCTTCGAGGCACGTTTTGGGCGGCGCCGCATGGTACGCGACACCGAAGAACTCTTTGCCATCGAAAGTTACCTGCGTTACCAAGGCGAAAAGCTGGTGCGGCGCTTTGACGCAAACTGTTACGTGCGGCTAACCCAGAAGATGGATTCGCACGACGTGTCGCGAGGCAGAGGCCCATATCCCGAAGTGTTGGCCGAAATTCGCCAGCCAGCCCTGGTCGTGGGTATTGACTCGGACGTGCTCTACCCCCTGGTCGAACAGGAAGAGCTGGTCAACCATTTGCCCAATGCTTCCCTCTACGTGTTGCACTCGCCCCATGGGCATGATGCCTTTTTGATCGAAACAAAAATCCTCAACGAAGTCTTGCACGAATGGATCTCCACGATCATTCCCGAGCAGGCCTGGAGCATGCCGCAGGCGCGGAGCGAAACAGCGGTCTGAAAGTGCTCAAGTTCGGGGGAACTTCGGTGGGCAGCCCGGAAATGATCGCCCGCGTAGCGGAGCTCATTGCTCAGGCAGCTGCGACCCATCGCGTTGTTGTGGTCGTTTCGGCGCGAGCCGGCGTAACCAACACGCTGGTAGCCGCCTATGAGGCCCTTGAGGCAGGCACGCTGGACATCGAGGCACTTTTGGCTTTGCTACGGCAAGAGCATCGCGCGTTGGCTGCTGTGTTGAAGGACGATCCAGCGCTGCGACAAGGGTACATGTCGGTGCTTGAGGCGGAGCTCAAGCGTTTGCATGAAGCCCTTCAGGCGGCCCAGGCCCAATCGGATGCGGCCTGGCGGGATGAGGTGCTAGCTGCCGGCGAACGCTTGATGGCACCCCTGCTGGCTGCCACCCTGAAGGCGCGCGGGCTGTCGGCATTTGCGCAAGATGCCACCGCACTGCTGGTGACCGATCGCATGCATGGCGCGGCTAGTGTCGACCTAGAAGCTTCACGCGTGCGCGTCACGTCCTGGTTTGCTCGGCTTAGTCCGCACAGCGTGCCAGTGGTGACTGGTTTTATCGGCGCAACGCCTGAAGGCCGTACCACGACCCTAGGGCGTGGTGGCAGCGACTACTCGGCGGCCGTGCTGGCAGCTTTGCTGAAGGCGAGCGTGCTGGAACGCTGGACCGATGTAGACGGCTTGTATACGGAAGATCCACGCAAAAATCCGCAAGCCGAACACTACGATACCCTGGTGTTGGAAGAAGCCTGGGCTTGGAATCAAGCTGGGCGCTTGGGCATGCACCGCAAAGCCCTCGATCCACTGGTGGCTGCAGGCATTCCGGTACATATTCGTTCAACGCTTGCCCCAGAGCGACCAGGTACCTGGCTGATTCCAGCACAACCCCCACAGGCACTTGCCGTATAACGCGTTGTCCTAAATAACATAGCAAGCTTACCCCAATTGCCATGACTGCACCGAAGTTTCGTGTAGGCATTCTAGGCGCCACAGGTGCCGTAGGCCAAAAATTTGTTGAACTCTTGGCAGATCATCCTTGGTTTGAGATCACCGTGCTAGCTGCATCGGACCGTTCGTCCGGCAAACCTTACCGCGAAGCAGCTCACTGGATCGGCAGTCGACCGATTCCCCCACAGGTAGCCGAGCAGGAAGTCGTACCTATTTCGACCGAGCTGGATTGCGACTTTGTGTTTTCTGGTCTTAGTGCCGATGTGGCAGGAGAGATTGAGCTTATGCTCGCCGAGGCCGGCTATCCCGTGATTTCTAATGCCCGCAACTATCGCATGCGGGAGGATGTGCCGCTGCTTATCCCAGAGATTAACCCTACGCACACGGCGCTTATCGAGCGCCAGCCCTGGAAAGCCAACGGCGGGTTTATTGTCACGAACCCTAACTGTTCTACCGTAGGGTTGGTGTGTGCGCTTTATCCACTCATTCAAGCCTTTGGTGTTGAACAGGTGCACGTAACTACGCTTCAGGCCCTCTCGGGCGCAGGGTATCCAGGCGTGCCTTCGCTCGATGCTACGGCCAACGTGATTCCGTTTATCAGCGGTGAAGAAGAAAAAATGGCTACCGAGCCGCGTAAGATTCTGGGACGGTTGGTAGACGGCCGCGTAGAGCCAGCGGCTTTGCGCATCAGTGCACAGTGCAATCGTGTACCGGTGCTTGAAGGGCATCTGGAGTGCATTTCAGTCAAACTTAGCCAGCCAGCTTCAGCCGAAACCGTGCGTGACGTGCTTGCTGCGTTCCGGAGCCCTATTGCTGATCTAGGATTACCTACAGCTCCGGAGCGATTGCTGCAGGTTTTTGATGAGCCGCATTTCCCGCAGCCGCGGCGGCATGCTGAGCTTGGGCGAGGAATGACGGTTTCTGTTGGACGTATTCGCCCGTGCGAAGTATTCGACGTGAAGTTCGTGGCCCTGGTGCACAACACGATCCGTGGCGCTGCTGGTGGTGCTGTGCTCAATGCCGAACTCTTGGTGCGTCAAGGCTACCTGAAACCTCGCCGGGCGCCCGTCGTAGCCGAGGCCTGAGCAAGGCCATCGGAGAGGCTTTATGCAAGAGATCATCGTGCGGCCAGCAAGCTGGCGCGATGCAGCGGCCGTGGAAGGACTTTGGTGCCGGTTGCTGGAAGAGCAGGCAGCCCTGGAGCCACGCTTTGCGCCGGCCGACGACGCTCGGCGGCGTTGGCGCAACGATTTTATGCTGTGGGTACGAGATCGCATCTACTGCATCTATGTGGCCGACCGAGAGGGGGAGCTCGTAGGCTTCATCTCCGCACACCAGTGGAGTCCGCCGCCTATTTATCGGCAAGAACTAGAAGTGTACATCGACGAGCTTTATGTGCTGCCGAACTATCGCCGGCTCGGTATTGGAAGCCGCTTGGTTGCCGCAGTGCGGGCATGGGCAGCGCAGCTTGGGGCACAACGCCTGCGGCTGGGCGTCCTGGCAGCTAACCAAGAAGGACTCCGTTTCTGGACACAACAGCATGCCCAGCCTTTTGCCGTGACGCTTACGATCCCTTTGCGGGATTTTCAAGCGCAAAAGGCGGAAACCTAAAGCCTCACTTTTGCGATAAAAGCCATTGCTTGCAGGTTGACAAGTTGGCAATTGCTGTAGTATTCTAGCTGCTACAGCAATAAGCGGAAGTAGCTCAGCTGGTAGAGCGTCTGCTTGCCATGCAGAAGGTCGCGGGTTCGAGTCCCGTCTTCCGCTCTCTTCCGGCTGCTCAAGGCAGCCGGTTTTTTTATGGATTGCGGGCAGCTACTGGTGTTGTGGGGTAGCGCCTCCAGCGTAGGCGGTCGCCTTCTACAAGGCCGTAGGTATCTGCAAAACCGGCCGGCACTTCTACTACAAACTGAGCAGGATAGCGCGAAGAAATGTTTTCGGTTGAGTAAGGACGGGTGTACTTCGCTATTGAGACGATCTGCGAGTCGGCATTAACAAAAATAATGTCCAGCGACAGCGGTGTATTGGCCATCCAGAAGCCCAGCATTTCCTCGCGCTCAAAAATAAACAGCATACCACTCCGTTCTGGAAGGGCATAGCGCTCCATGAGGCCACGCTGACGCGTCGAGTCGGTATCGGCGATTTCGATCTTAATGGTGACCAGCGTATCCTGATTGCGCACAAAAGCTAACGTCCCATCTTCCCGAAAGGGAATCATGCGACCTGTAAGCGAAGGTGGCGCAGGTTGGGTTTTGCGTCCACAGCCTGCCAGCAAGAGGGCAAAAGCGCCCATAAGCACGACGCGAAGCATACCCCAAGGGGTTTTTTGAGCCTAAGATACTACGACTCGGTATTTACCGAGCTTGCAAGGGGACGTAGGGCCGCTGTGGGTGACCTTGGTAAATCTGCCGCGGCCGGTAAATGCGCGTGTCGGGGTCTTCACGCATTTCTTTCCATTGGGCTATCCAGCCTGGGAGGCGGCCCATGGCAAACAGCACCGTGTACATGTTGGTGGGAATCCCCATCGCCCGGTAGAGGATGCCACTGTAGAAGTCTACGTTCGGATACAGCTTGCGCTCAATGAAGTACTCGTCCTCAAGGGCAGCAAGCTCGAGTTTTTGAGCAATTTCCAAAAGCGGATCGTTTATGCCCATTTCAGTAAAAACTTGATCCACGAGCTTTTTAATTAGGCGAGCCCGTGGGTCAAAGTTTTTATAGACGCGATGCCCAAAGCCCATCAGGCGGAAGGGATCGTTAGGGTCTTTGGCGCGCGCAAGATACTTTTGATAGTTGCCCCCATCTTGGTGGATCATTTCGAGCATCTGGATAACTGCCTGGTTGGCTCCTCCATGCAGGGGGCCAGATAAAGCGCTGATGCCGGCCGCAATCGAAGCAAACAAATCAGCACCACTACTGCCTACCATGCGCACCGTTGAGGTGCTGCAGTTTTGTTCGTGGTCGGCATGCAGGATAAGCAAAACGTCGAGAACCTTTTCGAAAAGAGGCGGCACTTCGTAGGACTCCGAGGGCACGGCAAACATCATGTGTAGAAAGTCGGCCGTGTAGCTCAGGTCGTTGCGGGGGTACACGTAGGGCTGGCCGATGGACTTTTTGTAGGAAAAGGCAGCGATGGTTTTTAACTTGGCCAGCAGCCGGATCATGTTTAGCTCTGTAATTTCCGGATCGGTTGAGTCCGGATAATATGTTGACAGCGAGGCCACCATGGCCGACAAAACGCTCATCGGATGTGCGCTGGGAGGATAGCCCTCAAAAAACTTTTTCATGTCTTCGTGGAGCAGGCTGTGACGGGTAAGTCGGTACTGAAACTGCTCCAATTGCTCCCGGGTGGGCAGTTCACCGTAGATCAAGAGGTAACTGACTTCCACAAAGGAGGAGTGTTCGACCAAGTCTTCAATGCTGTAGCCACGGTAGCGGAGCACGCCTGCCTCACCATCAATGAACGTGATGGTGCTCTGGCACGAACCCGTATTTGCCAGGCCTGGATCGTAGGTGATGTAACCAGTTTGGCGCCGTAAGGTACGGATGTCGATAGCGCGCTCCCCTTCGGTGCCTACGATAACCGGCAACTCAACGGTAGTATCTTCAAGAAGCAGTTTGGCGGTCGGCATAGGTGGTTTAAGGCTTCCAATAAACCGTTTAAGGATTTAAGGACAAAAAAGGGTTTCGACCTTAAGGAAGTTACGCCGTAAGTGGCCAAGCTACCAGTCTCGTTCGTTAGAAGCGTACGAAAAATGCGTAAGGACTTGCGTTGCGCCATAAAAAAAGGCGCTAGCCTAGGCCAGCGCCTTTGTGGAGCCAGCCGGATTCGAACCGGCGACCTCTACAATGCCATTGTAGCGCTCTACCAACTGAGCTATGGCCCCGAACCGTTTCGTGGAACGCAATCTTACAAAAAAAGCTCCACGTGCGTCAACGGCTCTAGCAAAAACCATCGTGGTTTTCACTAGGCCTTGAATTGAAGCGCTTTCAGCGATTTAATACGCCTTTTAAACGGCAAAGCGCTGCTTTTGTTGTAAATTCCAGGCTTACGATTTTGCACCATAACCTATAGGCAGCGCACCTAAGATGGCTTTGGCACGTCCGGTTCGGGTGCACAAGTTTGGGGGCACCTCGGTTGCGAATGCAGAACGTATTCGCAGGGTTGTTTCCCTCCTGCAGGCTGAGCCTAGTACAGTACGCCTTGTGGTCGTGGTTTCGGCATTGGGTGGGGTAACCGACCAGCTTCTCTCATGTATTGAGGCGGCTGTGGCACGCACGGGCGCTCATCGCACCATGGTAGAAGGGTTACGCCAACGTCACCAAGAAGTGCTAGAAGCCTTGGTGTCTGCGGCCGAACGGCCTGCCTTAGAAGCGCAACTTCAAGCCCATTGGCAAGCACTTACCGAACTGCTCGATGGGTTGTATCTTTTGCGTGAATGCACTCCCCGAACGCGGGATGCGATTATCAGCTTTGGTGAGCGGCTTTCTACACCGCTTGTGGCTGCTGCTTTTCGGTCAGCGGGCATGCCGGCGGTTGCGCTTGAAGCAACAGAACTCATCCGCACCGATGATACGTTTGGAGAAGCGAACGTTGATTTTGAAGCGACCAATCGGCTTATTCGGGAGCGGTTGGCTGCTCTTCCCGAAGACCATATCGCTGTAGTAACCGGCTTCATTGGCGCTACCTCAGAAGGGGTCACCACTACGCTGGGTCGATCGGGCAGTGATTATACGGCCACTATTCTGGGGGGCGCTTTAGGAGCAGAGCTTGTGGTGATTTGGACCGACGTAGATGGGGTGCTTTCGGCTGATCCACGTCTGGTACCCGAAGCTTTCGTGCTGCCCCATCTTAGCTATCGCGAGGCTGCCGAGATGGCTTATTTTGGTGCCAAGGTGCTCCATCCCCGTACGATGCGACCGCTGCAGGCATTGCAGATCCCTTTACGCATCAAAAACACGTTCAATCCTGAATCCCCGGGTACATTGATTACGGCTGAGGCCCCACCACCCCCAGGGCACGTGCGTGCAATTACAGCCATAAAGGACGTAGCGGTGTTGATGCTGGAAGGCACAGGCATGATTGGGGCACCTGGGATTGCGGCACGGACATTTGCAGCCCTTACCGAACACAAGATCAACGTGTTTTTGATCTCGCAAGCCTCTAGTGAGCAAAGCCTCTGCTTGGGCGTGCGGGCTGCCGATGCAGGAGTTGCTTTAGAAACGCTGCGGCGCACGTTTACTTATGAGCTTGAAACAGGTCGCATTAGCCGGATCTACGAGGTGCCAGCTTGCTCGATTGTTTCGGCAGTAGGGGACCGCATGCGCCATCAGCCTGGACTGGCCGGACGTATGTTTTCGGCACTTGGCCAAGCCAATGTGAATGTGTTGGCTATCGCTCAGGGAGCAGCTGAAACAAACATTTCGGCTGTTGTGGCGCAGCACGACGCGCAGCGAGCGGTGCAAGCCCTACACGAAACGTTTATCCTGCGCACGATGCGGGCCCACCTGTTTTTAATTGGGGCTGGCGTGATTGGCAGTGCCCTGCTAGACATGCTGGCCCGGCAGGTGGACTACCTACGCACGCAGGAAGGGCTTGAGCTAAAGCTAGCTGGACTGGCCACGCTTGAACGCATGCTTTGGCAGCCTGCAGGCGTGCCCTGGAGTCAGGCCCGAGAGCGACTGCGCACTGAGGGCGAACCCATGAACCTTGACCGACTGATTCATCTTCTGACCAGCGAACGTCCACGCCGACTTGTGGTGATCGACGCTACGGCCTCGGAAGAAATTGCCCGGCGTTATCCTGAACTCCTCTCGGCCGGGGTGGCTATTGTAACGCCCAACAAGCGCGCCAATACGCTTGGGTACGACTTCTATCAGCAGTTACGCGAAATCGTCCGTGAGCGGCGCATCCCCTACCGCTATGAAACCACGGTTGGTGCTGGCCTACCTGTGATTTCTACACTGCAGGATCTGCTTCTGGCCGGCGACCAGGTGCATCGGATTGAAGGAGTCTTTTCGGGCACGTTGGCCTATCTTTTCAATCAAATGGCCCAAGGAGTATCGTTTTCTCAAGCCCTTCAGGAAGCTCGGCAGGCAGGATATACAGAGCCTGATCCGCGGGACGACCTCTCGGGTGAAGATGTAGCCCGCAAGCTGCTTATTTTGGCGCGCGAGCTGGGCATGAAAGTAGAGCGAAGCGATGTGGAGGTGGCCCCACTGGTGCCCGATGCTTTGCGCGAGGTGTCGCTGGAAGCCTTCTGGCAGCATCTGGGTGCCTACGACACCTATTGGAAAGATCAGGTCGAAGCCGCGCGTCGCGAAGGGCGCCGACTGCACTATATCGGACGCATCGAAAACGGCCGGCTTTGCGTAGGGGTGCAGGCCGTTGGGCCTGAATCTCCATTTTACAACTTGCAGGGTACCGATAACCTGATTGCTTACACAACCGCGTACTATTGTCGCACACCACTCGTGGTCCGCGGCCCTGGCGCTGGACCGCAGGTCACCGCAGCCGGTATTGTGTCGGACCTGCGGCGCGCTTTAGAACAGATGCGTTAAGGGGTGCGCCAGAGGATCACTAGCATGCTAAGGAAGGCCGTGTAGACAGCACTGCCCAGCCAAAGGGCTGTGATCATAAACGACGTGCGCGTTTCAGCTGCCAGGGCCAGAAGGGCAACCAATAGGCCGTTGTGTACTAAGGCCAGTACGAACCCTCCAAGAAACGCTTGACTGAGGGTAGGACGCAGGTTTTCGCGTTCTTCGATTGCAAAAACGCCAACCAAAAAGCCTATAAAGCTTTTGACGAATGTGTGCAGACCCCAGCTGTCGAGCAGCGCATCGAGCAGTAAACCACTGAAAAAACCTCCGGCTAATCCCGCACGCCTTCCATAGTACAAGCCTAGATAGGCTACAAAAAGCAATACCCCATCCGGATAGGCTCCCCAGAGCCGCATGCGGTTAAGCAGCAGCCATTGCAAAAGGACAACCCCTATGCCGATAAAGCTCAGCCGCAGTAGGCGTGTCAGCAGCGTCGTGGGAGGCGAAAGCGTGACCATAGTATCTTAAGGACTGGCATGCAACGCACGCACCATCTGATCAATAGCATGCACCACACGAGGCGCAGGCAGCGTGTAGTTATTGGCCATTAGGGCAAAGGCCACCATACGCCCATCGGCGGTTGTTGTGTAGCCACACAGCGTGCGTACATGCATCAGCGAACCTGTTTTGGCGCGCACAGGCACGTTATGCAGCCGACCTTCTAGGGTGGATCGTCGCTCACCGCCCTGGGGCAGGGAGGTCAAAAACGCTTCCCGGGCCGGGTGATGGTGCATTGCACGAAGCAACTCTCCTAAGACCACAGGAGGGACGAGGTTCTTTCGAGAAAGGCCGGACCCATCTCGAATGCTGAGGCCCTGCGTATCGATGCCCTGACGCCGCAAAAATGCCTGGATGCGGCGCGCAGCACCTTCGGCAGTACCATCAGGACTTAAGGTGCGGAAGAGCTGTTCGGCATAAAAGTTATGACTGCGACGGTTGATCAATTGTACGATTTCCTCTAGGGGTGCTGAAGTATGCACTAGGAGCGGTTGAGCGCGATCGTACCGAGGGGGTGACGGCAGATCATCGACGTCTACCAGATCGGCTTCTACCCTAATGCCTTCAGCCACCAGATACCGCCGAAAGGCTTCCAAGGTATAGCGGGTCGGGTTGGCCACCGGTAACTCTAACGTTCCTTGATATCCTACCGGAACCGTTCCATAGAGCCGAAGCGATTCAGAGCCAAAGGCGCGTTCCATGCCTAGTGCTTCGCCATAGCGCCGGGCGGCCGTTACAGCTCGGTTTTCGAGGTGAAGGTAAGCCATAGGCTCCTGCCGCACGCGTGGCGGAGCCCCGGGTTGCGTGGCTGCGACACGCACGACGACATAGTTGTCGTGATACGAAAGCCCACTTACAGCAAAGCCTAGCCCATGCGTAAACTGCGAGGTAAGATAATCGACATCCCAGCCATCGGCATACGGCCGATTGTCAAACACATTGTCGTCGCCGATAATGCGGCCCTGAATACGGGTGATGCCCTGTTTGGCCAATGCCTGGGCCCATTGGCGTAAGGGATCGGGCCCGTCCCAAGACGGGCTACCAAAGGTGGGATCGCCTGAGCCGCGCAAGATAAGGTCGCCGCGCAGCACTCCGCTTTCAATGCTTCCGTTAAGGTAGAGCACCGTCTGATAGCGAAACTCCGGTCCCAGTAGGTCGAGCGCTGCAGCGGTTGTCAGCAGTTTTTGCACTGAGGCGGGCAGCAAGCCTTGATGGGCATGCTGTGCGGCCAGTACGCGACCACTGGCTACCTCTTGTACGTAAATGCCCCAAAACGTTTGATCGGCCGTAAACTGCGCGCGTACAGCGTCTAAGCGTTCCTCTACAGAAAGCGGCGCGCGCAGTCCCAGCATCACGATGACAAGGCACAACGCTACGCCCAAAGCAAAAACAGACCGCATGGCGAAACAACAGCTCCTGCCAGATCCAAAGACAACGCCTGATGGAACCTGAAAGTAGTCTCTTAGGTTCGCCCTTTGTTTTAAAGCTTGGTGGCCTATGGCACGTTCTCGGCGTCACATGCAAGTTGCGAGCCGACCGACGCCAGCCCCATCGGGGCGCCCGATGGTTTTTGCGCGGCGTAACTATGTCCTACTGCTTGTAGGCATTGCACTGGTTGTCATCGGGTTTGCCATTATGGCGATCGAACACGAGCTGGACGGCTTTTGGTCGCGTACAGTAGCGCCTATAGTCATCGTAGGAGGCTATTTGGAAGTGGTTTATGCTATTCTCTGGCGGCCACGGGCAGCTGCAGATCAATAAAGCAAGTAGGGCCGGCGTTGCTCCTGAAAAGCGGTAACGGCTTGGTGCCAGTCAGCAATGATCGTTTCTGGCGAAGCGCCTTGTTGAAGTAGGGTGTAGAGGCGTTCTGTACCTGCTAGGCGCGCCAGCCACTGAGGACGCTCGATAAAGCGCGCCTGCTGAGCAGGTGGGGTTTGGTGGTAAAAGGCATGCAGCAGATGGATGCCGGTTTCTACGGGCTGGAATGACCGGCGATCGGTGATCACCAGGCGTACGCCGTAGAGCCTTTGTCCTTGGTAGCGCGGCTGGGGAGCTCCGGGACGCGGCTGCGGCGTAAAAGTTGCCGGCAAAAAGCGCACGCCAGGCAGGCTGCGGGCATTCAGCGTATCGGCCAGTGCCTGCGGGTCGACCCACGGCGTTCCAATCTGCAAAAAAGGGAGCGCTGTACCGCGGCCCTCGCTTCCCGCAACCGCCTCAAAAAAGCACGTGCCAGCATAGGCCAGCGCAGCGTCAAAGGTGGGCAAGTTAGGACTTGGAGGAATCCAGGGCCTTCCTGTATCTGGCCACTGCATAGATCGCCGCCAACCTTCCAGCGGCACCACGGTCAGTTTGAGGTTTTCAAGTCCGGGCAGCAAGCGTTCGCCTTGAATGAGCCGGGCCAGCTCGCCGATCGTTAAGCCGTAAATAATCGGGATGGGATACAGGCCCACAAATGAGGCCTGCTCAGGCTCAAGCACAAAACCAGAGACGTTTTCGCCCCCTAGGGGATTAGGGCGATCCAGCACGACAAACGAAATGCCTGCTTCAGCAGCAGCCTGCATGGCTAAGCCTAGCGTAGAGATATAGGTATAAAACCGCACCCCCACGTCCTGTACGTCGAATACTAGCACCTCGATGTTGGCCAGCATTTCAGGCGTGGGCTTGTGCACAGCCCCATAAAGACTATAGACCGGTAGGCCCGTGCGCACGTCTCTTCCATCTTGAATCTCTTCGCCAGCAGCAGCTGTACCGCGCAAGCCATGTTCTGGCGCAAAAAGAGCGACCAGTTCAACGCCTGGCGCAGTCACCAAGAGGTCGATGAGATGGGTGGTGTCGATGCGCGCGGTATGGTTGGCAATAAGGCCAACGCGTTTGCCTTGCAACACGTCAAACTGCCGTGCTGCCAGCACCTCGGCACCGGTGCGCACGCGCACTTGCGAGGCGGAAGGCCCGCATCCCGTAAGGCAGCTTATTAAAAACAGAACCTTAGCTGCGATCCACCAGCACGATCGACGGGAAAAAGTAGTTGATTTCCATACGGGCATTTTCGACGGAATCAGAGCCGTGCACGATGTTTTGGCCTTTGGAGGTTGCAAACTCCCGGCGAATTGTACCTGCTGCTGCTTCGGCTGGATCGGTAGCTCCAATAAGCGCGCGGAAGTCGGCTACAGCATTGTCTTTTTCCAACACCATTGGAACGCACGGACCACTAGACATGAACGTGGTGAGCTCTTCAAAAAACGGCCTCCCTCGATGTACAGCATAAAAACCTTCGGCTTCTTTTTTGGTCAGATGCACCATTTTCATGGCCCGGATGCGAAATCCGGCTGCTTCGATTCGACGAATGACTTCACCAATGAGCCCACGACGGACGCAGTCGGGCTTGAGAATAGCTAACGTCTGTTCCATACGAACCAACGATTGTTTCTTTCAATCTGAATCGCGCCCAAAGATACATGCTTGTGATGCTTTTGCGGATGAAAAATTGGCCCATATCGTTTATCGTAAGGTGCCGCAGACACCGCATTTTGTAAAAGCGTATCTTTAGATTGTAAATTGCCCCAAATGGGATCTGCAAAAAGGTCATTTATGTTGCGACCGGGTCGGCCTCGGCATGAGCAGCTCAGCGATTGGCTGCGCGAGCAGATCGAAAAGGGGCGCTATAAGCCTGACGATCGCCTGCCCTCGGAGCATGAGCTAAGCGAACGCTTCGGCGTAAGCCGCATCACAGTACGCCGCGCGCTTCAGACCTTGGAGCACGAAGGCCTCATCTATCGTCGCCAAGGGTTAGGCTCGTTCGTGCAGAATCCCAAAATTCACCAAGGGTTGGTGCGCCTGACTGACTTTGCCGAAGACATGGCGCGGGCAGGACTGCAAGCACGCTCAGAAATTCTGCATTTTGCTCCTGAACCGGCTTCGGCCGAAATTGCCGCCCAGCTGGAAATCCCTGTAGGACAGCTTGTTGTGCGCCTGGACCGGAGGCGGCTGGGCAACGAAGAGCCCATCGCCTTTGACCGCACGTGGATGTCACCTTTTTATGCCCAGTTTCTTGAAGGGCGTAAGCTGGAGCAGGAGACGATTTACGGAATTTTGGAGTCGCTGGATATTCCTGTGGTGCGTGGTCGCTATCGGATCGAGGCAGTAAATGCGGATGCGGAAGTGGCCCGCTATCTTGAGGTCATGCCTGCCACGGCTCTGCTGCGTATCGACCGGGTTTCGTACACTGTAGGGGGGAAGGTGGTCTATTATCAGCAGCGGTTTTACCGCAGCGACCGGGTAGCCTACGAACTGGTGCTTGAGCGCGACAGCCGGCGTCGCATTCCAACAACCGAAGGAATGCCGCTACGGGAGTTTGAGCCGGTGTTTCGCAAAGGACAAACTGCACGCGCCGACCCATCGGCTGCCTCCAATAGCCGGCATTGAACTTATAATAAGGCGTGCGGTATGCACGCCACATGGGTTGACAAAGACGGTCATGTTGGTGCCACTGCCTGTACTTTCTGGCGCACCTGAGCGCACCGTTGATCCGGCCCAAGTGCCGGAGGACTTTGGCTTGACGTATGATCCAGCGCGGGCAGCAACCGAGGTGCTTACCGATGGTTTCGGACGGCGCCACACCTATCTGCGCATCTCGCTCATTGAGCATTGCAACCTGCGCTGCCGCTATTGCATGCCAGAGGAAGGACTGACGTGGACGCCACCCGAGCACCTGCTTACAGACGAAGAAATCATTCGCCTAGCCCGGTTGTTTGTGGCACAGGGAGTGACCAAAATTCGGCTGACAGGTGGGGAGCCTCTGCTGCGTAAGGGTATTGAGCACATTGTGGCCAAACTAGCCCGCTTGCCTGGCCTAAAAACCATTGCCATGACCACTAACGGGCTGCTTCTTGCAAAAAAGCTCGATCGCCTCAAAGCGGCTGGTCTCACGCAACTGAACATCAGCCTGGATACCCTACGGCCTGATCGCTTTGAGATCCTAACGCGCCGCAAGGGATTGGCCCAGGTGCTTGAGGCGATTGATTTGGCGCTTGCCCATGGCTACCGTCCTCTCAAGGTGAATTGTGTGGTCCTGCGCGGGTTTAACGACGACGAGTTGCTCGATTTTGCAGCCTGGACGAAAGACCGGCCTGTTGAGGTGCGGTTTATTGAGTTTATGCCTTTTGATGGCAACGGTTGGAGCGCTGGACAACTGGTTTCGGCGGCTGAAATGCGCGCCCGAATCGAAGCCCACTATTCGCTTAAGCCTTTGCGGGTTGATCCGAATGGCACAGCGCGGCTGTTTCAGATCCCCGGCCATCAAGGATGGCTAGGGTTCATCGCGTCGATGACTGAGCCGTTTTGCGAAGGCTGTAATCGGCTCCGCATCACGGCCGATGGCAGTTTAAAGGTCTGTCTCTTTGGGCAGGCTGAGGTGAGCTTGCGGGATGCCTTGCGCCAAGGTGCAACCGATGCGGAACTCTTAGCCTTAATTAGTGCAGCTATCGGGCGTAAGCATGCCCGTCATGCCGGAATGCACCACCTCGCACAGAGGAAAAATCGACCAATGATCACCATTGGCGGTTGATTTTTTTGTTTTTCTCTGAACACTTAAATTTTCTGATGTTTGGTCGATCCCCCTAAAAGCTAGGAACAGTTTCTGCAACCAAGCATCAGGGGGATGGCACGTTCAGATACGTCTGCGCCGAAGCATGCCCATTTGGAGCGGCATGGGTCAACGCAGGAGGTAAAGCGTTACTGGTATCACATCCAGTTTAGCGAAGAGGATGTGCGAAGAGGTCGCGTAGAGGTGTTTGTACATCGCTTCGAGCGCTTTTACCAGACGCTTGGACGGCCGGAGGGCATGGTGCTTTGTCGCGTACCTGGATCGCACGATTACTACTTCTCTTGTGGGCCTTTTGAGTACGCCGGGCGCATTTACCGCGAATTTCCAGCCGAACGCCTGGAGCATGCCCCAGAGGGACAGCTAGAAACCGTGTTTATGGCAGGCCATAAGTAACCCTTCTTGGTTTGGCGCAAATGCTTTGCGCCAAACCGTCGTGTAATTGCGTACGTTGGGTGCTGTTTTTTTAGGTTCGAGTCCATAACAGCACCTGACCATGCACCGAAGGCTATTTTGGCTGAGCTTTTGGCTTTGGGCAGCGTCGGCAACAGCGCAGTCGTTTTATGTAGAGCGTTCTGACCCAGCATCTGGCACGGCTGCGGTAGCACGGGAAGCTGTAGTGCGGTTCGTTTTTAACGATGCTGTTTCGCAGCAGACCGACTTTAATACAGCGTTTCTGTTTATTCCGCAGCGGGCTGTGCGCGTGCGCCGCGTGGACCTCATTCCAGAGACGCCAAGTCGTACCAATTGCCCCTCGGTAGGTACAGGACAGGTTTGCCCCAATCAAGTCCTGTACACGATTACGCACGAGCCTGAGGTGGACTATACATGGCTTGTTTTTGCGGTGCGCAATGCCCGCGGCCGTGCTATGACGAGGCCCTATGTGTTGCGCTATACCACGGCCACCGCGATGGGCACGTTACACCTTTCTGGTATGGTGGAAGTGGTGGGCGCTAAGCGTATGGGGTTGTCTGAGGCGGAGGCGCGCACGCTTCGCTTGCTTTTGGATCAAGCAATCGCGACGGGTCTGGGCCGTCCGGTGTTTGAGCGCGAAGCCCTTGTCCCGCAGGCGGAAAGTGACTTCACTGTTGTGTTTTTATTACGCCACTTCTCGCAGACCATTGCGGCTTGGGATGTAGCGGCAGCTACCGTACTTGTTGGACACACAGGAGCTTATAAGGTTGATTACCTGCGGCCGGGTACCTACTGGCCTGTAGCAGTGCGCTATCGCAGTTTGGCCCAGCTTGAAATCGAGGCCTTAGGTTACTACGACGCCGATGGCGATGGCATGCCCGACCCCATAACCCTGCAAGATGCAGTTTCTGACGTTAGGCTGCATGTGTATCCCTTTAGGCTGGCTACAGCCCGTGAGCAACTTCCACTGGCGCGCGAGGCAGCCGCAGCTGTAGCCAGCGATGCGTATCTCATCGGCTTAATGGCTACCAACAGCCCTCAGCGATCTGGGAAGGCGTATAGCTGGATTTACACGTTCTTTTCACCTGCTCAGGCAAAGCGCCTGCAAGTTCGGGTTGATCCCTTAGGGATCGTTGTGTCTGAGTATCGTGAAGAAGCGCTTGCGTACCTGCCACCGGTGCCTGAACCGTTTATTGATAGTGATAGGGCACTGGACCACCTTCTTGCGAGGGGGATGCAGGTGCTGGCTGACTCCATTCAAAAGGACCCTACCTTCGGATTGATCTTTGATCCCAACACGCCGACACGCAACCTGGTTGTGCATCTTGTGGGCGGTGGTTATTACACCAATCGCGTGCCTTCGTCGGATTCCAGTTACTGGCAGGTTCGGCTGACCGTTTTTACCGCGACCCAGACGCGCACCTACGAAGGACTAATTAACATGACGACAGGAAAGGTACGGGTGCTTACCAATGCGGAAGGTACTGCATTGGTTGGTGAAGCGCCGCAGCTATGGGTTTATCCCAATCCTTTGGGGTCGCATGCTACCTTTCGGGTGTATTTGCCTCAGGCGGGCTTTGTGCGGCTTAAGGTGTACGATGTGCTGGGGCGTGAGGTAGCATGCCTCTACGAAGAGGCCTGGCTTTTGCCGGGTGTTTATGAAAGCGTGTGGCATGCACCTGGCTTAGCCAACGGTCTGTACTTGGCCGTACTTCAATATGGCCCTATCCGGAAGACATACCGGATGATTAAAAGATAAACCTGTGCTTTACAACGCATGCAGCGCAGGCGAGCCAATAAGCAAGCCGCCGTCGAGCGTCAGTGCTGCTCCCGTCATATAGTCGGAGGCACTGGAGGCCAAAAAAAGCGCTGCGCCAACCAGTTCTTCAGGCTCGGCCATGCGGTGCTGAGGGATTTGACGGATGATGGCCTCATGGATCGCTGGCGTCTCCCAAAGCACGCGGCTAAACTGGGTACGTATAAAGCCGGGCACAATAGCATTGACTTGGATGTTGTCCGCGGCCAGTTCGGCAGCCAGCACTTCAGTAAGCATCAGCACAGCTGCTTTGGTAACGCAGTAAACGCCCATGCCAGGCAGAGGACGCTGGCCGGCAATCGAAGCCATGTTAATGATTTTGCCTTTGCCGCGTTGTTTCATGTAGGGATAGCAGGCCCGGGTTGTGTAAACGTAACCCTTGACGTTCACCTCAAACGTTTTGTCCCAGTGCGCGGGTTCGGCCTCTAGGAGCGGCCCAAAGTGAGGATTGGTGGCGGCATTGTTCACCAAGATATCGATACCGCCAAACTGCTCGACGGCCTTTTGGACGAGCATCGTCACTGCTTCTGGATGGCCGACATGGGCCGCTATGGGTAAAGCTTGGCCGCCTTGGGCGCGAATCGCCTGGGCTACTGCTTCCAAGCCTTCTGGCTTGCGAGCGGCCAGCACTACGTGAGCGCCTGCAGCTGCGTAAGCTTCGGCAATAGCACGTCCAATGCCACGCGAGGCGCCAGTGACAAGAGCGACTTTACCTGTTAAATCGGCCGAAAACGGGCGTTGCGGTGTGTGCATGCAGGGTTGTGATGGTCGTTGTGGCAGCGGTAGGTGGTAGGCTAAGCAATACCAGGTAGAAAAAAAAGGCCGACCGGGCACGGTTCCGGTCGGCGTAGGACCTATGGGCGACTACGGTTAAGCTTCGACAGGGTCGATGTGGACGAAGCAACGGTCGTTGCGGCCGCGTGAGAAGCGCACGATGCCGCTTGTTTTGGCAAACAGCGTGTCGTCACCCCCTCGACCCACGTTCAAACCCGGATGAAACTTGGTTCCGCGTTGACGAACCAAAATGCTGCCTGCCGTGACAAACTGCCCCCCAAAGGCTTTTACACCAAGCATCTTTGGGTTGGAGTCACGGCCGTTCCGGGTCGACCCCATGCCTTTTTTATGCGCCATGGCAATGTCTCCGGTTTAAAGGGTTTTCGTTAGGCTGCTGCAGTCATAGCGGCGCTAAGAGGTTGTGCCGCTTTGGGAAGCTCGAGCGCCTCGACCAGGACTTTGGTGTAAAGCTGGCGGTGACCGCGCTTAACACGATAGCGTTTGCGCCGCTTTTTCTTAAAGACCAAAACTTTGTCAGCTTTTACGTGTTGCAGCACGCGCGTTTGTAAACGGGCGCCCTCAACGACCGGGCGGCCCAGATACACCTGCTCGCCATCTACCAGGAGCAAGACGCGATCAAACGTTAACGTTTGCTCCGGCTGCGCCTGCTCGTGATAAGGGATGTAGAGGTACTGGCCTTTTTCGACGCGGTATTGCTTGCCTGCAATGTCAACAATAGCGTACATGGATTCCTCTGCTTTGGGGCGTCGGGCTGGCTACCGACGCGAGAGTTCATGGATAGTTCGGAAAAAAGAACGTAGCTTTTAAAGTTACGACGCTTTAACGTTCTTTGCCAGCTAAAGTTGTAAAACTCGTATGGAGATTGTTTTGCCGGAGAGCGGCTTGCGTCTTGTGCCGCGCAAAATTATCTGCGTAGGCAAAAACTACGCGCGTCATGCTGCTGAGCTGCAGAGCACGGTTCCGGAAGAGCCGCTGCTTTTTTTAAAGCCTTCGACAGCGCTGGTAGGTCCTGAAGGTACGGTTTGGTTACCGCCGCAGTCACGTGAAGTGCATCATGAAGTGGAGCTTGTGGTGGTGATTGGGCGTGAAGGGAAATCTATTCCAGAAGCTAAAGCACTGGATTATGTAGCGGGCTATGCGTTGGGGTTAGACATGACTGCGCGTGATTTGCAGCAACAGGCGCGGCAGCGGGGCTATCCGTGGGCGGTGTCGAAGGGTTTTGATACCTTTGCGCCGTTAGGGCCTATTGTGCCAGCTTCGGAGGTACCCGATCCACAGCGGGTCCAATTGCGGCTATGCGTCAATGGTCGTTTGCGGCAGGAGGGATCCACAGCCGACATGGTGTTTTCGGTGCAGCAGTTGATAGCTTATTGCTCGGAAATCTTTACCTTGCAGCCAGGCGATTTGCTTTTTACAGGTACACCCGAAGGTGTTGCTCCAGTAGAAGATGGTGATGTACTGGAAGCGAGCAGTGACCTGTTGCCGGCGTTTCGGGTGTATGTTCGCCGGAGGTAGCCTACCAGCCCATGATGGCCATGCGCTCTAAGATGATCTGCGTGTACCATCCCATGCGTTGGGGGCGTCGGCGTCGTGGATCGGGTAAGCAAGCAGCCAGTGCGGCTGCCTCATAGCGGCTAAGTCGTGCAGCTGGCTTGCCGTAGTGGTACTGTGCGGCTGCCTCGGCCCCGTAGATGCCGGGTCCCCACTCGACCACATTGAGGTAGAGTGTCAGAATGCGCTCTTTGGGCAAGATGATCTCGGCCAGTAGCGTGAGTGGGGCTTCCATGGCTTTGCGTACATAGGACCGATGCGTGGTCATGAACAGGTTCTTGACGAGCTGCTGCGTGATCGTCGAGCCGCCGCGACGAATGCGTTGCTGCTGGCGATTGGTTTCCCAAGCCTCACGGAGCGCCTCCCAGTCGAAGCCAGCATGCTGATAAAAGCGCGTGTCTTCTGCTGCCACAACGGCGCGGGCCAAATGAAGGGCAATGCGCTGTCGCGGCAGCGGCCGGTAGTCGCGACGACAGGAGGTGCCCTTCAGCCAAGCTTCAATGCAGCGCTGCACCTGCACGCCTGTGATTGGGGGAAACACAAATCGGTAGGCTACCAGGGCCAACGTGCAGCCTGCGTAGTAAAAGCCAATGGCCAGGAGCACCCCCTGCAGTAAGCGTTTGAGCAGGCGGCGCATTGCGCCCGGCTTTAGCGGGTGATTTCTAGAATCTGAAGCTGAATTTTCCCAGCGGGAACTTTAACCTCAACAATATCCCCTACGGATCGGCCCAATAGGCCCTTGCCGATGGGACTGTTGACCGAAATTTTTCCGGCAGCCAGATCTACCTCTTGCGGTGAAACCAGTGTAAAGAGCTGCTCATCACCGGTTTTTAGATTTTTGACGCGTACAGTCGAAAAGATGTACGCCTTAGTGGTGTCGATTTTGTTTTCGTCGACGATCCGTGCGTTGGCAATGGTTTGTTCGATTTGGGCAATACGGGCTTCCAGGTGGCTCTGTGCTTCTTTGGCAGCGTCGTATTCGGCGTTTTCCGATAGGTCACCGTGGCCGCGGGCCTCGGCAATGGCCTTGGCAATGCGTGCGCGTTCGGTGGTGCGTAGGTAGTGCAGCTCTTCTTTTAGCTTTTGCAGTGCTTCTTTGGTTAAGTAAACCGGCTTGGGATCCTGCATGGGTGCTCCAGTCGGGTTGAAGCGATCTTAGGAATTCACAGAAAAAAAGAGAACGCCACGGCCTTAAGTGGCTGCGGCGATCTGTTATCGAAGGGTACTATCCTACTTCAGTTTAAAACATAAACGTATACCTGCTTGAAGAGATCCCAACTACCAGCCAATTGATGGGGTGTGCATGGGGGTTGCCGTTTCAGGCTGTTGGGATCGTAGGCGCCGTGCCATCCAGTAATGGCGTTGCCAGTAGGGTTCCGCCAGGCGCGAGCGCGTAACGCCTGTGGAAGAAGCCGCATGGATAAAGAGTCCTTCGCCCAAGTAAATGCCAACGTGGCGGTTTTTAGGGTCGATGCGGAAAAACACCAGGTCTCCTGCTTGGAGTTCATGGAGGGAAACAGGCTGTCCTAGGCGGGCTTGGGCATCGGTGGTGCGTGGCAAGGTGAGGCCGAAGACCTCTTGATAAATGCGTACTACTAAGCCTGAGCAGTCGATGCCTTGGTGGTCTATACCCCCCCAGCGATGTGGGGTGCCTTCCCAACGCGCTGCAGCTTCCCAAAGCCGCTGCTGCAGCGCAGTCTCCTGTGAGGAAGGCTCCAGGAGTGCTCCGCTGGTGCGACACCCTATCGTTGTAAGTAAAGCAAGACATAAGCCTAGGAAGCGGAACCCAGCCTGCATTTTAGGTATACTTGGAACAAAGCCTGTGAAGCTTAACAAAGTAAAAGCTATGCGCATGGTTTGGCGTTTGACAACAGCAGCTGTGGTGGCGTTTGCAGGTGGGCTAGCGCTTGGTTTACTTATGGCACCCCGACCTGGCCGCGAGCTGCGACAAGAACTGGCAAGCAAAGCGCGTGCCCGCCTTCAGGGTCTGGAGCAGCAGCTTCGCCAGTTGGAAAGCCATTTGCGTCAGGTTGAGGCGCGCCTTCGGGCGCTGCTGCCCGAAGATACGGAAACCGCGTTGCAGCTTAAAGACCAAGACGTGGCCCAGGAACTACCCCGCATGCCGCATCGCTAAGTGGATCTATCGCGCAGGCTGTTCGTTCGATCCCTTGCTTCGCAGTGAACGTAACCAAGAGGTTGGTGCTATGCCCTATCCTGAAGAGTTTGTGCGCCCCATGCGCGAGGAGCTAACGCGTCTGGGGGTGGAAGAGTTACGCGATGCCGCGGCTGTAGATGCTGCATTTGAAGCCTCCCGTGCAGGTACGCTGCTTCTGGTAATTAACTCGGTGTGCGGTTGCGCTGCGGCCAACGCGCGTCCAGCTGTGGCCCTGGCCCTGCAAGCTCCGGTTCGTCAGCCTGATCGCTACGTTACGGTATTTGCAGGGCAAGACTTAGAGGCTACGGCCCAAGCCCGTTCGTATTTACCAGGTATTCCTCCTTCTTCTCCGTTTATTGCGCTCTTCAAGTACGGCGAGCCGGTTTACGTACTCGAGCGCCGACATATTGAAGGGCGTAGTGCTAGCGCTATTGCTGCCGATCTGGTCCAGGCGTTTGAAAAATACTGCGGTACCGAAACGATGCCTGAAGAAGGGCCAGAGATGCCTGAAGTTCCGACTTATGGGGTTTCTTCGTTGCCACCTACCTTCCGATCTATTCTGTAACGGATGACCCTGATCCTTCAGGTGTAGGGGCAGCCTAAGGCTGCCCTTTTTTTTTGGTCTAGACGATAGGGGCGATGTACCCCGGCTTTGCCCTTGGACGCAGATAGACAGGCATGGGTGTGCGAATTTATTTCGGTTAAGTTACAGCAGCTGGGGCAATGGTGTCTTTCTCTAAAAAAGATCAGGGTGAGGGATGGACTTCCTATTGCACGAACCGGTGTGGCATCGCTTATTTGGCAGAAAGGCGCAAACGATGGTGGCGACTTTGGCAGAAGACGCTATGCGTGCACGGTCGCAAGAAGCTCAGCGACGCTTTCGCGTTGAGCATGCTATTGTAGAAGCGGCGCAGCTGCTGATTTCTTCTGGAAAGGTTGACCTGCACGTCGTGCTGGGGTTATTGGGGGAAGCTACGGGCGCAGAAACGATTTACTTTACTGAACTTGAGTCCGAAGCAAGCGCTGTAGTATGGCAGCGACAGGGTAAGCCCTCGTCGCATTGGTTGCGAGAGCTTGAGGCGCGGCTTCGGCAGTTTTTTACTAGGAAAACGCCAGCGAGGCCATTCGAAGAGCCGTGGCCTTTAGATGAAAAATTGATCGTTGTGCCGGTTTTATCTGCTCAGGGTCGGTTGCATGGCTATTTGGTTTTGGCCTTTGCAGAAACGCCGCCGCAGCATGAAGAAGAGATGCGGCTGTTGCGCGTACTTGGGGGGTTGTTGGCCACGTACTTGGACCGGCAGGCGGCTGAAGCCGCCTTGCGTGATAGTGAAGAGCGCTGGCGGCGTTTGGTGGAGGAGCATCCTGAGCCCATCGTGCTTACCGTACGCGGAAAAATTGTATACCTCAACGTTGCTGCGCGTCGGCTTTTGGGACTGGGGGAGGGGGAAGATATTTCTGGTCGAGAGCTCCTCGATTTTATTTCGGCTGATCAATACGAATTACTCCAGCGGCATTTGCAGCAACTCGAAAGTGGCACGTTGAGGTCACCCCTGGAGTGCGAAATTATTCGCATGGATGGTGAAGCGCGGCTTGTTGAGCTTATGGGCATGCCGGTGCCATGGGCTGGACAGCAAGCTGTGCAGATGATCTTGCGCGACCTGACCGAACGGCGCCAGGCAGAAGAGCGGTATCGTGCGTTTTTCTCAACGATTACGGAAGGAATTTGGCGTATTGAGCTGCGCCAACCTGTTGCAGTGACTACCTTGCCTGAGTTGCAGCTGGCCCATATATATGAGCAAGGATACCTGGCAGAATGTAACGAAGTGATGGCCCGGTGGCTGGGTGCAGAGCGGCCGGAAGCACTTATCGGAAAGCCTTTAAAAGACTTACGGAACTACTTTCGTCCGCACTACCTGCGCAAATTCATTCAAATGCAGTATCGGCTTCATGGGGAGGAGTATGCCGTGAAGGGACGCCAAGGCAAACGGTACTTTGTGGTGAATGCTGTGGGGACGGTTGTGCGTGACCGACTGGTACGCATCTGGGGCAGTTGTGTTGAAGTGACCGAGGCCACGACTTTGGAACGCCGCATGGTCCAAGCGCTGGAAGAGCAGCAACAGGCCATTGGGCGCGAGCTCCATGATGGGGTGGGACAGCTGCTGACCAGCGTGCGCATGCTTAGCGAGAATCTGGCACAGCGCCTACGCACCGAATCGCATGAGCTGGCCGAGCTGGCGAGCAGGGTGGTCCATTTTGCACAGGAGGCTGCGCAAGATATTCGCAGGATTTATCGTGGACTGACGCCAGCGCAGCTGTACGATGAAGCCCTTACGGTAGCCCTTGAAGAACTGGCGTACACGACCAATACTTTGGGACAGATTCGGTGCCGATTTGAGAGCGATGAAGCCGTGCATGTCAGCGATCCGGAAATCAAACTGCACTTGTACCGGATTGCCCAGGAAGCTGTGCATAACGCCCTTAAACATAGCCAGGCCTCTGAGATTGTGATCTCGCTGCGCCAGTGGGAAGATGCTATTGAACTCTGCGTTTCTGACAACGGCTGCGGCATTACCTTAGAGAGAACCCGACCTGATTCTTTGGGCATGAAGACCATGTACTATCGCGCCCATGCTATTGGAGGTACCCTGCATGTTCAATCCCAGCCCGGACAAGGCACCACCATCTGCTGCCGAATACCCCTGGACAACCCGTTATAAAAAGACTGGCACAAAGATTGCATAATCAAAAAGTTCAGGGAAGCGGCTCAGATTTTGTTGTATATTGCAGTCTAGAGGCGCACCGCAGCTAAATAAGGAGATCAGGGATATGATTCGCAGCGATACCCTTCTACGAGCGAACACGGGGGCCCAGCGAGGTACTGACCGCATCCGGGTAGTAGTGGTTGATGATCATCCGGCGATTCGCGAGGCGCTCATCGATACAATTAACAACACGATCGGTATGGAAGTAGTAGGACAGGCCGGGACGGCTTTGGACGCTTTTCGGTTGATTGAAAAAGAGCGCCCAACGGTAGCTGTGATCGACATTTCTCTTGAGGATGCCCACGGCCTGGACTTGGTGCAAAACATTCGGGCTCAGTTCCCCGAAGTACAGGTGGTGATTTTCTCGATGTATGATGAGAGCGTCTACGCCGAACGGGCTATCCGGGCAGGCGCGGCTGGCTACTTAATGAAAAGCGAACCTACGCAGAGCGTTGTGGAAGCCATTCGGGCTGTGGTGCGGGGCGAAGTTTACTTGAGTCGGCGTATGGCTTCGCGCATTTTGAGCAAAGTAGCCATGGGTCGGGCACCAGGGCCAGGCTTTGCCATCGATGAGCTGACCGACCGGGAGATGGCGGTCTTTCAAATGCTTGGTCAGGGCTATACGATCGAAGAAATCACCGAACGGCTGAATCTGAGCCGCAAAACCGTGGAAACCTATCGTCGCCGCGCCAAAGAAAAGCTGGGCTTTGATTCGGTCGCTGAGCTGCTGCAGTTTGCAGTGCAGTGGACGCATGCCCAGGGTCAAGGGCGCAGCTCCATGCCTTGATGCTGAAAAAGCCTTATCTCTTTAAAAAGGTTGCAGCACCAGCCTCTTGTTGAAGTGGCAGGAAGGGGAAATAATTTACCTTTGGCGCATTCGCATGCGCTCAAACTACATACCCCCTTCCGCTAAAGCTTAAGCCGCCGTACGCCCCTCTTCGTTTACATTGCCTAAAAGGCTCGATTTTACCGAGCTCTGCATCTGTTGCAACAGATAAATCCCCATCACTAAGGCAGGCACTGTATGACTTTAGAAGCTTTGTTTCAGACGGCAGACCCGGCTTTACAAGATGTGCCACAGCCGCGCCGCGGCGCGATTCGCATTTTTGTGGTGGATGACCACCCGGCCATTCAGGAGGCTATTGCGGCTATGGTGAGTTCGGAAAAAGAGCTGACGCTTGTGGGGAGTGCACGTACGGCAGCGGAAGGCCTAAAGCAGGTTCGACAGCTGAAGCCAGATGTGGTGGTGGTGGACATCTCGCTGGAAGATGCACACGGCCTGGACTTAGTGCATCAAATCCGTAGCGAATTGCCAGAGGTGCAGGTTGTGGTGTTTTCAATGTATGACGAGGTTGCCTATGCTGAGCGGGCTATTCGCGCTGGAGCTATGGGCTATGTCATGAAAAGCGAATCGACGCAAAGTGTGCTGGAGGCCATTCGGACAGTGATGCGCGGCGAAGTGTACCTAAGCCACCGTATGGCTGCGCGTATTTTGAGCAAGGTTGTTCGAGGCCGGAGCGTGCAGCCTCATGTTTTGTCGCTCGATACGCTGACCGACCGGGAAATGGCGGTCTTTCAGATGCTCGGTCAAGGCTATGCGATTGAAGACATTATGCAGCGGCTGAATCTGAGCCGCAAAACCGTGGAAACCTATCGTCGCCGCGCCAAAGAAAAGCTGGGCTTTGATTCGGTCGCTGAGCTGCTGCAGTTTGCAGTGCAATGGCACTATCAACATACGCGTCAGGAGTAGTCCAGAGTTGCTCTGGGTAGTGCGTCTTTGGCTTACAGATGAGATTAAATAAAGCGCATCCTTATCCGGAGTTAGTATCCTTTGGCGCACTTTGGATAGGGCAGTTGCCGGCTTTGAAGGCGCTTAAGCTGCACAGCTGGAAAACAATGGGGTGAGTATGCTATGTCCGTCTGTTGGGTTTGGGGTACAACATTAATATGGGGCCCATGCAGGTACATGCTCGGGTTTTCGATACGGAGCAGGCCGCGTTTGGGCTTGCAGCGCAACGGGTAGCTATTGTGCATGACTGGCTTCCCGTGTATGCTGGTGCGGAACGGGTGCTGGAGCATATGCTGCAGGTGCTGCCGCAGGCGGAATTGTTCAGCCTGATCGAGTTTCTACCCGAGGAGCAGCGTGCGTTTTTGCAAGGGCGACCAGTACGCACGTCGTTTATTCAGCGGCTACCCTTTGCGCGAAGGGCTTATCGGTACTATTTGCCTCTGGCACCGCTAGCGATCGAGCAGTTTGACTTGCGCGGTTACGAGGTGGTGATTTCTTCCAGCTATGTGGTCGCTAAGGGTGTGCTGACTACGGCAGAGCAGCTGCACATCAGCTATGTGCACAGTCCGATTCGGTATGCGTGGGACCTGTACTTTCAATATCTAGAGGAAGGTGGGCTTAGGCGGGGCATGCGCAGCATGCTGGCGCGGCTGATTTTGCACTACCTGCGCCTCTTTGATGCAACAGCAGCTAGCCGGCCTGACGTACTGGTGGCGAACTCACGACATGTGGCACGGCGCATTTGGAAAACCTACCGTCGCCGTGCGCATGTGATTTATCCACCAGTGGACACAATGGCCTTTACGCCGTGTGCCGAAAAAGAAGACTACTATGTGACTGTCTCGCGGCTGGTGCCTTACAAGCGCGTGGACTTGATTGTTCAAGCGTTTGCGCGCATGCCACGTCGCAAGCTGGTGGTGATTGGCGATGGACCGGAGTTTGACCGAATTGCTCGCTTAGCCACCCCGAATGTGGAGTTGCTGGGCTATCAGCCTTTTGAGCAGGTGCGTGCTTACTTGCAGCATGCGCGGGCGTTTGTTTTTGCAGCTGAGGAGGATTTTGGCATTGTGCCCGTCGAAGCGCAGGCTTGCGGCACGCCGGTGATTGCCTATGGTCGTGGTGGCGTGCGGGAATCTGTTATTGAAGGAGAGACTGGGGTGTTCTTTGATGCGCAAACGCCTGAGGCGCTTTGTGCAGCTGTAGAGACTTTCGAGCAGCTTGCCCCGCGTTTGAGCGTCACGCGCATCCGCGAGCAGGCCGAGCGGTTTGACGCCGCGCGCTTCCGCCAAGCTTTCGGGCAACTTGTAGCGCGGTGTAGTCAAAAGTTCTTTGCACGCCGATACCAACCTATGGGGCAGTTTTATGAAGCCTGTGCTTGTAACGGTCGAGGGTGATGGGTTCTTGAAAGCGGAGGTGCCAGCTGTTGAGGTAGCTGCGCCTTCCAAAGCTGTCTGGTCTCGCCCAACCCGTTATCGACGATCTTTTTCCCGGCAATGGCTTTCAGGTCTGGCCTTGTTGGGAGCTGACCTGCTCCTTTTGTTTGCGACGACAGGGCTTACGTTTGCCCTGGCAGCTGGAACCTTAAGCAGCACCTACGAGACCTTTCGCAAGGCTTGGTGCATTGCAGCCATGCTCATGCTCGTTGGGCTTTGGCTGCTGGGATGCTACACAACCATTGTGATGCATCCAGCCTCAGAACTGCGCCGGCTGACCATGATGACCGGCCTGGTGTATTTATTGCCTTTTTTTAGCTTACTGAACGCATCTCTAGAGGCGACAGTAGCGCAGATAGCGGCTTGGGTGGGATTTTATGGATTGGCTATAGGTCTGTTGCCTGTAGGCCACCTGTTTGCTCGGCTGCTTTTGGGGCGTACGCACTGGTGGGGCGTGCCTGTACTGGTGCTGGCTACGCGGGACGCTGGCGAGTTGGCTGTGCACACTATGCGACGTTGGCCGGAACTAGGCTTGCGCCCAGTAGGCGTGCTTGCTGACGAATACGCGGTAGGAGAGCAAATTGGGGGCGTGTCGGTGATAGGACGTATTGCAGACGCACCGCAAGCCGCTGTGCGCTATGGCGTGCGACACGCGATTGTGGCGCTTTCGGGCCAGAGCCATCGCGAGGTGCTAGCTTTACTAGAACGCTACAGCCGCTATTTCCGGCATTTGTTCGTGCTGCCGGAAAGTCCGGGGATGGTTGCCTTTTGGAGCACTTCTCGTTCGTTTGAAGGGCTATTGGGCTATGGCGTGCAACATTCGTACTGGAACCTGCGGGCAAGAGCCCTGAAGCGGGCTATCGATATCGTTGGGGCTAGCGTTTTGCTGCTCCTTTTGACACCGCTGTTTGCTTTGGTAGCAGTGCTGATTAAACTGGATTCGCCTGGACCAGTCTTTTACCGACAGTTGCGCATGGGAAGGGGTGGGCAATGCTTTCCGCTGTTAAAGTTTCGTACCATGTATCAAGATGCGCATGAACGCCTGCAACAGCTGCTGCAGGAATCTCCAGCGCTGCGTGAAGAATACGCCCTCTTTCACAAACTACGTAACGACCCACGGGTGACGCGCGTAGGCCGCTACCTGCGGCGCTTTAGCATCGACGAGCTGCCGCAACTTTGGAATGTGCTGCGCGGCGAGCTCAGCTTGGTAGGTCCCCGCGCTTATATGCCCGAGGAACGGGCTAAAATGGACGGAATGGACCGAATTATTCTTCAAAAACGTCCAGGCGTTACTGGTTTATGGCAAGTATCTGGCCGCAACGGTCTAACCTTTGAAGATCGCGTGAGGATGGATGTACATTACATCCATAACTGGACACCCTGGCTGGATATCTACATTCTGGCGCGCACGTTGCCCGTAGTGCTTACAGGCGAAGGAGCCTGCTGAAAACGAAGCAAACAATTTCCGGGGGGATAAAGCAATGGCACGGTACCGACACCATTCTCTCATCGTAGCTCGCGGCGGCCAAGCTGGGGGGCTTCATCCTAATGGGGCCGAACGCCATGATGAAGGCCGGATTAACTTTGCGGAAATCTGGCACACGATTCGTCGTGGAAAGTGGCTGATTTTGCTGACTACGCTTATCGTAGCAGGTGTGGTCACGATATATACTTACTCTTTGCCGCCCGTTTACGAGTCAAGCGCCATCGTGTTTATCGATACGCGCAGTAGCAGCAATACCCCAACCACGTTAACGGCCTTTACCTTAGGCGAACAGCGGGCGCTTTCGAACGAGCTGGGCATTTTGCGCAACTCAGCTGAGCTGGCTACGCGCGTGGCAACCGCCCTCCTAGAGACGGCTAACGCCGCAGGCACGCGTGACCGCTTTCCGATTTTAGCTCCCGACCGTGACGGCCACGAACCGTCAATTCGGGAGATCGCACTGCGGCTGCAGATGCAGGTGCGCTTTCAGCCGCTTTCGGATCAAGATATGATTGTCATTACGGCCGAAAGTACAACGCCCGAAGAGGCTGCAGTAATTGCCAACCGGTATGCCGAAGAATACGAAAAGTACAGCCGTGAGCGCAGCCGTGAAAGCTTAGCTGCTGCACGTGCGTTTGTGGAAAACCAGGTCGAGCAGCGGCGACAGGAACTAGAAGGGCTAGAGCGACAGTGGGAAACGTTTGCTCGCTCCCGTCAGGTTGTGCGTCTAGGGCCTCAAGGCGAGCGCCTGGTGGCGGAAGTGGCACAACTCGAGGCGCAGCGCGATGCCGCCCGCTTTCAGCTCGAACAAGAGCGTTCGGCCTTGCAATTCATCGAGCGTGAGCTGCAAAAGCTCGAACCTGGTCTCGTAAACGAGCTGGTGAAAAGCCGCCAGGTTTCGACGCTAGAGGCGCAGATCGATGCGCTCTCACGCAAAATTGCCGAGCTTCGGGTGCAGGCCGAGCAGTACTATGTGTTTAATCCTAAGCTGCGTGGCAACGAAGAAAAATTGGGCGATCAGCAGCTTGTCGAAATTGTGCGCCAGATCGATCACTTCGAAAAGCAGCGCCAAGAGCTGCAAGCCCAGCTTGTTAAAGAAATGATGGGGCGTGACAATCAAGGGGCACCCGGTGAACCCTTGAGTTACGTAGAGCAGCTGCGCACGCGCCGCATCGAAAAACAACTGGCTATTCAAGAGCTGGAGCGCCAGATTGAAGCCTTCAACCAAGAATTGGCTAAATACGACGACCGCCTAGCCGGCATCCCAAGGCAGCAAATCGAACTGGAACAGCTCGAGCGGCGGCGCGCCATGGCAGAGCAGTGGTACACCACATTTGTGCAAGAGCTCCAGCGCATCATGATTGCCGAGCAGTCAGAGCTAGGGTACGTGAAGATCGTCAGCAGTGCATTTATGCCGACCTTCCCAGTCAAGCCCAACCGGGTACAAAACATCGTGCTGGGGCTGCTGCTGGGATTGGGCTTAGGACTGGGACTGGCTTTCTTACGCCAAGCGTTGCACACGCAGCTTGATGACCCGGAACAGGTGCGCGAGCACGGCTACACGCTGCTGGGCGTCATTCCGGCTATGGAGCCTTACATCCGCAAGCACTTTCGTGGGCGCAAGCTAGTAGAGGTCGATGGCAAAACGCGCAGCACCACACTGGTGTCGCTCTTAGATCCTTGGTCACCGATTGCTGAAAACTTTCGGCTGATTCGGACCAACTTGCAGTTTAGCCGTACCGCAGGCCGTGCCTCGACCTGGCTGGTCACTAGCCCTGAAATGGGTGATGGCAAGACTGTAGTTGCGGTCAACTTGGCCGTTGTTACTGCCCACAGCGGCCAGCGTACACTCCTGATAGATGCCGACCTGCGGCGTCCCAGAGCGTACCACTTATTAGGAGCCCCCGACCGACCCGGGCTTGCCGAACTGCTGCTGGGTAAGCTACGTCTGGAACCCGAAGCCTGGGCGACCGACATCCCTAATCTGTATTTCCTGCCAGCAGGCGTGCTTGACCAACCCCCAGCCGAGCTCCTAGGCTCTGAACGCATGCACCGCCTGCTGGAACAACTCGGCAAATCCTACGACGTGATTGTGGTCGACTCGCCACCTGTACTAGCCGTGACTGACCCTGTGCTGCTGGCTCAGCAATGCGATGCTACGCTGATGGTGGTCGCTGCTGGACGCACCGACCTGAAAGCCTTGGACATTGCTCGGCAGACCCTAGAAGCCGTTAACGTTACCCTCGCTGGCGTGATCTTTAACCGGTATCGGGCTGACAAACGCAAGAGCTACGGCTATGGTTACGGCTATGGCAGCCGATATCATAAGGGTTACGGCTACTATAGCCGAGAAGCAGCGGCTAGCTGACCGGTGGTTAGTTCGATGTACTAAACTTCGTATGCTCAAAACATATGTTGCGTAAACTCGGATGGTGGTGTTTGTGGGGATGGGGACTCGTATGGGTTGCACAGGGGCAACCCATTGGTGGTAGCCAGACGTTAGAAATCGAGTTTTTCCGACCAGGGCGACCCACAATGGTCGTGTACATCTGGGGTGCTGTTGGGCAACCCGGTATCTGGCGGGTAGAGCGAGAAGTCGATTTAATCTCGCTGCTTTCCGCAGCACGGGTCCCGGGCGTAGGCTCTAGTCCCCAAGGGGTCAGTCAACGCTACCTGGTGCGTATTTTCCGGGATATTGGCGGCAATCGCCAAGAAATCTATCAGGAGCGGCTGGAGCATCTGGTAGGGGGCGGATCGCGACCCTACCCTCCACTACAGGAAGGAGACATCCTGGTCGTTGAAGTCCGCCAGCGCGCCCGATTTGGATGGGGTACGGCTTTCGAAATTACACGTACAGTGCTCCAGGTGCTCACGCTGTATCTGCTCATTCGGCGAGAGTTTTGAGGGGATGAAAACGCTGCTGAAAACCGCACTGCGTCGCCAAATTAGGCGCACAGACGAAGAAATGCGCCTCATTCTGCGCCAGCTCTGGATGCATAAACGCTTGTTTGCGCTTACGGTAGGACTGACGGGCTTGAGCGCAGCGTTTGAAGGCGTGGGGCTTGGATTGCTGGTCCCCTTTCTGGATAGCCTAACCAATCCGGACGCGAAAGCCTTTGCCACGGGTTGGACATGGGTCGATCAGCACCTGCTGCGGGTCGATGCGCCGGTTGTAACCCGGCTTTACTGGTTCTCTACGTTAATCCTAAGCGCTATTCTCCTACGCGGCTTTCTGGGTTATTTAGCCAATCAGTGTAGCATTCGACTTCAAGAATCGATTCTGCATCGCCTGCGCTGTGAAGTGGTAGCCCAGCTCCAGGCAGTATCCCTAAGCTTTTATGCCAATCGCCGCGCAGGGGACTTGCTGAACGTGCTGACTTCAGAAATCCAGCGACTTCGCTTTCTTTTTGGCACTTCGAGCACGATACTGATCCAGACGTTTTTGCTGGTAGTGTATGCCAGCGCAATTTTTGCCTTGTCCTGGCCACTGGCGCTGGTTGCAATTGCCTTAGTGTTGGTCCTGTTTGGCATTGTACGGCTACTACTTACACATCTAAGACGGCGAAGCAGCGCGATCACGGAGGCTAACCGGCGCATCACTTCAAGGGTCCAAGAGCTCATTACGGGGATCCGTACCGTACTGGCACACGGCGCGGAGCCATTTGAATATGACCGCTTCAGGCAAGTCAGCCAGCAGTCAGCCGAGATCATGATCCGCGCCAGCCGTAGAGAATCCCTCATTGGTCCACTTCTGCAAGCCGTAGCTTCGGCAGCATTAATTGGGCTAATCATTGTGGCGGTGCAGTTTTTTGTGCTCCCAGGACGCATGGGCATAGCGGTACTCATCACCTTTTTGTTTGCCTTCTTTCGCATGCTGCCACTAGTGCAGCAGATAAACAGCTTGAGGGCCACCTGGGCTAAGCAAAGTGGCGCGTTGCGGTCTATTGCCCAAGTGCTGCGGCGAGAGGATAAACCCTATCTCGCAGACGGCACCATCCCCTTTGAAGGGCTAAAAGAAGCTATTTCTCTCCGAAATGTTAGCTTTGGCTACGAACCTGGGCAGCGTGTGCTGCACAACATTAGCCTAGAGATTCGCAAAGGCCAAACCGTTGCCCTGGTTGGAGCTTCAGGAGCCGGCAAAAGTACCCTGGCCGACCTGATTGTTCGGCTTTATGATCCAGACGAGGGGCAAGTCCTCTACGATGGCCTTGACGTGCGCCACTACCGGCTCGACACGCTGCGGCGTCGGGTTGCTATCGTGGACCAAGACCCCTTCCTGTTTCACGATACGATCCGGGCCAATATTGCCTACGGTTTAGAAAATGTGCCCGAGGAACGTATCCGATGGGCAGCGGCACAGGCCAATGCCTTGGAGTTTATCGAGCAGCTTCCGCAAGGCTTTGACACCGTTGTGGGCGATCGCGGAGCACGCCTTTCAGGTGGCCAGCGTCAGCGCATCACGATTGCCCGAGCCCTTTTGCGTGATCCCGACATCCTCGTGCTCGACGAAGCTACAAGCGCGCTTGATAGCGTCTCCGAACGCCAGGTGCAGGAGGCCCTCGAGCGCCTAATGGCTGGGCGCACGGTGATCCTCATTGCTCATCGCCTTTCCACCATTGAGAACGCGGACTGGATCGTTGTACTCGATTCCGGCCGTATTGTGGAGCAAGGAACGCTCGAAACGCTGCTTGTACAGCGGGGCTACTTTTGGAAATATTACCATTTGCAATATCAAATTGCTTAAAAAGCAAGGTCAAGCTTAAAAAGATCTTATGCCTAAGGGATCGATATCCTATCGCGCTTTGCGACGCTTGTTGGGTACGATAGGCCTATCCAAAGCCTGGAGATATCTGTCCAGTTATTATCTGTGGAATGCCTTCCCATTAAGTGGAAAAAGTCAGCGGTTATTTCAGGTTGTAGGCGTTCCTCGATCCGGGACCACTTTATTGAGCTCCCTCTTGGATGCCCATTCTGAAATAATTTGCCTAAGTGAGCCCTTTCATCAATGGAAATACGATGGATTTGTTTATACAGAAGAAATTTATGATATCACTGGTTATACTGTATGGAAGAAACATCCCGCATTACTGCTCCGGAACCTTGTTCAGAAAAGTGAAAAAAGATGGGTTGGATTTAAAGAAATTTACTATAGTAAGTCTCACGGACATTGGAGTAATCATCACTTTTTTAAAAGGAATCATCTGCAAGGTGTATTAACAATAGCCATAATAAGAGATCCGCGAGAGGTTTGGAAATCATTGATTCTCAGGCATCCTGAAAAGCAGGGAAAGGTTACCGCAAGGTTTATAGAGTCTTGGAACGACTTGGTGCAATGGATTTTTCAAAGTAATGTTTTTTATGTAAAATATGAAGATTTGATTGATGATCCAGCTAATACATTAACCAAGATTTGTAATTATCTAGATCTTAAATTTGAAGATACCATGCTTTGTGCTAAAAGTAGAAAGGGCCGTGGAGATCTCAATGCATTGAAGGGAGGAGGTATTCATACAAATAAATCCAAAACTGAATATCAAAACTTTCTTTCTAAAAACGAAATTTTAAGTATAGAAAGTGGGTGTGGCCACTTTATGCAATTTTTAAGTTATGTGTAAGCAATGATGCGGTCTATTTTTTTCGTTCGTCATAAGTGTGCTTCGATGTGGCTTTGTTCTATTGTAGAGCGAGCCTGCGTGCTCATGGGGTTGCCTTATGTTTATTTTTTTAAGAGTACCCGATGGGGAAATGATTTTGCTGCTTTTTATCACAAGACACGCTATCCGGTTCTGTGCTGTGCTGATCCGGAATATACCGAGGTGCTTAGCATAACCGATTTTCGAGGGGTTCATGTGGTGCGGGATCCGCGTGATATCTTGGTATCTGCCTATTTCTCGCACCGCAACAGTCACTGGTTTAAACCGGGTTCTGAAGCTTATTTGCACCAGCAGCGTCTGCGACAGCTTTCAAAAGAAGAAGGGTTGATGGCGGAGCTGGAATGGAGTGAGCGATACTTGCGACCGCTCGCAAACTGGAAATACCATAGTCTGCCCCAAGTATTAGAGCTGAAGTTTGAAACGTTAACGGCGCGGCCTTATGAGTCGATGCTGCAGATATTTTCTTTTTTGGGATTGTTAGATTCAAAAGACTGGCCTTGGTGGCAGCAGCTTATCGATACGCCGCGTTTTGTGTGGAATCGGCTTACGAGGCGTTGGGGAGGGTGGGGTCGCTGGCCGCGTCGCACCCTCCCAGCCGAAAAGCTGCTGGGCCTGATTTACGCCCAGGAGCTCGTGCGTTTAGCCCGCCGGCCGCAAGGCACCGAAGATCCGAAGAGCCATTACCGAAAAGGCCAGCCTGGGGACTGGCGCAATCATTTTACGCCAGCACTGGTTGAGGCCTTCAAGGCACGCTATCCGGGCTTAGTATCGCATCTGGAGTATGAAGCCGACGAAGACTGGAAGCTCTAAGAGTGCTATGGAGCGGGTCCCTGACTTTTTTATCGTAGGAGCGGCTAAGGCAGGTACCACTTCCTTATATGCTTATCTAAAGGCGCATCCACAAATTTTTCTGCCTGAAACAAAAGAGCCGCGCTATTATGCGTATGAGGGTGAGCGGCCTGAAGACTTTGAAGGACCAGGAGCGGCCCGACTGATTCAAAGCATCATTAAAGACAAAGCAACCTATCGTAAGCTTTTTGAAAATGCTGCTTCCGATCAGATTATAGGGGAAGCCTCTCCAGCTTATCTCTATAGCCCTATAGCGGCCGAGCGTATAGCTCAAGACAATCCAAATGCCAAGATCATTGCCATCCTTAGAAATCCTATTGAGCGCGCCTATTCGCATTTTTTAGATAACGTAGGCAATGGGTGGGAGCCGTGTACCGATTTTGAACAGGTGATTCAGGCCCAACGCCGTGGGGAGCGTGCCCGTTGGTGGCGAAAGTGGGACTATCTTGGGCATGGCTTTTATGCCCAGCAGCTTATGCGTTATATGACGCACTTTCCTCCCGAGAACATGAAAATCATCCGCTACGAGCATTTTCGGGATGATCCGGAGCGCGTAGTTCGGGATTTGCTGGGCTTTCTTAAGGTAGATTCTGAGGTCGAGCTTCCTGTAGATCAGCGTTATAATGTTTCGTGGGTACCCCGCTGGCGCTGGCTGCAGCAGGTGTTTGGTCAACCTCGGGGGCTTAAAAAGGTAGTTCGGTCTGTGGTGCCTTCTGAAGTCCGGCGGTGGTTGCGCCATCGCTTGGAAGTCATAAACCGACATCGTCCTCCGATGTCGCCTGCAGCACGCAGGCTGCTTTTGGAGATTTATCTCCCCGAGATTGAGGCCTTAGAGCGGCTACTAGGGTGGGATTTAAGCGATTGGAAGCGACCGGAATAAAAGATGCTCTACGTTTATTTTGGCCATCATAAGTGTGCTTCGACGTGGATTCATGAAATCCTCGCACAGGTGTGTCGTGAGGCTGGGTTGCGCACCCGGCTGCTGGTAGATCCCCTAACGCCCTATGCGCATGGCCCGTTGACGGACTACCGTCGGCAGGATATTTCCCGAGAAGCGTTGGGGGAGTACCTGAGCAAGGCTAAAGTAGATTTTGCCTTTTGTATTACGGCCGATCGGAGGCATGTCGACGGTTTGGGAGAAGTCCCGTTTCGCGGATTCCATGTGATTCGAGATCCTAGGGATATTATCGTCTCGGCCTATTTTTCACACCGCAACAGTCACCCAACGGAAGGGCTGCCCCATTTAGCCGAACACCGGCAGCGGCTGCAAGCGGTCTCCAAGGAAGAAGGGTTGCTGCTAGAGATGGACTTTTCGGCCCAGGAAATTCGAGACTTAGCAGAGTGGCCCTATGGGCAGGAGAACATTCTGGAACTGAGAATGGAAGATCTGATTGCCCGCCCCTACGACGGATTCTTGCAGATCTTCGAGTTTCTAGGACTCATGGACTGGGAGGGCGACTATCTGGCCCGCCGGCGGATTAGCCGGTTTGTGCAGCGCATGTTGAACCGGCTGAGTTTCCGGCATCCTATGCTTGGTTGGCTTCGGCGGCCGATGCAGGTCACTGGGGAGGTATTGCTGGGACGGGTTTACGACCATCGATTCGAGAAAAAGGCCGGTCGTCGGCCTAAAGGGCAAGAGGATCCGAAGAGCCATTACCGAAAAGGCCAGCCTGGGGACTGGCGCAATCACTTTACTGAAGTGCATGTGGCTGCCTTTAAGGAAAAGTTTGGCGACCTGGTGGTGCGCCTAGGATATGAGTCCGATCATAACTGGGGGCTAGAGCCAAAAGACCCAATACTTGGGTTTGAAGGGGAGGCAGGCAGGTCGCGTGCCTAGGACAAGTGGTTAGCGTAGTCAAACAGCTAAGGGGGATGCTCAGGCCTCTGTCTTAGATAGCACTTGTGGGGTTTTGAAAGACCATGCGTATTCTTTTTGTTGCGCAGCGGTATCACCCTTGTGTCGGCGGGGTAGAAACGCAAACGCGACTGGTGGTGCGCGAGCTGGCCCGGCGAGGTCATGACTTGAAAGTGGTGGCCACTACGTTGCGAGAAGCTCGGCTGCCGGTGCGGTTGCGGGTGCTCGGCGACAGCTTGCTCCTGCCCGATGGAGCCTCTTACAATGATGAAGGCACACCTGTCCATGTGCTTGCGCCGAGCCTTTGGGACCGGTTGCGCATGCTACCGATAGCTGTGCGGGCGATGCCGTTTTTGGCGCGCCAATACCACATTTTACGTCGCTTAGGCTATCCATTTTTTCGGAGCGTTTTTGCTCCGAAGCTGCGTCCCTTTATTGCCTGGGCCGATGTGGTGCACTCGGTGGCAGGCAACTACTTGGGTTGGACGGCGCAGGAGGTGGCTCGGGCGCTAGGGCGTCCGTTTATCGTGACGCCTTACGTCCATCCGGGGCAATACGGCGATGGTCCCGATGATGCCCGACATTGGCAATTGGCCGATGCCGTGTTGGCCCTGCTGGAAACCGATCGTAAGGTGCTCATCGAGCGCTTACGCGTGCCGGCTGAAAAGGTGCATCTCTACGGAGTAGTACCTCTGTTGCCCGAACAAGCCGATGGTGCCGGTTTCCGGGCGCGGCATGGACTAGGCAAAGCGCCGCTTGTGTTGTTTGTGGGCCGCATGAACGACTACAAGGGGGCGCCTGCGCTGGTGCAGGCAGCATCGCTGGTATGGGAGACCAGGCCAGACGTGCACTTTGTCTTTATTGGGCCTGCCTCAGAAGACGAACGGCGTATTTTTACAGGCGCTGATGCCCGGCTGCACTATCTAGGCCGCGTGAGCGATCAAGAAAAGGCCGATGCCTACGCTGCCTGTGATGTGTTTTGCATGCCTTCACGGCATGAAATCTTACCCGCGGTGTACCTCGAAGCCTGGAGCTACGGCAAGCCAGTGGTTGGAGGGCCAGCCCCGGGTTTGTGGGAGTTGATTGAAGGCAACCAAGCGGGGATCGTGGTAGCACAGCAGCCAGAGGCCATCGCAAAAGGATTATTGCAATTGTTGCAAGCCCCGGATTGGGCTCGGCACTTGGGGGAAAACGGTCGCCGATTGGTACAGCAGCGGTATACCCGTGAGGCACTGGTGGACACGCTAGAGCAGATTTATAGCGAATTGCTTGTCCGGTTTGCAAGCCCGCAGATCACGCGCTAAACCAACAGACGAGGAACGCCACCGCCTATTCCAGCAAGCGTGGGTCGTTTTTGCGGGGGCTATTGGAGATAGCTCGGCGGGCTGACCTAGCCTGGGTTGGCAGGTATCCCAAAACACAAGGCAGCATTGCGCAAAAAGATACCTGATAAATGCGCCAAAACACCCCATGCGTTGCTGAAAAAGAGCGTGCGCCACAACCATGGGAGATGGCTAAACTTTTTCTTGAGCACTGTTAGTTTAGACTGACTGCGGGGTTTTATGAAGAAGATACTGATCACGGGTGGGGCAGGCTTTATTGGGCGCTGGGTGGTGGCGTACGGTTTGCGCAAAGGGTATCGTGTGGCCGTCTACGACAACCTGCAAGCAGGTTCACTGGACCACCTGATCGAATTTGCGAACCGGGTCGATTTCTACAAGGCCGATATTCTGGACGCACCTACGCTGGGTGCTGTAATGGCTGAGGTGCGTCCAGAGATCGTTTTTCATCTGGCTGCGCTCCACTTTATTCCCTACTGTAACGCGCATCCGCAAGAGACGCTGCGCGTCAATGTTGAAGGTACGTACAATGTGCTCGAAGCGGCTGCGCAAAATGGGGTGCGCACAGCTGTTGTGGCTTCTAGCGGAGCGATTTATCCCAGCGTGGCCGGCCTGATCCCTGAGACCCTCTCGCCGGCACCGGTTGATGTTTACGGACTCAGCAAGTTGCTTGCCGAGCAGGTAGCTGAGCAATTTGCGCGTACAACCCGCATGGCCTGTATAGCTGCGCGCTTGTTCAACACCTACGGGCCTTTTGAAACCAATCCCCATCTGATTCCACACATCATCGCAGCGCTCCAACGAGGACCAGTGGTTGAACTGGGTAATATCCACACCAAGCGCGACTACATTTATGTCGAAGACGTAGCACGGCTGCTGATTGCGTTAGGGGAGCGGGTAACCGAAGGCTACGAGGTGGTCAATGTGGGTACTGGACAGGAATACTCGGCGGAAGAGATCGTTCAGACGCTTGCAGAGCTGATGGGGCAAGAGATCGAAGTCCGGATTGATCCTGCCCGAGTGCGTCCGGTAGATAAGCTCCATCAGCAAGCCGATACAACGCGCTTACACAAGTTGACCGGGATGCTTCCCACCATAACGTTGCGGGAAGGATTGACGCGGCTGTTGCAGCACGAAGGCTTGCTAGCGCGGGTAGGGTAGCCCTTACTAGGAGAGGGTAGCTTTGGGCGTGGAAAGTGCTGGATTTGATGAAGCGGAAAATAAAAAAAGCGGCGACGCTGATTTGCCTGACGCCGGTGCGTAATGAAGCCTGGATCTTGGAGCGCTTTCTCCAGTGCGCTTCAACCTGGGCGGATTACATTGTGATCGCTGATCAGCAATCCACCGACAACTCCCGCGAGATCGCCCGGCGATTCGAGAAGGTGGTTTGGGTCGACAACCCATATCCTGCTTATGACGAAGGCGCGCGGCAGCAGCTATTGATTGAAACTGCGCGCCGCTTGCCAGCGAGCGGTCGGCGCATTCTTATTGCTTTGGATGCAGACGAGATGTTTTCGGCCAATTGGATGGAAAGCGAAGAGTGGCAACGTCTGCTCACTGCGCCGCCGGCTACCGTGCTTTACTTTCAATGGGTGAACATTGGTCCAGAGGTATCTTGTGCTTGGGTTGACCCGTCCTACAAACCCTTTGGCTTTGTCGATGACGGTTCGCCACATGAAGGACGGCCAATTCATGGCCCACGGGTTCCAGTACCTGCGCATGCCTCAGCGTTGCATTTTAAGGAAATCAAGGTATTGCATTACCAGTATGCCGATTGGGAGCGTATGCGCAGCAAGCAGCGCTGGTATCAAGTTTGGGAACGGCTAAACGATCCCAAAAAGCGTCCGGTGACCCTTTTCCGCCAGTATCATCACATGGAGGCAGCCATCCGGCAAGCTGGGCCAGTGCGGCCAGAGTGGCTGGCAGGCTACGAAGCCCTAGGCATCGACATGCGGTCAGTTCAGCGGCAAAACGCTTATTACTGGGATGATGAGGTCTTGCAGTGGCTGGTGCAATACGGTCCAGAGCGTTTTCGGAAACTAAACATCTGGGATCAGGACTGGGCGGCTCTGGCTGCGCAGAGAGGGTTTTCCCTTAATGGCCAGCTTCGCGATCCCCGTACCCCTTTGGAGAAAGCAGTGCACGCTTGGCTAAAGGCAACGCAGGGGAAGAGTCATAGGCTGCACATTCGAGCAGTGCAAAAACTTCTTCAACTGCTGGGATGGTAGCCTTTGGGTCGACATATGGCCAGATGTCGCTGTCGGCGTTAGGCCGCAAAGATGTGTTATACTTTTTTGTCCATGTGCAAAAAACGGCCGGTACGTCCTTTCTGCAGCGTGCGGTTTATTCCAATTTTGCACCCGAGGAAATTTGCTCGGGAGTGCGCATACGCACTTTTCGAAAAGCGCTTAAGCCTTCACACCGTTTTGCCCATGGCCATGTGGCTTATGGGCTGCATTGGCTAACGCGACGCCCAGTAGTCTACCTGACATTTTTGCGGCATCCGGTTGATCGGGCTATTTCGCATTACTATTTCATTCGGCAGTGTGACCCGCGTCTTTGCCGGCATGATCGCTATGAGGCAGCTACGTTAATGGATTTAGTGACCTTTTATCGGCAGCCGCAATTTCGTAACGAGATGACCATGATGCTTGCCGGCATTTTCTGGCATAAGCTGCAAGCTTACCTAGCGCATCCTGCTTTTGGGCAGCGGGCACTTCGCCAGGCTTGCTTTAATCTGCGTCATCGTTTTGCCTGCTTTGGGCTGCAAGAGCGCTTTGAAGATTCCTTGCAGCTTTTTGCGCACACGCTAGGATGGCGCATGCTGCCCCAGGATGTGCGACTTAAGCAAACGCGGGCGCGGCCGAAGCTTGAAGAAGTGCCTTTTGCGCTTTATCAGGAGTTGGCCAGGCTAAACGACCTGGATATGGTGCTGTATCGTTATGCCTGTCGGTTTTTTGCCGAGCGTATGCGGCAACGGATTCCCCTAACCTTTACGTCATGAAAGCTATGCGTAAGCTGCTTGTTACAGGTTCATCTGGCCTCATTGGTTCAGAGGTGGCCACGTATTTTGCACATCGAGGTTGGGAGGTGCATGGGGTAGACAACAACCTGAGGGCTTTCTTTTTTGGGCCGGAGGGAGACACGCGCTGGAACCAGCGACGGCTTGAGGCGACACTCCCGCGCTTTACCCATCACGAACTGGACATTCGAGATCGCCAGGGTGTGCTTGAGCTCCTCGAGACGCTGCGGCCCGACGCCATCGTGCACACGGCTGCCCAACCTTCGCACGACAAAGCTGCGCAGATTCCCTTTGAGGATTTTGATGTAAACGCTGTAGGTACACTTAACCTGCTGGAGGCCACGCGGCGCTACGCGCCTGAGGCGGTCTTTGTGCACCTATCGACCAACAAGGTCTACGGCGACGCGCCAAACGAACTGCCCCTTGTGGAGCTGGAAAAACGCTGGGACTATGCCGATCCAGCCTACTATAATGGCATTCCTGAGACTTTCCGGATTGACCAGTCGAAACATTCGATTTTTGGGGCATCAAAGGTGGCGGCCGACATTATGGTCCAGGAGTATGGGCGCTACTTTGGCCTAAAGACCTGCTGCTTGCGGGGCGGCTGCCTGACCGGTCCGAACCACTCGGGGGTAGAGCTCCATGGCTTTTTAAGCTTCCTGATCAAGTGTAACGTGACCGGTCGTAAGTACACGATCTATGGCTACAAGGGCAAGCAGGTGCGGGACAACATCCATTCCTACGACGTCGCTCGTTTTATCGAGTGTTTCATTGAAGCCCCCCGGGTGGCAGAAGTATACAACTTGGGTGGGGGACGCGGAAATAGCTGTTCAATTTTGGAAGCCTTTGAAATGATCGAGGCTATCTCAGGTCGAAAAATGATTTACGACTACGTCGACAAACCACGTGAGGGAGACCATATTTGCTATATTTCAGACCTAACGAAGATGAAGACGCACTATCCCGAGTGGGATATTACCAAGACCCTCCCAGAAATTTTTGAGGAAATCTATCGCGGATGGATCGCGCGCGAAAAAATGCACCGCAAGGTAGCCTGATTGTCTTTGTACAACCGTTTGGGTTACGGGATAGCAGTGGTGGGGGGCGCATTCTGCGGGCTTTACTTGAAAAGGCGCCGGTACCGTTTTTGAGCATTTGCACCAGTGTGCGGCCACCGGCGCCGCCACCTTTTGGGCAAGAGGTGCATGTGCCCCCGCGCCCTTTCTTTAGACGTCTTGAAGCCACCCGATTTGCGCGCTATTTGCATTGGGTGGCCGAGTGGCGTCGCGCGGTCTTCGAGCAAGCCTTAGAGCGCGTCATTTTAGAGGCCGGAGCAACGGCAATTCATGCCATTCCCCATGGTGCAGATTTCTGGTATGCGTATCAGATCGCTGAGCGGCATGGCTTACCTTATGTGCTGAACGTGCATGATGACCTGCGTTATAACCTAGCGGGGCACCCCAAGCTCCATTTTTTGATGGAACGGCTCTCCTACGTTTGGCAGCGTGCTACAGCCCGTATTGTGATCTCAGAGGCCATGGGCGAAGCCTATAGTCAATGGTTTGGGCGTCTGCCTTATGAGGTCATTACCGACGGGCTGCCCGACGCGCTACCTGAAGGTCCACGGCCGCACCCAGAAAATCGGGCTGTGGTTTACTTTATGGGTGCTTTGCATCTCTCTTATCATGCTAATTTTCGGGTGTTAGCTAAAGCCCTCGACCAGTTGCAGGCACGCCGGCCCGGTTGGCAGATTGCATTGGTTACGCGGGGTAGTCGTTTGCCTGCCTATCCGCGGCGCGTCCAAACCCAGGAGTTGCCTTATGCGCCGGAGGCTGAAGTGGCTCGCGATTTGGATCGTGTGGATTTGCTCTATCTACCGTTGCCCTTTGGCGAGCAGTATGCGCCGTTTACACGCTATAGCCTATCGACCAAACTGGTGACGTATTTGGGAAGCGGCTTGCCTATCCTGTATCATGGGCCGGCCGATGCGGCAGTGGCGCGGTTGCTTTCGCGTTACGAAGCGGCGGTTCAGGTGCACAGCTTGGAGGCAGCACGCCTTGAGCAGGCTATTGAGCAAGCACTACAAGAACGTGCGCGCCTTGTCGAAGGCGCACTTCGCTTAGCCCGTGAGCGGTTCCTCCTTTCGGACCAACGGGAACGGTTTTGGCAGCTGTTACTCAGTGTTGAGCGCGTCTGGGCATAGTCCTATGCGTGTCGATTTGCTTTTTCCGGTACTTCCTCCTCGTTTAGATGGTATCGGCGATCATACAGCACGTTTGGCTGCTGCGCTGGCAGCTGAAGGTGTAACAGTTCGCGTGTTGACCGCACAGCCGGAGTGGATACCTATCCCTGGGGTAGAGGTGGTTCGGGCTTTTGCCTATCCGCCTCGACGGGGCATCAGGGAGCTCGTAAAGACCGTGGTGAGCGAACCTCCCGATTGGCTTGTGGTGCAGTTTAACCAGTTTAGCTATGGGCGCTGGGGGCTTAATCCTTTTCTGCCGAGGGTGCTTCGGATATTGCAGCGGCAGTGCCCTGCGCTACGCTTAGCCGTGATGTTTCACGAAGACTTTGTGCCGCCTACAAACTGGAAGAATCGCATTTTTCGTGTTTGGCAGCTCCCTCAATTTTGGGCACTAGGAAGACTGGCCGACGTCGTTGCTTTTTCGATTCAACCCTGGGTAGAGGCTTATCGCTTTTGGTTTCCCAAGGCCTATGTGGTACACTGGCCGGTAGGGTCGAATATCTCTCATGTCGGCTTTAGCCGTGAGGAAGCCCGCAAAAGGTTAGGCATTGCTCCGGAAGTGTTTGTGGTTGGCCTGTTTGGCACGCTGCACGTTGCCCGACTGATTGACTACGTTGCAGCCGCGTTGCAGCAGCTCAAAACGCTACCCGTGCCTGTGGAGCTGCTCTACGTAGGTCCGCACGGGGCAATGCTTCAGGAGCGGATGCAAGGGGTATTGCTACGTGATGCCGGTGCTTTGCCAGAGGAGGACGTTTCCTGCCATTTGTCTGCAATGGACCTGTTACTGGCGCCGTTTATCGATGGGGCTTCAACGCGGCGCAGTTCGCTGATTGCTGGATTGCAGCATGGGCTGACCGTAGTGAGCACCGATGGGCCCTTGACCGACCCTATGCTGCGCGCTGTGCATGGCAAGGCCCTTTGGCTGACACCGGTGGGTGATCGTGCCACCTTTGCTCGGGCAGTGCTCGAGCTAGCGCAGCAGCCGGCCTTACGCGAGGCATTGGGCAAAGAAGCCCGCGCGTTTTACGCTACGCATCTGGACTGGCCTCGTTTAGCCCGTCGCGTGCTCAAAACTCTGAGCGTAGCTGCACGGCTTGCTCATCAGGTGGCTTCATGAAGGTCGCGATTCTCATGCCGTTGGCTGAGCAGCGCGGGGGTGCTGAGCAGCTATTGCGGCTATTTCTTCGGCATGCCCCAGGAACTCCGGATAGGTGGCCCCTTGTGTTTTTTGAAGAGGGGTCCCTTGTAGAAGAAGCTCGGGCGCAGGGATATCCGGTACAGGTACTCTGGGCCGGACGGTTGCGGCAGCCCGTTCGGTATTGGCAAACGGTCAGAGCGCTTGCCCGGATGTTTCGGCAGGAAGGAATTACCTTGGTGTTGAGTTGGATGAGCAAGGCCCATCTCTACGGAGGTATAGCCGCCCGACTGGCTGGGATTCCAGCGCTATGGTTTCAGCATGGCATACCGACGCTGGATTCTTGGATGGACCGGTGGATTACACGGGTGCCGGCTGTTGGCGTGCTGGCCTGCTCGCAAGCAGCTGCTGAGGCGCAACAGCAGCTGCGTCCGGTGCGGCAAACAGCCGTCGTGTATCCTGCGGCTGATCTGACAGCGTTTGATCCTGATCGGCTGCCTGCACCAACCGAAGCGCGAAGGCAGCTCGGGCTACCTGAAAAGGGGCCCCTAATCGGTATGGTTGGGCGCCTGCAGCGTTGGAAAGGTATGCATACGCTTGTTCAGGCCATGCCACGTATCCTGGAAAAGCACCCCGAAGCCCGGGCCTTGATTGTCGGTGGGCGCCATGATTTGGAGCCGGATTACGAATCCTGGCTGCGCACCTTGATTGTCCAGCTTGGCTTGTCAGATCGGGTTTGGCTAGCAGGATTCCAGGCGAACGTTCCCCTTTGGATGCAGGCAATGGATGTGGTAGTACACGCCTCAGACCGGGAGCCCTTTGGCTTGGTTGTGGTCGAAGCCATGGCGCTGGGCAAGCCTGTTGTGGCCGGGGCAGAAGGGGGACCCCGTGAGATCCTTACTGAAGGTATAGATGGTTTGCTGGCCCCTTATGGGGATGCTGAAGCATTGGCCCGTCAGGTGTTGCGCTACTTGGACGATCCAGTGTTTGCCCAAAAAGTGGGGGAAGCCGCCCGTCGTCGTGCGCGTGATTTTGGTCCAGAGGCTTTTGCACAGCGGCTCGCGCAAGTCCTCTATGCATTTATCCCGCGGATTGCGCCGAAAGCGCATACGGTATAGCAGATAAAGCGAGAACCCTCAAGGTGCTCTGGATGATGCATTGCAGCGCTAAGTGCTGCATCTTGTAAGCTGCCATAAGGCTGCTTAGCAGGGTATAACTACAGGTCCAAAACAGATGGAATGGACACAGGCCATAGGGGGATCGGTAGCGCGGACTCTTCCCTGGCGTAGGGCACTAGGCGTGGGTTTGATAGGCGTGTTGGGGGTAGGCGCTGTGCTGTACCTTTTGCTGACCGGACGGGGTCGACTGGCTATGACCCTGGTGTTTTTAGAATTGTTTGTGGCCATGGCCACTGTTAATGTCCGGGCAGCCATTTTGGCGGTATTTACTTATCTGATAATCTTAGGTGATTTGCGCCGGCTTTTAATTCCGGTGTTTGGCTGGTCGGGCACCGATCCGCTTTTGATGGTGGGGAGTGTATTTGCTTTGGTGGTGACGGCAGGTGCGTTGGTCAATCGGGAAATCCGCTTCGATACCAAGCTAGCGAAGTGGACCCTGGTGCTCATGGCCATCATGGTGCTGCAGATTTTCAATCCTAAGCAAGGCGGGTTGATGGTAGGCCTGGCGGGAGCCATGTTTCTCATCGTCCCAATCTGCTGGTTCTGGGTAGGGCGCACCTATGCCACGCTAGCCATGGTACGTACGCTGCTTTACGGACTGGTGGTGCCCCTAGCCCTGGTGGCGGCAGCGTACGGGACGTACCAGGTATTTTTTGGTTATCTGCCGCATCAGCAGCATTGGCTGGAGATGAACTGGTATGCTGGGTTAGGCGACCCAAACAATCCCGCTCCGATTTCTCTGTTTGCTTCGAATACAGAATACGGCAAGTTTATCAGTATTGGTGCTGTGCTAGCATGGGCAGCCTTTTTGCGGGGAAATCGGGGCGCAGGTCTGCTGGTACCGCCGCTGCTGATCGCGATAGCCTTAACCGGCAGTCGAGGTCCCTTGTTTTTTTCCTTAGCAATGATGGTGGGGCTTTGGGCAGTGCTCGCCCGTACGACAGCGACTTGGGTACTACGGGGTGCACTGGCTGCTGTACTGGCCGCTTCGGGATTGGTGTGGAGCTTGACACAGGCCTCGCAGCTTGACCTGGATCCGCATGTGCAAGCCCGTTTGAATCGGCAGGCTCAAGAGTTTATCCATGCCCGTCGGGGCGATGAGGAATACAGCTCAGCCGAAAAGCACTTTACCATGATGCTTGGTGGGTACCTTTATCCTTTGCGGGAGCCATTGGGCTTAGGCATTGGCGCGGTGACCAAAGCCGCGGTTAAGTTTGGCGGTCGTAGCTATAATACGGAGACGCATCTGGGTAATAGTTTTGTAGCCTTGGGATTACCAGGAGGCATTGTCTATCATGTGGTTATAGTCTTATTGGTGCTTACCGCGTTCCGATACTGGATGCGTACCCGTAGCTTAATCGCACTGGCCTTGCTAGGCGTGCTTGGCGTAACTATGGCGAACCTACTGGCGGGGGAGGCTTATGCCGTAGGACCGCTTGTAGCTTTTTGTGCCGGTGCGGTAGATCGATTGGCTTTGTCAAATCGGACTGAGAGGGATGCCTGATGGGCTGTCGGCCGAATCGCTATTTTCGCTGTTTGGGTTACCGTGAGGTGCCTGAGCCGCTGGATCTTGATAAGCCGCCGAAGCGGCCTTCCTATCTGCATCGCGTGTTGCAGGTTGTTGAACAAGAGCTTAAAGATGAGGGACTGACGTTTTACGTGACCTGGAAGCTAGATGCGCTACCTGAATACGGAAACCATGTGGTTCCCATTGTGATGGGGGATGAGTGGAGCCAGATCCCGGCCTATGTGGATCGTGTGTTGGTGACGTTTAAGTGTTATGGCATTTATCCCCAACTGGCCGCAAGGCCACTCCGAAAGCCTTCTTACTTAAATACGCTTCTGCTATTGCGACATCTGCGTGTGCTGGCCCACTGGTTGCCGGGTGCGTTACGATATGCTACTCGTTACCTGCAACTTCGCCTTCAGGGCAGATCCATGCCCCCGGTTTATGATTTACCCTTAGGGTATGGAAACCAGCTAGCGTTGCCCGTGCAGCCTATCGAAACGCGACCGATTGATATATTTTTTGCAGGTAGTGTGGAGCAGGGTTTCCCTAGGCGCTTTTGGACACCCCACCGCTGGCTGCCAAGCCCCAAACGGGTTTCTCGCCTGCGCATGCTTCGGGTCTTGGAAAGTTTGCAGCGTCGCTTTCCGGAGCTGCGTATATGGGTGCACACCAACACCCGCTTTGTGCTCAATGCCCTGGAATACGGACTAACTACCCATGGGGAGGTACTGGATACCGAAGCCTACTCGCAAATGCTGATGAATAGCAAAATTTGCTTGGCTCCCCGAGGTACATCGGCTGATACCTTTCGGTTATTTGAGGGACTGCGGTATGGGTGCATCGTAATTACTGAGCGCCTGCCTAAGCGGTGGTTTTATCAAGATCTGCCGGTTGTTCAGGTAGACGACTGGTGGGAGCTTCGGGAACGCATACCTGACTTGCTGCGCGATGCGGGTTGTATGCAGCAGCTCTCTAAGGCTGCGCAGCACTGGTGGCAAACTGTGGCTTCAGAGGAAACGGTTGGGCGGTGGATGGTACAAAAAATTCGTGCGCAGCAGGCAATGCAAAAGGCCTTGGCTGTAAAGCTTGTAGAAGTATAACCAGCGATGCATGTAGCTATTATTACGCACAACGTCTTCCCTGGCGATGGGCAGGGGCGCGTAAACTATGAGCTAGCGCGCTATTGCTTGATGCGAGGCGCTACGGTCACGCTTTTTTGCGACAAGCTGGACCTGACGCTGCGCGAGATGGGTGCTTCGTGGGTGCCCCTTCATACAGGTTTATTGGGCGAGGCCGTCGACCTCTACAAGGTTTGGCGTTTCCGACAAAAGGTCGATCGGGTGATTGCCACCATGGATCACATGTTTGATGTGATTTTGGGTTGTGGCGTAGTCATGCGTTTCCCGCACACGATCAATGCTGTGCATTTTGTGCACGGCACTTGGATGCGTTCCCCCTACCATCCAGCCCAGCAGCATCGGGACTGGCGGGCACGCTACCAGGGACTGTTCACCCGGCTGAATGCGGCCTGGGAGCTTGAGACCTTTGCGCAGGCCCAGTGCATTGTAGCCGTCTCAGATATGGTGCGCGACGAGTTGATGGCCATCGGTGTGCCTCCAGAGCGTATTGAGGTGATCGTGAACGGAGTGGACCTAGAGGAATTTCATCCCGGACGGGCTGACCGTACTCGGCTAGGATTGCCCGAAGGCGTGCCCTTGGCCCTGTTTGTGGGCGACATTCGCTCGCCCATCAAAAACCTGGATGGCGTGCTGCATGCGCTCCAGCAAGTGCCTGGGTTACATGTAGCCGTGGCTGGAAAGCTGCCCGGGAGTCCTTATCCTGCGCTGGCAGAGCAACTGGGCGTAGCCGATAGGGTTCACTTCCTTGGCTTTCGCCGGGATATCGCCTCGCTGATGCGGGCTGTGGATTTTTTTGTGCTGCCCTCTCGGCGTGATTCATGCCCCCTGGTGTTGCTTGAGGCAATGGCCAGCGGATTGCCGGTTGTGGTTTCTCGGCAGGTGGGAACGGCTAACCTTGTAGGCCAGGCAGGCTTTGTTATCGACAGCCCCGAAGATCACGAAGCGCTGGCTCAGGCGATGGGGGCGCTTGCGCGCGACCCAGACCTACGGCAACAAATGGGGTTAGCTGCGCGAGCCGTAGCTGAGCAACATAGCTGGGACCAAATGGCCAACCAGTATGCGGCATTGTTTGAGCGCTTGACCGGGAAGACATTTCCTCTGCCTGCCCTCTATGCGGTGTGACCATGGCGCGTCCAAAGATGCTCTGCATCAGCACGGCTGGACCAGTAGGCCAGGACTTTCAGCGCATCCAACGCCTAACGGAGGGGTTGCCTGTGGATTGCACTCTGTGGGGACTAGAGCGCAACCGGTCGCGCCAGAAAAACCTTTGGGCGGTTTGGGAACGGCTGCGCCAAGAGCGCCCAGATCTCGTCTACCTAGAAGGAACCGGCATTGCGGCAGGACTGCCCCTCATCTGGGCTGCACGGGCTTGGGGCCAGCGCTATGTGGTCTCGTCTGGCGATCCCATAGGTGGCTTTTTTTATGTTACAGAGGGACCGCTCTATGGGGCAGCCTTTAGCATATATGAGCGCCTGCTGTATCGCTACTGTTCCGGATTTATTGGATGGACACCCTATCTGACTGGTGTGGCCCTCAAACTGGGAGCGCCGCGCGCTATTACAATCGAGGGCGGCGTTGACTTAGAGACGTTTAGGCCCTACCCGGAATCCCATCGTCAGTTCCTACGTCAACGCTATGGTATTCCTGCGGACCATCTCGTGTGTGGCGTAGTCGGTAGCTTAAAATGGGTGGCGCGTCAGCGCTATTGTTACGGATTAGAGCTGGTAGAAATGCTCCGCTACCTTCGTCGGGTAGATGTTACGGTACTGATTGTTGGTGATGGTGATGGATTGCCCTATCTGAAAGCACGCCTACCAGAAGCACTGCAGCGCCGCGTGGTGTTCACCGGACGCGTTGCAGCAGCAGAGGTGGTGGATTTGCTCAACGTCATGGATATCGGCTTTATTACACAGACGCTCGATGCCTTAGGACGCTACCGGCTTACCACCAAGTTGCCCGAGTATTTGGCGACGGGATTACCCGTGGCGATGAGTCCTATTCCAGGCTTTTATGACTACGTCTATCCGGCTGGATGGGCATTGCCTGAAGGACACCCGGCCGATCGGGCATTTCACCAGAAAGTAGCCGCTTGGCTTGATACTTTAAGCTGGGAAGAAGTGCAGGCGCGGGCTGCGTTGGCACGTGCACAGGCACAACGTTTCAGCTACGATGTGTTGCGCCCACGCTTTGCAGCCTTTATCCAAGCTTTGCTAGGGCTTGAAAAGACGGTGTTTGCAGAATCTAAAGTGAATGGCTGATGCGGATTGCCTGTTATGGTCTGGTCGAAGAGCACGCCGGCAGCGTAGCTTCTGCAGATTTTTTGATTCTAGAGGAATTGCTGCGGCGTGGGCATCAGGTAGACCTGTTTGCTAAAGCAGACTTTGTGCGGCAACCCGAAGGGTTAACCCGCTGGCCTCAGTTTCGTTACGAAGGGATTTTGCTGGATAACCTCCAAGAGTTTCGCCAGAGGTGGGCTTGGGCTCTTAAATGGCTTCCTAGGCAAGTGGTGGAAGATTGGATATACCGGAAACATCTAACAGCCATTGCCCATCGGCTAAGGACGCAGCATCAACGTCATCCTTACGACGTGCTGCTGTTTTTAGGAGTTGGTGCGCAGTTTGCCATCGATGGTTTGCCTGTAGTTGCTTGGCTTCAGGGTCCGCCCCAAACCGAATGGCAGGCCCTGCATCGCTTGCGTCGCCAGCTTGTGGCGCTGTGCGGCTGGTCGCTTTACCTAAAACTCTGGGCTTTTTATCAGTATAAACAGCGTGCAGCTCGGCGTGAGCTGTCGCGCTGCCAAGCGGTCATCTGCGGCAGTGAGTGGAGCCGAAACCACTTGGTTGCTTTCGGTGTGCCGGCTGAACGCGCGTTTGCGCTACCGTATCCGTTTGACCTTCAGCTTTTCCGTCCCAATCCCGAAGTACCGCCCCGTCGTCCTGGTCGGAGGACTTTGCTCTGGTTAGGGCGCATCGATCCGCGCAAGCGGTTGGACCTTATGCTGGAAGCTTTTGCGCTTTTGCTGCGCGAGCGGCGTGACGTGCACCTGGAGATCATTGGAAGGTTTACGTATGCCCCCCAGTACCAGCGCCTTATCGAGCAATTTCCTTATCCCGAGCACTTGACGTATTGTGGCCACATCGCTCGGACTGCGGTTCCAGCGCTTTTGCAAGCAGTGGACGTTGTGGTTCAGCCCAGCGAAGATGAAAACTTCGGCTCAGCGGTCGCTGAAGCGCTTTGCTGTGGTAAGCCTGTTGTCGTGGGACCAACGAATGGCACAGGCGAATACTGCGGTTCAGCTGCTTTTCGGTTTGCGGAGTATACCCCCGAGGCCTTACGGGATGCCCTGCGGGCAGCGTTGCAAGCTGTGGAGGCTGACCCAGTAGGTTGGGCAACACGTGCGCGTCAGACTGCAGAAGCACGGTTCGACGTGCGACGCGTCGTAGATGACCTGGAGGAGATCTTGGCGCGGCAGGTCCGAGAACGCAGCCAGCGCCCCCGAGCAGTTGCTACAGGCTCACGCTTATGAACCGATTACCTGATTTTTTGATTATCGGTGCGCAAAAAAGCGCCACAACTTGGCTGGCTCATGTGCTGCGGCAGCACCCGCGTATTTTTATGCCTGAGCATGAGCCGCATTTTTTTAATTATCCTCAGCCTATTAAACGTTACCTTCAAGCCTTTAGCCAAGCCCACCCTGATCAGCTTATCGGCGAGAAGACGCCCGATTATTTGCATTTGAGCCGTCGCCAAATTGCCGAAGTGCGCAAACTGCTTCCGCATGCACGACTGATTGTTATACTGCGTAACCCTATAGCCCGGGCCTGGAGTCAGGCCCGGATGGAACTTTCTGTGGTGAATAAGCGCCAGCTTAGCCAACGGGATCTATTAGGACTAGCGCTGCACGTCTACTTTGCGCGTAATCGGTTGCGAACCAAGTATGCTCAAGCGCTGCGCCGTTGGCTTAAGTTTTTTCCTAAAGAGCAGCTGCTCGTACTCTTTTACGAAGACCTTCGTAAAGATCCTGTTGACATCTTGCAGCGCGTCTTTGCTTTTCTCAACATATCCCCCTTGCCGCGACCACAACTTGAGTCGTTGGTAGCGCAACGGGTCTGGGCTTCTCCTGAACATACACTTCCCAAAACCCTGCGCTATGCGCTGACCAAGCAATATATTTCTCAAACACTGCTCCTAGAACGTATGGGGTGGAGGGTGCCATCGGAGTGGCCTCGGCCAGAGGAGCTGCAAACGTTGCGGACAGGAAAACCTTGGCTTCCCCTAGCTGCAAGTATGCTCACTGGATGCATGACCTTACTTACTTTACCTGAGCGGTCGCTGGTTTATATAGGGCGCTGTTTTCCTAGCCTGCGGCTTTACCGGTTCTATGACCACTTGCAACACTGGAGGTTTTTGCGTCTCGGCTTTTCACGTAAATAGCGCATGCACACCTTGCAGTTAGGATCAGGCTGGTTTCAGGAAACCCCAGGTGGGCTGGAGCGCGTCTACGAGGCGCTGTTCCGGTATTTGCCGCATTGTGGTGTGTCTTGCTACGGCATTGTCTTAGCGCGTACAGTACCCTCTAGCCATCATCGCCTAGTAGTAGCCGGAGCGCCCATAGATCCACTTTGGCAGCGTTGGAGAGGAATGCGTCGGGTCGTTCGGGAGCTTCGGCAACAAACCTCGTTTGACCTGGTTGCGGCACATTTTGCGCTTTACGCATTTCCAGTGCTGGATCTGATACGCGACCTGCCACTGGTCGTTCATTTTCACGGACCCTGGGCTTGGGAGGGGCGTGAGGAAGCACGCCCAGGCATGCAAATGAGGATTAAAGCTTGGCTGGAGCGGCAAGTATACCGGCGTGCCGCGCGCTATGTTGTGCTTTCGGAAGCGTTCGGACACGAACTGGTGGAACGCTATCGGGTAGATCCGGCGTGCGTTCGGGTTGTGCCAGGTGGGGTGGAGGCTGAGCGCTTTGCTTTGGACGTTACACGCCAAGAGGCGCGAGAGCGGTTGGGTTGGCCGCTTAACCGGCCTATTGTGCTTAGCGTGCGGCGACTGGTGCGCCGGATGGGGCTGAAACAACTGATCGAAGCTATGGTGCTGGTGCGGCAACAGGTACCCGAGGCACTCTTACTGATTGCTGGGCGTGGACCCTTGGCTGAAGGGTTACAAGCCCAAATTGAAGCACAGCAGCTACGTCAGCATGTACGCCTACTAGGATTCCTTTCTGAAGAGCTGCTGCCTTGGGCCTATCGTGCAGCTGATTTGACGATAGTGCCTACCGTAGCGTTGGAAGGTTTTGGGCTCATCACTTTGGAATCACTTGCAGCAGGTACCCCAGTACTTGTGACACCGGTAGGCGGTTTGCCCGAAGCGGTTCGGGGGCTATCGGCATCGTTGGTGTTGGAGGCAGCCACAAAAGAAGCCTTGGCAGCTGGGCTGATCGAGGCGCTAACTGGTCAACGGTCGCTTCCCGCCCCCGAGGCCTGCCAAGCCTACGTCCGCGCGCACTTCGACTGGCCGGTCATCGCTCGTAAAGTAAAAGCTGTCTATGCCGAAGTGCTCTAGCCATGCCTAAGTGCATTCTACGGCCGTGCATTGTTAGCGCGTCTTCCCAAAGAATGCAACGTGAAAAAGCTTCAGCCTAAGGCGCTAGCTAAAGGCCATCCCAGGTGCTTATGGGTGCACAAAAAAATAGTGTGGTTGGTATTAATTTTGATTAGTTTTTGGACGAAACTAGAGGCATCCTCCTGGTCAATGGCTCAAGCAAAGCTTATGCGTATACTGTTACTGGTTGCGGCATGCTTAGTGGGTGGGGTGCGAGCAATTTATGCGCAATTCACTGAAACGATTTCACGCCTTTATCGACCTGAAATCGCTGCGTTGGCAATGGGCGAGGCGGTAGCCGCTGTGCCGCTGCCGCAAACTGCTTTTTTTTATAATCCTGCGCATTTGATTCATGTCACTGGATTGAAGCCTTCCATTGTGCTGATCGGTGTGCAAGGAGCGTTGAGCACCAACGTGTTTGATCAGGTAGCGTTTGTGCAGGACGAATTGCGTCCGGCCATTGATGAAGGTTTAGAAAACCTCACGCCTGAAGAGCGTCGTCGACTTTACGAAGAAACTTTGGAGAAAGGGCGGACGCGCACGACAGCAGCACTTTCCTTGCAGCTGCCTACGGTGAGCGGGCGTATTGGTCCAGTTGCAGCAGGAGGGGGTGTTTTCCTCTCTTCGGCCGGTCGCTATCGTACGGTGGAGAGCAGCTCGGGTGTGGGCATTCCACGAGTTGAGGCAGATGGTCGCCTAGATGTACTGGCCGTCGGCACGGCTTCGGTGCAAGTCCAGCCTGGGTGGAGCCTAGGGCTTAGCCTGAAATACCTGCGTCGTTACCTCACCCATAAACACAAGTCGGTTGAGGCTTTTGCCCCTAGCGAAGCGCTGCTCTTGTTACGTGGGCAGGCGATAGGCGCTGATGTGGGTGTGCTTTACGAGCCGCCTTTGCCTGGGCCAGGACAGTTGCGTTTAGGATTGGTCTTGTACAATCTCGTCTACACGCCGCTGCGGTATCGCTATAGTCGCACCTTGTCAGGGAACGATGGCGCATCACAGTCGGCCTTGCTGGCTGAAGAAATCGTGCAGGCCAATCAGTACTTTGGCATGCGACCGGGCTATCGTATTGGGGTGGCGTATACCTGGCGTTGGCAAACGCCAGGCGGATGGTTGCAAGCCCCAACCGTCTCGTTGGACTACATCCACCAGCGAGATATGCGTGGGGGCGTGCTAACGCGGCTTTCGTTGGGGACACGGATTGCCGTAGGACCGGTGCTCAGCGTAGCTGCTGGCTTACACCAAGGGTACACCACTGCAGGCTTGGGCTTGCGTTTAGGCGGTTTCCGCTTAGCGTATGCTTTGTTTGGTTTTGAAGAAGGACGGTTGCCTGGCCAGCTTCCTAGCTGGCAACACACGGCTTCGTTGACGATTAGCCTTTGAGGAATTATGCGTACGCGAACAGCTTATCTATGGGCAGTGGTTGTGATCACTAGCGCACTGCTCACCCGATGCAATGTATTTGAGGGCATGAGTGAGGCTGGCCAAAGCAATGATCCGGAAACGCTGCTTGAGGATGCGTTGCTTGCTTTGCAGAAAGGGCGAACCGAGGATGCGATTCAGTACTTAGAAAAGGCGCTTCAGCATGCCCCTGCGGGACAGCCTGTACGCCTTCGGGTACAGGTGGCACTCAGTAATGCGCTGCTTCAAAAGGCACAGATCAATATTTTGACCTTAGAGCGCCTGGCTACCGACTTTAATGGCCGGGTTGAAGGTGTAGGTAAACGCGGCGCTCGCGTGCAAGAGGTTTGCAGTTTCCCACCAGAGCATATCGTGCAGCAGGAACTGACGCTTAACGATTTAGACGGTTATGTGGAATTAGAAACGTGGCAAGCGGTGCTTTCCCGGGTGAGGGAAATCACCAATGAGGTGCTGGCTACGACAACCCTGCCGTTCGACGTGCAAGCACGCATTGCTGCGTTGCAAGCGCAAGGACTGTCGAACGAAGAAATTGCAGCGGCGCTTTTGAATGCTTCTGTTGCTAGCGTGGGTCTGAGCTTTATTGAGCTGGTGACGATAGGCACAAGCCAACAAGTGCGTTGGTACAGCGTGCGCCGTCCAAGTGGTAGAGCCTATCTGGGGTACTGTGCGTCCAATGAAGCAGTGGTTGAAGCCGTACGGCAACTGCTGGCATGCTCCGTGGATGCCGTAGGCTTTTCGGCTACATTGCTGCAAGCCCGTGTGGCCTTATTAAATAACAGTACTCTTGCGCGTCAGCTGGCCGAACGGGTACAAGAGGCCCACGAAGCGCTTGAGGAAAACTTGGGGGGTAGCTGCGCGTCGGTCGACTGAGCCCCAATGCGCATTCTTTTTTTAGACCATACGGCAGCGCTTGGAGGGGCTGAGCTATACCTGCTTGATTTGGCGCCTGCTTTTGCACCACCGGGCGAGGTGGTCTTGTTCGAAGAAGGTCTCTTTACCGCAAAGCTGCGCGCAGCGAGCATTCCCGTAGCGGTTATTGCCGCCCCCAGGGCTTTGCATCGCGTAGCGCGAGAATCGGGGCTTGCGGCCTCGTTGGGTGCTGCTCCAAGCTTAGTGGGTTTGGCCTGGCGCGTAGCGCAAAAGGCTAGGGCATTTGATGTGATCTATGCTAACTCCCAGAAAGCCTTAGTGGTAGGCAGTTTGGCTGCTTTGCTGGCCCGTCGACCGCTGGTGTGGAACTTGCACGACCTGCTGACGACCGAGCATTTTAGCCAGCTGAATATTCGCATAGCAGTAACGTTGGCAAACCGGTTTGTGCGGCTAGTGATTGCCAATTCGGAGGCTACCAAAGAGGCTTTTCTTCGGGCTGGGGGACGTAGGCCGGTTGTGGTGGTGCATAATGGGATCGATGTAAGTCGCTTTACAACTGTAGATCCGGAACGTCTGCGGGCACTGCGCCGGGAGCTGCGTTTAGGAGAAGGGCCCGTGGTAGGGCTTTTTAGTCGGCTAGCCCCTTGGAAAGGGCAGCATGTGTTGCTGGAAGCGATGGCCCTGTTGCCAGGTGTAGAGGCGGTGCTGGTAGGGGAAGCCTTGTTTCAAGAGGAGCAGCGCTATGCACAGCAACTTCGCGAGCGTGCAGCGCAGCCGGATTTAAGGGGACGGGTGCACTTTTTAGGTTTTCGGGAGGATGTGCCCGTGTTGATGCAGGTGGTAGATGTGGTGGTGCACACCTCAGTTGCCCCAGAGCCGTTTGGTCGGGTGATTGTGGAAGGGATGTTGGCTCGTAGACCCGTTATTGCAACGAAAGCAGGAGGTGCTCTAGAGATTGTGCGTCCAGGAAAAACGGGATTGCTGGTTCCACCTGGCGATGCGCAAGCGTTGGCTCGAGCTATTCAGTATCTGCTGATGCATCCCAATGAAGCCTATCAGCTAGCCCAGGCCGCCTATGAAGATGCGTGCATGCGATTTTCACTTGAGGCTATGCAAGCGGCTGTTGGGCAAGCGGTGTCATCTTGTCTTTAAACAAGAAGGGTCAAGTAGAACTTTTCCCTCTGAAAGGTTTGGGTTAGGATTGAGCTACTTTCCCCGAGCGGGCTGTATGCTGAAGACACATCGATTTTATTTTTTAAGGAACTACCCGGGCTGCATTTCCCTTGATTGGGCTAAGGAGGGTTAGCGCGGAGCGTAGCTCATCCGGTTTCTCTGCCTAAAAAGCGATTGTCCAAAGAGGTGACCTGCGCAGGTCTACGTATAGCCCGTTTCAGAACGAAACCCTTAGGTAATTTGGTGCCCAGGTTCCCCTCGTAAATCGCGCCAAAATCGCCTTTCTCCTAGGCGGCATTGGATTGGTCCCCGCTCTTTTCGGTCGGTGCCAAGCCTGCAGGACCGGCTATTCCATCCAATTAGCCTTCCAGGAAGATATGATGCCGAGGAAGTTGCGTTACGTCTGGGGACTATTGCTGGGAGGAATGGGGGTGGTGTTCGCCTTGGGCATAAGCCATTTTTCCCAGGCAGACGAAGAGGCTGTAGTGACGCTCCCAATTGAGGTCGTTGGTCCCGATGGGTTTACTGTCGACGTTGAGCTTTACGTTTCCGATACCACTGGCGTTGATTCCATGTATCTCAAGGCCCATATGTTGGGCTATCTGTACACGCCGGCTTTAGAAGACACGGGAGGCTACGACAAGAAGGCCAGCTTTCGGATTAATGGCGGACCTTGGATTCCCATTGACAATGCGCATTTCAAAGCATTCTGGCCTGAGTCGCAGATGTTTACCCCGCCGCTGACGGGTCCGATTGGCGGTCCTTACCGAACCCTTCGGGGCATGATTTCCATCCGGGGCACAGGTCGGCTGCGGCTTGGACGCAATACGATCACCTTTCGGTTTAACCGTACGGAAGGGCGCTCCTCTGGATATCGCATTTTAGCGTTAGACCTGCGTCGGGGTGGGCGCCGGGGGGTGAGTGTGTTGCAGGGGACGCGCTTTGTATGGGATGACCCGGCTTCATGGCGGCCTCCTGCAGGCTACGACAACCCCTCAGCTATTGAAGAGGGACGCCGGCTTTGGCAGGCGCGGGGCATTCTCAAGGGACTGGCTGGGGAGCGCATCGTTGCTGCTTGTGCCGACTGCCACACCTTTGATGGACGTGACTTAAAATACTTCAACTTCTCCAATCCGGTCATTATTCAAAAGGCAAAGCTGCGGGGGCTTTCCGAAGACGAGGGTAAAAAGATTGCGGCTTACATTCGCTCGGTGGACTTGGAGCTGCCCCCAGGCGAAACGGTAGCTAGCTGCGGTGGTCGTCCCTGGGACCCGCCTTACCAGCCTGGACCCGGGCTTTCGAAGCGTCCTGTTGAATGCTGGGCTGCGGGTGCTGGCATCGCGTGGGTACTCGAGAAGGAGCGCGACCAGCTTGCCTTTCTTGCACCGGATGCTGCTAGCCGAGCGAAGCTCGAGGCGTTGAGGGGTGTTCCGCCTTCGCCAGAAGCGCTTGGGCCAGTTCATGCCGACTTGTCGGTCGAAAACCTGGTGCGGCGGTTTGACCTGAAAACATCGCTGCCGCTTACGGACATTCCTGTCTCCTACCCAATGCCTGACATCTTTGAGTGGTGGCCCTCAGTATATCCTGGCGACTACTTTGGCGATGCGGTATTTCACAGCTCTGGCGTCTACAAAGCCTATGAAGCAGCACGCGCCGAGCTTCCGGCAAGACGGGATGCGCTCATCGAAGAAGCCCGGCGTTATGACACCGCTGGCCCATTTTTGCGAGGCTTGCCTGTATTCTTCCAGTTTTTTGCACCTACGAAGGCCATGCCTGCCGATTTACCTACGCCGCCGTCTTGGTCAGACGATTCTGGTGAAGGCGAGCTAGCACGGCTGGCTTTCCGGCAGTGGACCCTAATAAAGCTCTGGGAGCTGGTGCACCGCTATAAGCTTGAGGACGTCACGCTGGCCATATATGGCGAAGCAGCGGCCTCTCGGGGCATTGACCTTTCCGGATGGAAATGGAACTGGCCGGTGCGGGGCATGTGGGTTTATGATTTAGCCACGCACAAGCAAGGCAGCCCGTATCCAGACATCGGGCCCTATCCCACCAAAGCTGACGACCAGTACTTCTCGATGGCCTGGTATCAGCTTGCCCAGATCCTGAACAATGGCACGCGGGCGGTTGGCGGTACAACGAACGTTGACTGGAATTACGTCTTTGCGCATATCGACAACGTTACCGGCTACTACGGCCGGGGGCATGCGGCCGAGTACCTAAAGAGCCTGGTGGCGATGATGCAAACGCGTACGTCGTGGTACCTCGAGCGGGGTGCGCCAGCGTGGATGACCGCGGGCTTTGGCGCCCAGAACCGCCCAGGGTTCCAGAACCTCAAAGAGCACATGCCCCTCAACTGGTTTTATCTGGGGCATGGCTGGCGGGCTAAGGAGCTTACCGCCGAAGAAATGCGCAACATTACCGAGGCCCTGTTGCTGGTATGGATTGAAGAGGCTGAACGGTATGATCCGGTGTTGCATGGGGCCTGGATTCGGCAAGCGAAAGAGAACACGCAGCATAAGCTGCTTTTGCCGGTAGATACGACCTATGACGTGCGCCATGTGCGCTGCGATCGGCAGGTGCCCCTGGATCCGAACTGGTGGAAGGATGAGGCAATGCTGCAGTTTTTGTATCAAGCACAGTGCTACGGCGTGCGTCCGCAAGTGCTCGATCGCGTGGCGCGCTACATGGAGCAGCTAAGTCCAGGTGGTAATTGGGAACGGTTTTTTGTCGAGCAATCTGGTAGCAATACCACGCAGCAGACCCTTGTCCTGCGTGCCGGATGGAACCTGGTGTCGCTTCGGGTACGTGCAGCCGAGGCCGAGCTAGAGGTGCTTTTAGCACCGATCCGGGATCGGCTAATTCTGGTTAAGGATAAATACGGTCGCGTCTACAGCCCAGAGCTTGGAATCAATCAAATCGGCCATTGGGATTGGCAGCAAGCGTACATGGTGCTGATGTCGGGGGCTGCTTCACTGACCGTTTCCGGGGCCGCAGTGGACGCCAGCACGCCCATTGCGCTTGAAGCAGGCTGGAATCTGATTCCCTACTGGCCAGAACAGGCGCTACCGGTGCAAGAAGCTCTGGGCTCGCTAGGGAGCGCTCTAGTTCTGGTGAAAGATGTCGAAGGGCGCTTGTATTTCCCAGCATATGGTGTGCAGGACCTATCGGTGCTAGAGCCAGGCCAAGGGTACAAGGTATATGTGCAGCAAGCCGCTACGCTCGAGTATCCGCACACCAGCAGTGCCAAGCGTGAGCAGCCGGCGCGGTACGCAGCCAGCGGGAAGGGTGGGCTACTCAGCAGCGTGCTTGTGGTTGAGCACCTTCCGGAGGGAAGCCGCATTGCAGTTCGCACGGCCGATGGCAAGACAGTAGGGGAAACGACTGCCCAAAAAGGGCGGGCTGTAGTGGTGATTTGGGGTGATGAGCCGCTAACCGCTGTGAAAGAAGGGGCGCAAAGCGGCGAAGCCCTTGAACTTTGGTGGCATGATGCCGAAGGTATGCATCGATTGGAAGTGCAGTCCGTAGTTGATCTCCTTCAGGGAAAAACAGCGCCTGCAGCGCTTACGTTTGTGCCCGATCAGGTGTGGCGGGTGTCGGTTGCTGGTTTGCCTGGTTCCTTTAAGCTTGAAGGCCCTTACCCCAATCCCGCCGTGAACGCAGCACATTTTGCCTATCAGCTCCCAGAGGCAGCTGAGGTGCGCCTAGAGGTGTACGACATGCTTGGGCGTCGGGTCGCAACGTTGATCGAAACGTTCCAGCAAGCTGGCAGCCACCGGGTGAGCTTCAATGTGCAGACGCTAGCTTCTGGGACTTATTTCTATCACTTTGAGGCCTCTGCGAGCACGGAGTCTTCTTTTAGGGCAATGGGTCAACTCCTCGTTGTGCACTAACGATGATAAAAAGACTTGGGGGGACGAAAAAAGCGCTAGCGCTGGCGGGCTTACTCGGTCTGGGGATTGCGCTAACGGGCGCGCCCAAGTATTTGAAGGCCGATGAAGAGGCTGTGGTAATGCTGCCAATCGAGGTGATTGGTCCAGACGGCTTTACCGTCAGCGTCACTGTCTACGTGGCCGATACCACAGGGGTGGATTCGCTCTACCTAAAGGCCCACAACCTTGCTTACAAATACACGCCCGAGCTTGACGGCAGCGCAGACTACGACAAGAAAGCGAGCTTTCGCATTAATGGAGGCGCATGGGTTCCTATCGATAATCAGCATTTCAAAGCATTCTGGCCAGAGGCGCAAATGTATGCGCCGCCGCTTACCGGCCCCATAGGTGGACCGTATCAGACGCTACGGGGCATGCTTTCTATTCGAGAGACTGGCCGGCTGCGTCCGGGTTTCAATACCATAGAATTCCGCTTTAATGGCACTGAGGGCATCAGTTCAGGCTATCGGGTGCTTGGGCTAGACCTAAAACGCGGGGGGCGAAACGGCCCCAGCGCGCTTGAGGGTACACGGTTTGTCTGGGATGACCCAGCCACATGGGAAGCGCCCGAAGGCTACGATACCGAAACGGCGCGACTCGAAGGCCAGCAGCTTTGGACCTCGCGCCGCATCTTGCTAGCCAATCCCCGCAATCCCGTACCTATTGTGGCTGCTTGCGCCGACTGCCATGCGACCAGTGGCTTTGACCTCAAATACTTTAATTTTTCCAATCGGGCCATTGTTGTGCGGGCGCAGTTCCATGGACTTTCAGAGGAAGAGGGCAAAAAGATTGCTGCTTATATCCGGTCGGTTGATCTAAAGCTGCCTCCCGGGGAAACGGTGTCCAGCTGTGGCGGTAGGCCGTGGGATCCGCCCTATCAGCCTGGGCCTGGGCTTTCGAAGCGTCCTGTCGAATGTTGGGCTGCAGGTGCAGGGCAAAAGTGGGTGCTCGAGACCGATCGCCAGATGCTGCCTTTTCTAGCGCCAAGTCCGGCCTTTCAGGCCGTGCTCGAGGCGCTTAGAGGCGTCCCAGAACCCCATATGCTTCATCCTGAAGCTGATCTTGCTTGGGAGCATGTTTCCAAGTACTGGCGTCTTACCGAGACCCTGCCTGTAAGTGACATTCCGATCAGTTTTGAACTCCCAGACATTTTTGCCTGGTGGCCCCAGATCTATCCCGGCGACTTTTTCCCGGAAGCGGTCTGGCACAGCTCGCGCTATTACCAAAACTACCTTACTGTTAGACGCATGCTCGAAACGCGGGGTGCGGATGCCCTGATCGAAGAGCAACGCCGTGCAGCCGCCTCAACAGAGCTCGACCGGGGCGTAGCTAAACTTTTCCGTGAGTACAACTTCCGTCTCAATCCCAAACATAACGCACATGAAGACTTGAACCCCCCGCTGGAGTGGGGCGGGCAATATCCTACGCACCCCAAAGGGCGGATGATGCATATCGCTGTAGCCCGCTGGTTTCTTATGAAAATGTGGGAGCTCCAAATGGAGCATAAGTTGGAGGATCGTTATGCCGACGTCTATGGCGAAAACACGCGCGGAATTGATATGGCAAAAGCTGACCGGGCGTTGCTCTTGGATGGGCCTTGGCTGATGGACCAGACCATGCACCGCCTGTCGAAAAACGACGACGCTTTTGCTTCACCATTTCCAACACTGGCCCGGCATGGCTACGAAGACCTTGCCTGGTGGCACTTGGCTACCGTGCTCACGCCACGTTGGCGGGCCGATAATCCAAGTGGGGGGGCGATCGATTGGTCTTACATCTACGAGCAAAGCCGGGATGCCCTTGTGCCTTACGGCCGGGATCACACCATTGGCCATCTTTACTATGTGATCATAGCCATGCAGGCCCATGCCTCTTTCTATGCTGGTGAAGGACAGCTACCAGGTTGGGGAACGCTTCGGCGCATCGGTATGCGTAACCTTAAGACCGCTACACCGCTGGCATGGTTTGGTGTACACTACATGCCCGTGAGCTTCCGGCGACTGGATCGGGATACCCTGCGCCTTATTACAGAAAACCTGCTTCGGGCTTGGCTCGAGGAAGCGGAGCGCTATGACCTCGCACACTGGCAAACGCTCTATGGACAGTCGACAGGCGGCTCAAAAGCCATCGAACCTCCTGAGGTCACCTTTGATGTTCCTCAGCCAAGGTGTACAGCAGATGGCCACCCCGCAGCAAACGTCGAAATCAACGATTGGAAGAATCGGGCTTTTATACAGTACCTCTATAATGCCCAGTGCCTTGAGGTTGACCCCAAGCTGCTTGACCGGGCAGCCCGTTTTTGGGAACAAATTTCGCCAGGGGGTAACTGGGAGCAGTTCTTTCTAGCGCTTTCGGATTCTACGCTAACGACCACAACGAACAACACGCCCTTAGATTTTCAAGCATACGATCCCTATCCCAACCCGAGCGCAGTGACGGTAACGTTTGTCTATACGCTACCGGAGCCTGCTGTGGTGCAGTTGGAGCTTTTTGACCTGACGGGGCGTCGGTTAAGCAGCGTAACGCTAGAGCAGTCTGCCGGAAAGCACCAGCACGTGATAGCTGTCGATCAGTGGGCTTCAGGGATGTATCTGTACCGGTTGCGGGCTGGACGCTTTGAACAGGTGGGACGGCTCCTGGTTGTACGCTGACGTCCTGGTATAGCGCCAAAGCCAGATACGCTGTCTGCGCTATTGGCGCATAAAGTGGGGGCCAGAACCAGTGTGCATTTGGGGAAGGCAAGGTGCTAATCTTGAGTTCATTCGGGGGGTGTGCTGATCTAATGCCTATGGCTACATTGGGTATCAATCCAGGACTACCGCTGATAAGCATTCTGATTCCTACCTACAATCGGGCAGTATACCTTCGGGCAGCGTTGGAAAGCGCGCTGTCCCAGACGTATCCTAACCTAGAAGTGGTCGTGCTCGATGATGCGAGCACCGATGCTACACCAGAGGTGGTTCAGGAATTTCAGCAGCGGGACAAGCGGCTGCTCTACGTGCGCAACCATGCCAATCGTGGTTTGGTGGCAAACTGGCGGCAGGGGATAGAAATTGCACGGGGCGATTTTTTCTGCTTTTTAGGAGATGATGATACCCTGGAGCCGGAGTTTGTTGAAGTATTGATGCGCCCCCTTCAGGAAGATGCTTCCTTGGTACTTGCTTTTTGTGACCATTGGGTCATGGATGCTCAAGGACAGCGCTTGCCTGATACGACCGACGTAAACACGCGTCGATGGCGACGGGCTGGGCTTGTAGAAGGACGGGTATCGGATTTCCTGCGTGTAGCGCTTATCGACCGCGCAATTTTTATCGGAGCGGTGCTGTTTCGGCGGTCAACCGTTGAACCCTCCTTTTTGGCTGATGAAGCCCGAGCCCTGGTCGATTTGTGGTTGCTTTATCGGTGCGCGCAGCGAGGGGGAGCTTACTACGTTCCACAGCGCTTGGCAAGCTGTCGCTGGCAACTTGGGGGAGTTAGCCGTAGCTGGAACTGGCGCGTTTACGGCTTTGAAGGGGAGATGTTTTGCTACGAGCACTTCTTACGGGATCCACAGCTGGCACCCTATCACCCTATCTTTGAATCCCGCATGGCGTACGCGCTGGTTACCTATGGTAACACGCTGCTTACGCTGGGAAAACACCAGGAAGCGCGGGCTCAGCTCCGGCGAGCGCTACGCTTACGGCCATTGCTGCGAGGTTGGATTGGCTTAGGACTGACGTTTCTGGGGCCAGTGGGTATAGCGCTTTCGCGTTGGGGGCGCACCGTGCGGGGATGCCTGCTGCGTAACCGATATATTCCCAACTATCCCGAAGAGCTCTGGAGGCATCCTAAACCCGCTACATCGATACCCTCCTCGGAAGCGCTGACGACACCAACCCTGTCCTGACCATGTCTTTTGTTCCGGAAAATCCTGAGGCCCAGATTTTGGCTCTTGCAGCCCGTACTACGCTCAGCAAGGCAGCTGCAGCTAAATTAGGTGCGCTGCTGGATGGCCCGGTAGACTGGGAGCGCCTTTACCGAATGGCTGTGCGTCATGGTTTGGTGGCGTTGCTTTACCGGCACATCCTGCAGGTTCGCCCACAGGTCTGCCCACCCGTTTGGCGTGAGCGTTTGGCTGCAGAAGCACGGGCTTTGGCAGTAAACAATCTGCAACAAACACAGGAGCTGCTGCGGGTTGTAGAGCGTCTAGAGGCCGAAGGAGTACCAGTCATTCCGTTTAAGGGACCTTCGCTAGCTGGATTGATTTATGGTGATCCCTCGGCGCGCGTCTACATCGATATTGATCTGTTGGTATGCCGGGAAGACTTCGCAAAAGCTCGTACTGTAATCGAATCGCTGGGCTACGCAGCTTACCGACCGATCCGTCCAGGCGAAGAAGATGCGTTTTTAAAGACGCAGCTTGGTTTTGAATTTGTGCACCAAAGCGGTGCTTTTGTAATTGAATTACACTGGGCATTTTTTTACACGATCTATGATCTTCCCTTCGATCCACAGGCTGTTTGGGATCGGCACCAGCAAACCCTCTTTGCTGGTCGGCCGATGCGCACTATGGCGCCTGAAGACCTTTTGCTCTACCTGGTCATTCACGGCAACAAGCACCGCTGGCTGAAGCTCAATTGGGTGGCCGATGTGGCCGAGCTGATACGCAGCTACCCTGAGTTGGATTGGAAGTTTGTCTTAGCGCAGGCACGCCAGCTGGGCGTAATGCGTGTTTTGGAGATCGGCTTGGTTTTGGCGGGGGAGGTTTTGGATGCTCCTCTACCAGAGACCTTGCGGCAGCAACTTGCCCAAGCCCGCGCTGCCCGACGCATGGCGCGTCGCGCAGCACACCAATGGATTTTCCGAGATGATGCCGATCCCAAGGCCTTCTGGCCGATGTTTTGGTATCACTTCTGGGAACGTGAGCGTTGGCAGCATCGCTGGGGTTACCTCAAACATAACCTCAAGCTGGCCCTAACACCCACTGAAAAGGACCGGGCATTTTGTCGCTTGCCCTCGTCGCTTTCGCTGCTTTATGTCTTTGTGCGACCGGTGCGTATCTTGCTTGAACGCCTTCAGCTCGACGTGAAACCATGAAAATCGATCTCCGGGATTTCGGGGGCAACACGCTAGGGCCATATGACCTGTGCATTATTGGCGGAGGGATAGCAGGACTTACGCTGGCCTGGGCATTGCGCCGTAGTGGTTTAGGCCTATGTGTGTTGGAGACAGGGGGAGAACGACCGGAACCGGAGACCCATCGCCTCAGCCGTGGCGACATTACGGGCTATCCGTACTTCCCACTGGATATGGCTCGTGCCCGTGCCTTAGGCGGCTCGAGTCACCTTTGGGATTATGAAGTTGCACCAGGTACACCGCGTGTTCGCTTGCGTCCACTAGACCCTATCGACTTTGAGCGGCGGGAAGCCGTGCCTTGGAGCGGGTGGCCCTTTGGTTATGAAACCTTAGCACCCTACTACCAGCAGGCACAGACCTTTTTTGGACTGCCTGAACGGCCTTATACCCCCGAGGCCTGGAGCAGCACCACCACGCAGCCCTTGCTTTCTGCGGATAGCGCAGTGTTGCGCACCGCGCTGTTTCAGTTTGGGGAGACAGCGCGCTTTTACACCTTCTATGGGCCAGAGCTGCTCGCCGACCCACACGTTACCGTCTGTCTGCATGCACATGTGCTAGAGTTGCTCACCGATGCCACCGGGCAGGTAGTAGAAAGCGTACGGGTAGGATGCCCAGGCGGCCGGGAAATCACCGTGCAGGCCCGCTGCTTTGTACTGGCCGCTGGCGGATTGGAGAATGCACGCTTGCTTTTGCTTTCTAACCGCACCTGGCCTAACGGATTGGGTAATGCCCATGACCGGGTGGGGCGGTTTTTTATGGAACACCTGCATTTTTTATCCGGAGTTTTTGTACCTCGGGAGCGCAAGTTGATCCCTCAACTTGGCTTTTATCGGCTACATGCTTGCAATGGTGTTTGGATTATGGGCAAGCTGGCACTTCAGGAAACCGTTGTGCGACAAGAAGGCTTGCTGAACTATTGCGTAGCCCTTTGGCCAACGGATCGTTCAGCCCTGCCGCGCCGCAATAACCCCCTCCTCTGGGGTGGATATGAAGCGCTGCGCGTGCTGCGTGAGGCCATACGTCATCGCACCTGGCCTGAGCACCTGCCACACCAGCTCATGCGCCTGGTGCGGGATGCCCCGCGCCTTGTTCCATGGGCAACCTCGCGACTGCTGGCGCTGAAAGCCAAATCCCAAACGGAAACGAAATCTCCTGTGGCTTTTGTCCTGCACCACATGACCGAACAGGCCCCTAACCCGGAAAGCCGCGTGCGGCTTTCTCGAAGAAAGGATGCTTTTGGCCAACCACGACTGGAGCTGCACTGGCAGATTAGCCGCCAAGACGTAGAAAGTCTGCTGCAAGCACAACAACTTTTAGCCCAAGAACTGGCTCGGCAAGGTTGGGGAACCGTGCAGGTAGAAACCCTAGATCGCATCCCGCCCTCCGGCATTACCGGAGGGTTTCACCACATGGGAACAACGCGCATGCACGCCAGTCCCCGTGAAGGTGTGGTAGATCCCGACGGCCGGGTGCATGGCGTAAAAAATCTGTACATTACTGGGTCCTCTGTTTTCCCTACCGTAGGGTTTGCCAACCCTACCCTAACCATTGTAGCCCTCGCCTTGCGGCTAGCCAATCACTTGAAAACGCGTCTAACCTAGAAAAACCATGTCGGCTTCCTATCGCATTGGCGTTGTGGGTAGCGGCTTTATCGCCCGCGGTTTTGTCATGGCTATGCAGCATGTGAAAGACTTGCGCGTTACGCGCGTGCTTACGCGTACCGATCCACGGACGCGCAAGGATTTCCCGCGTCCAGAACTGCTCACGAACAGCATCGACGACCTGATTGAGCACTCGGATATTGTCGTGGAGTGTAGCGGGGACGTTGTGCATGCAAGTGAAGTGGTCGATCGCGTGCTGCAAGCGGGTTTGCCTGTGGTAACGATGGATGCCGAGTTCCACGTGACCACAGGGTCTTATTTTGTGGACCGCGGCCTGCTGACCGAAGCTGAAGGCGACCAGCCGGGCTGTTTGGCAGCGCTTCGAGAAAACATCCTGCAAATGGGCTTTCGGCCACTAGTTTACGGCAACATCAAGCGCTTTCTAAATCATAATCCTACGCCCGAAGAAATGCATTTCTGGGCGCGCAAGCAAGGCATCACGCTACCACAGGTAACGGCTTTTACCGACGGCACCAAAGTGCAAATCGAGCAGGCCCTGGTGGCCAACGGCTTAGGTGCCGATATTGCGGTGCGCGGCATGCTGGGCATCCCTTCGCCCGATGTAGAAGCAGGCGCGCGCATGCTGGCCGACGGCGCTCGTCGTTTAGGGCATCCAATCAGCGACTATGTGCTTTCGCCGGGGGCCCCAGCTGGCGTGTTTATTGCCGCCGAGCACGACGAGTATCAGCGGGATTATCTGCAGTACCTCAAATTGGGGGATGGACCCTACTACGTGCTCCTACAGCCCTTCCACCTGTGCCACCTAGAAATCCAAAAAACCATCCGACGTGTGCTTTTCGAACAGCGCATCTTGCTGAACAACACAGCTTATCCGCGGATTAGCGTAGCCGCCGTTGCCAAACGGCGGCTAGCCAAAGGGACCCGCATTGAGCGTGGCATAGGGAGCTTCGAGGTACGCGGAGAAGCTATTCGCATTTTAGATGAGCCAGATCATGTACCCATAGGCCTTTTGGCCAACGCGGTGCTCACGCGGGACGTCGATGCTGGCGAATTGATCCATTTCGACGATGTGGAGTTGCCCGATACGTTGGCCCTTCATGCCTGGCAGACTGTTCTAGAGCGCGTTCGGTTGAAAAAGCCAGCGCCTGAGGCGCAAGCTTTAGCCTCGGCAACAGGCGAATGACGCCAGTATGCCATAAATAAACCAAAGCACCATAGCAATGAACAGGCGAACGCAGCGTCTCAATAGGCTATGGCGTTGGGGGAGTGTAGGCGTGCTCGCATGGTTTGGCTTGAGCTATGCTGCCTACTGGATTCCGCCAGAATTCGCCTGGTGGCTGCAATTGTTAGCTGTAGGCTTGCCCATATGGGTTGCCCTACTCGTCGTTTGGGCGATAGGTTTAGCCTGGGTACGTGCTTGGACGCACCTGGCAAGTGTGCTCATCGCTATTGGACTGTACCTACTGCGCCACGAGCATCTTTCAGGATGGTCTAGGGCAGATGCTGCACGCGACACGCTCGTGGTCATGACCTACAACATTCCCGATAGCCGAAGACCTGCGCTTGCCGACTCTCTAGCCGTGCTTGTGGCACGCTACCGGCCGCAGCTTATGGGCTTTCAGGAAGTGGGTATCTGGTGGTATTTACGCCCAGGACAGCGTACCTCGCTGCGGCTTGTGGCCCACCTGAACCCTCTGGTCGAGCGTCAGGGCTATTTGCCTTCGAAGCCCGATCTTGAGATAGGGCCCCTTTTTGCTGAAGTGGTTACCTTGACACGCTTGCCTGTATTGGCACAGCAAATCCACCCTCTGGCTGAAGATACCGATGCCCTGATCTATCAGGCGGTACGCAGCACGCTCTGCTGGGAAGGTCGGCCTTTTGTGCACTACAACGTGCGACTGCAGTCATACGGGCCTGTTAAACCCTGGGAAGTGATGCGCCATGGCGGCTGGAAGCATCCTGCCACCTGGCGTCGGTGGCTTAGGGCCTATCGCCAGGCCATGCTGGAACGCGCGCGGCAGGTACGGCAGCTTCGCGCGTGGATCGACCAAGAGCAGCTGCCGGTCATTGTAAGCGGAGACTTCAACAGTACACCTGACCAGTGGTTCTATGGGCATCTTGCCCGAGGGCTACGAGCAGCTGGACGCCTAGGTGGTGTTGCAGCGCCTTCGTGGCCTTCGACGCGTCCCCTAGTGCGCATCGATCATGTACTGGTAAGTCCAGAATGGGAAGTGTTAGAAGGAGACGTGCCTGCAACAAGACTTTCAGATCACCGCCCAGTCATTGCCCGCTTGCGCTGGCGCCCAGCATTGGCATATGCCAAAACTTGTTCTACAGATGCGCCGATAGCGTATCCGTAAGGCGCAGCGGTCCTATTAGCTTGAAATCTCCAGAAGATAGGCAGCCTGATATGTCGGTATCGACCGTTCACAGTAGACCTTGGCCATTTCACTACACGGTCTACGGTCTGCACCTATGCTCCGAAGTGCCACTGCCTGAGCTCAAGCCGGTTGCCCCGGCCGAAGGGGACGTCTACATCTACCGCGACGAGCTTGCGCCGCTGGCCGATGGGCTCCAGCGCCGCGGTAATCGCCTGCGTGTGACGCCTACCGAAGCGTTGCTCATCTATGACCAGGTTGGACTGTTGCGCATTGAGGCAGGCCAAAAAATTACGTTCGACGTGCCCCAAGACCTCCCAGATGAAACGCTGCGCGTGTTGATTTTAGGCATTGGGCTGGGCATCCTCATGCATCAGCGGGGGCATTTAGTCCTACACGCCAGCGCTGTGGCCATCGGTGAGCGCGTAGTAGCCTTTATTGCCGAAAAAGGGCATGGTAAGTCGACTATGGCCGCTGCACTACATGCCCAAGGCTATCCCCTGGTGACCGACGACGTGCTTGTGCTGCAGGAGCAGCCCGATGGTCCTCCCCTCGTGTTGCCTGCCTATCCGCAGCTTAAGCTATGGCCTGATGCGCTCGAACAAGCCCTCAAAATGCAAACCGACGGCTTGCCCCGGGTGCACCCCATCATTGAAAAACGGGTAGCCCGTTTGTCAGAAGGCGTGGCCCATCCCTTACCTCTAAGTGCACTTTTTACCCTGCGCATTGGTGAGCACGTGAGGATTCGACCTTTAAGCGGACAAGAAGCTTTTGTGGAACTTTTGCTCCATACCTACACCCGCTCCCTTCTAGAAGAAACCCAAGCCTCGGCCCGCCACTTGCAACAAGTGGGCTCCCTGGCACGCTACGTCCCTTTATTCGTCTTAGAACGCCCTCCCAGACTAGAATTGCTGCCCGAAGTAGTTGCAGCAGTAGAAGCCTTTATGCAACGTCAGCAAGAGACCGCATGAGCGCTATCTTTGGGTTGATTCATTTCGATGAGCAGCCGGTCGACACCGAAACGCTTCAGCCCGCCTGGGACCTGCTGCGTCACCGAGGACCAGACGGCCACAACCGCTGGCAGGATGGCTCGGTACTACTAGCACATTGGCGGTTCTGCACAACCCCAGAGTCGCTGCACGAGCAGCAGCCTCTTGTAGCTCCAGAGGGGAACTTGGTCCTGGTAGCAGATGCGCGCATCGATAATCGCGAGGAACTTTTAAAAACGCTGGGACTGCATGCCCGCGCGGAAAGGGTTCCTATCACCGACGCCGAGTTGATCTTGGCCGCTTACCAGCGCTGGGGTACCGAGTGCCCTGATCGACTTATTGGCGACTTTGCGTTTGCGATTTGGGATCGGCTGGCGCGCCGACTGTTTGCTGCCCGGGATGGCATGGGCGTCCGGCCTTTCTACTATCTTTATGATGGCCGTCGCTTTGCCTTTTGCACCTTGCTTCCTGCACTGCGCCAGCTGCCTGGCGTGCCCCAAGAGATCGACGAAGAAATGATTTTGCGCTTTTTGGCGCAGCAAATCGATAGTGAAAAAGAACGAACCTTTTATGCCGCACTGCGGCGGCTTCCAGGAGGACATGCCCTGCAAGTAGACAAACAAGGATTGCAGATCTGGCAGCACTGGCAACCCAACTTTGAAGAACTACGCTTAGGCACCGAAGAAGCATATGCCGAGGCCTTTCGCGCTACTTTTGAAGAGGCAGTCCGCTGTCGGCTGCGAAGCCGCTCTCCCGTGGGATCGCAGCTCAGTGGTGGACTGGATTCATCGTCGGTATCTTGCATGGCTGCTTTCTTACTCAGGGACCAACCACTTCACACCTACTCGGCCATTTTCCCAGACCTTCCCGAAGCGCAACGGCCCGCCATGGATGAACGGGCCTACGTGGAGGCCGTGCATCGGCGCTACCCAAACATCGCCCCGCATTTCTTTCGACCTGAATTTGAAAGCCCATTGGTGGCCCTGGAAACGATCCTGGACTACTATGGCCAGCCTTTTTTTGCATCGAATTATCATTTCCTGTGGGGGTTTACTCAGCTTGCCCAGCGAGATGGCGTGCGGGTGATGCTTGACGGCGTCGACGGCGACAGTGTAGTGCTGCATGCCTGGGAACGACTAACGTGGCTGTTCCAAGACGGGCAATGGGCGACCTTCAAGCAAGAAGCCGATGCCTTTGCCGCACATCTGGGTAAGCCATCGGCAGCCATTGCACGGCAGTTTGCAGGTCCAGCCCTGACCACTTGGGGCCGACAGCACCAGTGGCTTCGTTTGTATAAAGCCGTGCGCTGGCTCAAGCAGGCCTATGGCTTGCCTGCTTCAGAACTGCTACGTATTCACGGTCTGTGGCCACATGTACCCAAGCCTGTGTTTCGCCGCTGGCAACAGTGGCGCGGCCGTCAACAACCCGTCGATGCACCCGTACTCTCGCCGCGGCTGGCTGCCTGGATGCGACGTAATGGCGCAGCTGCTGCTTCTGGCCAAAGTTCACCTGCTGCGGCTCACTGGCAAGGACTAACGAGGGGCCTATGGCAGTGGGTCTTGGAATTTTCGGATGCACTTAATGGTCTTCAAGGTATTGAGGAACGCATGCCCTTTTTTGATCGACGCCTGATCGAACTGAGCCTGCGCATTCCGATTGAAATGAAGTTTCGCCAGGGTTGGCCGCGCTATGTGTTGCGGCGGGCTCTGGAAGGCATCCTGCCACCTGAAGTGCAATGGCGCGCCAGTAAGTCTAACATAGGATTTGGTTTTCATCAAGGATTGCTGCGCTATGAGCACGCGCGCATTAAGGCACTGCTCGAGGAACCTGTGCAGCTAGCGCCTTTTGTGACAGCGGAAGCGTTACAGGCGTTGTGGACACAGGCACAGCGGCCCCCAGAGCAGAACGGGAACGCTGATTTTATGCTATATCTTCTTTTGATCCTCGATGCGTGGCTCAAAGGGCACGCGGCGAATGTGATTGCATCTGCCTAGCTACATGCGCCAAAGACGCATCGCAAGCATGGCAGAATACGTACGCACAATGCCAAAAATTTTAAGATCCTATAAACAGTTGTTTTCTCAAACCCAATCTTAAAGGTGCCGCTATGAAGGCCAAACGCACGTGGAGTGCCCCCACCTTAGTCATTCACGGCAAGGTGGAAGAAGTGACGCACCAGCGAGGCCCATGTTACCTGGGTAAGCAGGGTGGCAAAGGAGATGTGCATGCCTTGACTTTGAGTGATTGCCATCACTAAGAAAAAAAGTTAAGGTGCGGCACTCCTTAAGCTGTTCCTGTTTTCCTCCGCATCCCCATCCCCAAAGATGGGGATGCTTTTTTTAAAGAATGCGTCATTGGCTTATGTCAAAAGCGCATGAGCTAGGGGGAAGAGAACGTAACCTTTGGGAAAAAGAAAGGGGTATGCTATAGAAATGCCGTCTACCCCTAGAGCTGTTGCAGAGGCTGCCCGGAGCGCTATGGTCGATGAGAGCGGGCGCAAAAAGTATTTTGGAGGCACACTTTAGAGGGCGACCCAAGATTTCTTGCCGGAGGCTTTTTGCAAGTTGTAGTTTCTGTTGCAGTGATCTTTAAGCCTTTTTCTACCGACAGTCAGTCTATGGAGCGCACCCTACTCAGCATGAACGCTATTGTGGTGGCATCTTCGGATCAGGTTTCGTCGAAGTTGGGCGATGAGGTAGTGATTTTGAATTTGCGCAATGGGGTTTACTATGGTTTGGACCCGGTGGGTGCGCGCATTTGGGAGCTTATACAGGAGCCTCGTAGTGTGCAGGAGGTTTGTGCTGTTTTGCTTGAGGAGTACGAGGTTACGCTGGAGCAATGCGCCAGCGACGTGCTGGCTTTGCTGCGCAACCTAGAGGCTCAAGGGCTAATTGAGGTTCGTGCGGTTTAGGGTAAGTAGCTTAGCAGGTGTGTCTGCGCGGTTTGGTTGGTTGTGAGGCGTAGCAGATACAGGCCTGCAGCAAGTTGTTTGGGGTGCCAGGAGATGTAGTGTATGCCGGCAGGTAGGGGGCCTTCTGCCAAGCGAGCGATTTCTTGGCCGGCTAAGGTATATACGGCCAGGTGCACATGCATAGGTTGAGGTAAAACCATCGCCAAAGTGGTTTGTCGCCTAAAGGGATTGGGATAAGGAGGATGTAGGTAAGCGCCCGTGGGTAGCTGGTCAGCCTGCAGCGCTGTAGGTGCGATTGGATGGACTGTGAGCACGTCAATGCGGTAGAGGGCATCAGGTTGGTAGTGCCCATTGTCTGACAGAATATCTCCAGAAGCATAGCGCACGTCAAAGCGTCCGTTAGCCCTATGGAAATGGCGTCCAGAGGCCTTATCCCACACGGCCAGCTGAATCGTGTCGCCCGGTGCAAAGCCTTCTTTCGTGTCGGGGGTAATGAATGGATCGTCTCCCCAGAGCGTGAGCACAAGGGGTTGCACACCGTCCCAGATGGCCACACCAGCACAGAGGCTGTCGGGCGTAAACGCGGCTACCTCGCTGCCCGGCGAAAGGGGCATGCCGTTGACCTCCAACGTTGCCGTTAAAGGAATAATGAGCGTGGCATTATTTCCGGTGTCGTAGGCACAGTTGCTAAAAAAAGCGGGTTGGCCATTGCCTAAAGACGCAAACCCTATGCTCCAAGCGAGCAGCACGCTGCATTTTATGCGTTTCATGGCGTTTAGGGTAAGGTGTCGGCGGGATAGCCTACCGCATCCCAAGCTACATGCCGCGGTGCAACAGGCGTTTTTTATAGCAGAAAGACCGATGGCATGGTCTACGCGTGCGTGAATTAGAAACGCTTGGGTAGAAAAGAAGCCAAAATGTAACCTAGGCTGCGATTTTTCGTAGCCTTGCAAACCAACCCAGCTGGGCTACTTTATTGTCCACCTACCATGCTGCATGCGCACCTACTCATCTGGGGCTTTCTGGTTTGGCTTGTCAGCCTAGGGCAAGTACAAGCCCAAGAGATTACCGACGTGGTCAAACGGGCCTTTAAGGTGTGGTCTGGAGGGCGGCTGAGCGTGGAAATTGACCGCGGCAGCTTGGAGGTTGTGACAACGTCCGAGTCGATGGTGTATGTCGAAGTCATCCGTATCGTGGACGTTGCTCGCACCGAAGAAGCGCAGCGCTTGTTGCAACACCATCGGCTAGACTTGCGCCAGGAAGATAATCAGGTTGTCATTACTTCGGCGCTTACAGACGATCGCGATGGGCCGTTTTGGAGACGCCGGCGCAGTCCCGTTCAGGTGCGCATCCGCGTGCGCGTGCCCCAGCGCTTTGCAGTGTCTTTTTCAAGCGATGCCGGCAACATAGAAATTCGCGACGTCGAAGGCACGGTTATGGGGCAAACCGGTGCGGGCAATATATCGCTACACAACCTGCGCGGCACTGTGGAGATAAAGACCGGTGCGGGTAACCTGGAGGCCCATAATCTTGAAGGATACTTGCGGGCTGAGACCGGCGCGGGCAACATTACGGCTAAAGGTCTGATGGGGGGTGCTGAGCTCAATACAGGTGCTGGAAACATTACCGTTGAATGGGCTGCTGCTCCAACCAAAGACAGCCGGTGTCGCTCGGGTGCAGGCAATGTGACGATCTACGTAGGCTCAAATGCCGCCTTTACACTTAGGGCTTCCACAGGGATTGGGTCCATTTCGACCGACTTTGCAGTGCACGTTGACCGCAGTTGGATTAGCGCCTCAGCCCATGGTGAGGTAAATGGCGGCGGACCTACACTGCAGGTGGAAACTGGCCTGGGTAACATCGCTGTCCGACGGGTCTAGCACAGGCCTGCATATGTCTTAAGCAGCCACGCACAAGAACAAACTTGACAAAAAATTTTTTTTGTGTTTACTTAACACCGTTAACCTTGTAGACGTGATGACGGGCTCAGCTTCAGACGGATCGTTGCAGCGGCGCATTTTGGATGCGGCACGCGCCCTTTTGATTACGGAGGGCTACGGGCATCTTTCTATGCGCAAAATTGCTCGGGCCATTGGATGCAGTTCCACCGCCATTTACCTGTACTTTCAAAACAAAGACGCGCTGGTACATGCGCTGATTGATGAAGGTTTTGGGATGCTTTATGAGGCTTTGCGTGCAGAGGCCGTTCGGCATGTAGATCCGGTTGCGCGCCTGGAAGCGCTTTGGAGGCGCTATGTGGCTTTTGGCTTGGAGCATCCGGAGTATTACGAAATCATGTTTTTGCTCCATCCGGAGCATATGGAGCGTTATCCGCCGGAAAAATATCGTCGAGCGCGGCGTTGCCTGGATTTTTCGGTGCAGGCCCTGGAAGAGGGCAAGGCGCTGGGGGTGTTTCAAATCTCCGACGCGCGCGTAGTGGCTAGTGCTGCTTGGGCGGCGCTGCATGGCGTGGTTTCGCTGTTGCTGGCGCGACGGGTAGATGTACGGATTGCCCCAGAGGCGCTGATTGCAGCCACCTTGCGTGTCTTGTTCCATGGCATGCAGGCTTCGGCATTGTCGTTGCAGGATCATCCGTGAGTGATTGCATAAACGGAAGCGCTTTCTGTCATGAATGAGCGGATCTACACGGCACCCCCGGATACGGGCGTATCTATACGTGGCAAAACGCTTGTGGATGTGCTCTACGAAGCACAGGCGCGCTACCACAATCCCCACTTCCTAAATCAGCCTGTGGGTTTGGGCCAGTGGCAGCCGCTTTCGTTGCACGACTTTGTCGATCAGGTCGAAGCGTTAGCGCTGGGACTGCAAACCCTTGGGCTGGCGCGTGGCGATCGCGTGGCGTTTTTTATGGAAAGCGACGCGCATTTCTGCCTAGCCGATATGGCTTGCCTATTGGCTGGGCTGGTGGACGTGCCTATTTACCTAACGCATGCGCCCGAGTCGATCCACTACGTGATAGCGCATGCCGAGGCGCGCGTGCTGGTCGTTTCTAACCAAGAGCGGCTCGAGCATATCGCCTCGCTGCTGCGTACGCTCCCTTTGGTGACGCACGTGGTAGTGGCTGATGCCACTGGGGTAAACGTTTCAACAGTCGAAGGACGGCCCTTGCATACGTTTGCCGAACTCATGGCCGAAGGTCAGCGTCGGCGGGCTGCAGATCCAGAAGCAGTGGTACGCCTGCGGACGCAGATCCAACCCTCCGACCTTGCTACCATCATCTATACAAGTGGCACTACAGGCCAGCCCAAAGGGGTGATGCTCTCGCACGAAAATCTATCTTTCAACGCGCTCACGTCCTTTAGCGGTATCAAAGCCTATCGTCCTGGAGCTGAAGGTGAAGTGGCGCTTTCCTTTTTGCCCATGACGCATGTTTTCGCGCGCACGCTCTTTTACGGCTATCTCTACTATGCCACCAGCATCTACTTTACCACGCCAGAGGCGCTGCGCGAGGCGTTGCGCCTGGTGCGCCCAACCACATTTGCTACGGTGCCGCGCGTGCTGGAAAAGATCTATGGTGCTTTGGTGGAGCGGGCTGCTACGATGCCTGGCCTAAGGGGCCGCATTTTTCGCTGGGCACTTCGCTTGGCCCAGCGGTATGAGCTGGGCCAAACGCCGCGCGGCCTCTATCGCTGGCAGCTTCGCTTGGCCGATCGGTTGGTCTATCGCAAATGGCGCGAAGCATTGGGTGGACGCATTGGCTTTATCATTGCTGGGGGAGCAGCGCTTTCGGCTGAGCTGGCCAACATTTTTGCTGCAGCTGGCATTCCGATCCTACAAGGCTACGGCCTTACAGAGACCAGTCCAGTGATCACCTATAACCGCCCTGAGCTTAACCGGGCTGGAACGGTTGGGGTGCCTATTCCAGGCGTTGAAGTCAAAATTGCGGAAGACGGCGAGATTCTCACGCGTGGACCGCACGTGATGCTGGGGTATTACAAAGACCCAGAGCGCACACGTGAGGTAATCGACGAAGCCGGCTGGCTGCATACTGGAGACATTGGCTACTTCACCGAAGAAGGCTTTCTGGTCATTACTGACCGTAAAAAAGACCTCTTTAAGCTCTCGACCGGCAAATACGTGATGCCGCAACCGCTAGAGCAACGCTTGACGGCCGATCCCCTTGTCGAGCAGGCACTGGTTGTAGGTCCAGGTTATAAGTTTACGGCCGCGCTTCTTTTTCCTGAAGAGGAAGCGCTTCGCCGCTTGGCTAAGCGGCTAGGGCTTGACACCAACCGTCCGCTAGAGGCCTTGGTCCAAGAACCCAAGATCTTGGCCGTCTACCAGGAAATCGTTGATCGCGCCAACGAGGGTATGGACCCTTGGGAGCAGATCAAGCGCTTTGTATTGGTGCCAGAGCGCCTTTCGATTGAAACGGGCACGCTGACGCCCACGCTCAAAGTGCGGCGCTCCGTGCTTTACCAACGGTACGCAGACCAAATCCGGGCGCTCTATGAAGGAAGTGCGTCGGAAGCTGAACAGGAATCTACCCCGTCAACCTTCTAAGGGGCCATGAACGCATCAACGCTGCCTTGGAGGCAAGCATCAGGTGTTGCTGCAGCTAGGCATTGGATGTGTTTTAAGAGGCCACAAGATGCGCTTGTATGCACATGGGGCCATCTTAATTGCCCAAGGAAGGTAACGGTCGGGGGTGAACATGGGCTGGGCAACATCAGCGGCCGTGAACAGCTTAGACCACTACACTGGGCAGGGAGTAGAAAAAGTCAAAAAGCTTTTAGGAAAATAGCTCTTGGGTTGGCTTGAACCTAACAGGAAGATCCTATGGAAACCTCTACGGTTGCTTTAAAAACACTGGCGCGCCTTGAGCCGTGGCGCTTCCGACCTTTTCGCAAGGCGGCGGTGCTGGGTGCAGGGACTATGGGTGCCCAAATTGCAGCCCACTTGGTCAATGCGGGCTTAGAAGTCTGGTTGTTGGACATTGCGCCACCTGAAGGGCCCAAAAATGCCATTGTCGAGCAGCAATTTCGCAAAGCACTTGCGCTAAAGCCCGATCCTTTCTTTGATGAGGCAGCCAAACAGCGCATTCGGTTAGGCAACTTCGAGGAACACTTTGACCACGTCGGTGAAGCCGATTGGGTTATCGAGGCTGTGGTCGAGCGCTTGGATATCAAGCGGCAGGTGATGGCTCGCGTAGAAGGTGTTGCTCGAGAGGATGCGGTGATCTCCACAAATACCAGTGGTTTGCCTATTCGTGAGATTGCCGAAGGCCGCTCGGAAACGTTTCGACGTCGCTTTCTGGGCACGCACTTTTTCAACCCGCCACGCTATCTCAAGCTGCTCGAGCTGATTCCCACGGCCGATACCGATCCCGAGGTTCTGGGTCGCGTGGCGCACTTTGCCCGTTTTTATCTGGGCAAGAGCATTGTAGTGGCGCATGACGTGCCTTACTTCATTGCCAACCGTATTGGGGTCTATGGCATGATGCGGGTGATGAGGCAATTTCTGGAAGGACAGTACACGATTGAAGAAATTGATGCCCTTACAGGGCCTCTGGTGGGCCGGCCCAAGTCGGCCACATTTCGCACAGCCGACCTGGTTGGGCTCGATGTCATGCTGGATGTTGCCCGAAATCTGTACGAAAAGGTTCCTGGGGATGAAAACCGTGAAGCCTTTAAACCACCTGCGTTGCTAGAGACCCTGGTAGCTCAAGGAGCGCTAGGACAAAAAACCGGTGCAGGGTTCTACAAAAAAGAAAATGGCCAGATTAAGTCGATTAATCCGGCCACAGGCCAGTATGAACCGCCGCGGCCGCTCAACCTGGGTGACCTGGAGCGCTTTAAGGCAATTGCGGACTTGCGGGCGCGTCTTCGGGCACTCTACGAGGACTCGGGCCGTGTGGGAACGTTTTTCCGCGTCACCACGCTCGACCTGTTGGCCTATGCCGCCCACCGCATTCCGGAAATCACCGAAAACCCGGCTGACGTCGACCGGGCTATGCGTTGGGGCTTTGGCTGGGAGCTAGGGCCGTTTGAAATTTGGGATGCCTTGGGCGTTAGCCGTGTAGTGGAGGATTGCCGTAGCCTGGGATTGACCTTGCCTGATTGGGTGACGGTCATGGCCCAGCAAGAAGGGGCATCGTTTTACAAACAGGAAAACGGCCGCTTGCTGGTGTACCGTCCAAGTGAGGGACGGTACGAAGAAGATCCGCTTCCCGGAGATGAGATTCGGCTTGCTGTCCTCAAGGCCGATCCAAAGCGTACACTTTGGAAAAACGAAGAAGCCGCGTTGCTGGACTTAGGCGATGGCGTGGTGCTCTACGAATTCCGCTCTAAAGCAAATGCCCTAGGCCAGTGGGTGATGCAAGGCCTGGCCGAAGTGATCGATCGCGTTGAAAACGATCCTAATCTCCGCGGGCTGGTAATCGGTAACGAAGGTCGCCATTTTTCTGTAGGGGCCAATTTGGGCGAAGTGGTGATGGCTGTAGCTCAGCAGGACTTCAAGCTGCTCGAGATGTTTCTCGAGCAGTTTCAAGCCGTGATTCAGCGGGTGCGCTATGCTACTAAGCCGGTGGTGGTGTGCGTCCATCAACGCGCGTTGGGTGGAGGCTGTGAGATGGTTATGGCTTGTCCTCATCCCGTAGCTGCTGCGGAAAGCTACCTAGGGCTGGTCGAATTGGGTGTGGGTTTAATTCCGGCCGGTACAGGTACGACGCGCTTAACGATCAAAGCAGCCGAGCAGGCGCCCAGTGGTCATCCCAGCGAGATCCTGCCCTGGATCCGCAAATACTTTGAGACCATCGCAATGGCTCAGGTAGCCACCAGCGCTCGGCAGGCGCAAGCGATGGGCTTTTTGCCTGCGCACGCTTGCATCGTGATGCACGAAGACCGGCGCTTCCACGCAGCAAAGCAAGAGGTCATTCGTCTTTCTGAGCAAGGTTATGCGCCGCCCGTTAGGCCCACAAGGGTTAAAGTGCTAGGCCAGCCGGGATATGCAGCGCTTATGGTGGGCGTTGATCAGTATCGCAAAGGGGGCTTTATCACCGAGTACGATCAGTATCTGGCCTCAAAGCTCGCCTATGTAATGACCGGAGGTGCGCTGACGCACCCACAGGAGGTCTCCGAAGACTATTTACTTGCTTTAGAGCGTGAAGTCTTCCTGCATCTTTTGGGGCAGCCTAAAACGCAAGAGCGCATCCTGCACCTGCTCCAAACCAACAAACCACTCCGCAACTGATGCCAAAAAGCACGCAAGCCATGCAAGCCAACGGAGCCTATATCGTTAGTATTGTGCGCACGCCGGTGGGTAAAGCCGAAAAGGGGGCGTTGCGCAACGTTCGTCCAGAAGAGCTAGGCGCCATTGCCGTGCGCGAAGCCATTCGCCGCGTCAAAGGCCTGGAGCCGGAATTGATTGACGATGTGATCATGGGGTGCGCTTTCCCGGAAGGCCCACAGGGCATGAACCTTGGTCGCATCGTTGCCCAAAAAGCCGGCTTACCGGATAGCGTTCCAGGCGCCACCGTTAACCGCTTTTGCTCGTCGGGTCTGCAAACGATTGCCATGGCCACGCAGGCTATTGTTGCAGGCTATGCCGATGTTGTGGTCGCTGGGGGTACGGAGTCGATGAGCCAAGTGCCCATGAGTGGTTTTTTCTTTCAGCCCGATCCTGAATTGGTGGCGCGCGACATCGATGTGTACCTGTCGATGGGTCTTACGGCCGAAAATCTGGCTGAGCGCTACGGCATTTCGCGCGAGGAGGCCGACCGCTTTGCGTTGCGTTCGCATATGCGGGCTGTTGAAGCCATTGATGGGGGACGGTTTGACGAGGAGATCGTGCCGGTTCGGGTGCGTGAGGTGGTCTACGACAATGGGCAAACGCGCCTGGAGGAAAAAGAAGTTCGTATCGATGAAGGACCGCGTCGCGACACCAGCTTAGAGGCTTTGGCCGCGCTGCGGCCGGTTTTTAAGCAAAACGGTACGGTTACAGCCGGAAACGCTTCGCAGAAGTCCGACGGAGCGGCAGCTGCTGTGGTAATGAGCGAGCGTATGGTGCGTGAGCTTGGGGTTGAGCCCTTGGGGCGGCTGATTGGCTTTGCGTTGGCAGGCGTGCCACCCGAGATCATGGGTATTGGTCCGGTGGAAGCCATTCGCAAAGTACTTAAGCAAACGGGGCTGTCGCTTAAAGACATCGACCTCATTGAGCTTAACGAGGCGTTTGCTGTACAGGCCCTGGCGGTCATACGTGAAGTTGGCCTCGACGAGGAGAAGGTGAACGTCAACGGCGGTGCGATTGCACTGGGGCATCCGCTGGGCTGCACCGGTACGAAGCTGACGGCTACGCTACTCTACGAGTTGCGGCGGCGGGGTGGTCGCTACGGTCTGTGTACCATGTGTGTAGGAGGGGGCATGGGCGCGGCCGGCCTTATCGAAAACCTGCAACGCTGAGTTTCTAAGGCACCAACTGCCAAGCATACACGGAGGGTACTATGAACCTACCGTTTTATCATTTTTTGGAGCCTATAGGTGCTGGCTGGGTTGTGCTGCTGGTACTGGCGGGCGCATTGACGCTGGCGTTTACGGGTGCACCGCTGGGGCTATGGACGCTGGCCGTGGCTGTTGTGCTCTATGGCACGGCGGCACCTGTTTGGCTTTGGGTGGTCTTCGGCGTACTGGCCATTGCGTTCAACCTAAAGCCATTGCGGCGGGCATTCCTCTCTAAGCCCCTGATGAACCTGCTGAGGGCCTCGGGCTTTTTGCCTAAAATTTCGGACACCGAGCGCACAGCCATTGAAGCCGGTACCGTGTGGGTTGAGGGTGAGCTGTTTGCCGGCAAGCCCAATTTTCACCGCTTACTGCGTGAAACAAGCTATCCATCGCTTTCCGAAGAAGAGCGCGCCTTTCTGGAAGGTCCGGTTGAAGAACTCTGCCGCATGGTCAACGACTGGGACGTCTGGCGACGGCGCGACTTGCCGCCTGAGGTGTGGCAGTTTATCCGAGAGCACAAGTTTTTTGGCATTATCATTCCCAAAGCCTACGGCGGTCTAGGCTTCTCGGCCCTGGCCAATAGCGCCGTGGTGCAAAAGCTGGCCTCGCGCTGCGGTCCCTTGGCTACAACCGTGATGGTGCCAAATTCGCTTGGACCGGCCGAACTGCTGATTCACTACGGAACGCCAGCGCAACGCGATTATTATCTGCCGCGGCTAGCGCGTGGCGAGGAAATCCCTGCTTTTGCCCTGACGGAACCTGGAGCTGGATCGGACGCAGGCGCTATCCAGGCTACCGGGATAGTGTTTCGTGGTGAAGATGGCCAGCTTTACTTGCGCTTGAACTGGCAAAAGCGCTACATCACGCTGGCTGCCATTTCAACCGTGCTGGGGTTAGCCTTTAAACTCCGTGATCCGCAAAACTTGTTGGGCCAAGGTGAGGACGTGGGCATCACGTGTGCGCTCATTCCCACCAGTACGCCGGGCGTGAAACTAGGCATGCGGCATGACCCCCTCGGCGTGCCCTTTTACAACTCACCCGTTGAAGGGCACGACGTCGTCGTTCCCATCGATGCGATTATTGGCGGGCCACAGTGGGCTGGCAAAGGCTGGCGCATGTTGATGGAATCATTGGCAGCTGGACGAGGCATCTCGCTGCCTGCATCATCGGCCGGTGGGGTTAAGCTGGTCTACCGCGTTGCCTCGGCGCATGCCAAGGTGCGGCGGCAGTTTGGATTGCCTATTGGGATGTTTGAAGGCATTGAAGAGCCGCTGGCCCGCATCGGGGGGTTCAACTACCTGATTGAAGCTGCACGGGTCTACACGTGTGGTGGGCTGGATCGTGGCGCCAAGCCAGCTGTGGTTTCAGCCATCATGAAGTACAACACGACTGAGCTCGGCCGCCAGGTGATCAACGATGGGATGGATATCTTGGCCGGGAACGGCATTTCCCGAGGACCACGTAACCTGCTGGCCCATGGGTACATTGCGACGCCGATTGGAATCACGGTCGAAGGCGCGAATATCCTAACGCGCACATTGATGATTTTCGGCCAGGGGGCCATCCGCTGCCACCCATATGCCTACAAAGAAATCAATGCCCTAGCTCAAGGAGATGTGCAGGCGTTTGACGAGGCGTTCTGGGGCCATGTTGGCCTGGTGGTGCGCAACAGCGCCCGCGCACTGCTGCTCAGCTTGACGCGTGGTCGGCTAGCGCGCACGGGCGTTTCTGGACCAGCTGCCCGCTATGCGCAGAAACTGGCTTGGGCTTCGGCCTCGTTTGCCTTCTTGGCCGATCTGGCTATGGCCGTGCTGGGCGGTAACCTTAAGCGAAAGGAAAAGCTTACAGGCCGTTTTGCTGATATCTTTTCGTGGATGTATCTGGCTACCGCTACCCTACGGCGCTTTGAAGCTGAGGGTCGCCTCGAAGAAGACCGGCCGTTTTTCGACTGGGCCATGCAGTATGCCTTTTTCCGCATGCAACAGGCCTTCGAGGGACTTTTGGATAACCTGCGCATTCCAGGACTGACCTGGTTTTTGCGTGGACCGGCAGCCTGGTGGTCGCGCCTCAACCCACTGGGGAGGATGCCCTCCGACAGCTTGGGGCATCGCGTGGCACAGTGCATGCAACTGCCGGGTGCGCAACGCGAGCGCATGACTGCTGGCATGTATTTGCCGTCGGATCCAAACGACGCCTTGGCTCGCCTTGAGCGGGCATTTCAGTTGGCTTACGAAGAAGATGAGCTGCTCAAGAAAGTCCACGCCGCTGTCAAACAAGGCGTACTGCAAAAAGATCGGCCAGATCGTTTAGTGCACCAGGCCGTGGAAAAAGGCATCCTGACGGCCCAAGAGGCCCAGCGCATTCAGGAAGCCGAAGCAGCGCGTTGGGATGCCATCCAGGTCGATGCCTTTACGCTCGAGGAATACCGCCGTTTCTACAATGCACCACCGGCCGGTATTGCAGCCGCTGGCGACGGTAGCCGCTCAGCCGTGGCTACGCAGCCGTAGCCGTTGTTGGGAGTGGTTTAAGGGTTCAAGAGCCGGCCTTGGGTCGGCTCTTTTTTGTGGGCATTCCCGCTGGAACGTTGGCCATCGGTGGGCGTGAGACTGCCCGCCTGTACAGCAGGCTATTTTAAAAAGGCTGAATAAATCCGCTATGAAGCGCCTGGTCGTCGTTGAGTCGCCTACAAAAGCACGTACGATCCGCAACTTCCTGCCGAAAGATGGCTTTCGCGTTGAAGCAAGCATGGGGCATATTCGCGATTTGCCCGCTTCGGCAGCTGAAGTTCCTGAAAACCTAAAGCATGAGGCCTGGGCACGGCTGGGCGTGCGCATTGACCGCGATTTTGAACCGCTTTATGTCATTCCACGCGATAAACGTAAGGTCGTTCAGCAACTCAAAGAAGCGCTAAAAGAAGCCGACGAGTTGTACATTGCTACCGACGAAGACCGTGAGGGCGAATCTATCGGCTGGCATCTGGTCGAAGTGCTCAAACCTACGGTGCCAGTTCGACGCATGGTGTTTCACGAGATCACGCGCGAGGCGATCGAAGCGGCTTTGCGCAGTCCCAGACAGATCGATCTGAACCTTGTGGAAGCGCAGGAGGCGCGGCGCATTTTAGATCGATTGGTGGGCTACCTTGTCTCACCAGTGCTTTGGCGTAAAATCGCTCCACGGCTTTCGGCTGGGCGCGTGCAAAGCGCGGCCGTTCGGCTCCTGGTTTTGCGCGAAAAAGAGCGCATCGCCTTTGTCGCTGCAACCTACTGGGACCTTAAAGCCCTACTGGAACACGAAGGCCAGCGCTTTGAAGCGGTACTGACGCACCTAGATGGCATCCGCATCGTTGGGGGTAAGGACTTTGATGAGCATACAGGGCGCCTCAAAGCTGGGCTAGTGCCCGGGCGTGAGGTGATCCTGCTGGATGAAGCACAAGCGCAAACGCTAGCGCAGCGGCTCAGCACCGAGCGTTGGAGGGTGGTCGATCTTGAATCGCGTACGGTAAGCCGCTCGCCGGCTCCACCCTTCATCACCTCGACGTTGCAGCAAGAAGCCAGCCGCAAGCTAGGCCTTTCGGCACGGCAAACCATGCAAATCGCTCAGCGCTTATACGAACAGGGCTACATTACTTACATGCGGACCGACTCGACGCATCTCTCTCAAGAAGCCATAGAAGCCAGCCGCAGAGCGATTGTTGAACGTTATGGAAAAGCATACCTGAGCCCGCAGCCGCGTCAGTATCAAAGCCGGGTGCGTAATGCCCAAGAAGCACATGAGGCCATTCGCCCGGCCGGACGTGAAATGAAAACTGCCGAGGAATTGGGCTTAAAGGGGATAGATGCCGCCTTGTACGACCTAATCTGGAAGCGCACCATTGCTTCGCAGATGGCAGATGCACGGCTTCAGCTCCTAACGGTACATCTGGACGCGGGTGATCGGCCCCCCATTGCCCGCTTTAGGGCCTCAGGACGCACAATTGAGTTTCCAGGCTTTTTCCGGGCTTACGTAGAGGGCAGCGATGACCCTGAAGCTACGCTTGAAGACCGCGAGCAGCCGCTCCCACCACTCCAACGAGGAGACCAGCCTCGCTGCCAGAAAGTGGAGGCGCAACGGCACGAAACGCGCCCACCAGCGCGCTACACTGAAGCTACGCTCGTCAAGACCCTAGAACAAGAAGGCATTGGCCGACCTAGCACCTACGCCACCATTATCGACACCATCCTCCAGCGCGGCTATGCCATTCGCCGTAACAACCAGCTGGTGCCAACTTTTATGGCCTTTGCCACCAATAATTTGCTAGAGACCTGCTTCCAAAAACTGGTCGATCTCGGATTTACCGCGCAAATGGAAGAGGCGCTCGACGAGATCGCTGCAGGCCGACAAAAAACTGTGCCTTATCTGCGACAGTTTTATGAGGGGGAGGAAGGTCTGGAACGCATGATTGATGCGGCACTGGAGCATATAGACCCCCGTGAGGTGTCGACCATCCGCTTTCCGCAGTGGGAGCCGTATGTGGTGCGGGTGGGACGCTACGGACCTTACGTAGAAGGACCGCTCGATGGCCAACTGGTGACGGCATCGCTACCACCTGAGCTGACTCCTGGTGAGGTCACGCGCGAAAAGCTTGAAGAAATCCTGCGTGGTGAGCAAGTCGATGATCGCGTGCTCGGATTGGATCCCAAAACGGGCCTTCCTGTGCTCCTGCGCCGTGGACCCTATGGATACTACGTGCAATTAGGGGACGACGAAGCACACGGTAAACCCAAGCGGGTTGCTTTACCGCCAGGCATGGAGCCTGCCGTGGTCACCCTGGAGCATGCCCAGGAGCTTCTGAAGTTACCCCGGCAGTTGGGTAAGCACCCCGAAACGGGTGCGCCGGTGCTTGTCGGCATTGGCCGCTACGGCCCTTATGTCCAGCACGGGCGCACGTTTGCTTCGCTTAAAGAAGAAGATGATGTGTTTACCCTAGATCTAGAGCGCGCCTTGGAACTGCTGGCCGAAAAAGAAGCCCGCAGCCGACCGCTCCGTAGCCTGGGGCGCCATCCCGAAACTGGCGATCCTGTGGAGCTCTGGGAGGGCCGCTACGGCCCCTACGTGAAATGCGGCCGCACGAACGCCTCGCTGCCCGAAGGCCGTGCTCCTGAAGCCCTTACCCTCGAAGAAGCGCTCGAACTGCTGCGCACCAAAGCCCAAAAGCCACGCTATGCGCGTCGCAAATCGCGCTGAAGTTTAGCTTGTAGCAGTTGGAATCCACCGGGTTAACACCGCTTTCAGCTCGTCTTTCTTAAAGGGCTTGGCAATGTAGTCGTCCATGCCTGCCGCTAAGCAGCGCTCACGCTCGCCACGCAACGCGTTGGCTGTCATGGCAATGATGGGCGTGCGACGGCCCTGCTGCGCTTCATAAGTGCGAATTTGCACGGTGGCTTCAAAGCCGTCCATGCCCGGCATGTGCACGTCCATCAAGATAGCATCGTAGTGGCTTCGCTGAACAGCATCGACGGCCTGTTTGCCATCGCTGACCACATCGCAGGTGTAGCCCAAGCGCTCCAGATGGTAAAGGGCTACTTTTTGATTTACCGGGTTGTCCTCGGCCAGGAGCACATGTCCGAGCCGGGGTGTTGCAGCAGATGCAGGCAACGCCTCGATTGCCGCCGTTTCAGAGCTGGTCGAGGGAGCTGTTGCACTGACCGGCTGCCTGGCCTGGCGGATCTTGACGAGCGTGTTGAATAGGTAAGACTGGCGGGTCGGTTTTGATAGAATGGCGGCAAAAAGCGATTCATCCATGAGGTGATAATCCTGGCGCGTAAACAAATACGAGCTAAGCAAGACAAGTGGGGTGTCGGCCAGCGCTGCATCTTGCTTAATGGCCCGGGCCAGCATAACACCATCCATTTCCGGCATCATCATGTCGAGGATAGCGATTTCTAACGGGTGCTTTTGGCGTGCGGCCGCCCGCATCAGCTCAAGCGCTTCAGCAGCGCTTCGGGCCAGGGTAGGATGCATGCCCCAGTTGAGCGTCTGGCGACGCAGGATTTCACGATTGGTTTCGTTGTCGTCGACGATGAGGACGCGCACGCCCCGGAGCAGCGCGCGGCGCTCATCGCCGTTAAGCTTCGCTTGCCGTGGCCGCCGAAAAGGAATGCGTACGGTAAACGTTGAACCTTTTCCTGTCTCACTCGCTACGCTAATGGTACCGCCCATCATTTCCACAAGCTGCTTCGAGATGGCCAGGCCTAAGCCTGTCCCTCCATAGCGTCGCGTTGTAGAACTGTCGAGCTGCGAGAACGGCTGAAACAGCCGGTCTAGCCGCTCTGGAGGAATGCCAATGCCCGTGTCTTGCACCACAATACACCAATGGGCTCGGCGCTCGGTAAGGTTTTCCAGCTTGGCTTCAACGATAACCTCGCCATGCTCGGTAAACTTGATTGCGTTTCCTACCAAGTTTGAAAGCACCTGGCGCAGCCGGTGCGGGTCGCCTTGCACGTCCAGCCCGCGTTCTTCAATAAAACAAACCAACTCCAACTGTTTGGTAGCTGCACGTGAAGCAAAAAGCGTAATGACATCTTCGATCACTTCCTGCAGGTCGAAGTCGAGCGTTTCCAGTTCTAGCCGGCCAGCTTCGATCTTGGAAAAGTCTAGGATGTCGTTCAAGATGGTCAGGAGTGTTTCGCCGCTGCGGTGGATGATTTCCACGCATTCGCGCTGTTCTTTGGTAAGATCCATCTCGAGCAGTAGCTCGGTCATGCCCAGCACGCCGTTCATTGGCGTGCGGATTTCGTGGCTCATGTTGGCCAGAAATTCGTTTTTAAGCTGACTGGCACGAACAAGCTCTGCATTGGCCTGCTCTAGGGCTTCTTTGGTACGCTGCAGGTCGGCCAACGCGGCTTCCAGCTGGCGTTTTTGCTGCTCAAGTTCGGTCGTACGCTGGGCGACCAAAGCTTCGAGCCGTTCTTTTTGGGCTTGAATGCGGTAGATGCGGTAGCGATGCAAGGCGCCAATGAGCAGGCCTAGCAGCGTCACCAGGAGGGCGGCAAACCAGGAAGTTTGCCAGAAAGGTGGGGTGATTTCAAAGCGAGCAGCTACCGGCTCCGACCAATCCGAAGTGGGCTTGCGCGCCTGCACTTCAAGCACGTAAAAGCCTGCTGGCAGATTGGTGAAAAAGATCGAAGGGCCTTCCAGCCGGCGCCATTCTACTTCGCTATCGAGTGGTTTGCGCAGCCAAGACCGGTTGCGTTGAAGCGGCTGAAACGTCAAGCTCCACTGCGTCTCCAAATTTCGCAAGCGGTAACGCAGCTCCACCTGTTCCGCCCCAAAAAACGAAAGCAGGGCAACACGGCCGCTTAGGGTGTTGTGCTGATTGGAGACTTTGATTACAGCGTCTGGGGCGAAGGACTGCGTTCCCAGCATGAGGCTATGAATACGCAGGCGCGGGGGACGATCGCTCCACAGGTCTTCTTGTGGATTGTAGTGGCTTAGGCCATCCATGGTGCCAAACCAAAGCGTACCGTCGGCATCGGCCCAAAAACCACCGGCATTCGACTCATAGCTTGCGTACCCCTCCAAGGGACCATAGTTGACAAACCGCTCCCCATCGAAGCGGTCTACGCCACGGGCTGTGCCAATCCAGAGGTTGCCTTGCAGATCGACCCCAATAGAGTAGACGGCATCGTTGTGCAGCCCATCGGCCGTAGTGTAAGTCCGAAAGCGATTTTGCTGCGGATCATAGACTGTAATGCCCAGCGCAGCGCGATAACCAAACCAAATGCGCCCTTGGCGATCCTCGGCCAAGAAATACGGGTTGTTTCCGGCCATGCCGTCTTTGGAAGTAAACGTACGCCAGTGGCGTCCGTCCCAGCGTGAAAGCCCTAAGTCGCCAGAAATCCAGACGTTTCCACGGCGATCTACAAGTAACCGCGCATCGGTGAACGTTTGCCCAGGCACTTCTATCTTGACAAAACGCTCGCCGTTTTGCCGAAACACACCGGCTTGTTGCGCAGCTACCCAAAGGCGGCCTTCCTGGTCTTCGGCAATCGACATGACGCTGACGCTCTGCGGAAATCCGGCCACGCGGTGAAAGCCACCGCCGTCGTAGAAGGCTAGACCTCCAAGCGTTCCAATCCAGAGTCGGTTTTGCCGGTCTAAGTGCAGTGCGTGCACAAACGCGCTGGGTAGGCCATTGCGCTCGGTGTAGACATGCCAGCGCTTGCCATCAAAGCGGTTAAGCCCTCGGCGTGTACCCACCCATAGGTGTCCTCTTTGGTCCCGAAGAATCGGGCGCACCATGTTGTCGGCCAAACCGTCTCGTACGGTATAGTTTGTAAAGGCGCGACCGCGAAACTGAAACAGGCCCTTTAGGCTACCAATCCAGAGCATGCCCTCGTGGTCGACCATGAGGGCTGTCAGCGTAGAAGAAGGTAGGCCATGTGCTTCGGTCAACAGGCGTAGGCCGGAGGCATCAATGCGGATCAGGCCCTCAAGCGTAGCTGCCCACACAACGCCAAAGGAATCGATGGCCAGGCCCCGGCAGTTGCCTGGCCATCCGTCTTGGCTAGTGTAGCGGCGCACGACACGGCCATCTTGCAAGGCTAGGAGTTCCCGCTGTCCACATGCCCAAAGTCGCCCTTCAGGGTCTTCAGCTAACCGGTGAATGGGTTGTCCCGCGACAGCGGCCACCGATTGCCATTGAGGGGAAGGGCCTTGATAGAGGCCATCTTGCGCAGCAACCCACAGCCGACCAGCGCGATCGAAGCGTAAATCATGAATAGGCCGCTCGCCAAGCGGGGTAATCCGTTGAATATGCTGCGCTTTTAGCAGCACTAAACCAGCCTGGGTGCCAATCCACAGCTGGCCTTGCCGGTCAACAGCTAAAGCCTGAATTTGCGCGGAAGGTAATCCTTCGCCAAGGCCAAAGTTTTCCAGTTTGCCGTTGGGGTAGCGTCGGCTAAGCCCGCTGCGTGTACCGATCCATAGCGTGCCGTCGGGCCCTTCGGCCAGGTCCATGATAAAGTCGCTGACCAATCCCTCGCGGATGCCCAGCACCTCAAAACTAAATCCATTAAATCGGTTGAGTCCGGCCTGGGTACCAATCCAAACATAGCCTTGACGATCTTGCAGTAAAGCCTGCACGACAAGCTGGGAGAGGCCATCGGCACTGGTGTAGGTATGGAAATAGTGCTGCTGTGCCGATGCAGGCAAAATAAATAGAGGCAAAAACCAAAGAACGCGAAGAAGGTGAGGCTGCATGGCGTGCAGGGTTAACCGGGGCAACCATGACCTGGTTGGCAAACCCTATGCCAGTCCCAATAAGCAAACGTAACCGTTTACTTTTTAGGAACTTGTTTCATTTAGCGGAAAAATTGGCCGCTTTAGCGGCCCACGTCTTTTTCCCCGAGCTGAAGGCTGGAGAGGATGTTGAGGTAGCTTAGGTAGCGTGCTTTGTCGATGTGTCCGGCTTCGACAGCGGCGCGCACAGCGCAGTCGGGTTCATGGGTGTGGGTGCAATCCGGAAAGTGACAGTTCGAGATATAGGGGCGAAACTCAACAAAATAGTGTGATAGTTCGACGGCCTCTAGGTCTGTCACGCCAAATTCGCGTAGTCCGGGGGTGTCGACCACAAAGCCCCCAAACGACAGGGGATAGAGGGCAACGTAGGTGGTGGTATGGCGTCCTTTGCCGGTTTTTTCGCTGACTGGGGCAGTGCGCAGGTTGAGGTTGGGTTCCAACGCATTCAGCAAGGTGGATTTTCCCACGCCCGATGGTCCTGTAACGACGCTAACGCGATCGTGCAATGCCTGGCGCAGGGCATCGAGTCCTTCACCGGTGACGGCGCTGGTATGCAGTACCGGATAGCCTAAGACAGCGTATCGCTGGGTGAGCTCCTTGAGGGCTGGCTGATCTGCGTCGGTAAGCAGATCTAACTTGTTGACAATCAACCCGGCTGGAATTTGGTAGCGTTCGGCGGCTACCAGTACCCGATCGATAAAGCCCGGGTTGGGTTCAGGTAGATGCACAGCCTGCACGATCCATACAAAGTCGATGTTGGCTGCGATCACATGGCGCAGGCCGGGATGACGGCCTGCAGCGCGACGAGAGAGTTCATTGCGCCGCGGATATACGTCTACAATGAGGCCGGTACCATCTGGATTAAGCCGCAGGCGCACGCGGTCGCCTACCACGACCGGGCTAGTAGTTTTGTCGCCTGTGAGTCGGAACTTGCCGCGGAGGCGGGAGGGAATGATCCGGCCGTCAGCTTGCACATCGAACCAGCTTCCGGTTGCTCGGATGACTGTGCCTTCAAGCTGTTGCACCATATTTTCTCGTAATGATGAAACCTGATTTTCGGTTGCTCGTCTACCTAGTATGTTTGCCTTTCACTTTTATGCTAGGCGCGCCATGGAGTCCTTTCGATACGAAGACGTACGCCGCGTGTTTGAGCGGCTCAAGCTTGAAGATAAGGTGCGATTTTTGATTGAAGCTACAGCGGTGACCCTAGCCGATGGTATTGAGGCAGCAGGGGCAGCGCTGTCGCGGGGGCTGGAGCGCTGCATGGCTGCCCGATCGCCAAAGGTCTCGTCCGATCGTCCTGCTTCAGAAGGGTAAAGGTCATGGATAATACACGGCGGATGGTGGAGTTTGAGCGCCTCAACGCGTTGGGGAAGACGGTCTTTGTAGCCGGAATGGTTGTGCATGCGAGTAAGGGGCTACTTCGGCGTTTGGTGCGCCACGTAGCTCGCATAGCTGTAGAAAGTGAACGCGCTTTTAAAGAGGGGCTCAACCCAAAGATTGAAGACGCTCGCATCCTCGAAGAGCATTCCCGGGCGTCTACTCCAGCCCCGAAAGAGCCTCCGGGTAGCTCTCCTTGCTAACGTTATGGTATTTGCCTCGCGCGTAGATCGCTGGCTATTTTTACTCCTTGCTGGTGCTTTAGCATCTCCTTTTGTTTTGGCTGTATGGTTGGGCTCCCAGGGGCAGCGTGCGCTTGCGCTACTTGTGGTAGGTCTGGGCATTTTTGACGTGTTTTTGGTGCGGGTGTTGGTTTGGCCCGTGCGGTACGTGTTGACTTCCAAGGCGCTCGTGGTGCATTCTGGGCGGATTCGGATTCAGATCCCTTACGAACGGATTGAACGCGTGGTCGCCTACAACATATGGCGCAATGTGCTTATCCCTACGCCATGGGTAGGGTTTTCGCTGCGTGATGCGTTGTGTGTGGAATACGCCAAGCGTCGCCGCGCGCAGCTAGTGCTTACCCCGGAGGATACTGACGGTTTTTTAGATGCTTTAGCGGCGCAGCATGCCGCGCTGCGCCGCATGGGTCCAAGGGAAGTAGTGCGGGTTATCCCGTAATCACATCGGCAACAGTACCGTTAGTTGGAACGCGTTCGGCTTCAGGGATGCCATACACTTGGGCTGGATCGCGCATCGGTTCTGGTTCCAAGGCTTGTGTTAGGACCTCATCTACACGCCGCACGTAGAGGATGTCCAGTCCTGCCAGCGTTTCGGGCTTGATTTCTTCAATGTCTTTTTGGTTTTTCTCCGGTAGCAACACGGTTTGGATGCCTGCGCGCTTTGCTGCAAGCACCTTTTCCTTAATGCCGCCCACGGGTAGCACGAGGCCGCGTAGTGTAATTTCGCCTGTCATAGCTACGGTGTGCCGAACGCGGCGCTGCGTGTAGAGCGAAGCTAGGGCCGTAAGTAGTGCCACGCCGGCCGAAGGTCCGTCTTTAGGTACGGCACCGGCTGGGACGTGCACGTGCACGTCCCAGTAGCGGAACGCGTCCAGGGGAATGCCGAGCTCATCGGCGTGCGCCTTAATATAAGAGAAAGCCAGCTGGGCAGATTCTTTCATGACTTCGCCGAGCTGCCCGGTAAGAATCAGCCGGCCGTTGCCGCGGGCTGCCGAGGCCTCAATGAACAGGATATCGCCCCCTGCAGGTGTCCAGGCTAGTCCGGTGGCGACCCCTGGGACCTCAGTGCGCTCGGCCACTTCAGAGAAGAACTTCCGTGCGCCCAGATATTCCTTAAGGTCAGCTGCGTCCACTTGGGCTGAAGCAATTTCGCCCATGGCGATCTTCTTGGCTACGCCGCGCACTACCGAGGCGATGGTGCGCTCGAGCTGGCGCACACCGGACTCACGGGTATAGCCGTCGATGATCTCTCGAAGGGCAGCTTCGGTGATTGCAAACTGTTCTAGCTTAAGGCCATGTTGTTCCACCTGCCGCGGTACCAGGTAGCGTTTGGCGATTTCCAGCTTTTCATCCTGCGTATAGCCGTTGATTTCGATGATCTCCATGCGGTCGCGCAGCGGCGCTGGAATCAAGTCCAAGTAGTTTGCCGTAGCGATAAACAGCACGTGCGATAGGTCGTAGTCCAGCTCCAGGTAATGGTCGCTGAAAGCATTATTTTGCTCAGGGTCTAGCACCTCGAGTAGGGCACTAGAGGGGTCGCCCCGAAAGTCAGCCCCCAGCTTATCAATTTCATCGAGCATGAAGACAGGGTTGGCCGTGCCGGCTTTCTTCATGCCCTGAATAATGCGGCCGGGTAGTGCGCCAACATATGTCCGGCGATGGCCACGGATTTCAGCTTCATCGCGCACGCCGCCTAGGCTGACGCGGACAAACTTCCGGCCTAGTGCACGTGCGATGCTTTTGCCCAGGCTGGTTTTTCCTACGCCAGGTGGTCCTACAAAGCACAGGATGGGCGCCTTCATGTCGCCCTTGAGCTTGAGTACGGCCAGGTACTCAAGAATCCGCTTTTTGACCTGCTCTAGGCCGTAGTGATCTTCGTCCAAGATCTGCTGCGCCTCCTGCAGGTCTAAGTGGTCTTCCGAGTATTCTAGCCAAGGCAGCTCTAGGATCCAGTCGATGTAGTTACGGGTGACGGCATAGTCTGGCGAGGCCGGGTTCATCCGTGAAAGCCGCTCGATTTCTTTCAGGACTGCCTTGCGGGCATGTTCAGGTAGCGGCTTTTCTTCCGCGCGCTTGCGCAGGGCTTCGAGTTCCGCTTCTTCGTCGGCTTCGCCCAGCTCTTCTTGGATGGCTTTAAGTTGCTGGCGGAGCAGATATTCGCGTTGCTGCCGGTCTACATCGCTTTTGACGCGGGAGCGAATTTCTTGCGAGAGCTGGAGCACTTGCAGCTCACGCGACAGATGCTGCATGAGCAAATCAGCCTGCGCTAAGATAGATTGGGCCTCCAGGAGCTCCTGTTTAGCCGCCACGTCGATGCCCAGGTTAGAGGCAATGAAGTAGATCAGAAAAGCGGGCGATTCGATGTTTTGAATTGCAAAGGCCGCTTCGCTGGGCAAGTTGGGCGACAGGTTGACAATCTGGACGGCCAACTCTTTAATGGAGCGAACGCGTGCTTGCAGTTCGACATCGTCAACTTCGTCGATGCTATCGCTCAGTGGCTGCACCCGCGCGATAAAATAGGGTTCGGTTTGAATGTATTCAGTAATTGCAAACCGCCGTCGACCTTGAATGACAATCGACTTCGATCCATCAGGCATTTTGATCAGCTTGAGGATCGAAGCCACCGTCCCCACACGGTAAAGGTCGTCTGGTGTAGGATTTTCTACCTCACTGCTACGCTGGGCTACCACGCCAATCAGTCGATCGCCTGCAAAAGCGTCCCGCACCAGTTTTAAGGAGGCATCGCGCCCAACGGTGATGGGGAGCACCACGCCCGGATAGAGCACCGTGTTGCGGAGTGCCAGAATAGGAAGCGTTTCGGGCACCTCCTCGGCGCTCATGGCTTTTTGTTCATCCGGCGTGGGCAGAGGAATGCTCTGCTCGGGGTCGTCTTCTAGCAAATAGAACAGATCTCCGTATGCCATAAGTCCATCTCCAAAACGTCGCCAATATGTTGTGCCGCTTCGACACGCTGCCATTTTGGAAGACTCCTGGCAGCTCAAGGCGGCATTCTAAGCGGGGTCAAAAACCGGGCCTGGAACAGAAGTGTGTCATTTTGACGGATCAGAACCGCAAAGCTTGCGAATCAGGTTTTCGGCATCTTGCAGCCGGAATGGCTTAGCGAGTACCGCATCGACCGATCCGGCTGAGAGATCCAACTCGGTGTCGCCACTAATGAGCACAATGGGCAGCTGAGGAAACTGAGCGCGGATATGTCGAGAAAGTTCTAAGCCGCTTATTTCTGGCATGCCCTGGTCAGTGAAAACAATGTCGAAGGATTGCGTTTGCAGCAGCGATAGGGCTTCGGTTGCTGAAGCAGCTTGGGTAACGGTGTGGCCTTTAAGCGAAAGCAGGCGTGCCAGTATCGTGCGCACACCGGGTTCATCGTCGACAATAAGCACATGTACGGGGCGAGCTGCACGGGTAATGGTTGTTGCCGATTCGGTGGTCGAGGACGTTGCTATCGGCGGAAAATAGAGCGTAAAGGTGGTGCCGATACCCGGTGTACTGTCCACCTCAATGCTTCCACCATGTTCACGCACGATCCCGGCTGCAATGGCCAGGCCCATACCTGATCCTTCGGGTTTGGTAGTAAAGAGCGGCTCAAAGATGCGCTTGCGTACGGCTTCGGTCATGCCGATGCCTGTATCCGACAGGCGTACCCGAACGCCACGCTCTGGATCGAGCCCGGTTTCCACCCGAAGCACCCCACCCTGAGGCATAGCCTGCACCGCATTGAGGATCAGGTTGGTGAACACCTGGCGCAGCTCGCTGGCCAGGCCGCGAATAGGCGGTACCGGTTGCAAATCGGTTTCCAGGCAAATGGTTAGTCCCTGCCGGCGCGGCTCGTTATACCAATAGGGCCGCGTCAGCATAAGGCATTCGTCCAGTAAGGTAGGTAGATCAACAGGGGCAAAAGGTGCGGGCTTTTCTTGGCGTACGTATTCTTGGAGTTTACGCATGAGCGCGGCCCCATCTAAGGCGGCTCGCTCCAAGGCTTGCAAATACCCGGCTACTTCTGCGGTGCCCTCTCCCAAGGAAATGCGTAAGAGCTCAAGGTTTCCCAGGATGCTCATTAAGAGGTTATTGAAGTCGTGCGCGATGCCCAGGGCCATGCGCCCCAGCGTTTCAAGCCGATGACGTTGGCTTTGGGTATAGGTCAGGCTGCGGGGTTCTACAAGCAGTTCGACCGTAACCACCAGAGCAACTGGCGCTTTTGCCTGGGGGGGTGGCCAGTGTACTGGAATGATGTTAAAGAGCGCAGGAACAGGTTCGTCGCGCTCCGGGAAATGAAGCATCATCAGCTCATGGAGCACCTGCTGCCCTTGGGCTGCTTGCTTCAGCAGCTCCTGAAAATGCGTCCGATCTTCGTCAATAAGCTGATGCCAAGGGCCACCCATCCGCCCAAATAACGCCTCCCAGGCCGGATTGGCCTCGTAGCAGACCCCTTCTAGAGAAAAGGTGGCTATGAGCAGCGTCGGTTCCAACGGAAATTCGGGCGTCTGGTGCTCAAAAGCGGAAGCATAATTTGCGCTCATAGCCAATCGCTTTGCGGTTGCAGCCGCTATTTCATTGCTTTTTAGTTAAGACAAATTAGGGCAAAGCATTACCCGAATACAAGGATTTGTCGCTTGTTGCAACCAACAGGAGGTAGCAGCGTAAATCTTGCTCCTACGGGATCGTTTAAGGCGCAGACAATCCTATGGCACATCCTCCCTACGGTGCAGAACCACAGCACATTGATATTGAACTTAGCGAAGAAGTGGCCGAAGGGCGCTATGCAAACCTTGTGATGATTGCGCACTCGGCCGAAGAATTTGTGCTGGATTTCATCCGCATTATGCCGGGCTTGCCCAAGGCACGTGTGCAAAGCCGCATTATCATTACGCCAACCCATGCAAAACGTCTGCTGCGGGCGCTGGCCGATAACATTGGTCGGTATGAAGCTACCTATGGGGAGATTGAAGTCCCTGAGCCTGGACCGCCTGTGCATTTTGGCGGTGTTGGGGGTGAAGCCTAATTAGGTGCGCGTGCGCCACAGCAGAAGGACTGCCCCGAGAGCAAAGACCAGGTGAGGTAGCCAAGCGGTCAGCCAAGGGGGGAGGATTCCGCTGTAGCCTAAGGGTTCAATGAGTTTTTGCAGCCCAAGGTAGGCAAAGGCCACGCCGAGCCCAAGGCCAAAGTGCACCAGTTGGCCACCGCGGCGGCGTACCGAAGCCAGCACAGCGCCGAGAAGTGTCAAAATCAGGTTGGCAAACGGATAGGCAAACTTGCTGTAGTAGGCGACCAGGGGGCGTCCCAGCGCGCCAACGCCAGTTCGACGCAGTGTGGCCAAGTGGGCTGCTGCTTCAGGAAGCGTCATAGCTTCTACGTCGCGTTCGGTGCGGGCCAGGTCAGCGGGGTAGAGGGGCAGTGCTACGGTGTAGTGCTGCACGGGGGTGCGCTGCTCCCAGCCTGTCGCCTCAAAGCGCCGCATTATGCCTTCGGGAATGCGCCAAGCCCTAAGTGAGTCGATCCATTCCATTCGCGGAGCATCTAACCGATAGACCATCCGCTCTCCCGCAAATTGTTGCAGGGACACCCGGTAGGCTACCTGCACCTCTCGATCGTAATAGCCGACAGTCAAAAACTGGTCTGGCTGCGCTTGCCGATGTATGTGGCTGAGGTTGAACTGGCGCGGCGTGCGGCTAAGGTATTTTTCATCAAAGGCCACAACCGTGCGGTTGGTCGTCGGAACCACCCAACCGTTGAACCAGAACATAAAACCCGTAATTGCAACGCCAAGCCCTGCATAAGGCCTCAGGAGCCGACGCAGCGGCACGCCGCTCATTTGCAGGGCGATGATCTCCAGGTTTTGGGCCATGCGCCCGGTAACGTAAAGACAAGCTAGAAGTAACGCTAGTGGCGAGGTGAGCCGAACGATCTCAGGAATATAACTGGGATAGTAGACGCCAAAGACTTCACGCATCGAAGCGCCCCGATCCATGAAGTCGTCGATGTACTCCACAAAATGCAACACAATGAAAAATACCACCAGGGCGCCTATAAAGAAAACGTAGCCCCCAAGTACGCGGCGAAGGATATGCCAGTCGATGGTGTGCATACGCGAACAACCCGCAAAAACACGCGCCAGTGCCTTAAAGCGGTGGATTCTTCGTGCGCAAACGTGTACTTTTAGAAAAGTCATCGGTTCATCGAACAGGGTTGTCTATGAAACTTCACGAATATCAGGCCAAAGACATTTTGCAACGTTACGGTGTAGCTACGCAGCCCGGTTATGTAGCCCGAAGCGTTGACGAAGCCGTAGAGGCTGCGCAGCGGCTACAGCAAGCGTACGGCTTTTCGCTTTTTGTCGTTAAGGCGCAGATTCATGCCGGGGGGCGGGGCAAAGGGGGTGGAGTAAAACTGGCACGCGGCCTTGAGGAAGTCCGGGAAAAAGCAGCTGCCATTTTGGGCATGCATCTGGTTACCCCACAAACAGGACCCGAAGGCCAAAAAGTCCGTGCGGTGTTGGTTGCTGGAGCGGTTGATATTGCCAAAGAGTATTACCTGGGCATTACACTCGACCGACAGCGCAGCCAGAACGTAATCATGGCTTCGGTAGAAGGTGGCGTAGAAATCGAAGAAGTTGCTGCGCGCGCTCCCGAAAAAATTCTTAAGATCTGGGTAGATCCCATGATAGGCCTGCGCCCTTTCCAAGCGCGTCAGTTGGCCTTTGGATTGGGCTTTGAAGACGAAGCTTTTAAAAAAGCGGTCCGTCTTATTGAGGCCTTATACCGGGCTTATGAAGAAACCGACAGTTCGCTGGCCGAAATTAATCCACTGGTGCTCACCCAGCAGGGTGATGTGGTCGCTGTTGACGCCAAAATCAACCTGGACGATAACGCGCTTTTTCGCCATCCTGACTTGGCCGAGTTGCGGGATGTGTACGAAGAGGATCCCCTGGAGGTAGAAGCCAGCCAGTACCGCCTTAATTATGTGCGGCTCAACGGCAATGTCGGGTGCATGGTCAACGGTGCGGGTTTGGCCATGGCTACAATGGACCTGATTAAGCTGGCAGGGGGAGAGCCGGCCAACTTTTTGGATGTTGGAGGTACAGCTAGTGCCGAGACGGTTGAGGCAGGTTTTCGCATTATCTTGAAAGATCCTAACGTCAAGGCGATTTTGGTGAACATTTTTGGGGGTATTGTGCGGTGCGATCGGGTTGCTCGGGGCATTGTAGAGGCGGCCCGTAACGTACAGCTTCAGGTGCCGCTGATTGTGCGCTTGCAGGGCACCAATGCTGAGGAAGCGCGTGCGATCTTAGAGGCTAGCGGTCTGGAGATCGAGACGGCCACGCTTTTCAAAGAAGTGGCGGAAAAAGTTAACCAGGCGCTGCGCCGCGTTGCTGCTTGAGCTGAACCTTAGAAAGCTATGCCTGCACGAGCAGCACTAACCGAACAGCTTGAAATCCGGGAAGGTCTCGAGGGCCTAACGCCTGGACGTATCATCACCCTCTACCGCAGGGCACCCCTGCTGCGCCCAGTGGATGATCCTGAACGCGTTTGGCGTATGTTTGAAAACGCCTCCCTGGTGCTTACGGCCTGGCATGAGCGGCGCTTGGTAGGCATTGCCCGGGTATTAACCGATGGCGTGCTCTACAGCTACCTGTGCGATTTGGCCGTTGAGCCCGATGTGCAAGGACTCGGCATCGGCCGGCGCCTCATCGAAGCCGTCTTAGAACGCTGTAAAGGCACTGAGCTGGTGCTGCGCGACTCGGACATCTCGTCTGGCTTTTATGCCCGCTTGGGCTTTACACGGGTGCCTAATGCCTGGATGCGTCGTGCCTAAATGCCCAAAGGGGAAATAGGCGGTGTAGTCGATAAAACGTGCACACTGGACTTGACCGAGCGCACGCCAGGCGTAGTCCGGACGCGTTCGAGTAGCTGGGTAAGTACGTCCTCCGAGGCCACACGGCCACACAGCGTAACATGCCCTTCCACTACATACACGTGTATAGCACAGGCAGGTATTTGCTCAAGCACCCGGGCCAGACGCAATGCTAAGGCATGGTCACTAGCAGTATGGCTAGGGCTTGGGGAATGCCCTAAAGTCAATCTGTGCCAAATCTGCTTCCAGGATTTCACGTTGTCTTAGATGCTTTGCGAAAGGCACTGCACAGGAACGGCCAGGAATCCTGCACCCTCTTTCAAAGGCTTCAGTAGGTTGCACAAACATAGACTTGCGAAGCAATAAAAAAAAGGTCTGTGCATAAAAGGTGCATAAGTCCCCTTTAAAGAAGCTGTTGAAAACGCCCGCGAATGTCGGCACGTGGCTGGCGTAGCCGCAGTAAGTCGCGTAAGCGGCCGCTTTTTACGTACAGTTCAAACCCGTAGGACTGGTAGCGGCCAAAAGGAATCCACGAAAGGCTCATTTGCCAGCAACCCAAGTCGCGTAGAATGAAGAAGCTGGTGGAGGCCAGCTCACCTCGGACAAAGTCGTAGCCGCTTCGGCCTTGAATTTTCCAGTTTGGGGTAAGGTTAAAGTCGAACGAAGCGTTAAGGATAGCACTTCGCGTAGCACGAAAAGCAAAGCGGTTATAGCTATAACTGAAGCTAAGGTTGAGCGACCAGGGGATAGCAAAGTCGGCATAGGCTAAAGCAGGGTCTAAAAAGGAAGGGATCGGGTTGTCGTCCTGTGCTGAGCTCAAGGGATCGCCAAAGCGGGCGCGGGGTGGTGCTGCGGCTTCGCGGGCGGTGGGACGTACTGCACTCCGCAGGCTCACCGAGGCGCTCAGGCGAAAACTGGTTAGGCGTGCCAGGCGGCCTGCCCGCAGGTCAAAAGCATACCGGTTCATGGGTCGGCCATCGGGCGCCAGGCGATATGGGTCGAGCACCATCGCTGCGGTTAGGCTGAGCGGTCCTAGCGCTGCAGTACGTGCACTAAGGTTGATGCTGGAAAGTCGCAGCGAGTCGGCGGCAAAGTTGTAGCTGGTAGACAGGTCGAGGCTGAGCAGCTGAAGTGTCTGACGCCGGCTGGTGCCAGTAGTGTCGGTCTGAATGCGTTTGGTTTCAAAGACATTGCCCAGGGTAAAGGAAAGGTTCTGGGTGCGTCCAAAGGGTACACCCGGCACGATGCCGTAGCGGACGATGTGGCCAGAAGTATCTGTGTAGGTGCGCGTGTATCCCCAGAAGTCGGCAGAAAAATCTGGGCGGTATGAAAAACTTAGGCCTGGGCGTACCGTGTGGCGTAGTCCTTCAAAGTTACCTATGCGCACAGGAAAAAGACCATAAAGCGTGGTTGTTGCTGAAAGGCCTAGCGAAAACTGGCGCAAGGCAAAAAAACCGGGTAGCGAGCGCGTAACAATGCGGCCTGTAGTGTCTACAGTGCGGCGTTCGGTATAGAGAAACCAGTCTTCCTGATAGTTCAGACCACTGGAAAAAGTGACTGGAAAGGGACGGTTCAGTAGAGGTAGGCGTTGCAAGGCAAAGCTCGCCGAGACTGGAATGCGGTGCGTTGCGCGAAACTGAAAAGGGATCTCCTGTCCTGTTGCGCGTCGGTAGGCGCTAGGGGAGAAAAGGGCGTCATACCAGCTGATGCTTAAAGCGCTGGTGTCGCCTCGCTCCAGCAGCGTGGCCTCAGGGAGGCGAGTGAACGTGTACTGGTTGCTTAACGTCCCGTTGTAGCTCAGCGTGAGGCGCTCATACCAACGCTCGTTACGGCCAGAGATTGATCCTGCGCTTCGAAAGGGCTTAAAGGCACTTTGGGAAAAAGAAAGCTGCGGAAGCGTCAAGCTCACGGCACCTGTGGTGAGCACTTCTTGGTGTGAGAGGGAAAGGTTGAGCGAGCGCGACGACCAGTTTTTGCTGTAGCGGATGTTGGAGGAGATGGTCTGGCGGACACGGTCGTCGTAGCGTTCCGAAATGGCCCGCAGGTAACTGGAGCTTGTGAGGTTGACGTTGGCTGAAAAATTGGCCGAAGGTCCTAAGGTCTGGTTGTGCGTCCAGCGAAACGAGGCCGTGTTCGTAACGCTAAAATCTGGGTCACCTTTTTCCCCATTACGGTTGTGTAAATAATCAAGCATGAGTTGGCCGCTGAAGGCATAGCGCTTGGCATAGCGGAAGAGCGGACTGATTTGCCAACTACCTTTGGTCCAAAGGCCGCCGCGCACCTGCAAGTCCATGTAGTCGCTAATGGCCCAGTACCAACCCCAGCCGCGTAGATAAAAACCGCGCTCGTCCTCGCCGTATTGGACCGGGAGGGGGCCGCTGCGTCGACCTTCAATTGCAGGTAAAAAGCCAAACGGTAGCCACAGCGGCGTAGGAATGGTGAACAGGTAAAGCTGGATTGGGCCAGTGTAGATCCATTTGCCGGCCACTTTCATCTTGCTGGTGCGCAACGAGTAGGAAGGAGCGCGGCCGTCGCTACAGGGGCAGGTCGAGTAACTGCCCCCTTGGACATACAGCGTGCTGTCTTCGAGCACCTTGACTACCTGAGCCTGTAAAAAGCCGTCTTCAATGCGCGTTTGGGCGCCGACCACGCGGCCGCGTTGCGTTTGCAGGTTGTATTGCAGCATGCGGCCTGTAAACGTGTCGTTGCCTTGGCGAAAGGTGGGCGGATCCACCATGCCTGTATCTACAGGTAGGCCTGAGGCGCGCAGCTCATCCTGATCGAAGAGCAGGTCAATGCGGTGGGCTGTGAGTTCCAGGTTGCGGTATTGCACGCGGGCTTGGCCAACGAGCTGCCCTAGGTCTCCTTCTGGGGTATCGAACAAAATGACCAGTGAATCCTGAGCGCTAAACTGGACAGAACTTTGCGTGTTGGACGAAGTGGGCTGAGCTTGCGCAGCCGTCATCAAAATGAGCCATAGCGTCCAGCACCCTCGAAGGCGGTCCATCATGGTGGGCTGTGTTCGATCGGCCGTTGGACCTGGCGTTTCTTACACGCACTAGGAGCCCTGAGGGTGGGTTCCCACAAGGTCAGGTCATTGGCGCTGCATCAGTCCAGGTCCGGCGCTTCTAGGAGCTGGAAGACCAAGTGGGCGGCGCCCAGGACGCCTACCTCGTTGCCGAGCGTTTCGCGTACGATCTCGACGCGGTCCCGCCAGGCTGGCATGACATACTGGCGCAGCGTGCGGCGGGCAGGCTCTAGGATGAAAGCATCTGCAGCCGATACGCCTCCGCCCACGACAATTTTGTGAATGTCAAGTAAGTTAACTGCCGAGGCCAAAACACACCCGAGTTTATGTCCTGCCCAGGCCAGCACTTCGCGGGCAGCTTCGTCGCCAGCTTTAGCAGCTTCGTAGAGCATGCGCGGGTTCAGGTCGCGCAGGTCTTCGCCGGCCATCTGGTGCACTAGGCTGTCGCGGCGCGTAAGCAAGCGGTAGCGGGCGTAATGCGACAGAAAACGTTGTCCTACGTAAGCTTCTACTGCCCCAGCAATGCCGTAACGGTCCAGCGGGCCCTCGTAGTCGATGCTCATATGACCAATTTCTCCAGCACCACCCGTAGTGCCGCGGAAAATACGATTGCGGTAAATGATGGCGCCGCCTACACCTGTACCTAGTGTGACCATGATAAACGAGTCGAACGGTCTGCCAGCGCCGTAGTGGGCTGAGCCCAGGCCGGCTAGGTTGGCATCGTTTTCGACAAAGACCGGAAGGCTGCATTGCAGCGTTTCCTGCAGTGCTTGTCGCAAATCGACAATGCCCCAACCGGGTAGATTCGGTGGGTAGACGACACACGTGCGTTCCCAATTGACCGCACCTGGGGCCCCAATCCCAATACCCGCAATTTGACGGTTAGGGGCGCGGTCGATAAGGGCCTGAATCATTTCGGCCATGCGCCGGATGACATGTGCGGGTCCTTCTTCGGCCTCAGTAGGGCGGCTAAGCTCATGCTGGATGCCCACTCCTCGTTCGACCAGGGCGGCTTTAATGAGCGTACCTCCTAAGTCAATGCCAACGGCGTAAGCAGACGGTGCAGGCATGGGGTGCGCGGCTATTTAGTCCTCAACGCGATAGACCGTTTCGCCTGGGCGTCGCATGCCGTATTGCTCGCGGGCAATGCGCTCGATCATTTCGTCGGAAATGCCTTGGCGAAGCTGTTCTTCCAGGGTTGCGATTTCCTGACGTAGCGCTTCATTTTGTGCGCGCAGGCGGGCAGCTTCGTAAGTCCAACGTAACCGACGGTAAAGGCTGTGGCTATCCAAAAAAATCAGCCACAGCGCAAGCAATAGCACGCCCGCTGCTGCCAGGCGGCGCCGCAATTGACGTCGCCTGGCAGCTATGCGGTCAGCATCGGTGTAGCGACGAACAGGCATGGGTTATACGTGGAAGGCTTGACGTCCTGGGAAGCGGGCAGTGTCGCCCAGCTGCTCTTCGATGCGCAGAAGCTGGTTGTATTTAGCAATACGATCGCTGCGGCTGGCCGACCCGGTTTTGATCTGACCGGTATTGGCCGCAACAGCCAGGTCAGCAATCGTAGCATCTTCGGTTTCCCCAGAGCGGTGGCTGAGAATGGCTGTGTAGCCATGCTTATGGGCCAATTCAATGGCTGCCAGCGTTTCGGTTAATGTGCCGATCTGGTTGGGCTTAATGAGGATCGCGTTGGCGCAGCCCGAGCGAATGCCCTGTGCTAGACGCTCCGTGTTGGTAACAAATAGGTCGTCGCCTACGAGCTGCACCCGATGGCCCAGGCGTTCAGTGAGCAAGCGCCATCCTTCCCAATCATCTTCGGCCATACCGTCTTCGATGGAAATGATAGGATATTGGTTGACCCAGCGCTCCCAGAAATCCACCATGTCTGCTGAAGTACGCTTTGTATTGGGGTCACTTTTCCAGAATACATAATGGCCGTTTTGGTACATCTCGCTGGTGGCTGGGTCAAGCGCCAAGAAAACGTCTTCGCCTGCTTTGTAGCCGGCTTTTTCAATGGCTTCCAAGATGACTTCCACGGCTTCTTCGTTAGCCCGCAGGTTCGGTGCAAACCCCCCCTCATCGCCTACAGCTGTGCTGTAGCCTTTTTGTTTGAGCACCTGCTTGAGGTGGTGGAAGATTTCCACGCCAATGCGGAGGGCTTCGGAGAAGCTTCCACCGCCAACAGGCGCAATCATAAATTCCTGCAGGTCGAGGTTATTATCGGCGTGGCGGCCGCCGTTAATGATGTTCATTAGGGGAACGGGCAGCAGCCGCGCGTTGGTGCCGCCGATGTATCGATACAGGGGCAACTGGGCTGTCGCTGCAGCAGCTTTGGCTACAGCAAGCGAGACACCTAAGATGGCGTTAGCGCCGAGTTTACTTTTGTTGGGCGTGCCATCCAGCGCGATGAGCGCATTGTCGATAGCAACCTGGTCAAAGATGCTGAAGCCTTCTAGTTCAGGAGCAATTTTCTCGTTCACGTTAGCTACGGCTTGCAGCACGCCTTTACCCAGGTAGCGGCTGTGGTCTCCATCGCGCAGTTCTACTGCTTCGTGCTCACCCGTAGAAGCTCCGCTGGGCACAGCTGCGCGCCCAACGATGCCTTCGTCGGTAATGACCTCGACTTCTACCGTAGGATTGCCTCGGCTGTCCAGAATTTGACGGGCAATGATTTCTTCGATGTACGCCATAAGGGCAAAGCTTTAGGTGGCTTGTCAGTAAATTTCAGGCAGAAGTTCGTGATCTTAATCCTAAAGCTCAAGCGAAATGCGCGGGAATGGAAGCGCTTTAGAGCCAGGGCTAAAAAAAAACCGGTAGCCCTAGGGCTACCGGTTTGGATCGCAGCTTTAGGAAGAAGGTGGTGGTTTGACGGTGGTTTCCTCATTGATCCAGGCGTAGCAGCCGTAGTCAATGCGATAGGGTTGCCCTACTTTCCATCCTTTGAAAAACAAGTCTTCTTGGTTAGGGAAGTAGCGGCGGTAGGTGTTGAGTTTCTGGCTGGCCTCGTTGGTCACGGAGGGGTCAACCTGGCGGGCGCGTTCGTAGTAGTCGGTAGCCAGCCAGTAGACGGCACGGTCTTCCCGTTCTAGCTGGCTCCCACATTCGCTGACGGCCTGGGCATAGAGGTCTCCGATGGAGATGTAGGCTTTACCAAAGTTCGGGTCAGCCTGCAGAGCCCGGCGGAAGTAGGTTCGGGCATTCGATAGGCGGCCCAGTTGTTGCTCGGCGATGCCGGCGTTGTAGTACAGCTCGCGTGCGATTTCCTGCACGTCGGGCTGTTGCATTGCTTGGCGAAAATACTCGAGCGCTTTGGCCGGCTCGCCATCGTCAAGGTACAGCTTACCGACGGTATGGAACGTCCGCGCATCTTGCTTGAGTGCCAGCAGCCGGTCGGCCAGCCCATACATTTTGGCACGCTCGCCCAGCTGACGGTAGATGTTAAAGAGCTCCGAAATCAAGTCGAGGTTCTGTGGGTCTTTGGCCAGGCGGTCTTCTAGGAAGGCCATGCGTTCTTGGGGGGTCCGGAAAAGATTGTCGCGCACCGTGGTGATGTATTCCATAAGCGCAGTGCGCTGCGGGTCGCCTTCCAGGGCGGCTTCCACTTCGTCCATGAACGCTACGGCACCTGCCTTATCGCCTTCCTGCACCAACTGAGCAATTACAAATTGAATCGAGTAGTCATCAACCCGTTGGGGATTATGTTCAAACGCTTGGCGATAAAGCTCGGCTGCTTCATGCTGACGGTCGGCCAAGAGTTCTGAAAATTGCTGGATAAGACGCCCTTTACGGATGTACCAGGTGACTGTGTCGAGCGCAACCCCTCGAGGTGGCAGCACCACAAAAGCCTGGTCGAAGTAGGCCAGCGCCGAATCTAAGTGAGCGCGGGCTACTTCAGGAGCCGATTCGGCTCTGGCCTTGGCGAGCTCTTCATGCACTTTGATGATACGCTCAAAGTTGCGGTCGTCTTTACGGTTGGGACCAGCATATTCCGGTGCGTTTTGGATCATCCAACGCAGGTAAGGAAGGGCCGCCTCGTAGTCGCCGTTCTTAAAGTATTCGTAGTAGAGGCTATAGTTGATGGCCTTGGTTTGCTCATCGACATTTGATGGGGCGCTCTGCTGCGCAGCCACAGGCTGCGCCTGAGCACTAACTACCAGTAAAAGCAACCATAGGCCCCCAAGACCTATGATCCAAGGCCGCCGCGCATGGTTTGCATGCGGTTTGTGCCTTAGGGCGGTTAAGCAGCTTGCGCGTTTCATTTTAATTCAGCCGTCTCTTAATAAACCATCGTTCGCCTACGTTTACGCTAAGGCCTACGCGGTAGTACACGTCGCGTACCAGATGGTATGCAGTAGTGCCGCGCATGCCTACTTCAAAATTAAGATCAAGACGCGTGCCAGGATACATGGTCGGTAAACTCAAACCCGCCGTCACGGCCCACGTGCGAAGCGCCACGTTGGGCTGGGGGTCCACATACATTCGGTCAACATAGCCGCCAATGCGATAAGCTATTTGATGAAAATACGTAGCAGAAAAATCGGTTCCAGCAGGTAAGTATTCAATCCCAAACGACAACCGCCAACGATCTTTAAAACGATTTTCGCCGTTGGGTTCGTATCCAGAGAACGTGAGATCGCTTCCAAAGTGAGACCAGGGTTCATAGCGCCCATCTAGCACAAAAGTCCAACGATTGTCTAATTGATAGGACAGGCCAAGGGCGCCAGCCCAAGGCATGTCTACCTTGCCACGTACGGGCACAGTTAAAGTGTCGCGGTCGAGGCTTTCGCCCAGCGTGCGAACGCGCGTAGCGCGTAGTGAAGCAGGCGTGGTGAAGACGATACCTAAAGCAAGCATGTCGGTAGATTTCCAAAGTGCATGGTGTTGTGCCAGTAAGCCCAGTGTGCCGCGTAGCCCAACCAAGCGTGTAGAGGTGGCAAAGAGCGTGGGGGCATGGTCAGGAAGTTGGACTGCTGGTAGTTTGGGATCGGAAAAGGTAGTGCGCTGCGTGTGCTCGATAATACCAAACAGCAGATCGGCTTGTGCACCGATGCTTAGCCAGTGGGTCAGGCGCAGACCCAGTCCTCCGTTAAGTTGCTGGAGCCCTCCTTCGCCGGCATAGTCGATCTGGTAACGTACCGTATCGTTTAGTTCGGGCCTAACGAGCAGGTTTGCGCTGCGTATCCGGTAATTGGCACGCGTATATGGCCGAAAGGCCAGCGCCAGTCCTAAGCGACGGCTTTGGAGGGGAAAGCTCAGGTGCAAGGCGTGGAGTGTTCCCGAACCCAGGCGAGCGCGTTGGCCCTGGGCATCGGTGGACCAGAGGCGTTGAAACAGTACGCTGCCCGTAGCCCGCGTAAGCACCTGCTCTGCCCAGGTAGCTGGATTATCCAAATTGAGATAGTTTAGGTTGAATAGGCCCACGCCGCTGCCTCCCATTGCCTGAAGCTGAGAAGAAGCGTAGCTCATCTGCTCGCCTAAGCCTAAGCGGGAGTACACCGAACCGTCACCCGTATGCTGCGCTTGGCTTAGGCCAGAGATCAGCATGCTCAGGAGCAGCCCGCGCAAAAGGCTGTATCGCAAAGCCGTTGCATTCATGGGGTTGGTGGGGTAAGCGTAAGGATCAGGGTAGGACGCGCAGTAGCTGGATTCCGGTAAAGCAGCACAGCGCCCAGCGTGTTGTCGGTTGTAGGAAAGTCAAGCTGAAGATACGCTATCGGTGTTTCACCCATGAGCATACGCTGCAGCGTTTGCAATGCAGTGCCGGTAAGCTGGAAGCGCAGCCGACCCTGCGCAGGGATTGCAGTGGCTTGAAGGCGTGGATTCCCTAAAGAGCTAAACGGGATGTTCCCCTCGGCATCTACGCCTACCAGGCGCACCACAGGTGGGATAGGACGGAAAAAGTGCAAAGGTGTTTGGCGTAACGTGAGCGTGTCTAAGGGCACTTCCAGTACAGCTGCATGCAATCCAGCGTGGCGCACACTATCGGCTGTAAACGGAAAACGTAGGCGTACAACAGTGCCTGAGCCGTCCTGAAGGAGCAAACGATCCGCAGGAAGCTGGGGGGGCGTTTCTTGTCTCAGCGTAGTAAGCCACTTGGAGGCGCTAAGCTGCAGCGTGTCGGTTGCCGTAATGACCACCAGCCGGGCGCCAGCTGCACGAAACCCCCAGACGGCATTGCCTTCAACCGGCGTTAAGGCAAAACCGTGAAAGCTTGTGGCAAAGGTAGGGCTGCGTAGGGTGGTGTCGTTCGCTGCAATCCAGTTTGCCGGCAGCTCTACGCGGACCAGCGTATCGGTGGCTGTAAGCGTAAACGTGCGAATCTGGGGACCTAAAGGCAGTGTTGTGTCGGCTGGCACACTGAACTGCGGCCATTCTTCTGGCATGTCGTGCAAGGCCAATGTCAGCGTAGCGAGCGTGTCGCCATAGCGATAGGCGCGCGGAAGTTCCAAAATCACGGATCGAATCGTGGTGTCTGGGCGCGTGGTCATGCTGAAGTCCACAAACCCCAAAGCCACGTGCGTTCCCAGTAGCGGGTCTTCGACATGGCCCGCAAGTAGGTGCGTGGTGTTGCCGGTGCGATCGGCTAGAGGCGCTTCGAGGAGCGAATCGGCTGGCAAGCGCACGACCTTGGGTAAGCCTTGATCATCAATCAAGCCAATGCCTACCGCTGAAGGATCATCACACCCACCCAGTATTCCAAAGGCTAGAAACAGCAGTCCGTACAGAGACCAACGGAACGTTTGCATGCTATACTCAAGCTGGCCTGCACCCGATCAAAAACGATAGGGAGCCGGTGTTTCGTGTGCCCTAAAGGCAAAAGCCCTCTCGTGCAGGCCGAGGGGCTTGCCATTTGGGGAAAGCGCTGCATTAACGCCAGAGGGCAAAGCAGGTTTTCTTTACGGGTCAGGCAGGTACACTGCTGAGCAGATTTTCGTACACGGAGACGGCCTGCTCAGCAGCTACAGCAGGATCGGCGCTAAACTGTACGGCTTCATCTTCGGCTGCAGCAACCGAGGCAGGGTAGATTACCACTTCGGCCAGGGCACGGCCAACTTCGTCTAGGGAGCGATTGAGCAAAGCCTCATCTCCAACAACCCGCAGGCGCGTAAGCACTTGGGCTGTTAGGCGTGCCCGCAGGTTCAGGCCGTCTGGTGTGTACACGCGGCGCGCCCGTGCTAGGAGTGGATCCGAAGCATACTCCGTAGTCAAGAGCCACGGAATCAGGCCTGCAAGGCTGCCAAAGGCATGCACAATGTCGGGCTCCCAGCCCAGCTTGCGTACTGTCTCCAGCACGGCACGCCCAAAAAACAGTGCCCGGGCCACGTTATCTGGAAACTCCACGCCTTGTTTGTCGGCGTAGATGCCTTTGTGCTTGAAAAAGCGTGTGTTGTCCATAAAGTACACTTGTAGCCGAATCCCTGGGATTGAAGCTACCTTAACCTTGAGCGTCTCATGATCCTTCCCAATAGGAACAGCCGTTCCTGAAAGCCGAATGACCTCATGTAAGCGGTTCCGGCGCTCGCTAACAATACCATAGCGCGGCATCATAATGCGCGACTCCGCTAGACCGGCTTCCTGGAGCCGCTCGGGCAGCCTGTGCGCTAGGTTGGCAATCTCCGTAAGTTGCGCAAAAGGCGCAATTTCGCTGGAAACAAAAAGAATCCGCATGGGCTGTACCATGTTCGTTTTGCAGCTTGGTAGGGGCGTGACCAACTTCGTTACAATTTACGAAAATCATAACGGATATTCAAGTTAACCGTTTACATAACGAGCGATTTTACACCTCGCCGCGTACGTGTTGGAACGCTGCAGGAAGCGTGGCTTGTAGCAGATGCCGTTCGGCGTCGTAGGTAGTCGCCAGCTGTTGTCCGTCGACGTACAGTGAGGCTGGAGCGATACACCCATGCCAGTAAAGTTGCCAGGAAGTAATGGGGGATCGGTAGGTGCCTTCTTGGTGGACGTCGAGCTGAAGGGTGCGCTCGGTTGCAGCTATGCTGAATCGGGTGCGTCGGAACATGCCTTGAGTGTAGTTCCAGCTTTCCCCGTCGTCTTCGTACAGATAGTTGATCCCCGCTCCGGGAAACACGTGAAGCTCTAGGCTATGGCAGGGTTCATCGGTGTGCTGAACGACAGGCCCGAGGGGGAGGACCGTTCCTGCCTGGACGAATAGGGGGAGCAGGTCCAAGGGGGCTTCGATGAGCACTTCTGTGGGTCCCTCATAGCACTGATCGGTCCAGAAGTCGTACCATTGTCCTTCAGGGAAATACACGCGTCGGTTGCGTGCACCTGCTTCAAGGACAGGGGCCACCAGCAGATGGCGGCCTAGGAGGAAGGCATCGTCGACGTCATGGGTGCGTGCATCGTTGGGATAATGCAGCAAAAGCGGACGGAGTATCGGTAGGCCGGTTTGCCGGTGTTCGTCGAAGCACGTGTAGAGGTAGGGAAGCAGGCGGTAGCGAAGCTCGATATAGCGTCGAGCAATGGCTTCCACTTCTTCACCGAAGCTCCAGGGTTCCTGAGCTGGGGTATTGTAGGCCGTATGCGTACGGAATAGCGGAGCACAGGCGCCCAGTTGGATCCAGCGTGCGTACAACTCAGGACTAGGGGTGCCAATAAAGCCGCCGATGTCGCTGCCCGAAAAAGGCTGGCCGCTAAGTCCTAGCGAAAGCATCATTGAAAGTGCCAGGCGCAGATGCGACCAGTTGGCCACGTTGTCGCCGGTCCAAACACAGGCGTAACGCTGCACGCCCGCATAGGCAGCTCGGGTAATAACAAACGGCCGTGTTTCTGGTGCATGCTGCCGACAAGCTTCCCAGGTGGCACGGGCCATAAGCAGACCGTAGACGTTATGCGCTTCTCGGTGGCTGCCTCCCCGACCTTCAAGGTGGTGCTGGACGAGGTCGGGCATAGTGCCTCCCCCAAAGACGGAGGGCTCGTTCATGTCGCACCAAAAGCCTGCAATGCCCAACTTGAGAAACGCGCCCACATAGCCTCCAAACCACGCTCGAACTTGAGGATGCGTAAAGTCCGGAAAGTGACAAAAGCCAGGCCATACCCGTCCCGTGTACAAGGTGCCGTCCGGATAGCGCACAAAGGCGTCTGCAGCTAACCCCTCATCATAGACGTGGTACCCCGGGTCGACTTTGACCCCGGGGTCTACAATCGTTACCAGGCGCAGGCCCTCGCGCCGGAGGTCTTCAGCAAGGCGTTGCGGATCGGGAAAGCGTTCGGGGTCCCAAGTAAAGATCCGGTAGCCATCCATGTAATGGATGTCCAAATGCACAACGTCGAGTGGGATGCGCCGAGCCCGAAATTCGGCAACGACAGCGCGCACAACAGCCTCTGGATAATAGCTCCAACGGCTCTGATGATAGCCCAGTGCCCAGCGGGGAGGAAGGGCAAATCGCCCGGTGAGCCATGTATAGCGGGCCAGCACCTCAGCCGGCGTTGGTCCAGCCAAGAAGTAATACACCAGTTCGCCTCCTTCAGCGCCAAAGCTAACATGCCCTGGAGCTTGCCCCCCAAAATCGAACCATGAGCGATAGGTGTTATCGAAAAAGATCCCGTAGCTTAAAAAGTGCCCCTTGCTTGTCGGACAGAGCGCAAGGTAGAACGGAAACGTTTTATAGAGCGGGTCATCTTGGGCATCGTAGCCCGAATCGTCGGTATTCCAGTGGACAAAAGCACGGCCAGTGCGCTCAAAAGGGCCCGTTTTCTCGCCCAGGCCAAAAAAACGCTCGCCATCGGCTTGCTTTTTCCAGACGCTGATGCGCTCGCCTTCCCAGGCCATGCCAAAACTATCGGCTGCTAACGGCACGCCGTCGGGCCCTTCAAACCAAAGCCGAAGTGGGTTGCGTTGGATAAGGACGTTCCATGACCCTTGCTTGAGACGAAGGTGCGCAGCGGTTTGCTCGATTTGGATGGAAGGGGGCGGTTCCTCCAGGCTTTCGGGGCAAAGGGCATATGAGAAGGGCTCAGCGGGAAATGGCGCCCCATCGGGATGCAACCACACGCGAAAAATGCCGTCGTGCACAGTTTGAATCCGCACGCGCGCCTTCTGCGCCGTGACCAGCTCCAACCCATTAGTAAGCGGAAGGCTTTCTGTAACGTTACCCAAAAACATCATGGTGACGGTTGGTTTGCGGCGTTTGTGCGCTCAAAATAGGAAACCGCCTGCAAAGAATCTTTGTGTTTGCTGTGCCGTTCTTCGGGCAGACAGGGTTTAAGCAGCAAGGTCAATGGAACCTGCAGCGCGGCAGCAATCGGCATCGCCGGCATTGGGATTGGCTTTAGGTGGGGGAGGTATGCGGGGATGGGCACATATCGGCGTGCTTTCGGTACTGGAGCGCTATGGTCTGCGACCCGGTGTTGTAGCTGGATGCAGCGCTGGCGCGCTGATTGGCGCTTTTTACGCTTTTGGCTATTCCGTCGAGCAGATGAAGCAGCTCATGCGCGAGCAGCGCACACGCACGCTGTTTTCTATCCGTCTGGATGGTCAGGGGCTGATTTCGAATGAGCCGCTACGCGACTATCTACGCCGCCACTTGCATGATTGCTGCTTTGAAGATCTTCCGATTCCGTTCTATGTGATTGCGACAGACTTAGAATCAGGTAAGGAAGTCGTACTTAGCCGCGGACCCGTGGTTGAGGCCATACTGGCCTCATCGGCCATTCCGGGGATCTTTGCACCTCTAGAACTAGGAGGGCGATTGCTTGTGGATGGTGGGTTGTGCAATAATGTGCCGGTAAGTCCCTTGGTTCATCATGGTGCCCGCTATACCATTGCCGTGCGGTTGCACCGAGAGCGTTCGACATTGGAGCCAGCTGGACTCAAGCGCCGCCGAAGCTGCCCTGAGGAAGAGCGCCGCATCAGTCTGAGCATGTGGAGCGAGCGGTTTTCGCGTACGTTTCGCACCCGACGCAACAACCGCCAACCCAACAGTTTTGAGGTGCTCGGAAGAGCTATGGAAATTGTGGTTACTCAGCTTGAGGGGTATCGGCTGCAGGCTTGCCGACCTGATGTGCTTATTGTGCCGGAAGTTGACCACGTAGGCATGCTTAGCCTATGGGAGGAGAAAGAGGACATTTTTCAAAGCGGTGTGCGTGCGGCGGAAGCGCAGGCCGAAGCGCTTAAAGCGATTGCCAAGCGGCTTGTACCTGCGAAAGCTTTTGCTGTGGAGGAAAACCATGCATGATGCCACCAAAGCCGCATCCCTTGAACTACAGCACGGTATTGTGCTTTTCGACGGCGTGTGCAATTTGTGCAACGGGTTTGTGAATTTTGTGATGGATCGTGACCCGGCCGGTTACTTTAAGTTTGGGGCGCTGCAGTCAGAGGCCGCACAACCTTTCTTGGAGCGCTACGGGCTGCATCCGGATTACCTAGAGAGCCTGATCCTCATTGAGCGCGGGCGCTGTTATCGCAACTCGACAGCCGCGCTGCGCATTGTACGTCGGCTTGGTGGAGCGTGGCCGTTGCTTTATGGGCTTATTTTGGTGCCGCGACCGCTACGGGACGCCTTGTACCGTTGGATTGCCCGTCATCGCTACCGTTGGTTTGGACGCCGCGAAAGTTGTCGGGTCCCTACACCCGAGGTGCTCAACCGTTTTTTGGACGCATCGGTGGCTTCTGAAGTATCCTAAAGCCCGGGCCTTAGCCCGGGCTTTAGAGACACTAGTATTGCGGAATAGAAGGGTCGATTTCTTGACTCCAGGCCAGGATGCCGCCTTTGAGGTTTTTGACGTCCCGAAAGCCCGCTTCTTGCAGGAGCTTTGTAGCGCGGGCCGAGCGCGCACCAGAGCGGCAATAGACCACAATTTCCTGGTTCCGGTAGGGCTCTAGTTCAGCAAGCCGCTCGGGGAGCTCGTCAATGGGGATGAGCAGGTCGTGCCCAATGCTGGCAATTTGCACCTCGTGCGGCTTGCGCACGTCGAGAATAAGTGGCCGATCGCCACGATCCAGGCGTGCTTTGAGCTGTTGCACAGTGATTTCTGGCACGTCGCTTTCAGTGGGCTGCGAAGCAGCCGCTGCAGCACCGTTCCGGGAGGGTAAGCCGCAGAACTGCTCATAGTCAATAAGCCGATGGATCGTGCGGTGCTCACCGCAGATGGGGCACTCTGGATTTTTCCGCACTTTGAGCGTGCGGAATTGCATGCTAAGCGCATCGACCAAGAGCAAGCGTCCAATAAGCGGCTTCCCGATGCCCAGGATCATCTTGATAACCTCGGTGGCCTGGATCGTGCCGACCAACCCAGGCAGGACACCTAGCACGCCCCCTTCGGCGCAGGAGGGGACCAGGCCTGGTGGCGGGGGTTCCGGATACAGGCATCGATAGCAAGGGCCATCGGGCGTCCCAAAGACCGAAACTTGCCCTTCAAACCGGAAAATTGAGGCGTACACGTTGGGTTTTCCGGCCAGCACGCAGGCGTCATTGACCAGGTAACGCGTCGGAAAATTATCCGTACCGTCGGCAACCAGATCGTAGTCTTGGATGATCTCTAGGGCATTTTCGCTGGTGAGGCGCGTTTCGTAGAGGTCAACCTGTACATGCGGATTGATGTCCAGGATGCGATCGCGTGCTGAAGCCAGCTTGGAACGCCCGACGTCTTTGGTGCCGTGCAGCACTTGGCGTTGCAGGTTGGTTTCATCGACCACGTCGAAGTCGACCAATCCCAGTCGGCCTACGCCGGCAGCCGCTAGGTACAAAGCCAGCGGCGATCCTAGCCCACCTGCGCCAATAAGCAGGACCGAGGCAGACTTAAGCTTTTTCTGGCCTTCCAGGCCGACTTCGGGTAAGATCAAATGGCGGTTGTAGCGCCGCAGTTCTTCTGGGGTAAGCTGTACATCGATTAAAGTAGCAGCCATGGCAGGTGCGTTGGTTAGCGTGACTTTCCTCCAGCAACAGAAGGCACAATCGAAAGCTCTGCGCCAGGATTCAGGGGTGTGGCTTCGCGCTGGAGATAGCGGATGTCTTCGTCACCTAGGTAAATGTTCACAAACGAGCGTAGGCGGCCCTCTTCGTTAAACAGGTGTGGCTTAAGCCGGGGAAACTGTTCCACCAGATGAGCTAAGGCTTCGCCTACTGTCGTTCCTTGGACTTCAACAGTAGCCTGTTCGTTGGTAAAGCTACGCAGCGGTGTAGGAATACGGATTGTGACCGTTGCGGTTGTGGTGCTCATGGTGTGTCAAGGTTGATTTGCAGGTGCAGTTTGGGTTTCAAGTTCGATGGTTTCGGGTTCAAAGCGTGAGCGGTCCATCGCTAGGCGCCAAGCCGTGAGTTCTTTGGCTTGACCCTGCTGGACGGAAACGATAACGTAGGTATAGCCTGGAAACGTAGCCTCCGCCAGGTCAGTGGCTGAGGGCTGCGCTGGATGATCAGGGTGGGAGTGGTAAAACCCAACCACGTCCAGCCCCTGCTGACGCGCAGCCCGTTCTGCGGCCAGGTAGTCAGCAGGGGCAATGGTATAGCGCCGCTCGCGCTGCTCGGCATGGCGGTTTTGCACGGGAAAGAGCGCTTGTACGTGGTTGCCTTCTGGGCTGCTTTTGCCCAGGAGTAAGCCGCAGCACTCCTCCGGATACGTCGCTTCGCCATGAGCCCGAATCTGGGCCAGGAGCGCTTCAAGAATCTTCATGGGCGTTCTTCCCAAAACGATTCGCTCAGGTAACGCGCACCAGTGTCGCAAAGCACGGTGACGACCAAGCCGGCTTCCAACTGTTCGGCAATATGCAGGGCAGCGGCTACGTTGGCCCCCGACGAAGGACCTACAAACAACCCCTCTTCTCGGGCCAGCCGGCGCGTCATATCGAAAGCTTCTTCGGTCGAGCAGCTTAGATGCGCGTCGACCAGAGAAGGATCGTAGATGCCAGGCACGATAGCCGTTTCCAGGTGCTTGAGGCCTTCTAACCCGTGCAGTGGGGAGTCGGGCTGCAAGGCATAGCAGCGGATCTCCGGGTTGAAGGCTTTTAGGCGACGGCTAACGCCAACAAACGTACCCGTAGTGCCCAACCCTGCCACAAAATGGGTAACGCGCCCTCGGGTTTGCTGCAGAATTTCGACAGCAGTGCCCTCATAGTGCGCCTGCCAGTTGGCGTCGTTGTTGTACTGGTCGGGATAGAAATAACGCTCTGGATCTTGTTCGACCAGTTCGCGCACGTAGCGCTGGGCGCCATCGGTTCCTTCCATTGGATCGGTTAGAATCAGCTCCGCGCCGTAGGCCTTCAGAATGCGCTTGCGTTCCGGAGAGGCGTTGGCTGGCATAGCCAACATGACCGGAAATCCCAAAGCCGCGCCCAGCATGGCATAGGCAATTCCTGTGTTGCCACTGGTGGCGTCAATGAGCACGCGGCCTTCCCGAAGGGCACCTTGGCGCAGGCCTTCTTGCACCATACGCAGTGCCGGACGGTCTTTGACCGAACCGCCTGGATTCAAGTGCTCCGCCTTAACATAGACAGCCACAGTTTCAGGCAAATGCCGCGTGAGCTTGCGGAGCCGCACAAGCGGCGTGTTGCCAATGGCGCGCACAAGGTCTGCGCCTTTGATCGCGTGCAGTTCCGATGTGGCAAGCGTATCCACAGAAGCCATCATCTTCGGGTTGGAAAAATCTGCAAAATAAAAAACCCCTCGCGGCACATCCGGAGGGGCAATCGGTGCAGGCTATTGGCGTTTGGATTACACGTCGCACGTTGTCTTCGCCAAGGCGCATGCACCTGTTGCCCCCCACATTGGGCGGCCACAACAACAGCAACAACACAGGTGCAGCGCAACTAAGGTCATTCTTCCTTATAGCCTATGGCAAAGTTTGCTAGCTAAACGACCTTATATCAGAAAAGTTCTCTCAGCTTGGCCCTGGATAGGGTATACAACACACAGTAGAAATTGGTATAGATTTTGTGAAATCACCTCTTTGGAAGATGGCTTAAAAAGCTGGGTTGCCTAGCAGGAGTCAGTTATGGCTAAGATTTTGTTTATCAGCAGTATGCTGTTGTTAGGTGGCTGGTGGCTACTGCGGCGCTCTGCGCGTTTGCAGGTTAACGAAGAGGCGCTGTTTGTTTAGGCATTTAAGAGACGCTTGCGAGAGGTCGATACTGCAATCCAGACGGGGTCATCTACGGCTTATGGGGTAGCGGTTCACGGGGGACGTCAGCACGATAGGCTGTCCCAAAGCGAGTACCTCGGTGGATGAGGCGCAAAGCCCGGTGCTTTCTGGGGTGGGCACCGGGCTTTTTTTTGTTACTTCTCAATGCAGACGTTTGGCGTTGACGTATCTTTACGATTTAAGGACCTACAGTAGGCTGGTCTAAACGTGCATATTTTGCTCAAGGCATGGAATCTGTAGACAAGGCAACGCTTTTAGCGCGGATTCGAAGCAAGGAAGCGGTAGTAGGGGTGGTGGGATTGGGCTATGTAGGGTTGCCGTTTGCTGTAGAGAAGGCTAAGGTTGGCTATCGCGTGCTTGGTATTGAGCAAAACCCGCGGCGGGCAGAAAAGATCAATCGTGGGGAAAACTACATTCGGGACGTGCGCGACGAAGAGCTGCGTCAACTGGTAGCAGCAGGGTTGATTGCAGCTGAGACCGACTTTGCGCGGGTGCCAGAGATGGATGTGATTGTCATCTGCGTGCCGACACCACTTACCAAGAACCTGACGCCGGATTTGCAGTACGTGGAGCACGTCACGCGGGAAATTGCGCGCCGTTTGCGCCCCGGTCAGCTGGTGAGCCTAGAGTCTACCACCTATCCAGGTACGACCGAAGAAGTAATGTTGCCTATTCTGGAAGGGGAAAGCGGACTGAAAGTAGAGCGCGACTTTTTCTTGGCGCATTCGCCGGAGCGGGTTGACCCTGGCAATCGGCGCTACACCACAAAGAATACGTCGAAGGTCGTAGGAGGTGTAGGTCCAGAGAGCTTAGAGGTGGCCGTGGCGTTCTACAGCCAGACCATCGAGCACGTGGTGCCAGTTTCAAGCGCAAAGGCAGCTGAGTTGGTCAAGGTGTTTGAAAACACGTTTCGGGCTGTAAATATTGCGTTGGTAAACGAGCTGGCACTTTTATGTGACCGGATGGGGCTCAATGTGTGGGAGGTGTTGGAGGCAGCCTTTACCAAGCCATTCGGCATTATGCCGTTCTGGCCGGGTCCAGGTGTAGGGGGGCATTGCATTCCGGTCGATCCGCATTACCTGGAGTGGAAAGCCAAAGAGCTTAATTTTAATACACACTTCATTGCGCTGGCAGGGGAAATTAACCGGAAAATGCCAGAGTTTGTGCGGGAGAAGGCCTATCGGGTGCTTAACCGGCTCGGGGTGGCGCCTTCGCGGGCCCGTGTGTTGGTGCTGGGTGTGGCCTACAAACGGGATTTAGAGGACTGGCGCGAAAGTCCTGCATTGGAGGTTATGCGCCTTTTGGAGGCCGATGGCGTCCAGGTACATTACCATGACCCGTTTGTACCCGAGGTTGTCGTTGGAGGGCAGCTGTGGCGTAGTGTGCCGTTGGAAGCCGAGTTGCTAGCGCAAGCTGACCTGGTGATCATTACTACGGATCACAGCACGGTTGACTACCGATGGGTCGTGGAGCAAGCACGAGCAATTCTGGACACGCGCTATGCAACGCGCGGCATTGCAAGTGAAAAGATCACGTTGTTATGAAACGGTTTGCCTTGACCGGCGCAGCAGGCTACATTGCGCCACGACATTTGCAAGCCATGCGGGACGTTGGCGGCGTGCTGGTAGCTGCTTTAGACGTGGTGGACGCAGTAGGGGTTTTGGATCGCTTCTTTCCAGAAGCAGCATTTTTTTTACACCCAGAGCAGTTTGAGGCCCATCTGGAGGATCTTAAAGACCGGGGCGAAGGGATTGATTATCTAGCCATTTGCGCGCCAAACTATTTGCATGGAGCTCATATTCGCATGGCTTTTCGGCAGGGGGCCGATGCGCTTTGTGAAAAACCACTGGTGCTGGAGCTGGCAGAGCTAGCGCGGCTTCGAGAACTGGAAGTGCGTTGGGGGCGGCGGGTATGGACTGTGCTGCAGTTACGGGTGCATCCGGCTTTAGCAGCACTCCGGGAGCGATTGGCTGCTGAGCAAGGCGTCAAGGAGGTTGAGTTAACCTACATTACCGGCCGGGGACCTTGGTATCTGCAAAGTTGGAAGGCGCGGGAAGAGCTCAGTGGGGGACTAGCGATGAACATTGGCGTGCATTTTTTTGACTTGCTACACTGGTTCTTTGGACCGTTGGTTGAGGCTCAACTGCACCTGCGTACGCCAACGGCATGGGCAGGGTATGTGGAGCTAGAGCGGGCACGGGTGCGGTGGTTTTTGTCGATCGATGCCCGTTGGGTGCCCGAAACGCTCAAAATGCAGGGACAGCGAACCTATCGGTCGATTCGGATCGACGGAGAAGAAGTAGAGTTTTCGGAAGGATTTACCGAGCTGCATACCACCGTGTATCGCCAAACGCTGGCTGGGGCAGGCTTTGGCATCGACGAAGCAGCACCAGCCATCGAAACAGTCAACCGATTGCGCCACCTGGAGGTGCAGCAGCCCTCAGCACATCAAGCCCATCGATTCTTAAACCTATGAGCTGGTGGAAACACGAAACGGCGGTCGTAGACGAAGGAGCGCAAATTGGCGAAGGAACGCGCATTTGGCACTTTAGCCATGTGATGGGTGGTGCAACGATTGGAGCGCATTGCACGCTGGGACAGAACGTGTTTGTGGCTCGTGGGGCTAAAATTGGCAACTACTGTAAGATCCAAAATAATGTGTCGGTATACGAAGGGGTGGAGCTGGAAGACTACGTGTTTTGTGGACCCAGCATGGTATTTACCAATGTGCGCACGCCGAGAGCAGCATTCCCACGGAATCGGTCAGAAGACTATGTGCGCACGCTGGTGCGCTACGGCGCAAGTATTGGAGCAAATGCAACCATCGTTTGTGGGGTGACGATTGGCCGGTGGGCGTTGGTGGCTGCCGGTGCCGTGGTGACCAAGGATGTGCCGGACTATGCTCTTGTGGCTGGCGTACCAGCGCGGATTATCGGCTGGGTCTGTGAGTGTGGCCTACCTTTGCAGTTTGAAAAGGCTCAGGCTGTTTGCAAGGAATGCGGTCGGCGCTATGCGCAACAGGATGCCCACACCGTACGCCGCCTTGACGAATCTACAGCTTGAGCAGGCTGCAAGACGACCTTGCCCCTTGCGATCTTCTTCAAACCCACAGGATCAACCCTGTGCAGGGCGACATCGTAAAACACAGCGCTTCTTGAGGCTATTGGCCAATCACTTGTGATTTAAAAGCAGAACCTGGCTTTTTACATCAGGTTATTTATCCTGCTTGCCTACAAGACGATACTGCTAGTAAGGCGATCTTTTGAATTGCCCACTAACGTGCCATGGAACAAGGGTTCATGCGCGAAGGGCACAAAGGCCTGGGGTTGGTGCATTTTCTAGGGGGAGCTTCTGATGTCGAACGGGCGCAGTACCATATTCTGGCTGCGTTGCAGGAGACCCGACGCGAATTTTGCCGCAACGTGATTTACCCCTACCTAAGCGACCTGATTCACCTTTACGAACAGCTCCAGCATATCTTGCAAGGGTTAGAGGGCATTCGTCAAGCAGCCCCGGGCGAAGTGCGTCAGGTGGATCTGGAAGCCTGCCGGGTGATTTATGAGCGTTCGGCGTTTGAAGCCGATCGGATTGCGGCTGTCGAAGAATTGATGCGCTGGGCTTTACCGTACATTCGGGAAGCCATTGAAGAAGGACGCACAATCTTTGAGTTTGTTGAAGAACACTTGCACATGGAGCCGGTTGGGATTGTGCCCACCTACCAGGAAGAAGGCTACCTGATTATTCCTGATCAACGCGGCCGTCTGTTGCACGTGCTGCAGTACCAGCTCTCGGTGGTTCGGGGTGGGTCAGAACGCTATCGTACGTTACGTACCGTGCACCTGAAGCAATGCCCCCTGCACGGCGTCTATCCGGCACCGCAGCGGATTAAATTAGACTTGATTGCAGAGCATCGCGAGCTGCCTAATCCAGCGACGTACTTTATTGCAACAGAGCTGGATTTCCCGTTTGCGCAGACGGTGCTGCCTGTGGCCAAGCGGAAACTTATGCGGTATCTGTTTACGCAGATGGGGAACGCCTAAAAAACGGGCAGCGCCTGCAGTTGCTAAAAGCAAGCTAGGCAGGCACTGCCCGGTGCGCGCAGCCACTTAGCGTTCGATGGGAGCGCCGACCAGATTACCCCATTCGGTCCAGGAGCCGTCGTAGTTGCGCACGTTTTCGTAGCCCAGCAGTTCGTGCAGCACAAACCACGAATGGCTAGAGCGCTCGCCAATACGGCAGTAGGTAATGACCGGCTTGTCGGGCGTTACCCCTTTGCTGGCGTAAAGCGCCTGTAGCTCTTCGATGGGCTTGAACGTGCCGTCTTCACGAACAGCTTGAGACCAGGGGATATTGGTGGCTCCTGGGATGTGTCCGCCGCGCTGGGCTGTTTCGGATAGGCCTGGCGGAGCTAGAATTTCGCCCCGGAATTCTTCTGGGGATCGGACGTCGACCAGCGCAAACTGTTTTTGGCGGATCAACTCGGCTACGTCATCCCGAAAAGCTCGTAAGTGAGCGTTGATGCGGGTGACCTTGTAGTTGGTGGGTTCGTAAGTTGGGACTTCTGTGGTCAACGGCCGGTTTTCGGCCACCCATTTTTTGCGACCACCGTCCATGAGGCGGACGTCTTCATGGCCATAGTACTTCATGAGCCAGTAGGCCCAGGCGGCAAACCAGTTGTTGTTGTCACCGTAAAGCACGACGGTTGTCTCAGGGCGAATGCCCGAGCGGCTTAAGAGCGCTTCGTAGTCGGCTTGTTGGACAATGTCGCGCCGCAGTTGATCTTGCAGCTGCGTTTTCCAATTCCAACCTACAGCACCAGGGAGATGGCCTGTTTCGTAAGCTGAGGTATCGACGTCGACCTCTACAAAGCGCACGTTGGGGTCGTTAAGGTGGGCTTGGGCCCACTCGGTGTCTACTAAGACGGTAAGGCGTGGGTTTGTCTGGGCCATAGCAGTTTCGGGGGTTAGTTTGCGGTGTGAACACTTGGGGTGGAATGATGCAAGACTACAGAAAGCGTAACAGGGGTGGAATGTTGAAGATTGTCGTTGACGGGGCAGCGGTCGTTGATGCGGGCTAACCACTCTTGGAGTGTGGCCTCGTCCGCATCGGTATCCACTTTAAGCTGCACTTCAATGCGTTTATAGCCGGCCCGCTGGTCGTTGGCACGGCCGAAGAGGCGGTCAGGGTTTAGCGTGCCCTTGAGCTCAATTTCCAGCCTTCGAATGGTAAAGCCTAGCTCTTGGGCGATCAGGTGGGCCATCACATTTAAGCAGCCGCCAAAGCCGATCAGCACATACTCTACGGGGTTAGGCGCTTTGTTGGTGCCGCCAAGTTCTTCGGGCTCGTCGACCAGTACGGTAAAGTGGCGCGTTTGGGCCCGAAAGCGGGCCGGACTTTCAGCTACGCCACTGACGCGAAAGACCAGGTCTTCAGTGGGTTGCATAGGCGTTTGGGTACAGGGTTAAGGTTTCGCTATACTGTTTAAAAAGCTGAGCCATGATATCGGGGCCAGGGAGGGCTGCAGCCACGGTTGGGCCAACGATTTCGGTAATGCGTGCGTGGGCTTCGGCAAAGCGTTGCTGACGCAAGAGCTCAAGTACATCAGCATCGACTAGGGTATACCAGCGCGCTTTGCGTTCGGCAAAATTGGGGTAATGGGTGGCCATGGGAATACGCAAGGCCCCCATGAGGTCTAAAAAAAGCGCGTACTCTGGGCCAAGCTGGCCTTCCAGTGCTTCGCGGAGGCGAACCGATAAAGCTGGGGCATGCCCACTCGTAGAAATCGCGATGACGAGGGCACCTCGGCGCACGACCGATCCAGCCACGAAGGTGCAGTGGGGTACGTCGTCGACGGCATTGATCAGCACGCGCTCTGCCTGAGCTTCTTGCCAGATAGGTTCGGTAGCAGCGGGATTTGTAACGGCTACAATGGTTAGCAAAGCGCCTTTCAGATCGCCGGCTTGATAGTTACGCACATGCCAGACGAGGCGCCCTTCTTGTGCCCATTGCTGCAGACGTGGTGTCGCTGTCTCACTGATTAGCACTACTTCGGCGCCGCATTCAAGCAGTTCAGCTACTTTGCGTTCGGCTTCGGCATTACCTCCGAAGACCACGCAGCGCTGCCCTTCGAGCCGACTGAGAAAAATGGGATAAACGCGCATCATGGCGATAGGGCAGAAGATTTGGCGTTGGGGTGCTGGGCAAATGGGGAAGGGGCTGGAGTAGGACGGAACCATGCCAGTAAGGGAGCCAGGCGCACAACATCGCCCACAACCACAGTCGCTGGTGTTGCAAGCGCGTCTGCTTGAGCGGCAATGTCGGCCAGCGTGCCGACAACGTGTTGCTGGGCAGCTGTAGTGCCATTGCTGATGACAGCAACTGGGGTTTCTGGAGCACGTCCATGGGCAATCAGCGTATGGGCCAGCTCGGGCAGGCGCCGCAGCCCCATCAGTAGGACCAGCGTATCGATGCGGGCAAGCGCCGACCAGTCCAGCGCCTGCATACCTAGATCGCAAGTGTGACCGGTGACTACAGCAAACGCGCCTGCCACCCTACGCTGGGTAACGGGAATACCGGCATAGGCTGGAACGCTAATTGCACTCGTAACTCCAGGGACCACCTCGAACGGTACGCCGGCTTGTGCTAGGGCCAGCGCCTCTTCTCCGCCACGTCCAAATACAAAGGGGTCGCCTCCCTTGAGCCGGACGACCACGCGCTGCTGTCGTGCGCGATCAATCAAAAGCTCTTGAATGGCTGCCTGAGGCAGCACATGCTGCCCAGGCGTCTTGCCCACGTAGATGCGCTCCGCTGCAGCAGGTGCTTCCGCCAGCAGCTCTGGGTGTACCAAGCGATCGTAGACGACCACCTCAGCCTGCTGCAGAAGCGATAGCCCCCGCACGGTGATCAGGCCAGGATCGCCTGGGCCAGCACCCACAAGGTACACCTTACCACGTTCAGCCAACGTATGTCTAGGAAGATGCATGATGCCGCAAAAGACAGGTTAAACGAAAAAGCCCCTCACTGCAGCGCAGGAGGGGCTTGGAGTTACTGTATGCTATGCAGATTGATTAGCGGCTACAGCCATGGCAAGCCCCTCCCGTGTGGCGTCCACAACACGGACACAGACACATTAGAAAGCCGAGGCTTGCCGTTCTGTAAAGCATAAACCGTGACAACCTTAGTAACGATAGCGCCAAATTTACAACATTTGTTATCAGAATGCAACCTAGGCCATGATAGTGGCTGGCTTGTAAGCCAAGGCCTGCTCTAGGTCAGCAATCAGGTCTTCGGTGGCTTCGATGCCGACCGAAAGCCGAATCAGGTTATCCGTAATGCCAGCAGCCTGCCGTTGTTCCGGTCGCATGGAAGCGTGGCTCATCGTGGCGGGGTGTTCGATGAGCGATTCCACCCCTCCTAGCGATTCGGCTAGCGTAAAAACTTTTGTTGAACGTAGGACATGGTGTACGGCTTCTTGGCCACCACGTACCGTGAAAGAAACCATGCCACCGAAGCCTTTTTGCTGTCGAGCAGCCAGTTCGTGCCCCTCATGGGTGGGTAGGCCAGGATAAAAAACTTTTTCGACATTAGGATGCTGTGCCAGAAAACGGGCTACAGCCATGGCGTTATGTTCGTGCTGGCGTAGGCGTACTGGCAGCGTTTTGAGTCCCCGCAGCACCAGCCAGCAGTCGAAAGGTCCGGCAATGGTGCCATGCGCATTGGCTGCAAACTGAAGCTGTTCGTTCAATTCTGGCGTTCGGGCGATAACAGCACCCCCGATAACATCGGAATGGCCATTCAGATACTTGGTGGTCGAATACACAACGATATCGGCCCCAAATTCAAAAGGGCGTTGCTGCAGGGGCGAAAGAAACGTGTTATCGACGATCAATAGCAGCTGATGCGCCTGCGTAAAGTGGCCCAGTGCTTGCAAGTCGACAATGCGCAGCAGAGGATTGGAGGGGGTTTCTACCCAGAGGGCTCGTGTGTTTGGTCGCAGGGCTGCTTCGACGGCACTAAGGTCGCGCAGGTCCACAAACGACACTTCAAGTTTGCCCTGGCGCTCCAAGAGGCATAGCAGGCGTTCTGTGCCTCCATAGCAGTCGTGGGCGCAAATAATATGCGCTCCACTTTCAAAGAGCGAAAGAACGGTAGAAATGGCCGCCATACCGCTGGTGGTGGCCACAGCCCCGGCACCCCCTTCAAGTTCGGCAAGCACCTCTTCTAGGGTACGCCGCGTAGGATTGCCGCTACGCGTGTAGTCGTAGCCCTTGGTGAGGCCTACGTCTTCAAAACGAAACGTGGCGCACTGATAAATAGGCGGAATGATGCTGTTATAGCTCGCATCGGTTCGCTGGCCAGCCAGCGTAAGACGGGTTTGAGGTTGCATGGATCGTGTCGGTTCTTGATGGTGAAACAACCACGATTGAACTTCCTCATCAAGAACCGAGCGTATGAGCCAGCACCCGGCAGACGTCAACCGTCGGCCATGCGCTCATCTTTCCCGGAAGAAAACGCCCCTCTGTGGCGCTTTGTTTTCCAGGACTTCCGGGCAGGATTTAGCACCGGACAGCACCTCCCTGCCGGTAGGAGATGCTCGGTTGCTACGACGTCATCGGGCCTGTTCCCTCGGTCGTTCTTGATGAGACGAGCAAAAGATACGGCAAAACCACAGGGGCGAACAAGCTTTTTGCAAGAACTTTACTCGCCCAGTAAGATCTTTGCTGCGCCCCCTGCCGCTTCTTGACGCAGGTAAAAAATGACCTGTTGTGCAGCCTGAAGTCCGGACTTGGCTGCATCCACTACAGAAATGCCATTGCGATAGTTACCGGCCAAAAACAGGCCTGGCCGGCGCACTTCGATTTCTCGTAGGCACACCAGCACAGCGTCGTAGCCGACATGGTATTGAGGAATGGAACGTTCCCAGCGCCAGACGCGCCGGAAAACCGGTGGTCCAGAGATGCCTAGTAAGCGTTCCAAATCACGTCGCACAAGGGTCTCTAATTTTTCTTCAGAAAGCAGGGCCAGCTCGGGGTGGCGTTGGCCACCAACAAAGGTGGTCAGCAGCACATGGCCTTCAGGTGCACGGTTGGGGAAAATGGAAGAAGAAAACAACGTACCCAGAATCTGAAACGAACGCTCCACTGCCGGTACCAGTAGGCCAAACCCATTGAGGGGATGGGCTACTTGTTCTTTCCGAAAGCCCAATGCCACAAGTGCCAGCGGTGGATGGATGACCTTAGGTAAGGGATGGCGCTCAATAGAGGGTAAGATTTCAAGTTGAGCCAGTTGATGTAGGGGAGCTGCGCAAATGATCACATCGAACAACTGGTTGGCAACGTGTGCCCCTTGGCGATAGGTGAGCGTCCAGGGCGTTTTGTCGCCCCAGCGGACAGCAACCACGGTGGCATTATACACAATGTTGCCTTGCAGCTTTTGAGCTAATGCTTGGGGAAGTTGGCCTAGGCCTCCGACCAGCGAAAACATGGAGCGGCGTGGAGCTGGGTGATAGCGACGTTCGGGAAGGCTGCGGATCGCTCCCCAGGTGAGCGACCCAAAACGCTGTTCTAAGCGATGCAGCTGGGGGAAAGCGTGACGGACAGAGAGGTGCTTGGGGTCGCCCGCAAAGATGCCAGCCACAAAGGGCTCAACCAGGTAATCGAGCGCCTCAGCCCCCAGGCGTCGCTGCGCAAAAGCGGCCACGGTCTCTTCGGTAAAGCGGTCAGCTGGCGCGATGAACGGCTCAGCCAAAAGGCGAAGCCGGGCACGTGGAGACAATAGCGGCGTGCGCAACAGCTCCAAAGGAGTACGTGGCAGTGGTACCGGTTGGCCTCGACGAACGATAAACCGGTGAGCAGCCAGCGGGCTTGCTGGAATGCAGGCCTCTTCCAAGTCCAGCGCGCGAAGCAGGTGCTCAAATTCCGTTGAAGTACGCTGCAACGTTTGCGGGCCGTACTCTACCAAAAATCCTTCGGCCTGCTCCGATTGCATAAAGCCCCCAACGCGATCAGTGGCTTCGAAGATCGTTACCTCTAATCCTCGACGTTTGAGGTAGTAGGCGGCCACAAGTCCAGCAATGCCTGCCCCGACGATTCCTACAGAAGCCATAAAGCGCCGCTTGCCTTTTTGTGTGCTCGCTGCTTGTTTTATTGCATCCCTGACCGCTAACGAACGTAAGCGGCTAAAGGTTACCCGAATCTATCGAAAACCGAGGTGCTATGCTGCTACTTAAACTGATTTTTGTGCTTTTGCATATCCTAACAGCGGCGGCTTGGTTTGGACTAGGCCTTCGCTTAGCTGCTCAGGCCCGGCGCATTACTGCGCTGGCGCCAGAGGCAGCAAAGGCCCTGGCTGAAGACGTGCAGGCTACCGTGCACCAGATGAACGGATTTGTCGTAGCGACTTTGGTTTTTGCCTTAGGCGCGCTCTTCAGTGGGGGAGGTTTTGCTGTCTACGGTGCACCGTATCATACCAGCCTGCTTCTGTTACTTGTGCTCATTGGACTACAGTGGGGGGTGATTCGTCCTGCCTGGGGGAAGCTCTACCAGGCAGTATCCGAAGCACCAGCCCAGCTCGAGACGTACCGAAAGCGCATTGCCATGGCCACAGGTATTGGACATTTGCTCTGGGTTGTGATTCTGGTCCTCATGTACTGGAGCCAGCTGGTGGCTGCTTGGGGTTGAAATCCGGAACACGATCCGTTGCGGTCTGTTTTTCTTAAAAAACTTAACCCAACCCCCACTGCAATATGGCCACCAAACAGATGGAGGAAAGCTGGCAGCGTACCAAAGAGCACATTCGGAAAATATGGGGTGATGCGCTCATGGATCACGAGCTGGAAAGCGTGCGAGGAGATCTGCAGGCGATGATTGCTTTGGTGCATCGTAAGACAGGCCAGTCGCGCAGCGAGATTCTGCAAAAACTTGAGGCCATCTTGTAAGTGCAGCAGTTTGAAGCTGAGGTGTGGCTTATATTTTCTTGTCTCTTTGGAAGCGCTTTTGACTTATGCGTAGTGCGACGTCTACGGTCGCTTTAGGGACTCCGCTAAACGCTGCTGATCCTGCCATCGAAGCGCGCATGGCCCAGTACCGGGCCCTTGTTGAAGCCCTTCACCGCCAGGCTGAAGCGATCCGGCAAGGGGGAGGAGCTGAGCGTATTGCGCGGGAGCATCAGCGGGGTAAGCTTACTGCCCGAGAGCGTATTGCACGTTTGCTAGATGACCCGAACGATTTTTGGGAAATCGGACTATGGGCAGGCTATGGCATGTATGCCGACGAAGGAGGGTGCCCAGCGGGGGGAACAGTCATGGGATTAGGCCGCATCAGCGGCCATCTGTGCATCGTGGTGGCCAACGACGCTACGGTAAAAGCCGGTGCCTGGTTTCCCATTACGGTCAAGAAAAACTTGCGGGCACAGGAGATCGCGTTGCAGAACCGCATCCCTATCGTCTACCTCGTGGATTCTGCTGGCGTGTACCTGCCGCTGCAGGACGAGATTTTCCCAGATCGCGATCACTTTGGCCGTATCTTTTACAACAATGCGCGTCTGTCGAGCTTGGGGGTGCCGCAAGTTGCTGCCATTATGGGTAGCTGTGTGGCTGGGGGGGCTTATTTGCCAATTTTGAGCGATGAGGTGTTGATTGTAGAGGGAACGGGATCGGTGTTTTTAGCTGGGCCTTACCTGGTGCGGGCAGCGATTGGCGAAGTCGTGGATGCTGAGACGCTAGGAGGAGCAACCACGCACACCGAAATCTCGGGCGTAACGGATTACAAAATGCCTGACGATGTAGCCTGCCTGGAGACCATCCGTCGATTGCTTTCGCACTTGGGGCCGCGTCCTCGTGCCGGTTTCCCGCGCAGCAGGCCACAGCCACCAGCTTTCCCGCCTGAGGAGCTCTACGGCATTGTGCCCCCCGACATCCAGCAGCCCTACGATATGCGTGAAGTGCTGGCGCGCATTGTCGATGCCGACTCTTGGGTGGAGTACAAGGCCGGCTACGGACAAACGTTGATTACAGGTTATGCGCGCATTGACGGCTGGAGTGTGGGCATTGTGGCTAACCAGCGCTTGGTCGTGCGCAGCCGGCAGGGAGAAATGCAGGTGGGCGGTGTGATCTACTCTGATGCTGCCGATAAGGCCGCCCGTTTTGTGATGAACTGTAATCAAAAGCGCATCCCCATCGTCTTTTTCCAGGATGTGACCGGCTTTATGGTAGGCAAGCGGGCCGAGCATGGCGGCATTATTAAAGACGGGGCTAAGTTGGTCAATGTGGTGGCCAATTCCGTGGTGCCAAAGTTTACTGTTGTTGTGGGACATTCGTTTGGGGCGGGTAATTATGCCCTGTGCGGGCGGGCTTACGAGCCTCGCCTCATGCTGGCTTGGCCCACAGCGCGCATCGCCGTTATGGGCGGTAAGCAAGCAGCCCAAACGCTGCTTCAGGTGCAGTTGGGTAAGCTTGAGCGGCAGGGAAAGACACTCTCAGAAATGGAAAAGCAGCAGTTGCTTGAAGAAATCACTTCCCGCTACGAAGCCCAGATGTCACCTTACTATGCGGCTGCACGGCTTTGGGTCGATGCGCTTATCGATCCGATTGAAACGCGGCGTTGGTTAAGCTTGGGTATCGAAATGGCGGATCACAATGCAGAGTTTATGCCGTTTAATCCGGGGATACTTCAGGTTTAGCCAAGCCGCTTGTTTGGCAGCGGAGGTAGCCGTTATATTTTCGGGCAAAGGTTGATGTTTAATACAGCAAAACCTCGGTTCTTATGGGTAAAGGAGATCGCCGCACGCGGCGCGGAAAAATCTTTCTAGGTACTTATGGCAAGTACCGCCCAAAGAAAAAAAAGAAGAAACAGACCGCGGTGAGTGCTGCAAAGTAACACAACAGGGCCCGTCCTCGAGGATGGGCCCTGTTGTTTAGGATTCACACCTCATAGCGACCCAGCTCTTCGCCCAGTTCGGTGGCAGCTAGATGCTGGCGGGCTGACTCGAGGTCGGCGTCGGTAAGTCCGGGGGGAAGGTGCACCAAGAGCAAGCGCCGAGCGCCAGCTTGTGCTGCTAGATAGGCGGCATCTTCTGGGGAGGTGTGTCCTGGGCCTTTTCCGGTGGCCTCATGCACCAGGATGTCAGCCCCGCGCCCTAGCTCGACGACAGCATCGGTGGGTTCGGTATCGCAGGAGTAAGCAATCACCTTACCGGTAGGCCGGTGTTCAAAGCGTAGCCCTACGGTAGGGACGGGATGTACCACGGGCCAGGCGCGTACGCGCCATCGGTCGTCCTCAAAGACTAAGGCACCTGCTTTATAGTCCACCTCGTGCCAATCGCGCGCTGGCAGGCCCTGCCAGCCTGACGTGTTATAGGTGTCGAAGCAACGCCGGGCTTGGTCGATCGCCGGTAGAATACCGTAAATCGCAATGGGTGTGCGGCGTCCCAAAAGCCAGATGCGCTCCATAAAGAGCGGAAATCCACTGTTGTGATCTGGGTGCTCATGGGTGAGGATAAGTGCAGTAAGGCGCACGGGGTCCAGTCCGGCGGCCAACATACGCTGGATCACGTCGCCGCCACAGTCAATCACGATCAGCGAGGCTTCGTCGGCCAAAGCGAGCATGGTGGTGGTGCGGTGAGGGTCGCTTACTGCCGCACCTGTACCCAGAAGATAGAGCGTAGGCATAACGGGGATTCCGATGGGTTCAATGGCGCGCTAATTAAAATAGCACGGCGCACGTTTTTTTGACGAGCGTCTTCCGTTCAAACTGCTGCAAAAAACCAGCCGATAAGCGCCCCGACTGCGATAATCCACGCTGGATGCAGCCTAAAGCGGAGTAGCAAGAAAGCGGCCGTCAGCGCCAAAATCCAGGCTTGAGGGTGGGTGAGCACGTGCATGCCTAAGCGTAGTGTTACGGCCGCCATAATGCCCAGCGAGGCCATGTTGGCCGCGTCCAGAAATGCAGCGCTCCAGCGCGCATGCCGCAGTCGGGGCACTAGCGGATTGACTACGCCTACCAGCACAAAGGCGGGCAAGAAAATGCCTACAGTGGCCACCACTGCACCTGGAAAGCCGGCCAGGACGTATCCGATGAAGGTAGCCGTGCTCAGCAGTGGGCCGGGCGTGAACTGGCCGATGGCAACGGCATCGAGCAGTTGGGCTTGTGTCAGCCAGCCATAGTCACGTACCAGGCCACCTTCTAGAAATGCAATCAGCGTATAGCCACTCCCGTAAAGCACAGCACCGACTTTTAGAAAAAACCAAAACAACTGAGGAAGCGATACAGCAGCTGCACTGCTTCCTAGAGCCAGAAGGCTGCTCATTGTAGTGTCGGCAGGGTGAATAAGCCCAGGACATCCATAAGGGACGACATCCACCCGCGCTTTACGCCAAAACCACAGGGTACCCAGCACAACACCCCCAATTAGCGCGGTAACCTCATCCAAGCCCAGAAGCACAGCGCCCACGACGGCTATGCCCAACATCCAAAGTCGCAAATGATATGCAGCTACTTTTCCCAGGCGCCATAAAGCGGCTAGGATGATGGCCAGCACCACAGGTTTGATACCGGCAAGAAAAGGGGCTGCAGCAGGCAACGAGCCGTAGTGTACGTACAGCCAGCCTAGCGCGGTTGTAATCAACGCAGCAGGAAGGATAAAACCGGCACCAGCAACAAGCAGTCCGGCTACGCCTCCACGCTCATAGCCGACATGCAGCATCATTTCGGTCGAATTGGGGCCTGGAATGAGGTTGGTGACCCCAAGCAAATCCAAAAAATGCTGACGGCTCATCCAACCGCGCCGTGTGACGACTTCGGTTTCCAGCAAGGCGATGTGCACAGCTGGTCCCCCAAAAGAAATCAGTCCCAGCTTTAGGCTTACGGTAGCCAGCTCTAGTAGTAGGGGCCGCTTTGATGTAGGCGAAGGCTCAGCCATGCGGGCTTTAGTGGGAACGGGTAACCGTGTAGTCCACCAAATCCATTAGAGCGCTACGGGCTTCACTGGGGGGGAACTGGGCCAAGATGGCACGAGCGTCGGCAGCAAGCGCCTCCATTTGCTGCCAGGCGTAATCTATACCACCGTAAGCTTCGGCAAAGCGTGCTACGGTGCGGATGTCTTGACGGCTTTTTTTCTTTTTGCGCACAATGCGCAAAATCTGTTGGCTTTCGGCAGCTGGCGCTACGCGCAAGGCATAGATGAGCGGCAACGTGAGTTTTTTCTCCTTCAGGTCGATGCCGATGGGTTTGCCAACATCGTCCATGCCGTAGTCGAACAGGTCATCCCGAATCTGAAAGGCTAGACCGAGCTTCTCGCCCATAATGTACATTTTGTCGATAATAGCTTCGTCACTAGTGGCACTGAGTGCGCCACATTTGGTGCAGGCTGCAATCAGCGAGGCGGTTTTGTCGCCAATGATGCGAAAGTAGGTGGCCTCGTCGATGTCTAAGCGGCGCGATTTTTCAATTTGGAGCAGCTCGCCTTCGCTCATGCGACGCACTGCATCGGAGAGGGCATAGAGCGTTGCGTAATCCTGATGCTCGAGTGCCAAAAGCAACCCACGGCTAAGTAAAAAGTCGCCAAAGAGCACAGCCACTTTGTTTTTCCAAATCGCATTGATCGAAAACATGCCCCTACGGCGTTCAGCGCCATCAACCACGTCGTCGTGCACCAGTGTAGCCGAGTGGAGCAGTTCAACCAATGCAGCAGCACGGTAGGAAGCTTCGGTGACGCCGCCGCAGAGCTTGGCCGATAAGAGTACCAGAAGGGGACGGATGCGTTTGCCTTTTTGGCGTAACAGATAGCGGGCTACATGATCCAACAGCGGCACAGAAGTACGCATCGACTCCCGGAAATACCGTTGGAAGTGCGCCAGTTCCTGAGCTACAGGGCGCTGGATGTCTTTGAGCGAAATCGTACGGTTTGTAGCACGCGAGGCGAGCATGCTTATCAGGGATCAAGTGGGGGGTTGCCGCTAAAACGACAACGGGTACTATAAGTTTGAGCCTTTTCGTTTTTTGCCTCAGGCCAGCTGCACACCTTTGCGTAAACCTCGTATTTTGTGCACACCCGCAACCGAGCCAGAGATCAACCATGCAGAAGTATTTTTCTTCGCGATTGGGTTTGCTTTTAAGCGTGTTGGGAATTGCAGTAGGGACGGGCAACATCTGGCGCTTCCCGCGCATTGTGGCACAAAATGGGGGAGACATAGGTGCTGGTGCGTTTTTGGTGGTTTGGGTAGTGTTCTTGTTTTTGTGGAGCATTCCGCTTATTGTGGCCGAATATGCTCTAGGTCAGAAAGGCCGCATGGGTGTTGTAGGCACGTTTTGGCGTGTTGGGGGGCGGTCGATGACGTGGTTGGGGGGATTTGTAGCATTGGTATCGACGGCCATCATGTGCTACTATGCGGTGGTAACGGGCTGGTGCTTATACTATGCCGGGGCAATGCTGGTGCGTCCGTTGCCGCATGCGTTGACCGAGGCTGAGCAGCTCTGGGAAAGCTTTCAGGCCGGCTTAGGTCCCGTGCTTTTACAAGCTGTGGCGCTAGGGTTAGCTGTAGGGGCGTTGTGGACGGGAGTTCGCGCTATTGAGCGTGTAAACCGTGTGCTTATGCCTACACTTTTGGGCATTTTGCTGCTGGCGCTAGTGCGGGCGCTAACGTTGGAAGGTTCGGGTGAAGGTTTACGCTACCTGTTTACGCCCCAGTGGGATCAGCTTGGGCAGCCTAGGCTGTGGCTAGAAGCGCTTACCCAAAATGCTTGGGATACTGGAGCGGGTTGGGGATTGATCTTAACCTATGCGGCTTACATGCGCCGCGAACACGGCGTGGTGAAAAATGCCTTCCTGACGGGAATGGGCAACAACACCGTCTCGCTTTTGGCTGCTATGACGATTTTTGGGACCGTGTTCGCCGTGCTCGGGGCTGAGCTTTCGCGAGCTCAGCTCCTAGAGGTGATGCGCTCAAGTGGGCCGGCCTCGACGGGGCTGACGTTTATTTGGCTACCCCAGCTGTTTGCCCGTCTACCTTTAGGAAAGGTGTTGGCCGTGTTGTTTTTTGTAGGACTTTCGTTTGCCGCATTTACCTCGTTGATTGCCATGGTGGAGTTGGCAGTACGGGTACTGATGGATTGGGGGATGGCACGGCCGCGGGCGTTGATCCTGGTAGGCAGTGTGGGTTGGTTGCTAGGGTTGCCCTCGGCTCTCAATGTGACGGTGCTAAGCAATCAGGATTTTGTGTGGGGTGTAGGGCTGATGCTTTCTGGTGCGTTTGTGGCCCTAGCCGTTGTGCGTTATGGACCGGCGCGGTTGCGGGCCGAGGTCATGGAAGGTGTAGCATGGGACTGGAGGTTGGGGCGGGGCTGGGATGTGCTGATGCGGTGGCTCGTGCCGCTAGAAGCGGTGGTGCTCTTAGGATGGTGGCTGTACCAGGCAGGGGTGGTGTATGCGCCAGAGCGGTGGTATGATCCGTTGGAGCCCTACTCGTTGATGACGTGCATTACGCAATGGGGACTGGCGCTCTTTGCGCTGTATGCGCTCAACGGCTGGATGGAGCGTCGCTTGTCGGGAGTGCGCTCGCTTGCGGAATCCTAAATCTTAAAGGCGTCATGCATCTGCTGCGCTTCATAGGACTGCTGGTATGGCCTCTGGTTGTGCAGGCGCAGGCCGTCAGCTTAGCCTTTCTTCAAACCCGAGCCGAAGCCACCAATTTTATAGAAACCACCCGCTACGAAGAAGTGCTGGCTTTCTTGGACGTCTTGGAAGCCAGCAGTTCGCGGATTCAGGTTACCACGTTTGGTTACACGACTGAAGGGCGTGCGCTGCCACTGGTTATTTATGGAAAGGTGGTAAACGCCACTGCCGATGCTGTGCAGGCTGCTTCAGCTCCTCTACGCGTGCTCATCTTAGCCAATATCCATGGGGGTGAAGTCGATGGCAAAGAAGCTGTCTTGATGCTGCTGCGCGCCTTGGCGGGAGGCCTATATGCAAGCTGGGCCGATTCGCTGGTACTGCTTGCGGTGCCTATCTACAATGCCGACGGAAACGAGCGCATTAGCCTTTATCACCGTCCAGGCCAAAACGGTCCGCTTGGCGGTGTGGGGCAACGTGCCAATGCGCAAGGCTACGATTTAAACCGGGACTTTATGAAAGCCGATGCGCCCGAAACGCGTGCCCTACTGCGCGTGCTGGTCCGCTACGATCCGCACGTGCTGGTCGACCTGCATACTACCAACGGCACCTATCACGCCTATCCGCTAACTTACGCACCGCCCTTGCATCCCTCAACCTCTCCTAACCTGACGGCGTATCTACGAAACGTTTGGCTTCCGGCCGTGACCGATACGCTTTGGACCCGGCGGCGTTGGAAGCTTTTTTACTACGGCAATCTCCCTTCGCCCGAAAGCACGCAGCCCCCGGGCTGGTACACCTTTGACCACCGCCCCCGCTTTAGTACCAACTATGCTGGCCTGCGGGGCATTCTGGGTGTGCTTGTGGAATCCTACGCCTATGCTTCGTTTGAAGCGCGTGTCGAAGCGACTTATGCCTTTTTGGAAGCGCTGCTCAACTTTGCCGCTGCACATGCGGGAACCCTCCGTCGACAGGTGGAACAGGCACGGGCTGTAGCACCGATTGGGCAACCCATAGCCTTGCGGGCCCAAATTGCAGCAGCTCCTAAGCCAGCCCTGATCTTGCTGGGAGCTGTAGACTCGCTACGTCACCCCTATACTGGAAAGTTGCTCTTGCAGCGCCGCGAAGTGGTTTTCCCCGAAATCTTGCCACTTTACGATCGCTTTGAAGCCACCGAAACGCTGCCGCTACCCCAGGGCTATTTGGTGCCACCTGGACTAGAGGTAGTACGTGACCGCTTGGAAGTACACGGCATTCCCTGCGTGCCGCTAGAAGCTGGGGCAACAGTGAACGCCGAAGTTTTTCGGGTGGACTCGGTGATAACGGCCGAGCGCCCTTATGAAGGGCATCAAGCGCAAGAAGTAACCGGACAGTATGAACGCCAGGTGCTAACCGTGGTCCCCGGTTCTTGCATGGTCCCCATTGAAGGGAAAACCGGGCGGCTGGCGGCCTTGTTGCTTGAGCCCCGTTCAGACGACGGCTTGGTTGCCTGGGGCCTGCTTCAAGATGTACTTGCTGCAGGGCAATGGTATCCCATTGCCCGGGTGGCCCGCCCCTGAGAACCTTCTGCCAAGCCGCTTTGTACTACAAAAGCACAAAATTGCAACGCATCCTTGAGTGCTATGTATCGCCTGACGCTTTGTTTGTTTGCCATTAGCCTACTTTGGATTGGAACGACGCAGGCCCAGACCACCGCCCAGGTTCAGCCTGCCACAGCGGATAAAATCCTTGAGGCCATTCGAAATAGCAACGCCGCGGTCAAAGTAGTGAATATCTGGGCTACTTGGTGCATCCCCTGCGTTGAGGAATTCCCATACTTCGTTAAACTGGCGCAGACCTTGGGTCCAGATAAGGTGGCGGTTTTCTTTGTTTCGGCAGACTTTGACGATGATGTGGCGTCGGTGCGTGCATTTTTGGCACAGCAGGGTGCAGCTTTTTCGTTTCTCAAGCAAGGATCTGATGATGCTTTTGTGCGCGCCTTTAGCCCGCAGTGGACTGGTGCGCTTCCGGCAACATTTTTGTACGATGCGTCCGGAAGGTTGCGGGACTTTTGGGAGGGCAAGACAACCTACGAAGACTTGGTCAAACGGGTAGAGGCGCTGTTGTAACATGAAGCTGTCTTATTTTTGGGTTGCTGTTGGCCTAGGACTTGGCGTGACAAGCGTGGCCTGGGCGCAGTTGCCGCTGGCCAGCCGTCCGATGCCTTCAGTGGATGGCGGCTCGGTTACACTGACCCAGCTGCAGGGCACGCGAGGACTGGTGATCGTGTTTTGGAGCAACCGCTGCCCCTGGGTGGACCGCTACGAGGCGCGATTAAACGAACTGGCGGAAACGTACAAAGGACAGGGCATCCGCTTCGTGCTGGTCAATGCCAACGACGCAGGGGCTTTCCCTCAGGAATCCCTAGAAGCTAGCGCGGCTCAGGCGCGTCGAAAAGGCTATGCACTGCCGTATGTGAGGGACGAAGGCAGTGCTTTGGCCCGGGCGTTGGGCGCCTCGCGCACGCCTGAAGTATTTGTATTTACGGCCCAAGGTCGCCTGCTCTATCGGGGTGCCATCGACGACAGCCCAGGAGATGCCGCTAACGTGCAGCAAGCGTACCTGCGAGAAGCGTTGGAAGCATTGCTGCAAGGGAAGCAGCCGGCCACCACCGAAACCAGTGCGTTTGGCTGCCTAATTCGCTTTGCAGAGAATGGACCGTAGTCTACAGCTGTCCATCTACGTAACGGGATAGGATTGCTATCGCAGCTTCCTCAATGGCTTCCCAGGGCACGTCTGCGCGACGTGTGAGGGTAACAAACTCGGGCAAGATGAGCACGTCCACCACGCCCTCAATGCCAAACAGTGCAGCGGCTAGGGGGTGGGTAGCGGCTGCCTCAGCCGATCGAAAAGCAAGCAACCCCTGCTCCAGAAAGCGTGCGCCTTGGGCTGTAAATTTCAGGCTGTTGGGATTAGGGGTCGGGTGACTCTGGATGCGGGTACCAGAAGTTTTTCTCCAGAATCGCATGACGCCTGTGGGTTTTAAATAAAACAAAAAGTGCAAACCCGTCGTGCCACAAGAGTTCCGGTATAAGATGAATACCTTTATGTCCTCCTCGAACCACTTAGGCCGCCTGCGGGCGCATCTACAATCGCTGGTAGACGATGTGCGCGAGTGGGTTGAACTGCGCTTAACCCTGGTTCAACTGGAGATTGAAGAGCGTATCGAAGCTCGCTTGCGTCAGCTTATGATGCGCCTGTTGGTGGTGGTGATTGCCGGCTTGGGAGTTGTCTTTGGGCTTGTTGCGTTAGCGCTGGCCTTGGGGAGCTGGCTAGGGCATCCGGGATGGGGATTTCTTTTGGTCGCTTTAGGATTAGGCTTTGTGGCCGCAGTGCTACAGGCGGTGCAGCGATACCTAGCCGCGGCGGAGCGCCACAACCTTGCGCCACAAGAGGCCGAAAGGCTCGCTTGAGTTATGGGCGGGTAGGCAAGGGCTCGTGGCAGGGAGGGGCTGTAGTGCCGTCGCAGCAGGGACGGCTCTCAAACTCCAGCGTCACGTGGCCAATGCCATAACGGTGCAGTAGCCGTTCTTTAAGCGATCGCTTGATCTGTTCCATGCGGGGCAGGTCTGCTTCGTCGATGACCACGTGGGCCTCAAAGGCTAAGTGATGCTCGTCGAGCTGCCAGATATGCACATGGTGCACGTCGCGCACTGGGGACATCTGTCGCAAATCTGCTGCGATATGCCCGGGATTTAGGTTTTCTGGGGTACCTTCCATAAGGATGTGCGTAGTCTGGCGTAGCAGCTTAAGACTCAGGTAAGCAATATATAGGGCAATACCAATGGTGATAACCGGGTCGATCCAGTACACGTCGAACAGCAGGATCGCTATGCCCCCTAGGATAACCGCCACCGACGAGACGGCATCCGATACAATATGCAGATAGGCACTTTGGATGTTCAGGCTATGTTGGGTATCGCGATGGAGTAAGACAGCGGTGAGCACGTTGGCCACTAGACCAATGATGGCCACAGTTAACATGAGCGAACCATCGATCACCTGAGGGATAAGCAATCGATCGATCGCTTCTTTGATAAGAAAAAGGGCAATAACTACTAGGGTGACCAGGTTGATAAATGCGCCAATGATTTCTGCGCGTCGGTAGCCGAACGTTTTGCGCGCATTGGGGCGCCGAAGCGTCAGTCGGCGGGCAGCGTAGCTAATGCCAAGCGAAGCAGTGTCGTTGAGGTTATGTACTGCATCACTCAGCAATGCTAGGCTTCCCGAAAGCAATCCGCCAATGATTTCGGCGACCGAGATCAGCAGGTTAAGGCTTATAGAAAGCACCAGGCGAAGCTGGCTGCCAGAGGTGTGCGCATGTAGGTGACCCATTGGAACCAAAGCTTCACAATTTAAAGACAAAACGTATCGCAAAAAGTTCGAGTTCCACGGGCTTATTCAGAAGATTCGGGGGCTGGGGTCGCAAATTCTTCGTAGGCTTCGCGTCGGATGGCAATGCCGGCTGCGGCCAGTTTTCCTTCGAGGTTTTCGTAGCCCCGGTCTAGGTGATAGACGCGCAGCACGTGCGTTTCGCCTTGGGCTACCAGGCCCGCCAGTACCAGCGAGACACTGCCCCGAAGATCCGTGCTCATCACATAGGCCCCTTGAAGCTGTTGCGGCCCCTGCAGATAGACGGTATCACCCTCGACACGGGCTTGAAGGCCCATGCGCATGAGCTCTGGAATATGCTTAAAGCGGTCGGGATAAATCGTATCGCGCACTCGGGCTGCGCCCTGGGCCTGGGAGAGCAAGACGGTCCACTGCGCTTGCAGGTCAGTGGGGAAGCCCGGGTACGGAGCTGTTTCGATTGTAACAGCCTGCAGTTGTTCCGGGACCGTGACGGCTACGGTGTTGCCATCAAAGGTAAATGCTGCGCCGGTTTGCCGAAAAGCTTCCAGAAAAGCCTCGCCCAGGTGGGCAGGTTCGGCCTGGGTCAGGTAAATCGTGTCGCCTGGGATGCCTGCCATGGCTGCGGCAATCATGAACGTCCCCAGCTCGATGCGGTCAGGGCAGTTGCGGAACGTGATAGGCCGAAGGTTTTCCACCCCTTCGACCTCAATTGTGCGTGTTCCCAGGCCTTCGATGCGCGCCCCCATTTGTTGCAAGGCTTGTCCAAAGACAACCACATCGGGCTCTAAAGCGGCATTTTCAATGCGCGAGGTGCCCCGAGCGGTAACAGCTCCCAGCAGCAGATTAACGGTTGCCCCAACGCTGGGTGGGTCTAGGCGAAAGCGTCCACCAAGGAGTCTACCCCCTGGAGCGCGCGCGACCACATAGCCTTGATCCAGTTCGATTTCTGCTCCAAAGGCCTTTAGCCCTTCGAGGTGTAGATTAACTGGCCGCGGTCCCCAGGCACATCCACCGGGCAGCGATACCCGGGCCTGGCCACACCGGCCCAGTAAGGCCCCTAGCATGTAGAACGAGGCCCGCATCTGCTTGACCAGCTCATAAGGAGCTTCGGGAAAGTCGATTCGACGGGCATCGATGCGGAGCACATGCTGCTGCGGGTCAAAATGCACCGAAGCACCAGCAATGCGCAGTACGTGCGAAAAAGTCGTAATGTCCCGTAAGTGGGGGATGTTTTCAAGCACAGTTTCCCCATCGGCCAAGATCGCTCCGGCCATAAGCATGAGGGCCGTATTTTTGGAGCCGCTAATGGGCAAACAGCCCCGCAGCCGATGCCCGCCTTCAATGACCAGTTTATCCATGATTCCCTGTCAAATGGTCTGTAGAAGATAATACAACAACTTCATGCTAAGAAGCGAGATGATGGAATCCATCGTCTGCAGGGAGCGTTTCCCGCAGCAGCGAGATTCGCTAAACGTTCTTCAGGGGCAATGTCTGGGCGACCGGTAATTTACCTTGACCACGCAGCCACAACGCCGATAGATGAGCGCGTGCTGGAAGCCATGCGCCCTTATCTGACGGAATGTTATGGCAATCCGTCGTCTGTGCACCAGCTTGGACGCCAGGCGCGTGTGGCCATCGAGGAGAGCCGGGCGCGGATTGCGGCACTGCTGGGTGCGGATCCATCGGAGATCATTTTTACCAGTGGGGGTACAGAGGCCGATAATTGGGCACTCCGGGGTACGTTGCAGGGCAAGCGGCGGCACCTGGTCACCTCCATGGCCGAGCACGAGGCGATCCTACGCACGGCTGAAGCCTTAGAAGCTGAGGGATACTTCGTAACGCGGCTGCGACCAAGCCCTGCCGGAACGGTTACCGCTGAGCAGGTAGCCTCGGCGATCACAGAGGAAACCGGCTTGGTTTCGATCATGCACACCAACAATGAGCTGGGCACCTACGCGCCCATAGAAGAGATTGCTGCCGTATGCCATGCCCGCGGCGTGCCTCTGCATTGCGATGCTGTGCAGGCTGTGGGGTTGCTTCCCGTGCGGGTCGATACGCTGGGTGTAGACCTGCTTTCTGCTTCGGCGCATAAGTTCTATGGTCCCAAGGGGGTAGGCTTTTTGTACGTGCGGCGGGGGATTGAACTGCGGCCGCTGCTTTGGGGAGGAAAGCAGGAGCAGGGTAGACGGGCAGGTACCGAGAACGTAGCCGCCATTGTGGGTATGGCTAGAGCTCTGGAACTGGCCATAGAAGAGCAAGCCGCACGCTTGGCACACCTTTATCGGCTACGACAGCGGTTGCTGCAACGGTTGGATGAGGCTTTGGGAGGAAGGTTTGTGTTGAATACCCCGCGCGATCCTCAGCAGGCTGCACCGCATGTGGTCAACATTGCTTTTCCCCCACAAGATGGGGATCCGGTCGATGGCGAGATGCTGCTGTTGAACTTAGATCTGGAAGGCGTGTGCGTGTCGTCAGGCTCGGCTTGCACAAGTGGTGCTCTCGAACCCAGCCATGTGTTGCAAGCGATTGGTCTACCTCGAGAAACGGCCAGTGCCGCTATCCGCTTTTCGATGGGCTATAAAAACACCGAGGAAGAAATCGACCGGGCCGTAGAAATTCTGACTGCTGTGCTGGAACGACTGTTGCGTGTGGGGCTAAAGCTATAGAAGGAATGCGCCGTAGACCGCAGAAAACAATTTTTGTATTTTAATACATGATCAAAAGCGCTTTCTTGAGACAAATCGAACACCCTTCCTATGGATACACTGCACACCCGCAGCCGCCGAGCGGTTGACGCCTTTATGACCCTGGAGCAATTCATTATCGATCAGCAAGGACGCTTTCCCCATTCTTCGGGAGCTTTTTCGCGGCTGCTTCGGGATATTAGCGTAGCTGCCAAAATCGTCAACCGCGACATTCGACGGGCTGGCTTGGTAGATATTTTTGGCACAACCGGCCAGGTTAATGTGCACGGTGAAGTGCAACAAAAGCTCGATGCCATGGCGCATGAAGAGTTTGTGCGTGCACTGCGCCGTGGGGGAGAGTGCTGTCTCATTGGCTCAGAAGAGCATGCTGAAGCCATTCCGCTGCGTCCTAACGGTGAAGGAGATGGGCGTTACATCGTGCTGTTGGATCCCTTGGATGGCTCCTCAAACGTGGACGTGAACGTATCGGTAGGCACGATTTTTAGCATCTATCGACTTCCTGACGACTGCGACACGCCTACGCTGGAGGCAGCGCTGCAACCGGGTACGCAGCAGGTTGCCGCTGGTTATGTGGTCTACGGCTCTTCTACGATGCTTGTCTACACCACTGGCGACGGGGTCAACGGTTTTACGCTAGATCCATCGATTGGCGAGTTTATCCTTTCGCACCCGAACATCTGTATTCCGAAAACCGGTACGATCTACTCGATTAACGAAGGCAATTTTAATTCTTTCGAGGAAGGGCTGCGGAGATTTATCCGGTGGGCCCAGGAAGAGGATCCAGAAACAGGCCGGCCCTTTTTGACGCGCTACATCGGATCGTTTGTGTCGGACTTTCACCGCAATTTGCTTAAGGGCGGCATCTACATGTATCCAGCCACCAAAAAGAATCCCGAAGGTAAGCTGCGTTTAATGTACGAGGCCAATCCCATGGCGTTCATTGTAGAGCAGGCAGGGGGACGGGCTTCTGATGGCCACCGTCGCATTTTAGAGATTGTGCCCCAGAAGCTGCACCAGCGCACGCCGCTGTTCATTGGGAGCGAAGCGCTCGTTTCAATGGTGGAGGCGTTTCTGCAAGGGCGACGTTAGGTTCTGAGATTGCTACCGTTGCCGAAGCTTTTCCCAGTTTTAAGATCTGGCTTTTCGATACCGCATGGAAGCCCTTCCTTTTTGACATAAGTTACTGCTGCTCTTGACTGGGCGCGTGCAATGCTGCGGCAGATCGCATAATTTTAGGCCGTTTAATGCCTATGCGGCAGGTTGCTATGAAGGCTTGGATAGTTTATGGACTTATGACACTGATTTCGGCTATGGGGACAGCGGCCCAGCCTGCGGAACGGCCGTTGCGCGTTTTGTGCATTGGTGCCCATCCTGACGACTGTGAGGTTAAAATGGGTGGTACAGCCGCGCTTTATGCGGCTATGGGGCATCAGGTGAAGTTTATTTCGGTCACCAATGGGGATGCTGGGCATTATGCCCAGGGGGGTGGGTTGCTGGCCGAGCGTCGCCGGGCTGAAGCCCAAGAAGCAGCTCGGCGGTTGGGCATTGCTGCCTATGAGGTGCTTGATTACCACGATGCTGAACTAGTCCCTTCGCTAGAAGTCCGCAAACAGCTCATTCGCAAGATTCGCGAGTGGCAGGCCGACTTGGTGTTTGCGCCACGGCCCAACGATTACCATCCTGATCATCGCTACACGGGCCAGCTGGTGCAGGATGCAGCCTATTTGGTCATGGTGCCCAACGTGGCTTCCGACGTGCCGGCCTTACGGCATAATCCGGTGTTTTTGTACCTAAGCGACCATTTTCAAAAGCCCAATCCCTTTACGCCGGATATTGCTGTGGCCATCGATGAGGTCGTGGGTCGTAAGCTGGAGGCGCTAGATGCGCATGTGTCGCAGTTTTACGAGTGGCTGCCCTGGATTGATGGACGCCTCGAGGAGGTGCCGGCCGATCCGGTGGCACGTCGGGAATGGCTGCGACAAGCCTGGTTAGAGCAGCCGCTTACAGACCACGTGCGTGCCGCGCTGGCCCGTTGGTATGGCCCTGAAACAGCTGCCCGCGTGCGTTACGCCGAAGCGTTTGAAATCTGCGAATACGGCCATCAGCCTACCGAAGCGGAAATTCGACGGCTATTTCCTATGCTAGGCCAACCGGTTGAGCAGCACTGAGTTAGTCGTTTGCAGCGGCCACCAGGGCCAGTGCGGCTGCCCCAAGGAGGCCTGCATCGGTTTGGTGCGAAAGCCGCAAGGCAATCGCTTCACGGGTTTGGCGATAGGCAAAGGTGTGCAACACGGTCCACAAGGTTTCGGCAAAAAGGGGGTAGGCTTGACTGACCGATCCACCTAGCACAAAGCGTGGGATATCGTAGGCGTAGAGGATGCTAAGCAGCGCTTGGCCTAGGTGGTAGCCTAGCTCTTCGAAAGCGGCACGAGCTGCGGCATCTCCCTGCAGCGCGCGGTGGTAGAGCACTTCACCGGGCGTCTGATGCTGTCGCAGAAAGAGCTGGCCGCTGCAATAATGCTCGAAAATGCCGTCTCGGTAAGGCATGGTGCCAAATTCGCCGGCGCCGCAATGCATGCCTGTAAACAGGCGACCGTCGATCATGACCCCGCCAGCAAAACCTGTTCCGATCACTAACCCAATAAACGTAGGCCAATCGCGCGCTTGGCCAAAGTAATGTTCCCCTAAGGCAAAACAGTTTGCATCGTTGTTGAGATAGACCGGCACGGCGTAGCGGTTCTGAAGTAGGTCGCGCAGCGGGACTTCTTGCCAGGAAGGGATATTTTGTACATCATAGACGATGCCGCGCGCTAAGTCGACTACGCTGGGTACGCCCACACCGATAGCGGTCACAGCAGGCGTCCACACGCGGTCGATCAAGGCGTAAAGGTGGGTTAGCACGGTATCGGCATCGGCCTGAGCAGGCACGCGGGTCTCGACCCGGGCTTCGAGTCCAGAGGCGCTTACGCGTCCGGCCCGCATGCGCGTGCCCCCTAAGTCCACACCAATGAGGCAGGCATCCGGAGGAATCATGACGATGGTGGGGTGGTAGTTTGGCGACGCAGCCGAATAGTCTTGTTTGGAATCAGCGGGCGTGCCCAGAACCCGATGCTGAGCACATAGCCCAGTGTCAGGTACAGAAAACACAGGCCGCCACGCAACCCAATGAAATCGCCTAAGGTCCCAATGATCAATGGGACTATAGCGCCCCCCACAATGCCGGTGATCAGAATCCCCGAAAAGGCGCCGTGGTGGGCCGCTATGGAGTTAAGTGCCAAGGAAAACACCACGGGCCACATGACCGAGGCAAACAGTCCGATTAAAGGAAACGCCCAACGGGCTAGCGGGCCGGGTCCAAAAAGAGCTGCAGTTAAGCAAACCAAGGCTGCACCGGTAAATAAGACCAGCACGCGGCGGCTGTCGAAGAGCTTGAGCAGGAGCAGCCCTGCAAGTGTTCCTACGGTCATAAAGCCCCAAAAGGCCGAAACAGCCTGAGCGCCAATGGTTTGGGGGTCGTAGTTATGGTAGCGTGAAAGGAATTCCGAGATCCAATTCGCCAGACCTTGCTCAGAGCCCACGTAAGCAAAAATGCCCAGAAAAAACAGCCACACGATGGGTTGGCGTAAAAGCTGGCGATAAACAGAGAGCGTTCCGGCCTGTTCTTCAGCTGTGCGCACCACATGAGGCAGGCGCACGGCCATAAAAATCGCCACCATAACCAGCGAGACCGCTGCGAGCACCCAGTATAGGGAAATCCAAGGGAGTTCGGGCGGCGTCAGGCGAGCCAGAACTTTGAGCCAGAACAGATCGGGCAGTTCAGGTTGGCTCAGGCTATGCACCAGGTAAGCATAGACCAAAGGACTAGCAAACGAGGCCAGCCCAAAGCAGAGCTGGCCTAACGTTGCGTTAAAGGCAAAGTGTTCTTCACCACCGGCTACACGCAGGAGCGGATTGATGGCTACCTGCAAGAGGGCCATGCCCGAGCCGATGAGAAAAAGCGAAGCGATGGCTATCGTGTAGGTTGGGGAAAGCGCCAGCAGTTGTGCACCTACGTAGGCAATCCCAAAACCGCCGATCATTGCTGGCTTTTCGCCCGTGCGTTCGATCAGAAACCCTGCCGGAATCGAAAAAAAGCCATAGGCAGCAAAAAAAGCAAACGGTAGCAGGGCCGCCAACCGCAAACTCAGTCCAAAGTCGTCGATGATCTCGGGGATAAGCGGCCCTATGATGTTGGTAAGGAATGAAATCACAAAAAACGTCAGCAAAATCAGGCCGACAAGCGCAGAGCTTCGGGGCATAGCAGTGCGATTAATGAACGTCGAAGGGCTCGGAGATGCCGTCGTGGTGGCTGTATTCCAGTTCTGAAGCCGCTTCTGCGTCCAAAAGCACGTGGGCAAAGCGGTGCAGTTGCACAATAGTAGCCGGGACCATAGCAGAAATAGGACCCTCCAGCATGGCGCGCACAGCACGTGCTTTGGCCTTGCCACTAGCCAAAAGCAAGAGCTTTCGGGCTTCCATGATGGTTCCGATGCCCATCGTAATTGCATAACGGGGTACTGCTTCTAGGCTGCCAAAAAAGCGCGCATTGGCCTGAATCGTTGCCCGCGACAGCGTCTTGATACGCGTGCGTGAACCTAGTGAAGACCCTGGTTCGTTGAAGGCTAGGTGTCCGTTAGGACCGATGCCTAGGATTTGTAAGTCGATGCCCCCGGCACGGCGGATTTGCTCTTCGTACCACTCGCAGTGAAACTCAATATCATCCACCATGCCATTAGGAATGTGCACATTAGAGGGGTTGATGTTGATGTGTTTAAAGAGGTTTTCCCACATGAAGTAGTGGTAGCTCTGCGGGTGGCTGGGGGGCAGGCCGACATACTCGTCTAGGTTAAAGGTGACCACTTTGGCAAAGTCCAGCTCTCCGCGCTGGTAGCCTTCGACAAGGCGCTGATAAAGCCCTAAAGGGGTACTTCCTGTAGCAAAGCCTAAGACACAATTGGGCTTGCGGCGCAGTTCGGTGGCCACAATTTCATAAGCGCGGTTGCTAAGCGCTTCGTAGTTCGGGAAGATTTCGACCAACATGGTGCGGTAAGACCTCGGGTTTAAGCTACATACAATCTCCATTGATTTCGCGCTGATAGGCAAGGCATGTTCTTTTATGGGAGCGTTCCCAAAATCAAGGCCTTTGAGAAGGTGATCGGTCTTATCTTGGAGAAACCGTTAGCGGGTCTTTCTGGTGCTATATTCACTTAGGAGAAGTTTGTCTGTTGGTCATGGTAAATCCTGTTGTTTTTGAAAGTATGCGCCGCTTGGCGCATGACCTGCGCCGCATTCGGGAAAAGCGTCGGCGTTCGCTGCAAGCAGTGCATAACGAGACTAAGATTGCCCTAGAGCTACTGCAGCATTTTGAGCGCACGGCGCTTTATGACCATGAGCGGTACAATCCTGTTTACTTACGCTCGTTTGCGCGAACCTATGCATCAGCGCTCGGTATTGATCCTGCGCAGGTGCTTGAGGCGCTGGAGCTCGCGCAGGAAGGGCTGTATCGTAACCAGTTGGCGGTGCAATACTTAGGGGAAGCGCCGCTTCCAGAAGAGGGGGGAACTATGCCGGAAGAAATTACGGCTATTACCCCAGAACGGCCTGCAGAGGTTGAAGAAGAAGCTTCTAGGACATCAGAGACCCCGGCGTTGCCACTTAGCGTAGGTCCTGGGGGATTAGAGCGGCTGGAGCGCCGGTCGCAGTGGCGTATAGGAGTGGTCATCGTGTTGCTACTGGCGGTAGTGATTGGCTTTTTGTGGTGGTGGTTACGTCCGTTGCCTGCGCCAGAGCCGCTCCCGTTGCCATCACCGGCTGTTGTGCCGGTGGATACTGGTAGGGCGGTATTGGTTCCGGAGACAACCGCTGCGGTGGCGTCTGCGCTGCGATGGGTGTTAGGAGATACGATTATCGCTTCCGTTATTGCAGCTTTCGACAAGGTAGATCCAATTCGCATCCGCGTCGACAATGACCTACGCAGGCCATACTGGATTGAACAAGGGGATACGCTACAGCTAAGCTTTACGCAGCGCATCATTTTAGAAGAACAGCTTAACGATATTCAACTGCTATTGGATGGCCACCCTTACCCAACGGATCGTCGGGATCTTCAAGGAAGGCTGGTGATCACGCGGGAGGGGTTACAAGCATACCTGGACTCATTAGCGCGATAAAGCATGCTATGGCCACTTCTATGCCTACGCTGTTCGATACGTCTGAGGCCCAGTTGATGGAAGCCACACAGGCGCTACTTCGGGCTGTGCGCAGTGGCTTGCCGGAGCAGCTTAGTTTGCGAGAAGCAACGGAGCTAGCAGCCCGCTTGCGTGCTGTGTTGCAGCAGCATGCGTATCGGTACTATGTACTTGACCGTCCGCTGATTCCTGATGCCGAATACGATGTGCTTTGGGCCGCGCTTGAGCGTCTGGAAGCCCGTTTCCCAGAGCTGGTGACGCCGGACTCGCCCACCCAGCGTGTGGGTGGACCACCCCTGGAGCGGTTTGAAAAGGTGCGCCATCCTGAGCCGCTGCTTTCGCTGAACAATGCTTTTCGTGAGGAAGACGTGCGGGCTTGGTACGAACGCTGTTGCCGCATGCTCGAAGAGCGGCTAGGTCGGCGTGTGCAACCAGCGCTTACAGCCGAGCTGAAAATTGACGGTTTAGCCATAGCGTTAACGTATACGCAGGGTGTGCTGACCATTGGGGCAACGCGAGGCGATGGGGTTGAAGGCGAAAACGTCACGCCCAACGTGCGCACCATCCCAGCCATTCCGCTCCGCATTCCGATAGATCCGGCCGTGGAACCTGTGCCGACGCGGCTGGAGGTCCGTGGTGAAGTATACATGCGGCGTAGCGACTTTGAACAACTCAACGAGCGATTGCTAGAGCGTGGCGAGCGACCTTTTGCCAATCCGCGCAATGCTGCGGCTGGAAGCGTGCGTCAGCTTAATCCACAAGTGACCGCGTCGCGGCCGCTAAACTTTTTTGCTTACGGCATCGGTCCGGTTGCAGGCGCTGCGGTCCCAGAGAGTCAATACGATGTGCTTCAGTGGTTACGGCGTTTGGGCTTCCCCGTAAATCCGCACGCGCAAAGGCTCAGTCACGTTGACGAAGCAATAGCCTATTGCCGACAGTGGACCGAAGCCCGTGACACCTTAGACTATGAAATCGACGGCGTGGTGCTCAAGATTGACCACCGACCGTACCAGGCACTTCTAGGTAACATTTCCAATGCGCCTCGCTGGGCTATCGCATACAAGTTTCCGGCCCGTGAGGCGACAACGCGCCTGCGCAACATTATCGTGAACGTGGGGCGCACCGGCGTCGTCAAGCCTGAAGCCGTGCTAGAGCCAGTGGAAATCGGTGGCGTGACCGTTTCGCAGGCCACGTTGCACAATGAGGACTATGTACGCAAGCGAGACATTCGAATTGGCGATTTGGTGGTGGTGATTCGTGCAGGCGACGTCATTCCTCAGGTGGTGCGGCCGGTTATTGAAGTGCGCACAGGTGCCGAAATACCCTGGCGCATGCCTGAGCGCTGTCCTTCATGTGGCAGTCCGCTGGTGCGCTTGCCCGGAGAAGTGGACTACTACTGCTTAGCTTCCGACTGTCCAGCCCAGTTTGTGCGGCTACTGGAGCACTTTGCCAGCCGGGATGCGATGGACATTGAAGGGTTGGGCAGCCGCGTTGCCCGCCAACTTGCCGCGTCGGGGTTTGTGCGGCGTCTGTCGGATCTCTACCAGCTGCGGTTGGAGGAGCTATTGCAGCTGGAGGGATTTGCCGAAACGCGTGCCCGCAACCTACTTGCAGCCATAGAGGCTTCCAAAAGACGACCGCTAAGCCGGCTGCTCTTTGGGCTGGGAATTCGGCATGTGGGCAAAACAACGGCTGAGCTGCTTGTGCAGCATGTAGACTCACTGGATGCCTTGGCCGCAGCTACAGTAGATCAGCTTGCAGCTATTGAAGGCATTGGGCCCGTTACGGCAGAAAGCATCGTAGACTGGTTTCGGGTTGAGGATAATCGAAAGCTTATCGAAGCATTCAAAACACTTGGCGTCAACACGCGGCGCCTTCCAGAAGAGGCGCCAGCGCAGCTTGCCGAAAGCCCGGTGCGCGGCAAAACGTTTGTCCTCACTGGAACATTGCCTACGCTAACACGCCACGAAGCTGAGGAGCTCATCAAAAAAGCTGGCGGACGCGTAGCCAGTAGCGTTAGTCGAAACACCGACTACGTGGTCGTAGGTGAAAATCCCGGCAGCAAGTACGACCGCGCCCGAGCACTCGGAATCCCTCTGCTCGACGAAGCAGGCCTACTACGGCTTCTAGGAAAATAATTGCTGCTAAGCTTAGGCAAGGGTATGGAACATGCCGATGAGTTACGTTGTAAAGCTAAATTCGTTATCTAAAAAGTTAAAGTGGGCAAGTTTTGAATTTGCCTGCATAAAGTAGGCCTATGTTGCGCTAAAGCTATAAAAAACGCTCCCGATACTGAAAATTACCCTAGTATACCAACTGAAGTATGGGAAGTACAGGTATGGGTGTACGTGCTGAGGATGTATGCCTGATGATGCAGCATGTCTGTAAAGCAGCCATTGCCCTTTTGCGGGAAAGCCAGCCGCTGAGCGAAGAGCTAAGCCTGGTGCAAACAGCAAAGCTGGTTGCGCTGCGGCGATCTTTGGAGGACATGGTGACCCTCTACAGAGCTTACGAAGAACAGGAGCAAAAGCGCCTGCACGCGTAAAATTGGGTGTGGACCACGTTTGACTTTTTTGTGCTTTTCGCTTACTTGCTGGCCTCGGTGCTGTTGGGGTTGTGGGCTGGCAGGCGTCAGCAGAGTGCCACAGATTACTTCCTGGGCAATCGATCGTTGCCCTGGGGGGCGGTTTGTCTTTCCGTAGTGGCCACTGAGACGAGCACGCTTACAGTTATTGGCATTCCCGCTGTGGCCTACGGAGGCAATCTGAGCTTTTGGAAGTTAACGTTGGGATATGTGCTGGGGCGGGTGCTGGTTAGCGTTTTGCTTTTGCCGCGCTACTATGAGCGGGCGCTGACGACAGCTTACGGTTATCTCGGCATGCGCTTTGGCGAGGGCATGCGCACAGCAGCTTCGCTGGTGTTTCTGGGGACGCGACTTTTAGCCGATGGCGTGCGGTTGTTTGCCACTGCTATTCCGATCAAAGTAATTGCCGATCAGCTGGGTCTTGCGACTTCATATCTAGAGATTATTCTTGTCGTGGCAGGAGTGACGGTGCTTTACACGCTGATTGGTGGACTGCGGGCTGTGGTTTGGCTCGACGTTATGCAGCTTTTCGTATACTTAGGGGGTGCATTGGCCACGCTCATCGTGCTTGGGCTTAACGCGCCGGACCAGTGGTGGTCGATGGCGGCGCAGGCCGGAAAAACCCAGCTCCTTGTGCCTGGGGCCGAGTTTAGTCCGCTGCGTTGGCTGACCGAGCCCTATGTGTTTGTGACGGCTGTCATCGGGGGGGCAGTGTTTTCAATGGCTTCGCATGGCACAGACCATCTTATGGTGCAGCGTCTGCTGGCCTGTCGAACGCTGCGTGACAGCCAAAAGGCTCTTATTGGCAGCGGCATTCTTGTCATGGGACAGTTTGCGCTGTTTTTGCTGGTAGGTTTGCTGCTTTGGGTGCACTATGGAGGGGCGAGCCCCCAAGAGCTAGGGCTTTCACGTACTGACGAAGTTTTTCCCCACTTCATCATTGAAGGGCTGCCCCCGGGCATTTCTGGTCTGCTGCTGGCGTCTATTTTGGCTGCTGCGATGAGCACGCTCTCTTCGTCGCTGAACGCGCTGGCTTCGTCGACGCTGTTTGATCTCTACGAACGCTGGCGGGGGCGGACGATGACGGAGCAACAGTCGCTGCGTGTTTCACGATGGCTCACATTAGGCTGGGCGCTGGTTTTTGTCGGATTTGCCAGCCTGTTTGAAAGCACCCAAAATCCAGTCGTTGAGCTGGGACTTTCGATTGCATCGTTTACTTATGGGGGGCTTTTGGGGGCATTTCTGCTAGGACGGTGGAACCCGAAGGTCTCACAGAGGCAGGCGATCGTAGCTTTTGTAGCTTCAGTGGGACTGATGGCATTGATTGTGCTGGGGGTATGGCTCCGTCCGGATGGTCAGATGGTCCTAGCTTGGAGACCAGATCCAGTCCGTATTGCTGCCGAAGGTTTGCGTAGCCTGGCTTGGCCTTGGTATACCCTTGTGGGCGCACTGCTCACGTTAGGTCTTGGATCCTTCCCGTTACTGCGGCATAGCTTCAAGCATTAGATGCTACCTGCCGATGCGCCTTAAAAAATACACGTCTGCGTTACACCAACGTTTCCGGATGCGGACGCCTGTGCAGCATTTAGCGTGGGGGCGAGAAGCAGAAGCTCGGAGCGAGCGACGGCGAGAGTGGATGATTAAGGCGGCCATTTGGCTGAGCTTAATCTTCCTGACAATGATTGCCTTCCCGCGCAAGGAGGTCTATCAGTTCACTGTACAAGTTGGAGAAGTCTGGCAGCATAATGACCTGGAAGCTCCCTTCGACTTTGCGCTTTATAAAGATGCTGCTCAGCTGGCCAACGAGCGGCGGCAGGTGATGCTGCAGACCCCGCCTTATTTTCGTGAGGTGCCTGATGCCCTTGCGCGCATGCAAATAAACCGGGATTCGGTGCGGCACCAACTTGAGCGCATTTTTACCGCTTATGTGCGCTACCATCGAAATATGGCCCAAGGGCGTTTGGAAATAGCCCAGGCCGATTCGCTGCGCTATCTGGAGCTGCGTCGCAATGCCCGCGTTAAGCTAACGCCCGAGCAATGGCGTTTATTGAGTGAAGATTATCTGGCCCATGCCTTGGGTAATGCCCCATCACGGCGATCACCATTGTATGCTCAGCTTCTTCAGGAAGCTTGGGCGTTTGGCGTGCAAGTGCTGCAGCTGGGCCTTATAGATGTACCCAGGGACAGCGTTTTGACCGAAGAACTTATCGTACGCAGCGAAGCCGAGCGCAGCGAACGCATTGTTCCGGTTAGTCGCGTTTTTGGACTTGATGAAGCCTATGCTGCCGCACGTGAGCACTTTACGCGGCAGTTTGAAGGCCGTGCAGAGCTGATCAACACGGCTGTAGCCTTTTTCCGGGCCATTTTGGTGCCTTCTTATGTGTATCTTCGCGCCGAAACATTGCATGCCTGGCAGGAGCGGCAGGCCCGCATTTCACCCACGTATGGGTTGGTTAAAGCCGGCGAGGTTATTGTGCAGCGCGGGCAAGTGATTACCGAAGACATCAAGCGCAAATTGACTTCACTGGAGCGGGCGCAGCAAGAACGAGGAGGGGCTGTTTTACTTTGGAAACGGGTACTTGGGCAATTGCTCCTTACGCTGGCGACCTATCTGTTTTTCTTTCTTTACTTGTTTTTGCTTCGCCGGCCGATTTTTGACAACAATGCGCAGGTTTTGCTGATTGCACTCATTTTTGCGGCCATTTTGGGACTTTATGCCATTGCCGTGCGGCTACCCACTTTGGCCATGTATGCAGTGCCGGTAGCGATTGCTTCGGTGCTTCTTACGGTGATCTTTGACTCTCGGGTGGCTTTGTTTGGGACGATCACGCTAGCTTTTATTGGGGGCCACTTGTTGAGTTACAATTTTGAGTTTGTGTTTGCTACAGTGTTTGCGGGTACGCTGGGCATTTTTAGCGTGCGCGACATTAAAAACCGCGGGCAGTTTTTCTTGAGTGCAGGCATGGTGTTTTTGGGATACTTGGTTGTCTTGGGGGCTTCGGCGCTTTGGCATCCGGCTGCCAGCGGACGGTTTTTGTCGGATCTTCTGCTGGTGGGACTCAACGCGATACTGCTGCTGCTGGCGTATCCTTTGCTGTGGGTGTTTGAACGGGCTTTTGATATTACCACAGACCTAACGCTGCTGGAGCTGTCCGATACCAACCGCCCGCTGCTGAAAGAGCTCAGCTTACGTGCACCGGGTACCTTCAACCATTCACTTCAGGTAGCTAACCTGGCCGAAGCTGCCGCAGCAGCTATCGGGGCCAATGCGCTTTTGGTTCGTGTAGGAGCGCTTTACCACGACATCGGCAAAATGGTCAAGCCCGAGTATTTTGTGGAAAATCAGCGGCCTGGCATGAATCCGCACGCGAACCTCAAGCCGCGGATGAGTGCGCTCATCATTGCTAGCCATGTCAAGGAAGGTCTAGAAATTGGCCGGCAATACGGGTTGCCACGACGCGTGTTGGATTTTATTCCTATGCACCACGGCACGTCGCGCATTGAGTATTTTTATCGAAAGGCCATAGAGCAAACAGGTGATCCTAATCTGCCCGACACCGAGTTTCGCTATCCTGGCCCAAAGCCGAACTCTAAGGAGACGGCCATTTTAATGCTGGCCGATTCGGTCGAGGCAGCCAGTCGCACGATTGAAGAGCCTACCCATAAGCGCTTGGAGGCACTCATTGAGCAAATCGTGCAGGCGCGCATCGAAGATGGGCAGCTGGACGACACAGACTTAACGTTCCAGGATTTGCGTCAAATTAAGCAGACGTTTTTACAAATGCTCTTGGCCATTTACCATATTCGCATTAAGTATCCGGGAGACGAAGCCGAAAGCTTAGAGCCCGATGCGGAAGCACTACGCACCTCGTCTGCTTCCCGAGGGGCTTGATCAGCTCACAAAAAGACGCTCGCGCAGGGCTTCAAGGGTTTCTGGGCTGATCTGATAGTCGAGTAGCACCAGGGAGCGGTTTGGTGGCGGGGAAAAGCGCCGCCGTCCTTGCGGGGTAGCCGCAAGCACATCTGCTTGTTCCAGCAGTGGCTTGAGGTGACGGTTATCGGTCTCGAGGGCTACAGCCAGCAGTTGTCCTCCAAACCCTGTCGTTACGCGCAACTCGGTGATGAGATGGGGTAAGGTGTCTGACTGGCGGGTAACGAGTCCTAATGTTTCGCGGGGGAGCATGCTGGCAATGCGCTCGAGTGCTTGAGGCTCCAGATAGGCCGTCAGGCCAATCCACTCTGCCTGCGGGAGCTGATGGCGGTGTCGGTGCAGCTCAGCATGTCGTGCCAGTACAATATCGGCATCGGGGTGGTGTGACAGTTCGGCAGGGGTAACCGGTTCGATAAGATCAGGAAAATGCGTCTCAAGCCGGGCGGCAAGCTGCTGGGCCAATTCTTGTGTCGGCGCTAGGCACAGCACTTTAGGGGTAGGGGAGGCTTTTTCTTCTTCAAGCAAGGCCAATTGCTCTTGAAAAAGGTAGTCCATTTCTTCAGCGCTAAGGCCCAGACTGATCAGTCGGCGCAGCGTGTCTTGCAGTAATGCTGCCCCTTGCTCCAGGCGCGCTTCTCGCGTAAGTGGCGTGTAGGTTTCTACAGTGTAGTGCCGGCCGGCATGGCCTCGAAGCAGTCCTTGCTGTTCCAGAAGCTGATAGGCCCGTCGTACAGTGTGAAACGAAACGCCTAGCTGCTGGGCCAGTTGCCGCGTGGAGGGAAGGGTTTCTCCGGGACGTAGCCGGCCGCTAGCAATGTGGTAGCGGAGTTGTGCTGCTAACTGCTCATGTACCGGCCGATGGGTGTCGCGATCAAGCGTAAACATTAGTCAAACTCACTGCACGACAAAAAATAATGGCAGCGGGGGCAGTGGTATTTGCACCGATGCGTTTCCAAGCGGTGGCCGCAGTTAGGACAGTAATTCCACCAATCGCCTGCGCCCGCAAGGGGCTTAGCTTCTGGCTTAGGCTCCGGGGGCTGTGGGGAAGGAGTGCGGGTTAGCTCCATAAAGCCTTGTTCTATAGAAATCTGTTTATAAACGACATTCTGCTGCAGCGGGTTCAGGGATACCTTGTGCATGAGGCGCTAACTTCCACGTCTTTTAGCCCATTCGTTGGCTTGCACCTTATCGCCAGTTGCTATAGCGTGTGGGGGGTTGTGAGGCAGTCGAGCAAGGGTCCGGCGCTACTTTCGGGACAGTCTGTTCGGCTTGGCCGTGCAGGGGGCAGTCGGTGCTGGGCTGGTTGAGGGTTTGGCGTCGCAATGCCTGGAGTACTTCCAGCAAGCGCTCTGTCTCAGGCCAGTCTGCGTCCCGTAGCGTCACCAGGTGTTCACCTAGGGCTAAGTGGGTGCGGTCGGTGTCGCGCCGCACTTCATAAAGGGGTTGGAGCAGGGCTGGGCGATCCCGGAGTACTTCCCAGAGGCTACGCAGCGCGACCCCTTCGCGCCCGCAGTGCATTTCGGCCAGCGTTTGGTGCAGCCAGTAGACGGTCCATGCTATAGCAAGGAGCGTGGCTAGAGGAAAACCAAGTACCAACCAGGGAATAAGCGGTCTGGCTTCGAGAGCCAGCACAAGCAGTCCGATGCTTAGGGCCACCAGACAGGTGGCCAGTGGCCGCATCAGCGCTGAGCGAAAAGCGCGCAGTTCAGGAAGCTGTGCAGGATGATAACGGCTATAGAAAACCTCCGACATGCGCTATAGGCATTTTTCCTTGTCGGCGGTGGTCGCCTGCCATTCTGGCTCAACGGGGGCGTCAGGCGCTAAGTAGGGGTACTTAAAGTGGCGTGGGGGAACAAAGGTCTCCTTAATGGCGCGTGGCGAGACCCAGCGGAGGAGGTTTAGATAAGAGCCGGCTTTATCGTTGGTGCCCGAGGCGCGTGCGCCGCCAAAAGGCTGTTGGGCTACGATAGCTCCTGTGGGTTTGTCGTTGATGTAGAAGTTTCCTGCAGCATCGGTTAGGCGTTCGGTGGCCAGCAAGATGGCTTGGCGATCTTGGGCAAAGATGGATCCCGTTAGGGCATAGGGCGAGGTGGTGTTGACGAGCTCCAAGGTTTCTTCGAAGCGGGCATCGGGGTAAACATAGACCGACACGACTGGCCCAAAAATTTCCTCGCACATGGTACGGTGTTTGGGATCGGCCACCTCAAGCACCGTAGGCTCAATGAAGTAGCCCTCGGCATCAGTATATCTGCCGCCAAAGAGCACTTTGACGTTAGGATTTTGCTTGGCTTCCTCGATGTAACTGACGATCTTGTCAAAGGCTTTTTTGTCAATGACCGCATTGATAAAGTTGGTAAAGTCCTCGACGGTGCCCATTTTGACCTCGCTAAGCTGGTCCAGAAGCGCACTGCGGATGCGTGGCCAGAGCGACTGAGGTAGGTAGACGCGCGAAGCTGCAGAGCATTTTTGCCCTTGATATTCAAAGCTGCCGCGGACAATAGCCGTAGCCACAGCCTCGGGATCGGCAGAAGCGTGGGCTACAATGAAATCTTTCCCTCCGGTCTCGCCTACAATGCGGGGATAGGTATGGTAACGATCGATGTTTTGTCCGATCGTGCGCCACATGCGGCGGAAGGTATCTGTGGAGCCGGTAAAGTGCAAGCCGGCTAGGTGGGGCGAAGCAAAGACCGTGTCGCCTACGTCAGGTCCATGGCCAGGCACCATGTTGATCACCCCAGGGGGGAGTCCGGCGGCTTCGAGGAGTTTATACAGGAAGTACGCGGAGTAGACAGCTGTGGTGGCAGGTTTCCAAACCACGGTGTTGCCCATCAGTGCGGGGGCGGTAGGCAAGTTGCCCTGTATGGAGGTAAAGTTGAATGGCGTTACGGCAAAGACAAAGCCTTCGAGCGGTCGGTATTCCATGCGATTCCAGACGCCCGATGCGTTGAGGGGCTGGTCCTGATAAATGCGGGCCATAAAGTAGACGTTGAACCGGAAAAAGTCGGCCAGTTCGCAGGCCGCATCGATTTCGGCCTGGTGTACGTTTTTACTTTGGCCCAGCATCGTGGCCGCGTTGAGCGTGTCGCGCCAGGGTCCGGAGAGCAGTTCTGCGGCTTTAAGGAAGATGGCCGCGCGTTCTGTCCAGGGCATGCGAGCCCAGTCTTGGCGCGCCTTGAGCGCCGCTTCAATTGCTTGTTGGGCTTCTTCAGGGCCGCCGAGGTGAACGGTGCCTAGCGTATGGGCTAGTTCATGCGGAGGGTGGAGTGTTTCAGTGCGTGTAGTGGCAAGTTCGCGTCCGCCAATAATTGGTTTGATTTCGACGGGGGTGTGTTTGAGTTCCTGTAAGCGCTTCTGGAGGGAGACGCGCTCTGGTGTACCAGGGGCGTAGCTACGTACCGGCTCGTTCGTAGGTGTGGGAGGAAAAAAGATGGCGTTATGCATAAGTCTTTGGCTTCTGGTTGATGGCGCATTTTACAATGCAAGGTGGAGCCTAAAGGCCCTGCCCTGCGTTGAAAGAACGCCCCGAGCGGAAAGGTTGTTTTCCTGTTGTAGGCAACTGCGCTCAAGGGTTACAAGTCCGGCAAGTGTTGCGTTGGGGCAACGGTCGGCCTAACTTTCTGATGGATCGGGGAGGTGGTGGAATCGGTAGACACACGGCACTTAAAATGCCGTGGGCCGCAAGGCCCGTACGGGTTCGAGTCCCGTCCTCCCCACAATGTGGTTGCTATGCTTTTAGGTTTAAGCTACGCAGGGCAGGTCGTAAAGATCGCAACATAGGGGAACGTAGATCTAAAGCCGGGCGTTTGGCTGGCTTTCAGAAAGAAGCCCTGGATTGCACATGAACGTTGAATTTGCGCACGTCACCCGTCCGGCCTCTCCTCGTCGGGCTGCGGTGGAAGCTGCTTTAGAAACGAAAAAGCAAGAGATGGCTGCGCATTTACAAGCGTTGCAGGAAGAAGTGCGTCAGCTTGGATATACTGTACGCGAAGCGCTCTTGGCGCATCCGCTTTTGGGTTTGGGTGCTGGCCTAGCTGCCGGTTTGGTTGTAGGGTGGCTTCTAGGGGGTGTGGGGCAGGGGCGGCGCAATACCTTACGTCGTGCCCATCGGGCTTTGGTTGAAGGCTACATAGAAGCGCTCCTGGCAGAAGGCCGCAAGGCCGCCCGGCAAGGACGCAATCCAGAGGCAGCCATACGGCAGGCGCTTCGTGAACGCGTGCCTGTCATTTTCGTCCAAGATGCGCAGCCGCGTACTCCTTTGTTGCGCAAGTTGGGCGGTGCTGCGTTTGGACTCTTGGGGGGCGCTGTCAGTGCAGCCGCCAGTCGGGTGCTAACAGAAGTGGTATTGCAGGCCTTTGAAGCGGCCGTTCCTGCTGCGTCGGCAACCGAAGACAGGCAAGACAGCTAGTCAATTCTTCACCTCAATCTCGGAAAAGGCGCGTGATTCTTTGGGCGAAGGGATTATAGTTTCTTGCTGAACCGCTTCCGAGGAACCAAGAATCACAAGGCGGCATGCGTATCGTATTTTTGGGACCGCCTGGCGCAGGCAAAGGCACGCAGGCGCAGCGACTGGCAGAAGCCTACGGTGCGCATCATATTTCCACGGGTGAACTTATCCGGGCGGCTATGGCCTCCAAAAGCCCCTTAGGGGAAAAAGCGCGCCCGTATATTGAAGAAGGGCTCTTGGTGCCTGATGACCTAGCTTGTGAACTGGCTGAAGCCGCGCTGGCTGAACATGGATATGATCGGTTTATCTTGGACGGCTTCCCACGCACGCTGGCTCAGGCTGCGTGGTTGGATGCACGTTTGCAACACCTGCACAAGCCCTTGCAAGTGGTGCTGAATCTGGTGGTGCCCGACGATGCCATTGTAGAGCGGCTTTCAAGGCGCCGCGTACACAAGCTCACTGGAGAAAATTATCATTTGGACTACAATCCGCCGCCACCGGACATTGACCCTGCGCTTATTGTGCAGCGGCCCGATGATCATCCAGAAGCTATTCGACACCGGCTTGAGGTCTATCGTGCAACCCATGAGCCCCTGGAGCAATACTACCAAAGGCAGGGTTTGCTGGTTGAGGTTAACGGGTTGGGGAGTATGGAAGAAGTATTTGAACGGCTAGTCACTGCCTTGAAGCAGCAAGGGATTTTGCATGCGTAAGGAGTGCATGGAACAGGCCCGTCGTGCAGTGAGCACTCATGTGGCTGAACTACGCCAGATGGTAGAAGCGGCTTTGCCGCAACTGGTGGACGAGCTGCGGGAGCCAGCTGAGCTGTATGCCCCAGTGCGTTATGTACTTTCTAGTAGCGGGAAACGCATGCGTCCGGTCCTGCTCATGCTGGCAGCCGAACTCTACGGTCGACCAGCCGCAACCGTGCTGCCGGCTGCTCTGGCTGTAGAAGTGTTCCATGCGTTTACCCTGGTGCATGACGACATTATGGATCATGCTGCAGCGCGCCGCGGCCGGCCCACCGTCCATGTGCGTTGGGATGAAGCCACGGCGCTTTTGTGTGGCGACTACCTCATGGGACTTTCCTACGCCTTACTGGGCCAGCTAGAGGGAGCTCCGCTGAGCCGTGTGCTCGCCTTGTATCACCGCATGGTGGAACGTCTTTGCGAAGGGCAGGCGCTCGATAAAGCCTTTGAGACGCGCTCGCACATCTCGGTAGCAGAGTACCTGCAAATGGTCGATGGTAAAACAAGTGCTTTGCTTGAGCTGTGCTTGCAGCTTGGAGGGCTGCTTGGGGGCGCATCGGCCAACGATTTAGCTACGCTTGAGCAATTAGGGCGCAACTTAGGACGGGCTTTCCAAATTCAAGATGACTTGTTGGATCTAACCGCAACTTCGGACCAGTGGGGTAAACCTATTGGGGCAGATCTGCTGGAAGGCAAAAAAACGTTCCCATTGCTGGCTGCGCTGGAACAAGCTGAAGCAGCGGAGCAGGCGTGGTTTTATGAGCGCTTGCAGCGTCGCTTCCGGCCTGAGGAAATCCCAGAAGCGCGTCAGCGCTTGGAACGCTTAGGAGGGTTGGAAGCTGCCCGACGTGCGGTTGCTGCCTACTTGGACGAAGCCCGGGCTGCACTGGCACAGTTGCCTAATGGCCTAGCTGCCGAAGCGTTGGCCTGGGTTTTGGAGGTGCTGGAACAGCGAAGTCATTGAATGACTACATCTTGTGCAATGATCGTACGTGAAGTGACCGTTAAAAATAGGGCTGGTCTGCATACGCGTCCCGCGTCGATGATTGTGCGCACCGCATCGCGGTTTAAATCGGATTTTTACATTGAGAAAGATGGCTATGAAATCAATGGCAAAAGTATCATTGGCGTAATGACCTTGGCTGCAGAACAAGGTGCCCGGCTAAAGCTTATCTTTGAAGGGGAAGACGAGCAGGAAGCAGCCGAGGCAATTGTCTCCCTGTTTGAGCAGGGGTTTGGCGAAGTTGAATAGGAGATCTGGCATGGAACCACAGCTGAGCACAGCATCTGAAGAACCACAAGAACGTGTTTTTCAGGGCATTCCGGCTGCCCCTGGCATTGCCATTGGGCCTGCGTATCTTTTCAATAAAGAGACGGTTGTGGTTGAGGCCCGTCCGCTTGCAGCGGAAGAAGTTGAGGTAGAACTTGAGCGCTTTGAACAAGCAGTTCAGCGTGCCGAGCGCGATCTGGATAAAATCAGTTCTGTGGCCCGAGAAAAACTGGGTGAAGAAAGTGCCTCGGTGTTTGAGGCGCAACGCCTCATGTTACGTGATCCGTCTGTATATGACCAAATTCGCGCGTTTATCGCAGCGCAGCGCTGCAATGCTGACTATGCTGTGGCCCATGTGCTTGATCAACACCTGAAGCGTCTTGAAGCTAGCAGCAGTGATTACCTACGTGAGCGCGTGGCCGACTTGATCGACGTTAAGGAGCGGCTGATTCGACATTTGCGCCGTGAAAAACTGCTCTCAGCGGTCGACCCCGAGCATATCATCGTAGCCGAAAATCTATCTGCTGCTGACGTTGTGCTTTTTAGCCGGCGTGGCATTCTAGGGTGCGCAACCGATCATGGAGGGCCTACGTCCCATGTGTCTATCATGGCGCGTGCCTTGGGTGTGCCTGCTGTGGTCAGCCTGCACGGTCTGTCGGACGCGATTCAGACCGGCGATTTGGTGATTCTGGATGGCCTTCAGGGGCGTGTAATTGTTAACCCCAAGCCAGCTACCTTGGCCCAGTATCAGACGCGTCAAGAACGCTATCGCCGGTTGCTTCAGGATCAGCAGTACCTGGTTCCCTTGCCTGCTGAGACGCTCGATGGACATCGCTTTACGCTGCGGGCTAATTTGGAGCTGGTCGAAGAACTAGATTTGCTGCAAAAATATGGCGCAGAAGGCATCGGTCTGTTCCGCACCGAGGTGCTGTTTCTCATGCGCGGCCCGCTGAACGTCTCTGAAGACTACCAGCTGCACCTGTATCGCCAGATTGTAGAGCGCGTTAAACCCGCGCCAACCACATTTCGACTGCTGGATCTTGGGGGCGACAAGATGCTACCGGTTGCCCATCGCGAGCATAACCCGTTTTTGGGTTGGCGTGGATTGCGCGTGCTGTTGGACAAGGCCGAGCTGCTTTTACCTCAGCTACGCGCCTTGTTGCGGGCCAGCGCCTACGGTCCTGTGCGGCTACTGGTACCTATGGTGACGACGTTGGATGAATTTCGTCAGTTTCTGGATGTGCTCCATGCAGTAAAGGCTGAACTGAGAGCTCAAGGTGAAGTTTTTGACGAAAGTGTTCCGGTGGGAATCATGGTGGAAGTGCCGGCTGTGGCTCTTATGGCCGATCTGTTTGCTGAAGAGGTGGACTTCTTTTCCATTGGTACCAATGACCTGACGCAGTATACGCTGGCTGTTGATCGCGGGAACGACCTGGTGGCACGTCGCTATGAGGCACTGCATCCAGCTGTACTCCGGCTAATTAAGGGAACCATCGATGCAGGTCATCGGCACGGCATTCCGGTAAGTCTATGTGGTGAGCTGGCCGGAGATCCGCAAGCTACGCCAATTCTGGCCGGGCTAGGACTGGATGAGTTTAGCGCAGCACCGCCTTACTTGCCGGAGGTTAAGCGTGTTATTCGTGCGATGCAGCTGAGCGAGGCGCAGGCCTTAGCTTCCCAAGCCCTTCAGGCACGAACGGCTGGAGAGGTTGTGGCACTGGTCAACACCTGGCTCCGCGAGCACGGGTGTGGTCTGCTACAGCATGTGCAGGCCGATGAAGCCCTGGCCAATGGGGATGCTTAAACCGAATACCGTGTAGTTGCAACCGATCTATAGATGTACCATGCGGCTCGAAACCATTCGTCGCATTGACCCTGAAGGCATGTACGATGCGATTCGTGAATTCCCAGAGCAGTGGCGCCGGGGGCGCATGCTGGCGCAAGCGCTAGACCCTGGCTTCACCATAGCAGGTAAAGATCACCTGGTGGTGGCCGGCATGGGAGGGTCCGCTATTGGTGGGGATTTACTGCGCACGCTGGTAGCTGATGCGGCGCCTATCCCGGTCACTGTGGTACGGCACTATCAGCTTCCGGCTTTTGTGAGTGCACGTTCGGTCGTTGTGGCTTCCAGCTACTCGGGCAATACCGAGGAAACGCTGGCTGCATTTGAAGCTGCTTTGGAGCGAAAAGCAACGGTGGTTTGTATTGCTTCGGGGGGTGAACTGCTGCGCCGCGCACAGGCTGCAAAGCTGCCCTATATCCAAATTCCCGGGGGGATGCAGCCCCGAGCCGCTTTGGGTTATTCGTTTACCGCGCTGCTTACGCTGGCAGAGCAGATTGGTCTCGTGCAACCCGATGAAGCCGCCTGGCAAGAAACGCAGGAACTGCTCGAGCAGCAGAGTGAGGTTTTGAGCGATCCTTCCGGAAACGACGCGCTGGAACTGGCCGAGGCGTTGCAAGACCGGCTGCCGCTGATTTACAGCAGCAGTGGCCTCATGGAGGCGGTTAACCTACGCTGGCGATGCCAAATCCAAGAAAATGCCAAGCGATTGGCTGCTGGCAATGTGTATCCCGAGCTCAACCACAACGAAATCATGGGCTGGGAGTATGCGGGTTCATTGCACAGCATGGTGGGGGTAATCGTACTGCGCGATCGCGAAGATCATCCGCGGGTGCAGCAGCGCATGGACGTAACGCGCGCGCTGATCTCAGACCGTGCAGGCTATTGGGCCGAGGTCCAAAGTCAAGGCGAAAGTCGCCTAGCACGCATGATGTCGCTGGTCAACCTAGGCGACTGGGTAAGCCTGTACCTAGCCGTGCTGCTGGGCATTGATCCTACGCCCGTACCACTGATTGGTCAGCTCAAAGAGACGCTAGCGCGCGTCTAACATAAACCGACCGAAGCCCCTGCCTGGCAGGGGCTTTTGCTGTTGAGGCAGCATTCGCTTCTGTGGTAACGAATGGCTATTTTAGAGTAAAGCTTCACTCGCCTTGGAGGCTCCATGAAGCGCCTGCTTCTGCTATTGCTTAGCATCGGTTTTGCACTACCACTCGAGGCCCAGCCCGAAAATCGTCCCAAGAACCTGATTTTGATGATCGCGGATGGGTGTGGGCCGGCGAGCATCACTATGGCCCGCGACTATGCCCGGGCAGTGCTGGGCCGCAAGGCGTTGGCCCTAGATGCCATTCAGGTAGGGGCCGTGCGCACGGCTTCAGCCTCTAGCCGAGTGACCGACTCGGCTGCTGGCGCTACAGCCTACGCTTGCGGCATCAAGACCTACAATGGGGCTTTGGCCGTCGATACGGCCGGGCAGCCGGTAGCTACCCTGCTGGAAGCAGCCAAAGCGCAGGGCATGGCTGTAGGTTTGGTCGCTACCAGTCGCATCACGCATGCAACGCCAGCCGCTTTTGCTGCTCATGTGCCGCAGCGGGCAATGGAAAGCGAAATTGCCTTGCAGATGCTAGCTCAAGGCATCGAGGTGCTCTTAGGGGGTGGGTGGGACTACTTCCTGCCCCCAGCCGAAGGAGGGCGCCGCACAGACGGACGCAACTTGCTGCGCGAGGCCGAGCAACAAGGATATCATATTGTGCGCCACCGTGCTGCACTGCGCCAGCCCCTACGGCCACCCGTACTCGGTCTGTTCGCTCAAGACCACCTGCCCTACGAGATCGATCGGGACACCACGCAAATTCCTTCATTGGCAGAAATGACCCAGCTGGCCATCGAGTTGCTTCGGCAGCATCCTAAGGGGTTTTTTTTGATGGTCGAAGGCAGTCGGATCGACCATGCTGGTCATGCTAACGATGCCGCTGCCCATGTGCGCGACGTATTGGCCTATGACGAAGCTGTAGCCGTAGCGCTCGACTTTGCCCAAAAAGATGGCCAGACGCTGGTGGTATCGGTCGCAGACCATGAAACTGGCGGACTTTCCTTGGGCCGTAACGTCGATGGTCAGGGTATCTATGCCTGGCATCCGGAGGTGCTGGCGCGCGTGCGCGCTTCCTATGAGCGCTTACTTCCTGCATTGCGGGACGCGGCAGCAAACCAAGAGGCGGTGCTGCGTGAACTGGCAGGAATCGACAGCCTAACTGCCCTTGAGCGTGCACTTCTGGATCAGGCGGCCGGCGACCCGGCCGCACTGCAGGCGGCGTTGACCGAGATCATCGGACGCCGAGCCGTAGTCGGCTGGACCAGCAATGGCCACACAGCAGTCGACGTCAACCTGTACGCTTACGGCCCAGGGGCTACGTCCCTTGTGGGTAGCTTCGAAAACGATGAGCTAGGGCGCCGCTTAGCTGCCCTTATGGGATTTGACCTACAAACGCTTACCCAGCAGTTGCGTCAAAAGCTGGTTGGGCAAAGCCATTAATCCCTTATGCGGCTTGAGGCAGCCACCTTTGTCGTTATCGACACTGAAACCACCGGCACTGGCTCCGACGACCGCATCATTGAGCTGGCAGCCGTGCGTCTTGAGGGCGGGCACATTGTGGATCACTTTAGCCGTCTGATTAACCCAGGCCGATCAGTACCTCTACCCATTACGCAGCTGACGGGAATTTCGACGGCCATGTTGGTGGGCCAACCTGCAGCAAAAGACGTACTGCCTGAATTTCTAGATTTTCTCGGAGACAGTGTGCTAGTGGCGCACAACATGGCTTTTGACCAGCGAATGCTTGAGCTTGAATTGCAGCGCATCGGACGTTCCTGGCCCTCTAATCCCACGCTCTGCACGCTTCGCTTAGCCCGCAGGTTGCTTCCGGGATTACCAAGGAAAGGCCTAGATGGGCTGGCAGCGTTTTTCCGGATCGACCCTGAAAGCCGTCACCGTGCCCTGGGTGACGCATTGCTAACAGCAAAGGTGCTGCGCCACCTCCTGGAAAGCGCTCAGCAGCAAGGCATTGAAACGCTCGAAGCGTTACTGGCTTTCCAGTATCAACCCTATCCCAAGCGTTGGCAGGATCCGCTAGCGTGGTTGCGTGCCGTAGTGCTTCCGCGCATCCCTGGCGAGCCAGGGGTCTATCTGTTTCGCGATGGACGTGGGCGCCTGCTCTACGTTGGCAAAGCACGCAACTTACAAGCACGCGTGCGGCAGTACTTTACGGGCATTGAAGCCCATCCGCCGCGACTACGCCAGCTTATGGCTGCCCTGCGCCATATTGACTGGCAAGCGACGCGTACCGAGCTGGAGGCGTTTCTGGAAGAATCGCACTTGATTAAAGCCCACCGTCCCCTTTTCAATCGTGCGCAACTTCGCTACCAAACGCGGCCTTTTTTGCGACTAGACATTACAAAGACCAAAGCCACGCTTGCCGTCACCACGTTTCTCATGGAAGACGGCGCGGTTTATTTCGGCCCACTAACCAGCCGGCGGCAGGCGTTGGCCTTGCTTGATGCGCTTGAAGCAACTTTTCAATTGCAGCGGCTCAATCCTAAAACCCTTCGAATAGACGACCGGGTTTGTCCAGGACATGCAGCGGGTGTGTGCACACAACCCTGTTGGGAGGCTATCCAACAAGGGGAGAGCTCAGCACTCGCTTGTCTGCAAGCGTTTTTATGGGGTAAGCACAACGGCCCCCTTCGGCTGTTGGAAGCGGCTATGCGCACAGCAGCTGCACATTTGGATTTTGAAGCCGCGGCACGTTATCGTGACCATTTGCGGATACTTGAGCAGGTCACGCAACGCCTGCGAGCGGTACCTGCGCTGGGACAACATGCCGTTGTGCTGGTTCAGGAAACCCCCAAGCGTCTAGCAGCTTGCTTGGTGTGTGGAGGCCGTCCGATAGCCATTCAAGCCTTTCCCTTACCTTTAGAAAAGGCGAGGTTTGAGACTTGGATAAAAGCCGCGCAGGCGACGCCGTTGCCAACAGGACCGGTCGGTTACGATAAGCGAGAAACCGAGATGATGCGCCTGTTGCACCACTGGCTTTGGCTGCATCGGGATCGCGGGATCACTGTCCCTTGGGATCCCGCAGAGCCCGAAGCGGTACGCTGGCAGCGTCTCCGTAAAAGCTTGCGCCAAGTAGCTCTAGGTCAGGCCCTGAGTCAAGCGCAAAACGTATCTAAAAAGCGCGCATAGTGCAGGGGTCTTGAAGATTACTTGCATTATGCTGAAAAAAAGCGGGGGTTTAGCGTTCTATTGTTGCGCTAGAAGGCGAAACCGTGCTTGTAGAGATACCGCGTGCAGTGCGCGATCTATCTCCGTTAGCGACGGTTGGTGCTCAACCTTCGTGGAACGATGGGTATGCTGTTGCGGTTGGAGCAAGCCGGAGGCATGCCTAAGTGCCTATATGGCTGAAGAAGTAGACGAAGTCGGAGCCTGTCTGGTCCCTACCAACGTAGCAGACATCCCCCAGGAGGCCACCTCGCCAGTGCGGATGTGCGTGGTTGACCTGGGAACGAATTCTTTTCATGCTGTTATCGTCGATGCGCTGCCCGGTACGTTTCGAGTTGTGGATCGCTTCAAGGAAATGGTGCAGCTGGGGGATGAGGGGTTCCAAACCCATCAGCTCAGTGAGGCCGCTGTAGCGCGAGCACTTCGGGCCCTAAAGCGTATCCGGTTGCTTGCCGAGGGGTGGGGGGCTACAGAATTCTTAGCTTGTGCCACCAGCGCCATTCGTGAAGCAGAAAACGGTGGGGATTTCCTGCAGCGCGTTCGCCATGAGATTGGGTTGCACGTGCGCGTCATCGATGGGCTTCAAGAGGCGCACTTGATCTACAAAGGGGTGCAGCGGGCGGTGCCGATGCCCGAGCCTACCTTGATTGTAGACATTGGTGGGGGATCTACGGAATGCATCATTGCGACCAGCACGCAAGCGCTCCATCTGTTTAGCCTAAAGCTGGGTGCTGCGCGCATGCGCCATCGTTTTATCACTACCGATCCAATCTCGGCCGAAGAGCTTCACGTCTTGCAAGCGTACTATCGCGAGCAGCTGGTGCCGGTTTATGCGGCCGCACGGCAGCATGGTGTGCGTGAGCTGGTGGGTTCCTCAGGTACCATGGAAAACCTGGCATCTGTTTGCGCCCGCATGCTAGGTGAGCGGCGGCGTTCCATCTATGAGCTAGCGTTTCCAGCCGAGGCCTTGCGTCGCGTAGCCCATCGCATCTTAGGAGCGTCGCGCCAAGAACGGCAGCGCATGCGTGGCATTGATGCCAAACGGCTAGATCAGATCGTGGCTGGTGCTGCATTGCTTGACGTGATGCTTGAAGATTTGGCCATTGAGCGCGTGCGCATTTCGCCGCATGCCCTGCGCGAAGGCATTGTGGTCGATTTTGTTGAACAAAATGCCCCACGACTGGCGCAGCTTACTGCGTTTGCTGATGTGCGGCGGCGCAGCGTCTATGAAATGGGCTGGCGATTCGATTGGGAGTACCGTCATGCCAGCCAGGTAGCGGCGCTGGCACTGCAATTGTTTGATGCGACGCGGACGCTGCACCAGCTTGCAGCCGCCGACCGGGAGTTGCTTGAATATGCAGCCTTGCTGCACGACATCGGCTACCACATTAGCCACCACAGCCATCACAAGCACGGGCTTTATCTCATCAAACATGCCGATCTGCGCGGCTTTACTTCAGAGGAGATTGCCATTCTGGCCAACGTGGTACGCTACCATCGAGGGAGTTTGCCGAAGCCTTCACATGCCGATTTTATGGCCCTCTCGCCTGCGGATCGGCAACGCGTGCGCATTCTGGCCGCATTGCTACGCCTGGCTGAAGGGCTCGACCGCAGTCATAATCAGAACGTACGCGCACTTCACGTACACCTTGAGCCTGATCGCTTGCGGCTTCACCTTGAAACCAAAAGTGATCCGGAACTGGAGATCTGGGGAGGGCAGCGCAGTGCCGATCTGTTCACCCAAACCTTTGGGTTGGCTGTGGAAGTAACGGCACAGGTCCAACAGCCCCTGCTGGAGACGCCTGCGGGGGCTTAACGTGATTTTTGCTGCCTGAGGCTTGCTGATCTGCTCGGGGTGCTCTAATTTGGCCGACTGTTTATTGCCCCGCAGTTTTTGCTGGCCCGCTATTATGCTAGCTCAGCTATTGTTTTTCCTGCTTGCCGTTACGGCTGTGGCCGCGGCGTTGGGCATGCTCATCGCCCGCAACCCGGTTTCCAGTGCGCTGTGGCTGGTACTTAACTTGTTTTGCATTGCAGGCTTGTATTTGACCCTGCAAGCGACTTTCCTGGGGGTGATTCAGGTGCTGATCTACGCCGGTGCCATCATGGTGCTGTTTCTGTTTGTGATTATGCTACTCAACCTGGAGGCGCTGCCGCGTCCGCGCGACATTGACTGGGGCAAAGTGCTCGCGTTTGTTGTGGTCATGATGGTGCTGGCCCAATTGGTTTATGTGGTAGCACTGGGATTGGATGTACTGCCAACGTTTACGCCTACGCCTGAGCAAGCAGCACTTACTGGCAGTGCGCAGGCACTTGGACGAGAGCTGCTTACGCGCTACATTATGCCGCTACAGGTCATTGGAATTTTGCTGCTGGCGGCAACCATTGGGGCTGTGATGCTGGCCAAGCGGCGTTTTGTGTGAAGACGCACCCAAAAGCCTATGGAAGTTACGCTGAACTGGTATCTCGCCTTGGGGGTTGTGCTATTCACGCTGGGTGTACTGGGCGTGCTTTTCCGGCGGAATGCTATTGTTATCCTCATGTCGGTTGAGTTGATGCTCAATGCCGTTAACCTAACGCTGGTGGCGCTGAGCCAAGCGATGGGCGATGTTTCAGGCCAGGTACTGGTGTTTTTTGTCATCGCGGTAGCAGCGGCCGAAGCCGCCGTTGGGCTGGCTATTGTGATTGCGTTGTTCCGTAAGAAAGTGACCGTCGACGTAGGCGCCTTTAACCTCTTTAAGTACTGAAAGTGCGCTGGATATGCATCCTACGCTACTTATTGGACTGATTTTGCTGCTGCCCTTGGCTGGAGCAGCCTTTAGTGGGCTAGGGGGATTAGCTTTCCCAGGGTTGAGGCGGTACAAAGTGCTGCTGGGCACCCTAGCTACGTTGGCGGTGGCGGTACCCTTTGGATTAGCGCTTTGGTTATTTATAACCTACAGCGGTGAGCCGCTGGTGGCGCGTTTTTTCACCTGGATGGCCGCTGGGGGTCTGGAGCTGGCCTTTCAGTACCGCATCGATGAGCTTTCGCTGGTGATGACGCTCATCGTCACGGGCGTCGGCGCGCTGATTCACCTCTATTCGATAGGCTACATGTACGAGGACCGGGGCTACTGGAGGTACTTCAGCTACCTGAACCTCTTCATCTTCATGATGCTCAACCTGGTCCTTGCCGACAACCTGGCGTTGCTTTTTTTGGGTTGGGAGGGGGTAGGCTTGTGCTCTTATTTGCTCATTGGCTTTTGGTACGAAGACTTTAAAAACAGCGAAGCGGCCAATAAAGCCTTTATCGTTAACCGGGTGGGGGATGCGGCCTTTTTGCTGGCGATGTTTTTGCTCTTTCGGGAAGCGGGCAGCCTTGACTTTGGAACGCTGCTTGCAGATCCCACAACGCTTCCGGCTGGTGTGGTCAGCGTGGCGGTGCTTTTGCTCTTTATTGGGGCAACAGGTAAAAGCGCACAAATTCCGCTTTTTGTGTGGCTACCTGATGCAATGGCGGGCCCCACGCCGGTTTCTGCGCTTATCCATGCCGCCACGATGGTTACCAGTGGACTGTACCTGTTTGCTCGCATTTCTCCCTTGGCTTTGGCGGCTCCGGGGATACTTATGGTTGTGGCTCTGGTAGGAGCGCTGACGGCCTTGATGGCGGCTACCATTGCGCTGACGCAGTACGACATCAAAAAAGTGCTGGCCTACTCTACCGTCTCGCAGCTGGGTTACATGTTCATGGCTGCTGGGGTAGGGGCATTTTTTGTGTCGATCTTTCATGTGCTCACCCATGCTTTCTTTAAGGCCTGTCTCTTTCTAGGTTCAGGGAGCGTCATTCACGCCATGCATCACGTCGAGCACGCGTTGCATGCCCGAGGGCATCACGGCCATCTTGATCCTCAGGATATGCGCAATATGGGGGGGCTGGGGCGTTTTATGCCAGCTACACGCACGACATACCTCATCGCTACGCTTGCTATAGCTGGCTTCCCGCTTACAGCTGGCTTTTTCTCCAAAGATGAGATTCTATTTAAAGCGTTTGAATACGGCTACAATGGCCACACCTATGCCTGGGTGGTTTGGGCGCTTGGCGTAGTGACGGCCTTGCTGACGGCGTTTTACATGATGCGTTCCTACGTACTGACGTTTGAGGGCGTGCCGCGTTGGCCTATGGCCGACCAAGTGCATCCGCACGAATCGCCAGCAACGATGACGCTGCCGCTCTGGATACTGGCGGCTTTGTCGCTGGTGGGCGGTTTTGTGGGACTCCCAAGCGTGATTGCACATGGCGAATGGAACCTGATTCATCACTATTTGGGCACTTCGGGCGGGGGACCTGTTGCCGAGCCCGCCTTGCATGCGCACGTGCCGCTAGCCGTTGAATGGGCCCTGATCGGGTTGGGTATTGGCATAGCGCTTATTGGGCTTTACTGGAGCTGGTCGGTTTATCGTCGCTATGGCCTGGCCTACGACGAGCGCCTGCGTCAGCGCTTGGGCACGCTCTATCAGCTTTGGGCAGCTAAGTACTACTGGGACGAGCTCTACGACCGAACGGTGGTGCAACCGCTGTTGCGCTTTGCCCGAAACGGACTGGCGGTCTTTGACCAGCGCATCATCGATGGGGCGGTCAACGGCACGGCACGCCTAATGGCGCAGCTGGGTCAGCGCGTGCGACACGTGCAAACAGGCGTGGTTCAGGCTTACGCAGTGGCGATTGTGTTGGGCGTAGCGCTGGTTTTGATGTTGATGCTGTTTGGCTAAGAGCAACTTGAGCTTCGACGCAAGCCGACTATGGGTTTCCCGTATCTAACCTCGATTGTTATTTTCCTCCCCCTTCTTGGAGCTTTGCTGATGCTGCCGATGCGCCACCTGGCGGCCATTCGGTGGACGGCGTTGCTCACGACGACCGTTACGTTTTTGCTGTCGCTGTTGCTCTATGCCGGGTTTGATCCCGCAGGCGATCCTGCGCAGCCCCAGCTTGCTGACCGCATCAGCGGCTGGTTCCCAGGGCTGGACATCCAGTACTATGTAGGTATCGATGGCCTAGGGCTATTGCTCATCCTGCTGACCACGCTGCTTGGGCCGGTGGTGGTGCTTTCGTCATGGAACTACATTGATCGCTATCAAAAAGGGTACTACGCGCTGCTGTTGGTGCTGCAAACCGGCATGACCGGGGTCTTTGCTGCTTACGATCTCCTCCTGTTTTACATCTTTTTTGAGCTGACGCTCATCCCGATGTACTTCATTATTGGCATTTGGGGAGGCGAAGACCGCATCTATGCGGCGGTTAAGTTTGTGCTCTACACGCTGGTGGGATCGCTTTTAATGCTGGTGGGCATTCTGTACTTGGGTTTTGCAGCTGGAGATGGGGTCAACGGCGGCGTATTTACCACGGATTACTTTAAAGTGCTGGCTTACTCTGTCCCATTGGCAGCACAAGGCTGGCTGTTTTTTGTATTTGCCTTAGCTTTTGCAATCAAAGTGCCGCTGTTTCCGCTGCATACCTGGTTGCCTGATGCACACGTGCAAGCGCCTACCGGCGGCTCGGTCATTCTAGCTGGTGTGCTGCTCAAGATGGGGACCTATGGTCTGGTGCGGTTTTGTTTGCCGTTTTTCCCGAATGCAGCGCAAGACTTTGCGCTTTGGATGGCTGTGCTGGCTGTTGTTGGGATTGTGTATGGTGCGCTGGTTTCCCGCGTGCAGGCCGATGCAAAAAAGCTGGTGGCCTATTCCTCGGTAAGCCACCTGGGATTTGTGGTACTAGGTATTTTTGCTTTTACTGTTGAGGCTTTGCAGGGCGCAATTATTCAGATGGTCAACCATGGCCTGTCGACAGGTGCCCTTTTCTTGCTGGTAGGCATGCTCTACGAGCGGCGGCATACACGGTTGATGGAGGAATTTGGCGGTATTGCACGCGTAATGCCGGTGTTTGCCTTTTTCTTGGTTTTTACAGCGTTGGCTTCGGCAGGCCTTCCGGGGCTGAATGGTTTTGTAGGCGAGTTCATGATACTGTTGGGTTCCCTGAAGAGCACTGTCATCGGCCATCCCGTTTTAATTGCTTTGGCAACTTCGGGGGTCATTTTGGCCGCTGTGTATTTGCTTTGGCTGCTTTACCGAACGTTGTTTGGGCCGATTCAAAAAGAAGTCAACCGTACGCTTAGCGATTTAAAGGCACGGGAGGTGTTGCTGCTGGCACCTCTGGCTGTGCTGATGCTCTGGATTGGGGTGGCACCTAAGCCATTTTTGACGCGGAGCGAACCCACGGCGCGCTTTCTGCTGGAGACAGTAGCACAAAAACGCCTAAGCGCTCTCCAGGAAGCCGAGCGTGGGGTAGAAAATGCAGCCCTAAACGGTTTCACCGATCATCAAAATGTCGTGCAGTAATCCTTAACGCATTATGGACACGCACTCTTGCAGGACGTGGAGCGGGCCAGCCTGTGTGCTGCGCCCGTTTCTTTTGGGCCTACTGCTTTGGGGCTTGCAGCCCGCACAGGCGCAGCAAGCGGTTTCCAACGCGCCTGAAGCCATTGAAGCAATCTCTGCAGCGGCAGTGCAGCCCGCTGATACATCAGCCCACGAAGCTCCTGGTGTAGCGCATGGGCCGCGGCCGCCTGTGTGGCTGGTGTTGCCTTTTGTGCTGCTTTTGGTGATGATTGCTACAGGGCCACTGTTTTATCCCCACCACTGGCATCATCACTATCCAAAGTATGCCGTAGGCCTTGGGCTATTGGTATCGTTATACTACATTGTGGCCTTGGGGTCTTTTACTACAGTGCTGCATGCCATAGAGGAATATCTTTCGTTTATTGCACTGGTCGCCTCGCTGTTTATTGCTGCCAGCGGCATTTACGTGAACATTAATGCCAAGGGCACGCCGCGTAATAACGTCATTTTGCTGTTTGTTGGATCGCTGGTGGCCAACCTGATTGCGACCACAGGGGCTGCCATGCTGTTTGTGCGGAGCTACATGCGGCTTAACAAAGGCCGCCTTAAGCCCTATCATATCATCTTTTTCATCTTTTTAGTAGCCAATGTGGGAGGGGCGTTAACGCCCATAGGTGATCCACCCCTATTTTTGGGCTTTTTGCGGGGTGTTCCATTTTTTTGGACGCTAGAGCATGTTTGGTTTGTTTGGCTGCCAACGGTTCTACTTATTCTAGCGGTGTTCTATGTGATTGATTCACGGAACAAGGCTGCCAGTCCTGATCCTGATCCTAACCAACCGCTTTTGCAAATTCGCGGTGCCAAAAACTTCCTTTGGGTGCTGGTGATTATTCTTTCGGTGTTTCTTGACCCGAATGTGTTTGACTGGGTGCCTGATTTGCGAGAGTTGTACCACCTTCCGATAGGCATTCGGGAGATGATCATGTTTTCAGTAGCGGTGCTGGCCTATAAGTTTGCTGATCGCGAGGCGCTGCAGAAAAATGCGTTTACGTTTGAGCCTATTCGCGAGGTAGGCTGGTTGTTTTTAGGTATTTTTGCTACGATGCAGCCAGCACTGCAGCTGATCAGCCTGTTTGCCTATGAACACGCTGAACAGCTTACTGTGGGCATGTTTTACTGGAGTGCTGGAATGCTTTCTAGCGTGCTCGACAATGCCCCGACCTATCTAAACTTTGTGGCAGCAGCCATGGGTAAGTTTGGCTTGGATGTGAACGTGCCGCAGCAAGTTAAAGCATTTGCCCTGCCCGAAATGGCCCATCCGGAGTCCTGGTTCTACTTGCAGGCGATTTCCATTGCTGCTGTCTTTTTTGGCGCTATGACCTATATTGGAAATGCGCCCAACTTTATGGTCAAGGCGATCGCTGAAGAAAACAAAGTTAGCATGCCTTCTTTTATGGGGTATGTGACGCGGTATTCGCTGCCGATACTGATTCCCATTTACTTTGTGATTTACGCTCTCTTTTACAGTGGGTGGTTTCCGTCGCTTGACGCCTGGGTTGAGCAGTTGATTCGATAGCGGAGGAGCTATGCCTTATGCTGAACCCCTAAGCCGCGAGGCTATTGAAGCGGCGCTGGCCGAGTTGAAAGGCTGGCGCTTTGCTGAAGACCGGCTGCAAAAAACGTACACGTTTGGCAGCTTCCGGGAAGCTGTGAGCTTTATTGTGCGCATCGCTTTCGAAGCGGAGCAGCAAAACCACCATCCCGAACTGCATAACGTGTACAATCGGGTAACCATTGCGCTTACAACGCATGCGGCAGGGAATCGCGTAACTGCACGCGACGTGGAGCTGGCACGGGCGATTGAGCGCATTGCCTGGGTCTAACTAAAAAGCGAGATCTACGATGGAGCTTCTGGAAGCGTACCGTATGCTTCCGGCCGACCTTATGGCGGCCTTACCGCTGGTGCTGACGACGGTCATAGGGCTAGTGCTTGTGGTTTGGGATGCGTTTCGTAATGATGCACCGCCTATCCCATGGGTAGCAGCTGCTGCGCTGGCACTAGGCTTCTTTTGGGAGCTGGGTAGCATCAGCCGTCCACCGGAAACGGCTTTCTACGGTCTCATTCGCGTAGGTGGCATGGCGTCGTTTGCCAATGCAGTCATTCTCGCCAGTGGGCTGCTGACTATCGTACTATCGGTGCCTTATTTGCGTCGGCTTCGGCACCTGCATGGCGAAATCTACGCGCTGATTTTGTTCGCTACGGTTGGTATGCTTGTTTTGGCTTCGGCCAATAACCTCATTTCGATCTTTGTGGGCCTGGAGACGATGTCGATCTGCCTGTACATTATGACAGGACTGGTCCGCGAAGATGTAGGTGCAGGCGAAGCCGCGCTGAAGTATTTTCTGCTGGGCGCTTTTTCTACGGGTTTCTTTCTCTACGGTATTGCCCTGCTTTACGGCGCTACCGGCACAATGTATCTGCCCCAGATGACGGCAAAACTGGCCGAGGGTGTGCATCCGGTTATGTTTTGGGCTGGGGTGGCGCTTTTGCTAGTGGGCTTTTTGTTTAAAGTAGGGGCAGTACCATTTCATATGTGGACGCCCGATGTTTACCAGGGCGCGCCGACGACGCTAACAGGCTATATGGCTGCTGCTTCTAAGGCTGCTGCCTTTGCTGCCCTAATGCTGGTCCTCGATGCAGCCCTGCCGGCCGAGCGCTGGCAACTTATGCTGGCGCTTGTAGCGCTGGTGACAATGGTTGCGGGCAACGTGCTGGCGCTGGTGCAGCAGAATGCCAAACGCATGCTGGCTTACTCGTCTATCGCCCATGCAGGTTACATCCTGGTCGGACTGGCTGCTGGAACGCCTGAAGGCTACGGGGGCGCTCTGTTCTACTTGCTCGTGTATGCGCTGATGAACATTGGGGCTTTTGGGGTGATGGCCTTTCTGGAATGGGATGGTAAGGTAGGTCGTGAGCAAACAATGGATTCTTTGGCCGGCATTGGCTACCGACGGCCCCTGCTGGGTGTGGCTATGGCCTTCTTTATGTTTAGCCTGACAGGTTTTCCGCCGCTGGCTGGGTTTATTGCCAAGTACGCGGTCTTTGCGCCAGCGATTAAAGCGGGCCTGACTTGGCTGGTTGTGGTAGGTGTACTGGCCAGTGTGCTATCGGCTTACTATTACCTGCGTCTAGTGTACATCTTTTGGATGAAGACGCCTGACGAGGCGCCTGAAGTCGTACGCCAACAGACGTTTTCCGTACCACCGGCCTCGCAGGCTGTACTTCTGGTGTGCGTGGTCTTGATCGTGCTCTTAGGTGTATTGCCCGGTTTACTGGAAGTGACCGCTTCGTTTTTCCCTACGCCGGCAGCTCCCCCGGCCGCTACGACCATGCTGCTGCCTTGAAGCTACTGCCGCACTGGAGGTGCTTCGTCAGCGAGCTTCTGAACGATAAAGAACTTGAGGTAACGCGTTTCGGGCATCGCTTCGAGCACGGGATGGTCGGGGGGTTGGCTCCCCCGATAGAGCAGGCGCAAGGCGCACCCTACGCGACGTGCACTGTAGTGCAGGATTTTGAAAAATTCTTCCTCATCTAGGGCTTGCGAGCAGGAAGCGGTAGCCAGGATGCCTCCAGGGGGGAGGAGCTGAAGCGCGTTGATGTTAATGCGTTGGTAAGCGCGCCGCGCTTCGTCCAAATGCCGTTTGCTTTTGGCAAAAGCAGGGGGGTCGAGCACGATGAGCTCGTAGGTTGCGCCACGGGCTACCAGTTCGCCTAGCCGATCGAGGGCGTTGGCCACGTCGAAGGTGAGCCGCGAAGGCTCAATCCCATTGCGCTGTGCGTTTTCTCGGGCACGGGCCATAGCCGCCTCGGAAATGTCGAGCAGGTGTACATGGGTAGCGCCGTAAACAGCAGCCATAAGCCCAAAGCCGCCATCGGCCGAAAATACATCCAGCACGCGCCGGCCGCGTGCCAAGCGGGCTACTATAGGCCGGTGCAGCCGCTGATCCAGGAAAAAACCTGTCTTTAGCCCCTCGAGTACATCGACGCTAAAGCGCACGCCTTCCTCGGTAATCTCCACAGGGCCAGTGTAGCGACCGCGCAAGATGCCGCGTTGCTGCGGCAAACCCTCTTTTTCTCGGAGGACGTTGTCGTTGCGTTCCACAATAGCCCGCGGGCGGAGCAGTTCTTCCAAAAGGTCTAGCAGCAGCTCGCGGTGCTGTTCCATACCGTAGCAAAGGCACGTCCATGTCAGCACGTCATCGTAGCGATCAACGATGGTGCCTGGCAGGCCGTCGCTTTCACTAAAAACAAGCCGGTAGTGTCTGCTGTCCCCAAAAGCAGCTTGCCGAAGGGATAGCGCCTGCCGAAGCCGTTGTCGGAAGAAGTCGGCGTTGATTGTAGCTGCAGGATCAGACGTAAGAAAACGAACCGCAATCTGTGAGTGTTCGTGGTAGAATCCCAAGCCATACACCGTGCCATCGGCAGCCGCAATTTCAACAACGTCACCGGTTTGCGGGCGGCCTTCGATGCGGTGAACCTGGTTCGCAAAAACCCACGGATAGCCGCGCCTAAGTAGCTTGTCTTTGCCTGCTTTAAGAACAACGCGCATGGGTTGAGATCCTTAGGATTCGGCTTGGCTAGGCCAATGGCAGGAGGGAACGGGCAGGCCGGCTGCCGGTTGGATGCGGCGTATGGCCACCCAAAGCGCCAGCCCTTTGGCTTGTTGCTACACGATCGTTTGTCCAAGGCCAACGTCAACGCAAAGACGCAACGCATGTTCGGCTTGATTCGGTATGCAGCGGGTTTGCTGCTTTTGCTTTGGAGCATTCCCGTTGCGGCGCAACAGCTAGCCAAGTACGGGGCCGATTTCTTAGCGGGGGGTGTAGGTGGGCGTGCATTGGGTATGGGTGGAGCGTACGTTGCTTTGGCAACAGATGTGGACGCCGTTTATTGGAATGCAGCTGGCCTTGCTGCGCTGGCCTATCCCGAGGGGTCCTACATGCATGCTGAGCGGTTTGCTGGTATTGTTTCGTTTGATTACGCAGCATTTGCCTGGCCGCTAAGCGCGCGTTCGACGCTGGGCGTGGCGCTTTTTCGCAGTGGCGTTAACGATATCAAAAATACGCTCAATGCCTGGGATCCGGTGCGCGACCGGCCCAGACCCAATGCGGAAGCCTTCATCGAGACGTTCTCAGCAGTCGACTATGCGTTCTTTTTCAGCTATGCACGCTTGCTGAGCAAAAACTGGGCCTGGGGGCTTTCGGCCAAAGTGGTGTACCGCGCTATTGGCGACTTTGCTGAAGCCTGGGGGTATAGCGTAGATGCTGCTGTCCGGTACCGTATTGGGCGTTTTGGACTGGGTCTAAACGTGCAGGATCTCTCCACAATGCTGCAAAGCTGGAGTATTAATCCAGACGCTTTTGCCCTGGAGACCATCAATCCCCAGACCGGCCAACCCTATACGTTTGCAGAAGCTTTTGGACAAGATTTGCCCAAAGGGGGAACCTACCTGGTATTGCCAGTGCTTCGCCTAGGCTCGGTTTATGAGCAACCCCTGGGGATGCATCGGCTAATGCTGGCAGCCGACGTGGACGTAGCCTTCGACGGGCAGCAGACTTATGCTTTCAACATAGGTGAGGTGTCTTTTCATCCGCGGCTGGGTGCCGAGTTTGCCTTTCGGGACGTGGTAGCGCTGCGGGCTGGAATTAACCGCATGACCTATTCAAAGCGCTTTGGTCTAGAGTTAACGCCTACCGTAGGCGCAGGCGTGCACTTTAGGCAGCTGCGCGTGGATTATAGCTTTGGAGATTTTGCCGGGTTGGCCTCCGATTTGGGTTTTGCCCACCGCCTTTCTGTGCGTTTTGTATTGGCCCGGGAAGGCTGGCTGCGACCTGAAGAATGAATAAAACCTCAAAAAGATGATACCGCCGCTGTATTGGAATGACGAAGCTTTTCGGGTAGAGCTGTTAGACCAGACGTTGCTGCCGGTTGAAGAGCGCTGGATTCCAATTGAAACGCCCGAGCAGATGGCCGAGGCGATTCGAAAGCTACGCGTACGCGGCGCGCCGGCGATCGGGATTGCGGCTTCCTATGGGGTAGTGCTGGCTTTGCGGGCGCCCGAAAGCCACGTCGAAATGGTCCGCAAAGCTATTGCGCTGCTGCGGCAGACGCGTCCTACAGCTGTAAACTTGTTTGGGGCGCTTCGGCGTATGGAAGCTGTTGCCGATGCTTATGCAACGGCCGATCGGCATACGCTGGCCCAGCGTTTACTGGCCGAAGCACGGGCTATCGAAAGCGAAGACCGAGAGGCTGGGCGCCGCTTAGGGGCTTATGGCCTAGAAGTGCTCAAAGAGGGCATGCGGGTGCTGACGCACTGCCACACGGGTGGGGTGGCTACTTCAGGGTATGGAACGGCTCTGGCCCCGTTCATCCTGGGTAAAGAACGGGGCATCCGGCTCGAAGCCTGGGTAGACGAAACGCGCCCTTTGCTGCAAGGCAGCCGCATCACCGCCTGGGAGCTTCAGAAGGCTGGTGTTCCGGCCACGCTGATTACAGATTCTATGGCGGCTCACGTCATGCAACGGGGATGGGTTGATGCCGTGATTGTGGGAGCCGACCGCATTGCGGCTAACGGCGATGTAGCCAATAAAATCGGCACCTATGGGCTAGCTGTGCTGGCCCGCGCGCATGGCATCCCGTTTTACGTATCCGCGCCTATATCGACGATTGATTTTGAGACGCCTTCTGGAGAAGCTATTGTAATCGAAGAGCGGGATCCTCGGGAGATTACGCATGGTTTTGGTCGGCAGACAGCGCCAGAAGGCATTCGGGTGTACAATCCAGCGTTCGACGTGACGCCAGCGTCTTTGATTACAGCCATCATCACGGATCAGGGAATTTTGCGGCCTCCGTATGCAGAAGCATTGCAGGCCCTCCGGGAGCGTTTGGACACCCCAATGGTAAGCAAAGCCTAAAACGGCCATGAAGCGGGCCAAAAGTAGCGATTGGATTGGACTGACCACCAGTCTTGTGGTACATGCCCTCGTATTGCTGTTGCTGGCGTTTACCAGCGTGCAACTTAACCCAGCACTGCCGCTTGGGTTTATTGAGGTGGAGTTAGGTCCTTGGGCGGAAGGACGTCCGGTGCAGCGTTCCGAACAGCCTCGCCCCAACGAGGCTGCACCGCAGCCGCAGCCCGAAACGCCGCGCCCAGAAGAGGCTGCATTGCCTGAGCGCGCACGTCCCGTTGAACTGCCCCGTCAAGCCCAACCTGTCCAGGACGAAGACCGGCTTCAGGAGCCGGAAGAGACCAAGGTTGCCCCAGAACGCCAAAATAACCCAGCTGAAGTTAAAAAACCGGAGCCTAGCGAAGCTGCCCGGCCTGTTACGCCGCAAGGAGGGGGACAGGCTGAAGGAACGGCTGGCGCAGCCACCGGTCGCCAAGGACAAGGTCAGCAAGACCAGCGCAGTGCGCCGTATTTGATTGAAGGGTTAGATCGCGCGCTGGTGCAAGCTCCGCTGCCTGTCTATGCCGAAAAAGTCAATGCCACCATTCGCGTGCGCATTGTAGTTGATCCTCAAGGCCGAATCATCCAGCGCATTCCACTCATCAAAGCGAATCCGGCGCTAGAGAAGGCCGTGATGGACGCCTTGGAGCGCTGGCGCTTTAACCCTCTACCCCCCGGCGTACCCCCAGAGAACCAAACCGGGGTGATTACCTTCCACTTCCGTTTGGAATAAAGGCGTAGAAACGGGGTTGTGGTCTTGTGTCGGAGATGCGCTTAGCTTGAATGCATGTGTTTGAGGCTTAGTAAAACCAAGGGCTTTTCATTTGTAGACGGGGGTGAGGACGGCGGCGGTCTAGGCGATGCAGACCGAGTTCAGCGGCCATGTGCAAGGCTTGAGCAAATTCGCTAGGGCTTAGGCGGCGGTTGAGTTCGGGAAAGGTACTGCGATCGACGCGACCGGCAGGGTAATACTGGTCCATAAGGTTAACGTAGGTGTTGGGTCCCAACTCTCGAGCAATCCAAGTTAAAATAGCCCGCGTTTCCTCTAGGCAGCCTGGCATGACCAAATGTCGGATGAGCAGGCCTCGGCGTGCAAGCCCTTCGTCATCAAGTACGAGATCGCCTACCTGCCGGTGCATTTCTTTAATGGCTGCGCGGGCATGCTCAGGATAGTCAGCCGCTTTCATGTAACGCTGGCTCAGGTCTGGACTCCAAAACTTAAAGTCCGGCATGTAGATATCCACAATGCCTTCAAGCAAGCGTAGACTTTCGAGGCTGTCGTAGGCGCTGGTATTGTAGACAATAGGTAACCGCAGTCCACGGGCTACAGCAATCGCGAGTGCTTCGATGACCTGTGGCACAACGTGCTCGGGGGTGACCAGATTGATGTTGTGGCAGCCAAGCGCCTGCAGTTCCAGCATCATGGCAGCAATGGCTTCTGGTGGATGCCCTGGAGGCGCTTTGTGGGGCTTAATGGCCTGACTGATTTCATAGTTTTGGCAAAATACGCAGCGCAGGTTGCAATGGGCAAAAAAGATGGTTCCCGAGCCATTCCAACCACGCAGGCAGTCTTCTTCGCCAAAATGCGGAAAGTAGCTGCTAACCAGCGCGTATCGGCCTGTTTTGCAGGCTGCGTAGCGATCTTCTAGCCGATTAACGCCACAGTCACGTGGGCAGGCCCGGCATTCGGCCAGCATGGCCAGAGCCTGCTCGACCCGATGTTGCCACTCGGGTGGGCTTAAATTCAGATAAGATGGCCAGCGTGACGGCATGGCGTCAAAGGCGACTTTCTTTTGGGAATGGTTATTGTATATTTAGGGCAGGGAACGAACAAAAAGTGAACAAAAAGTCTTAGAGCCCTAGCGCCTTTCTTGCTACTACATTGCTTCAAACTGTAAAAGCGTTCCCGTGTCGCGTCGCGTAGAGCTCGCTGCCTTACTGCTTATCGATGGCCTGATGTTTAGCCTGGCCTACGGGTTGCTTTATTTGGCCCGTTTTGAATGGCAGTGGTTTGGGCCACCGGTGTTGTATCCGGCCGCGTTTGGGTTTCCGATGTTATTGATGACGGCTTATTGGATGCTGCTGTTTGCCTTTTCGGGTCTGTATCGCGAGCGTTACGCCGACAGCCGGTTAGACGAGCTGGTGGCGCTGTTTAAGGTAGTGAGTGTAGGGGTATTGATTTTGGTCTTTGCGATTTTCATTGACACCTTGGAGCCAAGTTCCACGCGGGAGGCCATTTTCTTCTACTGGGCATCGGTATACGGGTTGGTGTCGGTAGGGCGATTGGGCGTGCGTACAGTCCAGAAGGTGCTTCGGGTGCATGGCTATGGTGTGCATCGGGCGCTTATTGTAGGGTGGGGTGATAAGGTCGAAGAGCTCTACCAAGAGGTTGCCCGCTATCCAGAGGCAGGGTTAAAAGTTGTGGGCGCAATTCGACTTGCTCGACCTGGCGAATCTTCAGCCCTCTTTGAAGCTGAAGGGGGTGACCCAACAGCTGTAGCTACGATGACAAGCACATCGGCCTGTACGATTGAAGCCTTGCCGCGGCTTATCGACGAGCTCAAGGTGGAAGATGTGCTGATTGCCTTGGAGGGGCGTGACCATGATGCGCTGCTTGAAGTGCTCCGGCTGTGCGATGGTAAGCCAGTCAAGCTGAAGCTGGTGCCGGACTTTTACACGCTTATTGGGGGTATGGCCCGCACGGAGCATATGTATGGTCTGCCCCTTATTGAAGTGCTGCCGGAACCCATGCCAGCTTGGGAGCAAAGCATGAAGCGTCTGATGGACGTGGCCGTTTCGCTGGTCGTGTTGGTGTTGGGGTTGCCGCTCTGGCTGGCGATCGGTTTGCTTATTCGCTTGACCTCTCCGGGTCCAGCAATCTACCGGCAGCAGCGCGTTGGGCAGCATGGCCGCATCTTTACGCTTTACAAGTTTCGCACCATGTATGTCGATGCCGAAGCGCGTACGGGGCCGGTTTGGGCAACCAAAGACGATCCGCGCATTACACCGATTGGTCGCTGGCTGCGCCGCACCCGACTGGATGAGGTGCCGCAGTTTTGGAACGTGCTCAAAGGCGATATGAGCCTGGTGGGTCCTCGGCCTGAGCGGCCGTTTTTTGTGGAGCAGCTAGCGCGAGAAATTCCACTCTACAACCGCCGTCACCGCGTCAAGCCTGGCATTACGGGATGGGCTCAGGTGCGCTGGAAATACGACAACAGCCTTGAAGACGTGCGCCAGAAGGTTAAGTTTGACCTGTTTTATATTGAGAACATGAGCCTGCGGATGGATTTAAAAATTCTTTTTCGGACAATTTATACCATGCTGGCAGGCAAAGGGCAGTGAATTAAAATGGCGGTTGTAGCAGAAATCGATCTCAAAGCGCTGTACCGGGCGCTTTTGCTGCCTCGGCTTATCGAGGAACGCATGCTGCGCTTGATTCGGCAGGGCAGGCTTTCGAAGTGGTTTAGTGGCTACGGCCAGGAAGCCATTGCTGTGGGGTGCACGTGGGCCCTGGAGGCGCGCGATTACATTCTCCCCATGCACCGCAACCTCGGGGTGTGGACGACCCGTGGCGTGCCGCTGCGCCCTCTGTTTTGCCAGCTCATGGGTCGAGACGGGGGGTTCACCAAAGGGCGAGATCGCACCTTTCACTTTGGACTGCCGGCTTATCGCATCATTGGGATGATTTCACATATGGCTGCCATGCTGCCTGTGGCTTGTGGGCTAGGACTGGCGGCCCGCCTTAAGCAAGAAGACTTTGTTGTTTTGGCCTTTACGGGCGAAGGGGGAACGCGCGAAGGAGACTTTCATGAGGCGCTTAACTTAGCGGCTGTGTGGAAGTTGCCCGTGATTTTTGTGGTGGAAAACAATGGCTACGGCCTATCGACGCCTGCACGCGAAGCCATTCCGGTGGAAAACGTAGCCGATGCTGCTGTAGGCTATGGTATGGTAGGCGCAGTGATTGATGGAAACGACGTACTGGCTGTCATCGAAGCGGTGCGTCGTGCTGCCGAGCGTGCCCGCGCGGGCGAAGGCCCTACGCTTTTGGAAATGAAGACTTTCCGCATGCGGGGACATGAGGAGGCCTCTGGCACGAAGTACGTCCCTAAAGCCTTACTGGAGCAGTGGCGCAAAAAAGACCCGATCGATCGTTTCGAAGCCTTGCTCGAGCAGGAAGGCGTTTTAAGCCGCGAGGAAAGGCAAGCGATTCGGGCGGAATTAGAGGCCGCCGTATGGGAGGCAACCGAGTTTGCGCTGGCGCAGCCTGAAGTGCAAAGCACACTTGAGCGTGAGCAGGCCGAGCTGTTTGCGCCGCCATTTTTGGCACTTCGAAAAGCCGAGCCTTCTGAGCGTGAGCTGCGCTTTGTCGATGCCATTTCTGAAGCCTTGCGCTTGGCTATGGAGCAAGACGAGCGGGTGCTTCTCATGGGCCAAGACATTGCTGAGTATGGGGGCGTGTTTAAAGTGACTGAAGGCTTTGTCGAGCGTTTTGGTAAGGAACGGGTGCGCAATACCCCGATTATTGAAAGCGGTGCGGTAGGAGCCGCTCTAGGGCTTGCGCTTGAAGGGTTTAAACCTGTAGTAGAAATCCAATACGCCGATTTTATTTCATGCGCCTTTAACCAGATCGTAAACAACTTGGCCACTACGCACTATCGCTGGGGGCAACCGGTGAACGTAACCATCCGGGCCCCGTTTGGGGGCGGTATTGGGGCTGGTCCTTTTCACTCTCAGTGCAAAGAAGCCTGGTTTTGTCATGTGCCTGGGTTAAAGGTAGTTGTGCCAGCTACGCCAGAAGATGCCAAAGGGTTACTCCTGACTGCCATTGAAGAACCCAATCCGGTTTTATTTTTCGAGCACAAGTTGCTTTATCGGGCCGTGTCGGGACTGGTACCGGAAGGCATCTATCATGTACCGCTAGGGCAAGCCCGGATTGTTCGCGCTGGCACGGATGCGACCATTGTAACCTATGGTGTTGGTGTACACTGGGCGCTAGAAGAAGCCGCTTGGTGGGCCGAGCGTGGCGTATCGCTGGAAGTAATCGACCTGCGCACCTTGGTGCCATGGGATCGAGAAACGGTCCTGGCTTCGGTGGCACGCACCGGACGCGTGTTGGTGCTGCACGAGGCGACGCGTACGGCTGGCTTTGGAGCCGAGCTTGCTGCTGAAATTGCCGAGGCTGGGTTTATGTGGCTTGATGCCCCCATCATGCGGGTAGCTGCTGCAGATTTGCCTGTGCCGTTTGCGCCAACCCTTGAAGCGCAGGTATTTTCTGCGCGGCCGCGGTTGCGCCCGGCCTTAGAGCAACTGCTTCGTTTTTAAGCTTTCAAGGCAGGATGTCAGCAATGCACAATATGCCCGAAGTGGGTCAGAGGGCTCCGGATTTTGAAGGGATTGACCAGCATGGTCGGAGGATTCGGTTACGTGATTTTCTAGGTAAAAAAGTAGCCCTGTACTTTTATCCAAAAGACGACACCCCAGGTTGTACCAAGCAGGCCTGCAGTTTGCGTGACGGATATGCAAGGCTACAAGCGGCTGGCATTGTGGTACTGGGCGTGTCGGCGGACGATGCCAGCAGCCACCGGCGTTTTGCAGAGAAGTACGGGTTGCCTTTCTCGCTTATTGCAGATCCAGAGGCAAACATCTGTCGGGCTTATGGGGTTTGGGGAGAGCGCACGCTGTATGGCCGTAAGTTTATGGGCATCCAGCGTACCACGTTTTTGATCGATGAGGCCGGTCTCGTTTACGCCATTATTCGTAGGCCTAAAGTAGCCCAACATGTCGACGAAGTCCTGCAGGGTTTTGGAGTTCAATGAACCCTAAGGTAAGCACCTTAAGCAAAGGCACTTTCATGCTTTCTTCATGATGCTGTAGGCTTGATCTTTATGAAGTAATCGTTATATCTTATATCTGAACCGGTTTAAAAGGTTTTTACATGAAGAAAACTGATCTGGGAAATGAAAAACTTATAGGAGGTAGCTATGCATCGATGGTTACGTCTATGGATTGGCCTATGGGGTTTGAGCTTTGGGGCGGTGCCGGTGCTTTTTGCACAGGAAGCGATTCCACTTGCGAATCCCAGTTTTGAGCAGGCTCCTGATGGCAGCACGCCGTGTGTGCGGGAAACGGACTGGGAGCGGATCCCAGGTTGGAATATGGATGCGCCTGCAGAGGACTCAGGGGTGTCCGAGAATACAAATGCTACGGATGGCACGTGTGCGGCCTGGCTAGCTAGTCGAGATCCGGCGATCTGGCAGCTCACAGATTACGTGATTCAAGAAAATGACGTCCTTACGCTTTATGTCGATCTACGCAATAGCTGGATGGCCTGGCTGGTTCAAATTGCCATTATTTATGAGTTCAATGGTGAGCGCCGGGTTGCTGCAGCCGATACGGTTGAGGTTTTCGATGTGATGGATACATATTCGGTTTCTTTTACAGCCAGCGAGCTTCCGGAGGCAATTGGTCACCGCGTTGGCGTTGCCATTGATAACATCGACAGTGACCCGAATACGTTTGTAGAGATTGATAACGTTCGGCTTTTCCGCTCAACGGCTACGGCCAGCGAAACTGTAGTTGGGCGACCGGAGGGATTGGTGCTTGAAGCTGGCTATCCCAATCCTTTTGGACGGCAGACCACCCTAGCGATCGCCTTGTCCCGTCCTACGCGTGTGCACTTGGCGGTATATGCTTTAACTGGCCAAGAAGTCGCGCGTTTGGTAGACGGCCTGCTTCCTGCCGGTAGGCATGAAGTTGTTTGGCGTCCGGGGCGGCTTTCAACTGGGGTGTATCTGGTGCGTTTGGAGGCCGATGGGGCCGTGCTCTCGCGTTTAGTGAGCTACAGGCCTTGAGCTGAGTGCACCTTGATTGGCTCCTGGGTTTTGAAATCACGAAGTTTGTAGCCTTGTAAAGCTAAATCAAACCTGCTATGATCCGTTATCGATTGCTGCTGTTGCGCCGTATGTTTTTGGGGCTGCTGATGGGGTGGGGGCTCTGGATCGTGTATCCCCCCTTATCGGTCTATGCCCAGCTTACGGTTTCTGGCCGGGTGACGTCGGCTGAAGATGGACAAGGTTTACCCGGCGTCAATGTAGTAGTTTCAGGCACCACTGTGGGTACGGCTACGGATTTGGATGGCCGCTATGTGCTCGTAGTGCCTTCGCCAAACGATACCCTGGTCTTTTCGTTTGTGGGCTTTGAGACAGCGGTTGTCCCTGTAGCCGGCCGTACAGTGATTCATGTCGAGCTGCGGCCTGCCGTGATTCTTGGCGAAGAGGTGGTCGTGATTGGCTATGGAACGCTCCGGCAGCGCGAAGTGGGCGGTGCAGTAACCACGGTCAATGCCGAAGAGCTTAACCCTATCGCCACGCTCTCTGTCAACCAAATGGTGCAAGGCAAGGTGCCGGGCTTAGACCTGCGGGTGCGGACAACGCAACCTGGGGGTGGGGTTTCTGTCAACGTGCGCGGGGCGATCTCGCCGCGAGGCAACAATACGCCGCTCTATGTGATCGATGGTGTGCCGATTACCGAGTATCGGCAGTCAGACCCTGGGCTTTATGACCGCGACCTAGGGTTCTACGGAGGTGTAGATCGGGATCCCCTGGCCTTTCTGAATCCGTCGGATATTGAATCGATTACTGTGCTTAAGGACGCCAGTGCTGCAGCAATCTACGGCTCGGCGGCTGCTAACGGTGTGGTCTTAATCACGACCAAGTCTGGTCGTGCAGGGGCTGTACGGGTAGATTATCGCGGCAGCTATACAGCCCAGCGCATGCAAGATTATTTTCCCCTTCTCAATGCACGTCAGTTCATGGAGGAGCAGCGGCGGCTTTCGTACGACCGCTACTTGTATGAAAATCAGCTACCGCCTTACGGTTCGCGTAATCCCAACAGTGTCCCACCATATACGCCGCTTTTCTCGGATACGGATATCCTAAATGCAGGCCGTGGGACCGACTGGATCGATTTGATTTCAGAAAACGGTCAGGTCATCGAACACAACATTGCAGTACGGGGGGGATCGCCCAATACGCAGTTTTATACCTCGTTTAACTTGCAGCTGAATGATGCTGTCCTCAAAAATTCGAACTTAAACCGCTACAGCTTGCGGCTGAACGTTGACCAAAACCTGTCTTCAGGCGTCCGCCTCAGGTTGCGTACGCAGGCCACGCGCTTGGAAGGTAACAATGCGTCGACAGGTGCGAATGCCGGGGGGCCAGAAAAGTTTAATATGATTCAAAATGCCATGACGTTTGCCCCTACGGTGCCTATTTACGACGAAAACGGCAATTTTACCAAGTCTTACTATCGCATTCAAATGAACCCGGCGGCCTTCCTGATCATCGACGACGATAGCCGGGTAACGTCTCTGTTTGCTGCACCGACCCTGGAAGTTGACCTGACAGACCAGTTGCAGCTGAATGTCGTTGGGCAGTACCAGGAAGAGACTACCTTGCGTGGATTTTATCTGCCGCGCACGGCTGATCATGACGTGTTGCCTGAAGGCATGGCGCAAAAAAGTACCAATAGCGTGCAAAACTACAGCGCCGAGTCCTACCTCACGTATACCGGCTCAGTTGGTCCTGGCGTATTGACAGCTGTTGCTGGTGCAGGCTACTACCGGGGAGGTACCGAGGGCAGTTTTATGCAGGGGGTTGGATTCTTTACAGATGCCTTCGGTTACAATAACATTGGTGTAAGCAGCGATAAGCTGCGCAGCATCATGAACTCTTGGAAGAGTGCGCGCACCAAGCTCTCGCAATTTGCCCGGATCAACTATGCCCTGCAGGATCGCTATGTGCTGACGTTGGTTGCGCGTCGGGATGGATCGAGCATCTTCTCGGAAAACCACAAGTGGGGCTTTTTCCCTGGCGTATCGTTTGCTTGGCTGCTTTCGGACGAGCCGTTCCTGCGCAACGTAGCGAGCCTCTCGCAGCTTAAGTTACGCTTAAGCTATGGTGAGGCCGGAAACGAAAGTGTACTCAGCGGCAACACCCTGCAGCTCTACACCACGGGCTATCCGTTTGTCATTGGTTCTACAGAATACAACGGCGTAGCCGTTTCTCAGGTCGCTAACCCTAACCTTAAATGGGAGACCGTGCAAACCTTCAACGTAGGGTTGGACTTTGGGCTTTGGCGCTACCGCGTGCGCGGCTCACTGGATGTTTTTGTTAAGACGGCGCGAGACCTACTGGACTTTAACCCGCTGCCTGTAAATAACCCGGTAGGTCGCCTGGCCGATAACGTGGGATCTACGCGAAGCCGTGGCTTTGAATTGGCGCTGCATACGGAAAACTTGAGCAGCAGCCAGCTTCGCTGGAATACAGACCTTACGCTGGCTTACTACAAGAGCTACTGGGTAGAACGCAACCCACGCGTGCCGCTTCCGCCCTACATCGGCGAACATGACCCGCTGGATGCGCTCTACGGCTGGCAGACCGCAGGCATTATTCGAAAGCCAGAGGACCGTCCAGCCTACATGCCTAATGCGAATTTGGGCAACCTGATCTTTGTGGACCAAAACAACGATGGGGTGCTTAATGAGCAGGACGTGGTCTTGTTGGGCAACACCACGCCCCGTTGGCAGCTTGGTCTAAACAACACGATCTCTCTAGGAAATTTTGATGTCAACGTGTTTGTCTATGGCTACCTGGGCTTTAAGCGCTACAACAACTTTGCGCCCAGCGTAGACGCGATTTCGCAGGTGACTACCCCCATGAACACCACCATCTACGCGCGGGACATTTGGTCAACCACAAAGCCTGAAGGGACCCGCCCAGGTGTAGCTGCAAACCCCTATGCCACGAATAATCCCACAGGGAATACCGATTTTGACTTGCACGATGCTAGTTTCCTGCGCCTAAAAAGCATTACCCTGGGCTATACGATCCCGTCGCGTTGGCTAGGTGGCGTGGCTTCGTCAGTGCGTCAGGCACGACTCTTTATAGACGTGCAAAACCTGGGTGTGCTCACCAACTATCCAGGGTTTGATCCAGAATATACCGAGCCCAACCCGTATCCTAAGTACACCAGTATTACGGTTGGACTGGAGCTAGGGTTTTAAACTGTGAAGCTAAACGATCAGGATTGCTATGAAATGCCAACGTTTTGTCCGTATAGCATGCGCTGTAGCCTGGCTGGGTCTAGCAGGGGGGATGCTACTGGGGTGCTCTGATTTGCTTGAGCCCGAAGTCTACAGCGAGCTCACGCCCCAAACCTTCTTCTCCTCAGAGGCCGATTTTAATAGCGCCGTTATTGCAATCTACAATGCGTTCTCTACAGACTGGGGTAATCTCGACCAGGGCGATGGTCAATGGTACGCGGCACTCTACAATCACGACCGCAAAACCTACTGGGCTCGTAGCGAAATTACCACCGATGAGTATGCTACGGGATGGGACCCTACGTTTACTACATTTGCCTGGGGGCCAGCAACATTTAGCGGTGTGGAGGCCTCAGACTACATGAAAATCCGCTACGTTGCTCGAGCAACCGATGTAATCGATAAAATTCAAAAGTCTTCGGCAAACGTTCCAGAGCACATTAAAGCCCGTTATATTGCCGAGACCAAGGTGCTTCGGGCATGGCTGATGTACATTCTCTACGACTTTTTTGGCCCTGTGAACGTTAAGCTTGATCCAGCAACGCTCTACAGCACCGAAATTACACCGCGACCTTCGAAGGAAGAATACGTGGCCGCGATCGAGCGGGATTTGCAAGAGGCCATTCCGCATCTGCCCGATAAGTATAATAACGATCCGGCCAACTGGGGGCGCGTCAGTAAAGGTGTTGCCCGCATGCTGCTTCTGCGGCTCTATATGCACGAAAAGCGCTGGGCTGAAGCAGAAAATGTGGCTCGAGAAATAATGAACATGGGCTATACGCTGATGCCCGACTACACGCAAATTTGTGAAGAGCGTAATCCTGAGCTCATCTATGCGGTTCCGGCCGACGCGTCGTCGCCTAACTGGTACTGGATGGAAATTCTACCCAACGACTTTGCTTCAGCTCAGGTAGGCGATCGAACGATTACCGGCCCCCAAGGATGGGGCGGCTTTTGGATGCCCTGGAGTTTCTATGATCAGTTTGAAGAGAATGACAAGCGACGCCAAACCCTTTTGAGTAGCTATACCAACATTCGCGGCACCGTCGTTACCCGTCAGCGCATGCGGGGGGCGATCCCGCTCAAGTGCATTGGCAACCTGGGGACCTCGGCCGGTGCAGAAATCGACTGGCCGGTTTTTCGCTATGCCGAAGTGCTGCTATCGCTGGCTGAAGCCATTAACGAGCAACGTGGGCCTGCTGAAGCGCTGCAGTATGTGAACATGGTGCGGCAACGGGCTGGACTGGCGCCGTGGACTACGGCTGAAATTACCTCCCGGGAGCAGTTGCGCGACTCACTGCTGGTGGAACGGGGCCGCGAGCTTTATAGCGAAGGCGTTCGTCGCCAGGACCTAATCCGCCACGGTAAGTTTGTCGAATACGCACGGCTTCGGGGTATCAACGCGCAACCGCACCACGTGCTTTTCCCCATCCCACTATTTGTCATTGAACAGGGCGGAGGGGTTGTCGAGCAGAATCCAGGATACTGATGGGTAGCAGGAAAATCAGTGGCGTGCTCGGGTGGATGCTCCTATGCCTAGCCAGTACCACCCGAGCACAGCCATTTTATTTCGGGCATGACCTTTCTTACGCCAATCAAATGGAGGACTGCGGCGCTGTTTTTAAAGAAAACAGCGTGCCTAAAGACGTGTATCAAATTTTTGCCGATCACGGGACCAACCTAGTCCGACTACGGCTTTGGGTTGAGCCGTCTTGGCAACAGGCACTACCCCAACCCTCTGGCGTCAAGCCGCAGTACAGCGATCTGGACGACGTGCGCCAGGCCATCCGCCGCGCGCGCACGTTTGGCATGCAGGTGTTGTTGGCCTTGCACTACTCAGACTTTTGGGCCGACCCAGGACGCCAGGTCATCCCTGCGCGCTGGCGCGCGGTTGCTTACAACCTCAACGCCCTAAAAGACTCAGTCTATGCCTACACCTATCAGGTATTGGCAACGCTGGATCGCGAGGGTTTACTACCTGAAATCGTGCAAATCGGCAACGAAAACAATCGAGGCATCCTGATTCATGCCGCTATGGATGCCAACTATAATGGCACCGAACCGGTAAGCTGGGACTGGGCCCGCCATGCGCAGCTATTCAATGCAGCGATTCAAGCCGTGCGGGATTGGGGGCAAATAGGAAGTTTTATGCCCAAGATTGCGCTGCACTACGCAGGACTAAACGGCGCACGCACGCATTTCCAGCGCTTAATGAATCGCGGCGTAAGGGATTTCGACATCATAGGCCTCTCTTACTACTATGCCTATCATGGCGGTAGCATTCAACAACTGGAATCCGTAGTGCGTGATCTGAAAGATAGCTTCCCAGGCTATTCTGTGATGATTCTTGAGACTGCCTATCCCTGGACGTCACGCAATTTTGATGCGCTAGGCAATATTATCACCACGCCTGACCCCGCCTATTTCCCTTTTTCCCCAGAAACCCAGTTGCGGTATATGGTCGACCTGACGCGCGCCGTGATGAAAGCCGGCGGCCTTGGCGTGGTGTTTTGGGAGCCTGCATGGGTTTCCACCCCTTGCCGAACGCCTTGGGGGCAGGGCTCCTCCCATGATCACGTAGCCTTCTTTGAACCAGGCACCTACAACCTCATGGCGCATGGGGGTATTGGCTGGACCCATCGCCACTGGTATGCCGACTTGCTTCCAACAGAACATGTTGCAGAACCCGCATCGCTGGAGTTTACGGTTTACCCCAATCCTTTCCGTAGCACCTTAACAATTACATATCGTCTTTCTCAGCCGCAACCCGTCGTTTTACAGGTGTACAATGCATTAGGTCAGGAGGTAACGATACTGCTTCAAGAAAAACAAGAGGCCGGCGTGCATCGCTTAACCTGGAAGCCTGCTTCGCTCCCGCCAGGAATCTATCTGCTGCACCTAAAAACAGCGCAAAGTAAAGCCGTACAGGTGGTCGCACGCCAGCCCTAAGGACCTTTACGCAAAAGATCGGCAAGAAATACAAGCCAGACTGGCGCAAGGGGGAGCAAGCAGGTTAACTTTAAAGGATCTTACGAAAACCTGCGATCGTTCTGACGGCAGCGAGCCCAACCCACTGTTATGGGATACACGACCTACGAAGCGGTTATTGGCCTAGAAGTGCATTGCCAACTGCTGACCGCATCCAAAGCGTTTAGTCCAGAGTCCACCCAGTTTGGCGATCCTCCCAACACGAACGTTGACCCCATCAGTCTAGGTCACCCAGGGACCCTTCCTGTGCTGAACGCGCGCGTGGTGGAGTACACGCTGCGCATGGGATTGGCTACGCATTGCAAAATTGCCGAGCGCTCCATCTTTGCCCGTAAGCACTACTTTTATCCAGATCTCCCTAAGGGCTACCAGATTTCTCAGTACGAGACGCCCATCTGCTATGATGGCTATGTCGAGATTGACCTGGAGCCAGAAGGGGACGGCCAGGAGCCCGTCCGCAAGCGCATTGGCATTATCCGCATCCACATGGAAGAAGACGCTGGTAAATCCCTGCACGACCAGGATCCCTATCATTCACTGTTGGACTTTAACCGCTGTGGCGTGCCGCTTATCGAGATTGTTTCGGCGCCCGATATCCGATCGCCTCGGGAAGCAGCCCTCTACATGCAGAAAATCCGGCAAATCGTGCGTTACCTGGGTATCTCCGACGGTAATATGGAAGAGGGCTCACTGCGCTGCGATGCAAATGTGTCTGTGCGCCCTCGAGGGGAGACAAAACTGGGCACGAAAACAGAAATTAAAAACCTTAACTCCTTCCGCAACGTGGAGCGGGCGCTTGAATACGAAATTCGGCGCCAGATCGCCATTCTAGAACAGGGAGGGCAGGTGGTTCAAGAAACTCGGCTTTGGGATGCTGTGCGTCAGGAAACGCGCCCGATGCGCAGCAAGGAAGAAGCACATGACTATCGCTACTTCCCAGATCCGGACCTGGTACCTGTGGTGGTAACCACCGATCTATTGGAACGCATCCGGTCCCAAATGCCTGAGATGCCCGAGGTCCGTCGCCGCCGTTTTGTCGAAACCTTAGGACTCCCGGCCTACGACGCGGGTGTGCTTACCGAAGAACGCGGTGTAGCTGACTATTATGAGGCTACGTTGGCTGCACTGGTCCACCTAATGCCGGAAGGCGATCGAAAAACGCAGGCAAAGGCCGTGTCGAACTTTGTGATGACTGAGGTGCTACGGGTGTTGAACGAGCGCCAAATTGGCATTGAGGCTTTCCCCATTGAGCCTGAACGGCTGGCTGCACTGATTCGACTCCGCCTGGAAGACCGCATCAGCTCTACCGGTGCGCAAGAGATCTTTAACACCATGCTTGCGGACGCGCGAAAGCCAGAGGAGATTGCCGAGGCCCAAAACCTGCTCCAAGTTTCTGACGAAAGCGCACTGATTCCCATCGTAGAGGCTGTGCTGGCCGAAAATCCCGACAAGGTGCAAACGTATCTTAACGGCAAAACCGGTCTGATGGGATTTTTTATTGGCCAGGTGATGCGGCGCTTTGAGGGCGCACCTGATCCTAAGCTGGTGCGCCGGTTGTTGGAAGCGCGTCTAGAAGCAGCCCGTACATCTTAAGTAATCAAGCGCATCATGGTGTATCGCGCTGGTCTAATTGCCGGCCTGCTTTTGGGCATGCTGCTTCTGGGTTGCCGGTCCCAAGGTGAGGAAATAGCCGCCTGGAGTGTACTGGAAGGCCAGCTGACCGTGGCTGCAGAGGTGGACCCTACGCCCGACTATCGGGGCTTTGAGGTGCTGGTTTACCGACTTACAGAGGGTTTGCCCGATACGTTAGGGCTGGCTATAACCGATAGTACAGGGCGCTTTGTAATGCACATTCGTGCGTCGCGTCCGGGGATCTATCCTCTTCGGATCAGCCGGCGAGGCACAGTGCTGGCCACGGGCAGTCTGGTTGTTGCTCCTGGAGATTCGGCGCAGCTTCGGGCAGTCTTCCCACTCCAAAATAGGCGGCTCTTGGTGCGTTCTCGTGAGAATGCAGCTTGGCTGGCTTACCAGAATGCCATTGCCCTCCATAACCAGGACCTTTTACGTGGGTTGCAGGCTGGGCTGGATTCACAGGCCACAGCACAGGTGCTTGAGCGCACGTTAACCCTGCTCCATAGCGTGGAGACAACGTATCCGGGAACGTTAGGAGCGCAGTGGGCAGCTGCTGAAGCGGTGCGGTTGCTGGCTGGATGGGCGCCGACGCAGGCCTTGGTGCGGTTCGATAGCCTGCCGCCTACCAACCCGCGCTATACTGAGGTCGTACACGTGCTACGTCGTGAGCTAGCGCGACGCGAAGGACAAGCGGCCAGTGTGCGCTGGCTAGAAGCCATAAAAGCCCGCATGCCGACACGGGCTTTGCGGACTTCCCTCCAGGCTGAACTGGTACTGGCCTACATGGACAGCTTGCAAGATGAGGCGGCACGGGCAGCTTTAGAAGAAGTGGCCCGTATGGCCCCCGACAGCGCTTGGCAGGCGTGGGTGACCCGCGTGCGCTATGAGCTCGACCACCTGCGCCCTGGCATGGAAGCGCCATTCTTCGTCGTCACGACCCTAGATGGACGAACGCTTACGCTAGATGGCTTGCGGGGTAGTTATGTGCTGCTTGAATTCTTCTGGCCTGAAGACCCTGTATACCTCAATGAGCTGGCCTACCGGAACGCCCTGGCGGTGGCCTACCGAAAACTTCCCCTAAACGTGCTGGCGCTGTCGCTTGAACCCGATACGCTCGTCAACGAAGCTTTCTACGAGCGTTTCCCTCAGACTGGCCAGGCGGCTATTTTGCCCCAGGGGAGACAAGATCCTTTGGTACAACGGTATGGTATTACCGCCTTGCCTGCACGTTGGTTGATTGGCCCTGATGGCCGCCTTATTGGACGTTTTGAAGGGCCAGAAGCCCTGGTGCAGCTGCAGCAAGCACTGGCCCGATTGCAGCCTTTCCCACCCTCCTAAAACCTGGTGTTTTATGCTTGTTGCCGGAAATTGGAAGATGCATACCGACCGAGCGGAAGCCATTGCGCTAGCTCGGGCTATCGTGGCCAGCCTAGGCGACCCCAGTCCAATTCGTGTTGCTGTATGCCCTCCATTTGTTAACTTAGAAGCTGTGCGCCAAGTGCTTGAAGGGTCACCGATTGCGTTAGGGGCTCAAAACATGCATCATGAAGAGGCTGGCGCCTACACAGGAGAAGTTTCAGCCGCCATGCTGCGGGCCGTAGGGTGCCGGTACGTCATTTTGGGGCACTCGGAGCGGCGTCAGTATTTTGGCGAAACAGATGCCCTTGTCAATCAAAAAGTTAAGCGAGCCCTGCAGCACGGTCTAGTGCCAATCGTCTGCGTAGGCGAGACGCTTGCAGAGCGTCAGGCCGGGCAGGCTGAGGCGGTCGTTGAGCGTCAGCTTCAGGGTGTGCTGGACGGCGTTGAGCTCCCATCGGCCGAGGCCCTGGTGATTGCTTACGAGCCGGTGTGGGCGATTGGGACCGGTCATACAGCCACCCCAGACGAGGCGCAAAAAATGCATGCGCTCATTCGTCAGCTGCTCATCGCGCGCTATGGCGATGCCATTGGTCGGGCACTTCATATCCTTTATGGGGGTAGTGTAAAGCCGGACAATGCCGCAGCCCTTTTTGCCCAGCCAGATGTCGATGGTGGGTTAATCGGTGGAGCAAGCCTAAAGGCAGCTGATTTTACCGCAATCGTTCAGGCTGCTCGGCACTGAAAGCGTCTGGCATCAGGCCTTTGGGTGCTAGAAATGACGTGTAACGCAGCGCATCAGCTGGTGCTCATGACGGTGATGGTGGGAGGGGTGCTTGGATGCCGCAGCACGCAGCCCGTCCCTGTGAGCCCGCAAGACGCCACAGGCCCGAGTTTTACCCTGGAGGCGATCCCCGTGATGCGCGAAGGACAGCCAGGGATCGCACTCTACCTTGGCTTGCGCCCACGCAGCTTCATTTTTACCCATGCCGACACCGCTTACCAAGCTGTCTTTGAGGTACTGATACGGTTTTGGGGAACCGACGGACGGTTGCACTACGAACAGGCCTACGACGACACGCTCTGGGTCCGTACGTTTGCCGCAACGCAGACCTATAACCTGTCACTTTGGCATCGTTTTATCCCTTATCGCCCTGGTCGTTACCGGCTAGAAGTGCGCGTTACCGATCGAAATACACAGCGGTATGCTACGCAGCGCCGAACGGTCCAGCTTCCCGAAACCACTTCGCCTCGCCCTGCACTAAGCCCTGTATGGCTTGAACGCCCAACGGCTTCGGGGCGCTACGAAGTGTGGCCTGGATGGCATCTTGCTGCCGGTAAAGACTCGCTCCAAGCCGTAGTTGAGCTGTATCGCCTGGCGCCTGCACATCGAATCCAGGTGCAGATGGTATTGCTGCGCTTCCCTACCGACACCAGTGCAGCCCGTCCCCCCTATGACCTCATGCCCGCACCTGGGGCCTTAAACTACCTTGGTGTCTGGTACGATCGACCCGAAACGTTGCAGGTATCCCGCCGCGAAGTAGCAGCGCTTGTTGGTGAGGCGCGGATTACCTTTCGACTGCCTCCACTGGTGGAACGAGGCGTCTATCGCGTTGAGGTAAGCGCACACATCGAAAACCAACGACGACCAGCGTTAAGTCGGCGTGAGTTGGTGGTGCATGGGGCAACCTTTCCCCATATAGAGACACTTCCTGAGTTGATTGAAGCCCTGGCCTATTTAACTTATCCAGAGGAGCAACAGGCACTTCGAAGCGCAACCACGCAACGCGAACAGCGGGCCCGCTTTGATGCGTTTTGGGGACGATTGATTGGTGATCGCCGTAAGGCGGCCCGTTTGCTCCGCCTTTATTATGAACGCGTTGAGCAGGCCAACCTACAGTTCACCTCGTTCAAAGAGGGGTGGCGTACCGACCGGGGTATGGTCTATATCCTTTTAGGTCCCCCCTTAGCGGTCGAAACCCGCCCCGACGAACAAGTCTGGTATTATACCTACAACGAGCAAGATCCTCGCTATCGCTTTGTTTTTGAGCGCGTGCACTATACGGAGGCTACGCCGCTAGTACACTATGTGCTTTGTCGCCAGTCGTATTACTACGACCTATGGCAGCGTGTGCTTGAGCGTTGGCGTAGCGGCCAGGTGCTGTAGCTCAAGCGCCATTGGCTGGAACGTAAAACTGCCGGATAGCTCGGATGGCCGTAGGGTCACCTGAGATCCGCCGAGCCTTTTCTATAATGCAGCGCAATTGTTCTTCGCTAAGGGGCTTGTCGATCGCGCTCACATCGTAAGCAAAACCATAGCGACTGAAGTCGCGGTGGTTGGATTGCAGGTTGCTCGCTCCGGCTTCGTAGATTGCGTCGCTGATGGCTTTTTTTGTACCACGCGCATCGCTGTGCACCACGCTCAGCACCCAGTAGGGCGGTTCCGCTTCGACGCCAATCACCTGGCCCGGACTGAAGACAGTATCCCGAACCGTGCCGTATTTGTTAAATAGCTGGGCTGTGCCGGCTACGTAGGCTGCAATACGTGGTTGCGCTTCTTCGGTTGCGGCACCAATATGTGGCGTGCACACAATCTCAGGAAGGCCCGCATAGGGGTTATGCCAAGCATCCTCTTTGCTACCTGGTTCCTCGGGATAAACATCGACGGCTGCCGCTTGCACATAGCCTTCCCGCACAGCCCGGATAAGATCTTCGGGAGTGTGTACAAAACCACGCGCCACATTGATAAAAATGCGTGGGCTGTTCGGCCCTCGGTCAGCACCAAGCTGCGCAAAATGTTCGTACGTGATTAAGTTGCGATTGGGACGGCCGTGATGGTCTTCTGCAGAAACGTGTACGGTTACAAAATCGCCTGCCCGAAAGGCTTCTGTCAGCGTTCGGCAAGATTTCCAGCCAAGCGTTACCCCAACTTCCCGGGCAACCTCTCGGGTGTCGTAAAAATACACTTCCATGCCAAACTTTTCGGCCATCTGGGCAACTTGTTTGCCGATGTTGCCCAATCCAATGATCGAGATGGTTTTGCCTAGTAGCTCGTACCGTTTCTTGTTGTCCTTAGTCCAAATGTGCCGATGGGCCGCTTCGTTTGCCTGAAATACCCGCCGCGCTAGGCAGATCATCTCACCAAAGACCAGCTCGACCACTGAACGTGCATTGCTGATAGGATCGTTCATCACCATAACCCCCTCGCGAGCGCACGCCTCTTTGTCTACCGAGTCGTCCCCAATGCAACATAAGATGACAGCAGCTAGGTTTTCGGAAGCCTGAAGGATCGCTTCGTCTACGATAAAACGACTGCGCTTAAACAGCAAATCATGCTGACCTTCCCGGAGGCGTTGAATGACCACCTCAGGATGCTGGACAACCGAATCCGGCAAACGCTCAGGTTCAATGCCCTGCGCCCGCAGATAATCGTCTAAGCTAGGATCCGGGCTTTCCAAAATGAGGGCTTTCCTAAACTGGCTGTTGAGAAAGCGAACGCCGTCAATTTTGGCCATACAGATTGCAATGCTTTGCTGCAATGATTCCAGAAACGCCGCTTTCAACGCTGGCAAACGTCAAAAGGTGCAGCGCCGATCCAAGAACCCTAAAAGGGTAAACACTTGGGCTTGACCCCAGCAAAGAGGGATACTATTTTTTTGTGAACAGTCGTTCAATCTGTAATGAATTCTTGCACTTGAAACGTACAGATCTGCGCGAGGCCATCCTGGAGGCTGCCCAACAGCTGTTGGTTCGTGAAGGCTACGGCAGCCTGACCATGCGGCATATTGCCCAGCGGGCAGGTTGCAGTGTAGGTAGTTTGTATCTCTACTTTGAGCGCAAAGAAGGCCTTCTTTTTGCGCTGCTGGATCGGGCGCAGGAGCGGCTGGCCGAGCGCTTCTTTGCCCCAGAAATTCAGTCCATTACCGATCCTAGGCAACGGCTTCAGGCGCTGGCCCGGGCGTACGTAGACTTTGGACTTACGCATCCTGAGGCCTACGAAGTGCTCTTTATGCTGCATCCGCGCGACCTGGCTTCGTATCCCGAAGAGCGGCTTGAGCAGGCCTATCGACTGCTGGATCCTATTGTCGAGGCGATTGACACCTATGTGCAGCAGCATCAGCTAGAAATGCCCGACGTGCGGGTAGCTGCAGTAGCTTTCTGGAGCGCCCTGCACGGCATCGTGAGCCTGCTGCTGGCCGGGCGTCTGGCCCGGCTTCGGCTAGAAGTAGACCGAGACGCACTCATCGAACAGGCCATTCGCCAGGCTATGGGCGGCCTATGCCAACGAATGCGTCCTAAAAACAATCGCACCGCATGATTCCGCTTGCCGAGGGCATTTACTATATCGACCTGCACTATCTGGGCACAGATCGGCTCATTGCCTGCGCGGTCGTGGAGACACCGCAAGGGCTGTTGCTGGTCGATCCAGGACCCACAGTAACGGTGCCGCAGCTCAAGGCTGCACTGCACCAAGCCGGTCTCTCGCTGGCGGATGTGCATGCACTCCTCTTGACGCACATCCACCTAGACCACGCTGGGGCAACCGGTGCGATTGTCGCGGAAGCCCCCCATATACAGGTATACGTGCACCCCATCGGTGCCCCACATATGGTCGATCCTAACCGACTGCTAGACAGTGCACGCCGGCTTTATGGTGAACTCATGAATGCGCTTTGGGGAACCGTCCTGCCTGTTCCTCCAAGCCAGGTAAACACGCTTAAGGATGGAGCAAAACTTTGCTTTGGTGGTCGAACCCTCGAAGTCGCCTATACTCCTGGCCATGCCTCGCACCACGTCAGTTTTCTAGATACCCAGACAGGTATTGCTTTTGTCGGCGATACAGCCGGTATGCAGCTTACGGGTACGCGTTGTCTGCTGCCAGTGACGCCACCGCCAGACGTTCAGCTTGAGGCCTGGCAGGAAAGCCTAAGGCGCTTGGCCCAATGGCAGCCTAAACAGCTTTTGCTGACGCACTTTGGCCCTTCTGAAATGCCAACAGTCCATCTGCGCGAGATGGCGCAGCGGCTACGTGAAATGGCCGAAGCGGTGCGTGCCGCGTTGGAAGCGGGTGGGGATGAGGCCCAGCAAGCCGAAGCGTTTCATGCGCAGGTTATGGCCGCGCTTCGTGCCTGCGTGCAAGATGAAGCATTGCTAACCCGCTACGAAGGGTTTGGGCAACCACGCGTAAGCTGGCAGGGATTGGCTCGTTATTGGCGCCGCAAACTGCAAACTTCTAAGACTTAGGTGTATGCATTTGCCTACGACGTACCGCAAGCTTGTTGCCCATAAGCTTTCACCTAACTTTCGGGAAGCAACCACGATCGTCGAAGTCCCTTTGCCCCAACCTGGGCCGGGAGAAGTGTTGATTCGGAATCGATTTGCCGGAGTCAACGCTACCGATGTCAATATTACGGCAGGGCGCTATCGTCCAGGACAACTGCCCCCGTTTGAGCTGGGTGCTGAAGCGGTTGGCGAGGTGGTTGCCGTGGGAGAGGGCGTGCAAGAACTGCGCCCAGGGGATCCCGTGGGAACGATCAAGCTCGGTGGGGGCTACAGCGAATTCCAATGCATTCCAGCCCGACATGCCATCCCAGTGCCTGAGGCTTCTGCCGAGGTGGTCAGTTTATTGGTAAGCGGACTGACGGCATCGATTGCCTTGCAAGAAGTAGCTCGCGTGCGTCCTGGGGAAGCTGTGCTGGTAACAGCCGCTGCTGGTGGGACAGGGCAGTATGCAGTGCAACTGGCCAAGCTGGCAGGCGCTTATGTGGTCGGAACGTGTGGCACCGAAGCAAAAGCCAACCTACTTCGGCGTTTAGGGTGCGATCGGGTGATCAACTATCGCCAGGAAAACCTAACGGAAGTGCTGCGCAAGGAGTATCCTCACGGCTTTGACGTGGTTTATGAAAGCGTAGGGGGAGAAGTGTTTGACCTATGCGTGGAGATGCTGGCCCGCCATGGACGGCTGCTGTGCATTGGGTTTGTGAGCGAATACCGGACAGGGCCGCATCCAGTAAGCCAGGTCCGGTTGTACACCAAGCTAATTCCAAAGTCGGCTGCGGTAGTAGGCTTCTTTCTGCCGCATTACGTGGCACACTTTCGCACACACTTGCCGCGGCTATTCCAGCTATACCGAACAGGCCAGCTCCAGGTAGCTATCGATCCTACACCTTTTGAAGGGCTGGAGGCTGTGCCCGATGCCGTGGAATACTTGCACGCTGGAAGCAATGTGGGAAAGGTTGTTGTTCGTCTGTAAGGGAGATTCCTATGCCTGAGACCGCAATCTGGAAACGGCCAGCTACGCTAGAAGACTTAAACCGAATGACCGAGGGCAATATGCTGGGCCATTTGGGCATTCGGTTCATCGAGATCGGCGACGACTATCTGGTTGCCACAATGCCTGTAGATGGCCGCACGCAGCAACCCTTCGGATTGTTGCATGGTGGAGCCTCGGTGGCTCTAGCAGAGTCGATGGGGAGTGTAGGCTCTCAGCTATGCTTGGATTCTGACCAGCTCTTCTGCGTAGGGCTAGAGATCAACGCCAACCATATCCGTGCAGTCCGCTCGGGACAAGTAAAAGGTGTAGCGCGGCCGCTGCACATCGGGCGGCGTACGCAGGTGTGGGATATCCGCATCTATGACGCGCAAGAGCGTCTGGTGTGCATCAGCCGTTTGACGCTGGCTGTGCTGCCCTACCCGGAATAGCTATCTAATCATTAAAACGCAAAGCATCATGACACAAGATGCCTTGGGTTTGGCAACTTCGCCTGGCATGCAGCGCCAGCTCCAGATTTATCTGGGTGGGCTGGCGGGGGAAAAGCCAGCGTTTCCGGTCGCTATTGAGGCGTTAGAGGATCAGGCGCGCGCGGCACTTCGGCCAGAGGCTGCCGCGTATCTGTTCGGGGGCGCTGGTGGTGAAGAGACCCTTCAGGCCAATCGTGCAGCCTTTCGCCGTTGGCAACTGGTGCCCCGCATGCTTCGGGGAGTAGGCCGGCGCGATCTAAGCGTAGTGCTATTGGGCCGGCGCTTGCCAGCACCTGTGCTACTGGCACCTATCGGCGTGCAGCGCATCCTACATGCTGAAGGTGAGTTGGCCGTGGCTAGGGCAGCGGCTCAAGTAGGTTTGCCCTTTGTGCTAAGTACGGTTTCCTCTTATCCCTTGGAAGCCGTGGCGGACGTGATGGGTGCGGCACCGCGTTGGTTTCAGCTCTACTGGGGACGCGACCCGGAGCTGACCCTCAGTCTAATACACCGGGCCGAAGCCGCTGGCTATGAGGCCCTGGTTGTTACGCTCGACACGACGCTCCTGGCTTGGCGCGAGCAGGACCTGGAGCACGCCTACCTACCGTTTCTTTACGGCGAAGGACTAGCAAATTACTTTACAGATCCTGTTTTCCGCAGCCGCCTCGACGAACCACCCGAAGCCAACCCCACGGGAGCCATCTTGACCTTTGCCCGAATATTTTCGCATCCTGACTTGACGTGGGATGACCTGGCTTTTCTCAAAGAAAATACCCGATTGCCGATCCTGCTTAAGGGTATTCTGCACCCAGAGGATGCACGCCGCGCTGCCGAGGCGGGCGTGGCAGGTGTTATTGTATCTAACCATGGTGGCCGCCAGTTGGATGGGGCTATTGCAGCACTAGATGCGCTGCCGGCAGTGGTCGATGCCGTAGGGGACCGCCTGTTGGTCCTGTTTGATAGCGGCATTCGACGGGCTGCCGATGTGCTCAAAGCAAAGGCTTTAGGCGCTCAAGCCGTGCTGCTGGGGCGACCCTACGCTTGCGGACTGGCCGTCGGCGGCGAGGCCGGTGTGCGTTTCGTACTGGAAAACCTGTTGGCCGAGCTGGATCTGGCTTTGGGCCTTGTCGGCTGCAGAAACTGGGAGGAGGTGCAGCCAGAAATCCTGCAGTCACTGCCCTGAGGATGTTGAGGTAGCTTGTTGACGCTGAAAGCTCTTTAGAAAGGCATAATGAAAGCCTGCATCATTGGTGCTGGGCCGTCGGGTCTGGTGGCGGCCAAGGTGCTCTACCAACGCGGCATCCCATTCGATGGCTTTGAGAAAGGCTCCGATATAGGCGGGCTTTGGCGCTACGAAAACGACAGCGGACTTTCCCCAGCTTACGCCTCTTTGCATACCAACACCTCAAAAGCAAAGACGGCATTTTCGGATTTTCCGATGCCTGAGGATTATCCCGATTTTCCTTCTCATGCGCAGCTGCTGGCCTATCTTGAGCAGTATACGGCGCATTTTGGATTCCGAGATCGCTTTACTTTTTGCACCGAAGTGGTACGCGTCGCGCCCGTAGGGGATGGGACCTACCGCGTTACCGTGCGCCACTGCAAAACAAGCGAAAGCCAAACCCATCGCTATGGCGCGGTGCTCGTATGCAGCGGCCACCACTGGTACCCTAACTGGCCAAACCTCCAGGGCAAGTTCGACGGCGAAGTGATGCATTCACGGGACTACCGGAAGCCCGACGTCTTCCAAGGCAAACGCGTACTTATTGTCGGTATAGGCAACTCGGCCTGCGATATCGCCTGTGAAGCTGTAGGCTATGCTCAAGCCGTCTGGCTCTCAACGCGTCGCGGCGCGCACGTTATCCCCAAATACCTGCTGAGGCGACCCCTCGACACGTGGCTGACCCCGCTTACGGCACGCTTGCCACTGCCAGTGCAACGCCTGCTTTTTCGAGGGCTGGTCTACCTAACCCAGGGCAGCCAAAAGCGCTACGGTTTCCCCATGCCCAATTATCCCCTCGGCGCTGAACATCCGACCATCTCCAGTGAGTTGCTTTCGTTGGTTAAGGACGGAAAAATTCGCGTCAAACCGGACGTTCAGCAGCTTGAGGGGCGCTACGTCCGGTTTACGGACGGCTCGGTCGAAGAAATTGACCTGATCCTCTATGCTACTGGCTACCAGGTCGCTTTTCCTTTTTTTGATCCCGCTTTTCTGCAGGTGCACGATAACTATTTTCCACGCTACATGCACGTTGTTTCGCCTGACCATCCCAATGTGTACTTTATCGGACTTGTGCAGCCTTTGGGTGCTATCATGCCGCTGGCCGAAGCCCAAGCCGAATGGGTGGCCGATTTACTAGAGGGAAAAGCAGGGCTGCCTCCCCGAGAAATGATGTGGCGTTGGATTCAAAAAGAAGAGGCCTGGCGCTTAAGGCGTTTTGTGCCTTCTAAGCGCCATGCGTTAGAAGTAGACTTTTATCGCTATATGCGCCAGCTGCGCCGGGAACGCCAACAAGGCCGGCGCTACCCTCCACGCCAAGCGTTGCCCCGTTTCACCTAGCTTGAAAAGTTATGATGCTTCCAGGACAAACCGTTTTACTCACTGGAGCTGCACGGGGGATTGGTCAGGCGACAGCCCTCCTTCTAGCCCAGCATGGCGCCGACATCATAGGGGTAGATCTAAAAGACAGCGACATGGATGAAACGGCCCAGCAGGTCGCTGCTCTGGGACGGCGTTTTGTGGCACTCGAAGGCGATATCGGGGATCTAGAAGATATCCGCCGACTGGTTCGCGAAGCGATTGCTGCAGGAGGCTTTTCCATCTTGGTCAACAATGCCGGCGTACTCCCTAGTGGGCCATTTGCCGAGATCGATTTTGCCGTGTGGGCCCGCACGCTTGCCGTTGATCTTACAGGACTGATGGCGCTCACGCACGCTGCGTTGCCTCACCTGCTTTCGAAGCCGCAGGCGCATATTGTAAACCTTGCCAGCATTGCAGGGAAGTTTGGCGTCTCAGGCCTAGTAGCCTACTGTGCGGCTAAGCATGGGGTTGTGGGATTTTCGCAGGCGCTCCGGTTTGAGCTGCGTCACACGCACGTAGGCGTCAGTTGCATTTGCCCTACCATGGTGCAGACGCGCCTGATTGAAGGGGTTCGGCGCTCACCTTTAGTGCCGCTAGCCCAGCCCAAAGAGGTAGCCCAAGCCATTGTCCGTGCCATTCAGCACAATTTGCCCGAAGTATTTGTCCCCGGTCGCATGCGGTTACTAGCTGGTGTGTTACCGGCTGCCTTTCCTCCGCTTTTTCGGTGGCTTGTCCACCACGATGCAGCTGCTGATGGGTGGTTGGAAGCCCGGAGGCCGCTGCCTGCATAGAAAAACCCCTGTTTGCGCGTATAAGCGCAGTACGAATCGCAAAGATTTATGGAGGCAAAACGATGCAGTTGCCATTTCAATACATCGAAGCGTTGCCGCGCTACGTTGGGCAATCCGTTACGCTCAAAGGCTGGCTCTTTAATAAACGCAGCTCTAAGGGGCTGCATTTTCTGATTCTGCGTGATGGCACAGGGCTGGTGCAATGCGTTGTCGCTCAGGACAAAGTCGACGCTGCTTCCTGGCAAGCTGCTGAAGCCGCGACACAGGAGTGTGCGCTGGAGGTGACAGGCGTAGTCGTGCAGGATGAGCGCCAGATTGGAGGGCACGAGGTGCAGGTGTGCAGCGTACGTCTGCTCAGCCCTTCAGAAAACTATCCCATCACGCCCAAGCCTCATGGCATCGAGTTTTTGATGGACCATCGCCACCTTTGGCTGCGCAGCCGGCGGCCTTGGGCCATTTTGCGCATCCGCAATCGTGTGGTATGGGCCATTCACACGTTCTTTCAGGAGCGCGGCTTTCTGCAGCTCGATGCGCCAATTCTAACGGGCAATGCCGTTGAGGGTACCACGACCTTGTTTGAAATCGACTACTTTGGTGAAAAAGCTTATCTGAGCCAGAGCGGCCAGCTCTATGCCGAAGCGATGGCCATGGCTTTTGGAAAGGTCTACACCTTTGGTCCGACGTTTCGTGCCGAGAAATCCAAAACCCGTCGACACCTGACCGAATTCTGGATGGTTGAGCCGGAAATGGCTTTTTACGATCTGGAAATGAACATGGCGCTGGCCGAAGAGCTGGTCGTGCATATTGTGCAAGAGGTCTTGCGCTCCTGCCGGATGGAGTTGGAAATGCTAGGGCGCGACGTTGCAGCGCTTGAGCGGGTACAGGCGCCGTTTCCACGGCTGACGTATACAGAAGCGGTTGAACTCCTGCGCAGCGACGAAACAGCCCGGCTGATCCAAGCGCGTATCGAGGCCCTTAAGGAAGAGCAGCGCCAGCTTGAAGCTGAAAAAGTCGAAAATCGTCGCCGTTACGGTCAGGCTAAACAAGCTGAAAAGCGCCGCATCGATGCCCGCGAGATCGAAATCAACCAACGGCTCGAAGACATCGAAAAAGAGTTGGAAAACTTGCCGTTGTGGGAAGCGTCTGCCCGCCATTTCCAATGGGGCAACGACTTTGGCAATAGCGACGAGACAGTGCTGACGTGGCACTTCGACCGGCCGATCATTGTGCACCGCTTCCCGGCTGCTGTCAAGGCGTTTTATATGAAGCGCGATCCGGAAGACGACCGATTGGCCCTGGGCATGGACGTTCTGGCTCCCGAAGGCTACGGCGAAATTATTGGCGGCGGTCAACGTGCCGATGACTTAGCTTTCCTAGAAGCGCAGCTTGAAGCGCATGGCCTGCCGCGACAGGCCTTCGAGTGGTACTTAGACCTTCGGCGCTACGGATCGGTACCTCACAGCGGTTTTGGGCTTGGGCTTGAGCGAACAGTAGCCTGGATCTGCGGCGTGCACCACGTGCGCGAAACGATACCCTTCCCGCGTCTGTTAGGCCGCCTGACACCCTGAGTGCAGCGCCAGACGCGAATCGCAGGGGAGGTGTCGTTACTTTAACAGAGTCTAAACCAACGGAGACAGCCATGCGCCATGTCTATGCTGCTTTAAGCTGCATGCTCCTAAGCTTTGCAAGCCAAGCCCAAGTTGTACGCCTTGGTTCTGAAGAACTCGGCGTGCCTACCATCACCGTGCAGGGAGAAGGCCTAGTGCGCGTTTTGCCAGATAAGGCTACGGTGCGTTTTGCCGTGGTCACGCGCGATGCCAATCCGGAGCGGGCGCGGCAACGCAACGAAGAAGCTGCACGTAATGCCCTGAACGCGCTGCGTGCGCTGGGCATTGAAGAACGCAACTTGTTCCTAGAAGCCCTTACCCTGCAACCCGTGCGTGAATACGATCCGCAACGCCAGCGTTGGGAAGAGCGGGGCTATGAGGTGCAGCGACAGGTGCGTGCAGAGCTTACCCAACTGGACCTGCTTCCAGAAGCCGTGATGCGTGTGGTGCAGCAGGGAGCCAATCGCCTATTGGGCGTGCACTACGATGTGTCCACACGGGCCCAAGTGCAAATGAAGGCGCTGCAGGAAGCTGTGCGCAATGCGCAGGACAAAGCTCGCCAGATGCTGGCTGTGCTGGGCAAAGACGTTGGCGACCCCATCCGCATTCACGAGCAAAGCCTGGAATTTCCCCGTCCGATGTGGACAGAGGCTGCAATGCTCCGTACGACAGCAGCTGACGCGACGCCGGAAGCCTATGCTGCTGGCGAGATCGAAGTGCGGGCACGGGTCGAGGTGATTTTTGCCCTTCGTTGAAGGCAACCTTCGTTTGGTGGGATTCTTACCAAGCGGCTTGCTTGTAAAAAGCAGGCAGAGGATAATGGTTTTTGCGAAACCCTCAACCCGGGCCGTTGACCTAGGCAGTAGGGGGGTGTAAATTGTTTCGCCTGTAAAGGTGGTGTTTTATGGAGCGGCTACGATCGGCATCTGTAATTCGACGGATAAGCCCCCTCCTTGTGGCGGGGATGCTGGCCAGTGCTGTGCCATTGCCTTGGCCAGGGAAAGTAGCCGCCTATGTCTCCTGGTTGGAGCGTCAGCTGCGCGGGCCAGAAGGAGCGGTAGCACTTCGCGTGGGATTACCTGAAATGCAGCGGGGTAGCGTAGGATCGCTCGAGGCTTTTGTGGAGCTGTTTGTTACCGCTTGTGAACGTGAAGGACTAGGCCTTTTGTTGCGACGGGCGTTGGCCTTACCAGAGCACACGCCAACGCGTGAGCTCGTGGCGCGCCTGTTGGGTCCTGCAGCGCGCATGACCACTGAAAGCATTCAGGGGCCTTTGCTACAAGCTGCTCCTCTAATGCCTGTAGGCGCTGTAGCGAAAGCCTTTGCGTTCATTGCTGCTGAAAGCGGACTGCTTTCGGTAAACCATTCTGTCTTGCTGGTCTTTACGCATGCCATTGCTTTAGGCGTCTCTTATCTTGTTGGCTCAATCTGCCTGCGAGGGCCGTAGAGGCACGTGTTTTTTTCCAGGTGCTATGGGTGTAGCGTTACAAGGCTGTTTAACCTACAGAAAATCCGATGAAACGCAACGGGTTTAAAATAGGCATTACGCTGGCGCTTTTGCTCCTGTGCGGTTACTACCTGTATCCAACGGTCCGTTATGCGCTGTTGCAGCGAAAAATCAACCAAATGCCTCCTGAGGAGCGGGCGCGTTTTATTGAAGCCAACTACGGGACCATTCAAAGTCTGCGCGAAAAGTCCCTAAAGCTGGGGCTGGACCTGCAAGGGGGGATGCATGTGGCGCTGGAAGTGCGTGTCGATGCGCTGCTGCGGGAATTAGCGACGGATGTGGACGAAACGTTCGAAGAGGTGCTGGCTGCAGCCCGTGAGCAGGCACGGCTGGGGAACGTGTCGATTATCGATGCTTTTGTGGCCGAATTTGAGCGGCGCGATCCGAATGCACGGCTTTCGCGCTATTTCCGCAACCCGGACGCGGGCATTACCCGTAGGTCCTCAAATGAAGAAGTGGCTGCTTATCTGCGGCAGCAGGCAGACGAAGCTGTCAACCGAGCTATTGCTATTGTGCGCGATCGCGTTGACCGCTATGGTGTAACAGAGCCTGCAATCCAAAAGCAAGGTACGCGGCGCATTGTCGTAGAATTGCCTGGTGTAGATGATCCGGAACGGGTGCGGCGTTTGCTTCGAGGAACCGCGCGCCTGGAGTTTCGCCTGATGGCTGAGCCGCAGTTGCTGGCAGCCGCATTGCAAGAAATTATCGCGTTCTACGAACCAGATACCACGACGCAGGCTACAGCCTCAGCTGCCGATACAGCCCGTACGGCCGATACCTCGCTGACCGCACTCTTAGGCGAGCCGGCCCAGACCACCGCCCGTCCGCAAAACCCCTTGCTTGCGGTGCTGCAGCCTGTAGGCCAAGGGGTGGTGTTTGGCGCTGTGGCTGGACCTGATACGGCCGCCGTGAATCGCATGCTCAGTCGGCCAGAAGTGCGGGCTTTGCTTCCCCCGGGCGTAACGCTTCTGTACACGGCCAATCCCGTAGGTACCGATGCCCAAGGCCGACCGGTGTACTACCTGCTAGGCGTACGTCAGGAAGTAGAGCTCACGGGGGAGGTGATTACCGACGCCCGCGTCGATTTTGACGAGCTCAACCGCCCCCAGGTCTCTATGACCATGAACTCCGAAGGTGCGCGCATCTGGGCTCGCCTGACCGGGGCTAACGTTGGCAAGCATATTGCCATTGTACTTGACAACGTTGTGTATTCCTACCCTGTCGTTAATGAACGCATTCCCAGCGGCCGCTCTTCCATTACTGGCCTAGCCTCACAAGAAGAAGCCCAAGACATCGTAACGGTGCTTAAGTCAGGTGCCCTACCGGCCCCAGTGGATATTGTGGAAGAGCGAACCGTAGGGCCTAGCCTGGGAGAGGCTTCCATTCGTGCTGGGTTGCGCTCGACGCTCATCGGGTTACTGGTCGTCGCGTTGTTTATGATCTTTTATTACCGAACGGCCGGCATGATTGCCGATCTGGCATTGGTGCTGAATCTCATCTTCATTCTGGGCATCCTGGCTGCTTTTAATGCAACGCTGACGCTGCCCGGCATTGCGGGTATTGTGCTGACTATTGGCATGGCGATCGACGCGAACGTGCTGATCTATGAGCGTATGCGGGAAGAGCTGGCAACTGGAAAGACCTTCCGGGCTGCACTGGATTTGGGGTATTCAAAAGCTTTTAGTGCCATCTTTGACGGCAACATCACTACTTTCTTTACCGGCGTTATTCTTTACTCGTTTGGCATTGGACCGATTCAAGGATTTGCCGTAACGCTGATGGCCGGTATTGCTGCTTCACTGTTTAGCGCGCTTGTGGTCACGCGCATTGTGTTTGACTATCTGGTGTTAGAGCGAAAGCTTCTGGTTAGCGTAGGCTGAAATAAATGGGACTGCAACCATGCGTATATTCGAAAACACCCACTTTCCTTTTGTTAAACACAGGAAAAAGGCTTATGTCTTTTCCGGTGCCTTGATGTTGCTGAGCGTAGTGTCGCTGATGACGCGTGGGCTGGAGTTGGGCATTGACTTTACTGGGGGCATGGAGTTTGTCGTAAGCGGCGCTAGTGCCCCAGGGGCTACGGCCGTACGTGAGGCGCTGACCCCTGCGTTGGGCAGTGAGCCTGAGGTCAAAACGTTTGGTGAGAGCGACTTGCTGATTCGCGTAGCCGCCGAGGGCGAGATTACTGAGGTTCAACAACGCATCATAGAAACCATTCGGCAGCGGTTTCCGGGAACGCAACCTGCAATCGTGCAAACCGACGTTGTAGGGCCACGCTTTGCCGAAGATTTGAAGCAGGCGGCGTTGTACTCGGTACTGGGGGCGATGCTGGTCATCTTTGTCTATATCCTCATTCGTTTTGAGTGGCGGTTTGGTCTGGGTGCGGTAGTAGCGCTGTTTCATGACATCCTCATTACGCTAGGGCTTTTTTCTTTCCTGCATGGATGGCTTCCGTTTTCGCTGGCCATCGATCAGACCATCATCGCTGCATTTTTGACGATTGCAGGCTATTCGGTAAACGATACGGTCATCGTGTTCGACCGCATTCGGGAGTATACCACAATCTTTAAGACCACGCCTTTTGAGGAGGTTGTCGATCGCTCTATTAACGCCACCCTAAGCCGTACAATCATTACTTCTGGCTCAACCTTGCTGGTCATTCTAGTTCTGTTTATATTCGGTGGAGAGGTGCTTAAAGGATTTACATTTGCATTGCTTGTGGGCATTGGTATTGGGACGTATTCGTCAATTTTTGTGGCGTCTCCCATTGTCATCGAACTCAAACGGGCGCGGCGGCAGCGACTGGCTGTAGCCCGGTAAAACCGTATCTAAACAGGTAAAGCTATGAATTTCTCCATCGAAGAGCGTTACAACGCGGTAGTCGTCACGCTGAAAGGCAATGTGATGGGCGGGCCAGATGGCGTGAGTCTGCATGAACGCATTCATGAACTTATCCGCGAGGGAAAGAAAAACGTGGTGGTGGATTTGTCGAAGGTGAAGTTCATGAATTCGAGTGGGTTGGGCATGCTCATCAGCGCGATGACTTCGCTACGCAATGCTGGTGGCGACCTACGCCTGGCTAACGTAGCCGATCGTATTCAGTCGCTGCTTATTATTACCCGTTTAATTACGGTTTTTAAGCACTACGAATCGGTAGAGGAGGCCGTAAAAAGCTTTGAAACGGATCCTCCGGTTCCTGTCGCGCAAACAACCTGAACCGTTGCGCATATTGCAATGTTTTAAAGGCGACGGCGCAGCCGTCGCCTTTGCCATGTTTCATCGCTTTAGCTAACGCAGAAAACCATGCCGGTAACGGTTGTCATTGGAAGCCAGTGGGGCGACGAAGGAAAAGGGAAGATTGTGGACCTGCTTAGCCAAGAGGTCGACATTGTGGCCCGCTATCAGGGTGGGGCTAATGCAGGTCATACGATTTGCTGGGGCAATCAGACATTTGTATTACACTTAGTCCCGAGCGGCATTTTTCACGAAGGTGTCACCTGCGTGATTGGCAATGGTGTGGTGCTCGATCCGGTTGCCCTTCTGGAAGAAATTCGCATGATCCGGGCGTTGGGCTACGAGGTCGAAGGGCGATTGCTCATCTCCCATAACGCCCACCTAATCATGCCCTACCATCGCAAGTTGGAAGAGGCGCGCGAGCGTTTTCGCGAAGCCGATGCCATCGGCACCACAGGACGGGGCATCGGCCCGGCCTATATGGACAAGTTTGCTCGCACGGGCATCCGGGTGGTCGATTTGCTGGACCGCGATGTGCTGCGCAAAAAGCTGAAGCAGGCTATCGAGGAAAAAAATGCGATCCTGCGCGAAGTCTACAAAGCTGAGGCGTTGGATGTCGACGCGATCATCGAAGAGTATGTCGAGTTTGATAAGCTTATTGATCCTTATGTGACCGATACTTCAGAGTACTTAAACCGAGCCCTGCGGGAAGGTAAGCACGTTTTGGCCGAGGGAGCGCAAGGATCGTTGTTGGATGTGGACTTTGGCACCTATCCGTACGTCACCTCCAGTCATCCTACCGTAGGGGGATGCTGCACCGGACTGGGAATCCCGCCTACCGAAATCCGCCGCATCATCGGTATCGTGAAAGCGTATTGCACGCGTGTGGGCAACGGACCATTTCCTACGGAGCAAAACAATGAAATTGGCGAGCGGCTACGTAGCATCGGGCACGAGTACGGAGCTACGACAGGACGCCCACGCCGCTGCGGTTGGCTCGATCTGGTGGCGCTGCGCTATTCGGCCATGATCAACGGCTTTACTGAACTGGCCATTACAAAGCTGGACGTGCTTACAGGCTTTGAGGAGCTCCCGGTTTGCACGCGCTATCGCTACAATGGCAAACTGAGCCAGCGCTTTCCCAGTGAAGCCCACACCTTGGAAAAAGTCGAACCCCTGTACGACGTGCTGCCTGGCTGGCAGGAGGATATTGCCGGTGCTCGTCGGTTTGATGAGCTGCCCGAAGCTGCGCAACGCTACCTGCAGTTTATCGCTCACTATACCGGCGTGGATATTCACTTGATTTCAACTGGTCCAAAGCGCGAGCAAACCATCTGGGACGGCCGCGCCATCGTTGCAGCCTCTGCATAAAGCCGTAACGGTTGAACCCTAGCTACCCCTTTGGGGTGGAACAGGCGCTTCCCTATAGACGAGGCGCCTGTTTTTTGTTCACCTAATGCGGATGATGCCATGAAGGCTTACCGCCTTTCGGTCAATTTAAAACTCGGATTGGTTATTGCTGCTGTAGCCATAGCCGTGGCTTCGGTAGCCTATACCAACTGGCTAGCCAACCAACTGCGCGCGCGCGAGCAATTTTTGGTACGGCTTTGGGCTGCTGCCCAAGAACAATTGGCTTCTGCTGAGCACATTAATCCTTATCTTGATGTTTTTCAAGATCTTGAGCATCAGATCGATGTCGTAGGGGAACGGAATCCGGCGCAGAAGGCTCGCTATCGCGAAGCGTTGGCTTGGGCGCGCAGCATGCCTCCTGCATTTGAGCTCACGTTAGCTAGCGAGATTGTCTTAGAGGGGGCTTTCGATATTCCGGCGATCATTACGGATTCAAGCGGGCAGCAGCCGCTTTTCTGGCGCAATGTACCGGTGCCCGAGGTGCTGACCGGGCTTTCACGACGCGATTCGGCCAAGGCACAAGCCCGCCTGGCGCAGCTGGTGGCCGAGATGGATCGGGTGCACGCTCCGATTCCGATTCGCTTGCGCTTTGGGGAGGCGGCGTTGGTCCAACAGGTGCACTATGGCGAGTCGCGTTTGGTGCGGCAGCTTCGCATTTTTCCCTACATCCAACTTTTCATTGTCGGTCTGTTCATTCTGGTAGGGTATTTGGGGTTTTCGTATGTGCGGCGTAGCGAGCAGCGTAGCTTGTGGGTGGGGATGGCTAAGGAAGCTGCACACCAGCTTGGCACACCCCTTTCAAGTCTCATGGGCTGGATTGAATGGCTGCGCAGCGATAGCCTGACCGCTGTGCAGCAGCGTGAGGCCTTGGACGAGATTGAAAAAGACATCGACCGGCTTCGGCGCGTGGCGCAGCGTTTTTCTGAGATCGGTTCTCTGCCGCGCCTAGAGCGGCAGCCACTGGCGCCTGTATTGCAGGCTACTGCCGACTACATCCGCCGCCGAATGCCCAGTCTAGGTAAGCAGGTTGCACTTGTGGTTGAAGCCCCTGAAGGGCTCGAGCTTCCGCTAAATGCGGAGCTTTTCGAATGGGTCATTGAGAACCTGCTTAAAAACGCCCTAGATGCTATTGAGGGACCGCAGGGTGAGATTACCGTACGCGCCTATGCCCAGGGCCGCGTGGTCCATATCGACGTGCGCGACACCGGCAAAGGCATCGAGCGGCGGCAATGGAAGCATATTTTTCGTCCTGGCTATAGCACCAAAAAGCGGGGTTGGGGCCTAGGGTTAAGTCTGGCTAAGCGCATCGTAGAAGATTATCACGGCGGCACCATTGCGCTGGTGCACTCTAAGCCTGGCCAGGGTTCGACGTTTCGTATTACGTTGCCGCTGCGCTAAGTCTCTTAGGAAGGAAGGGCAATGCGCTCACGGAGGGCAGCTGCGTCACTTTCGGTGATGGCTACATAGATGTCGTCTCGGTAGCGCCAGATGAGCACTTGCTGGCGTCCCAAGACGTGCAGATCGAAGTACTGTTCTGGTTCAATTTGGCGCAGCACATCCGAGCTTAGGTGCAGGCGGTCTCGATAGCGGTCCAATAGGGCGTAGGTGTAGAGGTAGATCCAGAGCGGTTTTCCCGTAATATGGTCTTCAAAGATCAATACAGGCACTTCAAGTCCAGGGGTAAGCCTAGCCATGGCGATCCCCTGAAGGCGTGCCCCAGCAATGTCGGGGACCGAAACACGCCAGGCTAGCGTCTCCTGCAAGTAGCGCTCGGCGTCGGCTGCTTGACTGACCGGGTGGGTTACGCGCAGTGAAGGGGCTATTTCAGCGGAGCGTCGGATGAGGTCAGCCCCGCGCGAGCTCGCAGGCGTAGCTTCGGGGGGTCTGGTGCTTAGCCAGGCTGCCCAGCCTAGCGAGCCGGCCAAGAGCACAATGGCTACGGCTACCAAGGTGCGTAACCCTCGCTGCCGTATTTTCCGAGGGGGCGGCGGTGACCGGTGCAACAGCTGAGCGATTTCGGTGCGCAGAGAAGTTGGCGGTGAAGCCAACATGCGTTCTAGCGTTTGTCGAAGGTGTGTTTTAAGCAGCGCCTCTGAAAGCCCAAACTCCAGCAGCGCGTACTGTCCAGGCGTAAGCGTACGGTGCAGCGCGGACTGAAGTGCTGCTTGTGCTTGCGTGTATCCTGTTTGGGGTTGCCCAAGCAAAGCAGCGGCTTCTTCAGGCGATAGGCCCATACAGTCGCACAGGTAGAGCCACAACCGATCTTTCGTTGAAAGCAGTGCCAGTGCCGCAGGTAAGGCACGGCTAAGCAGCGATTCGGCCACTTCTTGCTCAAAGGCTACGGTTGGCTTGGTTGGTGTTTCGAGCAACTGCTGGTGGTGCAGCAGACGTTTAATGAGCCATTGACGCACTTGGGCAGGGTCTAGAGGGGTTTCTGCAGCTTCCTGATAGATCGCCAAGAGCAGTCGTGCAGCTTGTTGTGGATCGGGCTGTAAAAGCAGCGCCAGACGGTAGGCTTCGTCCAGGTGCTTGAGCAGAGCCGAAAAGCAGGTTTCTAAAGCGGCCATGGGGCTATGCGGTCTTTTGAAATACAATATGTACAGGTGTTCCCCGGGAGATAGCTAGCAACTCAGCTGCATTACCACCGTTAACGGCTACTTCCAGATAGTCGCTACTGCCAAACAGCAGCAGGGCCTCACCGTGGGCTACTGCGCCATAAGTGGGGTGGATTTGTTGGAAAATGTGGCTGCCTACATAGCACCGAAACGGTCGGCCGCGGCCGTACTGCGTAAATAGGGTGCGCGAGATATTCGTGATGCAATTTCCAAAGCGGTCGATATGGACCACCCAGCCTTGCAGTCCCTCAGCACTGCCTGAGGGCTCCATCCAGTGCAGTGTGGACAGTCGATCACGCGGCGTACCGAGCTCTTCAAGTGCTTTGCCTGTAGCCAGATGCCCAGCTACAGGCGCAAAGATATCCCTCCCATGGAAAGTCTGGCTGGGCGTTGGCGTTCGCCAAAAGGCCGGGCGGTCTAATTCGACCAAAGCTTCGGGTTGCTCTGTACCTAAAACCAACGTAAAAATTCCATTATCGGGTCCTACAAACCAGTGTTCTTTATGGCGCAGGGCTACAGCTCGGCGCTGGGTGCCTACACCTGGGTCAACCACCACGAGATGAATGGTTCCTGAAGGAAAATACGGCACGGCTTCGCGCAGCACGAATGCCGCTTCCAGGATATCTTGGGGATGAATTTCGTGGGTGATGTCAACCAGGCATGCCTGAGGCGCAATGCTGAGCAGCACGCCTTTCATGGCGGCCACATAGGCATCGCGCGTGCCAAAGTCCGTAGTGAGTGTAACAAGCGGTCTTGAAAAAGCCATGCCGTTGTCTTGGGAAGGATACGCAAAAGATACCAATTGCATTCCTCCAATGCCCATAAGGGAAACGGGATCCAGCGCATTTTCGTTCACGGCGTAAAGACCGCCTTTCGCGTATGGACAACCGGCAAATAGGTATCCAGGGGGAAGATTTGGCCGCAGCCTATCTGGAACAGCAGGGCTACCGCATTTTAGCGCGACAGTACCGCTTTGAGCGGGCTGAAGTCGACCTGGTATGCTTTGAACCTGCACCGCGGCCGGAAGAAGGGGGTGAGATTGTATTTGTCGAGGTCAAAACGCGGCGCGGCCTAGGGTTTGGTCGACCAGAAGAGGCCGTCACCCCTGAAAAGCAGCGCCACCTGATTCGTGCAGCCCAGGCCTATCTTTATGAACACCATCTGCAGCGGGCGCGTTGCCGCTTTGACGTGATCGCTATTGTGTTGCAGGATCAAGACCCTCCCGAAATCCGACATTTTAAAGATGCATTTTGGGCAACGTAGCCAGCTTCAGGCAGCAGCTGTTACGCCAATACGCGGACACAGGTCGGCTATGACGCAACGGCTACACCGGGGCCGGCGAGCTAGGCAGACGTAACGCCCATGGAGCACCAGGGCATGCCCAAACCACGTCCAAGCTTCACGTGGAATAAGCGCCATTAAATCCTGCTCGATTTTTTCCGGTGCTTGATGTGTGCTTAAACCCAGGCGCTGCGCCACACGGCTGACATGTGTGTCGACGGCTATTCCCTCTTGAAGGCCAAAAGCCGTACCTAGCACAATAGCAGCGGTCTTACGACCTACGCCTGGTAAGGCTGTAAGGGATTCCATGGAACGAGGTACTTCACCATGGTGCTGTTCAACCAGTTGGCGGGCAAGCTTGACCAGTGTGCGTGCTTTCTGACGGAAATAGCCTAGTGGGCGGAGAAGAGGCTCCAGTTCCTCGGGTTGCGCTTGGGCCAATGCTTCAGCTGTAGGATAGCGCCGGAAAAGCTCTGGGGAGATTTCGTTGACTTTTTTATCGGTGGTCTGAGCAGAGAGCACAGTAACCACCAGTAGCGTAAACGGGTTCGACCATTGCAGCTCAGTAGTAGCTTTCGGATAGGCTGCGCGCAGGCGTTCAAGCAACGCATAAACGCGCGTTTGTGCTTCTTCAGCAGGCATGGTGTAGCTTGGTTGCAACACTTAAAGTGCAAAGATAAATTCCAACAACCCAGGCTTAGCGCGCAAGGGGCTTATGGTACGCTATGAAGCCGACGTAGTCATTGTAGGAGGTGGGTTGGCCGGGCTGGTTACAGCGCTGGAACTCCTCAGCAAAAACCGGCGCGTGGTGCTTCTCGACCGTGATGAGCCAGAACGGTTGGGAGGCCTTGCGCGCGAAGCGTTTGGGGGCATCTTTTTGGTCGATACGCCTCATCAGCGCCGGTTGCGTATTCACGATAGCCCAGAGCTGGCCTGGAGCGACTGGCAGCGCTGCGCGCGTTTTGGTCCAGAAGACCACTGGCCACGTCAATGGGCGCGGCGCTACTGTGAGCGGTCAATTCCGCTTATTTTTGAATTTCTGGATCGGTTAGGTGTGCGCTTTTTACCGCTGGTCAACTGGCCTGAGCGTGGGCTGCATGAGCCGCTCAATTCCGTGCCTCGTTGGCACTTGGTGTGGGGAACAGGATATGAGCTGACAGCCCGTATCCTTGCAGCCCTTGAAGCCCATCCTAACCGCAACCATCTTACGCTGCATTTTGCGCACACCGTAACTGACTTGGTGCAGGAAGGTGGATGCGTTGTTGGTGTAGAAGGGGTTATTAGGCCTACAGGCACTCCGTTTGCGGCGCGAGGGGGAGCTGTGGTGATTGCTACAGGAGGCATCTGCGGAGGTGATTTGCAAAAGCTTCGAGAGCATTGGCCCCTGGCGTGGGGAGACCCGCCCCGCGTGCTCCTCAACGGAGCGCATCGGTATGCCGACGGTATGCTCCATGACCGAGCAGTAGCCTTGGGGGCACAGGCGACGCACCTGGATCGCCAGTGGCACTATGCTGCTGGTGTGCATCATCCTGCACGCCGCCGCCCAAACGACGGGCTGAGTCTTGTGCCCCCACGGTCCGCCCTTTGGTGCAATGCGTTGGGACGGCGCATTGGTCCGATACCGCTTGTGGCCTATACCGATACCCGTTGGATTGTTGAACAGATTCTGCACCAGCCTGGCCAATACAGCTGGCTGGTGCTCAACCACAAAATCGCCGTGCGAGAGCTGGCTGTCTCGGGCTGCGACTACATGGAGGCTTACCGCTACAAAAAACGGCTACGCATGCTCTGGGAACTCTTGCGCGGCAACCATCGCCTTGTAGAGCGGCTAATCCATGAGTGCCCAGAGGATTTTGTCGTTGCGGATACGCTTGAGGCACTTGTTGAAGGCATGAACGCGCGCAGCTTGTTTGGCCTTCAGGTGGATGGAGAAGGCTTGGCACGTGACCTGCAGGCCTACGATGCTATGATCGCGCGCGGCCCGGCTTTTTTCAACGATGAGCAACTCCGACGGCTGATGAACTTCCGCACCTACCGGGCTGATCGGCTTCGGCTGTGTCGCTTCCAGCCAATTCTTGACCCTAAAGCCCGTCCGCTTATTGCCATTCGCTGCTTTATTTTAAGCCGTAAAAGCTTGGGTGGGCTAAAGACCAACCTAGAGGGACAAGTGCTTGGCTCCAAGGACATGCCTATTCCCGGGCTTTATGCTGTGGGGGAGGCGGCCGGATTTGGGGGCGGTGGCATCCACGGCCAAGGCGCGCTCGAAGGTACCTTCTTGGGCGGTTGTATCCTTACAGCGCGTGTGACAGCGCAACATCTGTAGCTAAGGAGAAACACTATGCTCAAAAAAAGTGGGGCCTGGCTTATCCGTTATGCCTTAGAGCAATTGCCGGTACCGTTTACTTTCGGTATTCCTGGTGTGCACGTGACTGAACTCTACGATGAGCTAGGCCAAAGCAAACGGGTGCAACCCGTGCTGGTCACGCACGAGGGGGGTGGGGCTTTCATGGCCGATGCTGTTAGCCGGGTAGCCCCTGACCGCATCGGTGCGTTGGCCATTGTCCCAGCTGCGGGCACAGCTTTGGCAATGGGTGGGCTGGGCGAAGCCTACCTGGCTGGTGTGCCGCTGCTGGTCATCTCAGGGGGAGTTCGGACAGACGTGCCCTATCGTTTCCAGCTCCACGAAATCGACCAAGCACGGCTTGTCGGTGCTGTTGTAAAAAAATTTTGGCGCGTAACGCAGCATGCCGACTTAGTGCCGACGATTTTTGAAGCCTATCGGACAGCTGTTTCTGGGGTGCCTGGTCCTGTGTTCATTGAAGTGCCGGTTAATCTCCAGCTTTTCCGTGGGGAAGTGCCGGCGTTGCCTGTTTTTACACCACCCCCGCCACCCGAAGCGCCCGACGATGCGCTCATTGAAGAAGCAGCACGTGTGTTGGCAGCCGCCAAACGCCCAGGCCTTTTTGTCGGATGGGGCGCTGTGGATGCCACTGCAGCGTTGATAGAACTTGCCGAACGCCTAGGGGCTCCGGTAGCTACAACGCTCCAAGGGCTAAGCGCTTTTCCTGGCCATCATCCCCTGCATGCCGGTATGGGGTTTTCTCGGGCAGCTGTGCCGGCTGCTGAGCGGGCGTTTCGCAGCTGTGACGCCTTACTGGCTGTGGGAACGCGCTTTGCGGAGATTCCTACGGGTAGTTTTGGCATTGAAGTGCCTGCGGCACTGGTGCATATTGATCTGGATCCTGGTGTGCTCGGGGCAAACTATCCAGCCTGTGTGGCCATTGCGGGTGACAGCCGCGTGGTGCTTCCTCGGTTGGTAGAAGCCCTGCGTGCACTGGGTGTGGATCATCGCGAGCGCTGCCAAACCGTGGCCCAGCAACTTAAAGCCGATAAGCAGGCCTATCGCGAAGCCTGGTACCGCCACGAGAGCGGCCATCGCGTCAACCCCGTACACTTTTTCGACGCGTTGCGTGCTGTGCTGCCTGAAGAAGCCATTGTGACCGTTGACGACGGTAATCATACATATCTGACGGCGGAACTGTTTGAAGTGCGGCATCCGCGGACGCTGCTCGTCCCGACCGATTTCAACTGCATGGGCTATGCAGTGCCGGCAGCCATTGGTGCGCGCTTGGCCTGTCCGGATCGACCTGTAGTAGCCATTGTAGGCGACGGTGCTTTTTTGATGACTGGACTGGAGCTGCTTACCGCACGCCGCATGAATGTCGGCGTTGCTTGTTTTGTCTTTCAGGATGGTGAGCTCAGCCAGATTGCCCAAGGACAGGAAATCCCATACAACCGGAAGACCTGCACAGTACTTGGTGAGGTTCGGCTCGAAGGCATTGCGCAGGCTGTAGGGGCGCGCTATGTGCGGCTTTCGGGAGATACGGCCACTTTACAGCGGTCCATGCAGGAAATGCTGTCTTGGATTGCCGGAGGCGATGTGGTGGTGGCGGAGGTACCTATCGACTACAGCCGACGCACGCGTTTTACGCAGGGTGTGGTCCAAACTGTGCTTGAACGCTTCCCCAAAGGAGATCGTCTGCGCTTTGTGGGACGCGCACTCTGGCGCCGGTTACGAGGATAAAAAAGGGGGTGGCCCAAGGCCACCCCCCTTTGGGTTCAGTCCAAAAGTCCTCACACGTCGAAGTACATGGAGAACTCGTACGGATGCGGCCGCATCCGGAGTTGCTGTACCTCGTTATCGTACTTGTACTGAATCCAGGCCTGAATCACATCTTCTGTAAACACCCCGCCCTCTAGCAGAAAGTCGTGGTCCTTCTCTAGGGCTTCCAGTGCCTCTTCAAGCGATTTGGGTGCTTGCGGTAATGCAGCCAGCTCCTCGGCCGACAGGTGATAAATGTCTTTGTCAACCGGCTGGCCTGGGTCAATCTGCTTGCGGATGCCATCTAGTCCGGCCAGTAGCAGTGCTGAGAAGGCCAGGTACGGATTGCAGGAAGGATCCGGAAAGCGCGCTTCGATACGCTTGGCTTTGGGGCTGTTGGAATAAACCGGGATGCGGATTGCCGCGCTTCGGTTACGGGCAGAGTAGACCAGATTGACCGGAGCCTCAAAGCCTGGTACCAAGCGACGGAAAGAATTCGTTGTGGGGTTGGTGAAGGCAATAAGCGCTGGAGCATGGTGCAAAATGCCCCCGATGAACCACAGCGCCTCTTGGCTGAGGCCGGCATACTTGTCGCCGTAGAATAGCGGCTGCTCGTCTTTCCAGAGCGACATGTGCGTGTGCATGCCTGAGCCGTTGTCCCCAAAAATCGGCTTGGGCATGAACGTGACCGTCTTGCCGTACTTCCAAGCCGTGTTTTTGACAATGTACTTATAGTTCATCAACGTGTCGGCACACTTAAGCAGTGGTTGGAAGCGGAAGTCGATCTCGCACTGACCTCCAGAGGCTACCTCATGGTGCTGGCATTCTACAGGGATGCCAATGGCGGCCATGTGCAATACCATCTCGGCTCGGAGATTTTGCAGCGAGTCGGTAGGCGGTACAGGGAAGTAGCCCCCTTTGGTGGTTGGTTTGTAGCCCAGGCTGTCGTGCCGACCACGGTTCCAGGCGCCTTCTTCAGAGTCGATCTTGTAGAAGGCATGGTTGGGGCCTTCATCAAAAGAAGCATGGTCAAACACGAAGAATTCCGCTTCGGGGCCAAAATAGGCAACGTCAGCAATGCCCGACTGCTTTAGATACTGCTCGGCCCGACGGGCAATTCCGCGTGGGCAGCGCTGAAAGGGTTCCAGCGTGCCTGGCTCATGGATTTCTCCAATGAGCACAACCGTTTTGTGCTGGTAGAATGGATCCACAAAGGCAGTTGTAGGATCCGGAATGACCAGCATATCCGATTCGTGAATGCTCTTCCAGCCGCGAATTGAAGACCCGTCAAAGCCGACGCCTTCGTCGAAATGCTCGGGCTCAAACTGGTCAGCAGGTACGGAAAAATGCTGCTGCTGACCGAGAAAGTCCACAAATCGGATGTCTACCATGCGAATTTCCTCACGCTCGATCAGCGTGAACACCTGCTGAATGGCTTCCTGCCGGGTTTCTACCGGCATCTCGGCAATTAATGGGGGCGCCATACGCACTCCATCGGTTTGGATTGACAATTTGAAGCATCCTAACTTAATAAGTTGACAACGATTATAACCTATATTTATTTAAAAGTCAAGAGATTTAATATTTAATTTTAAAGTTAAGATGTAATGAAAAGCTAAGATTTTGGCTTTAAAAGCTGGTCTGTCCTGGCTAAAACGCCTCTGGCATACCTATTCAGCGTTGCATGCGTTGAAAGAAAGGGCCCGAGCAGGTCCAAGGGGGAATGAAAAAAGTCCTTGACGAGGCGTCTGAAGCGATGTACTTTAGGGATTAAAAATACAAAAGAGAACTTAATTTTATTTTTGGCCATTAAAACAAAAATTCAAAGCCATGCAGCTCGAGCATCCCCGCGTTCGCGAGTGGCAGCATCGTCTGCTTTGGTGTGTAGGGGGATTGTTGCTGTTTGAGACGCTTAGCGGACTGGCCATTTATCTTTTGCCTTTTAGCGTACCCAGTCAGTTTATCGTGCTGTTGCACACGGTGGGGGGACTGGTGTTTACGCTGCCTTATCTCTGGTATCAAGTCCGGCACTGGTGGATTTACCGGCGCATACCGTGGAATCATCTGGTGGTGTTGGGTTATGCGGGCATGGTGGCTGTGGTGGTGGCTATTGTTTCGGGGTTGGTGTTAACCGTGCAGGCGCTTTGGGGCACGCGCATTCATTACGGTTGGAGTCGGGTGCACCTGTGGTCTACGTTCGCGTTGATTGCCACGGTGGTACCGCATGTGGTGTGGATCATGGTGCGCGACCACCGGGCCCGCAAGCGCGAGGTACTTCAGCCTGTACTGGTGGCCCAGCATCGGTTTTCTGTTGTGATCACCCTGCTGACGGCTGTCCTATTTGGGATGGTAGTGGCGGCAGCATATGTCTACCGCGCGCCGGCACGGTACGTGGAGTTGCCTGAGGATTACAGCTATCTCTATGGTCCTGATCGGCCTTTTGCCCCCAGTTTAGCCCGTACGGTAAATAACAAGGCTATTCCAGCTCACGTCCTGGGGGGATCGGCTTCCTGTGGACGATCGGGGTGCCATGAGCAAATCTACGAGGAGTGGGAGCCGAGCGCGCATCGGTATGCAGCTATGGATCCGCTCTTTCGACGCATTCAGCATGTGATGGGAACGCAAAACGGAGCCGAGTCCACGCGTTACTGTGGCGGCTGCCATGACCCGATTTCGTTGTTTAGCGGTACGAAAAACCTATTTCAGGACGACCTGACCAATCCGGTCGGCTTCCGGGAGGGCGTTTCTTGCGTTGTTTGCCATGCTATTCAGGAAGTCGATGTGCGGGGTAACGCCGATTACGTCATCCATGCCCCGCAGCCTTACCTGTTTGAGCGCGATACCAGCGGTATCGGTGTGCTGATCAGCAACTTTTTAATTCGTTCCTATCCTAAGCATCACGTTACCAGTCTAAGTCGACGGATGTTCAAAAGCCCCGAATTTTGCGGTGCTTGCCATAAGCAGTTTGTCGACGAAGAAATCAACAATGTCGGCTGGGTGCAGCTGCAAAACCAGTATGACAACTGGCGTCAGAGCCGCTGGAACCATCCAGGCGATCCTACCAAGACGATCGAATGTCGCGAATGCCACATGCCGCTCATGGATTCGTTTGATCCAGCTCGCGGGGATGCATTAGACTACAACCGTGCTGCTAACGACGGCAAGCACCGCAGTCATCGTTTCCTGGGGGCCAACCAGTTTATTCCTTCCCATCTGGAGCTGCCTGGCGGGAAGAAGCACGTGCAACTTATTGAAAAGTGGCTCAGGGGGGAAATTGAGATCCCTGAAATCGCAGACAAGTGGCGTAGTGGACCAGTAATTCCTGTGCAAATCTTGGCACCTAAGCAGGTCCGCCCAGGGCAGCAGCTTACGCTTGAGGTAGCGCTGCTAAACAACAAGGCGGGCCATGATTTCCCTACCGGTCCGCTCGATATCATTCAGTCGTGGATTGAGCTGCGCGTGACCGATGACCGCGGAAAAGAGGTGTTTGCCAGTGGGCGACTGGATGATCGCAACTTTATTGAGCCGGGGTCCTTTGCCTTTAAGGCAGAACCCGTGGATCGCTACGGGAATCTGATCGATCGCCATAACCTCTGGGAGATGGTCGGGGTGCGCTACAAACGGGCTTTGTTTCCGGGCTATGCCGACCGAGCACGCTATACGTTCACCGTGCCGCACGAGGCCCGTCAGTTGCACGTGAAAGCCCGGCTTTGCTACCGCAAGGTGAATCAATTCCTGCTCAACTTTCTGTTTCCGGAAACTACGCTTACAGCTCCTATAACAGAGCTCTCGGTCGATTCCATGCTTATTGCTGTAGCACCCTAATATGCTCTCCCGACGTCAACGCAAGCTTTTCATGGCCACAGGCATCGTCCTAGTAGGAACCCTTAGTGGCGGCCTGGTGGTCTGGCGCATGACCGAGACCGAAGAAGCTCCCTATCGACCTGGGGAGCGTGTCGAGGGCGTTGAAGCTCGACTGGTGCGCACGCTGCCTGCCGACTATCCGCGGATTACCTTTGTAGAGGTAACCCATCTGGCAGGTATTGACTTTCGGCACTTTTCAGGGCAGCGCACAAGTCAAATCCCGGAAGACATGGGCTCTGGAGCTGCTTGGGGTGATTATGACCGAGACGGGTGGGAAGACCTCTACGTAGTCAATACGATTGGGCCACTCACCATGACTCGTGATGAAGGGCGCAAAGCAGGCACGTGCAACCGGCTGTTTCGTAACAATGGCGATGGTACGTTTACAGACGTAACCAAAACGGCTCGTGTTGGATTCTGCGGTTGGGGAATGGGAGCCACCTGGGGAGACTACGACAACGACGGCTGGCCCGATTTGATTGTCACGGCTTTTGGCGAACTGGTACTCTACCACAACAACGGCGATGGCACGTTCACTGAAGTAACCCAGAGGGCTGGTTTGAGCGGATTTGAAGGCTTTTGGACGGGAGCTTCCTGGGGAGATTACGATAACGACGGAGACCTTGACCTCTACATCACGGGCTACGTCCGTTACGTTCCCATGGAAAACGATCCCACAGCCCTGGGCTTTGACATCGAGAATCCACCCGGAATTAATCCTAGCTCCTTCGAGCCCGAGCGCAACCTACTTTTTCGCAACAATGGCGACGGCACGTTTACGGAAGTGGCCAGCCGTGCCGGTGTGGCCAACCCCATGGGCAAAAGTCTTAGCGCTGCCTGGGTAGACCTGGACCAGGACGGCTGGCTCGATCTCTATGTAGCCAACGACGTGTCGGACAATGCGTTCTTTCGTAACCGAGGAGATGGTACCTTTGAAGACCTGAGTTATCCCGCCCTGGTGGCCGACTATCGCAGCTCAATGGGGATTGCCGTAGGCGATTGGGATGGCGACGGTGATCTCGAACTGTTTCTCACCCATTGGGTCGCACAGGAGAATGCTTTTTATACCAACCTAATACGCGAAGAAGGAAAACTGCTGTTTCGGGATGAGGCGGATCGTTACGGGTTGGGGCAAATCTCGCTAGACTATGTAGGATGGGGGACTTTCTTTTTCGACTATAACAACGACGGCCGCCCCGACTTATTTGTCACCAATGGCAGTACCTTGCAGCAACGCGACCGGCCACAGCTCCTGGTCCCCCAAAAAGATTTACTTTTCTGGAATCGGGGTGCAGATGGCTTCTACGACGTCTCGGCCGTCAGTGGCAGCTATTTCGACTCGTTGTTTGTAGGTCGTGGAGCTGCGTTTGCCGACTACGATCGGGATGGCGACCTTGACCTTTTTGTGGTCAATCATGGCACTCGGGGCGTGCTTCTGCGGAATGAAGGCGGTAGCCAGCAAAGCTGGCTTCAGGTAGCACTGGAAAGCCGCTCTTGCAATCGCATGGCGCTTGGTGCTTGGGTGCGCGTTGTGGTAGGCAATAGCGCGCAGGTGCAGCAGATTGGAGCGCAGAGTTCTTACCTATCCCAAAATTCATATGTGGCGCATTTTGGTCTGGGAGAGGCCGCTGTAGTGGATACGGTGGAGGTGATCTGGCCCTGTAATGGAAAGCGTCAGCGCCTTGAGCACGTTCCAGCGCGTCAACGTATCCTCATCGTTGAATCCCCTGCATTATGAAGGCATGCTTCCCAATAGGATGGAGCCTCGGCGTTGTTGTATGGTTGCTCAGTAGTGCTTGTAGCTCTCAGGTTGATTCTACAGCTTCGGCGGATACAACGGCTGCTGAGCGCGCTCGCATTGTGCGTTTTTGGACGCTTTACCGAGAGGCTACGCAGAGACGCTTACAGGGGGAGCTAGAGGCAGCTTTGGCGCTTTACCAGCAAGCTTTAGCACTCGATAGCCTGCATGAAAACACCCTCTACCATCTAGGCAACACCTACTTGGAATTAGGACGTCTAGAAGATGCCTATCAGGTTTGGCAGCGCATGACTAAGGCGCACCCGCAAAGCGAGCGAGCCTATATGCAAATTGGGCGTTTGCATCTCTGTTATCCCCAAAGTCCGCTATTTAACCTTAAGGCCGCCCAGGTAGCCTTCGAACAGGCGCTAGCCATTAACAAAGAAACCACCGGACCCTTGTTGCGTCTAGGCGAAGTAGCTCTGCTGGAAAGGCGTTTCCAAGAAGCTGAGGTGCTGTTAGATAAGGTGCTTGCTGCCAACTTTCGCAGTGTGCCGGCTTATGTATTCAAAGCCTACCTGGTTTGGCAGCGAGGGGAACAAACGTTGGCAACCAAACTGCTTGAGCAAGCACGCCCTTATGCGAAGCCGCGGGTACCTGTGGAGCAGCTGCAGCTGGAGGAAGGCAATACACGTACAGGTCGGGCACTGGTAGCTGAGGAAGTAACTGCTTGTCCGCTTTTAGATTTCGACGAAACTGCTTTGGCCGACACAACACGTCCACTCAACGCAGTCGCTTTCTTACGGGAACTTGATGGGCGGCTTTCCAGCTTTTGGAAAGCAAGCCGGCCATTACCCTAAGTAAGGGATTGCGATTTGTAGCGGCTCGCATAGCCTCGCTGGGCCAGCTCAGCCCCCATGTCTTCATAGGACTTTGGATCCTGAGGAGCCCAAGTTGCTAAGCCGTCCACATAGCGGTTGTACATGCAAAACGCGGCAGCAATAAGCACCGTGTCGTGAATATCTTGGTCGGTAGCTCCAGCAGCTCGGGCTTGCGCAATGTCGGCTTCACTTACGTGTTGTCCGCTAGCTTGGACTTTAGCAGCAATCTGGAGTAGGGCTTGCATCTTAGGGCTAAGCCCTGTAAGCGAGGCGTTGTGGAGCACGCGGTCAACCAGGTCTCTTTGCTCGCCGTAGAGGTGGCGTGCGGCAGCAGCATGTGATTGCGTGCAGAAAAAGCACCGATTGCGGGAAGAGACGTAGGCCGCAATGAGTTCCCGTTCGGCAGGGGTAAGGGGAGAGGGACCCCGCAGAAGTGCCTCAGCGAGTTCAATCAGTGGGCGATCTGTTTGGGGAAAGGCTGTCAAGAGTGCCCGGATGCCAGGCAATTCGGGTAGATTGATGTGGGGCATGGCTTAAAAGGTTTATGTTGTGGTTGCGGGCTGGGCTGCAACTGGCGCAAGCCGGTATTGCTGCATAAGCAATTCGATGAATAAAGCTATAGGGCCTACCATAAACAGAGCGTAAAACGGTGCATGTACGACATGCGCCAATCGTAAGACGGCTTCCACCAGGGCCACTAAAAAGGCAACTAGCATTTGGCCTGCACGAGATGAGACCGTCGTTTTAGGATCGGTAATCATAAAGAACACAAAAAGCTGATACATTGGCCCGGTCAGCGGCGCTAGCTCGGCCAAAAAGGCGTCTCCTGTAATCCAAGTGCGCACCCAGGCAAGTGCAATAAAGCTGATCACATAGGTGGCACAAATATGGAAGCGTTTTAGACGACCGATAATGATTGATCCGAGAATCCAGATAACCAGCATTGGCCAGAGATGATTGCCCCATTGAATGCTTAGATGGGCTACGGCTTCAGGAGCTAGAAACAGCAAGGCACAGATGCCAAAGTTGGACGGATTCCACAGGTGGCGGTTGCGAAAGCGGAGGGCATATTTAGAAGTGATCGAAAGCAAACTGCCCAGGGCAAAAGGCCAGTAGTATGGTGTACGCACCAGAATGCCTACGCTGATGCCAGTAATATAAGCACTGGCTAGGTGGGGCCAGCGCTTACGAAATAGCCTGCTTAGGCTTACTTCTGCAGCAACAGCGGTCCCAATAGCCAGCAGCGTCTGCCATAGGCTTTCCAAGATGCCAAAAGAGAAATGCCCTGTAAGTAAGATCAGGGTAATAAAAAGCGGGGCCGTCATGCGGCTGTCGTACCGCAGGCGGCTTTGTAAGCCAGAGAACTTTTGTACAAGTGCAGCCATTATACACCATCTAGCGCTTCATGTAAGCGATGTATGGTGCGCAGGGCAGGAGCCACCAGGGTTTGGGTGTGCCCAGAGGGCCAGCGTACCACAACGCTATCGACCTGGGTAGCCTGGCCTAAACCAAAATGAAGCCGGCGCATGTTTTGGGCAGCAAAGCCGCTACTGGCCATTACAGGTTGTCGTTGCTGCTGTCCATTCCAGTAAACCGTGACCACCGCTCCAAAGGCACTGCGGTTGCTGAGGCGTCCTTCCAACTCGAACGCAATCCAGGCTTGGTGTAGCGGGTCAGCCATATTACGATAGACGAGAACCGGGCCGTTCTGGTGCGCCACAACGACATCTAGCACGCCGCGATTCCACAAGTCCACTAAGGCTACACCGCGACCGTCGTATGTTTCGCGTACGCCCACCTCTTGGGCCACATCCCAAAAGCGTCCGCTTCCATCGTTGAGCCACACCCGCTTGGGCTGGTAGCCTGCTAGGCTACGTCCACGCATAGCGGGCCAGTTGCGTGCATCCTGGATAATGGCTTTATGTGCACCTACGATTTTAGAAAAGTCGTACCAGTAACTTTCGCTGGGGTGAGCAGAAATGTACCCGTTTGTCAAAAAAAGATCGAGATAGCCATCGTTGTTTAGGTCCCCAAACTGCGCACCGTAGCTCCAGCCGCCTTGTTCAATGTTGAGTGTACGGGCTAGGTTAACATACTGGGGGGTAGGGGTCGGAGTAGAGGTACGCGGTACCCAGCAGCTGTTTCCTTGGAGCAAAATGCCATCTTCAAAAATGTTGGAAATGTACAACGCCAGGCGGCCATCGTTAAAAATGTCGCCCACCGCAACACCCATCCCGCTTTTAGGGATAAAGCCGATTCCACTGGCTGCGCCAGCTGCCCGAAAGCCTGTGCCCTTATCGTTAAGGTACAGCTCGTCGACCCCGTAGTCGTTGGCAATGATCAAATCAGGGTATCCCGTTCCTTGAACATCTACAGCCGCTACGGCCAGCATCCAGCGGTGCGTATCTGGACCTAACAGGTATGAGACGTCTTCAAAGGTACCGTCACCTCGGTTACGTAGGAGGAACTTGCGGCCGCCATTTTGCGCATACTCGAAGCTTTCTGGCATAATGGCTGTGTGCGGCAGCTCCCAAAGGTTTAGCTGTTCTGGATAAAAACCCCCAAAGAAAAGATCAAGATACCCATCGTTGTCGAAGTCTAGCCAAGTGGCTGCTCCAATATTAGCCCAAGCAGGCAGGCCAGCTTCTTCGGTTACCCGTGTAAAAGTGCGTCCTTGTTCATTGCGGAACAGCTCCGGACGGCCCCACTTGTACAGGAAAAGGTCTTCGTAACCGTCGTTGTTGTAGTCGCCCCAAACAGCACCTACCGAAACGCCGGTACCCGGACGGTTAACATCCGCTAGCCCTACCAGAGCTGCAACATCTTCAAAGCGACCGTTGCCTAAATTGCGGTAAAGGGCATTCTGGCTGCCCTCTCCGCTGTTGGTTAGGTAAAGGTCGTACCAGCCATCGCGATCAAAATCCACTACCGAGACCGAAGCCCCAATCGATGCAATCTGAGGCATGATGTGCGCTAAGCGGCGGTCAAAAGTAGGCACCGTATGGACGAAGTCGATCCCTATTGCTTTAGCCACCTCTTTGAAATAAAACCCGTAGCGTTGCCGAGCGGCCGTTGTATCGATCTCTATGGTTGAAGAAGACGATGATGTGCCATGCTTCAAAAGCAAGGTAGCTGCAATAAGACTTACCAGCAACGCCAAAGGCCCTATTCGCTGCAGCAACGACACCATACATGCAGTTCCCAAAACAACATGCAGTTTCCCAAACACGCCCCAAAGTACACTAACCAAAAAATGAAAATCAAGGCATTATTTTAACCCTTTAAGACTGCATAGAAGATGTCGGTTGGGGTTGTCGGAGGTCATTTCCACGGGGCACAAAAGCCTGAATACCGGTGATTTCTCGTCCCAGGATAAGCCCGTGAATGTCGTAGGTACCCTCGTAGGTATTGACGCTTTCAAGGTTGACCATGTGGTGAATCACCCGATAGTCGCCTACAATGCCATTGGCACCGTGCATGTCCCGCGCCATGCGCGCAATCTCCAAGGCTTTGGCAGCATTGTTGCGCTTGGCCAGAGAAATTTGGGCCGGTGTAATCTTGCCTTCGTCAGCCAGCTGGCCTAGGCGAAAGGCCAACAGTTGCATCTGGGTGATTTCGGTAAGCATATAGGCTAACTTGCTTTGGATAAGCTGCATCGCTGCCAGTGGATAGCCAAACTGCGTGCGTTCCAATACGTAGCGCCGCGCGCGCCGGTAACAGTCTTCAGCTGCTCCCACCGTCCCCCAGGCAATACCGTAGCGGGCGTTGCTGAGACAAGAGAAAGGACCCCGCAAGCCGCGAACGCCTGGAAGCACGTTGGCTTCGGGCACAAACACGTCTTCCATCACGATTTCTCCTGTTGACGAAGCGCGTAGCGACATTTTGTTTGGGGTTTCTGGCGTTGAAAGGCCAGACATGCCCCGCTCCAGAATAAAGCCCATAATTTCGCCCTCGTCGCCCGGGTGCGTTTTGGCGCGCGCCCAGACGACCGCAAGATCTGCAATGGGGGCATTCGTGATCCAGGCCTTGGTGCCATTGAGTATCCAGCCATTGCTTACGCGCCGGGCCGTTGTTTCCATGGAGCCCGGATCAGAGCCATGATTGGGCTCGGTCAGGCCAAAACAACCAATCAGCTCGCCAGCAGCTAGTTTAGGTAGAAATTTTCGCTTTTGTTCTTCCGTACCGTACTTCTCAATGGGAAACATCACCAGCGACGACTGCACCGACATGAATGAGCGATAGGCCGAATCCACACGTTCCAGCTCTCGGGCAATTAAGCCATAGGCGGTGTAGCTAGCGCCCCCGCCACCGTACTGAGGGTCAATCGTTACCCCTAGCAATCCTAGCGCGCCCATTTCTCGTGGAATCTCTCGGTGAAACACGCCCTGCTGGTTGCCTTCCAAAGCGCGGGGTTCCAGATGCGTTTGGGCGTATTCTCGCGCGGCTTCCATGATCAGCCGATCCTCTTCGCGCAGCATCGATTCGAAGAGGAAGGCATCATCTGGGTTAAAAGGGAATGTGCTCATCTTCTCCTAAGGTTAGCCGTAATTCCAATTCACGCCACGGCCCTGTGCGGGATCCGGAAAGTTCCACGTGACGGCACCTTGGTCACAGGCGTACAGGCACGTGCCGCACTCTATGCAGTCTTCAAACTGGAACTGTACTTGTCCTGCTTCATCGCGCACGTAGCAGTGGGCTGGGCACACGTAAGTTGTGGCCTTGTGTGGGCATACCGTGTTGCAAATGCTGGTATCGACCAAGATGTGCGGGTGGGCATCCCGACGGTCTTGGTTGCGATAGTTAACCTTTCCCAAGCGTTCGGCGATAGTCATGGCTTAGAGGGCTTTCCAAGCGCGATAGGCAAGTTTAAGCAGTTCTAGTGGAGAGCCGTGGCGTCTTGCGACGTCGCGTATGATCTGGCGCAGCTTGGGGGTTGGGCGGTTTTCTACCTGAAAAACAGCGCGACCCAGGTCGCACGCCAGGCGGGGCAGGCGCTCTCGCATCACCGGCTCATGGAGCAAACGGACAGCCGCCTGAAAGTTCCGCATGTTTTGCAGCACGTAGCTTTGCTCGAGGCGCTCTCGGTAGCGTTGCAATGTAGCAGCCGAAAAATCTCCTGCCGCGCGCGCTTCAAGGACTGTTTCAGCAGCAAGGATGCCTGAGTGCATGGCGAAGTCCATGCCTTGAATGGCTCTCCCGGTGTTGAGCAACAGATTGGCTGCTTCACCGACCACAAGCACGCCATCGGCATACACTTCGCGCGGCATGGCCCGCAGATCTCCTGTAGAGACGACATGTGCCGCATATTCGACCACCTCACCCCCGCGGATCATATCGGCAATTACGGGGTGGCTTTTGAAGCGGTCCAATAGCTCATAGGGGGTTTTATGCTGGCGTGCTAGATCGGCTATGCCGAGCACCAAACCAATAGACACCGTGTTGCGATTGGTATAGAGGAAGCCACCGCCCTCAACGCCTTCGGTAATCGCACCGAGGAACTCGTTGGCTAGTCCGCTGCGCCCAGAAAGCTGAAACCGATCTTCTAGGACCCTTTCGTCGAAGCGGAGCACTTCCTTGACACCTACAGCCATGTAGTGGGCCGGAACGTAGTCTGCCTGCAGACCAATTTGTCGGGTGAGCAGGTTATTGACGCCTTCGGCTAGAATGACGCAGTCGGCGTAAAAGCGCTCGCCACCAGCTTCGACGCCGATCACGCGGCCATCTTGCGTGAGCAGGCGCTCGACCAACACGTCAAAAACCAAAAGGGAGACGTCGGCACAAGCGCTTTGGTCGATGACCTCCTGCACTTTGCTGGCCAGCCAGCGGTCGAATACAGCGCGCAGCACAGTAACACCCATGTAGGGAGGCGATTCGTAGTGCGAGGACTTAAAGTCGAGCGAAAAGGCTGATTGCTCATCCAGAAAGGTCAGTCGCCGATGGTTAATAAAGCGCTCGAAGCCGGCCTCTGGGTCGTTCCAGTATGCAGGCACCAGTCGGGCTAGGTCGGTGCCCCAGAGCACGCCTCCCGAAACATTTTTCGCGCCGCTGTATGCCCCGCGCTCGATCAAAAGAAAGGGCACCTCGTGGCGCGCTAGCACCATAGCCGCGCTGAGGCCTGCGACGCCCCCGCCTACAATGATACAGCCAAAACGATCCGTTTCCATTAGGTTTTAAGGACGCGAATTTCCTCGATCAAAATAGGGAGGATCTGGTATAGATCGCCCACGATTCCATAAGTAGCGAGGTTGAAAATCGGGGCATTGGGATCTTTGTTGATTGCGACGATGATCTGGCTGCCTGCCATGCCGGCCACGTGCTGAATGGCACCCGAGATGCCTACAGCAATGTATAGGATGGGCGAGACGACTTTGCCAGTTTGGCCAATCTGGAGCGAAGCCGGGAAAAGTCCGCTTTCGATAGCTGCACGCGAAGCGCCTACGGCAGCGCCCAGCTCGCGTGCAAGCGCTTCAACGAGTTGCTTGCCGGCTTCGTCACGCACACCGCGTCCAGCTGCCACTACAATGGAAGCCTCTGAGAGGTCAAGCTGGCCTGTTGCTCCTGTGATCACCTCACGTAGCGTAGCGCGCAGTGCCGCGGCGTCGATTTCCAAAGGGATCTCAACCAGCTCAGGTTCTACGGACGTTTCGGCAGGCTGGGCTTGATAAGCCCCGGCACGAACCGAAACCAGCACCGGTTGGTCAGCTACAGTTACGTCGGCCAATGCGCGTGCAGCCATCACTGGACGCGTTGCTGTAAACGTTGAACCAAAGTCAAATGCTGAGACGTCGGGGACGGCGACAGCGCCCACGCGTGTAGCCAGGGCGCCGAGCACGTCTTTTACAGCTTCTGTTGAAGCAAACGCCATCAAAGCCGGCTTTGCCTGCTTAAACACTGCTTCTAGGGCCGCAATAACCGGCGCGTTTAGGTGCTGCTTGAAGAGGGGATGCCGGATGAGGTAAACCTGTTCGACACCGTAAGCTTTAAGCGCCTCGACCACAGAAGCTGCTTCTGGGTGCAGCACGCAAGCAGCCAGCCGGGCATGGTCTCGGTAAGCCAGACGGCGTAGATGCGTGAGCACTTCGAGTGTCGTTCGCGTTGGGCGCTCGTTTTGAACCGTAATGTGGCAGAGGTAGGTAAGCATGCTTTAAAGTACGCGGGCTTCTTCACGGAGCAAACGAAGGAGTTCTCTTGCGACGTTGGCTGGTTCACCTTCAAGCCGGCGACCTGGAGGCCGCGGCGGCAGTGGACGATAGCCGGTTACGTACACCCGAGGCGTGAGGTGATTGGTCGAAAGACCTAAATCGGCAAGCGTAAGCCGCTCGATAGGCTTGCGGCGCGCTTCCATGATGCCCCGAATCGATGGAATACGGGGGGTGTTCATGTCGTTGGAAATGGTCACCAGGCCGGGCAGCGTGAGTTCAATGATTTCTCGGCCAATGTCGCCTTGACGGGTAACTACGAGACGGCCGTTTTCATAAGCCAGGCCTACAGCATTGCTCACATAGGGCAATCCCAGCCGCTCAGCCAGCATGGGGCCAATGAGCCCGGCGTCGGTATCCTGGGACTGCTTACCGGTAAAGATGGCATCGTAGGCGCGGTGCTGAAAGAAGGCTGCAAGCACAGCAGCGGTTGCGTCAGCATCCCAGCCGGTTGGGTCGGCCTCAATGTGGTAGGCTGCTAGAGCCCCCATGGCCAAGGCTTTACGAAGGGTTTCAGAGACTTCAGGGGGGCCAATCGAGACCACCTCGACTTTCCCGCCGTGCTGTTCAATAAGCTGCAAGGCGCCCTCGACAGCCGAAGCGTCGTACGCGTTAGGCACATAACGTGCTACATCAAACCGCAAGTGGCCGTCTATAATGCGAAAAGGGGCCTGAATATCCGGTACCTGTTTAATGCAGACGCAAAGGTTCATAGACCGTGGTAGTAGATCCCGGAGACGTTAGTTTACAAAAGAGAATGTTTGATTTGGAAGCGCTTTTTAGATTCTTTGTGGAAGATATTTAACCCGAGGTTATGGCTAGCATGGCTTTTACCTAGGGGTGGGTTGTAGTACCAGTGCCTGGTCGAAGCGGTCTGGCGCAACGTAGCGTGTGTGGAAGCGGAGCCAGTCTTCGGGAAAGCGGCGGTAGACCGGGTCGTCCCATAAGCGAGCAATGGGGGTGTCGTAGCTTGGTTGACCATGATAGGGAAGGGGGTGTACCGTCCTGGAGAAGGTCGTGTTGTAGTCGCCGTCTTTGACCCAGCCGTCGCCAATGAGCACAAAGTCGCGCGACCAGCCTTGCGGTGGATCTGGTAAGGCCGGAAAATGGAAGACAAGCTCATCACCAGCGTTCATGATCACGTAGCGGTCGTCGATTTCGGCCAGCAACTCGCGCACGTCGCCCCAGCGTGTGTAGTAGCCTTCCAGGTCGCGCCAGCGTTGTGCTGTAGCAGCCAGGGAGTCGTAGATGGGAATTTCCGGCATCGAATGATCGGGTTGCACAGTAGCAGAGTAGCCCCGGTAGCGAAGCTCCGCACGTTGCGGGTGCAGGCGTTGCGTACGTAGCCGCGTGTTGGGGCGCGCTTCGGCCCAGCCGATCCAGTCCCAGTAGATTTCCAGGTTGGTGCGTAGCCGCACGCGGTAAGGTCCCTTTTCGGGAAGCAGGTTGGTAAGGTCTATCACAATGGTTTTGCCTCGACCGGCCGGAAAGCCCAGGTCTGGATAAGCTACGCGCCAGCCGCCTTGGCCGTCGGGGACTTCAAGCTGCAAGCCACGGGGTCGTGCATGGTTGCCTTGGCTGATAGCTACGTTGATTGAGCTGTCGGTTGGTCGAAGCCAGCCATAGGCGATTAAATAGAGCGGTTTGTGGGTAGGTACCGCCTTTCCCAGATCCAGCTCGATGAAATGGGGTTCAGCAATGCCCTGATAGGCGCCGAGCCTAAACGTGTTAAAGTAGCGGCCGTCGCGCTGGGCCACAAGGGCAGTTACGTCTCGTCCTTGATGATCGATGGCTTGCGTGATGGGCGCTACGGGTCCTGTTACATAAAGTTGTAGCTGGCGTGGGGGAAAGGCGAAGCGTTCGTCTACCCAGATTTCTGTGTTCTCAGGGTGGTCGACTACCAGCAGCGACACGTGATCGAAGAAGTGTGTTTCCCAGAGTTCGGCCGTAATGCGTACGTCGTAGAGGCCATCCCGTGGGCGCAGCTGGTCGCCACGGATTTTGATCCAGTCTTCGGTTTGGGCGATGTCTCCCGTTTCTTGGGCATTAATACGCAAACCGAGTGGAGAGCCCCAAATAAAATCGGTGACAAAGGTCATTTGCTGGCCGTCGAATGTAAAGACCCAGGGGCAAGAGCCTTTTAGGCGTTGTGTGGCCTGGACGGTCTGGTTGGCGGCTAAGTTGAACTCGGCCTGCACGTTGCCGTTGGGCCAGACGATACGGGCCAGGGGTACGCGTTCGGCCAGGCCTAGCCCAAAGTGTACAACAGGTCTTCGGATGACCTGTTTTTGGTAAAGTAGGCCGGTACGGATTTCTATCGTACCGCCAATGCCGAAGGCATTGACGCGCTGGTCGCCTACAACGACGGCCTGTGGGTGGAGTTGCGTCCAGCCATAAGGTGCATCGCTTTGGTTGTGCAGGCTTGCAGGTGTGCCATCAGCCTGGCGAGCAACCAGGTCCAGGCGGCCGTCGTTGTCGAGGTCGGCTGCATCGAAGGCCTGCAGTGGCAACGTAAGGGGTTCCCTGCGCAGATGGCCTTGGGCATTGGTGAGCCAAATCCAGGTTTGGAAAGGTACTGAAGCAATGAGGTCTTGGGCGCCGTTGTTGTCCAGGTCGGCAGTGAAAAAGTGGGCTTGCCGACAGGCCTCTTCGGATAAGGCGGGGAGGCGTGCAGAGAGGGGTTGGGTTTGCCAGCTGCGGGTGTAGCGGTCAAAGGTGAGTTGTTGGAAGTTGCCATTAGGCTGCAGTAAGATGATGTCGAGCTGGCCGTTGTGATCCAGGTCAGCGATCGTAAGGGCGCAGGTGGTAAGCTGGGGTATCTGCGGTTCGGGCATAAAGAGGCCCTGGCGTTCGTTGCGCCAGAGGTGTAGGGTTCCCTGAAGGTCGAGCAGGACCAGTTCGGGGTCGCCATCGCCATCGAGGTCGGCCCAGGTGAGCTGGCGGGGCGGGGTGTTGAAGACGTGTTGGGTACGGAAGGTTTGATCCCCGTTATTGCTTATCAAAAAAACACCACTCTGATCGCCGACAAGCAGGTCCAGATCTCCATCCAAATCAAAGTCGACCACCCAGATTCCTGTAGGCGTAATTTTCCCAAGATTAAGGAGGGCCATTTCTGAAAAGCTGCCATCGGCTTCTTGGCGGTAGAGGCGCAAGCCCTGCCGGCCAAGAAGGGCCACGTCCATGCGAAAGTCATTGTTGTAGTCCAGCAAGGCAACGCTGTACAGGGGTAAGACGCTGCTTCGTGGTGGTTCTGGACGTTTTAGCGTTATGCCGTCGTCGAAGACCACGGCTTCTGGCCCTATGTGCAACACCGCGGGTGGTGTGTCGCTGCTTTTCCAGGTGACCAGGAGGGCCTCAACCGGAGCCGCAGTCATTGGCGCTGTGCGGAAGGTTAGGAGCGAGTCTGGAAGGGCAAAAGTGGCAGAAGGCGGCTTGAGCCGCAGCGGGTCTGTCAGTGGGGGGGTGAGCACTTCGGGTGGGGGTTGCAATTCAGCTAGATCTGCCCGAAAGGCAGGGTGCTGCAGTAGTGTGTTGCGCAAGAAGGTTACCTGGGGGCGCAGCCTGTTCCAATCTGCAGTTCGGATCTGGGTAAGCAGTTCGTGCCATACGGTTTGCGCTTCAGCGGGCCAGGTTGGTACGAGCGGTTGAAGCTGGTTGCTTACGTAGTGCAGTTCCTGAACATCTTGTGTGGCCACCGCGCGTCGCAGGCGCTCTAGCCAGAGGGCTTGGTTATCGGGGTGCTGCGTAGTGAGCTGGTTGAGCAAGGCATCGGCTGTGAGGGTATCGTTAGGGGAGGGGCGTTCTTCGAGCAGTTGAAAAAGCAGGTAGGCGGCTTCCAGGTCTGCTGGATCGTTTTGCAGCGCTTGCGTGATGTAGGAACGGGCCTGCTCGGGCTGCCCTTCCGCCAGTGATAGGCGGGCCAGCAGCAGCTGAATGCGGGCACTTTCGGGAGCTAAGCGTGCAGCCTCTTCCAGATAGCGACGGGCGGCAGGGAGGTCATTTCGGCGCAGGGCCAACAGTCCTAGGTTAGCCCAGGCAGCAGGCTCGCCTGGTGCCAGTTCGGTGGTGCGTTCCAGCAGCGTGCGTGCTCCCCGATCTTCGCCGGCTTGTAGCGCAGCCAGACCGGTATAAAAAGCCGTAATGGCTTCTTGGTAAGCTTCGGTGCCTGGCTCGGGCACCGAGGGTGCACGGCGGCAAGCCGCAATAAGCAAAAAAATACTAAAAAGACCGAGACCAAAACGTCGCATACCGGTACGCAGAGCCTTTGGTGCCATGCAAGTTAGTTGATCCGGCGGTGTTGGGCAAGGCACATTTAGTAAGCTTTTCGGATCGCCTCAAGTGCGCCCACATCTTCAAGGCTGCTTAGGTCGCCAGGGTCTAGTCCCAAGTAGACCGCTCGGATTACGCGGCGCATGACTTTGGCATTGCGCGTTTTGGGCAATGCAGCTGCAAAGCGCACCTCCCGAGGCTTCAGGGGTTTGCCCAGGGCAGCAGCTACCTGGTCGATCAGCTCTTGGCGCAGGGCCTCTGAAGGGGCATAGCCGGGCTGCAGCACCACAAACGCGACCACCTCTTCGCCTTTGACGTCGTGGGGTACCCCTATCGCAGCGCTTTCAGCCACGGCGGGGTGGGCATTGAGCACTGCTTCAACCTCGGCGGGTCCTAGCCGCTTGCCAGCCACTTTGATCGTGTCGTCCGAGCGTCCCAGAATGTACCAAAGGCCGTCGCTATCGATAGCGGCAAAGTCGCCATGCACCCAGAGGCCTTCGATGCGGCGCCAGTAGGTGTCGAGGTAACGCTCGCGATCACGCCAAAAGCCACGCGTCATGCCGATCCATGGCTTGCGGATTACCAGCTCACCGACAGCACCCCGCACGGGTCGACCTTGCTCATCCACCACATCAGCCGCCATGCCGGGTACCGGATCTGAAAATGCGCAGGGTTTAAGTGGCCGGAAGAAATTCCCGCACAGGATACCTCCAGAGATCTCTGTACCGCCTGAATAGTTGAGGATAGGCTTTTCGCCTCCGAGCACGTGTTCGAAGCACCAAAGCCACGATTCAGGATCCCAAGGACTTCCCGTGGATCCTACGGCGCGTAGGCTGGAGAGGTCGTGGCGGCGAAGGGGTTCTGGTCCATAAGGCCGAAGTGTCCGAATAAGGGTAGGGGAGATCCCCAGGTGCGTTACCTGATGGCGCTCGACAAGCGCCCAAAGCCGGTCGACGTCCGGATAGTCGGGCGCTCCGTCGTAAAGCACCATCGCAGCGCCAATGAGCAGCGTGCCAAAAACCAACCAAGGACCCATCATCCAGCCCATATCGGTTACCCAGTACATCGTTTCACCGGGCTTAAGGTCCATGCACTGGTACATGTCTTGGGCGGCTTTAATAGGAAAACCGCAGTGCGTATGGACAGCCCCTTTAGGCCGGCCCGTGGTGCCGCTTGTGTAAATGAGCATGAGCACGTCTTCGGCATCGGTGCGGACGGTTTCGGCTTCGGTCGGTTGGGACCAAACAAGCTCATGCCACCAGTGGTCGCGTCCAGGTTGCATAGGCACAGCGAGTGCTTCGGCTTCCAGACGGCGCAACACCACCACATGGGCGACACTTGGGCATCCGACCAGCGCTTCGTCGGCTGTAGGTTTGAGCAGAATGGGCTTGCCACGACGGTAAAACCCATCGGCCGTAAACAAAAACCGAGCCTCGGCATCGCAGATGCGGGTGCGCACGGCCTCGGCACCATAGCCGCTAAACAGCGGCAATGCGATACCCCCCAGCTTGATTGTGGCCAAAAAAGCGATCACAAGCTCAGGGGTCATGGGCATAAATAACGCGACCACGTCACCCTTGCGAAAACCCAGCTCCAGCAAGGCACGAGCGCAGCGGCAAACCTCGGCATGCAATCCAGCATAGGTAAGGATGCGCAGCGTGCCTTCTTCGCCTTCCCAGCGCAATGCTACGCGCTCAGCGGCTTCGCTGCTTTGCCATTTGTCAAGCAGGTTATGTACGATGTTCAGCTTGCCGCCCACGCACCAACGGGGGAAAGCTGGTCCTTCACTGAGGTCGACGATCTGATGGTACGGTGCATAAAAGCGAATATCGAGGTCTTCTAATACAGCCGGCCAGAACCACTCCGGGTCTTCAGACGCGCGCAAGAGCAAGGCATCTAAGGAGTCGATGCCATGACGCTCTATAAAACGCTGCAGATTGCTAGCCTTGATCCATTCTGGCCTAGGTTCCCAAACAATGGGTTGTTTAAATGGAAAAGCGCTTTCTGTATACATCGTTCAAGCATATTGACGCAGATTCGCAGCTTAGCTTACATGATACGTGAGGAGCATGCCCGGCGCAAGCTCGTTAAAACGCTGATCAATACCGAAGCTAAGCTCTATGGCAGTTCCTAAAGTCATCTATACCGAAGAAGTCTGGCGACGTCTGCTGACGCCAGAGCAGTATCACGTTTTACGAGAGCAGGGCACCGAGCCAGCGTTTACAGGAAAGTATTGGGATCATAAAGCGCCTGGTCTTTACCGATGCGCTGGATGCGGGCTGCCGCTTTTTTCTTCGGAGACGAAGTTTGACTCAGGAACAGGGTGGCCGAGCTTTTATGCGCCAGTTGCGCCGGAACACATTGAAATGTCGGACGACTACAGCTTGGGCATGCACCGCATTGAGGTGCACTGCGCTGCCTGTGGCGGTCACCTGGGGCATGTATTTCCCGATGGCCCCCCTCCTACGGGGTTGCGCTACTGCATCAACTCGGCAGCGCTCTCTTTTGAAGCAAAGGAGGCAGCCTAAGGCTCTGGCGTTTCGGCGACTTGCTGCGCAGCTGCTGGGGCCAGCATGCGGGCATCCAGCGAGTAGGGTCCAGCGCCAAAAAGGCCATAAACCAGTAGCAGAAAGAACACCAGCGCCGAAAGCTCCAGCGACTGGCCCGCGGCTAAAAGTCCTTCATGCAGGTGTACAAAAAACGTGGCCACAAACAGAATAGGCACCTGTGCCCATGCTGCAAGCCGCGTAAGCAAACCGGCAGTCAGCATAAGGCCCCCTACCAAATGCGCCAGCGCTACGTAGTGAACGGCTGCCATCGGCAGGAACCAATCCAAGTTGCGCCCTTCTACCAGCGCCATAAATCGCGAAGAATCACCAACAAAAAGCCAGCCACGCACAAACAGCGCAATACCTAAGTACATGCGGATCAAATCATAACCCATGAGTCGGTGGTCTTCTAACCAGCGACGCGCAGCAACGAGCGTGGACATAGTTCAGTTTTTATTTTGTTAAGGTTTCTTGAAGAAAATTTATGCCATGTGCAAAAAAGCGTTCCGGTGTGGTGCATCTTTTTGTTACAGCGAGCGTTATCCGCTGCCGGTATAGGATTTGCAGCCCTTAGCAAGGGAAATCTTGGTGTTACGTTATCGATAGATGTCGTCAAAGTCTTGGAAGGTTTTGCAGCAAGAGTACTTGCTGCATCGCTGGTGGATGAAGCTGCGCGTCGATCGGGTGCAGTTGCCTAACGGTACGGAGATTGAAGAATTTCATGTGGTAGAATATCCCGATTGGGTATGCGTGCTGTGCTTGACGGAAGAGGGGCAGCTCGTTTTTGTGGAGCAGTACCGGCATGGGGTTGGGACGCTAAGCCTGGAGCTTCCGGCAGGCGGAGTCGAGCCAGGTGAAGATCCGTTGCATGCTGCACGCAGGGAGCTTTTAGAAGAGACAGGCTATGAAGCGGCGGTTTGGGAATCGCTGGGGTGTTTTGCACCTGATCCTAGTAAGCATACGAACTTGGCCCATATTTTCGTTGCTCGAAAAGCACGGCAGGTAGGTCCGCCTTGCTTGGATCCTGCTGAGGAAATGGAAATTCGCTTGCTAACCCCTAGCGAGGCTTTGCGCTTGGCTGATGAAGGCAAGATTCTCCATGGCATTCATGCAGCGGCGCTTTTTTGGGCGCATTTTCGAGGTATTTTGCCCAACGGTCAGTCAGGCCTAGCTCGCTAACGAAATCATCCCTAGACCATGGGCTACGTAGCCCGTGCAGGTGCTGTGCTGCTGAGTTTGGTGTGGAGCGCCTGTCAACTTTCGTCTCCCTATCGTCTTGAGACCCTAGCGCTTGAGCGCATAGGATGGGATACGCTGGCGGTGAAAGCGCGCTTTGTGGTCCGCAAGTGGCCTGGTCGCTTGCAGCCTGTAAGGCCCGATTCTGTGCAGTTGCTGCTGCTGAGCGCGCGCTACGACACGCTATTTTGGGGAACTTCGACGCGCATTCCTGTGCCGGACGCGATGTTAGGGGATCAGGAACGCTTGCTGCTTGAGGTATGTGGATGGTTTCAAGGGCGCTCGGTTTGTGATCAGGCTGGGTTTAGCGCTTCGCCTAAGCGGCTCCAGGTAGCACCGGAGGTGCAGTACCCGTATCAAGGAACGCTGTCCCGTTTGTATTACCGCCTGCATCCTCGTCTGGAGCGGCAGCGCTATGCAGCGGCAACGTGGGAGCCGCTTTCGGTAGCACCTTTGCCTCAAGGGTATCTTCGGATGCAATTGGTCCAAGACCCGCAGAGTGCCCTTGAGTGGCCGATTAAGGCCTGGGAAGGCGTTGTTGAACTGGCTGAACTCCCCACTTTCCCTGATTTCCGTTATGCCTTAAGTCAGCAGTTGCGTGCGGGTTTGGTTGCCACTATGACAGTTGAAGTGTATGCCGGAGGGCCTCAGCCAGTGCGGATAGCTACCCTTAGGCATCAACTTCGGGCCAAAACCGAAGCCGAGCGTAAGGCCGAGGTAGCACGTCTGGCTGAGGCTGCGCTGGTGCAGCTTGTGGAGCAACTAAGCGGGCGATCTTATCCGGTTTGGGTACGCGTCGAAAGTTGGAGTTTTAATCCGCTTGCCATGCAGTACGTGGTCGAAATTTCGGCTCGTTGGCAAGAAGGCGGATGGCTGGGGCCAACGTGTGCGCTGCGCGGCATATTGACCGCAGCTGAAGATGGCACGCAGGCCACATTTCGTTGGGTGGAAGGCAATCCCGCGGCACGTCAACGCTGGAGACGTCGTGTAGACGAGGAGCTGCTGTATTTGGGTACGTTGAGGGAGGCCTTGTCAGAGGTGCGCGAAGATCAGCACCGAGAGGGCGTGGTGCGTGGTTGGTAGGTTTAGCGATCGGGATTGCTGCTTTCGGCCGGGTTAGGGAGTAAGCGGAAGCGCACGGGTAGCTGCATGTGCACGCGCACAGGCTGGCCGTTTTGCATGCCAGGAATAAAGCGGGTGCGTCGCAGGGCGGCTACGGCGGCTGAGTCGCAAAGCGGGTGGAGGGGCTTAATCACGCGAATATGGGTAGGTGTACCGTCTTTTTCCACCACAAAACGCAGTACCAGTTGCCCTTCAATCCCAGCCCGAATGGCCTCTTCTGGGTATTCAATATGGATATAGTAGGCCCCCAGTCCCCCTATGATCTGGGGAGGTTTCTCTGCATGCTCTAAGATGGCTTCCATGGCTTCAAGACGAGCTGGGGGTTCAGGCTTTTGTGGGAAGTCCTGTGCTTGAAACTCGCTGGAGTCGCGTGTCCCCTCGTTTTTGGCTTCGGTTTCTGGGATGGCAAAGCGCGTAATTGGCACACCGGCGTCTTCAGCTGCGCGCGCTTCCAGCTGGGTTGCGATCAATGCTAGGCGCCGGTCTTCATCGACCAAACGCCAGCCGATAGGCGGAGGTGCTACATGCCACGGAAGCCGCACCAGCACGATCAAGAGTCCAAGTGTAAGGGCAAGGCTAAGCAGCATGCGTACCGTGTACGTTTGCTCAGCTTGCGCGAAACGCAGGCGCGGGAGATCCAGCTTATCCAATCCCCTGCGATGCATGGCCGCTCGCTCCCTGATCCATTGCTCACCTTACTTTGTGAAAACGTGAAGAAGACAAAAAGTTGCAGCCTGTTGTACTGCTTTAGACTTCAGTGCATCTGCTTTTAAGAATGCCTATTTTGAAGGATCGTTTTCACAAAACGGCTCTATAACGCATGCGCGCGCTTGTACTGCATAAGGATGAGCACGGGGAGGTTCAGGCTCGCTTTGAAACGTTATCGGAAGACCACCTCCCGGAGGGTGATGTACTGCTGGAAGTGCATTACTCCAGCCTAAACTACAAAGATGCGCTGGCGGTTACGGGAAAAGGGAAAGTTGTTCGGGGGGATTATCCGTTTGTGCCTGGGATCGATCTGGTCGGTACGGTGCTGGAGTCAGGGCACCCGGAGGTGAAGCCTGGGCAGACAGTTATTGTAACCGGTTGGGGTATAGGTGAGGAACACTGGGGAGGGTATGCTACACGGGCACGTGTACGTGCGGAGTGGACAGTGCCGCTGCCGCGCAGGCTAACGCCGCTAGAGGCGATGGCTGTTGGTACGGCTGGGCTTACTGCTATGCTGGCCATTATGGCACTGGAAACGCATGGGCTGACGCCAGACCAAGGCGAGGTTGTGGTCACCGGGGCCAGTGGAGGGGTTGGGAGTTTGGCTGTGGCTATTCTGGCACACTTGGGCTATGAGGTAGTGGCCTCAACGGGTAAGCCTCAAGCGCATGCTATGCTGCAGGCCTTGGGGGCTGCGCGCATAATCGATCGGCAGGAGCTGGGGGAGGGGCCGCGTCGACCCTTAGATCACGCGCAGTGGGCTGCAGCCATCGACACCGTGGGGGGGCCTACGCTGGCTGCGATCTTGAGCCAAACCCGGCGGCACGGTAGCGTTGCAGCATGTGGTCTGGCGCACAGTGCAGCATTTCACACTACGGTTTTCCCGTTTATTTTGCGCGGGGTCAACTTGCTAGGCATTGACTCCAACACCTGTCCCCAGGAACTGCGGCGGCGCGCTTGGCATCGCCTGACACATGATCTGCCCAAAGACGCGTTGCATCGCATTACGCGGGTAATTGCTCTAGACGACGTGCCAGCGTGGAGTGAAGCTATGCTGGCAGGCCGGACCCAAGGGCGGTTGGTTGTAGACGTTCAGGCTGTACCGTGACCCGTTCTTTCTGGCATCGACAGCATCAGGCGCCCGACCGTTGGGCCGACGTAGCCGTTGTCGGTGGCGGTGTTGTCGGATGTGCGACGGCTTTCTGGCTACACCGGTTGCGTCCGCGCTTGCGACTGGTAGTCCTAGAGGCCGCTTCTTTAGCCGATGGCGCCAGTGGTCGAAATGCTGGGTTTATTCTGCCTGGAGCTACGGCAGATTTTTTAAAAGATTGCCAGCGCTACGGCGAATCGCGTGCCCGCCAGCTCTGGCACTTCACGCGCGAAAACCGAGAGGCGTTGCTTCGGGAGCTGGATCCCTTGGCCTTCGGTTGGGAAGGCAGTGGTGCGCTATTGGTGGCTGGCTCGGCTGAAGAAGAAAAACGATTGCGTGAAGGTGCAGTGCGGCTTCGTAGCGAAGGCGTGCCGGCAGCTTTTCTGCCTTCAGCCGAAATCAACCGGCGTCTCCAGGCCCAAGGTTTTCGGGGAGGTTTGTTTTTGCCTGAGGCCGGATGCTTGGATCCTGTAGCGCTCGTGTACCACCTAGCTGGTCGTAGTGAGGCGCTGGTGCTAACGCACCATGCAGTTGAAGCTCTGGTTCCGCAACCAAACTGCGTGCGGTTGGAGACAGCCTATGGCGCTGTTGAGGCTGGTCAGGTGGTGCTCGCGTTGAATGCCTATCTGCCGCGCTTATTGCCCGAAACGGCGGTTTATGTGCAGCCAGTACGCGCACAGATGCTGGCCACGTTTCCGGCTGCGCATCGCTGGATCACCAGTCCGCTCTATACGCACGATGGATTTTTCTATGTGCGTCAGCTCCCTAGTGGTCATGTGCTGGTTGGAGGTGCGCGACACCTACACCTGGAGGAAGAAGTAGGTTACATGGACATCACCACGGAACCCCTGCAAATGGATCTGGAGCGTTACTTGCAGGCTTACTTTCCCCAAGCTCGATCGCTTCCCGTGATGTGTCGCTGGAGTGGCACGATGGGCTTTTCGCCAGATGGGTTACCGATCATTGGCTCCATCGCTGGTCTAGAAGGCAGCTATTGGGTAGGAGGTTTTAGCGGGCATGGTATGGGGTATGCTTTTCGGATGGGACGTCTATTGGCCGAGCTGGTACTGGGCTACCCGAATCCCGAAGGCTATACACTATTTACCCCAGAAAATCGTCCCACCTTTACGCCAGAAGGTTCTTCAGCTGAGCGCTGAAGCTCAATACCAGATTTGCCCTTCTTCGGGATCGCCTAAAGCAGCTGCTTGATGGTGGACGTAGCGCCAGGCGGTCCACCAAGCCAAGAGTGCATCTACGTCGTGCCAACTTGTCGGGGGTTCAGCACAAGGAAGGGGAAGCAGGGCAAGGAGGTCATGCGCAAAGACCTCGGGATTGTCGTTGCGGTAGCGGGATTGCAGGCTTTCTGGCAAGCGGCGTGTAGCCACTAGGCGGGGAAAGGTCTCCAAAACCGTACAGCCTTGCTGGCGCAGGTGATAGGCAAACGCGATAGCACGCGCTGTAAGCCCTCCTAAGAACAATGGCGACATGGCCCCTGCCTGCCGATCGGCAACGCGAAAGAAAAAATCGGGCTCGCTTTTTTCCGGCAGCTGGACGTAAGCACGAGGTAGGCTGAGCGGGGCGTCTATCACCAAAAGACGAGGCGGGTGTGGCAAAAGGAGCTTGTGTAGCCAAGCATCCGCATCGGTTTGGCGTGGGCAGGCGCGCAGGTGAAGTCGTCCGTCGCGGCCATCCCAAGCCAGAACGGTTGTGCCTGCCGTGCGTGCACCAAAGTCAAGTCCGCACAGGCTCTTAGGGGCTGGCGCGGGCATTGCCTATTGCGGGTAAAGTTGAGGGCATTGCAACCGATATAAAGTAAAAACAATAAGGTTGTTTGTCGTGCCGTATATGGAAACAACGATCCCTGAAACGCCCCACCCTCAAGGCACATTGCAAGCTTTTTTACAGGAACTAACGCACCTCGTGCAGCACGTACAGGAACGGCTGGCGCAAGCAAGCGCTACAGGTGAAGGGCCTCTGTACGGGTCGTCTACGACAACCAGGCAGCTGCAGGTAGCGGATCCAGATTGGGTAGCCTCGCTGCTAGAGATGCGTAGTGCGTTTCCGGGCAGGCTGCTCATTCTAGAGGCGCGGCATGCCCATCCTGCCTGGGAACGCGTGGTGCGGTTGCGGCAGGAAGCCCCTCTCATGGAGGTACCATTGCTTGTGGTGTTGCCTAGCGATGACCCCCAAGAGATTGCACGTGCTTACCAGGCAGGTGCCGATGCGTGTCTGGTACGCCCTGTGCCTCCGGCTCAGCTTTTGGGCATAGCACTCTACCTGCTTCGCAAAAGCCAGCGGCAGGCAGCTTAATGTTTAGGCTTCCAGATACGTCGAGCCGCGGAAGATCTGCCGGTAAAGCTCGAGTACTTCTACCCCTTCGCGGGGGCGGACAGCTCCCGTACGTACTTTTTCCTGAATCAGGCGGTTCATGCGCCGCTCCAGGTCATTGGGATAGTATTGCACCTGGGCCAGTTGTTCTTGAACGGTTGCCCCTGGCAGAACCAGCTCTAGATAGAAGTTGCCCGGCTCGTCTTCGTCGGCGTATACGTGGGCTTCCGTGACGCGACCGAACAAATTATGCTGGTCGCCCATAATGTCCTGGTAGGCACCCATCAAGAAAAAGCCGAGATAGTAGGGTTCATTAGGCCGCAGTGGGTGCAACTCCAGCGTGTGCTTTTGGCCAAAGGGGGTGACAAAGTTGCTTACTTGGCCATCGGAGTCGCACGTAAGGTCTACCAAAATGCCTTGTCGCGTAGGCGGTTCATTGAGCCGATGAATAGGCATGATGGGGAAGTGCTGACCAATGGCCCAGTGGTCGATCAAAGAACGGAAGACCGAGAAGTTGCACAGGTAGTGGTCGGCAAGTTCGAGGGTAAGCTGCTGCAAGGGTTCTGGCAGCTCAAAGGAAAACGTGCCCTGTTCGGCCAGGCAGGTTTGAATCCGGCTCGAAGCCATCCAGTAGAGCTGTTCTGCGAAGGCTTTTTGCTCTAGGGAAAGGCGACCTTCCCGAAAGTGTTGGTTAATCGTTTCTCGCAAAGCTTGCGCATGCCGGTAGGCTTCTAGCGGCGCGGTGCTGGGTAGGGTTTCGACGAGCTGCCAGAGAGCTTTGAGCTCGGCCGGCAGCGTGCCATTTCGGGGGATTTTGAGCAGCGCTGCACGGGGTTTGGAGCGCATACCCAGCACTTCGGTTACAAATACCGAATGATAAGCCGTCAGTGCTCGTCCGCTTTCGGAAATAATTACAGGTGGAGGTACCCCTTCCTCGTCGCAAACGCGGCGCAACGTGGAAACGACGGCCCGTGCGTACTCTTCTAGCGTGTAGTCAATGCTTCCTGGGGCGTGTGGATTCCCTGCTTCGTAGGTAACGCCTAGGCCACCCCCAATGTCCAGGTAGGTGATTGAAAAGCCTCGTTGGCGCAAACGGGCATAGATGCGGGCTGCCTCGGTTACAGCCTCGCGAATGTGGGTCAGCGAAGCGATCTGGCTGCCCAAGTGAAAGTGCAGCAGCTGGAGGGAAAGCCCAGAGCGTGTATCGGCCACGCGGTCCAGCAAGCCCAGCAGTTCAGACAGCGACAAGCCAAACTTGGAAGTTTCGCCACCTGATTCAGCCCAGAGTCCAGCACCGGTGGTCGAGAGGCGCAGCCGGACGCCAAAGATCACAGGCGTGCTGGCACGTGGCAACAGGCGGTCGTGGAGCACCTCCAAAAGCAGCGCGAACTCTTCCATGCGCTCCAGCACGGGAATCACCCGCTTGCCCAGGCCTTGGCCGGCTAGGATGAGCTGCATCATTGCACGGTCTTTACATCCGTTGCAGATGAGCAGCATGTCGTCACGCTCCAAGTAGGGCAGTGCGGCCAGTAATTCGGGCTTGGAGCCGCATTCCAGTCCAAAAGAGAAAGGTTGCCCCGCTTCTAAGATTTCCTCCACTACCTCACGGAGTTGGTTCACTTTGATCGGATAGACGCCTTGGTAGACGTTGGCATATCCGACCTCAGCAATGGCTCGGCGGAAGGCCCGGTTGAGCTGCACGACCCGCGTGCGGAGCAAATCTTGAAACCGGACTAGCAGAGGTGGATGAATTCCCTGACGACGTAGTCGCGAAACGACTTCAAAAAGATCAATTGAGGGTCCCCCTAGGCCTTGAGGGCGTACAGCAACGTGTCCTGCCTCATTTACATGGAAATATCCGGCTCCCCATGCCGGTACGTGATAAAGGGCTTCGGCCTGCTCGGCCGTCCAAGCAGCGGAGGCTACAGCCGGGTGCGCGGGAGCTTCGTCCAAGGGAAGCGTGGTGGTTAGCGCGTTCAACAAATCTTGCCCAAAGCGATCGGCGTTCCCAACGCCAGAAGCACGAGGGAGTTTCAGCCTCAGGCCGATCGTAACATTTTTAAACTAGCCCTAAGATTTCCGACACCCCAGGTGTTTACTTTGGCTCCAGCTCATTGCGCAGCAAGCGCTGCACGCTGATAGGTTATTTTGACCCAAAACAGCTGCAGACTTTAGCAGTGAAAATAAAACTTACGCAAAAAGCTCTAGCTAAAGGATTCGGGATAGAAAAACCGTGTATTTTGACAGCATGCATTGCTTAGAAGTAATCGGGCTAGGCAAGCGCTTTGGCTTTCGGCGGCTTTTTTCAGGGCTTTCGTTTCGCTTAAAGCCTGGCGAGCAGTTAGCGGTAACCGGACCTAACGGCTCCGGAAAATCCACGCTTGTGCGTATTCTGGCCGGTGTACTTCGCCCCACTGAAGGAAGCGTAGTCTTGCAGGTCAACGGTAAAACCCTGGAAGCCACCGATCGCCCACTTCATGTGGGCTTAGTTGCACCGTACGTGCATTTGTACGATGGTTTTACAGCGCGCGAAAATTTAATGTTTTTGGCTCGAGCACGCGGCCTAGATAATCCTCAAAAATGCGTCGAGGTTTGGCTCGATCGCGTAGCCCTGCGTTCGTATGCCGACGAGCCTGTGGCGGTCTTCTCCTCTGGGATGCGGCAGCGATTGCGCTTTGCAGCCGCATTATTGGCGGATCCGGTGTTGTGGTTGCTCGATGAGCCACGTGCTAACCTCGATGAGGCTGGCCGGCACTTGGTTGCAACGCTACTAGAGCAGGGGCAAAGGCAAGGCCGCCTCATCGTTGTTGCAACCAATGAAGCAGGCGAAGCCGCTGCTTGCGATAGGCAGCTTTATTTACCCGACTACCGAGCAGCTTAGTGGGCCAGGCCTAACGTGAGCAGCGTCACACTGGCTACGCGCGCTGCATGCAGGGCGTGCGCAGCAGCTGTAGCAGTGGCGCCTGTGGTGAGCAGGTCATCTACCAGCAAAATGTGGCGGCCACGGAGTAGGTCTGGCATGGGTGCGCGGAAAGCTCCGGCTACGTTGGCTTGGCGTTCGCTCCGGCTCAGATGCGTTTGGCTGCGCGTAGCGCGCAAGCGTTGAAGCAGCTTCGGCATAACCGGACGACCCAGCACGTCGCCCACACCATAGGCTAACCATGCACTCTGGTTATACCCTCGCGCTAAGTAGCGCCCTCTGTGGAGAGGAATGGGAAGAATGACATCGATTGTCTCTTGCAGCAAGGGGCTAAATGTCTTTCCCATAATTTGGCCAAGATGCAGGCCGTAGGTTGGGCGGTTCCCGTACTTCAGCGCATGGTGCAGGCGTTCAAGCGGCTGCTTGGGCGCATAGTACCACAGGGCATGAGCGGCACGAAAGCATCCTACAGCTGCCGGAAGCTGGTGCAAGCGGTGCAGCGCTTCGCTTTTTGGAACGCGGTGTAGCTGCTGTTGACAAGCTGGGCATAGCGGAAAACGTGCGTTCTCTACGCGCTCGCCACAGTGTAGGCAAAACGGCGGATAAAGCAAGCCCCACAACGCCTGCCCTAGCTGCTGCAAGACTTGCCTGTAAGAATCCAGTAAAACAAGCATCCGGGAGCTTAAGCATGTTTTCTTGCGTGTAAAAAAAATTGTATAATTCCTAGAAAAGCTGCGCAAGCATGCGCCCCAATTTGTCCAGCAAACCAATGTAGCGAGGGCGGCATGGCAAGCCGAAAGCGTCGCGGCATGATCATCAAAAACACGAACGATCGGCCGGTGGAAATTCCAATGAGTACGCGTACGATTTGGCTCAACCCCGGCGAAGAGGCCTTTGTGACAGCCGAAGAGGTACGCGACCCCGTGCTGCGCGAGAAGTTGCAAGTACGGGCGGTCTCGATCGTGCGACCGACTACCGAAAAAGAAGAAGAAGCACTCCGCCAGCAACTGGCCCAGCAACGTTCCTGAAGTCCTATGTTGCATATTCTAGCTTTAGAACCTTGGTATGGAGGTTCTCATCGCAATTTTTTAGACGGGCTCATCCGGCACAGCCGGCATCGGTTTCATGCGATCACCATGACGCCGCGCTTTCGACGCTGGCGTATGCACGGAGGGGCGGTTACGATGGCGCGAAAAGCCCTGCAAGCCTGGGAAGAAGGCTTCCGGCCGGACGTGATCTTTGCCACGAACATGGTCAATCTGCCTGCCTTTTTGTCGCTTACGCGCAGCCGTCTGGCCCATGTCCCGGTGGTGCTTTATTTTCATCAAAATGCCTTGACCTACCCCTTGCCAGAAGGCAAGGAGCGAGAGCCCGCTTTCGGTTACATTAACTATCTTTCCTGCCTGGCAGCCGACCGGGTGCTGTTCAACACGCGCTTCCACATGGAGGAATTCCTTGAAGCGTTGCCGCAGCTTTTGCGGGCGTTCCCGGACTATACCCATCTGGATGCGATACAAGAGATCCGCGCCAAGGCTGCTGTGCTGCACCCAGGCATTGATTTAAAAGCACACGACCGCTATGCTGGAGATCGGCGGTTGCGTTACTGGGGACCAGGAATGCCCCCGCCGGTCATCTTGTGGAATCAGCGTTGGGAGTACGACAAAGCCCCTGAAGTTTTCCTGCGCGTCATGAACCGTTTGGACGATGCAGGGCATCGTTTCCGTCTGATTTTGGCCGGCGAGCGGTTCGAGGAGCAGCCCTATGAGCTGGAGAAAGCTTTCGAACGCTACGCTGACCGCATTCTCCACTATGGCTATGCCGAAGATTTTGAGGAGTACAGCCGCTTGTTGCACCGGGCCGACCTGATTGTTTCTACAGCCCGGCATGAGTTCTTTGGGGTAGCCGTGCTTGAGGCCATCTATTGCGGTTGCCATCCTCTGTTGCCCCATCGGCTTAGCTATCCAGAGCTCATTCCTGCATCGTTGCATCGACCCTTGCTGCATGCACCCACGCTGTACAACGACGAGGAAGAGCTTTATCAGATCCTTTCAGCGCTGCTTAAGGGGCAAGAGCGGCCGCTGCCGCCTGAGCGTCTACGCGAAATTCCGGCGCACTTAGATTGGTCGCAGCACGTGGAGGCCTACGATCGGCTTTTTGAAGAAGTAGCAGGTGTTGCCACGGCTTCTAGAGCCGCTGTGGCTGTTGCCTAAGGTGCTGTTAATTGTTGATGGCCTGAACAAAGCGCAAGGCTTGAGGGGGAGGGGGGTCTCCATCGACGGCATAGGCGCGGGGTTCCCCCGCGGTAGCAAACAACAGCAAAATGGTGTGCTGCGGGTCGTATTGCTCTAATTGATCGCTTAGCCAATGAAGCACTTGCAGGCCTTCTTGGAGTATGCTCAGTGCTTCAGGTGTAGCGTAGGCCAAGCGGTGAATGGCAAAACTGGTCTGCAGCGCTTTACTCGAGGGTGGGCTGGCTTCACTGATGATCAGTACCCCTTCACCGGCTTGTCGATATCCGCTCAGCGATGCAGCTGCCAGTTCTTCCCAGTGCGTTATAATGAACTGATGATGCCGCTGCTCAAGCGCATCCTGCATTTGCACCAGATCGGCCGGGGCGCGGATTACAAAAAGCCGTCCTTGTTCGTCTTGATACTCTACTGTACGATCCGGCATGCGCATAAAGGAGGGGTCGGATGGTCTTGAGGGGTGACCACCCGACCCCGTGGGCTTTAGTCCATGTTCTCTACGATAGCTTGACCGAACTCACTGGTGCGGAGCAGCGTGGCGCCTTCCATGAGGCGGTGAAAGTCGTACGTGACCCGCTTTTGGGCAATGGTGCGTTCGATGCCACGAAGGATCAAATCAGCCGCTTCGTGCCAACCTAGGTAGCGCAGCATCATTTCGCCAGAGAGAATTACCGAGCTCGGGTTGACTTTATCTTGTCCGGCATACTTTGGCGCGGTACCATGGGTGGCTTCAAAGACAGCGTGCCCGGTTTCGTAGTTAATGTTGGCACCCGGTGCAATGCCGATGCCTCCCACCTGAGCAGCCAGGGCATCGGAAATATAGTCGCCATTGAGGTTCATTGTAGCAATCACGTCGTACTCTTCCGGGCGCGTTAGAATCTGCTGCAGAAAAGCATCGGCAATGACATCTTTGACCACAATAGAACGCCCGTTGTGCTCGATGACGTGCCAGGGGCCACCGTCGAGGGGTTGGGCGCCAAAGGCTTCGCGTGCCAGTTCATAGCCCCACTCACGGAAAGCCCCTTCAGTAAACTTCATGATGTTGCCTTTGTGTACCAGCGTGACGCTTTTACGTCCGTTTTCGATGGCATAGCGAATCGCTGCGCGGACCAGGCGGCGCGTTCCATCGCGGGAGATCGGCTTAATCCCAATGCCGCTGGTTTCAGGAAAACGAATCTTGGTTACCCCCAGCTCTTCCTGAAGAAAGCGGATGAGCTTTTGGGCTTCGGGCGTGCCGGCTTGGTACTCGATGCCCGCATAGACGTCTTCCGAGTTTTCTCGGAAGATAACCATATCGACCAGCTCAGGATGTTTGACGGGCGAGGGCACTCCTTGAAAGTACCGCACTGGCCGCACGCAAGCGTACAGGTCCAGCTGCTGACGCAGGGCTACGTTAAGCGAGCGAATGCCGCCGCCTACGGGTGTCGTTAGCGGTCCTTTAATGGCAACCAGATAGTAATCGATTGCTTTAAGCGTATCCTCAGGCAACCAGGTGCCCAGCTGCTGCAGCGCCTTTTCGCCTGCAAAAACCTCAAACCAGACGATCTTGCGCTGTCCCGCATACGCCTTTTCCACTGCGGCATCGAAGACCATCCGGGCAGCCCGCCAAATGTCAGGGCCAGTGCCATCGCCTTCGATAAACGGAATGATTGGATGGTTAGGCACGTCTAAGGTGCCATCTGCACGTTTCTGGATACGCGCTCCCTCGCTGGGGGGCGTTAAGTGTTCAAAGGTAGGCCTTTCGGTAGATACAAGTTGTGTCATGGCAGAACCAACGGTTTTGTCGGGAGACACTTTGGGTTGCAAATTAAGGCATTCAGCCAAAGGATAGCGCTGTTGGCAAAAGCTTCACCGTTCTGGAGGGCGTAGCTCCCGGGCGCGGAGGGTATAAGTCCAGCGTACGGTACCGCGGGCGTCGATGGCACGAAGCGTCAGCACCCGATCGGTGCGCGGCCCAGAGAACGTAAGCAGCACGGCATTGCGCTCCTGCAAAAGCGTCCCCTCTAGGCGCAACGGATTCTCTTCCTGGATGGTTGAGGGTCCAGCGGTAAGCGGCGAGGTGGTGATCTCGTAGAGGGGATAGAATCCCTCGGGCTGATAGCGCATCAGTTCCGTATGGTGACGATCGCCGGTCAAAAACACAACACCACTAATGCGACGGCGGACGATTTCTCCAATAAGCCGCTCATAGTCCTGAGGAAAGCGCGCTGCTACGGATTCAAAACGGGTATAGCGGTTGAGAATCTGGTTGCCATTGGCGACGATCTTGAAAGGTGCGCGGCTCGAGGTGAGCGCATCGATGAGCCACTCGAGCTGCGCTTTGCCCCACATGGTTTTGGAAGTATCTTCTGGGGCGTCGTTAGGGCTACGGTAAAACCGGTCATCCAGCAGGAAAAAATCAACGTCCCCCCAGCTAAACTGGGTGAACACGCCAGGCACGCCTGGCAGTCCATAGGTTGGGTTGGCCCAGTACTGCTGAAAAAGGCGCAGTGCCGCTCCTTTGAACACGTAGCTGCGGTCGGCGTCGTTCGGGCCATAGTCGTGGTCGTCCCAAATGGCATAGTGGTGGGTTGTCGCTAGCAGTGCTTGCAGCAGTGGGTGGCTTCGGGTATGGGCGTAGCGGTAAGACATCATGGCGGGGCTGCCAAAGTCGGCTTCACGTAGATACGTGTTGTCGCCCAGCCAAAGCATCAAGTCAGGCTGGTACTGCACCAGCTGGGTGAGCAGCTCAAAATCCCCGCCATAAGGCTGGCCTGGGCGATCGTAAGGGGGATCGTTTACATAAAAGCAAGAAACGGCAGCTACTGTGAAGGTCGGGGGATCTGTGCGCCATTGCCAAAGAGGCTGCGTTTGAAAGTGTGGCTGGTAGGGCAGGCGTAGCAGGGTGTCGTTGAGAATCACGTTGTAAAGGTAGCGCTGCCCAGGCTCGAGGTAGCCGATAGGAATGTGTACGGTGTAGTCCGTTTCAGGCGTGGTAAAGTAGGGTGGGGTGATGCGCGCACTGTCTTCTGGCTGATCTTCTTGACGGTAGAGCAGCTGCACCTGTGCTGGCGCCCACGTTTGAAGCCAGACGACCACTTCTCGTTGCGTGGCATACCCGTTCATGGGGCCAGCGCGTAGCAGCTCGGCTACGGGTAACGTGGCGGGAATCTGCGCTGCGGCAATTCTGGCCAGTAGCCAAAGGAGCGCAATCCAAGAAAATAGGTAGCGCATGGGTTTGAGTAGCATTTGGCTTACAGGTCACACGGTAAGCTACAAAAGTGCACCGAGACGCCGCAGCCAGTTTGGATTTTTTTAAAGACGGCCCAGCAGGTCTCGCAAGCGCAGCTCCCATACCTTCCAAGCGGCTTCCCAGACAATCGCTTTGCTCATCTTGGAAGATCCTTCCTGGCGTTCTGTGAAAACGATCGGCACTTCCAGGAGTCGAAAGCCCTTGCGCCAAGCACGATACTTCATTTCGATCTGAAAGGAGTAGCCGTTGGAGCGAACGCGGTCTAGGTCGATTGCCTCGAGCACGCGGCGGTGATAGCCCTTAAAACCGGCCGTGACGTCGTAAACCGGTAGGCAGGTGATCGCGCGCGTGTAGAGACTGGCGCTGTAGGAGAGAATCAACCGGGAAAGCGGCCAGTTCATGACGCGCACTCCTCCAATGTAACGAGAGCCAATGACCAGGTCAGCCTCATTGCGTCTCAGCGGTTCGAGCAATCGCGGGAGATCCTCTGGGTTATGAGACAGATCGGCATCCATTTCAACCAGATAGGTAAAGCCACGGCTTAGACCAAAACGGAAACCCGTGACGTAGGCCGAACCCAGCCCCAGTTTGCCTGGGCGTTCGATCAAGAACAGGCGGTTGGGGTGCTGAAGCTGAAGCGCACGCACGCGTTCGGCCGTTCCATCAGGTGAAGCGTCATCGACAATGAGTGCCGAAACGTGGCAAGGCAGCGCAAAGAGCAGCGTAAGCAGGCGTTCAACGTTTTGCGCTTCGTTGTACGTAGGTACGATGACCAGCGTGTCGTTTTGCGGAGCAGTTGCCGTAACCACTTTCGGAGAAAATCGACTTTAAGATGTAAACAACAACGGACCCTTAAACTACAATAGGGGTTCAAAAGAACCAAACGTGCTTGGTAGCGCGTTCACGGGTATCTCAAGAAAACGTAGCGTTTCCGCTGCGCTTTCCGGGTTGCTTCTTTGTATCTTTAAGGGCTACTCCTGCAGTTAGCAAAAAGGGGTAAGCCGCGTATTCCACGAGCGTTATTAACTTAGCCTCCTTGTGCTATGGCCAGTGAGATTAAAAAGAAAAAAGCGACAGCTTCGGCTGGGGTTGGGCAAGCAAATGGGCAGGTCGTTGACCTGCAGGTGCCATCGAAAGCGATTCGTGTGACGCACACCTTCGAGACGTATCCGGCCGGGGTCTATACGCATGAAGAGCTGGGACTCACTCGGGAGCAGCTGTTGGACATTTATCGCAACATGCTGCTTCAGCGCCGGTTTGAAGAGCGTGCGGCACAAATGTACGGCAAACAAAAGATTGCTGGCTTTTTGCATCTGTATATCGGTCAAGAGGCGGTTTCGACCGGTGCTGTATATGCGATTCGCGTTGGGCATGATTCGGTGATTACAGCCTATCGCGACCACGGTATAGGCTTGGCGCTGGGCATGACGGCCAACGAATGCATGGCTGAACTTTTTGGAAAGATCGATGGCTGCTCGCGGGGTAAAGGTGGCTCAATGCATTATTTCAAAGCAGAGAAGAAATTCTTTGGCGGGCACGGTATTGTAGGTGGGCACGTACCCCTAGGCGTTGGCATTGCCTTCGCACACAAGTATAAAGAGGATGGTGGGGTGTGCTTGACCTTCTTCGGCGATGGCGCCATGGGCCAAGGTTCGGTCCACGAATCGATGAACTTGGCCGCAGTCTACAAGCTGCCCATTGTATTTATTATCGAAAACAACCAGTACGCAATGGGGACAGCAGTCTGGCGTGCGTTTGCCAATCCGGAATTTTACCGCTATGCGGCCAGCTACAACATGCCTGGTGCGTTGGTGGACGGCATGGACGTCTTCAGCGTTATCAAAGCATTGCGCAAGCATGTGGCCATGGCCCGTGAATTTCAGCCCTCGGTTGTTGAGGTGCGTACTTATCGCTACCGTGGCCATTCAATGAGTGACCCTGCCAACTATCGCACCAAAGAAGAGCTAGAAGCCAAGAAAAAAGAAGACCCCATTATCCGGCTAAAGGGCTACTTGCTCCAGCACGGGCTTTCTAGCAATGAGGAGCTGGACGCCATCGATGAAGAGGTGAAGGCAGAGGTGCAGGCTTCGGTAGAATTTGCCGAGCGCAGCCCACTACCCCCGCTGGAGACCATTTACGAGGACGTCTACGCCCAGCCGGATTATCCTTTCCTGGCTTAATCGTTCCACGAAAAGCAATTGGAATTCCTATGGCAGTAATGCAATTTCGTGAGGCCATCCGCGCGGCCATGATCGAAGAAATGGAGCGCGATGAGCGTGTCTTTTTGATTGGCGAAGAGGTGGCCCAGTATGACGGCGCTTACAAAGTCAGCGAAGGTATGCTGCGCCGCTTTGGCCCCAAACGGGTGATCGATACCCCAATCAGCGAGGCCGGTTTTGCAGGCCTAGGCATTGGAGCGGCACTGAATGGACTGCGCCCGATTGTCGAGTTTATGACGTTCAACTTCTCGTTTGTGGCTTTTGACCAGCTTGTCAATAACGCAGCTAAAATCCGTTACATGTCGGGCGGTCAGTTCAAGCTGCCTATTGTATTTCGGGGACCCAACGGCGCAGCCGGCCAGCTTGCCGCTACACACAGCACCTCGACTGAGTCCATCTATTCCTACTTTCCTGGCCTCAAGGTGATTGCTCCCTCCAACCCTGATGATGCCAAAGGCCTACTCAAATCAGCAATCCGGGACGACGACCCGGTCATTTTCTTAGAAAGCGAGCTTATGTACAGTCTGCGCGGGGAGGTTAACGAAGATCCTGAGTACTTAATTCCTATCGGGAAAGCGCGCATTGCCCGCGAAGGTGAAGATGTGACGATCGTGGCGCACTCGAAAAGCTATTGGATTGCGTTGGAAGTGGCCGATCGGTTAGCCGAAGAGGGCTATAGCGCCGAAGTGATCGATCCACGCACGATCCGGCCTTTCGATTTTGACACCGTAGTGCAATCGGTCAAAAAGACCAACCGGTGCGTCATTATCGACGAGAGCAACCCCTTTGGCAGCGTGTCTTCAGAAGTTGCCTTTCAGATCCAGCAGCGGGCTTTTGACTATCTGGATGCTCCGGTGCTGCGGGTAACCGCCAAAGACACCCCAGCACCGTATGCTAAAAACCTGATCGCCTACTACATGCCTAGTGTAGAGGCAGCTTACGAAGCCTGCAAGAAAGTGCTCTACGTCGACTAGTCTCCAGGAACCTTTCAGTGCTATAACAGCCATGGCTATACCTATTGAAATGCCCAAAATGAGTGACACCATGGAGGAGGGGGTGGTGGTCGCGTGGTTGGTCGAAGAGGGCCAGCGTGTGTCGGCAGGCGATGTCATTGCTCAAGTAGAAACCGATAAAGCCACGATGGACCTCGAGGTGTACGACGACGGGGTTCTGCTCAAAAAAGTGGTTCAAGAAGGGGAATCGGTTCCCATTGGCGGGCTCATTGCGGTCTTAGGTAAGGAGGGGGAAGATATTTCAGGGCTTTTAGCGCGCTACCAGAAGCGGACTGCGCCATCTCCAGTAGCAAAGCCAGAGACTGTCGAAGCGGTGCCTGCACAAACGGGCGATGGGGCTTCGGCAGCGGTATCAGCCTCTGAAGGTGAAGCTGCGGAAGCGCGCATTAAAGCTTCGCCGCTAGCGCGCAAACTGGCCAAAGAGTATGGACTAGAGCTGCGCACGATTCAGGGAAGCGGCCCTGAAGGGCGGATTGTGCGGCGCGACATCGAGGCCGTGTTGGCCCGGCAGCGCCCTCCTGCAGAAGCTGCACCCACGCCCGCTGTCGAAGCCGCACCCGCGCCGCCACCAGCAGCGGCCCCGGCACCCTCGTTGCCTTATGAGGCAATTCCGCTCACTTCCATGCGGCGCACCATCGCCCGTCGGCTATCGCAAAGCAAGTTTACCGCTCCTCATTTTTACTTGACCGTTGATGTCGACGTTGAAAAAGCTGTTGCCTTCCGTGAGCAACTGAATGCGTTGGCTGAGGCTCAAGGACGCCCCAAGATTTCTTTCAACGACCTTATCACCAAAGCCTGCGCTTTGGCGCTGCGGCAGCATCCGGAAATCAACGCCTCGTATTTTGAACAGGAGGGTGAAATCCGGCGCTGGAAAGAAATCCACATCGGTATTGCTGTGGCCCTTGAGGAAGGACTTGTGACGCCGGTGGTGCGGAACGCCGACCAAAAAGGGCTGGGGCAAATTGCCGAAGAGACGCAAGCACTGGCTGAAAAAGCCCGGCAGCGTAAGCTTCAGCCTCAGGAAATGGAAGGCGCCACCTTTACAACGAGTAACCTGGGCATGTTTGGCATTGAGTCCTTTACGGCCATCATTAATCCGCCCAATGCCTGCATCCTGGCCATTGGCGCTATCCGGGAAGTACCCGTGGTCAAAGATGGCGCTGTCGTGCCCGGCAAGCGCATGCAGCTGACGCTTTCGTGCGATCACCGCATTGTCGATGGTGCCACCGGTGCACGCTTTCTCAAAACTGTGCAACGCTACCTGGAGGAACCCTTAAACCTCCTGCTCTAAAGTGGCGAAAACCCTATGGACTGGCAAAGCGGGCGCGCCACTGGTGCGCCCGCGCTCGTTTTCGGATGCGTATGCGGCTACTGCACCTTTCGGATCTGCATTTTGGGCGCTTGGCTTCCCAGACCATTGTAGCCGATCTGCTGGCAGAAGCGCGTCGCCAGGCGCCGGATTTGGTCGTGGTTAGTGGAGACCTGACGCAGCGCGCGCGGCCTCGCCAGTTTCAAGCCGCGCGCGCTTTCTTGGAGGCCCTACCAGCTCCCTGGCTGGTGGTTCCTGGCAACCACGATGTGTATCCCTGGTGGCGACCCTTAAGCCGCCTGTGGCGCTCTCTGGCACGCTACCGTCACTACATCACGCAATCGCTGCGCCCCTCATGGGTAACGGATACCATAGCGCTGCTGGGGCTGAATACCGCGCATGGGGCTACCATCAAGGGTGGGCGTTTAACAACAGAGGATCTGACGTATTTGCAAACCTTTTTTGCTGCTGCACCACCTCAGGCGCTGCGCATACTGGTGATCCACCATCATCTGGTTCACCTCCAAGACATCGGGCCTCACGACGTGGTGCGCGATGCGCGTCAAGCACTGGAGGCTGTTGCCCAGGCCGGTATCCACGTCATCCTGTGTGGCCACTTGCATATCGCTCATGTAGCCCCTGTTCTTCTACAGCCGCAATGGCAGCTGCTCGTTGTCAGTGCCGGCACGGCTACCAGCAGCCGAGGACGCGGTCCACACCGCCATCAAAATTTCTACAACCTGCTCGAGGTTACGCCCCAAACCCTCCGCATCGAAACCTATCGGTATCATCCCGAAGCCCGAACGTTTACCCTGACGCAAACCCAAACCTTCGAAAGACAAGGAGCCCAGCTGCTTTTGGAAACAGCACAGACTGGCTAAAGCGTGCTGGCCTAATCTTTGCTAGCTTATGGTAAGCCTTTCTTTTTCAACTTGATTTCCATGGGAGTGCGCCAAAAGTATTGCTTAATTATGTACCTATGGCGCATGATAATGGCGCCAACAATTTTTAACAAAGGGGGGCAACTTTGAGGACAATACATTCAAAATTTGAAGAACCCGCCTGGGGCTGCGTAATTCTATAGCGCCGGGCTTGTGTCTGGAAGGGGAAACGCTTTCTATGCCTGCTGTAGATCCCAAGGATTTTTGGGCCCACCTGCAAGAGCGGCTCGCTTGGCTTCAGCGTGAGGTAGAGCGCTTAATTGTAGAAAACGAACGCCTGCGCGAAGAAAACCGAAGGCTTCGAGAGGAGGTGACGCTCTACCGATTATTTCAGGAGCTGCAGCCGCAGTCTAAAGAAGAGCTTCCGGAGCTTTCGGCCGAGATGCTCCGACAGGCTATGGAATTTCTGGACCGGCTACCCGACGAAATGGGCTTTAGTGAGTTTTTTGACCGAGCTGAGCAAGAGGGCATTGAAAGTGCGGTAGCCCGGGACTATCTGCTGACGTTTCTGCGTGAAGAGCTGCTGCGCCAGCAAGGGGGGCGATTGCGTAAAACCCATCGCGCGGCGTTTGGTAAAGCATAAAAAAAGCGGGATCTCTGAGATCCCGCTTGCCTTTTTAAGAGGCTTTACTTTACGACCGCTTCCACTGCTCGCGAAGTTTACGGCGGTGCTCCCGCACCTGACGCTCGATGGAATCCAGCGCACTTAGCAGGGCTTCTTGCACGGAAGGGGCGACTTCGACAGCCGCGATGTTTTCCGGTCGATGGTATACCACAACACGCACGCGGTAAGCATGCGGCGTTTGACTCCGCTCTGCTTGTTGCACCGCCACAGAAACGCCGGTAATGTCGCGGTTTTTTTTGGCCAACTTGTAAATGCGTTGCTCGACCTTTGCTTTGAGGGCGTCGGTCAGTTCATGGTTTTCGCTGTAGTACTCAAACGCAATGTTGGGCGTCTCCATAAAGCTTTGGGATGGCTTGGTGAATCTTTACGCCGCAAGGGATGCGGCAGGGTACAGCACTTGGTATTTTTCACGCACATACTGCAACCACGGCTCCACCTGGAGCGGCTTGCCTGTAGCCCACTGTAAAAGGACAGCCGCCTTCCAAGCGCGACCGTAGCGGTGAATGTGCTTGCGCAACCATTCCAAAATGGGGAAAAACGTCCCTTGACGTACAAAATCATCCAGCTCTACGAATGCAGTGCGAAGAGCCATAAACAACTGCGCAGCCATCAGGTTACCTAAAGTATAGGTTGGAAAGTATCCAAAAGCTCCTTGTGCCCAGTGAATATCTTGCAACACGCTTTCTCGAAGTGTGGTAGGGCGCAGCCCTAGGTAGCGCTGCATACCTTCCTCCCAGGCTATAGGTAAATCCTGCACGGACAAGCTCCCTTCAATTAAGGCTACCTCCAGCTCAAAACGAAGCAAAATATGCAAGTTATAGGTCACTTCGTCGGCCTCTACGCGGATCAGCGAAGGTTGCACGCGGTTGATGGCGCGGTAAAAAGCCTCTAAGGGCACGTCGCAGAGCACATCCGGTAAAGTTTCCTGAAGCTGAGGATAGAAATATTCCCAAAACGGTAGACCGCGACCGATCACGTTTTCCCAGAAGCGGGATTGCGACTCGTGCAGCGCGAGCGAAGCGCCATCAGCCAATGGCGTGCGTTCCAATGCTGGGTCGATGCCTTGTTCATAGAGCCCATGCCCAGCTTCGTGTAGTGTAGCAAATAAGCCGCTGGTGAAATCATTCGGATGAATACGGGTCGTTAGCCGTACATCGGCAATAGCAATCCCTGTGCTGAAAGGATGCACGGAAGCGTCTAGCCGTCCACGATCCAGATCAAAGCCCAAGGCTTGGAGTAGCCTGCGATTCAGCGTCCATTGCCGATCGGGTTCTACATATCGACGCAGGAAGGCATCTTCGGGTTGCGGCTGCTCGAAGAGTGCCTGCAAAAGAGGCACTAGGTGTTTTCGAAGTTGCTCAAAGAGGGTTTGCACTTCGGCCGTGGTCATGCCAGGCTCATACTGGTCCAGCAAGGCATCGTAGGGATGGTTCGGGTACCCTAGCGCCGCGGCCTTTTCTCGTTGGAGCACCAGCAAGCGCTCTAAGTAAGGCGCAAAGAGATCATAGCGATTTGCTGCGCGGGCTTGCTTCCAGGCTTCGCGAGCCTGCGACTCGGTGCGTGCCAGTTCGGCTACCAGTTTGGTTGGCACGCGCCGCGCCTTTTCATAGTCTTCGTGCACAACACGCACCAAACGAACGCTGAGATCGTCAGCCGGCCAGTCGCGCACAACTTCAGCAGCAGCTTCTAGTAGTTCCCCTGTTTTTTCAGAGGTGAACCATTCGTGAGCTAGGCGGTGCAGCGTGCTTAGTTGTTCGGCACGAACGCTGGCAGCACTGGGCGGCATGTACGTCTCCTGATCCCATTCCAGCAAAGCTGCCGCTGCGCGAACGTCCATAATGCCCCCCAGGTGTTCGCGCAATGCCATGAGGGCCGGATGCATAGAAAAAGGGCTTGTTTTATCCATCATGTTTATTTATTCTCTCAAAGACTGGTTTGCACCAATCCTTGACCCCTATGATGGCGTGGCTTCTTGGGCTCAGCTTTTGGATGTTTTTGCCAGCGCAAGATACAACGGTAAACGATTCGACGTTGCTAACGCTCTGTGAAGGTTTGCGCGTGGCCGATGTGGTCGATGCCATGGATATGGTTGGGTTGCGCCATGTGGGGTTGGTGGACACGCGTATTCAGCCGCTTTGGCGGGACTTAGAGGATTTCCGACATCACTTTTGTGGGCTTGCCCTTACTGTACGTTACGTGCCCACCAACAAAATTGTCCCCAACCCGATACCAGAAGCAGAATTCGACGCTTGGAGTAGCCACTGGTACAATACGCTTTCGCCTGAACCGTTTATTGAGCTTATTCGGCCGGGGACCGTGATCGTGATCGACGCCAGTGGCAATGGGGATACCGGCTCGATCGGTTCCTATAACACTCTGGTTTGGTATGCCCGAGGGGCGCGTGGTATTGTAACCACGGGAAGCGTGCGCGATACTGATGAAATCATCAAACAGCGCATTCCGCTTTATTTGGATCCATTGCAACGGGGACGTGGCATCCGACCTGGGCGCAACGAAATCGAATCGGTAAACCGGCCTGTTGAAATTGGCGGTGCGCTGGTTAGGCCTGGCGACGTGGTTGTAGCAGACGGCGATGGGGTGGTTGTGGTACCCCGAGAGCATGCCGTTCGGGTATTCCAACTGGCTCGGCGCGTTTTGCAAGCCGATAAACAAGGCCGTCGTCAGCTCTACCAACAGCTAGGACTGCCGCTGGACAAGACCGTTCAAGAATAGTCCTAACAGGGCTTTGAAGAAACGTTGAGGTAGGAAGTAGGCATGCCCACTGCGGGATCCTAGACCTTGACAAGGCGTGAAAACCTGCGCTAGTTTGCGCTGCCGACCCAACACGCCAACGTAGCTCAGCTGGTAGAGCAGCTCACTCGTAATGAGCAGGTCGCCGGTTCGAGTCCGGCCGTTGGCTCCCTGACCACCAGATCGATGCGATCTGGTGGTTTTTTTATGGCATTAGGGTCTGTTGTGGCGCTTTTGTAGCGCAGCCCTTCGCAGAATAAACTGGTCGTACTGGCCGGTTGGATGCCCATGGAGTCGAGGATGAAGTGAAAGAGACTCCGAAGACCTTTGTAGTTTATCAGAATTATCCGAATCCTTTTCATCCTAGGACAGCGATAAGGTTTGATTTGCCTGAGGCTGGGGATGTGCGGGTTGAGGTTTTCAATTTGCTTGGGGAGAAGGTGGCGACGCTTTATGAGGGTTTTATGAGTGCTGGTGTGGGTAAGACGCTAAGGTGGGATGCGGTTGGTTTTCCGAGTGGAGTTTACTTTTACCGGGTGAGTTTGAACAGTAGATATGTTGAGGTAAAGAAGATGGTGTTGGTTAAGTGAGGGTCGTTTCTTTGGGGACCTTGCGTGCAGGCTCCTTTGAGTTTTTCAGAGTCAAAGAGGGCTTCCCGTTAGTGAAAAAGCGTAAGCTGTGGTGTTTCCCTTGGGCAAGGGAGTTTTTTTGAGCAAGAGGTAGAAGCCAAGGGGTTAGCGGTTGGTCTCAAGGCCAGGGGGTGCCGCTTTTGGGGTAGGGCTTTAGAACAGCGCGTTTATATTCGTTTCTCTTGTGAAAGGCGTTCTGATTTAGCTTTGGCTGGCAGATGCCATGATCTCCAATTGAGCTCAGGCGTTTATTGGAACGAGTGTTCATTTGGTTTAAAGGTGTTGCTGTGAACCTACTGGCTTCGCCTGAGCGTCGTTATACGCTTGGCGGCGTGCTTTTGGCGTTGTTTTTGGGGGCGTTGGATCAAACGATTGTGGCTACGGCCTTGCCGCGCATTGTGTCCGATCTGCGGGGTTTAGAGCGTTATACGTGGATTGTTACGGCTTACCTACTCACCTTTACGGTTGCCACGCCGATTTATGGCAAGCTTGCCGACGTGTACAGCCGTAAGCGGATGGAGCTGATAGCCATTGTTATTTTTTTGGTGGGTTCGGTTTTGTGTGGTTTGGCTGGAGAGTTTGGCGCCTTGCCGCTCTTGGGTGACGGAATGAACCAACTTATTGTCTTTCGTGCGCTGCAGGGGTTGGGTGGGGGAGGGCTTTTTGCTATGGCGTTCATTATCATTGCCGATCTGTTTCCTCCGGCTGAACGTGGGCGTTACCAAGGTCTTGTAGGTGCTGTTTTTGCGCTTTCCAGTGTTATTGGGCCGTTTGTTGGTGGCGTGTTGACCGACCATGGTGATGCGTTGATTCCAGGCGTTGCCGGTTGGCGATGGGTATTTTATGTGAACTTGCCCTTGGGTTTTGTTGCGCTTTGGTTCATTGCCACCCGCATGCCGGTACTTTCTCCTCTGGCAGCGTACCGAAGGCTCGACTACCTTTCGATGCTATGGTTTACAGGGGCATTGGCAGCGTTTGTGTTAGGGTTGCAATTGGATAAGCAAGTGCACCCTTGGTCGGCGCCTGAGACGTTCCTGTTTTTGGGAGGGGCTGCACTGCTGCTTGGGCTGTTTCTGCTCCGTTCCCGAAGTTCTCCTTCTCCTGTATTGGATCTTACCCTTTTCCGCAATCGGGTCTTTACCACATCGGCCATTGCGCTTTTTCTTATGGGCGCGGCCTTTTTAAACATTGTCCTCTTTGCTCCCCTTTTCCTTATCAACGTACTGGGGGTGTCGGCTACCGAAGCAGGTCTGAGTATGATTCCTTTTTCCCTGGGGACAGCGGCAGGATCGACGCTTGCTGGACAGCTGGTTTCTCGCTTTGGACATTATCGCTGGTTTATGCTTGCGGGCGAAGGGGTTGTGTTGGTGGGCGTTTACTTGTTGACCACGCTAACGCCACAAGCCTCCCCAGGACAGGTTGCTCTGTACTTGGCCTTATGTGGATTGGGCCTAGGACCGACAATGCCGCTTTTCCCGCTGGCTATTCAAAATGCTGTGGACGTGCGCAAACTCGGGCAGGCGACCAGTGCCAGCTTGCTCTTTCGTCAGATCGGCGGCGTTGTAGGAACCGCAGTTATGGGTACGGTGCTGGCCGTGACGCTGATGCGCGCAATGCCTGAGACGACGATGGCGGTCTCAGACATGCTGGAAAAAGGGCGTCAGAACGGGTTGGCAGCGATTGCTGCTCAGTACGACTCACTGGCTGCAGAGCTCAAGGAAGCACTCGCGCGTCATGATGGGCGAGCCCTGGAACGCACGCTGCGTAAAGCGAAGCTGCCGCCTGTCGTTGAACACCGTCTATGGGCTGCCTTTAATGGCACAGCTGCGGCCGATTCACTACAACGCTTCGTTGCGCAACAGCTCGGTGCCGTACGCGAGCAGATGCTGACGCAACTGCGCAGCGGCTTTGCCGAAGCCATTTTGTGCATCTATCGCTATGTGCTCGGGTTGATTCTTGCTGGCTTTGCGGTCACCTGCTTTATTCCAGAACTGCCGCTGCGCCGCACGCATGAACCAAGCCAATCTTTGTTGCGCTAAAATAAAAACTTGCTTTTCGGCAGCGCGTACCTTTCTTTAAAAGAAAGGAGAAAGCCATGAAGCTTATACGCGTTTACACTCGTCCCGATGGACAGGCGGCTTTTGGGCAACTGGAGCTTATGTTTCGGAATGCTGGGCCAGAAGGGTTGTTTTCTAAGCGTTGGCCGGCTAAACATATCCAGTTTTTAGAAACGCCTGCCGGACAGGCTCATGATTGGGGACCTGTGCAAGCGCGTCAGCTGCTGATCGTGCTGGAAGGCGTGCTCGACGTGGTGGTCGCAGACGCCCAACAGCACCGCTTAGGACCAGGGGCTGTGGTGCTTTTTGAAGACCTCCATGGCGCTGGACATCGTCTGCACATTCCAGGCAGCCATCCTTGTCGCATGTTGATTGTCACATTGGCCGACGGGGTCTCTATAGATGAAGTTGAGGAGGCAGGTGCCGGGTCGTTTCCGGCCAGCGATCCGCCTTCGTGGACCAGCACAGCGATTACGTAGCGCATACGTCGCAGTTTCTGTTGCAACAAGCGTTATGGTATTCGGTTATGAGGGGGTACGTTGTACCAATCGGCTCCAGGTATGGGCGTGCACGGCATTCATCACGTAACGGCGCTTTGTGGTCCGGCTCAGGAGAACGTGGATTTTTACGTGGGTGTGCTGGGGTTGCGCCTAGTCAAGCGCTCGGTAAACCAGGATGATCCCACAACCTACCATTTGTTTTATGCTGATGGGGTAGGAACGCCGGGCACAAGTCTAACTTTTTTCCCACAGCCTAGCCTATCGTCGGCGCGAAGCGGCACGGGACGGATTATGGAGGTGGTCTTTGCTGTGCCGTCCGAAAGCTTTGCCTACTGGCAGCAGCGCTTGGCGCGTTATGGCGTGGCCTACAGCTTGGTGGAAACGTGTTTTGGAGAGCAGGCCCTCTCGTTTCAGGATCCCCATGGATTGCAGCTGGCCCTGATAGGAACTGAGAAGATGCGGCCGTTTGTGCCTTGGGACAAAAGCCCGGTGCCGCCAGCGCACCAGCTTCGTGGGTTTTATGTGGTGCGACTTTGGGAGCGTGCTTTGGAACCTACAGAGCAGGTGCTACTCGGGCTTTTGGGCTTTCGGCAAGTTGCTCAGGAAGGGGCATGGTATCGATATGCTGTTGAGGAAGGCGCGCCGGGGCAGCTTATCGACGTACAGGTGTTGCCTGGAGTTTCTTCTGGGCGCGATGGCCGTGGGGGGGTGCACCACGTAGCTTGGCGTGTGCCTGATGTTGAAGCTGCAAATCGGCTGCGGCGCCTTGTCGCGGCAGCAGGGCTGCGCCCTAGCGGACTGGTTGATCGTTTTTGGTTTACTTCGGTGTACTTTCGGGAGCCTGGGGGCGTGCTGTTTGAGCTGGCTACCGACGGCCCTGGTTTTGGCCGGGATGAAGATCTGGCGCATCTGGGTATGCGTTTGGTGTTGCCCCCTTGGTTGGAGCCGCATCGTCGTGACCTTGAAGCGGCGTTGCCACCGCTGCGTTTGCCCGAGCCTACAGCGTGGGTATAGGTCTGCTTTAGAGCTGAGCGACAATGTGGCGCAATCGCTCGCGCACTTGCTCAGCGATGCTGCGCAAAGCCGGGTTGTTTACGGCTTGCATTGAGGCGACGGGATCGATGGCTGCCACTTCGGTTTGCCCTGTTTCGGTTTGGCGCACAATCACGTTGCAAGGCAGCATTGTGCCAATGTAAGGCTCGGCCTGCAGGGCCTGGTGGGCAAAATGCGGATTGCAAGCGCCTAAGATTTTGTAAGGGCGCACGTCAACGTTGAGCTTCTTTTTTAGCGTAGCCTGCACATCGATTTCGGTAAGCACGCCAAAGCCTTCCTGTTGCAGCAGGTCGCGCACACGTGCTTCGGCTGCTTCAAGGCTTAGGGGCAGCGTGCGGGCAAAGTAGTAGGGTGTTGGGTTCATAGTATATCTCCGTTATTGCAACTCTAAAACAGCAGCTTCAAATTGGGTAAAATTGGCTGCACCAGGCCAGGTTGCGCGAATGATCCCTTCGCGGTCAATGATAAACGTGGTAGGGCGGGCTTGCTCAACGCGATTGTATGGCCAAGGCCAACGCGTATCTTGAGGCAGATAGCCACTAACGGCCTCGATGGGGTGATCTTTCATGAACTCTAGAATCGTCTGTCGCGTCTCGTCTGAGATCATGATCACCACGATACCCTGATCGCGGTAAGCCTGTTGAAACCGATTGAGTTCAGGAATTTCTTCCAAGCAAGGGCTACACCAGGTAGCCCACAGGTTGAGCACAATAATCTGGCCGCGGTAGTCGGCCAAGGTGCGCGGTTCATCAGTAGCTACCAGCCGGAAGCGGAGCTCTGGTGCAGGCCGACCTACGGCACCCGGGGGAAGGAGAGCTTCTGGTTGGGTATGGCGGGTATACGTCAGGGTAGCCAGTACCAGACCAGCGAGAATAACTACAGCTCCAAACGTTGCGCCGGTCCAAGCAGCAGCCCCTTCTAGGCGTCGTTTTGGACTTAGGTATCGCGCAAACCAAAGTAGTCCAGCGCCACCAATCATCAGTAACGCGGCCAGCGTGTAGAGCGCTGGCGGACTGAAAGGCAGCGTTTCCTCCATGGTTTATTCTTGCCTACCGTAACGAGCAAATACCTGCGTTTGACCTGCGGTCGTAAACGTGAGCACTTCATAAGGATCTTGCCGATTTCCTTGCTCCATGCCTGGCGAGCCAATGGGCATGCCAGGGACGGCCAGGCCAGCTACGTTAGGCTTTTCGCGGAGCAAGCGCCAGACCTCAGCAGCCGGTACGTGACCTTCAATCACATAGCCCGCCACCAGCGCTGTGTGGCAAGAGTGCAGTTTGGGAGGTACCTGAAACCGCGTTTTGATCGTGCTCATGTCTTGCACGTCTTCGAGCTTTACTTTAAAGCCTGCAGCCTGCATGTGCTCGACCCATTTAGTGCAGCAGCCGCAGGTAGGGCTTTTGAATACCGTAAGGGTCGGCTGAGCTGATGCGTTTTGCCAATGACTGTAAAGTGCTAGACCTGCAGTGGCCAGCACTGCGCCCAAGGTAAAACCCAGGGCATAGGTTTTCAGGGAAAAAGCCATAGCATGGAAGGTAATTTTGTGAAAAACACCAAGAGGAAAACCGCTCCGGGCTCAAAAGGCTCCCATCTTTGATTCACAGATTGCTTTTGATAAACAATTCAGGAAAACGCCACCGCAATAGGCGCGGTTTGTCACGTTGCACTAACTTTTACACCATGATTCGGCTAGCTAGTCTTTACACGGTTATGCGTAAGTTGTACGTCTTGAGTTTTGGGCTTTTGCTGATGGCTTGTCAGTCGGAAGGACAGCCGCGCAACGCTGAAGATCGTTTCGCGCAGCTTGGACGACAGGTCTATCAGACATATTGTGCTACTTGTCATCAGCCCAACGGTCAGGGCGTGGCGAACATTTATCCTCCGCTGACGCCTAATGAATGGATTCAGGGAGATAAGGGAAGGCTGATTCGGTTGGTGTTGCATGGCGTGCAAGGAGAAATGCGCGTAGGAGATCAGGTCTACAACAATGTAATGACAGCCCACGAGTTTTTAAGCGACGACCAGATTGCGGCTGTGCTGACGTTTGTTCGCCAAAACTTTGGCAACAAGGCCGATCCCGTAACGCCAGAAGAAGTAGCAGCGGTTCGCGCGGCAAGTCAGCAGAAAGGCCCTTGGGAAGCTTCGGTGTTATGGGACCAGGTGGGGATTCCGAGGACAAACGCCGCGCCTAATCCTTAAAAGCTACTTGTTCAGTGCGTTTTCAAGTGGGCGTGCAGGTAGGCGGAGTCGCCCAGTGGCGGCCTCGGCGGCTTGCGCCAGCTGGCGCCAAGCCTCAAATTGCCACAGCCGTGCGTGTGTCCGAATAATTTGGAGCTGGCGTAGGCGATAAGGTGTGGGATGCTGAGCTGCGAGGGCTTCAAAGCGAACAACGAGGCTGTCGAGCAGGGCGCGATTGGCGTGCGTAAAGCCAAAATGGCCAATATCTTCGACAAGCAGGGCGTAGGTTTGATCCCAGTTGGTTGCTTCTTGCAATTCTGCTGGGTGATAGGTTTGGTGATCATAGCGGCGGAGCAACTGCAGTCCAGTAAAGCCCATTGCCTGCAGGCGCTCTACTGCGCCTAAGGGAAGAAAGAAGCGGATGGGGGGCTGTTGTGCGCTACGTGCAAAACGAATGTCGCCGCTGGGAGGTACGCCTTGCCCTGCTGTGCTGGGCGGCAACTGAAAATGGGGATTCAGTAACCGGAAGCGGTGATAGAGGCTTGTGCCTTTAGGTGCAACGCACCAATTCAGCGTGTCGCCACCCGCTTGTCTTAAGGCATGAAGCAAGTCACTGAGGTAGAAGGGCTGCTGAGCGACAACTTGCACCAGCTCAGCTTGTACAGTACGGCTGGTGTCCAGCGGAAGATGCTCAAGAGCGCGGACGGTCCCGTACAGCGAAGGTACGTAACCACGCGAGTAGTTTCGAAACGAAGTGTTGGTACTAAGCTGGGCAAAGCCCTCCGTTAGGGCCCAGATGTAAGCGTCGACTACGGTCGTGCCGGCTTGCAAGTACCGTGTACCTTCCGTGAGGAAGGCACGATAAATGCGGAAAAGGTTCGCTGGTCCTGTGTGATACGCCGAAAGCCCAGGAATTTCATGACCTACAGCGTTTGTATACCCCCGCATAACCAGAAAGGCCGGTTCCATAACCAGTAAAGGATGCCATTCTTCTGCCACCTGCAGGGTGTTCCCGTAGGCTGTAGGCAGTTTGTAGTGATGGATGCCATATTGGCGCAGCAAGTAGGGCATGAGCTGGTAGCGGCTGCGCGCACCGGCAGGCGAGACCAACCGATCATCGTTAAAGGTTTCAACAACGCTAACGGCTGTACTCAGCAAGCTCAGGTTTAAAGATCGGGCCAAGCGGATTTCGTATTCTAAATAGGGCAAAGCACGCTGAAAAGCTTCCTGCACCTGGGTGGCACGTCCCCAGCGAGCTTGGAGAGCGCTGCGTGCAAATCCACGGGCTGCAAAGTCGTCGAGTAGGTTACGGGTGATTTCACGCCGAACCCGATCGACAGCATCCCAGTCCATCTTGCCCTGTTCGTCATAGCGCTGGCGCCAGTCGGTAAGCTCATAGCGGATGAGCTCTCGGCCTGTACGGCTGTCATAGATGCGAATCGTAAAGTTATCGTCTACAGCTTGCCGAAGGGTGTACTGGGTGAGCAATGCCTGAAAAGCAGGCAGCAGGGGAGCTGCTACGATAGGATCTGTTGCAGAGGCTGCACCAGTAAAATACGGTCCATAGCGCACATCCGGATGCAAATCGGCTGCATAGGTTCCCAAGGTAAGCGGTGTTGGGGCTGGAGGAGTAGTGGGCTTAGGCGCAGGCGATGGGACAGTTGCTGAAGAAGCAGGCGTAGGCAAAGTAAAATACCGCCACAAGGCGATGGCCCAATGTGTAAAACTGGCTGTGACGGTAGCCACAAGTAGGACCACCAAGCCCGTCCGCCACAACTGCTGACGCTCCATCATAGGCTTCATTTTAAGCACAATATATGGCCGAAATCGGCAAAAGCTCCCTTCGGTAAAGTATCGGCGGACCCGCTTTGAAAATACAGCATGCTGGCTACCTTGGCCAAAGTTCGGCAAGCTGAAGCCTTTGAGGATCCGGCCTGGCCGTTACATCCAGAGACAAAATAAGTGCCGCATCCGTGGTTAATGCCTGCGTGACGTAAGGGGCAAATCGCCCTTCTTTGAGGGCCTGATGCAATGCCTGCTTGATCGTGCGCCGCAGACCATAGGCATCGGTGGTCGAGCTCCCATGAATAAGCTGCACTTGGGCCCGCCCTCGGCTTTGGGCTGCGGCAACCACACGTAAGGCTAGGGCAAGGGCCTCCTCAACGCGTGCACCGTGCAGATCGAGCACAACGCACCGCCCATCATCTTTTAAGCTAGGATAAGGCATAGCAGGGCTTTTTTTTAATAAAAAACACCATCGCGGTTAGGGTTTCCCTAAAGACTTATTGAAAGCGTTTCTGTTAAATAATTGTATCGAAAACGCTTGCAGCTTCCGGAAATGAATCTGTGCTATGGGCTTTTCGTAGAATGACTCGTTCCTAAGCAAACAATCTAAAGGAGGAAAGCAACGCCATGAAACGGCTCTGGCATACGTTGAAGACGCAGCTTACGCAGTTGGCCTATGCGATGGCTCTTCCGGCCTACACCTACTGGGGCTATTGCACGATTTGCGGCAAATCCACACCTTGGCAGGTCGAGGCGCTGCGCGGTCATTATAAATGTCTAAGCTGCGGTACCAATCCGCTGAGTACTGAGCGGACAAAAACGCTGGCTGGTGTTTAAGTAGCTTACGTGGGGGCCTCTGCCAGAGGCCCCCACATTTTTGTAACAAATCTGTTTTGTACTTGCTTTTTTAGAAGGGATTCCCCTAATTAAAAAGTCAACATGTTCCACAAACCTATCATGGACTATGCCTATTCGTAAAGCACAGGCTGTCTGGAGCGGTAATCTGCGGGAGGGGAATGGGCGTGTTTCCTTTGGGCGAGGCCCTGCTTTTGAGGGGGCTTATTCGTTTGCTTCTCGGTTTGAAGAAGGGGCGGGTACCAATCCTGAGGAGCTTATTGCAGCGGCTCATGCGGGATGTTTTTCCATGGCATTAGCCAATCGGTTGGCGCAGGCGGGCTACGTGCCCCAGCGGGTGCAAACGGAAGCTCGGGTGCACTTGGAGATGAAAGATGGTGCCCAAATTACCAAAATTGAGCTGCATACCGAGGTAGAAGCTCCGGGACTAGACGAGGCCACATTTCGTGAGCATGCCGAGGCCGCCAAAAATGGGTGTCCCGTTTCGAAAGCACTGGCGAGCGTGCCTATTGAGTTGCACGCCCGATTGGTTTAAGTAAAGTCGTTACAAATTGGCAACGGCTGGCGCTAAGCCAGCCGTTTTGCCGTTTTTTTAGGAACGTTCCTCTGTGAAGTGTTCTACATAAAGTAGTTCCTGTCGTTGGTTAAGCGCATCCTTTGCAGGTACTTATGGAAAGCTTTCGTTTGCGGCGTATTGCGTTTATTGGAAACTATCTTCCCCGGCAGTGCGGCATTGCTACGTTTACCACAGACTTGTGTGAGGCTGTTGCTGCAGTGGCGCCAGAGCTAAGCTGCATTGCGGTACCGATTAATGACCGTGCCGAAGGCTACGCCTATCCTGCACGTGTGCGTTTTGAGATTGCGGAAGAGGACCTTTCGGCCTACCGCAGGGCTGCTGAGTTTCTCAACATTAACGATGTAGATGTGGTATGCCTGCAGCATGAATACGGCATTTTTGGAGGTCCTGCAGGTAGTCATGTGCTTACGCTGCTGCGCGAGCTGCGCGTACCTGTGGTCACCACGCTACACACGATTCTACGCGAGCCTAGTGCCGAGCAGCGAGCAGTTATGGAAGAGCTTACGGTGCTTTCGGATCGCCTGGTGGTTATGACGCAGCGGGGTAAGGAATTCTTGCAGACGATCTATGGCGTTCCAGAAGCGAAAATTGACCTCATTCCCCACGGCATCCCAGAGGTCCCTTTCGTTGACCCGAACTTCTACAAGGATCGTTTTGGGGTTGAAGGCAAGACGGTGCTGCTCACGTTTGGGTTGCTTTCTCGTAATAAAGGCATTGAGTACGTCATTGAGGCCCTGCCGGCCATTTTGGAGCGCCATCCAAATGTGGTCTACATTGTGCTAGGGGCTACGCATCCGCATGTACGCCAGTATGAAGGCGAAACCTATCGGCTGTTTTTGCAACGGCGCGCGCGGGAGCTGGGCGTTGAGCAGCAGGTGATTTTTTACAACCGATTTGTTAGCAACGAAGAGCTGGTTGAGTTCATCGGTGCTGCTGACATTTACCTAACGCCTTACCTGAACCGTGAGCAGATTACCTCGGGTACGCTGGCCTATACGGTAGGTTGTGGCAAGGCGGTGATTTCGACGCCTTACTGGCATGCCGAAGAGCTGCTGGCTGAGGGCCGCGGCATTTTGGTCCCTTTTCGGGATGCAGCAGCAATTGCCAAGGCAGTGAATCGGCTCTTGGACGATGAGATCGAGCGCCATGCAATCCGCAAGCGCGCCTATCTTTACAGCCGCCATATGATCTGGCCTGAAGTGGCGCGATGCTACTTAGAAAGCTTTAGGCGAGCTCGTGAAGCTGGGACAAGCCGCACCAGGGTGGCAATGCCCACGCTTGGCCAGCGTCCCGATGAACTGCCTATGCTTAAGCTCGACCATCTCAAACGGCTCACGGACGATACAGGCATCCTGCAACATGCTACCTACACGGTGCCCAATTACAATGAAGGCTATACGACCGATGATAATGCACGTGCCCTTATTGTTGCTGTACTGCTCGATGAACTGGAAAGTAAAAGCGTGCCAGAAGCCGTTGAGCTCGCTACGCGTTACCTCGCCTTTCTTTGGCACGCCTTTAATCCAGAAACTCGCCGCTTTCGCAACTTTCTGGCCTACAGTCGCCAGTGGCTTGAAGAAGTCGGATCTGAAGATAGCCATGGCCGGGCGCTTTGGGGACTGGGTTGGGTAGTAGGATGGTCACGCCGGCCTGGTCTTTGGAAACTCGCCAGCCGGCTTTTTCATGCAGCCTTGCCGGAGACGTTAACGTTTACCAGTCCGCGTGCTTGGGCGTTAACTATTCTGGGCATTCAGGAATACCTACGGCGATTCTACGGAGACCGTACGGCACAACAGGCCCGCGAGACGTTAGCCGACCAGCTTTACCAATGCTATCGGGCAAATCAACACGACGATTGGTGCTGGTTTGAAGATCGGCTAACGTATGCCAATGCGCATCTGCCGCATGCACTGATTGTTGCGGGCCAAACCGCAGGTCGATCGGATTGGGTGCAAGCCGGCCTGGAGGCCTTGGACTGGCTGGTTCGTGTGCAGCAAGATGATCAGGGGTACTTTGCTCCGATCGGCAACGACGGATTCTACGTACGTGGAACGACAAGACCTGCTTTCGATCAGCAACCCATCGAAGCGCACGCCACAGTAGCAGCCTGTCTGGAAGCCTACCGCCTAACGCACCAGATACGCTGGTATCGCGAAGCCCGGCGGGCTTTTGAATGGTTCCTTGGACGCAATCAGCTTGGCATGCCGCTTTACGATCCCACTACTGGAGGGTGCTACGACGGCCTGCACGCAGGTGGCGTTAACGAAAACCAGGGGGCTGAATCGACCCTTTCGTTTCTACTTGCGCTTTTGGAAATGCGGCGGATAGAAACCTACCTGTCGCTGCAACAGCGGCAAAGCGACCGGCGCGTCACGCAAACGGCCGAAGAGGCGGGCACTGCATCGCGTTTTTTGTGAACTTGCTTTGCTGGGGAACCTGGCGCCTGGCGTATCGTGCTCAATCCTATTGAAGTGTTTTTTGTCTGAAAAGGGTAAGCCATGCAGGTCCCGCTTGCGCTGGTAACCAAATACAACCGTCCAGGTCCGCGGTATACAAGCTATCCGCCTGCGCCGCATTTTCGGCCAGATATCGATGCCGAAGCCATAGTCCGCCTGTTGCAAGAAGACAATCTGCAGCCGAAGCTAGGCCCGCTTTCGCTGTACGTACACCTGCCTTTTTGCCGCTCGCTTTGTTACTACTGCGGCTGCCATATGATGGTTACGCACCGGCCGGAGAAAATTGCGCAGTATTTAAAGTATCTGGCGCGTGAGATCGCGTTGGTTGCGCGTTGGGTAGCCCCTGAACGGCAGGTGGTCCAGCTTCACTGGGGGGGAGGGACGCCCACTTACCTAGCGCCTGCGCAGATTGTGGGCCTTATGGAGGTGCTACGGGCGCATTTTAGCTTTGCGGACAAGGCTGAGCTTGGCATTGAAGCGGATCCGCGCGGGCTAACCAAAGCGCATCTGGAGGCCGCTAGGCAAGCTGGCTTTAACCGGATTAGCTTTGGCGTTCAAGACCTGGATCTGAAGGTGCAGCAAGCTATCAACCGCATTCAGCCTTACGAACAGGTAGCTGAAGTTACCCATTGGGCGCGAGAGCTGGGTTTTGAGAGCATCAGCTATGACCTGATCTACGGCCTACCCCATCAACAGGTAGCACAGTTTGAACAGACCATCCGTCGGGTGATTGCGCTAGGGCCAGATCGCATTTCGCTTTTTAGTTACGCCCACGTTCCCTGGAAAAAGAAACATCAGCGTCTCATTCAAGAAGCCTGGCTACCTTCCCCTGCAGAAAAATTGCAGCTTTTTTTGCGTGCGGTAGAACTGCTGACCACGGAGGGAGGCTACCGCTACATTGGCATGGATCACTTTGCGCGTCCAGAAGATCCTCTCAGCCGTGCCCTGGACGAAGGCACGCTGCAGCGTAATTTTCAAGGCTATTCTACCCATGGGGGGACTGAACTCTATGCCTTTGGCATTTCGGCCATCAGCCAGCTGCGGGACGCTTACGTACAAAACGTACTGACGCTACCTGAATACTACGCAGCATTGGACGCAGAGCGGTTGCCTGTAGGTAAAGCCTATAGGCTAACCGAAGAAGATCTACTGCGGCGACATGTTATTATGTCGCTGATGTGCCACTTTCGGTTGGACATAGCTGACGTCGAGCGCCGTTTTGGGATTGCTTTCGCCGAGCATTTCGCCGATGCATTGGCTCAGCTTCGGGCATTGGAAGCCGACGGACTGGTTGTGTGCACCCCGGAGGCCATTACCGTTACTGAAATCGGTCGGTTTTTCATCCGCAATGTTGCTATGACTTTTGACGCCTATCTTTCAGTTCCTTCTGATCGTCCGCTTTATTCCCAGACCGTCTAGCCTATCGGCAAGAGGTCCCGAAAGTGAAACCCTTGCCGGGTGACATGCCGTCCGAGTCGATGGGCTACTGGCGTGCGAAACAGCGGTCCGGCAAAGACAAACGTGTGCAGCTCGCCGTTTTCGCCGCAGGGGTCGACGGTGGTGGGTAGTGCGTCTACCACCCGCGGTGTAAGTTCACGCCCAGCCCATTCAGGTCCCAAATGACGGGCATCAACGCACACGATACGCGTGCGGAAACCTGCTTTCCAGAAAGTCTCGAGCAGGGCCATACTGGCCGTGCGTTCGCGGCGCCCAGTCCAAATGGGAAACACTGGCGTCATGTCTAGGGCTGCGAGTTGGCGCTCGCGGTAGGCGCGAATGTCTTCTAGAAAAATATCGCCGAAAGCCACGTGGCACACGCCGCGCTTCCGGAGGGGCCGGAGTGTTTCAGCCCAAGCCGCTTCGTAGGTTGTATTGGAGGCATTCGGGGGCAAATAAATTGGGAAAAGTGGCCCTACAGCCAGTGCAGCGACTTGGCGTTCCAAGAGCACACGCCGAACGCCATGCATCGTGACGCGGTCGTAAGGCTGGCTGATCGTGCACAGCAGGCCCTTTACCTGCCAGGAGGGGTCTTGCAGGAGCCGATAAAGTGCGAGGGCGCTGTCTTTGCCGCCACTCCAAGAGACCAAAATGGGTTGGGGCATAGCGTTTTTTCTTGTGTTTTTGCGATTTTTTTAATAAAATGCTGCAGGCTGTGTTTTGAAAGTTTTCTTAGACAAAAGTTGTCTTGCAATGCATTTTTTTTGTACCCTAACTTTTGGTCTGTATTTTTAACCCAAAACACAGGAGGCTCGCTATGCGGCGTTTTATTGGTCTTCTTGCACTGGTTCTGTTTACAGGAGGCGTATTGGGGGCTTGTGGGCGTGCCAATGAAACGGCCCAAGAACCCACGACCCAGGAGCAGCAGGTTCAGCCACCCGTGGACACGCTGCAGCAGGTGCCAGGAGATACAGTGCAGCAAGATACGATGCAGTAAACTTTAGCTTACCTGCGTTTCGGACGTGATGCGTGCGCTGTGATGGCCATCGTAAAACTCGAGCACCACGGTGTCGTTGGCCTGAAGCTGATGTGCCCGTGTGACGAGCTGGCCATTACGGCGCACGCGCACGTATCCGCGTTCCAGCGGACGCAAAGGATCAAACGCAGCCAGACGCGCCTCTAGTAGCGCCACGTTTTCTCGTCTTTGTGCAATAAGCTGTCGCTCATGCTGCTCAAGCTGGCGCTGCAGCCCTTGCACCCGCTCTTGAAGATAGCGTAGCTGTTCGGCTAAGCGTCGCATGCCGTAGCGATGAAGTAAAGCGATCAGGGCATGCTTGCGCTGGCGAATGTTTTGTTTTAGGTGCACCTGAAGCAAGCGACAGAGACGTTGGAGGTGGTCTTCCAGCTCTAGACGGTCAGGTACAGCAATCTCAGCGGCCATAGAGGGGGTTGCTGCACGCCGGTCGGCTACGAGGTCAGCAATCGACACGTCGGTTTCGTGTCCCACCGCGCTAATGACCGGAATGCGTGAGGCGAAAATAGCCCGAGCCACTACTTCCTCGTTAAAAGCCCATAGGTCGTCTGCAGAACCGCCGCCGCGGCCTACGATGAGCACGTCGGGGCGCAAATCTTCAGCAAGGGCATTAAGCCTTTGGATGGCTTGTGCAATTGTAGGGGCGGCTGCTTGCCCTTGTACGCGCACAGGACAGAGCAGCACTTCGGCCAGGGGGAACCGCCGTCCTAAGATGCTTAGCAGGTCGTGTATGGCTGCGCCGCTATCCGAGGTTACCAGACCGATCCGGCGTGGAAAACGGGGAAGGGGGCGTTTGCGGGTTTCGTCGAAAAGCCCTTCGGCTGCCAGCTTTTGCTTGAGCGCTTCAAAGGCTTGCTGTCGTGCGCCAGCCCCGGCCAGTTGCATATAAATGGCAATCAGCTGAAGGCGGCCTCGGGATTCGTAGAAGGTTAGGCGACCCGTCACCTGTACCTGGTATCCGTCTCGGGGGAGAAACGGGAGTCGTTGAAGGTGCGTCTGCCAGAGGACGCATGGAAGCTGCGCCTGCTCATCCCGTAGCGTAAAGTAGCAGTGGCCTGTCTGGTTGTGGATGCGCACGTCCGACAGCTCCCCTACAACAATCACCTGATCGTAAGTCTGCTCTATAATATGGCGCAGGGCTGCCGTTAGCTCGCTCACGCGCCAAATGCGTGGTGCCATGCTCAATAGGGATTCCCTCGGTGTGGGTGTAAAGGTACATCTTCTGAAAGGATTAAAAAAGCGGTAAGGGGGTCTGTAGGGGCACTTTGCAACAGGCAGATCGTTTAGAAAAGCTCATGTAAACGTTGAACTATCTGTGCAGTATGGCTGAATCTGTAACAAGACCGATTCGTGTGCTTTTTGTCTGCTTAGGTAATATTTGCCGAAGCCCGTTGGCTGAGGGTGTTTTTCGCCAGCAGGTAGAGGCTGCTGGTTTGTCGGCGCACTTTGAGATTGACTCCGCGGGTACGGGTCCGTGGCATGTGGGGGAGCCGGCTGACCGCCGCATGCAGCGTACAGCGCGTCGGCATGGCATTGATTTGAGCCAGCACGTGGCGCGTCAGATTGGACCAGAGGACTTGGCTTACTACGATCATATTCTGGTCATGGATCGAGAGAACCTGCAAAATGTCTTACGTCTGGCTCGAAACGGTCAAGTGAATCACAAAGTGCAGCTTTTCCGGGCATTTGACCCTGAACCGGGCGACGGCGAAGTGCCTGATCCATACTATGGCGGCGAGCAGGGTTTTGAAGTTGTGTATACCATTACCGAACGCACAGCGCGCCGCTTATTGGAGCATTTTGTGGCGGCCTACGGCCTGGCGACTGAAGTAAGCGTTTCGCAATGACCCTGCCTGAGACGCTTCGCAGCGCGTTAGAAGTTGTTCTGGGTAGTGCTGTTCGGCACGCTGTGCCAGTAGGAGGAGGGTGTATTGCACAGGCTTGCCGGATCGAGACCGCGCGTGGAGCTTACTTTCTAAAATGGGGTGCTGAAGCGGTTGCGTGCACCTTCCTGGCCGAAGCTGCAGGGCTTGCAGCGTTAAAAGCAGCGCAGCATGCGCTGGTGATTCCAGAAGTTGTAGCGGTAGCGGCTGCGCGCTCGGACTGCCCTGGCTTTTTGGTTTTGGAGTGGCTAGAGTCTGGCCAGCCGGGTAGACGCTTTTGGGAAAGCTTTGGCGAAGGATTAGCGCAGCTGCATCGCTTTACAGGGACACGCTACGGTTTTGATCAAGACAATTTTATCGGTCGGCTCCCGCAGTACAATACGTGGGAAGACGACTGGGTCACATTTTTTTGGCAACATCGTCTTTTGCCCCAGGTGCAATGGGCCCGTCAGCGCGGTTATTGGGAAATGGCCTGGGATCGATGGCTTGACCGCCTTGAAGCTCGGCTGCCGGAGCTTTTACCGCGGCGTCCGCCTGCTTCGCTGCTGCATGGGGATCTTTGGAGTGGCAACTTTATGGTCACTGCCGATGGCCGAGCAGCCCTATTGGACCCAGCTGTGTATTACGGCGATCGTGAAGCCGATTTGGCCATGACAGCGCTCTTTGGAGGGTTTGATGCGCGTTTTTACGCTGCGTATCAAGCGGCTTGGCCTTTAGCGCCGGGTTATGCCGAGCGGCAAGCGCTTTATCAGCTCTATCACCTCCTGAACCACCTCAACCACTTTGGCCGCAGTTATGCTGGGGCGGTTGCTCGCACCTTACGACGCTTTGCCTGAATATTGCCGTGTGGTGAGTAGTTCAAACAGCGGTTCTGGATCGGTAAAGTCGTCCAGAATCAGATCAGGGCACGCGGCTGCCAGGGTATGCCGGTCGTATCCACCCGTGCATACTACAGCGACAGCAGCGCCGGCGTGGCGTGCGCAGGCCACGTCGCGCGGCGTGTCCCCAATGATGAGGGCATGGGCTTGGGTAAATGGATAGCCGGTGGCTTGGCGTGCTCGCGCAATGGCCAGTGACGGAAGGGCATTACGGTCGGCGTGGTCGCACCCAAAGGCGCCTTCGCCAAAGTATCCGGCCAGTCCAGCGGCTCTGAGTTTGTGATCGGCGACTTGGCGCAGATTGCCTGTAACCAAGCCTAAATAGACCTCGGGCCACTCCGAAAGCTCTTCAAGCAAGAGGGCCACGCCTGGCAAAACCTCAAGATGCTCGGGTCGAAGCCGTTGGGTCATGGCCTGGCTGTATACCGCTAGCGCTTCAGGCAATACGTGCCTGGCCATCGGCTCAGGAAGTCCGTTGGCTTTGAGGATATCCAGCAAAATGGCTGGATCGGTACGTCCTGCAAAATCAATCCCCTCGGTGGTGACAGGTCGCCCAAGCCATTCGGAAAGGGCTGCTTCCATGGTTTGGCGACCAAAGCCGTGGGTGCGGATAAGCGTACCATCGATGTCAAACAACAACAGATGCACAACCGTCCTTTGCTTCGTGGTTAAGCGGTACTTTAAAAGCCCAACGCAACGCTGCTATTCTGGTTCAAGCATGAATGGCGGATTTACGCAGAAAAAAGTGTGCCGCAGCTTTAGTCCATCGTGAAGGGATGGTCAGGCCGGTTTTCGTGGCGGATTTCATCGACGGCCTCCTTTCGACCCCAGCCGGCGTAGAGTTGGTTAGGACAGTTAATGAGCAAAGCGGGTTCAGTGCCCGTGTTGCGATAGGCATGCACAACGCCGGGAGGAACCAGCACGATGACTGGGTTGACTTCGCCCACATCCAGCACTTGCCGGTAGCCATAGGTAGGAGCGTCGGGGCGGGTGTCCCATAGATAGAGCCGCAATTGGCCGTGGAAGAATACAAACAAGTCGGTTTGCTTGCGATGCTCGTGTGGGCCGCGCGTAACTCCTGGATGGGTAAGCGAGAGGTATCCCATTACTGGATAGACGGTGGGATCCAGTTCGTCTTGTCGAAAAAATTCGGCCAGCCAGCCGCGGGAGTCTTCAAACCGTCGCAAGGGACGAATGATGCAGCCGGCAATGGGTCCTTCCTGCCAATTCATCGGTTGCGACAGTTTTCAAGTTCGGCGTAGATCAGGTCACGGGCCAGACGGTTAGCTTCGTGCCAGCCTTCGATAGTCCCGGCATCGCCCCACCAGCTTTTAAGAATGCCATAAGAAAGCTGTCCGCGGGCGATGTAGGCGTTGCTGACGTCGCTGATTTCTAACTCGCCCCGTGGGCTAGGCTTAAGTTGGCGGATAACCTCGAAGGCATAGGCATCATAGAAATAAATGCCGGTTACGGCGTAACGGCTGGGCGGGTAGGTAGGTTTTTCGATGATTTCTACAATGCGGTCGCCTTCCAGACGGGGTACGCCATAGCGTTCTGGATCAGGGACTTCTTTCAGCAGCACACGGGCACCGCAGCCATAGCGTTGCAGTTGTTCCTGATAGGCTGCAACTTCATCGTGCAGGTCTTCGGAGAGAATATTATCCCCTAAAATGACAACAAAGGGATCTCCGCCGACAAAGCGTTCACATAGGCCGATGGCCTGAGCAATGCCCCCGGGCTCGTCCTGAACGCGATAGGTCAAGTCTAAGCCAAAAGCACGCCCACTTCCGAGCAGGTTAACCACATCGCCCATGTGCTCTGGGCTGGTCACCACAGCCACTTCACGAATGCCAATGCGGCGCAGGCGTATCAAGGGGTGATAGATCATGGGGTAGCGACCAACGGGGAGCAGGTGTTTGTTGGTTACTTTTGTCAGCGGGTAGAGGCGGCTTCCTGTACCGCCGGCCAGGACAATGCCTTTCAGGGGACGATTCATGTGGGTAGTCGGTTTTAGCGGAGCACGTACTGCTTTTCATAATAGGCTCGATAGGAAGCATCCGTCACGGCTTCGAGCCAGTCACGATGGGACAGGTACCAGCGGATGGTTTCGCGAAGCCCTTCTTCGAGCGTATAGGCCGGTTGCCAACCGAGCTCTTGGCGCAAGCGCGAAGCATCGAGCGCGTAGCGAAAGTCGTGACCTGGACGATCTTTGACAAAGGTGATCAGCCTACGGGAATACCCAGCAGGGCGTCCTAGCTCTTCGTCGAGCAGGTCCAAAAGCTGCGTAACCAGCTCAAGGTTGGTGCGCTCGTAGCCCGCACTGACCAAATAGGTTTGTCCAGTGCGGCCAAAAAGCAGGATGCGCTCGATCGCTGTGCAGTGGTCATGAACGTAGAGCCAGTCCCGCACGTTTTCTCCTTTGCCGTAGATGGGAATAGGCCGATTTTCAAGCGCGTTGAGGATCGTTAAGGGGATGAGTTTCTCCGGGAATTGATAAGGACCGTAGTTGTTCGAACAGTTTGAGATCACTATAGGCAAGCCATAGGTGTAGTAGTAAGCGCGCACAAAGTGGTCGCTAGCAGCTTTTGAGGCTGCATAGGGGGAGCGTGGGTTGTAGGGCGTGAACTCGGTGAAATAGCCTTCGGGTCCTAAGCTGCCAAACACCTCATCGGTCGAAATGTGATAAAAGCGAAATCGCCGAGGGTCGGCATGATCCCCCCAGGCTTTTCGGGCTGCTTCCAGCAAAGTCACGGTACCGACCGTGTTGGTCAGCACAAACGACAAGGGGGTCATAATCGAACGATCTACATGACTTTCAGCGGCAAAGTGCACTACGGTGCTAATCCCATGCTCGCGAAACAGGCGTTCCACAAGGGGCGCGTCGGCCACGTCGCCGCGCACAAAGCGATAGTTTGGCGCCTCCTCGATGCTGCGCAGGTTCATCAGGTTGCCTGCATAAGTCAGGCGATCCAAATTAATGAACTGCACCGTAGGATAGCGCGCTACCATGTAGAGCAAAAAGTTCGATCCAATAAATCCGGCACCGCCCGTAACCAGAATCACCTCGGGCTGGTGCACCATCTCTGACCAGGTGGACGACATGCGCAGTCCCCCAATGTAAACCGGTTAAAGGAAAATCAGCCCCAATATAACGCAACAAAAGGAACTAACTTTCCCTGTGCTTCTTAACTTTTGTTTGTTTGGCATGCCAAGCATCCTTGAGGTTGCCTGTGCAAAAGAAAGGCCAAATTGCCCTTTTTTCTGCTTTGGAAGCTGACGTGCCGCCGTCAGACATGAAGCGCCTGTACTTACTGGACGCGATGGCGCTGGCCTATCGGGCGCATTACGTTTTCATCAGTCGCCCACTGGTCAACAGCAAGGGGCAAAATACGTCGGCGGCCTATGGTTTTACCACGTCGCTGCTTAAGCTGATGGAAGATCACGCCATGGACTACCTGGCCGTGGTCTTCGATGCACCCGGTGAAGAGGGCACTTTTCGAGAAACACTCTATGAAGCGTATAAAGCGCACCGCGAGCCTCCACCTGAGGACTTGCAGGCCAATCTGCCTTGGATTAAGGAAATTGTGCAGGCTTTAGACATTCCCCTTCTTGAAGAGCCAGGTGTAGAGGCAGACGATGTGATCGGTACGCTGGCCCGACGAGCTGAAAGCCATGGCATCGAAGTCGTGATCGTCTCCCCCGATAAAGATTTTCTCCAGCTGCTTAGCCCTCGGATTACGCTATACCGCCCTTCTCGACGCGGCGAAACGTTTGAGCCAATCACGGAAGAAACCTTTCGCCAAACCTATGGGATTGCCCCGCAGCAGTTCATTGACGTTTTGGCCCTCATGGGAGACCCTAGCGACAACGTCCCCGGCGTGCCGGGTATTGGTGAAAAGACCGCGCTACAGCTCATTCAGCAGTACGGTTCTGTAGAGAACCTGCTCGCCCATGCCGAAGAGGTACCTGGTAAGCGGGCGCGTGAGGGGCTGCTGGCGCACCGCGAAGCTGCATTGTTGTCTAAAAAATTGGTGACCATTCACACCGATGTGCCACTACGCATCTCCTGGCAAGCGTTTCATCGGGCGCAACCGGATAGCGCGCGGCTCATGCGGATTTTCCAGGAGCTTGAGTTTGAATCGCTGCTGCGCCGCTTGCGCGAAGAAGGACTAGGCGGACAATCCTTGCCAGAACCCCCCGAGGCGGAGATCTCCTTCGCGTTTGGACCCTACCAGCCGCTTGCCGTCTATGATCCGAAAAAGGCCAACTACCGAATCGTTCGCAACCTGACTGAGCTTGAAGCCTTGCTACCGCAGCTGGAGGGACACGCGCGCCTATCGATCGATACCGAAACCACCTCTACCGAGGCGATGTGGGCCTCGCTGGTAGGCGTAGCGATCTCTTGGGAGAAAGGACAAGGGGTTTATCTGCCTACACCCCTGCCCGATGGTACGCCTACCGAGGTGGTGCTTCGGCGACTTGCTCCGTATGTGCAATCAGTGCCCCTTAAAGTCGGCCAAAACCTAAAGTATGATCTGCTAGTGCTGGCCCGGCACGGCTTGGAACTACCTCCCCCTTATTTTGACACGATGGTAGCGCACTACCTCATTGCGCCTGAAGAACCGCATAGCCTGGATGTGCTAGCCCGTCAGTACTTGCATTACCAGACAGTTCCGATTGCCGAGCTCATTGGCTCAGGCAAAGACCAGAAATCTATGCGTGATGTAGCCATCGATGCGGTAGGCCCCTACGCCTGTGAGGATACAGACATTGCCCTGCAACTGGCTGACGTGCTCGCCGAGGAGTTGGATCGACTGGGATTGCGTAAGATTGCAGAGGCGATGGAGTTTCCGCTGATTGAAGTGCTGGCCGATATGGAGCGAACCGGTATCGGCATTGACCGGGGGGTGTTGCGAGAAATCGGGGCACAACTTGAGGCAGAGCTGCACCAGCTGGAAGCTGAAATCTACCGCCTTGCCGGCGTTGCGTTTACAATTGGCTCACCGCAGCAACTGGCCGAAGTACTCTTTAAACGGTTGGGGCTCAAGCCGCGGGCACGCACCGGGACTGGGCGTCCCTCAACCAAAGAAAGCGTGCTCGAAGAGCTGGCTACGCAGCATCCTTTGCCCGGGCTGGTGCTCGACTGGCGCCACCTGGCCAAGCTCAAAAGCACCTACGTTGAAGGCCTGGAGCCGCTCATTCATCCTGAAACAGGCCGTATCCACACCACCTTTAACCAGACCATCACCGCTACAGGGAGGCTTTCCTCGAGCAATCCCAACTTGCAAAACATTCCAGTACGTACCGAAGTAGGGCGGGAAATTCGCCGTGCCTTTATCCCGCGTCCTGGATGGAAATTGCTTTCGGCCGATTACGTGCAGATCGAGCTACGTATTTTAGCGGCCATGAGTGGCGATGAAGCGTTGCAGCGGGCCTTTGCTGAGGGACAGGATATTCACGCCGCCACGGCTGCGCGCGTTTTTCATGTTCCGCTAGCGCAGGTAACTCCTGAGCAGCGGCGCAAGGCAAAAATGGTAAACTACGGCATCCCTTACGGCATTTCTGCTTGGGGGTTGGCGCAACGGCTGCGGTGTCCAACGCGCGAAGCCCAAGCCCTCATCGAAGAGTATCAACGCGCTTTTCCTGGCGTAACGCGCTTTTTGCACCAGATGGTCGAAAAAGCGCGCCAGAAAGGCTATGTAGAAACGCTTTTGGGACGCCGTCGCTACGTGCCGAATATCAATTCCCCCAACCGTGCTGAGCGCTCTATGGCCGAACGCATTGCGGTCAACATGCCGATTCAGGGCACGCAAGCCGACATGATTAAGCTCGCTATGGTACATATCTACCATCGACTCCGTCGAGAAGGGTATCGGGCCAAGATGATCCTGCAAGTACACGATGAGCTGGTCTTTGAAATACCCCCAGAAGAACTGGATGCCGTAAGCCAGCTGGTTGTGGAAGAAATGAAACGTGCACTCCCGCTTGAAGGGGTTCCTATCGAAGTAGACATTGGGATTGGCGATAACTGGCTTGATGCACACTAGTCCTTATGGAAAGAAACGATGCTGCTTTAGAAGTTCTGCCCGCTGTGGAGGGCTTTACTTTTGTGGAATCGGTGGGGGGCATTGCGGCCTATCGCTTGGCGGCTAATGACCTTGACGTATTGCTGATGCCGCAAAATACGGTTCCCGTCGTGGTCTTTATGATCACCTACCATGTAGGGAGCCGCAATGAACCGACTGGACTAACCGGTGCGACGCACATGTTGGAGCACCTGATGTTTAAGGGCACGGCGCGCTTTCATAAGGCGCAGGGAACCTCGGTTTTTCAGGTGCTGCAGCGGGTAGGGGCTCAGGTCAATGCGACGACCTGGCTGGATCGCACAAACTACTACGCCCTGCTGCCACGTGAGCATTTGTCGTTGGCGGTAGAAATTGAAGCGGATCGCATGCGTGGGGCTCTGCTGCTACCGGAAGATGTCGAGGCAGAACGCACGGTGATCCTCAATGAGATGGACCGTAGTGAAAATGACCCCTTGCGCAACCTGTATCAAGCCGTCTGGAGCGTGGCCTTTGTCGCCCATCCTTACCGCCACCCAACGATCGGATGGCGTAGCGACGTGGAAAATATCACGGCCGAAGCGCTCCGCCATTTTTACGATACTTTTTACTGGCCCAATAATGCCACTGTCTCGATTATTGGAGATTTTGAGCTAGAAGAGGCGTTGAAGTTAGTGCAGCAGCATTTTGGCCCCATCGAGCGTTCGCCGCGCCCGATTCCAGCTGTGTGGACGCGTGAGCCGGTGCAGCGAGGAGAGCGGCGTTTGGTGTTGCACCAGGCCGGTGAGCTGGGTGTCGTTATGGTCGCTTTTAAATCGCCGGCTGGACTAGACCCCGATGCCGATGCTCTTGACGTGCTGGCCTGTATTCTCTCACAAGGCCGTAACAGCCGTCTGTATCGGAAGCTGACCGACACTGGGCGAACCCTCTCGGTGACGGCGACTAACGAACGACATCGCGACCCTGGTTTGTTCTATGTGGTAGCCCGCCTGGCGCCTGGCGTTGCCCATGCCGAGGTGGAAGCGATCTTGCTGGAGGAACTGGCACAGGTAGCTGCCTGTGGGGTAAGTGAAGAAGAAGTGGCGCGTGCGCAAACGCAGCTTGCTGCGCTGGAGGTCTACGGCCGGGATGGCCCGTTTGCCATTGCGGCCCAACTGAACGAGGCTATTGCTATTGGAGACTGGAAACTCTACGCTACCTATCTCGATCGGATCGCTTGCGTCACTGCAGTGGACATTCAACGGGTGGCGCAAACGTATCTGACCGAAGCAGCACGCACCGTAGGCTGGTACGTTCCCCAAGCAGCTTAGTTGGCTATGAGGCGCTCGTTTGCCGAACGTGTTGTTGAGGTGCACATCGGCACTTGTCGGCTTTACGTATTGCCTGTCCCCATAGAACAAGTCGTAACGCTCCGCGGGTCGTTTCTGACCTGGCCCGACGTGGCGGCTGGAGACCTACTGCGCCAGCGTTTAACCGTAGGTATGCTGGATCAGGGTACGGTGCAGCGGGACCGGTTTGAGCTGGCGCGCTTACTGGAAGATCGCGGGGCGCACGTAAGCTTTGGGAGCAGAGGGCTACGGGTAGAATTTGCTGGACGCATGCTTCGTCGGCATGTGCCTGAGGTGCTGCCGCTGATTGCTGAGCAACTCCGCATGCCACGCTTTGAGGCTGAAGCATTTGAAAAAGTCCGTCTCCAGTTAGAGGCGCAGCTTAAGCAAGCCTTGGAGCAGACAGCTGTGCGCGCCCGACTGGCCCTGAGCCGACGGCTCTACAGTCCAGCGCATCCAAACTATGGCACAGACCCCGTGGAAGCGTTGGCCCGGCTTGCCGAATTGACGCTTGAGGACGTTAAAGCCTACCACGCCACCCACTTTGGTGCCAACGAACTCATTCTGGTTTTGGTAGGCCACCTGCAGCCCGAAACCGCAGTCCCGCTCGTAGAGCAGTTTTTTGCCGATTGGACGCCCCATGCGGCAGCCCCTTGTTTTGCCCCCACAGCTACGCCACAGCCGCCCGGACGCGAGCTGATCTACGTGCCTGATCGCCAAAACCTCGATGTGTGTTTGGGGCATGCCCTGCCGCTGCGACGGCAGGATCCCGACTACTTGCCCTTGTACGTTGGCACCTACATCCTAGGCGGTAATTTTTCGGCCCGTCTTATGACTACGGTGCGAGATGAGCGGGGGCTAACCTATTGGATTCATGCTGGACTAGAGGGCCTCAATACGCTGCACGACGGGCACTTTCAGATTGAAATTACGCTTAGCCGGGATCAGCTTGAGGCAGGGTTGGCCGCAACGCTCCAAGAAGTGGAACGCTTTGTGGCCGATGGCGTGACGGAAGCCGAACTAGCCGAGAAAAAAGACACGCTGACGGGCCTGTTTCAGACCGGACTTAGTACAACAAGTGGCTTGGCGAGCGCATTGCTGGTCAACATCGAACGTGGTTTTGGTCCGGCCTATCTAGATCGCTATCCTGAGGAGATACGAGCGCTTACGCGCACGCAGGTTAACGATGCCGTTGCTCGCTATCTAAAGCCAGAAATGTTGCACACCGTCATTGCTGGCAGCATGCAGGCGTCGTGACGTCCAATCCAAAAACGCAGCAGGCCCGCCCCAGAGGAGCGGACCTGCTGCGTCCCCATCCACGAGAACACGGGCCTTGCGTGTTCGGGAAGAAGTATCGGCTGCAGGTCCTAGAGACTTAAGCAGGCGTACGCGAAAAATCATTGTAGCGCCTGTTGGTACAATCGCTGCAAGGCAGGAAGCGCACGGCGTACCATTTCTTCAACGCTGAGCTTCGGAGGACGCTGAACTTCGTACAGCTTGCGACAGACCAGTTCTAAAGCCCCTTCTAGACCATGGGCTTCAATGCTGCGGCTGGTAGAGTGACGACGGCCTTCTGCATCGGTCCAGTAACCTTGCACGTAAGGACGCCGCTGCCCTTGGCGCGTCATTTTCATGCTAAATCCGACGCCTACAATACCTGAGCGATTGATTGCCGCTAATGCTTTCTGACGGGCTTCTGGGGTACGCAGGCGCAGGGTGGGGTCAATGGGAGGGGGCAGTTCCTCCAACAGGCGGTCGCGGTAAGCTACTGCTGCCTCAAAAGCTTTTTCTGGAGATCCGTATTTGCTGTCAGAAAAAAACTGCGAGTAGGATCGGTTTTGACGTTGTATGCGGACCTGCCAGCCATGTGTTTCGCGCACATCAATGCGAAAAACATTGCGCGCTTTTCTACCGCCTTTAGTGTTCGACATGGGAGCGCCTCCTTATGCTAACCATCTGGACGTAGGGTAGAGTGGAACAAGGAGATCGTGGCGGGGACTGACAAATTTACAGACAATATCGCTGAGGTTCAATGCTGCTACAAAAAAGTCTATCTGTAAAATGGAATCGATCCCAAGTTTACGTGCACAGTAAGGACTTGCTTCTACAAGATTATCTTTAAAAAAGGCTAAATAATTTTAGGGCAAATGCGTTTTTATTGGATTTTAGGGCTAAGCCTTTATGGTCTCGTAAGCGCCTGTCACTTGAATGAGCCTGCCTACCGGGTGGTGGGCTATCTTTACGGTCCGCGTATGGATAGTATATAAGTGTTTAATTTTAATGGTCTTACGCACTTAAACTATGCTTTTGCCAATGTGCTTCCCGATGGTCGGGTGGTTTTAGAGAGCGCGGTTGACAGTCAGCGGCTTCGTCGCGTGTTGGCTGCTCGAGGGGCTTCTAAGGTGTTGCTTTCGATAGGGGGGTGGTCCTGGTCGGATTACTTTTCGGATGCGGCGTTGACGGAACAGGCGCGGCGTCGCTTTGCCGAAAGTGCCGCTGCGTTGCTGGTGGCGTTTGGTCTAGATGGGTTGGACGTGGACTGGGAGTATCCGGGACAGGTGGGTGAGGGTAATGTTTATCGACCAGAAGACCGGGAAAACTTTACGCTTTTGTTGGCTGCTGTGCGGGCTGAGCTAGCGGCATTGGCTGAGGTGCATCGCAGGCCATATCTGCTGACGATTGCAGCCGGCGTGGATTCGACCTATTTGGCTCATGTCGAGATGGAGCAGGTGCATCCGCTACTGGACTTTATAAATTTGATGACCTACGACTTTCATGGAAGCTGGACGCCGCATACGGGTCATCATGCGAATCTTTATCCTTCTGCTTTAGATCCTGAGCAGTTTTCAGTGGATGCTGTCGTTCGGCGCTATCTTCGGGCTGGTGTTCCGGCCGAAAAGTTGGTCATTGGGGTGCCGTTTTACGGGAGAGGTTGGCAGGGGGTATGGCCGGAGCATCATGGGCGCTATCAGTCCTATGAAGCTGTAGTGGAAGCGCCTTTGTCGTTTGGGGTGTTGCAAGCCCGTTATATTGGCCGGGAGGGTTTTGTGCGGTATTGGGATGCGGAAGCGCGTGCGCCGTATTTATGGAATGCAAAGCTCCGGGTGTTTATTTCTTATGAGGATGCCCAGTCCTTGCAGGAGAAAGTGGCCTATGTGCGTGCGAGGCGTCTAGGTGGGGTGATGTTTTGGGAATACAGTGCCGATACTTGGGGCACATTGCGTCGGGTACTGGTTGCAACAGAACCGTTATTGCAATAAAAACTCCCTATGGCTGTTATAGCCATAGGGAGTTTGAAGTTGAGTTTATTCTGGAGTCCCCTCGGGTGCAGCTTCGGGTTTTTCTGAAGGTGCCGACGCCTCGGTTGCTGGACGTGCTTCAAAGATCAGCTCGCCGGGCTTAACCGATTCGTCGTAATGGATCAAGACGCGGTCACCTTCTTTGATCGTATTGCTGAGGATGGCTTCTGCCAGGGGGTCTTCTACATACTTTTGGATAGCTCGGCGCAGGGGCCGTGCGCCAAACTGCGGATCGTAGCCTTTATCGACCAGAAAGTCTCGGGCAGCTTGAGAAAACTCAACCTGAATGCCTAAGTCGCCTGCCCGTTTGAGCAAATCGGCAACCATCAGGTCGATGATCTGATAAATATGCTGTTTTTCCAGCGGTTGGAAGACGATCACGTCGTCGATGCGGTTGAGGAACTCGGGGTTGAAGACGCGCTTGAGGGCATCTTCAACGGTAGATTTCATGGCTTGGTAGTTAAAGGACTGCTCGCTTTGCGTAAAGCCGATGCCTTTGCCCAGGTTTTTGATTTCCCGAGCTCCAATATTTGAGGTCATGATGATGATGGTATTCCGAAAATCAACGCGCCGGCCCAGGCCGTCGGTCAGAATGCCATCGTCGAGCACCTGCAGGAGGATGTTAAACACGTCAGGGTGGGCTTTTTCGATTTCATCGAGCAGCACGACCGAGTAGGGTTTCCGGCGCACTTTTTCGGTAAGTTGTCCACCTTCCTCATAGCCTACGTAGCCAGGTGGAGCTCCAATAAGGCGGCTGACGGAAAATTTCTCCATGTACTCGCTCATGTCGATACGAATGAGCGCGTCTTCGGAGTCGAACAGGTAAGCTGTCAGCGCCTTGGCCAGCTCTGTCTTCCCTACGCCCGTAGGTCCCAGGAAGATGAAAGAGCCGATTGGTCGCTTAGGGTCTTTTAGGCCGGCACGCGTGCGTCGGATGGCCCGCGACAGCTTGGAGATGGCCTCGTCTTGGCCGATAACCCGGCTTTTGAGCGCTTCTTCCATGCGCAGCAGCTTTTTCTGCTCGGGCTCGGTGATCTTGTCGACGGGGATGCCCGTCATCATGGCCACGACTTCGGCGATGTCTTGGGCTGTGACCTCGTGCACTTCGTGCTGAATGCGCTCTTCCCAGATCCGCTTGGCTTCTTCTAGCTCTTCCAGCAGCTTCTTTTCACGGTCGCGTAGCCGGGCTGCTTCTTCAAAGCGCTGGCTTTTGACCACGCGATTTTTTTCTTCGCGCACGCGCTCAATTTCTTCTTCAAGTTCAACGATTTCCTTAGGTACGCGGATGTTTTTGAGGTGCACGCGGGCCCCGGCTTCGTCCATCACGTCGATGGCTTTGTCAGGCAAGAAACGATCGGTAATGTACCGCTCTGAGAGCTTAACGCACATTTCGATGGCTTCATCGGTGTAGCGGACGTTATGGTGCTCTTCGTAGCGGTCCTTGATTTTGCGTAGGATTTCGACCGTCTCTTCTGGCGTTGAAGGGTCGACCATGATTTTCTGGAAGCGGCGATCCAGCGCCCCGTCTTTTTCAATATACTGTCGGTATTCGTCCAAGGTAGTGGCGCCGATGCACTGGATTTCCCCGCGGGCCAAGGCGGGCTTGAACATGTTGGAGGCGTCGAGCGAGCCTGAGGCCCCGCCAGCACCGACGATGGTATGCAGCTCGTCGATGAAGAGGATGACGTCAGGGTTTTTCTCAAGCTCGTTCATAACGGCCTTCATCCGCTCCTCGAATTGGCCGCGGTATTTGGTTCCAGCCACCAGGGCAGCCAAGTCGAGTGAGACGATGCGTTTGTCGTAGAGCACGCGGCTCACTTTACGCTGGACAATGCGCATGGCTAGCCCTTCTACGATGGCCGTCTTGCCCACGCCGGGGTCGCCAATCAGCACGGGATTATTTTTCTTTCGGCGGCTAAGGACTTGGGCCACGCGCTCGATCTCGCGTTCCCGTCCGATGACGGGATCCAGCTTGCCTTCTTCGGCCAGCTTGGTTAGATCGCGGCCGAAGTTGTCCAGCACGGGGGTTTTGCTCTTTTCCATTTTCGTATACTCCCGGCCATATCCAGAGGAAGAGCGACTACCGCTGGTGCGGGCAGAGGCCTTTCCGCTAAGAATCGCGTCCAGCTCGGCCCGCACGGCGTCGTATGTTATGGAAAAACCCTGCTGCAGAATTTGGGCGGCAATGTTTTCCTCATCTCGGAGTAAGCTCAGCAGCAGGTGTTCGGTTCCGATAACGTCACTTTTGTAGAGTTTAGCTTCCAGGTAAGTAATTTTGAGCACCTTTTCGGCCTGCTTCGTCAGCGGCAAGTTGCCTACGACGGTAGCTGGACCGCTGGTGCTGCGCACCGCATCTTCAATAGCTTTTTTAAGTTTTAATAGGTCGCATCCGAGGTTGCGGAGGATCTGCACAGCGATCCCTTCGCCCTCGCGGATAATGCCTAGCAATAGATGTTCCGTTCCGATGTAGTCGTGTCCTAGCCGGATGGCTTCCTCCCGGCTATAGGAGATTACGTCGCGAACTCGGTTGGAGAAGTTTCCTTCCATGCTAACTTCCGAATATGTGCTTGGTGGCAGCCCTATAAGCTTAGCTGCAGGCTGTCGCAAAGCTGGTCAGCTGTTTTAGCGCTGACCCAAAGCTGTTAACCGAAGCGATTTTCCCCAGTTCCAACGAAAAACGCGGGGCGGCGCCTACCCACCCCGCGCCGGAAGCTGGTTGGGGGGCAGCTCAAACCGCAAAGCTGGAGCCGCAGCCGCAAGTTTGCGTCGCATTAGGGTTATTAAATACAAAACCGCGTGCATTAAGCCCGTCATGATAATCGATCGTCGTGCCCATAAGGTATAACCCATGGCGACGATCCATGTAAATGGTAATGCCCGCTACTTCGAACTCCAAGTCGTAGTCGCGCTTACGGTCAAACCCCAGTAGGTAGCTCATGCCAGAGCAACCCCCTCCGCGCACGCCAACCCGGAGCCCATAGCCCTCTGGGATTTGCTTTGTCTGCATAATTTTGCGAATCTCCTGCGCCGCACGCGCTGTAAGCTGCACCGGTGCTTGGAGCGTTGTGGTGCTCATAACTCCAGATTAGGATTTACGTGATTGCAACTGCTTTGTGAACGTGAAGGGGTGTCTGCTGTTCCGTTAGGCTAGTGGAGTGGGCGTGCTAAAACCACCGGTGCCTTACGCGTCAGCAAGCGGCCTCCACGAGCATCTAAAGCCTCAAAAAGCACAACGTATAAGCCTATAGGCAATTCGCGCCCTTCCTGGTCTCGTCCATCCCAAAGGAGCATGCCTTCGGCACCGGCCACAATAGGTCCTAAGGTGCGTACCCGTCGGCCATAGCTATCAAAAATCTGCGCTTGCGCAACGGTTCCTGTTGCTGGTAGTCGAAAGTGCAAAATGGTTACATCGTCCGTGCCATCTCCGTCTGGAGAGAAGGGCGAAGGCGTAATCCAAAGCTCAGGTGTTTGCGTAGGCCACTGGGTGCGTTGCACCTGCGCTGCATTTGGCCGACCGGGCGTACCGCCTGAAGGATCTGGACTCGTGGTCCAGTTGGTTGGGTCATTAGAGGGACCATCGGGCAAGAGGCGTTCTAGGGCCAGGCCTGTAGCGTCTCGTATCCCTTTTTGATGCCAAGAGGGTGCATACGCTACAGCATCGAGTGTATGCGCTCGGTAGCGTAAGTGTACCACGTCGCCTTCATTACGCAGGCTTAAGCTGCTGCGGCGCATCGGTAGCCAGACCGTGCCGGGCTGCTGCGTTGTTCCGGGAAATGCTTCGTCTAGGAACACCAAAGGGTCGCTACTGGTGGGCACACTGAAAACAAGCGCCAAACTGTCTGGAGCTAAGGCCTGAAAGCGTGCGGGTAGGTAAAACGTGTCGGCACGCCCTAGTTCGTTAGGCCGATTGGTCCAGTAGAGGCCTTCAAGGTCAAGATAATAAGCGGCGCGGTTGAGCAATTCGAGATATTCGGGTTGGTCCGGATAGCCATCATAGGGGTTGGCACGCGGAGCGTAGAGGATTTCGTTGATGATGAGGGAACCCGGAGCGGGGGGATAGGCCAAAGGACGTGTTGCTGTGGCCCTACATTGGTTCTTAAGGTCGCAAAGTTGGCGTGCAGTGAGGTGACGCTGACGCAGTTGCGCGGCAAAGCGTAGCACAATCTGCTGCTGTTCGGCTTGCCAGATAGCATCGACTGGGCGCGTGCCGTCGTCGAGCTCAAAAGCATCTGGATGCACTGCGCTTGGATGGAGGGGTTCATCGACCGTAAGGACCACCGTTGTGCTATCTCGAACCGCGGCAAAAAGTAGTAAAGGAGCACGGAGGTCGGGTTCGTAGCGGCTGTTGACGCGACCGGGTGTAGCTCTTTCTGGAGCATCCGAAGGGGCCCAATTTTCAGGTATTGTAGCTGGAAGTCCGGGGTCGCGGCGTTCCAGTGAGTATCCAGGCTTACCCATAACCGCGGTATAGGCCATGCTATCGATAACTACCTTGTCGGCTCGGACCAATACCACAGCGTCACCGTCGTTATTCAGCGCGGACCAACTTGGGGGCTGAACCCTGTAGGCTATCGGGCCAAAAGCGCGCTCCAGCAGCGCAGTGTCTTGGGCAATAACCACGTAAGCTTCTGGACCAACAAGAAAAGGGCGCTGACTTAGTGGGATAGGCTGTCTCCGGGTGTCGTACCATTGCAGCTGCTGCAGGTCAATGGCATGGGGGGAACGGTTGTAGAGCTCGAAAAACTCTGTAGCGTCTTCAGTGGGGGCGTAAAGTACTTCGTTTAAGACCACATCACCTGGCGCGATGGGTTGGGCATCGCCAGGGAAGGTAAACGCGTAGGTAACGCCTGTAAGCAGATTGCCAACAGTATCGGCAATGTGCGTAAGTTGTAGGCGATAGGTTTCGCCGGCGGTTAGGGGGAAAGCGAGCTGCAGCGTGTAGTCGGGTCGGGGTGAGGAGGGACAATCTAGGATAGTAGCGATTGTTTGTGGGGGCGCAATCTGGTAGTGCGCAGGATCGCAGCCGTAAACCGGTTCGTCGAAATGGACGTTTAGCTGCTGGCTGTTTACGGGATAGGCTTCTCGCAGGCGGGGCGGTTGCGTGTCGGTGCGAGCAACCACAGTCAAGGAGGTGTCGCCTAGCGGGTTGCCTGCTAGATCATATAAGCTGCGCGCATAGAGGGTGTAGATCCCCGAGGGTGGAATGTCGGTAAAGATCAGCTGCACAACCTGGCCTAAAGGATCACCGCTCCAGCGTTGGGATTCAGGAAAGCCTAGGCGCTCGACGAAAAAGGCATCGTCCGCTAGGCGCGTGGTATCCATAGCTTCAGAGAAGTGGAGCACAAATGCGCGAAGTTGTTGCCGATACAGGGCTGAAAGGATACGGGGTGGGGTGCGGTCGGGGCGTTCGCGTTCGCCAGCCACAAGCAGGTCATCAAAGCCATAGTTTTGGGCCGTAGTGGCTGTATGCTTAACCCATAGGCCAAAAAAGCGGCTATGCCAATAGGTGGCATCTTGGGCTTCGAAAAGCACTTGGCCGTCTAAAGAGACTGTCCAGTGGCCAGTTTCGCTGCGAAGGATACGCAGCGTGTGCTTGCCTTGGGTTTCGGTTAAGAGGGGGTTGCTTCGGCCAAGCAAAATGCGGCGTGTGGCAGGATCGCCGTCTTGGCGATACAGGCGTATTTCGTCGCTATTGTTGGTCCCCAGCTGTACAAAATAGCCTCGGAGGGGTGCGAGTAGATCGGCGGTATCGGACATGAGGTAGATGCGGAATCCATTGAAATTGCTGAAGTTGACATTTTCGTAGTAAAAGGTGAGTTGCCAGACGCCCCAGCAAACCTGAGAGGGGGTGCTTAGAAACAAGGTATCAGCAGCTGAGGGGCCCTGGGTGCGGAGGAAGGGGTTGTTGTTTTGAAAGTCGATGGTCCAGTAAGCGGTTGTACCTTGCCAAGAAGGGTGGTTTAAGAAGTCCCCGTCATCAAAGCTTTCTATGAGCTGTGCGTGGAGGGATAAGGGATAGAGCCCTAAGAGCACACAGAGCGCACGGAGCATTTTTATTCCGTTATTGCAACGCAAAAAACCGCCTCACTTTAATAGAAACGCAACATTAAGCTTTATAAACTAGGGCAGGTTTTATTTGCCGACTCCATGCGGAAGGTACTATTGGCGTCCCATTGCGCTGGGATTGCAGGTACTTAGGTGATCCTGTGTGCTAAAGCAAAGATCGTCGCAATAGAGCTAAGGCGTGCTTAAACAACTCCGAATCGTTTACGCAGAACCCATTCTGCGGTAAGGAGCAGGATTAAAACAGCCAAAAAAGGCCATTGGGTACGGGGGCGCCAATCGGCCAGTTGGATGGTCTCGGTGGGTTGCAGCAGACCTGCTGCGTGCAACTGTTCGGCCAGCGTGGGTAGTGTTTGCAGCGTAAGCATTTGTCCGCCTGTGCGGCGAGCGAGTTGCCGTAGCAAATTGTGGTCGGCCCAGGGCGTTTGAAACTCTACTGTGGATAGGCCTATGGAAAAATGTCCTTGATCTCGGCCTAGCTCACGGTCTGTTCGGGTGGCAATAGCTTGATAAAAGTACAGGCCTTCGGGTAGGGTTAGGGTTTCTAGGCGGTAGCGGCCATTGCCGACGGCCTCCATGCGGAAGGGATAACGGGTACTATCGGCATCCCATACGGTTACGTGCAGCTCGGCATCACTTACAGGCAGCAAGCGTTCGTCGTAGACCTCTCCGAGTAGGCGCACGGGTTCGCCTGCGCCGAAGGTTTCCCGTTCAGGCCAGACGCGCACCAGGCGGTCTTCAACGGGGGCTGTAAGCCACTCAATTGTGTTCAGGAGCAGCTCTTCCCAGAGGGTATGGAGGGGAGAAAGGTTTTCGGGCAGGTTACTCCAGCGCCAGGTGCCGCTGCCCAGCCACAGCGCAGCTCGTCGGCCGCTGCGTTCTTGGACAAGAAACAGCGGTTGCTCCTGGCCTTCAGGGGTTTGGCCAATGGCAAGTAATCGGGTATCGGGTTTAGGTTGCCAGGTAGCCCGAAGGGTTTGGAGTGGGGGGAGCTGATTTTGGCGTGCGAGCAGTACGTCAGGGAGTGTAAAGATAGGATGGTTTTGGGCTTCGCCGCGGAGTTTAAAGGTGATTTCCGTAAGACCAGGTACGGTTTGGGTAGGTTGTGCTGGTAACAGGTCCGCCCAGGCTTCCAAGCGCGACAGGTCGGTTTGGGGGCTTAGAAGTAGCAAGAAGGGGCGTTGCTCTATGGCCTGACGCAAGCGTGTTATGTGGCGGAGATCGGCGTTGCGTCCGGGGTAGCCAGCGAACAAGAGGAGGTCAAAGCGTTCTAGCGTATCCGGGAGAGGGCCACCGTAGAAACGTTGTCCATCGCGTTGAATACGGGTTGTGATGTTCAGGTCGGCATTGCCCCCAAGGATACGCTGCAGATTGGCCAGATCAGGTTCAGGGGCTGCAGCTAGAAGCAGGATTTGGCGTTTTCGGTCAAGGACGCGGATGAGCATACTATAGCTGTTATTGCGACTTGTAAACTCTCCTTCAAGTGCCTCGACGTGTACTTCAATGCGATGCCAGCCTGGGGTTTCTGGTGTATACTCAAAAGAAACCGAAGCCTGCTCTTGGGGTAGCGTCAGTGTGTGTTGGTGCTGGGCGACAAAGCGGCCGTTGGCTTGTAGCGTTATGGTAAGCGTAGTGCCTGCAAACCCATTGCTTTGGAGATAGGCGGTTATGGGTAAGGGCGTGTGTATATAGGTTAGCGTATTGGTTTCGACGCGATCGATGCGTACATCTCGGGGACGGGTGGTATCGCCGATGGCTATGGTGAAGATCGGTATGCTTTGTTGTGTAGCCCAATGGAGTGGAGAGGGACCTTCGTTGTACTGGCCATCGGTGAGTAAGATGATGGCGTTGAGTCGGGGATGGCGTTGAAATACCTCTTGAAGTGCTTGGGTGATGTTAGTGCGGGGCTGCTGAAAATCGAGCGAATCGGCAAGGTGTTCTGGATTGGCTGGCTTAAGGGTGCTGCCAAAGTAATAAAGATGGGTTTGGGCCTCTTTTAAAGCGGTCCAGGGAAACTGTCTTTGAAGGGTTTGAGCGATGGTGCTATCGCGGGCAGCAAGGGGGATGCTAGCGCTGTTGTCAAACAATATAGCCAGTGCAGGGGGTGTTTGTTGACGTTTTTGAAGTGGCCAGACTGGGTCGGTCAGCAAAGCAATAAGTAAGAGTAGGGTAGTAGCACGCAGCGTGGTGAGCAAGCGCTGTTGGTTGCGGGTAAGGCCTGGGGTTTGGCGATAGCTCCAGATGGCCCAGGCCAAAGCTGCTAGTCCTAATAGGACCAGCCACAAAGGGGTTAAGGTTGATAGCATAATTTCTGTTATTGCAACACAAAAAAACCAGGAAGCAAAGAAGCCGCAGAAAGCATCTCAGGCACCAATTGTCGGTCCTGCCATATCTGTAATTCGGGACTGTGCTCTACAAGAACCTGCCGACAAGCTCCACAGGGTGTAGTACGTGCAACATCCCGCACGCAGGAAAGGTAGAGCGCACGCCATTGATCAGAGTTATACCCATAGCTTAAAGCCGTACCAATAGCATTTCGTTCAGCACATAGCGTGCGTGTCCAATCTGGATGCTCTACATTAACCCCTGGAATACACCAACCTGCCTCAAGCTGCAATAGACAACCCACAGGGAACAAAGACACTGGCGCGTGGGCACGTGCAGCTACCTGGCGTGCCTCTTGAATGCCTGCGGTAGCATCGCTAATCTGCTTCGCCCAAAACGGCGAAAGTTCGCCTTGAGGCGTCGGCAGCCTGGAACAGGAGGTGGCCATCAAAAACTGGTCGTTTTCCATGCTAAAACGGGAAGAAAACAGTCCATCTTGAAATCCTTCAAGCAAGGCTTGCATGCTTAAGTCTAGGGGCTCAGAAAGCAGAACCGCCACCACATCTCGGCGTCCTAGTGCCACTGCTGTAGTAAGTGCGTTCTGCAATGCCGGAATTGTCAAAGAAAACGACGCATTTTCTACGCGTACGCCGGGGATCCAATAACCGTCTGACAGCAACACCAACGCCGCCTCAGGATGATGCGAATAAGGCACATAGGCCCGTTTCAGGTAATGCGACAGTTGTGCTTTAAGCGTCGATACCACACCGAACCGTCGGAATGTTTCTCTGGAGGGAGAGACTTATCCAAGAGGCTTTAGGAAGTTTCCCTCAGCGTGATCCCTAGGGCTTAGCTAAGCGTTCTATCTTACCAAGCCATTGCAGGCTATGAACCGTATGCTTTCTTTTGAATTGTTTGTCGCGCTACGCTACCTCCGGGGAGCACAGGGACGGGAGGAAGGACGCCGCTTTTTACGGTTTATTACCTACGTCGCTGTAGGCGGCGTTGCTGTAGGGGTAGCGGCTTTGCTTCTAGCCTTGTCCATTGCGCATGGTTTCAGTCAGGCCATCGAAGAAAAAATCACAGGCTTTGGCGCGCACGTCCAAGTCGAAAACCTACGGGATGCTCCGCTAAGCGATGCTGCTTGGATGGCCGCAGCGCTTACTCGTCTGCCCGGTGTGGTCTCCGTTAGACCCGTAGTGCAGGAATTCGTTCTGCTACGCTCCAGCGCACGCGCCATTGATGGGGTAGCGCTTTGGGGTAGCCCATCGTTACCGGAATATCTAGAGCGCCATCTAATTGCTGGCAGCGCAACATTTACGCCCGACGCAGCAGGTCGCTACGGACTTGTATTAGGACGCGCGTTGGCCGAACAGCTTGGCGTGCAGGTTGGTGATCTGGTAACTTTGTTTTCGCTGCGTCAGTTTTCTGGCTTACGGCCTATCCCTAGGCTACGCCAATTTTATGTAGCTGGCTTATACGAAACACTACTAACCGACTTTGACCGTCTTTATGTATTCACTTCTATAGAAGCTGCACGCCTGCTTCTGGCCTATGGCACTGATGAAGTTACCCGCTTTGACCTGACGCTTACTGACGTACGACAAGCCCGAAGCATTGCCGATGCTATCGAGACTGAATTTGGACTACCGGTTATTGCGCGCACGATTTATGAGGTTTTTCGCAACCTTTTTGCCTGGGTGCACTTGCAGGAAAGCATTATCCCTCTCGTAATCAGCATCATCGTGATTGTGGCTGCTTTTAACATGCTGGCCGTTCTACTCATGGTCATCCTAGAAAAAAGCCAAGAAATTGGCATTATGGCCAGCATGGGTGCTTCTGCCACAATGCTACAACGCCTCTTTTTATGCTTAGGAGTACTTATTGGTCTTAGCGGAACCCTCCTAGGCGAGGTGCTGGCTTTAAGCATAGCCGTTTTACAACAACATTTTGGCTTGATTCCACTTCCCGCGGAAGCCTACTACATGGCTACGGCTCCCGTAGCACCACGCGCATGGGATTTTCTAATGGTAGGGGTGCTAACGGTGCTTCTTTGCGGTTTGGCTGCGTATATTCCAGCACGAATCGCTGCCCGAATTGATCCCGTACGCGTGATTCGCTTTCGTTAACATCGGGCCCATGCAAAAAGCTTTTCTACACCTTCGCGTTTACCTTTTTAGCGTACTTAAAGAGCGCTTAGGGCAAGATATGCTAGAAATTGCACTCCCAGCACCAGCTACGGGTGGGCATTTGCTGGATTACCTGACGTCTCGATTTCCGGAAGTTGCTGCTTACCGGTCTGTCATCCGCCTTGCCGTAAATCATACGTATGTCCCTGAGTCGACCTTCTTGGCTGAAGGCGACGAAATAGCTCTCATCACTCCTGTTAGTGGAGGTTAATCGCGCCTATGGTTCGATTACTGCTTTTGGCCTTACTGGTACTCTTTAGTGCCTGCAACCAGCCGGCCAGTTCGCCGACCTTACGTCGTGCAACAGCTTCCATAGAACGCATGGACGGCCGGTTGGACGCGCTGTTGGATCCTCAGGTATTGGTTGAAGTCTTAGCCGAAGGGTTTCTTTGGGCAGAGGGTCCAGTCTGGGTAGCTCAAGATAGCGCGCTGCTTTTTTCCGATATTCCCCGGAATACTGTCTATCGCTGGAAAGAGCAGCACGGACTTGCGGTTTACCTTCGACCTGCCGGTTATGCTGCTGGCGACCAGCCTCCAGGACGCGAGCTTGGTGTTAATGGGCTAGCCTTAGATCCAAAAGGAACATTGGTTATGGCCGATCATGGCCTGCGGCAAATCAGCCGGCTCAACCCAGAGCAGTTCACCAAAACAGCATTGGCACATCAGTATCAAGGTCGACGTCTTAACAGTCCCAATGATCTGGTCTTCCGCCATGACGGCGTGCTGTTTTTTACGGATCCGCCTTATGGTCTGGATGGATTAGACCATTCTCCACGGAAAGAATTGCCGTTCCATGGCGTTTACCGTTTAGATCCCAATGGTACTCTAACGCTACTAATCGACTCCTTGCACTTCCCTAACGGCATTGCCTTGTCGCCAGATGAACGCACTTTGTACGTTTCGCGTTCAGATCCGGAAGCGCCACGCTGGTACGCTTACCAGCTTGATGCAGCCGGAAACGTCATAAGCGGACGCATGTTATTTGATGCGCGGCCGCTTATGAAGGAAAACCGTCCTGGACTTCCCGATGGGATGGCCATCGATGCACAGGGAAATCTTTTTGCTACCGGACCAGGGGGCATTTTAATCCTAACGCCCAACGGTGAGCATCTGGGAACGATCCGCCTAGATCGGGCTGCAGCCAACTGTGCTTTTGGAGACGACGGCCATAGCCTCTATATTACGGCTACCGATCAGCTTTTACGGATGCGCACGCGAACAAAGGGAAAAGGGTTTTAGATGGAACGGTTAACTGAAACGATTTGGATACGACTTTTAAGTGCTCCACTCCCGGTTACTGATGCTGTGTCGTTTTTACAAACGCCTGAAGCAGGGGGATTGGCGCTGTTTTTAGGGACAACGCGGCGGTGGACCGAAGACCGGGAAACGCTTGCCCTGCACTACGAGGCCTATGAACCGATGGCTTTGGCTGAAATGGGGCGCTTGTCGGACGAAGCCTTTCGTCGTTGGCCAGTACGTCGGCTATGCCTTTGGCATCGACTAGGCGAAGTGCCTCCCGCCGAGATAAGCGTCCTTGTCGGCGTAGCTACGCCACACCGCGCAGAAGCTTTTGAGGCCTGCCGCTATCTTATTGATGCGCTAAAACGTCAAGTGCCGATTTGGAAACGTGAGACCCTCTCCAACGGCCATCAGGTTTGGGTTGAAGAGGGAATCCCAGAATCTAAGTCCTAGAAGCCTCGTATGCGCGTCGGCTTTGTGCAGTACTGCCCAGCCTTTTTGCAGATGGAAACCAATCGCCAAGTGCTTGCTGCACTTCTTGAAGGTATCGAGGCGGATTTGCTCGTGCTTCCTGAGCTGTGTCTTACTGGATATTTTTTTACTTCCTCTGAAGAGGCCCATGCCGCGGCAGAATCCATCCCCGACGGTCCTACAACCGCTTGGCTTACTACACTTAGCCAACGCACGGGGGCTATTCTGGTTGCTGGACTCCCAGAGCGCGATGGGGCGCAGTACTACAACAGTGCCGTTGTGGTAGGCCCTAGAGGTTATATCGGCCATTATCGCAAGGTGCACCTCTTCTATGAGGAAAAACTTCACTTTCAGACAGGTAATTTGGGCTTTCCGGTCTTTACCGTAACCGACCGCAGTGGAGAGACTTATAAATTAGGGGTTATGATCTGCTTTGACTGGTACTTTCCAGAAGCTGCGCGGACGTTGGCCTTACAAGGCGCGGATGTTATTGCCCATCCTGCCAACCTGGTCCGCCCGGATTGCCCGCGAGCGATGCCCATTCGTGCGCTTGAAAACCATGTTTTTACAATTACAGCCAATCGCTATGGTAGCGAATCTAACGGCAGAGAAACCCTGAGCTTCATTGGCCAAAGCCTTATTTGTGATCCCATGGGCAGGATTTTAGCTCAGGCACCTAAGGTAGGCGACGCCGTAGAGGTGGTCGAGATTCATCCTGCCGAAGCCCGCAACCGGCGTATTACGCAGCACAACGACTTGTTTGCTGACCGGCGCCCTGAACATTACCAGCTAAGCTGAAGCCCTTCAAGTTGCTTGAGATTTTCTTCAATACGGGCTTCAGGGTCAGGATGGAGGTCGGGCACAAACGTTTCTCCTGTGAGCTCTTCGTAGAGCAAAATGTAGCGTTGTGCAATTTCAAGGCGAACCTCATCGGGAAGGTCTGGGAGCACCTGTCCTGGCTTTCCCATAAACCCTTGGGCCATCAGCCACTCCCGTACAAATTCTTTAGAAAGCTGCCGTTGCGGCAATCCTTTACGTAGCCGCTCTTCGTATTCCTCTGCATAAAAGTAGCGGGAGGAGTCTGGCGTATGCACCTCATCGATAAGCCGTAGCGTTCCTTCCTCATCCACTCCAAACTCGTACTTGGTATCCACCAGAATCAGGCCGCGGCGTGCGGCCATCTCTGTACCCCGCTGAAACAACTTCAGCGCCAATTGTTCGAGCTGGTCGAAGGTCTCTGCGTCTAACCAGCCGCGCGCCAGGATCTCCTCTCGACTGATGTCTTCGTCATGGCCTTCAGAGGCCTTGGTGGTTGGCGTTAGGATCGGCTGAGGGAGGCGTTCGTTTTGCACCAGGCCTTCCGGCAAGCGCTTGCCGCAAAGTTGCCGGAGACCACTCTGATACAAACGCCAAGCATGGCCCGCCAAATAGCCGCGTACGACAAACTCAACAGGAATAGGCCGGCACCGACGGGCTACCGTTACGTTCGGGTCAGGTACAGCGACGACGTGGTTGGGGACCACGTCGGCTGTATGTCGGAAAAAATAGGCAGCCAACTGGTTGAGCACCTGCCCCTTAAAGGGTATGGTTTGCCGTAGCACATGATCGAAGGCCGAGATCCGGTCTGTAGTGATCAGTACCAGTAGGCCATCGATGGTGTACACGTCACGCACTTTACCCCGATAGGGCGGGCCCAAGGCCTTGAGGTGGGTCTGTCGCAGCGTACGTCCAAGCTGTGCTTTGAGCAGCGCGTTGTCGATCATGTGCGTTGGCTGCAGTCGCTGGTGTAGCGGATTTTGAGTTGTGGAACAATCAAGACTTCCAGAGGGGGGTCTTGACGAATGCCTTCTACGCGTTCAACCAGCAGCCGGGCAGATTCTTTGCCGACCGTGTGCATGTTCTGCGAAACGCTTGAAAGGCCGATGTACTCGCTAATTTTAATATCGTCGTAGCCTACCAAAGCTACGTCTTCGCCTACACGCAAACCGGCTTCACGCAGGGCTTTCCAAGCGCCGAGCGCTTGCACATCACTGCTGGCAAAGACGGCAGTGACGCGGGGCGTAATGGCCAGTAACTCCTGCATAGCCTCGTAGCCTGCTTCTTCACTAAAGCCCGCGTGTTTTTCGGTCTTACCTGCACGAACCAGTTCTGGTTCATAGGGAATACCAGCTGCTTCAAGGGCCTCACGGTAGCCTGCAATGCGATCAAGCTGCAGGCTCCCTTCGGTATGCGAGCGAATCATGCCAATCCGGCGATGACCACAAGCAATAAGGTGCTGCACCGCAATTCGGGCACCGGTGCGGTCGTCCCAGTAAAAACAATCAAAGTCGGTATGATGATAGCCTACCATGACCACAGGGGCATGCAAGGCGCGCAGCTCTAGCGTAAGCTTTTCATCGGCAGGTAGGCCGATCAGCAGCAAACCGTCGACAGCGCCGCGCCGCAGGAAGTTCAATAATTTCTGTTGTGGGTGTTTAGAGCCCAGGTCGCTGAGCAGCAGATCTGCATCGACGTTTTCTAAGGCAGTACGGACGCCTTTCAGGATTTCGTTATGAAAGGGCGTGGTAAATGAGGTAACCGCAACGGCCAACACGCGGGTTTTCTTTTGCGCCAGCGTACGGGCCGTTCGGTCTGGGCGAAACTGCAGCTTCTCGATGGCACGCAGCACGCGCTGGCGCGTTTCGTCAGACACATCGCTGGAGTTGTTGAGTACGCGTGAGACGGTTGAGATTGCCACGCCGGCTTCGCGAGCCACGTCGTAGATAGTGACTTTGTCTTTTTTCTCTCGTCGAATGCGCTGGGCCATAGCCGAAGCCTCCGATTGCCGTAAACGGTTGCTAAGGTGATTCCCTAGATAGGCAATAAAAGTTCCCCAAAGTAGGGCTTAAGAAGTGTAAAAGATTTGGGGCATTTTTTTGTGAAAGATTGCTTTTATGTTTGATAAGTATTATTATCAAACATAAAAAATAACCTACCTAACCTGTACACATGACCCGATCGCTTGAACCCTTACCAGCGCCACTACCCCAAACACCTTCCGGCAACGTGAATCTATTGGCGCTCTACCTAGAGCGTTTCGATCGCCCACATACGCGACGTGCTTATCGAAACGACCTGGTCGATTTCTTTGGTACGCCTCAGATCACGCTTGAGCTAGCCGCACGCACCACGTTCGTAGAGGTTAACCGCTACTTACAAGCCCTCGAGGCCCAAGGCCATAAGCCGGCCACGCTGCACCGACGGCTGGCCGCCTTACGGGGCTTTTTCGACTGGCTGGTCGCTCTGGGCGCCTTATCGCACAATCCCGCACACCGCCAGCTGGTACGCCGCCTGCGGCCGATTCATACAACCAGTCGCAGTGTCCTTTACCTGACAACTGACGAAGCTGCACGGCTCCTGGAAGCAGCTAGCCTAGATCCCCAAACCGGACTGCGTGATTATGCACTCATCCTAACATTGATCTTTTGCACGTTGCGTCGCAGCGAAGCCGCTGCTATGGATGTAGAGCATCTGCGACGCTTAGGCGCTTACTGGGTACTAGAGTTGCCGCAAACCAAAGGTGGTGCACACCAGTTCGTCAAAGTGCCTGATGCCGTTATTGACGCCATTGAAACCATGAAAAGCCACTACGGCATTACGCAAGGACCGCTGTGGCGTAGTCTAAGCCGCCGTAACTATGGTCAACGTCTAACACCACATTCTATTTATCGCATCGTTGCACAAGCAGCCCTGCAGGCTGGCCTGCCACGTATTGGCGCCCACACGCTACGGCACACAGGATGCACGTTAGCGCTAGAAGCTGGGGCTTCACTAGAACAGGTGCAGGCCCATGCCCGCCACCGGCATATTGCCACAACGTTGCGCTATATCCATCAACGGGACCGACTGGCTTCAAGTGCTGCTGATTTTATCCGGATTGAATTGCCCACCCATAGACCATAGGCTAGGGTTGCCGTCGTGCCAAAATATGCGGCGGTGTTGGGTCTAAAGAACGGGGTCGCGGTCCACGATCTCCCTGAAAACGTGGTGAAGGCGGTACAGGCCGCCGCCACGGATCTCCTCCCGAGGGCGGATCTTGCGACGAGCCAGAATCATTATTGTTTTTCCAGAAAAAACGCCACAGCAGTGTGCCCAAGACCATCGGCATTAGGGCCAGAAAAATCCCTATGGCCTGATATACCCATTCCATGGCATCCCACCAGCCAGTCCCATGCAATCGCTTCCAAACGTCTATGCTTTTTAAGTAATTATAAAAAATATGCACCGGAATGCAAGTCAATTCCAAAGAAAAAAATCCCCTAAGGACTATGCCTGTGGTGCACGAGCTGGTTCAAACCCTTGCCTGTTGGCAGGCAGAACATGCAGCGGAAGGCACGTTTTTGATTTTGGCGGGACCCACCGCCGTGGGTAAAACCGCCCTTAGCTTGGCGTTGGCTGAAACGCTTGGGGCCGAAATTATCTCTGCCGACAGCCGGCAGGTTTACCGCCAGCTGAACATCGGCACAGCCAAGCCAGACCCAGAGGCACTAGCCCGCGTGCCACACCACTTTATTAACGAGCGCGATTTAGGCGAGCCGTTTTCTGCAGGGCACTTTGCCTTTGAAGCTTGGGCCCGCATGGCTGCAATCCTTGAACGGGGACGCATTCCCTTGGTTGTAGGGGGCTCAACCCTGTATCTTGAAGCCTTACAGTTTGGATTGGCTGAAATTCCCGATATAGACCCATCCGTACGTCAGTGGCTTCAAGAGCGGCTTGCCCGGGAAGGGCCTGAACGGCTTTATCGTGAGCTGGTTCAGGTCGATCCACAAGCAGCGCAGCGGCTGGATCCCTCCAAAACGCAGCGGGTGCTACGGGCCTTAGAAGTGTACCACGGCACAGGCCGTCCTATTACAGCCTATTATCAAAACCACCGACGCCCGCCGTACGCTTTTCGGACAATTGTGCTCTACCGCGAACGATCTGTGCTTTACGAGCGCATTAACCGTCGGGTGGATGCCATGCTTGAAGCTGGCCTGGTCCAAGAAGTGGAGTCCCTGCTTCAGGCTGGGTATGATCCCACGCTAGAAGCGCTACGCACGATTGGCTATGCGGAAGTGATACCCTATCTCAAAGGAGTCTATCCATATGCCACCATGCGTGCGCTGATTCAGCGCAATACGCGACGTTATGCTAAGCGCCAGCTTGCTTGGTTTCGGCGTTTTTCGTTTGAGTGGATCTTGCTTGAAGATTAACCCGTGCGCCGAAATCGCATGCGCACGCGCCGACCGCTGGCTTCATAGATGACTTGATCTGCCAACTTTTCCATTAGAAAAAGGCCCCGCCCTCCGGGTTGAAGAAGCATTTCTTTATCCTCTGGATTATAGGAGGGTACGCGCGATCGGTCAAACCCCTCCCCTTCGTCTTCTACGCAAAGTTCAAGCACATGAGGATCTAAAGCATCTAGTACAATATGAACTTGCTTTGTGGGATCCATACGGTTCCCGTGACGCATTGCATTGGTGATAGCTTCGCTGGCTGCCAGTACCAAGCGGTTCACCAAAGCGGCGTCGTTTGTCCATCGATAGGCGGCCTGCTCTAGCGTTTCCAGTATGCAGGCCATTGCCTTTAAATCACTCGGAATGTGCCACTGAAGCTGCATGGCGCGTTGCGTTGCGCTGGCATACCATTGTCAATACCTCAGCCAGTTGGCCAGCCAGCAGACGCCGATCGTAGCGGCGAACCACTTCGGCTTTGCCTTGAGGCAGGCGTTGGGTCTTCCAGTCAGCATAGATGCGCGCGAGTGCCTGCGCAATTGCCGACACGTCGTGTGGGGAGGTTAGGTAGGCCGCCCCGTAGGCTTCAAGAACTGTTCGCGCCTCGCCCTCTGGTACCAAAGCTAAAATGGGTTTTCGGGTACCGATATACTCAAACAGTTTGCTAGTCGAAATGCTGGCAGCCCCGGGCTGCTCCCCTACCGTCATCCAAAGCACATCGGCTGTTTTAAGGGCTGCGATGGTTTCTGGGTGCGAACGGTATCCTTCTAGCCGTACAACGTCACCTAAGCCGAGCTGCGTAATGCACTGCGGCACATGGGGAGGAAACAGACCAACAAAAATGGCTTCAACATGCCTGCGCGCTTCGGGCTGATGGTGTAGCCATTGGGCTAGTCCCCGAAGAAAGTCGTCCGGCTGCTGTGCATCGTAAAAGACCCCCGCATAGAGCAGCCGTAAGCGCTCCTTGCTGTTGGATGAGGAGGCGGGGTGGTTTTCAAAATCTTCCGGGTCAAAGCCATGTGGAATAACAATAGGCGTACGTTTACCTCTGGGAAGCCGTGCGCCAAGCTGCTGGGCAAGGGTTGCATTGATGGTGATAACGCAGCTAGCTCGGTGCAGGACGTAGCGTTCCAGCTTAGCGTGAAGTCGTCGATGCCAGCCCGTAGGGAAGAACTGGCGTGGATTGCCTAGCCAGTCGTCTCGGTAGTCCACCACAAGCGGTAGATGGCTTTTCTGTTGTAAACGTGCCCCAATGAGCAAGGCTGTAGGTGGAGGGCTAGAAGCAAAAATAGCGTCAAACGGACGCATCCGAAGGAGCTTCTCACCAGCTCGTAGCGCTGGCAGGAGCCAGCCAATTTTGTTGTCGGGTACAAACAGCCAACCACTCAAGCGCATCCAATAGCGGCGTAGCACCTCGGAGGGCATCTCGAGCCGTGTAGGACGTCGGGCAAGCAAGCGTAGCGGATCTAGCGAAGAGGTACGCACGATTTCTACACCGGCCGTTTCGACCTCGTGTAGCAGCGCCTCATCGTAGGCAAAGTATTTTCCAGGCCAAACTGTTAAAACCGTAGGCTGCCAACCGTAGTGCGGTAGGTATTTGACAAATTTGGCAACGCGCTGCACGCCGCTAAGCCCCATAGGTGGAAAATAGTAGGCAATGACAAGCACCCGAGGCATGGTTACAGCACATAGAGGGTTTTAGGAACATGTGTGAGGTTCAGGTAGCCTTCTGGTGTAAGCACGATAAGATCCTCAAGGCGCACGCCAAAACGTTCTGGAAGATAAACGCCAGGCTCGATTGTAATTACGACACCAGAAGGGAGTGCGGCTTCATTTTGTGCAGCAATGCGCGGCCATTCGTGTACCTCTAGGCCTACGCCGTGCCCAAGGCTATGCGTAAAATACTTCTCCAAGCCAGCGGCTTTAAGCGCAGCCCGGGCAGCTTGGTCTAGTTCAGCCGCCGAAATGCCTGCACGAGCCTTCGCTAACGCAGCTTCTTGGGCCGCAGCAACGCACTGGTAGACGTGCGCAACCTCATCTTGCACAGGACCTAAAACGACCGTACGCGTCATGTCGGAGGCATAGCCATCGACATAGCAGCCAAAGTCCAGCACAACAACATCTCCTCGGCGTAAGCGTCGCTTTGTTGGCCGGGCATGCGGAAGAGCACTGTTGGGTCCAGAGGCAACAATAGGCTCGAAAGCCATGCGTTCAGCACCACGGCGCAAGTGCCGATAGACGATCTCCGCGGCCAGCTCTTGCTCCGAAATGCCAGGGGTGATGAGTGCGAGTACTTCCTCAAATACAGTTTCTGAGATTGCTTGGGCTTGTCGGATGGCTTTTAGTGCTGCAGCATCTTTAACAGCCTTGAGTTCATTAAGCCATCCAGAGCGTGGGATCCAGGCCACATGCGGTAGTTTCTCTTGGAAGCTTTGCAGTGCGGCAAAGCTTAGATGGTCGGCTTGAAAAATCACCCGGTGCACGTTGTCAAACAGCCCAGTGGCTGTAGCATGCCCGATCAGATCGGGGCCTGAGATGTGGCAATGTGCCCCTTGGACCTCAGCATGGGCTTGGGTTGCGTAGCGACCATCAGTAAGAAAATGAGCATCTTGAAGACGTACAAGGAGCATTCCATTAGAACCAGTAAATCCGCATGCCCAGCGGATATCAGGCAGGTGGGAAAGAAGCACAGCGTCTCCCCCTTCAAAGGCCAGACGGGCTTGTAGCGAGGCGATGCGAGCGTGGTACATCAATAGGTACGTAACGTGTAGTTTGGCGCCTCTTTAGTAATGTAGATGTCGTGGGGGTGGCTTTCGCGAATTCCTGCAGGCGTGATGCGCACAAAACGTGCTTTTTCGTAGAGCTCGTCAATAGTAGCGCATCCACAGTAGCCCATAGCCGCACGCAATCCACCGATCATTTGATAGACCACTTCGCTCAGGCGGCCGCTATAAGGCACACGGCCTTCAATGCCTTCAGGCACGAGCTTAGCTAGTTCATCTTCAGCATCTTGGAAGTACCGATCTTTGCTGCCTGCAGCCATGGCTCCCAGCGAGCCCATCCCCCGATAGCTTTTGTACTTACGTCCTTCATAGATGATTGTCTCGCCTGGACTTTCTTCAACAGCGGCAAACAAACTGCCAATCATTACGCTGGAAGCTCCTGCAGCCAAGGCTTTAGGAATGTCGCCTGTGTGTTTGATACCGCCGTCGGCAATCACGGGAACCCCACGCGCGCGTGCTTCGGCAGCGCAAAGCAGGATCGCTGTAAGTTGCGGTACGCCTACACCAGTCACAACCCGTGTAGTACAAATAGACCCGGGGCCAATGCCTACCTTTACCGCATCAGCACCTGCTGCAATCAGGTCCCGCGTGCCCTCAGCAGTAGCGACATTTCCAGCGATAACGTCCAAGTTCTCAAAGTGCGATTTGATAAGTTCAACTGTGCGCAAGACACCCTCTGAGTGGCCATGGGCGGTATCTACGGTGACAAAGTCTACGCCCGCTTCTACCAGTGCAGCTACGCGATCCAATACATCGGAAGTCACCCCGACAGCAGCACCTACGCGCAGCCGTCCGTGCGCATCCTTACAAGCATTGGGATACTGGCGCTTTTTTTCAATATCCTTGAATGTGATGAGTCCTTTTAGGCGTCCTTGGGCGTCAACAACAGGCAGTTTTTCGATCTTGTTGGCTTCTAAAATGCGCTCAGCTTCTTCAAGCGTGGTACCTACAGGGGCGGTAATGAGTCCTTGGGAGGTCATCACTTCGCGCAATGGGCGCTGGCTATCGACCTGAAAACGCAGGTCGCGATTGGTCACAATGCCGACCAGGTGACCATTGTCGTCTACAATAGGAATACCGCCGATGGCGTAACGGGCCATCAGGCGTCGTGCATCGGCGACGGTGTGCTCTGGGTGCAGCGTGATCGGGTCCATGATCATGCCGCTTTCCGAGCGTTTGACGCGTCGGACTTCTGCCGCTTGGCGCTCAATGGTCATGTTTTTGTGGAGTACGCCCACGCCGCCCTCACGGGCAATGGCAATAGCCATTTCTGACTCGGTAACCGTATCCATAGCTGCCGAGACCAGCGGAATGTTGAGCCGGATGTTGCGGGTGAGCCAAGTCGTGGTCGAAACTTCTCGGGGCATTACCGCGGAGCGGCGGGGTACCAAAAGCACATCATCGTAGGTTAAGCCCTCTCCGATGAATTTCCAGGCAATATGCTCAGGGTATGCCTCAGAACTAATGTGTGTCTGCGGTTCCATGGTTGGGTAGCGGTTTGAAGACTTTTGGGGGGACAAGGCCTACCATGCGGTATAATCGGCGTACTTCGTCAGCACTAAGGCGGCGCCATTTACCTGGACGTACACCTTGTGTGGTGAGCCCGGCATAGTGCGTACGCTTTAAGTGCACCACCTCATGGCCTAAGGCTTCTAGCATGCGCCGCACTTGTCGGTTGCGGCCTTCATAGAGCATTAGAGCAATTTCGTGGGGATCAGCTGGGTTAACGGAAACGCGCTCTGCGCGTGCTAAACCATCTTCAAGCAGCACGCCTTTGCGAAGTAAAGTTACTTCGTGTGGTGTAACAGGTCTGGCTGTTCGGGCTACGTAAATTTTTTCGATGCGATAGCGAGGATGCATCAGGCGATATGCCAACTCACCATCGTTGGTCAGTAGCAGGACACCAGTGGTGTTTCGGTCCAGTCGCCCTACAGGGAATAGTCCCTGCTTTTGCTCTGGAGGTAACGTGAGGCAATCAAGGACAGTTTTGCGGCCCCGCTCGTCGTGGCAGGTGGTAATAGTGTCGTGGGGCTTATGGAGCAAAATGTATAGCGCTTCTGTCTGAGGTACTACGCGCCTTCCATTGACTTCAACGACATCGTTAGGTCCAATGCGGGCGCCTAAAGAGGCAACTTTCCCATTGACACGCACTTGGCCGCTGGCAATGAGTACGTCTGCAGCACGCCGGGAGGAGCATACACCGGCACGTGCCAAATAGCGGTTGAGCCGAATGAAGCCAGAAGGCGGCTGCGGTGTCATGGCGCATATGGATGGATTTGCCGCAATAAACGACTGGCATCTTAGAGAGTGCCCGAGTGTTCACCATCTAGGCTGTCTAAAAGTGCGCGGAGTTGTTCTTGGCGTATTTGTGGATCCGCGCTTAAAGCTTCAATGCTGGGCAAAGGAGGTAGTTGTTGCAGACTAGGCAGGCCGAAGTGCTCCAGAAAGCGCTGGGTGGTGCCATAAAGTAAGGGTCTACCGATGGTATCACTTCGGCCTACTACTTGGATCAGTTCTAGCTCTTGGAGTCGATTCAGGGCGTGCTCTGCATCTACGCCTCGCAGATGGTCGATTTCGGGTTTTGTGATGGGTTGGCGATAAGCAATGATGGCTAGGGTTTCTAGGAGAGGTTGGGTAAGTTTGACTTTTTCTGGTTTTTTGTAAAGTTGCAATAACGGAGTTATTGACGGAATGGTAGCCAACCGATAACCTCCAGCCCACGTGTAAATGCGAAACACCCGCCCCGTTGCCTCATAAGTCGCATTGAGCGCGGCAATGGCCGCTTCAACGTCTGCTTCCGTTATCGATACATCAAAAGCCTCTCTCCAGAGAGCAACAAGTTGAGAAGCGGAAAGCGGTTCATCGGCTACAAACAGCACCGCTTCTACCGCTTGCATGAGTGCCTGATTTTCCTCATGAAAGGACATCTTCCCTCACCGATTTGACTGTAAAGTCCTCTACGTGCTCTCCCATTTCAATGCGGAGTTTGCCTAAACGCGCTAGCTCCAGCACAGCCAAAAACGTAGCAATCACCCATCCTCGAGGATGCCCTTTAGCCAACTCCCAAAAGGACCACCGATCGGCTTCACGCAAACGCGCCATTAGGTAACGCTGCTGCAGCTCTACGCTGTAAACCTCACGCCGCACCGCATGCATCGGTACGATGGTGCGGCGCGCCAATAAGGCCTTAACGGCTTCTAATAAAGCCGTAACAGAGACGGGTGCCAGTGGCACTGGCGATAAGCTCATGAGTTCAGTAGGTGCAGCCGCTTGCCCACGCGTATAGTGGCGTGCCCGCTCCTCAGCATAAGTCGCAAGCCGTTCAGCAGCAGCTTTGTATTGCAAATAACGCAGCAGGCGATCGACCAATTCCTGCCTTGGATCCTCCTGTACATCAGGAGAGGCTGCTTCCTCAGGCACTGGGCGAGGCAACAGCCAGCGGGCTTTGATTTCAAGCAGTACGGCAGCCATGTACAAAAAATCACTCACCCCGTCCAAGTCCAGCTCTTCCATAAGCCGCACGTACGCCAAAAATTCATCTGCAATCTGGGCTATGGGAATATCAAATAAATCCAGCTCATCCCGCCGGATGAAATACAGCAAGAGGTCCAGTGGCCCTTCAAACGCAGCAAGGCGGACGCGAAACATTCTCCAATAACCCTAGACAGCCACGCGTGCCTGAAACCACGCTACAGTGCGCTGCAGCCCTTCGCGCAAAGATACCTGAGGACGCCATCCCAAAACCGCTTGTGCGCGTGCGTAGCCCAGCACGCTTCGCTGCTGTTCCCCAGGCTTTGCCTCACCATGCACCTCTGGTACAGCAGGATCAATAAGGTCTCGAATCAGACGGAAAAGTTCATTGATGCTGGTTTCAATACCGGTACCGATATTAAACACTCCCGAACCCTCATAAGCCAAGGCAGCCAAATTGGCTGCAACCACATCGCCTACATACACAAAATCCCGCGTTTGCTCTCCAGAACCGTTAATGACGGGCTGCCGCCCCTCCAGCATACGCTGCGTAAAGATGGCTACCACGCCGGCCTCACCATGCGGGTTCTGCCGCGGTCCATACACATTTGCATAGCGCAGCGCCACATAAGAAACGCCGTACTGCTGCTCATAAAAGTAAAGGTATTTCTCTGAAGCAAGCTTGGTAATACCGTAAGGTGAAAGCGGCCGTACGGGATGATCTTCGTCTTGGGGTACGTAATCTGGTTCGCCGTAGATCGCTCCCCCTGTCGAGGCAAAAATGACCTTACGCAGGCCGTTTTGACGCCCAGCCTCCATCAGGTTGAGTAAACCCATGATGTTCACATCGGCATCAAACTTAGGATCAGCAACCGATCGCCGCACGTCCATCTGAGCTGCATGATGCACCAAAACCGTATAGCGCTCCTGAGCAAATAAGGTAAAAACTGCAGCATCGCGCACGTCCAAGCGATGCAAGACAGCTCCCTCTGGGACGTTTTCTTCCCTCCCTGAAGAAAGGTTGTCTAAAATGTGCACAATATGGCCTTGTTTTAAAAGTGCTTCCGCGACATGGGAGCCAATAAAACCAGCTCCCCCAGTGACTAAAATTTTTTCCATTGCAATAACGGATTAAGTGACAAGTTGTGATTAAAAAACGTACCACGGCCTACTTAGGCAACAACACTACCCGCGAAAACAACGGCGCAGCAAAAAGTGCCTTTGCCACTTCCTGCACCAACGCCGCGTTTACCGCATCTACCTCGGCCAAAGCCTCATCTAAACTATAATAGCGCCCAAAATACAGCTCTTGCCGCCCTAGACGCATCATCCGGTTACTCATGTTCTCCTGCCCTAACATCAGCGACCCCTTGACCTGATTCTTCGCCTGCGTCAGCACACGCTGTCCTACAGGCTCTCGCACCAGACGATCCAACTCCCGCTCAACCAACGCTACCACCCGCTCTACGCGACCAGGATCTGTGGCCATATACACACCCCAGTCTCCCGTGTCAGAGTGCAAGTTGACAAACGAATAAATGTTGTAGCAATACCCGTATCGCTCCCGGATGTTTTGGTTGAGCCGGCTGGACATACCCCCACCCAGCAACGTGTTAAGTACCATTAAGGCAGCCCGCCAGGGGTGATGCATATCATAGCCGCGACCACCCAGCACAACATGTGCCTGCTGCACCGCACGCTGCTCTAGGCGCTTTGCAGGTTGATACGCCGGTACTGGAAGGCGCACGCGCTGATCACCTGCCGGAAGCGCCACATCCCGCAACAAGCGCGCCGCCAACGTCACCACCCGTTCATGAACGACATTTCCTGCTGCTGCAAGCACCATCCGAAATGGCGTGTACTGACGCATCATAAAATCCACCAGCATCGCCCGATTAAAGGCCCGCACCGTCTCAGCCCGCCCCACAATTGGCCGCCCTAGCGGATGCTCCCCATAGATGACCGCTTCAAAAAGGTCGAAGATATACTCGTCAGGCGTATCTTCGTACATTTTCATCTCTTCCAAAATCACTTCTTTTTCCTTCTCAATCTCGCGATCTGGGAAGCGCGGACGAAACACCAGGTCGATCAGGGTATCCAATGCCCGTGCCAGATGCTCATCAAGCACGCGTACGTAATAACAAGTGTGCTCTTTCGTCGTAAAGGCATTTAGATAGCCCCCTACATACTCGATGCGTTGTGCAATCTGATGCGTGCGACGACGCTCGGTCCCTTTAAAGACCATGTGCTCAATAAAATGCGAAATGCCCGCCTCTTCGTCACGCTCATCTCGACTCCCTACATCAATCCAGAGCCCCACGGCTACCGACCGAACCGAAGGAATCGTCTCCGTCACAATACGTAGACCGCAAGGCAATTCGGTTTTTTGGAATGCAGTCGCTACGGGAAAAGGATGCATGCGCATAGCTCGAACCTCCAAACATAAAAAAGGCGAGAGCATTGCCCCCGCCCCACCAAACAACTTCTTGCAACACGTCTTTAGCGCCGGTGACCTCCACGACCCCGACCTGGGCCACGGCCGTGCACACCGCCGCTGCGCCCGCCACCACGGGTCGCTCCACCTGAGGCAGGTTCCTTACGTGCTGCCGCAGCAGTTTTTTCCGGCTCTCCATTTTTGGCTTCAGCCGTTGCCTCCGGTGGAGGCAAAAACGCCTTTCGACTCAGGCGCAGCTTACCATCGTCGCGGATTTCGATGAGTTTGACGCGGACCTTGTCCCCCACTTTCAGATAGTCGTGCACATCCTTCACATAGCCGTAATCCAACTCAGAAATGTGCAGCAGCCCCTCCTTACCAGGCATGATCTCTACAATAGCCCCAAAGCTTTGAATGCTCCGCACAATGCCTTCATATTCGGCGCCCACTTCAGGCACAGCTACAATCTGCTTGATGCGCTCAATGGCGCGCTGCGCATTTTCCTGATTGGTGGCTGCAATGGTAACCACGCCCACGCCATCGCGCTCTTCGATCTCGATAGTTGTATTCGTCTCCCGCTGGATCCCTTGCACCACGCGTCCACCAGGGCCGATAACCGCACCAATAAACCCCGCGTCGATGGTGATCTGCGTTAACCGTGGCGCATACGGAGACAAATCCGGCCGTGGGGCTTCAATGGTCTGTTCCATCAGGTCCAAAATGTAGAGTCGCCCACGCCGGGCTTGCTCCAGGGCCTGCTGGAGAATTTCGCGCGTTAGGCCGCTGATTTTGATGTCCATCTGGCAAGCGGTAATGCCATCGCGCGTGCCCGCCACCTTAAAGTCCATATCGCCCAGGTGATCCTCCGTGCCCAGGATATCGGTCAGCACAGCCACCTGGTCCCCTTCTTTGATGAGCCCCATCGCCACGCCAGCCACATGCTTCTTAACCGGCACACCAGCGTCCATGAGCGCTAGTGAACCAGCACATACACTGGCCATCGACGAGGAGCCGTTCGATTCAAGCACATCGGCACTGATGCGGATCGTATATGGGAAGCTCGCTTCGTCAGGCAAAACAGCAGCAAGTGCGCGCTCGGCCAGATAGCCATGACCTACTTCACGCCGGCCTGGACCTCGCAGGGGGCGAACCTCCCCTGTGCAGAATGGAGGAAATTCGTAGTGCAAAAAGAATCGCTTATCGCCCGTGACAAAGATTTGATCAATAAGCTGCACGTCTTTTGACGTACCCAGCGTAACCGAAGCCAGTACTTGCGTCTCTCCCCGCGTAAAGATCGCCGAGCCATGCACGCGTGGCAAGTAGCCCACCTCCATCCAAATTGGCCGAATCTCTTCCAGACCGCGCCCATCGATACGTCGGCCTTCGCGCAGGATCAGCTGTCGCATCACCTCACGCGTAACCTGAACAACCGCCTTGCGAATCTGATCGGCGGTCCACCCCTCTGGCGTAGCCTCAGCCAGTACAGGTTGCCCTTCGGCATCAACCGTACCTAAAAGCGCCGTGAGCGTTTCTTCACCAATGCGCTCGAGGCCTTCATAAAACTCTTGTTTTTCGTAGGGAGCGCGCAGGTGTGCTTCCAACCGAGGTGCCGCTAGCTCCCGAACGCGTTCTAGGAGCGCCTCTGGCAGTACAACAGGCGTGTAGGCAAACGGCTCCACGTGGCCGTAGGCCTCCACGAAAGCACGCTGCCCCTGGCAAAGCTTACGAATGGCCTCGTGCGCTACTTCAAGAGCTTCGAGCACATCCGCCTCGCTAACCTCTTTCAGCTCCCCCTCGACCATCACGATAGCGTCTTCCTTCCCAGCCACCACCAAGTTCATGTCGCTTTGCTCGAGCTCCTTGAGCGTTGGGTTGACCACAAATTGGCCGTCAATGCGCCCAACCCGCACCTCGGCAATGGGTCCATCAAACGGTGCACCCGCCAGCAGCAGTGCCGCCGAAGCACCAGTACCCGCCAGCACGTCGGCATCGTAACGGTCATCAGCCGAAATCACGTAGCAAATGATCTGCACCTCATGCAAAAAGCCTTCAGGGAAAAGCGGACGGATGGCTCGGTCGATTAAGCGAGAGGAGAGAATCTCCTTGTCAGAAGGTCGCCCTTCACGCTTAATAAACCCTCCAGGGATCTTCCCTCCAGCAGCAAATTTCTCGCGATATTCTACAGTGAGCGGGAAAAAATCCACCCCTGGCCGCGGCTCCGAAGCCAACACCGCGGTACACAGCACCATGGTGTCGCCTTGGCGCACCACCACGGCCCCATTAGCCTGCTTCGCTAACCGGCCGGTCTCCAAGCGCAACGTTTTACCCGGCGCAAACTCAATCTCATGAAAGGTTGCCTGCATCATCATCTCCATTCCGTTTTCGGGGCATCGTCGGCCCATAAGCATGGCGGCATCCCCTAGGGGATGCCGCCACGTAGTGCTATTTGCGAATGCCCAATTCCTCGACGATTGCACGGTAGCGTGCAATGTCCTCTCGCATCAAATAATCAAGCAAACGACGCCGCTTACCTACCAGCTTGAGCAATCCGCGACGCGTAGAAAAATCCTTTGGATGGCGCTGCAAATGCTCCGTAAGGGCATTGATGCGATGCGTAAAAAGTGCAATTTGCACTTCTGCTCGGCCTGTGTCGTTTTCGTGCGTACCGTACTTGCGAATCAGCTCGCGTTTGTGTTCTGAACTAATCATGTGGTGGTCCCCTCTTTAGATTATACCATGCTAAAGAAGCAGACCTACATCCCTAAAAAAACCACGCCTTCAGAGACGCAGATCTCCAGGTGAGGTCTGAAGCACTTCAATACAACGCTGCCGATCCTGGAAAAGTTGCGCGCGCAAGGCCTCTATGGAGGCAAAGCGCTGCTCATCGCGCAGCCGAGCAATAAAATCAATACGCAAGAGCTTCCCGTAAAGATCGCCTTCAAACTCCAAGATATGAACTTCAAGCATGCGACGATCGCCCTCAAAAGTAGGACGCATACCGATATTCATCATGCCATATAACCAAGAAGGCCTCTCAGGAAGCCAAACGCGCACGGCATAGACGCCATTGCGTGGTATAATCTTACGGGGATGGGCAACGTGCAGGTTAGCCGTCGGGAACCCCAACAACCGCCCTCGACCATCCCCATGTACCACTATGGCCTGCAAGCTATAGGGCCGCCCTAACAGAAGCGCCGCCTGTTCAACTGCTCCATCACGTAGCAAAAGCTGACGAATCAGGGTAGACGACACAGTACGGTCACCCACGACCTGAGGTGGAATCACATCCACCGCAAAACCGTAACGTGGCCCAAGGGTCTCCAGCAGTGCTACATTCCCTTCACGGTTACGGCCAAACGTATGGTCATAGCCAACGCAAATGGCTTGCAATCCAATGTGCTCAACGAGCACTTGGGCGACAAAATCTTCTGCCGACATGGCCGCTAGCGCTGGCGTAAACGGGAGCACGATAAAGCGATCGATCCCAAGCGCTTCAAGCAACGCTACGCGCTCTTCGATTGTAGTCAGTAGCGGCACTGGCTCCCCACGCAACACTTCCCGAGGGTGTGGATCAAAGCTAAGCACAGTGCTTTTCCCTCCTCGTTGCTGCGCCTGCGCACGCACGTAGCCCAAAACAGCTTGATGGCCGCGATGCACGCCATCGAACGTCCCCACCGTCACTACGGAGTGGGGATCTCGCACAACTTGCTCCAGTCCGCGTTCAAACTTCATGGTCACGCTCAAACAGAAAGGCTCCGCTGCCGCCACGCTGCCTCAAAGGCCGAAAGCGGCCAAGCTTCTTCTACACGGTAAGGGCCAGAACGCAAACGCCGCAGGGACACAAGGTGGGCACCGCATCCCAAGGCCTGTCCAAAGTCGTGCACCAAACTGCGAATATAGGTACCCTTACTACAATGCACCTGAAAGGTCACATCAGCACCGGCGCGCGCAAGCAAGGTGAACGCGTAAATATGCACCTGTCGTACGGGGGGTTCAGCGACCTGCCCTGCCCGCACCTGCGCATGCAGTCGTTTCCCTTTCACCTTGACCGCCGAATAAGCGGGCACTTGCTGCAAGATCGTCCCTATGAATTGTTGCCGCGCTTGCTCTAAGTCTGCCTCGGTTAGATGTGCCCATGGGCGACGCTCCACCACTTCGGTTTCTGCATCGTAAGAAGGCGTTATTTCTCCCAGCCGCATCACTCCTTCGTAAAGCTTATCTTGCGCCATAAAATAGGTCATCCAGCGCGTAGCCTTACCTATAAGGCAAATCAAAAGTCCTGTAGCCAGTGGATCCAACGTGCCTGCATGGCCAACTTTACGCACGCCTAAAAGCCGCCGCAGGTGGTGCACTACGTCAAAGGAAGTCCATCGTTGCGGCTTATCGATGAGCAGCACAGCAGCCTCTAGGTCTTCGGGGAGATGGGGATAACGATAAACCCGCTCCTCGAGCATTTCCGGAGTTAACGTGCGCATAGGCTCAAGAGGCCGATCCCTCGCGGCGCGCGCGTTCTTCTTGGATGCGGCTTAGCAGTTCCTCGACGCGTTGTGCCCGTTCGATGGTCTCGTCCAAAACAAACCGCAACTCTGGCATAAAACGCATTTGATGCCGAATGCGGCGCGCCAATGCAGCGCGTATCTGGGGTGTAAGTTCTTCTAAGCGTCGGAAAGCCATCCGACGCTGCTCCGGCGCTCCATAAATGCTTACGTAAACTCGGGCTATCGACAAATCCCGTGTGGGATCAACGCCCGTAACCGTGATCATAGGTGGCAGCTGATCACCAAACTCTCGTTGCAGCACGTCAGCCAGTTCACGTTGCAATAGGCTCGCCACGCGCTGCACCCGCAGACTGCTCATTGGGTTTCCAGTTTGCGCCGTTGCTCAACGACTTCAAAGGCCTCGATTTGATCGCCTACCTTGAGATCATTGAAGTTTTCAATCCCAACACCGCACTCGTAGCCACTCTGGACTTCACGCACATCCTCTTTAAAGCGTTTGAGCGAAGCAATGGCCCCTTCATAGATCACCACACCATCGCGAATGAGCCGTATGCGATCGCTACGCCGCAAGCGACCTTCGACGACGCGGCATCCAGCCACAGTACCTACTTTGGGAATCTTGAAGACCTCGCGTACTTCGGCTAGTCCGACCACACGCTCGGTGCGCTCCGGCGAAAGCAGTCCTTCCAGCGCATCGCGCACCTCTTCGATGGCCTGGTAGATGATGGAGTAGAGCCGAATGTCCACCTGTTCACGCTCGGCTAGCTGACGAGCGCTGCTTGTCGGCCGCACCTGAAAACCGATGATAATGGCTTCTGAGGCTGCAGCCAACATCACATCGCTTTCGGTAATCGGACCCACCCCGCTGTGGACAATCTGCACAGCCACTTCATCGGTCGAAAGCTTCAACAAGGCATCGCTCAGCGCCTCGACCGACCCAGCTACATCGGCCTTGATAATGAGCTTAAGCTCCTTCACCTGCGAGCCCATGGCCATCCGGCGACTGATTTCATCAAGCGAAACGCGCTGCAGCTTGCGCAGCTGCTGCTCACGCCGGATTTGCTGACGCTTGAGTGCAATCGCCCGGGCCTCTTTTTCGTCTGGCAGAACCACAAACTGGTCGCCGACTTCGGGGAGCTCATCAAAACCCAGCACAAGCACTGGAATGGAAGGCCCAGCCGCCTCTACGCGCCGGCCACGCTCATCAAACATAGCACGCACACGCCCGCTAACCGTACCAGCAACAAATGGATCACCTACGCGCAACGTACCATTTTGCACCAGCACGGTCGCCACGTTGCCCCGACCTTTCTCTAAACGACTTTCGATAATGGTGCCCACAGCTGGACGATTGGGGTTCGCCTTCAGCTCACGCAGTTCAGCTTCAAGCAACACCTTTTCAAGCAGGTCATCAATACCTTGACCTGTCTTGGCAGATACCAGCGCACACTGGGCTTGCCCACCATACTGCTCTACCAACACGCCGTGTTCTGCAAGCTGCTGCATCACACGCGCGGGATTGGCTTCCGGCTTGTCAATTTTGTTAATGGCTACAACAATCGGTACACCGGCTGCCTTCGCATGGTTAATGGCCTCTACGGTCTGGGGCATTACAGCGTCATCCGCTGCAACAACTAAAATGACAATATCGGTTACCTTTGCGCCACGGGCCCGCATGGCTGTAAACGCCTCGTGGCCTGGGGTGTCAAGAAACGTGATATGCCGCCCATCGGCTAGCTCCACATGATACGCCCCAATGTGCTGCGTAATGCCTCCAGCCTCACCAGCCACGACGTTCGTTTTTCGGATGTAGTCCAGAAGCGATGTTTTACCGTGGTCGACATGCCCCATGACGGTCACAATGGGCGCCCGCGGCTTCAAATCTTCAGGTCTGTCTTCTGGCAGTTCAATTTCTAATTCGTTGTAGTCTGTGATAAACTCAACCTCATAGCCGAACTCATCCGCGACAAACTGAATGGTATCTGCATCAAGGCGTTGGTTGATCGATACAATCATACCTGCGCTAAAAAGCGTTGAGATCACTTCACTCACCTCAACGCCCATGAGCTCGGCCAGCTCACCTGTCGAAATGAACTCGGTTACGCGCAGCTTACGGGCTTGCTGTGCTTCCTGCAGGGCTTCACGCTCGCGCTCTTGGGCATGGCGCTCCCGCCGCTCCCGTCGCCGCCGCTGACGCACGCGGCTGACGCCATGTTCTAGCTCTCGAAGCGTCTCATGCAACGCCTGTTCAATCTCTTCTTCATCAATGCGACGAATACGCTTGCGCTTGCGTTTACGCTTGGTTGCCTTAGACTCCTCTTCCTCTAAAGCAATCTTTTTGATCTCTTCCGTAGGTACTGGCTTCGCTTTACGTTTACGCTTACGCTTGACACTATAGGTATCTTCCTCTTCGAGTTGCGAAAGGTCAATTTTGCCAATCACTTTGGCACCTTGCAGCTTATAACGGCTCGCAGAGATAACCTCTGGTTCCTCTTCCTCCTCCTGGATTTCTTCTTGGGTTTCTTCTTCCTGGATTTCCTCTACTATAGGTTCAGACGTCTCTTCGATATCTTCTTCCAAGGCTTCTTCTATGGGTTCCTCTTCTTCCTCCACTTCAGCTTCAGCAAAAGCTTCAGAAGATACTTCCGATACAGCTTCCGCTTCGACAGTCTGCTCCTCAGGGGCTTCAGCTAGAGGTGCTGCTTCCAACTCAGGTGCTTCCAGAGGTACACTGGGCACTTGCCCTGGTTCTTCTTCAGCCTCCAGTTCCTCGATGGCAGCTTCTGTTTCTGGACGGCTTCGGGGCGATTCAGCCCGTGCAGCACGCAGCTCTTTTAGGCGCTCGGCAGCCTTACGATCTTGCTTAAAAGCCTCCAGTAGGGCCTCATAGGCAGCCTCATCTTCAATAACTGCGTTGGCACCATGGCCCACCAAGGCATGTGCGTAGCCCAGGGCCTTGAGCTGTTGTTCGATCGTCTCGATCGTAACGTTTAGCTCACGGGCTACTTTAAATAAGCGTACTTTTTTAAATGAGCTTTGCGACATAGCGCGCGTTGCGTCCTCGCAGCAGCGTTATTCTTCTAGTTCTTCTTCTTCGTCTTCAAACTCGGCCCGAATGACAGCCATGACGTGTCGGGCTGTGGCTTCATCTAAGCCTGAACGGCGCATGAGCTCCTCTACCGAGAGATCGAGTACAGCCCGGGCTGTGTCGCAGCCAATTTCACGCAGACGAGCAATGGTAGATTCATCTAGCTCGTCTGCAAACTCTTCGATTTCAATATCTTCCTCATCAGGTAGAATTTCACGGTAAACATCAAGCTCATAGCCAGTAAGGCGCGAGGCTAGCCGAATGTTGATTCCTCCACGCCCAATAGCCTGGCTTACCTCTTCAGCCCGCACGACTACTTTAGCCCGTGGTGGCCGAGCGTCGTTGTTGAGCACTACCGAAAGCGGTCGCGCCGGAGCAAGCGCCCGTTTGATGAGCTCATGAGGGTCATCAGACCACTCAATGACGTCGATGTTTTCGTTTGAGAGCTCTCGCACAATGGCATGAATGCGGTTACCCCGTAAGCCAACGCAGGCGCCTACCGGGTCTACCCGTTCGTCGTGGCTAACTACGGCCACCTTAGCCCGCTCGCCAGGCTCCCGTACGATCTTTTTGATCTCAACGATGCCTTCCTCAATTTCAGGCACCTCCAGCTCAAACAATCGCTCCAGGAAAACGGGATCCGCCCGGCTGATAATTATCTGTGGTGTACCCCCACTATCCCGACGCACCTCCTTTACTACCCCCCGCAGCGTTTCTCCCTTACGGTAACGGTCGCGCGGGATCTGTTCCTCACGAGGCAAAATCAGCTCAGTGCGGTTGTGCAACACCAGTACTTCCCGTCGGCGGATCTGGTAAACTTCGCCGACCACAATTTCCCCAATCAGCTCGGTATACTCCCGAAAGATATTCTCTTTTTCTAAATCCCGAATGCGCTGACTGAAAGTCTGGCGGGCAGTCATAACGGCCCGGCGGCCGAACTCAGAGATGTCGAGCTCGCTAGCCACCTCATCGCCCACCTCAAAGTCAGGATCAATCTTTCGCGCCTCGCTGAGCTCAATTTGCGTAACCGGGTCCTCCAGCTCCCAGTCTGGCACTACAGTGCGAATGTGCAGAATTTGGATATCTCCGTGGTCGGGATTAAAAATGATCTCAAAGGCTTCGTCGGAACCATACCGTTTCCGGATCATGGTTCGGAAGACATCCTCGACGATTAGCTGGAGCGTATCCCGGTCAATGCCCTTCGAATGGGCAATCTCAGCAAAAGAAGAAACCAGCTCAGTGTTCTGCATAGTCTCCCCTAGCAACGTTAGGTGCCCGCGTTACCATGGTAGGCAGACACGGGCAGTTTGAATTTCTTCGTAGCGCAGCCGTCGGTGCGTCCCGTCGGGCAGCACAAGCTCTATGCTTTCTGTATTGGCTGCATGTAGGGTCCCCCGCAACCGCTGGGCTTGCCCCTCCTCCTGCGTTGGAGCCAGCTGCACCTCTAACTGACGCCCAACATGCTTAGGATACTGCCTAGGCAACACCAGCGGTCGCTCAACCCCTGGCGACGATACGTTGAGCAAGTAGCGCCCTGGAATGAGGTCGTCACTATCGAGTACAAACGCTATTTCTCGGCTCAGCTGCTCCAGGTCACGCACCGAAGGTCCTCGGTCGCCGTCAATAAAAATCTCGACAACGTGTGCGCCGCTTCGACCGCGCACAACGACGTCGATGAGAAAGAACGAAGTTCCCTCAAGCAACGCTTCAACGCGAGCGCGGATCTGCGCGACCAGCGCCGCGGCACGTACCTCTGAAGGCATAATCCCTATTTGTAAAAAACGCCCGTACCACGGACGGCCGGGCGCATTTTCCCCAACGGGTGGGAACGAAAAAAGGGCGGCTTTGGCCCCCCTTTTCCTCTACCGACTCCGTACCGTGGAGGCAACACAACCCACCCGCTCGTCACCTGCAGCGGTATAACGATGGCTTTTTAGGTCGGTTCCGGTCTTTAGACCAGCGTTGGGCGACGTTCGCTTTCAACAGGCTCCGGGTAGTCAAGCATGTAATGCAGGCCGCGACTTTCCCGACGCATCTGTGCACTACGAATAATGAGATAGGCCACCATGATCATGTTACGCAGTTCACACAACCCAGGTGACAATCGCGCCCGACGGTAGAAGTCTTCGGTTTCTTCATAGAGCAGCCGCGTGCGGCGAAAGGCCCGCTCTAGGCGGAGCTGCGAACGCACAATGCCTACGTAATCCCACATGACGCGCTGGAGCTCTTCGCGGTTGTGCGAAACCAGCACCCACTCTTGGGGGCGCTCCGTGCCCCGGTCGTCCCAGTCGGGCACTTCAACGCGCCAACGTTGCGTCTGAACGTAAGCCATGGCATCTTCAGCGGCCCGTCGCGCAAAGACCAACGCCTCCAGCAGCGAGTTACTGGCCAAGCGATTCGCTCCATGCAGTCCAGTACAGGCCACTTCGCCGGCAGCATAAAGCCCCTGGATGGTGGTGCGGCCGTGCAAGTCGGTCAGCACCCCTCCACACTGGTAATGCGCTGCAGGGACGACAGGAATAGGCTGCTGCGTCATGTCGATCCCGTAGCCCAGCAGCGTCTGATAGATGTTAGGGAAACGCTGCTTAACCTGTTCAGCTGGTAAGTGAGAAATGTCCAGCCATACGTAGGGTTCACCTCGACGCTTGAGCTGATCGTCAATAGCCCGCGCTACAATGTCGCGCGGTGCAAGCTCAGCGCGAGGGTCATACTGGGGCATAAAGCGCTCACCCGCTAGATTGTACAGCCGAGCTCCTTCACCCCGCACCGCCTCGCTAATTAAAAACGAACGCCCTTCTGGATGAAAAAGCGTTGTCGGGTGAAACTGAATGAACTCCATATTCGCAATGCGTGCCTTGGCCCGATAGGCCATAGCTACACCATCACCCGTAGCAATTGGCGGATTGGTGGTGTGCAAGTAAACCTGCCCAGAGCCACCGGTAGCTAGGAGCGTAGCTTTTGCTAGAAAGGTATGGACCACGCCCGCCTGTTCGTCGAGCACGTAAGCCCCAAAACAGTGGATATCGGGCCGGAGGCGCGATACATACTGCCCTAGGTGATGCTCGGTAATTAGATCAACAGCATAGTGGTATTCGAAGATATGAATGTTCGGATGGGCCCGAACGCGTGCCAGGAGCGCCCGTTCAATCTCGCGTCCCGTAGCATCCGCTGCATGCACAATGCGGTTGCGTGAATGTCCTCCTTCACGACCAAGATGTAGCCTACCATTTTCTTGGGTGAACTGGACACCTAATGCCATTAGCTCCCGCACCCGATCCGGCCCCTCCCGCACCACCACTTCGACGACCTCCCGGTCGCACAAGCCAGCACCTGCCTCGAGCGTATCCTGCACATGCTGCGCAAACGAATCCGTCTCATCAATTACAGCGGCAATACCGCCCTGCGCATAGTTTGTGTTTGACTCCACACTGGCCTTTTTGGTCACAATCGCTACAGTACCATGATCGGCCACGTGCAGCGCAAACGTTAACCCCGCAATGCCGCTTCCCAGAACCAGAAAATCAAACTGATAACGCTCGGGCATGGCTTACGCAGTGGTTTTTGCCTGAGATAGCAGATAAGCCCGAATAAAGGGTTCCAAATAACCATCCATTACTGCCTGCACATCCGTAAGCTTAGTTTCTGTGCGATGGTCGTTAACCATGGTATAGGGCTGAAAAACGTAGGATCGGATCTGGCTACCCCACTCGATTTTTTTCTTTTGGGCCTCCAGCTTGTTTTTTTCTGCCTCTTGGATTTCCCGTTCCAACTGGTAGATTCGGCTTTTGAGCAAGGTAAGGGCCCGTTGCCGGTTTTGCAGCTGGCTGCGCTCCTCGGTGCATTCAGCAACCACTTTGACTTCTTCCCCATTAGAAAGCTTACCCTGCCAAATAAGCCGCACACCGGTTTCTACCTTGTTGACATTTTGCCCACCTTTTCCCCCGCTACGAAACGTCTGGATCTCGAGCTGCTCTGGACGAATGTCGATCTCGATTGTGTCGTCAACCTCAGGATAAACAAACACACTGGCAAACGAAGTATGCCGGCGACCACTGGCATCAAAAGGCGAAATACGCACTAAGCGATGCACTCCTGATTCGCCTTTCAGATAGCCATAAGCGTAAGGCCCCGCAATGCGGAGCGAGGCGCTCTTAATACCAGCGACCTCTCCTGCCTGATATTCTAAGAGTTCTACTTCATAGCCCTGCTGCTCACCCCAACGCGTGTACATGCGCAGCAACATCTCAGCCCAGTCCTGACTCTCAGTACCACCAGCCCCTGGATGAATCGTTAAAATGGCATTGCGGTGATCATCAGGACCGGTAAGCAAGCTGCGTAATTCAAGTTCTTCAAGCTGCTTTTCGAGGCGCTCTGTTTCTGCTTGCAGCTCCGCTTGCAGGTCCTCTTCGCCAGTTTCTGTAATCAACTCCCAGAGGGCTTTTAAGTCCTCAAGCTGGCGATACAACCGTTCCCAGGCCGAAACCCAGGTCTCCTCGGCAACCAGTTGCTTTTCGACGGCTTTGGCACGCTCGGGATTTTCCCAAAACGTAGGTGCCAAACGCTCGGCGTTTAATGCTTCAATACGCTGCTTACGCCCAGCGATGTCAAAGAAACCTCCCGAGCGCTGCTATGCGCTCTGCGAGATTTTGCAATCGTTCTTGCATTGCAATAACGGTTTTACTCCTTAGCGGATGCTGGCAACGAACATACCGACTTTAGGTTTCCACGCCACGCGCTGCCCGAACCCGCTCCACAAACCGCCCAATCCGTCGTACCGCCTCCTGTAGCTTCTCCATTGAAGTCGCATACGAACAACGCACGTACCCTGCCCCACTCGGTCCAAACGCATCCCCCGGCACCACCGCCACATGCTCCTCCCGAAGCAACCGCTGGGCAAACTCTTCTGAAGTTAATCCGGTCGACCGCACGTCAGGAAAACAATAAAAAGCCCCTTCTGGCTCAAACGTTGGCAACCCCACGGCCCGCAAACCGTCTACAATCACCCGTCGCCGCGCATCATAAGCCTGGCGCATACGCTCTACATCGTCCTGCGCCTGACGAAGGGCTGCCAACGCCGCTACCTGCCCCATCGTTGGGGCACTCATCACAATGTACTGGTGCAGCTTATAGAGGGCCTTCAAGATAGGCTCCGGCGCACAAGCATAGCCAATACGCCAGCCTGTCATGGCATAATCCTTGGAAAACCCCCCCAGCAACACTGTCCGCTCCCAAAGCCCTGGAATTGAAGGCACACACACGTGTCCCTCTTCATAAGCCCGACCGTAAATGAGCCGATCATAGATCTCATCAGAAATCACCAGCAGATCATGCTTGATCACCAGCTCTCCAATTTCCTCCAAGGTATGCCGCCGCAAAACTGCACCCGTGGGGTTGTTTGGATACCCAATCATCAACACCTTCGTGCGTGAGGTAAGGTAAGGCTCCAGATCTGCTGCCGTCACCTGAAAGTCGTTTTCAACCGAAGTGGGCACATACACCACGCGCCCCCCAGCAAACGTGGCCGCTGGAGCATAGGATACAAAGCATGGCTCCGGGATCAACACCTCATCGCCGGGATCCACAAGCGCCAGCATGGCCAGTTGCAACGCCTCGCTTACACCAACAGTAATGAGCACCTCTCGCGCCGGATCATAGTGCACGCCATAGCGCCGAGCCAGCTCTTCCGCCACCGCCTCACGGAGCTCGATAAGCCCAGCATTGGCCGTGTATCCCGTCTTTCCCGCCCTAAGCGAGGCTATAGCCGCTTCAATCGCTACCGGCGGCGACACAAAATCGGGCTCACCAATCCCTAAGGAAATCACATCATCCATCGTGGCGGCAATCTCAAAAAAGCGCCGAATTCCACTAGGCGCCACCTGGCGCACCCGCGCTGCAAGCCGCGCTTCCAACCCAGACAGTGTTGCCAAACGTTCTTGCATGGTTACATCGTCTTTCCGTAGGATAAGCTTCAAATATACGGTCTTTTAAGCAGACTACCGCCAACCTTGAACGGTTGGCAAGCAAGTGCACTTTGCGCTATTTTACGCATAGACAATCTGGAAACGCTTCCAAACAAACTGTAGGTTTCCTCATGGCAACAATTTTTCACAACTACATCGGCGGGACATGGCTTCCCTCAAGCTCCGGACGCACCTTCGAAGACCGAAATCCGGCACGCTGGTCGGAGCTAATCGGGCACTTTCCGCAGTCTTCAGCCGAAGATATTAACCAAGCCGTTGAAGCTGCCCAAAAGGCACTGCCCGCCTGGCGCCGCCTACCCGCACCCCAACGCGGCGAAATTCTGCGCCGCGCCGGCGACCTATTGCGCGCCCGCAAAAATGAAATTGCCCGCGCTATGACCCGCGAAATGGGCAAACCCTTCTTCGAAACGCGCGGCGATGTGCAAGAAGCCATCGATACGGCCTATTACGCTGCCAGCGAAACGCGCCGCCTGTTTGGCTATACCGTCCCTAGTGAGCTGCCCAATAAGTTCAATATGACCATCCGGCAGCCCGTTGGGGTGGTAGGCGTCATCACCGCTTGGAACTTTCCAGTGGCCGTGCCTAGCTGGAAAATCTTCCCTGCCCTAGCCTGTGGCAACACAGTGGTCTTCAAGCCCAGCGAAGATGCACCACACAGCGGAATGCTTTTGGTACAGGCCCTGCTCGATGCAGGCCTACCCCCAGGGGTCCTCAACCTGGTGCACGGCAATGCTGAAGCCGGTGCCGCGCTCGTAGAACATCCCGGCGTCAATGCCATTTCGTTTACCGGCTCAAGCGAGGTCGGTGCACGCATCGGCGGCATCTGCGGCCGACTCCACAAGCGCTGCTCCCTAGAAATGGGGGGCAAAAATCCCCTCATCGTACTCGAAGATGCCGATCTGGATCTGGTCCTTGAAGGCGTACTCTGGGGCGCTTTTGGCACAACTGGCCAGCGCTGCACCGCTACCAGCCGCCTCATTTTGCACCAAGCCGTACACGACGAAGTTGTCGAACGCCTCTGCGCAGCAGCCCGCCAGCTACGCCTAGGCGACGGAAACCAGGAAGACACCAACATCGGACCATTAATTAATCCAGCTGCCCTAGAAAAAGTGCAGCGCTACGTCGAACTCGGCCTCAAAGAAGGCGCACGCCTTGTGCTGGGCGGCCAGCGGGCAACAGATCCAGGTCTAGAAGACGGCTTTTTCTTTAAGCCTACGATTTTTGTCGACGTCACGCCCGAAATGCGTATCGCACAGGAAGAAATCTTTGGTCCTGTGCTTTCAGTCCTAAAGGTTAGCTCCCTCGAAGAAGCCATCAAAGTGGCCAACAGCGTACGCTATGGCCTTTCTGCATCGATTTACACCCGTGACCTCACCAAAGCCTTCCAGGCTATCCAGGAGTTGGAATCTGGAATCGTATACGTCAACGCCCCTACCATTGGGGCTGAAGCCCATCTGCCGTTCGGGGGCGTCAAACAAACCGGAAATGGCCACCGCGAAGGCGGCTGGGAAGTGTTTGATTTCTATACCGAAACCAAAACCGTCTACATCGACTATAGTGGCCGCCTGCAACGCGCGCAAATCGACACCGCCCAAGACTAACCCACACGCCCGGATTTGAAGCCACGGGGGATTAAACTAAGCGGGGTTAACAACATACTGCTCGGCACCAGCCCCCAAACCCCTAACCGTTCCAATATTCCCAATAGCGCCGGTCAGGAACGCCATAGTAGCGGAAGGGTACCCGCCGGCGCCGCGGGCGGAATAACCCTATCAAAAATAGTCCGGCCACAAACCCACCAATATGCGCCCAGTAAGCAACCCCACCCCCTACCTGGGTAAAGGCTGCCGAGGTCAACCCTCCAACAAGCTGCAACGCAAACCACCAGGTGAGCACAAAAGCTGCGGGCAAAGCCACAATGGGGAAAAAAAGCAGCAACGGGACAACCAGAAAGACCGTGGCTCGGGGAAACATCACGAGATAGGCCCCTAGCACACCTGAAATTGCACCACTGGCACCAATAGCCGGAACCGTGCTCTCCGGATTCATCAGCACGTGCGCCACACCCCCTGCTAAACCACTAAGCATATAAAACAGCAAGAAGCGTCCCGAGCCTATCGTCCCTTCGAGTGACTTGCCGTAGACGTTCAAGTACAGCATATTGCCAATTAAATGCGCAAAGCCGCCGTGCAGAAACATAGACGTAAAGAGCGTCAAAAGCACCTCGGGTTGCGCACGCCAGTTAAGCACCCAAGCCGGCACCGTCCCCCATCGGTAAAGAAAGGCCTCCAAGCGCGGCCCTTGAAGAAGCTCTACAAAGAAAAAAAAGACATTAAATCCAATGAGCGCATAGGTCACAAACGGATAGTGCCGCTCTGGAATGTTGTCGCCTATGGGAATCATGCTTGTCGTACTTGGCCAGCGGGACTATCGGAACGATACGGTAGGGGAACATATTCAACAGAAGGCCGCAGCCGTGTCGGTTGCGGATAGAGCGCCATGAGCGCGTAGATTTCAGGAGGCATATGGGTTGAAACGGGCAATCCAAGAGCACGAACATCCTCCACCCGCAGCGGATGATCGTGCGTCCACACGCCACGCGTCAGTAAGTGCGCCACTCGGGCAGCCTCTGCAGCCGACATTTTTCGCTCAAGCAACCGCTGCACACTGTGGGTAACCTGCGCCAAGGCCTTCTCGGCAACGTCAGCCAACATCAACGTCTCATCGCTTACATTTCCAACCCCTTTGCGGCGTACAGCAGCCACAATTGAAGCCGCGGCATACTGACCAATCTGCGGATCAACCGGCCCCAGCACAGCGAACGGATCCATCACAATTTCATCGGCAGCTAAGGCCAACAACGTCCCCCCACTCATGGCATAATGGGGCACAAAAACGGTTACTTTGGCCGGATGTTGGGCCAATGCCCAAGCAATCTGCTCCGCTGCCAGCACCAGCCCACCCGGAGTATGGACAATCAAGTCAATAGGACGATCAGGAGCCGTAAGGCGAATCGCACGAAGCACTTCCTCAGCATCCTCAATCGAAATAAAGCGATGAATTCCCACACCTAAAAACGATACCGTCTCCTGCCGATGGATTAGCGTAATGACCCGCGAGCCCCGCTTTTGCTCCAAACGACGCATCACCTGCGCACGCCTTGCCTCTAGGATTTGCTGGCGCAAAGCAGGTGTTAGGCTTGCCAGAATAAGAAACAGGAAAAAAAGATCATTCATAAGTTTAGCTACAACAAAAGGTTTTAAATGCCTGTTTCCCGCGTAAAGAAAACCGTACCGCAGCGCTTTCGACGCACTAGCCACACCAGCTGAGCAATGGGGCTATATTAAACGAGCTTCATAAGCTTTGCAAGCCATAGACGCGCGCGTGATCCTACAAGCGCTGGTGGTGTGCGCCACCTTGCCTTGCGATGCGAAATAAACCGGCAAAGGATGCTTTCTGCTTCGGGGAGCACATTGTCGAGGGCGGAAACAACCCTGCACAATGCTCCGGAGCTTTATAAAGCAGACAGGGCTTGTTTGCTTAACGCACTTTCACCATGGTCTTGGTGGTGCGAAAACCTTCACCCTCAAGCACGAGCAAATACAATCCACTGGCCAGTTGGGAAACATCCCAAGCTTGATTATGCCAGCCTGCCGCTTGCTCACCTTCGTAGAGACAAAGTACTTCACGCCCCAGCACGTCGTACAAGGTTAACCGCACAGGACCTGGCCGCGGAACACCCATGCGAATCTGCATCCTAGCACCAAAGGGATTCGGATAAGCCTCTAGCACCACCTGCTCAGGCAATTCAGTTTTTTCGACCGGCACAACCTGTTCCTGACGGGCTAGCAAAATCACGCCACCAGCACTTTCCAGCGTGGCTTCCCAAGATCCAGAGACGGGCTCGACTTCTAACACTTCCCAGCTGGGGCCATTCCAGTAAAGGGCTACCGGAGTGCCTTGATAGGCGCCGCTCCACAACTGCAAACGATAGGCAGCAGAAGGCGCCACGGCTGTACCCTGGGCCTGATCCCAGAAGCTCCAGCCAATCACGGGTCCAATAGCCACAAAACCTGGGGGTAGCGGTGCCGGCAGCGAATCTTCAACCGCAAGCAATATTTCAGGCTGCAGCGCTCCAGCTAGGAGCGTCCGTGCCACCCGAAGACGCGCCACCACAGCACCGTCTTGCACAGCTTCGGCTTCTAGCACTTCAGGTACCTCGGTAGCTGTTGCCAGCACAAACGTTGCCCATGCAAGGCTGACCGTATCGCTCGCAGTTACTCCAATAAGCTCCATCAACCCAGGACCGCTCCGACCGGCCAAGCTGTCGGGCACCTGCCAACGCACCGTGGCCCGACCTAAGTCGTCTAGCAATACGGGCATTTGGTAGCGTCCCGCAGGGGTAAATACCCTCAAAGCCAATTGTTCGGGCAGCGCAACCCCATGGGCATCTACCTGCACTTGAACCGACGCGGTATCTGGCGCTGAAAGTATCCTACGCCCAAGCGTAATTGCTGCCTTTAGTCCAATAACTTCTACCACGACTTGACGCGTGAGCGCGCCAGACTGTACGGTAAGCGTCGTGCTGCCTGGATATAGGCCGATGACCGACGCTTGAGAAGGCTGTGCTGTCGTTTCAATAGCGGCGAGCGTGTCACTTACCGCCCACTGAACAGCCGTAGCAGGTAACGTCAGCGTTGTATCGTACTGAAAAACGGCCTCTAGCGGTACACTGACCGTTAAAGGAACCAGAATCGTATCTCGAGACTGGCCATTCTGCTGGACAAACAGGGCTGTTGGCGCTGGTAGGCTTTGGAGCGTTCCGGTAGCAACAGCCTGCTCAGGGGTTGCTACAACCAGTTGCCAACGGTCCTGCGGTGTAGCTTGGCCTTCCCAGCGACGAAGTAGCGTTTCGTTGCCCAGCGTGTCTAGCTGCACTAGGTCTAGTGCAAAGGCTCCACTCCCAGTGCCCTGCAGAATCGTTTGGAACGGACCAATATCGGCAGGCAGCACAACGGTTTCCTGAAGAGAATCACTGGCAGGCCAGTAGCCAGCACCAGGAATTTCATTATAGATTTGACCCGTTGCGTCAGCACCTACGCGACGACCTAAAGCATCTACCACCATAAGCCGCACTGGAGAGTGAACACGCATTGCGAGGACCGGCACTTTCAGTGAAAAGGCCTTCCGCATGGCCGCGATGCCTAAGCGTCCGTAGCTACCTTCTGGCTGAATAGCCGTCATGACCTCAATACCTGTGCGAACCATGGCGGCATTCAAAGCCAGCCCAACCACTTTCGAAACCGCATCTGTAGCCACAACCCAGGCGGCCAAGGCGCCCGAAGTGGCCACAGCCAGCCCAACCATAGCCACATTCAACGCTTCTAAAGCTGCATCGACCTGCTCCTTAAAGCCAAGCAGTCCTTCACAGAACCCCAAGCGGCGGCTACGCTCTTCTCGCATCAGCTTCAGCCAGCCATTACTAGCATGTCGCGCATGGTAGAAACTAAGGGGATAGGCGGGGAACTGCCGCTGCTGCGCTAGTCCAATCTCTTGATGAAGCGTTGTGGCTACCGTTGCCCGCAGATCATCTAATTGTCCTCTTTTAAGCAAATCTTTAATGGTGTCGTTCAGTGAAGCCAACAGACGGTTTATGCCGGTCTGCTCTAATGTTTGAGAAAAGGCAAGATCTTTGGTCAGATCATCTAGCTTTGTCTTCTCGGCTAGATTAGCCACATAACTGGTCAATTGACTAAGAGGATCAAAAGCTTTTTCTACCAAGAAATTCATAGTAAATAATGTCTTGATCTCTCCTTTCACTGCTGCGGTTTTCATCCCTTCTTTTAGGTCTAGAGACATTTTTTTAGACCAGCTTTCAATATTCTTTAGCAGATGGGCAAACTTTGTCTTGATGTCTTCAAGTGCTTCTAGCGTGCGTCCTAGTTGTCGGATTTTAGGATCTGGGGATTGCTTCCAATCGACAGGCAGTTTGCTTCGAATGTTGCGGCTAATGTTTTCGAGCAGCTTTGTTTTTTCTATTACGGTTTTAACGATTTCAAGGATAATCCCTAGGGAGCCATCCCAAATGGCTGTCGTGCCACAGGTAGCCAGGTCATGTGCGCCTTGAAACAGATCGTATGCAGCAAAAACAGCCTGTTGCAAGCGGCGCACGGCCTCCTCATCGAGTGCTCCGGTACTATCTTGCTCTGCAATCTGCCAAAGAAAAGCCTGAAGTTCAGGTATAATGCGCAGGTGCTGCAGCGTGTCCCGCACGGATTCCATGTCGAAAGCGATCGCTGGAATCCATCTTTGACGCATGGCGCCTACCGGCAGCTCGGCTAAGATAAGGCGAAGTGTATCGGGCACAGGCCCACTTTCAGTAATGCGAACGCGGCCCTGGGTGCGGCTCCACTTTGGAAAGTTGTCGGGCCATAATTCTTGGCGCCGAGCGTAGACCGTGTAGCTCCCTGGTTCCGATACCCCAAGCTCAAAGCGGCCATTGAGGTCTGTACGTACGCTACGTTCAGCCGGAAAGTCGGGCTCCAAACTAACCTCCACGTTGGCAACAGGAAGCAACCCGTCCTGGTCGGGATCCTGCTGCAGCTTGGCACCGGCATGGCGCTGCAAAACTTGGCCTTGAATGATGAGGTTAGAGACCTGCACCGTTACGTCTTCCCACCTATCCCCAACGTGCACGCGGAATCGGAAACGATAGGGCAGCGACTTGCCTTCAAACCAAGCCCTGGAGGGGGGAATCCAATAAAAACTGTAGAAGCCTAAAGCATCTGTCTGCTGCGGATTATTTAGGAAAAGCAGGGCTTCACTGGAAGGGATCTCATCAGCAGCAAACGGTCCCTCAACACTTACCGGTGCACCGGCCAGTGGCTGACCCTCTTGCTCCGCTTGTACAAGAAACTCAAAAGGCCGCCGCTGAGCCATAGGCACCTCTAAGTCCTGAAGCCGCTGTGCTGAAGGATTGGCTAACAAGCGAATCGTAATAACAGGCTCCGACAGCGTGTCTTCAGGGGGCGGATTGTTCAGATCAGGAGGCAAATTAAAAATTTCTCTAGAATAAAAAATATCGTAGAAATAGTCATCTACAAATATTAAATTTTTCTTTTGCTTATAAGAATACGCTATGTTAACAGGCTGAAGATCATAAGTCTTCACAAGATGACAACCAACTCCTGTAGAATCATGCACACAATTGATTTCGTATCCTGGACTTCCAGTAGACAAAGAAGAATAATTCAATTGACCTAAAAAATCAGATTTTGATATATAAATAGCTCTCGGGTTATAAGGGTAAAACCCCAAGTCAAATATAATATCTGAATTTTGCCTAAAAACAGAATAAAAATGTTCTCTTTGCTCGTTTGAATTAATTAGTTCCGGAACATATATTGAGTAAAATACTTTATTAGCAATAGTATCTCGGTAAGAATAACAATAAGGAAAATAACACCTATACCAACCTTGTTCAATACTAGACTCAATAGATTCCTTTACTTCTTCGAAAGACCTTGAAGGATACCTATATTCATTTTTGACAAGAGAAAGAAATTTCCTATCATATGTAAAACTAGAAAAAATTTTTGCATCTATGAATCCGTATGAATTGTATTCATAATTTATAGATAAATATCCACTATTTAAATATGAATAATAATAGTCTATAATAGGATCAGGAGATAAACCCCACCTACAAATTTCGCTTATTCTACTATATCCATAACACCAGTTGAGAGGATCAAAATTTGAAATATCAAAAGAAGTTGAAATGTTATTAAAAATGGGTGTCAAATTAATATTATTTTTAAGTAAGTCTCCATATACATAAAAATAGAGCTCTCTTCTAAAAAGCTCAACGCCTCCTTGATAAAAAGCAGCAACAACCTTTCCACGACTTCCGTTTTGAGCTTCAGGTTTAGGAATAACAAACAAACGCCATGTATTCTCAATAAAGTTGGGATTATCTGAAGGCCAGTAATAAGGTATAATATCAGTTTTAAAAGTGTCTGATATAGATGTAAATTTGAGATATTCTTTTTCATAAAAAAATGAAAAGTTTGGTCCTGCATAAAAATCTGTTGAATCCGAAGAGGGATTAATACGATATAGAAAGAAAGGACCTTCAATCCAAACTTTAAAAATCCCATTCCTCCAATACAACAAAGCCATATTTACAAGATCCGTTGGTAACCCGACAATGATATATCCCGACCCTCGCGCAATAGGCAATGTCGTATTATCTCTTATACTTCCATGAACATTCGCTAAATACCAAGATCCAACAGGACGATCATCGTATACGAAGCCTGACCCATCGGGAGAGGTAAAGTGAACATGTCTTGTTCGCACAACTACGGAAAATAACCAATCTATCTCCTCTCTTTCCTCACCATTACGCAAGCGCCACCGAAGTGGCGGCTGCTTACGGATACTCGTGCTCCAGTCATTAGGCGTGGTGGTATATCCCTCAGGTACCCGCAAGATAACCTGAAGGGATCGGCTACCGTCTTCTACCGCACGTATGTACCGGTAGCCAACGAGCTCAAACGGTGACCAATCAAAGTCTGCGGGAATGTAGACTGTGTCTACAGCAGAACCCGCATGGTAGTCGACGCGAAAGGCAAAAGTCTCTCCAGGAAGGACAACTGTGGGGAAAAACCCTATACGCACGGGGCGAACCGCAGTTGTCGTGTCGTATTCTTGTGCCCAAAGGGATTGGCTGCTTACAGTCCAAAGAAGCAGCGCAGCGAGCAAGCCACGTATCATTACCCCAAAAGGAGACTACTTTAGGTATCCACTTTGGGTGATAAGGAATAAGATCTTCTGAAAGGTCTGTCAATCACCCAAACGGGTGATTTTTAGTGCCCCTAGAAAAAAGTTGGGGCTTTCGCCTAGGCGAAAGCCCCAAGGTGATTTATGGAGATGGAACTATATCTGAGGGAGGGCTTCGAGGCTTTTGCGTACAGCTTCTTCGGGATACTCGAAGTCTTCCAGCTTACCAGACAAGAAAGCCTCGTAGGCGCTTAGGTCGAAGTGTCCATGACCACAGAGATTGAACACAATTGTACGTGCCTCTCCTGCCTCCCGAGCAGCTAAGGCTTCTTGCATAGCGCCCCAGACGGCGTGACCGGCTTCTGGTGCGGGCACGATTCCTTCACTGCGCGCAAAGCTTAGTGCTGCGGCAAATACAGGATTCTGCGGCACGCTACGGGCTTCGATGAGTCCAGCCGCATACAATGCGCTCACTTGTGGGCTCATGCCGTGGTAGCGCAGTCCGCCTGCATGAATGGGCGCTGGGATAAAGTCGTGCCCAAGCGTGTACATCTTCACTAGGGGCGTCAACCGGGCTGTGTCGCCAAAGTCATAGGTATAGACACCTTTGGTGAGAGAAGGGGCGGCCGCTGGCTCGATAGCCACAATACGGGTTTTTCGTCCAGTACGCACGCGCTCGGCCAAAAACGGAAAGGCAAATCCGGCAAAGTTGCTTCCCCCTCCTACACAACCGACAATAACGTCGGGCCAGTCGGCCCCTGCCCGTTCTAGCTGGCGAATGACTTCCTGACCGATAACGGTCTGGTGCAAGAGCACATGGTTTAACACGCTTCCTAAGGCATACTTCGTATCGCTTCGTGACGCAGCTTCTTCGACAGCTTCGCTAATTGCAATGCCCAGGCTACCAGTGCTGTTCGGATGTTCAGCCAGCACGCGGCGTCCAGCTTCGGTTTCGTTGCTGGGACTGGGCACCACCACAGCACCCCAGGCCTGCATAAGCACACGACGATAGGGCTTCTGCTCGTAACTCACCCGCACCATGTATACTTTGCACTCCAGTCCAAAGGCCTGGCAGGCAAAACTGAGCGCACTACCCCACTGGCCGGCGCCCGTTTCCGTTGTAAGCCGTCGCACCCCCTCCTGAGCGTTGTAGTACGCTTGCGCAACGGCCGTATTAGGCTTGTGGCTACCTGTAGGACTGACCCCTTCGTACTTGTAGTAAATCCGCGCAGGCGTATCCAGCGCTTTTTCCCAACGGCGCGCACGAAACAGAGGCGTTGGGCGCCACAAACGATAAATAGCTTGTACCGGCTCAGGGATTTCGATATAGCGTTCGGTACTGACTTCTTGTGCGATAAGTGCTTCTGGGAAAAGCGGTGCCAGATCAGCAGGCCCAACAGGTTGTTTCGTTCCTGGGTGCAGTACAGGCGGCAACTCTACGCCCAGCAGCGGCAAATCAGCATTGAGGTTATACCAGTACGTAGGTGCTTCTGTCTCGGGAAGCAACACTTTGATGGTGTCGGCCATAGAGCATGGGGGTTAGACTACCAAAAACGGCAAGAAGATAGCGGAACGGCACGTCTTGCACAAGCCTGCGTTTTTAGCGCAGATAAAAACGGGGCGGGTCGCTGCCTACGTAAGCGCAAATTTCCAAGTGTTGCATGATAGGTGAGGCTTTAACCTTATGCATGAGCACCTCCTCGACCTGGAACAGTCCCGTCACATGTTCCATGTAGGCAGCGATACGCACCGGCTTGCGCTCACCTGGGCCGATGTGCACGCGCGTGATGGCACTCGCCGAGTAGCGGTGAATGTCGCCGATCATGGGGTCGCGGTTGATCATCTGTGGGATTCGCGAGCGGCCGTGGCTCATATCCGTGCCATCGGCCACCAGCACAACGCCCGCTTCTACTGAGTGGATGCGAACATTGCCCATATGACCTACGATGCATTCGTGCACCAGCGCCCGCAAAACAGCCCGCATTGGATCGCCATCGGCATATACTTGAGCCAAGTAGTGCTGTACAAAGGGATCGATTAAGGCCAACCCCCACTGCTCATGGCCTTCGCGGGTAATGCCCATACCTGCGTCGTGCAGAAAAGCAGCCAAGGCCACGGCCACCTGGGCATCTTCAAATGTGCCAATCTCTTCGGCCTCAAGCGAGGTGAGAATGCCCCCTTCGTGCAACAAGCGCACAATCTTCAGGGCATTGTAGGTGACAATGCGGGCATGCACCGGGCCGTGATCGTTATAACCCAGCCGTCGCACTGAAACGGCGTTGGCATAGCTCAGGTAGTGGTGCAGCGTACGGTCGACCAAAAGCTGCGTCAGCAGGGCATGCACACGACCCTCACTGCGCTCTAGCAGTGCACGATCCAGCTCAATCTGTTTAGCACTCACGTTTTTCCAGTCCGGAAAGCGCGATGCCTGAGCAGCTTCGCTCTGAGTGGGTGCAGGAGAAGTTTCCATAGGTACGTTTTAGACAAACGGCCACAAAATAAAACAGGGCGGCCGCCGTTAGGTTGCCGCCCTGTGCAAGGTTTTACGTTGCCGTTTCAGGTCTCCGTTTTCTTATCGTTCTCTGCGTGCTCCTCAGGGGTTTCCGCAGCGTCTGGCTTTACTTCCTGCGCTGCTTTTTCGGCAGCTTCAAGTTGCGCCTTCAGGTCCTCCAGGCCGCTTAATTCAGCCAGGGTTGTTGGCCCTGTCGTGGCTTTACGTTGATACTCCCGCACAGCCTGCTCTTGCTGTTTGCGTTCCTCGCGTCGCCGCTGTTCTTCTTCGGCACGGCGTGCTTCTTCTTCGGCCCGTTGTTTAGCCAGTTCGCTCAGCACAATTTCTTTTTGCGACGCGTCGAAGCGAATCACCCGGAGAGCAAGTTCTTGACCAGGCTTGTAGAATTCCTGAAAGTTTTTGCTTTGCTTAAGCTCGCTGGCGGGCACAAACGCTTCAACCCCCAAGGGCAACTCGACAACCAGTCCGCCTTCCTCATGGCGCACAACTTTCGCCGTGTGGTCAGTGCCTTCCGCATAGACCAAAGCAAAGTCGTTCCACGGGTTGGTTTGGATCTGCTTGTGGCCCAGCGAGATGCGTTGATTCGCTTCGTCAATCTCCAGCACCACTACGTCCAGTTCTTGGCCCTTTTTCACCACCTCGTTGGGGTGCTGGATGCGCCGCGTCCAGGATAGGTCGCTGATGTGCACCAAGCCATCAATACCCGGCTCGATTTCGACAAAGACGCCAAAGTTGGTAATGTTGCGCACTTTGCCGCGGAGGATCGTACCTGGTGGATACCGCTTGGCAATCCCTTCCCACGGATTGGGCTCCAGCTGCTTCATGCCTAGCGAAATCTTGCGGTTCTCACGGTCGATGTTGAGGATTTTTACTTTGACCAGCTGTCCTAGCGATACCTTCTGGCCTGGATGGCGGACGTGGTCGGTCCAGCTCATCTCAGAAATATGCACCAAGCCCTCAATCCCCTTTTCCAGCTCCACAAAGGCACCGTATTCTGTGATCGAAACCACTTTGCCTTCGACCACATCGCCTTCCTTGTACTTCTCGTCGATATTCTCCCAAGGATGCGGCAGGAGCTGCTTCAGGCCCAAGGAAATGCGCTGGCGTTCTTTGTCGTAGTCGAGCACGACCACATTGAGTTTTTGGCCAAGCTGCACCAGTTCTGAGGGATGCGACACCCGTCCCCATGACAGGTCTGTGATGTGCAGCAGGCCATCCACCCCTCCTAGATCAATAAAGACGCCAAAGTCAGTGATGTTCTTGACAGTGCCTTCGAGCACCTGGCCAGGCTCCATCTTAGAGAGGATCTCCTCCCGCTGCTTTTGCAGTTCTTTTTCGACAAGCGCCTTGTGCGAAATAACCACGTTTTCGTTGGCTGGATTGATTTTGACAATCTTGAATTCCATGCGCTTGCCGACGTAGGCATCAAAGTCGCGCACCGGGCGCACGTCGACTTGTGAGCCAGGCAGAAAGGCCTCTAAGCCATCGAAGATTTCCGCAATCATGCCGCCCTTAATGCGGCGCAAGATGGTGCCTTCGATGATCTCTTCGTTATAATAGGCCTGCTCAACACGCTGCCAGCGGCGAAGTCGATCGGCTTTCGTCTTCGAGAGCAAGAGCTGCCCCTGTGCATCTTCTAATTTTTCGATGTAGACCTCAACCTCGTCACCTGGCTTAATTTCAGCCGTGCCGAACTCGTTAAGGGGCACAATGCCCGAACTTTTAAAGCCGATGTCGATGATCACTTCTTTCTCGCCCACCGAAAGGATACGTCCTTTAACGATTTGCCCTTCCTGAACAGCCGAGAAGCTTTGCTCGATCTGCTGGCGCAGTTGTTCATGGAAGGGATCTACTTCACGGCCCTGCTGCAGCTGTTGCAGCTCCTCTAGCTTTACCACCCGACCTTTTACCTCACCCCGGTAGCCCGTCACTGCAGGAGCTGTAGCAGCTGCCTGAACTTCAGCTTGAGGAGCTTCGGGGGTTGCTTCTTCGGACGCCTCGGCGGCTGCGTGAACGGGTTCTGTCGTCTCGGGCACGCTGGTCTCAGAGACCTCGGTTGCTTGCTTCTGCTCTTCTGCCATAGGTTTCTCCGGAGGCAAGACTCGGGCCTTTATGGAGAAGCGAGCCTCACTTCCTGTTAGGGTTTAGTGTACCCGCTCGGGCTTCTCCGCCACACCGAACGGGCCGGTTTACGGGTTTTAAGGTTAACGACGCGCGGGCTTTTAAATCAACAACCAGAGGCCCGCAGCTCTGGTTTCTACGTCGAAGATCAGACGCTGCTAAACGTGCAAGCGGCGCTGGCGTTCCCGTACGAGTTCATAAACGCGCTGCACTTGCTCTTCAATTGTTAGTGCCGTGGTATCCAGCTCGACGGCATCTTCAGCTTTGCGCAGCGGAGCCAGTGCCCGTTCCTGGTCGCGTGCATCTCGCTCTAGTACCTCGCGGAGCACGACCTCAAGCGGTAAGCGCTGGCCACGCGCGGCCAGCTCTTGTTGGCGTCGCCGCGCTCGCTCGTGGGGATCAGCTACCAAAAAAACTTTCACTTCTGCTTCAGGGAACACCACCGTGCCAATATCCCTTCCGTCCAGCACCACGCCGCCGTAACGCTGCGCCCAAGTGCGGCCAATGCGTCGCTGCTCTTCAAGCAGACGCGCGCGCACCTCAGGCCAGGCGCTAATTAGGCTAGCTGCACGGCTGACTTCAGGAGCACGAATGGCTTCCGTCACTTCCTCACCGTTTAGCCAAAGGCGTACCTGCGTACCGTCCCATACCACCTCGAGTTGGATTGTCGTGAGCACCTCAGACGCGCGCGCTCTATTCAGCGTTGGATCCTGGCGCAGCAAGGCCAGGGCTAGGGCCCGGTACAAGGCCCCGGTATCCAAATAGGGATAACCCAAACGCGCTGCCAGCCGACGGGCGGTTGTGGTTTTACCAGCGCCCGCCGGCCCATCGATGGCCACAATCACGCGGAACCTCCAAAGCTTGCGTTAATTCTTGGTCTGCGGTTTACACGCACGGTCCTATGCGTAAGTTGTTGCACCATGAAATCCCGCGTCCAGATCCGGACGCGCTGCGTCAGCTGCCTCGACATCCCATTGTAGTTGTACTGGACAACATTCGCTCCATATACAACGTCGGAGCTATTTTTCGCACAGCCGACGCGGCCCGCATTGCCCACGTATACCTCACCGGAATTACGGGCACGCCTGAGCATCGGCAACTGCACAAGACAGCCCTGGGAGCGGAATACACTGTACCGTGGACGTACGTGCACGACCCCACCGTGTTGGTGGAAAACCTGCGCCAGCAAGGCTACTGCATTGCCGTTTTGGAGCTAACGGATTCCCCCACCTACACGCATCAAGTGCCCGACGATGTGTTTCCACTGGCGCTCATCGTAGGGCATGAGCTTTACGGCGTCCAGCCGGCCTTGGTGGAAAAAGCGGACTTAGCTCTAGAAATACCCCAATTTGGCAGTAAGCAGTCACTCAATGTGGCCGTAGCTTTTGGCATTGCTGTTTTTGACTTGGTGCGTCATTATCGTCGCCTGCAAGGGGATCCGCTCTTTAGCCCAGCACCTCGGCTGCCCGACGGAGCCGCCGCACGCACGCCTCCTTCCCAATGACGTCCATCATAGCAAACAGACTCGGTCCAAACGATAACCCACTAATCGCTAGTCGGGTCGGATGAATGATTTCGGCCGCTTTCATGCCCCGCTCCTCGGCCAGCGTTCGCAGCGCCTCTTCAGCGGTTTCGGCATTAAAATCGTTCAGCTGCTCCAATCGCTCTGCGTAGACCCGGACCAATTCGGCGGTGTGTGGCTTCCAGTACTTTTGCACCCCCTGCGGCTCGTAGCTCATCGGATCTTCATAGAAAAAGCGACAAAACGTGGCTAGCTCTTCGACAAACGTAATGCGCTCTTGCATGAGCGCTGCCACCCGCTGCACATATGCTTCTTCAGCTTTTATGCCGTGCTTTTCCAAGTACGGAAGGGCCTTGCGGGCCAATTCTTCAACCGACAAACGGCGAATAAACTGCTGGTTATACCACTGGAGTTTGTCTAAGCTAAACTGAACCCCAGAAGGCCGCACGCGGTCAAGCGAAAAAGCTTCAATCAACTCCTCCAGCGTAAAGACTTCCTGCTCGGTGCCAGGATTCCAGCCCAGAAAAGCCAAGTAATTCACTAGTGCAGCGGGTTCATAGCCCAACTCCCGGTATTGCCGCACCAGCACCGGAATACCCAAGGCATCGGCACTGCGCTTAGAAAGTTTACCGCCTTTAGGACTTAAAATGAGGGGCAAGTGGGCCATCTGGGGCATTTCCCACCCTAAGTACTGGTACAGCAAGACATGCTTAGGCGTCGACGAAAGCCACTCTTCACCTCGAATAACATGCGTAATACCCATCAGATGGTCATCGACAACATTTGCCAAGTGGTAGGTAGGCATGCCGTCCGACTTGAGCAGGACTTGGTCGTCAATCTCAGCGCTTTCGAAAGCGACCCAACCGCGAATCAGGTCATAAAAGCGAATCGTCTCACGGCGCGGTACCTTAAGCCGAATGACGTAAGGTGTGCCCTCAGCCAACAGGCGCTCCACTTCCTGCGCTGGCAGCGTGAGCGAATTACGCATACTCATGCGCGTAATCGCATCATACTTAGGGGATGGGTTGCCGCTTTTTTGAAGCCGCTGCCGCATTTCCTCAAGCTCTTCGGGCGTGTCGAACGCATAATAGGCATGGCCAGAGGCGACAAGCTGCTCGGCGTACTGGCGATAAAGGGCTTTGCGCTCTGACTGCCGATACGGAGCACACGGACCGCCTACGTTCGGGCCTTCGTCATAGGTTAGGCCAGCCCACTGAAGCGAAGCGATGATGTCTTCTTCGGCACCAGGCACATAGCGCTCCTGGTCGGTATCCTCAATGCGCAGAATGAATTGCCCCCCATGCTTGCGCGCAAACAGAAAGTTATATAGGGCTGTACGCAAGCCGCCAATATGCAAAAACCCCGTAGGGCTGGGGGCAAACCGCACGCGCACAGAACCGCTCGGCACAGCTGTTTCCATACGAAATCCAAAGGCTTTTTCGTTGGGATACTGTCGCTTCGCAAAATACGCAGGAGCTAAAACGTTCCATAGGGAAAATTACGCAAACGTGCACTACCAAAGGCGTTGCACCTGCAGCGCGCGTTCCCTAAGTTTGAGGGTTCTTTTAGTTCTGAGGGTAGCGTTTCCTATGAAAAATCTTTGGGGAAAATTGGCTATGCGTACGCTTGGCTTTGTCGCAAGCCTCTTTGGATTGCTTTGGGCAGGCTGTGGCCTGCTGCGCAGTAGCTCGACGCCAGAGACCGTGGTAGCCATAGCTGGCACAGAAACCATTGACCTAACGCGTTTTGAAACCCAGTATGCGCGCACGGTAGGCGACCGCATGGCCGCTGCAGACGACTCCCTAGAAGCCTATCGGGATTTCCTAGAGCGTTATATCAACTACCGCCTACGCGTACAAGAAGCCCGCGCTCGAGGCTATAACCAGGATTCTGCCGTCGTAGCCGAAGTGCAAGCCTATCGGCTGGACTTAGCCCGTAATCACTTTCTGCGCCAAGAGGTCATTGAACCCTTGCTGCGCGAAATGTACCGGCGCATGCCCGACATGGTGGACATTAGCCACCTTTTCGTACGCATCCCTCCTGACGCTACTCCAGAAGACACCCTGGCCGCTTACCAACGCATTGCAGCCTTGGTCGACTCTATCCGCCAAGGGGCTGACTTTAATGAAATCGCCTTTCGTCACTCTGATGACCCTTCGGCCCAGTCCCCCCGCACCGCTCCAGGAGGCTGGGGTCACATTGGCTGGATCAAGATGGGGCGCATGATTGAACCCATGGAAACCTACGCTTATAACACGCCCGTAGGCAGCATTTCGCCTATTTTCCGGACGCGTTACGGCTACCACGTGCTCAAAGTGCACGATCGCAAACCTGCGCCCGACGACGTGCGTGCTGCGCACATTATGCTTACGGTCGCCCCTTCGGCCGAAGACTCGGCCCGTGCGCGACGCACGCTTGACAGCTTACGTCAGCTGGTGCAAAACGGACAGGCCGACTTTGCCGAACTGGCCCGCCAGCACTCTGCCGACTGGCGTACCAAAAGCGCTGGTGGCGACCTAGGCTACTTGAGTTTTGCTCAACCCATGCCCATTGCCGTGCGTGACGCCATCTTTGGGCTCCGCAACGTAGGCGACCTCTCCGATATCGTGGTTACGCCCTTTGGGTTACACCTCTTTCAGCTTACCGGCCGCAGGCCCATGCCTCCTACCTACGAAGCTGCGTACGACACGCTACTCAACGTTGCCGAACAGCTCGGTCGGCTGGAAGAAGCCCGCACGCGCCTGGCCGAACGCCTACGGCGGGAGTTGAACGTGCGGCTCGATACCACCCAGCTTTTCTCGCTACTTGCACTGGGTCCTCACCCCGATTCTATAGCAAACCGACTGGCCCGGCAGGACTGGGCAAACATTGACCGCTCCCGTTCCGTGGCCCGCATAGGCGACTCAACGTTAACATTGCATGCCTTTGTCGCATACGCCAATGCGCGCAACCTGCTGCACCGCACCTCGCGCCGCGATACCCTGGCCGAAGCGCGCCTATTGCGCGCAGCCGACCAGTTTTTAAACGATCAAACCATTACCTACGCGGCCCTTAAGCGCGCCCAGCAAAGCCCAGACTTCCAACAACTCATGCAAGACTTTGTCGATGGCCTCTTGGCCTTTAAGTTTATGGAGGAGGCTGTCTGGAAAGTAGCTGAACGCGATACAGCAGGCCTGCGTGCCTATTGGGAAGCCCATGCCGCAGAATTTACCTTCCCAGAGCGCACACGCCTGATTGGATTTCACAGTGCCAGCGATTCGCTCCTAAGGATCCGCGTCTACGAACCGCTTCAGGCTGGAAGCCCAGTGGCACAGCTGATTGCCACGCTGCAAGCCGACACCAACGCCAGTATCCGTATCGATACGGTTTACATCGAGCGTCCCACCGGCTCGTTTTACGACCGGGCCTTATCGCTCCAGGCCGGACAGGCAACCGAACCATTCCGTTACTGGAACGGTACCCTGGTGCTCTATAACGACGGTAAAGAACCACCGCGGCCCAAAACCTTCCAAGAAGCACGGGCTGATGTATTAAGCGCTTACCAAAAGGTGCTGGAAGAGCGCCTAAACCAGGAGCTGCGGGCACGCTACGGGGCACGCATCTTTACAGAACGGCTTCAAAAAGCTTTTGCCGCTGAACGTCAAACCCTGGCAACTACGCCTTAGCATGAGGCCACATATCATGCTCTGCATAGGGCTCCTTGGGGCAGCCGCCTGCCAAAAGGCTGCCCCACCGCCGGATGTGGTTGCCCGCGTAGGAAATGCATACCTGACACGGGCCGACGTGGCACGCGCGATCGCATTACTCCCTGTGCAAATGGACTCCACCGAGGCCAGCCAACAGGTTATTGAGCAGTGGATTACCAACCAACTTCTGTATCAGGAAGCGCTGCAACGCGGCTTACGCGAGGACCCCAACGTCCGTCGCCTGCTCGAAGAAAACGAGCGCTCGGTGCTGATCAACGCCCTGCTGGAACAACTTTACCAAGAAGAAGAGCGCTCGCCTGAAAATCAGCTTTCACCGGCTGAGGTGCAGGCTTACTACGAGCGTAACCGCGAGCAATTGCGGCTTCAAGAGCCTTACGTGCGCTTACGCTACCTGCACACCCCAAATGCAGAAGCTGCCCAAACTGTTCACCGCGCACTGGCGCAGGCTACCCCTAGCGAGATCGACTCGCTTTGGCAAGCGCTTGTTGAGCGCTACGCCCAAAATCCTGATGAAGCCCAGCTGCTGGCCAGGCGATATCTGCCCGAATCTCGTCTTTTTACAGCCGCTGTGCTGAGTCCTTTACGTGAGGTCTTAGCACGCCTGCGCAACGGCGAGCTGGCTCCAGTGATCCAGATCAATGGCCACTATCATGTCTTGCAGCTTGCTGAACGCTTACCGACCGGCACCATACCCGAACTGTCGTGGATGTATGAAGAAGTTGCCCGGCTGGCCCAAATTCAATCTAGGAAACAGATCTATGCCCGCCTGGTTCAACGGCTGCGTAACGAAGCCCAAGTGCGCGGCGAGCTGGAACGGTACCCGTAGTGCGCCCCGCCCGTCTGATCCGCCCACCCTGCGCAAACTACCCATGCATTGGATGCTGCTACTCCTGCTGCTGTGCGTGCCTGCGGCCCAAGCCCAGTCGCTTACCAATGACGCTGTGTTGGATGAGATTGTAGCCGTTGTAGGCGATAAGCTCATCTTGCGCTCTGAAGTTGATGGGCTCCTGCTTAGCTTTCTGCAGCAGCAACAGCAACCCTACTCCGATGAACTCTGGCTGGAAGCGCTCAATCAGCTCATCGACCAAAAAGTGCTGGCTGAACATGCCCGGCGCGACACAACCATTCAGGTTTCCGACGACCGGGTAAATCAAGCCCTAGAGGAACGACTCAACCAGTTGATGCAACAGGTTGGCGGCCAGGCCCGCTTAGAGGCACTCTATGGTAAAACCCTAACGCAGCTTAAAGCAGAACTGCGCGAGGACTTTCGCGAGCAAATGCTGGCCGAAACCTTTCGCAACCGAAAGCTGCAGCAAATCCACATTACTCCCTCAGAGGTGCGTGCTTGGTTTGCCCAGTTTCCAGCCGACTCGCTTCCTACCCTTCCTGACTTGGTGCGACTTAGCCATATTGTACGCTATCCGCGTCCTTCCGAAGCTGCCCGCCAAGAAGCCTTTGAAATTGCCACTGCTATACGAGACTCCATCATCAGCGGCCGCTCTAGTCTTGAAGCGATGGCCCGGCGTTTCTCTGAAGACCCTGGCTCAGCCAGCGCTGGCGGCCACATTCCCGACACCCGCCTGGGGGACCTGGTACCAGAATTTGCCGCTGTCGCATCCCGCATCCCTATTGGAGAAATCTCTCAGCCGTTTGAAACACCTTTTGGCGTCCATATCCTGCGCGTCAACCGCCGCCAGGGGGATGTGATCGACTTTCACCATATTCTGATTCGTATTGACGATAGCCAGGCTGATCCTGCGCCGGTACTTGCCTACCTGAAAGCTGTGCGCGATTCCATTCTCACCTATAATCTGCCGTTTGGCCTAATGGCTCGCCGCCATTCAGAAGAGGCCAGTACTGGACCGCAAGGCGGCCGCGTGGTTGATCCACGCACCGGGGAACGCGACCTCGTGCGCAGCGCACTAGACCCTACCTGGCAACGCACCATCGATACACTTCAGGTGGGAGAAATCAGCCACCCTGCAGAGGCGGTACTGCTCGACGGCCGCCGCGCTTACCACATCGTACGCCTAGATGCATTCATCCCTGCTCATCGCGTCGGCCTGGAGACCGACTATGCCCGCATTGAACAACTCGCGCTGCAGGACAAACGCAATCGTGTAATGCGCCAATGGCTAAACGAACTCCGACGATCGGTCGTTATCTGGCTCCACGGCAAAGCCAAAACGTTGGCTGAGCGCTATCCCCATAAAATCCTGATTCCTACCTTAGCTCAACGGTAAGCGTATCTATGTCTGTAGCTGCTCCACGCATGCGGCATAGCGAAGATCCCTTAGCAGCCCTGCATGAGGCTTACGTGCGCCTACGAGAGGAAATCGCCAAAGTAATCGTTGGCCAAGAGGCCATCATCGAACAGCTTGTCGTATGCCTGCTGGCCCGAGGTCACGCTCTACTCATCGGAGTGCCTGGCTTGGCCAAAACCTTGCTCGTACGCACGCTGGCACAAGCCCTTGATCTGAAATTTAGCCGTATCCAGTTTACCCCCGACCTGATGCCCAGCGACATTACGGGAACCGAAATCCTTGAAGAAGACCGCACCACGGGCCAGCGGCTGTTTCGCTTTGTGCGTGGACCTATTTTCGCCCATATCGTATTGGCCGACGAAATTAACCGTACTCCGCCGAAAACCCAAGCTGCCCTGCTCGAAGCAATGCAAGAGTATCACGTAACAGCAGCTGGACAGACCTTTCCCCTTGAGCTTCCCTTTTTCGTACTCGCTACCCAAAACCCTATCGAACAAGAAGGCACCTACCCACTCCCCGAAGCACAGCTTGACCGCTTTATGCTAAACCTGTGGCTGGACTACCCTTCTTTTGAGGAAGAAGTGGCCGTTGTGCGCAATACAACAGCCACGCCACCACCGGCAGTCGACCCTGTCATCAGCCGCGAAGAGCTGCTAGCGTTTCAGGAGTTGGTGCGCCAGATTCCCGTGGCCGACCATGTAATTGAGTATGCAGTGCGCCTCGTGGCCCGCACACGTCCAGGCCGCCCCGAGACGCCTGACTTTATCAACACCTATCTAAGCTATGGCGCTGGCCCCCGAGCCTCACAGTACTTGATTCTAGGCGCTAAAGCCCTAGCAGCCCTAGAAGGCCGCGCTACCCCACTGATTGCAGACGTCCGCCGCTTGGCGGTGCCTGTCCTACGCCACCGCGTCGTCACCAATTTTAACGCCGATGCGGATGGCATTTCAGCTGTCGAGCTCATCCAACGCCTACTTGATACGCTACCCGAAACGTAAAACCATACGCGTTGCCCCCAACCATACTTTGCTACAAAAAAGCGCTTTTAAAAAAGGAATAAGACTTGACACAAAAGCCCCAGAAGCTGTATTGTGGACTTAAAGGTACGCTTCCGCGAAAAGCCACCTTCATGATTCACCTAACGCAGAAGTATGTCTACGGCTAAGTTTTGTCGCGTGCGCCTTGTTGAGCGCATTGACTTTACCGAGGATCTGGCCTTGTTCCGTTTTCGGCCTGAAGAGCCGGTAGTTTTCACCCCTGGCCAATATGCCACGTTGGCTTTAGAAGTCAAGGGGAAATTGGTTCCCCGCGCCTACTCCATCGTGTCGGCGCCTCATGAACCCGAACTCGAATTTTTTATCGAGCTTGTGCCACACGGCGAACTCACCCCACGCATCTGGGAACTCCGCGAAGGCGACGAAATGTGGATGCGCCGGAAAATCGTCGGCCATTTTACACTGCAGACGCAGCGCACCCGACACCTGATGCTGGCTACGGTGACCGGCATTGCCCCGTACCTGAGCATGATCCGTGCGCAACGGCATGCTATTGAACAGGGCGAAACCTCACCCCACCGCTTTCTCGTCATTCATGGCGCCAGCCGCTCAAAAGAGCTGGGGGTTTATCTAGACGAGCTGCGCACCCTGGCCCAACAGAATGACTGGCTGACCTACGTGCCCACCATTAGCCGTCCGTGGGAAGACCCTGACTGGCAAGGGGAAACGGGCCGCGTGGACGACGTGATCCGCAAATACTTGGATGCCGCAGCAGATTTTGGGCCGGAAACTGCCGTGGCTTATGCCTGCGGCCACCCCCAAATGATTGAAAATGCCCGTGGTATTCTGCGTCGCGCTCGGTTTGCTGATGCGTTTATTCGGGAAGAGCAGTACTTTGTGCAAAAAAGCTCCGAAAAGCCAACCCCTCAAGCTCCCTCTTCTACCGCTATGCCGGCGGATCGGCTGCCCCCAAATGCACGCCCTATGCCTGCTGTAGGCAAACTTCCTCCGCGTACAGGCTCTTCTAGCTAAGCTGGCATTTTTCCAGGATCTCAGCCAGCTCAGCACCTACTGCTTCATACCATGCAATCAGTGCCTGCGCGAGCTGATGGGCGTTGATCCCTGTCGCTTTTACCAACCCCGCAGCGCTTGGGCTTCAGCCGAACACAGCCCCATTGGAAAAAGCTTGGCACCCTGGACAGTAAAGGCACTGGAGAACGCTCCATACGCCCCGCGTAAGGGAGCGATCCATAAGGTCCAAATGCTCGTCGCAGCGTAAGATGCGCAGGCAAATGTACGGATGCTGACGTGGCGCTGCCACAAGAACGGGCAAACAATACGCAAAATCAACGCACCAGTCCTTCGGAGCACCATCCAGAACTGCAGTCGCGAGAGGATTGCAAACGCTTGCTTAAGGCGGGCAGAAGGACGGTACCCTTGGGTCACACGCTGCGCACGCATTGCACAATGCCGGCAGAGCAGAGAGCGACGCGTCTGAGCATCCATGCCATCTAGGAGCTGCTCTGTTGCTGCTTTCCAGGCAACGACATAAGCCTCGTAGGTTAATCCTTGCTGCAACCGTCGAAGAATTTCTTGAGGGGCATATCTTTTTGGAAAAAGACGCTCTGCAAACGCTGCAAGCTTCGAATCGTTTGTGCGTAGGCATAAGCTGCTGCTCGGGTACTGTTAAACCGTAGGGCTTCACATCCACCCAACTTTTAAAAGCCATGCAAACACCTTACACTATTCTGAGCGGGCTGCTTGTTATGCTGCTAGCTGCAGCTCCCCTCCAAGCCCAAACCTTTTTTACCGCCATACTAACCCCAGACCAAGAAACCAGCAGCGTGACCAGTAGTGGCCGTGGTACAGCCGCTATGGCCCTAACCGAAGAGGGATTGCAGTTCATTGTAACCGTTGAGGGGTTAACTGGACTAATCCAAGCAGCACACTTTCATCGGGCACCTGCTGGGCAAGACGGTCCCGTAGTCCGTGCCATCCCGTTCGAAGGCAGTACGGCCCAGGGCGTTTGGCGCCCTACCGATGCACAGCCGCTCACAGACGAACTGATCCAAGCTTTGCTGGCCGGGGAGCTCTATGTCAATGTACACACCGCTCAGTACCCGGCCGGAGAAATCCGCGGCCAGATTCGCTTAGCCAGCGGTACAGCCCTTAGGGCAAGGCTAACCCCTAGCCAAGAAAGCCATGATGTAATGAGTAATGGTTATGGCGTTGCTGAGCTGACGTTTACCCCAGCAGGATTGGTCTACCACATTACGGTTGTCGATCTAAGCGGTCCGGTTCAGGCAGCGCACTTTCATTATGGTGCAGCAGGGGTCGACGGCCCTGTGGTACATCCCATTAGCTTTAGCGGGAACCAGGCTTCCGGCGTTTGGACCAATCTTCCAGACTCACTCATTGTGGCCCTGCTTACAGGCCACCTATACCTAAACGTACATACGACCCAGTACCCAGCCGGAGAAATCCGAGGACAAGTAGAGCTAGCCGAAGGTATAAGCGCAGCTGTTTTGCTAGATCCTTCCCAAGAGACCAGTAGCGTCACGAGTAGTGGCCGCGGCACAGCATTCTTAACCTTGACTGAAGCTGGACTGGTGTATCACATTACGGTAAGCGACCTTACAGGACCCGTGCAGGCAGCACACTTTCATCGGGCACCTGCTGGGCAAGACGGTCCCGTAGTCCGTGCCATCCCGTTCGAAGGCAGTACGGCCCAGGGCGTTTGGCGCCCTACCGATGCACAGCCGCTCACAGACGAACTGATCCAAGCCTTGCTGGCCGGGGAGCTCTATGTCAATGTACACACCGCTCAGTACCCGGCCGGAGAAATCCGCGGCCAGATTCGTCCACGTCAGCTTGTACTTACATCCATCGAACCCGTTGAGGGCACTCCCCCTACTCTCTTAGAGCTGCACCCGAACTATCCGAATCCGTTTCGGGAAAAAACAACGATCACCTTTGCACTCCCGCAAACGATGCCTGCCACGCTGGCCATCTATAACCTACTGGGTCAACGCATAGTAACTTTGGTTGATGGCCAGCTTCCAGCCGGACGCTACGAAGTGGTTTTTGAAGCCTCCACACTGCCAGCTGGACTATACCAGTATCGCTTGGAAACACCTCAGGGCATTCAAAGCCGTACGCTTATGCACTTGCGCTAAGCTGCAGCGCCTACAGCTAAAAAAGTGCCCCGCCTGTGCGGGGCACTTTTTTAGCGCTTGCATTTTGTTTTAGGTTTTCCTAAATTATAGTCTGGTTCTAATCATCTGTGCATTAAAAATGCTTACTGAATCTCAAGAGGATTACCTGAAACAGATTCTCCTCTTAGGCGAAGGGGAGCCGGTATCGACCACGACACTGGCAGAGCGGTTGGGCGTGCGGCCGGCTTCGGTAACCGGTATGCTACAAAAGCTGTCGGCCATGGGTTTGGTCGAGTATCGGCCTTACCAGGGGGCACGGCTAACAAGTCCGGGTTATCGCATAGCGGTTGAACTCTTGCGTCATCACCGTTTGATTGAAACGTTTTTGGCTGAGGCTTTAGGGTATGACTGGCACGAAGTGCACGACGAGGCCGAACGTCTGGAGCACGTCATCAGTGAACAGTTGGAGGCGCGCATTGCCGAATGGCTAGGGCATCCTGAGCGCGATCCCCATGGAGATCCGATTCCGACGCCTGAGCTAACGTTTCCGCCGCTTGAATCGGGGTATCCTCTTGCTGCAGTGCCTGTACCCGCAACGGTTCGGATTGTGCGCGTGCGCGCGCAAGACCCCGATGCACTCAACCTACTTGCTCGGTTGGGCTTGCGCCCAGGCGTTGTCTTGCGCTTGATCGAGCACACCGCTTCTGGCGTGCGTTTAGCCGTAGGCGAAGAGCGCTTTCTCTTACCCAACGAGCTTGCTGCTGCAATATGGGCCGTAGTAGAAGTTACCTCTTAGGGTGGTGGGCTGTCGGCTGCGTCTTGTTTCTGGCCGCCTGCCAAGCTACCAGGTCGCGACCTGAGGGCAAGCTGCAGGTGGTAGCCACCACGTCGATTGTAGCCGACCTAGCACGTCAGCTTGGCGGCGAGGCTGTGCAGGTCGTTGCGCTTATGGGCCCTGGTATTGATCCCCACCTTTATCGAGCTAGCGAAGGCGATGTAGCGCGCATGCAGCAAGCCGACCTCATTTTGTATAACGGGCTGCATTTAGAGGGCAAAATGGCCGAGGTTTTTGCCCGTATGCAGGCGCTTGGGCGCCCGACCCTAGCGGTAGCTGAATGCATCCCCGACAGCCTGCGGCTTACGGCTTCAGGCTTTGGGGGTACCTACGATCCGCATGTGTGGATGGACGTGCGGCGCTGGCAACACGCCGCCCGCTGCGTAGCCGAAACGTTTGCTCGCATAGACACGGGCCGCGCAGCCATCTACCAAGAGCGTCTGCAGGCCTATCTTATCGAAATGGAGCAAACCGACGCCTACGTGCGGCAACGCTCAGCTGAACTGCCTTCCGATCATCGGGTACTGGTGACCTCACACGACGCCTTCCGCTATTTTGCCGATGCCTATGGCTGGGAGGTTCGTGGACTTCTGGGCGTTTCAACCGCCTCCGAAGCTGGAGCAGCCGATGTGCAAATGCTCGCAGATTTTATTGTCGCCAAGCGCCTGCCAGCCATCTTCGTAGAAAGCTCCGTCCCGGAACGCTACCTCAAGGCGTTACAAGAGGCCGTAGCTGCACGCGGGCACACCGTACGCCTGGCCGGCCCCCTCTATTCCGACGCTTTAGGCGATCCCCAGACGCCTGCAGGTACCTACACAGGCATGGTTCGTACCAACATCGATACGATTATTGAGGCCCTGCGTACTGCACAGACACCATGATGTGGGCTATTGAAATTGAAGACCTAACGGTGGCCTACCAGCAAAGGCCTGTGCTTTGGGATATTGATGCAGCAATCCCTGTGGGGCAGATGACGGCCGTTGTGGGACCTAACGGCGCGGGGAAAAGCACCCTGCTCAAGGCAGTGCTGGGCATTGTGCGCCCAGTAGCCGGTCGCATTCATGTGCTAGGAAAACCCTTTCAGCCTCGCGAACGCCGGGTAGCTTATGTGCCCCAACGCGCTGAACTGGACTGGGACTTCCCGGCAACAGTCTTCGATGTAGCCTTAATGGGGACTTATGGACGTCTGGGGTGGCTGCGACGTCCTGGAAAAACGGAACGGGCCCTAGCGCAGGCTGCTCTGGAGCGCGTTGGCCTAGCCGAGCTCGCCAACCGCCCCATTGGTCAGCTTTCGGGAGGCCAACAGCAACGCGTGCTGTTGGCCCGAGCACTCGCCCAAGAAGCGGATATTTACCTACTCGATGAGCCTTTTCAAGGTGTAGATGCGCCCACCGAGGCAGCATTGCTCGATGTGCTACACTGGCTTAAAGCGCAAGGTAAAACCATAGTTATTGTGCATCACGACTTGTCGACCGTAGCAGAGTACTTTGACTGGGTGGTGCTGTTGAACGTACAGTGCATCGCCTGCGGACCAATCCGCGAAGCATTCACTCCCGAGAACCTTCGCCGCACCTATGGTGGGCGGACGGTTGTTGCTGCAGAAGAGCCCAGAGCCTTCTAGATCATGGACTTTACGCTGCGCGTTGTTATGACGGGGTCAGCCTTGTTAGGGCTGATCTCAGGTGCACTGGGAACGCTAGCTGTGCTTCGACGGCAAGGACTGGTTGGGGATGCGGTCTCGCATGCAGCACTCCCAGGCATTGTGCTCGCCTTTTTGATCAGCGGCTCAAAGGCACCTGTGGTGCTACAGCTTGGTGCAGCCGTAAGTGGTACGCTAGCGCTACTATGGGTACAAGCTGTGCTGCGCACCACGCGCGTACGCTTCGACGCCGCCCTGGGTATGGCCCTGGCTGTGTTTTTTGGCATGGGCGTCGTACTTCTTTCCTTCGCCCAGCACACTGCCGGCGCCGCCCAAGCAGGTCTCGATCGCTTTTTGTTTGGTCAAGCGGCCACATTGCTACGTACAGACCTTGTGGTGATGGCGGTCGCAGGCGCTACGGTATTTGCCCTGGTTGTTGCTTTATGGAAAGAGCTGAAACTAGTACTGTTTGATGCCGATTACGCGCGTGCTTTGGGCTTACCTGTGCGCCAGCTCGAAACGCTGCTCATCGCAGTACTGGTCGTGGCTATTGTGATCGGCCTCCAGACGGTTGGTGTCGTGCTTATGAGCGCCGTGCTGGTAGCACCTGCAGCTGCAGCACGCCAGTGGAGCAGCCGCTATGGCCGGGTCTTTTTGCTGGCCGGCCTTTTTGGCCTACTTAGTGGCGCTACAGGAGCCTGGCTGAGCAGTCTGGCGCCCCGACTGCCGACTGGCCCCATCATCGTGCTGCTCCTAACGCTTTTTGCCACCATTTCCCTTTTTATTGCGCCCGAACGCGGCTTGTTTTGGCAGTACTGGAAACGACAGCGTGCAGCACGTAGTGCACAGCAAGCGGTACTTGCGGTACTTCGTGAGCTAGAACGGCGTCATCCCCATGCTGGCCGCCCCCACCCGGCCTCCAGTATTCAAGCTATACTGGGACCAGAGATTCCTGTAAGCTCGATTTTGCGCCAACTAGAGCGCCGCGGGCAGGTGCAGCATGAGCCTGGTCGCGGCTGGCGCTTAGCAGATAGCCGTTTGGAAGATGAGCCCCGCGCTTGAAATCCAGCTTGTTGCTGTGCTGACGGCCATGGCATGTGCCTTACCTGGGGCCTTCCTGGTCATGCGTCGCATGAGCCTGGTTAGCGATGCCATTAGCCATGCCGTCCTGCCCGGCATCGTGGTTGGCTTTCTCCTAACGCATAGCTTGCATCATCCTTTACTGCTTCTATTAGCGGGAGCAGCTGGGTTGCTCACCGTTTATCTTATCGAGCTTTTAGAAAAAACGGGCCGCCTGCGAGAAGACGCAGCCATTGGATTGGTTTTTCCAGCACTTTTCAGCATAGGCGTGCTGCTCATTGCCCGTTTTGCTGGACAGGTGCATCTCGATACCGATGCTGTGCTGCTAGGAGAGCTGGCTTTTGTGCCTTTTGATCGGCTGCAGTACTTGGGCTACGACCTGGGTCCAAGGGCGTTGTGGACCATGGGTGGCTTGTTTTTTTTGAACCTACTCCTCCTTAGCCTGCTCTATAAAGAGCTCACGCTGGCCACCTTTGATCCAGCCCATACGGCCGTGATCGGCTTTCGCCCCGCAGTGTTGCACTACCTGCTCATGGGTATGGTAGCAGTGACCATTGTTGCCGCCTTTCACGCAGTAGGTGCTATTTTGGTCATTGCCCTGATGATTGGTCCGCCGGCTACTGCTCTACTGCTGGCTCGCCGGATGCCGACTTATCTGCTCTACAGCGTCCTAGGCGGGGTGCTTAGTGCCGTGCCCGGCTATGGCTTGGCCTGGCTTCTGGATGTGTCGATTGCCGGCTCGATGGCCACAATGGCCGGCGTGCTCTTTGGGGTTGTCTGGCTCGTTGCCCCTGAAAGTGGTCTTTGGGCACGTTGGTATCGCCACCGAAAGCAACAGCTGGAGTTCGCTTTGGACCTGCTGCTGCTGCACCTGTTGCATCACGAACAACAAGCTGCCGCTTTGGAGGAACGTCATCCAACCACGTTACCTCAGCACCTGAACTGGACCGAAGCCGTTCTTCAACGCGTCCTCAAAGCCGGAGAGCAGCAGGGCCTACTGTACATAACTTCTGGCGAGGTGCACCTGACCGAAGCCGGCCGGCGGCGTGCTCAAAACCGGTTGGAAACGCTTAAGCCTACATAGCTTTCCACCCCGACGCCAGCTCCCAGGCCTCCAACGACACCAAATGCGCCTCGCCCCCTTCTGCAAACATTACCACCCCCTCGCTTTCTGGTTTAGGGAAAATCAGTTCTGTAAACACCACCTGACCCTCGCCGGCAAACACCTCAACCGAAGACCAATCTACAAACACGCGTAGCCGCAGCTTACCTTCCTCAAGTGGCAGCTTTGCTTCTTTCCGAGTAGCAAACTTCGGGTGAAAAGCTACCAGGCCGGAGCGCTTGCGGTCTACAAAAATGCGCTGCGTAGCTACCTCGTAACCGATCACCGTCTCCTCCCCTTCCCCTACACGTACCTTTAATCCCACCACACGTGCTTTGCCCACAACAAACGCCGCAATCAGCTCTAGCGTCTTCCCTTGTATCGCAAGCCGCTGCTCACCTACGATAGGCTGATTTTCTATAGCCCAGTACCGCTGCCTCAACGTGCTTAAGCTCGGAACAGGCGCCTGCACCAGGTGCAATCTGCCACCGATGCGCCGTAAGCTTACCCGCCGAGCTAGGCTGAGCTGCCCACGCCATGGGCTTGTGGGAATAGCATGGGCATAAAGCCAGTTGTTCATCCACCCCACCCACAGTCGATACAGGTCCTCCCCAGGTGCCCCAAACCAGGTAATGGCAGCGTAAAAGTCAGCCCCGTAGTCCACCCAGCGGGCATGCGCCTGGCCTACGGCGACAGGCTCTTCTGGCGTAAAGCGGCTGCCATCAAAATAGCCAATGAAATACTGGCTACCTGAGCCCCCTGTTGGTCCCCCAGGATTCACGTCCACTTTGAGCACCCAACGCACCGAGCCAGGCTCTCCTTCGACGAGCAGCGGAAACAAGTCTGGGCATTCCCATACCCCTTCTACAGCACCTGCTGGACCAAACGTGCTCCGTAGCGTCCATTCCTTGAGGTTCTTCGAGGCATAAATCTGTATTTTTCGTGCCGCTGCCAAAGCCACAACCATAATCCATTGAGCTTCAGGCGCATGCCAAAACACCTTAGGGTCCCGAAAATCACGTTCACCAATGTCTAACACCGGATTGCCAGCATAGGGGATCCAGCTTCGACCTCGATCGAGGCTGTAAGCTAAATGCTGCGCCTGTTTTTCCATGGTCTTATAATGACCAGTATAAATAGCGACCAGCGGAGGATTGTCCAGGGTGCCCAAACCACTGGTATTGTAGACATCCAAGACCGCGCTTCCGGAAAAAATCATTACCTCATCTGTCTCCCAAAGAGCGACAGGCCAGTGTTGCCAATGCACCAAATCACGGCTGACCGCATGGCCCCAACTCATATGCCCCCATTGATCTCCCAAAGGATTATGCTGATAAAAAAGGTGATATAGGCCATGTGCATAGACCAGCCCGTTGGGATCATTCATCCAGTTGCGCTCAGGCGAAAAGTGGTACTGGGGACGATAGCGTTCTTGATAGTAGGTTATCGCATTCATATAGTTTGGCATCAAAGTTGTTTTATTTTTGCTCTGCCTATTTAATCGCACCTCTAGGTATCCTCCAACCCATAAAGCCTTAGCGCCATGGCATCTCATATTGACCTTTCTTACCGCCCGGAGACTTATTTTACCTTGAGCCTCCGGGACCAGCTGCTGCAGGAGCTGTCGACTTCTGCACTGCGCAGAAAGTTAGCTCCTCAAATTGACGCCCTGCTGCGTGAGGGTCGCAAGGAAGAAGCTATCGCCCTTGTGCGTTCGGTTACAAAGACGGAGCTGCAGATGGGCTTCTTCATCCATCCCATGTTCATGGGAGGCGCGTATCTTCCCCCACGAGAACCGGACGAAGTCGAAATTGCCCGGGTTACGCTCCGATCAACAACTTACGATGTAGCTGCCATTTATGCTCGACGCGACGGGTCACAGATTCACTACCGTTTCGTCGACGAATATTATGATCACGATTGGCTCGAAGATCTCAGATTCCAGGGAGAACACACTTCAACGCTACCTTTAACCCTGGGGGAAGTTGCTGATATATTCTACTACGAATACCTATGGCGCATCCTTCGGGAAATAGATTGGCGTAACCTACAAGAGGCGCTGGATTTCTTCTGGGCTGAGTCTTCTTTCTATCCAGATTTAGATGAGGCTTTGCATCAGGTGGCAAGCGAGGATCTCAAATCCCTTTTTCCAGAGGAAGAGGAGGATGAAGAGGATGAATAAAACCAAAGCAGACCTATGCATATCGGACAGCAAACCATAGCCTGGCTCCACCAAATGCTGACCGGGGGCGATCGCGCTTTGTCAGCATCATTGCCCGAAGGATTTCGCTGGTGGCCCAACAATCACGCGCAAACGATTGCGATCGTTGGCGAAGAACGTGGACCTGAGGGCGAGGCTGGTTTTTTGATTGGAGTACGCACGGAAATGCTTCGCGGCTTGGTGCTCAACGACACTGCGGCTGCAGCGCTCAATACGCTGGTTATGCCGTTTGCCTCGCTCTCTGGTCCGGTGTACGATCCGGAAACCCAAACGCTGAGTTTGTGCACGCTCGCGCGCATTTACGATCACATTGCGACGTGGATGCGCGTGCTGCTTAGGGCAGCTGCCTGGATGCAGGCTGCAGAGGCACCTGTCTGGGCCTCTGCCCTGGCCCAGTTGTTGCCGGCACAAGAGGCGCTCGCTCCTACCTCTCACCAAGAGTCGCAGCAACAAGCCTCCGCCCGGCATGCTGCGTTTATCCAAGAGCTTCTGAAAGTAGGTAAGCACCCTTACTGGCGGCCTATAGAATTTCAAATGCTGCATCAGCAGTTTTTGCAGCGGCCGCCTGTTGTGTTCGCCACGGTAGACCGGATGGGCGTAGGCATCGAGTTTCCCTTTGGCCAAAAAGAAACTTCCTTATGCGAGATCCTGGCTGACCAGCCTCACCCCCGCTATGGCTATGGGCTTTTTTTGTTGCAGTCATTTCCTGCCTACGACCTAACAGAACAACAAGGCATCCGGCTCGCCTTCGAGCTCAATGCCCTTGAGCTCACAAGTCAAGTGATCGGTTATGGCTTTGGAAGCTATGTCTTCCGAGACAGCACGCTATACTTTACTGCCTTTTTTCCCAATCTGTTGTACCGGCATGACCTGTTAGCCAACCTTTTTTTCTCCTGCGCAGCGCGTGCTCAAGCCATTTCGCTACGCTTAACGGGATGCCCTTGGACGGAAGCGTCCTTTCGCGTATCCCGCTCTGCTATCGGCCGGATGCTTGGCCGCTTTCGGGGAAAGTAGTTCGATGACCGGACAACGTTGTTGGAGAAAAGATTTACGCTTGAAGACGAGTAGACCAAGCGCTTCTGCTGCGCTGGGCTTCGTAGGTCCGGGGGGACTCGAACCCCCAACCCGCTGATTAAGAGTCAGCTGCTCTGCCAGTTGAGCTACGGACCTATGCGTTTTTCATGGCGTCGTTAAAACCTTAGGGCGCGCACTTCGTTCCCGTCCTGGATGCTGCAAAGGGGCTTGAGCAGACCGCTTTGCATACGGTTCACGTAAGGTGCTTTTAACTGCACGCACACCTTGGCTATTGCAACGGCTACGAGGCTTTCAAGCGGGCTGCGCTACATGATCGGCGCAGCCTTGATGTTTAGCCTAATGGGATTGTTCGTCAAAGTTGCTGGTGAGCGCCTTCCGAGTCAAGAGATTGTACTCATCCGCAGTCTGGTTACGTTAGGCTACAGCTACCTCCTGTTGCGTTGGGCAGGCGTCTCGTGGCGCGGACAGCGCACCGGTTTGCTCCTGTTACGCGGGCTGGTAGGGTTTTTCTCGCTCAGTGGCCTATATTTTGCGCTAACGCGCTTGCCCTTGGCCGATACCCTTGTGCTGCAGCAAACCAGCCCGGCCTTTACCGTCCTGTTTGCGGCGCTTTGGCTAGGGGAACCGGTAGGCCGGTATGAGCTCCTGGGCATTGCGTGTAGCCTAATCGGGGTAGTCTTCATCGCACGACCCGCATTTCTATTTAGGGAACAGACAGGAGGCTTAGACTTGCTGGGCGTCGGCGGTGCGCTGCTCAGTGCGATCTTTAGTGCTGCGGCCTACGTACTGGTACGCGAGCTGCGCCGCACTGAGCATCCTTTGACCATTGTGTTTTATTTTCCCTTGGTCGCTACTGTGGGCTCGCTGCCCTTAGCCCTTCCTACAGCGGTCTGGCCTTCTACGCTGGAATGGCTGGTGCTCATTGCCGGTGTAGGGCTCACCGCTCAGGTTGCCCAAGTTTGGATGACCAAAGGATTGGGCGAAGAGCTAGCTGGACGGGCCGTAGCGATGAATTACCTGCAGGTTGCGTTTGGCGTTTTATGGGGCGTGCTGTTTTTTGATGAAATGCCCTCGGCGTGGAGCTTTTTGGGCATGGCCCTAATTTTTGTAGGGACATGGCTGGCTGCTCACCAGAGATAATCACACGTCCAGTGCCTCGGCATCTACTCGGGCAGCATTCTCCATGATAAACCGAAAACGCATCGACACATCCCGGCCCATTAACTCGGCAATAGTTTGCTCGGTGAGTAAGCGTGCTGTCTCAGGAATTGTTACGCGCAACAAACGGCGTTTTTGCGGATCGAGCGTGGTTTCGCGCAGCGTATCGGGCATCATTTCACCTAGCCCTTTAAATCGCTGAATTTCGATCTGCAGGTTTTTGCGTTTCTTCTGAAGCTCTTGGAGAATGCGATCGCGGTCGGCATCGTCCAGTGCCCAGTAGGTCTCTTTGCCGGCATCAATGCGGTAAAGCGGCGGCTGGGCTACGTAGACGTGACCGTTTTCGATAAGCGGCCGCAGGTAGCGGTAGAAGAAGGTTAAAAGCAACGTCGTGATGTGATGGCCATCGGAATCGGCGTCCATCAGCAGAATGATTTTATGGTAACGCAGCCGATTAAGGTCAAGCTGATCTCCTAACCCGCAGCCAAGAGCCTGCACAATGTTGGCCAGCTCCTTGTTGTCTTCTACCCGGCGTAGTGAAGCTTGCTCAGCGTTGAGTACCTTACCCCGAAGCGGCAACACAGCTTGGAAGCGACGGTCACGGGCTTGCTTAGCACTGCCACCTGCCGAATCCCCTTCCACAATGAAGAGCTCGCACTCTTCTGGATTTGTCGAAGTACAATCTGCCAGCTTTCCAGGGAGGTTTAACCGATGGCTAACCGACGTTTGGCGGCGCACTGAGCGGGCAGCTGCACGACTAGCCAGCCGTGCTTTGGCTGCCTGAATAATCCGTGCCACAATCGCCTCGGCCATCGTGGGGTGCGCGTTGAGGAACTGTTCCAACTCCAAGCGGACAGCACCCAGTACCAGGGTACGCGCCTCTGGATTGTTTAGCTTTTCCTTTGTTTGCCCCTGAAACTGCGGCTCTACCATAAACAGGTTGATTACAGCCACCAGCCCCTCCCGAATGTCGTCGGCTGTGACTTCCAGGTTTTTAGGCAACAGGTCATGCGTTTCCATATAGGCCCGTACGGCACCGCGCACCGCATCTTTAAAGCCCTGCTCATGCGTGCCACCTTCAACCGTGGGAATGCCGTTCACAAACGATTTGATCAGCTCCTGGGGCGCCTCAGTCCACTGGAGCGCTACCTCTAACCTTGCTCCTGCACGGAGCTCTTCCTGAAGCAACACAAACGGCACAGCATGCACCACCCGGCTTCCCTGCTTGAGCACAAGCCGATGTAGGTAGTCCACAATGCCGCCTTGATGCTGGAATTCGTACCGTTCACCGCTGGTCTCATCCTTAAAGATGATCTTCAGGTTGCGGTTTAAGTAGGTTTTCACCTCAAGCTGCTCACGAATCCACTCCGCATCAAATGTTGTCGTTTCAAAGATTTCTGGATCAGGCCGGAAGTAGATGCTTGTCCCCGTACCCCGTGTATTTTCAGCGATGACCTTAAGCTTGGTTTTGGGTTTACCTCGTGCAAAACGCTGCTGGTAGGTTTTGCCGTCGCGGCGCACCGTAGCCACCAGTTCTTCAGAAAGGGCATTCACTACCGAAGCGCCTACCCCGTGTAATCCACCCGAGGTGATATAGTTTTTGCGGTCAAATTTTCCACCAGCATGCAGCGTGGTTAGGATGAGCTCTAGGGTGGGGATTTTTTTGACAGGATGTAGATCGACAGGGATGCCCCGGCCGTTGTCCGACACCGTTACGCTGCAGCCGTCGGCGTGCAGTGTAACCTCGATCAGCGAGGCAAAGCCATTGACGGCTTCGTCGACGGCATTGTCGACAATTTCCCAAAGCAGGTGGTGCAGGCCGGGCTTGCCCGTGCCCCCGATGTACATGCCTGGGCGTTTACGCACAGGCTCAAGGCCTTCCAGCACCTGAATGTCTTTGCCGGTATAGGTGGTGGTGACTTCAGCCATAGGCACGGCAAAGGTTATCGCTGTCCGTTGAATCGAATTTCTACCGGGGGTAGCATGACCCGTGCAAGCTGCCCACGCCGGATGATTTGCCGGCCTCGGTTACCCCGACGCGATACTTCAAACTTTGTGATGCGTACAATTTCGCGACGGCCACGTGTGGTTTCGACTTCTAAGCCTTCGCGAGCAGCTGAAGCCAGCGTAAAGCCGAGTACTTCGTCGCCCTTCCCCAGCCTCATGGCAATGACCCCCTTGGCCGCCGAGCGAACGGGCGGGATCTGCGCTACTGGGAAAATAAGTACATATCCGTTTCGCGATGCCAAGCACACGTTCTCATTCCCCCGAGCCACCTCAACGCCTAGGACTTCATCTCCGGTTTCCAGGCGCATAAAAAGCCGCCCGTTTTTTGTTGATGGCTCTCGAAAGCTGTCTATAGGCATACGCAGGGTTTGGCCCAGCCGCGTAATGGCTACCAGGTGTAGACCCAAGACTTGAGGCTCACCACGGTCTTCAAAAAGTTCCGGCTCCGTTTTGGGACTCGGCATCGGCTGAGGCAGGGCCCGTTCATCAAATACCACGACGCCCACCACGCGCTCCCGATCCGAAAAATCGAAAAGCTTCTGCACGGGGTCGCCATAGCCCGTTGTGCTTGGCAACGCCTCAATGCGGGTGGTATAGCAACGGCCATAATTGGTAAAAAATCCTACCGTAGCGCGTGTTGATCCCGGTAAAACCCAACCTACCGCGTCGCTTTCACGCACGCGAATGCTTTGCACATCGGTATAAGAACGCTGGCGCTTCACCCATCCATCCCGGGAGACGATCACGTAAACATCTTCGTCGACGATATAAGCTTCCTGGTTGTAGGCAAAGCCCTCATCTGGGCCAGCAATTGTTGTGCGCCGCTTGTCTGCAAAACGCGCTTTAATGGCCTGAAGCTCTTCACGGATTAGCCGCCAACGCGCGGCTTCGTCGGCCAGCAATGCACGCAACGCGGCAGCCTGCTTTTCTTTTTCTTCTAGTTCTTGGCGAATTGCCGCTATCTCTAGCCGAGAAAGCTTGTAGAGCTTGGTTTCCAAAATGGCATCGGCCTGCAGCTCGTCGAGCTGAAAGCGATGCATAAGTCGCTGCGCGGCATCAGCTTTGTCACGAGCAGAACGGATGATACGAATGGCCTCATCTAAAGCCCCAAAGATTTGCTCAAAACCGCGCAAAATATGGATGCGGCGCTCGAGCTGCTCTAGGTCGTACTGCAGGCGACGAACCACGACTTTCATGCGGAACTCCAGAAAAGCCTGCAGCAGGGTTTTGAGGTCAACCTTACGAGGAACCGCCACTTCCGGATTTTCCGTTGGCACAAGGCAGGTCAGATTGACGTGAAAACGCATTTGCAGTGGCGTATGACGCAGCAAATAGGCAATGGCTGCATCCGCATCGGCGCCGCGCCGAAGCTCCAGTACGATGCGAACCTCGTCGGTAGACTCGTCGCGCACGTCGGTGAGCTGGGGGACTTTCCCGGCAGCAATATGCTCGGCAATTTTCTCGATCAAGTCACTTTTGGCAACACCATACGGAATAGAAGTAATGATCAAGCGCGTCTTGCCTTCCAGCTGGTATTCGCCTCGAAGCTCAATGGCTCCCTCGCCTGTACGGTAGATTTCAAGCAGCGATGCTGGCGTGTTCAGTACGCGGCCACCGGTTGGGAAATCTGGACCTGGAATAAACCGTTCAACAAGCACTTCCAGCGGTGCCTGAGGGACATCGATCAGGTACAACAACGCATCGATGACTTCCCCCAGGTTATGTGGTGGAATGCTGGTAGCCATGCCCACAGCAATCCCGCTGGCTCCATTGACAATCAGGTTAGGGAAACGGGCGGGCAGCACAACGGGCTCGAAGAGCGTGCCGTCAAAGTTGGGCCGCATAGGGACGGTCTGGCGCCGCAGTTCCTCGAGCAGCTCCATAGCAAGCGGCCGTAGGCGCGCCTCGGTGTAACGCATTGCCGCAGCCGCATCGCCATCAATAGAGCCAAAGTTGCCATGCCCATCAACCAGAGGGTAGCGCAATGAAAAGTCCTGCGCCATGCGTACCATTGCCTCATAGATAGCGGCATCGCCATGGGGGTGGTATTTCCCCATCACCTCACCGACGATGGTGGCGCTTTTGCGATGCCGCGCATCTGGATACAGACGCAGGTGCTGGAACATCGCGTACAGAATGCGGCGCTGAACGGGCTTAAGCCCGTCGCGAATGTCTGGCAGCGCACGGCTGGTAATAACGGATAATGCAAAATTTAAGTAACGCTCACGCGCCGCTTCGTGCAATGGTATGACGTCAACGACTGGCATTTTGCAATTCAATAACGGTCTTGCGCCTAAAATACGGATTTTTGCCGCTTCGCGTAGCGATAACTTATGCGGTCTTCCGTGACAGGTGTTTGTCACTTAACGTTCAAAGGCATTGTACGCCAGCGTGAAGTAATCCTGCGGTTCGTCTGGATGCAGGCGCAGCAGGTTAGCTTCTGCTAGCCGCACCAGCGTACGGGAAGCCTGTTGGCGGGACAAGTTCGCTAGATGGGCAAACTGTGTTACGGTGATGCGCCCATAGGTTTCCAAGTAACGCATGAGGCGCAACTCATTTTCGCCAAAGGTAAACACAATGCGCCGTGGTCGTTTTTGTGCCCGCATGAGCGCCAGCACTTCCGGGCTAGCCTCAATGCTGCGGTCTGCTACACGCACGTACGCCTGCCGCTGGTGGCCGTTACGCAGAAAGTGGGGTTTGCGTGCGCTTTCCTCGATGGTAACCACGATCACTTCTCGACGGTGCTCCAGCTGAATGCGCTCCAGCGTAAACGCAATTGGCGGGATGGCGCAGCGGCGCAAGGCTTGGCAAAGCGCAAAGACTTCTTCGTCGGCATCACGCACCCCTACCAAAGTACCATTGTCGTCTACGCCCAACAGCAAGCGTCCCCCTTGGGTATTCGCAAAGGCGATAATTTCCTTGGCGATGCGTTCTGGACGAGGAACCTTGCGCTTGAATTCCAGCGTGGGTCCTTCGCCCAGAGCCACAAGCTGGTTAAGCTCTTGCAGGGTCATGGTAAGTAGCGCAAGGGCTATCGGCAAGAGGCCGATTTGGAGGCCACAAGGCCATTGGGTGGTTCGAGCATTGCCGCTTGGGGTAACCAGTCCTCGTATTTCGCTTCCCGTGTCATGAGCTCGCGAACCGCTTCTGCAGGCTTTTTGCCCTCAAAGAGAATCTGGTAGACCGCCTCAGTTATGGGCATTTCAACGCCAAGCTGGCGAGCCAATCGGTAAACTGCAGCAGTGGTAGGCACACCTTCGGCGACCATTTGCATTTCCCGTTGCACCTCTTCCAGCGTGCGGCCGCGCCCGATTTGTTCCCCTACGTATCGGTTACGGCTATGCCGGCTCATGCAGGTAACGACGAGGTCTCCGATGCCAGCTAAGCCAGCAAACGTAGCTGGATCTGCACCCAAGCGCACACCCAAACGTTGAATTTCTGCAATACCGCGCGTGATTAAGGCAGCTTTGGCATTATCCCCAAACCCTACACCGTCGCTCATGCCAGCTGCCAACGCCATGACGTTTTTAACTGATCCAGCGATTTCCACGCCAATCAAGTCGGGATTAACGTACACCCGAAACGTAGGTGCCATGAACAAGGCCTGGATCTCTTCAGCGACAGCGCATGAAGGTGCGGCCGCAACTACCGTGGTGGGCATGCCAGCAGCTACCTCTTCGGCATGACTGGGGCCGTAGAGCACCCCGATTCGCTCTCGAGGCACCTCAGGCAGCACCTCGGCTAGAACCTGCGTTGTGGTCTTTAGCGTGGCGATTTCTAATCCTTTGGCTACCGAAACCACAATCAGCTCAGCACGCGCCCAGGGGCGAAGCTGCTCGGCCAGCGCGCGTACAGCCTGGGCTGGCGTAGCCACAATCCACACATCGCGTTCTGGTGCGGCCTCTTTAAGTGCAGAAGTGACGTAGATCGCCTCAGGGAGCTTAACGTCGGTCAAGTAGGTGGGGTTATGCCGCGTGCGACGGATATGTGCTGCCACTTCGGGTCGTCGGGCCCAAAGCGTGACCTGATGCCCATTGGCTGTGAGCAACACCGAAAGGGCCGTTCCCCAGCTGCCGGCGCCAAAAATAGTCAGCTTTCGCCTGGCCGGCCAACGGGCCTGGCTGGCAGTTGCGTTCATGACAACGGTCGGTTTGCAGGTGCGCTCAGCGCTGCAGTTCCCCACGCCCCAGCATACCTCGGGCTGGACGAAACGACCGTACCCGATTTTCTGTGCCGCTCAGCAGACGGCGAATATTCGACCGATGCGCCCAGATCACCAGCACGGCCAACACAATGCCAAAAATAAGTAGACTGCTGTCTAGCGATTCAATCCCGAATACATATTTGCGGATTGCCACCGCCGATGGAAACGCAATCGCGGCCGTGATCGAAGCCAGCGATACGTAGCGCGAAAGCACCAAAACCACCACAAACACGGCCGCTGTAATCAACATCGTAACAGGCGTCAAGGCTAGCAGCACACCAGCCGAGGTGTTAACCCCCTTGCCCCCACGGAATCCAGCCCAGATCGGAAACATGTGCCCCAACACAGCAGCAATACCGGCCATCAAACGAACTACCGTTTCAATATGCCAATGCAAAAACCCCGAAGGTAGATCGTCCAATCGCAGCGTTGCAATGACCCCTGCAGCCAGTACCCCCTTACCCAAATCAATCACCGTAGCCAATAAGCCGGCTTTCCATCCCAGCACGCGAAATACGTTCGTCGCCCCTGCGTTGCCGCTTCCATAATGACGCACGTCAATCCCGTAGAGCAATTGGCCTACCCAAACACTTCCAGGAATAGAACCTACAAGGTAGCTCAAAATCAAAATGACCAGCAAAGACAGCATGGCGCCTTTTATGCTATCGGATACAGTTTTTACTATAACGGAAATTATAGCAGTAGAAGTTTCCAATCCACAAAAAGGCTGCCATTTTTTAGGCCGTAACGATTTTACCGATTTCAACCGGATGCTCCCCTAAGGCCTCTAAGCATGCCATGGCCTCTGCCTTGCGATCTGCTGGAACAATAGCAATGAGCCCGATCCCCAGGTTAAACGTACGCCGCATGTCATCTTCGGGTACCTGACCTAGCTCCTGAATCAACCGAAAAATTGGTGGTCGTTCCCAAGCCGTATAGTCCACTTCAAAACGCAGTCCTTTCGGCACAACCCGCACCGTGTTTCCTGGGATACCTCCGCCGGTTACATGCACAAAGGCATGGACGCACGCTGCATCGATCAAAGCTCGGATCGGCTGCAAATATGAGCGGTGCACCGCCAAAAGTGCCTCGCCTACAGAGGCACCTCCTAAGAGCGCTGGCCGGTCGTGCACCGAGAAATGCGAAAGCAAGACCTTTCGTGCTAGCGAGTAGCCGTTGGTGTGCAGTCCAGTAGAAGGCAAACCTATCAGCACATCTCCATCCGTAACGTGGCGCCCATCCAAGATGGCCTCACGTTCTACAATGCCGACAATCATCCCTGCGAGGTCGTACTCTTCGGGTGCATAAAAATCCGGCATTTCAGCAGTTTCTCCACCGATCAGAGCACAGCCGTTCGCCTTGCAGGCCTCTACAAAACCTTGGATGATCTCTTCAGCAACCTCAGGCCGCAACCGTCCCGTGGCTAAGTAATCCAAAAAAAACAGTGGCTGCGCGCCGCACACAGCGATATCGTTGACGCAGTGGTTGACCAGGTCTTGCCCTACCGTATCATGGCGATTCATGAGAAAGGCTACCTTAAGCTTGGTGCCTACGCCATCTACGGAGGCCACCAGCACAGGCTGCCGAAAACAGGAAAAGTCGGGAGCAAAGAAAGCGCCAAAGGCGCCAATATCCGCAAGTACCCCCGAGGTAAAGGTTGAGCGCACCAGTGGCTTAATACGCTCAACCAATGCTTCACCCGCTTGAATATCTACTCCTGCGTCGCGATAGGTCGTCATCGATGAACCGTGGTTTTTAGTGCCAATATACGTAGGCAGCGTCAAAAAGGTGTTCACTTGCGGAAAGCCACCCGCGAAAAACGGGCCTGGTAGGCAATATGCAAGCGTTGCCAAGGGGAGAGCCGAATAGGGCCGCGCCACAGATCATAGTCTCGGCGTTCAATAGTATGCAGTACTTCAAGCGCCTCAAGCCAAGCGCGGCGCAAGACCGATGCATAGCGCCGAGGCAAAGCATGCACCAGCGTGCGGCCCCGTGCTAAGGCTTCTTGTGCCCGCACTACCTGCTTCCAAAGCAGGCGCCGCACGGCCGAGTTGCCAGCGCCGCGTTGCAACAGCTCTACCGAAACCCCTGCCCGATCGAGATCTTCCAGTGGAATAAACAGCCGATCAGCAGCCAGATCGCGCGGTAGCCGCGCCAGCCGGTCGGTCAGAAAAAATCCGGCCGCTAACGCATCCACAAGTGTATCTTCAAAGCGCGTAGCGACGCCCATGAGACGAACCAGCAGCCGACCATGTGCACCGGCAAAATCCTGAACAAAAGCCTCTAGCGCAGTTGCATCGGGGAAACGCACCGGACTAATCCACCCCCAGGCAGCCTGCAGCTGCCGACCCAGCAACGCTAAGGGCAATTGATGGCGTACGCAGGCCTGGTAAGCAGCTTCCCAAACCTCATGAGGCACAACTTGCACAGGATCACCCCGGATTAGGCGCTCGGCTTCTGCCTGCAGAAACGCTTGCGCATCTGCGCTTTCAGGCAGGCGGGGTCGCCGCAGGTTCAAATGCCAACACCAGAGCGCCTGCGCCGCTGAGCGCAATGCAGGTGGCCAAGGTTTTTCATAAAACGGCTGCAGCAGTGCCATCCCTAGCTTGCCGCTGTACGCCACGGAGGATCTTGCTTGGCCAAAAATGCCCGAATGCCCGCGCGAAAATCTGAGGTTCCACGCGCCAACGCATTGACACGCGTAGCGTACGCCAACGCAGCATCAAAACCCATACCCGGCAAATCGGCGAGTAAACGTCGTGTCAACGCAAGCGCTGAGGGACTCGTTTCCCTGGCCAGTTCCTGGGCCAGCGCATCGACTGTCTGCGCTAAAGCTTCGGTAGGCACTACCTGATGAATCAAACCAAGGCGCACGGCCTCCTCAGCCTCAATAAGCCGACCCCGCAACAATAAATCCCGCGCTACCGTTTCTCCCACACGCCGCAATACAAACACCCCAACAATAGCTGGCACAAACCCTAAACGCACCTCAGTAAAGCCTAGTTTGCTACCTGCCGCGGCGATAGCAAAGTCGCACGCGATGGCCAGCCCACATCCCCCAGCAATGGCATGTCCATTTAGTTTTGCAATAACGGGCTTAGGATAATAAGCCAATTGCCGTAATAAACCCGCCAGCTGCTCCGAATCCGCTAAGTTCTCCTCCACGGTTGCTTGCTGCAACCGTTCCAGCTCCGCCAAATCCGCCCCTGCCGAAAAGACCTTGCCCGCCCCCGTCAACACCACCACCCGCACCGAAGGCTCCTTGGCCAACGCTGCTAACGCCTCCGAAAGCGCCATAACCAGCGCACTGCTCAACGCATTCCGTTTTTCAGGCCGGTTAAGCACTAGCGTCGCTACCGGTTCTTGCACGTGCACCCGCACCAGCTCTTGCATAGTCATGGCTCAAAAGCTTTTGACCCATATTAGCACATGATCTGCACAAAAGCGAGCTCCTGTTGACAAAGGAATAACGCTTCCGTTAAGGCTGGCTAACACACGTTAGCTAGCTTAGGGCCGGTGCAACTTGCTACCCGCCCTGCGATGTATCGCCACTTCCTCTTTCCTTTGCTGCTTTTGCTAACTGCACCCTTACCTTATCCTGCACCGCCCTTACGGCTGGAAACCAGCAGGATCGTTACAAGCTCAGCAAGTCCTAGACTTTCCTCCCTATTGCGCCTAACGACGCTGGACTCGGCAAAGCTTTCTCGATATCAGCTACAATTTAACGCTTATCATGTCCAAGGCCTGGTAGTCAGCGATACTGTGCTATTTGTGACTGCTGTCGATCGCATGCGTCGCCAGGGCTGGCTTTTCCAAGTGCATCGCGCCAGCGGCCGCCTCATGCAAGCCGTTGAGCTTACCGAAGGGCTACGTATCCATCCTGGGGGACTTTCTTTTGACGGTCGCTGGCTCTGGATTCCCAATGCCACGTACGACCCCCACGGATCTACCCGCATCTTGGCACTCTCTCCACAGGATTTGTCCGTGCAACACAGCTTTACAGTTCAACATCACGTCAGCCTCTTGGCTGCCGACAGCCAGGGTCGGCTCTATGGTAGCGACTGGAATTCCCAATACTTCTTTGTATGGGACTTCGCGGGACGGCTACTGGTCCGCGTACCCAACCCTACAAAGGTGGCCTATCAAGACTGTAAGCTAGTGGATGCTTATCTGCTCTGCGGCGGTTATCGTGACCTCTGGAAAGGCGTACTAGACCTGATTGATCCAGAAAACTGGCGCCTGGTACACCGCATTCCCGTAGGCCGCACGCGCTGGGGCTGGCCACTCACCCGTGAGGGCCTGGCCGTCTACGGAGATACGTTGTATTTGCTTCCCTACGATGGCCAGGGCGAAGTGCTAGCTTTTCCAATTAGCGGCTGACCGCACAGCAAAATCGATACAATGGCCAGGCTTGTCGCCAGACCGTTAAGATCCAAAAAACCACAGCTGATTTACAATGCAATACCTCTTCACGCGACAGCGTCGCCCCTGCCCAAAGGCCCTCTGCACTGCGCAATACCGCAGGCACTGCCTGCGGTAGTTCTGTCTCAGGCAATAGCCGCCTATTACCTTTTCTCAAGTAGATTTTAAATTGCAATAACGGCAGCAATGACCGTAACACTTCTATGCCTTCTTCCATCAATGCCACCCTAACCTGCTGCCAAACCGTACGTGCAGGTTCCCCAACATACACCCCAGCCCGCAAGCCATCCGCATGCAAACTCACCATTAGCTGCACATCCGCCAAACGCCGCCACCCCTGGCGGTAAAAAGCCATCCAGTAATGCGCATAGCACCCCCCTGCCCCAAAATCGTTCTTTAAAAATCGGCTGAACACGTTGCGCTCTGTCTCCAGCGCCAGCGCGTTGGGCAATACCCAATGGACTACCAAATCATCCCGTAGTCGCCGAAAAGGCTGTTGCACATGCTGTTGCAAAAGAGGTTTTTCCAGGCGGTACTGTTCCAAATGAGGCTGCGCTTTCAGGCGTTCCAATGCGGCAAAAGCTTCTGTCGAAAATCCCTCAAACGAGAGGCGAGAAGGCTCAGGTACGCAAAGTGCTTCAGCAGCAACATCGGCAGGGTCACGTCCGATTAGCGACCACATGGGGTAACAAGTGGGTCTTTAGCGCTTCCAGTGTAGCCTCAAGGCGCACAACCGACGTTTCCGCCTCCCAAAGCCGGGCTAAACGTTCAGGCATTTGGGGTTCAAAACCCAACGCGCGGCGTACAATCTCGGGGAATTTGGCCGGGTGTGCTGTAGCCAACACGACCAAAGGCGTTCGATCGCCTGTGGTTTCGCGATAACGCCGCGCGGCCTCGAGTCCTACCGCAGTGTGTGGATCCGCTACGTAGCCTGTGGACGCGTATACGCGCTGGATGCTTTCCAGGGTCTCCGTGTCTGAAACGCTTGTTCCCCAGATCCACTGGGCCAGCTGCGCGCCCAGCAGCGCTTCGAGGCGTTCGAAATTGCTTGGAGCCCCAACGTCCATTGCATTGGAAAGGGTACGACGCGAAGGGCCAAAGGCTGGTCCTTCACCAGCCAGAAAGCGGGGGAAAAAGTCGTTCGCATTATGCGCAGCGATAAAACGCCGTACAGGTAGTCCGCTGAGCGCTGCCAGCACGCCTCCGGTTAGGTTGCCTAAGTTGCCACTGGGCACGCAAAAGACCACGTCCTCAAAGCCGCCTGCAGCTACCGCCCAGATGTAGTAAAGCATTTGCGGCAGCAAACGTCCCACGTTGATTGAGTTAGCTGAGGAAAGCCGAAGAGAGCGGAAGTCTGGATCGGCAAAAGCCATTTTGACCAGTCGCTGGCAGTCGTCGAACGTGCCTTCGACTGCAAAGGCCTCGACGCCAGGTCGCCTAACGATGAGCTGGCGTTCCTGTACAGGACTAACCTGGCCATAAGGGTATAGCAATCCTACACGTACCCCCTCTAACCCAGCAAATCCATCGGCCACGGCACTGCCAGTGTCGCCTGAGGTAGCAACCAGCACCAAGAGCTGCTCTGAGCGACGCGCCAGCACTTCCCGGGCAAAGCGGGCCATGGTGCGCGCGCCAAAGTCCTTAAATGAAAGCGTTGGGCCGTGAAAGAGCTCTAGCACATAGAGCTCATCGCTTAAGGGCACTAAAGGGACTGGAAACGAAAGCGCCTCAGCTACGACGGCCGCCACGGTCTCGGGTGAAAACACCCCTTGGAGCCACTGTGCAAGCACCTCGGCTGCCATTTCTGGGAAAGACGTTGCCTGTCGCCACACGCGAGGCGAAAGCTGTGGGATCTGCTCTGGAACAAAGAGGCCTCCGTCAGGCGCTAGCCCTTGTAGCAGGGCTGCATCGAACGTTAAGGCCGGAGCCTGGCCACGGGTACTTCTAAAATAAACCGGACTAGCCATAGCCTTCAGAGCTGACGTACGCCTTCTTCATCCACAGCTGTCACAAATCCCTGGGCTGCAATCCCGCTTTGGTTGCTGGCTTCTAGCATGGCCGACAGAATCCGCTGCGCCTGCTGCTCGTTTGCGGCCAGGGCAAACATGGAGGGTCCAGAGCCAGTCAGAGCGCATCCAAAGGCACCGGCCTCTAGAGCAGCATGCCGTACAGCTTCATAGCAGGGGACGAGCGTAGCTCGAACCGGTTCCACCAGGCGATCGGCCATCATCCAGCGCCCTACGGTTTCCCAATCGCCGCAGCGGAAGGCATCCACCAGAAACGCCAGTGCTGCTGCGTTATGCACGGCATCCCGTAGCGGGACCTCGCGAGGTAGGATGTTGCGGGCCGTGCGCGTGAGGATTTCGACCTGTGGTAAAATTAGGGCGATCGACAAGGGCGCTGGTAGCGGAATGCGGCGATAGAGCAACGGGTTGCTTGCGGAAACAAGCACCAAGCCGCCAAAAAGTGCTGCCAGCACGTTGTCGCCGTGACGACTGCCAGCGGCCACAGCTTCTCCTTCCAGCACGGCCTCCACGAGCGCTTCGCGTGGCAGCGGCTGCTCGAGCAGTAAATTTGCCGCCCATGCTCCAGCCACTGCACTGGCCGCTGAGCTTCCTAAACCTGAGCCCGCAGGCAGCCCTTTGTGCAGCCGCAAGGCAACACCATGCTGTGCTGCCGCTTGCCGCAAAACGGCTTGAGCAGCTACTGCTGCGGTATTGGTCTGTGGATCTTCTGGAATGTGCGACCCTGGCAATCCATTCGCCGCTACGAGATGAACCCCAGGTGTATCGGTTCGCCAAGCCTCAACGCGATCGCCTAGCCCTTGAATGCATAAGCCAAGCGCATCGAAACCTGGGCCAAGATTCGAAAGCGAGCCAGGTCCCCAAACGATTACCTGCCCGCTCAGAACGGTCTGCTCCACTGCAGATAACGCGGTAGCGAAGGGAAACTCTGCCATACGACATCAAGATACGTGCAGCGCAGTTACCGGAGCAAGGGTAAGTCGCCTTCGCCCTTCGTGGGCAAGCTGGTGTGCCCCATCAGATAAAGGTCCACTGCTCGGGCAGCCTCTCGACCTTCTGAGATGGCCCACACCACCAGTGAGGCGCCGCGATGGGCATCGCCAGCCACAAACACTCCTGGTACATTGGTTTGGAAATGGGCATCAGCCTTGACGTTGCCGCGGCTGTCGAGCTCAACACCTAATGCCTCTAGGAGCGGACTTCGCTCTGGGCCTTCATAACCAATAGCGATCAAAACCAGATCCGCAGGCCAGACGCGCTCAGTGCCTGGAATCCTGCGTCGCGTGCGCCGCGCGTTTGGCCCTGCGGGCACTGCTTCAACATCGACCGTAATCACACGTTCGACGTGACCGTTGCTTCCTTCAAAAGCGATCGTTTCCACACTCCAAACGCGCTCGCAACCCTCTTCGTGCGAAGTGCTTACATGCAGCAAATGCGGATAGAAAGGCCAAGGCATCTCGGGGGTGCGCTCGCTTGGCGGCGCCGGCCAAATATGAAAGTTGACGATTGTACGCGCGCCCTGGCGGTTGGCTACGCCAATACAATCGCTGGCCGTATCACCCCCACCAATGACAACCACATGCTTTTCTTTTGCATCAATGATCGGGATGCCTGCAGCCTCTAGGTCGTCTCGGGCTACGCGTTTTGTCGCCTGCCACAGGTACTCCCAAGCAAAGTGAATTCCCTTAAGCTCGCGTCCTGGAACGCGCACGTCGCGTGGCTGCGTGGCGCCCGTGCAAATCACGACAGCATCAAAATCGCGGCGGAGCTGATCCACTGGATAGTCACGGCCCACGTGTACACCTGTACGAAACGAGATGCCCTCGGCCTCCAAAATAGCTATGCGGCGGTCGATCACCCACTTTTCCATTTTAAAATCAGGTACACCGTAGCGAAGCAGACCGCCAAGGCGATCGTCTCGTTCAAACACGGTCACCCAGTGGCCAGCGCGATTTAGCTGGTCAGCACAAGCCAATCCAGCTGGGCCCGAGCCTATCACAGCTATGCGCTTGCCAGTACGCTGGGCAGGAGGTTCAGGCTTAACCCAGCCTTCCCGAAAGGCATGTTCAATAATGGCCCATTCGATTTGCTCAATCGTTACGGGCGGTTCGATAAGCCCCAGCACACAGGCCGATTCACACGGTGCTGGACAGATGCGCCCAGTAAACTCGGGAAAGTTATTTGTAGCCCGCAATCGTTCGTAGGCATCACGCCAGCGATTGCGATAAACCAAATCGTTAAAATCCGGGATAACATTTCCCAGGGGGCAGCCTGCATGGCAAAACGGGATGCCGCAGTCCATGCAACGGGCAGCCTGTCGTCGCAGTCGTTCTTCGGGGAGCAGGCGATAGACTTCGCGAAAATCGCGGATGCGTTCCTCTACCGGGCGCTTTTCCGGGTCTTCGCGGGGAATTTCAATAAAGCCACGTAGTGATCCCATAGCAGTTTACACAAAAACAACCTCAACCTCCTTTAAGCGGCCAGTTGCTGACGTACCAGTTCTGCTTCTTGTTCTTGAGCAAGCCGTTCGAGCGCTTTGCGGTAGTCGATAGGGAAGACCTTAACGAAGCGGGTTAGCACACTAGGCCAGTCTTCAAGCACCCAGCGTGCTACAGGACTGCCGGTGTAGTAATAATGCCGCTCGATCAGCGCACGCAGCTCGGCAACGTCCGCTTCTTCAACCACGGGCATGAGCTCCACCATCTCAAGGTTACAGTAGCGCCTGGCAAATAGGCCATCGGCATCGAGCACGTAAGCAATGCCACCGCTCATCCCAGCGGCGAAGTTGCGTCCTGTTGGTCCTAGCACAACAACCCGGCCACCTGTCATGTATTCGCAGCCGTGATCGCCGACGCCTTCGACCACTGCACATGCACCGCTGTTACGCACGGCAAACCGTTCGCCCGCACGGCCACGGATGTAGGCCTCGCCCGAGGTGGCACCGTAGAGCGCCACGTTGCCAATAATGATGTTCGACTCGGCCGGATAGGCAGCCGTTTGAGGCGGATGGATGATGAGCTTGCCTCCAGAGAGCCCTTTGCCAAAGTAGTCGTTGGCTTCTCCAGCGACACGCAGCGTTACACCTGGCGCAAGAAATGCCCCAAAGCTCTGCCCAGCTGAGCCTTCGCAGTCGATCCATATCGTGTCTTCCGGCAGCCCGGCCTCGCCGTAGCGCGTGGTGATTTCATAGCTAATGCGCGCGCCAACCGTTCGGTCGGTATTACGGATCGTAGTGCGCAGCCGGACAGGCTTGCGGTGTGCCAGTGCGGGTTCCAGTGCAGGCAACAGCCGCTGGTCAAGCGTTGGCATCCCATTGCGGTGGGGCGCTTGCTGGCTAAAGGGCCGCAAGATTTCCGGGGTCTCGACCTTTTGGATCAGTGGTCTTAGGTCCAAATGCCGCGCCTTCCAATGTTCTGTAGTGCGCACCCGCAGTCGATCCACGCGTCCCACCATTTCTTCAACGGTGCGGAAGCCCAGCATAGCCATGATCTGGCGCAGCTCTTCCGCCACAAAATAGAAGTAGTTGATCAGGTGCTCGGGCTGTCCTGTAAACTTTTTGCGGAGCTCGGGGTCCTGCGTAGCAATGCCTACAGGACATGTGTTCAGGTGACACTTGCGCATGCGAATGCACCCTAAAGCCACCAAAGGAGCTGTAGCAAAGCCAAACTCCTGTGCTCCTAGTAAGGCGGCAATAGCCACATCGCGCCCGGTCTGCAGCTGCCCATCTACCTCAACGACAACACGTTGTCGAAGCCCATTGGCTACCAGGGCCTGGTGCGTCTCTGTTAACCCCAATTCCCATGGCAGACCAGCATGTAGGATAGAGGTAATTGGCGAAGCCCCTGTGCCTCCATCATGGCCACTAATGAGGATCACATCGGCCCCGCCTTTGGCTACGCCAGCTGCAATGGTACCCACGCCAGCTTCAGCCACCAGCTTGACGCTAATGCGCGCCGTTGGGTTGGCCTGCTTTAGGTCATAAATGAGCTGGGCTAGGTCTTCGATCGAATAAATGTCGTGGTGGGGTGGTGGCGAAATAAGCCCTACCCAGGGCGTAGAGTGACGCACGCGGGCAATCCAGGGATAGACTTTTTCGCCCGGGAGCTGCCCCCCTTCTCCGGGCTTGGCGCCCTGAGCCATTTTGATCTGGATTTCATCAGCGCTGGCCAGATAGCCAATGGTTACGCCAAATCGTCCCGAGGCTACTTGCTTAATCGCACTGCGGCGCGGGTTATTCCGAGCGTAGCGTTCGGGGTCTTCCCCGCCTTCTCCGGTGTTGCTTTTGCCGCCCAAGCGGTTCATGGCTTCGGCCAGCGTCTCGTGCACTTCTTGGCTGATGGAGCCAAACGACATAGCGCCGGTCTTAAAGCGCCGCACGATAGACGTCCAGGGCTCAACCTCTTCCAAGGGGAGTGGCTGCTCGGCTGGGATAAAGTCCAGCAGTCCACGCAGCTTACATAGGTGTTGGTTTTCTTCGTTGATCAGGCGGGCAAATTCCTCATAGTCTTTGGGGTCGCGTTCGCGAACGGCGTGTTGCAGTTTAGCAACTGTGAGCGGGTTGTAGCGATGATGCTCGCCGCCGCGCCGCCATTGATAAAAGCCGCCGCGATCAAGCGCATCGGCAGGTACTTCGATGGCACTAGGCGGATAAGCCTGCGCGTAGCGCAAACGTACTTCTTCAGCCAACACGTCAAAATCCACACCTCCCAGGCGCGAGACAGTCCCAGCAAAGCAGCGTTCAACCACTTCAGCCCCTAAACCCACAATCTCAAAGATCTGGGCACCTCGATAGCTTTGAAGCACAGAGATCCCCATCTTCGACATCACCTTAAGGATGCCTTTGCTGAGGGCTTTCAGGTAGCGCTGCTGAGCCTCGCGGGCATGCAAGCCGGTAATTTCTCCGATATGCACAAGGTCTGCGATTGTCTCTAAGGCCAGGTAGGGGCAAATGGCGTCGGCGCCGTAGCCCAAAAGCACGCACATGTGGTGCACTTGGCGCGGTTCGCCACTGTCCACAATCAGGCTGCAGCGCGCGCGCAAACCGGTACGAATCAGATGATGGTGCACAGCGCCTACCGCCAGGGCAGCCGGAATTGGCGCTTGCTTTGGGCCAGCCTCCTGGTCTGAAAGCACCAAAATGGTGGCTCCTTGCGCCACTGCTTCGGCGGCCTGTTGGCACAGCTCCTCTAAAGCCTGCCGAAGCCCGTTGCCCCCTTGCGACACATCGAAAAGCGTCGTGAGCGTTTGCACCCGCAGATTTTCCTCACTTAAGGCTTTAATGCGGGCCAGCTTCTCCGGCGTCAAGATGGGCTGTTCTAGCCGCAGGCGATGGGCCTGCTGGGGGGTTTCCTCCAGCAAATTGTATTCACCGCCTAGGTAAGTGTGCAGCGAGGTGACCAGTTCTTCCCGGATGGCATCAATGGGCGGGTTGGTCACCTGAGCAAACAGTTGCTTAAAGTAATCGTAGACCAATCGCGGAAAGTCCGACAGCACCGCTAGCGGCGTGTCGTCGCCCATAGAGCCAACCGGATCGTCTTTTTTCTGGGCCATAGGGGCCAGCATCAAACGCAGCTCTTCAAGCGAGTAGCCAAAGAGGCGCTGCTGCCGGCGTAGCGTCTCTGGCTCAAGCGGGCGCGTAAGGGGCTGAGCAGCTGGCAAATCGGCTTCGGTACGCAGGTGCGTTTTTAGCCAAAGCTGGTAGGGTTGCCGTCGGCTCAGCGTAGCTTTGATTTCCTCATCACGCACCAGGCGACCTTCTTCAAGGTCGACCAAGAACATGCGGCCAGGCTGCAAGCGTCCTTTTTCGACCACACATTCTGGGGACAAATCGAGCACCCCTACTTCAGAGGCCAAAACCACCAGGCCATCACGCGTAATGGTGTAGCGGGCTGGACGGAGGCCGTTGCGATCAAGCACAGCACCAGCGTAGCGGCCGTCGGTAAAACATACCGCCGCAGGGCCATCCCAGGGCTCCATCAAACAGGCATGATAGGCATAAAAAGCCCTGCGCGCTTCGTCCATGTACGCATCGCCAGCCCAAGCTTCGGGGATGGTCATCAAGATGGCATGAGGCAACGAACGCCCAGCCCGGTAAAGCAGCTCGATCATGGCATCGAGCATCTGAGAGTCGCTGCCTGTTTCATCCAAAAGCGGCAGGATCTTTTTAAGGTCCTCCCCTAAGAGGTTGGAACGCAACAAAGCTTCCCGGGCACGCAGCGCATTGATGTTGCCTCGGAGCGTGTTGATTTCACCGTTATGGGCCAGCAAATGGAAAGGTTGCGCCAATGGCCAGCGTGGCCAGGTGTTGGTGCTAAAGCGCGAATGCACGAGCGCCAGCCGGCTGGCAAAACGGGGATCGTTGAGGTCAGGATAATAAGCCCCTAGCTGCGCCGGGGTCAGCATGCCCTTGTAGACCAGGGTGCGTGCCGAGAGGCTGACTACATAAAACGCTCGGTTTGGAATCACATGCCGGGCCATACGTTTGATCACAAAAAGCTTCCGCTCGAAGGCCTCGGCATCCAAGCCTGGGGCGGCCTGCACAAAAACCTGCCAAATGCTCGGTTCGGCAGCAGCAGCCGAGACACCCAGTACCTCCGATTGTGTCGGCACACGCCGCCAACCCAGTACCCGTTGTCCCTCTGCTTGAATCAGGGCCTCAAATTGCTCCTGGCACTGCTGCCGCATAGCCGCCTCGCGCGGCAGGAAAATCATGCCCACCCCGTAAACGCCAGGATCGGGCAAGCAAATACCCTCGTCGCGAGCGACTTCCCGCAAAAAAGCATCAGGGAGTTGCACCAGAATGCCCGCACCATCACCTGTGCGCTCGTCGCAGCCGCAGGCGCCACGATGACTTAAGCGCAACAAAACTTCAAGGCCATAACGCACAATCTGGTGAGATGGGGGGTCATGTAGCGTGCAAATAATCCCCACCCCACAGGCATCCCGCTCAGCTGGCCAACCTTCAGGCTGAGAAAAACACGCGTCGTAACTTGGCTGTTGCATCGCAACCGGGGTTTAGGGCGCCCCGGTCTGCGCTGCTACGATTTTTACAAACAATCTCGAAGAAGTGCAGCCGGGACGCCAGGTGGGAAACTTAGGCGATCACGAGAATTACACGGCCCAAAAGGGCCGTAATACGAATAGGTACACTTGCCCTAAGGCAAGGTCGTACCCTTACCTGCCTGGCAACATCCCGACCCTCGACACCCTGCTTCGCCAAGGTCTCGGCGATCACAACTGCTCGTCGATTTGAAGCAAGGTGTTGCATACGTAAAGCCACAGCCGGTGGAGCGCAGCGCGCTTTATTTTTTTATGCAATAACGCATTTATGATTCCTATCGTCAAGGGCAATCCCAAAGACAAATCCCACAAAAACAACATGATCGGGAGCGCTTTCATTAAAACTAAACGGAATGAAAGCCCTTTTTAGTTTTTATTTTTAAAAATTATGACCAAAACGCAAAATAATATTTAGCAATCTATCGACTTATATCTTTTTTGTTTATACATTATTCACATTTGACATTATTCTTTTTACAGCTTTGATAACCTCATGCCTTGAGGATACGGCCTCCTTCCGGCACTCCGACCGACCCACTGCTTGATGCACGATGCCGACCTGGGTGCCTGTAATTGCGCGCAGTGCTGCGCCTTTGGTCTATGCCACTGAAAGCATCGCTAAGGCAAGGGGCATGAGTACTCCAAAAATTGCTGGTAGCAGGTAAGCTGAAGCACAGGCCCAGCCATCGTCCAAAGGCAGGAGCAGCTGCGCGATCAGGTTGAGCGGCGTTATGGCGATAGCGCGCAGCAGGTCTCTATCGCCAAGTGTGCTGAAGGTAATGAACCTGACTTCACCAGCACGTAGCTTACTTTGAACGAACAGCCTTTGCCAACAACTGTTTTGGGGAGGGGCATGCCAGGTAGCTTTTTGAGGGTTTCAACAACCTCGCGCGTTTAAAAGTGAGCTGGTAAGGGCATAAAAAAAACCCGCCATAGCGTATGGCGGGTTTTTGTCGGGACGGTGGGATTTGAACCCACGACCCCTAGCACCCCATGCTAGTGCGCTACCGGGCTGCGCTACGTCCCGATACAAATGCACGCCCAGCAAATGCCTCAATCCTGATCTGGGTTCCCTTTTGCCGGCTCTTCATACGTCTGAGTCGCCAGATGCTCCTGGAGTGCCTGCAAAAATGCCCGAAGCGCTAGCAATTGTCCACGCATTTCTGAAAAAGCATTTTTGCGTCGCTCGAGCACCCGTCGCGCCCCTTCGATCGTGTAACGCTCGACGTGCAACAGGTACTGGATTTCGCGTACCAAGTGAAGGTCTTTTTCGGTATAGCGACGACGGCCAGCAGCATCTTTTTGCGGGCGCAGCATTGCAAATTCGCTCTCCCAGTACCGCAGCACGTGCGGCGCCAGTCCCGTCAAGCGAGCCACTTCTCCGATCGTATAGAATTTTTCAGAGGCTTCCTGCATAAACGCATCCTCCTTCTCGAAAATTAACAGGAAGCTATCAAACATAAAAATAGCGTACGCGCATATTGGGGCACTTCCCTACGCTTTTAATCCCACTTATGACTCGCCGTACGCTGCGTTACGAGCTCGCTCTCCTATTCGACGTTTTGGTCTGGGGTATCAATTTCCCCATCATCAAGGTAGCACTGGCTGTTATGCACCCCTTTGTGGTGAACGTCTTTCGGTTTATCTTCTCGCTACTTGTGCTCTGGGGGCTTCACCTACAAGCGCAGCGGCGGAGCGGCACCGACTTCTTTGCGCCGCTACGAACGCATGCTTGGGCCATCGTGGGCCTAGGGTTGCTTGGGTATGTGATCTACCAAGTGGCGTTCATTCTAGGCGTGAGCCTAACTACGGCAGGCAGTGCGGCCTTGATTATGGCTAGTGCACCCTTATGGACTGCCCTGATGAGCCAGCTGTTGAGGTATGACCGGCTGCATTGGTTAGGCTGGATGGGCCTGCTGCTTTCGCTTGCCGGGACGGTGTTGGTTGTCCTCTACAGTCCACGGGCATTGGATTTCTCGCGTCAGGCGCTGCAAGGGAACCTGCTCATGATGGGCGCCTCGGTAGCCTGGGGCGCCTATACCGCCTTGAGTCAACCCCTAGTCCGCAAGATCGACCCATCTAGTTTAACCTTCCTTAGCTTATTGCCTGCTTATCCTGTCTTATTGATTTTAGGAATTTTGTTTTTCGATACGGTCACCTGGTCTGCTGTAGATGGCAGGGCTTGGGCCGCCATTATTTTTTCTGGAGCGCTTTCGACAGGCTTGACCCTTGCGCTATGGAACCAAGCTGTTCGCCATGTGGGCCCAGCACACACAGCAGCCTTTGGCAATTTGACGCCCTTTGTGGCTCTGGTTGCGGGGCACTTGCTGCTTAACGAGCCGATTACGTTCGCCCAAATATTGGGAGGGGTCTTAATTTTAGGAGGCTTGCTCCTCATGCGTCGCACGCGCCGCCTGCCTCCTGCAACCTAGCTCGTCACACGCCAAACACTTCGAAGCGTGAACCTTCGATAGGATCTTTCTCTACTTCAATGCGCACAGGGAAAGCCTGTTTAAGCTCGTTGAGATGGGTAATGACCAAAATTTTATCAAAATCCGACTGCACAGCTTGGATCACTTCGATCAGGTGCTGGAGGCCTTGGGCATCTTGCGTGCCAAAACCCTCGTCGATTACCAGGGTGCGAATGCGCACGCCACTCCGCTCAGCCAGGAGCTGGGCCAATGCTAGCCGCAGAGCAAAGTCGATGCGAAAGGCTTCGCCACCTGAAAACGTCTCGTAAGGGCGCGGTACGCTCTGTTCGTCGGTAATAATAATATCCAGCGTTTCTTTGGTACCGCCGGTTTTTTTATCTCGCTGCGTGCGCAGCTCAATATGCATACGGCCGTCAGTTAGGCGGTCGAGCCATTCGTTAGCCCGGGCTTCAAGCTCAGGCAGCGTTTGCTCGATAATCAGCGAAGGGATACCGTGTTTCCCGAAGGCTTGTCGTAAATGTTCGTAGAGGCGGGCGCGATGCTTTAGGGTTTGCAATTCTTGCTGCTGCTGCGCACGGGCGTTTTGCAAACTTTCGAGCTGTTCTAAACGTGCCTGGTGCTCCCCAATCTGTTGTTCCAGGCGATGACGCTCGGTCTCAAGGTCTTCGAAGGCTTTTTGGGCTTCGGCGTAGGCTGTTGTTATATGTGCTGTGGAGGCCAGCTCCTGGGCAAGCGCTTGGCATTGGGCCTCGAGCCGGTCACGTTCGCTTTGCTCTCGCTCGATGCGCTTGCGGAGCTGACGACGGCTTTGCCGCGTGCTTTCCAGGTCTTGCTGTGCATGCAGTAGTTCCTGCAACCGAGCCCCAACATCTCCTAGCGCTTCGAGTTCTTGTCGAACGTGATGGAACTGGGCGGCATCAAAGCCGATGTGCATAAGCTTTTCCTGCAGCTCACGGCGACGTTGCTGCACCGACTGCAGGGCTTCACCGTGGTCCAGTTCTTCGCGCAAGACGCGTTCTTGCTGACGCAGGCGCTCTAGTTCACGCTCCAGACCTTCACGCTGTCCTTCTTGGTATTCCAGCTCTGCCAGCCGCTCTTGGAGTGGACCAACTTCGGCAGCTTGCTGGCGTAGCTGTTCCAAAAGTCCTAGATCAAGCGGTAAAGCCTCAAGCTGGCGGTGCAGGGCCTCAAGCTGTCGGCGCTCCAGTTGTGCAAAGGTTTGTTCGCGGAGCTGCAGTTCCAGGCTTTCAATTTGGGCTTGAAGTTGCGTCAGCGTCTGCTGCCGCTTACGCAGTTCTTCCAAGCGTGCCGTCACCTGCGCCAGCCGCTCTGGGGCTTGGGCTAAACGATCGCGTAACGTGCGCTTTTCCTGGTATTGTTCGCGGAGCATTGCGCGACGCTTTTCTTGCTCAACCAGCTGAGCTTGTCCCTCAGCAAGCTGCTGTGCCAGGGTTTGAAGTTGCGTTTCGTAATGGCGGCAAACCTCTTCGCGATGGGCCGGCTCTAGGTGACTGCCGCAGACCGGACACACGTCTTCGTCCCCTTGGACAAAAGTGTCGTAGCGTGCCTTAAGGGCTTCCTGTTGGCTTTTGAGCTCTGCAAGCCGCGCTTGCTGGCTTTCAATCGCTTGCTTAAGCGCTACGCCTTCCTCAGCAAGTGCCTCCAGTTCGTGGCTTAACGCTTGATAACGGGCAGTTTCCGTCTCCAAGCGCTGGCGCTCTTGTTCTAGCATAGGCAAAGGTGCCAGCGCCTGCATTTCTTGCTCCTGCTGTGCGCGCAGCGAAGCCAGGGATCCTTCAAGTTGTTTCTGTTTTGCCAGCAGCGACTGCATCACCTCACGAAGTTGCATTTCTACGGCTTCGCGCTCGCGACGGCGCTGCTCCAGCTGGGCTACTTGCTGTTGGGCTTTTTTAGCCTGTTGCAGGCGTGTTTCTAGTTTTGGTCGTTCCCGCAGCTTGGAGGTTAACTCTTCGAGCCGCTGCTGTTTATGCTTTTGCTCCAGTAAAACGGCCTGCAGCTTTTTCTCCAGTTCGCCACGAAGGCGATCCAACTCCCGGTCGAGCTGATGCAGCTGCTCTTCAATGCTCCGGCACAGCTCACGTTTTTCTTCAAGCTGCCGCAGCGTCTGTTGGAGTTGCTGAAAGCGCTCGTAGTCGCGCTCGATGGTTGACCGCTGAGCCCGTATGTGTTCGTAGCGTTCAATACGGGCTTCAAGCTCGACCAGGCGATACTGATCCTCCTGCAGCAACTCCTCTTGACGCTGAAGCTGCGCTTTGAGCTCTTCCAAGCGACGCCGGCTTTCTTCAAGACGCACCTTTTGGGCATGCAGCTGCTGCAGCTGCGCGCGCTTTTGGGCCAACTTGTCTTCTAAGGCTGCTCGCTGCTGCAAGAGAAGCTGATAGGCCTCTCGAATGCGGGGGACTTCGGCCAGGGCGGCCTGCATCTGCTCAAGTTGGCGTGCTAGCCATTCGGCCCGGTCTTGTGCTTTACGAGCCTCTTCCCGTGCCAGCTCGGCCAACCGCTCATAGCGCTCTAGGTTAAGAATGCGCGCCAGAATTTCTTTACGCTCGCTGGGTTTTTTGCGGGTGAATTCATCCGAACGTCCCTGCAGCAAAAACGAGGCATTAACGAAAGTCTGGTAATCTAGGCCGAGCACCTGATTGAGACGGGCTTGGGTTTCTGCAACCGAAGGTGCGGTCAGCGGCCGATAGCTTTGGGTTTCGGGATCAAAAACCTGAAGCTCCAGCTCGGGCCGATTGGTCTTTCCCGAAGCCGAACGGGTATAGCGACGAAGAACACGATAACGAACGCCTTCAAGATCAAAGGTAAATTCAACTTCCATGTAGCGGGCACCAATGCGCAACAGGTATTCATCGGGCTTGCGGCTGTCACTAGGTCTGCGGGCTTCCCCCCACAGCGCCCAAGTAATCGCGTCCAGCAGCGCCGACTTCCCCTGGCCATTACTGCCCGAAAGACAGGCTATTTGAAAAGGCCGAAAATCGAGTACAGGGGCGACCTCGCCGTAGCTCATGAAATTCTTTAAGCGTAGCTCAACCGGGACCATGAGAGGGCTACGGGTTGGTTCATGCAAAGATACGTAATTTCCCCGCTCAAGTGGACCGGGCCTGCTCAGCCTGAGCCTTTAGCGGATCTTCGGGCTCTTGATGGCCTTGCGGGTGTGCAGCTTCGTGGCGTTCGGGCTCTAAATGGGCCGTAACGTACACGCGCTGGCCCTGAAAACGCGCATGGATAGCCTCTTCCACAGCATGGGCTTGGGCATGGACCTCGTCGAGCGTGCGCTCGCCAGGAAGCATCAGGTGATACTCTACCCAGAGCTGGTCACCCGTACGGCGGTGTCGGAGTTGATGATAGTCTGAGATCATGCCTTGTTGAACAGCTGCATCAAGCACTTCCAGAAGCGTACGCGTATCGTCTTCACGTACGCGCTCCATAAGGCCGGTAAAAGACTGTCGAAGCAGCTGCAATGCGGTCCGCAAAATGTTTAGGGCCATCAAAATGGCAATCAAAGGGTCCAGCCAGACTATACCCGTCCAAGCTACCAGCGCCACGCCTAGCACCACCCCCAAGCTGGTCCACATGTCGGTCAGTACATGCCGACCGTTGGCCTCAAGCACTAGGCTTTGGTAACGCCGCCCAACGCGAATCAGGTATAGCCCCAAAAGCAAGTTGATTGCGCTGAAAAGCCCTATCAACAACACGCCCAGTCCTAATTGCCGCAATGCTGGGCCATAAATCAATGCTTTAGCTGCTGTATAGAGAATGCTTGCGGCAGCCAGCAGGATCATGGCTCCTTCGAAACCGGCCGAAAAATAGGCAATTTTGCCATGACCGTAAGGGTGCTCAGCATCGGGGGGCTGCAGCGCATACCATAAGCTAAAAGCCACAAATGCCGTGGCTAGAATGTGCACAAGCGACTCGGCCGCATCCGAAAAGATGGCTGCACTACCGGTAAGCAGATAGGCAATGAACTTGCCCAACAGCATGAGTACCGACACCCCCAGGCTAGCCCCCATGGCCCGGTGGCGCGGATCTTTCCAATCAGGCCATTGCATAAATCCTTACAACAAACGGCGCGCGTTTGGCCAAAGAACGCATGCCCACCCAACTTCGTGCCCGCTTCAGGTCTTCTTAACGTCTGCTTAAGCCTAAAGCGCATTAATGTCTGTAAGATTACGCCAAATGCGTAGCTTTAAAAATCACCTCAACCCCCTTCTTACAAAAAGTCGATGGGTCATTACTTAAAACGTTGCGGTCGTTAGCAACAAGCATCTCCGGGGAACGGCCGCTCAGCTACTGAGAAGCTATTCACCAACCTTACATGTAGCACCATGCAGTTCAACTATGGCGTGCTGCTCGGAGCGCTAATGCCTTGGATGGTTTGGGCACAGCCCAATGCCTGGATCAACGAGTTCCATTATGACAACGTAGGTGCCGATGCCGACGAATTTATTGAAGTCGTGCTAGAAAACGCGGCAGCTTACGCGCTTAGCGACTTTGCAGTGGTGCTCTACAACGGCAGCGGTGGCACCTCGTATGGCACTCATCGCCTTGACACCTTTACGGAAGGCGCTACTGAAGGAGCTTACACGGTGTATTTCAAGTACATCCCAGGCCTTCAAAATGGTGCTCCCGATGGACTGGCCCTTTGCTATCAGGGACACCTGCTCCAGTTTTTAAGCTATGAAGGCACGCTCACTGCTGTCGGCGGCTGCGCCGATGGCATACTTTCAACCGATATTGGCGTTGCAGAGGACGGCACAACGCCTGCTGGATATTCGCTGCAGCTGACAGGCTTGGGCGCGCGCTATGCCGACTTTTCGTGGGCGTCTCCCCAGCCAGCATCCCCAGGAGCAATCAATACTACCCAACGGCTCATAGGCCAGGTTACCTGCAGGTTAGCTCTACTGGGTACCTTAGAAGTACTTAGCGCAGCCCAGGGGCGAGCCCAAATTCTAGGAACCGATGGTATTCAGCGTGTTCAGAACAGTCCAGTGCAGCCCAATGTCAACTTGCAGCTTATTTCGGTAACTGGACCGGGCGGCGGCGCGGTCTTTTCGGAGACAGCACCTGGCGTTTGGGAATTTACTGGAAGTGGAAGTCCGCCTACCGAAGCGTATGCTGTTTATCAGCGCTTAGACCTTCAAAGTCCACACAACCAGTTTTTCCTCCAGGTATCGACGCTCTGCCCCTCAGAACCGGACGGCACCCTCGAGGCGCACCTAGATCCTTTTTTTGCCTTTGAACTTCTCCCCCAGCCTGCTCTACAGGTTACCCCTAATCCTTTCCGCACGCAAACCGTGCTAACCCTGAGTCTTCCTGAAGCAGCCTTGGTCACGGTGGCGATTTACGATCTATTGGGACGCCACGTAGCAACGCTGGCTCACGAGAGTCTAGCCGCAGGTCGGCACCAGCTGGTTTGGAATGGCACGTCTATGGGCCATGTCCTTCCCGCCGGCCTTTACCTCGTCCGCACCGAAGTGCAGCCTCCGGGCCGAGCACCTCAGGTGCACACGCACCGGTTATATCGCCTTCCCTAACCACCCAACCCTTTGCGCAAACCATGGATGCTATGCAAACAGCCCAAACGTTCGGATCCACCAAGAATACGCCTCTCCTTGCAGCACCCCCACATGCCATGCAGACAGTTCAGACGTCCCTTTTGGAAATGCCGACACCGGCACCTAACACGCGTCGCCCTTACCGTTCGCCTCGACTGCAATGCCTTGGACGGCTCACAGTGTGCACAAGCGGCAGTTTTGATTTTTCCTAAGGGCTCGCCGCCTTATGCAACAACCCTCCCTTAAGGAGGGTTTTTTTGTTACTAAGCTGATACCATGGTGCCATGACACCAGCGCTTCAAGAAAAACTGGCCCATTTGCCTGCGCGTCCGGGTGTCTATTTGCACAAAGATGCTGCCGGCCAGGTGCTCTACGTAGGCAAGGCCAAGAATCTACGCCAGCGCGTCCGCTCTTACTTTCAGGAAAGCCGTCCGCGCGACGGCCGCTTAGAAGCACTCGTGCGAAAAATTGCCGATGTTGAAGTCATCGTCACCGATACCGAAGCCGAAGCGCTCATCTTAGAAAACAATCTCATCAAGCAACTCAAGCCGCGCTATAACATCAATCTACGGGATGACAAGACCTATCCTTACATTTGCATCGCCCGTGAGCATTTCCCTCGGGTCTTTCCTACGCGACGCGTCCGCAAAGACGGCGCAAAGTACTTTGGACCGTATACCGATGTAGGTCACATGCATCGCCTGCTACGGCTGATTCGCTCGGTCTTTAAGGTGCGCACTTGTAAACTTAATCTCTCCCCTGAAGCAATTGCAGCGGGTAAATACCAGCCTTGCCTGGAGTATCACATTAAAAAATGCGCAGCACCTTGCATTGGCCTACAATCCGAGGAAGCTTACAATGCCACCATTCGTCAGATCGAACAGCTCTTAAACGGAAAAACGCAGGCACTCATTGCGCAGCTACGGGCCGAAATGCACGCCTGTGCAGCTGCACTGAACTTCGAACGCGCAGCCGAGTTGCGCGACCAGATTCGGCTACTGACCGAGCATGCAGAGCGGCAAAAGATCATCAGCCAAGATTTTGCCGATCGCGACGTGTTTGCATTGGCCGTCGACCGTACAGAAGGGGTGGCCTGCGGCGTCGTCTTCCAGGTACGTGAAGGAAAGGTTATCGGTCGTCGCCACCAGTATCTGCGCCGCATTGAAGGCCAATCGGATAGCGCATTGCTCCAAGCTTTTGTTGAGGCTTACTATGCCGAAGCTGTCTTCTTTCCAGAGGAGGTATTGCTCTCACACCCGCTCGAAGAGCCCAGTGCCCTAGCAGCACTATTGCGCGAGCGGCGTGGGCAAAAAGTGCCGCTTCGCCTGCCGCAGCGCGGTGAAAAGGTCGGCCTGGTGCGCTTGGCCGAAGCCAATGCTCAGCTCCTGCTTGAAGAATGGCGATTGGCCCAACAAAAACGGGGCGAGGCTCGGATTCCTGAAGCTGTTCGGGCGCTCCAAGAAGCGCTTCAGCTTCCGCACTTACCGCGCCGTATTGAGTGCTTTGACATTTCTCACTTGGGGGGTACGGGCACGGTTGCTTCCTGCGTTGTGTTCGAAGACGGCCGTCCGAGCAAACGCGACTATCGCATCTTTAAGATTCGTAGTGTGCCTTCGGGTAAACCCGACGATTACCAGGCGATGCGGGAAGTGATCACGCGACGCTACCAACGCCTACGCAACGAAGAAGGCCCATGGCCCGATCTTGTGGTTATTGATGGCGGCAAAGGTCAGCTCTCCAGTGCCTTAGCAGCGCTCGAGGCTTTGGGCCTCCAAAACCATTTTCCGATCATTGGTCTGGCCAAACGTCTGGAAGAAATTTACCGGCCGGGGGACCCTGACCCGTATCAGCTCCCAAAAACAAGCCTGGCATTGCAGCTGCTGCAACGCGTCCGCAATGAAGCCCATCGCTTTGCCCTGGCTACGCAACGCCGCCAACGCAAACGCGTATTGCGCTCTGAGTTGCTGGATATTCCCGGAATTGGCCTGCGCACCGTTGAAAAGCTCTTGCAGCACTTTGGCTCAGTGCAGCGCGTGCGCGAAGCGAGCATCGAGGCCTTAGCCGCTGTGGTAGGCCAAACCCGCGCCCAGCGCATTCGCCAGCACCTCGATAGCCTCTCGCCAGCATAGCTGTCGACTAGCATCTCCCCTGGATTGATGCTAAGTTTGGGCGTTCCCAGTGCTCAAGCTTCCAGACGTTTGCCATGCTAAACTACATTTGGGCGGGTCTGATCATCCTCAGCTTGGTGTTTGCTGTCGTTTCGGACGTGCGCGACCTGGTGCGCGACACTTATCGCAACGGCGCCCCATTGCCCATTACGCTTTACTTCCCCAAGGGCTATCAGCCCCAAGCCCGACACCAGCCCGTTGTCGTACGTATCGACCCAGAAAATTTTCGCACATTTTACCGTACGGAAACCGCGCCTGAAACCACGTACACCGGCGAGCTTGTGCAATTTCGCACCGGGGATGAGCTTCGCTTTGCGCGCGAGGTAGCGCTGCCCGAACCGCTAGCCACCATACGACGCGCTACAGCTCCTCGCGATCAAAACGAGCTGCGTGGCACCCTTAAGGCAATGGTGCTTGTGGGTGACTCGCTGGCCACAGCAAGTGTGGTGTTTGCGCCCGTGCGTCTGGTACGCTTGCAGGCCATCACCGAGGCAGCCTTCGAGTTTGCACGCACAGCTGTAACGCTGGCCCTTGGGCTCATCGGACTGCTGGCCCTTTGGTTAGGATTGCTCCGCATTGCCGAAGCCGCGGGGCTTGTGCAACACCTAACGCGATGGACCAGTCCTTTGCTGCGCCCGCTCTTCCCCGACGTGCCCCGCGACCATCCTGCCTTTGCCCTCATCGTGCTGAACCTGACCGCCAACATGCTGGGACTGGGCAACGCCGCTACTCCTTTGGGCCTCAAAGCCATGGAAGAGCTCCAAAAACTCAACCCTCGTCCCACCACAGCCACCAACGCCATGGTTATGCTGCTGGCCATCAACACCGCCAGCGTGCAGCTCGTACCCCCCGTGTTGCTAATGGCGATTATGGGTACGGCGGTTAGCCCCCTGGTTTTACCCATCATTATAGTCACCTTAGTCTCTCTGGTTGTGGCAATCCTGGCAGCCAAGTTGCTGGGTAAGCTCCCTGCCTATCGCCAAACCGATCCTTTACGCACACCAACAGATGCCTAAAAGGTCATGGAAACGTTCCGTATGTTTTTGGAAACCCTCTCGCTGCTGATTTTACCCCTGTTGATTGTCGGCTTTCCTTTGTACGGTCTTTTGCGCCGCGTGCCTGTTTACGAAGTGTTTGTTGAAGGCGCTCGTGAGGGGTTTGACGTGGCTGTGCGCATTATACCTTATCTGGTAGGCATTCTGTTCGCGATCGGGATGTTTCGCGCTTCAGGGGCCATGGACTTTTTAGTAGAACTGCTCCGCCCTGTGCTTCGCCCGCTCCAGATCCCGCCTGAGGTGCTGCCTATGGCCATCTTGCGACCCCTAACAGGCTCTGGTTCTGCAGCAGTAGTGCTTGACCTGATTCAGCGCTACGGCGAAGAGTCTCTGATTGTAAAGATTGCAGCGGTGATGTTTGGCTCAACGGAAACCACATTTTATGTTTTAGCCGTGTACTTTGGCGCCGTAGGCATCACCAAAACCCGCCATGCTGTGCCCGCCGGCCTCATTGCTGACATCACAGCCATGCTCTTGGCTATCTACCTAGTGCAATGGCTCTTTGCATAAAGCAAAAGGCGTCCCTAGAGAGACGCCTAAACACCACGCGCTATGTCAAGACCTTAGCCGACGTGAAGCAGGCAGTTCTCGCTAAAAAAGGGGCTAGGCGTATAGCCATCGGCTTGTTCATCGTTGATCCAATGCTCGCCATCGACCCAATAGCGAAACTGGTACGTGCCAGGCTTAAGCACGATTGACCTGCTCCAAACACCCTTATTTTTGTAGAGGCGCATGGGGTGAACTGAAGGATCCCAATTGTTAAAATCTCCCACTACCGATACGCTCTTGCGAGCCGCCTCAGCTGGCAGGCTAAACGTCACACGAATGCCCTTGCTGGTCTTTTTCTTTTCGATCATAGCGCTTGCTACAGGCCTGTTGGCGAAATTCTAGATTGGAAACGAATAGCTATTTGGAAGTAAAGTTGCAAATACGCTAGAAAAGAAACCATATCGCAAGCGCTTTCAACACATAAATTAACCTAAAACCAATACTTCAGCTTCATCCACCCTTAATCTCCAATCGTTTCTAACAAAAGGCCAATAACCTGCAGCTGCAGGCGCATCGCTTTTGCCAAAGGAAGCGGCTGCAACCCAAACGCCCTGCGGGCATCCTCAAGGGTCTCTCCTTTTAAGGCACGCAGGCGCAGCTCGGCTAGCTGCGCGCGCAATTCCAGATAGGCTTTCGGGATCCCTGGTGCAGCAGGTCGGCGCTGAACAACAAAAAGGGGTAACTCGGTCACTAAACACAAGGGATCGCCGCCTAATCCGCGTACCAACTCCATTGAGCTCAAGCGAAAGTGTTGTGCTTGTTGGGGTTCGCCACGTGCTTCAAAAAACGTACGCATGGCTTCGCCTTCAGGCGTAGTCATAAAGCCAGGGCCAATGTAGAAAAAGCCTTTCTCCCCTTTGCGGTTGTGGTCGTGCAGTCCAAGGCCCGCTGCTTGTGCAGCTGCGACAAACGCCTGTTGCAATGCCTCAGTACGAAATGACCAGTGGCGCTCGATGAGCAGCAAGGCGCCTTCGGCAAAACCCATCCCGTGTAGGTTGACATATCCAGCAAAAGGTGCATAGGCACGTAAAAAATCAGCTACAGCGCGATTTTCTGGCCTAAGGTCAGGATAGCCGAATTCCAAGTCCCGTCCTGGCAGTTCCCGTACAACATGGGCTAAATAGGCTTCAAGCGATGGCCAATGGGTTACCCAGGATTGGTTACGGATTTCTCCATCTGGATTGATATGGGGTAAAATGACAAGCTGGAAGCGTTCCAAAATGGGCTGCAGTTGGCTGCTTTGCCGAAGACCTTCGAGCACAAACCAGCGCAGCGTCTCCGGGCCTACTGGCTCGTCCGCGTGCGTACCGGCCAGCAGGGCGACTGTACGTGGTCCCTGCCCCATAACCACAGCGCTGATAGGTCGCCCTTCTTCACTATAACCAATATCCAGAAACGTAGCTAAGCCGCTGCTCATGCGGCAAGCTGCCTCAAGCAAAGGACGTACGGTTTCGTGCGTCCGAAATGCAGGCGCAGCAGTTTCCGGAACTAAGCTTGCCAGCAATGCTGCCCAGGACCTACCAACCATGGCACCCCATTGCAAACGCAGCCTTTAGTCTTTCAGTGCAGAAAAGCGCTCTACCAGTCGCTGAGCCTCGGGCGCGCGTGCCGCGACAAAATCCCAGGCAGTAGGCAATACCGTAGCTACAGGTTCGTAAAGCAGTGAAGCCCTGCGGGCGTTGGCCTTAGGCCAATTTAAGGCTTGTAATATCAGAAACAGCAAGCTGAGCAGCAGCACAGCCTTCACCCCTCCGATAAGCATGCCCAACAGTCGATTGAAAAGCGACAACTTAACAGCGCCCAGTAACGCTTCGGTGGCCTGAATGATCAGCCAAACGCACAACAATACAGCCATAAACACTACCAAAAATCCTAAAAGTGGGCCCACGCGTGGTGAAAGTTTTAAGCTTTCAGCAACAAGCCGTCCCATAGACTCCATTGCCGAAATGCCCACCACAACAGCTGCAACAAACCCTACAAGCCCCAGCAGCTGTCGCACGCCGCCTGTAGTAAATCCACGCGCCATGCCTAGACTGACAAGCGCTACGATGAACCAGTCGATGGATGTCAGAGGAATCACGAAGCGGCTTCCCGCTGGGTTAAAAGTTCTCGAGCCAGCTCACTAATGCGGCGGCCTTCGGCTTGGCCGCGCAGGCGCGCCATGGCTTCTTTCATCACCTGCCCCAGTTCACGTACCGAACGCGCTCCTAAGGTTTCAATAATTTCTTCAAGTACCTTACGAATTTCCTCGTCGTTCAGCTGACGCGGCAAATAAGATTCGATGATGCGCAGTTCTTCGGTTTCCTTCTGCACCAGGTCGTCACGACCAGCCGCCTGGAATTGCTCGATCGCCTCGCGACGGCGCTTAGCCTCTTTTTGCAGGACCTCCAGTTCTTGCTCGGGAGTCAGTGTGGCCTTACCGCCTTTGCGCTCGGCAATTTCGCGCTCTAGCAATGCGGCCCGAAGTGCCCGAATAGTACGTAGGCGCGCTTCATCTCGTGCGCGCATAGCAGCCTTGAGGTCTTCTGTGAGTCGTTCTTTAAGCATCATGGCTAATTGCTCCATGGTTAATCTATCGAAAAATAAGCCGAAAAGCAGCCACGCCTAATCCGATCTGCGCCACACCGAGCGCCACACCTGCGCGAAGATCCAATTCCCGAATGCGCGGCCGCAGAGCAGGGTCGCCCGTCTGCTCATACTGAGCATAGAGGCGATCGGCCTGAAATTTATAATGAACCGAAACGGCGGTAGCTGCTAAGGCAACGCCCAGTGCCAAGTAGGTTAGGCCATGCCGACGCTGAGCAGGCGTCCACAACGTCACCTTGTCTTCAGGATCAATCGGCTGCAGCACGAGGCGATGGTGATTCCAGACAAGCGTGCTGGGTTGGAGCATTGCAGGGGCGTAGCCGGCATGGACAAAATAGAGCGTATCCTGCAACGGTTCCTCGAAGACGCCGGTAAAAGGGGTTTCACCCAATAGGCGATTTTGCGCTGGCGGGCCGCGATAGATGCGGGCTCCAGAAGGTAAGGTTTCTAGGTAGTAATAGTATGGGAATGGCAGGTAGAGTTGCAAGGTATCGGGCACCGGATCTGGCAAGATTACCTGTTGTGCTGGGATGGACCAGGTGTCTCCGTCTGGTGGAACCAAGCGCAGCACTTGCGTGCCTGCAGGGATGAGGAAGCTGCCGGTTCTAGCTATTCCCAATAAAACAGAGTCGGCATAAACTTGCGCTTCGGGCCAGTTGGTCTCAAGCACAACGACCGGCTGCGCTGCAGCTGTTGCAGCACTCCAGAGCAGGCCCAGCTTCAGGCTAAGGTGACGCAGCCAAGGTTTCATGCGTGGATTGAAGCAGGTATATGTGTCGTGGGCGACAGAGGACCACAAGCCCAGAGGCGGTTCGTGTCAAGTGCAGCACGTCTCCTAAGTCTTCGAGTTTCCAACGAACAGCACCGTTGTGCAGGTCCAGTGCGTAGAGTGTTCCGTCTAGATCGCCTACGTACAGCAGTTCCAGTTCAGGCACGGCAACTGGAGCGGCTACGATGGCAGCTGGCCCTTGCCAGGACCAAAGGCGCTTCCCGGTCTTCAGGTCAATTGCGCACACGCTGCCATCGCCTCCGGCCACATAAGCCTGGTTGCCAACTACGGCAGGTGTTGTGAGGTGCACGCTTGTGTCGGGCCACGTCTGCGTCCATAGTAGTGCACCGGTTTGGGCTGCTATCGCCAGCAATCGTCCGCGGGTGGTCGAAACCAACACGCGGTCGCCTACAGGAAGCAGATCCGCGTAGACTGGGCCGGCGCCTGCTTGCTGCCAGCGTAGGGATCCATGTGCAGTGTCCAACCCAACGATCCGGCCCCGCTTATCGGCCACGATAAGCACGCCCTGAGCTATTACTGGCCGGCTGCGTACACCTTCAAGGCCAATAGTTTCAGGAGATTGCTGCCAGCGCACTTGTCCTGTAACGCCTTCTAGCGCATATACCTGTCCACGCCGATCGGCTACATACACCAGCATGCCAGCTTGCCACAGCCCTGCTTCTACCCCTTCGCCTAGGTGACGCCACACGATTCGCCGCTGGTAAAGGTCATAGCCGATCACAGCGCCTTCCTCTAGAGGGACAGGCACCAGCAGCAGGGTTTGATGGACTACAGGCTGGCCCATGAGGTCGCGCCCTACGTCGAGCACGCCGCGCCTACGGCCTTCGGGAAGTTCGAGCGCATGAATATCCCCTTTGCGGTTGGTGACAAACAGTATTCGTCCAGTTTCAAAGGCTAAGCCAGGAGCAGCTTCTGCGTCACGTCGCCACGTTACCGTAAGCGGTGGCTTAAGCAAGGCAAGCGAAGGCTCCGCAGGAGCTACAAGCGCTCCTATGGGTACCTGAAGCGATCGGCAACCCGAAAGCACAAGGGCTACGCCTATCAGCAAGGCCCATCCTTGAGGGAACTGCGCGTTCAAAAGTCCCATCCGAAGAAAAACTGCCGAAAAGACCGCTCGCGATAGCGAAAGCCTTCGCGGTAGCGATACCCGATATCGTAACGTAGCACCAGCCCACCAAAGAGGTTGAGCCGGAAGCCTAAGCCAACAGCTCCGAGCGTTTCGCCTGCATAGAGCTGCGGCTGGCGTTGGGCGTAATCGTTGTTCCATACGTGGGCGGCGTCGAAAAACAACGCGCCGCGCAAGTTCGCAATGCCAAAAGGAGCCAGGATGGGGATGTAAAGCGAAGGTGCTTCTAGAATAGGGAAGCGGAGCTCGTGCGAAGTAAACCAGAGCTTGCTTCCGCGCACATCAAAAAGTGGGAAGCCGCGCAAGTCCCAGCTCCCACCCAAAAACCAGAGCCGAGCTTCACGCCCCTCGTTGATGCGGAGCATACCCCAGGAGGCCAGGGTGACATTGCGCAACAAGCGCAGGTAGTGGCGCACGTCCAAGCTCAGCGTATAATAGTTGACATTAGCATAGCGCAGGTCGGTCGTGTAGCCAATGGTCAGGTTGGCCCGCCAGCCGTCAACGGGTCCGTTAAGGCCGTAAAGCGCGTTATCATGCACCAGCGACAGGGCGTTAGACAGCAAAAGCGCTTGGCGTTCGATGCCACGAATAGCGACCCGTTTGTCGCTCCAGGCCAATGCGGTGTTGAGTTCAAGCCGGCGAAATGTCGAGATAGGATAGCTTAGGGCGCCGTAGGTCCCGATGAGCTCTTCCCACAAGAGCGGATATTCGGCCGCAGCATCTGGATCGGTCAGGTCATAGCGTAGTCCAGCAAAGCGGTAAAGGCCGTAGCCCACATCCGTGCGCCGGTGCAGCTGGATGCGCGAGACAGCCAGGTTTAGTCCTTTGAGCAGATCGCCGCTACTTTGGCCAGCGTGAAAGACCATCAAATACCAGCGATCGTCGCCCAGCAGATCTGAAAATGCCAGTGCAGCCCCGCCGCTTGTGCCCCAAAGGGCGCTTTGGCTAATGCTAATCCCCCCATAAGCGACGTCCAAGCTATAGCGTCGCCGATAAGGGCGGCGGCGCACACTGCTTTCGGCCGAAAGGCGCCCTGGTTGCCATGCTGGATCGCTACCCAGCAAGGCAATGCTCGTGCGCTGATATGGCTTTTCCAGATACTGAGCTATATCAGGCAGCTGTCGAATCGCAAACCGGTAGTGTTCAAAGGTGCTGAAAAGCAAATGTCCATCAGGGGTCCAAACGGGGTCGAAGGCAGCTGTGGCCAGGTTCGTGAGGCGATAGAGCCGACGCAGCGGCGGACTAGGGACCGTCTCTGGGTGCAATGTGGCTACGGGAGGTGCAGGTAGCGACGGAACCGCCTCTACTGCCCAGATATTGCGAGGGCCAAAGCGGCCGTTTTCGCCCTTGACCGCGCTGGAAAACACCACATAGCGGCCATCCGGGCTCCACCGCGGTTCTTGATCCCGACGCAGCCCTTGGGTGAGCTGGTGGATCTGTCCGGTATCAAACCGATACAGGAATAGATTCATGGCATAGCGGTCTCCCCATGCGGTGCGGTCGGAAGCAAAGGCCAGGGAGCGTCCATCCGGACTCCAGGCGGGATCCCGTTCGTCATAGAGATCGCGGGTCAATCGCTCAAGCTGTCCGGTTTCCGGTGTGAAGACGTACAGATCGATCCAGCCCCCTTCATCGATAGCACTAAAAGCAAGTTGGCGGCCGCTCGGACTCCAAGAGGGGCTATAAATTGCCACTAATCGATCGAATCTATAGGTAGCTACCAGGTCCTCGTGCTCTAAATCGTACAGGTGCAGCACATCGCTACCGCCACTGCGCGTGGTGAAGGCCAGTAGACCTTGGCGCGACACGTCCATGCGGTCTTCGAGCAGGTTAATCGACTCAAAGCGTTCGTCGCGCCCAATGCGTATGAGTACGCGCGGCGCTCCAAGGGGATCGTAAGCGGAGTCTACCGGTAGCGCATACAGATGGGTGTAAGCCCCCTCGTTGCCCAGGTAGTAAACCATCTGGCGACCGTCTTGTCGCCGGTAAACAACCGGTTTGGTGCTAAAGCCGCGGGCTACAACGGTATGCGCGGCCAGTGAGGGAAGCGATTGGTTAGGCAGATCGGGCAAATAGCGCCTCTTTAGCCAGCGCTCCCAACGATCCGAGATCGCGTAGAAGTCTTCTCCTAGCACATGTTCCAGCACACGCCGAAAGTCACGGTCGATCCAGAAGTGCTCAATAAGTTCCAGCAGTTTTTCCTCGCCGTAGGTTTCCGCGATAAAGTGGCACAGCGCTTCGCCCTCTTTGTACATCAGAAACGTACCGTAAATCCGGTACATATTTTCCAAAGGGACCAGGTAGTTTGCGTACAGTGCGTCACGTAAGATCATCTCGTGTTGATCATCGGGCGGTCCCGACCAGTACTCGGCCAAACCTTCGGTAAACCAGAGGGGCAGGAACCGATCTGGCGGCACGCGATGGTCGCGCAGCACTTGAAAAGCGCGATGGAACGTAAACACGTGCACGAGTTCGTGCCAGATCACCCGCCGAAACCGGTAGAGATTTCCGTTTGCAGGCAATACCACCCGGCCTTTAATCAGCTCAAAAAACCCTCCTACGCCTTCTGGAATAAACCCGGGCGTCGTGTTGGTCTGCTGAAAATGATACGGGGCTGCATAAAAAATGAGCGGCGTGCGGCGTGGAAGGGAATAGTTAAAACGCTGCTGAAGCACGCGGTAGGCTTCTTCGGCAAAATAAGCGCCGTGCTCCGCCAGCGTCTGCATTTCAGGATAGTAGTAAATGTCGAAGTGTTCGGTCTGCAGCACATGCCAGTCGAAGCGCTCGTACTGCACTTTATTTCTGCCGAAGTGATACTCGTAGTACTGGGCTGCGGCTGGAGCAACCAGTAAAGCTCCTAGGCCTATGGCGAGCGGCAACAGGCGCATTTCGGCAACAAGAGCTGCGATTCTTTGCCTCTTCACAGACTACGCCCGCACTACAGGGGCGTTCCGCATCACATATTCCGCCGGTACTCGCCGCCTACTTCAAACAAGGCTTGTGTAATTTGACCCAGGGAGCAGTAGCGCACGGTTTCCATAAGCTCGGCAAAGATGTTTTCCCCTCGGCGTGCTACTTGCTGCAGCCGCTCAAGCGCTGCTGGTGCGCGGGAAGCATTGCGGCGCTGAAACGCACGCAAGTTTTCGAGTTGGTGGCGCTTTTCCTCTTCATGAGAGCGCATCAGCGCCGCAGGCGCATCGTGCGACTGGCCATCTCGAGGCAAGAAGGTATTGACGCCAATAATGGGTAGCTCACCGCTGTGTTTTTTGCGCTCATAGAGCAACGATTCCTCTTGAATCTTGCTGCGCTGGTACATCGATTCCATAGCGCCCAGCACCCCACCACGCCGGTCAAGGCGTTCAAACTCCTGCAGCACGGCTTCTTCAACCAGATCCGTAAGCTCCTCGATGATAAAGCTGCCCTGGAGGGGGTTTTCGTTTTTAGCCAGGCCAAGTTCTTGATGAATAATGAGCTGGATAGCAATGGCACGGCGTACGCTTTCTTCGGTGGGCGTCGTGATAGCCTCATCGTAAGCGTTCGTGTGCAGCGAATTGCAGTTGTCGTAGATGGCCATCAGGGCCTGGAGCGTAGTGCGAATGTCGTTGAAAGCAATTTCCTTAGCATGCAGACTACGACCTGAGGTCTGAATGTGGTACTTGAGCTTCTGACTGCGTTCGCTGGCACCGTAGCGGTCGCGCATCACCACGGCCCAAATACGGCGGGCTACACGGCCGATCACGCTGTACTCCGGATCCATGCCGTTCGAGAAGAAGAACGACAAGTTCGGGGCAAAATCATCGATATGCATACCTCGGCTCAAGTAGTACTCGACATACGTGAAGCCATTGGCCAAGGTGAAAGCCAGTTGGGTAATTGGATTGGCCCCGGCTTCGGCAATGTGATAACCCGAGATAGAAACCGAATAGAAGTTGCGCACCTTATGGTCGATGAAGTACTGTTGCACGTCACCCATAAGGCGCAGCGCAAACTCCGTTGAAAAGATGCAAGTATTTTGAGCTTGGTCTTCTTTGAGGATATCCGCCTGCACGGTACCCCGAACTACCGAAAGCGCTCGTGCCTTGATGTTCTCGTAGGTGTCCGGCTCAAGCAGGTTCCAGGCGACCAGGTCGGCGCCACTGAGGCCCAAAAGCCCCAGCCCTGTGCCGTCATGCGTAGGCGGCAGATGCTCAAGACGCCCTTGAGGGCCAAAGGGTATGTAGCGCGGGCGCTCGTCACCTAAGCGTTCTTCAATTGCCTGCTTTACTTCTTCCCAACGGCCGATCTCGCGCAGATAGTACTCCACCTGTTGGTCTATGGCCGTGTTAAGAAACATGGCCAAGATCATGGGTGCCGGTCCATTGATTGTCATCGACACGCTGGTTTTCGGGTCACAGAGGTTAAAGCCCGAGTACAGTTTTTTCATATCGTCGAGCGTGCAGATCGATACACCAGCATTGCCGATTTTACCGTAGATGTCGGGTCGCTCATCAGGATCACGGCCGTAGAGCGTTACCGAGTCGAAAGCGGTCGACAGTCGCTTAGCTGCCATTCCTTCCGAAACAAAATGGAACCGGCGATTGGTGCGCTCGGGCGATCCTTCGCCAGCGAACATGCGCGTGGGTTCTTCTTCGGTGCGTTTAAAAGGATAGACGCCGGCGGTATAGGGGAAATAGCCGGGTAGATTTTCGAGTAGTGCAAAACGCAAGCGCTCGCCTGGATCTTCATAGCGCGGCAGCGCTACGCGTGGCAGCTTCGTGCCGGCCAGCGAGGTGTGGTAAAGGGGTACAGTGATTTCCCGATCACGTACTGTGTAGGTGAAGGTCTCTTGCCGATAGCGCTCGGCTGTGGTTTCCCAGGCCTCAAGGATGCGTTTGCAGCGGGCATCGAGCTTGTCCCACCAGTGTTGGATCATTTGATCTAGCCGTTCAAGCAACAACGCGCGGTCTTGGGGTGCCCAGTGCTCCACCTGCCGGCGCGCACCCACCGCCTCTCCCCACTTGCGGGCATAGGTTACCTGCGTTTCGACCCATTTGCGGTAGTTGCGGCACGTTTCGGCAATCTCACCCAGATAACGTTCCCGTTTGGGTGGAATGATTGCTAGCTTTTCGGGATCGACTTCTGGTAGTTCTGCGGCACAAAACAGACGCGAGCTGCGACCAAAGCGAAAACGCTCATTAAGTAGATCGAGCAGCGCTAAGTACAAGCGCGTCGTGCCCGGATCATTGAAGCGTGCAGCCATGGTGGGAAAAACAGGCATTGCTTCAAGCGGCAGCGCAAACGCCCCGCGATTGCGCTGCACTTGCTTCCGCACTTCACGCAGCGCATCCTGGCTGCCGCGCTTTTCAAACTTATTCAGCGCGATGAGATCGGCTACATCCAGCATGCCAATCTTTTCAAGCTGCATCGGCGCGCCATACTCGTGCGTCATCACATAGAGCGTTACGTCGGCCAGATCGGCAATTTCGGTATCGCTTTGGCCAATACCGGCCGTCTCTACAAAGATGAGATCAAAGCCAGCTGCCCGGCAGACATCGATGGCTGCTTGAAGCGATTGCGTGATGGATCGATGGGCTTGGCGTGTGGCAAACGAGCGCATATAGACGCGATGGCCGTTTTGGCCGTAGAGCGCATTCATGCGAATGCGGTCGCCCAGTAGCGCTCCACCTGTGCGGCGACGTGTTGGATCAATGGAAAGCACCGCAATATGAAGATCCTCAAAATCACACAAAAAGCGCCGGATAAGCTCGTCGGTGAGCGAAGATTTGCCTGCACCGCCCGGGCCTGTAATCCCTATCACGGGCGCCGTATGGATTTCAGGAGCTGGAGCTCCATCCCCACCGGCCGGTTCCGGTACAAGACGTGCCGGCACCTGCGCCAAAAGCCGTTGCTCAATGGCCGTCAGCACCCGAGCTAAGGCTTTTTTGTCGCGTTGCCGCAAGCGTTCTAGCTCTGCTTCCTCAAGCTGAAGCACCGTGGGAAAATCGCACTGCTCAAGCATGAAGTTGACCATCCCCTGCAAGCCTAAGCGCAACCCATCCTCTGGCGAGAAAATTTTGCAGACGCCGTAAGCCTCCAGCTCACGAATTTCTTCCGGGACGATTACGCCTCCCCCACCCCCGAATACCTTGATATGTGCAGCCCCATGGGCGCGCAGCAGGTCGATCATGTATTTAAAAAACTCCATGTGTCCGCCCTGATAGCTGGAGACAGCAATCCCCTGCACATCTTCCTGAATGGCCGTCTCGACGATTTCCTGAACCGAGCGATTATGGCCGAGATGAATCACTTCAGCGCCACTCGCTTGAAGTAAACGGCGGATCAGATTGATCGCGGCATCATGGCCATCGAACAAACTGGCGGCCGTAACAAAGCGAACAGGATGCTTCGGCTTGTAGATGCGGGATTCCATGGTTTTGGGCCTTTTGCAAGCGCTTCCGAACTAAAAAACCCAAACCTTGCCTCAAAGGTTCATAAAGGAAAATTTTTTTCTCTTTACTACCTGCGCTAGATCAGTAATACCAAGGAAACCGCGAGTAATCCGGCGGGCGCTTTTCTAAGAAGGCATCGCGGCCTTCGCGGGCTTCTTCGGTCATGTAGGCCAGACGGGTTGCTTCACCAGCGAAAAGTTGCTGTCCAATCAGGCCGTCGTCGATCAGGTTAAAGGCATACTTGAGCATTCGGATAGCTGTAGGGCTTTTGCGGTTAATCTCGGCAGCCCACGCCAAAGCAACTTCTTCGAGTTTTTCGTGTGGCACGACAGCATTGACCATGCCCATCTGGTAGGCTTCTTCAGCCGTGTAAGTCCGTCCTAGGAAAAAGATTTCTCGGGCGCGTTTTTGCCCGACCATGCGGGCTAGGTAGGCTGAGCCAAAGCCGCCATCGAAGCTGGCCACATCTGGGTCGGTTTGTTTGAAAAGCGCATGCTCGCGGCTTGCGATTGTTAAATCGCATACCACGTGCAGGCTGTGTCCGCCGCCTACGGCCCAGCCTGGTACTACGGCAATCACTACTTTGGGCATAAAGCGAATCAGCCGCTGAACTTCCAAAATATGCAGCCGGCCCATATGGGCGCGTGCGGCTGGTGTGTTGTCCCCTGCTTCGTACTGGTAACCCGAAGGGCCGCGCACGCGCTGATCTCCCCCAGCCGAGAAGGCCCACTTGCCGTGCTTTTTAGAAGGCCCGTTACCTGTTAGCAAGATCACCCCTACATCGGGCGTCTGACGTGCATGATCGAGCGCCTGGTAGAGCTCATCAACCGTCTTTGGACGAAATGCGTTCAGCACTTCGGGTCGGTTAAACGCAATGCGCACCGTACCCTGGTCTTTAGCCCGGTGATAGGTAATGTCTTCAAACTGAAAACCTTCGACTTCCAGCCAGCGATCCGGATCAAAAATGGCCGATACCATGGTTCACGTGGTGTTGATTTGATAAGGAATCTAACCCTAATGCAGGCCAGGCAATGGCCCAAACGTACCCCTCACGCAAACCAGCCGCTACAGCCCAGCGCTGGCCATTGGGCAGCTGAACCCACCCGCACGTAGCCCCCACCAGTTCCAAGCGCAACCGCCGAGGCCAACACCGCAGCCCCAGGCCAGCACCTTTGAGCGCGGCTTCTTTCAAAGCCCACAGCCAGACAATAGCTTCTGCTGCTGTCTTTCCAAAGGTTTCTAGCAATGGGTATTCTTCGGGATGTAATACGTGACGACACAGCTCGGGAGAACGAGGCCTTAAGCGTTCCAGATCTACCCCAATGGGATAGGGAGCGGTGGCAGCCAATGCCCAATCATCGGCATGAGCAAGAGAAACATATACGTCTTCACCTAACACTTGAAGTGGCTCATCAGGTTGAGCGACCAGCGGCACCTGACCTGGAGTCACCCCCAGCTGTTGGGCCAACAGCTGGCGCACTGCCGCCCTACCGGTCAAAAATGACCGTTTGCGATAGAAGCTTCGGAAACGCTCCAGCCGCTGCTGCTCCTCCGCAGAAAGCCATGCCCTCCAGGCGGCTTCCTGTGCCGCATCGTAGCGCAACCAGCGATAGGCTATCGTTTCGGGAAGTGACATCGCCCTGACGCAAAAGGGCAGGACGTAAAGCCCTGCCCTCACCGAACCAACCGCAAATTTACGCAGCGGCCACCTTGGCCAGTGCTTCCTTGTAGTACTGGGCTACCTGATCCCAGTTAACCACATTCCACCAGTTCTGGATGTACTCCGGCCGCCGGTTTTGGTATTTGAGGTAATAGGCATGCTCCCACACGTCTAGTCCAAGAATCGGCGTATGCCCTTGCATGTAGGGGCTATCTTGGTTTGGCGTCGAATAGACCTGGAGCTTGCCGTTTTCGTCGACAACCAGCCAAGCCCAACCGCTGCCAAAACGACCGGCTGCCTCAGCCGAAAATTTCTCTTTAAAGGCTTCAAACGATCCAAACGTCGCGTTAATAGCCTCGGCCAATTCGCCACTGGGCACGCCCCCACCCTGGGGCTTCATAATGGTCCAAAAGAGACTGTGGTTGGCATGCCCGCCACCATTGTTGCGAACGGTGGTACGGATGGCTTCTGGAATGGTGTTAATCCCGCGCAGTAAATCTTCAATTGACTTCTGCTGCAGCTCTGGATAGCCCTCAAGCGCTTTGTTGACATTGTTGATGTAGGCTTGATGATGTTTTGTATGATGGATTTCCATCGTTTGGGCGTCGATATACGGCTCGAGGGCATCGTACGGATAAGGCAAGGGGGGTAGTGTAAAGGCCATGGTTGCTCCTCACATTGGTTATACGGTTTTACAGGCCCGATTCTAACGGGAAAGTCTAGGAGAATGTTTTCTGGCTTAACTGGATCGTAACACTTCAAGCAGCCGTTGGTAGTCTCGCATGCTCAAGCGACCTGCTTGACGCAAGCGATCGAGCGCCGCTTCTACAGCGGCAAGGTCGGTAGTCTCTGCAGGCTCCGCAGCAGCTCTTGCAGAGGCCTGCAGCATAGCTTCGTGCAGGAAGCGCGCCACGTAGGGTGCAGCTTTGGGCTTTCCAGAAAAATCCATCGACAGCGTAAAAGTGGCGCGGCCGCGGTTAACCTGAAGCTCAATGCGTCGTCCACCCAACAGGCGACGCCTCAAGGCCACACCGACCACGTCTTCGTAGCGGACGGTCTGCGGAGGCTCCAGGTCTGTATTTTGAAATATAACGCGGTCGCGTAAAAAGACAGCCCCATCTCGTCCGGTTCCCATCCAGGTTGCATCGTAGAGCGCCACCACCTCGGCCGCGCTTGCCTCGTGCGCGTAATCGGCAAGCGCTCCCTTTAGGCGATCCTCAGGAATCGCAGGCGCCACAAACAATCCCCACTGCGGAGCATGTGGGATAAGCTCGCGAATCAGCGTTTCCATGACGGTTTAGGCCTTTCGACGCATGCGTGCGGCAAACGCTCCATCCATACGATCGCGTGGCGGCCAAGTTGCTAAAAAGCCTGCTGGCGTCACCATAGAAGCAGGCACCCAGTTCTCAGCACCCTCTAGGGCAAATTCCGGGTGCCGTTGTAGAAAAGCTTGCACCCGCATTTCGTTTTCTTCGGGCTCGATCGTGCACGTACTGTAGACCAATACACCCCCGGGACGCACCAAGCGTGCGGCAGCCTCCAGCAACGCGTCCTGCAACTGCGTCAGTTCGTCGAGTGCTTCTGGGCAGCGATGCCAGCGCAGGTCGGCACGCTTAGCCAGTACCCCCAGCCCAGAGCAAGGTACGTCAAGTAGCACACGATCAGCCTGCAGCGTTGGGTAGCGCTCGGCGACATGTCGCACGTCAAGCGTTTCAGCCACAATGCTGGTCAACCCTTGCTGGAGCGCTGCTTGACGAATGCGTTCTGTGCGGCCTGGATGGACATCGAAGGCAAGCACCCGGCCGTGATCTCGCATGCGCGTAGCGATATACGTGGTTTTACCTCCTGGGGCGGCACATGCATCGATGATCGTTTCTTCGGGGTGAGGATCCAGCAGACGCACTACTAACCCAGCGCTTTCATCTTGCACAGCAAGTAGACCCTTTTCAATTAACCGATCTTCTAGGATAGGCTGCAGCCGGCGTACCCGAACGAAGTCGTCCAAAACCGGTGACGGCTCGGCCTCAACCCTTCGATCGGCCAGTCGGTGCAGCACTACACTGCGGGCAATGCGGTCGGTACGTACCCGTATCCCAAACCAAGGGCGCGTATTGTTGTGTTGCATCAGGGCTTCCGTTGCCTCGCGGCCATATCGCACTAGCCAACGCTGCACCATCCAGGTGGGATGAGAATAGCAAATGGCCAAGTCCTCGGCCACGTCACCGGTTTGCGGCTGTGGCAGAAAGTCTTGCTGGCGCAACAGCGTCCGCAGCACCGCGTTGACCACCTTGCCTGCCTGCGGCCGGACCATTGCCTGAGCCAGCAAAACAGCCTCGTGCAATGCAGCGTAGGCAGGAGTTTTCAGAAAAAGCAGCTCATAGAGTCCCAAGCGAAGAATCTGCCGCAAGCGCGGCTCCAACTGATCATAGCGACCGTGGTAGGCCTGCGCCAGGAGAAAATCCAACCATCGACGCCAACGCGTCACACCCGCCACGTACTCCGTAGTCCTCCGGCCAGCCTCAGGGGGTAGTTCGTCGGTCAGGTGTTCGCTAATCAACCGGTTGACGTAGGCCTGATCCGACTCAATGCGTTCCAGAAGCTGCACGGCTTCCCGTCGAGCCGGATCGGGTTGTTTGGAAAATGGACGTAGCTTGGGCATACGGAGCACACGTTCTGCACTTGCGCTAGGGCCTTATACGCGCAAAACACTTAGTGGGCTGCCAAAGCGTCTTGAAGCAGGTCAAGGGCAGGTAAGGGATGTTCCCATAACAAACCGTGTAAGATTGCCATCTCGCGCCCCCGTCCCATACCGGCTATAGCCCAAACGGCTTCATCCCGCACGTAATAGGCCAGGAATCGCCGTGCTGACGGATCCCCTTCGAGCACCACTTGGTCCCATACCCCGGCATATCCAACGTACTGCAGGCTTACGCCGAATTGGCGCGTCCAGAAAAACGGTACCCCTTGGTAAGGTTGGCGTCGGCCAGCGGCGTTGGCACCAGCTAAACGGCCAAGCTGGGCGGCCGTCTGCCAGTGTTCAATGCGAATAGGTGATCCTGTTCGCCAATCCGGGAAGCGCGCAGCATCTCCAGCTACGAAAAGTCCTTCACCAGCTTGCAGATAGGCATCGACGAGAATGCTGCCGTCTGGAGCTTTTGCGACGCCTTCTACAAAGTCGGTAGCAGGCTCGACGCCAACACCCACCACCACAAGGTCAGCTGCCAGCTCCGATCCGTCGTCGAGTATAACTGCAGCAACCCGTTCCTCACCCGCAAACGCTTTTACGGTCCGCCCTAACCGAAACCTCACGCCATGCTCCTCGTGCAGCGTTTGAAAGACATGCCCAACGGGTGCACCCAGCGTGCGTTCAAACGGCACCGCTTCAGGTGCTACGACAGTCACTTCTAGTCCCAGATGTCGCAAGCTTTGCGCTGCTTCCATGCCAATAAAGCTGGCACCTACCACAACGGCCCGGCGAGCCTGCTGGGCAGCTGCCCGGAGTGCTCGGCTGTCGTCCAGTGTGCGCAGCGTGAAAATGCCTGAAAGCTCAGCTCCCGGCACTTCAAGCCGGCGGGGCACAGCTCCTGGTGCCAAAATAGCCACATCGTAAGGCAACGTTTCTCCATCGGCCAACGTAATCCTCCGCGCTGTGGCATCTAAGCGAACCACAGGGTTATCTTGGATAAGCTCAACATCAGCTGCAGCATAGAATGCTGATGGGCGAAGCGGCATCCATTCCTCAGGCGCCTCGCCCGAAAGATAAGCTTTGCTCAAATTTGGACGATCAATTGGTGGAAACTCCGCACCGGTTATCCAAAGCACACGCCCCGTAAACCCTTGCGCCCGCAAGGCTTCAACCGCATAGGCACCAGCGCATCCCGACCCAACCACCACGCATGTACGTCCATCACTCACATCCCGACGCACCAAAGCGGGCAAGCGATGTGAAGCAACGTCTTCTGGAACTTCGACCCAAATCGATTCCCCTTCGATGCGCACGGTGAACGTGGGCAGATGATCGAGCCCAGGAGGCTCCAAATGCTCACCTGTGCGCGCATGAAAGCAGGCATGGTGCCAAGGACAGATGATGCGTTCTCCTTGAAGCACACCCGTAGCTAGCGGTGCGCTATAGTGCGTGCAATGCGCTCCTAAGGCATAAACTTGCCCCGCTAGGCGCACCAGCAGCACGTCAGTCTGTCCGGCTTTGACCTGTTTCATCTGGCCATCGGCCAGCGCATCGACGCGTGCTACCCTATAGGCAGGCATGGCAGCAATTTTGTTGTTTTAACAATGTTTTTAAAGATAGCCGTTGTAATCTCAACATTTTGTGACCGATGCGTTACGCGATGCGCAGCACAATCTTCCCCACGTGCTGGTTGGCTTCCAGGCGGCGGTGCGCGTCGGCCACTTCAGACCAGTCGTAGATGCGGTCAAGCACCGGCCGCAAGCGTCCTTTGGCAAAGTCGGCAAGAAAGCGCTCGGCAAATTCCTGCGTTAGGCGCACCTTGTAGTCCCGTGATCGGTTACGCAGCGTAGAAGCAATCAGCCGAGCCCGTTTGGCAAAAAGGAGGCGCAAGTCCAAAGTCTCAACCCGGCTACCGCCTATGGTAGCCAATAGAACGATGCGGCCGTCGGTCGCCAGGCAGTGTAGGTTAGGCTTAAGGTAAGGCGCGCCGATAAAATCGATGATCAAGCTGACCCCTTTACCTTCGGTGGCTTCCAGCACCCGGGCGGTAAAATCTTCGCTATGGTAGTCAATCGTAGTCTCAGCGCCCAAAGCACGACAAGCTTCGTGTTTAGCTGCCGAGGCGGTCACGTGCACCTTGGCCCCTAGCCGGCGGGCCAACTGGATAGCGGCCGTACCCACCCCACTGGCGCCTGCGTGAATCAGCACCTGCTCGCCGGCTTGAAGCTCACCTAACCAGACTAAGGCCTGATAAGCGGTCAGAAAGACCTCTGGAATCGCAGCAGCCTCTTCAAACGACAGGTTTTCAGGTATCGGCATAGCCATGCCTGCGGGGAGTACAGCATATTCAGCATATCCACCCCCTTCTAGGAGGCCAAAAACCCGATCGCCCACCTGCCAGTGTGTTACCCCCGGTCCTAAAGCCGCAACCGTCCCAGCTATATCCAACCCAAGAATGGGGCTGGCACCTGGTGGTGGGGGATACTTACCTTCGCGTTGCAAAATGTCGGCTCGGTTTACTGAGGCGGCCTGTACACGAACCAGAAGTTCTCCCGGCCCAGGTGTAGGGGTGGGATATTCTCCCAAGTAAAGCACCTCTGGACCCCCAGAGGCACGGAGCAAAACAGCACGCATAAGTACCTTGACGTTGACCCCAAGGCTTCGTCGGCAATTTACACAAGCTGGGCTATTTTTCCGGTTTTCCCGTGCTATTTTCTTTGTGATAATGGCCAGAAACCTAAGCTTAAAGCAGCCATGAAAGTCACCATCATCGGTGCCGGCAACGTAGGGGCTACCGTTGCCGAATGCATTGCCCGTAAGGATATGGTCGACGAGATTGTGCTTGTCGACATTGTGCAAGGCCTGCCTCAAGGTAAAGCACTTGATATGCAGCAGGCTGCGCCCATTCACGGCTACGATACGCGCATTATCGGCACAAACGACTATAAGGACACCGAGGGCTCCGACATCTGCGTCATTACAGCCGGCTCACCGCGCAAGCCGGGCATGAGTCGCGACGACCTGCTCGCAATCAATGCGAAGATCGTTCGTTCGGTTACGGAACAGTTCGTCAAAGGCAGCCCTAATGCGATCCTGGTCGTGGTTTCGAATCCGCTCGATGTGATGACCTACGTAGCTTATAAGACCAGCGGCTTTCCCAGCCACCGCGTCATGGGAATGGCTGGTGTGCTCGATACGGCCCGTTACCGAACGTTCATCGCGCTAGAGCTGGGCGTCTCTGTGCGCGACGTGCAGGCACTACTCATGGGCGGCCACGGCGACTCGATGGTCCCTCTACCCCGCTATACCACGGTCAGTGGCATACCGATCACGCAGCTGCTAAGCAAAGAAAAAATCGACGCGATTGTCGAGCGGACCAAATTTGGTGGTGGCGAAATTGTCCAGCTCATGGGCACTTCGGCCTGGTATGCGCCGGGGGCAGCTGCAGCTGAAATGGTAGAAGCGATCGTCAAAAACTCAGGTCGCATTCTCCCGTGTGCGGCCTACGTCAACGGCCAGTATGGCTTGCGCGACTTGTTTATCGGCGTGCCTGTGCGTCTAGGGCGCAAAGGTGTTGAAGAGGTCATCGAAGTAGACCTTACCGAAGAAGAACGGAAGCTGCTGGAAGCTTCCGCCGAACACGTACGGCAAGGGCTGCGTGATCTCGAACGCGTCGAAGCCGCAGCAAGCTAATCCCAAGCGCCCAGCCTCTAGACGCACCTCATTGCCTGGCACGTCTTTCTACGTAGGCGGCAAAGACCTTATCTTTAGGCCGTTTTATTCCACAACCGACCTTCTAGAAAGCTGGTGCATCACATGACCTGGAGGCTGGGCGCGCATTGCTGCTGGATCGTTGGGGCGCTTCTCCTTGCCGGTTGTCAGACCCACGCGCGCCGGGTGCCTGAAACGGGCTATCGTGGCTGGACGGCCTACGGCGGTAGTCCTGATTTCCTGCACTACTCAGCGCTAGAGCAAATCAACCGGGAAAACGTGCACCGTCTTCGCGTGGCCTGGGTCTATGAAACAGGCGACGCTTTCCCGGGCTCAGAAATGCAGTGTAACCCCATTGTCATCGATGGGGTGTTGTACGCGACCACGCCACGGCTGCGTGTCATTGCTCTGGATGCGGCCACGGGTACCCTTCGCTGGCAATTTGACCCGCATAATGGCCAAGCGCCTACAGGCAAGCTGCGCAACCGCGGGCTGGCTTACTGGCAAGATGCAACAGGGCGCGACCGGCGGCTTTTTGTAGTAGTGCAGCATTGGCTCTACGCTTTGGACGCGCGCAGCGGTCGCCCCATTGTTTCGTTTGGCGACAGCGGTCGGGTTGATTTGCGCCAGGGCTTAGGTCGCGACCCCCAAAGTTTGTCGATCACAGCAACCAGTCCGGGTGTGGTCTACCGCGATTTGCTCATTCTTGGAAGCACCGTCGGGGAAGACTTGCCAGCTGCCCCGGGCGACATTCGGGCTTTCGACGTGCGCACTGGCGCCTTGCGCTGGCGTTTCCACACCATTCCGCATCCTGGGGAATTCGGCTACGAAAGCTGGCCCTCGGATGCTTGGACCTACGTCGGTGGGGCTAATGCCTGGAGCGGTCTGAGCCTCGACACGACGCGCGGGATCGTTTTTGCTCCTACCGGCTCGGCGGCTTATGACTTTTACGGGGGCAACCGACAGGGAGACAACCTGTTTGCCAATACACTGCTGGCCTTAGATGCTGCCACAGGTCGCCGCTTATGGCACTTTCAAGTCGTACGCCATGACGTTTGGGATCGCGACCTTCCGGCACCCCCTACGTTGGTTACTGTTCGACGGGGCAGGCGCCTGATTGATGCGGTAGCCCAGATTACCAAACACGGCTACGTTTTTGTCTTTGAACGGGAAACCGGAAAGCCGCTTTTCCCAATTGACGAGCACCCCATCCCCTCCTCAGATGTGCCTGGTGAGCGCCTGGCAGCTACGCAACCCATCCCCCGTAAGCCGCCTCCTTTTGTACGCACGCATTTTCATGACTCGCTACTTACACGCCGCACGCCAGAGGCCTACCAAGCTGTTCGGGCGCAACTGCAGCACCTACGCTATGGTCACCCCTTTACCCCACCCAGCTTCGAAGGCACCGTGGTTTTTCCAGGCTTGGATGGCGGAGGCGAGTGGGGTGGCGCGGCCTTTGACCCCGAGACCGGCTACCTCTACGTTAATGCCAACGAGATGGCCTGGATCATACGTCTTGTTCCACGAGGTGAAGCGCGCTGGAGCGGTCGCAATATCTACCGACAATTCTGCGCCAGCTGTCATCGGGAGGATTTTCGAGGGAATCCGCCCGAATTTCCTTCACTGGAACAGATGCAGCTCGCCCAGCGCTATACAGTCGCCTCTCTTGCAGCCTTTTTACGCAGTGGCAGCGGTCGTATGCCTGGCTTTGCTTACCTGGGTCAAGCCTCGCTCGAGGCTGTAGCCGAATTTCTGCTCACAGGCCGCGACCGCGCGCTCGATGCACCCCCCGACTCGACGCTGCTGGCCCGCGTGCCTTATAAGCACGACGGCTACAACAAATTTCTGGATCCTGAAGGCTATCCGGCGATTACTCCTCCTTGGGGAACGCTGACAGCTATTGACCTCGACCGTGGAGAAATCGTCTGGCAAGTTCCTTTAGGAGAAGTCCCGGCCCTAGCTGCCCAAGGGCTGCGCCACACGGGCTGCGAGAACTATGGCGGTCCTGTCGTTACCGCAGGTGGCCTAGTGTTCATTGCAGCTACGTGCGACCGAAAAATTCGGGCTTTCGACAAATACACGGGTCAACTGCTCTGGGAAGCTGTGCTGCCAGCAGCAGGCTATGCCACCCCAGCTGTTTACGAGCTTGGGGGAAAGCCGTATGTGGTTATAGCAGCCGGGGGAGGCAAGTGGGGCGAGCCCTCTGGGGGCAGCTATGTGGCCTTCACGCTGGAGTAAAGCTAAAAAATCGCGCTGAGCTCCAAACGTAGCGTATGACGAAATCCTGCAGCTGCGCTTGCTCGTGCATGGTAGCTTAACGTAAGCTGTAGATTACCAGGCAGCGCACGCTGCCCATCAACGCCGGCAATGAGGTTCCAACCACCGGCCAAACCGTCGGTCAGTAGATACCGTGCCAGTCCACTTGGGGGACCGTTGGCCCATACATGGGCTGGCTCCAAGCGCAACAGGAGACGCCCTTGTCTGGCTTGAGACAGTTCGGCCGTTAGCGGCATGCGCAGCATCCACACCACCAGCCTTGCCTCATGCTCAGTGCCCTGGCTAAGCGCCACAGCCCCTGACAGCTGGCGTTGCGCCTCCAGGGTGTAGGTCGCCTCAAGCCGAAGGCGCCTTTGCATCAGGCGATAGGTGCGGCTGCTTAGCCCTTCGCTCATCTGACGGTCACGTTGCACTTCGGCCGTAAAACTAAGCTGCCAGGGGGCCAAAACCCGATAGCGCACGCCTATACGGCCATCAAGCCGGTGCTGCTTTTCTAATCCAATGGCCCGTCGGGCTAGGGTGCGCAGGCCAGCGATGGACAGCTCGGCACCATAATCTGGATGCAGGCGCCATAGGTACACCTCTTGCGCTAGGCGTAAGCGCCCCTCAAGGGTACGCGATGGATCCAGAAGAGAAAAGCGTTTGGCTGCAACGTCTTGGCTGCGATCATGAAGCTCTAGCGTTGTGACCAGCGTGAGCGGCCGCAACGTTGCCCATTGGCGGCCAGGCATCAGCTCTAGTCGCACCCTGGTCTCAAGCGCCGTCGCTGCCATGAACGTATCTGAAGGGATCAAGACGCGCTCATAAACGCCTTCGTCCGGTAGCGTCTCCGGCACGAATTCATCCACCTGCGGTAGCCCGTCGCCGTTAAAATCTATCCATATATACTGGCCGAATTCTGGACCCGTACGCACGTACACTTCTTGCAAAACCGGCGTGCGCTCGCTGCGCACCGCATAGCGCCAGGTTAACCGGGCAAACTGCCGAGGACTTTGGAAAAAGCCATCCCAGTGCAATGCGATCGTCTCTGTTAAAGGATAGCGAGCTGCAAAACGTGGGGGGGTCTGACGGTGCCGATAGCCTAGTTCGACCGCTGTCCGAAATTGCGGCCCTGGCGTATATTGCAGCCGTCCTTCAAGGGTCCATGCCTGTCCTGCAGCCTGTCGCGTCCCTTCCCAAACGTCTTGTTCCCAGCGCCATCCTAGGCCCACGTTTGCCTCAAGTTGCGGGCGCTGCCAAGAAAGGCCGGGTTGCAAGGCTACGTAAGCGATAGAGCCTACCCTTAAAGTGTCGCTCCCTTGAAGCCTTTGGCGGCGGTCCTCGTGCAAGACCTCCATGTAGGGCGTCCACCCCTCCCCAAGGGGCACGGCCAAGTGCCCTTCCTGCCGAAACCATCGGCCGATCTCCGCCCTTACCCAATCCCTGCTCTGGATATGCTCTATCTGGTAGCGAAGCTGCGCTAGGTCCGCTAGACCGAGCTGAAGCCCCATCGCCTGTCGGGTTCCACGAAACGTACCCTGCTGGCTTAGCCTTCCTAACTCGAAGGCAAGCTGGTTTTTATCGTTTATGTGCAGCACCAGTTGTCCTTCGTCGACTATTTGCGTCGTGGGTTGCAGAAAAACGCCACTGCTTTCTGCCTCATCTCGAAGAGCAACATTCCAGCGACGAGCAAACTCAACCGGCTGCACGCGGCTAAACGTGGCAAAGCGCGCTCCAAGATACTGCCGCTGCCAAGCCATTGTCACGTTTCCTAAAGGCACATGCAGCGTGTCGAGCTGGACCCAAAAGCGATAGGCATCAGCAACGCTGCGAGCGGCATCACGTAAAGAGAGGCGGTTAGCGTCGTAACGAGAGCGAGCCCATTCTCCCTCGAACGCCAGCCTTGGCAAAGGCTTTAAGCCTGCCCGCAGTCCGATCATTTGTTGGCGCATTGGCGTTGGGAGAAGCCGTACAGGTTCGTAATCGCCTAAGCCCGGACCGCGATAGCTATAGACCATGCCGTTGAGGGTCTGTCCAACCCGCACGTAACGCCCCTTGCCTGCGCCCACCCAGCTAAACGTGACGCGGTAGACGGTTTCGCCTGGCGGTGGTGCTGCCTGAAGCGCTACATAGACGGTATCCATCGAACCATCGGCAAGCTGGCGTACCTCGCGGGTATACAAGACGTAAGGAGCTTCGGGGTCAAATGGAACCGGTTCGGCACCAGGCCGCGTAGCCAATCCGTCTCCAGCAAGGCGGAGGGCCAGCGTGTCGGCGGCGGTCAAGCCAAAGGTTTTGCCGAAAGCGCGGCCATCACCCTCTTGCAAGAACGTTGCTTCCAGAAAGCCCACCTGTCGGCCTGCGCCCAATGCAAGATGCGCTTGGGTAGTTAAAAAGGTACGCGCACTGTTCCCCGTCGTGTACTCAAACTCCACGCTGATGCGTCGTTCTGCCGTTATCAGCCGCCGTGCAGTAAAGGTCAATGTGCCGGTAGCATAATCGATTAGGTAGTCGGTCCCCCGCACGAGCGGTTGGCCATCGAGATATACCGTTTCTGAGCCCGGCACCACCAAAATAAACGGCTCGCCTACAGCACCTGTTAATCGATAGGGCCCTTGGACGCCTTCGATAGGCACAATGACCTGTCGTCGGTATGTACCCCGGGCCACAGCGCCTGAGGTCCGTAGGGTCATGCCCTGTAGCAGTCCCTGGCCAGGAAGGTGGACCTCCAGCATGGCCCCTTGCAGCTTACGCCGCACTGCCATCAACGTGGTTTCTCCCAGCTGCAGCTGGTAGTCCCCCAGCTGCAGCTGCCCATGCTGGTTTTGAAGTCGCACGTAGATTTGGTCGAACGCTCGCAGCCGCTGTGTAGTCCCTTCAGGACTAAGCGGCACGTCGGCATCGCTCAGCAATGCCTCTAGCGTGAGTCCATCGGTTACTTCGCCCCGCAAAGCAAGTTGCAGCGCCGAAGCAATGGTTACGTCCTGCCGATTTCCAGTAACCACGCCACGCGTGATCCGTCCCTCAACGTTGAGCGATGTCTCTGGTGGGCTTACCGGTGCTTTGGCGGCTGCAGGCGCTTTTTGCTCTGAGTGAACCACTGCAGCGGGCACAAAGGGTAAGGCTTCATAACGTTGGTAAACAGGATTCAAGCGAAACGGCAGTGTACGGTAGCTTACGACAAGCTGCTGGCCTTGCACGCTATCGGCCAAGACAAGCACTCCTTGTACGGCATCAAGGTGATAGGCTGTGCTGTCGAGTGCTGCGCCGTCTAGCCAAACGCGCACCGTAGGCATCAGCATAAACGGGCGCAACACAAAAACCCGTGTGGTACCTACAGCAAGCGTGTCTTGCCAGAGGCCAACCGGCGGGAAAGGTTGCCCCTGCGCTACGGCGGCCCACAATAAACCAAGGAGCCCGACCAATACACCCGCACGCCACACAACGTCTCGCTTTGGATTCCAAAGATTCCTTTTGATGTAGTAGCCTTCTCCTCCACTAAGGTTTTGGGAAAGTGTCAGGCTCCGGATGACTACGCAGAATATCGTAAACGTAAGCACCTCACATCAAGAAACCGCAAAGCCTTTCTTTTCCGGCATACATCTTGTTTTGAAGAGAAGGCGGGCATTTGCTCCACCATTGGTTCATTTTGGGTCTATGAAGCCGGATATAGGAGAGCTGGCGCTGAAGGCGGCCGAACGTCAGATTCAAGAAAACCTTCGACTGTTGCAAGCTCAGCTGCGCAGCTTAAAAGACCGCATGCGTGCGCTGCGACGAGCCGGACTACTAACGCCTAAACGCAAGTATAAAATTACGGCTGAGATCCTTAGCACAACGGCTTACCTGCGTCCTGGAGTTTTAAACTGACGCCCCTGATACAAACGTGTGGGGGTAAGCACGTACACGATCCCCTGATGTACAGCAAGGCCCACCACATGGGGCATTGCTGTACCCCATATTTCGAGTCCCATGGTCGGCACGTGACGGTATAGCCGGTGGTCGAGCACCATCCATAGCGTATCCCCAAGAGCAGTTAGGGCTTGGGGTTTAGCTGGAAGAGTTTCAATCCAGAGGCGCTCCACTACACCTAAGGCATCGTAAGCCAGCACCTTATTTTGACCGGCATCGGCCACAAACAGTCGGCCGCCACTGCCTGGAGCTAGGGCGATAGGCTGATGCATCCCCTGTGCCATTTTTTGCCAGCGGCCATCGGATAGGCGTTGCCACAAGGCAGCCCCTTGGGCATCCAGCACCCATACTTGCCTTCCTTGGGCACAAACTCCTGTAGGCATGACGCCCTCGGGTAAAGGGATAACCTCAAGGGGCGTGCCTTGCCAGGTTAGCCGTTGCAAGCGGTGGTTTCCTGCTTCAGCCACCCAGAGCCTTAATCCAGCCCCAACGTACAGGGCCACAGGCGTATCGAACTGTCCTGGTGCACTGCCGGGCCCACCTATGATGGCTTCGATTTGCCCTTCGGGCGAAAGGCGTACGACCACGTGACGTCCGGCATCGGCAACGTAGAGGCGGCCCTGCGGATCTACAGCAAGCGCCTGCGCCTGCACAAAGCTAGCTAGGGATTCCCATTGGAGCGAGTCTGGCACGTTGGTTTTTGCCACCCTCGGTCCAAGGGACGTGCCTAAGAAGCTAAGCATCCAGTAGAGCCAGGCGCAGCAGACCTTTCTGGCCAATGTCACGTCGTAAATATCGACCTTCGAAGTGAATCTGTTCGGCAGCGGCATAAGCGCGTTGCAGTGCCTCGGCCAGCGTAGCCCCTATAGCCGTTACGCCCAGCACACGACCGCCTTGCGTCACCAGCTGTCCTGTTTCCGTTCTACGCGTGCCTGCATGAAACACGAGGACATTGGGCAATGCTTCGGCCGCCTCGAGGCCCTCGATAGGATGTCCCGTAGTGTACGTTCCGGGATACCCCGCGGAGGCTAAAACCACGCAGGCTGCAGCTCTACGGACGGGCGGCATCGTAAAACCGTGCAGCCGACCTGAAGCTGTCCGTTCGAACAGCTCAACCCAGTCCACTTCAGCCACGGGCAACACGACCTGCGCTTCCGGATCGCCCAGACGGCAGTTGAACTCTACCACTTTAGGTCCTTCGGCGGTAATCATAAGCCCGCAATAGAGCACGCCTTGGTAAGGATGACCTTCCGCTTCCATGCCGGCGAGCACTGGCTCAATAATCTCCTGGGCTACCCGTTTCAGCACGGTCTCATCCACGATGGGGGCAGGGGCATAAGCGCCCATACCTCCTGTATTCGGACCCGTATCCCCTTCGCCGATGCGTTTGTGGTCCTGTGCTGGAGCCAAAAGCACGTAGTCGCGACCATCGGTAAGTGCAAACACACTGGCCTCTTCCCCTTCCATAAAGGCTTCTACCACCACCTCGCTGCCTGCTTTGCCCAAGCCGCCTTCCTCGAGCATCCAGCGAAGCACACGTTGGGCTTCTTCGCGCGTGGCGCACACGACGGCCCCCTTTCCAGCTGCCAGACCACTGGCCTTGACCACCAACGGTTCTGGATGGGCTGCAACGTACGTCAGCGCTTCATCGAGCTGCGCGGCACTAAACGTCCGATAGAGGGCCGTTGGAATGCCATGCCGCCGCATGAAGGCTTTAGCAAAGGCTTTACTGCCTTCCAAGCGGGCTGCAGCTGCCGAAGGGCCGAGCACACTCACGCCTTCGGCACGCAAGGCCTCAGCCATTCCTTCGACCAATGGCTGCTCAGGACCGACAACCACCAGGTCGATATGCTGCTCCCGAACCAATTTACGCAAATTGGCCGCATCCGTAGCTGCAATTGGTACGTTCGTTCCTAACTGGGCCGTTCCCGGATTCCCTGGTGCGATGAACAGTTCTGGCTGCTGTGGACTTTGGGACAAGGCCCAGGCAAGTGCATGTTCACGTCCACCACTACCTAAAATTAAAATACGCATACGTGCTTCCTAACCGGTGATCCCTGTTGCGGTCTGGCCTAACGGAATCGATCTGGAGGAGTTTCCAAAGGGGTGTAAAACGGGTTGTGCTCAGGCCGCACCTCGCCTCGATAGATAGCACTGTACTCCAAATAGTTTTGAGCATAGCGGGCGATGCTCGCCACCTCATCGTCGCGCAGCGTGCGTACCACCCGGCCTGGAACGCCCAGCACCAACGACCGAGGCGGTACCTGCATGCCCGGGGGCACAAGCGCCCGCGCTCCAATCAGGCTATCGCGCCCGATCACCGCGCCATCGAGCACCACAGCCCCAATGCCAATCAGTACGTTCTCTTCTATAGTGCAGCCATGAAGCACAGCCCCATGACCTACGGTAACGCGTGGGCCAATTTGCGTAGGGGCTGTACCACGGGTTACATGGATGATGGCGCCGTCTTGAATGTTTGTAGCTTCACCGATGCGGATCCAGTTTACGTCTGCCCGCACCACAGCACCAAACCAGATGCTGGCATACGGCTCTAGCGTCACATCGCCAATGATAACAGCATTCGGTGCAATAAAATTGGTTGCGTCAAAACGCGGATACGCACCTAAAAAATCACGAATCATGTTGCATAACCAAGCGCTTAAGTTCATCCACTAAAAGCAAGGCTTCAATCGGCGTAAGGCGGTTGGGATCGATGCGGCGCAGGCGCTCTTTAAGCGCTTCTGTCACGGGATCAGGGGGTGTCGTTGCAAACAGCGACAGCTGCCAGATGCCTGGTTCGGCTGGAATGCGTGTGCGGCGCGGCACAGGCACTGCACGCACCGATTGTTCATCGCCAACAGGCGCTTCAACCATTAGGTGCTGGGCCTCTAAGTGCTGCAAGATTTCACGAGCACGCAGAACCACCGGCTCTGGGAGCCCAGCCATACGTGCGACCTCGATGCCATAGGAATGGTCGGCTCCTCCTGGCACAAGCTTATGCAGAAAGATCACCTTCCCCTCGTGCTCTTCCACTTGTACACGGTAGTTTTTCACGCGCGGCAAACGCTCGGCAAGCTCGTTCAGCTCATGATAGTGCGTGGCAAACAGCGTGCGGGCTGCCACCGAAGGTGTCTCGTGCAGATACTCCACCAAAGCCCAAGCAATCGATAACCCATCAAAGGTCGACGTCCCCCGTCCCACTTCGTCGAGCAAAATTAGCGAGCGGGGTGTAGCATTGTTGAGAATGTTTGCCGTTTCGTTCATCTCCACAAGAAACGTGCTTTCTCCCGCAGCCAGATTATCCGAAGCGCCCACGCGGGTAAAAATGCGGTCAACAATGCCAATGCGGGCGCGCCGGGCCGGGACGAACGAGCCAATTTGCGCCAAAAGTACAATTAGGCCTGTTTGACGCAGCACCACGCTTTTGCCCGCCATGTTGGGACCTGTGATGATGAGAATTTGCTGCGAGGTGGTATCCAGGTAGATGTCGTTCGGGATGAACGGCTCACCAGGAGGCAGCGTCCGCTCGACAACCGGATGACGCCCTTCTTCAATGAGCAACTCGGTACCTTCGTGGAGTTCAGGACGTCTGTAGCCGTAACGGTCGGCCACTTCGGCTAGGCTGCAAAATACGTCCAGCATCGCCAGCAGCGAAGCATTTAGCTGCAACTCGGCCGTAGCCTCGGCTACCTCAAGCCGCAACCGGTTAAACAATTCCCCCTCCAAGCTGACTATCTTCTCTTCGGCCGAAAGAATTTTTTCTTCGTACTCTTTAAGCTCGGGCGTAATGTAGCGCTCGGCATTAACGAGCGTTTGCTTACGGATGTAGTGCGCTGGGATTTTGTGGCGATGGGTGTTGGTGACCTCAATGTAGTAGCCAAACACCTTGTTAAAGCCCACCTTGAGCGAGGGAATACCCGTACGTTCAATTTCCTTTTGCTGTAGCCGTGCGACAAAGTCTTTCCCAGAGCGGGCAATTTCACGTAATTCGTCGAGCTCTGGACAAAAACCATCGCGAATCACACCTCCCTCACTAAGGGTAGCCGGTGGATCATCGACAAGGGCCTGCCGAATACGCTCAGTCACCTGCGCACACAGCGTGAGTTGCTCGGCCAAACGACGTAGCGTATCGCAGGCAACATCGGCCAAAGCTTGCTTGATTGGAGGAATTTGCTCAAGTGTAAGGCGCAGGTGCATCAAGTCACGTGGGGTAGCCCGACCAGTACAGACGCGCGCTGCCAGCCGCTCCAGGTCGCCTACCTGGCGCAGTTCTTCACGCAGCCGTTCCCGAAGCCGACGGTCTCGCACAAGCGCTTCGACAGCATCAAGGCGTTTCTCGATCTGACGAACGTTTTTCAACGGCCGCAGTAGCCAACGCCGCAAAAGACGCCCCCCCATCGGGGTGAGCGTCTCATCGAGGATTTGCACCAGTGATCCCTCCTGACGGCCATCCTGCAGCGAAGCGACCAACTCCAGGTTGCGCTTCGTCTGCGGATCGAGCACCATGAACTCTTCACTAGCGTAACGCGTCAGGCGACGTACATGCGGCAACCGGCCTTGTTGCGTTTCGTTCAGGTAGTGCAATGCTGCACCTGCTGCACGCAACCCCAAACGCAAATCGTCAACCCCAAAGCCTTTGAGCGAGTGCGTTTTAAAATGGCGCAGCAGCACTTCGTAGGCATACTCAAAACTAAACACCCAATCCTCAAGCGGCGTGAGCACAAACGCAACTCCCTTGACCCCCTGCAGGCGTTCACGCTGACGCTTATCAACAAGTACTTCGGCTGGACTAATCGTCTGCAGGAGCTCCTCCAGGCGTTGCACCGGGACCTCGGTTACCGAAAACTCGCCTGTTGAAGCATCCAAAAAAGCAAAACCTACCTGATCCCGCTCATGTCGCTCCGTACCCCAGACAACCGCTGCCAGATAGTTCGACCGCTTAGGATCCAGCAGATGCTCGTGAAGGGATACCCCCGGGGTAACAACCTCAACCACATCGCGCTTAACCACCTTGCGCGCCAACTTGGGATCCTCGAGCTGCTCACAGATAGCCACCCGGTAGCCCGCCCGGACCAGCTTAGGCAGGTAGTTATCTAGTGCATGATACGGGAAACCCGCCAGCGGCACATCAGCCGCCTGGCCATTGGCTCGCTTGGTTAGCGTAATGCCCAGTACGCGGCTGACAATCTGCGCATCCTCCTCAAAGGTCTCATAGAAATCCCCCATCCGAAACAGCAAAATGGCATTCGGATAGCGGGCTTTAATTTTGTAGTATTGCCGCATTAGCGGCGTCTGACCAGCCACTTTGTCCTCCCGTGCTGTGGCCATCCGCGGTAACCTGTTATCTCAAGCACTCTATTAAGGTAGCACGACCACGTTGGGCCCCGCAACGCATCCGGATTTATTTCAGCATTGGAACCCCTCGAGCCTCAACCGGTTCATACTTTTGGCAACGTATCTTCGCCTAATCTTAACAGGCGGAACCCTCAGTCAAAAGATCGCGCAAAGCGCTAGGATTTTTCACCTATTCGGAAGCGGTTTCATGATGGATCAACACCTGCACGCCTTTGAGGCACGCATTGCTGCGGGAGAAAAAATTGAACCGCGCGACTGGATGCCCGAGCGCTACCGCCAGCAGCTCATCCGCATGATATCACAGCACGCGCACTCCGAAATCGTGGGCATGCTCCCCGAAGGCAACTGGATCACGCGAGCGCCAACGTTGCGTCGCAAGATGGCGCTGCTGGCCAAAGTGCAGGACGAAGCTGGCCATGGCCTTTACTTGTACAGTGCTGTAGAAACCTTGGGCGCAGATCGAGAAGCCCTCATCCAAGACCTTCTTGCAGGTAAGGCCAAATATTCTAACGTTTTTAACTACCCTACGCTCACCTGGGCCGATGTAGGAGTGATCGGTTGGTTCGTGGATGGTGCGGCCATTGTCAATCAGACGATGCTAGCCAAATCGTCCTACGGCCCCTATGCCCGTGCCATGATCCGCATTTGTAAAGAAGAGGCCTTTCACAAACGCCAAGGCTACGAGATTTGCGTCACGCTGGCCCAGGGTACGCCAGCGCAGCGACAAATGCTTCAGGACGCCATCAACCGCTGGTGGTGGCCCACGCTGATGATGTTTGGTCCACCCGACGACCAATCGCCCAATAGCGCTGAACTCCTGCGCTGGAAGATAAAGCGTAAAACCAACGATGAGCTGCGCCAGCACTTTATCAACATCACGGTTCCTCAAGTGCTGGCCTTGGGCATGACACTGCCTGATCCACAGCTGCGCTACGATGAGGCGACAGGCAACTGGTGCATCGGACCTATCGACTGGGATGAATTTTGGCGCGTTATCCGCGGCTACGGCCCTTGCAACCGTGAACGGCTCGAGGCGCGTCGAGCCGCTTATGCAGAGGGCGCCTGGGTCCGCGCAGCTGCTCAGGCCTATGCCCGCAAATATGCTACCCGGCAAACAACCACGGTAAGCCATGCCTGAAGAGACCAACGGACTCAGGCTCTGGGAAGTATTTGTGCAGCCTCGTAGCGGAGCGCCCCACGAGCATGCCGGCAGCATCCGCGCTGCAAATGCTGCAATGGCACTTGAGCATGCCCGCGATGTGTATGCCCGGCGTGGACCCGTTGTAAGCCTTTGGGTCGTGCCCACCGATGCCATTCACGCTACTAGGCCCGAAGACGTGGGACCGTTCTTTGATCCGGCCGACGACAAACCCTACCGGCACCCCTTGTTTTACAAAGTGCCACACGGTACGCAAAACGTCTAGGCCTCATGGAAACGCCCGCTTTAGACGATACCCTGCGGGAGGCACTCTTTACCTACCTGTTGCGCCTGGGGGATGATGCGCTCATTTTAGGGCACCGGCTGTCGGAGTGGTGCGGCCACGGTCCATACCTCGAAGAGGATATTGCGCTGGCTAACCTGGCACTGGACTATCTGGGGCATGCCGAAGCGCTGCTCACGCTGGCCGGCGAGATCGAAGGCGCTGGCCGCACAGCCGATGACCTGGCCTTTCGCCGCGATGCCTTGGCGTTTTGCAATGTGCAACTGGTTGAGCTACCCCGGGGAGACTTTGCCTTCACCATCGCGCGACAGTTTTTGTTTTCTGCCTATGCCCACTTGCTCTACGGTGCCCTGCGTGCGAGCCGTCTTCAGCCGCTGGCCGGCATAGCGGCCAAAGCCCACAAAGAACTGACCTATCACCTGCGCCACAGCCGTACATGGATACAATGCCTAGGTGAAGGCACTGAAGAAAGCCACTGCCGCCTGCAGCGCGCTTTAGACACCTTGTGGATGTATACCGGAGAGCTCTTTGAAGTCGACGGCACACTGCAGGCGCTCATCACAGTCCACATTGCCCCCGACATGGCGACCCTCTACCCGCAATGGAAAGCAGTGGTTGAAACAGCGCTTCAGGAAGCTACCCTCAACATCCCAGACCCCCCTCCTTACATGGCTACTGGTGGGCGCCGAGGCCATCACACCGAGCACCTAGGGCATCTGCTCGCTGAAATGCAGTTTCTTCCCCGAGCTTATCCAGATGCCAAGTGGTAATATGACAGCAGCCGAAGTGCTCAACGTGCTTGAAGCAGTTCAGGACCCTGAGATTCCGGTCTTGAACATCGTAGAACTGGGCATCGTGCGCAACGTGCACCTGGAAAACAACAGGGTGCAGGTGGATATTACCCCAACGTACAGCGGCTGCCCAGCCCTGCAGGCAATCGAAGAAGCGATCGTGCGCCTACTCCAGGAGCAAGGATTCCAGCAAGTCATCGTACGCAAAGTGTTTCAGGAGCCCTGGACTACCGACTGGATGACCGAGAAGGCCCGTGAAAAGCTCCGTGCCTACGGCATCGCACCCCCTGCACCACACCGCGAGGAAGCACCCGATTTCATACCGCTACCTTTTCTCAGCAAGCACACGCATTCTGCTATTCCTTGTCCTTTTTGCGGTGCTACACAAACACGCCAGACCAGCGCCTTCGGCTCCACAGCTTGCAAAGCTCTCTTTTTCTGCGAAGCCTGCCAGCAGCCTTTTGAGTACTTTAAGGCTTGCTAGAAAGATAGCCGCTACTTAATGCGATACCCCCCTTCTTCGTTAGCAAAGATCCAGGCTACAACTTCGCCGATCTCAATTGTGTCATGCAAATAGGTCGTACGCGTGATCGAAGCCGTGCCCTGCGTGTGCAAAAAGGGCTTAGCGGCCATCATGCGCGCAAAACGCTCCTGCCACCGCTGCATATTGACAGGACGCAGATCGACCCAGCCCTTACGTGCCCAGCGGTCGATGGCTTCTGGCGTAACCTCCACCGTATCGTAGATGCTCTCTGGAATGTTAATAAACGGCCCACGAATGAGCTGCTGGCCGTCTGGAGCCAAAACCGGCACACCGATAGAAATGATCTGGTTACACAAATCCGGATGATCTCCGAGATAGCGATACACCACCTGGGCTATTTCCTCGGATGATGCCTGACAAACGGCCTTCAGCGTCTTGTAGATCAACTGAAGCAGGTAGGCCTCGTAGAGCAACTTAGAAAGTTCAGGGGGGCCCAGTTGACCCAAGGCTACACTATGCGTACCTGATTCTTTTTCGAGCTGACGCAATCGGCGCAAGGCCGTGTGGCGCAAGACGCCAGCCCGATAGCTGGGCACCATGACGTTACTGTCGATACCTGCAATGATGTCGTGTCCCGTGTTGCTGCCTTTAATCTCTAACACGACCTGCTCAGCCACTTCTTCGGGCGTGAGAAACTCCATCTGGCCGATATGCGTGATGGTTTCAAACTCCCCCCGAGCAAAAAAGCCGTTCTCTCCGGTATCCACGCCAGCCATCATAAGCTCACCTTTTTGGTGATATCGGCATGGGTCTTCTCGGAGCGCCAAGCGGTCGTGCAAGGACACGACGCGCCCTTCATAAACAAACCTCGGCTTACCGCGGTGGCGTACCGGTTGCAATGCAACCCGACGGTAACCGATCATGGCGGCCGGCTTTACTTCCTTAACCAACGGTCCACCTGGCGTGCGCGCCATAAGAAACAGCAATCCCGTATGGGCGAAAGCCATGGCCGTCTTGGCCATGAGCTGCACACTTGGCCGGTCTTCGCTGTGCGTATAGGGAATATTTAGGCCCATGCCCCCTGTACCTGTCGTACCCACCTTGATGTACAGCCGAGTGCCCACTTCACACATTGCCTGGTGTAACAGGCGAACATGTCGAATGAGCTGCAGCGTAGCTTGGGAAATCAACAGCATGCCTACATCCTGGACAAGCTGCTCCCGGAGTAAGGAATCATCGGGACTTTCATCTAGCTGCCGGAGCGCCTCATGGGTCTTTAGACTGATGCGCTCTACGTCTTGATAGCTGAGCGCTGTAGCCGTGTTGATACAGTCCACAATCACGTCCGGGCGATAGGTACGAATCAGGCCCACGAGCACCGATCGCTCGTAAGCAGCCTGAAAATCACCAAACAAGTCTTCGTAGAGCGCCTCGCGACATTTCGAATCCTTGAGCAACTCCTCCCGAGCAACTTCACGAAAGGCCTCCCGCACAAACACGTCGCCCCAAGTGCCCACAAAATCGATGTGAGGAAACTCCTGACGCACTTCAGCTAGAAATTCCGCAACTTCGACCTCATACAGACTCGAGACCACGATTTTTCTGGGCTGAAGCTGCCGAGCAACTTCGCGAACGATCTGAGAACCTACCAGACCGGCACCGCCCAGCACCAAGAAACATTCGTCGCGTAGCATGTTGGTTTTTTGATCGTTAAAAAGTTAAAAGCCCATGCATAGCGTCCGCGATACGCTCCACCTGGGGAAGCGCCGCCTCCATCAAACCTGGATTGTAGGGAATAGGGATGTCTGGAACCGCTAGGCGTTCGATAGGCGCGTCCAGGTAGGTGAACGCCTTGCTTGCCAGCACGGCGCTGACTTCAGCGCCAAAACCAGCCGTCAGCGTATCTTCATGCACGATGAGGCATCGACCCGTTTGCTGCACTGAGGCCACCACCGTTGTCTGATCCCAGGGCTTGAGCGTGCGCAGGTCCACGATTTCTGCATCTACTTCGGCCAGCTGGCAAGCTTGCTCGCAGCGGTAAACCATAGCTCCCCAGGTTACCACCGTAAGGGCTTTGCCTGTGCGCACAATACGTGCTTTTCCGAAAGGCAGCACAAAGTTGTCGCCAGGATAAGGCCGACGCGCTCTTGAATCGTCCAGCAGTAGTCGGTGCTCAAAAAAAATCGTAGGATTAGGCGAGCGCATTGCGGCTCGGAGCAAACCCACCGCATCCTCGGCATTGGAGGGATAGGCTACCTGCCAGCCGATGGCATGCACCCATCGCACTTCATCGGAGACGCTGTGCCAAGGATCCCCTACTTTTGCAAATCCACCGGGCATGCGCACCACCATAGGCGCCGCAAAGCGGTTAGCTGTACGCCAGCGGATCGTCCCACAGTTGCTGAGCTGCTCGGTGGCCGGATCTGCGTATTTCCGAAACTGGATTTCGGCTACCGGCATTAGGCCAGCCAGCGCCATGCCTACAGCCCTTCCAACGATGCCTTCTTCCGAAAGGCTGGTGTCAAACACACGGGCTGGGCCAAATTCTTCCTGCAGTCCCAATGTAGCGGTGTGCACCCCGCCTTTTTGACCCACATCCTCTCCCAAAACCACCAGTCGAGGATTCAGGCGCAGCTCATAGGCAAGTGTGCGCCGAATGGCTTCAACCATCGTCAGGCGCGGCGCTGTAGGCTGCGGTCGATCGGTGCCCGTAGGCAGGTGCAGCCCTTCTGGAGCTATGCCTCCGGCCTGTTGCACTTCAAGCGCACCTTCTTTATCCCTTTCAGCAAACACGTAGCGCGTAATTTGCGATGCATCAGGCTCTGGCCGGCCTAGGGCAGCTTCAAGGGCCGCATCAACATCCTGCTGCACCTGCGCTACAAGCGCCTCCCATGCTTCCAAAGTCAGGTATGCCGGTACCATAAACCTGCGCAGCGCCGGCAAGGGATCTCGGGCAACCTCGGCAGCAAGTACTTCTTGCGACTTGTAAGCCTGATTGTCTTGCCCCGAATGCCCTGAAAGCCGCGGCACCGTTAGACGCAGCAGCGCCGGTCCATGGCCAGCACGCACGTAGGCTACCGCCTCATGCAGCAGACGCGCAGTCTCTTGTGGCTGCGTTCCCTCTCCATCGAGCACCTGAAGGTTCGTAAACGCGGCCAGATTCTGAGCAATGTTACCCCCAGGCGTCTGCAGCACACCCGGCACCGAAATGGCATAGCCGTTATCCTCAATGTAAAAAAGCACAGGCAAGCGCAGCGTGGTGGCAATCGTCAGAGCTGACCAAAAGCCCCCTGTAGCCACAGCCCCTTCACCACCATGGGCCACGGCAATCGCACCCTGATAGACCTCCTCTCCCAGCACTTCCGCTCGGTACCTAATGGCCTGCGCCCAACCCACCGCTGGCGTAAACTGCGCCCCTACGTCCCCAGCCATTGGCAGCACGGTAGGTCCCTGTCTTCCGGGCAGGTTACCAATAACACCCACGTCTCGACCATCGCTGTAGCCACCTGCCTTTGCCAGTGCTGCAGCCAACGCCTCTTCCAAAGAAACGCCTAACGCGAGCAAAAGCGGGCGCGCACGGTAATACGTGCTCACGCCATCTTTGGGATGGGTTAGAAGCATCCCCAAGATCACCTGAGACAGCTCATGACCTCGCGCCGAAAATTGATACCGCACGCGACGTTCCGGCATCAGCCGCTCCTCCTCCAGCGCATCCATCCGGCGAGAGGCCAACACCCAATAGGCCACACGCTTCCAATTCAGTTGCTTTGCACCCATGCCCAATACGCTCTCCCAAAGTGCTTCCAAGTGAACCTTTCTAGCCTACACCCCAAAGCTGGAAGCGCTTCTATAATAGCACAACTCGTCTTCTTCTTCAAGGTAACCCTTCCCAAAAGTATCCAGATAGGCTTTCCGTTTTCCTTGCTTCTTGGTAACTTAACTTTGGAACCGCTTTCAAGACTAAACTGCCATGGCCTACCGCTTTATCAACCTCGATTTCGACACGGGCGTAGCTATTTTGACCCTCAACCGGCCTGAGGTCCTGAACAGTTTTCATCGACCCATGGCCGAGGAAACGCTTCAGGCATTGCAGCAAGCAGCCGAGGAGGCCTCCGTGCGGGCTATAGTGCTCACCGGCGCTGGGCGAGCTTTTTGTGCTGGACAGGACCTGCAGGCTGTGCTTCCCCATAAAGGCGCAGCAGCTCCAGACTTGGGCGAAATCGTGCGCACGCAGTACAACCCTATGATCCGCCTCATTCGCCATACCGAAAAGCCTTTCGTAGCTGCCGTCAATGGCACTGCGGCCGGCGCTGGTGCCAACATCGCACTGGCCTGCGACTTTGTCGTAGCTGCTGAAAATGCGACGTTTATACAGGCATTTGCGCGCATTGGTCTCATTCCTGACAGCGGCGGCACCTTTATGCTTCCCCGACTGGTGGGCTTGGCCCGGGCCACTGCATGCATGATGCTAGCCGACAAAGTGTCTGCTGCTGAAGCCTATGCACTAGGAATGATTTACCAGGTCTGCCCACCCGATAAACTGATGGAAGAAGCCATGCAACTGGCCCGTCGGTTGGCTGCCCTGCCTACGCAGGCACTGGGCTTAATCAAACGCGCACTCAATCAGTCTTTTGTAAACTCCTTAGATGCCCAGCTTGAGCTGGAAGCCCAGCTGCAAGGCGAGGCTGGTCGCACAGCAGATTATCAGGAAGGCGTGGCAGCCTTTTTGGAAAAACGCATGCCGGCTTTTCAAGGCAAGTAGCTAGATGTCCTCCTCTTTGCCAACAATAGGCGTTATCGGTGCTGGCACCATGGGGCGCGGAATTGCCCAGGTAGCGGCAAGCTCAGGGCACCCGGTCTTGCTCTACGACATCCGCCCACAGGCACTGGAAGAGGCCCAGCAACATCTCGAACGCATCCTGCATCGCCTGGTCGAAAAAGGCCAACTTGCCCCTGCCCAAGCAGCTGAAACGCTACGCCGCATTACGTTTTTGAGCGACAGTTTGGAGCCGTTCCGTTCGTGCAGCCTGCTGATTGAAGCGATCGCCGAAGACTTGGCAGCCAAGCAGACGCTTTTTGCACAATTAGAGCGATGGACAGCAGCTGAGGCTCTCTTGGCAACCAATACTTCGTCGCTTTCGGTTACGGCCATTGCTGCGGCTTGCCGTCATCCAGAACGTGTGCTTGGCTTGCATTTTTTTAACCCCGCTCCCCTCATGCCCCTTGTCGAGGTCGTGCCGGGCCTTGCTACAACCTCTGAAGTGATCGAGCGCGCCTATACCCTCATGGAAAGCTGGGGAAAGGTCCCGGTTATTGCGCGCGACACGCCAGGCTTTATCGTCAACCGCATTGCTCGACCCTTTTACGGCGAAGCTCTACGCCTACTTGAAGAAGGCGTAGCCGACGTACCCACAATAGATTGGGCCCTCTGCACCTTTGGTGGTTTTCGCATGGGGCCATTTGCCCTCATGGACCTCATCGGCAACGACATCAACTACAAGGTAACCGAAACGCTTTGGAAAGCCTTCTTTTATGAGCCGCGCTACCGGCCTTCCTTTATGCAGCAACGCCTCGTTGAGGCCGGAAGACTAGGCCGAAAAACCGGGAGGGGATTTTACGACTACCGAGAAGGCGCCCAAAACCCACCGCCTACTACCGATGCAAAACTAGGGCAACAAATTTTTGAGCGTGTGCTGGCCATGCTGATCAACGAGGCCGTCGATGCGGTTTTCTGGCGCATAGCTTCGCCAACCGACATTGACCGGGCCATGATTTTAGGCGTAAACTACCCCAAAGGTCTGCTGCACTGGGCCGAAGAGCTGGGACTAGCAACGGTGCTGCACTGGATGGAGACGCTCTACGCAACCTATCGAGAAGAGCGCTACCGGCCTAGTCCCCTATGGCAACAAATGCTGCAACAAGGCCGCCGTTTTTTTGAAGAAACGCCTTAATAACCATCCCTTACTCGCACATGAACCGTCCTGCAGGCGATTTAGCAGCCCAGCAACAAGCCGAACGCATCGTGTCCCAAATGATGGCCCATGACGCGTTTAGTCAATGGTTGGGGATTGAAGTGGTGTCGGTTGCTCCAGGTCGCAGCGTTGTACGCATGACCGTACGCGAGGAAATGCTAAACGGCTTTTCCGTAGCGCATGGGGGCATTGCCTATGCCCTGGCCGACAGTGCCCTAGCTTTTGCCTCGAACTCCTGCGGACTGGTAACCCTGACGTTGGAAAGCACGGTCTTTTATGCCCAAGCAGTCCATGTAGGCGAAGTACTGACCGCCGTAGCCGAGGAGGTCTCCAGCGGCCACCGCATGGCCCTCTACGACGTGGTCATCACCCGAGCCGACGGCAGCCGCGTCGCCTTTGTCCGCGGCACCGTGTACCGCACGAAACAGCCGCACCAATAAACCGTTTGTTCTTTCCGGAAGCGCTTTTACATCCAGCAATGTCCCAAGCTTACATTGTCGACGGCGTACGCACGCCTATTGGACGCCTAGGGGGCGCATTGGCAACCGTACGGGCCGACGATCTGGCCGCCCACGTGCTACGAGCTTTGCTCCACCGACATCCACAAATCGATCCTGCTGCCATCAACGACGTGTACTTGGGCTGCGCCAACCAAGCTGGTGAAGATAACCGCAACATAGCCCGAATGGCCCTGTTGCTGGCGGGCTTACCCCCCAGCGTACCTGGGGTAACCATCAACCGACTGTGCGCCTCAGGCATGAGTGCTGTTGTGGAAGCCGCGCGAGCTATTTGCTTAGGTGAAGGGGACCTCTACCTGGCGGGCGGCATCGAGCACATGACGCGCGCCCCGTTTGTACTTTCCAAAGCTAGCCAGCCCTTTGGACGCGACGTAGCGCTCTACGACACCACCTTGGGCTGGCGCTTCGTACACCCCGAAATCGAGGCACGCTACGGCGCCGAATCCATGGGAGAAACGGCTGAAAACCTGGTTGAACGGTACGGCATCTCTCGTGAGGCCCAAGACTGGTTTGCCTACTGCTCTCATCAGAAAGCAGCAGCTGCCCAAAAGCGCGGCCGCCTGGCCTTAGAGATCGTGCCGGTTGAAGCTCCCCAGCCTAAAGCACCCCCTCGGCGCGTCGTAGACGACGAGCACATCCGGGCAGATACTACGCCGAAGGTCCTGGCCCAGCTACCACCTGCATTTCGGCCCAACGGTACCGTCACTGCCGGTAATGCCTCGGGGCTTAACGACGGGGCGTGCGCCCTGCTCCTGGCTTCTGAAAACGCCCTTCGACGCTTCAACCTAACCCCCAAAGCCCGGCTTGTAAGCAGCGCTGTCGTTGGCGTTGAACCCAGGTTCATGGGGATTGGACCTGTAGAAGCCAGCCGCCGCGCACTTGCACGCGCCGGCCTAAACTTTGACGACCTAGACCTTATTGAGCTCAACGAAGCTTTTGCTGCTCAGGTCCTGGCTTGCTTGCAGGAGTGGGGGCTGGCTGCCGAAGACCCCCGTCTGAATCCGAATGGCGGCGCTATTGCCTTAGGCCACCCTCTAGGCATGACTGGGGCTCGCCTGATCTTAACCGCAACGATCGAACTGGAGCAGCGCCAAGCCCGCTATGGACTCTGCACGCTTTGCGTAGGCGTCGGCCAAGGCATGGCCATCGTAATGGAACGCATCTAACCTCTAAGCTACCTGCTACACTCCATGGATACGACCCTCTACCTCGGTAAAATTCAAAGTTTTGCCCAAGGACACTGGCATACGCCGCAAACCACAGGCCGCCCTGTTTACCACGCGGTTACGGGTGAACCCATCGCGGAAATCTCCAGCGAAGGGCTAGATTTCAAAGGCATGTTAGACTATGCCCGAACGGTTGGGGGCCCTAACCTACGCAGCATGACGTTTCACGAACGGGCCCGTATGCTTAAAGCCCTGGCGCTTTACCTCTCAGAACGCAAAGCCGCATTTTATGAAATTGCTCAAGCCACGGGAGCTACCCGGCAGGATGCCTGGCTCGACATTGACGGGGGGATCGGTACCTTTTTCGTTTATGCCAGCAAAGGTCGCCGTGAGCTGCCTAACGAGCACTTTCTGCTAGAGGGCGAGCCCGAAACCATCTCGCGAGGTGGCACTTTCCTAGGCCACCACCTGCTGGTACCCCTTGAAGGCGTCGCTGTGCACATCAACGCGTTTAACTTTCCATGTTGGGGTATGCTTGAAAAGCTTGCCCCTACGCTTTTGGCGGGCATGCCCGCGATTGTCAAGCCCGCTTCGGTCACGGCCTACGTGGCCGAGCGTATTGTGCGTGCCATGCTAGACTCTGGACTGTTGCCTGAAGGGGCCTTGCAGCTCATCTGCGGCAGTGTGGGGGATTTATTTGATCACCTGACGGGCCAGGATGTGGTTACGTTTACTGGGTCGGCCGAAACAGGTCTGCGTCTCAAAAGCCACCCCACCGTGCTGCGAGAGGCTGTCCGTTTTAACCTGGAAGCCGACTCGCTCAATTTCTCTATGCTTGGCCCAGACGTCACGCCAGACCTGCCGGAGTTTGAGCTTTTCATCCAGGAAGTCATCCGAGAAATGACAATTAAAGCTGGTCAGCGCTGCACCGCAATCCGACGTACACTGGTGCCGGCGGAAAAAATAGATGCAGTGCTGGAAGCGCTATCGGAGCGCCTACGACAAGTGATCGTGGGCAACCCTGCTCATGAGCGCGTCCAGATGGGTCCGCTGGTAAGCCGCGACCAGGTAGCCGAAGTCCGCTCGCGCCTAGAAGTGCTAGCCGAAGCAGGAGAACTGCTTTGCGGTGGCGGGCAAGACGGATTTCAGGTTGTTGGAGCTGATCCCAATCGCGGGGCTTTCTTTCCCCCAACGCTGCTCTACTGCGCCCGTCCTTTCGAACATGCGGCTCCCCACACGGTGGAGGCCTTTGGGCCAGTAAACACGGTCATGCCTTACCAGGACCTAGACGAAGCCATTCGCCTGGCCAAAATGGGCCGGGGCAGCTTAGTAGGATCCCTCATTACCACCGATCCTGAGATCGCGCGCACCGTTGTGCTGGGCACCGCTGCCTACCATGGGCGCCTGCTGGTACTCAACCGTGAATGCGCTCGAGAAAACACGGGGCACGGTGCTCCCCTGCCCCACCTGGTGCACGGCGGCCCCGGACGTGCCGGCGGTGGCGAAGAGCTAGGAGGCCTCCGCGGTCTATTACGCTACATGCAACGCACTGCCCTGCAAGGCGCCCCCACCATGCTCACCGCAATCTGCAAAGAATGGATGCCTGGAGCTGCACAGCCAACTTCCGAAGTGCATCCCTTCCGAAAATATTTTGAGGACCTCACCATTGGCGAAACGCTAACCACTGCCCGGCGCACCGTTACCGAAGCCGACGTGGTCAACTTTGCCGGCATCAGTGGCGACTTTTTCTATGCCCATATGGACGAGCTGGCCGCTTGTGAAAGCCCGATCTTTCAAGGGCGCGTGGCGCACGGCTACTTTGTGCTGTCAGCAGCAGCTGGCCTATTTGTCGATCCCCGCCCAGGGCCAGTGCTAGCCAACTATGGCCTTGAAAACCTGCGCTTTACCAAACCCGTCAGACCAGGCGATACCATCCAAGCTAAGCTCACCGTGAAAAAGAAAATCCCACGCGAAGGCGATCCCCCCAGCGGCATTGTTGTCTGGCATGTGGACGTCCTCAATCAGCACCAAGAAGTGGTGGCAAGTTACGACATTCTCACCCTTGTTGCCCTACGGCCTAATGCGGCTACTGCATAGCAACAGAACCGAATCGCTTTCGCAACGTAAACATTTCGTGAACACTGAAGCGGCGCACTCATGCCGGAACGCTACGAGACGTTCGACGATCTGGGCACGCTGCACCACATCCGCTACCAGGTTGCATGGACGGTTGCCCTTACGCTAATAGGTCTGGTAAGCGGATTGGTACTGCTGGGGCTTACGCGTCAACACACCCCAGCCGATTTGCTAATTGCCGGTCTGCTCTGCATCAGTTGGGGCATACTGGCCGCGTGGGCAGCCTTGCGCCTCCACCGGCTACAACAACTCTTTTGGCGCATCACGTTTTCTGACACAGCAATCACCGGCTACGACTACAGCCGTCACGCCCACACGATCGGGTGGCATGCCATAGAACGTTTGGAACTCACGGATCAGGATTTACGCCTGCATACCGAAAATGGCCGCCAGTTGATTATCCCAAACTATCATGCCGCTTTTCCCGTTTTAGGTCGAATCTTGATCGACTGGGCAGAACGCACAGGATGCCCGCTATACTTGAATGGCCAACCTTTTGAAGCAATTAATATCCGTAGCTTTCTAGCTTTACCACCCGATATTACATTGCCGGCCGACTCGGCCAGTACTTCTTGAGCGCATTTCAAAAACAGGTGAGAACGGTCGCTGTGGTGCAGCGTTGTGCTTTACCAAACAAAGACACGGTAGCGCCTATGCGGGTTGTTTGGCTAGGAAGTGGTCTGGTGTGCACTGGTTTGGGCTTTCTTGGGATTATCCTGCCCATTGTGCCAGCCACACCCTTTTTCTTGCTGGCTGCTTATGCTTTTGCCCGTAGCAGCCCACGTCTAGAACAGTGGCTGCTGGATCTACCTCGCGTTGGGCCATCCATTCGTGCCTACCGTGCCGGCTTGGGCATCCCGCGCCGCACCAAGCGCTGGGCTACCCTAATCATTGTACTTTCGCTGATGTTCAGCACTTGGCGCCTGCCGATCCTGGAAGCTAAGCTCCTGGTACTAGCCTTGGGAGCTGTAGGTCTTTGGTACATCTATCGACGCGTACCCACCCGCGAAGACGTTTTGGCCCAAGGTGCGCGTAGTCACGAGGGCTAAACCCCAAGGCTAATACCAGCCCTCAAGCGCAGATCGCAGATTTACGATACATGCATCTTGTGCAGCAACCTGCTTTAGCGTTTGCGTAAAATGGGTTTTCCAACCCGGAAAATCCATTTCATCCCATAGCGTATTGTGCCAGAGTGCCACGCACAGGCCGCCATAACGGCGGCAGTTAGTCAGCAGCGCATCCGTAACCTGAATCGCTTCAGGTAGGCTCAGCCCACGTCGAACAAACAGCGTTGACTCCATCATAGCTAAGGGAAACTCCCAAAGCGGCAGTGGGGCATTGGCCTCGATGTCAAAAAGTTGAAAAGGCAAGCAGGTACCGTGCCGAAATCCTTCATGCTCAGCCCAACCCAAAGAACTATCAATCCGAAACCCAGCAGCAGCAAGCAGCCGAGGAGTGGTGGGGGTAATCCAGCGCAAGTAATGCGTACGCACCGAAACGAGCGGTTGCTGCAGCCTCTGCGCAAGTCGCTCTTGTTCTCGAAACAGGTGCTTAGCATGCGTTGCAGCATGATAGCTAGGATGTAAGCCCACTTCCATACCCGCTGCTTCAAGCCGATGCAGCCAATTTTGCAGGTGTCGATCTATCTCATAAGGGACATCATAAGCGCTGGTCGCACCGGCTTTCAAAAAAAATGTAGCGCTACCTAGGGGCTGCACTTGTTCCATCATGCCAATCAGGGCTTTGCGGAAAGGATCTTGCCCGCCCAGCCATGACTGGAGCACCTTGAAGGCGCGCCGGAGTCGCCTAGAAATAGGTTGTTGCAATTGACCGCGCAGCAAATACCCCCAAAACTCGCGGTATAGCATGCCGGGTCGCCATTTACGCACGTAGTCGATATCGAACGTTGGGCAAAATGCCCAGCGATGTCCACGCCAGCGGCGCACGCGCAGCGGTAGACCGTGTTGAGCGAGCTGGATTGCCAATGCCATGCGCGTCGCCTCGACAGGCGGTTGCGTAGCCAAACCCAGCATGGCTTGCAGCGAGTCGGCATAGCGCACGCGACCATGCACGTCGCGCGGCCGCAGGACATACTCCTGCCATCCTGAAAGCCAGAAAAACGCAGAGGCTATTGGATCTGCCGCGCCATCGGGACTTCCGAACAACACAGGCCAGCGCCCTGCCCCAGCGTGCTGCCAGCGTACCCTGCGGGCATCGTAGGGCTGGTAGCCGGCAAAATAGGCCAAGGTAGTTTCATGCAACGCAACGCTGATTACACCTTTAGGCCAGCTGTTGCCCTCCGGCCCATAGTACAAACCCTGGCCAAGCGCGCGAAGCGTATCCCGATCGACCCAGCGTGGGGCCAATCCCAGAGGCAACAGCAGCATGCGAAGGGCATAAGCGGCCTTGGGCAACCAAGCATCTGGCCCTTCAACGCAGCAGGGCAGATAACCGACAGTGGGCTTCGGATCGGGCCAAACGTTTGACATGCACCAAAGCGTGAAGCAAAGCTCAGCTCACCATTTGCTGCACCAGCCTAGGGACGGCCTGGAGAGCCTCGGGCAGTTTGTCAGGCATTCGCCCACCGGCTGTAGCCAGCGTCGGCCGCCCACCCCCTCCTCCACCCACAATGCGCGCCACTTCGCCCACCAAGCGTCCAGCCTCTAGACCGCGCCCCACCACATCGTCGGTTACGGCTGCAGCCAGATAGACTTTGTGGCCTTCTGGATCAACTGTTCCCAGCACGGCCACACCTTCACGGCCAAGCTGATCTCTAAGCGCCTGCGCTAGCTCGCGCAGCTCGTCCATAGAAGTCGGCGGGAGCTGACCGGTGACCACCCGCACACCATCCACACGGTGGGCTGCTTCAACCAATGCAGCCAATCGCATCTGCTGCTGCTCGCGCCGCAGCGCCGCTAACGCTTTTTCTAAACGCCGCTGCTCTTCCAGCAGTGCTGCAATTTCATCGGCCAAGGGGCGCTGCAAGCTTTTAAACTGCTCGCGTGACCGCTCCAGTTCTTCAAGCTGCCGGTTAATCCAAGCTAAAGCATCCTGGCCAGCTAAAGCCTCTATGCGTCGAATGCCGGAAGCAACTGAGCCTTCGGAGACGATACGCAACACACCCAACTCCCCAGTGGCTGCCACATGCGTACCGCCGCAGAGTTCTACGGAAAAGTTGGGGTCAAACGTAATTACGCGCACCCGGTCACCGTACTTTTCGCCAAAGAGCGCCATAGCCCCCCGCGCGATAGCTTCGGCATACGGGACGTCGCGCTCTTCGATGCGGGGCACGTTGCGCTGAATTACTTCGTTTACGCGGGCTTCAATCCGGCGTAGCAACTCGGGGGTTACGCGCTCAAAGTGGCTGAAGTCAAACCGCAAGCGGTCGGGAGCCACCAGCGAGCCTTTTTGCTGCACGTGGGTTCCTAAAATTTCACGTAATGCGGCATGCAGCAAATGCGTAGCCGTATGGTGCTTCTGAATGCGCTCGCGCCGAGCGACATCGACCACTGCTTCAACCGGGGCATCCAAAGCAGCTGGGAGCCGGTCTACCACGTGCACGATGTGGCCTGTTTGTTTCTGCGTATCCAGCACATGCAGGGTTTCCTCACCCACACGCAGCAAGCCGGTGTCGCCTACCTGCCCGCCACTTTCTGCGTAGAAAGGCGTTTGGTCCAGTACCAGTTCGTATCGAAGTCCTTCAGGCGTCTTAAGGGTACGTACAGCTCGGATGCGTGCTTTGTCTACGCGGGTTGTGTCGTATCCTACAAAAACCGAGTCTTCCCCATCACTGATGCGTTGCCATCCGGCGGCTTCTTCATCGGCCGGGAGCCCTGCAATCCCAAAGGTAGAAGCTGCGCGTGCCCGTTCGCGTTGGCGATGCATGAGCGCTTCATACTGTGCCATATCCACACCTAGCCCCTCTTCACGGGCCATCAGTTGCGTCAAATCGACCGGGAAGCCGTAAGTGTCATGCAAAAGAAAAGCCAGTTCACCAGGCACATTCTTTTCAGCAGCGCTCTTTAGAAAGGCCGCGACAGCAGCCTGGCGATCGGTTGTTCCATAGGCCTTCTCCAGCAGGTCAAGCGCCGGACCATCGCGCAGCAGCTCAGTCCGGACGACCTCAAGCGGCTGACCCTCAGCCGTTGCTTTAAGATAAGGGATTAACCGCTCAAAAAATGCTAGTCCAGTGCCTAGTGTGGCCAAGAAGCTCTCCTCCTCAGCCCGAATGACGCGCTCTATGTACGTACGGTGGCGTTCAACTTCTGGGAAAACGCGCCCCATCTTGTGTGCCAGGGGTTCGACAAGCTGGTATAGAAAAGGCTCCCGAAACGCCAGTATCTGATAGCCGTAGCGAACGGCACGACGCAAAAGTCGCCGAATAACGTAGCCGCGGCCAGCCGGGCCAGGGACTACCCCATCGGCAATCGCAAACGCAATGGCGCGGATATGATCCGCCACCACGCGCAATGCTACGCGCACCCGCTCACGCTCCCGATCGTCTGCTATGCGAAGATCGTCGTAGCCGCGCACGTCTTCCCGCGGTGAAAGCTGTGCAGCCCGCTCTAGCAGTGGGGCAAACAGGTCAGTGTCGTAGTTCGACGTCTTGCCCTGAAGCACCGCCACAATGCGCTCCAGCCCCATGCCGGTATCGACATGCTTGGCCTTAAGTGGCTCTAGGCGACCATCAGGCAGGGCATTGTACTGGATGAATACCAGGTTCCAGATTTCCATCACCCGCGGATCCCCCGCGTTAACCAATGCAATACCCGGTAGACGACGCCGCTCTTCTTCAGGCCTAAGGTCGATGTGAATCTCACTGCACGGACCGCAGGGCCCGGTATCGCCCATCATCCAGAAGTTGTCCTTGGTTGGGCAAAATTTGATGTGTGTGGGATCGATCGAAGTCTCCGTCTTCCAAAGCTCAGCTGCCTCAATATCGGGCTCTAAACCCAAAGCCTCATCCCCTTCATGAACCGTAGCATAGAGCCGGTCAGGATCTAAGCCCCAGCGTTCAACAAGCAATTCCCAAGCCCAGCGGATAGCTTCCCGCTTGAAGTAGTCGCCAAAGCTCCAGTTACCCAGCATCTCGAAGAAGGTGTGGTGGTAGGTGTCGTGCCCCACCTCTTCAAGATCGTTGTGCTTTCCCGAAACCCGCAGGCATTTCTGCGTATCGGCAGCGCGCTTATAGGGCCGGCTACCCGTGCCTAGAAACACATCCTTGAACTGGTTCATCCCCGCGTTTGTAAATAGCAGCGTGGGATCGTTCTGCGGCACTAACGGCGCGCTAGGGACAATTTCATGGCCCTTTTCGCGGAAAAAGTCCAAAAACGACTGGCGAATCTGCTCGGAGGATTTATAGGTGCTCATGGGCAAGTTAACGCTCCTATAGGTCAACTTTCCTTTTAGGACAGCAAGAAACGCTGCATTTGCCGGCCAGGTGCCCGCTGTTCAAAACTACGTTCATTGCGGCAATGAGCCTAAACACGAAAAGCGGGTGACACATAGGGGGAATTTCGCACAAAAAAACGCCAGGGCAGGTCGTTACCACGGGAGAGGCCAATCCGACCTGATGTCGCTACAAGGGCATCGGACACAGGCTCACCAGCTGCAAAATACAAAGGTGGACAGGTCAATGGCCTGCGGTGATAGCGGCCATCGATGTCAAAAGCCATCGTCAGGCGCCCCGGCCCCCCGGTGAGCTCATGCGGACGGCGCGCACGCGGCCGCTGCTTCTGCATAAATGTTAGCCCTTCCAGGGGCTCCACAGCCCGAATAAGCACAGCGCCACCCACACCTTCAGGTTCAGTGACCACATTCAGTAGCCAGTACATACCGTAGTTTAGGTATACATAGGCTGTCCCCGGCGGCGCAAACAGATCATAGGCACGCCCCTGGGGCCGCACCTGACCCGTCTCCGGGTCCACCAAACGCCACCCATGAAAAGCAGGATCATCCTGGCGATAAGCCTCAGTCTCTACAATACGTCCTACCAGACGCACGCCACAGGGATGCTCATGCACCAACCATCGCCCCAATAAGTCGCGGGCTACTTCGAGCGTTGGACGCGCAAAAAACGTATCCGACAGCCGCTCCATGGCTGATTTGTCCAACATATTGACTAATTCAATCTGCACGCCTAAACTATGTATGCACCATGCAGCCGATCTTATGCTTCGCCAATTGATCGTTCTTGTCGTAGGGTGTTTTGCAGTCCTGACGGTGCTGGCCCAGCCTTCGGACTGGTCAACGCTGTTTGTCCAGGCCATGCGCCTCAAGGATGCCGGGCAATTTGACCAAGCCGCACCGCTAGCTGAGCAAGCGTTGGTGCTGGCACAGGCCCAATACGGGCCCGAAAACCGAAGTGTCGGCTTGGTACTCAACCTTTTGGGCATCATTTATACCGAGCAAGGAAGATACGCAGAAGCCGAGGTCTTTCTCGAGCGTGCGCTAAGGATCTACGGGAAATGGTTTGGAGAGACATCGCCCGAGCGGGCTGGTGTATTAAATAACCTGGGGCGCCTTTATTTCAAGTGGGGACGCTACGCGCATGCCGAAGCAATACTGCAGCAAGCGCTGGCATTTTTTGAGCAGGCTTACGGGCCCCATAGTCACCGCTTGCGCTACTCTTTAGAAAGGTTGTCCGAAGTCTACCAAGCCATGGGGCGCATCGAAGAAGCCCGGCGTTATGCCGAGCGGGCAGCGCAACTTCCGCCGCCCCCACAGGCATCGCAGCCGTAGCTACCTTAGGCGCTCAAGGGCCATAGCGGTGCTACCGCCCATACCATGGCAAATCGCGGCCAGACCAAACGTTTTGTCGTGTTGGCGCAGCGCGTGTACAAGCGTTACGAGAATGCGTGCTCCCGAACAACCGATCGGATGGCCCAGCGCAATAGCCCCACCGTGCACGTTGAGTTTTTCATAGGGCACGCCCAGCAGTCGATGAAACAAGATATTGTTTAGCGCAAAGGCCTCGTTGTTTTCGAACAGGTCGAAGTCCTCTACATTGCGCCCAATGCGACCCAGCAGTCGACGTACGGCAGGCACCGGCGCTTCTGGAAAACGCCAAGGTTCTCCAGCAGCCCAGCACCCCCCTAGCAGCCGGGCTATGGGCTTCAGCCCATAGCGTTCAACAGCCGCTCGGCTAGCCAGCAGAAGCGCCGCGGCACCATCGCTAAGCTGACTGCTGTTGCCGGCCGTAAGTACGCCATCGGGTTTAAAGACCGGGCGCAGTGCCGCTAGCGCCTCGCGCGTCGTGTCTGGTCGGATGCCTTCGTCCCGATCGAGCATTTTTGTTTCACGGCCTTCGCGGTACGTAAGCGGGACGATCTCTTCCGCAAACGCACAGCGAGCTGTTGCCTCAGCCGCCCGCTGGTGCGACATCAAAGCGATTTCGTCCAGGGCTTCCCGGGGAACGCCATGTTCGGCAGCTAGACGTTCGGCCTGCTCACCCATGGCCTCACCGCTCAGGGGATCTGTCAGGCCGTCATAAAGCAGCAAATCGACAAGTTGCTCTGGAGCCCCGAGCAGAAATTTGTATCCCCAACGTGCCCGAGCCGAAAGGTAAAATCCAGCACCTGACATCGACTCCACGCCACCAGCCAGTAGTAAATCGGCTTCTCCAGCCCGGATCATCGTGGCAGCAGTTAAAACACTCATCATACCCGAGGCGCAAACCATATCAACGGCCAGCCCATCTACTGCTTCTGGAATGCCTGCTTTAAGCGCAGCTTGGCGTGGAATGAGCTGGCCATGCCCACCACGCAGCACATTACCGAAGATGTAGCCATCTAGAGCCTCACCTGCTACACCCGCTCGGGCTAAAGCAGCTTTCATCACCTGAGCAGCCAGCTCAGCAGGACTGTAACTTTTTAAAGCGCCACCAAACTTTCCAATCGGCGTGCGTACGGCAGCAACGATATAGACTTCTTGCATAACTTGCCACGTCATTTGGAAGCGGTTTCAAAACACGACCTAAACCGTTCTCTCTTACAGCTTGTTTCTCTTAAGCGCAGATCTTGGCCCTGCTGTGCGCCCACACCTGCCTAAAATACTAGAGGCCAGATGACCCACAGTTATTTGCTTTGAAAACTAGCCCAAAGCCAACCTCAGGCACAGGCGCTACTAAACGAAGCCGGTGCCCATACGCAATAGCACCACAATGCGTGGGGCAAACGCAGCTCACCTGAAGAGAGGAATCTTGTGTCTCGCTGTTATTTTAGCGCGTACGGCGCAGATAAGCGACCCCTCAGGTCTTTCTTAGCCAAGAAGGCCCAGCAGTAACTGGGCCTTCTTGTTTAGACGTTTGCGCTTTAGACGTCCAGTCGTTTCACATCGACTGCCTGCAAACCCTTTGGTGTGCGACGAATTTCAAAGCTAAGCCGCTCACCTTTGCGCAATTCTTCTCCGTAGCCCAGGCCGACTACCGCACTTCGATGTACAAAGACATCTTCCCCCCCATTCTCTTGTTGGATGAAACCATAACCCTTCTCGGCGCTGAACCATTTGACAATACCCCGAGGCATAACCTAAACCTGTACTGGGGCCGGGAGTCCTTCGCCCCGCAAAGCCAGAAGTGCGATGCAGTCAACGACGGGCAACCGGCCGGTGGAACAATACTGTGAACAGAAAACTGCAACAGTTAGTTTGCCTTATGGTTCCTTGCAACAGCTGTTTTGATGCTTGGAAACGTACGCATTGGCACTTCTGGCTGGGCTTACCGGCACTGGCGGGGCGTGTTGTATCCCACCCAGCTCCCCCCGCGCCAATGGTTATCCTACTACGCTCAGGAATTCACAACGGTCGAGGTCAACAGCACATTTTACCATATACCCCAACCGACCACCGTGGCCCACTGGTGCAGCCAGGTACCCGAAGCCTTTCAGTTTGCCCTTAAGGTCAACCGACGCGTTACCCACCAACACCGTCTTCTGGATTGTGCCGACGTGCTTAAGGCTTTTTTTCAGGCCATTGATCCGCTAAAGACCAACCTTGCGCCTTTGCTGTACCAATTGCCTCCCAGCTTGCAGTGCGACCTCAAGCGCCTTGAAACGTTTGCCAGCCAGCTCCCTACCGACTGGCTTCATGCCTTTGAGTTTCGTCACCCAAGCTGGTTCACCCCAGCCGTGCACGCGCTACTGCACCAACATGGCCTTATTTTCTGTGTGCACGATTGGGCACGTATGGAGGTACCTTCTTGGGCCACCGGACCTGCTGTCTACGTGCGGCTGCACGGCACCACCGGTCGTTATGCAGGAGGCTACGACAAGGCCGCACTGGCACTATGGGCTGAACGCATCCGCCACTGGCAAGCCGAAGGAAAAGCTGTGTACATCTACTTCAACAACGACATCGGTGGCCACGCCATACATAATGCCCGCACTTTAAAAGCCCTTTTGACGGCTGGTTGACGTCACCCATGGGCTCTAGTTTACAGCGTCCGCGCTAACGCAATGATCGTTAAGGCACTGGCCGCAATTGAAGCAATATCGGTCAACGTTTTGCCTACGTCAAACGTTATCTGGCGTTTTTCCTCTGGAGGTCTGCGTACTACCTCGATGCGTGCCCCTTCGTCGACGACTGGGTCACGCTGAAACCACCCCTTCAAGCCTAAATACACCGGATAGGTTGCGCCGTTAGCCTGGGTGACCAGAATCACCCGCGAATCTTCGTCCAGGCCACCCGCGCGCTCAATGTAATACCCCACCCGCCGGCCAGGAATATATTTGATTAAACCAGGTCGGCGAACATTGCCGTCTACCAGTACGGTGCCTGGCTTAAGCGGGACGCGTATTTCATCGCCCGGCAATAGCACCACATTATGGCGCGGGTCGCGGCGTAGTGCGCGCTCCATATCCACCACCACAGGCAGCCCATTCCGCAACAGCTGCACCCCTTTTAGGTAGCCTGTCGGCAAAACGCCACCAGCCCGCTCTAGCACATCGGCAAGCGTTTCGTTTTCCCTTAAAATCGTATAGCTGCCCGGATAGCGGACCTCGCCGCTAACCGTAACCGTTTGCTGCGGCCGAAACAGGGGGTTGCTCCGGATATAAACGCGGTCACGGTGTTCCAAACGAAACTTACGTGCGCCTTGTAAGGCTTGCGCCGTGTCATCTAAAGCAAAAGAGACCGCCTCTACATCGCGGAGCCCTTCGGCCATAGGCACTTGAAGCCGCACGGCCAGGACTTCGGTGTTGCTCGACGCTAAGTCACGAGGCAGCCGTGTGACTTCAGCCCAGTCAAGCAGCGCATCTTCGGTAAACCCACCGGCCTGGACGATCAAGTCCTCCAGCGTCATGTTTTCCTGCAAACGATAGGTCCCTGGCCGCTTCACGGAGCCACTGATCGTGACAAACTTATCCCGGATTTCTTGCAGGTCGACCGCATAGACGTGAATACTATCTCCTGGCGCTAGTAAAGCCTTCCCTGCTCCCTCATTACGAAGCGCCTCGGCCAAATCAAAAGCAATGATGATCTCTCCTGTACCATGCGGCACTTTACGAATGAGGTCAGCGCGCTCAAGATAGACCTCCTTGCGGAATTCTTCATCGAACAGCCCGCCACCTAGGAAAAGCAAGTCATAGACGGTCATGCTGTCGCGCCAAACGTAAAAACCAGGACGACGCACTTTGCCACCGATAGCAACGGTACGTGGGGCATTAAGCTCCAACTCAGAATACACGTGCAGTCGGTCTCCCGGCTGTAGGGGCAAGTTGTGCGCCGGGTCTCCTAGCATAATGCGGGAGAGGTCCAACGAGAACATGCGCTCGATGAGGGCCAGCGTATCCGTCGTGTCGTTTGCTATCGGTCCCCACTCCTGGAGAAAGCGCGAAGGCGGCCGCTCAGCTGGGTTTTGTTTAAAGCGAATGAGCTGAACGCGCCCTTCGTACACATCGCTGGTGACCCCTCCAGCGCGCTCAATCAGATCGCGCACCGTGCGCACCTGGGTATCGATTTCATAAAGTCCGGGATGGCGCACCGCACCACCGATATGTACCGCATTGCGGTTTACCTCAAGCACCGACAGCACCTCAACCCGGTCTCCGTCGTAGAGCGGCACACTCCGAAGTCCATCGAGCACACCATCAAGCGGAATCGTGATCACCTCGCGTACAATAGAAGGATCTAAGCGCTGGGCTGGTGGAATAATGCGCTCGACGCGGACGTACTGTGTAAAGGCTTCTGGTTTTAGCCCAGCTGCAAACTGAATGAGCTCGCGCAGGCCTTCGGTATCTTTCAGTTCATAAATCGCTGGACGCCGCACTTGACCCCGAATGGCCACAGTTTTACCTCGCGGAGGCACAAAAAGCTGGTCATTGTTTTGCAAGCGCACATCTTCACGCCCCTCGCCGCGCAATAGGTAGTCGTAGAGATCTACTTGGGCGATCGTTCGTCCATTGCGGACGACGCGCACCTCGCGCAAAGAGCCAGAAAGCTTAGGTCCCCCAACAGCATAGAGCGCCTGAAAAACGGTCGACTGGCTGGCAATGACATATCCACCGGGCTGCTTGACCTCACCAAGGGCATAAATATACACAGGCTGCAGACGCGTTACGGTAAGATCCATAAAGACGGTAGGGGGGTCTTCGAGTAGGCCTGCATAGCTCCGCGCAAGCCAACGCTTGAGCTCTTGGCGCAGCTGCTCAAGCCGTTTACCAGCAGCCATAAACTGACCCACGTTGGGCACAAAGATGCGGCCTTCCCGGTCAACGGTCAGGTCATAGGTAAATTCTGTAGCACCCCAGACGATCAAACGGAGTTCATCGCCTGGCCCCACCAAGTACTGGTCGTCGACTGGTCCCAGCTGATTGGGTTTAAAAGCATCGGGGATTTGCTCGAAAAGATCATAGCCAAAGTAAGCCAGCGTGTCGGGTTGCAGCGCAGGTCGGCGCAAGGTATCGCGACGGACACGCAAAGTATCGCGGCGGGCACGTAAGGTATCTGCTGGCCGCACTGGAATGGTATCCAAAGCAGCAGGAGCTACTCCTGGTGGTAAGGTCGCTGGCCGTAGGCCAGGTTGGGTCTCTTGACGCACCGCTTCCAGCAGGGCTTGGATTTGGCTTTCCGGAATACCCAACTCCCGAGCGCGCTGGGCAGCTTGTTCGGGATTAGACAGATCAATACCCAGCCGTTCAGCTTCCCGCCGCGCTTCTTCGGGAGTCAGCCCACGCCGGCGCAACTCTTCCCGAACCTGGGGAGGAATGTTCTGTGCGTTAAGCTGCTGCGGTACCAGTCCATAAAAACATACCAAAACAGCCCATCCGGTCAGCAGTTGCCGGCAGAACCAACGTGCACGCATCATCATTGCAAAATTTCCGAAAGGAGTAACGTACGCGCTGAAAAGAGATTCACCAGGAACGCGCCTTAAGATACAACGCTTTGTTCAAAGATTCGTCACAATGGGAAAAATCCTGTATAAAACTTCGCAAAAGCGTATATCGCTACGTGGACGTAAAACAGTTAAGCATACATGTTCTTTGCAAGAAACGCGTTTTTATTGGGGCCGTGTCTTGGTGGGAATCTGCATAAACGCTAGCGCTTCATTTAGGGCAAAACGGGTTCAAATGCTATCCCCAAGGGCTATCAAGACGTGCCTATGCGTTTAAGCTACAAATACCAGCAGCTGTTAGGCCATGAATACCCAGCATAAGCCAATTGGACGGTTACACGTGCTAACCGATTTTTACTTTCAGCAGCGCTATGGGCATGCTGAATTGGCCCGACTCGTAATTGAGGGAGGGGCCGACACGATCCAGTTCCGACAAAAATTCGGTAACGTTCGCCATAAGCTCTACGAAGCCCGGCGCACAGCTGCTGTCTGTCGCCAGGCCAGAATACCTTTGCTCATTGATGATCACCTGGAAATTGCGCTAGCTGTCGGAGCAGATGGGGTGCATTTAGGCCAGGAGGATTTCCCAATAGCCGAAGCCCGACGGCTTTTAGGTCCCTCAGCAATTATCGGCGCAACCGCTACCACCATTGAAGAGGCTGTGGAAGCCTGGCAGGCTGGAGCAGATTACATTGGGTTTGGCCCGGTTTTTCCTACAGCTTCAAAGGCTAACCCAGCATCGGTTAAAGGCCTTGAAGGATTGGCGGCCGTTTGTGCGGCGGTTCCCATACCGGTTATTGCCATTGCAGGCATCAATGTGCAGCGCGTTTGGGCTGTGCTGGAAGCCGGTGCTTATGGTGTTGCGGTGATGACAGCCATCACTACTGCCCCAGATCCACGCGCAGCCGCAGCCCAATTTCGGGCAGCGATTGAAGCCTTTTTGCAGCAACATCAAAGATGAACTTGAAAGCCCTTGGGGCGTTAAGCAAAAGCTATTATTTTGTGATTCACCACAAACTTATGTCCAGTCGCCGGGCTGTTCTGCAGTGTTTTCGTCGCCATAGGCGCTTTTTGCTCACCACGCACATTCGTCCCGATGGGGATGCGATCGGATCTGAGTTAGCTTTGGGGCAGCTGCTTGAAAAGCTGGGCTGCGCTGTGCGGATCATCAACAGCGACCCTCCCCCCTCAAACCTTAGCTGGATGCCGGGTATTGCACACGTAGAGATCTTTGACGGCTCGCTCGAACAGCGCGGCTGGATCGACCAGGCAGAAGTGATTTGTGTACTAGACACGAACACGCTTGGTCGTCTAGGAGCGCTTGCAGCGGCTGTAGAAGCCAGTCCAGCCCGTAAGCTGCTGATTGATCACCACACGGCACCCGAAAGCTGGTTCGATCTCGCCTACGTTCGCGACACTGCTTCCTCAACCGGAGAGCTCGTCTATGAGCTCGTGCGCGCCATTGATCCAAACCTGATCGACACCGAGCTGGCCACCGCGCTGTATGTAGCCATCATGACCGACACCGGCTCGTTTCGCTTCAACTCGGTCACGCCTGCGGTGCACCGCATTGCTGCCGACCTGCTGGCACGCGGCCACCTCAGTACAGAAGCCATCCACAGCGCTATTTTCGACACGCGCACGCCTGAAAGCATGCGACTGCTGGGATGGGCACTGCGCGACCTCGAACTTCGCTATGATGGACGCCTGGCTTATATAGCCCTTTCTCGACGCATGTTTAACAAAACCGGGGCTTCTACCGAAGATACCGAGGGCTTCAGCAACCTATTGCTTTCCATCCGAGGCGTCCAAGTAGCCCTGCTGTTTACCGAAATCGACAAGGGCGTCAAAATCAGCTTCCGCTCTAAAGGGGATTACCATGTGCACACATGGGCACGGGCTTTTGGCGGCGGAGGCCATCGGAATGCGGCTGGTGCATTCGTTACAAACACCCCCCTACCTCAATTAATTGAAACTGTGCTGGCTGCAGCTCCGATCTACCTGCCTCAGTTGACAAAAACTCCCATAGAACCTGCCTCTGGCACCCTTTCGGCGGAAGATGCGTCGTATCTTTCGGCACTCCTACACCAAAAGTCGAATGCATCCCCCGCGACGTCATGAAGGTATCGGTCACTACAATCCCTTTAAATGAACTGGATATTGACTTGCTACTCATTCCCGTTGCTGAAAACGTTGTAGCCGACGCGCTCCATACGTTGTCGGAGCAGTTTGGCGAAATTGTGCAACGGGCCGGCGCTGACTTTTCTGGAGCGTTTGAGGAAACGCTCTGGCTCTACCCCGAAGCTGGGAGAGCCCGGCGATTGGCCCTGTTGGGCATGGGCGCCCCAGACCGTATTGACCTAGAACGGCTGCGCCGCGTAGCTGCACGAGGAGCCGAGCTGGCTCGCGAGCGGAAAGTGCTCACCGCTGCGATCTTACGTCCTGTAGTGCCGCTCGATGTGGAAGCCACCAGCCAAGCCCTCGTTGAAGGCTTCCTGCTGGCTGCCTATCGTTTCACCCGCTACAAGACCGAAGCTGAGCTGCGCGATATTGAGCGCCTGGTGCTACACGAAACCCCCGACGACGAAAAGGCCAGTCGCCGCGGAGCCGAACGCGGCCGCATTATTGCGGAATGCGTGATGACCGCACGCGACCTAGTCAACCTCTCTCCCGACGAAAAAACCCCTACTAAACTAGCCCGCCTCATAGAGCAGTCGGCCAAAAAGTACGGCTATGAAGCCGACGTGTGGGACAAGGCGCTCATCGAAGAAGAAGGCATGGGTGGACTATTGGCCGTCAACCGAGGTAGCACCGAACCCCCTACCTTCACCATACTGACCTGGCGTCCAGAAAATGCACTCAACGAGCGACCGGTAATTCTGGTCGGGAAAGGGGTGGTTTTCGACACCGGGGGCCTGTCGCTCAAGCCAACCAAAGACAGCATGGATTACATGAAGTCTGATATGGCTGGAGCGGCAGCCGTCGTGGGCACCATGGAGGCGCTTGCCCGCCTGAAGCTACCCCTTTACGTTATCGGCTTGATTCCAGCTACCGACAACCGACCCGGAGAAAATGCCTACGTGCCCGGCGAAGTCATTCGCATGCACTCGGGCAAAACCGTTGAAGTACTCAATACCGATGCCGAAGGGCGCCTCATTCTGGCCGATGCCCTTTCATACGCCCGCACCTACCGACCCGAACTGGTCATCGACCTGGCTACGCTTACTGGAGCCCAGATCATTGCCCTGGGGACCGAGGCCGCAGCCGTCATGACCAACCCTATCGGCGACCCCCAAGCCCGACTCGAAGCCATAGTGGCAGCTGGTGAACGCAGCGGCGACCGCGTACATCCCCTACCTATGTATGAAGAATACGCCAAACTGCTCGAAAGCGACGTGGCCGACCTAAAAAACATTGGCGGCCGCGAGGCAGGCTCTATTACCGCAGCTAAGTTCCTAGAACACTTTGTCGACTACCCCTGGATTCATATCGATATGGCCGGACCCGCCTTTCTCAAAGAGCCTAAACCCTATCGTCCTAAAGGCGGCACCGGCTTTGGCGTGCGGCTGCTGGTAGAGTTTTTGCGCGACTATGCCTCACCGCACCGCCGGGCTTTCTAAAAAGATTTCTAAGCCTCAAGGTAACAACCGGACGTGCTGGGGTGTCTTTTTACCAGAAGCACGTCCTGGAGGCTTGCACCTTCAGGTCCTTTCTTGCAAGTCTCCTTTACACATGGTGGGGCAGCCGGCGCAGCTCCAAGAGGACTGCGCCGGTTTTTTTACATATAGCGATGCTGCAGGATGACTTCATGAACGGGACGGCGCGGCGTAGGTGGCACTGGAGGCCCATAGCCTAAACGCAGGATGACCTGGGGATAAGCTTCGGTAGCCAACCAACGCCGCAACATACTTCGCACTTCCGGGACCTCAATAGGTTGGTTAAGGAAGGAGGCGGAAAGGTTATAATCAGCGGCCTGAAGCAGCAAGCGATCCAGTGCCTGCCCAGCCGTAAGCCAGGCTAAGGGCGTATCGGCATTGGTCAATAGCACGAGTAGCACGGGCGAGCCTTCGGCCAATTGCCGATCGCGCGCTACTTGTCCTTTTGCCCAGAAAAACGTGCGCACCATCAAAGGTCCAGCAGGACCCAGCCATTCACTTAACCCCCGTGCCGTGATCGGCAGGCCATCCCGGCTTTGCTTACGAGCAGGGTGCGTCCACGCAGCCAACTCCCGTCGAAATCGCGGATCAGCCATCTGTCGGCGTTCAGCCTCAGCAATCAGTTCCGCTAAGGCGTAGCGTGCTTCCTGATCTTGCACGATCCGAAGCTGCGCACCTTCTTGCACCACGGCCCGCTCCAACGCATGCAGCTCAGCCTCAGGTACAGAGCGGCCTTCAAACGGCAGCCGATTGGTTCGCCGTTTTTTGATGGCTTGAAACAAACGATGGTCCAGCAAAGTGGCCGGCTCAGGAGGCCCTTGTCGAATAAAAGCCAATAAGTCCGGATCTTCTGGGTCTGGGAAAAGCCGCACCTGAGGTTGATAGCCAAAATGCCGCATGGCCACCTGCAGATGAAACAGCGCTGCACCACAACTGATGATGAGCTGGCGATCTTCAGGGTCTACAACAGCCAGCGACCGCGTCCGATCCGCATAGAGTTCCACTTCACTACCCACAATGCGAAAACGCCAAGGCTGCGTGTTATGTATCGAAGGGGCGAGTATAGCATAGTTTAACAAAAAGCGCAATTGTTGCTCTGGCGGAGCAGCGCGTGGGAAATCGTGTTCCGCTACCTGCCAAGGATCTTCAACCCATGCCGTCGACATGCCGAAAGCTGCACTTGCCGGTTTAAAAGCACATCCCATCAACTTGCTCTAGCATACAACAAACCAAGGGCTTATCTCTTCCGGCAAAGGATGCCCAACGTCGCGGGGGATTTATGGGTTTTGGTGTAGGGGAATCCCCTACACGTCTGTTTTCAGAGGCCAAGGAGCAGCACGCAAGGTAAGTACGGGAACAGGTGCCTGGCGAAGTACGCGCTCGGTCACGCTTCCCAGAAGCCAACGGGCTACGCCCGAGCGACCATGCGTTGCCATAAAGATAAGATCGGCAGCATCTCGACGGGCTTGCTCAAGAATGGTCAGATCTACCGGCCCTTCTTCGATACGCGCGGCAGCTTCTATGTCCGGCGACAGTTCGGTTTCAAGCCACAGGTTTAGCGCTGCTACCAGACGCTGCTGCAACTCAGGCATAAGGTCATAGGCGGCAGCAACTTCTGCCACCGGAATAGGCACCCAAGCCGGCATGAGCACATGCAGCAGCGTTACCCGGGCCCGAAAATGCACCGCCCACCGGACGGCTTCTCGCAGCGCAAGGCGCGCCTCTTCTGAAAAATCGGTAGGTACCAAAATATGATGAATCGCCTCAGGGACCTCGACCTGCCCACGCAGGGTAAGCACAGGAATGGAAGCCCGACGCACAATAGCTTCAGCCACACTGCCAAGTAAAAAGCGCTTTAGCCCTCGATGGCCATGCGTTCCCATAACAATGAGTTCTGCCGCAATAGTGTCGGCATAATCCAAAATAGCATCAACGACGTCTGAACTGCGCCGCCAGGCAGGTGCAATCGTTATCCCTTCTTTTGCTACCTCCCGACAGAGCTGTTCAAGCAGTTCCTGGGTTATTTCTTCTGGGAAACGTCGACGCGCCTGCACTTCAGGTCGTAAGCGCACCGGGCTGTACGGGTCTGCTTCCACTGGGGTAATCACGTGCATCAGATGCACCGTACAGCCCGGTGCAACCAACCGCATCGCCAGCTGGAGCGCCTTTCGCGCAGCTCCTGAAAAATCTGTGGGGACCAGCACATTGCGCCACATGGCCCGTGTTCTATGGCCCGAGGGTTATTGTGCTGCTTGCAGCCGGAAGCGAATCGGCAGTGCAAACCGCACGCGTACCGGACGTCCACGCTGCTTGCCAGGCTTGAACTGCAATTGCTGCACCGCCTTGATGGCCGCTTCGTCCAACAACCGCCCCGCAGAGCGCACCACCTCAATGTTACTCACGCGGCCATCTGGCTCTACCACAAACTGCAATACCACAAGTCCCTCCATTCCGGCCTTACGTGCCAGCTCCGGATACTCTAGCAAGGCATATAGCCGCTCAATCCCACCGATAATCTCCGGCATCTCTTCGACCACAACGAAGATTTCTGCCTCCTCTTCTTCCACAACGGTCTCTTGCTTTGGGGCTGGGGGAGGCGGCGGAGGAGGGGGCAGTTGCGTCACAGCCTCTCCAATATCCAACGCTACGTCGAAGCTCAATGCCTCCTCTTCTAGTATCGCTTCATCCGGCACAGCCACAGGTACGCTGGGACGGGGCGGCGGAGGAGGGGGAAGCTCCTGGCGCGTTTGCACAATCTCCTCCATATGCACCACCTCTTGCTCGGTCACAGCCAGCGCAAGTTGCGCTTCCGGACGCCAAGGAATCCGGAAAAGCACAATCATCAAGGCCAACGTTAAGGCCAATCCAAAGAGAATAAACAGCCGGTAGTAAGACCGCAGATCAACTTCCGGCATTTTGTAGGGCGCGCGCCGCCGCGGCAATTCCCGAGAGGATTCCGCAAGCTTTCCCATTGCTTCCTGCTGCGCCCGTGGCGGACGCCACCGATGCAAACGCGTCCTCATGGCCAACCTCCTATAGTTTACGTTGCCGACGAGGCTTGCATAGCTGCTTTGGCTTCCACCGACCGAAAGAGCGACTTGCCAAAGGCCTTGGTTACTAGCACAGGGCATGGCGCCTGCCGCACCACACGCTCCGTTACACTGCCCAAAAGCAGGTGCTGCAACCCCGTAAGCCCATGCGTCGACATCACAATTAAGTCGGCCGGCTCTCGCTCAGCCTCGTGCAGGATCTCGCGTACCGCCTTGCCATGCACAACACGGTACTGAATCGGCACCCCCGGCCCATCGGTACGCACCACAAATTCCTCAAGCGCCTTTTTTGAGCGCTCCTCTACATCAGGCATAATGTCATAAATCGAAAACACGCCCGTATTGTAAAACGCTGGATGCAGCAACTCTTCAATCACATAAAGCACCGTCAATCGCCCACCAAACTGCGCCGCAAGCTCACGCCCATAGCGTAAGGCCATGCGGCTGTGCTCTGAAAAGTCTACCGGCACCAGCAACCGCCGCGGCGGATGCACATTCCAGGGATCAACCTGCTGACGCGTCGTGATGACCGGGCACCGCGCTAGCCGCACCACCTCTTCTGCCACACTCCCCATCAGAAAGTGCCGAAACCCCCGCCGACCATGCGTGCCCAAAACAATGAGGTCAACATTGTGCTCTTCAGCGTAATCCAAAATGCCTGGCGCTGGCGCAATGTCTCGCTCAACAGCCAACACGGTTTTTATAGCCCCTGCAACATCCTTACGGGTAAGCCTCCTGGCCTCGTCGAACCGCTCCTGCATACGCTGCTTAAACTGGCTTTCCTGCGCTTCAGTCAGCGCCGAAAGTCCACGTGCTTCCTCATAGGGCACCACAACGTGCAGCAGATGCAGCTCTGCCTCATGCGCCTGCGCTAACGCCAAAGCAATAGGAAGCGCTTTTTCAGCGCATTCAGAAAAATCATCGGCAAACAAGATGCGTTTAATTTCCAGCATGGCGCCCTCCGTCTTTATAGATGGCTTGCTACAATTACATACGCCAAAGATGCAAAAGGATCTCACATGAAAGGTTATATCTTTCTTACAGAAAAAGGCGGTTTTGGCTGTAGGCATCTGCCCTACAAGAAAAGTCTTTCTACCATATGTGGGTGGGCTTTATACTCGGTCTACTGGCCGTCATAGGCCCCGATACGCTTTTGTTTTGGAACGTACCGGTCGAAGGGAAACTCCCCCAACTCTCTATCTATAGCCTGGCAGCTGATAGCACAGGGTTCCTGTGGATGAGCACGCTCGAAGGCATAGCCCGTTGGGATGGAGAAGAAGTGCGCACGTGGAAAACCTACCGATTGCCTGACGGGAGCGAACGCCCACTGAATAACACCGTCAAACTGGCTGTTGATCGCTTTAACCAAGTTTGGGCATGGCAAGACCAATACCTGCTTGTCAAAACACCCCAGAGCGAAGCTTTCGTGGCCTATCGCATGCCTCCACTTACGCTGGCACCCAACGGTACCCCTTGGTTCTGGACACGCTGCGGTCCACTTCCCTATGCGCTTGCTATGTCTGCAACAGCATGCCTCGATACCGCAGCTACAGCGCCCCTATACTGGACCGTCGATGCACTTGGGCAAGCTTGGTGGCTTCGTGGCGACACCCTCTATTGCCAAGATACTACAGCTGCCCTCAAGCCTATTGCCCAATGGCCACAAACGCAATTTCTCTATGCCGATCGACAGGGCCAACTTTCGGTGCAGCAGGGGGACCAACTTCGCGTTTTTCAAACCCAACCCGCCTGCCAGCTCACTTTACACCGCACGTTTTCTGTAAGAGAAACCATCCGTGGCGCGGTAAGTGATCACCTCGGCCGCCTATGGATTGCTACCCGATCGGGTGGCTTCCTGCTCAGCCAAGAGGGAACACTACGACGCTTTACATTACCCTTCCCTTACCGCACGCAGCTCACACGCTATTTACTTTCAATGACAAGCGATGGCCAAGGCCGCATTTGGATAGGCACCGTAGGAGGCCTATACGTCTGGGATCCCTGGCGCCCAGCCTTTCGCCTACTTGGACGCCCCCAAGGCCTAGAAAGCGGCTACGTGTCGGCCATCCTGCGCGACCGAACTGGTCGCCTATGGGTAGGCACCATTGGAGGCGGTTTGTTTGTTTTCCACCTCCAGGGAAGCGACTGGCGGCGCCTAGAACCAAGTTTCTTGCCCGAAGAATTTGTCTGGGCCTTAGCTGAAGATCCTCAGGGCCTCGTATGGGCGGCAACCGACCAGGGACTCTTTTGCCTCACCCGTCCCTACCACCTACGCCCCCACGCCACCGAAACAACCACTCCTGGTCCAAACACCTTTACAGCATTACTAGCTTTCAAAGATGGACTCTGGGCAGGTACCTACACGGGAACGCTCTACTTCGTGCGCAACAACACCCTAGAGGCACGCTATGAGGCCGGAGCTCCCATACGCAGCCTACTTCAAAACGGGGATACGCTTTGGATAGGACTTCAAAATGGACTGCTACGCTTGGTGGTCGACCACCAAGGTCAGGTGCGCCAAGCCCAACGCGAACCCTTACCCCAAAGTCCAATCGTCTGGAGCCAACGTTTGGATCCTGAAGGGCATTGGCTTGGCACTAACCTAGGGCTCTGGCTGCGCTCCGGCAAACGTTGGCTACATTGGGACGAAGCTGATGGCCTCCCCTCTCGAACTATCTATGGACTGCTACGCACAAATCGCGATCTCTGGCTAACCACCAACCGCGGCCTCGTACGGGTCGACCTTACAACCTTTCCCCAATTGCACTTTCGGGTCTACACCGCAGTAGAAGGATTAGGAATCACCGAGTTTAACCGCGGAGCCTACCACATCGACGCGCAAGGCTACCTCTACGCCGGTGGTACCCATGGGCTCGTTTGGTTCGATCCAAAAGAAATCCAGCCCTATCCGTTTGCTCCCCAACCCGTAATCCTCGCCATCTGGCGCTTCCAAAATCTTCAACGCGAAATTATACCTTTTAACGGACAGCCTATTGTACTTCCTCCTTCAGAACGCACGGTGGGTTTTGTCTTCCGCGGCCTGTTTCTTTCCTATCCTCAAGGCGTACGCTACCGAATCATACTCCGCAGCAAAAAACAAGAACTCATCGAACTAGGAACGCAAAACCAGCTCTTACTAAGCGGCCTGCGCCCTGGAACCTACCAGCTTGAACTTGAGGCTATCGGTCCTGAAGGACAACAGGGGCGCTTACTTCAACCAATCCTTTTTACCATCCGCCCCTATCTTTGGGAAACCACGGGATTCCGCATCGGCATTTTTGCATTGACCTTAGCTCTTACGGCTGGGCTTGTCTTTTTTGTGCTCTCGGAACGCTACCGACGCCTAACGCTCACCCGACAGGCTTTAGAAAATGAACGGCGTCGACTTAGTCGTGACCTGCACGACGAGGTAGGTGCTACCTTAACGAGCATCTATTTTTTGCTGACCACAACGCTGCGACAAGCGCTCTATGACCACACACTCAAAACACGCCTTCAGCAAGCCGCAGAACTCACCCGCACTGCACTGGATCAGCTCCGAATCCTACTCTGGTCGAAAAACCCAGAAAATGATCGCCTGCCTGTAGTGCTAAGCTACCTGCGCGAAACCGTCCGACAGATAGCAGAAACCGGCAACCTACAGGTCCACTACGACCTCCCCCAACAGGTACCCGACCTTCCGGTCGATGCCGAACGCCGCCACCATCTCGTTTGCATCACCCGCGAAAGCTTACGCAACGTGCTCCAACACGCCCAAGCGACCACAGTCACGTTTCAGGTCCAGCTTACAAACCACACCCTCACGCTAAAGCTCTGCGACAACGGCCGTGGTTTTGATCTCCAAACCGTCGAGCAACGCGGCCTGCGCTACCTCCAAGAACGCGCCATCCGCCTAAACGGCACCCTGCAGGTTCTTACCCAACCCGGCAAAGGCACCTGCATCGAGGTCTGCATGCCTCTTCCAAAATCACCCAATCGGGTGATTGACAACGCCTAAACTTCGGCATACCCTTTAACCCACCAATCACCCCCAGTAGCTTCCATGATTCGCGTTGCCCTTGTAGACGACGAAGCCGTCGTCCGACAAACCGTCACTTTACTCCTCCAAGAAACAGGCACTTTTGAACTCACGGGATGCTACACCAATGCCCATGAAGCGCTTGCTGGCCTGCGCCAATCCCCTCCTGATGTCGCCCTCATCGATATCGGCCTGCCCGATGGCTCAGGCCTTACGCTTATCCAAACCCTGCGACCCGAACTGCCCAGCACAGAATTTTTGATCCTTACCATCTTCGATGACGATCACCACATCCTAGAGGCTATCATGGCTGGCGCTTCAGGCTACCTTCTGAAAGGAGATCTACTCGAACAGCTCCCTTGGGCAATCCAAACCATCCGTAGTGGAGGCTCGTGGATGTCGGCCAGCATTGCCCGCCGCATACTTACCCTTTTCCAACAACGACTTCGAGCACCCCAAGCCACAATTCCAGAACTTCGTCCCCGAGAACGCGAAATCCTACACCTCCTTACCCAAGGACTCTCCAATAGCGAAATCGCGGAGCAGCTCCACATTAGCCCCGAAACCGTCCGCACGCACATCCGGCACATCTATCAAAAACTTCAAGTCCGTAACCGCACCGAAGCTGTTGCTCGCTTGTTTTTACCTACGCAAAATCACCCAAACGGGTGATTGCAGCCCTTCAACTGCCGCAGCTAACTTTCCGGACAGCTCAAAAACAACCCTTCCATGGTCATGGAAAGGCGCTGGCTCTTACTCATCACCCTATGGCCCCTGCTGCTCCAAGCGCAATCCCTTCCCCTAAACCGTACCCTCTATCGCATCGAGATCACAAACGGCAGCTACACTTGCAAGCTCACCGAGGAAGGCTACGAGTATGACTGCAAAGTCTGGCCTGCCCCTACACCTTGGATGGAACTCCACTGGGATAGCCAAGCTCAAGCCTACGAGCTCCACGTACCACGCCAGATCAACTACGCCTATACAACCGTCCCCTCGAACCTGTACGTCGATAATCAGTGCCGCTTTACACAAGCCTCTTGGGAAGCACTGCATCGGAGTTTCTGCGAAGCAGCTGCCCCATTTGGCGGCTGCAGTTTCTACGATCCCTTCCTGCAAGCCTGGCCACTTTACACCTTCTACTGCCCCTACGACCCTCAATTACCCAATATGTGGGCCGTATGGCTATCCGACTTTGTCTATCCTATCAACCTAGGCCCGCAAAGACTCTCCCGTGTGGCTGTAGACTACGACCCCGACCGAGACGGAATCGTTAACGAACCCGGCTATCCTTACCTTAGCGATTCTCGAACCCTGGCCCTCTACCTATTTACCTATCACCACGACAAAAGAGATCTTAAATACGCCGCCATTATCACCCAAACGTCAAGCATGCGCTGGCTCGACGTCCTACTCTTTACCGTGCGTGCCGAAGGCAATCTCATCAATCCAGTAGCAGCTGAACCTGCCCCTAACTTCACCCAATCCCCTATCGACGTCTATCCTAATCCAGCCCACGAAGCGTTATACATCCGCTTTACCCTTGATAGGCCAACCTCAGTGGCCCTAGGCCTCTACGATCTGCTGGGCCGACCTGTTTACGAACAACCAACGCAACCCTATCCACCCGGAACACACCAACTCACTATTCACCGCGGGTCCTGGCCCGCGGGCCCCTACTTATTGCGCTTAACCCTAGGCCAGCAGCACTACACCCAAACCGTGATCTGGCCCTAAAAATCACCCAAACGGGTGATTGACCGCCTCTTGGCAAGATCATTATTAATTCAGCCATCAGGTCCTGAGCTCTAAGCCCAAAAGAAGTATGCGGCGAGTAACGGTTATTACCCTTTTGTGCTTACTCCTCAGCGACATCTCCTTAGCCCAAACGACGTACACTTTCACTGGAGAAGGGGGCACGCCAAACTGGAACGTACCTCAAAACTGGAATCCTCAAGGCGTACCTGGACCCAACGACATCGCAATCATTCCCGACCGGGAGCCTGGCCGTATCTATGACGTCGGCTTAACAAGCAACGTTACGGTAGGCAAGCTCATCGTAGGGCGGGATAACACGTTCGACCTGCGCGGATATAACCTCACCCTACAACAGGGGGGAACTATGGCCGAAGGCTCGCGGCTCTTTTTTGGTAGCAGCGGCACCCTAACAGTAGCGGCCGACTCGTTTGTAGTGCACGGAGAAGTGAACTTCATAGGACGTATTGCCGGAACAGGACAGTTCATCAACCGCGGACGACTCTATACCTCTAACACTGGCGCCACCATCGCCGGCAATTTGATCAACTATGGCACCGTCGACGTCTCTAATGGCTATTGGCGGTTTGCCCAAGGCGGCTCCTACACCAACTACGGCTCCACTACCATCACCCTCTCCTCGGGTCGTTATGAGTATTGGCACACCACAGACAGCAGCCAGCCCCTGTCAACCATCCGCAACTACGGCCGCTGGCAACTCGAACTAGGCCAAGGTGCCCATTGGATGGTAGGATACTACAACCCTAGCTTGCTACGCTTTGAACTCTACGGCGACACCCTCTACGGCCGCGGCCAAAACAGCACTGTCCGTATCTACAGCCAAGCCCTGCTAAGCGGCAACCCTACCATCCGCCTAGACTCCATCGCCTGGTACTTCCAAGGCCAAACCACCATAGCCGACTCCGTTAGCGGCTCAGCCACCACAACGTTCTTCTTTGGTCAATGGGGCGGCACGCTCAGCTCAGCCGACTCCAGCCGCGGCGCCGTGCTGCACATTGAAGGCTCCGGCTTCGGCCTGGGTGGCGAGACCCGCCTGAGCGGACGCATCCTCAACCGCGGACGACTCTATACCTCTAACACTGGCGCCACCATCGCCGGCAATTTGATCAACTACGGCACCGTCGACGTCTCTAATGGCTATTGGCAGTTTGCCCAAGGCGGCTCCTACACCAACTACGGCTCCACTACCATCACCCTCTCCTCGGGTCGTTATGAGTATTGGCACACCACAGACAGCAGCCAGCCCCTGTCAACCATCCGCAACTACGGCCGCTGGCAACTCGAACTAGGCCAAGGTGCCGATTGGATGGTAGGATACTACAACCCTAGCTTGCTACGCTTTGAACTCTACGGCGACACCCTCTACGGCCGCGGCCAAAACAGCACTGTCCGTATCTACAGCCAAGCCCTGCTAAGCGGCAACCCTACCATCCGCCTAGACTCCATCGCCTGGTACTTCCAAGGCCAAACCACCATAGCCGACTCCGTTAGCGGCTCAGCCACCACAACGTTCTTCTTTGGTCAATGGGGCGGCACGCTCAGCTCAGCCGACTCCAGCCGCGGCGCCGTGCTGCACATTGAAGGCTCCGGCTTCGGCCTGGGTGGCGAGACCCGCCTTAGCGGACGCATCCTCAACCGCGGACGACTCTATGCCTCTGGTAGCGCTAGCGTCTACCTCACAGGTTCTCTGATTAACCAGGGGATCTTGGAGTTGAATACGCTATTTGTGACTGGGCGGGAGCGTCGCACCCTCTGGTTAGGAGAAAATGCGCGTGCTAGTGTGCAAGTCATAGATCGCGCCACCTTAATAGGCAACAATTATCTTCCCAACGTCCAAATTGGTTCTAGTGGCTTACTCATTGTGCAAGATACTTTAGAGCTTGGCAGTGGACCGTTTAGTGGGGTGGAAAGAATTTTGGTAACAGGAGTGGTGCGTAGTCGCCTAAAGCATGCTCCGTCTACGTTTATCATGCCTGGCCTACGGCTCGAAGGCGTAAGTGGGGTCGATTCTACGCGTAGTCTACACATTGCCTATTATGGTCTAAGCACGCCAGCGTCTTTTTCTAACGCAACACTCGGCTGGTGGCGCTTTAGCCCTGTGGACTCTGCGACCACACCCACAGCGCAGCGGTTAATTTTGCCCTACAATCAGGCTGCTTTAGGTGGTATCTCAGAAGATTCGCTCTTTGTGTTTTATTCACCCGATGGGACAAGCTGGCAACTGTTTTCGGGCAGCTTAACACGAGACTCCGAGGCCAATACGTTCACGCTCCAGCAGGCTCCCCTGCGTGGTCTTTATGCAATTGCTCAAGCAAGTGCTTCTCCAATTGATGCGGTCCCTGCCTTACATGTGGAAATTGTAGGAAGGCCAACCTTACGTATCGGCGCCCCCAATCGTTATACCGTTTTGTATACGAATTTAGGTCGTGTACCCACAGGACCCATACTGATTCGGCTGCAGTACGACCCTGCGGCAATGCGGCTTGATTACGTAGAGCTAAGCCGTCTAAACGATGATGCGCCAATTAGGTTACCCGCCGACAGTGTACTTATTGAACCTGGGCTGATTGTAATTTTAGGTCGCTCCTTAAATTTTGCTGAGACAGCTTCCTTTGATTTGGTTTTTACCGGCCTTCCTGGTGCCCTCAGCAAACGTGCCGCCTATGCAGAACCCCAGGCTCTAGCAGTAATAGGGATAGGAACATTAGTATTAAATGCAGGAAAATTAGCAATAGCATGGGCAATATCGGGTCTCGTATCTGGCTATATCAACGACTTAATGACCACGTTCTTTTGCGAAGAGTTATGGGATCCGGTATCTCCAGATGCAGATGTCAAAAAAGAACTTTCTAAAGCCTTTGCAGATGCCCTTGCCAAAACAAACGCAGAATGGTTTTCATGGCAAAAAGTGAAGAATGAGATAGTAAACAATGTAAAAGATGAGATAAAAAATAAAGTTAAAGAAAATGTCATTCCTAAATATGTGCAAGAAATGCTTGAGGGTCCCATTAATGTCGCTTCCCTGGCTTATAACATACTAGAGTGTCTGTGGAAGGGAGCTAATCGGTGCATGAATCCTAATCCTAAGGTTAACGCCACCCCGCCCAAGCCAGAAAGATTAGAACTACCCCAAATTACGGGTTTAACTTCTCAAGGCGATTGCGGGGTGAATCTCAGCTATGAGCTACAGCCGATACGTTCTTGGGACCCCAATGAAAAAGCCGGGCCAGCAGGGATAGGTGAGGGGAACTATTTGAATGAAGTTGGGCGGTTGCACTATACGATTTTCTTTGAAAACCTAGCTACAGCTACAGCCCCAGCCTATCGTATTGTCATTGTGGACACGTTAGCAGCTGAACTCGACCCTGAGAGCGTCGAGTTTGGTAAAACGAGCCACAAAGGTTGGCAAATCACACGCCAAGGGAACGTCTTGCGCTGGGAAATTGAGGGCATTGAGCTACCGCCCAACGTTAACCCGCCTGAGGGTGAAGGGTTTGTGACGTTTTCTATCCTGCCACGTCCAGGGGTAGTGGTTGATGGCACGCGGATTGAAAACCGGGCTACCATTGTTTTTGACATGAATCCGCCGATTATGACCAATACGGTTGTCAACACCTTCGACTTGTCGCCACCGGCCATCACACTGCTTCCCTTGCCAGAAGAGGTCAACCAAGATACCCTTGTGGTGCGTTGGCAAGCCCAAGATGCTGGCTCGGGCGTAGCGCGTGTATTCCTATTCCGTGCGATTGATGGGGGGCCTTTTGAGCAAGTGGCCACTGTGAGCGGCGGGGTGGATTCTGTGCGGATAGCTGTTGAGCCTGATCGCCGCTATACATTCTATGCCTTAGCGCAAGACTTTGTGGGTAATACCATGCAGCGGCGCTCTAACGAGGTAAGCACGCGCGTGGTGATTGTGAGCACCGAGAAAACGCCCGAAGCCTTGCCAGAACGCTTTGTGTTGGATGCGATTTATCCCAACCCCTTCCGGACGCATGTTACTTTCCGTGTAGGATTGCCTAAGCAAGAGCGGGTTCGGCTCGTCGTCTATGATCTACTAGGCCGGGAGGTAGGGCGCGTTGTAGACCAAGAGCTACCGGCGGGCTGGCATGAGCTGCGCTGGACAGAGCCTGAGCTGGCCAGTGGCTTGTACCTGGTGCGCTTCGAGGCCGAGCGCACGCAGCAAGTACGCACTTTCCTTAAGGTGCACTAAAAAGAGGCTCCAGTGGCTTGGGTCCTTTATAAAAACAGGGGCGGCAGGCTGAGCCTGCCGCCCCTGTGTCAATCTAGGCTTAGCCGATCTCAATGCGCCGCGCTTTGCTGGCCTCGGCCTTAGGTAGCCGGATCGTCAGCACTCCGTTTTCATACTTGGCTTCAATGCGTTTATCATCGACCGCCTTGGGCAGCGTGAAGCTCCGGTAGAAGCGGCCGTAGCTTCGCTCTATGCGAACATAGTTCGCCTTTTCCTCCTTCGTTTCTGTCTTCCGCTCGCCACTCACCGCCAGCGTGCCGTCTTGGTAAGTGATCGAAAGCTCCTCCTTATTCATGCCCGGCAAATCCAGGTGAATCAAATAGGCATCTTCAGTTTCGGCCAAATCTGCCCGAGGTACCCACACAACAGGGGCTTCCTCGGTTGCTTCAGCTTCGCGCCCAAAGAACGTATCGAACAAGCGGTCCATTTCCTGCTGCAAGCGGCGCAGTTCGGCCATCGGAGCAAAGCGAACCAAGCTTGTCATAGCACACCTCCTTGGGTTGGTTGACTAGGGTTCGTTTTCACCCCTATTAGCTATCAACCCCTGTGCCTAAGACGATTTTCCGACAGATTGGCACGCTCGCTAAACAATCATAGGGATACAACTTGTACAGATTATGCAGGGTTGGCAAGCGCTTTTCTCAAAAATGACGAGAAGAAGAGCGACAGGTTGTCTGAGTCTGCCAGGCGCGTTAACTTAAAGGGGTTTCGGAAGGACTTTCGGGCACCTAAATGTTTTTTAGGTCGTTGTGATGGAAGACTCCTTACGGAACCCAGCAGCACAAGGCCGCCGCATAAGGCTGGTAAACGATTTTTCAACCCATACACCCTAAGGTATGATGAACGCATTAACCTGCCGCCGCTGGAAGCATGCTCTAGGCCTCTTCACAGGAGGACTCCTGGCTTTGGTGTTGACAGGCGCCAATGGATGCTCCAGTGATCCCAACATTGAGGGCGCGAAGCTTGACCTGCGCAACAAAGACTACGCGCGGGCACTAGAGAACGTGGAAAAAGCCCTGCAGCGCAATCCGCAGAATGCCGATGCTTACGAGCTCAAAGGGCGCATTATTCTGGATATCCTCTCTAATCAGCAGAACATGCCCTTAGAGGCTCGGCGCGATACGGTAAAGGCGATGGTAGCTGCTTTTCAAAAAGCAATAGAACTGAATCCTAAGCTGCGCGAAGATGTGATTAACCAGCTCCGTTTTGCCTTTGTACGGGAGTTCCAAAACGGGGTCAATGCCTTCAACCGTGGGCGAGAAGATTCTACTTACTTTGTACGGGCCGCGACCTTTTTTGAACTGGCTACGCTGATCCAGCCTGACTCAGCGGGCGCTTATGTTAACCAAGCCTTTTCGCTATTGAACGCGGGGCGTCAGTCAGAATCGATTGCCCCCCTAGAAGCGGCCATTGCTAAGGGCGAAACCTCACTGGATGCTTACCTGATCCTGGCCGATTTATATCGGTTTCAAGGACAGCCTAATAAAGCTATTGAAGTGTTAGAGAAAGCCCGCTCGCTGTATCCAGATAATGCGGAGCTGCAGTCTCAGCTGCTTAATGCTTACGTGCAGGCGGGGCGCACCGACGAGGCTATGTCTATCTATGGCCAGGCAGTTGCCCAAGAACCCAACAACAAGCTCTATCGCTACAACTATGGCTCGTTGCTTTTAGAGGCTGGACGCTACGATGAAGCCATCGAGCACCTTAAAAAAGCCATTGAGCTGGACCCTGAGTACGCCAATGCCTATTACAACTTAGGGGCAGCCTACATTAACAAAGCTGTAGACGTCAACGAGAAAGCGATTGCGCTGGACGATAGCCTGAGGGCCAACCGCAGCCAGCTTTCTCGTGAGCAGCAACAGCAGCTTGAGGCCCAGATCGACCAGCTGGTTCGTGAGCGTCGTGCTTTGTTTGCTGAAGCTATTCCGCCGCTAGAGCGGGCACGTTCGCTCATGGAAGCCCAGGGCGAAAACGTTGCTGGCATCTGCCGGGCGCTGTTTCAGGCTTACGTGCAAACCGACCAAACCGACAAAGCCCAAGCCGTTGCATCCTGTGCTGGACTAGAGGACAACAACGGAAACTAAAGCCATAGTTTGGCCCAAGGGAAGCCCGGGCACTTGCCCGGGCTTCTGTTTTTTATGGCTCAGTAAGCCAGTAGCGCACGCGCAGCCTTGAGGATGTCTTCGTCTTGTGGCAGGACGGCATTTTCAAGCGGCTCGGCATAAGGAATGGGAGTAAAGGCTCCAGCTACGCGAGCGATTGGCGCATCCAAGTATTCAAAGGCCTTTGAGGCGATCTGAGCTGCAATTTCAGCGCCGAAACCAGCAAATTCATGGTCTTCGTAAACAACCAATACCCGATTGGTCTTTTGCACCGAAGCTAGAATCGTTTCGATGTCCAGGGGCACAATGGTGCGAATGTCAATTATTTCAATGGAAGCCCCATCTTCTTTGGCGATCCGCTGCGCTACATTTAGCGATTTATACACCATCAGGCCATAGGTAACGATGGTCAGATCACTACCCGACTGCACGACACGCGCCTTACCAAAGGGCAGTAAGTAATCGGCGTCTGGCTCAGGTGTACGCGCAGCAGCTGCGCGGTAAAGCGCTTTGTGCTCCAAAAACAGTACAGGGTCGTGCATGCGAATGGCTGTCTTGAGCAGCCCTTTGGCGTCGGCTGCATTGGAGGGCATGGCGATCTTATAGCCAGGCATATGCGCAAAAATGCCCTCAATGTTTTGCGAGTGGCATAGCCCCCCGTGGATATAGCCACCACAGGGCACGCGGATCACCAGCGGACACTCCCAGGCATTGTTTGACCGATAGCGGAACGGGGCTACCATGTTGCGCAGTTGCGACATGGCCGGCCAAATGTAATCGGCAAACTGAATTTCAATGACCGGTTTAAACCCTGAGGCAGCCAGTCCCACAGCTGTGCCAACGATCGATGCTTCGGCCAGCGGAGAATTGAAGCAGCGATGCGGGCCGAAACGCTCTGTAAGCCCACGTGTCGCAGTAAACACACCGCCTTTAGGCCCAGCCACATCTTCGCCATAGACCAACACGCGCTCGTCACGTTCCATCTCTTCATGGAGCGCATGGTTGATGGCATCCACCATGACAATTGGCTTACCTGAAGGCGTTGATTTTTCGTAGGTTAGATCAAGCGTTCCTTCAAAATACACATAACGGGTAGCCGATGCCGGATCCGGGTCAGCTTGCTGTTCAGCCCAGTGCGTAGCTTCGTCGACCTTGCGTCGCACTTCATGGCGCAGCTCTTCAATGCGGGCTTTAGTCAGCACACCCGCTTCGAGCAAGGCCTGCTCGAAACGCAAGATGGGATCAACTTGGCGGTCTTTTTCTAACTCTTCTGGCGTGCGGTATTTAGCATGGTTGTCCGATGAGGAATGCGGCAACAGGCGCACCACATCGGCCACCAAGCAGACGGGCCCTTTGCCAGCACGGATATGCTCCACGGCAGCACGCACGGCAGCATACGTCTGGAAAAAGTCCGTGCCATCGACGTGGATTCTTGCCAGGCCCTCATAACCCGCTGCCAGTTTGTAAGGATTGCCCCCAGCTGTTTGCTGCGCAACCGGTACCGAAATGGCGTAGTGGTTATTTTGAATAAAGTACAAAACTGGTGCTTTGATGCGGGCGGCCCAGTTGAGCGCCTCGTGGAATGATCCCTGCGAAGTAGCCCCTTCGCCTGCTGAGCAGTACACGTAGGCATCTTCGCCACGGCGCTGCACGCCCATAGCAAGCCCCAAGGCAGGTAAGAATTGAGACCCTACCGAAGAAGAGGGGGTTACAATATGTTTTTCGCGATCGCTATAGTGTGCAGGCATCTGGCGCCCGCCAGAGTTCGGATCGTTCGCCTTAGCTAAATGCGCTAGTAGCACGTCTTCAGGACGTCCGCCCAGCGACAGGTACATGCATAGGTCGCGATAGTACAGAATAAACCAATCGTACCCTGGACGGGAAAGCAGCCCAGCGGCTGCTTGTGCAGCTTCGTGGCCGGCACCGCCGATGTGGAAGAAGCCTTTGCCCTGCTTGAGCAACGTCAGCATCTTTTCGTCTAAACGCCGCGCCAGCAGCATCGTGCGATAAACACGCAGCAGGGTAGACACATCAAAGTCGGCAGGGCTAACTGGCCGAAGATCTAGATCACCTTCGCAGGCCCAAACTACTGCACTTTGCACCTGGCCATTAGCACCAGAGCGACGAACCACTGTTTCTGGAAGCGCTTCTTTTATGGTATGCTCGGATTTCTTTTTCCGGGGCATGGCATCACGGGGTTAGCTACCAGCAAGACAACGCCGGTGAATGCCGGCTTACCTAAGGGGCGAACGTGTGGAGGGCAGCGCACGTTCCGTAAAATCGTAAGGGTTGTGGATGCACCCTTTCAATTTACAAAGCCGTCGGCAGGCTTGCAAAACCTTAGGCACTCACCGGCTGGTCCGTTTCAGCGTAGGGCAGCTCAAACCAAAACCGTGTACCCCGCCCTACCGTACTTTCGACGTGAATGGCTTCTCCGTGGGCCTGTAAAATCTGCTTCACAATGCTGAGTCCTAAGCCCGTACCCCCACTGCGGCGAGAACGATCGGGGTCCACGCGATAGAAGCGTTCAAAAATGCGATCTAGATGCTCTTCGGGGATACCCCTGCCGGTATCGACCACCTCCACCTGCACTTTGTCGCGCCGGCGGCGCAGCCGACAACGGACGTAGCCTTCGTCGGTGTAGGCAATCGCGTTGTCGATCAAGTTGGTGAGTACCTGACGAATGCGTTCGCGATCGGCCCGCACGTAAAGGGGGCTGTTTTCGGCATGAATAATCAGTCCTTTCTCCTCGGCCTTTGGCCGGAGCATCTCAACAACCTCGTCGAGCAGTTCTTGTAGGTTAAAAACTGCAGGATGGATGAGATCAGCGCGATACTCCAAGCGGGCAATTTCGATTAGATCGTTAAATAGATTATTTAGGCGCTGTAGGTTCTGCAGGGCCTTTTCCGCATAGCGTTTGCGCACTTCAGGTTCTAGCGTAGGCGAAGCCAAAGCTTCCAGATAGCCCCCGATTGAGAAAATGGGGTTGCGCACTTCATGGGAGATGTTACCGATAAACTCGGTCTGCAAACGTGTTAAGCGCTGCAGCTCGGCAATTTTTTCGCGAAAACTATCCGACATCTTGTTGAGGTGGTGGGCCAAGTCCTGAAACTCAGCAGCCCGGGTATGCACCTGTATTTTTTCGTCAAAGTGCCCTTCAATGATGTTGCGAGCGCTGTTGCGAATGGCATGTAGGGGTCCCGTAACCTTTTGGGTAGCAATCCAACTGCCCAGGAGCGCTAGTAGCAACGCTGCCAGCATACCTACCAGTAACGTCAGCTCCATTTGCTGGGCCAGTTTAAAAAGAACGGGCTCTGGCTGGCCCAAACGCAGCACCCAGGCTGAAGCTGGACGGTAAAGAACCACGTACAACCAACGCTGGCCGTCAGGGTGTAGGCGTTCGAAAAAGCGCACCGGCCTTTCAGTATCGACATCCATCCCCAGCCGCGCACGAAGGTTTTCGCCTTCAAGCGGGCGATCCGCTTCACTATCCCAAAGCACTGTTTCGCCGCGGGCCAAGGTCAGGTGCACTTCCGTCACGCGGCTGTAGCTACGTGCCAGCGCAACCGCTTCTTCAGGCGTTGGGGCCTGTTCCAATTGGGTAAGCAAGCGTTCAGCTTGCGTACGCAGCGTCTGTTCCATCGCGCTGCGGAGCTGGCCATGCAGTACCAGACCAGTGTACAGGCCGGCGCCCACCACGGCCAGCCCCACAAAGAGCGCAAAGGTTAGAAACATCCACGTGCGCACCGGCGCCCGCGTAGGGAAAATCCATCGCCAGAGCCGATAGAGCACGTAGCGTAAGCCTTTTGGGCGTAGGTACTTACGCGATCGGTTCATCCTCCTCAACAAAGCGATACCCTACCCCACGCACCGTCTGAATATGCTTGGCAAAATCGCCCAGCTTTTCCCGAAGATTCTTGATATGTGCGTCGACGGTGCGTTCGGTCACCATCATGGCATCTTTCCAGATACGCTCAAGCAACTCCTGGCGTGTAAAGGCTTTGCGCGGATGCCGAACCAGATAGCGCAGCAGCTCGAACTCTGTCAGTGTCAGCCCTAGGTCTTTGCCCCGCAGGGAAGCCCGATATTCGTCCTCGTAGATGGTCAGGTCCTTTACCTGCAGCGTTCGGCTTTCTTCAACGCCAGCCCGACGCAAGACCGCTTTAATGCGTGCCAGCAACACCGGCAACGCCACCGGCTTGGTTAGGTAATCATCCCCCCCCATCATCAGGCCTCTCACTTGATCTTCCTCCTCACTTTTAGCCGTCAGGAAAATGATAGGGATATGTTCGGTTTCGACGCGCGAGCGCAAACGGCGGCAAACTTCGTAGCCGTCTAGACCTGGGAGCATAATATCAAGCACAATCAGGTCAATTTCGGAAGTTGCCTTGCGCAACGCTTCCTCGCCGTCATAGGCCTTCTCGACCTGAAAGCCCTCCTGGTTTAGAAAGTGGCTGATGACCTCGACGATGTCTTCTTCATCGTCAACCACCAGGATTTTGATTTCCGAAGGTTCTGCTGTCCGAGGCATGGTTGATATACCTTGCTTAGGTGGGAAAAACCGCTCGCTTCAACGCTAGAGTGTAAATATAAGTTTTCTTCAAATGTTTTCCATACAGGGCTCTGCGCTCGGGAGCGTTTCTTGATAACATCGAGGCACGCGCCGAGCAACGCCGCAACTGAGTTCATAAGGAATGGTGTCGGCCCAGGCCGCAACCTCCATAATGGAAGGGCCGCCTTCACCAAACAGCACGGTCTCTTCGCCTTCCTGCACATCGGGGGCTGCATCAGGTGCACCCAGGTCAACCATGAGCAAATCCATACACACAGCACCTACAATCGGAAACTGTTGTCCCCGAATGCCTACCCGGCCGCGGTTGGACAAGCGGCGGGGCACGCCATCACCATAACCCGCGCCAACAACAGCAATGCGGCGCCAGTCGGGGGCTGCCCAGGTGCGGCCGTACGAAATCGTGGTTCCGGGTGGTACCGTCCGCACCTGCACCACACGCGAAACCATGCGCATGACAGGTCGGAGTCCAACATGACGCAACAGTTGGGGATGGGACGTGTAGCCGTAAAGCGCTGCGCCCACCCGTGCCTGTTGCCGCGGACTGTGCCAGTAGGTTTCTGGCAACCGAAGCAGCGCACTGCTATTGGCGATGTGGATTGCCTCAAAGTCGTCACCAAACTGGCGGCAAAGCTGCTCAAAGCGTTCAAGCTGCTGATACAAGAAGGTGTCTTGCGGATCGTCGGCCGTAGCTAGGTGCGTCCAGAGTCCGACCAGGTGGACGGCGGGGGTCTGTGCTAGCTGGCGTACTATAGAGGGCACTTCGCTGGGCCATAGGCCAAGCCGTCCCATACCGGTATCGACTTTCACATGCACGCGTAGCAAGCCTAAGCGTGGCGCCGCTGTGCAGACAGCCTCGGCAACGGCCGGCGACGCGACCGTCACGTCGAGCTGCTGAGCAGCACATACGGGAAGGTCTTCTGGAAACGCTACGCCCAAAACCAGAATCGGGGCCTCCACACCCGCTTCACGCAAGGCAAGGGCTTCCGCAACCCGCGCTACGGCAAAATGACGAACACCAACGTCCTGAAGTGTACGAGCCACCGGCACCAGCCCATGTCCATACGCATCGGCCTTCACGACAGCCATTAGCGTGGCCGGACCTAGCCGCTGCTGCAACAACTGTGCATTATGCCGAAGATGCGGCAGACAAATTTGAACGAGCGTAGGAGTATGCAACACTGTAAGCATCCCTGCTGCAAACGCCGCGCGGCTCACGCTCGGCAATCAAAAAAGATCCTGCCTGAGGCACAACCTGTAGCCATACCTTAAGGTTTAACGGCAGACCATCGCAGCAAACCGCCCACCATGGTGACCTCTACGCCTTGGGTTTCGGTAATCATCGTGTCTTGGAATGCCCGGCATTTACTCGAGCAATGCCTGCCTTCGGTTGTAGCGACCGATTATCCTCACCTCGAGATCATTTTAGCGGACAACGGCTCTACCGATGGATCTGCTGAATGGGTAGCTACCCGGTTTCCAACTGTACGCATTATTCGCCATCCTGAAAATTGGGCCTTCTGCCGTGGAAACAATGCGGCTATCCCCCATGCGCGAGGGGACTACATTGTGCTCCTCAATAACGACGTTGAAGTCCCCCCAAACTGGCTTTGGCCCTTAGTGCATCGCATGGAGGCCGATCCGCAGCTTGGCGCCGTGCAACCCAAGCTCCGCCAGTATCATCGCCGAACCCACTTTGAGTACGCCGGGGCAGCAGGAGGTTTTTTAGACCGTTTTGGATATCCGTTCGCGCGCGGGCGCATTTTCGATACTGTAGAGCCCGACGAAGGGCAATACGACAATCCTGGACCTATCTTCTGGGCCACAGGAGCTGCCATCATGCTTCGCCGCAGCGCGCTCGAGCAGGTCGGATTGCTGGACGAGCAGTTTGTACTCCACATGGAAGAGATCGACCTGTGCTGGCGATTGCAACGTGCAGGGTATCGTATTGAGCTCGTACCCCAAAGCGTTGTCTACCATCTGGGCGGAAGTTCTCTCCCCCCTCACGATGCCCGCAAGACGTACTTCAACTTCCGCAACAGTCTACTTTTGCTGTATAAAAACCTGCCGCCGGCCGAATGGCACCGAACGTTCCCGCTGCGCATCTTGCTCGATGGGATAGCCTTTTTGCGCTTTCTTTTTCTAAGGCGCTGGAAAGATGCCTTGGCGGTTATCAAAGCCTATCACGATGCCCATCGCCTTAGCCGGCATTACCGGCAAATGCGCCCAAAGGATAACGAGCTGGTGGTGTTACCCTCCTATCGAGGCAGCATTGCTTGGGACTACTTTGTGCTACGCCGGCGGCGCTTTCAGGACCTTCCTGCACGACGCTGGCTTACGTCGGCGCACTGAGCTGCCGCCGCAGTTGCAGGTGCTCGTAACGTACGGCAAAGCCTACGGCCCCTAGCACCAACAGCATCCCCAAAAGAGAAAACGGTGATGGCATTTCATGAAAAAGTACATAAGCCAAAATCGAGGCTCCTACAGGCTCTAGCAGCGACAGCAATCCCAGCCAGGCTGCTGGCAAGTACTTAACACTGTAGTTAAACGCACCATGACCTAAAATCTGGGGCCCTAGGGCCATAAGTGCACAAAGTCCGTAAAAGCGCAAACTGTAGCCGGTTAGCGGTGTTTTTAGCAACAAGGCCAGTGTAAGTGCAGTCAAAGCGGCCGCTAAGTAAAGTAAGAAGACGTACGGCAGCCAAGCGGTCTGCTGTCGCACTACGCGGCCAATCAAAAGATACAGGCTCACCAAGAGCGCGCCACTTAATGCCAGCATATTCCCCAAAAGCGGCTTGCGGCCAGCGAAAGCCTGCACATGATCCCCCCAGCTCATTAGCATCGCACCCAGCACGGCCATACCGATTGCAAGCACAACAGGCATCGAAAGCCGCTCTTTAAGTAACGCAAACCCCAAAGCAGCCAAAAATACCGGACTTAAACATACCAGCACCGAGGCACTAGCCACCGAAGTGTAAAAAAGCGAGAGAATCCAGACCACAAAATGCAGCCCTAAGAAAACGCCGGCCAGCAAGATCAGCATCAGCTCACGGAGACCATAGCGAAGGCGCGCTATAGGACGCAGGGCAGCTGGGGCAAGGAGGCCAACGGCAATGCCTGTACGCCAAACGGCAATAGCCAAACCAGGTGCTTCATCCCCTACCAGGCGCACCAGGATGGGACTAATCGCAAAACTGAGCAATCCCAGCGCCAGGATAGGATAGACGCGAAAAGGGACTGCGGCCCGATCCATAGGTAGGACAGCTCTGCTTTACCGCAGCCGGTGCATCGACTGCAGCAACGCCAGGTCATGCTCAATGCCGCGTCGGGCCAGCCTCAAAAACAGGTAAGCGATGAGCGGCAGTGCTAACCAAAACAACCGTTCCCAAAGTATGCCTTCGGTCGTCCGCACGCCTAAAGCCCCCCCAACGTATAACCCACCCAAGTACAGCGCGCTCAGCAGCAGAACGCCAAGTTGGGCCAGTACCACCAGTTTGCGCTGGCGCGAAAGCTGACGGTATAGGAAAATCAACCCTACCGCCCCAAGCGCAAGCACAGCTCCCAAGGTGCGCACCAGCAGCACGAGCCAGCCTGGGCCGGCCAGGGCCAGCAGTTGCCCAGGAACCGGCGCTAGCACCAGCAATCCCAGCGCAGCAGCTGCCAGGAGTAAATACAAAGATTGCACGCGTTGAATCATAGCGATATCCTACCCGACAAAAAAGCCCCGCCAATGCAGGGCTTTTACCTAAACAGGCCGCACCCCTAACTACAGTGCAGTTGGGCTTTCAGGGCGTGCGGAGTAGTTAATGCGAAGCGTACCTGCTTCGCGCAGTTCTTGCTGCACATCATAAACCAACTTCATTTTGGCATCCTGGTCGATGCGCAGCGATACAATCAACTTGGGTTGTTCAACTAGCTTGTTATACATAACCGTACGGATGAGCGTTAGATCATCGATCAACGCATCGTCGATCTGCACCCGCTGCTCCCCTAGACGCCCATCCGGCAGTTTTCTTGGGCCGATATAGATATAGGAAAGCAGGCGTTTTTGATCTATTTTGGTGAGTGCTTCAGCGTGTGGAAGTATCGTTCGCACCATAACCGTAGTCTCCCGAAGCACGGTGCTGACCATGAAAAAGATCAGCAACAAAAAGATAATGTCCGGGAGTGAAGCCGTAGGAATTGCAGGCTTGGTGTCGCCTGTCTTTTTCTTAAAATGCTGTGAAGCCATAATTTCTTAGCCGCAGTCCGGTTCAGCTACTGAAATTTGCGCGGGGATCATTTCACGCACCTGATTTTTTTCATCGGCCCCCAGCGTTACACGGTAGGCATTGTAGTTTGGATAACCCAGCTTGCGTGCCTCAGCGTCCCAAAGCTCAAAGTATCCCATCCAAACTTCATCGAGTACCTGAATGTAGGTGTTATACGCCGTCTCACAGTCTGTCTTAATAGAGACCACTGCTTTCTGAGGGCTCTCGGCGTAGTTCGGATCGACCCCGTTGTTTGTCAGGTGCTTTTTTACTTCCTCACGAATTTGAGGCACCGAAGCCAGCTTGTCTTCAATCAGGACCTGTCCCTGCGCATTCACCAAAATCTTCAACATGTTCCGCTCTCGCACAGGGGGCGGCTCCTGATTTTCTTCCAGCTTGGGTGGCAGCGTCATTCCGATCCCTGCATCCGCATCAATTGTCGTTGCCACTAGGAAAAAAATCATCAGCAGGAAGGCAATATCGGCCATCGAAGCCGTTGGGATCTCTGCCTCCACGCGCTTTTTCTTTTTCAGCAATCCAGCCATAGCCCAACCTCAAAAGCTCAACAGGTTGCGAACACCCGAAAACAACAAGGCAAGCACTGCCAGCCCAAACATGATCATTAGCGTGATGACCCCTGCTTGGGCCCAACTAGCCACGCTGAACCCCAAAATCAGCATCAGCAAAACGGGCAGTACCACAATTAACATCGAAATCGGGCTGATCTTGCCATACGTTAAGTTACGTAGCCCAAAAATGGCCTGCCCTACCAAGGCTAGAGCCAGCAAGATCAACGCAACCCAAATCGATAAAGCAACAAGCGTATCCATAGGGGTATCCCAATATTCTTCACTGCTGTGGCTCTGCTTTCTTCTCACGTGTCGTCAGCGGCTGACCGCTTTGCATCAACACCAACGAATCGATCAGCTCAATAGAGGCCTCTTCCATGTCGACCACAATCCGGTCGATCTTGGAAACCGAATAGTTATAGAAAAACTGCAACGTAATGGCCGCGATTAGACCAAAGACTGTAGTTAACAATGCTACCTTAATACCACCGGCAACCAAGCTGGGCGAAATGTCTCCTGCACGTTCGATTGCATCAAACGCCTGCACCATACCGACTACAGTACCCAGGAAGCCAAACATAGGTGCCAGCGAGATAAAGAGCGACAGCCACACCAGTCCACGCTCCAAAAAGCTCATTTCAATCGAACCATACGAGACAATCGCTTTCTCCACTGCCTCAATACCTTCATCGGCACGCAACAGCCCAGCCTGAAAGACCGACGCTACGGGGCCACGTGTCTTAGCACACACCTCCTCGGCTGCCTGAATCCCTCCCTCTTCAAGCGCCTTTTTAACGTTTACAATAAACTTGCGCGTGTTGATGTCTGCCAAGTTCAGCGTAATAATGCGCTCAAAAGCAATGGCCAATCCAATGATCAGCGAAACCAGGATCGGCCACATGAACTCTCCCCCCTCATTGAAACGTTGCACCAGCACGTTGATGAACCCTTCGTTTCCCGCAGCAGCCTGGGGCAGCATCAGCAGCAGTTCCATGGACGATTTCCTCCTTGTTCTGTCATGTACATCCTAATCATACTTGCATACCGCTTCCCTGTCTCTAATGCAGGGTCAGCAACAGTTACCATATTACCGATTTTTATCGGCAGAGTCAATCCCAGCACATTGCTCGACATCACTTAAAGCCATGTCCACTTCTATCATATCCCCCAGCGCTTTTTAGATTTACACCAAAACACTCTCTTAGCGCACAAAATTCGCAAAACGTTTCTATAGCTACCAAACGTCAAAGATACGCATTCGTACCGGTTTATACTGCTGACGAACATGACCAGGTTTGCTGGCGCAGCTGGCGTCCATGCTGTAACTTGGGATTTTGAGCTTAGTGCGCTTGTGGCATGCGACGCCTGTTACAGGTTTTGCTATTGTTGGGCTTAGGGTTGTCCTTTATAGCCCTCGGCTTACGTTATGTACTTCGAGGAGCGATAACTCCCAAACCCACGGTATTCCTACGCGGGTTAGCTGCGCCGGTTATGCTCAGCGAATTACCTGGACACGTGCTTCACCTGAGTGCTCAAAGTGCATCCGATGCTTGGCAGGCTTTGGGTTATGCGCATGGTCGCTGGCATGCTTGGCCACTGCTGCTTTGGCGCCAAGCCGCGCTGGGCAGACAAGCCGAATGGTTTGGATCCTTTGTCTTGCCTTTTGACAGCCTGATCCGCATGCTACAACTGCCTGCAACTTCACAACAAGCTTTTGAGCAACTGCCGCAAGCTACCCGTCGGGTTTTAGAAGCCTACAGCACCGGGCTTAATGCTGCTTTACAAGAACAGGACGTCCGTTTGCGTGATGAACTCGTCCTGCTTAACCTTTCCGTTGAGCCTTGGCAACCCTGGCATAGCCTAGCCCTCGAGCGGTTACTAGCTTTGCTGGCCTTACCTGACTCCATCGACGCAGCGCTCCCTTTGCTGGCGCCTTTGCGTGCCTGGCTGCACCTGTATGGATCGCAACACAGTGTAGCCTGGGTGCACACAAGTTCGGATCAAGGGCCTGTTTTTTTTCAGCGCCACGTCTACGGGAACTTGGCATTACCGTTTTTTCAAGAAGTGATTTTAAGCTACGAGGGCTCCAGACGCTGGCTTGTAACCGTTCCAGGCACGTTGCTTTTTCCAGCGGGGCAAACGGAGCACCAAGCGTGGTGTGTATTTCTAACCTCCCATCGGGCACGCACCGAGCAGCACCCTCGTGCATCCCTACCGCTCCAGCCGGTATACGAACGCCTAAGGCTCCCTTCGGGCGACGAACACCTCCTGCGCATGGAACAGGCCGATGCGTACTTGGTCCTTCGTGAACTGGCGCCAGATACCGTGCGTGTACTTTGGTGGCCGGGACTACAGCCCGTGAGCGATCTACCGGCCTGGCTGGCCTTGCTGGCCGACAGTGAGGTCACCTTTCAGCTGTTCGACGGTAGTGGCCTGCGCATAGACGCTACCGGACAGCCCGTAGTGCTCGGCACACCACCCGTGATAGAGCCTATCCCTGGTGGCCTCTTGGTTGGTCAAACCCCATGGCATCGTTACTTAGCCAGACGACTCCGTGAGCTACCGCTAAGCCCTAACCCCCCCTCTGAAGACCACCACAGCCTTTGGGCAGCTGAACAGCTGTCCCTGCTGCTCACCCTGATCGACTCGCTGCACACAACCGATACCTTACTGCAAGAGGCGTATACTTTCCTGCGTAATTGGGACGCTACCTACCATCGTGCGAGCATTGGGGCTACCCTCTTCGATGCATGGCTAGCGCACTACCAAAGCCGATACGACTCCCTCCCCCCCCTCAGCCTTCCCGATAGTAGCCTTCGCGTTCAGCTTCGACAAGCGCTGCATGTCGCCTTGCAAGATGCCGTCTCGACCCTGCGGAAAAGCCTAGGCACTGACCCCAACCGCTGGCGCTGGGAGCATGCTCAACCGTTACGCCTAACCTTTCCGGTATGGGCCTACCAGGCTAATCTACCTGCCGCCAATCGCTATGCGCCCGTACTCCTCCCCGGCGAAGGTCATCCTTCAACACTGCGCTGGAACCCCTCAGCGCTGTTAAGTGACCGACCCGCACCAGCCCATTGGGAGGGATGGACCTACTTCCCCCACAGCCAACGCTTTTACGTGCGCCGCTGGTGGCCACAGCCCGACCGCTTCTTAGGACGCTACCGCATGCCTAACCCCGAGCCCCAAATACTCCCGCTGGACCCGACGCTGACGCCCATACAACAGACTACACTGCGGCCTCTCCGTTAATGACGGACTTAGCGATTCAGTCGATTGTGCACCAACTCCTCAACAACCGACGGATCGGCCAGCGTAGATACATCGCCCAGGTCTTGATATTCGTTGGCCGCTATCTTCCGCAAAATGCGCCGCATGATCTTGCCCGATCGCGTCTTCGGTAATGCCGGTGTAAACTGCAAGAGGTCGATCGTAAAAATTGGCCCAAGCACATTACGCACGTGCTGAATCAGCGCGTTGCGCAAGACGTCGGTGGGTTCATACCCCGCCTTGAGCGTCACAAACGCATAAATCCCTTGCCCTTTGACCTCATGTGGATAGCCTACGACGGCCGCCTCTGCTACTGCCTCGTGCAATACCAATGCGCTTTCGACTTCGGCGGTACCTAAACGGTGTCCCGACACGTTGATCACATCGTCCACCCGTCCCACAATCCAGTAATACCCATCTTCGTCGCGTCGCGCCCCATCACCCGTAAAGTACATCCCTGGGAAACGCGTAAAATAGGTCTCAACAAAACGATCATGCGCACGGTAGACCGTACGCATCTGCCCTGGCCAAGAATCTAAAAGAACCAGCATACCGTCGGCCGGCCCTTCTAGAATGTTTCCGTCGTGGTCCACAATGGCCGGACGCACCCCAAAAAACGGCAGCGTAGCCGATCCGGGCTTAAGCGGCGTAGCTCCTGGTAGCGGCGAAATCATAATGCCACCGGTCTCGGTCTGCCACCAAGTGTCTACAATCGGACACCGCTCCTCACCAACTACCCGATAATACCATAACCACGCTTCGGGGTTGATCGGCTCACCCACAGTGCCTAAAAGGCGCAGCGACTTGCGACTGGTTTTTTTCACCCATTCATCTCCTTCTCGCATCAGGGACCGAATTGCCGTAGGCGAGGTGTACAGCGTATTCACTTGGTACTTGTCGACTACCTGCCAAATGCGTGAAGGGTCGGGATAGTTCGGTGTGCCTTCAAAGAGCACCTCGGTAACACCGTTCGCCAGTGGACCATAAACAATGTAGCTGTGACCGGTCACCCAGCCAATATCGGCTGCACACCAGTACACATCCCCATCGTGATAGTCGAAAATGAGCTGGTGTGTGAGCGAAGTAAAGACCAGGTACCCCCCGGTTGTGTGCACCACGCCTTTGGGCTTCCCTGTAGAGCCTGAGGTGTACAGGAAAAAAAGCGGGTCTTCGGCATCCATCACCTCAGGAGGGCATTCTGCCGAAACGGTTTGCATTTCTTCGTGGTACCAGTGGTCGCGCCCCTCTACCCAAGGGATGTCGCCCCCAGTACGGCGTACCACAAGTACGGTCTTAACCTCTGGGCAACGCGCAAGCGCCTTGTCGGCGTTTTGCTTGAGCGGTACGCGGCGCCCAGCACGCAGGCCTTCGTCGGCTGTAATCAGGTATGCCGACTCCCCGTCAAGTATGCGATCGGCCAGTGAGTCCGGCGAAAACCCACCAAAAACGACTGAATGAATAGCCCCAATGCGCGCGCAGGCCAGCATGGCATAGACAGCTTCCGGTATCATCGGTAGGTAGATGGTCACCCGGTCACCTTTCTTTACCCCATGCTTTTTGAGCACATTGGCTAGGCGACACACCTCCTCATAGAGCTGCCGATAGGTGATGGCTTTGCCTGGCTCATTGGGATCGTCTGGCTCCCAATAGAAAGCTACCTGCTCAGCCCGCGTTGCTAGATGACGGTCAATGCAGTTATAAGCTGCATTCAGCTTGCCCCCCTCAAACCAGCGAATGTAGAGGTTGGCTGGGTCAAAGGAAGTGTTTTTCACGGTATGGAAAGGCGCAAACCATGTGATACGCTGGGCCTGTTCTCGCCAAAAGCCTTCAGGATCTTGAATGGAGCGCTCATACAGCGCCCGGTATTGCTCCATAGAGCGAATATGGGCACGCCGACGAAACGCTTCCGAAGGCGCAAAAACCAACCCTAGTCCCGAATAAGCAGCAGTCGCATTGAGCGTTTCTGAAATACCCATAGCACACCAACGGTTGATGATCAGGGGGTTTCTCGGTCCTGGTGGTACAACGGCAACGGTTTACAGATTTTACAAAAAATAACCTTCAAAAACGACTGGTCAAAATCAAAACGGAACCGCTCTCATGAAGCCGTGAGAAAACGGCAAGTAACGATAGCTTAACAGTTCGATCATCATGAGCTAATCTCTCCAAGGGATCTTTTTAGCGATCCTACATAACTTTTATTGTGTCATTTCTATGAAGCTTCGGCTACAGGTACTGTTTGCCCTCATTGGACTTGGAAGTGTCTGGCCTGCCTGGGCGCAGCATAACGGTATCGTCGAAGGACGTGTGGTGGATGCCCGTAGTGGTGAGCCCCTTATTGGGGTTCACGTCGTTGTCGAAGGAACTTCGATGGGCACCACGACCGACCTGGAGGGACGCTTTGCGCTACCCCTACCTGCTGGGACGTATACCCTTGTTTTTCAGTACCTCGGCTACCAGCCCTACCGTGTCGTCAACGTGCGCCCAGAAGCCGGGCAGCGCATAGCGCTCTCGGTAGCTCTTTTGGAAGCTTCGCTGCAAATGGGCGAAGTGGTGGTAGAAGCACAGGCCATTCGCAATACCGAGGCTGCCCTACTCACCATGCAACGCAAGGCGCCTGCCATTAGCGACGGCATGGCAGCTGAACAAATGCGTCGCGCCCCAGATCCTACCTCGGCCGACGCACTACGCCGAATTACAGGGGTTTCAGTGCTCGGGGGCCGCTACCTCTACGTGCGTGGAACCCCCGAACGCTATTCGGTGGCCCTTCTCAACGGTGCTCCTTTAGCGGGGACCGAACCCGACCGCCGCAGCTTTGCTTTTGACCTGATTCCAGCAGAGCTGCTAGATAATACGGTCATCCAAAAGGCCTTTACCCCCGATCAGCCCGGCGATTTTGCCGGTGGCGTGGTGCGCCTAGAAACGGTAGACTTCCCTACCGACCTTCTTGTGCGGCTAAGCAGTTCAGGTGCTTGGAACGCAGCTGCCACAGGACGCACGTTTTGGACCTATCCGGGAAGTCGTTTCTGGGGAATCGACGACGGGCGGCGGCGCCTGCCCAAGCATTTCCCAGAAAACCTGGCCGCCTTACCCCTAAGCGAACGCCACCAAGTTGCCCAAACTTTGCCTAACATCTGGACGCCCAAGCCAAGCCGAGCCCCAGCCAATTTCAACCTCGGCTTTTCGATCGGCGACGGAGCACGCCTTCTAGGCCGTGCCTTTGGATTTGTGGCCGCCGCCTCCTATCGCAACGGCTATACGGTCGAAGATCTTGTGCGTCGTGAATATGAAGCCTCGGGAGATTTGCGCTTCGATTACCGTGGCCAACGCCATGCTTTCTCTACCCTTTGGGGTGGGTTATTGAACGTAAGTCTGCGCCTGGGCAACGCGCACCGACTAAGCTGGCGCAACACGTATACCCGCTCAGCCGAAGACGAAGTCATTCGACTTTATGGCGTGCAGTACACCGATGCCGGGACCGAGCAGCACCAAACCGCTTTGCGTTTTACCAGTCGCGGGCTCTACACGGGACAGCTGGACGGCGCCCACTTTTTCGCGTCCCTTGGACGGCTGGAGCTGGGCTGGAGCGCACGCTACAGCCGTTCTAATCGCAACGAACCTGACTACCGCCGCTACCTCTACGCCCGAGAATTGGGCTCCGATGGTCCTTTTGCGGCCGTGCTGGGCTTTCAGGCCAATCTCAAAAACGGTGGCCGCTTCTATTCGGAAATGGACGAAACCACCCGGGGCTTTGGCCTGGACCTGCGTAAGCCCATTGGGGACTTGCGACTCAGCGCTGGAGGAGGGTGGGAAGACCGTGATCGCAATTTCTGGGCGCGCCTTATTGGCGCGGTCATTAATGCACCAGGCAACGGCTTTACAGACTTCCGCTTACTCTACCTACCGCCCGACTCGCTATTCCATCCGGAAAACTTTCGCCGAAACGGTTTGGCCCTCGACGAATACCGCAACGGTACCAATCGCTATCGGGCTGGATCGGAGCTCATCCATGGCTATGTTATGTTCGACTGGCCCCTTCAGCTAGCACCGGGCCACACGCTGCGCATGGTCGGCGGCTTGCGTTTGGAAGATGCTGACCTCTGGGTAAAAACCCGTGACTTTTCGGATCAGATAGATGTCTTGATCCAACAGCAAAAGCTGGACTTGTTACCTGGCCTTAACCTGACCTATAGCCCAGGCGAGCACACAAACCTGCGTCTGGCCTGGAGCCGTACAGTCAACCGGCCAGAACTCCGTGAGTTGGCGCCTTTCACGTACTTCGACTTTCAGACGCAAACTTCAGTACGCGGCGACGCTGCATTGCGTCGCGCCTCAGTGCACAACTGGGACCTACGTTGGGAATACTATCCAGGCATCGGTGAGCTGATTGCCTTAGGACTGTTCTACAAGCACTTGCGCAACCCAATTGAGCAGGTTATCGTCTCGGGCAGTGCTTTGGGGTCGGAGCGCACGTTTGCCAACGCTGATCGGGCAGTAAACAGTGGCTTTGAGTTCGAAGTGCGCTTGGGCTTGGAGCGCCTTTTGGGCTCCTGGGCAAACCCGCTGCGGCTCCAGCTGAATTACGCCTGGATTCACTCTCGCGTCTTTGTACCTGGAACGGAAACAACCATCGCGCGCGAAAACCGACCGCTGCAGGGGCAATCACCCTATATCCTCAATACCGGTCTACTCTATGAAAGTGGCCCTTTAAGCCTAAGTTTACTCTATAACCGCATTGGCAGTCGCATCGTCGAAGTGGCTACCGCCTACGAGGAAGATGTCATCGAAGTGCCCCGCGATATTGTAGACCTCTCCCTTACCTATCAGCTCACCCGCTTTCTGGGCGTTCGCCTAAGCGGTCGCGACCTGCTGGCGCAACCGCAACGCTTCATGCAAGGCGGCAAATTGGCCCGAGAAAACAGCCGCGCAACCGTATGGTCGCTAGGTTTTACGGGCCGCTGGTGACCTCATAACACAGCGTTAACGTCTCCTTTATCCAGGATTTACACAGACATCGTAGTCTGTTTCGACCCTAAAAAATCAACCTCAAACTGCAATGCGACGTTTTGTACTACTTTTAAGCGCTGTATTTGTCGCGTTTGAAAGCGCCCCAGCATGGGCGCAGCTGGCTCGCGTCGACAGCGTGTTAGAAGGACGCATCACCCGTAACCTGACGCTCCAGGCCAATAAACGGTATCTGCTGCGCGGCTTTGTCAACGTGGATCCACCAGCAACATTGACGATTGAGCCTGGGACTGTGATCTACGGTGAAAAAGAAACCAAAGGAACGCTCATCATCAATCGGGGAGCCAAAATCATCGCCGAAGGGACGCCGCAGCGGCCGATTGTCTTTACCAGCCAGCAACCCCCTGGCCAGCGCGGTCCAGGTGACTGGGGCGGCATTATCATTGCAGGCCGGGCACCCATCAACGTTCCAGGCGGCACCGCCGAAATCGAAGGCGGCACAGGCACGGTCTACGGCGGCGGCGCAAACCCCGATCCTGAGGACAATTCCGGCGTGCTGCGCTACGTACGCATCGAGTTTGGCGGCATTGCTTTCTTGCCCGATAATGAGATCAACGGGCTCACCCTGGGTGGTGTAGGTCGGGGTACAACCATCGAATATGTACAGGTAAGCTACGTTGGAGACGATGCCTTTGAGTTTTTCGGCGGCACGGTTAACGCCCGCTATCTAATCAGCTATCATAACGTAGACGACGATTTCGACACAGATTTTGGCTATCAGGGCCGCGTGCAGTTTGCGCTCGCTGTGCGGGATCCGAACATCGCAGATATTGGCGGATCGAACGGCTTTGAGTCCGACAACGACGGCACAGGAACCACCAATCAACCGCGCACTGCACCCGTGTTCTCGAACGTGACCCTTATCGGTCCAGCTGCTACTGCCCAGACGTCCATCAACCCGAACTTCCGGCGCGGCATGCACATCCGACGCGCCTCGCTGCTTTCGGCTTACAACAGTATTGTGATGGGCTGGCCCGACGGCATCTTGCTCGATGGTACCACAACCACCACAGCCGCACGTGATGGGGAGCTCGAGCTGCGCAACATGATCCTGGCCGGCATTCGCAACAACCCCCAAGTCAAAACACAAAATCCACCTGCAGGCTTCGACGGATTGACATGGTTTCAAACCAGCGGATGGGGCAACCAGATCTTTACCAATACAGCGGACGTTGGTCTCGTCAATCCCTACCCTGCGCAATCACGCGATTTCGATCCTCGCCCCAACACCAACGCGCCAGCAGCTACAGGAGCTAGCTTTAGCTGGACTAAACTACAAGACCCGTTTTTCCAACAGGTTGACTACATCGGGGCTTTTGCGCCCAACGAACGCTGGGACCTACCGTGGGCGAATTATGACCCCCAAAACACCAACTATGATGTACCGACAGCCATCACACCTTCCGAGCCAATGGGTTCGTTTACCCTCTGGCCCGTTTACCCGAATCCAGCGCGTGAAGCCGTGACGGTACGCTTCATGCTGACGCGGCCTTCTGAAGTGCACCTGCGGGTGTATGACCTACTCGGACGTCAGGTTGCCGTACTGCACGAAGGCTTTCACACAGCCGGCATGCACGAAGTCACCTGGTCTACAAGTGCCTTGCCAGCCGGTCTGTATGTGGTACAGCTAGAAGCTTCCGGACAGGTCGCGCTGCAAAAACTAACGCGCCTCCCCTAAAAGGAAGCGTTCTGCTGCATAAAGAAAACAGAGAGCTTTCCCCCCGGCTCTCTGTTTTCTTTATTGCGCGAACCCAATTTTCACACAGCTACTGCAGCTGCTCGGTCTTGTAGCATGCGGCGCAGCAGCTCGTCGGTTGCATTCGCATAGTCTCGAGCACCACGGGAGTAGGGGTCTTGCGTAAAGACGGTTGAGCCATCCTCGAATGATTGGGCCAGCGATGCGCTCGTACGAATGACCGTCTCTAAGACCCGATCTCCGTAGCGTCGACTCAGATAGCGACGATAAAGCTGATGGGTGCGCTTGCGCGCGTCCACTTGGGTAAAGAGAAACAAGGGGGGATGCAAGGTAGGATTCAGCTTTTCCCGTACCAGATGGACGGTTTGTGCCGTTTGCTCTGCACCCAACACGGGCTGATACTCTGGAGTTACCGGAACAAGCACATGCTGGCTAGCCACCAGTGCGTTGAGGCTGTAAACCGTAACCGCTGCTGCGGTATCAAAAATGACCACATCGTAGTCTACCCCCCCTTTGGCCAACGCCTCTTTAGCCCAAAACACATCGGTAGGACGGTTAAGCTGCCGCATCACCCGTGTCAACCCTGTCGAGGAAGGCAGCAAGTCAAACCCCCCTACGCGATGGCGCTGCACCTCTTGGAGCGAAAGCGATGGGTTAAATAACGCCAGCACAGAAGCTTCTTCTGGCGGCTCAGGGATCCCCATAACACGGGTAAGAAACCCCTGCGGGTCTAGATCGATCACCAACACGCGGTGGCCACTTAGCCCTAGCGCAGCAGCTACGTGAATCGCTGTGGTCGTCTTACCCGTTCCTCCCTTATGATTACAAATGGTTAATGTTATCATGCGTAAGCAACCCTTTAGAAACTCCCTCCGCAACGTGGAAATTAGCCTGCAGCTTAGGCTGTGTCAAACATCAGGCCACAAGCATATTGGATACCTAACCCATAAAGCCACGGACATATGAAACTACGCGTACCGTTCATCTTGGCCTCGCGCTCGCCTCGCCGGCATAAGCTCCTGGCCCAGCTTGGGCTGGATTTTGAGGTGCATCCTAGCGATCTAGATGAACAGGCCACCCTTTACCAACCGCCAGACCAATTGGTCGAACACCTGGCTTTAGCAAAAGCGCGCCTAGTAGCTTCACGCTTTCCTGAAGCCCTCACGCTTGGAGCGGATACGATCGTGGTCATTGATGGCACGGTGCTCAACAAACCTGCCGACGCTGCAGAAGCCCGTGCCATGCTCCGACGCTTGAGTGGTCGCACCCATACCGTTTATACCGGTCTGGCCCTGCTGCATCCTGTCAGCAAACGGGAAGTTACTGCCAGCGAAGCGACCCGTGTAAGCTTTGCCCCTTTGAGCGACGAAGAAATTGAAGCCTATATTGCTACGGGCTCGCCTTTAGACAAAGCAGGGGCTTATGGCATTCAAGACGACTACGGTGCGGTCTTTATTCGGCGTATTGAAGGGGACTATTACAATGTGGTTGGGCTGCCTTTACATCGCCTTTACCGGCTTTTGCGTACACATTTTGCTGATCTGCTGCTCTCGTGAAAATCGTGCATAAGGAAACCCTGCACTCTCTAAGGCATTGTGCAGCGCGCTATCTGGTGGTTTTTTACGACCATGGCCGATACCCTGACAGTTGGTCTGGTGCAAATGCGCTGCAGCGAAGATCCAGAGCAAAACCTGCAGCGCGCTATCGAAGGCATTCGCGAGGCAGCCCAGCAAGGCGCGCAAATCGTTTGCCTACCCGAGCTTTTTCGCACGCCCTATTTCTGCAAGCACGAAGACCCAGGTTATTTTCAGCTCGCCGAGCCGGTACCCGGACCAACCACCGAGCGTTTGGCGCAGCTGGCCATGGCACTTAACGTAACCATCTTGGCAAGCCTATTTGAAAAGCGCACCGATGGCCTCTACCATAACACCCTTGCTGTGCTTGATCCAAGGCGGGGATACTTGGGCAAATACCGCAAAATGCACATTCCGCACGACCCGCTCTTTGAGGAAAAATTTTACTTCACGCCAGGCGATTTAGGCTTCCGAACGTTCGACACTGCTGGAGTGCGCATTGGAACGCTCATTTGCTGGGATCAATGGTTTCCGGAAGCTGCACGCCTAACGGCCCTTCAGGGAGCCCAGGTGCTTTTCTACCCTACAGCCATTGGCTGGCTTCCAGAAGAAGAAGCCACCGAAGGGGCTGCGCAGCATGAAGCCTGGGAACTGGTGCAACGTGCACATGCCATCACCAACGGCTGCTATGTGGTGGCCGTCAACCGAACGGGCTTTGAGCCTGCTCCCCCTGGGGCCCCTTCACGGGGCATTCGGTTTTGGGGCCAAAGCTTTGTAGCCGCACCAGACGGTACCGTACTGGCACGCGCCCCCATCGATGAGGAGGCTGTTTTGGTGGTAGCGCTGGACTTACGGCGCCTGGACGAAGTGCGCACGATTTGGCCGTTTTTCCGCGATCGCCGTATCGATGCCTATGGAGACCTTAGCCGACGTTTTCTGGACGACACCCCCTAACGCATCGCCTGCTGCCCAAGGATTTTATATGCCTGCCGAATGGGCTCCCCACCAGGCCACGTGGCTATCGTGGCCACATAACCGCGATACCTGGCCCGAGGAGCTCGCGTGCGTTGAACGTACAATGGCTCAAGTGGTACGCTTACTAAGCCAGCATGAAGCTGTTTACATCAATGTCAACGATGCTGCGCACGAGCAGCACGTTCGTCAGGTGCTCGATGCAGCAGGCGTTTCTGGAACAGTGCGCTTTTTCCACATCCCCACAGATGACGCCTGGATTCGAGACCATGGTGCTATCTTTGTCACCCATACTCAAACGCGTAGCCTGGCTGCTACCGTCTGGGGATTTAACAGTTGGGGAGGTAAATACCCTTGGGCACGCGACGCGCAGGTGGCTCGTCGCATGGCACAGATACTTGGCGTACCTGCCTTCGACGGGGAAATGATCCTCGAGGGGGGCTCGATCGACACCAATGGGGCTGGTCTGCTGCTGACTACCGAGCAGTGTCTATTGCATTCAAACCGGAATCCTCAATACTCTCGAGAAGCCATCGAAGCGCGCCTTAAGGCTTTTTTGGGCGTTGCACAGGTGTTGTGGCTAGGCCAAGGCTTGGTCGGGGATGACACCGATGGACACGTAGACGACTTGGCCCGTTTTGTAGCCGAAGATGCGGTGGTGATCGCCGTTGAAACCGACCCCCGTGATCCGAACTACGATATCCTCCAGGAAAATCTCGAACGGCTCAAAGCCGCACGTCTACCGGATGGCCGTCCGCTGCAGGTAATCCCCCTACCTATGCCAGAGCCGCTGGAGATTGCCGGCGAGCGCGTCCCAGCCACGTATGCGAATTTTTATATTGCCAATCAGCTCGTGCTAATGCCTGCCTATGGCTGCAGGCAAGATGCCTTGGCTGAAGCGGTGCTGGCTCGTTGCTTTCCAGGGCGAACGGTCATTCCTATCGATTGCCGCGCCATCATCCGTGGTTTAGGTGCTCTGCACTGCCTTACGCAACAGGTCCCAGCTTCATAACTTAGGCTGGACGCAGCTTTTTGAGCTCTTGTAGCAGCCAAACCAGTGCTTCTTCCGATAGCCCCAGAAAGTGCTGCACTGAAGTGCCCACAGCTAGCCACTCAGCTGCAGGAGGTTGGTGCTGCATCTGGCGCACCAGATGCTGGGCTGCCATCAAGACGGCCAGGTATTTAACCGTAACGTCAGCAGCCTCGGCCTGGTAGTAATCGATCGGATCATGATGTCGCAAAATAGCTTGGCAGAACTCGGCAGGCAGTTTCCAAGCACGGGCAAGCAAAAAACCTGCAGCAGCGTGGTCCGTACGCAAGCGCTCACGCTCCACCTCAATTAATGGGCGCGCGTCGGCTTCGCGCTCTGCTGCTTCGTAGACCCCCGCATACTCCGGAAAGCGGCGTAAAAGCAGCGGCATGCCACAGTCGCAGAAAAGCCCCAGCGTATAGGCCTCTTCTTGAGCCAGGGCCCGGCTTGCACGGGCTACCAGTGTTGCGGCGTGCGCCATCCATTCAGCCCGGCGCCAGAACCACTCCATCAGCGTCCCTTTGGAGCCGCGGAAAGCCTGATGCAAAAGCAAAGCGGTAACCAAGCTGACGATATTCCGCATTCCTAACAGACGCACAGCGTGGCCGATATCCACCACAGGCCGTGATAAACCAAATAGCGGAGAGTTTACCAGCTTAAGCGTGCTAGCTGCCAGTGCAACGTCCTCACTTACAAGCCGGGCAATACGCTCCAGGTTCGGCTCTGGTCGATTCTGCTCTTCCAGCACTTCAACCAATAGCGCAGGGCGCGGTGGAATCAGTACACCACGCAAAATCTCCTCGGTCTGCGCGACATCCAAAGCACGCTGCGTATCCAGTTCCATAGCTTAGCGTCGGGACATGTAGACCACTTCCGCTTGGTCACAGGCTCCACCAACCGGGGGATTGGGTTTACGTACGGTAACCGCAATTGCTTCAACTATTGGATAGGCCTCCAGAATATGCTGGGCAATCTGGTAGGCCAAACGTTCAATGAGGTAAAACTTATTCCCCGTTACCAGTGCATGTACCAATCGATAGACGCCCTCATAATCAACGGTTTGGGACAGGTCGTCTGTTTGAGCAGCCGCTTCTACATTAAGCTCCATGGCCACATCTACCTCATAACGCCCACCAATCCGATGCTCTTCTTGCGTAATGCCATGGTGGGCATAAAAGACAGCATTGACCAGGCGAACTATACCCCGAGACTGCCCTGATGCGACGGGGATGGGCTCAAGTGCACGCGTGGCTTCGGGGTGCATATGGGCACGTTAGAAAATGGGACCCGTACGTTAAAAACGGGTAGCCGGAGCTGCGTTCTCCGGCTACCTGATCCAAGATACGATGCACTGCGGGTCAAGAAACAGGCCGAATCCATTTTTTGCACAAATTAGCCAATTCGGCGCATCCAGTCATTGAGTTTCTTGAGTGTTGCAGCTGCAGCAGCCGTTGCGGCTACGCTCAACAACGCTTCGGCCGTAGCCAAACCACGTTGTGAAGCACGCTTGACACGCTTGGAGGTATGGCGCGCAGCTGCCTCAAGCGTTTCCGTGGTCGTTGCGGCTTGTTGGGCCAGAGCTTTGCTTAGCGCCTCGGCTTGCTCACGCACGCGCTCAGCAAGCGCAGCGGCCTGATCTGGTAGTTCTTCCTGAAGCGCACGGGCCCGCTCAGCTACAGTTTCCCCCAAGGTACTCATTTGTTTGGAAAGCTGACGCCGCAAGCGCTGTGCTTCCTTTTGGGCTTTTTTGGCCAGCTTAGCCGCACTGCGCCGCGCCCGTTCACTTAAAGGCGGCGGAGACGGTGCTGCAGCCAGTGCAATCAACCTGCCTGTTGCAACGCCAGCTCCTAAAGCCAGGAGCAAAGCTAAGGCCGGGTTCTGTGCGATCCAGTCGCGGGCGCGCTGCGCAGCAGCCTCTGCATCTAACCGCGCAAGCTGCTCCCGCAGTCGAGCTAGCGCCTCATTAAGTTCCTTACGTGTTTTTTCATAGGCATCTACCAGCGTACGCGTGGCGTTTTCTTCTGGCTGCGCCACGGACTGTTGTTTTTCCATCCTTGCCATAGCTCACCTTCAATCAAATTACGTTTAGCGACGCCAAAGCACTCCTAAAAACACCCCTAGCGCGAAAGCGCCCAGCACGGCAGCGACCTGATGCGTCCGCACCCATTCCAGCGCTGCTGCTACACCCGACGTCGCCGCTTGCTCCAACTCTTCCAGCGGCGAGCGTTCCTGTTCCGATGCAGCAGAAGCACCGCTGGTCTTGGGTTCTTGAACCGGACGTTCTTGCTGTGCCATAAGACCCTCCTGTATTTTTCGTGGAACGATTCGCGGACTTGACCTTTCTGGCCAGAGTTTCTGCTTATTTTTCTAATGAAGTGCCCAAACGTTCCGTCCAGCAGCGTGCAATTACAACTTTATTAACACCCCGCTTCTTATGCACAGACAATTTGATATGGGCATGCGACGTTTTTTCTTGCGATCCCAAGCGCTTACAACCCAAGGCGTCATGCGGCGATGGTATTTACTGTTTGTCCTATTTTTTAGCCCATCCCTTTGGGCGCAACCAAAGCCGTCGACAGCTGAGCTGGCGTTTTCACAAGCGCTGATGCTGCATCAAGACGGCTTTTACGGCCAGTCGGCCCTAGCGTTTGCGCGCTATCGCCAGGCCTACCCTACCGATAGCCGAGCAGCTGAAGCTCTTTTCTACGAAGCTGAAGCGCGCCTGGCCCTAGGCCAAACCGAAGAAGCTGCTGCCTTGCTGAACCTGTTTGCAGCACGCTACCCTAATCATCCCCTTACCTATGAAGCCCAGCTGGCGCTAGGGAAGTATTTTTATGATACCGGTGCCTATGAAGAGGCACGGCAGGCCTTTAGCCAAGCGTTGCGCGCAGGCGTGCCCGAAGCATTGGCCGCACGCGCCTTGTTCTGGATGGCGGAATCGGCTCAGCGCTTAGGACGCCCCAGCGAGGCCGTTGGACACTACCGCCGCCTGGCCGATACCTACCGCACCTCACCGTGGGCGCCACGCGCGCTGCTGGCTATGGCCTACACGCAGGTGGAAATGGGCAACTACGATGAAGCAGCACGTACGTTTGAGCTGTTGGCCGCCCGCTATCCCGACGCGCCTGAAGCCCGACACGTCGGCTTGGCCTTGGCACAAGTCTACTATGAACTGGGTGACTACCGTCGCGTCGTCTCGGAAGTCGAGCGCCAATTGCCTAACCTCAAGGGCAACGACCTAGAGCAAGCATGGCTGCTTTTGGCAGAATCCTATAACCAGCTGCGCAATAGCGAAAACGCTATAGTCTATTACCGCCGCGTGCTGGAACGCCAAAATAGCCCCTACTACCGACGCGCACTCTACGGCCTAGCCTGGAATTACTATCACCAGGGGGTCTACCAATGGGCTGCCGATCACTTCCAGCAAGTTCGTGAATCCGGGCACGACTCGCTGGCCATGCGCGCTACCTACTACGAAGCCGTCAGCCGCAAACGTGCTCAAGACCTCCCACAGGCATTGGCTTTGTTTGAAACGTTCGTGCGCGAGTGGCCCTCAAGTCCCTTGGCGCCTTATGCCCAATACGAACAGGCCATGCTGCACTATGAAATGCGGCGCTGGGAAGAGGCACATCAAGCCTTCGACCGGTTTGTCCGGACCTACCCTAACCATGCCCTGCTTGGCGATGCGTTGCGCATGCGCGGCTACACCGAAATTGCTCTGGGGCGCTTCGACGCTGCCTTCAACAGCTTTGACCGGGCTGTCGCGCTCCAGGCAGCTTCCCCGCGCCTACGGGCCGAAATCGTCTTCCAACAAGCTTGGCTGCGCTACCGCCAAGGACAATACGCCGCAGCCAGCGAGGCATTCTGGAACCTGTACCAGCAAGACCCGCGAGGCGAAAAAGCTAGCGATGCTCTGTTTTGGGCTGCCGAAAGCTTCTACCAATTAGGACGTCTGGATCGGGCAGAGACGCTCTTTCGCGAGTACCTGCGCAGTTTTCCCAACGGCCAACATGTGGAAGCCGCTCATTACGCGCTAGGCTGGGTTTATTTCCGACAAGAACGCTATGAAGCAGCCGCACAAGCCTTCCAACGCTTCCTGCAGGTGTACCGCCGAGGCGATGAGCCTGTCCCTTATCGACTCGATGCCTTGCTGCGCTTGGCCGACAGCTACTATGCGCTCAAGCGTTATCCCGAAGCAATTCGCTATTACCGCCAGGCCGCATCCGAAGGCGAAGATTACGCACTTTATCAGATTGGTCAAGCCTACTATAATGCCGGTAATGCTGAAGAAGCCTTGCGTACGTTTAATCAATTGCTTACGGAGTACCCCGACAGTCCCTGGCGGGAAGAAGCCCTCTACCAAATTGGGTATATTCACTTTCTGAACCAGCGCTATGATGCTGCCATCGCTGCTTATCGACGGCTGATTGAATCAGCACCTAACGATCCGCTGGCTGCCAAAGCCCAGTATGGTATCGGCGACGCGCTGTTCAATGCCGGTCGCATGGAGGCTGCAGTGAATGCCTACAAACAGGTGCTGGAACGTTATCCCCAAAGCCCGTTTGTAGGCGACGCGGCCATGAGCATCCACTTTGCCCTGCTGGCCACTGGCAACGAAGCCCGCGCAGCCGTCTTGATCGACTCCTTTGCTACAGCCTATCCGAATGCTCCTGTAGTGGAGGAGCTGCGTTTCCGGCAAGCGGAAGCCCTCTACCGCAGCGGCCGTACGCAGGAAGCCTTGCGGCGCTTGGAAGCCTTTGTTCAAGGCACCTATTCTCCTAACCTGATGGGGGAAGCCCTGTATTACTTGGCTACGTTACAAAGCGAACAGGAACAATACGCTGCCGCGGAACGCAACCTGCAACGCTTACTCAGTGCCTATGCCGAACATCGCCGCGTACCCGACGCCCTGGCATTGCTGGGAAATATTTACTTAAAGCAGGAACGCTACGAACCTGCTTTACAAGCCTTCCGTCGCCTAGAAGCACTCGCGCCAGCCCGCTCTGGGCTGCAGCTGCAGGCGCTTTACGGTCAAAGCCTTGCCTTACTTGAACTGGGACGCCTAGCCGAGGCCCGGCAGCGCTTGGAACAAGCCCAGGCCTTGGCCCCAACCGGCAACGCGCCACCCCTGCTGCAATTGGGACTGGCAAGACTGGCCGAAGCAGAAGGGCGGCTAGAGGAAGCCGCTACACTATACCGTAACGTGGCTAGCCGCGCTCAGGACGAAACCGGGGCCGAAGCGCTCTATCGGCTCGGCGCTCTTTTGCTACGACGCGGCAACCCGCAGCAGGCTATCGAAGAACTTAGCCGCCTGCCTACGCTTTTTCCAGCCTATTCAGAGTGGCTCGCACGCGGCTACTTGACCCAGGCCCGTGCATTTGTGGCTTTGGGTCGACGCGGCGATGCCGCACGGCTCTACGATCTGGTATTGGCCGAATTTCCTAATACTTCCTTTGCCCAAACAGCTGCCCAAGAAAAAGCCGCCCTTTAAGCTATGCGCCCTCTTGTCGTTTTGGGATATCTGCTCTTAGGAAGCGGATCGCTGACACTTTCAGCCTGGGCCCAAGTGACCGATACCGCCCAGGTCGTCTTGCCCGATCTGGCACCCCGCGAAATAGAGATTCGCGGCACGCTAGAGATTTCCTTTCCCTCTCTGCAGCGCCAGCCACTTGTGGGGTTTAATCCACCACCGCTGGTACCTCAAGTCTCTCCAGACCGACAGCCTTATATTGAACCCTACTCTGAGGCGGCACGGCTTGCAGGCCCTGTTTCACTCCAGCGCCCAGTACCGCCTGCCATTGCGACCATAGGCAGCGGTCGCCCTGCCCGGGGCCTTTTTGAAGGCGCACTGGGGCGCTACGTAACCCGCAGCTTTAACGGATACCTAGAGCAATCTTTTTCCAACGGGCTAATGCCTTACGGAGCGGTGCGCTACACCGGCAGCAATGGTTTTGTACCTTTTGCTGACCGCCCCGAAATCGAAACCCCCTACGACTTGCTCAACGTCCAAGCTGGGCTCGCCTATAGCGGCCCGGTGCATGCGGGTCTAGAAGTAGGTGGCTTTGCGCACACCTATCGCCTCTACGGCCTAGTAGAAACACTGCCGTTCGATGCCCCCCAACGCGAAGGTACAGGCGCATATGCCCAGCTATGGCTTGGTCCTTCGGCGCAGGACGATGTAGAAGGCGGCCTGGAGCTGCGCTTGAGTAGCAGCCGCTACCGCACCACCTATCCAGAAGGATTCTTCAGTCCAGCAGCCGAAACCTATCGGCGCTTAGAGCGCCGACTGGACGCCCAAGGCCAGCTGGCTTTACCGCTCACTGCAGGCACGCTTCATTTGGATGCTCAAGGACACCTGGCCGGCATAGATCCTTCTGGCTTTTTGGAGTCGGACGTGTGGTCGCTCTCTGGTGGGGCTTCGCTTGCGCTGCCTCTCGGAAGCACACTCCAGCTCAGCATAGGCGGCCGTGTATTGGTCCTTGAAGCAACCCCTACCCGCACGCGCGCTACGTACGTCTCGCCAGTCTTAGCAGTGGACGTCTCGCTCACCCCACGTAGCCGCCTGTACGTACGCCAGCAACCCCACCTTATACCCTACCGGCTCGATGAACTGCTGCGCGAAATGCCCATTCTTGACGACAGCGTGCTACCTCAACCCGCACTACACACGGTTGATCTCGAAGCCGGTAGTGAAGTGTTCTTCAGGGCTGTACGTTTGCGCGCCGCCGGTGGTTTTAGAGCATCTCCGTTTGAACGCTATGCGGTCCTGTCCCGACGTCTGGTGGGCACAGAACTCCGTTACCTTACCCAGCTCGGGTATGCCCAACAACGCCGCTACTATGCCCAGGGCGAAATTGCAATGACGCTGCCCGGTAGCCTGCAGGGAAGTTTGCGTCTAACGTACCAGCAGGTGCGTTTACCAGAAGTGGATCGCCCTGTACCGTACGAACCTTCCTGGCGAGGTCAACTCCTTTTGGCTTATCCCTTGCCAAAACAACGGGGCTTGGTCCAACTCACCGGTAGCTACGAAGGCCTGCGCTATGCTGACCTAAGCCAAACCCAGCGTGTTTCCCCGTACTTAGATATCGACCTGCAAGCAACCTACCAGCTTACTCCTGCTATCGGCTTCATAGGTTCCTTGGAGAATCTGACGCCTGGCACTTACCGCAGTCGCTGGTTAGGCTATCCAGAGCCCCACGTATTGCTTAGTGTCGGCATGCGGATTCGCTGGTAGCATTGGATTCTCATAGATTCTGTTGTAGTTTTAAAGCAATCATAAACAAACCCCCGCTGCAACATGGCCGCTCCTGCTTTAGAGGATGTGGCGCAAGCCTTAGCCGAACTGGTACAAGAAGCTCTGATGCGAGGGGAATCGGTATATGTGCCAGGAATAGGCACTTTTTCCGTCGAACATCATGGCAGTACTACCGAGCAGTTACCCGACGGACGCCTTGTGCTACACCCGCCGCGTGACGTGGTCTGTTTTACCCCAGAAGCCACGTCAGCCGAACCTGAAGCGTCCCACTAAATGCCTTAACCTATGCCTGAACCGCTGATTGTCGCCTTGGCCCAGCGCTTGGCCTGCTCTCCGGAAGAAGCCGAAGCGGCTCTCTACCAGCTTGTTGCCCGCTGGCAACAGCAATTGCAGCAAACTGGCCAAGTTGTCATTCCAGGTTTAGGGGGTTTTTACCAGACCGCCCAAGGCCTACGCTTTGAACCTGCGGGAGCTTTAGCCCAAGCCGTTAACTATCGTTTTGCTGGACTGGAGTCCGTGACCATTGAGCCAGCAGAAGAGCAAGCCTACCGCAAAACAGAGGTTGTTCCTCCCGAGGTACCTGAAGAAACAGCGCTGGCCGAAGACATCGAGGTCACTACACCAGAGGTTTTCCCACCTTCGGAGGCGCTCCTGCAAACGCCAGAGCCCGAGTCGACAGCGGTATCCTCAAACCTGGAAGACACGCTGACCCCGCCTGCAACCGAACCCCCTCAGCCCATTCCGGAAGCGGTAAAACCTGCCACTGCGCATCGCCCGGTGGAAACGTCGCCCCCGCCACGCCCACCGCGCATCCACCTCCACGAAGAACGCACACGCAAACTGCCCTTATGGATTCCAGCAGCACTTGTTGTCGTGATCTTAGGAGCCATTGGCGTTTGGTGGCTTCTTTCGATGCGCCCTACCGCTCCCGTTAGCTCACCCCCCATAGCTTCCCCACCGGCAAGTACTGCGATGCCTGCCGAAACCACGGCTGTTGCCACTACCCCACAAGCCGACACAGTCCAGCCCTCACCAACCCCGCCTGAGGCACCAACGCGTGGTAACTATGCCCTGGTTGTTGGTTCTACAACCAATCGGGCAGTAGCAGAACAAATGGCTGAGCAATTTCGCCAGCGCCTTGCGGGACAAGGCTTGGCGATTGAAATCGTTACCGCACCAGCAAACGGAACCATACGCTACCGCATTGCGGTTGGACAATACCCGTCGGCCGAAGAGGCCCTCGCAGCCAAAGAGCGCTTGGGCGACTTGGTCCCTGCCGATGCCTGGGTTTTGCGACTTTCCACCAATTAACGTCACAAACCTATGATGCTGGTCTTGTTGCAGACGGTTGCTTTGCCCTCTGAGGCCCCACCCTCTAGCACTTCTTTTCTAGACATCCTGATGCAGGGCGGATGGGTTATGATTCCTATAGCCCTGCTTTCCCTACTAACGGTCTACTTGATCGTAGAGCGTTGGATTACGGTCCAAAAAGCCAAAATCAACCCCCAGCAGATTATGGACCGCGTGCGCAGCTACGTTGAAGCCGGCGACGTGCGCGGCGCCTTAGCTTATTGTGAAGCCCAGGACAAACCCATCACCCGCATCCTCCGGCACGGCCTAGAGCGCCTGGGACGGCCAATCGCAGAAATTCGGGACGCTGTCGAGGCCGCTGGCAAATACGAAGCCTTCGAGCTCGAAAAACGCATGGACGTGCTCGCCAGCATCGCTGGCATTGCTCCTATGCTGGGCTTTCTAGGAACAGTAACCGGCATGATCGAAGCATTTCAGCAAATCCAAAACCTTCAGGGCAACGTAAACCCCAGTGTGCTAGCCGGGGGCATCTGGGAAGCCTTGCTGACCACAGCTTTTGGTTTGATTGTAGGCATTTTGGCACTTTTTGGTCATAACGTGCTGCTGACACGAATTAACCGACTGGTCAACGACATGGAACGCTCGGCCACTGACTTTATTGATCTGCTTCAGGAGCCCGTACCGCATCCCCGTCGCCATCCGGAAACCTTGCTTTAAACCGGATTGCCATGCCGCTGAACTTCTCCACAGCCCGCAAGCCAATTATGACGTTTGCCCTCGCCGGGCTGGCCGACATCGTGCTTTTGCTACTGATTTTTTTCCTGTTGACCTCCAGCTTCGTGCCCCAGTTTGGCATTCGCGTTAACCTACCCCGGGTTGAAGCCGGTGCGCCCACGCAGGCCCAGTACGTAACGGTGGTGCTGACTGAAGACGGCCGTTTTTACGTAGAGCAGCAGCAGGTTGGCCGCGAAGACCTATTGAACGTGCTACGTAACGTAAAAGGGGAACGCACAACGCTTGTGCTGCGTGCCGACCGCCGAGCAACCGTTGAGCAATTCGCCTACGTGGCCAGCACTGCCCGCGCGCTAGGCATGACTGTATTGATGGCTACCGAACGCCCCGACGTGAGCCCACTTCGCTAACGCAAAAACCAAGACTCCCGGTCAAGCGAGCGATACTGAATCGCCTCAGAAAGGTGCTCGGGCCGAAGCGATGCACTGCCTGCTAGGTCGGCAATCGTACGGGCTACTTTGAGGATGCGATCGTAGGCCCGCGCGCTTAGCCCCAGGCGATGAATAGCCATCTTCATCAGCTGCTGACCTTCGCTATCTAGCGTGCAGTAGCGCCGTACCAGGCGAGCTGGCATCTGGGCATTACAGTAGACACCTGGCAGATCTCGAAACCGTTCAGCCTGAAGCTGGCGTGCCGCTACAACCCGTGCCCGAATCGCAGCCGAAGGCTCGCCTTCTTGCTTGCGACTCAGCTCTTCAAAGGGAACCGGCGTCACTTCAATATGCAGGTCGATACGATCTAAAAGCGGTCCACTGATTTTCGACAGGTAGCGCTGCACTTGAGGTGGCGTGCATAAACATGTGCGCCGGGGATCGTTCAAGTAACCGCAGGGGCAAGGATTCATGCTGGCCACAAGCATAAACTGAGCCGGATACTCAATGGTGTATTTGGCCCGGCTAATGGTAATCCGGCCAGCTTCAAGCGGCTGACGCAACACCTCAAGCACTTGCCGCTTGAACTCCGGGAGCTCATCCAAAAAGAGCACACCGTTATGGGCAAGCGAAATTTCCCCTGGTAAGGGGGGTGCTCCTCCACCGCAAAGCCCGACGTCTGAAATGGTATGATGCGGCGCACGAAACGGACGTTGGGCAATAAGTCCCGTTTTCCCAAGCATGCCACCAACCGAGTGAATTTTGGTAGTTTCCAGTGCTTCATCAGGCGTAAGCGGTGGCAAGATCGTAGGTAAACGCCGAGCCAGCATGGTTTTGCCTGCGCCTGGCGGTCCCACCATCAACACATTATGTCCACCTGCTGCAGCTACCTCTAAAGCCCGTTTGACGTTCTCTTGGCCACGTACCTCGGCAAAGTCGATGTCGTAGTGCTGCGCCTCATCAAAGAGCGCCTTCAGGTCCCGCCGAAACGGCAATCGCGGCTGCGTGCCGGTAAGCAAACCGACAGCCTCAGCCAGCGAAGCGACTGGATAGACTTCCAGTCCCTCAACCAGTGCGGCCTCTTCGGCATTGGCTACGGGCACGATTACTCCTTTTCGCCTTTCCTGACGAGCCCGAATGGCTATAGGCAGTACGCCCCGAACCGGCCGTACCGTCCCATCCAGTGCCAGCTCCCCCACAATCCACAACGACGCAAGCGCCTCTGCACTAGGCTTGCCTTCGCTCGCTGCTAACAACCCGAGCGCCATCGGTAAATCAAAAGCAGCCCCTTCTTTGCGTAAATCGGCTGGCGCTAAATTGATCGTAATGGCCCCGCGCGGCAGCGGCAATCCACTATTGCGCAAGGCGGCATAAATGCGATCACGGCTTTCACGCACCGCACCATCAGGCAAGCCAACCACCGTGTAGCGCGGCATGCCCGACTCGATGTGCGTTTCGATCTCCACAGGAATGGCCTCAATGCCCAGCGGGGTACTACTCCAAACTTTGCTCAGCATGAACGTGCCGGATGTTTTTTCTTTAAAGACACACCGACACCCTTGCTGTAACTTAAATACTTTGGCATTAGCCCCTGTTATGCTTAACTGCAACCTAACGCTGCATCCATGATTTACGGCATTACCGGCAATACGCAAAAAGAACAGCTCTGGGAGCCTGTAGCCAAGCTGCTAAGCTGGCTCGAGCAGCAAGGACTGCAAGCTAAGCTGCACCCTACCGTTGCTGAAGGGCTAGCGCTGCGCAAGCTACTTCCCCAAGCGCAAGCCGCAGCCTGCACCGCACACGATTTAGCAACAGAAGTCGACGTAATCCTCTCGTTTGGCGGCGATGGTACACTGTTGCAAAGCGCTCATTTGGCCGGACGCCACGGAACGCCCGTACTGGGCATCAACATCGGCCGCATGGGCTTTTTGGCCGACGTAGAAGTAGAACACGTACGCGAAGCCATCTGCGCCATCGAGCGCGGGGACTACACCGTGGAGGCACGCATGGCGCTGGAAGCCGAACTGGAAAATAGCCTTTCTCTTGAGCTGCCCTGGGCTTTAAATGAATTTGTGATCGACCGCACGGGTCCAGCGGGGCTTATTACCATCGACGTCACCGTTGACGGCGTGCCCCTCAACCAATACTGGGCCGATGGCCTCATTTTCTCCACGCCTACCGGATCGACGGCCTACTCACTTTCGGCTGGGGGCCCAATCGTCTCTCCGGGCTGCGAAGTCATCATCCTCACGCCTATTGCACCCCACACGCTGACCCTTCGACCTATCGTGCTTCCAGCTTCGGTAACGCTCGAGGTCCGCGTGTACACCAGCGGACAACCCTACGTGCTAGCCGCCGACGGCCGTAGCCAACTCATTACGCAGGAAGGCCAACGCATCACCATTCGCCGTGCCACCCATACTGTCAACCTCATCAAACTACCGGGACAACACTACTTTCAAACCTTACGCAACAAGCTGATGTGGGGCGCGCGTTAAGTTGTCGGCGTACGCTCTACCGCCATACGTACCGCAAAACGCCGCAGATAATCTTCTGGCGTAATGAGCTCGGTCTTAAGCACGACATGCTGGGGCGCACGACCATCCTCCCGCTCAATTTCAGCGACTAAAATCTCCAACGCCCGCCGACCCATCTCACGGGCAGGTTGCCGAACGCAGATATGTGGATATACATAAAATTCGTTCAAACCACCTTCGCTAAACGAAATCAACTGAATACGCTCCAAAAGCGATGGATCACTCTCGCGCATAGCCGCCCGAATCCCCAGCTCTACGGGAAACGTCACCGCAAAAATCACCTCAGGCAGCTCTCCTTGCAACAGGCGTTTGAAAGCATAGTAACCATGCCATTCATCAAAGCCCCCCTCAATAATCCACTCCGGCCGAATGGGCAAACCAGCCTGGCGGAGAGCAGCTTCATAACCTGCCCGACGTTCCCGACCAATGAGCACTTCTGGCGTGCCAGCTACATGGGCAATCTTGCGGTATCCTTTGCGAATCACATACTCCACAGCACGATAGGCCCCCTCACGGTCATCAACCGTCACGCTGCTAAAACCTAATCCTTCAATGGCGCGGTCAAAAAATACCAGCGGGATACCCATCTCTCTAACCCGCTCATAGACCTCCACATGGGGCGCTTGCTGCGAAACCGAAACCAGCAACCCATCCACCCGCATAGCCAGCAGCCGCTCAATATGCTGCCGCTCCAAATCCGCCCGCTCCTGCGAAACCGCCAACACAATCCCATAACCCCGCTGCGTAGCAGCCTCTTGAATGGCATCAACCACCGTAGCCATGAACGTATGCGCAATCTTGGGAACCACCACACCCAACGTATACGAGCGCTTGGAAGACAACGAACGCGCTAGCAGGTTGGGCAAGTACCCCATCTCGGCAGCGGTCTTCTTCACCAGCTCACGGGTCTCCTTAGAAATGTCCGGATGATCCCGAAGGGCTTTCGAAACGCTGACTTTGCTGAGGTTTAACCGTTCGGCAATATCAGCTAGCCGCACACGCTTTTTGGCCATAATGACCATCAACCGTTTACTTCATTGGATAGCTCTGTGTAAGTTACCGCATTATAGAGCGAAGTTCAAAGAAATTTTTTGCACCCTAGCCCTTGGTAGGTGTAGGTTTGGATGGTTTTATAGTTATCGGATTTTACCCGGTTGCGTTACCGTTAACTTTTTGCGATCTTGGGATTATGATGCATCCTGCACTGACCCAGCAGTTTGACCTAAGCGGCCGCGTGGCCCTTGTCACCGGGGGTAGCGGTGCCTTAGGCCGTGCCATGGCCCGTGGACTGGCCTTGGCGGGAGCCCGCGTGGCCCTGCTAGCCCGGCGGCCAGAAAAGCTTGAAGCAGCGGTAGCCGAAATCCTGCAAAACGGTGGCGAAGCCCTAGCGCTCAGTGGAGACGTGCTCGATCAAAAAGCGCTTGAACGTGCGCGGGAAGTGCTCCTTCAGCATTGGGGGCGTCTCGATATTCTGGTGAACAGTGCCGGGGGTAACGTGCCCGAAGCCACGCTGCATCCCGGCCAAAACATCTTCTCGCTCACCGAAGCCGCATTCCGTGCGGTTATTGACCTCAACCTGATGGGGACAATTCTGCCAACGCTGGTTTTTGGCGAAGTCATGGCACGCCAGCGCCAAGGCGTGATTGTGAACATCTCGTCGATGGCGGCAACGCGCGTTCTGACCCGTGTCGTGGGCTACAGTGCAGCCAAAGCAGCTGTAGAAAATTTCACCCGCTGGATGGCCGTCGAGCTGGCCCGCACCTATGGAGAAGGGCTGCGCGTCAACGCGATCGCTCCAGGCTTTTTCTTGGGTGAGCAAAACCGTCATCTGCTGGTGCACGAGGACGGTTCGCTCACCGAACGAGGCCAGGCCATTTTAGCCCATACACCTATGGGCCGCTTTGGCGAAGCCGATGACCTCATTGGCACACTCATCTGGCTGTGCAGCGATGCTTCCCGGTTTGTCACCGGCGTGGTTGTACCCGTAGATGGCGGATTTTCCATTTTCACAGGAATCTAGCTCCCTATGGAAGCATTCCCCTTACTGTTACCTGGATGGGCGTTGCAAGCTCAAGCAGATGGGCCTAAGCTGGCTGCAGCACTCAGCACCTTGATCCGTGCACACGTCTATCCTCAATCCTTAGAAGTAACCCCCAAGGGCGTATTTTTTCTGATCCGAAAGGATCAAGAAAAACGGTTGGGCATCTTATCCTCTAGTGGCGTGGCCGACTTTGGAGGGTTGCGTCATGAACTGACCTTCAACGGCCAAGCGCTGATTTTTCAGTCCTGTCCCCTAACACCGGAGCATGCTCAGGCCTTGCGTCGTCATGTGCCTTGGACCGCCCCACGCACGTTGGGTCTGCGTGCTTCGGTTGGTTGTGGAGACCGGCTGGGGTTGGCTACACCGGGTCACGTACGTGCGGTACGCAAGCACACGTTGGCCCCCGTTTTTGCCCAGCAGTCTATTCGGGAAATGACGCGTACAGGACGCTCACCCCAGCAGGTCCTTGACGATGCCATGTGGGGCGTTTTTCAAGAAGGCTGGCGCCAAGGCTATGGTGCCGACGCGGACCACCTGAAAACCGAAGAGGACGCTGATCGCTGCATTGCTGCGGGGTTTACTTGGTTTACCATTGATCCCAGCGCCTTTGTCGACAACGACGCCGATGGTGCAGACGCCGCTACCCTCACGGCCAAAGTAGCAGCGCTGCCTTGGGCAGATCTTGAAACCACGTGGAACGACCTGCGGCGCGCTTATTTGGGCCAAACGTTTCATGTAGGCCCTTACATGCTGTCGTTTGAAGAGCGCACGCTGCGCCAAGCCCTAGCTAAGTATGGCGCTGCTATTGCGCATACGGCCCGCATGTACCGGCACATTGCCTCACGCATGGGCAATTGTCCTTTTGAACTAGAGATGTCTGTTGACGAAACTGAAGTACCTACCTCACCGGCCGAACATTTCTTTGTGGCACGGGAGCTTGCCCGCTTGGGCGTACGCTGGATTAGCCTGGCACTGCGTTTTGTCGGACGCTTGGAGAAAGGGGTCGACTACATCGGCGAGCTAGGGGAGTTTGAAGCCCACCTCAAGTTGCACGTAGCCATTGCCCGCACACTAGGACCCTACAAACTCAGCCTGCATTCCGGATCCGACAAGTTTGCTCTCTATCCTTTGTTTGCCCAACATGCCGGCGAACTGTTTCACCTCAAAACGGCTGGGACATCCTACTTGGAAGCCCTAAGGGCAGTAGCCGAACTAGACCCCACCCTATTCCGGGAAATTCTGGACTTTGCTCGCAGCCGCTATGAAACCGATCGAGCTACGTATCACGTTTCGGCCCTATTGGAACGCGTTCCTCACCCGGCTGAGGTGCCCGATCGGGACTTACCGGCCCTACTCGAGCACTTCGACACGCGGCAAGTACTCCACGTCACGTTTGGCTCGGTGCTGACGGCAACCGATGCCCAGGGCCGCCCGCGCTTCCGCGATCGCCTGCTTGCCGTACTCCAGGCCCACGAAGAAACCCACTATCGGCTACTTGAGGCTCACTTTGACCGTCACCTGCGCCCTTTTGATGCAACATAAAACACCCCTATTATGCAAACCTTCGTGAAACCCGCTGCACCAGCAGGCGTTTGTTGCCTGCAACAAGGCAGCGAGTGTATATTTGCATCCCGCCAACGGTCAGGTAGCTCAGTCGGTAGAGCACAGGACTGAAAATCCTGGTGTCGGCGGTTCGATTCCGCCCCTGACCACCAAGCCCCACCATTTAAGGTGGGGTTTTTTGCTAATAGCGTAGCGCAACCTGCACGTCCATAACGTTTGTGTGCGTGGGCCCGGTCACCAAGAGCTGATCAAGCGTTTTAAAAAACGCATAGGCATCATTGTTGTTAAGATAGGCCAGTGGATCCAGTCCGCGCTGGCGTGCTTCAGCAACCGTGTTTGGGGTGACCCAAGCGCCGGCAGCATCGGTAGGGCCATCGCGGCCGTCGGTGCCTCCACTAAGCAACACAGCTTGAGCCGGCCAGTCCTGCATCGCTAATGCAGCAGCTAGCGCAAGCTCTTGGTTGCGGCCGCCTTGGCCAGAGCCCCGCACGGTAACCGTTGTCTCTCCGCCCCAAAGCAAGCAAACCGGACGGGGCTCGCGTACCTCCCGCAACATGGCTACCAGGTGGGGCCCTACCTCCCGAGCCTCGCCTGTTAGGCGATCCGAAACAATCCGCACCGAATAGCCACGCCTGCGCGCTTCGTCGGCCGCAGCTTCAAGCGCTCGTCGGTTGGTACCCACCAAGCGCGTAACCACGCGAGCAAAACGTGGATCGGCTGCTTTGGGAGTTTCTAAAAATGGATTGCGCACACCCGCTTCCAGCCGCACCCGAACCGGTTCTGGAACCCGATGCCAAAGCCCGTAGCGCCGCAGCACAGCAATGGCCTCGGCAAACGTGGTAGGATCAGGTACTGTCGGACCGCTGGCAACGACAGAAAGCTCATCCCCTACCACATCCGAAATCACCAGTGCTAACACGTCGGCTGGCGCTGCAGCCCGGGCTAATTGACCACCACCAATGCGCGACAAATGCTTACGTACAGCATTCAGCTGGTAGATGTCCGCGCCACTGGCAAGCAAAAGCTGAAATGTCGTTTGCGCATCGGCCAGCGTGACCGGTGGCACAAAATCCGTGCATAGGGCCGACCCCCCACCGGAGATCAGTACCAGCAACAGATCCTCTGCTGTGCAGCTTTCGGCCAGTTGCAAGATGCGCTGTGCGGCCTGCAGACTACCCTCATCGGGTAGAGGATGTCCCCCCTCTAGCACGGCAATCCGTTGGGGGAAAACCAGCGACGCGGGCAGCGTCTCTAAGTAGCCGCGAGGTACCACAACCGTACCCGTGGCAATCTGATCGCCTAGCTGCGCTTCCACTACACTGGCCATGGCCAGGGCCGCCTTACCCATGCCCACCACCACAACACGTCGATACTGATCTAGCGGTCGCGGCGCCCACTCGGTCCAGGGCGTCTGCGTAAGCAATACGTCTGCCTGCGCCGCGCGTACCGCTGCTCCAAAGATGGCGCGCGCATCGGCGACCAACTCAAAAGACATCATGCTTTGCGTTTGGTAAGCTTAGCAACCTAGTTTACTATCTGCTTAGCAACAAAACACATTTTTTATAAAAACAGCATACTGGCTGCAAACTGCAACCCCTTACTGCATTGACAACGTCGGGCAGAAGGCTATCTTATGCCGGAAATGATGCCCGATGGCAACCATAACCGCTTTACAGGAGGGGTCTATGAACGCGAAAAAGTACGTGTACCGCTTCGGAGGCGGGCAGGCCGAAGGCAATAAAGACATGCGCGAGCTGCTAGGAGGCAAAGGAGCTAACCTGGCAGAAATGAGCGCCATTGGCCTGCCAGTACCTCCTGGCTTTACGATCACAACAGAAGCCTGCGCCTACTATCACGAGCATAACGGCAAATGGCCCGAAGGCCTAGAAGAAGAAGTGCGCGCAGGCGTTCGGCACATCGAGCAGCTCATGGAGGCGGGCTTTGGCGACCCCAATAACCCACTGCTGGTATCTGTGCGCAGTGGTGCAGCGCTTTCTATGCCAGGCATGATGGATACCGTACTCAACCTAGGCATTAACGATCGGGTCGTCGAAGGCCTTGCCCGCCGCACAGGCAATGAGCGCTTTGCTTACGATGCCTATCGTCGCTTTATTGACATGTTCGGCGATGTGGTGATGGGCGTCCATCACGAACACTTCGAAGCCGTACTCGCCGCGCTCAAAAAAGAAAAGGGCGTTAGCGAAGATACTGAGCTGGACGCCGAAGCGCTCAAAGAACTGGTGCGCCGCTACAAAGAAGTTTACCGACAGCACACAGGCTCCCTCTTCCCAGAAGACCCCTACGAGCAACTCTACCGGGCCATCAACGCGGTCTTTGAGTCGTGGAATAGCGAGCGTGCCATTAAGTACCGCCAAATCCACAAAATCCGGGGCTTGTTGGGGACGGCCGTCAACGTGCAGGCCATGGTCTTCGGCAATATGGGCGAGCGAAGCGGCACGGGCGTCTGCTTTACCCGGAACCCAGCAACAGGCGAAAACGAGCTCTACGGCGAGTTCTTGATTAACGCGCAAGGGGAAGACGTCGTGGCAGGCATCCGCACGCCCAAGAGCATTTCTGAAATGAAGCAGGTCATGCCCGAGCTTTATGAGCAGCTTGTACGCCTGGCCCGCCAACTCGAAGAGCATTATAAAAACATGCAGGACATCGAGTTTACGGTCCAGGAAGGGCGGCTCTTTATTCTGCAGACGCGTAACGGCAAGCGTACGGGCGTGGCAGCTGTTAAGATTGCGGTCGACATGGTCGACGAAGGTCTTGTGGATCCCAAAACAGCTGTGCGCGACCTCGTAGAACCAGCCCACTTAGACCAGCTCCTGCATCCACGCTTTAAGTCGGAGACGGCTTACAAGGACCGGGTGATTGGCCGCGGCCTGCCGGCTTCGCCTGGTGCAGCTGTAGGCCAGGTGGTCTTTACCGCTGAAGATGCCGAAGCGTGGCGGGCTCAAGGCAAACGCGTTATCCTTGTTCGCATAGAAACCAGCCCAGAAGACGTAGGTGGCATGCATGCTGCCGAAGGCATCTTAACCTCCCGTGGCGGCATGACCTCGCATGCTGCCGTTGTTGCTCGCGGCTGGGGGAAACCCTGCGTAGCTGGCTGCGGCGACATCGTGATCGACTACAGCACCAAGACGTTCCGCGCGGGCAACGTTGTCGTCAAGGAAGGCGACTGGATCTCCATTAACGGGTCGACGGGCGAGGTGATTCTAGGACAGGAAGCATTGGTTGAGCCCTCGCTTTCTGGAGATTTTGCCCGCTTTATGGAGTGGGTCGATCAGTTCCGCACCCTAGGCGTCCGCACCAACGCCGACACGCCGCAAGATGCCCGCAAGGCTGTTGAGTTTGGCGCGGAAGGCATCGGCCTATGCCGTACCGAACACATGTTCTTTGAAGGCGACCGCATCCTGGCCATGCGGGAAATGATCCTGGCCACCACACTCGAAGAGCGGCGCGCTGCCCTAGCCAAGCTGCTGCCCTATCAAAAAGAGGACTTCCGGGGCATTTTCCGCGAGATGGCGGGCAAGCCGGTCACCATTCGCTTGCTCGATCCCCCACTTCACGAATTTCTCCCCCATGATGAAAAAGAGCAGCAGGAGTTGGCTCAGCAGCTGGGTATTCCTGTGGAAACCGTTCGGACCAAGGTTGAGGCGCTTAAGGAATTCAACCCGATGCTAGGCCATCGCGGCTGCCGCCTGGGCATCACCTATCCAGAGATCACCGAGATGCAAACCCGGGCTATTCTAGAGGCCGCGCTTGAGCTTAAGCAAGAAGGGGTCGACGTGCGCCCCGAAATCATGGTCCCGCTTGTAGGCACGCGGGAAGAGCTGGAACACCAGCGGCGCGTGATCGAGGAAACTGCTCAGAAAGTCTTCGCAGAAAAAGGCGATCGCATCGACTTTCTCGTAGGCACAATGATCGAGGTGCCACGAGCAGCGCTCTTGGCCGACCAGATCGCCGAGGTAGCCGAATTTTTCTCGTTTGGTACCAATGACCTCACGCAGCTGACCTTCGGCTACAGCCGCGATGACGCTGGCAAGTTCCTCCCCTACTATGTCGAGCAAAAGATTCTCAAGGACGATCCGTTCCAGACGCTCGACCAGGAAGGGGTAGGCCAGCTGGTGCAGATCGGTACCGAACGCGGTCGGAAGACGCGGCCTTCGCTGAAAGTGGGCATTTGCGGAGAACACGGCGGCGACCCGGCCTCGGTAGCCTTCTGCTACAAAGTGGGGCTCGACTACGTTTCGTGCTCTCCCTTCCGCGTTCCCATCGCCCGCCTAGCAGCTGCTCAGGCTCACTTGCGTGCCGAAGCGCAAAAAGAAAAGAAAGCCGTGATGGTCGATGTGTGAGAGCGCAAACTGGCCTTAAAAAGCACCACCGCCGGGTCTTAACGACCCGGCGGTTTTTTTGTCGTCATCAAGCCCTCAGCCCTAGTTAGCGCCTTGGCGCCAGCTGCGGCAGTGGGCTAGCGTATTGCTCGGCTAAGAGCCGATCCTGAACGATCTGGTGTAACCGCTGAAGCGCTTTGGGATTACGAGCATAGGCTTCTAGACGACGAGCCACCATGGCGGAGTCCATGCCATAGCGTGCCCAAACCGAATCGCGTAGTGCTGACGCTTCGTCGCCCACCACGGCCTTTCGCGCAGCAAGCAAATGCAACTCAACAAGCACCTCAGCCAAGGTGCTGTCTGCAGAGGTCGTCTCGTAGGGCTCATCTGCACATCCAGCCAGCAGCAGCCCAGCGGCTACAACACCAATCCATAGCTTCCTACGATCGACCATATCCTCATCCAACCGAATGTACCCCCAACAAGAGGCTCAGGGGATCACTTTATTGAGGGGATACTCAATAATCCCTTCAGCACCGGCGCGTTTGAGCTCAGGAATCAGGCGACGCACTTCTTTTTCTTCGATGATCGTTTCAATAGCCACCCATTCTTCCCCGTCAGAGGCTAGGGGAGAAATGGTCGGGCGCCGCAGGGCTGGCAGCATCTGGATAATTTGCTCTAAATCCGCTTTACGAGCATTCATTTTCAACCCTACGCGATGCTCCGCCCGAATAGCGCCTTCCATGAGCAACGCAATGTTTTCAATCTTGCGGCGTTTCCAAGGGTCTTGCCAGGCTTGTTTGTTGGCGATAAGCTGCGTGTTGGACTCCATAAGCACTTCCAGAATGCGCAACCGGTTCGCCCGAAGCGAAGCGCCGGTTTCGGTCACTTCCACGATAGCATCTACCAGCTCCGGACACTTGGCCTCGGTGGCGCCCCAAGAGAATTCCACCTCGGCCTCTACGCCACGCTCGGCCAGCCAGCGCCGGGTCAGGTTAACGACTTCTGTGGCAATACGCTTACCTTGTAGATCCTGCACAGACCGAATGTCGGCGTCTTCTGCTACCGCAAGTACCCAACGCACCGGCCGCATGCTTTGCTTGGAATAGATCAGATCGGCTACCGTAACCACATCGGCGCCTGTTTCCAGAACCCAGTCTTTACCCGTGATGCCCGCATCAAAAACCCCCTCTTCCACATAACGGGCCATCTCCTGGGCGCGAACGAGCATGGCGCTGAGCTCTTCGTCGTCCGTAGAAGGAAAATAGGAGCGTTCACTAACACTGAACTTAAATCCTGCTTTTTCGAGCAGTTCCAGCGTAGCCTGTTGGAGGCTGCCTTTAGGCAGTCCTAGGCGCAGCACGCGGCGCGTCTGTGTCTTATCTGCCGCTGTGGTTACTGCAAAAGCTGTTTCTGTAGACATAGTGGATTTCTGGGTTTACCTGTTAAGGTATTGCTGGTTGTGCAGCCGCTTCTTCTTCACGGGTTCGAAACGTGTAGGCAATCGCCTCCATTTGGCGTAAAAACTCCCGCTTTGTAAAGCCTGGAGCAAAGACCATCCCGTCGATCATGTAGATGCGGCCACTGGCCTGGTCGTAGAAAGCGTAGTTCACAAACGGACCGCCCATACCGGCTGGCAAAAGCTGGCCATCTGGCATAAGGGTTACCATGTGCCACAGGCCGCGTGTTTCATAGCCATAGCGGCCTAAAAAGTTAATTGCACGCGTCTCTAAGGGCTGGCGGTAATCGATTTGGACAAACCCTCCTGCATTCCCCTGCAGGTAGTGCCGAGCGAGCGAGTCTCGGGTGGCATAGATCCAGGCCGGAGTCAGTTTGGCTGGATCAGCGCCTTCTTCATAGTACACAAACAGGCTTCGCCAGGTATCGGGCAGAATGCGTCGCAGCCAGACAAACCGGGTAGTATCAATAGCAATCAGATAGTCGTGCTGGACGTTAACAGCAAAACCATGATGGGCCATCAGGGTGTCTTCGAGCGCCTGTTGGCGACCTTTTTCAAACATTTCGGCCGTAAGCCGCTCGCGGCTGGCTTCTGCAAAAGCTTCGCGCAGGCGTAGTGCACTTTCACGGATAGCGGCTACAAGCTGGGTATCGGTTGACGCTACAATGAAATACACCAATTGTCGCCGGCGCCACAAGTCATGCCGCGGCACGATCGCGGCTGTTCCCTGCTGCACCACCTGCAGCGCTTCGGCAGAAAAGGCCTGCTGCACCAGGCGTGACACGCGGCCAGAATCACTCAGCGCAGCCACAAAGAGGACGTTTTTAAATTTTTTCACCTGATTCAGCGCATCTTGGGTTCGGGGCTCAAGCGGGCGTAACGTAAAAAGCGGTTCTGGATTGGGCAGCGTTTGTACATAATAGCCCAGGGCAGCACGCAATGCGTCACCGACCGGCCCCTGCCACAACGCTGAATCGATCACTACCTGGATTTCGCCTTCTTCCCCAATAGCCAGCGGCCGATAATCGACGTTTCCACACCCCCAGATCCCCACCAGAAATAAAGGCCAAAAAACCAAGCGAAAGGGCATGGGGATGACCTCATGTTTATGACACAATCGCCCTTAGAACGTCCACAGCCAACCTAAGTGCCCTTTTAAGAAGCCGGCACTGAAGTACCATACTTGAGTTCATGCACAAATCGCTGCACGGCTTCCAGTCGATCTACGAGCGACAAGCCCGCATCGTCCCACAAGCGCTCTACAAGCCGAATCAGCGCTGAGCCTACGATAAATCCATCGGTATGTCGACCTAAGCGCAGCGCATCTTCATGTGAACGAATGCCAAATCCCACCAGCAACGGATTACGTGTAACCAGCTGACGTGCGCGTGCTAAATAGGCCTCGATGGCTTCGTGGCTTTGAAGCGTACTGCCTGTTAGGCCCGTTATGGATACGGCATATACAAAGCCAGTGGCTAACGCATCGATCTGCTGGATGCGCTCGCTTGGCGTATTGGGTGCAATAAGGTAGACCATGGCCAGACCTGCTTCTTGGGCAGCTTCGGCCAACGCTTCGCTTTCTTCAGGTGGAAGATCGGCCAAAATCAACCCATCCACGCCTGCCTGCGCGGCATCCCGGCAAAACGCCTGCATGCCATAGCGATACACTGGGTTGACATAGCCCATAAGCAGCAACGGGGTCTGGCTACGCGACCGAAAAGCCTCGGCCATGTGTAAGACATCTACCAGACGGATTCCATGACGCAGGGCGCGTTCGCTGGCGCGCTGGATGGGCACGCCTTCGGCCAAGGGATCGCTAAACGGCATGCCCAGCTCAATGAAATCGGCCCCAGCCTCATCAATGACTTTTAGAAGCTCGAGCGTACTTTCCGGATCAGGGAATCCCCCGGTCAGAAACAGTCCCATAGCCTTCTCCCTTCGGGCTCGCAGCGTTGCGAACATCGATTGCAAGCGGGTTATCATAGGTTGTTTGTGCACTTACGCTCCAGGTAGCGGGCAATGGTACCCATGTCTTTGTCGCCGCGGCCAGAAAGATTCACCACCACGACAGCATCCGGGCCTAGTTCTTGGGCTAAACGGGGCAAAAAGGCAATGGCGTGGGCTGTCTCTAGCGCTGGAATGATGCCCTCGGTACGCGCCAATAGTTGCACCCCTTCGAGTGCCTCTGCATCGGTGGCCGTCACATAGGTAACGCGACCTAAATCCTTGAGATAGGCATGTTCTGGTCCTACGCCGGGATAGTCAAGCCCAGCCGAGATCGAGTGGGCCAGCAATACTTGGCCATCGTCGTCCTGTAACAGGTAGCTCAAAGCACCGTGCAGAATGCCGGGTCTGCCGCAGCTCAGGGTAGCTGCATGACGACCCTCAAGTCCCTCGCCTGCGGCCTCCACCCCATACATACGCACGCAGCGATCGGTAAGGAAAGGATAAAACAATCCCATGGCATTGGACCCCCCTCCCACGCAGGCCACCAGCGCATCAGGAGTCTCCCGTCCCAGTTGCTCAGCCAGTTGCTGCCGCACCTCATCGCCAATGATGCGCTGAAAATCCCGAACGATCATTGGATAGGGATGAGGCCCGACTACCGAACCAATGAGGTAAAAGGTATCGTGCACATTGGTCACCCAGTCTCGGATCGCTTCATTGGTAGCATCTTTTAACGTACGACTTCCGCTTTCGACCGGCCGTACTTCGGCTCCCAAAAGCTGCATCCGTAGCACGTTGAGCCGCTGGCGCTCCACGTCCTCAGCCCCCATGTATACGATGCACTGCATCCCGAAGCGGGCACAAACCGTTGCGGTAGCCACGCCATGTTGCCCTGCGCCGGTTTCGGCAATGATGCGCTTTTTGCCCATGCGCTGGGCTAGCAGAATCTGCCCCACGGTGTTATTGATTTTGTGCGCGCCGGTATGGCACAGGTCTTCTCGCTTCAGAAATACACGCATCCCGCCCAGACGCTCGCTTAAGCGTGGCGCAAAGGTTAGCGGTGTAGGCCGCCCCACATATTCACGCAACAGCGCGGCATAGGCCTCCCAGAAGGCCGGATCCTGTCGCGCTTCAGCATACGCTTGCCGCAAGGCCTCTAGGGCTGGAATCAGAATCTCAGGGACAAAGGCACCACCATACGGTCCGAAGTGACCACGGACGTCTGGGGCTTCATAGGTAAATGCAGTGTCTAGGTTGACCGATGCCATAAAACTGCTTTGTCTTTAGCCAAAGGCTTCTTGCTTAAGCTGGGCGCGCAGGGCATGAAACACCTCAAAAAAGTGCGCAAGTTTATCTAGATCTTTCTTTCCCGGCCTGGCCTCCACACTGCTCGACAAGTCCACGCCCAGCGGCCGCATGGTGCGCACGGCTTCTTGGAGGTTATGCACACCGATGCCGCCAGCCAGTAAGATGGGAAAATCGGCAGCAAGCTCACGTGCCACACGCCAGTTGAACGACTCGCCTGTCCCCCCCCATAGGTTCGTTTTGTGCGTATCGAGCAAAAAGTAGGCAACCCAAGGTTGGTAGGGTTCCATGAGGGCACGGAGCTGTTCGGCCGAAGCATCGTGCACCACGTGAATGGCCTTAATGACCGGTGCATCGATCTGTGCACACCACGCTGGCGGTTCGGTACCGTGTAGCTGCACCATTGTAAACCCCACTTCTTCGATCGCTCGATTAACCGCCTCAGGCGTGGCATTCACAAACACCCCTACTTTTTCGGGGCCGTGGATCCATTCAATAATTTCTCGAGCCACCTCTGGTGCTACATAACGAGGGCTTTCAGGATATTGAATAAAGCCCAAAAAGTCTGCCCCTGCTGCAGCGCAAAAACGCGCATCTTCTAGATTCGTGATGCCACAAATTTTGACTTTAAGCATGATGTATCCCTCATGAACCTACCAAGCGCAATACTACTGGCCGCTCTAAGCAGGCCTGCAACTCCTGCCGTAAAGCTTCCAACGCACGGCCTGGCTCCAGCGCGCGCATAAACGTCTCCCCAATAAGAACAGCATCGATGCCGTTACGACGCAAGTAAGCCAGCTCTTCAGCCGTACGCAACCCGCTTTCGGCTACCCGTACGATGTGCGCTGGCACGCGCTGAAGCACCCGAACCGCCTGGGTCACATCGACCTCAAAGTTGTGCAGGTTGCGATTATTGACCCCTAAAATCTCGATCCGATCCAGGTCAAGCTGGTCCAGCTCTGCTTCTGCATGCACCTCTACCAAGCACGAAAGCCCTAGCTCAGTGGCCATGTCGTAAAGTTCATGCAGTTGCACTGGGTCGAGTAGCGCTGCAATAAGCAGCACCGCATCAGCACCATAGGCACGCGCTTCAATGAGCTGGTAGGGATCGAGGATAAAATCTTTGCGCAACAGGGGAAGATCGACCGTGCGCCGCGCGGCTTCCAAATGCTCCAAACTGCCTTGGAAAAAGTCTGGCTCGGTGAGAACCGAAATGGCGGCAGCCCCATACCATTTGTACTGTTGGGCAATGTCCGATACGTTAAATTCGCGGCGTAGAATACCCTTCGAAGGCGAAGCTTTTTTAATCTCTGCAATGATGGCTAACTCGTCCGTGCGCAATGCTCGGGCCAGCGGTAGCGTGGGACTGTGGTAATGAGCGCGTTCTTGCAAGCATGTGATAGGTATGCGGCGTTTGCGCTCTTCAAGACGTTCGCGAACGGTTTGCGCAATGCGGTCTAAAATGGTCATGGCGGCTTCCTCCTGGCTACAATGAATGTTCTCGGACAACGTGTATAGGCGATGACTTACCTTGGCCCCAGCGGGGCCAGTAGACACGCCGCCCGAGAAATCGTTCATCGTGGCAAAGGCATCGCCACAATGGGCCAGGTGCCAAGCGCAAGTCTGCTGTATCCATAGCCTTTCCTTAAGCCGCTGGTTGCGTAGCAGCCGATGCAGACGCTAGCTGACCAGATACCTCGATCAAGCGTTCCAAACGCGCGCGGGCAGCCCCGCTGTCGAGGCTTACCCGTGCTGCTTCCAAGCAGGCTTGTAGGTCGTCGCCAAAACGACCGCTTACGTAAAGGGCATAAGCCGCATTGAGCAGTACCACATCGCGGTGCGGCCCCGGATCGCCAGAAAGTACTTGACGTAGCAATTTGGCATTGGCCGTCGCATCGCCACCGCGCAACTGTTCCAGCGGTACGCGTGGTAGCCCCAATGTTTCTGGCTCAATGCGTCCAGGACGTGGCACGGCATCGCCTAGCCGATACTCATACGTTGCCGTAGGCGCCGAAAGTGAGAGCTCATCGAGCCCATCTTCGCTGTGCACGGCGACCACATGTTCGGCTCCCAACCGCGCCAGGATCGCGGCCATCGTTGCCGCCACCTCGGCACGGAAAGCCCCCACTAGCTGCCGCCGCACACCGGCTGGATTACAGAGCGGCCCCAAGATATTGAAAAACGTCCGCACGCCCAGCGCCTTGCGCACGGGCATCACATGGCGCATGGCCGGATGAAACTTTGGAGCAAAGACAAAGGCGATGCCGGTTTCTTCTAAGCAACGCTCGACCCCCGCTGCATCGAGATCGATCACGACCCCTAGGGCTTCCAAAACGTCGGCCGATCCGGCCTGCGACGAAACCGATCGGTTACCGTGCTTGACCACCGTAACACCTGCACCAGCACACACAAAGGCCGCAGCTGTTGAGATATTGAACGTACCGGACCGGTCGCCACCTGTGCCACACAGATCGATCGCATAAGGATCTTCGGTACGCACAGGTACCGCATACTGGCGCATTACGCGGGTAAAGCCTACGAGCTCATCCAACGTTTCACCTCGGGCACGGAGGCCCAGCAGAAAGCCTGCAACCTGCTCAGGTGCGGCTTCACCACGCATCATCACATGCATGGCCGCCTCTGCCTCTTCCTGCGAAAGCGTGCGGCCTTCGGCCAAAGCCGTCAGGTAAGGATGCAAAGGATTCATGGTTGGGTTGCTGTAAGCGTCTGAGACGCGAGAGGCCACATCTTCACCTGGCGCAGCCAGTTAGCTATTAGGCGTGGCCCTTCGGTAGTGAGCACACTTTCAGGGTGAAACTGCACCCCCTGAACTGGATAGTGGCGGTGGCGTAGTGCCATGATCACACCATCTTCGGTCCACGCCGTAACTTCCAGCACCTCGGGCAGCGTAGGCCGATCTACTACCAGCGAATGATAGCGTGTAGCGGTAAAGCCTTGAGCTGCGCCTTCAAACAGCCCTTGCCCGGTGTGATAGATCCGGCTTGTCTTGCCGTGCATCAGCGAGGGTGCATGCACCACACGACCGCCATAGACTTCGCCAATGGCCTGATGGCCCAGGCATACCCCCAGGATAGGCGTGGTTGGCCCTAGCTCAGCAATAACCGCTTCGGTAATACCCGCCTCGGCTGGGCGCCCCGGTCCTGGGGAGATCAGAATGCCCTCAGGCCGCAAAGCCCGCACTTCTTCCACGGTGATGGCATCGTTGCGCACCACACGCACCTCGGACGTATACCGACCCAGCAAGTGGACCAGGTTGTAGGTAAAGGAGTCGTAATTGTCGATAACCAAAATCATATCGCCTCCGGACGATACGTCGTGTAGTTCAGCCCAACCAGCTCACGCACTTGCTCCATAATTTCCTGAGCCCGCTGCCGCGCTTTGCGCCCCCCTTCACGCAATACATCCATCACATAATCTGGATGGCGCAGCAGCGCACGCCGCCGCTCGCGGGCTTCAGCAAAATGCGCCTCAATAAGCCGAATCAGTTCTTTTTTGGCCTCGCCATAACCGTAACCGCCCTGTCGGTAAGCGTCTGCAATCCGGCTGCGCGTGGCTTCGTCGGCAAACAGCTTAATCAGGGCGAACACGTTGCAGCGCTCCGGATCCTTAGGCGCTTCGAGCGGCGTAGAGTCGGTCACAATCGCCATCACCTTTTTGCGCAGCGTTTTACCCTCGTCGAAAATACCTATCGTGTTGCCATAGCTTTTCGACATCTTGCGCCCATCAATACCAGGGACAACCGCCACTTCTTCCCGAATGAGCGGCTCTGGCAACGGGAACAGCGGCTGGTCTGGTGCACAAAACGTACGATTAAAGCGCTGCGCAACGTCGCGGCAAATCTCGATGTTTTGCTTCTGATCGGCCCCCACGGGCACCAATGTGCCGCCGTAAATCAAAATATCTGCTGCCTGCAAAACAGGATAGTTCAGCAGCCCAGCATTGGCCGGTAGCCCCTGGGCAACTTTATCCTTATAGGCTACGCCTTTCTCGAGCGTGGAGACCGGTATCAGGTTATAAAAAATCCAGGCGAGCTCGGTTACCTCAGGTACGTCGCTTTGCACAAACAGCGCGGCCTTTTGGGGATCAAAACCCAGTGCCAGATAGGTAAGCGCTGCCTCGAAAGTGTAGCGCCGAAGCGCCTCACGATCGGCAATGGTGGTCAGGGCGTGATAGTTAACAATGAAGAAGTACGACTCATACTGCTGATGCAGTTCGATATGCTGACGAATCGCCCCAAAGTAATTGCCTAAGTGCAGCTCACCTGAGGGTTGGATACCCGAAACCACAATGGTGCGCTGCTTCAAGCCACCTGTCGACAGGGCATGCTGCTGGATCGTTTCTGTCGAAACCGTACTCATGATGCTGCAGCAAAGGCTGGTTTCGGATAGCGCCGCGCCACTCCCTCTAGGTAACGCAGCCGCTCTTGGCTATGCTGCGCTACCAGGTTGAGGATGGCTTTGGTGCGGATTTGATGGTTAAGTTTAAGCTCAGCCTGCACTAGGGCTAACAGCTGCCGCTCAGCCTCCAACAAGCGATAAATCATTTCAGCTGGATCACTCCCTAGATTGAAGTCGCTGGGCTCCATATCCACCCCACTGTAGGCCGTACCTCCAGCGCTAAAGACCACCTCAGCCAGTTTGCCTACATCGGCGCGCGCGATTTTTTGAAACTGCTCCAACTGTTCCGCCACATCGGCCTGGCCAAGTGCACGGATGACGTAATCGTGCTGGTGATTGAGTGCAATATGCGCACGAATCAGCGGATTAATGCGTTCGACGGTTTCTTGGCGGGAAAGCGACTTGCCGATGCCGCCTTTGTTGAAAATCAGTTCTTTGAGCGAAGTCATGGTTGGTTTAGGGTTGGTTGCATCAAAGTAAACCGGACGCTGCAATGCGCATCGCCTCGAGCAGGGCCCGAGCTTTACTCACCGTCTCCTCATACTCCCGGTCAGGATCGCTATCGGCCACAATGCCCGCTCCGGCCTGAACGTAGATCGTGCCGTTGCGAACGACCATCGTGCGGATCGCAATGCAAGTGTCCAAGTTCCCCGAAAAGTCCATGTACCCAACAGCTCCCGCGTAGACGCCTCGCCGCGTGGGCTCTAGCTCATCGATAATTTCCATCGCTCGCACTTTAGGAGCACCACTAACGGTCCCTGCTGGAAAACAGGCAGCCAACGCATCAAGCGCGTCGTGCTGGCCATCTAACTCGCCGGAAACCAGTGAGACCAGATGCATTACGTGCGAATAGCGTACTACAAAGGCAAAGCGCTCCACCTGCACCGAGCCAAAACGACACACGCGCCCTAAGTCGTTACGTCCCAGATCAACCAGCATCAAGTGCTCAGCCTGCTCTTTAGGATCGGCCTCGAGTTCAGCCTCAAGTTGCCGATCTTCCTCAGGTGTACAACCACGCCTACGCGTGCCCGCAATAGGCAGCACTTCAGCCCGGCCTTGCTCGACGCGCACCAGCACTTCGGGCGAGGAGCCTACCAACGCCAAATCGCCAAAATCTAAGAAAAACAGATAGGGCGACGGATTAACTTGGCGCAGTGCTCGGTACAAATTGAAGCGGTCTCCAGCAAAAGGCGTGGCAAAGCGTTGCGAAAGTACCACCTGAAAAATATCGCCTTCGTAGATGTACTGCTTGGCCTTACGAACAGCTTCGCAAAAAGCCTCGCGCGTAAAGTTCGAGCGCAGCGGTGCCTCTGGAAGCACAACCGGTGCCGGCACTTCGACAGGAGTGTGCACCAAGGTTTCAGCCAATGCATTCAGCCGCAGAACGGCATTCTCATAAGCAGCGCGCAGATCCGTGTCGGGATCAACAAACACACCAGCAATAAGCACAAGCTGATGACGCACGTGATCGAAGGCCACAACCGTATCATACAAGCCCCAACGTGCATCTGGCAAGCCCAGTTCATCCGGGGGGGGTGCAGGCAGCCGCTCTAGCTGCCGTACCATGTCATAGCCCAAGTAACCCACCGCTCCCCCTGTAAAGCGAGGGAGTTCGGGTAGGTGCACCGCATGATAGCGCCCTAACAACCGACGCATAAGGGTAAAAAAGTCTGCATCAACCCTCTCCACAGTGCCTGTAGCCATCTCTTGCTGGTAAACCTGACCGCCGCGCACCTCAAGCATTACGTACGGACGGACCCCTAAGAAAGAGTAGCGCCCAAGCGTTTCCCCCCCTTCGACGCTTTCCAGCAAAAAGCCAACTGGATTTGCCAACCGCAGCTTGAGAAAAGCCGAAACCGGCGTCAATAGATCGGCGCTTAACCTCCGGAAAACCGGCACAAATAAGTGCGTATAGCCGGCTGCTCGGTGCGTATCGACCAGCTGTTGAAACGCGTCGAACGTCATAGCTCCATAACGAAAAAGCCCACTGCAGATCTTGCAGTGGGCCGCTTATTGTCGCTGTATAAAGTGTGTCGTCTAGGCACGCGCGCAGCCCACTGCGGAGGCGGTAAACCACCACCAACCAAAATAGTGGGCGCTATGGTAAGCAACGTGCCGCATCATGGTTTTAAAGATACAGCAATCCTAGAGCCATTGACAAGAGGCTCCTTTAAAAAATCGGCAAACGGAGCCAATGCTTTAAGGCGCAGCCCGCTATCCCTCAAGAAGACCTACCGACACCCTTGCGAGCTTGCCTGCAGCCCTCCTCGCAAAGGCCAGCTACCACGAACGATCACCCTATCAATAGGCTTGAATGCGCAAAGCCTCATGGATCATAGCCCCACCGAAACTTCTCTAAAACGAAACAGCTGCAGGACTTACGATGGCTGCCTGCACCCATCCAATCGCAGTTGCGATGCAGCAAGCAGCATGAAACGTGCTAGACTACACTTACAGCATTAGACGACCCAAATTGTAACTTTTACTCTTTGAGACTTGACTGTGTGTGTTATTAAAAAGCGGCTTGCTTCACCTGTACAACTGGTATGCTATCGGGTGCGACAGCAAGTCCGGATTCGTCATGGGCTTTTTGATTTCGAGTTATTTGGCACCAGTATTCTTGTTACAGCTTAGATAGCCATACCCAAACAATAACGGGTGGAAGCGGATTAGGTGCGGTCTGCAGGCAGTACTGGTGTGGTTTTTGGCGCCTTACCTTTGGTGCAAGTCTTAGCGTATTGCATAGGATCGGCTGTGTTGTTAGGGCCTACCGCGGCTTCTCTTATCTTTGGCGTATCGACAACCAGGAATTGGCACAACAATTCGGTGCAACGGATCAGGATGTACAAGCTGCATCTACGAGTATGGCGCTGGAGAGGACCCGTTTTGCAACAAAGGGCTTTCAATGCGTGGCACGGATTATCCCATCGTACCCGAGAAAGTAGCGTGCAACAAGATCTGCGCAATCTTCTGTGAATCCCTATGGCAGGCAGCCTATTTACCGCATGACAATGGAACCACTTCCTGTGTTTGGTCTTTGCGTTGTGAAAAGCAACCGCTTATCCAAAGAGCTATGGCGGGCGTTCTAGGTCACTTGGCCGTCTTAGCAGCATTTGTAGCCTGCATTGTAGCCGGGGTAGCATACGTGCAGGCTGCGCGCCGCCCAGATGTGATCGACTGGTTGCGCTTGGCGCGGGGAAGTTGGAGCGTAATGTTTGGGGCCACCCTCATCGCAGCAGCCGCGCTGCTCTACCTGATTCTTACCCATCAGTTCCAGTATGCTTACGTCTACCAATATTCCTCTCGGGAGCTGCCGCTGCACTACCTGATTTCTTCGTTTTGGGCCGGACAGGAAGGATCGTTTCTGCTTTGGATACTCTACGCAGGACTAGTAGGTTTTGGCTTAATGCGCTGGTCAGGCCGATTCGAAGCCCCGGCAATGGCCATCCTAGCGCTGAGCCAAGCTTTTCTGCTCTCGATGGTTGTAGGGCTCAAGCTAGGGCCTTTAGCCATTGGCTCGTCGCCCTTTCAGCTTTTGATCGAGCGCTTTCCAGATGCCCCCATCTTTCGTCAAAATCCAGGCTTTGTGCCAGCCGACGGCAACGGACTCAACGACTTGCTGCTTAATCCATGGATGACGGCCCATCCGCCAACGCTTTTTGTAGGGTTTGCGGCCATGGCAGCGCCGTTCGCGCTGGCTGCAGCTGCACTTTGGCAGCGGCGCTACCGCGACTGGATCCGCGTGGCCATGCCTTGGATGCTCTTTGCTGTACTTGCCCTCGGTGTGGGCATTCTGCTGGGCGGGTACTGGGCTTATGAAACACTTTCGTTTGGTGGATACTGGGCCTGGGATCCTGTTGAAAATTCCTCGCTGGTGCCCTGGCTGACCGGTGTAGCAGCACTGCACGCCATGCTCATCCAGAGGCGCAGTGGCCGCGGGTATAAGATGGCCCTGATGCTCAGCCTTGCTAGCTACGTGCTGGTGATCTACTCAACGTTCCTTACGCGTAGCGGTATTCTGGGCGATATTTCCGTGCACTCCTTTGTCGACTTGGGCTTGCACAATCAGCTTCTCCTCTGGATTTTGGCAACGGGACTGCTGGGGGGCGGCCTATTGGTGATGCGCTATCGAGAGCTCCCTACCCCAAACAGCGAACCCGCAGTTCTTTCGCGCGAAGCGCTGATTTTTACCGGTGCATTACTGCTGACAATCACGGCCTTGGTCATTCTGGTGGGCACCAGTGCACCCATCTTAGGCCGCCTGTTTCGGGACAATCCAGCCAGTGTAGCCCGGGCTTTCTACGATCAGTGGACATTGCCCCTTGCCGTCGGCTTTACGTTCTTGATGGGCGCAGCGCAGCTCGTCTGGTGGCACAAGATGGAAGTAGCCCAGGCCCATCGGCTGCTATGGCGACCCCTAGGGCTGTCGGTAGTAGCCACACTGGCTGTACTACTGCTCACCCCGTTTGTGGAGCACACCGTAGACCCTATGCGCGTGACCCCAGGCAACGCCATGACGCAGGCTAGCCTGATGATTGGGCTAGAGCAATTCTGGCAGGCTTACGGCTTTAGCCTACTTTTGCTTCTTCTCGTTTTTGCTGCCTTTTTTGCTTTTTTTGGCAATCTACAAGTGCTCTGGCGCATAGGACGAGGTAATCCCCGACTGGCCGGTGGGGCGCTATCGCATATCGGACTGGGTGTCATGCTACTAGGCGTGGTGGCTTCAAGTGGTTTTAGCCTGCCACTACCCCATCGGGGCGTGCCGCTAGCGCTACGCGACGAAGAGCGTACAAACTTTGTCTTGGTACGTGATGAAGCGCGCCGCATCGGTGGCTACACAATCCGCTACGAAGGCCGCGGCCTTACGCGTGAGGGGCACACGTACTATCAGCTGAACGTCACTGATCCAGATGGCCGCAGCTACACGCTGCAACCGGTAGCTTATCAGAACCGCCGTGGCGAGTGGATCTTGCACCCCGACATCAAGCTGTCGCTCTGGAAAGATTTGTTCGTGGCCGTTTCGCCAGCCGAAATGTTTGCCCAGGACTCCACTGCAGCCCAGCAAGGAGGCGAGTTGGTAGTGGCTCGTGGCGACTCGGTTGTGCTCGGCCGCCAAGAGTTTGCACTGCGCTTTGTAGGATTTGATACGCAGGTGGATACCAGCCTCGTGCCCGACAGCACCGCAATTGCTGTAGCCGCCGTTTTGCGCGTAACCAACCTGCGCACCGAAGAAACCCGCACGCTGCGCCCCATCTATGTCGTTCTCCACGATCGCTCCGTGCAGTACGTCCAGACCCGCGTGCGCGACTGGAACCTTTCGGTCACGTTTACTGGCATGAACGTCAGCTCAGGCGAAATTACGCTAGCCATTGAAGGTGTCGACGTCATGCCCGAAGACTGGGTTGTGGTACAGGCCTATGAGAAACCCCTGATTAACCTGGTCTGGCTGGGCTTTCTGCTACTTAGCGGTGGCATTGGGCTCGCACTCGTACGCCGAGCTGGCGAGCTTCGCCAGACCCTCCGTCGCCGCTTCTAGGACTTCTTGCACCAGGCGCTGTCGAATTTCCTCGCGCCAGGCTTGGTTGAGCAGCGCATAGTCGCGCGCCTGCACCTCAGCATCCACATGCTGCACGCACAAAAAGCCATAATCGACGGGCGACAGGCTATGCAGCGGGGCACTGCTCAGGTTAAGCAATCCACTACGCCCTAATCCCAAAAGGAACGAGCCGTAGCGCTGGCCCAACACGCAAGCTGTTCCGTCGGCCAGCTCTAGCCGTCTCAAGTCTACATGGCGATACCATCCCGGATCGACCGCGTCCAGGTAAGCTGCGCCACGAGCAGCCCGCTGGCGGGCTGCTTTCCAGGAAACTGCGTTGTCACGTCGTTTCCACCACAGCATGACTAAGGACGGGTAAAGCTTAGGTCTATTGGCTCGGGGTGTTCGACCCAATCTGCTACAAAAAGGTTCGTCTCGCGCGACGCTTCGCCTCGGGCATTGCGGTTTGAGGCAAAAACCAGCCGTCTGCCGTCGCGGGAAAACATCGGAAAAGCATCAAACGTGCCGGAGTGGGTTACCTGCGCTAAGCCAGTACCGTCCAGCTGAATCAAAAATAGATCGAACAGACGCCCCCCTTTGGTGTGATGATTAGAGGCAAAGATAATGCGTTTCCCGTCGGGATGGAAGTAAGGCGCCCATTGGGCACCTGGGAGGTGGGTTACGCGCCGTGGGTTGCTGCCATCTGCATTAGCCACGTAGAGATCCATTTCGGAGGGTTCCACCAGTCCTTGCGCAAGCAACTGCCGATAACGTTTGGCCGCTTCACCAGTGGGTCGGCTAGCACGCCAGACAATTTGGCTGCCATCTGGGGAAAAGAATGCACCGCCGTCATAGCCCAGTTCCTGCGTCAGCTGAAGCAACGCACCTGTTTGCAGGTCGTAGCGCCAAAGCTCCAGGTCGCCCGAGCGGCTCGAGGTGAAAACGATATAGCGGCCGTCGGGCGAAACCGTAGCCTCAGCATCGTAGCCAGGCCCGCCAATGAGCAGCTCAGGCGGCGCACCGGTAGTATCGGTAACGTAGATGTCGTATTCGTACAAAGACCAGACGTAGCGACCTTCGACCGAACGGAGAACTGGCGGGCATTCAGGTCCGGCTGCATGCGTCGAAGCATAGAGCACGCGGCTGTTCGGGAGAAAATAAGCACATGTGGTGCGGCCGCGCCCGGTCGAAAGTAGTCGATAGCGCTGCCCATCGGCCAGCGGTTGCCCGTCGGCGCGCATTAGAAAAATCTGGTCACACCCTTGTGGATTGATGGCGGTCCAGTCACTTTGAAAAACCAAGTAACGATCATCATAACTCCAGTAGGCTTCAGCATTGTTGCCACCAAAGGTCAATTGACGGATGTTGCGCAAATGCACTTCGCCGGGAAAGCGCAGCGAATCGGTTGCAGGATCATAGTCTGCCCTCTTAGAAGATGAATTAGGCATGCAGGCGGGAAGGGTGCCCAAACAACACACTAGAACCAGTCGTACTGACAGCATGGCATACCCGATGGTGTTGGTCCGAATCTTGACAGTTACCTATGCCGGTTTTCTTGATCCATTAACCAGCGTCGAAGAACAATGCAAGGTACAAACGCGGCCGTCTATGAGGTAACAGATTTTCAGCAGGACGTGCTGGAGGCCAGCTATCAGATACCGGTGCTAGTAGACTTCTGGGCGCCGTGGTGCGGTCCTTGCCGCATTTTGGGTCCGGTCTTGGAGCGGCTGGCGCGAAAACATGCTGGTCGTTGGAAGCTGGTCAAGGTCAATACCGATGAGCATCCAGAGCTGGCAATGGCCTACGGTATCCGGGGCATTCCAGCAGTTAAGCTTTTTGTCAACGGCGAGGTGGTTGGCGAGTTCGTGGGGGCTTTGCCGGAACATGCCGTTGAGCAGTGGTTGGCTGAGGTGTTGCCTAGCGAAACGAAAGCGTTGCTCGCGCAAGCCGAACAGCTTCTGGAGGAAGGCAAGCTGCGTGAAGCTGAACCCCTAGTGCGGCGGCTGCTGGCTGCAGCGCCCGAAGAAGACAAAGCGCGGGTGCTCCTAGCCCGCATTCGGATTTTTGACAATCCAGACGAAGCGGAGCGCCTGCTGGAAGGTCAAGATGTGGCCGAAGCTGGCTATCTGCAGCAAATTGAGGCCATTCGGACGTTGGCTCGGCTGCTGCGCCTAAAGCATCAGCCGGAGGCACTGCCCGAAGGTCCAGGTCGCGCCTTCTATCTCGAAGCCATCGAGGCACTTGCGCGCAAAGACTTTGACACGGCTGTAGAGCGACTGATCGATGTGCTGCGTAAGGATCGTTATTACGACAACGACGGTGCTCGAAAAGCGGGCGTGGCGATCTTCACGCTTTTGGGCAGCCGTCACCCTGTCACGCAGCGCTGGCGCCGCACGTTTGACATGTGGCTCTACTGAGGCCTCAAGGTCCGCTTAAGGCGCGCATGAGCGCATAATAAGTACGAACGGCTTGCACGTATTCGTCGATAGGCACGCGCTCGTCAATGCCGTGCACGGTAGCCAGCAGTGCTGGCGTAACACGCACCCCGATAAAGCGATAGACATTGGGACTGAGGACCGTAAAGTAACGGGCATCCGTTGCGCCGGGCACCAGGTACGGTGCCACAACAGGTGGCGATTCGGCCCGAGCGCGACGGATGCTCTGAGCAATGCGCTGAAAAGCTTCGCTGCTTACATCAGATACCGGCGAAGGGTCAAAGGCCCCGGTTTCGGTCTGCCGCATCGTAATTGGCAAGCCCTTCAGCAGCTGTTGTACGTGCAGCGTAACACTTTCAACCGTCTCGCCTGGAAAAATACGGAAGTTCACCACAGCACGGGCGGTCGTCGGCAGCACGTTCTCTTTAACGCCAGCTTCTATGAAGGTGGGCGCAAACGTAGTACGCAGGCTGGCATTGCCGGCAGGCGAACGCGCCAGCTGACGCGCCACAAGAGGCCCAAACAGCCACAGGTTGGCTAGCACCAGGCGCATATTCCAGGCGGTATAAGGCGCAAGGTGCTCTAGCAACCTACGGGTGGGTCCTTCCAGCCGAATCGGAAATGGGTTTTCAGCCAGCTGAACCAGTGCATAGCTCAACACGCCAATAGCCGTCTGCGTAGGTGGCGTGGAAGCATGCCCACCCGGAGCTGTAGCCGTCAATTCCAGACTAAGATACCCCTTTTCAGCCACGCCTACCAAAGCTACCGGTTGGCGGACGCCCGGGATCATATCTTCCACAATAAAACCACCTTCGTCAAGCACTGCGATCAAGACAACCCCGCGTGTAGCCAGCAGCTCGGCAATCTGGCGTGCCCCCTGCTGGCCGCCCACCTCTTCATCATGGCCAAAAGCCAAGTAGATTGTGCGTACCGGCTGGAAACCTTCGCCCAGCAAGGTCTCGGCGGCCTCTAAAATGCCCAGTACCCCAAGCTTATCATCAAGTGCTCCCCGTCCCCAAACATACCCGTCGGCCACAGTACCTGCAAAGGGCGGATGCGTCCACGCTTCAGGCTGAGCTGCTGGCACCACGTCTTGATGTCCCAAAAAGAGCACGGCTGGGAGCGTGGTATCTTGCCCTGGCCATGTGTAGAGTAAGCTTAAGCCGCCAACGACTTCTCGTTGCAGCTGGCGATGTACCCGCGGAAAATGATGCTTTAGATAGGTCTGAAAATCCCAAAAGGCTCCGCTATCGAGCTGCGCCGGGTCTTGATGCGTAATGGTAGGGAACTGCAGCGCCCCAGCAAAACGTTGGATCAACGCCGGGGTGTCTACGGCTACAGAGAGAGGCTCTGGCGGCACCATAAGCTCGGCCTGCTGCCCGACCTGCCAGGCGCGCACGAGCAAGAACATCGTTAGCACCAGCAGAAGACCGAGCGCGCCGACCAGCATCCGAAGCAGCAGTTTGCGCATAGCCTTTTTAGGCAGTCTACTTAAAGGAAGATAGGCAGCGGCTTAGCGCTGCGCAACGCGCGGCCAAGGGATGTGGCTTTAGGCCAGCCGATAAAATTGCTTGCCAGCAAGTTGTCGCACTAGACCTTTAAATTCGAGCTGCAGCAGGTAGGCCAGCGCTGTTGAAGGGTCCATTCCGGTGCGTTCGCACAGGTTGTCGATATGCATGGGTTCTGGCCCAAGTGCCTCATAAAGCTGGCGCTCCAGACTGCCCAAGGAGGAAGCAGCACTAGGCGTCTGCGTGACGGTTTTGGTTGCCCCCACACCTAAGGCTTCAAGCACGTCGTCAGGTGTACGCACCAGTTGCGCCAGGCTATCCCGGATAAGCCGATTGGGGCCAGCGCTGGCGGGATTGTGCAAGGCGCCTGGAATAGCCAGCACGTCTCGGTTTTGCTCTAGTGCCAACCGCGCCGTGATGAGTGCACCACCGGTTTCATAGGCTTCGACGATGAGCACTGCACGAACTAACCCACTAATGAGCCGGTTGCGACGTGGAAAGTTGGGTGCATCGGGAGCTGTCCCCAGAGGTAGCTCTGAAATCAAGGCACCTTGTTTGAGGATGGCTCGAGCCAAGGAGGCATGCCGTTCTGGATAAATGCGGTCTACCCCGCAACCCAGCACGGCTAGCGTGCGCCCATGGGCCTCAAGCGCACCACGATGCGCCATAGCATCGATGCCGTAAGCCAGTCCACTCACAATGGTTACGCCCTGGCGGGCCAGCTCAGCAGCAAACTGCCGAGCCAAACGAAGGCCATAGTCCGTAGGCCGTCGCGTGCCTACAATAGCTACAGCCAGCGCATCGTCTGCCGTCAAGCTGCCGCGCACCCAAAGCAGTGCTGGGGGATCGTAAATCTGTCGCAGCGCCGCTGGAAAGCGTGCATCCCAGGCTGGAATCAGTGCTGCGCCAACACGCTCGGCCTGTTCAAACTGCGCATCGACAGCATCCCAGTCAGCAAACGCGGCAATCCGGCGGGCCGTTTCGGTTCCAATTCCCGGCACGCAAACCAGCGCTTGTAGCGGGGCATAGAGGGCTGCTTGCGCGGACCCAAAACGTGCCAGAAGCGCTCGAATCCGTCCAGGACCCACACCCGGTACCAACGAAAGCGCCACCAGTGCCCGCAGTTCTTCAGGCGAATTCTCCGAAAGGTTTGCCATATACCGCTTACAGGTTTTCTCTTTAAGAAACCTGTAAGCATGGGGTGTTACGCAGCTGGTTCAGCCAAGTGGGCCATGCGTGCTGCTTGCAGTTGGCGCCACAGTCCCTCTTTCAGTGTCTCTAGGCCGATATGGGCCACAGCGCTCACAGGATAGACGGGTAGATCTGCAGGTAGCTCCGCCTGCAAAGCAGCAATGCGTTCTTCGCGTGCTGCTTCCGGGATTAAGTCGAGCTTGGTCAATGCAAGTGCCCGCGGCTTTTCCAGCAGTGCGGGATTGAATGCCTCAAGCTCAGCCAAAAGCGTGTTATAGATGGGTAGCACAGCTTCTTCGACAATAGGAATCACAAAAAGCAATACGGCATTCCGTTCGATATGTTTTAAAAAACGCAATCCCAGACCGCGCCCTTCGTGCGCTCCCTCGATGATGCCTGGAAGGTCGGCCATGACAAACGACCGAAATTCGCCCACGTAGACCATCCCAAGCACAGGCTCTAGGGTAGTGAACGGATAGTCGGCAATCTTTGGACGCGCTGCAGAAATCGAGGCAATCAGTGTGCTTTTGCCTGCGTTTGGGAGGCCTACCAAGCCCACATCGGCCAGGAGCTTAAGCTCTAGGGTAATGTGCTTTTCTTCACCTGGCTCACCAGGCTGGGCGTATCGGGGAGTTTGGTTAGTGGGTGACCTAAAAAAAGCATTTCCTTTTCCCCCACGCCCACCTTTGGCAAGCAGCAACCGTTGACCTGGCCGCAGCACTTCTCCAATGACCTCACCGGTTTCCGTAATGCGTGCTACGGTACCCAACGGCACACGGATAATCACGTCGCGGCCGTCACGACCTTTTTGGTTTTTACCTGAGCCAGGCTGACCGTTTTCCGCAAAGTGATGTCGGTTGTAGCGCAGGTCCAGCAGCGTATAGAGATGCGGATCCCCTTCTAAATAGACAGATCCCCCATCACCACCGTCGCCGCCTGCAGGTCCACCCTTAGGGATATACTTTTCCCGTCGGAATGCAACAGCGCCGGCTCCGCCATGGCCACTGCGTACCGTAATGGTGACGTAATCGACAAACTTCATCCTTGCTCTTCCCGTCGATTGCAGCGTTCTGAACGCTTGGAAAGCAAGCAGGTTTTCCTGAACCCGCTACGCAGCGGTGCGTTCTAAGGCTAAAGCAGACCTATGGCCAACGTGCACCCCAAACGCGTTTTGATCTACACCGACGGAGCTTGCAGCGGCAACCCAGGTCCTGGCGGCTGGGCCGCTATCTTACGGTTCGGCCATCACGAAAAAGTGCTTACAGGTGCCGAGCCCCACACGACCAATAACCGGATGGAACTCACCGCAGCAATTGAGGCACTGCGTGCACTCAAAGAATCTTGCGACGTTGAGCTGCACACGGATAGCGATTATCTCGTTCGTGCTGTTGAAGAAGGGTGGTTGGAGCGTTGGCAGCAAAATGGCTGGCGCACGGCCTCTCGCAAACCGGTAGAAAATCAGGACCTGTGGCAAGCATTACTAGAAGTCATGCGCCGGCATCGGGTCCGTTTTGTTAAGGTCAAAGGTCATGCTGATGACGCGTTAAACAACCGTGCCGATCGATTGGCTGTAGAGGCTATGCGCAAGCTAGAAGCCGCTATGACCTCTTAAGCGAGCATGCGCACCGTTCACCTTCGGTTTTATGCTAGTTTGAACGACTTTTTACCAACACGCTGGAAGCAGCGAACCTTTACATTGGGTTTTGCAGGGCAACCTACGGTGCGCGAAATCCTGGTTCAGCTTCAGATTCCTCCCCCAGAAGTCGGCTTCATTTTGGCTGAGAACCAGGCAGTAGACTTCGACTATCGCCCGCAAGAAGGTGAGCGTGTGAGTTTTTATCCGATCTTTTATGAACTCCTTCCAGGATCGCCGCTGAACGCGCTTCCTCCGGAGCGTCCGCCCCGTTTTTTGCTGGATACGCATTTAGGGCGGCTAGCGCGCTACCTGCGCATGTTGGGTTTTGACGCTGAACACTTTCCTGCACCTGACCCTGGTGATGGTGTGCTAGTGCACCGCGCTGCGCAAGAGGGGCGCGTTTTGCTCACCCGTGATCGCCGACTTCTGGCCCGTAAAGCCGTCCGTTACGGCTATTTTGTACGGGCTACCGCACCCCAGGCGCAGCTGGTTGAAGTTGTAGACCGCTTTGCGCTACACACGTTGATCCATCCCTTTAGCCGATGCCTATGCTGCAACGTGCAACTCGAGCCGGTCGAGGCGCGCGCGGTAGCGGCCCAGCTTCCTACCGGAGTCCGTGGGCAGTACACGGACTTTTACCGGTGTCCCTCCTGTGATCGCGTCTACTGGGAAGGGTCGCATCACGCCCGCATGCAACGCCTGATCGATCAGGTGGTGCGCAGCCGCAGCACCTAGTCGATACGGCAGCATTGTCCTCGCCCGGCTAGGGCCTCAGCAAATGCTTCAGGAAAGGCGTGTGCGTGTGAGCGCGGCACTTCAATAAGCAGCTCGGTGGCAGCGCCGTATTGGGTTTCGCAAATCCGGGCACCGGTGCGTTCAAGCAGCCGCATTACCGGCGCTGTATCTGCATAAGCGAATTGTAACCGAAAAAGCACCCTAACGTGCTGCTCTACCACGTGCACCTGATCTAAAGCCAAGGCCGCTGCCGCAGCATAAGCACGCGTAAGCCCACCGCGTCCTAACTTAACGCCGCCGAAGTAACGGGTTACAACGACCAACGTGTTCGTTAGGCCATGGCTTTCGATTTGACGCAAAATCGGCAGACCGGCCGTACCTGAGGGTTCGCCATCGTCGCTGTAGCGGAACACAGCGCCTGTGGGTCCTAGCCGGTAAGCCATGCAATGGTGCGTGGCAGCATGCTCGCGCCGCCGCACAGCCTCAAGGTAAGCCCTTGCTTCCGCTTCAGAGTTTATGGGAAAAACCTCAGCAATAAAGCGCGACCCCTGCACACGCAGCTCAGCACACGCTGGTGCTAACGCGGTGCGATAGGTGTCACCTTCGGGACTATCCATAAAGGTTACGCAACCAGCACAGCCTTATAGGGTCCAAAAAGGCAGCAAGCATGTGCGTGCCTGGGAACGATCGTGCTAACGTCACAGCAACACCTAGCGCTACGCCTTACGGTCAGCGCTGCAACAGTAGGGTTACCCCTGAAGCTCTGTGATCAGCTGAATCTCGCGCAGCACACCCTGCACACGGAAGCATTCTTCAAAGGACCCTTCGTAGACAGCGGCCTTCCCTTCGGTATGCACCTTCCACGTAAGCGCCTCAGCTTCAGGCAATGAACAGCCTGTAGCTTTCATAAGCTGAAAAATCACCTCGTCAAAGGTATGCACATCATCGTTGTAGAGGATCACGCGCCAAGGAGCATCCAATCGGGTTTCCTCAACGGTTTCAACCGTTACTTCCCTTTCTGGATTTGCGTGAGCCCACACGTGTTGCATCCCCATAGCGATGCTGTCGGATTTTACCCGGCAGGTGTAGCGACATCAAGCGGCGTAACCGTTACGTGAAAATCTTCCATGACCGGATTAGCCAGAAGTTTCTCAGCAGCCTCACGGGCAATGCGCTCGGCTGCTTGAGCAGTTGGCGTGTCAATCCAGAGCTCTACCACTTTGCCCATACGCACTTGCGTTACGGCAGCATAGCCTAGGTTGTGCAGCGCGTGGTGAACGGCCTGACCTTGTGGGTCTAAGATAGACCTACGCAGCGTAACAATAACGGTTGCTTTAAACATGATGGCGGTTGGGGTTAGGATCCGGTTGTGGCGTTTCTGTTTCCAGCGGTGTGTTCAAAATGGCCTGTACCAGCTTGTAGATGGACCGGCCAACGCCGTGCAGGATATATGCCGTAAGCACCAGAAGCAAGCCAATCTGCTGCAAAAAGATAATAAGCACCAGGGCTAGTCCGTAAGCTATCGATTTGTGCGGATGGTGGCGCAGGTAGGCTAAGCTGGGGCGCGGAATTGCGTCAAAAGGGATGGTGGTAACCATCAAAGCGGAGAGCACAAAAACGATGGGGATCAGGACCGGGAAATTACCTGGGGCTAGCCTTCCTAGCAAATCTACGCCTTCCGCATTGAGCACCAAGGCCACGAGTGCAGCTGCTTGCGCAGGGATAGGAAGTCCTTGAAAGTACTCTCGCTTTTCACCGTCGAACTGCACATTAAAGCGCGCTAGGCGTACGGCGCCACAGACCGCGGGCAATGCTGCAATGATAAGCCCTAGAGCACCAAACTCCTTAAGGCTAAATGCATAGACCAGATAAGCTGGGGCCACGCCAAACGACACGATGTCGCTTAGGGAATCGAGCTCTACGCCAAAGGCACTGGTGCCATTGGTAAGCCGTGCCAGCATACCATCGAGCATATCAAAAAAGCCGGCCAGCACAATCAACCAGCAGGCATGATCGAAGCGGCCTTCATGGATTTGTGTGATGGCGAGAAAACCGCTGAAGAGGTTCATCAGTGTAAAGAACGAGGGCACAGCGGCACGTGGGATAGGCCGTCGACCGTGCTGGCGACGCAAGGCTCGGTAGGCCCGCAGGCGTGCCCGAAAGTGGCGTTGTTTTTGGCCGTGTCGGTCTCGGTTCCAGCGTGCCCGCAGCATAAAGATTGCCTATGGGTTGTGTTCGCGTTCTAAATGCGCTACTTCAGCCTCTGCAGCCGTAGGTAGCCATCCCAGCACGGTTTCGCCTGCCCGCACGCGATCGCCTACTTGCACCTTCAGCGTAACATGAGGAGGAACCAGCACATCCATCCGTGAGCCAAACTTAACGATCCCAAAACGCTGGCCAGCCTGAACTGCGTCGCCTTCTTTCAAATGAAAAACGATGCGGCGTGCCAAAACACCTGCAATCTGCTTAAACAAAATTTTGGTGCCACTGGGGTGGCGAAGCCCAATCTCGGAACGCTCGTTCTTTTCACTTGCCTTGGGATGCCAAGCCACCAAATATGCCCCAGGCACGTAACGCACCCACTCGATAACGCCCTCAGCCGGCACACGGTTGACGTGCACGTCCAGTGGCGAAAGAAAAATGGAGACGCGGCGCGCAGGTCCCTGCAAATATAACGGCTCATAATCAACCTCCACCACCTCGACCACCTTCCCATCGGCAGGAGCTAACACTAAGCGAGAAGCGTCCTGGGGCGGCTGGCGATCCGGATCCCGGAAGAAAAACACGACAAACAAAAGCAGCAACACAGCACATCCTATGCCCACAAAGCGCCAAGCGCCAGGCAACCACACATAGGCACTCCCAGCAGCAAGCAACGACGTGAGCGCCGCTCCAGCAACTAGGGTATATCCTTCAGGGGCCAACATGGACGTTTATCTGAGCTTAGGCTTACGTGAAACCCCTACCCGCCCTTCGCGTTCGCACCTTCGCTGTTAAAATTATGCGGCCTAAACGTCAATGCCCCGCGTTTCGTTCTACACACTTGGCTGCAAGCTGAATTTTGCGGAAACCAGCACGTTGGAGCGCGATTTTCTGGCGCACCAGTATGAAGTTGTGCCGTTTGGTGAGCCGGCCGACGTAACGGTCATCAACACGTGTACGGTTACAGCCGAGGCTGAGCGCCAGTGCCGGCAAATTATTCGCCGCGCTATTCGCCAAAATCCAAACGCCTTTATCATCGTAACTGGCTGCTACGCGCAGCTTCGGCCAGAAGAAATTGCCCGCATCGAAGGCGTCGACGTCGTACTGGGCGCGCGTGAGAAGTTTCATCTTTTTGAGCTTATTGAGCGCTTTCAAAAAGGGGAACAGACTCAGGTGGCCGTTTCCTGCATTGACGACCTCCAAGAGTTTGGCCCGGCATTTTCTTCTACAGAGCGCACGCGGGCTTTTCTTAAAATTCAGGACGGCTGCGACTATGTCTGCTCGTTCTGCACCATTCCCAAGGCACGAGGCCGCAGCCGTTCACAGCCCATTGAAGCTACGGTAGCGCAAGCACGACAGCTTGCCGAAATGGGTTTTCAGGAGATCGTGCTTACAGGCGTCAATATCGGCCTCTATGGCCAAGAGTTTGGTGTAACGTTGCTTGATCTGCTCCGAGAGCTAGACCGTGTTGAGGGGATTGCGCGCTATCGCATTTCGTCTATTGAACCCAACTTGCTCAGCGACGCAATCATTGCGTTTGTAGCCAGCTCACGTGCCTTTATGCCTCATTTCCACATGCCGCTCCAAAGCGGCGATAATGTGGTACTGGCCAAAATGCGTCGGCGTTACCAGCGTGAGCTTTATGCCGAACGCGTCGCCCGCATCCGAGAGCTCCTGCCTGATGCTGCTATTGGCGTCGACGTGATTGTAGGCTTTCCAGCCGAAACAGCTGAACGCTTTGAAAACACCTACCGTTTTTTGAATGAGTTGCCCGTCACTTATCTGCACGTGTTTACCTACTCGGAGCGTCCCGGCACCGCGGCTGTAGTGCAGCTTGATCGTATGGGAGGCACACCTGTCCCCAAAGCCGAGCGCTCTCGCCGCAATCGCATGCTGCAAATCCTTTCGCATAAAAAACAACACGCCTTCTACGCACAACATCAAGGACAAGTGCGACCGGTACTTTGGGAAGGCACAGAAAAGCACGGTTGCATGTACGGCTACACCGACAACTACATTCGGGTGCAGCGTCCCTTTGATCCTCAACGGATAGGCCAAATCGAAAGGGTACGTTTAGGCGCTTTCGCTCCTGACGGCACGCTTATGGCCGAAGCGCCGGTAGAAAATTCAGCCGTTTTCGCATCCTAAAAGACATCTTCTAAGCGTGCTGCAGCGCTGCAAGCCACCGGGCCGAGACGGCGAAGCATTTCGCTGCATTGTTTGCTTCCGGCACAGTGCTGCCCTAGCAAGTTTCTTTTTGGTGCACTGGCATGCGGCTTCTTCCCCAGCTTACCGGTCTTACGGAGTGGCAATGCTGGAGCTGGCGTTTGTCCAAAGGGTTTTTTATAACAAAGCGGGCCTGCACGGCCTTAAACCGTGCAGGCCCGCTGCACCCCAAGGTCTGCTTTATCGACTCAGGTACAAATTGCGGATAGCGTAAGGCCGGCGAAAATGTTCATCCGTGAGCGTCTCGACAAATGCGATCGCCTCGCCGGTCGACTTCATTTCGGGGCCCAGCTCTTTCGGGACCTCGGGGAATTTATCCCAAGAAAAGACCGGCTCCTTGATGGCATAGCCTTTGAGTTTAGACTCCAGCAGGCCAGCTTCCCGAAACTCCCGGAGCTTGCGTCCTAGCATCAGCTGCGTGCCGATTTTTGCTACCGGCACACCAGTGGCCTTGGCCACAAACGGCATGGTACGTGAAGCGCGCGGGTTGGCCTCGATCACGTAGACCACATTATCTTTGATCACCATTTGCACGTTGATCAAGCCCACGACGGCAAGCCGCCGAGCGATGTCTTCCGTATAGCGCCGAATCGTAGCCTGCACTTCTTCTGAGAGTGAGTAAGGCGGCAGCACAGCAGTTGAGTCGCCAGAATGCACACCGGCTGGCTCGATATGCTGCATAATACCGGCGATCCAAACCTCTTCACCGTCGCAGGCCGCATCGACATCGACTTCAATGGCATTTTCCAGGAAGAGGTCAAGCAGGATTTCGTTGTCCGGAAGCAGCTTCAGGATGTTGCGCACGTAGCGCTCGACCTCTTCCTTATTGATGGCAATCCGCATACCCTGTCCGCCCAAAACATAGCTAGGCCGGATCAGGATGGGATAGCCGATGCGTTCGGCTACCTCGACGGCTTCGGCCACCGTTCGCGCCGCCCCATAGGGGGGATAGGGGATTTCCAGTTCTCGCAGAATCCCAGAAAACTTACTTCGCTCTTCAGCCAGGTCCATCATGGGGAAGGGGGTTCCCAAAATCGGAATGCCGTGCTCATGCAGCTTCTTAGCCAGCTTGAGCGCGGTTTGCCCCCCAAGCTGCACGATTACGCCTTTAAGCTTACCGTGTTGGTTTTCGTGCTCGATGATATCGAGCACCCGCTCCCAGAAGATGGGTTCGAAGTAAAGTTTATCAGCCACGTCGAAGTCGGTCGACACCGTTTCTGGATTGCAGTTGATCATGATGGCCTCGTAGCCCATCTCCTTGGCGGCCAGCACGCCATGCACGCAGCAATAATCGAACTCAATGCCTTGACCGATGCGATTGGGTCCGGCACCCAAGATGATCACTTTTTCGCGATCGGTAACCTCACTTTCAGTTTCGGTCTCGTACGTGCTGTAATAATAGGGCGTTTGCGCAGGAAATTCAGCCGCACAGGTATCGACCAACTGGAAGGTGGGCGTAATGCCCAGGGCCTTGCGGCGTGCCCGTACATCGTTTTCGGTCACATTGCCTTGGAGCAAGTAGGCAATTTGCACATCCGAGAAACCGTACTGCTTAGCCAGTCGCAGCAGGTTAGCATCGAGCTGGTCAAGCGTTCGCCGTTCCAGTTCCCGCTCGATTTTGACGAGGTCCTCAATTTGGTAAAGAAACCAGGGGTCAATGTAGGTGATGTCGTGGATTTCTTCGACCGAAGCGCCTAGGCGAAAGGCATTCCGAATCTGGAGCGTGCGGTCCCAGTAGGGTTTTTTGAGGCGAGTACGCACCTCTTCGCGCGGCGGGTCTTCCCGGTCAGCGCCTAGGCCAGCATAGCCATTCTCCAGGCTTTGCCAAGCCTTTTGGAGAGCTTCGGGGAAGGTGCGACCGATGGCCATAACCTCGCCTACAGCCTTCATCTGGGTGGTAAGCTCTTCATCGACCCCTTCGAACTTCTCAAAATTCCAACGTGGAATTTTTACGACCACGTAATCGATCGAAGGCTCAAAGCAGGCGCTTGTGGTGCCGGTCACATCGTTGGGCAGCTCATCAAGCGTATAGCCCACAGCCAAACGGGCCGCCACTTTGGCGATGGGATAGCCGGTAGCCTTTGAAGCCAGTGCCGAAGAGCGCGACATGCGCGGGTTGATTTCAACAGCAATCATACGGCCGGTGTGCGGCTCGACAGCAAACTGCACGTTGCATCCACCAGCGAACTTGCCAATTGAGCGCATCATCTTGATGGCAGCATCGCGCATGCGCTGGTACTGCTTATCGGTGAGCGTTTGCGCAGGTGCTACCGTAACCGAATCTCCTGTGTGAATGCCCATCGGGTCGAAGTTCTCGATGGGACAAACAATGATCACGTTATCGTTTGCATCGCGCAGCAGCTCCAGCTCGTACTCTTTCCAGCCGTAGACGCTTTCTTCGATCAGGACTTGGTGTACGGGCGAGAGCTCTAAGCCGCGCATTACTTTGCGATCAAATTCATCGATCGACCAAACAATGCCGCCGCCAGTGCCTCCCAAGGTAAACGAAGGTCGGATAACGACCGGCAACCCTCCCAGCTCTTGAAGGATTTCTTTAGCTTCAAGCAAGCTGCGCGCCGTCCGGCTTCGGGCTTGGTCGATCCCGATTTGTTCCATCAGATCACGAAATCGCTGGCGATCTTCGGTTATTTGAATCGCCTCGATATCCACGCCGATAATCTCGACGCCCATCGCCTCCCAGAAACCTTCTTCGTGAAGCTGAGCCGCTAGGTTAAGCGCGGTCTGGCCGCCCATAGTGGGCAGCACAGCATCGGGGCGCTCTTTTTCTACGATGCGTCGAATCGATTCAGGTGTTAGTTCCTGGAGGTAGACCCGATCGGCGGTGATCGGGTCAGTCATGATCGTGGCTGGGTTTGAGTTGACCAAAATCACCTGGTAGCCTTCTTTACGTAGGGCACGCGCAGCCTGGCTACCTGAATAGTCAAATTCGCACGCCTGTCCGATAACAATCGGACCAGAGCCAATGAGCAGAATCCGCTGAATGTCGGTCCGCTTAGGCATACTTTTTTGCGGTTTGTGCTTGTGTTGGGCGGGGTGACATTTAAGCTAAGACCTTCTGGGGCAGCACCACCTGGCGATGTGCCGCAATCAGTGCAAGAAATTCATCGAAGAGGTAGCGGCTGTCGTGCGGCCCAGGCGAAGCTTCGGGGTGATACTGTACCGAAAGCCCGGCAAACGACTTAAAGCGTAGCCCCTCGACGGTTTGATCGTTGAGGTTTACATGCGACACGTCAGCGTGGCGCGGATCTACCGATGCGGGGTCGACAGCGAAACCGTGATTCTGCGTGGTTACTTCTACGCGTCCAGTGCGCAAGTTCTTGACCGGATGGTTGGCGCCGCGGTGGCCGACGTACATCTTGTATACCTTAAAGCCTAAGGCCAACGCCATCAGCTGGTGGCCTAAGCAAATGCCAAAAATGGGCAGACCCGTCTGGATGGCTTCGCGCACGCGTGCAATGGCCTCAGGCATTGCCCGAGGGTCACCTGGGCCGTTTGAGAAAAACAGCCCGTCGGGTTCCCAGGCAAGCACTTCGTTGAGCGGCGCATAACCTGGGAAAACCCGCACCGTGCAGTCCCGCGCTTGAAACATGCGCAGGATGTTTAGCTTGCAGCCGTAGTCAAAAACGGCAATGCGCGGCCCTGAGCCGCTCGAGAAGTCGTAAGGATGCTTCGGCATCACATAGGAGGCCAGCTCCAAACCGCTCATCGAAGGCAGGCTCCGGGCTTTTTCGACCAGGCGCTCGTCGTCTAGGTCGATCGAAGAGATGACCGCGTTCATGACCCCTTGGGTACGGATATGGCGCACCAATCGTCGGGTGTCGACACCGGAAATGCCTACCAGCTCATGACGTCGCATCCAGTCTTCCAGGGAGCCATCGGCCAAACGGTTCGAGTAGCGATGCGAGAAGGCACGGACCACTAGGCCAGCGACCATAGGACGGGCTGCCTCCATGTCGATGTCCATTACCCCATAGTTACCAATATGGGGATAGGTCATCATCATGATCTGACCGTAGTAGGAAGGGTCAGTCATGATTTCCTGGTAGCCCGTCATGCTGGTATTGAAGCAGAGCTCCCCGCCGGTTTCGCCCCGGTGTCCGATAGCAATGCCAGTCACCACGGTACCATCTTCCAGAGCGAGTTTGCAGGGGTCCGGTGTCGGGTGCACTAAGGGTATCATGACGGCCACAATGGGTTTGAGGTTAAGGGGAACGGGTACAAAAAAGCCTTCCCCCTTGGGAAGGCTTTAGCCACCATCGAATCGTCGAAATACCGCGTGTTCAGATCCAGAACCGTCCACCGTTTAATGCCGTTTCGGCGAGCAAACGATTGTGCGGCATGTAGGTTTCGGGAAGATACAACGTTTGCTTTAAGGAAACCAACCGTCAGCGCTTCCTAAGGTTTTTTTTCATGAAGTTCCGTTGCATTTGTTGAACGGAACGCGCACGGACCGGTTCAAGATAGGGTTATCTCCAAGATCCCTATGTTTTTCGTACGCTTTTATCGCGAGCGCGCTGCTTACCCCTTGCGCCTTATGGCCAGCCTGGCCTTTACGCTGGGGCTTTTGTTGCTTCTGATCCATGCCTGGCCTAGCAGGCATCAAGTACACGCACCGGTAGCTTCGAACCTGACCTCCGAAGTTATTGCTTTGGAGATCATGGTACCCACTCGGCAGGCCCGTTCTGCTCCCCCTCCCCCAGCCCCTCCAATTCCCGTTGTCGTACCAGAAGAAGTGCTGCTTGAAGAAATAGACATCACCCAGGAGCTGATTCCGTTTGAGGGTGCGGGCACGGGTCAAACCCTGGGAGAAGAAGCTGCTGAGGCGTCAGGGGTGGGGGCTACGCGAGCTGCACTTGAGATTGGGCCCAAACCCATTCGCTTTGTGGAGCCAGAATACACGCGCGAGGCGCGGCGCGCTCGCATTCGAGCTGAAATTGTGGTTGAGGTGCAGGTTACCGCTTCTGGTGAAGTCCAGCGCGCTACGGTTGTCGAGCGCTATTTACTTTTTCCTCAGCGCCAAGCGGTCGATACGATTGGCTACGGCCTGGAAGCAGCAGCACTCGCGGCTGCCCGAAACTGGCGCTTTCGACCGGCAATACGCCAAAACCGTCCTGTAAGCAGCACCACCCGCATTACGTTTACTTTTGGCCAATAAGGCCTTTAGTCCAAATCGACCCAGCGTGCATCTTCAATCTCTTCCCAGGGACGGCGCCGCTGCTGCCTCTCGGAAGGCAAAGCGGGCGGCTGTAGGTCTTCCAACATCGCGCGTACCAAGTTTCGCCCGCTGCGCCAAATCAAGTAAAGCAAGACAATCCAGACAACCAGCTTTAACATCGCTATTCTTCTATTGCCCGCGCAGGCCGAGGGTTAAAGTAAGTGATACCGCCATAGCGGCGGCGTTCTAAAATCTGTCGCACCAGTTCCTCGAGGTCCTCTTGATGCCGCACGAAGTCGATCTGTGTGGCATTCACGATCAACAGCGGCCCTTTAGTGTAATGGAAAAAATAGTGGTCATAAGCTTCGCAGAGCGCCTCCAAATAGTGCCGCTCGATGCGCTGCTCATAAGGTCTTCCTCGCTTACGAATATTTTCCAGCAACCGATCCGGTGTAGACTGCAGGTAAACAACCAGGTCCGGTGTAGGCACGTTCGGCTCCATAAGGGTATAGAGCGTCTCATACAGGTGCCATTCGTCTCCTTTGAGGTTGATACGGGCAAAAATGCGGTCTTTATCAAACGCATAGTCACTCACAACAAACGGATAAAACAAGTCCCGGAGCAGCAGCTGCTTTTGCTGCCGAAAGCGACTGGCGAGAAAACTGAGCTGCGTGTGAAAGGCCCAGCGTTCGGGGTCCTCATAGAACCGCGGCAAGAAGGGGTTGTCTTCAAAAGCTTCGAGCACGAGTCGGCCGCCAAACCTTTCGGCCAGCAAACGTGCCAGCGTAGTTTTCCCTACCCCAATAACGCCTTCAATGACTAGGTAACGTAAGTCTTCTGGGACGTGCGGCGGCGTCGAGGCAGTCATGATGGGTGTAGGCTTGTGCTTAGCTTTCTAGCAAAACGCCCAGACGGTGCAAGGGTGCCCGATCAGGACAACGTGCCAGTAGCATCGCCACGGAGGTGCAAAACGGGGCGGGAACATAAAACTCAGGCGCTAAATCTGCCCAGGGCTGCAGCACAAACCGGCGTTCGCTTAGTCGCGGATGTGGAATCGTTAGCGTAGCCTGGCAAAGCGTTCGCTGCCCGTAGGCCAGAATGTCCAAATCCAGTGGGCGAGGCGACCAAGGCGCGGTGCGCTGCCGTCCTGCTGCTGCTTCTAGCTGGAGGCATAAAGCCAACAGGGCTTCTGGTTCCAGCAAGGTACGTACCCAGACGACCGCGTTGAGATAATCGGGCTGCGGCTCGTCTGCTAAGGTATGGGCTGCACTTTCATAGACCGGTGAACACGCAACCAGCTCGATGGCTGGATGGCGACGTAAGGCCGCCACAGCAGCCTGCAATTGCACAAGACGGTTACCTAGATTGGCTCCTAGCCCTAGAAAAACGGACTCACGCATGCATTGCAAACTCAACGCGGGCATCAGCCGAGGCCTGATGGCTTGCCCAGCCTTACTTGACACGTAACCTGGAGTTTCACAAAAGAAAAAGCCCACAGCCTTGCAAGGCTGTAGGCTTTTCTCCCCATCCTGCGCGCAGCTGCAACCGTTCTCCTATGCGCACGGCAGACTTCGATGGGCAGGCACTTGTTTAATCTATCGGCCCTAGAGCGCTTTTCTTAAGCGCTTTTTCCTAGGGGTTACCCTGCAAAGTGCTTGCAAAGGGCGTAATTTTGCATGCGCTATGACGTAGCTATCTGCACTATGCGTATGGATTTCACGCTTGGCCTTGGCTTACTTGCGGCTACCCTAACGACTTTAGCTTTCTTGCCCCAGGTCGTCCGAACCTGGCGGCGTCGTACAGCCGACGACCTGTCGGCCGGAACGTTTTTGCTCCTTTTCACCGGGATTGTGCTTTGGCTGCTGTACGGCATTTTGCGCAAAGATCCGGTGATCATTCTGGCCAATGCCATTGGCATGACCCTGGTAGGAAGTCTATTGGTGATGATCTGGCGTTTTCGACGTCGCTCGCTTAGTGGCCTCCCACAAAGACCGTCTTGATATTTACGAATTCTCGTATGCCAAAGACCGAAAGTTCTCGACCGTAACCGCTTTCTTTGACGCCACCAAACGGCAAGCGGGGATCGCTCCGCACAAAGTCGTTCACAAAGCAGCATCCCGCCTCCAGCGCTTCACGCGCAATCCGTTCTCCCCGTGCTTCATCGCGGGTAAATACCGCTGCTCCCAAACCAAAAACAGTGTCGTTAGCTACCTGGATGGCCTCAGCTTCATCCCGCACTGGAATCACGGCAGCTACAGGACCAAATAGCTCTTCCTCATAAGCAGGAGCGCCTTTAGGCACATCGGTCAGCACCGTGGGCGGATAGTAAGCACCTGGCCCTTCTGGGATAACGCCCCCAAGGAGCAGCCGAGCCCCACGCTGCAGGCTCTCCTGGACCTGGCGGTGCAATGCATCCCGCAGGTCATGACGTGCCAGTGGTCCCACCTCGGTCCCCTCATCCATCGGATCGCCTACCCGAGCTGCCCGCATATGCTCAACCAGTAGCTGTTCAAACGGCTCACGCACCGCTTCGACCACAATAAACCGTTTGGCGGCAATGCAACTCTGGCCAGAATTGATCAACCGGCTTTTGGCGCAAATGGCAGCAGCCTGCGCCACATCGGCATCTTCTAGGATGAGATACGGGTCACTACCGCCCAGCTCCAGCACGGTTTTTTTGAGTGCTGCCCCTGCTTGGGCAGCTACGGCGCGCCCAGCTGGCGTGCTCCCGGTCAGCGTTACTGCCCGAATGCGCGGATGCACAATGACCTGCTCCACCTGATCGCTGCGGATAAGAAGCGTGCGAAACAGGTGTTCGGGAAAGCCTGCCTCCCGAAACAATGCTTCAAGTGCTAACGCACAACCCGGCACGTTCGAGGCATGCTTCAACACGGCCGCATTACCAGCCATTAGGCTTGGCGCAGCAAAGCGAAACACTTGCCAGAAAGGGAAATTCCAGGGCATGATGGCCAAGATAACGCCTAGCGGTTCAAAAGCCACGTAGCTTTTGCGCGCATCGGTCGCAACTGGCATCGGAGCCAGAAAATCCGCTGCTTGCTCAGCATAATACGTGCACACCCAAGCACATTTTTGCACTTCGGCCCGGCCATCCCGAATGGGTTTACCCATCTCTTCGGCCATCAGGCGTGCGTAATGATCTGCGCGTTCCCGCAGCAGCGCTGCTAATCGAAGCATAAGCCGAGCGCGGTCTCCAATGGACACCCGTCGCCATGCCAGGAACGCTTCGTGCGCTTGCTCAATAGCCTGCTCGACCTCGTCCCACGTCATGCCCTCGTACACCCGAAGCTGCTTCCCTGTAACTGGGGAAATCACAGGAAACGCGCTGCGCACCGTCACTTCACCCATGGTTTTACCTCAAGCTCGTTGAACAGATAACCCTAAAAGTATATGGATGAAACGCCTAATCGATCCCCTTATGGGAACTTACATTGGGTTTAGGCAATTGTGTGCCCGTTACTTTTTAGGACAAATGTATCCCTAAGCCTAAAATGTCTACCATGTTTTCCCGAGCTTGCGAATACGGTTTACGGGCTGTCTTATATCTAGCAACGCTGAACCATAACGGGTACATTTCCATTCGTGAAATTGGGGAACAGCTTCAAATCTCAGTGCCCTTCCTAACCAAAATCTTCCAAAAGCTTACGCAGGCCGGCCTGATGCAGTCGCTGCGCGGCCCTAGTGGAGGCGTCATGTTTGCCCGCTCGCCCGAAGAGATTACGCTGTTTGACGTCATTGTGGCTATCGACGGCCCGGCCCTGTTTACCGAGTGCGTGCTCGGCCTACCAGGATGTGGCGAAGCCGTTCCTTGTCCTCTGCACGAACGCTGGAAAGATGTGCGCAACCCGATCCGCAACCTGTTTGCCACTACCACGCTAGCCGATATGGCCCGCCGCATTCGCGAGGCCAACTTGCGCCTTATACCTTAAGCTCCATGCACTTCCTGCTAAAAAGCCGCAAAAGCTCGGTGAATCTCACTTTTTAAGACTTTTAACTCCTATTTTCCTTTTATCAACGCTAGTACGCTGCCTGTAGGGGTTTACCTGGCAGCACATGTAGCAGTTTGCCGACAACGCATGGCTAACAAGCCCTGACAACAAAAAAGCCGCGCAGTACAAATTTTATGTCAAAGACAAAATTATCCTTAAACCTAAATGATCAGTCAGAGTGGTCGACAGGCGCTAGCAGCAATGCAACTGCTGGCGCAGCACAATGGGCGGCGTTTTCTAACCGTTCGCCAGGTCAGTCAACGTATTGGGGCTTCTCCCCATACCCTAGCGCGCATCGTGCTACGCCTAACAGCTGCTGGGCTGACCGATACGCTACGCGGCCCAGGTGGAGGTGTTCGCCTGGCCAAAGCTGCTCAGCAAATCACCCTGCTCGAGGTGGTAGAGGCTGTCGATGGGCCTCGCGTGTTCGAGCGTTGCCTGGTGGGCTTTGGACCTTGCAACGAAGCCCACCCCTGCCCGCTGCATCTGCTTTGGTTTCCATGCCGCCAGCAACTTCGGCAACTGCTGGCCGAAATGACCCTGGAAGATTTGCTCCATCCTCACGCTTCCCGTAAACCTTCCACAACAAGTCCTTCAGAGAAATGAAAACGTTGGTTTGGTCTCTTGCAGCTTGTATGATGAGCCTGACGTTGACGGCCTGTGGCCCTCAGCAAACAAATTCCTCCAACCCTTCGGCAGCCGCATCGACGGCACAAGACCCTGAAGCACTGGCTGCCGAAATCGGTCCAGTTAAGCAGCTAACCCTAGCTGAGCAGCTTGATGCAGCGCTAGCGCAGCAAGGCGAGCAGCTCTTTAACACCTACTGCATCGCCTGCCATCGACTCGAGGAGCGCTTCATCGGTCCGCCGCTGGGCAACGTTACCCAGCGACGCGGTCCGGTGTACCTCATGAACATGATGCTCAACCCCAATGGGATGATCCAGCGCCATCCCGTGGTCAAACAGCTCGTATCGGAGTACGGCACGCTCATGACGGATCTTAGCCTGACCGAAGAGCAAGCCCGTGCCATTCTCGAATACCTGCGCCAGGTTGGCGCAACCTCTTGATGCATTCCACCTTCAAACCTAAGCCTAGGAGGTAAGGCCATGAAACGCAATGTGCTCTGGCTAGCTAGCATAGCCGCTGCGGCTGTGCTCTTGGTTGGATGTCGCGGCGGTGCGCAGCGCGGCGGTGAGCTAATCAGCGATGACCCCATGGAGATCGCTCGGGCACGCGGCCTTAGCCCGGCCGACGTCGTCGCGGCAGTCAAAACGTATCAGCCCACAGGTAAGCATGACGAGTATCTCCTGTTCGCCTCGGGGGGACACTCAGGACAGGTGCTGGTCATTGGGGTTCCCTCGATGCGCCTGCTTAAGGTTATCGGCGTCTTTACACCAGAACCCTGGCAGGGCTGGGGTTTCTCTAAAGAAACCCGTGAAGTCCTCCGGCAAGGCGCCTTTGAGGGTAAAGAGCTTACCTGGGGCGACGTGCACCACCCCGCGCTTTCTGAAACCAACGGCGATTATGACGGCCAATTCCTATTTGTCAACGACAAGGCAAATTCCCGCATCGCCGTGATCGATCTGCGTGACTTTGAGACCAAGCAGATCGTCAAAAACCCACTTTCGTTAAGTGACCACGGCGGTGCTTTTGTAACCCCAAATACCGAGTGGGTCATCGAAGGCGGGCAGTATGCAGCACCGTTCGAGGGATATGCCCCGATTGAACAGTATCAGGGACAATATCGAGGGCTGGTCACCTTCTGGAAGTTTGATCGGCAACGGGGACGCATCCTGCCCGAACAGTCTTTTGCGCTGGAACTACCCCCCTATTGGCAGGACTTGTGCGATGCTGGTAAAGGCGTAAGTGAGGGCTGGGTATTTTGCAATTCTTTGAATACCGAAATGGCTACAGGTGGCGTCGAGAAGGGCAATCCGCCTTTTGAAGCTGGTGTCTCGCAGCGCGACATGGACTACCTGCATGTTATCAACCTGCGTAAGGCAGCTGAGCTGGTAGCAGCAGGACGCACGCGCACAATCAAAGGCTTCAAAGTTCTACCGATCGAAACCGCCGTTGCCGAGGGCGTGCTTTACTTTATCCCTGAACCCAAGAGCCCACATGGCATCGACGTCTCTCCGGATGGGAACTACTTGGTTGTCTCCGGAAAGCTTGACCCCCATGCCACCGTCTTCAGCTTTGAGAAAATCCAAAATGCTATTGCCAGCCAGCGCTTTTCAGGCCGGGATGACTATAGCGTGCCGATTTTGGACTTTGACGCCGTCGTAGAAAGCCAAATTGAGCTTGGGCTGGGTCCGCTGCACACCCAGTTTGATCCTAACGGATACGCCTACACCAGCCTCTTTTTGGAAAGCGCTGTCGTGCGCTGGACGCTGGGTGGACCCTGGACCGAAAAGCATGGCCGAGATCCCTGGAGCGTAGTGGACAAAATCTCGGTCCACTATAACATCGGCCACTTGGTGGCTGCAGAAGGCGATAACGTCAACCCTGACGGCCGCTATCTGGTGGCCATGAACAAGTGGTCGGTGGACCGCTTTAGCAACGTTGGACCGCTCCTGCCCCAAAACTTCCAGCTGATCGACATCAGTAATCCCCAGGGGCCAATGCAGCTCCTCTACGATATGCCTATTGGCATCGGAGAGCCACACTATGCTCAGATCATCAAGGCCGACAAAATCCAGGCATGGGAGGTTTATCCTGAGGTCGGTTGGGAGCCGACAACACAAGCTGCCCATCCCCATGCGGTCAAACCAGGTCAAGAGCGCATTGAGCGCCGAGGCAATACGGTAGAAATCTGGATGACGGCCACCCGTAGCCATTTTACCCCAGAGCATGTGGAAGTGCGTAAAGGCGACCGCGTGATCTGGCACATCACAAGCATTGAGCGCGCGCGGGATGCCACGCACGGCTTTGCGCTGCCCGGCTACAATGTCAATTTGAGCCTAGAGCCGGGCGAAACGCAAACGATTGAATTTGTAGCTGACCGCGACGGCGTGTTTACCTTCTACTGCACCGAATTTTGCTCGGCACTCCACTTGGAAATGGTCGGCTACTTCTTGGTGCGTCCGTAAACCCTTGGGGGTCGGGGCCTGGAAAACCCCGACCCCCAAGTTTACCCCAATAAGACAGGAATCATGACGTGGCTGTCTAAAATCATCGGACCGCGCATCCCAGATTCGGTCCTGCAGCGTGAGCGGCGTCATTTCCGACGGCCGACACTGCTGCTCAGCGCAGCGGCCCTGCTGCTACTCATCTCGATCTTTTTCCCTTACTGGCGCATCCGGCTTTATGCACCCCAATACCCCGGCGGCCTGGTGGCTAAGGTATACGTGAACCGTGTCGAGGGCGACGTGCGCGAAATCGACGGCCTAAACCATTATATCGGCATGCGGCCGCTTGAAGAAGCGGCCCAGCTTGAACGCTCCTTAAGCATTTTTCTGATTGCAGCCATGGCACTTTTGGTAGGCGGAGCGATTTACATTCATTCCCCGTGGGCGGCTGTACTGAGCCTACCTGCTTTACTTTACCCACTGGTCTTTTTGGCCGACCTGTACTATTGGCTTTGGAGCTTCGGGACCAACCTGGATCCTAAGGCCCCCTTAAGCAGCTCCGTCAAACCGTTTGTTCCTCCTCTGCTGGGCGAAGGACAGGTAGGGCAGTTTCGCGTCGTCGCTTTCTGGGACATAGGGCTTTGGATGGCCATTGCGGCCTCCATTTTGATCGCTCTTGGCCTGTATTACCACCGCAAGGCTTACAAGCCGTTTTACGATGCCTATGTGGCTCAGGCGAGCACATAAAACGTGGGGCCTGCTTGTGGTCGTGCTGCTTGCGCTGCCTCTCAAGGCGCAGCCGGTTGCCTCATTGCAGGACCTGCTCAACCAAGCCCAAGCAGGGGATACGCTGCGCATCAAAAGCGGCCTCTACGCCGGTCCGGTGCGTATTACCAAACCTATGGTTTTGCTAGGTGAGCAAACGCCCATAATCGACGGTCAAGGGCGCGGCACTGTGGTTACCATCGAAGCACCCGATGTCGTCCTGCAGGGCTTTGTCATTCGCAACTCAGGCCGCGTGCTCGACCAAGACGATGCCGGCATTCTTGTTAGCGCCCCCCGCGTGACCATAGCCGACAACCGAATTGAGCATGTACTGTTTGGGATCTACCTGCGCCAGGCCGACTCCTGCCGCATCGAACGCAACACAATTACCGGAGACCCTAGCCTCGAAACAGCGCGCCGGGGCGATCTTATCCGTCTCTGGTACAGCCATAATGTCCACATCTTGAACAACAGGATTCAACACGGACGCGATGTGGTCATCTGGTTTTCTAAAGGTGTTGTGCTGAAAGGGAACACAGTCACCCTGAGTCGCTACGGCCAACATTTCATGTACAGCGATAGCGCCCTCATCGAGCAAAACCGCATGTTGCACAATTCAGTGGGCGCCTACCTGATGTACAGTCGGCACCTTGTGTTTCGAAAAAACCTGTTGGCCTATAACCGGCATGCCTCAGGGATTGGCATTGGCCTGAAAGACATGGACCACGTCGTGCTCGAAAGCAACGCGGTCATCGACAACCAGGTGGGCATTTTTGTGGACTCCAGCCCACGGGCTCTGGATGCTCAAATCCACTACAACCAAAACGTACTGGCCTATAACGACGTTGGCTTGCAAACTTTAGGTCCAGCACCCCGGAGTCTATTTGAAAACAATAGTTTTATCGAAAACTACGAACAGATAGATATCCTGGGGGGCGGCCAGTTCACGGAAAGCATTGGAAGCTTTTGGCGACAGAATTACTGGAGCGATTATCGTGGCTATGATGCAGACCGTGATGGGTTGGGCGAAGTGCCTTATCAGGCCGTAGCTTTGTTCGACGCGCTCACGGACCAAACGCCGGCCTTGCGCTGGTTTGCGTTTAGTCCCGTCGTCCAAGCGCTGGAACTGGCCGCGCGCGCCTTCCCCGTGATGCGCCCTGTCCCCAAGCTTACCGACCCGCAGCCGCGGCTGCGGCCGATACTTCCAGAGGGCCTGCCCGCAGCCAAGCAGCAGCCTAGCGCGGCACTGGCACTAGCTGGCTTGGGTTTGCTGCTACTAAGCATCCTAGTGATGGGAAAAGCCCGCTTGCAACCTTTAAGATGAACGTGATATGGCGCTACTGCAGATTGAGCGTCTTACGAAGCGTTTTGGCGCTGCCAAAGTACTTCAGGAACTGTCGGTCACTGTCGAGACTGGCGAGCAGCTGGCCTTATGGGGGCCTAACGGTGCTGGTAAGACCACACTACTTCGGTGCATCCTAGGCCTGCTCCCTTTTGAAGGCACAATTCGCCTAAATGGCTACGACGTCCGGCGACAAGGGAAAGCCGCGCGCCGGCTTATTGGCTTTGTACCCCAGGAGGTGGCGTTTTACCCAACCCTAACTGTGGGCGAAACCGCAGCTTTTTTTGCACGCTTGCGCGGCTTGGATCTCCAAGCAACCCGCCCACTTCTAGAACAAGTGGGCTTAGCAGACCGCATGCACCAGCCAACGCGCACGCTCTCCGGGGGACAACGGCAACGACTAGCCTTGGCGCTGGCCCTACTTGGCGACCCCCCTTTGTTGCTGCTCGATGAGCCTACAGCCAGCCTAGACGTGCGCAGCCGCAGCGAGTTTCTTACTTATTTAGAAGCCTTAAAACAGCAAGGCAAAACGCTGATTTTTGCCACGCACCGCTTTGAAGAAGTTGAGCAGCTGGCCGGACGCGTCTTGTTCCTTGAAAACGGTCGTTTAAAAGCCGATACAAGCCCGACTTTGCTCAAAAAACACCTGTTTCACGTTGTTCCGCACGTGCGCCTGCGGTTGCATCTTCCTGAAACCCAACACGCCGACGCATTGCAGACGTTGCGCACGCAAGGATTTGAAGCCCGCACGAATGGCCACGGTCTGGAGGTGCGGGTTCCTTTTGACCAAAAAGCTTCTCCCTTACTTTTGCTTAGCCAAGCTGGCTTTGAAATCACGGACTTTGAGCTTCATGCCTAACCACAGCCATGATCTTGCTGCATAACGTTACGCCGAAAGTTTTTGGGTTGTTAGCCCGTAAAGAGCTGCACGACGCACTGCGCAACCGGTGGTTTGTGCTCTATACGCTGGTTTTTTCTCTGCTAGCGCTGGTGCTTTCTTGGATGGGCCTGGCCAGCGGACAGCTCTACGGACTAGCCGGTTTTGGACGCACAACCGCAAGTCTCATCAACTTGGTTATGCTCATTGTGCCCCTAATGGGACTAACGCTGGGCGCGCTAAGCTTAGCTCTCGAGCGCGAGCAAGGCACCCTGCTCTATGTACTGGCCCAACCGATCACGCCCGCCGAGGTCCTACTGGGCAAACTGCTCGGGCTGGCGACAGCCCTTACGGCTACGCTGAGCATTGGTTTTGGCCTGAGCGGACTGGTGCTTGCTTGGCGAGGCAGCACCATAGGGCTAGGAGCCTTCCTGGGGTTGCTGGGATTAGCGATCTTGCTAGCACTTTTCAGCCTGAGCTTGGGATTATTGTTTTCGAGTGCTCTCCCCCGCACTGCCGCAGCCCTTGGCAGCGCGCTGTTTGCCTGGCTACTGCTGGTTTTCTTGGGAGATCTGGGTCTGCTAGGCTCGGCCTTGGTCCTGCGCATGCCTATTGAAGCGCTTTTTACACTTTCGCTGTTAAATCCGCTTCAGGTGTTTAAGCTTGCGGCCATTTTGCTCCTGCAAAGCGACCTTCAGGTGCTAGGTCCAGCTGGACAGTATGCCATGCATACCTACGGCCTGCGCCTACTCCCCCTTTCGATTGGACTGTTGGGTCTATGGACCTTGGTGCCTTTATTGCCCGCTCACCTATTTTTCCATCGCCGCGGTGCGCTATGAAACGTTGGTTTGTGCTTCTGTTGCTGTTTGGCAGCTGCCAAAGCGGGGCAGATTTGGACCAGCCACCCACGTTTCGCTTTGGCTATGACAGCTGCGACTATTGCCGCATGCTGATTACCGAGCCGCGCTACGCAGCTGCCCTACGCCTGATCGATGGCCAGGCTCGGCGCTTTGACGACATCGGCTGCCTTTTGCACTACTTGCAAGCACACCCTAGCGAACCCCAGGCACACATTTGGGTGAACGATTACTTGCAGGAACGCTGGCTGCGCGCCGAAGTGGCGCTGTACGTACAAAGCGACCGGCTAACTACACCCATGGGCTATGGCATCGTGGCCTTAGCCGATTCGATAGCTGCCGAAAGCCTAGCCCAACAGCTCCATGCTCCTGTGCTGCGTTTTGAGCAGCTTCGGGCTGGATTCCTCCCCCACCCGTAGCCTACCGACCTGCCACAATCAAGTCGCGCAACATTTGGGTTTCCTCTTCGAGCTCTTCAAGCCGAGATTTAACGATATCCCCAATACTGATTAGGCCTACAAGACGCCCATCTTCCACCACCGGGAGATGCCGCACGCGGCGGTATGTCATTTGGGCCATTACATCGCGGATGGAATCCTCAGGCTTGCAAAAATGCACTGGACTGGTCATCCATCGACGAACTGGATCTTCCAAGACGGTAGCACCCTTTTCAGCCAACCCACGCACAACATCCCGCTCGGAAAAAATGCCAATCATCCGCGCCCGATCATCAACGACAGGCATCGCACCAATTTGGTGCTGCCGCAACCGACGCACTGCTTCAATGACCGGCGTGCCCGCATCAACCGTAATCACTTGAAAGCCTTTGCGTTTAAGCACAGAACGGACGTTCCTCATGGCGTCCTCCTACAACGTTTTGCGGACGGGGTTGTAGGACCCTATACGCCTAAATTTCGCGTAGGATCTACCCAAGTTGTTTTTGTTTAAGCGGTTTGTTACCTTCGCTCTGCATCGCAAATGCGTATGCTAGCCGTGCTTCCTGAAGCCCTAACGCTGACGCTGCGCCCACAATCCCGTCTGGATTTTATCGACATCACGGCGCTTTTGTACAAACAGGCTCCAGCGTTTCTCCAGACCTACCGCTACGGCCTTTATTATTCCTACCATACAACAGCAGGCTACCCAGAACAGCGGCTATGCGAACGACTAGGTTATCGACGCGAGGCACTGGAGGCCTTTTTTCAAACGTTTCAACATCTTTTTCCTCCGGAAGCCGGCTATCGCCATGACCGCCTGGAGCTCCGCCAAGAGTTGAGCGAAATACAACGCCGGCAAGAACCCCGCAACGCAGACGCACACCTGACCTTTATTGGAGCTGGACTGCTGCCTGGGGCCGTCTACCGTCACCTGCCGGGCAAACCTGTCTATTTTGTTGACCTCGATGGCGTCTATGAAGGCCACATGCGGACCCGCACCACCACCGTGGTTGGCTTTAACCGCGCTGAGCTATTGGCGCGGCAACACTTCCCCCTCCCTATGCCTTGCCATCGCATTGCTTCGGTTAACCTGTGCGACAGTACGCTGGGCTTTTGGGAAGCACTGCAAAGCTGGCTTCGAACATACCCTGTATCCTACGGCCGCCTGGATCTGATGCTCCCCGCCGAAGAAACCCATGCCGCATTGACCGTCAACGAATACGAAACCCTACTTATGCGCCACGACCTGGCCGAAGTACTCCGCAACCCGTTTCGCTTTATGGCCCAAACAGGCTTACATGCCCTGCAGAACCCGCACGCTGTTCCGGCCAAAGTACTTAACTATGCAAAATACGACCTGCTGCGCCTAACCAACGAGCTCATCGACAAACTACACCTGCAGGAATCCTTACTCGAACGCGTCTTGAACAAATTTCTGGCCCTATCCGCTGCACGCTTTCTACGCATGAAACGCTCGGTTACCCTACTCATCGGCCCCAATGACCAAGGCCAGCCTTCGCTCCATCGGGGCCGCTACCAAACCCCTATCCTGATCCAGTGGGAGCGTGCGCCGCACGACAGGCGCATTGTGGAAGCCCGCCTTTATCAGTTTCGCTAAGCCTTACAACCCAAACGACTCGCCACAGGCACACGTACGCACCGCTTGGGGGTTAATGAAGTGAAATCCGCGCCCTTCAAGCCCATCGGTAAAATCCAGCGTAGTCCCCTGAAGATATAAATAGCTGCGCCGATCAATGATAACCTGAATACCGTCAAACGTGGACCTAAGGTCATCCGCTTGCGGCGCAGTATCCCACCCCAGCTCATACGTCAATCCCGAGCAGCCGCCAGGCACCACCGCAATCCGAAGCCACGTCTGCCCCAAATCCACCCCTTCCTGCGCTGCCACCTCCCGAATGCGCGCTAAAGCGCGTTGCGTAATCTGCAACTCCATAGGATTTTCACAATAGCAACGTACACCATGAATCCTAGCCCTTTACCACAAAGGGCAACCTTGCACACGCTCGCCAGTTCCCAATCGAGGGAACGTTCTGTCAACCTTATGGTTTGTAGCTAAGCGTTGACACTCCAGAGTGTAAACTCTCATTTACATCTGTTATATTACGGCCTCTTTTATAGGCCACAGTCCTGCTTTGACAGGTGGCATGCGGCTTGCCTGCAAAGACAGTCCTACCGATGGCACCCTAACTGTTTCGAGGTCTTATGAGCGACACGGCATACCTACACGAAGTAGCCCAGAGCGATTACAAATACGGCTTTACGACCGATATCGAGGTCGAGAAAGCCCCCCCGGGCTTAAGTGAAGCGACAATCCACTACATTGCGGACCGGCGCGGGGAACCCGACTGGATGCGGGAGTGGCGGCTGCGGGCTTTCCGTCATTTTATGAGTCTGCTGGAACGGTATGAGGAGACTTATCCCCGCTGGGCGCACCTCAAATACCCGGATATCGACTTTCAGGCGATCAGCTACTACGCGGCACCCCAGCGCAAACCACGCTACAAAAGTCTCGACGAAGTAGATCCTAAAATTTTGGAGACGTTCCGCAAGCTGGGGATTCCGCTGGACGAGCAGATGCGCCTGGCGGGCGTGGCTGTCGATGCGGTGATGGACAGCGTGTCGGTAGCCACCACGCTTAAAGATGAGTTAACCAAACATGGCATCATTTTTTGCTCGATGGGCGAAGCGATCGAGCATTACCCTGAACTGGTCCAGAAATACCTGGGCTCGGTGGTTCCCTACACAGACAATTTCTTTGCTGCGCTAAACTCGGCGGTCTTCTCGGACGGGTCGTTTGTCTACGTGCCGAAAGGGGTGCGCTGCCCTGTAGAGCTCAGCACCTACTTCCGCATCAACGCGCAGGGTACGGGCCAGTTTGAGCGCACGCTGATTATTGCCGATGAGGGTGCTTATGTAAGCTATCTTGAGGGCTGCACGGCCCCAATGCGCGATGAGCACCAGCTTCACGCAGCTGTAGTAGAGCTCATTGCGCTCAAGGATGCAGAGATTAAATATTCGACCGTACAGAACTGGTATCCTGGGGATGCGGAAGGCAAAGGTGGTGTGTACAACTTTGTCACCAAGCGTGGCATCTGCCTAGGTGAGAATGCCAAAATTTCTTGGACGCAAGTTGAAACCGGCTCGGCCATCACTTGGAAGTATCCTAGCGTCATCCTCAAGGGGGATAATTCGGTCGGAGAATTCTACTCGGTAGCCTTTACCAAGGGCTATCAGCAGGCCGACACCGGTACCAAGATGATTCACCTAGGCCGCAACACGCGCAGCACGATTATTTCTAAGGGCATTGCAGCGGGCTACTCCAACAACAGCTACCGCGGCTTAGTCAAAGTAGCCCGTACCGCTGAAAATGCCCGCAATTTTTCCCAGTGCGATTCGATGCTTCTGGGAGACCGGTGCGGTGCTCACACGTTCCCTTACCTAGAAATCGAAAATCCCACGGCTCAGGTCGAGCACGAGGCTACGACTTCGAAGATCGGCGAAGACCAGATCTTCTACTGCCTGCAGCGTGGCCTAAGCGAAGAGACCGCGATTAAACTGATCGTCAACGGCTTTTGCAAAGAAGTGCTAGCCCATCTGCCTATGGAATTCGCCATGGAGGCTCAAAAACTGCTGGCCATCGAGCTAGAAGGCAGTGTGGGCTAATCGGTTAGTGCATTCCCTTAAACCCTAAAGAACCTTATCCCTATGGCACTCCTAGAGATTCGAAACCTACATGCACGCATCGAGGACAAAGAAATCCTCAAAGGTGTCAACCTGACGGTCAATGCGGGCGAAGTGCACGCCATCATGGGCCCCAACGGCTCAGGCAAGAGCACATTGGCCTCGGTCTTGGCTGGCCGCGAAGACTACGAGGTCACCGAGGGCGAGGTGCTCTACGACGGCAAGAATCTGCTGGAAATGGAGCCCGACGAGCGAGCCCGTGAAGGCGTTTTCTTGGCCTTTCAGTACCCGGTCGAGCTCCCGGGCGTCAACATGGCAACGTTTTTGCGTGAGGCCCTGAAGGCTATCCGCGAGCATCGTGGCCTGCCGCCCCTGGGTCCGGCCGAGTTTCTGCAGCTTTTGAAGGAAAAAGCCGAACTCGTGGGGCTTGATCCCAGCCTAAAGCAGCGCTCGGTCAATGAAGGCTTTTCGGGTGGAGAAAAAAAGCGGAGCGAGATCTTTCAGCTCGCCTTGCTTGAGCCGCGGCTGGCCATCCTGGACGAAACCGACTCCGGGCTCGACATCGATGCGCTGCGCACAGTAGCCGACGGCGTCAACCGGCTACGTACTCCAGATCGGGCCTTTGTCGTGATCACACACTACCAGCGCTTGCTCAACTACATCGTGCCTGACTACGTCCACGTTATGGTCGATGGCCGGATTGTACGCTCCGGCGATAAAAACCTGGCGTTGGAACTCGAAGAAAAAGGCTACGACTGGATCCGCGAAGAAATCGGATTTCCTGCCTGAATACGCTGCAAGTTATTGGATAGATCTATGACCACCCTAACAGCAACTTCAACGCGTCCTGAAGCACGCTTCCTGCATGCCTTTGAGCTGCAGGGCGATGCTGCATTCAACGGTAGTCATGCTTACCTTTCGGAGCTTCGGCGTAAGGCCATTGCGCGATTTGAGGCCCTAGGCTTTCCTAGCCGCAAAGCCGAAGCCTGGAAATACACCCCGATTGCTCGGGCACTGCAGCATGCCTACACCATTCAACCAGCGCCCCCACGACCCAAACTTAGCGAAGCGGACTTAGCGCGGTACGCTATTCCGGAACTCGATGCCTATCGTGTCGTGCTCGTGAACGGCCAATGGGTACCGGAGCTCTCCACGCCGGCCGCAGCACTGCCCCAAGGCGCTGTCCTTACCAGCCTGCAGCATGCAGCACAAGCCTATCCCCAACTGTTTACGGCCTACTTTGCCCACAGCCTGGACTACGAAAACGAGCCGTTCTTAGCGCTCAATTTGGCCTTTGCACGGGATGGGCTCTTTTTCTACCTCCCACCCCACACTGCTTTAGACCGGCCAGTGCACGTGGTGCACTTGATCGATGTTGAGGAAGACCTTTTCTTGCAGCCACACCACGTCATTGCCATAGCCCCGGGCGCATCGCTCCAACTCCTCTACAGCGGTCATACCCGGAGTGCTACACGCACCTTCACCAATGCGGTAACCGAGGTTTTTGTCGGGCGTGGTGCCCAGCTTGCGCACTACGATCTACGCCTGGAGGGTGAGACGGCCTCGGGCATCTACAGTACGCAAGCTTATTTAGAACAGGAAGGTCGCTACACCAACCATACGCTGACGCTAGGCGGCGCTTTGGTGCGCAACAACGTGTACGTTCGTTTCGATGGCGAAGCAGGTGAGACGCACCTTTATGGGCTTTTCCTAGGGCGCGGCACCATGCACATCGATAACCACACGATGATCGACCATGCTGTCCCCAACTGCGTTAGCAACGAACTCTACAAAGGTATCTTAGACGAACGTGCTATAGGCGTCTTCAACGGCAAGGTGCTCGTCCGACCTCATGCCCAGAAAACCAATGCGTACCAGTCAAACAAAAGCATTCTGCTGACCGAAGAAGCCCGCATGTACTCCAAGCCCGAACTGGAAATCTACGCTGACGACGTGCGCTGCACCCACGGCGCTGCCTGCGGTCAGCTGAACGAAGAGGGCATCTTTTACCTGCGGGCCCGCGGGCTTACCGCGCAAAAAGCTCGGGCCCTAATGCTACTTGCCTTTGCCCGTGACGTACTTGACCAAATTGCCCTAGAACCCCTACGTGCTTACCTTGACGACCTGGTAGCCCAGCGATTTGGCGCCTAAACTCAATGGTTTGCCTTATGCCTGCCCCTGTTGACCTTACTGGACTCGAGACGCGCTTCGACGTAGCACGCGTGCGTGTAGACTTTCCAGCACTGCACCAACGCGTCTACGACGGGCGTCCGCTCGTGTACCTGGACAATGCGGCAACCACCCAGAAACCTCAGGTGGTGATTGATCGCATTCGGGATTTTTACACCCGAGAAAACGCCAATGTCCACCGCGGCGTCCACTACCTGAGCCAACAGGCTTCTGATGCTTATGACGAAGCCCGCCGCCTGGTGGCTGCTTTTATTGGGGCGCCAGATCCGGCACAGGTCATCTTTACGCGCGGCACGACCGAAAGCATTAATCTCGTAGCGGCTACGTTTGGTCGCCAGCGCGTGCGCGCAGGGGACGAAATCGTGCTCTCCACCATGGAGCACCACTCCAACATCGTCCCCTGGCAGATGCTGTGTGAAGAAAAAGGCGCGCGGCTGCGCATCGTGCCCGTAGACGCTCGCGGCGTGCTCGATCTAGAAGCACTGGAGCGGCTCTTAAATGAACGTACACGACTGGTCGCCATCGCCCACGTATCCAATGCCCTGGGCACGGTTAATCCGGTTCAAGAAATCATCCGAATAGCACACGCCCGGGGCATCCCGGTGCTGGTCGATGGCGCGCAAGCCGTGCAGCATTTGAAGGTCAACGTAGCTGAGCTAGATTGCGACTTTTACTGCTTCTCGGGGCACAAAGTCTACGGACCCACAGGCATCGGTGTTCTCTACGGCAAAGCCGAGTGGCTTGAAGCTATGCCTCCTTACCAAGGTGGAGGCGATATGATCGAGCGCGTCACCTTTGAACGAACAACCTACAACCGACTCCCCTATAAGTTCGAAGCAGGCACGCCGCACATTGCCGGTGCCCTTGGGCTGGAAGCAGCGCTCATCTACCTAGATCGCTTAGGACGCGAAGCAGTCATCCACTACGAAGCAGAATTGCTCCGCTACGCAACCCAGCGGCTCCAAGAGGTACCGGGCTTACGCCTTGTAGGCACTGCTCCCGAAAAGGTTAGTGTGCTCTCATTTGTCATAGAAGGCATTCACCCCTATGATGCAGGCACGCTACTAGATCAAATGGGAATTGCTGTACGCACCGGGCATCACTGCACACAACCGCTTATGGATTATCTGGGTTTGCCAGGCACCATTCGGGCTTCGTTGGCACTCTACAATACCCGCGAAGAGATCGACGTGCTCGTCGACGCCCTACTACGCATTCAAAAACTGCTGCGCTGATTATGGCTGAAGCTGCTGCCGATACCATCGAAGCCCGTGCCCGCCAGATCGTCGAGGAATTTTCCCTGTTCGACGACTGGATGGGGAAATACGAATACTTGATCGAGTTGGGCAAAACGCTCCCGCTCATTGAGCCGGAGTACAAAACCGATGTATTCCGGATTCACGGCTGCCAGTCGCAGGTGTGGATTCGCCCGGAGTTTCGCAACGGACGGCTTTATTTTCGCGGCGACAGCGACGCCTTGATTACCAAAGGCTTGGTAGCCCTGCTGATCCGTGTTCTTTCAGGACAGCCCCCCGAGGCCATCCTCAATGCGCGCCTGGACTTTCTGGACGAGATCGGGCTGAAGGCTCACCTGTCGCCAACCCGAAAAAACGGCCTGGCTGCCATGATTGAACAAATGCGTCGCTACGCCCAAGCTTACCTACAAACTTCGCGTAACTAAACCTCGGCGGTTACCCCATGTACGTAGCTATCGACAATCAGCTTGGTGATAAGGAACTGGAGCAGGCAGTCATTGAAGCCCTACGCAGCGTCTACGACCCCGAAATCCCGGTCAATATTTACGACCTAGGTTTGATCTATGAAATCCGGATCTTTGAAGACCGGAGCATCTACGTCAAAATGACGCTGACAGCGCCGGGGTGCCCGGTAGCGGGTTCATTGCCTGGACAGGTGGAGATGCGCTTGCAAGAAGTGCCTGGTGTAAAAGAAGCACGCGTAGAGCTGACGTTCGATCCCCCTTATACCATTGAACGAATGTCAGATGAAGCCCGGCTGGCCCTGGGCTGGATGTGAAGCAGCCTTGCCCAAGTGATGCGACACGCGCAAACCATAGCACTAGCACGTAGCCTACTTGCCGAAGGACGCAGCAGGGAAGTAGCCCGCATGTTGGAGCCGCTGATTTCCCCCTTGCCAGAGAACCCCGCAGCGGCAGAGCCGAGCCAGTATGTGATGCGCGCCCTGCTGGCACGGGTTCGGTTGCTACGCCAAGGTGCTGTTGAAGCCGCGCGCGTGCTGCTGGGGCCGTTGGCCGACCTCCCCGTCCGCGAACGCCTATCTCCAGAGCTTCGCGCTGAAATCGCACTTTGGCTAGGCTGGCGCTATGCTTGGCCAGACGCTAGCGACAGTGACCCAGCCCGTGCCTTTAACCTGTTTGTTGAAGCCGAACGGCATTTTACGGATGAGCTGCGCTTGAGCGGGCATCTCTGGGTCCGCATTGGCCAGGCATTGGCCTACCTAACAATCGATGAATATTCCCTAGCCCTTCAGGCGCTCGACGAAGCCGCTGCACTTAAGGAACGGCTCCCTGATCTTGAAGCAGATGTATGGATTCATGACCTGCGGGTTCAAAGCTATGTGCTCACCGGACGTTACCGCGCCGCCCAACGCCATCTAGAACAGCTTACCGGACTTGTTGAACAGCTTCGGGAACCCTTGCTCCAGGGCCGTGCAGCAGCCTACCGGGCACTACTCGAGCAAGCCCGCGGTGGGTCGCCCGCAACCACCCTAGAAGCTGCCGAAGCCGCCGAGGCCTGGCTAGGCGGTCCAGAATCGACCTACCTCTGCTGGCAAGCTCGGAGCTGCTGGCTGGCTACCCTGCGTCGTACCGGACAGTGGACCGAAGCACACCACCTGGCACAACGCTGGCTGGCCACAAGTGCAGGGCCAGCCGCACATCCTGTACGGCTCGAAGCGGCTCAACTAGCCCTGCTTCAAGAAGACGCAGCACGTAGCGCCGACCTGATCGCACAGGTGCTCACCGTGCCTTGCCCAACGCATCCTCGACTCTATGCCGCGCGCGCAGCCTTGCTGGAGAGCCAACGTTACCTGCAGTCCAAACAGCCCGAGCGCGCACGCGAATGGGCCGAACGTGCCTACCAGGCAGCCCATGAACTACGACTAGAGCCGCTTATCCTGGAAGCCCTACTGCTTCAGGCACGTATTGCCTTAGCCAGCGGCAATGCCAAGCAAGCCCAAAGCTTCCTCCATCAGGCGGAGACCTTTGGGGATTATTTTAGCCTGCTTCCCTGGGCTGCCCACCGGTTTTGGCTTCTGGCTGAGCTGGCTCGTGCTGAAGCGCGAAAGGATGAAGCCCGTGTGCAATACGTACAAGCCCTCTCGGCTTTCTCTCTACTTACTGATCGGTATCACACCGCACGCCTGCAGCTTGAAGTCGCCCGCCTGACGCAGGACTTTGATCCGGCACAGGCCCGGGCATTGCTGGAAGCCGCAGCTCAGGTCTTTGCGCAGCTTGGCGTCGAAACCGCACGCCAAGAAGCGCAAAACACCCTCCTTGCTTTGCCGCATCATCCGATTTTTGCCGTACACACCCCTGAAGCTCAATTTGGCGCAGCTCTGGCGCATGCGGCACTTTCGGTCGATCTGGTAGCGGAAACCTGGCTTCAAGTGCTGGAACAACTCTGGCCAGGACGCTGGCTGGCGGTCTACCGTTATCTCCCTGGCACAGGATGGCAGGCCTTGCAACACCACGGAGAGCTGCCCGCAACCCTGACCTTCCCTCACCCCGACCAGGCCACGTACTACACGCAGCAAGCCGCCTGGCTACGGCTACGCCCGCTCCCCGGTGTCGCTTTCTTTACGGCCGCTGCGGTTACCCCAGAAGAGCGCGCAGCTTGGCAAACCCTGCTTGAACGCCTTAAACCTTGGCTTCCGGTGGTCACGTTAGCCTTCGAGCATGCCCTCTTGCGGGCTAACCGGCTTGGTGAAGCAGGGAATGGTCATGCCCCTGAAACCGCTGAGCTGCCTTCACCACTGCCCGAACTGGTCTATGCTAGCTCGGCCCTACGTGCCTTGATTGGACAAATTTACCGTATTCGCAGCAGCCACAGTCCGGTGCTCATTACCGGCGAAAGTGGCACAGGCAAAGAGCTCATCGCACGCGCCATCCATGCCACCAGTGATCGTAGACACGCTCCTTTTGTAGCGTTCAACTGCGCCAACGTACCCCCAGAGCTTATCGATAGCCATCTTTTCGGCCATGAAAAAGGCGCGTTTACTGGAGCGCTGCAGGCTAATCCCGGTGTTATCCGTGCTGCCGAAGGCGGCACTCTTTTTCTGGATGAAATTGGCGATCTACCGCTAGAAGTACAACCTAAGTTGCTACGGTTTTTGCAAGAAGGCGAAATCTTTCCCCTAGGAGCTCGGCGGCCACTACGGGTTAACGTACGTGTGATTGCGGCTACGCACCAAAACCTGGAGGAATTAGTACGCCGAGGCGCATTTCGGGAAGACCTGTACTACCGGCTAAACGTCATTCCTCTACATGTGCCACCCCTACGCGAGCGTCGCGAAGACATTCCAGTGCTGGTGCGGCACTTCCTAAACACCTTGCGACCTCCAGGCGCTCCAGCCGCCTCCATCACCGCCCGGGCCATGGAGGCCCTTTTGCGCTACAACTGGCCCGGCAACGTACGTCAGCTCCGCAACGAAATCGAACGCGCCTTGGCTTTTGTCGCCAGCGAGCCGGCTCCGTTAATCGACCTGAAGGACTTATCCCCTACCGTACAGCAAACCCTAACAGACACTCCGGCACACCTGCCAATACTGTCACGACAGACGCCAACCCTCGAGGCGGGACAACCCTTAGAGGCGGTATTGGCAGGCACCGAAAAAGCCTTGATCGAGCGCGTACTGGCCGAGCACCGCGGCCGCATCTCAGCTGCAGCCCGCAGCTTAGGCCTAACCCGGCAAGGGCTCTACAAAAAAATGAAACGCCTGGGCATTAATCCTGCCCGCTTCCAGCAAACCGCTGTCCCGAATGCAACCGCATCCGCATAGACCAGCCTAACCTGCTTACCATGCAACCCACGCGAAGCCCCGACGCCAGGCCAGCCATCGACGAAGTGCTCTCGATCCGTTTGGACCACGCCGCCATCATGACCACCCAACTGGAGGCGGCCATCGACTTTTACGTTCGATTTTTAGGACTGCAGCTGCACTGCATCGAAGAAGACCCCATTCGTCGCGGGCGACGCCGCGCATTGCTTACCGACGTCCACGATCGCGAAGTGCTCGAACTGATTGAGATGCCTGAGCTAGCCCACCCTACCATCCCAGGCCGAGGAGGGCTACACCATTTAGGCTTTCGCCTGCCACGGGCCGACTGGCAAGCGCTGCGCGCCCGACTGGATGCTGCCGGCTATCCCTACCAAGAAATGCAGCAGCGCCTGTTTGTACGGGACGCCGACGGCCTGGTGCTGGAGATCGAGCCCTTACCTTAAGTATCGGTCGATCGTTTTTGCTGTACTGTGCGAATTCGCAGCGCATCGTCTAGCTCATTAACGTCGCTTGGCCGCACCGTCACGCCGTGCTCGGCCAGTAGCTGACCACACCGGTCAACAGCCGCTACTATACCGTCCACCAGTTGCCCTCGACGAATACCCTGGCGAACTAAATCAACCACTTCTGCCCAGGTATCCGGATCCACCCGTTGGTTGATCCCTGCATCGCCCACTACCTCAACCCAATGCTCAAACAGGGAAACAAAAATCAAAATACCAGTCCGATCCTGCGTACGAAACACCTCTTCTTCTACAAAAGCCTCAAGCGCGCGCAGATGCACCTGCTCTGCCAAACGGGCTTCTCCAATAAGCCAACGCTGGAAGGGCTCGACATAGGCAGCCGCTAATCCCCCTAAACTGCCTGCTAGTAACGTCAAAAGCGCCACGCCCCAACCTGTATGGAACCACGTCGCACCCCAACCTGTGTAGGCAAAAACAAAGATCAGCGACAGCAAAAGCATCAGCGCCATGCAAAGCGCAGCGCCCTTCCAAAGAGCTTCAGGATAGCTTCCACTGCGCACGACCACCACGGGCACAATCTCACCCGCTGTCTGCTGTTCAGCTGCCACTACAGCAGCCCGCACACGTTCAAAATCGGCCTCGGAAAAACGTATCGGCATAGGCTATGGGGTTGAGGTTTCTAATCGGTGAATAATCTGCAGAATGGTATCCGCCTGAGCATAAAGGGGTGAGCGTGGCCCCACCAAACGCTGCACCTTCAGAAACTGTGCCCGCGCCTCCTCAAGCCGATTAATCTGCAGCAGCATAATGCCTAGGTTAAAGTTGGCTTGCACATGCGTTGAGTCCTTGGCCAACACCATGCGCGTCTGATTGACTGCTTCCATCGGATTGTTGGGATCATAGAGATAGGCAATAGCCATATCGGCCCGCACGTCCAGGTTATCTGGCTCTTTTTCGAGAACACGCTGGTAAGCCGCAATCACGCGCTGGGCCAGTGCAGCTTTGGCCGGACCATCGACCATTTCCATCCAGTCGTAGAACAAATTACCCGCTCGTCGCCAAGCTTCTGGGGTGTCAAACGCTTGCGCCAATTCTTCTTGCACCAGAGCCGCTCGGTCTGGACGACCGATGCCAATGAGTAAGTTCACCAGGGCCTGTTGCTTGGCCAAGCGCTCTTTGCCTTTTAAGCGTGCTATTTCTGCCTCTAGCGCAGCTACCTGATCAGCGACCACGGACGGAATTGGCCCAGGTTCTGGCAAAGGCAAAAGCGCCCGAGCGGCCTGAGCCTTATCTACCGGAGGCAATCCACCTCGCCCCCCGCTGGCCAGCGTGATCAAATACAACGCAACAACCAGCAGCAGTCCCCCACCCACAATGAACAAAATCTGCAACGCCTGCAATCCACCGCTTGAAGCTGCCACTCGCGCTGAAGACTGCCGTAGGGGCCGCTCCTGAGGCGCTAGCGGCCGCGCTTTAGACAGCATTGCCCCACATCGGGTGCAATAACGGGCCTCCGCTGCATTAGCCTGACCACACGCCAAACAAACCCTTACCTCACTCCGCACCGGCGTGCCGCAAAGATCACACACCTGTACCCCAGGCCGCAGCCGCGCCCCACAGCTTTCACAAACCGCAGACGTTTCCTCCATAACAGCAAAATCCTCCTTCTAAGCTTGCTATGCTGAACGCACCGATTCCCCAGGAGTTCATGCTGCAAAATCCTGACGCCAACGCTATCTTTGGAGCACTTCTTACTTTTTTGCGCCCACTGACGCAAATTCGCTAACCGATGCTGCACGTACGCTTTACCGGGACCATCGCGTTCGGACTACTTCTGGCGCTTCCATTGCGCAGCCAAACCTCCCCCCTTTGGCAACAGCAGGTACACTACCACATCGATGTCCACCTCGACACCAAGCGCCACCAGCTTCGCGGCACAAGCCGCATTACCTATTTCAACCTGTCTCCAGATACCCTGCAGCACGTTTTTTTCCATCTTTACTTCAATGCCTTCCAGCCTCAGTCGATGATGGCCGAGCGCAACCGGCATTTGCCCGATCCAGACCGGCGCGTCGTGCCTAAAATCTGGCAGCTAACCCCTGAAACGCAGGGCTTCTATCACGTAACCCAGCTCAGCCAAGAAAATCAACCCTTACAGTTTTGGATTACCGACACCGTATTGAAAGCCCGCCTAGCCCGTCCTCTAGCCCCAGGCGACTCGACGGTCTTCGAAATGCACTTTCTTGCACAAGTTCCGCTCCAAACGCGACGCAGTGGGCGGGACAACACTGAAGGCATCGCTTACTCTATGAGCCAGTGGTATCCCAAGCTTGCTGCCTACGACAGTCGCGGATGGCACCCGGATCCGTATATCGGTCGGGAATTTTACGGCCCCTTTGGCACCTTCGACGTGCGCATTACGCTTCCGGCCTGCTACACGGTTGGAGCAACCGGCGTGCTGGTCAACGCCCATGAAATTGGCCGCGGCTACGACGCCATCTCAACCCAAGCGTGGACGCGCTTTGATCCACGCGAAACTGGCCTAAAATGCACCCCTGGGGACTCGCTCACTTGGCACTTTACAGCCGAAAATGTGCATGACTTCGCCTGGGCAGCCGACCCTGACTACATCCATGAAGCCTGGCACGACGATAGCCTAAACGTCACCTACCATTTGCTTTTTCAGCCCGACGTGGCCGAACGCTGGCGCCCAATGCGCCAATGGGTCCCTTGGCTCATGCGCTACTACAGTCGCCGCATCGGCCCCTATCCTTACCCGCAATTTACCGTGGCCCAAGCTGGCGATGGCGGCATGGAATACCCCATGATCAATTTCATCACAGGCCGCCGCAGCCCTTTTTCCCTCCTTAGCGTCACCGCTCACGAAGCTGCACACGAATGGTTTTACGGCGTTCTGGCCTCCAACGAAAACGCCTATGCCTGGATGGACGAAGGCTTTACAAGCTTTATCACTACCCAAGCCATTGCCCACTTTGTAGGCCAAGAACCCAACCACCAGGAAGCTGCACTCAACGTAGTACGCTTGCAACAACTGGGAGTGTACGAACGCCTAAATACCCCTGCTGACTGGTTTGCTACAAACGTGGCCTATGGCATCGCAGCTTACGCAGGAGGCGAAATGCTCCTAGACCTGCTGGGCTACGTCATCTCGGATTCACTGCGCGATGCTTTTCTACAAGCCTACTATCAGGCCTATCGCTTCCGCCATCCCAATCCCTACGATGTCGAAAAGGTGGCAGAGCAACTTAGCGGCCTGCGCTTGGATTGGTTCTTTGAACAACTGCTCAACCGCACCTACACCTGCGACGATGCCATTACAGCCTTGCGCCAAACCGCAACTCCCGAGGGCTGGCGCGTCGCGCTACACCTCAGGCGCCGCGGAACCTTGTTGCTGCCTGTCGATCTGCGACTAACCCTGGCTGATGGACAAACGCAATGGGTGCACGTCCCGCTAGACCTTATGCAGGGCGCTAAGCCAGTACCCAAAGACTGGATCGTAGCCCAACCCTGGCTTTGGACTTTCCCGCACTACACACTCGTACTGACGCTTCCGGCACGGGTCGTGCGCGCTGAGCTGGATCCGCTGATGCGCACGCCAGATCACAACCGCTTGAACAACACTTGGCCGCTTCCACTTCGGTTTTCCTTCTTGCAGCCGCTCTCCTTCGACTGGTCGGCCTACCGGGCTTCTTGGCGCCCCCTGATCTCGTACGCCCATGATTTTGGACCAGGCTTGGGCCTGCAGCTTCGCGGCCGTTATTTCTTTGATCGCCACGAAAGCCTATTCACCTTAAAGCTGTGGCCTACCGTGCTGCTCAGTAATGGGCAGCGGCCAAGTCGCCCCTGGGTGCAGGATCGTAAAGCCTGGTGGAGCGGACTCGACTATACGTTCCGCTACAGTGATCGGCTAACGCCTCAGGCGCGCTGGCACCTACAACTCGAAAAGCAGCTCGGCCTTCTAGAAAACCAGCTGGCGATCACCTATACCTTAGGTCGATGGGCTGCCTTAGGGCGCGACTACGGCCAGCTGACCTTGCGTTTAACACATCAGTATAGCCCCTTAACCCGTGCTTTCTCCTTCGAAGGCGCGCCCGTATGGACTCCGGGCATGCACTTAATATGGACCCACCTCGGCTACACGTTTAGCCGCCCCGAAGGCTGGCTGCACGCACTGATCGAAACGGGCGAGGGCTCCAATGGCAGCGGTGGAACCCTAGGTGTCGTAGACCTTGGATGGCGTCCTATACGCAAGCGCCTACAGTTCACCCTGCACGGGCAGCTCGGCTGGGGCGATGGGCAATTGCCCCCAAGCCGGCTGTTTCGACTAGGCAGTGCGCCCGTTGAAGTGGCCTGGCGCCACGCCGGCTTTCGGAACATAGCCGCAGCGTTTGCCAACGCCCGAAAATCGATCCATTTGGTTCCTCTGGAAGCACCAGGACCCGTGGCCTACTGGCATTCCACAACGCGCGACCCGTTACGCATCAGTGGCAACGTGCTCCTGGCCGGCAACGTGATCCTTGGCTGGGCACCTTTTTTACAGGGCATTGGGCGGCCGCTGCGACTCGAAGGGTTTGGAAGCATCGGCCAAACATGGTTTACCGAACCCACGCTTGCCAGCCGGTATCCGTTCGCCTGGAATCGGTTTTTGGCTGATGCTGGCATCGGTGTGCATTACGCCTTTAGCGAACTGCCAGCCCTTAGTCGCTGGCGCGATCAGTCCGAAGTGCTGCGCGACGTGCAACTGCAGCTTCGCTTTCCACTGTGGGTCAGCCATCCGAAGCTCTTGGGGGAGCATCGTCCCCTTAGATGGCGCTGGATGCTTGGGATCAGCGTTTCACGCTAAACAGCCTCAGATCTGAAAGGCAACAGTGGCCATCATCTCCTCCACGGTAGTTTCGCCCAAAAGCACCACTTCACGGGCAGCCTCTTGGAGGGTCTGCATACCTTCCCTAATGGCCTGCGCGCGCAGCGCGTCTTCGTCGATCACCCCCTGGGCCTCGACAATCATGTGGCGAATCGTCCGGGAAAACCAGAGCGTCTCCGTAATGGCCCGACGGCCTTTGTAGCCTACGCCTTTACACACGGGGCAACGCGCGTTCTGCGCCGCCTTGTAAAACGTCGTGTGCGCGATCTCTTCTTCAGTAAAGCCCAATCGCATCAGCAACACAGGGTCTGGGTCTGGATCAGGCACCCGGCATTTAGGACAGACTTTTCGGATCAGGCGCTGGGCTACCACCAGATTGATCGCATAGGCAATCAAAAACGGCTCAATCCCCATCTTGTAAAGCCGGCTCACCGCACTGGGCGCATCGTTGGTGTGCAACGTCGAAAACGTCAAATGCCCTGTGTTGGCCAGCTTGATGGCCAGCTCCGCCGTCTGCCGGTCGCGCATCTCACCCACCATCACAATGTCTGGGTCGTGCCGCAATATTGCCCGCAGGGCATCCTCAAGCCCCAGCTTGTGGTTGAGCTTGATCTGCCGCACCCCAGGAATGATGTACTCCACCGGATCTTCTACCGTAAGAACGTTTTTACGCGGGCTGACGACCTGGTGGAGGGCGGCGTAGAGCGTGGTGCTCTTGCCGCTACCGGTGGGCCCCGTGACGATCACCATACCGTAAGGCTGACGGATAGCCCATTCAAACCGCTCCAGCGCACGTTCCGATAGCCCAAGCAGGCGCAGGTCTTTGATGACCTTGCGGTCGTCAAGCACGCGAATGACAATCGACTCAGCGCGTATGTCGTAGCTAGCCGTTGCGATAGGCAATACCGAGACCCGGAAGCGAATCAGGTGGTCGTCAATTCGGCGCTGGATAAAGCCATCCTGCGCCTTATCCCGCTCGAAGCGATCTACCCCACCCGACTGGTCTTTGACAACAGCCAGAAACGCTTCGGGATGCACTTTGTCTTCGACGTGCCAGCAATTCAGCTCACCGTCGATGCGAAAGTGGATTTCAACCTTGCGTTCGTGGTTGGGGAAGATGTGGATGTCGGAAGCGCCTTGGCGGACAGCTTCCACCAGCGTGGCCTCGAAGAGGTTGATCAGCTTGGAGCGGTTGATCTCGGCCTCGAGGGCCTCTTCGTCGATCAGCTCGGTTTCGGTGTCGTAGCTGGTGCCTAGGTCAAAGGCAGCTTCTTCACGCACGCGCTCCAGGTATTCGTTGCTGCGCACAAAGGCTTCTTGAAAAAGCTGCTCGATAACGCTGCAAGGCGCATAGCACAGCTCAAAACGGTGCAGCCCCAGTTGCCCTAAGCGTCGGTGCAAATCAGAGCGCGTTGGGTCGTGCGTGGCCAAAATCCAGCGTGGATATTCCAGCTTGGGATCTACATCTTGACCGATAGGCAACACCCGTTCGCGTGCCAACCATTCCCATTGTTCTTGAGAGAAACGCGACTTTATGCTTTTCAAGAACTCGAGCACTTCCCCACGCTGCACCCGGGCCATGCGAAAGCCGTACACCTCTGCAGCCGTAGCATAAACAACCTCAGGGTTGACGCCCTCAAGCTCAGCGAGCACGCGCCATAAGGGCTTAGGTTGACTGTCCTTGGATTTGCGCCAGCGCTCCCATGCCTCGCGGACCTGCTCTTCGCGGACCAGCTCCTGAAACAGGAGCATAATCACCACAGGATCTGAAAGGTTCAGGATCGAAAACGTTTCTGCTTCCGACGCGTTGTCGGCAGCAACCGCTGTTATCGAAGGGGCCACAAAGGGGAGCTTAAAAGAAGGGGATTGCGGCTCGGGCATATGCACTCAACTCTACTGGCTGTAGCCTTCCTAGAAGGAATCGGCTTTTTCGCGTTTTTCTAAACTCCTTACTGCTCACCTAACGCGAAGAAGAGGCGGAGCGTTGAGGAGCATTTTACTCGGCATAAATCATTTTACGTGTCATGCCACCGTCGACGATGAAGGTTTGTCCGGTGATGAATCCGGCCTCATCAGAAAGTAAAAACGCCACCAGCGCTGCCACGTCTTCCGGTTTTCCCACCCTACCTACAGGGTGCTGCGCATGATCGATGGGACGCAGCGGATCGCTTTGACGACGGCTTCGCTTCTGCCAAGCGCGCACATCGATCCAACCGGGGGCCACGGCATTAACGCGCACTTCTGGTCCTAAGCTGATGGCCATGGCGTGCGTTAGGGCCACTACGCCTCCTTTGGAGGCAGCATAAGCTTCCGTATGCGGCTCTGACTGAAATGCCCGTGTGGAAGCGATATTGACAATAGCGCCCTTGGTACGCCGCAAATGGGGCACAGCAGCCCGCGCGCATAAAAAACACCCCGTCAGGTTCACATCAAGTATGCGCTGCCATGCTGCAAGCGGCAGTGTTTCAAGGGGACTTTGGTAAGGGTGCGCAATTCCCGCATTGTTGACCAGGGCATCCAACCGACCAAAAGCAGCTACAACTTCGGCCACTGTTTGATTGACCTCTGTTTCTTGACTTACGTCTCCGGTAAAGACGCGGATTTTTCCTGTAGTACCGAGTGCTTCCTGGAGCTCGGCATTGGCTTCGACATCCAGATCCAGGCTAGCTACATACCAGCCGTCATGCAACAGGCGCTCGACAATAGCCCTTCCAATACCTTGGGCCCCACCCGTAACCAGAGCTACGCGTTTTGCTTCAGTCATAGGTTCACGTGTTTTTGGTTTATGGAAAGCATGCGGCAGGTTACCTTATGGAAGCGGGTAAACGACAAGGAATCTGTCGATGGAAGCAGCGCTTGTATGGAACGAGTCGTTTCGGGTACGTTCGTTTGAAGTAGCACCTGACGGTCGTCTTACGCTGCCTTTTTTGTTTGGCTATTTGCAAGAGGCTGCCAGTAACCACGCCAAGGCCTTAGGGGTTGCATTCATTGAAATCGAAGGGCGTGCAGTTTTTTGGATGCTCCACCACATAGACGTTCGCATCTACCAGCGTCCTGCCTGGGCCGAGACAGTTACCGTAGCGAGCTGGCCTTGTGGGCATCAAGGGCTAAAAGCTTTTCGGGCTTTTGCGCTGCGCGATGCAGAGCAGCATCTGTTAAGCGAAGCCATTTCTGCGTGGCTACTGGTCGACCCCAAGCGCCGTCGGCCTGTACGCTTGCCCGAAGCCGTACTTCAGCTGCGTCCTACAGGCTTACCCTCTGATGCGGCCACAACCGTCTTGCCCGACATGCCGCCTACACCTCCTTGGGAAGCAACCTTCGGCGTAAGCTATAGCGACTTGGACCTCAACGCACACGCCAACAACACCCGGTACGTGGCCTGGTTGCTCAATGCCCTACCTACAGCTTACCCGGAACAAGCGCTGCGCCGGATCCAACTTACATTCCGAAGCGAAGCCTACTTGGGGGATCAGGTCATGGTCCAAAGCTGGCCTCTGAGCGACGGCTCTCTTCGCCACAGCTTTCGGCGACTCAACGACGGACGCCTTCTGGCCGAAGGCCGTACCGAATGGTCACGCTTAGATCAGTGAGCGGGACTGCCCGCCATCTACGTTTAGGCAGGCTCCCGTAATCAGACTGGCTCGTTCCGAAACGAGAAACGTCACTACGTCGGCCACTTCTTCGACCGTGCCAAAGCGTCCCATGGGTAGGTGTTGTGCAATAAAATGCCGCATACCCTCTGGATCCTCCTGCATGCGACGGTCCCAGCTTCCCCCTGGGAAGCGAATGGAGCCTGGCGCTACGGTATTGACCCGTATGTTATAGGGTGCTAGCTCCAGCGCTAGAATTTTGGCTGCGCTGATTAAAGCCGACTTTGTAGCATTATAGATAGAAAGCCCCGCTCCCCCAGCCTCGCGCCCAAAAATAGAAGCAATAAAAACTATGGCCCCACCCCCTTGTCGTTTCATTACGGGAATGACCGCTCGGGCGCACCTCAGGTGTGCCCGCAGGTTCAGTTCGATCAAATCTGACCAGTCCGTTTCGGTGGTCTCTTCAAACAACCCACGCCGGTTGCCCCCGGCATTGCCAACCAGAATATCCACGCGACCAAAGCGCGCCAGCGCAGCAGCTACCAGTTGGTCTCCAGCCTCGGGGTGGGTGACGTCCAAAACCAGTGCTTCGACCTCAGCACCCTGATCTTGCAAAGCTTGCGTTGTAGCTTGCAAAGCCTCGGCCCCACGCGCACACAATACCAATCGGCATCCCTCAGCCGCCAGGCTACGTGCAATTCCTTGACCGATTCCACGGCTGGCTCCAGTCACAATCGCCACTTTCCCTTGAAGTTTAAGATCCATTCCAACACCACATTTTTTATTTTCCCAACTGAAGAAAAAAATCTAACCCCTGAGGATCAATGGCTGAGGCAACAAACCTTTCCTTTGAAGCAGCATTAGAACGCCTGGAAGAAATCGTCCGCCTCCTCGAAAATGGTCAACTAGCGCTGGAGGACTCTATTTCGGCCTATGAAGAAGGCATGCGCTTAGCACGTTATTGTTTGACCCAACTTCGAGCAGCCGAGCTCCGTATTCAGGAGCTTTCCGTCGATGGCAAAGACGTTCTAGAATAATTTATCTGAGGTCATGATGTGGTTTTCAGAACTACCCGACGAAGCCCGCTTGTGGATTTACGCTGCTCACCGCACGCTCTCTCAAGCAGAATCGCAGATGCTTTTAGCACAACTCGGGCCTTTTTTGAAGGCCTGGCAAGCACATGGGCTGCCCGTACGTGGTCAAGCCGACGTTTTGCACCAGCGCTTTTTACTGCTGGCAGGCCACGTAGCAGAAGGGGAAATCTCTGGCTGCAGTATCGACGCCTCAGCGCGCGCGGTTCATGCCGCAGGAGAAGCCTTGGGGATTCAGTGGCTTTCGCCACTTTGGGTCTTTTACCGTGACCCTTCTGGGCAAGTTGTGCACACCTCCCGAGGCCAGTTCCGCCAGCGCATTGCTGCAGGAAAGGTAACCCCGGAAACGCCTGTCTTTGATTTATCCCTGACCACCTTAGGCGCTCTTCGGCAACATGGCTTTGAAAAGCCTGCAGCGCAAAGCTGGGTTGCCCGATGGTTTACCTTGAAGCCCCCGGTCTAACATTGACGCTTGCGCCAAGCGCGGCATACCCTTTGTTGCTAAAGGGTTACCCTTTGAACTCTGGATAACGGAAACCCCGGAGCGCGTGCATCGTCGGAAGTTTTCACAGAGGTACGAACCAACAGCATCAAGCACAATGCGGCCTGTTATTCTGCTGGGAATTTTACTGATAGGAAGCATAACACTGCCCTTGCAAGCGCAGGACTACATTAGCCAGACCGCTTTGGAGGACATTCTGAATAACCAAAACGATGATCTTGATGCTATCCCCGAGGTACACTATCGGTACTATGTCCTGCATCACAGTTCAGGGAATAACGTCCTGGCGCGCAATACGCTTTACAAAGAGCTTGGTGATGGGGACTTAGAACTAGGGCAAAAGCGTGCTCGTCTGGTTGAGCTGCTCAATCGCGTGCTGATTCGCAACCTCAATATTGGCGATACACTGGTCATCCCTAGCCGATTCGATCTGGATTTCCGGGCCTACTCACCTTTTCCGCGGTACTATCCAGGGGGACGAGATTTTGATAAGCTGTTCATTATGGACAAAACCGTACAGGCCTTTGCGGCTTACGAATACGGAAAACTGGTGCGCTGGGGCGTTATCAACACGGGGTCTCCAGAAAACCCTACGCCTAACGGCCGCTTCAACTTCAACTGGAAGGAAGAGTACCGCATCTCTTCGCTAAGCCCACCAGGCGAGCCGTGGGAGATGTACTGGGTCTTCAACTTTCATGATGCACGGGGCATTCACGTCCATCAATATCCAATGCCCACCGGTGGACCTACCAGTCGTGGATGTGTGCGCTTAATTGATGCAGATGCCAAGTGGGTATTTTTCTGGGCAGATCCCTGGAAGACAACGGCTGGAGGCACTGGTGTGGGTTCACGGAATGGCCGAATCCTCAAGCAGGGAACTACCGTGCTGGTCATTGGAGAAGATCCTGTAGGCAGACCTCGGCCTTTCCTCTTTAAGAAGCAATACCCGGTGTTAAAGCTTGTGGAGTTGCCTGCGCATCCTTACGACGTACCTCCAGGAACGCCCCAGCAGGAATACTTTGACCGTCTTCGGGCAGCTGCAGCGCAGGTTTCTCCTAGCTCATCGCGGCGTTAAGAAGCTGCGCGTTTGAGACGAAGGCGGGGCAGTGCTGGGCCTGGTTGCCTAATCAGCGCACTGGAAGAAACAGCCGTTCCCACCGCGGCCGGTGCTGCTCCGCGTCCCAGGAAAAGTAGACCAGCAGCGCTTTGCCTACCACATGATCGGCGGGCACCAAGCCCCAAGCTCGGCTGTCGAGGGAGTTATCGCGGTTGTCACCAAGCACAAAGTAATAGTCCTGTTGGATAATGCAAAAGCGCCCCGGCTGGCCATCGATCATAAACAGCCCATTGGGGAGTGGATAGACCTGATGGTTTTCAAAGCGCGTTAGCAGTTCGCGATAAAACGGCCAGGTGCGTGGAGAAAGCCAGAGCGTGTCGCCGCGGCCAGGAATGTAGTAAGGGCCAAAGTCTTCTTGTTGCCGGGCCAGCTGGGCAGCTTCTCCGCTGAGCAGGGCAGCCGTTGTATAGGGCCGGAGCATTTCCACTTCAGGGCGCTGGGCAATAGTCCGCGCTGCAGCCATTGTGGCATCAAAGAAAAAGAGCCCGGCATGAAAAGCCGAGCGTGAAATGTTGCGTGCGCCAGCCGCTTCAAGCGAATCTAGGGATAGCTCAGTGCCTGTCCGCAGCTGCAACAGCCAACGCTGCTGGGCCTGTTCTGGTGCAGCTATAGGTATGCGGTTAACATACACAATTTTATCATGAATCCAGAGCGTGTCGCCCGGAAGCCCCACCACGCGTTTGATATAATGGGTTTTGCGATCGACCGGACCGGTTTCAACGGGGTAGTTGAACACGATCACGTCGCCCCGTTGGATGTGCGTAAAGCCAGGCAAGCGGAAATAGGGTAGCCTGATACCGGGGATATACCATGCGCTAAAGGGCAGCCCTAGCGACAGGGGCAACCGCGCGCCATAGTGCAGCTTAGAAACCAGCACAAAATCTCCGGCCTGCAGCGTCTGTTCCATGGAAGCCGAGGGAATCCGATAGGCTTCCAAGGCCAAAAGGCGAATCAGTAAGGCTAGTCCTGTGGCCAGCAGTAATGCAACCAGCCAGTCACGCCCTCGTCTACGCCAGCGCGCACCCTCAGCCACTGTCTCTCTCTCCCGAGCAACAAAGACCTCCTGCGCCATCAGCACCACGACTTAATGAATGCGCGTAAACAACCGTTCAAAGCGCGGCAAATGGTGTTCGCCATCCCAAGAAAAATATACAAACAAGGCTTTCCCCACGATATGATCCATTGGGACGAATCCCCAGAAACGACTGTCTTCAGAGTTATCCCGGTTATCACCCATAACAAAGTAGTAATCCTGCGTAAACGTGTAGGTGGTCGCTGGCTGTCCGTCAATCAGAAAGGTTCCGTCCGGCTCCCTGCCTGTAGTATGTCCTTCGTAGCGTCGGATAACGGGTTCGACGATCGGCCAGTTGGCTTCTGTAAGGGCAATCGTTTGTCCGCGTGCTGGAATAATAATGGGACCGTATTGATCGGGAGAGTATCCTTTCCCTGGTGGATACATAAGTTCACTATACTGAGGGCCACTAGGCAGCACAAAAGGCTCAATGCGTTCCACGTAAGGCCAACTAGCCATGGCTGCAGCTGCGGCCGAGGTGGCCACCAGAAGCACTTGGCGCGGATCTGGTGTAGGTTGTATTTCTTCAATGCCAAGCTCTCGCAACCGCACTTCCGGCAATACCACACGCGGGTCGGTCTTGATGACGCGCCATAGCTGCTGCATGGTTGGCCTAAGGGGCTGGGGTTCGCCGTTGACGTATACCATCTTGTTTTGAATCCAAAGCGTGTCGCCTGGCAATCCGATCACCCGCTTGATATAGTGCGTTTTCCGATCGATCGGCAAATCTTCAGGGGGGTAATTAAAGACGACGACATCTCCCCGTTGAATGGAGGTAAAACCTGGCAGCCGCGTATGCGGCAGCGTAAGTCCCTTGACGTAGATTTTGGTAAACGGAATGCCCAAAGAGATGGGCGTGCGCACGCCGTAGTGCAGCTTAGAAACAAACAGATAGTCGCCCACCAGCAGGGTTTTTTCCATAGAAGGTGTGGGAATGCGGAAAAGGTCGAAAAAGAACGTGCGCACCACGAGCATAACCACCAGCGTGAAGCCCAACGCTTCCAGCCATTCCCGCAATTTGCTTTTGGGTGGGCGCGACTGGCCGTCAGTGCTGGGCCCTAACGGAACATCCGAGCGACGCTGCTGCCTCTTGGCGCGCCGCGTTGCCGATTCAGGTTGCGTCGAGGCCAAGGTTAGGTTCCTCATGTTTGTCTAGGAAACGACGAAGAAACGCCGCTCGTAGGCTTCGGTTCACTCTGTGGAAATCACAGGAGGTCTTCCCTGAAGGCTTCGCGGCGCACGCATAGGACGTAGCCAGAAGTCCCGTCCGTCAAAGCCGGTTACATACCAGGTGTCTGTTTCTTTTTGGAAGTAGTAGTCCGCAAAAGCTGCGCGGCGCGGATCTGTGATCAGTCGGTCCAAAAGGGCTGCCCGCAGCTGCTTGAGCTGCTCTCGATAGCGCGGTGCACTGGCCACCACGATGCCCCGCTCAAAAGGTCCGTTAACATCCAGCACGCGTAGTGGGATAGAATCGTTGAGCACAAACCAATACTCAAACTGGATGTATTCCTCTCGTGGGCGGCGTTGGTAAAGCTCGGTCTCGGCTAGCGTGCGGGTTGGAGCTCCGAAATGCGCCTGCAGTCGGGCCCGAAGCTCAGGCGTAGGTAGCGTATCCAGTGGCGTCCAGCCTTGACTTCCCAAGTAAGCCCAGCCATCTTGGCCAAAGCGTCGTTGAAACCACGCCTGCTCGTAACGACGCACCACATGGTAGTGATGCAACGCAAAGGGTGTCCTTGACGCAGAGGCAGGGGGAGCTTTAGGTGCCAGCACTGGATAGCGGACGTGTAGCGCAAGAGGAAGCGGCTCAGGCGGACGCACTGGCAGCCGGAACCGATTACGTGCTGCTTCCTGCTGCAGCCAAGCAGCGTGATAAGACCACACCAACTGGCGATGAGCTTCAATGCGGCGCAATAGTTGCGTCAACTCGGCCTCCTGTGCCCAGGCCCACCGTAACCCTAGGCTAAGCGTCCATCCCAGGCCCCAGCATAGCCACCATGTACGTGCAGACCGCATCAGTCATTGACCGACAAGACAGCCAGGAATGCTTCCTGCGGGACTTCTACCCGGCCCACTTGTTTCATGCGCTTTTTGCCCTCTTTTTGGCGCTCCAACAATTTACGCTTACGCGTTACGTCACCGCCATAACATTTGGCAGTAACGTCTTTGCGTAAGGCTTTAATTGTTTCTCGGGCAATCACGCGTGAACCAATTGCTGCCTGCACAGCTACGTCAAAAAGTTGCCGTGGAATCAATTCTTTTAGGCGTTGCGTCAGCTTGCGCCCCATCTCGTAGGCCTTACTGCGATGCACTACCGTCGAGAGCGCATCGACGGGCTCACCATTGATCAATATGTCCAGTCGCACCAGATCGCTAGGCCGGTAGTCAAGCACCTCGTAATCAAACGAGGCATATCCTCGACTTAGACTTTTTAGCTTATCGTAAAAGTCGAAAATGATTTCGGCCAGGGGCAGCTCATACTGTAGGTTGACACGCGTGCGGTCGAGATACTGCTGGTTCACATACACGCCCCGTCGATCTTGGCACAGTTGCATCAAGGCGCCCACGTATTCGGTCGGCGTAATGATATCGGCGCGCACGTAAGGCTCGCGAATCTCGGCAATCTTACCTGCTTCTGGCATTTGACTGGGGTTGTCGATGGTCAGCACTTCGCCCGACTTTAGCACTACCTGATACTCAACGTTTGGCACAGTCGTTACGATGTCCATGCCAAACTCACGTGCCAGGCGTTCTTGTACGATTTCCATGTGCAGTAGGCCAAGAAAGCCTACGCGGAAACCAAATCCCAGCGCGGCCGACGTTTCTGGAATAAAGGTGAGTGAGGCATCGTTAAGCTGCAGTTTTTCAAGCGAAGTGCGCAGCTCTTCGTACTTGTCTGGGTCGGTCGGGAAAACCCCACTGAATACCATGGGTTTGACCTGCCGAAAGCCTGGGATGGGCTCGGCGGCAGGACGATGGGCATGGGTGATGGTATCGCCTACCCGAGCCGAGCGAATATCTTTAATGGATCCAATGATGTAGCCGACTTCTCCAGCCCGCAATGTCTCCACTGGGTAACGATCTAGGCGCAAAATGCCGATTTCTTCGGCCAGGTATTCTCGATCGTTCGACATAAAGCGAATGCGGTCGCCGGTACGGAGCGTACCGTCAAAGACGCGCACGTAGACAATAGCGCCTCGGTAGGTGTTGAACACCGAATCAAACACCAGTGCCCGTAGCGGCGCCTCCGGGTCACCCTTAGGAGGTGGAATGCGCTGCACCAGGCGTTCCAACAGTTCTGGCACCCCCTCGCCGGTCTTTGCACTGATGCGCAGGATGTCTTCCGCCGGCTCACCAATGAGATCTTCAATCGATTGCGCCACCTCGTCGGGCCGTGCATTAGGCAAGTCGACCTTGTTGAGTACGGGGATAATTTCTAGATCGTGCCCCAAAGCCAGGTACAAATTCGAGATCGTTTGCGCCTCGATCCCCTGCGAGGCGTCGACAACCAGGATGGCGCCTTCGCATGCCTTAAGTGCCCGTGACACCTCGTAGGTAAAGTCAACGTGGCCTGGGGTATCGATCAAGTTGAGCACGTACTCTTGTCCATCGCGGGCGCGGTATGTCATGCGCACAGCGTGGCTTTTAATTGTAATCCCCCGCTCCCGCTCCAGGTCCATGCTATCAAGCACCTGGTCTTGTAACTCTCGCTCCGAGAGCGTACCGGTCAGCTCCAAGAGCCGGTCAGCCAGCGTGCTCTTGCCGTGGTCGATATGGGCAATGATGCAAAAATTGCGGATATAGTCGCGGTAGGCGTTCATCGTTGCCATCCACCACTGGAAGCCCAGAAAACTTGCTCCAATAAAACCTCCTATGCCTTGGGGTTCCCTACGCACCCGCGTTTATTTGTCTTCCACAGAAGGACCCGAAACGGGTGCTTCGATCGGAGCAGTAAGCGACGCTTGCTGCTGCCAGCGCGCATGAAAGGCTTTTTGGAAAAGAAACAGACCTACGACACCTACGACAATGGCCATGTCGGCCACGTTCCAGATTGGAAACAGGGCTACATAGGCGCCGCCAATCCAGGGAATGGATTCAGGTAAATACCCACGCCAAAGGTCAACGTGGATAAAATCGACAACGCGGCCGTGAAAAAATCCGGCATAGCCGTAGAGCAGGCCATAAAACATGCGATCAATGATGTTGCCCAGTGCACCGCCTAGAATAACCGCTAAGCTAGCCCGATAAGGGCCGTATCCTTGGCGAATGCGGTACAGATACCAGGCAATGAGCACCGTGGCGATCACGGCCAGCACCGTGATCGTTCCTTGAGGACCAAAATTGATCCCAAAGGCCATCCCGGGATTTTCGGTATACGTCAACTTGAGCCAGTCCCCCAGAACCGGGATCGACTCGCCTGGATACATGGTCTGTACGACCAGCACCTTGGTAAGCTGGTCAAGGAGCACAACAAACAGCGTAATCCAAAGGATGCGCATAAACAGCCGGGCGCTGCAGACGGTGAGGTTATTTCTTTTGTTTCAGCTTAGCTTCAATTGAGACTTCGGTATGGGGCACGGCTTCCAGTCGCTCTTTGGGGATAGGTTTTCCGGTTACCTTGCAAATACCGTAGGTCTTGTTTTTAATTCGCTCCAGCGCCCGATCCAGATACCCGATGTATTTTTGCTGGCGTGCGATCATTAAAAACAGTTTTTCGCGCTCCATCGCGTCCGTGCCCGCATCGGCCATATGAAAACTATAGGGCGAATCGTTGCCTGCCTGCTCCCGGGTGTCTTCCAGCTGCGCTTTCATGCGCTCAATATCTTCTACCGCCTGGCGCCGGCGTTCCAGGATAAGCTGTCGGAAGTATTCCAGCTCTTCGTCCGTAAAAGGCGTGCGGCGCACTTCAGCGGTTTCTTGTTCTTGCGGCGTTTTTTCAGGCGTCGCCGCGGCTTCCTGCTCATGCCGCTTTTCCATAGTGGTATCGCTTTCGGGTTGATCGTTTTAGGGAGTAGCCCCAAGCGCTCAAGGATTTTTTCTCTGTTAAGCCGAGACGCGCTGGATGCCTACGGTCAACGTTGTCTCGTCGATGGCGAACGTCTCAACTACCTCACCTGCCGGCTGGTCGGAGGGTTGCAACGCCACGGCCAGCGTCTCGTTCCGGATCCAGTCGGCATGCTGCGCGAGCGCCTTGGCGAGTAATCCATCAGCACGATAGGTCACATGAATTCGATCGGTTACCTCAAAATCGGCCTTCTTACGCAGATTTTGAATCCGATTAATCGCTTCTCGGGCTAGGCCTTCTAGGATTAAGGCCTCATCACGCGACGTATCGAGGGCTACGGTCACACCACTTTCCTGCCCTACTAGCCAGCCTTCCAGTCCTTCACTGCGGATCTCCAGATCTTCTGGCCCAAGTTCGATTGTCTGACCATCCACCTGCATGCTCAGGTGGCCTGTTTGCACGTAGTGTTCGATAGCTTCTTCAGTCAGTTGGGCTACCTGAGCAGCCACGCTTTTCATCAGCTTACCAAGCCGTTTACCTAAGCGAGCGTAGTTTGGCTTTGCTGCACGGCGTACCAAGTGGCTGGTCCCCTCGACGTATTCAATTGTTTTTACGTTCACCTCTTCTAAGATCAGCGGGCGCACTGACTCGACCACTTCGCGGGAAACACCTGGACTGGTCACTACCAGAATGCGGGGAAGCGGCTGGCGCACGTTGATGCGGGCCTGATTGCGCAACGCCAGCACAATCGACACAATGGTACGGGCCAGCTCCATGCGTTGCTCTAGCGCTGCATCGATAGCAGCCGTCTCGACCTTTGGGAAATCCGCCAAGTGCACCGATTCGGCGCCCGGCATCTCGCTACCTTCTTGCAACGCCCGATAGAGCCAATCACTGAAAAACGGTGCGATCGGCGCCATCAGACAAGCGGTGGTTAGCAAACATTCATAGAGGGTCTGATAGGCCGCTTGCTTATCACGCTCGTTTTCCTGCTCGCCCGTGCGTGCACTCCAAAAACGCCGCCGCGAACGACGAATGTACCAGTTCGACAGCTCCTCTACAAAACGCTCGATAGCCCGTGCCGCTCGTGTGGGATGGTAGGCTTCGTAAGCTGCCTCAACCTCGGCTACGGTGCTGTTGAGCCGACTGATAATCCATCGGTCGAGTTCAACACGCTCGGCCACCGGCATCCGCACTTTAGGATACGTAAAACCATCAACATTGGCGTATGTCGCAAAAAAAGCATAAACGTTTTCCAGCGTGTTGAAAAAGCGACGGCATGTGGCCTCCAGCTCACGCTCCGAAAAACGCAGGTTTTCCCAAGGGGGAGCGTTACTGATCATGTACCAACGCACCGGATCGGCCCCGTAGCGCTCGACGACGTCGAAGGGATCCACTACATTCCCCTTCGACTTGGACATTTTTTCGCCTTTCTCGTCAAGCACCAAACCATTGACCACAACGTGTTTGAAGGCCACACTGTCCATCACCATGGTAGCAATGGCATGCAGCGTGTAAAACCAACCCCGCGTCTGATCCACCCCTTCAGCAATGAAATCCGCAGGGAACGTCCGCCAGAAAGCCTCTTGATTTTCGAATGGATAATGCCACTGGGCATAGGGCATAGCCCCCGAGTCAAACCAAACATCAATCAAATCGGGTACGCGCCGCATGGTGCCCCCATCTGGCGCAGGCCACGTGAGCCGGTCAACATAAGGCCGGTGCAGGTCGAGCTGCCCTGTTTCAGGGTTATAGGCTTCTGGAGGGAACGTCCCGCCCAACTTTTGGCGCAACTCTTCGATTGAGCCAATGACCTCAATGTAGTCTGGATTGCGGTCGCTTTGCCAGATAGGCAGCGGCGTCCCCCAGTAGCGCCGTCGGCTTAGCGCCCAGTCCACATTGCCGCGCAGCCACTCGCCAAAACGCCCTTCTCCAATGGCCGGGGGATGCCAGTGAATGGTCTCATTGAGCGCAATCATGCGGTCTTTGACCGCTGTAGTGCGGATGAACCAGCTTTCGACCGGATAATTCATCAGTGGTGTGCCTTTACGCCAATCATGCGGGTAGTTGTGCCGGTACGTTTCCTGGCGAAAAAGCAAACCGCGCTGGCGTAAGTCTCTTGCAATTACCCGGTCAGCATCTTTGAACCAAAGGCCTGCTACCAGGGGTGCTTCTTGCGTAAACGTACCTTCTGGCGTAATGGGGTTGATGAGCGGCAGGCCTTCGCGTTGGGCTACTTCGTAGTCTTCAGCGCCAAACGCCGGAGCAAGGTGCACCACACCTGTCCCTTCTTCCGTTGATACAAAATCAGCAGCCACTACACGCCAAAGCGTGCCTTGTGGAAAACGTGCTTTAAAATAGGGGAATAGCGGCTCGTAAGTCTGGCCCACCAGTGATGCTCCAGAAAAAGAAGCCACCACTTCCACGTTCTCATCCCGCAGCACCTCAAGCCGATCATAGGCTAGGATCAGATACTCGGTCCCTTGGTCTGGATCTTCTCTCCGAACCTTCACATAGGTGAGGTGAGGGCCGACAGCCAAGGCCACGTTCGAAATGAGCGTCCATGGCGTCGTTGTCCAAGCCAAGAAGTAGGTCCGATCCGCCCCTTGAACAGGGAAGCGCACAAAGACGCTCGGATCATCTACTTCTTTATACCCTAAGCTCACTTCGTGTGACGAAAGGACCGTGCCTGTACCAGGGCTATACCATTGAATTTTGTAGCCTTTATAGAGCAGCCCTTTTTCGTAGATCTGCTTGATCAACCACCAGACGGTCTCGATATATTTGTTCTCAAACGTAATATAGGGGTGCTCCAGATCCACCCAGTAGCCAATGCGCTCAGTCAGCTCGTCCCAGAGCGCTTTGTAGCGCAGCACGCTGCGGCGGCAGGCAGCGTTGTATTGCTCAACACCGTAGGCTTCAACTTGCGCGCGGCTTTCCAGGCCCAGCTCCTTTTCAACTTCGATTTCTACGGGAAGTCCATGCGTATCCCATCCGGCTTTCCGCTCCACGCGGAAGCCCTTCATCGTTTTGTAACGACAAAAGATGTCCTTAATCGTACGAGCAAGTACGTGATGAATTCCAGGTTTACCATTGGCCGTAGGCGGTCCCTCATAAAAGGAGAACGTCGGAGCACCTTCGCGCTGCGCAATACTGCGCGCAAAAATTTGGTGGGTTTTCCACCAGTTTAGTATTTCACGTTCAATATCCGGATAATGAAACTGAGCAACCTGTTTAAAGCGCTTCATGCTCACGTTTATCAATATCTACGTCCTAAGCTGCGTTTAAAATTACGCATTCTAGATGCCTAGCGCCGAAGGCCTTCCCGTTAAGAATGCGGGAGAAACGTTCAGACGGGCTTTACTCAATGCCAAGCTCAAAGCGGGCGCGTAGGCGCACAACGTGCAATGCCAAGGCATTGCGCAATTCGTAAAGCGCCTCATAAAAAGCGAAGTAGTGCGTAGCCTTCATGTACGGGGCTTGGCGCATTTCAGCGAGCATGTCGAGCGCTGCGTTGGCAGCGGCCAGCGCATCGCGGGTGCAGACAATATTACCCCCTAAGGTCTCGCGCTCGTAGCCCAACAGATGCCCTTGTGCCAAATGCCAGGGAATCTGAAGCACCTGCGCGCAAAAGTGCACCAGCGTACTATCTTTCATGTGGCCTGGCAAAGCATCGGCCCAAGACAGAATGCGTTCCCCCAACCTCGTAGCCTGGGCATGCAGGGCATAGTAGGCCGCACTTTCGGGTAGAGCGAACGGCTCGTCTTCTTCCTCCCCATAAGGTGCTTCTGGGAACAACTCATCTCTTAGCTGTGAGACATGGCCAATGGCTTCTTCATCCCAGCCTTGCGCCCTCAAAAAAGCTTGCAGGCGCATGCGCCAGTGCTGGATAGCCTCCGAGGTACGGGGCTCAGGATAGGGATGCTGCCGCACAAAAGCAAAGTAGTCCTCCAGCAAGCGATGCATGCGGGACCGCTCTGCGCGCAAATAGGCCTCCCATCGCGCTTCGTCCCATAACTCATCTTCCCAGGCCCCCATAGTAGCCTTAAGATTAACTTGAAGACGCCGTGATCTGCTGCCCAACCGTTTCAACCACCGCTTTCATCAAGCGCGTTAAGCGTGGCTGCGCTTCGTTAGCAGCCTCAATAACAGACGCTAACGATAGCGGCTCTAGTGCATCAGGGAAGCACTCGTCGGTAATGACAGAAATCGCCATCACGCGCAAGTTCATGTGCCGCGCCACAATCACTTCAGGAACCGTACTCATCCCTACCGCATCGGCACCAATCAGGCGCAGAAACCGATACTCGGCTTTCGTTTCCAGGTTAGGACCTAGCACAGCCACGTACACACCCTGCTGCAACTTAATGCCCAATTCCAACGCTTTTGCTTCAGCCAAGCGGCGCAACTCCGGGTCGTATGGCTCACTCATATCTGGAAAACGCGGCCCCCAGTCTGCCACGTTCGGCCCCAGCAAGGGGTTTTGGCCTTGCAGATTAATGTGATCTGTAATCAGCATCAGGTCGCCCCGGCGAAAAAGCGGATTCATGCCGCCTGCAGCATTCGAGATCAGCAGCGTGTCGATGCCCAGCGTGGCCAGCACACGCACAGGGAAGGTTACCTGTTGTGGGGTGTAGCCTTCGTACAAGTGGAAGCGCCCTTGCAAAGCATAGACCGGTACGCCGCTCAGATGGCCCACAAGCAAACGCCCGTGATGGGATTCAACGGTCGAGAGCGGAAAATGCGGGATCTCCTCGTAAGGGATCACCACGTCGGGCTCAACTTCGCGGGCCAACTCTCCTAACCCAGTACCCAGAATAATCCCAATTTGCGGCTGCAAACGGGTGCGTGTGCGGATATAGGCTGCAGCCGCTTCTACCTGAGCGCGATAGGCTTGAACGTCAAACAGCTGGTTCTGCATAGTTAGTCTAGGTCTTTAAGGATTCGACGCAGTTTTTCGTATTCTTCTTGGCGTTCTTCCGCTTCTGAGGCAGGCGATTCGCCTTTTGCCGGTTGCTGCGGTGGAGGTCCCACGATGGTGTGCACTTTCCAGGCCCGCGGGGGCTCAGCTGGCGTCTCAGGTGAAGGTTCTGTGACGGGCGGTTGCGTCTGGAAAGTAGCAAAGCGCGGGATCATAGCCTCAGAAGCCTCTTCCACCACATCCGGGCCGGCAGCTTCTGCTTCGTCTTCCGCTGGAGCTTCCGGTGTCGTGGAGACATGCGCTGCCTCGGCTTCAGGCGTGGTCGCAACCTCGGGCACCGGTACTTCTGGCTGCGGAGGTAAGGCAAGGATTTCTTGCTCTCGTGCCTCAAATTTGCAAAGCACTTCGAGCTCTGCATTGAGCCAAGCCCTCAGCCGTGCTAGGAGCGCATCCCGACGCTCTACCAGGTCGGCCAGCTGTTGTTGCAACCGATGGCGCTCTTGTTCGGCCTTCCATCGGATCTCATCGGCCTGTGCGCGGGCTTCGTCCAGCAGCAATTGGGCACGCTGCTCGGCCTGCTCCAGCGTTTGCCGGGCATTTTCTCGGGCCAATTGGAGGGCCTGCTGCAGTGCCTCTTCGATATGCTGGTAGTGTGCTAGCTTTTCTTCAAGTTCCCGGACGCGCTCCGCCTGGCGGCGATGCTCTTCAAGCAGGGACTGCCACTGCTCGGCTACTGTCTGCAAGAAAGCCTGCACTTCGGTGACTTCGTAGCCCCGAAACGCGCGCGTAAACTCTTGCTTGCGAATGTCCAGCGGAGTGAGTTTCATGATGTCGACCTCGGATGGCTGGCATAATAGGAAGATAGGAAAAAAAGCCCTCCGCTGCACCCCATCTCCTTAGACAAGGCGCGGACCAAATAGCGCACTGCCAATGCGCACATGCGTTGCGCCTTCTTCAATAGCCACCTCAAAATCCCCACTCATGCCCATAGACAGATACCGGAGCTGCACCCGTGGATTACGCCGCGCGTCATACGTTTGGGCTAGCTGTCGCAATAAGCGAAATTGCGGACGCACGGCTTCGGGATCGTCGGTTGGGGCAGCCAGTGTCATCAGGCCACAAATTTCCAGGTGTTCGAAGGGCGCCAGCGCGTCCAAAAAGTCATGCACAGCCTCGGGAGGCAAACCGAATTTTGTAGACTCTCCGGAAACGTTCACTTCTACCAGGCAAGGCAACCGGCGCTCAGCCTGTGCTGCCCGCTGCTCTAAGGTTTCGGCCAGACGCAAATTGTCCAGGCTGTGCAGCCAGTCTGCATGAGCCACGACCTCCTTAGCCTTGTTGCGTTGCAAATGGCCAATCATATGCCAGGTAATCGTCCCTCCTTCAATGTGCCCCGGCAAAACGGCTGCCTTAGCCACCAGTTCCTGCACTCGGTTTTCTCCAAAATGACGAAGCCCAGCCTCAAAAGCAAGTTGTACTACCGAGACTGGGAACGTTTTGGTCACGCCAATCAGGATGACTTCATCTGGACTTCGCCCAGCACGGCGACAGGCCTGGACAATACGCTCTTGGATGCGTGCCAGGCGATCCCGAAACGTGGCCGCGTCCAGCAGAGAAAGCTCAGTCATGGCATGTTCATTTTTTCGCTTTCCAATGTTAAACCCCGAACAAAAGGTTCCGTGCAGGAAACCGTATTTTGCACCCTGGGGTTGGGAAATGTAACAGAGAATCTACTTAGGTTGAAACATGAGGGCTTACGACGCTACACCCAATGCCCTTATGTGGTGGTACGAAACCGGCACCCCAGACGTTACGCTGGGTTTGCGTATGCGCCTACTGCACCACGAGCGCACGCCTTATCAGCTACTAGAAATCTATGAGCATCCCTTTTTTGGGCGCGTTTTGGTTCTGGATGGCAACTTGCAAGTAACCCAACGGGATGAGTTTATCTACCACGAAATGCTAACGCACGTACCTCTGCTGGGAGCCTTGCCCAAAACGCTGCAAGAAGCCTCGGTGCTGATCATCGGTGGAGGGGATGGCGGTACGCTCCGAGAGGTACTGCGTCACAACTGGGTTCGCCGGGTGGTAATGGTCGAGATCGACCCGGTGGTCATCCAACGCTGCCAAGAATTTTTAGGCTTTCATGGGAATTATCAAGATCCTCGTGTGACCCTACACATTACCGATGCCGCACGCTACGTAGCCCGCCCAGAAGTCCAAGCACAACCGTTTGATGCCATCTTAGTGGATTCGACCGATCCGGTCGGCCCAGGCGAAGTGCTGTTTACCCCTGAGTTTATCCGCAACGCATATGCCTGCTTAAAACCCACTGGGGTCTTTGCCCGGCATTTGTGCATGCCCCTGTTTGACGGTCCTATCTTGCGGGAAGGGGTAGCCCGCCTCCGCCAGGTGTTCCCTACAGTTGAAGTCTACCAAGCCACCATCTTTACCTATGTCGGTGCCCAGATGGCTTTTGTGGTCTGCACCAAAGACGGCCACTCCGCCAAGAAGCCCCAACGTCTGTGGACCGGGCGCTATTACAACCCCGACGTTCACCGCGCGGCGTTTGCCCTTCCCACCTGGTGGCATACAGAGCTCATCGCCAACGCCGTCGCTACAACGCCTTGATTTCACTGATTAGCTTGGTCAGCGACTCTCGGGCATCCCCAAAAAGCATCCGTGTATTGGGCAAGTAGAACAGCTCGTTCTCAATACCCGAGTAGCCAGGACGCATGCTTCGCTTAAGCACCAGAACGGTCTTAGCACGGTCTACGTTCAAAATCGGCATCCCATAGATCGGACTACTTTTATCGTAGCGGGCGGCAGGATTCACCACATCGTTCGCCCCAATTACTAGCGCCACATCGGCACTCTCAAACTCATCGTTGATTTCGTCCATTTCATAAAGCTGGTCGTAAGGCACGTTGGCTTCAGCCAACAGAACGTTCATGTGGCCCGGCATCCGCCCAGCTACCGGATGAATAGCATACTTAACTTCAACGCCTCGTTCCTGCAGTAAATCGGCCAACTCGCGCACCTGATGTTGCGCCTGCGCTACAGCCATGCCATAGCCTGGTGCAATAATCACCTTGTTGGCATAAGCCAGTAAAATAGCCGCATCTTCCACCGTAGCCTCCTGCACCGTCTTACCTTCAGCCGTCGCCACAGCACTTCCTTCGCCAGCCTCGCCGCCAAACCCTCCCAAGAGCACATTCAGCAACGAGCGGTTCATTGCTTCGCACATGATACGCGTCAGAATCAAGCCCGAAGCACCCACCAGCGCACCGCTCACGATCAGTGCCGTGTTATCTAAGACAAAACCGGTCGCAGCAGCCGCCAAACCAGAGTAAGAGTTCAAGAGCGAGACCACCACCGGCATATCGGCTCCACCAATTGGGATCACCAGCAGCACACCCAGCACCAGGGCTAGTCCAGCAAGCGCGACCATCCCACCGACAACTGGATCAGCAATCAGTGGAAAGGTTTCGGCCCCTGCGATCACAAACCCCATCGACACCAACGTGCCCAGCGCAACCAAAAGCGTCAGCAGCCGCAACCCGGGGAACAGCACTGGGTTGCCCGTAATGTAGCCCCCCAGCTTGCCGAAAGCTACGAAGCTTCCCGAAAACGTAACCATCCCAATGAGTATGCTAAGCACCACGGTGATGGCCAATTGCACGTCAAAGGGCGGCTGCTCCACAGGAAGCGGTAGTAATGCAGCCAATCCCGTTGTTTCTGGGATGAGATAGCGAGCCACCTCGGCAATCGCCACCAAGGCAGAAGCCAATCCGCCAAATCCGTTAAATGCAGCCACCATTTCGGGCATCGCCGTCATGGGCACACGCAAGGCTAAGACAGCCCCAATGGCGCTGCCAAGCACCAGCCCAGCGAGCATCTCGATGGGCGTGATAATCCGATGCAAAAACAACGTTGCCACCACCGCCAGCAACATCCCCAGCGCCGCAATCAGATTGCCCCCACGGGCAGTTTTAGGAGATTGAAGACGCTTCAGGCCAAAAATAAACAGGGCGGCTGCAATCAAATAGCTAAGATCAATCAGGGTTGTTTTCATAGCGCAAACATGCTTACGTACCCTTAAGCCACAGAAACGGCTTGTTTTTCAGAGGCCTGGGCTTTTTGCTCTGGCTGACGGGCTTTGAACATTTGCAACATGCGGTCGGTCACCAAAAATCCCCCGACCACGTTGATCGTCGCCGCAATCAAGGCCAGCAGTCCTAACCATTTAGACCAGGTGCCCCCAATCATACCCGCGACCACCAAGGCACCGACAATCGTAATGCCACTGATGGCATTTGACCCCGACATAAGCGGGGTATGCAACGTTTGGGGCACTTTACTAATAACCTCAAAGCCAACAAAAGCGGCCAGTACGAAGATGATCAGGTTGTCCAGCATAGCTGTTTGGTCTGGTTGCGTTAGGCAGCCAGCAACGCGCGTACGCGCTCGTTGACCACCTCACCGTTATAGGTTAGGCATACCCCACGAAAGATTTCGTCCTCAAAGTTTGGCTTGAAGCCTTCGGGGGTAGCAAACTCCTGAATCATGGCCAAAAGCGTGCGGGCGTACATCTGGCTGGCATGCACGGGCATCTCGGCGGGCAGGTTCAGGGGGCCAACAATCTGGACCCCGTTATGTATTACGGTTTCGCCCGGTTGCGTCAGCACACAGTTGCCCCCGTTGGGCGCAGCCAGATCGATAATCACCGATCCGGGCTGCATGGCTGCTACAGCTTCTTCGGTGATCAGTACAGGTGCACGCCGTCCGGGAACCTGAGCCGTACTGATAACCACGTCGGCCCGGCCAATATGGGGTACCAGGAGCTGGGCTTGCTGGCGCTGCTTTTCTTCAGCCAGTGCTTTCGCATAGCCCGAAACATCTTGGGCATCGGGCACCTCAAATGGAAGTTCGACAAACGTGGCGCCTAGGCTTTGCACTTCTTCTTTGACCACATCCCGAATGTCGTAGGCCGAAACGCGCGCTCCCAGGCGTCGGGCCGTGGCGATGGCCTGCAAACCAGCAACCCCAGCGCCCAAAACCAGCACGCTGGCCGGACGCACCGTTCCGGCTGCGGTTGTCAGCAGCGGGAAAAACTTGGGCAACAGGTTGGCAGCAATCAGCACGGCCTTGTAACCAGCTACAGCAGCCATAGCCGAAAGCGCGTCCATTTTCTGGGCACGTGAGATGCGGGGGACCAGCTCCATGGCTAGGGCAACAACCCCCTGTCGCGCCAAGCGATCGGCCACTTCAGGCTGATCCAACGGGCTCAGAAAACCAATCAACACACTGCCCGACCGCATGAGGGCAATTTCTTCTTCTGAAGGTGGCTGCACGTGCACCACCACGTCGGTCCCCCAAGCTTCTTCTTGCGAGACCATGCGGGCCCCGACGTCCGCATAGGCCGCATCGGGAAAATAAGCCCCCGTGCCCGCCCCCTTGGCCACCCAGACTTCCATGCCCTGTTGCACCAGACGCCGCACTACCTCTGGAACCAAAGCCACCCGCCGCTCCCCTACCGCCGTTTCAGCCGGTACACCAATTCGTAATGCCATTGCGTCGCTACGAAAAGTTTAAGTTTTCCCCCTTGGGCTTCACAATTACAAACTTCCACCACTTTGGAGCCTAATAAAGCACGAAAGGGCTGCGCTCTGCAACGGCTTATGCTGCGATTGATCGTGGCATCACAAAAAATCAACCATATCTTTGCTCAAAATAGTCCATAAATGATATAAGAGCTTCGACGGCTTCTATTGGGCAGGCATTGTAGATCGATGCGCGCAATCCGCCAACCAACCGATGTCCTTTAAGCCCGATAAGGCCGGCCTGCTGCGCTTCTTCGATGAACTGTTTTTCGAGCGTTTCGCTGGGCAAGCGAAACGTCACGTTCATCTTTGAGCGCGAAGGTGGCTCGGCCGTACCCCGGTAAAAATCACTTTGATCAATGCGCCGGTAAAGCAGCTCGGCTTTTCGATTGTTGATGGCTTCAATGGCTGGTAGTCCGCCCAAGCCTTCCAGCCAGCGCAGCACCTTTTCGACGATGTAAACGGCAAACACAGGGGGCGTATTGAAGAGTTTGGCTGCATGAACGCCATAGTCCAGCATAGGGGGTAGGGGTTGATTGCGGCGCTGCAAAAAGTCTTCGCGCACAAGCACAAGGGTTACGCCCGCGGGCCCCACGTTTTTCTGCGCACCGGCATAGATTAGCCCATACCGCCTGGGATCAATGCGCCGGCTGAGAAAGTCACTCGACGCATCGCACACCAGCGGCACGCTGACTTCAGGCTCAGACGGGAACTGCGTGCCATAGATCGTATTGTTGGACGTAAAGTGCAGATAGGCCGCTTGCGGATCCAAATCCCAGCTTGAGGGATCTGGAATGGCGCAAAACTGGCGATCTTCGCTGCTGGCCGCCACACGCACGCGTCCCACAAGCTGGGCATCCTGAAAAGCCCGTTTCGCCCAGTGGCCGGTGATCAAATAATCGGCCGAGCCTCCTGGGGGCAAAAAGTTAAGGGGTACCTGATAAAATTGCAGCGAAGCTCCTCCTTGTAAAAACAGTACATGCCACGTCTCATCGAGTCCCAAAAGCTTGCGCAAAAGCGATTTGGCCGACTCGGCGATAGCAGTGTATTCAGGCGAGCGGTGGCTGATCTCTAAAATGGAGGTGCCCAGCTGGCGGTACACTGGCAACTCTTCTTTGACTTCAAGCAGCACCGACTCGGGCAGTACCGCCGGTCCTGCCGAAAAATTATACACCCGACCAGTAGCGGTGCGAAATACCGGGGTTTGTAAAGTTGCAGGTTGGGTCATGGCAGGTTCTTGGTTTAAGGGTTCAACGGGATCAATGAAACGGCCAGAACGTCTGGGTGTGCCGCAATGCGGCGAACGACCTCAGCACTTGGGCTTCCGTCAAACCGAATGCGGGCACAGGCTGCCCGTGCTCCAGAGAAGATCAGATTTTCCATTTCTTGGACGTTCCATCCGGCCCGCCGCACTTCGTCGAGCACAGCAGCCAGCACACCCACTTTGTCCAGGTGACGTACCGTCAGCACATGGGTCGCTGGCGAGTGGAGCTCGAGGTTGACGCAGTGGAGCACGCGGCCTGTTTCGGCATAGGTTTGAAGAATGCGCACTACTTCGTCGGCAATGGCTTGCTGCGCCTGCTCGGTAGAAGCCCCGATATGATGGGTGAGGTATACGTTCGGGTGTGCTGCCAATGGATGGTGGAGCGGACCCGACTTGGCTGCTGGCTCGCCTTCGATGACGTCAAGCGCTGCGCAAATTCCACGTTCTTCCAAAGCCCAAGCCAACGCTTCTTCATCAACCAACGTGCTTCGGCTGGTATTGATAAAATAGGCTCCGGGCTTCATAGCCTCAAAAAAAGCGCGATTAATTAGGCGCTCTGTCTCTGGCGTAGCAGCCAGATGAACGGTCACAATGTCGGCAGCAGCTGCTAGCTCGTAAGGGGTACGGGCGCGCACGACGCCGAGCTCTTGCGCCAGCGCATCAGTTAAAGAACGACTCCAGGCGACCACGTGCATTTCGAAGGCATGGGCCCGGCGCACGACTTCGCGGCCAATATGTCCCAAACCCAGCACGCCCAGTGTGCGTCCCTTTAAACCTTTGGCCTTGCTATAAGCTGCTTTGTTCCAGCGCCCTATCCGCGCATCAGCCACGTTGTCCGGAATACGTCGGTCCAACGCTACCATAAGTCCAAACGTTAACTCGGCCACAGCGACGGCATTCTTGCCCGGACAGTTGGCTACAAAAATTCCTCGAGCCGCAGCGGCTTCGACGTCGATGGTGTCAACGCCAGCCCCAGCGCGCACGATCAGTTCCAGCGAGGGCGCCGCATCCATCATGGCAGCGGTCACCTCGGTAGAACGCACCACAAGCACCTGGGGTCTTTCTTTAGAAAGCGCTTCCAAAAGGGCAACATGAGCAGCATCGGTTTGCACCTGCACAGTAAAACCCCGATCTCGAAGCGCTTCCAGACAGGTAGAAGGTAAAACGTCGGCAATCAGTACTTTCATGGCTGTTTTGTAGCTTTTTAGTCGAATACGTGCACCAGCAAACCGCTCCGCAGCTTGGGCTCAAACCATGTAGACTTAGGTGGCATGAGCAGTCCTGCGTCGGAAACAGCTACCAGCTCTTCGATACTGGTGGGGTACATTGCGATGGCCAGCGCTGCCCTTCCCTGATCTACTTCTTGTTTTAACGCCTCAAGGCCCCGAATCCCTCCCACAAAGTCTAGATTAGGATCTGTACGCGGATCGACGATGCCCAAAATTGGCTCCAGAATGTGCTCGTTGAGGCGCGCCACGTCTAACTGATCGGCTACCGTAGAGCGCTGTGTCGGGGGCAACGTCGCCCAATGCCAGCTGCCCGCAAGGTAAAGTGCCACCGTTCCTTTGGCTGGTGGGGTCGGATTGGGCACCTGGCGTATCACATGCATGCGCGTTTCCAAGGCACGTAAAAATGCTTCTGGCGTCATGGGTAGCCGCCGCACAATTCGGTGATAGGGAAGGATGCGCAGCGTATGTAGGGGAAAAAGGACAGCGGGGAAAATCTCGTACTCGGCTAGCCCAGCGGTCCCCACCCCCTGAGCACGCAACTGTGCAGCTGCACGACTAGCAGCTGCACAACGATGGTGCCCATCGGCTACATATAGTCGATTTACTGAAGCAAAAGCTGCGATCAAAGCCTCTGGATCCGGTACGCGCCACACGGTATGGCGCACCCCATCTTCAGCGGTAAAATCATACATCGGCGGTTGCGCTGTCCAGCGGGCCATGAGCGCTTCAAGCGGCGCTTGGGGAGGGAAAGCCAGCATCACTGGTTCAGCATGGGCACGCTGGGCTAGAATGTGCCGTGTGCGGTCTTCTTCTTTATCCGGCTGCGTCTTCTCGTGGCGTACAATGCGCCCGTCCTCATAAGCGCTCACAGGCACGCAGCCAAAAATTCCCGTCTGCACGTGGCGATCCATTTGCTGCCGGTAGAGGTAGAGGCTGGGCACCTCATCCTGAATCAAAATGCCAGCCTCTCGAAAACGCCGCAGGTTTTCTGCCCCTTTCGCATAGACGGCCGGATCATGCTCGTCGGTCCCCTCGGGCAGATCAATTTCAGGACGAATCACATGCAAAAAACTCCACGGCTTACCTTCTGCTAGGCGGCGCGCCTCTTCCGTACGGATCACATCGTAAGGCGGCGAAGCAACCTGTGCCGCCTGATGAGGAACAGGACGCAACGCGCGGAATGGATACAAAAGCGACATCTTCCCTAGCCAACCTGTTTAGATGCGTCTAGTATAAAGCGACGCTGCAAAAAAATCAGCTTGTGCTCTAGCCTAGCGTAGCGATCCCTGGAAACTTCACTTGCTAGAGCAGGGTTAAAGGCCATAGCTTGAGAAACCCAACACCGCGGGGTGGAGCAGCTGGTAGCTCGTCGGGCTCATAACCCGAAGGTCGCGGGTTCGAATCCCGCCCCCGCTACAAAGAAGCGCCCAGGTTGTTAAGCAGCCTGGGCGCTTTTTGCATTTCTTTACATCGTGCAAGGCCCTTCGGCTTAAGTCGACGCAGCGATGGCCGATTCTATGGGTACGTGAACCCCGTGTACCCAAACCTACGATGGTCATGCGCATGCGCAAAATCCAACTGCTTGCTGTAGGACTTGTACTAGTGTTTACAGCGCCAACAAGCCGATTAGAAACAGAGACCGAGGTCACGCCAATTCAGCAGCTCTTCTTGATCAAAGAGCTGAAGCCTGGTATTGAGCGCATTGGCGTCATTTGGGACAAAAATTCTGCCCAGCGTGACCAGGTACTACCTCAACTGCAGCGGGCCTCGGCAGCAACAAATGTTAAAGTGATCGTGGCCGAAGTCACCAGCCTGCAGGAAGTAGCACCCCAGTTTCGAACGCTGCAGCGTGAACATCAGGTGCAGGCCATCTGGATCTTGGAAGATGCCGGGCTGCTGGCTCAGGCTGCAACGCGAAGCTTTCTGATTAAAAATGCAACCCAGGCCGGAATGCCGGTTTTTGCGCCTTCTGAGGCCTGGCTCAAAGAAGGGGCCTGCGTGACCTGGAAAAAAGATGCCGATGGCATCCGGCTGCTGGTCAACAAAGCCGTCGCCGAGGCTATGGGCATTACCATTCCACCCAAATACCAGGACCGCACGGCCTTTTTGGCAATGAACTAAATCAACTAAACCGAAAGGCCAATGGCATCGACGCGGACCCATTCGCTCTACACGTGGCTAACGCGCCTGAACCTGCGCCGTCGCTTTATCGTGTTTTTGGGCGGCCTGGCTGCGCTTACGTTTGTACTGTTTTTTGGCTACGCCCAGTATTCTTTGCGCGTAACGGAACGCGAGTTTGCGCAGCGTGGGGAGCTCCTGGCCAAAACCTTGGCCAGCCAGAATGCACTGGCCCTGCTCATGCTGGATGAAGAAGGCCTGCAGCAGGCGCTGGAGCATATGGTAGCTTCCGGAAATGCCCTTGCCGGTGCGTTTTTCAATACCGGGGATTCTATAGTGGCTGCGCAAAACGTGGACGTACTAGAAACTGCAGCGCTAGCCAAGCCCGAAGACACCACCGAAGCGGCGTTGCTAAGCTGGACGCAAACACGGGCCGGCGTACCTGTTCTGGTCGCCCAAGCGCCGGTAACGCTCAATGAAGGCACCCAGTACTTGGGACGGGTGCTTGTTGCCCTACCGGCCGAAGTGCTCCAAGCGCAAAAGCGCACAGGCTTTTGGCTTTCACTCTTGATCCCAGCTTTTATCGCTTTGGTGGCTTGGGGGATTTTGATTATGGTTCAACGCACGGTCGTGCGACCGGTGGATCAGCTTCGCCAAGCTGCACAAGCAGTCGAGCAAGGTAACCTGAGCGTACGCGTAGCCATTGCCCAGCAGGACGAAATTGGGCAGCTTGCGGCCTCATTTAATGCCATGGTAGAGGCCAGCGAACGTAACATGGAGGCCCTACGTGAGCAGCGTGAGGCTGCCGAAACCGCGCGTACCCAGGCCGAAGCCCTACGTCGGCAAGCCGACGAAACCAGTCGCCGGTTGCAAGATCGCTTCCGTCAGATCTCTGAGGTGATCGTTGCCGTTACGCAGGGCGACCTCACCCACCGCCTTCAGGTCCTCGATGACGACGAGGTGGGCGCCCTTATGCACCAGATCAACCAGATGATCGAAGACCTAACGGCCTTGGTTCGCGAAATCCACACCACTGGCAATGCGCTGGCCGAAGTTGCCCACAACGTATCAACCTCAGCAGAGCAAATGTCCGCTGGTGCAAGCAACCAGGCCCAGCAGACCATGGAGGTGGCCACCGCAATCGAAGAAATGACGCGGACCATTGCCTCTTCCTCACAAAATGCCCATGAAGCTAACCGCATGGCACAACGGGCTTCCCAACTGGCTACCAGTGGGGAAGAAATCTTTCGCAAGACCACCGAGGGCATGCACCGCATTGCAGGCATTGTGAAGGATTCCACCCAAAAAGTCATGGCCCTCGGCGAGTCCAGTGCCCAAATCGGCGAAATCATTCAGGTGATCAGCAGCATTGCAGATCAGACAAACCTACTGGCGCTCAACGCAGCCATCGAGGCTGCCCGCGCTGGCGAACAGGGCCGCGGCTTTGCGGTCGTAGCCGACGAAGTGCGTAAACTGGCCGAACGCACCACCAGCGCCACAAAAGAAATCGAGCAAATGATCACCCGGATTCAGCAAAATACCGGGGAGGTTGTCGACTCGATGACGCGTGGCAATAAAGAGGTGGAAAGTGGTCTCAAACTGGCCGACGAAGCCTCCCATGCCTTTGGCGAGATCTTGCACTCGATCAACCAGATGGTGCTCATGATCAATCAGATCGCCTCGGCCAGTGAGCAGCAGTCGGTTACCAGCAGCCAGATCTCGCAAAGCGTTGAAGAAATTTCTTCGGTAGCTAACGAGGTCTCTCGGGCCACTTCAGAGCTGGCTGCTACCGCAAGCATTCTCAACGATCATGTGGTGCAAATGCGTCGTTTAATCGAACGTTTCCGCATCAACCATCATGCAGCAGCCGAGCGCCCCAGAGCCACAACGCTGTCTGTAGGCGATGGGGTGCGATAAATCCCTTACACGTCGAAGGCCGCCTAGCACAGGCGGCCTTCGCGTTTTTACCAAAGTGCGTAAACCAGCAGCGCCATACCACTACCTAGCAGAGCACCGGCCAGCACATCGCTGGGATAGTGCACCCCTCGCCATAAGCGAGCAACTGCTACGCTTCCAGCCCAGACATAGGCAGGTACCGTAACGTAAATAGCTCGGGCTTGCAGGCTCCAAGACGTAGCCAACGCAAAGGCTAGCGCCGCGTGACCCGAAGGGAAAGCATGTGACGTCGGTTGAGACCCCCGCGCCTCGATATCGTCCCACTGCGCAAACGGCCTTGGGCGCGCAACGACGGCTTTTAGAGCCAACACAGCTACTGTAGTACCTGCAGCTGTAAGAGTGATCTGCCAAGCTGCGGTCTCCGGCATCTTGTCATAAAACGCTGCACCCCACGCTACAGCAGTAAGCCCTGCAAAAAAGGGATAGGCTGTCTTATCCACCACTTGCAGATAGGTGCTAAGCGCGGGGCTATCCGTATGATAGACCGTGCACAGCAGCCGTAGGTCTACCGCATCCCTCCCCGTACAGGCCGATTGCGCCTGGGCTGCTACGCTTATCCCCCATGCGCCAATGAAAAGCCACAGCCACCGAAAGCTCATTCTTCTACGTAGAGTTCGTCCATCTCTGCCCGCGTACGCGGGGGTCTTACACCTAGAGCCTCTTTGACCTGCTGCCGAATGGCCTCTTGCGCTTCCACGTGTTCCTTAAGCCACGCCTTGGCGGCCTCGCGTCCCTGTCCAATACGTTCCTCGCCGTAAGCGTACCAGGAGCCGCTTTTTTGCAAAATGTTGTACTCCACAGCCAAATCAACGAGCTCACCTAGCGTCGAGATGCCTTCGCCGTAGATGATATCGAATTCGGCTTCACGGAACGGCGGGGCCACCTTGTTTTTAACAATCTTAACGCGCGTGCGATTGCCTACAATATCGGTGCCTTCTTTGATGGAGCCTACACGCCGAATGTCCATGCGTACGGAAGCGTAAAATTTGAGCGCCCGACCCCCAGTGGTGGTCTCAGGGTTCCCAAACATCACGCCGATTTTTTCGCGCAGTTGGTTAATGAAAATGAGCACCGTACGCGTGCGGTTGATGGTACCGGTCAGCTTTCGAAGGGCTTGACTCATTAAGCGTGCTTGCAAGCCTACGTGGCTGTCTCCCATATCGCCTTGAATTTCCGCCTGGGGCACCAAAGCCGCCACCGAGTCGACCACAATGACATCCAAGGCGCCACTACGTACCAGCGTATCACAAATGTTCAATGCCTGCTCGCCGGTATCGGGTTGAGAGACCAGCAAATTATCTAGGTCCACCCCCAAGTTGGCCGCATAGCGTGCGTCAAAAGCATGCTCGGCATCAATAAAAGCACAAGACCCGCCCAGCTTTTGGGCTTCTGCCATGATGTGCAGTGCAAGCGTCGTTTTGCCAGACGACTCAGGGCCAAAGATTTCAATGATGCGCCCCCGAGGCACACCCCCAACACCCAGGGCAGCATCTAAAGCCAGCGAGCCCGTAGGAATCACGTCCACAGCAATCGCTGGCGCGTCCCCCAGCCGCATAATGGCTCCCTTGCCGTACTGTTTCTCAATGTGCTTGACGGCCAGTTCCAGGGCTTTGGCCTTGGCCGAATCGTTCATTGCCATAGCAGAGCTCGACTTAACCTTTAAGGATTGTACCTAAAAAGTAAAGAATTTCTTTGCGTTTACCAAGATCCTATGAGTGGGTGTCAAATGTTTGTCACACTACCGCTGCAGGGATGGCTTGCAGCAGATGTTGGCGCAGCAGATCAAGGGCCATGGCTGTAGCCCGCTGTTTAAAGCGCAAACGATCGGCGGGCAGATAATACTGCCGAGCGTAAGCGTTTTGTGCATCGGCAAGGCCAATCCATACAGTCCCTACAGGCTTTTCCGCAGTGCCTCCCGTTGGTCCGGCAATGCCGGTGGTGGCCAAACCCACATCGGCCTGCAGGTATTGTCGTGCGCCCTGCGCCATTTGCACGGCCACCGCTTCGCTGACGGCCCCTTCACGAGCCAATATTTGGGGATCTACGCCGAGCAGAGTAACTTTGACGGCATTACTATAGGCAACAATACCTCCTTGGAAATAGGCCGAGGCACCGCTGATGTCGGTGATCCGATCGGCGATGTGCCCACCGGTGCAGCTTTCCGCTATAGCCAGCGTTTTACCTTGGGCCCGCAGCAGGCGTCCGACCACGGCTTCGAGCGTATCGCCATTGGTGCCTACTAGCGCCGTACCAATTCGGTCGCGTACAAAAGCTTCTAACTGCTCCAAGCGTTGTTGTGCTGTTTCCGCGTTGTGCGCGCGAGCCGTCAGGCGCAGACGCACCCCATAAGGACCTGGCAAATAAGCCAACGAAAGGTTCTCATCGAGCAGTGTTTCAACCCCTTCCAGTTGCTGCTGCAACGCGGACTCGCCTATACCAGCAGTTATCAGTGTGCGCTGTTGCACCACGCGTCGGCCTGTACGGCGAGTTAAACGGGGCAACACGGCATTTTGCATCAGGTGCTCCAGTTCATGCGGCACGCCCGGCAGCGCTACAACCACCCCCTGGGCATCTTCCATCCAGAGGCCGGGAGCAGTACCTACGGTGTTTACCAGGGGTTCAAACCCTTCTGGCACCAGGGCTTGCACGCGGTTGCGCTCCGGCATGGGGCGCTGTCGCTGCCGGAAATAAGCCTCAATCTGGGACAAAATATCTTCGCGCAACTGCAACGATCGCCCTAAGCACATTGCCAGTGCTTCGCGGGTACGGTCGTCATGCGTAGGGCCTAGTCCCCCACAGAGCAGCACAAGGGAGGCTTCCTGACGTGCTCGGCGCAGCGCCTGGCAAATAGCCTCAGGATCATCTCCAACCGTTTCGATGCGAACGAGCTCTATGCCGCAAGCGCTTAGTGCAGCACCAAGCCACGCCGCGTTGGTGTTTATGGTATCTCCCACCAGTAACTCATCCCCAATGGTCACCACAATAGCCCTCATAGCATACGCTGAGCTTGGGACCAGCTATACGGATCGGCCTGCCATTCGGTCAAGACCTTGGCGGTCTCCTCGGTGAGTAAGCCATGCGCTTGCGCCACTTCCAGCAATGCAGCTAGGTTGGTAAGACTGTAGCACGGGATTCCCAGCTGCGCAAAGCGTTCTTGGGCTTCTGGGAAGCCGTAAGAAAAAATCGCCAGCACAGCTTCTACACGGGCATCAGCGGCCAGCAGTGCTTCAGCTGCGGCCCAGGAAGACCCTCCCGTTGAAATCAGGTCTTCAATAAGCACCACACGCTGACCTGGCTCGAGGCGACCCTCAATTTGGCGACCACGACCATGCGTCTTGGCCTGGCTGCGCACATACACCATGGGCAATGCTAAGCGGTCGGCAAGCCAGGCAGCGTGTGGGATGCCTGCCGTGGCCGTTCCTGCGATCACTTCTGGTTCCAGTTTGTGCCGCTGCAGGAGTTGCACAAAGCCTTCGACGATGCTGCGTCGAACCTGGGGATAGCTGATGAGCAACCGATTATCGCAATACATTGGGGCCTTCAAGCCAGAAGCCCAACAGAAGGGCGTCTCGGGTGCAAACGAAACGGCGCCAATGGTCAGTAGCACCGTAGCCACCTGTCGCGCCAGCACATCTTCAGGCGTCATGCCGATCAAGGGTAGTTTGTGTCCAAGTCCCGTAAAGATACCAGAGGCCGGTAGCAACGGTCAGCGCCAACAACGCCAGCAAGGCGATCAGTGGCAGGGAGCTACCCAAAACAGCACGGGCACCTTCGCCAGCCGCACCTGGCAAGCGGCGCAAGACCATTAAAAGCAGCATTCCTATCAGAAACGCCAGCTGCACAGCCGTTTTTGTTTTAGCCAGCGGTAACGTGCGTAAACTTCGGCCGCGCGCCTCGGCCCAAGTTCGCAGCGCAGTCACCAGCAGATCCCGCCCTGCAATAACCCCGACCGCCCACCAGGGCACATGCTTAGGCAGGAGTACAGCTAGGCAGCCAAACGTTCCTAGCACCAGCACTTTATCCGCAAACGGATCCAGGAACTGCCCCAACCGCGTGCGTGCTTTAAGGCGGCGAGCCAGTTTGCCATCTAAATAGTCCGAAAACGCAGCCGCAACGAAAAGCCCCAGCGCCGCCAAGTGTCCAGTAAACGTGCCGTTGAGCAGCAACAGCAAAAGCAGCGGCGTGAGCGCAATGCGCGCAAACGTAAGCGTATTAGGTAAGTAACGCATCCGCGTGGACGTTGGCCCACGAAAGTTTTGCTAAAGAGTACAAACGGCCAAGTGCGCCTGCAAGTTCATCCTGCGGCTACGAGATTTTTATCAACGGCTGCCTGACATTCTGGCACATTTCCATGCACGGCATTGTTCTTGATAAAGTCTAGGCGCGTCACAGCAAACGTGCAAATTGTCTGACCTCAACAGCGGGTGATTGTACTATGGGCAAGATTATCGGCATCGACCTGGGCACGACGAACTCGGTTGTAGCCATTATGGAAGGCGGCGAGCCCAAGGTAATTGTCAACGCAGAAGGCTCGCGTACCACACCATCGGTAGTGGCTTTTACGACAGATGGCGAACGCCTCGTGGGCGCCCCAGCCAAGCGACAAGCGATCACAAACCCTAAAAACACGATTTTTTCGATTAAGCGCTTTATGGGGCGCTTCTATGATGAGGTGACCGAAGAGATCAAGATGGTGCCCTACAAGGTCGTGCGGGGCGACAACAATACTGTCCGCGTAGAAGTCGAGGTAGGCGGGGAAAAGCGTCTGTACACGCCCCAGGAGATTTCGGCTATGATCTTGCAAAAACTAAAACAGACGGCCGAAGACTACCTGGGCGAACCAGTTACCGAAGCTGTGATCACTGTTCCGGCCTACTTTAACGATGCGCAGCGAAAGGCCACAAAGGAAGCCGGTGAAATCGCCGGTCTAAAGGTGCGCCGGATTTTGAATGAGCCTACCGCGGCGGCTTTAGCCTACGGATTGGACAAGAAAGAAAAAGAGCTCAAGATCGCGGTCTACGACCTGGGTGGAGGCACCTACGATATCTCGATTCTAGAGCTAGGCGACGGGGTCTTTGAGGTAAAAGCGACCAACGGCGACACCCACCTGGGGGGTGACAACTTTGACCAGCGGCTGATTGACTACATCGCTGATGAATTTCAGAAGCAGGAAGGCATTGACCTTCGGAAAGACCCCATGGCGCTGCAACGGCTCAAAGAAGCGGCCGAAAAGGCCAAGATTGAACTCTCCAGCGCCATGAAGACCACAATTAACCTGCCGTTCATTACGGCTACACCCGAAGGTCCAAAGCACTTGGTGATGGAAATCACGCGTGCCAAGTTTGAGCAGCTCATCGAAGATCTGGTGGCACGTACCATTCCGCCCATGGAACAGGCCCTTCGGGATGCTAAACTCCGCAAGGAAGACATCGACGAAGTGATCCTGGTGGGTGGATCGACGCGGATTCCGCTGGTGCAACGGACCGTTGAGGAGTTCTTTGGCAAGAAAGCGAACAAGTCGGTCAACCCCGACGAAGTTGTGGCAGTGGGCGCCGCCATTCAAGCGGGCGTACTTGCGGGGGAAGTGCACGATGTGCTCCTGTTGGACGTAACACCGCTCAACCTGGGCATTGAGACGCTCGGCGGTGTGATGACTGTACTTATTCCGGCCAACACAACCATCCCCACCCGCAAGAGCGAAATCTTTACGACGGCCTCGGATAACCAAACTTCGGTCGAAATCCACGTCCTGCAAGGGAACCGTGAGATGGCTGTCGACAACCGCAGCCTGGGGCGGTTCATCCTTGACGGTATTCCTCCAGCACCGCGGGGCGTGCCACAGATCGAAGTCACCTTCGATATCGACGCCAACGGCATTTTGCACGTGTCGGCTCGCGACAAGGCAACCGGCAAAGAGCAGTCCATCCGCATTGAGGCCTCCAGCGGCCTGACGCCGCAGGAAATTGAAAAGATGCGTGAGGATGCACGCCGGCATGCCGCCGAAGACCGGAAGCGGCGTGAGCAGGTTGAAAAGCTCAATCAGGCCGACTCGCTTATCTACATGACCGAAAAGAACCTGCGTGACTACGGCGACAAAATTCCTGCGCCTAAGCGCAGCAAGATCGAATCGGCCCTCGAGCGCCTCAAAACAGTGCACAAGGCGCGCAACTTTGACGAGCTCGACTCGGCCATCGCGCAGCTCAACCAGGCTTGGAATGAGGCCAGCCAAGAGCTCTACCAGGCCCAACAAGCCGCCAGCCAGACTTCGGACGGCAGCTCGGCGCAAGGTGGCGTCCGCGAGGCCGACTACGAAGTGATCGACGAAAATGATCGCTCTAAGTCGTAAGCGCCTAAGGCGCTTACGCTGAAGATAGATGGGCACTACCCCGGCGACGGCATATCCCCCGTCGCCGGGGCTTTTTTAAGGCTCAGGGAGTCGAAAAAGCCGCCTGGCATTGGCGCTAGTAACTTGGGCTACCACCTCAGGGGTAACGCCCTTAAGTGCGGCTACCTTTTCCCCCACGTACCGCACATAGGCTGGTTCGTTACGCTTTCCTCGGTAAGGGGCCGGTGCCAAAAACGGCGCATCTGTTTCCAGTACCAGATGCTCCAGAGGTAACTCGCGCACCAAATCTGCCAATCCACTGTTTTTGAAGGTCACAATGCCTCCAATGCCCAGCAAAAAGCCCAGCTCCATAGCCGCTTCGGCTACCCAAGCCGGTCCGGTAAAACAGTGGAAAATGCCGCGCAATCGCTCTGGATGACGACTAGCTGCACGCTCCTCTCGCAAAATGCGTACGAGATCCTCCGAAGCATCCCGGTTGTGCAAAATTAACGGTAAGTCTTTCTCTATAGCTAACCGGATATGCTTTCGGAGAAATGCTTGCTGGCGGGCCATAAACGAACGGTCCCAGTAATAGTCCAAACCACTTTCGCCAATGGCCACAACGCGTGGATCGTCACAGAGCTGAACAATAGCCGCAAAGTCAGCTTCCGTAGCCGTGCGGGTTTCCGCAGGATGGAGCGCGGCCATGACATAGCAGTCGGGATAGCGATCGCATAATGCGAGTGCCCGATGTATCGAAGCCACATCGATGGCAGGCATCACAATCGCTGTTACCCCAACCTCTCGGGCTCGGTTTATGACCGCCTCCCGATCGGCATCAAAAGCGTCTAGATAGAGGTGTGCGTGCGTATCGATCCACATGATCTCGTAGGCCTTTTGCTTAGGCAACGCTTTAGCACGCTGCCAGATCGTTTGATCGGGATTTCAACCGATCGCGTCCATAGCCAGCAAAGGATCCTGCCTTCTTTTTTGTAATTTTCTCAAAGAGCCAACCGCCTACCTCAGACCCCCCGTGCGTCTTCCACGCCGACTGCGGATTGCTGGACTGTTAAGCTTAGTGGCGTTGCTAACGCTTTGGCCCGTCGGGCGTATAGCCTACGACGGCTGGCGGCTAGTACGGCTTGTGGGGGCGCTTCCTGAAGCGCCCCCACGGGGATTCGACTGGGTAGTTTGGCAAGAGCGCGAAGGCCGCATTGTAGCCGCTTACGTCTTTCCCCAAAGCCCAGCAGCACGAGCCGGTATAAAGGCAGGCGATGTATTTTACCTGTTGGACTTCCAGCAGTTTTTCAACGTCGAGGATCTCAAGCGGGCTATTGATGGCCTGGCGCCGGGAAGCGTACATACATATGCCCTCTTCCGCGACGGGAACTACTTAGAGCTGCGCGTGCGCTTTACGCGCTATCCAACGTTTCTCTACCCGCTTTCGGCTTCATTATGGCAGTTTTCGCTGTGGGGTTTTGTCGTAGGTGCTGTTGTACACGTGCTGGCCTTGATTTTAGTCTTTCCTTTGGCTCGGCGAGGTCTTCGGGCCCGATGGTCTTTGCTGCTTATTTTGGTTTCAGCACTTTGGATTGGGAGCAACTTGCTTCGCCTGCTGATTATCCAATTTTTTGGCCCACCGCTTCCAGGGGGAATGACCGATCGTGCTTTTCAACTGCTGACATTCACGGGATTGGTAGGCTGGATTGGGTTTCCGGTCCTGCTGCTGCGCTACATGCTTCAGGAGCTTCACCTCATCTATACGCCATGGCATTGGAGCGTATACTTTCCCCCTTTGGTACTTGGGTTGGCTGTGGTGGCAGCTACCTTTCGGCCTATCCCGCTGCCAGTAACGCTCGAGGCTTTTGTTGCTCCCATTTTGTTTTATGCCTGCTGCTACATCAGCCTAACGGCAGGGCTGATTTTATGGATACCCCGACGCCGAAGTGGAGATTCTAGGAGGTGGAACCGCACGGGCAGCTTGCTGACTTTTGGCTTTGCTGTCCTGCTAGGGCTTTCGGTGTTGGATGTAGTGCCGCTTTTGGGGCTGGTCAGCGACAGTGCGGTGGGTTGGCTGATTGTCAGTGCTCAGCTGCTTTCGGTTGCGCCCGTAGGACTTGTTTCGCTGGCTACGCTAAAGCTGGGCAAAGTGGATCTGGTACTGGAACGCACACTCAGCTATAGCACAGTTTTAGGTTTAATTTTTCTGGCTTTTGTAGGAGGCATGTCGCTGATAGAGCCAGTTTTGGCCCGCACCACAACGCCCTGGCAGGTTGTGGGTGGCGTGTATGTGGTGCTGCTATTGATCTTTTTTGAACGGATGGCTCGCTGGCTGCAGCGCGAGCTACCTGCGGTTTTTTCTACAGAGCGGCAACGCACCCGCCAAATGCTCAGCCGATTCCAGGAGCAGCTACGCCACATCTTTAGCTACGAAGCCCTAGCACAGCAGACAGTGGAAGTCGTAGGCGAGGCGTTTCGCGTACGCTCAGCCCGGCTGTTTTTCCGACCTGCAGAAACCGAACGCTGGATTAGCAGTGCCTATCATCCAGAACCGCCTTACCTGACCGAACAAGTGCTTGAGGCCCTTTGGCCTTTTATCTATCAAGAAGGTCGCATTTGGGCCCGCAATCCAGAACTCAACGAAAGCCGCCTACCTGAAGCACAAGCCCAGCTGCTAGAAAGTCGTGGCATAACGCTCTTGATCCCTATCCTAGGGGATGGCCAACCTTTAGGAGTGCTCGCTTTAGGGGCCAAACGCGACCGAAGAGATTTTTTTAACCTCGAAGACCTTGACTTGCTACGCGCCTTGAGCAGCCAGCTGGCCTTGGCTATTGAACGGCTCCACTTGGTCGAACGAGAGCGAATGCTGATCCGCCAGAGTGCCGAAGCGCAGCTGGTGGCCTTACGTGCACAAATCAACCCCCACTTTTTGTTCAACACCCTCAATACGATTGCCGCGCTCATTACAGAGCGTCCAGATGAAGCCGAGGCTGTTGTGGAACACTTAGCAGCAATTTTTCGACACACGCTCCATACCAGCGCCCGTCCTTTTGTAACACTGGAAGAAGAGCTCACGCTAGTACGCCACTACCTGAGCATCGAGCAAATCCGCTTTGGACGCAAGCTGCGTGTGCACATTGAAGTAGAACCAGGGCTTGGCGCAGCCTCTATTCCTGCTTTTGCTGTTCAAACACTGGCCGAAAACGCCGTTCAACACGGTTTAGGCAAACTGCGGAAGGGAGGAACGCTGCACATTCAAGCGCGTCGCCTACCAGACGGTTTGCTTGAAGTGCTGGTTGCGGACTCGGGGATAGGCATCCCGGCACTTTGGGAACAAAATGGGCAGGTCCAGGGGCGACTGCCGTTTTTTGGCATAGGACTACGCAACGTGGCCGAACGCTTGGAACAGCTTTACGGCCGGAGTGATTTGCTTCGTTTTGAGAGCGCTCCGGGGCAAGGCACACGCGTGTGGCTCTACGTTCCCATAAGCACTGCCCCGTAACGTGCGCCAACCTAAACCGTCTAATGCCATGCTGCGCGTGTTAATTGTTGACGATGAACCTCCTGCCCGACAGCGGCTACGCAAACTGCTTGAACCGCTCGTTGCATCGGGCAGGCTAACGCTTCTTGAAGAGGCGGCCGATGGCTTTGAAGCCTTGGCTAAACTACACCAGCAGCCTTTCGATTTGCTCTTGCTTGACGTGCGCATGCCTGAGTTGGATGGCTTTGAGGTGCTAGAGCGTATCGATCCAGACCGCCGTCCTTTTGTAGTGTTTACCACGGCGTACGACGACTATGCCCTGAAGGCTTTTGAAGCTCATGCTATTGACTATCTCCTTAAGCCTGTCAACCAAGAGCGCCTCCAAGAAGCCATTAGCCGCGTTGAGCATTGGCAGGCCGCGGCCTTACGTAAAGCCCAAGAGGAGCGCTTGTCACAGCTTTTAGATTGGCTCGAAAGCCAGCAGCGCGCTGCTGGGCCGCCGACACCTGTACCCGAAGGAGGCTACCTGCAGCAGCTTTCAATCCCCTACCGAGATCGCATCTTGATTGTCCCCGTTGAGCGCCTGGTATCGGCTGAAATCCACCACGGCATCACGCGGCTGTACGTTCTTGAAGAAGATACCCATGCCCGTTTGCACCAGCACCTTGTCGGCTACACGCTGGACCAGCTGGAGGCGCGTTTGGATCCCCAGGCATTTATGCGGGTACACCGATCAGCCATTGTACAGCTGCGCCACATACGAGAGCTGGTGCCCTGGTTTAGCGGGCGCTACAAGCTGCTGCTTACGGGAAATCACGAGGTGATAGCCAGTCGCGAACGGTCCAAACTACTCAAAGACCGCTTAGTGCTGTGAGCGTGCATCTACGCGTACTGCTAGGACTGCTATGCTGGGGAGCCCTGCAGGCAACAGCCCAGCCCGATACGCTACGCGTGCGTTTATTTGAACAGCTAAGCCCAGAAACGCTGGAAGTTACAGCAGTAGAAGCCGATGCGCTGCTTTTTGCCGAAAACTACACGCAGCCGCTCCTGCGTCTGCCTGCCGGCGCCTCGCTTCAGGTTGACCGACGAGGCCCAGAGCTTCGGCTACGCACGCCAGGGGGAACGCTCTTTGCCCGCTGGATTCGCATACAACCTACGGGCAGCGGACTACTGCGCCTAGCAGCCCAGCGCAGCCGCCAAAACGCAGGCCCTTTTACGTATCCTGGATGGCTTCGCATTGCTCCGGAAGGCAATGCGGGACTTTCCATTGTCAATTACGTAGCCCTTGAAGCGTATGTGGCAGCTGTTGTAGCCCGCGAGCATCAATTCGACGACCTGGAAAGCACCAAAGCCCTGGCTGTTGCCGTCCGGACCTATGCGCTGCGCCGCATGCTGCACCCCGACACTGCGCAAGAGGCCGTAGATTATGAAACTCATCAGATGTATGAAGGCATCGATCGCGTTACGCCGCTAATCCGTGAAGCCGTGCGGCAAACGCAGGGGGAAGTGCTTACCTACCAGGGTACGTTGATCGAGGCTGTATATTCGGCCTCAAGTGGTGGGCACACCGCGAATAACGAAACCGTCTGGGATGGCCTACCCCAACCCTACCTGCGTGGCCAGCCTGATCCCTATGATCAAGCTAGTCCTTATCAGCGCTGGGAGGTTTTGATCCCACGTGACCGGCTACTTCACGTGCTTTCGCAGCGATACGGCACACGCATCACAGGATTTCGGATCGGCGAGCGCAGCGCCGATGGCCGTGTGGCTACGATCGAACTGCTGCGCGAAGGCCAGCCTCCTTTGCGCATCCGAGCGAATGAGTTTCGCCTATTGGTCAACGATCACTTTGGTCGTCATACCCTACGCAGCACGTTTTTCCAAGCACAACGCGAAGGCAACACCTATCGCTTCGAGGGTAAAGGCTTTGGCCACGGTGTAGGTCTGAGCCAGTACGGTGCGTTGGAAATGGCCCGCCAAGGGCACAATTACCAGCAAATTTTAGCCTTTTATTATCCGGGAACGACAATCACACACTACGAAGAAAGTCCCTTGTTGGCTATGCAACAAGAAACCCCGTCAATACCTCAGCCAACTTTGGAAGTAACAGCACCTTCCCGTGCCCCAGAAGTCTCCTCAGAAAAGACCATACCTACCCTCCGTACGGTGTCAGGATGGGGCACACCCTCGGAAAGTTCTTCGCTTCAACCCCCCCGCCGACGTATCGGTTGGTAAGCTTTGCATCGCCATGCAAATGTCTGTGTTTTACGGGATATGGGTTGCTTGGGGCCTTAGCATGGCTGTCCATGCACAGCCGCTCCGGCCCGATACGCTACAGACCGAAGACTCGCTGCGCGTTATTGCCCTACCGCCGCTCGTGGTTGAGGCCACGCGTGGTACAACAACGCGACTAGGGGACGCGCTGCCGCTCCTAACGCTGACGCGGCGCGGACCGGAAATTGCACTTACCCCTTCCTTAACGTTAACCGAAACGCTTCGGGAGCTGCCAGGCTTGTGGCTAAACGACCGTCAAAACTACGCCCTAGGGGAACGTTTAATTATCCGCAGTGCCGGCTGGCAGGCTGCTTTTGGACTGCGTGGCGTGCAGGTCATCCTCGACGGCATTCCTTTAACCATGCCCGACGGCCAGGCAGTCTTGGATCCTGTGGACCCCGTTTTCGTTCGCCGGGCAGAATTGCTGCGCGGGCCTTCTGCGGTCTTTTGGGGCAACGGAAGTGGCGGTGCGCTGGTGCTTTCCACTTGGCCTGAACCCTTGCAGCCCGGTGTGCACGGGCGTCTGATCACTGGTAGCTACGGATTGCGCCGCATCGACGGTGAGGTCGCTACGCGCTTGGGTCCTCATGCTCTAGTGGTTCATGCTTCGCATCTAGACCAGGAGGGCTACCGCGTCTACAGCCATACCCGCCTCACTCGCCTGGGTCTACAAACGCACTTTGGGCTTACGCCAAGCAGCCTGCTACGCCTCAGCGCTGCAGCCGCTTGGCTTGATGCCGAGCATCCCGGCTCTCTCACTGCCGAAGAAGTCGCTCGCAACCCACGGCAGGCTAGTGCTCGCAACATACAAACCCGAGCGGGGAAAACGAGCCGCCAAGCCCAACTTGGAGCTACGTTTATGCAGCATGCCGAAACGCATACCGCTAATTTTTCCCTCTTTGGCCTGCTGCGCCAGCTCGATAACCCCCTCCCCTACGCATACATTCAGCTGCAGCGCCAGGCAGCCGGGATGCGCACTACAGTGACGCGTACCCTGACGTCCTGGCGTTTCAGTGCAGGGCTGGACTTTATGCTCCAGGACGACAAGCGGAAAAACTTCACCAACCAAACCGGTCGACCTGGCCCCACGCTGCTCCTCGATCAGCAAGAACGTGTTAGTGAACTGGCCTTGTTTGCTCTGGGCCAACATGAGCTGTCGGCTGCGCTGAGCTTTCTGGCAGGCCTGCGTATGAGTTACCTGTACTTTACCCTCTCGGACTACCGGTTTGTCGATGGCGATCAGTCTGGTCATCGCCGCTTCATGGCTTGGACCCCCGTAATCGGCGTGCACTATCGCCTACAAGCAACGCAAGAGCTTTTTGCTACTTTTGGCACGGCTTTCGAGTCGCCAACAACCACAGAGTTGGTCAACCGACCCGATGGCCACAGCGGCTTCAACCCAGAGCTCAAGCCGCAACAGCTTTATGGCTTTGAGCTAGGCTGGCGTCACCATAGCTCGAAGCTTCAGGCGGACCTGACCCTGTTTTACCAATGGGTACGCGGTCGCCTCTTACCCTTTCAGCTAGAAGCCGATGGCCGCACGTTTTATCGTAATGCCGGACGTAGTCGCCAGTATGGCCTTGAGGCCTGGTTGCAGGCACAGCTTTTACCTAAGCTCCAGGTGCGTGCTTCGTATACAGGCGGCCGCTTTAGGTTTGAAGATGCGGCCCTACGCGGCAATCACATTCCCGGCCTGCCCAGTCATCGGGGCTTCCTTGCACTACGCTATATGCCCGGGCCGCTTTGGATTGAAAGCACGGCAACCGCTGTAGGACCTTTCTACGCTGACGATGCCAACCGCATTCGCGTAAGCGGCTACGTCATTTTTGATCTAACCCTAGGCGCCCAACGCTCGCTTGTGGCTGGCTTTCGGGTGCAGCCTTTTGTCTCGGTACAAAATGTAAGCAACCGGCATTATGTGGGCTCGGTGGTGGTCAATGCCGGTGGGGGACGCTACTTCGAACCGGCTGCGCCGCGAAGCCTCCGTTTTGGCCTCACGATCGGAACCCTGTAATGCGCATGGGAAGCAAACGTCAAGCTGGCGTGCTACCGTTTCGTTGGCACAATGGGCAACTTGAAGTGCTGCTGGTAACCTCGCGTACCGTAGGTCGCTGGGTTATTCCTAAGGGCAATGTTGGAAAAAAAACGGCACAGGAAGCTGCGAGTAAAGAAGCTTTTGAAGAGGCCGGCCTGCGCGGTCGTATCGATCCAGAACCCTTAGGGTGTTATCTGCATGGCCGTCCAGGCGACCAGCGTTGGGTGGACGTGTACCTTATGGAAGTCACTGAAGAACTTCCTGAATGGCCAGAGCAAGCCGAGCGCCAGCGGCAGTGGATGCCGCTAGCCAAAGCGCAGCAACAAGTGTATGAGGACGGTCTGCGTGCCTTGCTAGCTCGCTTGCCTGCAGAGCTTGAGCGGAGAACTTCAGGCCGCGCGCTTGGCCCAGTAGCCTCGCGTGCACTGGTGATCGGCCTACTACTGCTGGCCCTAGCACTGGCCTTTGGGGGCACCTACTACTTAGCCCGTCTCCTCCAAAAACCCGAAGTACGCCAGCGCCTTAAGCAACTGGAGCAGCAAGACCCTACCTCTTCGCTACAGTACCTTCAGCGCTTTCCCCAACTAACCTAGAGCACCGATCCCTTAGAAAAATGACACCAACGCACCGCGTGACGATTGCTTACGGAGACGGCATCGGCCCCGAAATCATGAGGGCTGTGCTGGCCGTGCTTGAGGCTGCTGGCGCGCCGCTTGAATACGACGTCATCGAAATTGGCGAACAAGTCTACCAACGCGGCATTACCTCGGGCATTCCAGACGAGGCTTGGGAAGTGCTGCGCCGCAACCGCGTCTTTCTCAAAGCGCCAATTACTACGCCTCAAGGCAAAGGCTACAAAAGCCTCAACGTGACCATCCGTAAAGCACTTGGACTATTTGCCAACATTCGACCAACCAAGTCGCTGCATCCGTATGTTGAAACCCCTTATCCCAACATCGATCTGGTAATCGTTCGAGAAAACGAAGAAGACCTGTACGCGGCAATTGAACATCGGCAAACAACCGAGGTGGTGCAGGCCCTTAAACTGGTTACGCGCCCAGGCAGCGAAGGCATCATTCGGTATGCGTTTGAGTACGCCCGCGCCTATGGCCGTCGGAAAGTAACCTGCATGACCAAGGATAACATCCTGAAGATGACAGACGGGCTGTTTCACCGCATCTTTGACGAGGTTGCCGCAGCCTATCCCGAAATCGAAGCAGAGCACCGCATTATCGACATCGGTGCAGCGCTGGTGGCTGCACGCCCGGAAACACTCGACGTGATTGTCACGCTCAACCTTTACGGAGACATTTTGTCCGACATTGCCGCACAGGTGGCCGGATCGGTAGGGTTAGGTGGGTCGGCAAACGTAGGAACCCATGCGGCTATGTTTGAAGCCATCCATGGCTCGGCTCCCGACATTGCTGGGAAAGATGTAGCTAACCCTTCTGGGCTACTCAATGCAGCCGTCATGATGCTGGTGCACTTGGGGCTGGCCGACGTAGCCGCACGCATTGAGAACGCATGGCTGCGCACCATCGAAGACGGGATCCATACAGCCGACATTTATCGGCCTGGCAAAAGTCGCCAGAAGGTCGGTACGCAAGCCTTTGCCGAAGCCGTCATTGCTCGCCTAGGACAAGAGCCGCAGCATCTTAAGCCGGTGCACTTCCGCAAGCCTGGAATATCGGTCGCCATCCACCCAGTGCCACGCCAGCCTAAACAACTCGTAGGCGTTGACGTGTTCCTCGACTGGGATGCGGAGGGGCGCAATCCTGAGGTGCTAGGCCGTACGCTAGAGGCGCTGGCGGGCGAAGCTTTCCGTCTGCACGTCATTACTAACCGTGGCGTGAAAGTCTATCCCGGCGGTCTACCCGAAACGTTCTGCACCGACCATTGGCGCTGCCGTTTTGTCGCTGCTCAGGAAAACCTCACACCTCTAGAAATCCTCGACTTACTCCGAAGGCTTCACGAGGCAGGTCTAGATTTTATTAAAACGGAGCACCTCTACACGTTTGAAGGGCAGCCCGGGTACTCTTTAGCCCAGGCAGAATAATAAAATGACCCTCTAACACGTTAACTACATGCAACCTGCATCTTGCTGCTTCGTAGACGTCTTGTCCCAAGACGCTTCTCCTCCTCGGCGTTTTGGGAATCTTCCGCACCACCCCGGTCCTCGCGGCCGGGGTTTTTTATGGTTGCTCCGCCTCAATCTGGCTTTGTTGGAGCAACAACGTCCGCGCTTCAATAGGACCAAGGTTAAACAACAGGTCCAGAGCAGCCATGCCAGGAAAAAAGCCAGGGAAGTTTTGGCGGTAGATGGGCTCCTCAAACCGCAGCGTGTAGACGCAAGCCGCCGCGCCTCGGTCAATGCGAGCCGTGGCTTCAGGTAAGAGTAGCGTATCCGCAGCAAGCAGGCGGGCTATAGTTTCTACTGTAGCAGGCTGATCGGCTAGCTCAGAAGCGCGCACAACCGGCGTTTGGATTTCAAAAAGCTGAAGCGTCAGCACAAACGTTGCCGAAGCCAGCTCTCCCAAATGGGTCCACGTGTGCGCAAAGAGGCGTTCTAGACGAGGCTCATAAAACTCGAAATACGGGGTCGTGCGATAATTGTAGCAGAAGGCGCGCCAGTGACGACGTCGCCAGGAGGGATCCTGACCCAATAAAACCCGGTAAATCGGCTTGCCGTGCTGATGGGCCCGTAACGGCACCGAAAGCCACTGCCACCCCTGCGGATTGCGCAGTCGCGTGCGGTTATGGAACGACTGCCGGCTGTACTGGAACGTATCGGCCAGCACGACACGGTGAGCGCGCAGCGCCAACGCTATCCGCTCTAGCCGCGGAAAGTACTCCGGAGGCACGACGGCCAGCATACCCAAGCAAACTGCTAAAGCTGAAGGGAAATTTAACGTCTGTTTTTTTCGAAAAGCTATTCGCCATAGCGCCACATGAGTTTCTTACTTGTTTTTCTTAGCGCACTTCACCTTTTGCTCTGGATCGTGCTTTTGGCCAATTGGCGCTATCTTCAAAAGCATGCTCGTTTTAAGCCAGCAGGTGACGCGTGGCCTTTCGTGTCGGTATTAGTCCCAGCCCGCAACGAAGCCGCTAACCTAAGCCGCTTGCTTCCCAGTTTACTGGGTCAGGATTATCCTAAGCTAGAGCTCATTGTGTACGACGACGCTTCCGAAGATGTTACGCCCGTTATTCTCCGCCGCTACAGTAGCGATCCTAGGCTACGTGTGCTGCGTGGCGAGGGCGTGCCGCCAGGCTGGGTGGGCAAGGTACATGCCCTTTACCAGGCTACACGTAAGGCACGCGGAACGCTCTACCTGTTTCTGGACGCCGATACCGAACTGCTGCGTCCGGATGCACTGCGGCGCCTTGTTGCTCGCTACCGGGCATTGCCAACAAGCACGGTGGTTACAGCACTTCCTCAAATGCGTGGGGGTGGCCAGCTTCTCGTTAGCCTAGTGCCCTTGATGATCCTGGCTGGACTACCTTGGCCACTGGTGCACCGCGTACGCCATCCATTGCTGGCAGCGCTCAACGGCCAGTGCTGGCTCATCGACGCCACCACGTACCATCAGCTCGAGCCGCACCGCCACCATAAAAACGAGGTGCTCGAAGACGTTCAAATTGGCCGTTACCTAAAGCAGCATGGCCTGATTCCCGTGATGCTTGACCTGCGCCAGGAACTGGCGGTGTACATGTATGCTTCGCTGAAAGCGGCCTGGCAAGGCTTTCGCAAAAACGCTTATCTGCTCATGGGAGGTCGTGTGATGCCGTTTATGCTCCTTTGGATTGGCTACGGATTCACGTTGGTGTGGGCACCCTTAGTGAACTGGATCTTTTTGCTCTCGATTGTAGGCCTCAAGCTTTTTGTGGATGGCCTTATGGGTCATCCCCTTTGGCTAAGCCTGCTATCACCCGTATCGCACCTGTTGGCCTGGGTGCTGCAGCTCGACTCGGCCCTAGCACATTGGCGCAAGCGCGTGACCTGGAAATCGCGTTTAGTTACGTGATTTTTAATTTCACGTTGAGCTTCAAGGCACATTTGTAAGTATTTTGTGCATTATGCGCACACAAAAAGTCCTTTAGACATGCGCGCTTCGTTTTTGCTTTTAGCACTTTTGATTGCGCTGGCTGCCTTGATTTTTGCGCTTCAAAACCCGAGCTATATCACGGTGCGCTTAGGACCATACCAAGTTGAGCAGACCGCCGCGTTAATCATTTTTGTGAGCTTCATCTTAGGGGCGCTGGTGGGGATGTTGGCCATGATTCCTGGACAGCTGAAGCGCGCTCGTGAAATCCGGCGGCTGCGCCAGCAGCTAGCCGAGACGGGGCATGAGCCGCCTACATCGTTTTCTGCTGCACCTGATCGCCCGCTCCAATGACCCAAGCGCTTTCGCAGTTTCGGCACATGCTAGCTCGGAGGCGGCGCAAAGTCGGCCTGCCGCCAGGCACGCTTTTGCCCCCCGAGGTACCACCGACCGAGCCTGTTACGCTACACCTGATCGCTTACGATGCCGAACAACTTTTTGAGCGATCGCTTCGGCCTGATGAACTCGAGGGTGTTTTGGCAGAAACATCCCGCCCAGCCGTAACGTGGATTGATGTAACTGGCCTGCACGACATTGAGCTCATCCACCAGCTGGGCAAGCTACTTTCCATTCACCCCCTAACGCTCGAAGACATTGTCAGCATCGGTCAGCGTCCGAAGTTTGAAGAGGGCCAGGGCTACCTCTACGTAGTCTGCCACATGCTAACCTTTAATGAGGTGCAGGGGTTGGTTGAAGCCGAGCAAATCAGCTTGATTCTGACCCAAGACTTGGTTTTAACATTGCAAGAGCGCCCAGGAGATGTTTTTGATCCTATACGCGTTCGGCTGCGCCAGCAGGTTGGTCGCCTGCGTCAGCGTGATGCCAGCTACCTGGCCTATGCGTTGCTCGACGTTGTTGTAGACCACTACTTTGTGGTACTTGAGGCCATTAGTGAACGCGCCGAGCAGCTTGAAGCCCACATCCTGGAGGACCCTAGCCCCCAAGTCCAACGGGCTCTGGCTAGCCTTCGACGAGAACTGATTGCCATGCGCCGAGCAGTGTGGCCGCTGCGCGAAGTTTTTAGCGAATTGCAACGGCTCGAGTCCCCTTTGCTTGCGCCCGAGACCCGCACGTTCTTGCGCGACACTTACGATCACGTAGTGCAGGTAATCGATATTATTGAGTCGCTGCGCGAGCTGCTTGCAGGATTGACCGATGTATACTTATCCCGGCTGAGCCATCGCATGAACGAAATCATGAAAGTGCTGACCATGGTGGGGACTATTTTTATTCCACTTACCTTTCTGGCAGGCATCTACGGTATGAATTTTAGATACATGCCCGAGTTGGAATGGCGTTACGGGTATCCGGCCGTACTATTGCTCATGTTGGGGTTGGGCCTGGGCATGTTGTATGGATTTTGGCGTCGTGGATGGCTTTAGCACGTCATTTTCCTCGGCCACTTAAGGCAGGCGCTCGGGTTGCGGTTGTGGCCCCAGCTAGCCCTCCACAAAACGTCCAAGCGCTTGAAGTCGGCATTGCACGCTTGGAAAAAGCTGGGCTTCAGATCGAGCGTGGACGTACGCTTACGGCACAGCGTGGCTATTTGGCCGGCAGTGATGTGCTGCGGGCCGAAGAGCTTAACCATTACTTTCGCCGGCCGGACATACACGCCATCTTTTGCGCCCGGGGTGGCTACGGCTGCCTACGACTGCTCCCGCTCTTGGACTATGAGGCAGCAATCCGCATGCCCAAGTTAATTATCGGTTACAGCGACATTACCGCACTTCAGCTGGCTGTACTTGCCCAAGCAGGCGTTCCCGGACTTTCTGGACCAATGGTGGCCGTCGACTGGCCCGTACTCGATACAGAAACCGAGGCCCGTTTCTGGGAGCTGGCTCAAGGCGCAACGCCAGATCCACTTCCGCTTGTGGGTTCGGCGAAGCTGCACGTACTGCGTCCAGGCGATGCCAAGGGCCCCCTTGTAGGCGGAACCCTCTCGGTGCTGGTTCGGCTGCTGGGGACCCCCTACCTGCCCGATCTGACCGGGAGCATTTTGTTTTTAGAGGATGTAGGCGAAGCGCCCTATCGCATCGATGGCATGCTGGCACAGCTGCGCTTGGCCGGCGTGCTTGATCGCTTAGCCGGCGTCGTGCTAGGCCAGTTCACGAAATCCGATCCGGTTTCGGAAACGCCCTCGCTTACGCTGGGTGAAGTGTTGGAAGACTACTTTGGTCAAGCCTCTTATCCGGTGGTGGTTGGATTTCCCTATGGTCACCAACCCCAGAAAAATACGCTGCCGATAGGCACGCAAGCCTGCCTACAAGCCCATGGAGACACGGCCACCTTAAGGCTCTTGGAACCAGTAGTTCGTTGAGCCCGTGTGCTTTTGTCTAAAAGCTTTTCCTGCAATTTTTTCAGTAACGGCACGCTAAACATGCCTATACTGAGACGGCAACCGCCTGAATACTATGAAGCCCCACAGCGAACCCTCGCCAATGCGGCTAGCCGTCTTTGCTTCGGGTAGCGGCACCAATTTTCAGGCCATCCTCGACGCAATTGAGGCCGGTAGGCTACCGGCACAGGTTGTGCTGTGCGTTAGCGACCGGGCTACGGCAGGAGCGCTAACGCGCGCCCACAGCCGAAATATTCCAACAGCCATCCTTTCCCCTGGCGCGTTTCCTACCGAAACCGCCTTTGGAGAAGCGTTGCTTGCGGTGCTCCAGCAGCATGCGGTTGCGTTTATTGCGCTAGCCGGCTATCTCAAGAAAATCCCGGACAATGTGGTGGCAGCGTATCGGAACCGCATCCTGAACGTGCACCCTTCGTTACTGCCGGCCTTTGGTGGGCCAGGGATGTACGGCCGCCGTGTGCACGAGGCCGTATTGAACTATGGAGTACGCTGGACCGGAGCTACCGTGCATCTGGTCGACGAAGTGTACGACCACGGGCCAATTGTTTTACAGGAGCCCGTGCCCGTTTACCCAGAGGATACCCCCGAGACGTTAGCTGCCCGGGTGCTCGCTGTGGAGCACCGCCTTTATCCCGAAGCGCTACGGCTGTTTGCCGAAGGTCGCATCGTGGTCGACGGTCGCCATGTACGCATCCTCCCTCCTTCGTCCTCAACCCTTTAAAGCTATGTTGCACCAACCCAGAACGCACGAAGCACCCCCCGAGGTACAACCCGTCCGACGGGCCCTACTTTCTGTGTTTGACAAGACTGGCCTGGTAACGTTCGCTCAGCAACTGGCCAAGCTGGGTATTGAGCTGATTTCAACGGGCGGTACTGCCCGCACGCTACGCGCAGCTGGACTAGCCGTACGCGACGTATCGGAGCTGACCAGTTTTCCGGAAATGCTCGACGGGCGCGTTAAAACGTTACATCCAGCCATACATGGAGGCTTGCTGGCCCGTCGTAATGTGCCCGAAGATCTGGCCCAGCTAACCCAACAAGGCTTTGTGCCCATCGACTTGGTCGTCGTCAACTTGTATCCGTTTGAAGCAGCCATTCAGCAGGACCCAGAAAACGAGGCGTTAGCCATTGAAAATATTGACATCGGTGGACCCGCCTTGATTCGGGCAGCGGCTAAAAACTTCTTCTTTACAGCGGTAGTCACTGATCCGGCCGATTATGAAGCCGTCGCCAACGAGCTGGTGCAACACCAAGGGGCGCTTACCTTGAAAACGCGTCGGCAACTGGCGCAGAAAGCTTTTGCCCACACGGCTGCTTACGATCAAGCGATTGCCACATACTTTGCTCAAAGAACCTTTGTTGCCTCAGAGCCTTTGCCGAAACAGCTGCTGCTGGCGCTACCTCGCAAGCTGTGCTTGCGCTATGGCGAAAATCCCCATCAGCAGGCCGCCTTTTATGGTCATCCGGAACGCTTCTTTCGCCAGCTTCATGGTAAATCGCTTTCTTACAACAACCTCCTAGACCTTAATGCCGCACTGCGGTTAATTGAAGAGTTCCGGGAAGCCGATCCTACCTGCGCCATCCTCAAACACACCAATCCGTGTGGCGTTGCGACAGCAGCAACTTTGGTTGCTGCCTATCAGCGCGCGCTCGCCACTGATCGACGCTCACCGTTTGGAGGCATCGTGGTGGTCAACCGGCCTCTAGATCGGGAAACAGCTGAGGCAATTGACCAGCTCTTTACGGAAGTGATCATTGCGCCCGACTTTGACGAAGGCGTCCTCGCTTTCCTGCAGCAAAAAGCCAATCGACGCATTATTCAGCAGCTTCGCCCTGTTTCGGAAACACTGCAAATGCGCACGGTTGTCGGGGGTTTGTTGGTCCAAACGCCCGATAGTGCACTCCCCCCACTGTCTGTGCTACGCTCCAGCTGGCGCGTCGTCACCCGCCGCGCACCAACCGAAGCCGAGTGGCGCGACCTGGACTTTGCCTGGCGGGTGGTCAAGCACGTCAAAAGTAACGCGATCGTGTACGCTCGCGATCGGGCTACGCTCGGCATAGGCGCAGGCCAGATGAGCCGCGTTGACGCCGCTGAACTCGCCGTACGCAAAGGCCTGCAAGAAGGGCACCATTTTACCGGCAGCGTGGTAGCTTCAGATGCCTTTTTCCCCTTTGCCGATGGTCTACTAGCCGCTGTAGCCCATGGCGCCCGTGCCGTTATCCAACCTGGAGGCTCTATTCGCGATGAAGAAGTCATCCAGGCTGCCGATGCACACGACGTGGCCATGGTCTTTACGGGGACACGACATTTTGCACACTAATCGGGTTTGATTTTTGTAGTTTTCTGCCGGGACGTGGCACGCCAAGGCCTGCCCATATTTTATCTTGCATCAGCCAAAAGATGATCTAGCTGTGCGCCCTTGCTACCCGGTAAAGGGCAAGCAGGGGCTGCTTAAACCCAAAGAGGACACGCATGGGGCTGCTCAACTTTTCTACCGACGTTGCGATTGACCTGGGAACGGCCAATACGCTGGTTTACATTAAGGGTCAAGGCATTGTTTTGAACGAACCCAGCATTGTGGCGCTGCATCGCAGCACCCGACGGGTGATTGCAATCGGCCGAGAAGCGCTTCAGATGCACGAGCGGACGCATCCGGAAATCGAAACCATTCGCCCGCTCAAAGACGGCGTCATTGCCGATTTTGAGATGGCTGAGCAAATGATTCGGGGGTTTATCCGAAAGGTCCAAACGCGCTGGATGCATTCGATCCGTCGCATGGTGGTATGCATTCCCAGCGGCATTACCGAAGTGGAAAAGCGTGCCGTGCGGGACTCGGCCGAGCATGCCGGAGCCAAGCGCGTCTACCTTATCAGTGAGCCTATGGCGGCGGCTATTGGCATTGGGCTGAACGTAGAAGAGCCCGTGGGCAACATGGTGGTCGATATTGGCGGTGGCACTACAGAAATTGCCGTCATAGCGCTCGCCGGCATTGTTGTCAACGAATCGATTCGCATTGGTGGCGACGAAATGGACAGCGCCATCATTCAGTACTTCAAGCGTAACCATAACCTGCTCATTGGTCAGCGTACTGCCGAACGCATCAAATGTGAGATTGGCAGCGCGGTCGAACTGGATCCTGAGCTAGAGCTTTCGGTCAAAGGCCGCGACCTGGTTAGCGGCATCCCCAAGATCCGTACAATTTCTTCAGAAGATGTGCGTGAAGCCTTACGCGATCCGGTCAGTCAGATTGCGGCGGCTGTACTGCGCTGCCTAGAGCGCACACCGCCAGAACTGGGGGCCGACATTTTAGAACGAGGCATTATGCTAACCGGTGGCGGTGCACTTCTTAAAGGTCTGGACGTCCTAATCCGCAACCGGGTAGAATTGCCCGTGTACGTTGCCGAAGATCCCCTGACCGCCGTGGCCCGAGGCACGGGAAAAGTTTTGGAAGACCTCGACCGCTACGAGCGTGTTCTCGTGTAATCCATGGCGCGCGAAAACTGGCTCGTCGATAGCCTCCTGCTCCTTGCAGCACTCAGCTGTGCAGTAAGCCTTTTGCTTTTGCATAATGAACCCATCCTGAGGGGATTGCGAGCCGTAGCGCTCGAGGCCACTGCACGCGTCGAGGCACGCTTAGCCTGGGCAGGCCACTACTTCCGAGCCTTGGAAGAAAACGAACGTCTGCGTGCCGAGAATATCCGGCTAGCTGGCGAGTTGGCCCGCGCGCGCGAGGCACTAATCACCAACGAGCGCCTAATGCGCATGCTTGCGCTGCGCGATAGCCTACAGACTTTGCCGCTTCGGGCAGCCCGCATTATCACCAAAGACATCACGCGCCAACAAAACCTGCTCACCTTAGATGTAGGCCGTGACGATGGGGTATTGCCTGGCATGGCGGTCGTCGATGACCGCGGCATCATCGGCACCGTTGTCCTGGCTACGCGCCACTACGCCCGCGTCCTGCCTTACCTAAACACCGACTTTCGGGTAGCTGCTCGCATTGCTGCCCTGGACGTGATGGGGGTCGTGCGGTGGGATGGTGTAGATCCCCGTCGGCTGCTGATGGAGTTTGTCAGCCGTACCGAACCCGTCGAACCAGGTATGCTGGTGGTCACAGCACCCTACAGTGAGCTTTTCCCAGCAGGTTTTTCGATTGGAACGGTTACTGAAGTAACCCGCCCGACGGGGCAGGGCACCTTGCGAATCTATTTGGAACCCGCCTCTCCGCTAGACCAAGCGACCTACGTTTTTGTCGTACTCAAAGCACCCGATGCCGAACGCCGCTTACTGGAAACGCCAGCACCTTAACAAAGCCCAGCGACGTCCTACCATGCGTCGTTCCTTAGGGATATTGATGCTGACGCTTGGGCTTGCCCCTGCGGTCTGGTCGCAAAACGGAACAGCTTCCCTGCGCCAAGCGATCGACCGGCTGTTGGACAGACCCGAATACCGAAATGCCCACTGGGGTGTGCTCGTTTTGGACCTGCGTGACAGTACAGTACTCTACGAACGACATAGCCGCAAGAATTTCATTCCCGCTTCGGTGGCCAAGCTGTTCGTCACAGCCGCGGCCCTGGAGCAACTTGGCCCAGACTTTCGCTACGTCACGCGCCTTTGGGCCGACGGACCCGTTGTCGACGGTGTACTACAAGGCAACCTGATCGTGCGTGGTGCAGGCGATCCCGCTATTGGAGGGCGATTTACCGAAGGCGATCGTACAGCACTGTTTCGCGCCTGGGCTGATTCCCTGCGGCAACGCAGCATTCACACAATTGCCGGCGATCTCATTGGTGACGACGACTACTTCGACGATACCCCTTTAGGCGCAGGGTGGAGCTGGGATGACTTAACCTATTGGTATGCTGCCGAAATCAGCGCCCTCTCGTTCAATGATAATTGTGTCGATATCACCCTTGAGGGAACGCGCGCTGGGAGGCCAGCTCGCTTGCATTGGGAGCCGCTACGTACAACCTACGTGCAGCTTATTAACCAAACCCGTACCGTGCCACCCAACCGCTCCCTCCGGGAACGCTACGAACGCAAGCCGGGCACCAACACAATCCTACTACGCAGCCAAGTGCCAGAAGGACGTGTGGAGACCGAATCCTTAACCATATCCAACCCCACACGTTACTTTGTACACGTCCTTCAGGAGGTGCTGACGCGCGAAGGTATCGTTGTGCAGGGCCGGCCCGTCGATGTGGACGAGCTGCCCGAAAAACCTGATTACACCCAACCCCATTTTTGGATCGTAGCGACCTACACTTCACCACCGCTGCGGGAGATGATCCGCATCGTCAACCAGCGCAGCCAAAACCTTTATGCTGAGATGGTACTGCGCACGTTAGGCACCGAACGCCCGGTTGCCGACACGACACGTACGCCAGGATCTGCTGCCATGGGCTTAGCTGCAGCAGCTCGCACTTGGCTAAAGGCCGGGATTGATACCAGCCAAATCCGAATGGTCGACGGCTCCGGCCTCTCGCAGCTGAATCTTCTTTCGCCCGAGGCTACCGTGCGCCTGCTGGCTTACATGGCCCTGCACCCGCAACACGACGTCTGGGAGGCTTTTTATGCGTCGTTGCCTGCTGGTGGCCAAATCGGAACCACCCTGGAGTATCGCCTCCGTCAGGGCATGGCCCAAGGAAATGTGCGGGCCAAAACTGGCACGCTAAGCAACGCCAGCTCCCTGGCAGGCTACCTCCGTGCCGCGGATGGACGCCTGCTGGCTTTTGCCTTGTTTTGCAATCACTATACGGTCTCAACCGCACGCGTACGTGCCACACAAGACGCCATTGTCGAACGCCTAGCCCGCTACCGACCGTAAGCGCTGGGATCAACCCCTGTGCTGAAGCCGTTCACGATGCGAGTTTTGCGCATGCTATTGCACACAGACAAGCCTATGCAGGAAACGCTACATGGCACCACCGTACTGGGCGTGCGGCATCAGGGCAAAGTAGCTTTAGGCGCCGACGGCCAGGCTACCTTGGGCACGACCGTTATGAAACGGCGCGCCCAAAAGGTGCGCTCCCTTTACAATGGCAAGATTTTAGCTGGCTTTGCCGGATCAACTGCCGATGCGCTAACGCTGTTTGAACGCTTTGAAAACAAGCTCCAGCAACACGGAGGCAACCTGACCCGCGCTGCCGTCGAGCTGGCTAAAGATTGGCGTACCGACCGTTACCTGCGACGCCTGGATGCCTTGTTGGCAGTAGCCTCACCAGAACGGCTCTTACTCATCAGCGGCAACGGGGACCTCATTGAGCCCGACGACGACATCGTGGCTATTGGCTCTGGCGGACCGTTCGCCCTGGCAGCTGCCCGCGCCCTTTGCCGACATCGCCCAGATATGTCTGCCCGAGCAATTGTTCAAGAGGCGCTTTCGATTGCTGCCGACATTTGTATCTATACCAACCATGAGCTAACAATCCTTGAAATTGAAGCTTCCTAAAACCTCTGGCGTTGTTTGATTGGGTCCTTCACGAATTGAAAATAACCTTGTGCTATGCCGCATCGCTTGCGTTCTTCCAAACCCTCCGTTTATCCCGCTGCCCTGTTCGTAGATTATGAAGAGCTGTACCCGCTTATTGCCCAGAAAGTAAGCACTGACGCCCCTGCAGACCGCTATCTTTCGGATTTACTTTATAACCTGCGGCGCTACCTTTTACTGCGCCGGCGGTGGCGCGTTGTGCATGCCCGCGTCTACGGCGACTTTGAGGCTTTACCCGACGGGTTGTTTATTCAACGTTCATTGGCTGAACAAGGGCTAACACCGTGCTTTATCCCTCAGCTCGACCACCTGGATGCCAAACTGCAATTGTGCGTCGATGCCCTAAGCACGCTAAACAGCTATCCCGAAATTCAAGCTTTTATTGTGGTAAGCGGGCGCAGCTCGTATTTACCCCTACTGGAGCACCTCAGAGCGCGTGGCCGGCAGGTGGCCTTGTTGCAGCTGCTTTCGCCCGAAGACCACGTGCTGGAACGACTGGGCGAGCGGGCTCTGCTAGACCCACATATGCTCATGGACCATACAGGCAGCCGACACCTGCTAGCCCGCCTGGAAAGCACTGCCGAAAGCCGATCAGCCGCTACGCCCACGTTTCATGCGCTAGGCGACGATCCTATAGCCCTTCAAACGCTGGCGCTCATTGAAGAGCATTTTGGTCGCTACGAGGAAGTTTACCTTACACCCTTACTTCGTAAAATGTCGGAAACCTTTGCCCCCGAAATCGATCCCAAAGAAGTGATTAATCGCTTAGAAGCTGCTGGTGCCGTTCGCTTAGAGCGGCGGCGCGGCTTCCCCTATGACTATACCGTACTTATTGTAGAAAGTGCGCACCCGGATGTGCAGCGCGTCCGGGAAACCTTTACCACACAGATAACCGAAACCAAAGAGCTCTCTAACACAGCACGCGTTGAAGCGCTCAACACGCCTGCTCCTTCAACGTCTTGAGCTGACGGTTACAAATAGCGGCTGGAGGAACCTACTATGGAACGCGAGCCTGGCATGAAGCAGCGAGAATTAACGCCTCAGGAAATTGTTGCGGAGCTGGATAAATACATTATCGGTCAAGAAGAAGCAAAACGCTGCGTAGCTATTGCGCTGCGTAACCGCTGGCGCCGGCTCAACGCCGCTCCGGAAATGCGGGACGAGATTATGCCCAACAACATTCTCATGATTGGCCCAACCGGAGTGGGCAAAACCGAAATTGCGCGGCGGTTGGCTAAGCTAGCAGGGGCTCCGTTTATCAAGGTTGAGGCTACCAAATTCACCGAAGTAGGCTATGTGGGCCGCGATGTAGACAGCATGATCCGTGAGCTGGTTGACATTGCGGTCAATATGGTACGCGAAGAGCACGAGCAACGCGTGCGCGACCGTGCCCGCGCATTGGCCGAAGAGCGCATTCTGGATATCTTGGTTCCCCCACCGCAACCCGCGTCCCGAAAGGAAATGGTGGCTGGCCCCGGATTTTTCCTGCAAACCACACCCCCAGCCAATGCCGACAGTACTGCTGAAACCGAAACCCGGGAACGCACACGTCAGCGCTTTCGCGAAAAGCTGCAGGCTGGAGAGCTGGACGATCGGGAGATTGAAATTGAAGTTGCCGCCGACACTGTCCCCATGGTGCAGGTCTTTGGCCCGCTAGGCATCGAAGAAATGGGGCTCAACCTGCAAGAGCTGTTTGGCAACCTGGCAGGACAACGCCGCAAAAAACGGCGCGTAACCGTGGCTGAAGCCCGAGAGCTGCTGACGCAGGAAGAAACCCAAAAGCTGATCGACATGGACAAGATCACCCGTGAAGCCTTGCAGCGCGTCGAGCAGTCGGGCATTGTCTTTATTGATGAGATCGACAAAGTCGCTGCACGCGACCATATGCATGGTGGACCCGACGTCTCGCGCGAAGGCGTGCAGCGCGACTTGCTACCTATTGTTGAAGGTTGCAGCGTAATGACCAAGTACGGTATGGTCCGCACTGACCATATCCTCTTTATTGCCAGCGGGGCCTTTCACCTAGCCAAGCCCAGTGACCTGATTCCAGAATTGCAGGGCCGCTTCCCCATCCGCGTTGAGCTCAAAAGCCTAACCGAAGAAGATTTTTACAAGATTCTAACGCAGCCCAAAAACGCTCTGCTCAAGCAATACCAAGCTTTGCTACAAGCAGAAGGGGTGGAGCTAGAGTTTACCGACGCTGCTGTACGTAAAATTGCCGAAATTGCCGCGCGCGTCAACGAAGAGGTGGAAAACATCGGGGCACGGCGCCTGCACACCGTGCTGACCACACTGCTTGAAGACATTCTGTTTCACGTGCCCGATCAAGTGCCTGAAGGCGGCAAGATCGTGGTCGATGCCGACATGGTCGAAAAACGGCTTTCAGGGATTGTGCAAAATCGTGACCTGAGCCAATACATCCTGTAAGCGGCTTGGCTTTACTTTGAAAGGTCAGGCGTTCATAGGCACCTTGGACGACCCCCTCTGTCGGCAGCGGTGGGAAGCCTTAGAGCTTCTTTGCCCTGCACCGTTTGCGCAGACTTTGGTGCTAACAACACTGGCACGGCACTTTGGACGCAGGGTTGAGGTGATTTTGTCGGATGCTGACAGAAACGTACTGGCGACAGCCCTTCTTGTCCGTCACCAACATCTTTGGCACGTGGCTGCGCAGTTGCCCCTGTTGCCTTATGCAGCCCTACGCAGCCACGCAGCTACTGCGCCTAGCCCCGAGCAACTTGCGGCACTGCTCGAGTTGCTGGAGCATCGCTACGCCCGCATCGACCTGCACCTGCCCCCAGGATGGGTTGATGTACGTGCCGCGCTATGGCGCGGTTGGCGAGCTCGGCCCCTATATACTTATCAACTTTCACTCACCCACAGCGGACCGGAACACTGGTCAGAAAATCCTCGGCGTCTTTTCCGAAAAGCCCGCGCTCAGTATCACTTCGTAGAAGACGCCGCCTTAGCACCTGCATTAGCCCAACTTGTACGCTTAAGCTACGCGCGACATCGCCGACACCCCCCTTTGCCAGAAACGCAACTGAGGACCTTGCTTGAAGAGCTCCTTCCCTCGGGTCTACTGCGCCTTTTCGGAGTGGTCAATGACCGGGCTTATCCTGAAGCTGCCGTAGCCCTACTAGTTCACCCTCCCCATGCCTGGTATTGGCTAGCGGGTAGTGAGCCTGGACCAGCCATGACCGTGCTGCTGGGGGAGCTTTGGCAACGCCTACAGGCAGAAGGATTCGAGATATTCGACTTTGTAGGCGCCAATACGCCCTCTATTGCAGAATTTAAGCGGCGCTTTAAACCAAAGTTACGGTTGTATTTTCGGTTGGAATACGACCGATCTGCCCTGCACACGCTGCTGCGTCGCCTGCCCGGGCTTCGCTAAACGCCTATGGCTGCTTTTGATGCCAATCCTTCACCCATGGCTGCCCGTTCGCTCCGAGGTCCACTCCTAACGCTGCTTTCGGGCTCTTCGCTGACACTTGTGCTTGCTTACCTAAGCCAGCCGGTCCTGACACGTCTCTACACACCCGAAGCGTTTGGAGTGACGGATGCATTTGTTGCGCTGGCCAGCTTGCTCCTGGTGGTAGGCACGCTGCGCTATGAGGACGCCTTGCTCTTACCCGAGAATGAGCTGGAGGCCCGAGGTTTGCTGCGCCTATGCCTTTTTATGTTGCTAAGCACGGGGTTGGTCTGGGGGGTTTTTAGCCTCTGGGGTGCAGGGTTGATCCAGCATCTGGGAGGTGAAGCACTCCTGCCGTGGGCGCTTTGGCTAACCCCAGCCCTCTGGCTGATGGGAAGCGGACGCCTGGCTGAACTGTGGCTCATGCGCCGCGAACACTTTCGCACGCTGGCAGCCGGGACCGCATTGCGTACGCTCAGCACCACGGCCCTACGCCTGGCGGCTGGCATTCCCCCTGTGCAGACCAGCGCCAGCGGATTAATTGGGGGATTTCTGGCTGGACACCTAAGCGCCTTGCTGTTTTACGGTTGGCGCCTACGCCGTTCAGGTATGTCCCCTGCAACCGCGTTACCTTCGCTAGCCTTCCTTGCCTATCGATATCGGCGCTTTCCGCTATTTACGCTTCCAGCCGCTTTGCTTAATGCGCTCAGCATGCGCCTACCGTTCTTGTTGCTGCTTACTTTTTTCGACGCGCACGTGCTGGGCCTTTTTGGACGCGCATTCATGGTGCTCAGCGTGCCGCTTAACCTGCTTGGTGGGGCCACAGGGCAAGTCTTCTTCGTGCGGGCAGCATCGCTACGTCGCCAAGCGCAGAGCTTGGCCCATTTAACCGCCCGTGTGGTAAAACCCTTGTTTCAATTAGGGCTTTATCCTACGTTGCTCCTTGTCACGCTGGGTCCCGAGCTCTTTGCGTTCGTATTCGGCGCGCCCTGGCGCCAAGCTGGGCTGTATGCCGGATGGATTGCGCCTTGGCTGTTGCTCGCCGGAATAGCTTCACCCTTGAGTCGTCTGTTTGACGTGCTGGAACGTCAGCGTGCTGACTTTATCGCCAGCCTGTTTTTATTTGTGCTGCAAACGCTAGCACTCATCGCCGGGGGCCTGCGGGGCAACCCAGAAATCACCCTTCAGTTGTTCGGGCTTGCGGGCTTTGCTGGACGCGCATTTCAGCTTGGGCTACTTTTTCACCTGGCGCAGCTTCCTCAAAAGGCCGCCCTGGCTCTCATTGGGCGTTATGGGCTTTGCAGTCTACCGTTGGTACTGATCTTAGACAGCCTTGCCGCTACCATCACTCCTGCACTGCTTTTTGGACTTGTCGTACTGAGCTTTCTGCTCTATCTCGCGTTAAGCACCTGGGTAGACCGACGCCACCCCTGGCAGGCTTAACGTGGTGGTCGATCTCCTCTACGGACCGACCGAACGCGTTGTGTTGCTTTGCTCCGTTGCAGCTGCTCCAACTTTAGTAGGAGCTGTACCTGGCTTCGGGGTGCACCGCAGGCCACAGCCCAATCGGTCAGCACCCGCAACGCGCGGCGACGATATTTTCGCGGCCAGTGCGGCATGTGGCTCTCCACGACCCACCGCACCAGTGCGGGACCGTTATCTGTGGCATACTCTGTGCGCCCAGTTTGCATCAAACGTTGCAACTCGTACGCTGTAGCCTCAGGACAAAGCCGCGCCAACCAGTACCCTTCGGGGTCTTCTTGCCGAGCTTGCGCTGCAAAGGCGGCCCATAGCAAGGCCAACCCTTCTTGCGGGCTCCATTGCCCTTCAGGTGCACAGCCAAGCATGCTTCTTCAAAAAAAGCCTAACAGGAAACTCTCTCCACCTGTGGGCTGTATCGACCAATAAGTGCATTTTTCAAAGTTCGACCGCCCATGACAGAAGTGCAGACACTACCGGCTACGTTACGGCGCTTTCAGGCGCACTCTGAGGGCTTTCGTTGGGAAAGCGTTGTGCTAAAGCACTACAAACCTGAAGGCACCCATTTTCGCGACATCACCCGGCAGGTGCTGTTTGGCCCAGAATCGGGACTACCAGCCGAACTGCGCTATTTTGAGGTTGCACCAGGCGGCTACTCTACGTTTGAGCGCCACGAACACGTTCACGCAGTGCTTATTTTGCAAGGCCACGGTCGGGCTATCGTAGGCGAACAAGTCTTTGAGATAGCGCCGTTCGACTTGGTTTACGTGCCACCCCAAACGTGGCATCAGTTTCAAGCGGCCAAAGATGCTCCTTTAGGTTTTTTATGTTTGGTAGCTGCAGATCGGGATCGCCCCACGCGACCTTCTGCTGAAGAAGCCTCCCAAATTCGCCAGCACCCGATCATAGGGCCTCACGTGCGCCTATGAGCGCTACGGCCTCAGGATGACTTGATCGGCGGTAATAAAGGCCCCCTCAAACCGTTGCGCTGCCAGGCGAAGTAGGCGTTGCGCTTCTGCCCGGTTTCGGAAATTGCCTAGTCGAATGCGGTAGTAAGGGGCCTTGTAGACAATATAGATAGGCGGTGGATCGGCAGCAGTGCCTGCAATGTCGGCTAGCCGCCCCTCGGCCACCATCTGCCGCCACCAAGTGAGCACTTCTTCGTACAGTCGATCCGCTTCTGCCTTGTTTTCGGTCAGGGCAATCTGCACGCGATAACCCTCAACCACCACACGTGGTTCTGCCGCACCTAACTGCCCCAGCCACAGGGCTTCGGGCACGTCGTGTACGACCTGCGGGGTCGGCGGCGGCGGGTCGGCATAGGCTGATGGCTCAAATTCTTCATAATCAGCCAAGGCGAGCGCTTCTTCTGTAGGCTGAGGCCCTCGCGGCTCGGTTTTAGGGCGCAGGGTTGCGCATCCAACCAGAAACATCAGGCCTAGGCTCAGCGCATACAGCCGGCAGGAGGTCATGATCGCCTTTCATATGTTCTTGGATGCTTCGTGTAAGCGCTCCGCAGCCGCAGAGTTTCCGTTTGCTTCAAAAGGTGGCACTGCGGTCAACACCGTTAACGTACCGGCCGGAAGTTCAAGCGTTGCCCCAGGCGCATAGGTCGTTTGCAACAGCTCTCGGCGAAAGGCCTCTACCACTTCCCAGTGATGGGGTTTGCCGCAAGCACAAACGGAAGGCACTACAACAGGTACAGCTTGAGCACCATTGTTAAACAGGATGAGAAACGTATCGTCGCGAAATGGTCGCCCTCGATCGTCAGTGCCCTGAATGGCTTCGCCATGGAGCAATAGGCCAAAGGCGGTAAGCTCTGTCTTAACCCAGTCTTCATGTTTCATGGGACGCCCTTCAGGATGCCACCAGACGGCATCGGGAGCCTCTCCCCCATTGGGCAGACCTGTTAGAAAATGTCGCCGGCGAAAGCTGCGATGCTGCTTACGGAACCAGATCACCTGCTGAACAAATGCTAAAAAGTGCTGCTTACGCGCGTCCAGCTGCCAGTTATACCAGCTGATCTCGTTATCTTGGCAGTAGGCATTGTTATTACCATGTTGGGAGCGCGAAAGCTCGTCCCCTCCTAGAAGCATCGGAACGCCTTGAGAAAGAAAGAGCGTACTGATGAGGCTGCGTTTTCGGGCTTCTCGACAAGCCAGAATTGCAGGATCTTGCGTGGGCCCCTCCACACCACAATTGTGGCTGTAGTTCGCATCCATCCCGTCTCGGTTGCCTTCCAGATTGACCTCGTTATGCTTTTTTTCGTAGCTCACCAGGTCTTCCAGGGTAAAACCGTCGTGGGCAGTGACAAAGTTAATCGAAGCAAACGGTCTGCGGCCGCTCCGTTCATAAAGGTCACTCGAGCCTGCAAAGCGGGTAGCAAATTCACCGTTGAGCCCTCGCTCGCCGCGCCAGAAACGACGCACCGCATCCCGATAGCGGCCATTCCATTCTGTCCATTGCCAGGGGAAATGTCCTACCTGATAGCCCCCTGGTCCTACATCCCACGGTTCAGCGATCAGCTTCACTTGGCTAAGCACGGGATCCTGTTGAATAACCTGAAAAAACGTCGAAAGCATGTCGACATCGTAGAGCTCACGAGCCAAAGCGGCTGCTAGGTCAAAACGGAAGCCGTCAACGTGCATTTCGGTCACCCAGTAGCGTAGGCTATCCATGATGAGCTGGATGACGTAGGGATTGCCCACGTCAAGCGTATTACCCGTGCCGGTATAGTCGACCAAAAAGCGTGGATTTTTAGGATCGGCTTTGTAATAGGCGCGGTTGTCAATGCCGCGAAACGAAAGCGTAGGCCCCAACACCCCGCCTTCACCCGTATGGTTGTAGACGACATCGACGATGACTTCAAAGCCAGCGGCATGGAGCGCCCGCACCATCATCTTAAACTCGCGCACTGCCGAAATCGGCCCATTGGTGGCGTATTCTGGCTCCGGAGCAAAGTAGCACAATGGGTTATAGCCCCAGTAGTTACGTAACCCCCGTTCAACAAGGTGTCGGTCGTGCACCTTAGCGTGCACCGGCAAAAGCTGAATGGTCGTAATGCCCAAGCGTTTCAGATGCTCTAGTACTGGCTCACACGTCAAGCCGAGGTAGGTGCCACGTAGCGGTTCTGGAACTTCGGGATGCAGCTTGGTCAGCCCTTTGACGTGCGTTTCGTAGATGATGGTGTCCTCCCACGGAATACGCGGCGGCCGATCGTCCCCCCATTCAAAGCAAGGTTCAACCACAGCGCCTAAAGGCGCATAGGGCGCATTGTCCTCTTCTGAGAAAGAGAGGTCTCCCGCCGCATCTCCCACTTTATACCCGAAAAGGCTGTCGTGCCAACGTAGCGGCCGACCAATGGCCTTAGCGTAAGGGTCGAGCAAGACTTTGTTGGGATTGAAACGATGCCCCTTTTCCGGTTGGTAGGGGCCATAGACGCGATAGCCGTAGAGTTGTCCAGGTCGCAGACCAGGCAAGTAAACATGCCAAATTGGGCCTGTACGTTCGGTCAGCTCTACAACCCGCGACGGGGCCGGGTCGTCCGGATTGTCAAAAAGCACGAGCTCTACGGCTTCAGCATGCTGGCTGTAGAGGGCAAAATTCACCCCCATGCCATCCCATGTTGCCCCTAAAGGATAGGGGCGACCAGGCCAGGAGCTCGAAACCGTCGACACTACCGGTTGGACTGCACCTGCCATGAGGATTGTTCAATGCACTTCGCTTGAAGGTAGCAAACGCTGCGCCATCAAGAGGACGCCAAACCGCTGAGCCGCCCTTTTACGCAAGCGTACGTACTGCGGGGATGCGTCATTGGTACGTTTGCGGCTTATCCAACTGCGCCTTTGGGTGCTCTAGAATGCGCTTCCAGAACGTTTGCTCATGGACTTTTCGCATGTCTTACAAAGCGCAGCTATGCGGGCATGGTAGGGCTTTTTTGTATTTTGGAAAGCTTACTGGTATAATCCCCCCAAAGATAGGGGCATTGCAACACGGGTAAAATAGATCTTAACACCTCCATCAAAAACGCAAAGAATATGGGCTGGTTAACCGAAGACGACATTCGGCGTTGGGAAAGCGGTACGTTCTTCGACAGTTATCGCAAGTTGGGCGCGCACCCGGACGAAGAAGGCACGTGGTTTTGCCTGTGGGCACCCCATGCCGATGCCGTTTCGGTACTGGGTGCATTTAATGATTGGAATCCGGAAGCCAGCCCCTTGGAGCGCTATGGTGGAGGCCTGTGGGCCGGTTATGTACCTGGCGCACGTCCCGGACACACCTACAAATATCGGATTCGTCACGGCTTCTACCAGGCCGATAAAACCGATCCCTATGCCTTCGCCATGGAGCCGCCAACAGGAAGCCCTATTGAGGGCTTGGCCTCCATTATCACACGCCTGGACTACACCTGGCATGATCACGAATGGATGCGCCAGCGCAAAGGTCCGGCCAGTCTCTATGGACCCGTTGCGATCTACGAAGTGCACCTAGGGTCTTGGCGGCATAAACGCCCCGGCGAGTCATTTTCCTATCGTGAAATTGCCGAGCCCTTGGCTGACTATGTTGAGGAAATGGGCTTTACCCACGTGGAGCTGATGCCCGTTATGGAACACCCCTACTATGGCTCCTGGGGCTACCAAGTGGTGGGCTACTATGCACCCACGTTTCGCTACGGTAAACCACAAGATTTGATGTATCTGATCGATTACTTGCATCAGCGCGGTATTGGGGTCATTCTTGATTGGGTACCTAGCCACTTTGCCGCTGATCCCCAGGGACTTGTCTTTTTCGACGGCACGACCCTGTTTGAGTACGATGATCCTAAAATGCGCTACCACCCCGACTGGGGTACGTACGTATTTGATTACAACAAGCCAGGCGTGCGTAACTTTCTCATTTCAAATGCCCTTTTCTGGCTTGCCTGTTACCATGCCGATGGGCTGCGCGTGGATGCCGTTGCCTCCATGCTCTATCGTGATTATTCCCGCAAGGAATGGACACCCAATATCTTTGGCGGCCGAGAAAACTTGGAAGCGATCGACTTCCTCAAAAAACTCAACGAAACAGTCTATCTGCACTTCCCCGAAGCAATGACCATTGCCGAAGAATCGACGGCTTGGCCAGGCGTTTCAGCCCCCACCTACAACCACGGGCTGGGTTTTCTCTACAAATGGAACATGGGCTGGATGCACGACACGCTGACCTACCTGCGTCGTGACCCCGTTCATCGCAAATACCACCACGACGAGCTAACATTTTCTTTGGTTTATGCCTTTTCGGAGCATTACATCTTACCCTTATCCCACGACGAGGTAGTGCATGGTAAGGGATCGCTTTGGGGTAAGATGCCCGGCGATGACTGGCAAAAAGCCGCCAACCTACGCCTGCTCTACGGCCACATGTGGGGGCACCCTGGAAAAAAGCTCCTCTTTATGGGCGGGGAATTTGGCCAGTATCATGAGTGGAACCACGACGTGCAAATTGAATGGCACTTGCTCGAAAAACCTTTTCAGCGCGGCATTCAGACGTGGGTACGCGACCTTAACCACCTCTACCGCACCCATCCCGCGCTTTGGCACGATGGCCCCGAAGGCTTTGAATGGATTGACTTTAGCGACCGTGACCAGAGCGTTATCTGCTACCTGCGAAAAAATGCCGGTCGCATACTGCTTTTTGTGCTGAACTTCACGCCCGTTCCACGCTTACACTATCGCGTAGGCGTGCCTCTGGGAGGTCCTTGGCGCGAAGTGCTCAATAGCGACGCGGTTGTCTATGGCGGCAGCGGTCTAGGAAATCTTGGCCGCGTTGAAGCTATACCCGAATCGTGGCACGGCCGCCCGTTTCATCTCAGCCTAACGCTTCCCCCCTTGGCTGCGATTATCCTTGAACCCGAATCGATGTAAGCAAATCTTTGCTTTCTTTTTCTTTACACCCTTTTCCCTGAAGCCAAAGCACGGCTAGCCGTATTTTGGGGCCGCTTGTTTTGGCTTTTAGCGCAAAAGAACTATGCCTCGCTCAAGTGGTATTTTGTTGCATCCTACCTCACTTCCAGGCCCTTATGGAATTGGCGATCTAGGGCCTGCCGCCTACCATTTTGCCGATTTTTTGGCCGAAGCGGGTCAACGGCTCTGGCAAATGCTTCCCCTAGTCCCTGTAGGCTTAGGCTTTTCTCCGTATGCTAGCCCGTCGACCTTTGCTGGAAATCCGCTGCTGATCAGTCCAGACCGCCTAGTCGAGCAGGGCTTACTCAGTCCTAACGACGTCTCTCAAAGACCTAATTTCCCAGCTGAACGCGTCGATTACGACTGGGTGATTACCTACAAGCATCATTTGCTCGAAAAAGCCTATGCAACGTTTGAGGCACATCCTGACCGCATCGACGAGACGGATTTTTGGCTCTTTTGTGAGCGACAGGCCTTCTGGCTCGACGATTATGCCCTCTTTATGGCGTTAAAAGAGGCGCATGGCGGTGCGGTTTGGACAGAGTGGCCCGCTGAGCTAGCCCGGCGCGATCCTGGAGCGTTGCACCATGCTCGCCAGCGCCTGGCACGTGCCTTCCGCAAGCACCAGTTCTGGCAGTATCTCTTTCACAAGCAGTGGATGGACCTGCGCGCCTACTGCCACCAGCGTGGTATCCGGCTGATGGGCGATATCCCAATCTACGTAGCCCACGACAGCGCCGACGTATGGGCCAACCCGCACCTTTTTCATCTAGACGAAAGGGGCCGGCCCACCGTTGTAGCTGGTGTGCCCCCCGACTACTTCAGTGAAACCGGTCAGCGCTGGGGCAATCCACTATACCGTTGGGACGTCTCCCGCCACACAGGCCATCACTGGTGGACCCAGCGCTTTGCTGTGCTTCTGGAACGCGTCGACCTGATTCGCCTCGATCACTTCCGCGGGTTTGCGGCATACTGGGAAATCCCTGCTAGCGAGCCTACAGCTGTCCACGGACGTTGGGTGGCTGGACCCGGTGCCGAGTTTTTCGAGACCATTCAGCAAAAGCTTGGTCCTCTGCCTATTGTGGCTGAAAACCTTGGGGTCATCACACCTGACGTCACCGAACTCATGGAACGTTTTGGTTTTCCAGGGATGGCTGTCCTTCAATTTGCCTTCGATGAGGATGCCTCCTCTACCTTTCTGCCGCACAACTACACCCGCAACCTGGTGGCCTATACCGGCACGCACGACAACGACACCATCGTGGGCTGGTGGCGCGGAGAAAGCAAAAACACGTTGCCCCCTGAAGTCGTTGCCCGCGCTAAGGCCTACGCCCGAGCTTACTTAGACCTGGATCGCAAGCGGGAGCGTGAGATCCATTGGACGTGCATCCGTGCACTTATGGCTTCGGTAGCCGACCTGGTGGTTTTCCCCTTACAAGACGTACTCGGCCTAGGCAGTGAAGCACGTATGAATACCCCCGGTACTACCGGTCCACACAACTGGTCCTGGCGCGTGTGTGCTAGCCAACTTCGCCCAGAGCTGGCCGAACGGCTGCGCAGGCTCACCGAAATCTACGGACGCCTGCCCTCAGCGGCCTAAAGCTTCAGTCGCGCCGCCACTGCACACGGACGACGCGGTCCCCATCTGCATAGCTATAATCCAGCTTACCCTGATAGGCCCGAGCCAGCGCTTCACCAATACGACGGGCCAGATGCACTCCTGTGGTCGTAATCCGGCAGTAGCCATCTTGGAGATCCAGTTCCATCAAGCGTTCTAGCGGCCGCGTCTGCTTTTCTTGCGCTTCTAGATTACGCACCAAATTGAGGATCTCTGCTTGATGGGCACACCAAAACGCACCACTGAGCTCTACATAACCAGCCGGATAGCGATCGGCCGTGCGTCGGCAAGCCGGACACCGCACCTCATGCACCACCTCTGTAACCTCCATCCACGTCCACCGTCCCCCACTAAACACTGCACCACAGTCTGTGCATCGCGTAGGTTCAGGCCACTTTTGATGCTCCCAGTAAGCATCCCGGTGCCGCTGTTTTAAGATGCGATCCTTGCGGCCATAGCTGCTCCGAAACATACGCACCCTCCACTTACATACATAATCATGGGTTGCAGGATAAGCCCCTCCTGTTAAGAGAAAGTTAAGCAAACAGCACGCAACGTCAAGCCCCTGGCGCAAATTCTGTATCTGGAACAGCCACAAATGTCCCTATTGCTTCAAGCTCCAGATATTCGCCCGTGGTGCGGTCAATCGTGCCCATTTGCAGACGGAACTTTCCTTTGAGTTGGTCGGGAGCTACAGCTTCAAAGATGAGTTGCCCTGATTCCGAAAGGAACGTATAGGGAGGCCAGTCTAGATAGGCAATCACCCAGGGGTGCGCTGCAGGTCCTGGGACCAAACGGCGCACAGCTTCTAAAGTATCGGCACCATGGCGCCTGATCTCTAAGGATAGCCCACGGGTAGGTGCCGATGCATCCAGCAAGTCTAACCCAATGGGTTCACCCTGGGCATTTTTTCGAAAAAGCGCCTTGCCTACCAGGGTATCGCTTATCGTTCCTTGCAACACCACCCGGAAAGATCCCGTTTGCACACGTTCCCCCTTGAAGGGGGTTGGTACAGCACACCCTCCCTGGCAACCCATCCCCGCGAAGATCAGCAAAAACACCCATCGCTGCATGTACTGGTGCATATTCGCAGAAGTATGCCGCTAATCTGTAGGGTCGTTTTCTTGTTAATTTACGTAACGGTAGTCGCAACCTGCTGGTGGGATGATGAACGCTGTTGTTGCCTTAGAGTCGACGGTGATTGCGCATGGCCTACCCGCGCCTCACAATTTAGATGCAGCCTATCGCATCGAAGCGGCTATCCGCGCCGAAGGTGCCCGACCGTGCACCATTGCTATCCTTAAAGGCCAGGTGCGACTTGGGCTTGAGCCGCACGAATTGCGCTATCTAGCCACAGCCGAGGGCGTCCGCAAAGTTAGCCTACGCGACCTCCCTGTTGCCGTCGCTCAAGGATGCGATGGTGCCACCACGGTTGCTGCCACGCTACACTTGGCTTGGCGGGCGGGCATTTCGGTTATGGCTACTGGAGGTATTGGCGGTGTGCATCGCAGTGCCGATGGCCGTCCTTCGATGGACATCAGCGCTGACCTTGAAGCACTGGCGCGCATCCCAGCCGTGGTGGTGTGCTCAGGACCCAAAACGATTCTCGACCTCAAAGCTACACGCGAACAGCTAGAAACGCGCGGCATCACAACGGTAGGCTACCGTACTCATGAAATGCCCGCGTTTTACACTGCCACAAGCGGCCTACCGGTCGACGCGCGCTGCGACACACCGGAGGCTGTTGTCGCCCTCTACCAGGCACGCCTGCGTCTGGGCCTACCGGGCGCCTTAGTGGTTACTGTACCCCCTCCCGATCGCGTAGCTATCCCTACGGCAGTGCTCATGCCAGCGCTTGAAGAGGCCTTGCAAGAAGCCGAACGGCAGGGCATCGCAGCCGAAGCACTCACGCCTTTTCTGCTAGCTCGGTTGCGCGAACGCTTGGGGTCTCGCGTCCTACAGGCAAACCTTGCATTGCTAGAGCAAAACGCGATCGTTGCCGCTCGGATTGCGCGCGCCTTAGCTATGGCTGCTTTGCCCCTTTCACCCCCTGCAAGCTGCGCAGCGATAACAAATTGACGTCGTAAGAACGCACGCGGCCGTTTTTCTCTCGATGGCGCTTCTGAGCCAGTCGGATCAGTTCATCCATTAGTGCATCGAACGGCACGCCTGCTGGCTCCCACAGGTAAAACGAAAACGAACCCGGAATGGTATTAATCTCATTGAAATACACCTGACCGGTATCACCATCCAGCAGAAAATCGATGCGGGCCACACCAGCACATTCAAAAAGCTGAAAGATGCGGACGGCCATCTCCTGGATAGCTTGCGTTTGTGTCGGGTCAAGGGGTGCTGGAATTATGCGTTCCAGCGAAGCCATACCTTGTGGCTGCTTTGTCCCTTGGCCTCCCTTACTTTGCCCTCGCAGATACTTATCCTGAAACGTCAGCAGCTTCGATGGGTCGCTGCGTACGGGCTCCTCGAGCACGCTGGGACGCGCTGCTGAAGGATCGCCCAGCACGGCACAGTTAACCTCCCGTAGATGCTGTACGGCCCGTTCAACAAGCACTTTTTCATCGTAGCGCAAGGCTTCTTCGATTGCTGCATCCAGTGCCACGCGCTCTGCTACACGCTGAATCCCTATCGACGATCCCAAACGGGCCGGCTTGACCACCATGGGATAGCCCAACTCAGCCTCTAGGCGATCTAGCCAAGCTTCCTCTTGACCAGCCCATTCGTGCTCACGAAACCAACGGAAATCGACCACAGGAATGCCCTGCTGCTGGCAGAGTAACTTCGAGAGCACTTTATCCATGCCCAAGGCTGAACCCAGCACGCCACTGCCCGTGTAAGGCACATTAAGCGTCTCGCACAATCCCTGCACACCGCCGTTTTCGCCATCACCGCCATGCAAGGCCAGCACAACCACATCAAGCAAATAGCGTAGTGGGCGCTGCCAAGGCCAACGACGCGGGCGCGCATCCACCAGCAACAGGCGGCCGTGTACAGCTGGATCAAAGCGTACGGGAATGGCCAATCGCCGCAAGGCGTCCAGGTCTTGGTAGGCCTCCAGCGCCAAAAGCACCGATCCGGTGTACCAGCTACCGTCCTTGGCTACGTACAGCGGCACTACCTCGTAGCGGTCCGGATCAAGCGCCGCAGCAGCTTGCAGCCCGGTAATGACAGACACCTCATGCTCTGGCGAGACGCCGCCAAAAACTACGCCTACGCGTAATCGCTGCATAGCAAGCGGTCTAAGGCTCCTGAGATACAAACCAGCCACGGTTATAGATCGCCCACGCGCGCCCAACCAGCGTTTCGCCAAGAAACGGTGTATTTCGGCTTTTCGAGCGAATGTGTCGCTCTTCAAAAACCCAGCGCGTAGTCGCATCAAAGACCGTCAGGTTGGCTGGCTCGCCTTCAGCCAGGCGCGGTACGGGAAGCCGAAGGATGCGCCGTGGGGCTACGGTTAGCTTGTAGACTGCTTCAGCGAGCGTCAAAACCCCCGGAGCAATCAGCTCACGGCCGATCAGCCCCCAAGCGGTCTCTAGACCAATGATTCCAAACGGGGCTTCAATGAACTCAACCTCCTTTTCAAAGCTGGCATGCGGCGCATGATCGGTACAGATCGCGTCAATCGTACCATCACGCAATCCTTCCTTAAGCGCTGCAACATCGGTTGCCGTGCGCAGCGGCGGATGCATTTTGGTATGGGTTGAAAAGCCCGAACGCTCAACCGCCTCATCGGTCAGCGTGAAATGATGGGGGCAAACTTCGGCCGTTACCCGTACCCCTCGGGCTTTAGCTTGACGCACCAGCTCAACAGACCGGGCCGTGGAAATATGGGCTACGTGCACATGCCCACCTGTATATTCGGCCAGCAACAAGTCGCGCGCGACCATGACCTCTTCGGCCACCGACGGAATACCCGGAATACCCAGGCGCGTTGCCACAACGCCTTCGTGCATGTGGCCATGTGGATTCAGCGTCAGGTCCTCCATATGATTGATGATGGCCCGATCAAGCATTGAAGCATATTCCAAAGCCCGGCGCATTAGTCCACTATGCTGCACAGGTGCGCCATCGTCGCTAAAGGCTACTGCTCCCCCTTCCACCAGGTCGGCCATTTCAGTAAGCTCTTTCCCTTCCCGGTTCTTCGACACACAAGCGATCGGATACACGTCAACCGGCGTGTGTTGCCCCCGTTCAATGACAAACTCGACAACATCGCGGGTGTGGATAGGGGGGTCGGTATTGGGCATGCAAGCCACGGCGGTAAATCCACCAAAGGCGGCTGCGCGGCATCCCGTTTCAATGGTTTCCTTATGTTCCTGGCCGGGCTCGCGTAAGTGCACGTGCATATCGATCCAGCCTGGCGAAATCAGCTTTCCTGTGGCATCGTAGACAGCAACGTCGTCGGCCTCAATAGACGGAGCGATGCGGACAATGCGGCCGCCCCGAATCAACAGATCAGCCCGCTGCTGCTTACCAGTCTCAGGATCTAGCAAAATGCCTCCCCGCAAAAGCAGGTTAGGCAGCTTCTGCGCCTTCGACATCATGGCAGGTATTGATCGTTCGTCCAATGCCGCGCAAAGATAGCACACGCCAGCGATGCTCAGCGGGGATTCACCAGGTTTTCCTCAAGAAAACCCGTAATGAGCGTGAACAGATGCAACCGGGTGTTCCCCCCATAGATACCGTGGTTTCGGCCAGGATACACCATGAAAGCAAATTGCTTTCCAGCCCGCTGTAGCGCCTCGGCCATTAAAACCGCATTTTGAAAATGCACATTATCGTCCAGATCGCCATGAATCAGCAACAACCGCTGACGCTCAGCAAGCCGATCCGCGTACGTAAGCGGCGCGCCTAAGCGGTAGCCCTCTGGGTTCTGTTGGGGTGTGGACATGTAACGTTCGGTATAGATCGTATCGTAGAGCCGCCAATCGGTTACAGGCGCAACCGATACCCCAACGCGAAAGACTTGTGGCCCGTCCCCATAAAGCATGGCCATCAGCGTCAGATACCCTCCATAGCTCCAACCCCAAATGCCTATGCGATCGGGATCGACATAGGAACGCTGGGCCAGCGCTTTGGCTGCTGCAATCTGATCTTGGGCTTCAAGCTGCCCTAGCCTACGATAGGTGGCCGTCTTAAAGGCATAGCCCCGGGCTCCTGTACCCCGGTTATCCACGCTAGCTACCAGAATACCCAGCTCTTCGGCCAAATAGTAGTGCCAAAGCATGCGTGCCCCGCCCCAGTCATCCACCACCGTCTGCGAGCCCGGACCACCATAGACGTAGAGCAACAGCGGATATTGCTTGGTGGAGTCAAAATCTGAAGGTTTAATGAGGTAAGCTTCCAGTGGCGTGCCGTCGGCACCGGGCACCGTAAAAAATTCTGGAGGTCGCAGCTTGTAAGCCTTAAGGCGCTGCTGCAAGGCTTCATTGCCTACCAACACCGCAAGCTGCTCGCCACTTATGCGGCGCAGGGTAACCACGGGCGGCTGCAAAAAGCGCGTATGCACATCGATGTAGTAACGGAAGTCCCGGGATAGGCTGACCTCATGCGTTCCAGGCTCTTGGCTAATGCGTTGCGGCCCGAAAGCTTGCCCATTTGAAGCACCCGGCTGCAACGGCACGCGGTATAAGTGACGTTCACGCGGCCCTTCGATCGTGGCGGTAAAGTATACCCAGCCGCCCACTTCATCAACACCGTGAAAATCCGTAACATCCCAAGCCCCTTGCGTCAGCTGGCGAACTAGCGTGCCATCGTTGCGATATAGGTACAGGTGGCGGTATCCATCACGCTCACTGATCCACACAAAATGCTGCCCATCATTCAGGTAAGTGAGCTGGCCTGCCTGCAGATCGGTAAAACCTGTTTCTACCTCAAGCCAGGCTGAAGCGCGTTCCTCCAGTACTTTGCGCACACGCATCGTGGCAGGGTCGCCATAGAGCAGCTCCAGATGGTTCTGCTCGCGATTCATGCGAAACATCCACACGTAGAAGCGACCATCAATAGCTGGCGTCCAGCCCATACGCGCCAGATATTCGTAGGGACTGTCGTCTTCATACCAGGTATCTGTGTCAAAAAAGCGCACCTGACCAGTCTGCAAGTCAATAACGCCAATTTGAATTTCGCTATTGGGCTGGCCGGCTTTGGGATAGCGAAACGTAATCGACTTCGGATAGTACTCCCGCAGGTCCACCATGGTAAACGCTGGCACGTGCGATTCGTCGAGCTTAAAGAACGCAATGTAGCGCCCATCTGGACTCCAGGCCCAGCCATCCCGCAGACCGAACTCCTCTTCGTAGACCCAATCGAACGTGCCATTGATGATGCTTTCGGGCCTACCATCGACGGTAAGCGGCACTTCTTGGCCGCTTTCCAGATCCACCAGGTAGAGATTGCGATCCCGCACAAAAGCAACCTGACGGCCATTTGGACTGAGCTTGGCAAACATCTGAAAGCCTTTGGCTCGGTCACTTATCGGCCGCAGCGTCCCCGAAGCGATATCATAGAGGTAGTAAAAGCCCTTGGTATTGTAGCGCCATACAGGCTCCGAATCTGTGTAAATAAGCACCCGGCGACCATCACGGCTGTAGGCGTAGTCTTCAATCTGAACCAAACGCCCAACATCCGAGGCATAGAGTCGATTGCCATCAATCAGGCGTTCACGCTGACCCGTCTCCAAATTGTAGCGCACGAGATGCGTGGCGCCAGTTTGCGCATCCGGCTCAATGTAGAGGATCACCGGCCCCTCTTCAGCCCAGCGCCCACCTTCAAAAAATTCACCCGCAAATTTGCGCGAAGCGTGAATGTCTTCCAGCGTTAGCCGCTGGCGGGTTTGCGCGGTTTGCTGGGCTGCAGCAACCGAAACCCAAAACAGCCCCGCGCTTAGCAGTAGGCAATGCACCAATGCACGACGCATCATACTTGACCGTTAAGCTAAGTGACCCTGCTCTAGCGGTCAAAGATAGGGATTTTGCGTTTGAAAAAAAGATTCGCTAAGCGCGTTGGACTGCTTTGAAATAATCTTGCACATCGCTTGGCCTAAACAAGTGGCGGGTGCCCATGGGCACCCGCCACGCACTGGTCTGTATCGCTTTGTGGCGTTAGCTTGCGGGTTTAGGGGCCACCACCATGGTCCCCTGCATCATCGAGAAGTGACCAGGAAACGTGCAGATATAGCGATACCGACCAGGAGTTGCTGGTGCTTTGAACGTTACCTCGACGGTTTCCCCAGGCTGCGCTAGCTTGGTGTAAGCCAAAATGGCCGGATCGTCGGGCACGTAATCTTTGGCTGTGATAGCAGCCGTGCCCACCCGGTTGACCACAGCCGGGCTGCTCGTGTTCAGCACCACCACATTGTGCGGCATAACCTTCGCCGTATTCTTAAAAATCAGCCGCACCGTCTCCCCAGGCTGCACCGTAAACTCCGTTTGCTTAAACTTTAGCTCATCCCCCACAGGCTCAATCACGATCTCCTTTACAGGCTCGGCCTGTGCTGCCCATCCTATCACAAGCAGCATGCTAAGGAAATACCGCATGACTAGCTCATTAAGTTTGTGCTTACTTCAGTGAGCCCCAAGGACCATGTTCCCCATGGCGTTGTAAATGTCGGGCTGCTCTGGCCCTTCGACATCGATAACCGCTTTTAGTCCTTTGCGGGCTACCCGCGTTAGTGCGTGGTCAACCAACACCACGGGCCCAGGCACAGGCAGCCGCATGTGGAAAATGCCACAGCTCCCAGGCGGAATGGCTACCGTTTGTACATTCCGCTCAGGATTGCTTTGGATGGCGCCTTCGCGCCATGCATGCGTGAATACGTTCCCAATCGGATGAAAAGCACTCGTCAAGTTCGGCCCGCCTACAGCCAAAAAGATGCGCACTGTCTCGCCTACCTTGGCCTTCATTGGACCATAGCGCTCGGCCGTCAGACCATTTTTGGCGCCATTAAACAGCACATAGGTAGGCTTTTCCTCAAAAAGCTTCTCAAAGTCGAAGTTGTGGTGCCCAGGCTCTCCCGGCAACTTGTCGGTGTAGAGCTCGTGCTGCCCGAGATAAAACTCTCGGTCAACCGGTGGCAGCCCTTCGGGTGGCTCGACGAGGATCATACCAAACATGCCGCTGGAGATATGGTAATCCATGTCGGGCACAGCGCAGTGGTAAACGTACGCGCCCGGATACAAGCAGCGGAAGCGAATTGTGCGCGACTGCCCCGGCGCTACCAGCGTATGCGCTGCCCCACCACCGGGTCCGTAGACGGCGTGAAAATCCACATTGTGCGGCATGTGGTTCGTTGCCGGATTCTCCAGCGTCAGGTTGACCACATCGCCCTGGCGCACCCGAATGAGCGGACCCGGCACCTGACCATTAAAAGTCATAAAGTTAAACGTGACCTCGGGCTCAATTTCAGCAACGACCTCTTCAACCCGTAACGTAATGTCATGCGTAACCGGCACATCGCGGTGAATCGGTGGCGGAATGGCCGCGGGATCGGCCGCCACACGATCCACACGACGACCCATCGGTCCTATGACCGGAACGCGACGGCGGCTGCCTGCAGCTTCTAACGCCCACCCCGATGTCATCAGACCACCGGCAGCGGCTACCCCTAAACCCTTGAGAAAATCACGGCGCGAGCTGGCTTTCATGGCAAGTATCGTTTTAATGGGTGGCGATAGTTTTATTTTCGACTTAATAGTACTTTATCTAAATAAAGACTAAAAGCAGAACTTATGAAAACCCCGCCCAGAATCGAAGAACTTTTTGTCAACCCAAGGAAGGTGCTCCTAAAAGCCAGGCTGGATCGTAAAGTCCTATGAGGGTGCCTGCGGCTTCTCGGATAGCCGGCGTTTCTACAACCGCTAATCCCCCTGGTGGCAATCGAACAGCTGCGCCGGTCAACCAGCGAATGAGTTCGCCCAAGTCGGGCTGATGACCCACGACCAGCACGCGGTCTGCTGGAGCATGGGTTTGGAGAAAGGCTTCCAACGCGGCTGGTCTGCAACCTGGCGCCAACAGTCGCTCCTCAACAATGGGAACCTGCAGCGCCTGGGCGATGGCTTGCGCTGTCTGCCGTGCTCGTAGGTAGGGGCTGGTATGCACTGCTGGTGGCTTGCAGCCAAGGTGATGCAGCGTTTGCCCCAACTTTCGAGCGGTTGCTAGACCTGCTTCGGTCAGCGAACGTTCGGCATCGGACTGTCCCGGCGCAGCAGGGTAAGCTTCCGCATGACGAACGAAGTAGATCAGCATAGCGATAGGGTTCAGGGCGTACTGAGGTTGAGCTGATAGATTCGCGTCTCTAAGCAACGCCCTTCAGGGCCAAACGTACGTTCTGCAAAGGTTACGCTGCCGTCATAAGTCCACAGGAGAACCGTGGCCGCACGTGTTCCATAAGCAGGACTAACCACAAAGATCGCCGAAAGGCGCCGCTCTAATTCGGCTTCCAGCGCAGTCTGCGGCAATGCCGCCTCGGGTGCCGGCCTGCGGTCAGCCAGCAGGTGTAGCAAGGTCTCGGGGTTTATGGTGTCCTGCTCGAGGATGGCGTTAAAAGCGGCTAAGCCGCGCGTTACCTTAGGCCAACGCGTGCCCAGCAGGTGATTGCTCAAGCCGTATACGCCAGGCCGGAGCACTTCAATTTCCTGTTGCCGGTTGGAGCCATAAACCAAGGTTTGCCCATTTCCGACAAGTAGGTTAAAACCATTGTAGACTTCGCCTTGAGCAAGCACGTACCGTAGGTAGGTTTGGGGATCCATGTGACCCAGTAAAAAATCTCGTGTTAGCCATCCCCGGGAACGGTTACCAGCGGTGCGGCGATCTGGTTCGCGATAGTTTGTAACTAAAGCCAGGCGCCCCTGACGCGTAATGCCTAGCCACGTGCCGCCAGCCTCTAGGTCGCGTCCGCCCAACACCATTGGGGCATCAGGCCACCAATGCGCTGCTGCGGACGGCCGGGCGTAGTATTCATCCCGGTTGGCCGCCAGTACTAACCGGTAGCGGGTGTGCTGATGATACGCCAAGAGTACCAAACACATGTTTATTTTCGCTTTTTTTATTAATATACTTCGTCACGTATGCACATACGTCTATGCTTTGCCGCGGAAGCTTCGCGTTGCCTTTGCTACTGCTAGGCATCTTGTCTGCAACAGCCCAACCGACGCTGAATGCGAACACATACGCCCAATTGATCGGGAATGCCTACATAAGCATACGGCACCCGGTTGACTTTGGCACTTCCTCAGAAACGCAAGTTCAAGTGCGCCAAGCTTTGCAGGGACTCATTACACGCCAGGGTGCAGCACAAAGTTGGGATTTTTCGGCCTTTACGTATCTAGAACCCGTCACAAGTGCGCAAGTCTATCTGCCCTACAGCGATACGCTGCCGGGAGCGCGTGCATTTTTACAGGCAGACCATGCGTTGCAGGTGCGTGAAGGCGTGTACCTCTATGGGGCATTACGCCAGAATGAGGGGCAATTTTACTATGGCCTGGCAACTGGCGATTCCATTATGGCCTTGCCTCCCGACGATCCGTTTCCAGCGTTGCGCTTTCCGCTGACCTACGGCACACCGCAATGGAGCTGGCCGAGCGCCTCTTTTAACCTTGAGGTGCTGGTGGCTTTCCTGGTGGCTTTTTCAGGCGACAGCTCGCTGGCAGCTTTGTATGAGCAGTACAAAAGCCTTTTGCAAAATGCCTCGGTCACGCTCCTTTGGGAGGTAGATGGCTACGGCATGCTGATTACGCCTGCAGGATCGTCCCCCTGTTTACGACTTAAGCGAACCGTTCGCGTTCAGGGTCTTCCAGCGCCGTTTCCTTCTACGCAAGACGTAGCCGTCGATTACCTCTATCTTACCGAAGACCTGAGCTTGGCAGCCGAGATTGCCACGCGGCTGGTGTTTTCGTTTACCCTTTCATTGCAACCTAGCGCAGCCTCTTACAGCGTAAGCCATGTAGCGCCAGTTGCACACCAACCATGGGCCACGACCTCGGGGGCTTTATTGCAAGCTCCCTATCCCAATCCGTTTGCTGAGCAAACGATGCTCACGCTTACGCTACCCACACCGCAGCCGGTTTCAGTGCGCATCTACAACCTACTGGGACAGGAAGTCGCCCGGGCTTTTGGGGGATGGCTTGCTCCTGGTACGCACCAGCTCCCGATTCAGGCCAAAGGCTGGGCTGCAGGCGTGTACTTGTGCCGCGTCGAGGCTGGGCCATATAGCTGGACCTATCGGCTTGTGGTGAAGCCTTAGCGTGCCCGCTTCCATACCAGGGTAAGCTCAGGCGGTGGCTTCCGACAATTGCAGCATCGGTAGGTTGAGGCTGCGTAATGCGTGGCGTCCAGCGTAGCTGCCCAGGCCCGAACGCTTTCTGCTTCTTCAGCCCCGCCTGGATGCCCAGGGTAGGCCACGACAGTGATTAATCCACCAGGGCGCAAAAGCTGCAGCGCAGCATTCAAAGCTGGTAGGGTTGTTTCTGGTCGCGTAATACAGCTTCGGTCATGTCCACCGGGTAAGTAGCCTAGGTTAAACATGACGACACTGATACGGCCGTGCCAAACCGTAGCCAACGCCGTTGCCATGTGGGCATGACTTTCCCCAAACAGCGTAACGCGCGCTTCCAGTCCAGCCATGCGTAAACGCTTGCGGGCCTTCTCCAGGGCTTCCAGCTGCACCTCAAAGCCAAAAACGCGTCCGGTATCGCCTACCTGGCGCGCCAGAAAAACCGTATCGTATCCGTTACCTACGGTAGCATCAATAGCAGCCTCGCCAGGTTGCAAAACAGTTGCCACAAAAAAATGAGCCAGTTGCGAGACATTGAGAAAAAACGGCTGCACGGCACGCATCCCTTGCGTTTGTGCCTAAATTGGGAGACTCAAGGTTTGGTTTAGGGTTAGTTTACGCACGGCATGCATACGGTATCCCTGCATTCGATGGTGCACGAAGTCGCCTTACCTGATGGCCGCCGCTACCCGATCGTGGTGGGCGGGCTGCAGGCCTTACCAGAATGGCTTGACCGCATTGGTCTGCAACGCGGGCGTTGCCTGATTGTAACTGACGAAAATGTAGCTGCACTGCATCTTGACCTGCTTCGGACTACTTTGGAGGCTTTCGGTTGGCTGCCCCATGCCCTCATCCTGCCGGCAGGCGAGGAAACCAAATCGCTGACGCATCTAAGCCAAATCTACGATGCGGCCCTGGCCTGGGGGATCGATCGGCGCACGCCTCTACTCGCCTTCGGGGGTGGCGTGATCGGCGACTTGGCTGGTTTTGCTGCAGCTACCCTCCTACGGGGCCTACCGCTGGTTCAGGTGCCCACAACGCTCATTGCACAAGTGGATAGTGCCATTGGGGGCAAGACCGGCATCAACCATGCACGGGGCAAGAACCTGATCGGTGCCTTTTATCAGCCTGAGTTAGTTTATGCCGATCCGACGTTGCTGTTGACGCTTCCAGAGCGGGAATGGACCAGTGGCCTGGCTGAAGTCATCAAGCATGCCCTAATTGGCGATGCCGACTTGTTCGCGTTTCTGGAAGCGCACTGGGAAGTGATCCGGCATCGCGCAGCCGAGCTGTTGCCACAGCTTATTGCTCAGGCCATGGCGGTTAAGGTACGCGTAGTGGTGCAAGACGAGCGGGAATCCGGACTTCGGGCGATTTTGAACTTTGGCCATACGTTTGGCCATGCCATTGAGCGCGTAGCTGGCTACGGCCGTTTTACGCACGGCGAGGCGGTAGCCTTGGGTATGCTGGCCGCACTGTGGCTGTCGCACCAGCGCCATCCGGAGCTGCCGTTTGACCGCCTGTGCAGCCTAATTTTGAAGCTCCCTATAGCCCAACCGCTCGACGGTCTAACGTTTTCCTTGCTGCTTGACGCTATGCAGGTAGACAAAAAAACGCTAGCAAGCCGCTTGCGCTTTGTGCTTCTCCAAGCATTAGGTAAAGCTTACGTGACCGACAAGGTCAGCGTTGGCGAGCTCCAAGCCGCCTGGCAGTTTGTGTTGGAAATGCGACGACTTGCAGTTGGCACTTAAAGCTGCTTTTGGCGTTTTTTCAAAGTCACCCCCTATCCCTCCTCATAGAACGTTGCCCCTACGCTTTGCCAAACATATCGTGCGCTGGCTGCTACGAATTGCTGGCGCTTTGCTCTTTGGGGGCGTGGTGTTTTTTTTCATACTGACCCGCACCGAGGTCGGGCGTGACCTGCTGCGCCAGCAGCTTGAGGCTGCCTTTCGGGCTACGGTGAATGGACAACTGCACATCGGACGGCTGGAAGGCAACGTTGTACATGGCCTCTATGCGCGCGACGTACAGCTTCGCGATGCAGCTGGTCGGCTGGTGCTTACCATCGATTCGGTAGCGCTTCGCCCCTCCTGGCGTCTGTTACTCGAGCGTACACTGGCTTTCCGAAGCCTAGAGCTCTACAACCCCTTGCTGCTACTGCATTACGACAAGGGTACTTGGAACCTAGCCACGCTATGGCGCCGCCCAGATCAACCAGGCCCCACTTCTACGTGGTCCTTTGCTGTAGCCCGTCTACGGGTTGTAGGCGGTGCAATCCAAACCCGACGTACCGGAGATCCTCCCCCCATTGTCGCACAGCAAATCTTGCAGGATTTTACCGAAGCCAAGCTCGACAGCCTCACGCTCTGGGCCTCGGTAGACTTACGCCCGGGGCAGCAACTCGTGGATCTCTGGCAGCTTTCGGCACACCTGACTACTCCAGTTAACCTGCCGCTGCACGCTGCAGGCCAAGTAATCCATCAGGCCTCACGATGGCAGTTTTCGCGCCTAGCACTGCGTGTCGGTACCAGCTGGCTAGCAGCAGACGGAGAGATTCAGCTAGACCCCAAACGCACGCCTTGGTTGGATCTTACGGTAGACCCCTCGCATCTCGACCCAAAGTCGCTGCGCTTGCTGCTACCGCGCTTTGCACTGCTTCGAGCGGTAGATCTCACGGGACGCCTTCGCGGACCGCTGAATGCACTCCAACTGGATCCCCTCTCGCTGGCCAGTGGAGCCAGCCTGTTGCGTATTGAAGGCACCGTGCAGGGGTTGCCCGATTCGCTAGCCTTTACGGCTACCTTTTCCAGCACCAGCTTGCGCCTAGCCGACATCGCAGCACTTTGGCCTAAACAGGTGGTTCCTGCGTCTGCCAACCAACGCAGTCGGCTAACGCTAAAGGCCGAGCTTAGAGGTGCGCTAGCGCAACTTCAGCCTGTAGCCATACGCTACCTTGAAGGCCGCATCCGGCTTTCTGGGCTTCCAGGAGTTCTTAGCGGATCCCTTCAGCTAGCGCGTCCAAGCCCTGGCTCGGAGCTGTTCTACCGCGCACGCGGCCGCCTAGAACGCGTCAACCTCCAAAGCGTGTGGACGCAAAGCCCATTGGCAACGCCATTGGACGGTAGATTTGAACTGCAGGGTTCGGGTAGGGAAAACCTTACGTTGCATGCCCACTTGCTTCCCACACCTTTTGGTGGACAGGGCCCTGATTCGCTTCGGATGACGCTCAAGCAGCAAAACCAGCAGCTATGGGCCACGCTCGCCTTACCTCAGGCAAGCGGAAAACTCACCGCTACTGCTTCTTGGAGCACAGCGTCGGATGATGCGCACTTTAGCCTACAAGCCCTAGCCCAACGGTTCGATCTTGGCCCTTACCTAGCGCCTGATACGCTGCATACCGCGCTAAACGCCACACTATCGCTGCAGGCTACGGGTTTTGCCTCAGAGGCCCTGCAACTGCAAGCAACCCTACGGGTGGATTCTTCACAGGCCGAACGCTCAGGATATCGACACATGCTCCCACCCGTCACTATGGCACTTACATGGAATGCCGAAGCCCATCGCCATCAGGTGCAGCTGCAGGGTGACTTGTTGGAAGCCTCTGTAAATGGGTTGCTACCGCCGCAATCGCTTTGGCACCTCATGCAGCGGTGGGGACAAGCAATAACCATAGCGTTAGCTGAACAATTCGACAAGCCCCTTTACCGACCACCGCGTGTGCAACCCATCGCTTCACTGCCCAGCTATATGGGGCCGGAAATGGCAGCGCAGGGCCGGTTTCGACTGAGAAAGCCTGAATGGTTCCAGGTGCTTTTAGGCTGGCCAGTGCTGCAAACAGACCTTCAAGGCCTCTTCCAGATGCGAGCTGGTGCCGACACCCTAGTCCTGAACCTTGAAGTTCAGGCCGACTCGCTGCGGCTGGGTGCACTCCGGCAGCGCCGGTTACACGGTCAGTTCCAACTCGCTACGGGCTTTCCCGTTACCCAACGTCTGACCGCCATGCTCGAGGTGCAAAGCGCTCAAGTAACCTATGGCCGGCAAACGCTCCGCAACGTACGCCTGGTGGGTTACTTGCAACCGGATGGTGGACAGCTCAGCCTAAGCAGTCGACCCGACACGGTGAAAGCCACGCTGCGCTTTACAGCCACGCTGGACTTGCTTGAACGCTTTAATCGCCTGACGGTACAGGAAGTTTTTTGGCAGGTGCGCGATTATCAATGGCAGCTGGAGCAGCCGGCCCAGATTGACCTGTACGCCGATGCTGTCCTGCTGCACCGCCTAAACCTTATAGGTCGGTCTGATGCTCAAGGTGGCCGCATTTCACTCCAAGGCTTGCTTTCTGCGTTACCCTCCGATACCGCCTATGTGGTGCTGCAAGGCATTTCGCTCGATGGATTACTTGAGGCGACCTATGAGGTACCCTGGCTTGGCGGGCAGCTTAACGGCGCACTCAGCTTCACTGGAGTGCTAGGCGCGCCGCAGCTGGCGGGTTACCTGCGCGTCGATCAGTTGCGCCTTAAAGAGCACCTGTTGGGTACGTTGTCGCTGGTCAGCTACTACATGCCGGGCTCACCGCTTGTTGCCCTCGATGCCCAGCTGATGCCGGATACCACCTTGCCTGCAGCGAATCAGCTGCGCCTTCGGGGTACCCTACAGCTTCCTTCAGCAACATCTGCAGGTGCCCTAAATCTTCGCCTGGAGACCGCTCATGCTGAAGCCTTTTTCTTCGAATACATTTTCCCAGATCTCATCGCCAATGTGCAAGGCTACTTTAGCGGCAGTGGCCGCATTACAGGTACCTTCCGAAGGCCGATCTTCGAAGCGGCGATGCAACTGCATGCCGGTGCCTTCGACATTCCACAGTTCAACTTGCATTATACCGTTGAAGGGCCAGTGCGCGTCGATCGCGAGGGGATCATACTGGAAAATGTGCAACTACGCGACCCTACGGGCGGCCGCGCCCAGGTACAAGGGCGCATTAACTTTAACGAATATCGCTTTTTCTCTTTTGGCCTCACCGCCCGCTTAAGCGGCCTCCAGGTCATGAATGTGACGTATGTTCGAACGCTGCCTTTCTATGGCCGCATTTGGGGTAACGGGACCTTTACGCTCAATGGTCCGCTCTACAGCGCCCTCCTCGCTACGGCCGACGGCGAGGTGCTCTCGCAAAGTGAAATTTACATCCCCTTAGCCGAAACAGGCGTTGAGTCGGACGAAGCTTTCATCATCTTTGCTGATCCTACAGGTCAACTGCCCAAACGGCCGCAACGCCGCCCCAACCTGCTGGCCAGCCGCCCACCAGAGGAACGATCGTTTTTGGACGGACTGGACCTAGATGTTAACCTCCTGGCTCCCCAGGGCACAATGGTACGGCTGGTGATCGATCCGCTACTAGGCGACGTCATCAACGCGCGCAGTAGCGGCCGACTGCAAATCATCCGCCAGCAAGGAGAATTTCAAACTTTTGGCCAGCTCAATGTTGCGGGAGGGGACTATCTGTTTACCGCCGGCGAAGTGTTTATGCGTCGCTTTTTGCTCGACAGCGGCACCATTACCTGGGATGGCGATCCCATTAATGCCCGTCTGGATCTGGCCGCAGCTTATCGGACCCGCGCCTCTCGGGCTGGACTACCAGGAACGCTGGGTCAAGGCGGCGGCCTTATTCCTCTTGTGGTGCAAATGCGTATTACGGGCCGCGTTAAAACACCGCAGGTGAATCTGCGCTTGGCAATCGACCGCGCCACCAATGAGCCCTTAGCCGGTTATGAGGGGATAGAAACACTGCTCAACCAGCCCGAACGCGCAGCCGAATACGCCACGAGCGTTTTGCTAACCAACTCGTTTTTACTGACCACAGAACAAACCAACCCCGAAGCACTTACCTCTTCGGGCAACCAGCTGGCTTTTAACAGCCTCTCTCAACTGGTGGCCAGCCAGCTCAACCGCTATCTCAGTCAGATGCTCCCCAATGTCGACGTGCTTCTGGGCGTGCAAGGCGAAAGTGCCCAGCGCCTAGACGTCACCTATGGGGTCGCGCTGCGACTGCTCAACGAGCGCCTGGTCATTCGCGGACAGGGTGTCTATCGCGGTGAAAGCACAAACAGTCCGCAAAATCTCCTTGGAGAATTTGCTATCGAAATGCGCCTTACGCCCAACGTTTCGGTTCAGGTATTCTATCGACGCGAAGACGACGTGCTCAACGACTATACCCTGACCAACACTGCCGGTGCAGGGCTGCTTTATCAGACAGACTTTCCAACCTGGCGCCACCTCTGGCATCGACTCTTCGGGTGGCTAAGCCCTAGTCCGGAAGACACCACCTCTCCTCCACTCACCCATACGAGCAACAATAGCGATAGCAGTAGCGTTCAACCACCATGATAACGTCAAAATCTGTCAAAATCCTTGGCGCGTAAACGTTCTGCAGTCTCGTCTTCTGAAGCGCACCCGCAATCTCTAACACGGCAGCAGCTTCGACAGGCGATTCTTTCCTTGCTACGCAACAATGCCCACAAAACCTATCATCCTAAAGAGCTGGCTCGCCGTCTCAATCTAAAAGACTACGAAGCTTACCAGCGCTTTTGGGAGGTACTTGCCGAGCTCGAGCATCAGCATCTAATTGCTCGGGTTAAAGGTGGCCGGTATACCTACGAGCGCCGTCCTTATCGCCTAGAAGGCATTCTGCGTGTTCATCCTCAGGGGTATGGCTTTGTGGAAGTAGAAGGACGCGAAGAAGCGGATATCTACATTCCTGAGGCCCATATGGGTACAGCCCTCGATGGCGATCGGGTACTGGTGGGCTTGGCTGCACCGGCCCGCGGTAACCGGCGTCGCGAAGGCGAGGTGCTTCAAGTCTTAGAACGCCGTCGCACGCAAACCGTGGGCACCTTTCAGCCGCACGGCAGCTTTGCCGTAGTCGTGCCTGACGACCCCCGGCTAACGCGCGACATCTATGTGCCGCCGAATGCTTTTGGGGGAGCCCAGGCGGGAGACAAGGTCGTGGTCTCGATCGACCAGTTCACAGACCCCAAAGGGCTCCCCGAGGGCCGCGTGCTTGCTGTACTAGGACCCAGCAGCGATCCTGCTGTTCAAGTCTTGGCGTTAGCACTGAGTAAAGACGTACGCTCAAGCTTTCCGGAAATTGTCTTACGCGAGGCCGAACGCATCCCCGATGCGATACCCGAAGCAGAATACCAGCGTCGACTGGACCTGCGCGACCGTGAAGTCTTCACGATCGATCCCTCTGATGCCAAGGACTTCGACGATGCGCTCCATCTGCGCCCGCTGCCTAACGGCCACATTGAAATTGGTGTGCACATTGCCGACGTGAGCTTTTATGTCCACCCCGGCACTACACTCGACGAAGAAGCCTATGCACGCGGCACCAGTGTCTACCTGGTAGATCGGGTTATCCCCATGTTACCTGAAAAGCTTTCAAACCAGGTTTGCTCACTTCGGCCTGGCGAAGACAAACTGACCTTTTCGGTTCTCATCGAACTAACACCGGAAGCTGAGCTTGTCCGCTACCGCATTTCCGAAACGATCACCCACTCTCGCCACCGGTTTACCTACGAAGAAGCCCAAGCAATCATCGAGGGTGCCGAGCATCCGCTGGCCGATCCGATTCGGCTGGCACATGCCCTAGCCCAAAAGCTACGCCAAGCTCGCCTAGAAGCTGGCGCCATCGACTTTGACCTACCAGAAGTTAAGGTCGAACTGGACGCCTTGGGCTATCCGGTCAAGGTATATCGCAAAGCTCGCCTGGCTGCTCACCAACTGATCGAAGAGTTCATGCTACTGGCCAATCGGCTGGTGGCCGAAACTATCGGTAAGCGTCGCCAAGCCCTCCCGTTTGTGTACCGCATTCACGACCGGCCTGATGCGCAAAAAATCTATCAGCTTGCCCAGTACGTACGCGCTTTTGGCTATCGGCTAGAATTAGAAGACGGCAGCGTATCTTCGAAGGCCTTAAACGCACTTCTGCACCACGTTAAAGGAACTCCCGAGGAACCTGTTATCGAAGAGGCCGCCTTGCGCGCCATGGCCAAAGCGCGCTATTCCACGCAAAACATTGGGCATTACGGTTTGGCCTTCGCCTACTACACGCATTTTACCAGTCCAATCCGGCGCTATCCAGATCTCATGGTGCATCGCCTGCTTAAGCACTATTTGCAGCCTCAAGCTGCCCCCACTTTGATCGACATAGAGGCCTTGGAAGCACGCTGTGAACACTGCTCTGAACGGGAGCGGGCTGCTGAAGAAGCGGAACGGGATTCGGTACGCCTGAAGCAAGTGCAGTATATGCAACAACACGTGGGTGAAACTTTCTGGGGCGTAGTTAGCAGCGTAACGCCCTTTGGCGCATTTGTTGAGCTTGACGACGTGCTGGTCGATGGGCTGGTGCATGTGCGTGATATGGGCGACGATTACTACGAGTACGACGAGCGACGCTACACGTTACGGGGATTGTACACGGGCAAACGGTATCGCCCAGGCGACCGCGTACGCGTTATGGTTATCCGTGCCGATCCGGCAACCCGTCAGATCGACCTGCGCTTTGTTGCTGAAGACGACACGTCGCCAGCACCGCTTACGCGCCGTCGGAAAAAGCGCGCATCAACGCGCGGCGCTGGGCGCTAAGCGTGCGCTCCAGTTCCCGTTCGCCGTGCGCGGTTGAAAAGAAAAAGGCTTCGAACTGTGAGGGTGGCAGGTAGATGCCTTCTTCAAGCATAGCGTGAAAGTAGCGGGCAAAACGCTGGGTGTCGCAGCGGCGGGCGGTTTCATAGTCCACTACGCGTTCTCCGGTAAAAAACAAGGTGGCCATCGCCCCTACGCGCGTAAAGTAAAGCTCCAGGCCCAACGCCTTGATGTTGGCACGAACCCCCTCCTCCAGTGCTGCGCCAAAGGCTTCTAGACGGTCGTACAAGTCAGGCGTGTCGGCAATCTTGCGCAGCACGGCATAGCCGGCATGCATAGCCAGCGGATTGCCCGAAAGCGTACCAGCCTGGTAAACGGGACCTTGCGGCGCCACCCATTCCATGATTTCCCGTCGGCCACCATAGGCGCCAACCGGCAGTCCACCGCCAATGATTTTGCCCAGCGTGGTTAGGTCAGGTCGCACGCCATAGCGTTCTTGAGCACCCCCACGCGCCACCCGAAAGCCGGTCATCACTTCGTCAAAGATGAGCACGATGCCATAACGGTCGCACAAGGCACGCACCCCTTCCAGAAACCCTGGCTCTGGAGGCACACATCCCATGTTGCCGGCTACGGGTTCTAAAATGATAGCGGCAATTTCATCCGCATAAGCTTCGACCAGCTGTGTAACGTGCGCCAGATCATTAAAACGCGCCAAAAGCGTATCCTGCGCAGCAGCTGGCGTCACACCCGGGGAGTTGGGCTGCCCTAGCGTCAGCGCGCCACTTCCGGCCGCAATAAGGAAAAAATCCGCATGCCCATGGTAATGGCCTTCAAACTTGATAATCTTCGAACGCCCTGTATAAGCCCGCGCCAAACGCACCGCACTCATGGTAGCCTCAGTACCCGAATTGACCAGGCGAACCATTTCAATTGAAGGCACAAGCGCACAGATGAGCTCGGCCAGACGCACCTCGATCTCTGTAGGCGCCCCAAACGAGAGGGAGCGCGTCGCCGCTTCTTGGACTGCCTGCACCACATCGGGATCGGCATGGCCGAAAAGCATTGGACCCCAAGATCCCACATAGTCGATATAGCGGTTGCCATCGACATCTTCAAGGTAGGCGCCTTCGCCGCGGACAAGAAAAGGGGGCGTTCCACCTACGCTGCGAAAGGCCCTCACGGGCGAATTGACCCCACCGGGAATAACCTTACACGCGGTCTCAAAGAGCGCCTGGCTTCGCGTTAGCCGCATAGGCCTCACAAAAGCGACGACTTGGAGGGAGCTTCCTTGCGGGAGCCTGCTGGCGACACCTTACTCTCTGGCTCACATTCGCCTGGAATCCAGCAGCGGGCCTCTGTGATGTGCTCACACTGATGACAGCGCGTTTTACGCATCTTGGGATGGTAACGAGGCAGCTCGTCCAAGGGACGGATAGGATAGCTCTGCGTGGCGACTGCCCCATCTCCCGAGGTTCCTGCTGCTTCTGGCGCCAGCGGCAAACGCAGCTGGGCAACAGTGACCTCAGCCAAAGCTTCGATGAACAGCGGATGGCAATTCAGCGCCGGCATCACTTCGTAATGTGCAATGCCCATCTGTTCGGCTTCCTCCCGCACTTCAATATCGAGCTCAAAGGAAGTTTCAATGTGGTCTGTTACAAATGCGACCGGAACCATAAGCACAGCACGCACGCCCTGCTGCGCCAGCTCAGCCAGCTTATCCGGCGTGCTAGGCGTTAACCATTCTCCCGGACCTACTTTGCTCTGAAACGAGACATGATAAGGCAAATCGTGGCGCCGATAAGTCATCACACGGTCAACCGTTGCGTGAATCAAACAGCAGTAGGGATCTCGCCGTTGCTTCATTTCGACAAGCGGCGTGCCATGAGCGCTAAAGACAAGATGTACCTCTTGGCGCAGTTGGCGTGGGAAACGTTGCAAAGCTTCATCAATGCGCTCACTGAGTGCCTGAATATATTTAGGATGGGCAGCGTACTCGAACACGTACGTTGTAGGCCAGCGTGGAATTTCCCCTACCTGCTCCAGCGTCCACCAGTACAGCAGCGAAGACCCCGTAGTTGTTTTGGAATACTGGGGATACAAGGGCAGCAACACCACCTTATCGACACCATCACTCTGCATCTGTTGTGCTGCTTCTTCGCTAAATGGATGCCAGTAGCGCATAGCCATGTAGGTACGAAAGCGCACACCCGCAGGCTGCCCAAAACGTCGATTCAGCAGGCGCTCAAGCGCCTGGGCCTGCTCACGCGTGAGACGATTGAGGGGCGACCCGCCCCCAATCAGCTCGTAATCCTTCCCCACTTTTTTGGCGCGCAGACGAGCAATCCAGCGGCATAGCACATGACGCAGCGTCCCTTTCAACGGAATGTCGATGATCGCTGGATCCATAAACAGGTTATACAAGAAAGGCTCTACGTCGGCTACGCGCTCCGGACCACCTAAGTTGAGCAACACCACCCCAACGGTTTCCCCTGCTTCCACCGTAAGCGGTGCAGAAGAAAAATACCCACCACGCACCAGTCGCGCGTCGTATTGATACAATTTGAGAAATTGACGAGGCGTCATAAGCTCACCTCTGGATCTTTTCTGGCCTACGCCTTAGAACCAAACAAGGGCTGCCAGTTCCTGGCTGCTATTGAAGTTTCGCGTAAGCACAGCTTATTCTTGAGGACCTCAACCTGTTTTTAACAGGATTTAATATCGCCTGGGAGCGCTTTTCCTATACTGAATTTTAAGCTTGTGTTGTGCGTTTAGAAGCATGTCCCATTCAAAAAATAGACAAAAAAGTATGGACCTTACCGCCTACGGCTTGCACGTTCCACAGGTATTGCACAATCCTTCCCCAGCTGTGCTCTACGAGGAAGCCATCCGCTTTGACCCCCAAGCTGCACTGGTGAGCAGCGGCGCGCTGGCTTGCACTTCAGGACGCAAAACCGGACGCAGTCCAGCCGACAAGCGCATCGTCGAACATCCCGAAAGCCAAGACCACATCTGGTGGGGCCCCATCAATATTCCGCTCGACGAGCACACCTTCCTGATCAACCGGGAACGGGCTATTGACTACCTAAACACACGCGCCCGACTCTACGTGGTGGACGGTTTTGCCGGATGGGATCCTAAATATCGGCTCAAGGTGCGGGTTATCTGTGAACGGCCCTATCATGCCCTATTCATGCACAACCTGCTGATTCGGCCCAGCACCGAAGAACTTATTCACTTTGGCGAGCCCGATTACGTCATTCTGAACGCTGGGCGTTTCCCAGCCAATCGATACACTTCACACATGACCTCACAGACCAGTGTGGACCTCTCTTTTGAGCGAAGGGAAATGGTCATCCTAGGGACCGAGTATGCTGGAGAAATGAAAAAGGGGATCTTCACGGTCATGAATTACCTGATGCCCCTCAAGGGCGTACTTTCCATGCATTGTGCCGCTAACGAAGGGCCTCGAGGTGACGTAACGTTGTTTTTCGGGCTCTCGGGAACAGGAAAAACAACCCTGTCGGCCGATCCGCAACGCCGTCTTATTGGTGACGATGAGCACTGCTGGACCGACGAGGGGATCTTCAACATTGAAGGCGGTTGCTACGCTAAAGTGATCCACCTCTCTCCGGAGCACGAACCACAAATTTACCGCGCGATTCGCTTTGGCACTGTGTTAGAAAACGTGGTTTTCGATCCGCAAACGCGACAGGTTGACTATGCCGACGCTTCCATCACCGAAAACACGCGGGCTGCTTATCCCATCGAATTCATCGACAACGCTAAAATTCCCTGCCGCGGCGGTCATCCAAGTAATATTTTGTTTTTGACTTATGATGCCTTTGGCGTGTTGCCGCCAGTGGCACGCCTGACGCCAGAGCAAGCGATGTATCATTTCATCAGCGGCTACACTGCCAAGGTGGCTGGTACCGAAGTAGGCGTTACCGAGCCGCAAGCGACCTTTTCAGCTTGCTTTGGCGCGGCTTTTCTCGTTTGGCATCCCTTCAAGTACGCCGAGATGCTGGCTGAGCGCATTCGCCGTCACGGTACCCAGGTTTGGCTGGTGAATACGGGGCTTACTGGGGGACCTTACGGCCAGGGGCGCCGCATTCCGTTGGCCTATACGCGGGCGTTGGTTGACGCCATTCACAACGGCACACTGGCTCAGGTGCCTACAGAAGTGGACGAACGCTTTGGTTTTGCCGTGCCTGTCCGCTGTCCTGGTGTTCCAGAAGTCTTGCTGCAACCCCGAAATACCTGGGAAAGCCCCGAAGCCTACGACGAGATGGCCAACCGACTGGCGCGTCTATTTGCCCAGAACTTTGAGAAGTATCGTGCTGGATGCACGCAAGAGGTCGCTGCCGCTGGCCCGTGCTTAGCTCGAATGTAAGGTCACTGGCTGCCCTGCACGGGCCAACAACTGGGCCTCGGCATAGGCCAGCATTTCTGGAGTGTCGACGTCTTGCCAGAATCCGTTACCGATATCCAGCGCTGCCATACGACGCATTTGGGCTAGGCGGCGTACACCATCCGAAAGCGATGCGTCGCCCCGCTCGCGGTAAACAGCTTCTAGCGCGTCCATAAGGGCAAAGCTGCACACAAAAACCCCTGTATCAATCGCGTTGTAGTTGGTTAGCTGTTTGCCAATATCGACAATCCATCCGTTCTCGACGCGTACCTTGGTGGCATCTGCCAAGTCAAAAATCTGATCGACCCGATAATCGACAAGAAGCGTGGCCCCTTGTGCTGGTGGCACATGGGCGCGAACTAGTGTCATCAGCTCATCGCCCACCACATGGTCGGCCATCATCACTAAAAAAGGCTCTGCAGCCACATAGGGCCGGGCCGCAAGCACAGAAAGGCCGTTTTGCAACGCGTAGTGTGGGTTATAGGCAATGTGCACTTGCAGCGGTCCGTCATAGTACTGCCTGACTGCTGCTTCCACTTCCTCGCCGTGATAGCCCACTACAATCACCACGTCGCGGCAGCCAGCCAGGGCTACGCTGCGCAGCGTGCGTAGCAGAAGCGGCATACCGGCCACCGGTGTCAAAGGCTTCAAACGAAAGCCCGGACGGGCACCTGCCAGCCGGGAGCCCAACCCCGCAGCTAGCACCACGCCCGTCCGGGGACCTGCTGCTTGGCAGTTCATTTGAGGTTTTCGTAAAGCTCAAACTCTTCGGAAAGATGGGTAATAGGCGCCTCACCACCCAACACACGTAGCGTATTTTTCAGCCGAATATGCTGAATGAATAGATCGTGCTCAGGTACGTGTCCTTCCTGGACATGGGGGCTCTTGAAGTAGAACGAGAGCCACTCCTGAATGCCTTTTAGGCCAGCCCGAGCCGCCAAATCAAGAAACAACGCCAAATCCAGCACAATCGGGGCAGCCAAGATAGAGTCCCGGCAAAGGAAGTTGACTTTGATTTGCATCGGGTACCCCATCCAGCCAAAGATATCGATATTGTCCCAGCTTTCTTTGGCATCACCACGAGGCGGATAGAAGTTGATCCGCACCTTATGGTAAAGGTTGCTATAGAGCTCAGGGTAGAGCTCCGGCTGCAGGATGGTATCGAGTACGCCCGACTTGGTTACCTCTTTAGCACGGAAGCTATCGATGTCATCGAGCACTTCGCCATCGCGGTTACCCAGGATATTGGTAGAAAACCAGCCACGCACCCCTAGCATGCGCACCTTAAAGGCCGGCGCCAAAGCCGTTTTGAGCATCGTTTGACCGGTCTTGAAATCTTTACCGGCAATAGGGACGCCCTTTTCCTCAGCCAATTGTTCCAACGCAGGCACATCAGCTGAGAGGTTGGGGGCCCCGTTAGCATACGGGACACCCTCCATGATGGCCGCGTAGGCATAAAGCTGTGACGGTGTGATGGCTGGGTCGTTGGCTTCTAAGCCAGCTTCGAAGGCTTCAATCGAGCGATGGCAGTCGGAGGGCCGCGTGTAGACTTCCGTAGAGCCGCACCAGACCATCACAGCCCGCTGCGCACCTGTTTCGTCCATAGCACGGCAAATGTCTTCGCGCAGCATTTGGGCCAGTTCTTTTTTGGTACGGGCCTTTTTGACATTGGGTCCGTCGAGTCGACGAACGTACTGCCGATCAAAGACCGCCGGCATAGGCCGAATGGTCCGCAGAAAGTCTTCCAATGGCTTTAGGTCGCGCTCTTCGAGCACCTGAGCCCGCACGGCAGCCTCATAGGCATCATCGGGAAAGATATCCCAGGCGCCGAACACCAGATCATCTAGCTCAGCCAAGGGCAGAAACTCCCGAATCAGCGGGTTACGCCCAGCTGAGCGGCGCCCTAGACGGATGGTCTGCAGCTGGGTCAGCGAGCCGTAAGGGCGAGCGCGCCCCCGGCGAACAGCCTCTACACCAGCAATAAACGTCGTGGCCACTGCACCCAGCCCCGGCGTTAGTACCAGCAATTTGCCTTCGGGCGAGGCAATAGAAACGGATTCGCTCATAGGTCAACTTCTTAGATGGTGAACAAGATAACGATTAACCGGCCAGCGAAGCTTCGGTTGGTTGTCCAACAGGCTGCTGCCGCAACCAGACCCTGAAACGTTGGTTACGCAATCGCTGGCGCATAACAAGCAGGAAAAACAAAAGATTCAGCCCCACAAGTTCAAACACAAAAAACGCTAGGGGTTGACCCCCAAGGCAAGCAACAAAAATCGCCAGCGTCCGATAGTTTGAGCTCATCCAGCCCCAACGCCGTACCAGAGGTTGCTGCCAAAAACGGTACATCTGACGCACAAGCTCCGGATGGGGATGGTGCCGCAAGACAGTCTCAAGCTGTTGCATCAGACGGGCGTCCACACCACCTACGCGATGTTGCACAATCAAATAGCACAGGTAAAGCTTGCCCATCCAGCCCGCCAGACCCTGCTTCGTGGCAAGCGTCTGCCGAAAGGCCTCAGGGGTTATTGGGCGTGCACTTTGCTTGCCGTGCACCCAGTAGTCATAAGCCTGGCGTTGAAACTCGTACGTGCTTGCCTGAATGATATGGCTAGCTCCGGCCAGCACGGCCAATATCCAAGCCGTAATACCGGCCGAAGGATACGTAGCTAAGGCCAAACTAAGGTAAATAAGCACAAACGTACCGTGGTCACACAGACCGTCGAGCACTTTACCAATCTCTGAGGTGCGTCCAGTTAGTCGCGCCAGCTGACCATCAGCACCATCCATCACGTGCCAGCCGATCATCAGGGCTAGCCCCAGCACACATGCTTGCCAAGAAGCGTAGTGGTAATAGGCTAGGGCTGCACCTGCACCTAAGCCTAACCCCACCAGCGACACGGTGTTGGGATGCACCCCCCTCCGGGCTAGACGCTGCACCAAAGCCCAGCTCAAAGGATGAATCACATACCGGTTCGTTGGATCTTCAATCTCAGGCGTGCGCCAAGCTCGTTGCAATGCTTCATCTGGCATAGAAAGTCTGCTCCTGTTGAAGCCAACAAGCGCGGCATAAGTTAGTAAATTGTTGCGAAATTATTAACGCTTGGAACGCCGCGCAAAGAATTCAAATTAGCCAAGGCTGCGGCACATCGGCTTCTGTGAGCATTAGCCAGTCGCGGGGTTGAAAATACCAGCTTGCGGCTTCTTCAGGTGACCCAGGCGCAGGCCGCCAATCATACTGCCAACACGCCTCAGGCGGTAAGCTCATGAGAATACTCTCAGTACGGCCATTAGACTCTAGGCCAAAGCGTGTGCCCCGATCATAGAGCAAGTTAAACTCTACGTAGCGCCCGCGCCGCAACGCTTGAAAGTGGCGTTCTCGCGCACCATAAGGCAAACCTTTACGTCGTTCCACAATAGGGAGATATGCCCGCAGAAAAGACCTACCTGCTTCACGGGTAAAGAAAAAGGCGCCTTCGGGGTCGTCGCGTAAGTAGTCGTAAAAGATGCCCCCTACGCCACGCGTTTCGCCTCGGTGGGGTAGATAAAAGTAGGCATCGCAGGCTGCCTTAAAACGGGCATAGTCAGCCACCCCAGGGTGGCGGTCGCAAACCGCTTTCCAAACGCGGTGGAAATGCTGCACATCTTCTAAGAACGGATAATACGGTGTCAGATCAGCACCGCCCCCAAACCATTGATCCTGAGGCTGAAAAAGGTCTTCACCAAGGGCAAAATACCGGAAGTTAGCGTGTACGCTAGGCACATAGGGCGAACGGGGGTGAATCACCAGCGAAAGGCCGGTGGCAAAAAACGGGGCAGGCGACACGCCAATAGCCCGTGCTGCCTGATCCGCAAGCTGTCCCCAAATGGCCGACGTATTGACCCCGGCTTTTTCGAAAACAGCCCCGTTTTCAAGCACGCAAGTTAGCCCACCGCCCCCTTCACGGTATTTCCAAACATCTCGGCGAAACTGCGCTGCACCATCGACGTCTTCCAAAACTTTACAGATATGCCGCTGCAAGGCTTCAACAAAACGCTGCACGCGGTGCGCCATCGGAAGGTCTGTTCGGGGTGCTTCGCGCAAGCGACGGACGCGGGCGTGATCATCCATCATAACCAACGTAGAGTGCTTTGCGATGACTATTTTGGAATATACGCCAAACGACGACGAGATCCTGCCGTTCATCCACGACAGCTTCCGCCAACTTCAAGAGGCAGGCTATGAGCCGCGCTATATTCTGGTAGGTCAAGCCGCCTACCGTCGCCTATGTAAGGCTATTGGACGTCAGTTTCAACGTGGAGCAGGCCAGTTTGAAACCTACTTGCACGTTCCTATTGTGGTTGACCCCTTCCGGCAGGAAGCCGTATGTGTGGTGCCGGCAGCAGCCATCTGTGCAGCAGAAGCATCCGGCTACCGAATACCCTCAGCTTCTAAGTAACGCAGCAGCTGATCTATCGACAGCCGAAAGGCTGCATTCCAGGTAACGGGGGGCGGGGCGCTCCAAGCCATAGGGATGCGCTGGGTAGGATGCGTGAGTTGCAACTGCCAAGCATGCAAGGCTAACTGATGGGGGACAAAAGCACGGCGTGACCGGTAGCGCCGATCGCCCAGAATCGGGTATCCCCGGAAAGCCAGCTGAACCCGAATCTGGTGCTTACGGCCGGTTTCAGGCACCAAACGCAGCAATGTCAGGCCATTTCGGCTCAGCAAGGCCTGCCAGTGAAGCACAGCTCGGCGTCCCCAGGGATGCGACTCTGGCACCAGACGCATGCTCTCGCCAGCCGGTGCCACATAGTCTTCCCAAGTGCCTCCCCCTTCAAGCTCTCCTTCCACCAGCGCCAGGTAGGTTTTTTGTACCGTACGATCTCGAAATTGCTGCATAAGCCGTGCGGCTGCCTTAGAAGTGCGGGCCAGCACCATCACACCCGAAACGGGTGCATCCAGCCGATGCACCAACCCCAAGTATACATTTCCAGGCTTGTGACATTGCATCTTCAGCCAGGCTTTAGCCAAGGATAGCACCGTTGGCGCCCCGCTACGGTCTCCTTGACTCCGCAGCCCTGCTGGCTTATTGATTACCAGCAAGTGATTGTCGTAGTACAGCACCGGCAAAGCTTCCGGCTTCAACATCTCCAAGCTCATGACGCGTTCAGTCAGGTCAACCCTCCATCAAACGGAGCAGCTTTGGACCACGTTCAAGCACCAGGCCTGTCTACTCCTCTTGAATGTTTAGCAGCACGCCACAGACCGCAACCTTACCGAGTTGTGCAGCGCTGGCTAAGGGGCTAGTTCATGGGTCTCAGTTTACGGCTGGCCACGCTGGGTTCAGCAATACTTAAGGCTGTCCCACATCAAGCGCACGTGTTCGCAACAGGCATGTAGTCGTGCACAGCTTCTACAAATGCCCGCACGTGCTCCGGATCGTGCGTAGGGTGCAACCCATGCCCTAAGTTGGCAATGTGGCCCCGCGGGCCAAAGGCCTCTAGCATCTGGTGCGTGAGCCGGCGAATCGTCTTCAGGTCGGCATACAGCGCACATGGGTCTAAATTGCCCTGCAATGCAACGCGGTCTTGCGTTATCTGCCGGGCTTGACGGGGATCGACGGTCCAGTCGATGCCTACCACATCATAGCCCGACGCGGCTAGCTCATCCAAAGTAGCATGCGCCCCACGTGCAAAGACGATACGCGGCACGCCCGGCCGCGCTTTCCCCACCTCTTCAGCAATCCGACGCAAGTAAGGAAGCGCAAACGTTCGGTACAAATCAGGACTGAGCACCCCAGCCCAAGAGTCAAACACCTGGATCACTTGTGCTCCAGCGTCGATTTGTGCCGTCAAAAATTCCACCAGCACCTCGGTCAGTAGCGAAAGTAGCTGATGGCTAGCTTCCGGAGCACCATAGAGCCAGCCCTTAGCTTGGCTAAAAGTTTTACTCCCTCCACCCTCGATCATATAAGCCATGAGCGTCCACGGTGCTCCGCAGAAACCAATCAAGGGGACTTTGCCATCCAAGGCCCGTCGCGTTAGCCTCAAGGCTTCAAGCACGTAGTGCAGTTCGTCTTCAATCACCGGCCGATGCAAGCGGCGCAAATCCGAAACCTTGCGTAGCGGATCCAACAAGCAAGGCCCTTGACCGGGAACCATTTCGACGCGCAGACCCATGGCCTGAGGCACAACAAGAATATCCGAAAAGATGATCGCGGCATCGAGTGGAAAGCGGCGCAACGGCTGCAGCGTCACTTCGGTAGCCAACTCAGGCGTGCGCACTACATCAAAGAAAGCCTCTTCGGCGCGCAAAGCACGGTATTCCGGCAGGTAACGCCCAGCCTGCCGCATGATCCACACTGGCGTGCGTTCAACCGGTTCGCGACGCGCTGCCCGAAGGAGCAGATCATTTTTCAGGGGCGAAACGTTGGCCATAAACGCTTTTAAGGCTTTAACCGCCAGGCCTATTCCAAGACGACAAGCTGGGTTCCCTGGTTATGCAATATGAACCTAACAGGGGAAGCCTTCGTTGATCGGCCGAACGTAGCGCTCAAGACCTATGGCTCAGACGTCTCCTTCCAGCGTGCTTTCCTACCAAGGCGAGCTTTTCCGAAAAGGGCTGCACTTGCTGGCGCTTAGTATCCCTATTGGCATGCTGCACGTAACGCGTCCAACAGCCCTCGTAATACTTTGGCCCCTTGCGCTGGCAGCCTTAGGTGCTGACCTGCTTCGGGCCTTTTGGCCAGCCTTTCATCGCCTCATCCAAAAGCTCTTCGGCTATATGATGCGTCCGGAGGAGCTTCCGGCCAATCGTACCGTCGTGATCAACGGTGCTAGCTGGGTCCTGCTTTCCAGTGCTCTGCTAGCTACACTTTTCCCCCTCCCCCTAGCCGCTACAGCCTTTGCCATTTTTATGGTCGGCGATGCGGCTGCAGCCGTAATCGGTCTTCGCTTTGGTCGCCACCACTGGCCAGGCAGTCATCGCACGATTGAAGGATCGCTGGCTTTTTTTGGTGCCGCCCTGATCACAGCCAGCTTCTTTCCCATACCTTTTATGCACGGTTTGGCAGCTGCCTTACTGGCCACCGCATTGGAAGTGCTGCCGCTACCCCTCAACGACAACCTGCGCGTCCCCCTTGCCGTAGCCTTGCTACTTTGGGTGCTACAGTAGCGCATTGATTCCAACAGAAAAATTACGTAGGCTTCAGCTGTCCTTAACCTCACTGGATCGGTTAAAGCCATGGATATTGGCCTTGGGTTACTCCTACTGGTCGTTTCGGCTTACGCGCAACCCACGCCACTGCTTATCAACGTAGAGGGCCGGCAAACCACATCGCTCCATGGAAGCTGGGCAGCGATTGTCGACCCTTTTGACGTCGGCTACCGTACCTACCGTAACACGCCCGATCCTCATGGTTTTTTTCGAAACCAACGGCCGCAGCACCCAGCCGATCGCATTGAGTACAGCTTCGAGGAAGCACCACGCCTTGAAGTGCCTGGCGATTGGAACAGCCAGCGCGCCGAACTGCTTTTCTACGAAGGTACCGTCTGGTATCAGCGCACTTTCTCCTACACGCTCCCTGCCGACCGGCGACTGTTTCTGTACTTTGGCGCAGCCAACTACGAAGCTATCGTTTGGCTTAACGGCCAAGAATTAGGACGCCATGAAGGGGGCTTTACCCCGTTCAATTTTGAGATTACGCAGCGCGTTCGCAACGGCAAAAACGACCTGGTGGTTTATGTGAACAACCGCCGCCGTCCTGATGGCGTGCCCACCGACAACATGGACTGGTGGAACTATGGGGGGCTGACGCGCCATGTGCTCCTGATCGAAACGCCCCGCACGTTTGTGCGCGACTATTTTGTGCAACTCGATCCTGCAGACCCCACCTACCTTGCCGGTTGGGTGCAGCTTGACGGCCCAGAACGTACGCTTGCGGTAACGCTGCAGCTGCCTGAGCTGGGGTTATCGCACACGATCCAGCCCGATACCAACGGTCGGGGTACGTTCCGGCTGCGCACTCCCGACAATATAGAGCACTGGAGCCCCGAACATCCCCGACGCTACCGGGTCGAACTCATCACCCCTTACGAAACTCTGATAGACACCATCGGCTTTCGAACCATCGAAGCCCGGGGCACACAACTCTTACTAAACGGGCGTCCCATCTTCTTACGTGGCATCTCGATCCACGAAGAAGCTCCTTTTGCAGGACGACGGGCTTTCTCTGAAGAAGACGCGCGCGTGCTGCTGGGCTGGGCGCGTGAGCTAGGCTGCAATTTTGTGCGGTTGGCCCACTATCCACACAACGAAGCGATGGTGCGCACAGCCGAGGCTATGGGGCTGCTGGTATGGGCAGAAATTCCGGTTTACTGGACCATCCAATGGGATAATCCGCGTACACTGGCCCTGGCCAAACAGCAGCTTCAGGAGATGATCACGCGCGATAAAAACCGTGCAGCCGTCATCTTTTGGTCGGTAGCCAATGAAACGCCCCGGGGGGAAGCACGCTTACATTTCCTACAAACGCTTATCGAAGAAGCACGCCGTCTAGATCCTACACGACTGGTAACAGCCGCACTCGAGCACCGCTACATCAACGATTCCACAATCGTGATCGACGACGAGCTGGGTGCCTACTTGGACGTACTGGGCAATAACGAATACATTGGTTGGTACGACGGCCCACCAGAAAAAGCCGACCGCATTGTGTGGCAAAGCGTCTACAACAAACCGCTGATCATGAGTGAGTGGGGTGGCGATGCCCGCGCCGGCTATCACGGATCGCCCCAGCAAATCTGGACCGAGGAGTACCAGGCCCAGCTCTATCGGCATCAAATCGCTATGCTGCAACGCATTCCATTCCTTGTGGGTACCTCACCCTGGATTCTGAAGGATTTCCGTTCTCCACGACGCCCTTTGCCGAAAATTCAAGACTACTGGAACCGCAAAGGCGTTATCTCGGATCGCGGGCAGCGCAAGCAAGCCTTTTATGTATTACAAGCCTTCTATCATGAACTGGCCCAAAAGGCTATAGGCAGCACGCCTTAAATCTCATGGCCCTATATGAAAACCGGTGTGCCATGGCTTCGCTATCCGGTACTTTTACTTCACGGCTTAGGTGCCCTTCCCCTGATAGGCCGTCAAGGCCAGCTTGAGCCTATAGCGCGTTTTTTATGCCGCTATGGCATTCGAGCCTATGCCCCCGTAGTCGCTCCTTATGCCCCCATTGCGCAACGCGCCCATTTCTGGAGACGTCATCTGCAAGCCCTTCTAGAAACAACGCGTGCACCTAAAGTACACCTGATTGCTCATTCTATGGGCGGACTGGACGCCCGTTACCTCATCAGTTGCCTAGATGGTTATCGGCACGTGACCGCGCTTATTACGCTTTCAACCCCCCATCACGGCTCTTCACTAGCATACTTGCTGCTGCAGCGTCCTGCACTCACCCAACGTTTGGTTGCCCAACTGGCGCACCGCTTAAGTCATTGGGTGCTCCCTGAAGCACCTGCCGCCTTACTGGAAGCGCTGGAGTGCTTGACTCCTGCTTACGTCACCGAGATCTTCAACCCACAGGTGCCTAATCATCCTGACGTGCACTATATCTCTTGGGCGGGCATGGCTGGACCCAGCACCAATGTGCCCATTACCCCTTGCATTGCACCCCTAGCCCGATACATCTATCGGCACGAAGGACGCAACGATGGCTACGTAGCGGTGCGCAGTGCCCGCTGGGGTCGTTTTATGGGGACGCTGCCGGCCGATCACCTACGCCAAATCGGTCTTCACCTAGGGCCCGGCGCACCTTTCAATGCAAAAGCCTTTTTTCTTTATCTCTGCCAGTGGCTCCACCATACCCTAGAAGCTGCCATAGACTAGATGCAACCATGCTACCCAAACTCTTTGCTGGGGCTGCTTTACTGCTAACTTTTGCCCTCTCTGGACAAGCGCAGCCGCAACGGACCTGGACCATAGAGGACATTTTGCAGCAAGAAACGCTCTCGGACCTAGAAATCTCGCCCGATGGCAAGCGGCTGCTTTGGACGCGCCGCAAAGCGAACCTAGAAAAGGATCGCTTTGAAACCGACTTGTTTCTGACCTATCTCGATCGCAAAGGACCTGACGGACTACCCTTAACCGTACAACTTACCCGCAGCGGCGACAACCAGCATGGGCGCTGGAGCCCCAACGGGCGCTATATCGCCTTTCTCTCTTCCCGAAAGACCAGCGAAAATGACAAGGCCGCAGGACGCCAGCTTTGGCTACTAGACACCTTCGGCGGAGAACCCTATCGTCTAACCGAACTAGAGGTACCGGTAACAGACTTTGCCTGGCGTGATAGCTCGCGCATCATTCTTGCCGCTCGCGAAACGATCACGTTCAGCGAACAGCAGCGCAAAAAACAAAAAGACGACGCCCAGGCCGTCGAAGACACGACGGAGTTTTACCCGGTTCGGCTTTTTAGCCTATCGCTTAGCTCCAAAAAAATGGAACGTATCACAGAGAATACTGGCAAGATTTTGGAGTTTGCGATCGATCCTACCGGACGCTATATCGTCTACAGCATTGATCCCCATCCGGTCGATGCCGATGCGCGCCATCAGCCGCGCCAGTACTTGCTGGATCTTGAACGGCAGGAAACAGTCGAAATTTTCACCGAGCGCTATTTTGATCCGGAGCGGTTTCTTTGGGCGCTTGACGGCAAGGGCTTCTACGCTAGTGACGAATTTGCTTCTGACCCAGAAAACGAAGGTGCCGGAATCACCAAGCTGTACTACTTTGACCTAGCCACACGCACCTATGCCGAAGTGCCCTTAGCCTGGGAAGCAGGCGTGGGCTACGGTGGATACCAAGTGGCCGAAGGGGGCGTGCACGTGCAGCTTGCCCATGGCCCACGCATGCAATCTCGCTTCTATGCCCAAGGGGCCAATGGCTGGCAAGCCTATCCGGTTTCAGACGAACGCTTACACTACAGCACGTCTCTTCGCATTGGTCCTGATGGCCGCACCATCGCCTTTGTGTACTCTCGCGCAGATTCCCTACCTCAATACCTCGTAGGCACGTATCGCCAGGGACGGTTAAGCGAAGTGCGGCCTTTTGTACGGCTAAATGCCCAGCTGCAGAACCATCCCCTTCCCCGCGCGAAAGTCATTTACTGGGAGGGTGCCGAAGGCGACACGGTAAACGGTATTCTCTATGAGCCCTTCAACTATCAGCCAGGTCGCCGCTACCCCCTCATGGTGGTCATTCATGGAGGCCCCAGCAGCGTCGACCTGGATGCCTGGCGAGCGGACTGGACCGTCTATCCTCCGCTTTGGGCGCAGCGGGGTGCCTTTGTGCTGCGCCCTAACTATCACGGCAGCGGCCACCACGGACTGAAGTTCGTCGAATCTATTAAAGGCCGGTATTACGAACTGGAATTGCCCGACATCATCCGCGGCATTGAGCACCTGGTAAGCCAAGGGCTTGTCCATCCCGACTCCCTTGGCGTCATGGGTTGGTCCAATGGCGCTATCCTGACCATTGCCCTAACGGTCGCCTATCCTGAACGCTTTAAGGTGGCTATGCCGGGTGCTGGCAACGTGAACTGGATTTCAGACTATGGCAACTGTGCCTTTGGCGTACGCTTTGACGACTCCTATTTCGGGGGACCACCTTGGGAGCGCTTAGAGCACTATATTGCCAAAAGTCCGCTTTTTCGATTGGATCGGGTAGTTACCCCCACGCTCATCCATTTTGGAGACCAAGACACAGCCGTACCTACCGAACAGGGCTGGCAGCACTACCGGGCGCTCCAGCAACTGGGTAAAGCGCCTGTGCGCTTTCTGCTGTATCCCGGCGAACCCCATAGCTTCCAACGCCCCTCCCACCAGAAGCGCAAAATGGAAGAAGATCTGGCTTGGGCCGACATGTACCTATTTGGGCGCAACCCGATAGACTTACGGTTGCGCCAGCGTATCCTTCCCGAAGACGCTCCTTTGACGCTACGCTTGCGCGCTCGAGCTATCGCACGCACCAAAGACGGCCGCTATGGAGTAGAACATCAGGGGTTGCTGCTTCCGGAAATGATCATGCTAGGCGATACGCTACAAGTGAGCCGCTTTGAAATCACGCGGGCGCAGTTTCGTGCTTTCCATGCAGCCTATCCAGTACCGCCTGGAACCGAAAATTATCCGGCCAATGGTCTTTCGGCTGAGGAAGCCCAAGCCTACGTAGCCTGGCTGCGTCGCCAAACAGGCCAGCCCTATCGCTTACCGACAAAGCGGGAGCTGGAAAAACTCCAGCAGCTGGCTGGACCATCAGAGAACACGCTAACTTACTGGCTCGGCTACACACCCAATCCAGACGAGCACAAGCAACTGGAAGCAGTGCTTAGCACGATTCGACCTGACGAGCTGCTGATGCCGGTAGGCTCGCGTCCCCCTGGAAACGCCAAAGATCCCCAAGCACCCCTTTTGTACGATCTGGATGGCAACGTAGCCGAATGGGCTGTAGACGTGGGAGGTCGACTCATTCCCTGGGGTGCCTCAGCCGTAACCGCACGCGATCCCCGCACCGGGGAAACCCCTGCTTCACCCCCTGCCTTTATTGGGCTACGCGTGGTGCTTGCGCACCGCTGAACACCAGGGAAGCTTCTGCATGCCCATTGCCGGGAGGGCGCCGTGGCGCTCTTTCCAAAAATTCCGCAAGGTGATCGTGCTGCCGGCGAGCGTCTTCATAGCCGATCTCTAGTAATCGCGCAATATAATCCGGCTCAAATAGCATCATGCTAAGCGAGTCAGGCGTTTTCGTCTCGGTCGCGCCTAAGCCCCAAGTTAAAAAGCGAAGCGCCCCCTGCGTAGGTGGAGGATACTCGGCTGCTAGCTTGCCTAAGTCGACCGATGGCCTGAGGATCAAAAGCCGAACCGGCCGCAGCCCTTGCCGCTGATGTGGTGGAAGTTGCCGCACCAATCGGTTAATGCGCTCCAGCATGGCCGCATCTTGATCGAACGTGTCTAAAAAGATGGCATTGAGCAACATGCCCAGTATTTGTGCAGCCGGTGGATAACCCACCACATCAGGCGCGTTCCCCTCTTCCTGGGTGCGTTTATAACGTGTTGAAATGGCCAGGATTGCGTCGGCTCCTAAGTGAATCGCTGGGGCCAGCGGCGTGAGCAGGCTAATACCACCATCCCCATACCAAGCATCCCCCAGTCGAATGGCTGGAAAGACAAAAGGCAAGGCCGCTGAGGCTAAAATATGCTCAACGGTCAGCTCGGTTTGCACCCCACGGCGGTCGGGGCGCTCCCAGTTTTCAATGTTACGACCTTCGACCCAGGTGACCGACTGCCCCGTCGAGTAGTTCGTGGTTGTAACCGCAAAAGCACGTAGTGTACCTCGTTTTAGATTGAAGGCTACGCCGTGCAGCCGACCGTCTGTGGTTTGCAAGTGGCGTTTCAAAAAAGCCCGTAAAGGCGCATTATCCACCAAGCCGCGCAGCGTGTTTTCAGGCAAGGGCTGGTCGTCGTCCCGGGCGCGCCGAAGCAGCGTGCGCAACACCTGCCAGCGCGAAACGGGCGCCACGACATCTTCAAGACGCACGGCCCGCCAGGTTTGCACAAGCCGTTCAGCTGCCTCAGGGAACGTGCCGGTGTGGTTAGCGAGCTGGGCTGCATTGATAGCTCCTGCGGAAACGCCAGCCAAAATCGTAAATGCCCTGTCTGGAAATGCCTCAGCAACGTAACGAATGACGCCAGCCTGATACGCCGCACGCGCTCCACCACCACTAAGCACTAGCGCCCAGTCTCCTGCGTTTTCCTGCTGCCACCAGCGTCGCATGGCTTGCCAGAATGCCTGCCACATAACTTTGCTTTTGATGAGTATCGACGATACTATGTTAGGCAATAAGCCTCAATAGAAACTATAGGCAAACTGTCGAAGGGTTTCTATATTACACTGTATGTTGACTGTCTTATGGCTGCAACCACACTGTTTGCGTTGGCGCTGGCCCGCTTGCCTGAAGCCGATACAGCCACAGCAGGCTGGCTCGTACGGCATGTGTCGCGCTACGATGCCCTCCAACAGCATTCGCGCGAAAAGCTCCAGGAAGCCCTAGCCGACCGGCCGGCTTCGGCGCGCTTGGTTGCTTTTCTTTACAACACCAGCCTTATGGAACAGCAGCTGGCGCAAGCGCGCTCAGAGCTGGCGAATCTGATCACGCGGCGGATACGCGTCCTCACCCCCAGTGACCCCGCCTGGCCTGCAGGACTAGAAGCACTACCTCCCGAGTGGCGTCCTTTTTTGCTTTTCGCTTACGGTAACTTAGACGTGCTCGAGCAGCCTCGCATTGCCTTACTGGCTCGGCCACCGCTTTCGGAAAGTGCTTACGACCGGGCCCAAGACCTCGTGTTACATGCGATCGACGCGGGCTGCATTCCGGTTACTGGAGCAACTACGGGCTTCGACGTAGCCTTGCAGAAGCTCTGCCACAACGCTGCTCCACCTCGAGCTGCCATTATGGTGACCAACGCCGGCCTAGCCCAGTTGCTGCCGCCAATTCGTCCGGTCGCAACAGCCACGTTACGTGCTGGGGGACTTTTGCTGTCCCCATTTCTTATGGAGCAACCGCCCAGCGACACACGGGACGAACAACGGGCCCTAGTGCAAGCTGCACTAGCCCAGGCCGTAGTGTTTGTAGAACCCCGCGAGGAAACGCCAGAGCAACGGGCCCTTGAATGGGCCATTCAAGCCAATCGCCCTGTCTTTGGCATCAGTACCCGCACGCTGCCCGAAGTACATCCTGTCCGAGATGCGGTAGATTTTGAATGGGTCGTCGAAGCAGCCCGCCGCGCCCTGATGCCATCATGAAACCGCTGCTTCAGGTGTTATGGGTGTTTCTCGATGGGGTTGGCCTAGGGCCCGTGCATGCACGCAACCCCCTGAGCAGCTTTCGCTGGCCTGCTTTAATGGAACTTGCTGGTGGTCAAGCCTGGAGCCTAGAAACACGGCCACGCTTTGGTAGCACACAGCTTTTTTTGCCTATCGACGCTACCTTGGGCGTTGCAGGCTTGCCCCAAAGTGGCACTGGACAGGCCACGCTGCTAACCGGATTTAACTGTGCCCGCATCGCAGGCCGGCATTACGGACCCTATCCGCACTCACGCACACACAGCGTGCTAGCCCGCTACAACGTTTTTCGACGATTGCAAAACCGCCAGCGCAGCGTTGCCTTTGTCAATGCTTATCCCCCAACCTTTTTTACGCAGGCACGCATGCGCAATCGCTGGAATGTAACAGCACGCTGCTGCTTAGAGGCTGGTGTCATGCTTCGGGATCTGCAAGCCCTGGCGAAGGGAAACGCCCTAGCCGCCGATCTAACAGGACAAAGGCTCCGCGACGCCGGCTTTATGGTTACAGTCATTGATGAAACCCAAGCAGCCCACCGCCTGATGCATATAGCCACAAACCATGCCTTTACGCTATTGGAGTACTTTCTCACCGATCAGGCCGGCCATAGCCAAGATATGGCTGAAGCTTATCGCGTGCTTGCTTCACTGGATCGATTTTTTGCGGCGCTGCTGGACTTGCTGGACCCCAAGCAACAACTCTTGCTGGTCACCAGCGATCACGGCAATTTAGAAGACCTGCGTGCGCGCACGCACACACGCAACCCTGTACCGCTGGCAGCTTGGGGCCAAGGGGCTATGCATTTTCGGCATGCGCGTGATTTGCGCGACATCACACCTACAATTGTAGCCCTTCTTAAAGCAGCTAGGGCCTAGTAGCTTCAACAGCGGACTCAGCCTCAAGCAACCGTCCTGTGACAAGCTCCACCACCAGCCGGTCGGCTCCATACACATGGCGTAACGCTTCAAGCACGCCGCGACTGTCAACAGCTACAGCTCGGGCGCGCTCGGGCAGATAAAGATATTCAGCCGCCAGACCTTCCATATTGCTGTCAAACACCACGCCTACCAAGCGCAGATCGCGGTCAACCAGAGGCGAACCGGAGCTGCCCCCCGAAATATCGGTACTGGCCGCTAGGTTAAAGGGCGTAGCCCGCACAAAGGCTTCTGAAGGCGTTAGCCATCGGGCAGGCAGATTCCAGGGTCCACGTCCTTCAAAGCTGTAAAACCGGTCATAAAGCCCCAAAAACGTGGTAAACGCTGGCGCCAGCGTGCCGTTGTACGGATAGCCTTCGATGCGGCCATCGGCAATGCGCAGCGTTCCCGTGCCATCGGGCGGCACAAGGTGGCCGTAAACATGAAAACGCAACGCAGCTAGGCGGGCATTAAGATAGCGCTCCCGCGCCTCGAGCTGATCTAGTTGCTGCCCTAGCGTAAAGTATAGAGGTCCAAGCACTTCGATAACGGGCACAGAGGGGTCTTTGCTGCGCAGGTACCCTTCTTTGAGCAACCGGGCAAAACTACTGGAATCCTTAAGCGCACTGCGGGCTACCAGGTCGCGAGCTACTTCGGCCGGCGTGCGATTCCCCAAAAGCTGCTGCACACTTGGGTGCTGGAGCCCTAAATAGTCGCGCAGCTCTTCCAAGCGCGCCGTGATGTATCCCACCTCCACCGAATCGGGCCAGTCTCGAATTTGTAAGGCCTCTTTGCGCACTTCTTCTAGGCGTTCGGGTGAAACACCCCGCTGACGCATCAGCTCATAGGCATAGCCATAGAGGGCCCGCAGCAGAATATGTGAACTCAACAGCGTGCTGGAGCCGAAGAATTCAAAAGCAGCAGCCTGCGAGGCCGCTGCAGCCTTACTCCGCTGGAGTATCTCAAGCTGCGCAAACAGATTGCCATAGCGGTTGCGCAGCGAGTCGCTACGCATCATGGCTTGCCGCAGCGAATCTTCGGCAGCCTTTTTTCGGGCCAAAAGGTAGGCATCGCGCAAGCCTTCAAGCTGCCCTTCGGCAGCCTTGATCGCGTTCCTGATGGCAAAATACACGCTGCGCAATCCGTAGTGGTCGGCCGAATCGGGATACTGCTGCACATAGGTTTCCAACACACGCGCCCTTCGGCGCAACAGCCGAAGCCGCTGAGGCAACGTGTAGTCGCGCGCAAACGTAAGCTGACTGGCTGTGGTGTGGCGTTGCGTAGGCCCGGGATTGCCTATGGCAAAAACCAGCTGCCCCGCCTGAGCACCTTCCGTACTCCAGGGAAAATGCCATGGACTCTGCAGTGGCTGACCATGCGCATTATAGATGCGCAGAAAGCTGACGTCAAAGCTGTAGCGTGGATACGTAAAATTGTCAAAGTCACCGCCAAAATACCCAATGCGGAGCTCGGGCGTCATCACCAGCCGCACGTCGTAATAGCGACGCCAAGTATAAGCTGTATAACGCGCACCATAATAGAGGGATACGATCTCAACCTGCAGCGTGGTGTCTCGCCCTCGTGCTTCTGCGGTCAGTTGTTGCTTGAGACGCTCTATGCGACGATTACGTAGACGCTCTCGTTCTACGTCGTCGCGGATTTCATCTAAGCCGCGCACAATGGCTTCGGTTACGTCGCGAGCCTCTAGGAGCTGCTCTGCATACACGCCGGGCAATCGTCGCTCGTCGCCAAGCGAATCGGCATAGAAACCCTGCTCCAGCAAGGCCTCGCCAGGGCGCTCAATGCGGTCGAGACTCTCCCAGGTGCAGTGATGATTGGTTACCACCAGTCCATGAGGCGAAACGAAAGCCCCCGTACAGCGGCCGCTTTCAAAAACCAGGCGCAACGTTCCCAGGCGAGCTTGGGCCAACCAGGCCGAATCGGGCCGAAAACCATAGGTTGTCTCCCAATAGTCCAGAGGGGGATTTTCAAACGTCCAGAGCCGCCCCCAATCGAAACGCCCAGCACGTACGGTATCGGGTATCCGCTCATCCGAAGCCTCTGCGCGTACCGAAGCTGAAGTCGTATCGACTTCGGTTACCAGCGGCGGCACGTCAACCAGTCGCGCCGTCTCACGCGGACCAGCGCAGCGCAGGCTCAGGAGGCCCAGCGTAAAGCTGAGCCCCCAAAGCCCTAAGCGATGTGCTATAGCAGATTTCACGGTGCCTTCTGGCTCATGCGCGCATCGGCTTCCTCTTCAGTGCCGACCACCTCCCCGGTGGTCAGTTCCAGCACCAAACGATCAGCATCATAGATCTCGTCAAGCGCCTCCAAGATGCCTCGCACGTCGACTGCCACTGCCCGCATGCCTCGATCGGGCAGATAGATGTAATCGGCGGGTAAGCTCTCGATGTTGCCATCAAAGACCAATCCCACCACTTCAAGCTTGGCGTTAATGACAGGAGAGCCCGAGTTGCCGCCGATAATGTCGGCCGTAGCCACAAAGTTCAGCGGGGTAGAACGGTCAAAGGTCTCTGAGGGATGGAGCCAGCGCTCCGGCAGCGTCCAATCGGTGGCTGGGCCAAAAGCGTAGTAGCGGTCGTACAACCCGTAAAACGTTGTGTATGGGGGCGCTAGCGTGCCGTTGTAGGTGTAGCCTTTGACCACCCCATCGGCAATGCGCAACGAAAAGGTAGCATCGGGAGGTACAGCAGTACCATAGACCTCGTAACGCGCCCGTCCAAGCTGGCTGGCGATCTCCTGCTGCTGCGCGGAGATCCCTGCCCAGGCGCTCTGGAACGCTTGGAAACGTGGCCATACTGCTGCAACCAAGGCAACGGCCGGATCCTCCAGCGTAAGCGTGCCAGAGGCCAGCGCCTGCGCCGCTTGCGCCGAATCGGCCAAGACCGAATGGGCCACAATGTGCTGGGCAACCTCTTCAGGATCCCGCCCCTGCAGGATTTGCTGCACTACTGGACTACTGGCTCCAAAGTAATGCACAAAGTCCTCTAGGCGCGCTTTGAGGTAGCGCCATTGCACACCTTTGGGCTGGTCTTCAACGCTAAGGATCTGCTGGCGCAGCTCAGCGAGCATCTCCTCCGAAGCTCCAACCTGCTTTCGGCTAGCGTAGATAAACGCCAAAATAGCGCGGCGCTCCACCGTACTGCTTAGGCTACTGCCCGGGTTAAATCCGAGAAAAGCCTGAAGCTCCGTCGCATACGTGCGCTGCTGACGAACGAGCTCAGCCATTCGGTCAAATAGGGGATCATAGGTTTGCGCCAATGTTGAATCGCGCTGCAACGCTTCGCGAAAGCGACGCTCCGCATCACGCCGCCGGGCAATAATGTAAGGATCCCGCAGGCCTTTAACACGGCCTGTGTAGAGCTTTTCGGCATTGCTGAGCGAGAAAATTTCATTGCGCACCTGCTCACGCTCCGAGCCCTCGGGTAGCCCTTGTAGGTGCTCCTGAAGAGCAGCCATGCGCGTCTGGATCAACCGCAAAATGGCTGGCTCCAGCACATCGCGCCGGAACTCAAGTTGCGCCACGGTTTGCAAGCGACTCGTGGAACCAGGGTTACCGATCACAAAAACAGCATCCCCTTCTTTAACCCCTTCCTGGCTCCAGCGAAAGTAATGTGGCGTGCGCATTGGCCGGCCATTTTCGTCGTAGACCCGGAAAAACGTCACATCGAGCGCATAGCGCGGATAGGTAAAATTGTCCGGATCGCCACCAAAGTATCCCAATTGTAACTCAGGTGCCATTACCAACCGCAAGTCGCGATAGCGCCGGAAAATATACGCTGAGTATTTTGCGCCGTTGTAAAGCGAGATAACCTCGACTACATAGCCTGCTTCCTCACCGCCTTTTTCTTCCAAAAGGCGTTGCTCAAGCGCTTCAATGGCTTGCTGGCGGGCCATAGCCCGCTCGGCATCGGTCTCAGCGCCTTCCAGTGCCGCATAGACTTCATGAGTCACGTCCCGGATTTCAATGAGCTGGTCGACATAGTAGTCCTCAGCCCGGCGCTCTTCGGCAAGGGAACGGGCATAAAATCCATGGTCTAGCAGGTTTTCTCCGGGCTGACTGACTGCTACAATGGCTTCGCGGGCGCAGTGGTGGTTGGTCATCACCAAACCATTAGGCGACACAAAAGAGGCAGAGCAGTTCGGTAAGCGAAGTGCCCCTAAACGTGCCTCGCGAAACCAGTTCGAATCGGGACGAAAACCATAGGCTTCGGCAAAATAGGCGATCGGCGGATCTTCAAACGTCCACATCTTGCCGTTGTCAAAACGCCCAGCCTGCACGGTGTCGGAAGCCAACACAGCTGCTCCCGACGCCAGCACCTCAGGTACTACGGCAGGAGGTGGGGGCGCCGTGGAAGAAACCGCAGGAACAGTAGCAGAGGGACGACTGCTTGCGCATCCCCAAAACCAGATCAGGCTCAGGATGAGTAGCCCATCTACGCGTTTCATGGTCTTGCAACAATAGTTCATCGAAAGCTCTGAGCAGCGTATTGGAACCTGCCCAACAACTGGAATATATTTAAGGGCAATGTGTAAAGCACGCGAAAGTGGCGGAACTGGTAGACGCGCGAGACTTAGGATCTCGTGGCCGCAAGGCCGTGGGGGTTCGAGTCCCCCCTTTCGCACAACCAGTCTTTTAAACAGCCTCCAGCGCCTGCTCTAGATCTAAGATCAGATCCGCTGGATGCTCGATCCCTACAGAAAGCCGCACAAGATTTTCTCGAATCCCAATACGCCGCTGCTCTTCAGGGGGGACATCGGCATGCGTCATCGTCGCCGGATGCTCGGCCAGCGATTCAGTGCCTCCTAAGCTAACTGCTAGCTTAATCAGCTTCAGGCAATTTAGAAATCGGAAGGCTTCGGCCTCTCCTCCCCGAATTTCAAACGAAATCATGGCACCTGGGCTTTCACACTGGCGCTGAAAGACCTCCCACTGGGGGTCACTCGGCTGCAAATGGCCCAGATAGTAGACTTTTTCTACCTTGGGGTGCTCAGCCAGAAAGTCGGCCACGCGATGGGCATTACGGGCTTGCCGCTCCATGCGAATTTTGAGGGTTTCTAAGCTGCGCAGCAGCAGCCAACCTGTCCACGGCTCGGCCATTGAACCGGTAAACGTACGCGTGGCCTTAATCGCCTTGACAAGCTCACTTTTGCCCAAAACAGCTCCAGCAATAACGTCACTGTGGCCCCCAATGTACTTGGTCGCCGAATAGAGCACAAGATCAGCCCCATGCTTAAGCGGATGCTGCCAAAGCGGCCCCAAAAAGGTGTTGTCGACCAGGAGCAATGCGGGCCGCGCTGATTGCCCCAAGTCTCGAGTAATGCGTGCACAAGCTTGGAGATCCACAAGCCGATTGGTCGGGTTGGCCGGTGTTTCGACATACAGTACCCGAATCCGGTCAGCTATTCCCGCCGCCGCAATGCGCGCGCGGATTTCCTTCTCCGAAGCTCCAGCTAGAAAACCCACAGGCTGAATACCCCACTCGGGTAAGATGCGTTTGATCAGGTAGTCGGTACCTCCATAGAGTGGCTCACTGTGCAGCACCACATCGCCAGGACGCAAAAACGTGAGCAGTGTCGTACAAATGGCAGCCATGCCGCTCTGAAAGACGGCAGCTTCTTCAGCTTCATCCCAAAGCGTAAGCCGATCTTCGAGAATTTCGAGATCGGGATTATTCAAACGGCTATAGATGAGCCCAAGCTGCTCCGCCCGCTGCGGCTCACGCAATCCATAGGCCAGCTCGAAAAAGCGTTTACCCTCTTCTGCAGACTGAAAAACAAACGTCGAAGTTTGAAAGATAGGGCACTTGAGCGCTCCTTCCGACCATTCGGGTCGGTAGCCGTAACTCATCATTAAGCTTTCCGGGTGCAAACGATGGCCGTTAATTTCAGCCGGCCATTTGGGTCTGGGTCTACGCGGCATAACTTCAACTGGGTTTATATAAAACGAATCTGGAACCGCTTCCAATAAAATACAAAAACATTCCTTTGCTGCACGTTTATTGTGCCAGTTTGTTGTATTCCGACAAATGTGCGGGGTCCAGGTTGCTTAGCAACACAAAAGCCTCCTGCTGAAAGCGCGACCCCAAAAACACTGCAGCTAGCTCTTGATACTTGGCGGCAAAAAACAAGTCCATCATATATGATCGGGCCAATTCTTGGTTTAGCCGTTCTATGGTGCGTAGCGTTTCGAGAATGGCTGCCCGTGCTTGATCAGGATCTTGTAAGAAATGGTCTAAGCCGTTAAAGTGATACTGAAAATAGGCCTGACGTAGCGGTCGGTATCGCGGATCAAGTAATTGGGTAATCAAAGCTACCCGGCTTCGATCGTCTCCTATCGGGTTCCAACCACTGTTTGCGGCAGTTTGGGCTAGATCAGCAATTCGCCGTGCCCGCTCAAACAGCGGTGTGCCGCCCAGTTCACTAAACGTATCGTAATCGTAACCCAGCATCACCAGCGCGTAGAAATCCAGTACCGAGCTTAACGGGTCAAAGCGTTCTGGATTGTAAATCAGCGGCGTGCCTTGCGGGTATTCGAACTCCCAGTTTGGATCGCTGAGTTGCAGCACCGTTGTGTATTGCAGCGTGCCATAAATAGGTCGGCGTGTAGCCAGCACCAGGCGTGCCCGAAAGCGCGTAAGCGTGACTGCCTCTTCAAAAAAGACCTGCAGGGTACAATCAACCCGCTCGATATCCTGAAACGCGTCGTCTGTCCAGCGCCGCTCGTTTAGGTAGCGCCGGATTTGGTCCTCCAGCTCACGCAAGTAATTGTACTGTGAGCCTTGAAGCTTTTGATAGTTGACCGAAACCGTACAGTTCAGCTCTTGTGCCCGCACGCCAGTTACACTGGCAATGCCGAGCAGCAAAAGCCACATCCCTATCCATTGGTATAAGCGCATCCAAGCCATAGCGCGGTATCGTACGGTTACTTGTGGCGTGGGTTTCCCAAAAGAATTGCGCCAAATTAGACTTTCACCACACCGTAAGGTGTGTCTTCTTAAAAGGGTCATGTTGAAACAGGTGCACATCTGGCTTTTGGTGGTGGCTACGCTAGGATGGGCGGGAATCACTCACGCGCAAACGCTCGAAGGCGGTGCGCGGGCTGTAGCCCTGGCCGGTGCGACAACGGCGCTGAGTGCCGAGGTTTGGGCGCACGCAAACCCTGCTTCCTGGGCAGGCTGCCAGCGCCCTATGCTGTCCTTCATGGTCAGCCAGGCCTACGGTCTAGAGGCGTTGCGCTTAGGCGCAGTCACCTATGTGCATCCAACCTCGCCGGCAACGTTTGCCCTTGGTGTCCGTACGTTTGGCTTTGAAGATTTTCGGGAAACGCACCTGTGGCTCGGCTTGGCCAAGGCTTTCTATCCGGCAAGCCGGCGGCCGCTACGCCTTGGGCTGAGCTTGCGCTACCAGCACGTTGCCCTCACACGCTACGGCTCGGCAGGGGTTGTAGGCATATGGGGAGGCCTGCAGGCTGAAGTTTTCCCTTGGTTGGCCCTAGGTTTGGCAGCAACCAACGTCAATGCCCCGCGCTGGGCTGGACGCGAAGCGCTACCCCAAACGTTGGCTATAGGCTTGGCTTACCAGCCCTCAAACCGTTTCCAGCTTCTACTTGATGTACTGCAGACCATGCGTTTTGCGCCTGACTTTCGCGTCGGCATCGAGGTCTGGGCACTGCCGGTCTTGGCCCTGCGGGCCGGTAGTGGGTCGCTCCCTGAACGTTTTACAGCAGGTTTTGGCATTGCCCTTGGAGCCCTAGAGGCCGACATCGCCGCTGAACATCATGCGCAGCTGGGCTGGTCGCCAGCGCTTTCCCTTTCCCTTCGGCTCTAAAAGGCTGCTATGCGCTGTTTGCGTCTGCTGCTGCCTGCTCTTTTTGTCCTGCCGGCAATAGCCCAGCCGGCTGACACCCTGCAACGCTTGCTCGAAGAAGCCTTCGAAGGAGCAGTTATCGATCCAGAAGGACTCGAAGCCCTAGCCGCCTGGCTCGAAGAGCTCCGCCGGCAACCCCTTAACGTTAACACGGCTACAGCCGAAGCGCTGGCGCAGCTTCCCGGATTTTCCCTCGTGCTAGCCCATCGCCTGGTACGTTACCGTCAGCAGCATGGCCCGTGGCAAAACCTCGAAGAGCTGCTGCACATCGAGGGTTTTTCTCCGGAGTTACTAGAACGACTGCGCCCCTTCCTGACGGTACATCCCCCTCCCTCTCCACAACGGTTGACAGGCTACCTCCTCCAGCGGCTCGACTATGATCCTGAGGCCCACCAGGAAGCTTATCTTGGCCCTCCCTATCGTCTGCAAACGCGTTTGCACCTGAGCTACAAGGCATTGCGGGCTGGCCTGACGCTAGAAAACGACCCCGGTGAACCGTTGCGCTGGGATCCTGAAAGGCGCACTTATGGCTTCGACCACACGGTAGGGTTTCTGCTTTTTGAAGGCAGCGGTATCCTACGCCGGCTCATTCTAGGGGATTTTAGCGTGCGCTGGGGGTTAGGGCTTACGCTTTGGTCGCTCCCTGCCATCGACAGCTATCAGGCCGCAGCCCGTACCCCACTGCGCCAGGGGTCAGGCCTTACCCCCTATAGCGGAACCGACGAGACCCGCTTTTTCCGCGGCCTGGCCGTCATGTTCACCTTAGCCCCTAGCGTATCGCTGGCTGCCTTTGCCTCGCGACGCTGGCTTGACGCACGCCTAGACACAGTGGCAACCCCTTTCTTAAGCATCGTCAGCCTGCCAGCTTCTGGCTTGCATCGCACACCTGCAGAACAAAGCCGTAAAAGCCAGGTCCGGGCTGATGTAAAGGGTGGTGCACTTTTGGTCACCAAAGCCACACTCTCAGCAGGACTGGTGGTCTACGAAGTTCTTTGGAGCTCGCCTCTGGAGCCTACCCCTGCCCTTTATCAGCGCCATGCTTGGCGCGGCCGGGTAGCCCAAGCAGCTGGAGCCTTTGGACAAATCGCACTCAGACAAGCCCTGCTGGGCGTAGAAATTGCAGCTACAGCAGGACGACCGCTCGGCTTGAGTGGCCACTTATCAGGCTCGCTGGGGCGCTTTGCACAAGCTACACTGGCTTTTCGTCATTTTCCAACACGCTTTGTTAGCCTTTATGGCGATCCGTTCGATACCCGCAGCGGCCCCCCAAGCGGGGAAACAGGCCTCTATGGCGGCCTAGAACTCCTGCTCGATCCAGCCTGGCAACTCCAGCTCGCCGTCGATCATTACCGTCACCTGTGGCCCCGTTACGGGATGTTTTGGCCTGCTAGTGGCCAGGTGCGTTGGATACAGCTCCGTTACCGGCCACGTCCCTGGCTGGAAAGCTCCCTGCAACTTCGCCTGCACCAGAGCATTCGCCGCATCGAAGCCGCTGGACCAGCCGGGTCGTTGCTTGAAACTACCCTACCATTGCATTATTTGGCCCTCCGTTGGCAAGGTAGTTATACCTTCAGTCCTACCGTGCACCTTAAGACACGCCTTGAATACGTACAGCGCACCGACAGCACAACAGGTCGAGGATGGCTGCTGCAACACCTGCTTCGCTGGCAACCAATCCCGCCCATCGAGCTCGATGCCCAGCTCACGTTTTTCAACACAACGCCTTCCTTAGTGCTCTACACGCTGGAACCCAGCCTGCGCTACAGCACCGCACTGAGCGCCTTAACGAGCCAAGGGCAGCGCATGCTACTGCGCCTGCAGCTTAGGCCACTGCGACAAGCACGCCTTCAGGTCCGTTACGGAATCACCCAACCCTTAACTGGAACCTCTAAACGCCTGTGGCAATTCCTCGCCCAATGGCAACTGGATTAAGTGCTGCTTCGAAAAGCCGATCTTTTTCCAAAAAGAACTTTCCAGTATCGCTATGCCTCCCCCTAAGCCCAAGCTGCTGGCCGTCGAAGACAACCCAGAGACGCGCATCTTGCTACGCTATCTCCTCCAAGATCAATTCGAGGTATTGCTGGCAGCTACCTTCGACGAGGCGCTTCGGCTGGCTCAAGAGGCCACGGCTGAAATTCTTTTGCTGGACATTAACCTGGGCGAAACACGCACCGGTGTCGATTTACTCCGTGAGTTACGCACCAAGTTTTCGTATCGCGACACTCCGGCTATTGCTTTTACGGCCTATGCGCGCCCCGAAGACCGGCATCAATTCTTAGAATCTGGATTCGACGAATACTTAACCAAGCCGTTTACCCGCAAGCAGCTTCTTGAAGCCATTGCTGCTGCCCTTTACCGCCGCCGATCCTGAATTTTTAGCTGAGCTTTGATCCATTCGGTTGCTACAGCGTACGGTTGATAAAACGATCCCTGCCCCGGTGATGCCCCGCTTTCTACTGGTGTTCTTGTTGGCATGGATGGGTTGCCAACTATCGCGCTCCTACGAAATGCGCGGCCGCATTGTGGGTTTTGGTGACGATGGCCGTACGGTGTTTATCGCCCATGAAGCCGTTCCTGGCTACATGCCTGCAATGACCATGCCCTTTCATACGGTCGATACCACTGCGCTCCAAAGCCTATCGCTGGGCGATGCCGTTCAGTTCACTTTTCATGTAACACGCGACAGCTCGTGGATCACCAACATCCGGCGCCTTCCCCCAGGCACTTCGCTTACTTTGGCCGAGGGCGAGCGACCTACGCTCCATGGGCTTCCGCTATTAGAAGAAGGTGACCCGCTCCCTGGGGTTACACTCCTTACCCAGGACAGCACCACGCTACGTACAACCGATTTGAAAGGCCAGGCCGTAGTACTAACTTTTATTTATACCCGATGCCCAGTGCCAGACTTTTGTCCCCGCATGTCTGAAAACTTTCAAAAACTCCAAACCCTCGTACAACAACACTTCCCAGGACGCGCACGCCTGCTGACCATCAGTTTCGATCCAGCCCACGATACCCCTGCAGTGTTGCGCCGCTACGCGCAACGCTATACGACCGACACGCAAAGCTGGACGTTTGCCACCGGCGACACCACAACCATTCGTCAGCTAGCCACGCAGTTTGGCGTGCACTACCAGGACGAAGGGGTTGAAATCGTACACAACCTTTCGACGGCACTCATTACACCCGATGGCCGCATTGCACGCATCTGGCGAGGCAATCGCTGGAAACCTGAAGACGTATTGCAAACCCTCGCAGAAGTGCTCCAATCAGAGTAAACTCAGCGCCACACCGTCTGCCAGCGGCCCTCTTGTACCCGATAAGCGGCCCCCCACCGCAAATCCACCCGCACATAAGAAAACAAACGGCTTTGCACCCCTATACCGCCCCCTAGGCTAAACATCGGCTCACTGGAAGGGCCACGGAGTGGCTGTAGGGTTTCGGCAAAGCCATACAGGTAAAACGCCTCAAGGTAGATCGGCAGCAACACCAAGCCATTATCTACAAACCATAGCGGCATCGTGCTCAGCAGCCCGGCGCGGCCAAACAGGCCGCGCTCTAGATAGGCATCTTCTTCCCCACGCGGCAAAAACGTAGTCAGGGTATAAATTCCCCCACGGTTTTGCCAAAGCAGGCCGACATCCAACCGCAGACTTACGTTCGCCCACGCAAACCATGGCACATACAGGTAAAGACGCGACATGTAGGCTTGGCGGACCGGCAACCTGCTGCGCTTAAGATCCCACAGCGCCCGCGTAGTCCAGCTCATGCCTTGGTTAGGCATGAGGTCGCGCCAGTTTTGCTGCAGGCGAAAGCTGAGGGTAACGATTGGCTCCAGCATCCACCGCGTATCGGTCAGCAAAGCAGGGCTCCTCGGCTGCGTGTGCGCAAAAAGCCGCTCGTACTCGTACCGCCCCAGCAGGGTCAAAAGCGCCCAGCTGTTATAGACGTTAGACTCAAAAAGCACAGGCAAATTAGCCACCAGCGCTGCTCCACGCCGCTCTCGCCCAACGCGCCAAAGCGACCCATCAGGCCGACGCACCAACGCGGTTGACGGCAAATCGTAGAGGTAAAGCCCAGGCCGAAAAGGCAACCCTCCATAAGCTAGCCAAAAATCTCCCCAAAGCCGGTCTTGCCGGTAAAAGCCTTGCACCTGGTAAGCCCAGCGCTTTAAGGGATCGGTACCCGCAAGCCCTAGTCCCCCACCCCAACCCAATCCTCTACCATAACCTTCTGCATCTTTTTGGGCTAGGGCAAAGATCGGATAAGCAAGACGTGGACGCATCAGGTAGCGCCAAGAGCGATAAGGTCGAATTTCAGACGCCAAATGAGGACTCACAGTGCCCTCCAACCGAGCGTCGACCAGTGCAAAGGGCTCTAGCCATGCCGATGGCACCTCCAAGGCACCCTCAGGCGCAAACGGAATGCGCACAAGCTCATAGCGCTCGTGCTGGTAGTGGATAAAAGCCAGCCATCTGCCATCGGGAGAGAGGGTCGGCTCTAGAGCACCAAAGGGCACATTGGTTAGCCGCAACACGCGACCCGTAGCGATTTCGAGCGCGTACAGGTTCGGAACGCTATCGGGATCAGCCGTAAACAGCAGCCAACGACCGTCCTCGCTCCAACTCACGTCGTAAATGGCCCCCTGGCGAAAAGCTAGCCAAGGACGGAGTAGAAACCGACCCTCAGCGTCTATACGTGCTTCAAAGAGACCTTGCCGACCCTGCTGGTGCAGCAGCACCGCCACGCGATCACCAGTAGGCGATGGGGCAAGCTGTAGAAAGAACACGGCGTCAAACGCTAAAAGCGGCTCAACACGGCCATCGGGCTTGATCCGTACCCACTGGTTGTGACTTCCTACGTTCTGCAAGGCCCAAATCGAACCGTCTGGTGCTGGAACAGGGGCATAAACACGTCCGCCCCGTGTCAGCTGCTCAACGTGGCCGTCCAGCGCAAGCCGGTACACTTCAGCAGTTAGGCGTCCAGAGAGTAAGACATCGGGTACGTAGCGAGCTACGAGCAAAGCTTTACGGTCGGGCACCAAGGCATACCGATAGTCTTCGGTAGCAGTAAAAGCCCGAAGACGCACCATCTGGCCTGTTTCAACATCGATTTGATAATAGCCCGGGCGTGTTCGGTAACCCTGAGCATAAACGACCAACGTGCGCGCATCCAGCCAATAAGGCCGACGTAAAATCAGCCCGGGCGCTGAGCGAATGATCTCCACAGCGGTGAACGGCCCACGCGCCTTCAATTCGGCTTGGAGCTGCGCGCGTGTCCTTTCACGAAACTGCCGTCCCAGCGTAGCTGGAAACGTTCGCGTACCATACCAAAAGGCCACGCCAAAACCGGTGAGCGGCATTCGGTGGAACCAACGCGCACTGCGCCCAAAAAAATCGGCGTGCCCATTTTCCTGGAGATAAGCATACAGATGCCCGCCTCCTTTGTAGTGCCGATCAAAGGGCCAAGTATACGCCGGAGCTTCTAAAAGCTGAGCCAACCGCCAAGGTTGCCTAGAAGCCATAGCAGCCCGAAACTCCATGGCAAAGAACGGAAAGTGCAACCGCCCTGCCCCTCCTTCGAACTGGCTTTCGTAATGCACCGCGATGCCTTCTGCAAAGCCTGGAGGCGTGCTAAGGTTGAGCAGCCGACTCCAGTCCGGCCCGATCCACCGCAGCAGGCCACCTATGCCCAGTCCAGCGTTGATTTCTGCATGGGCCGCATGTACCAGCTCATGCGGCCCAACCGCATCCAGCCATGAACGAGCCGTCGGCGCTAGCGTCAACCCTCGCAACCGAGCCGCATCGATCTCTTGGCGATACGGCAGGGGGGAAACCCACCCGTTGCCGCGATCCCGATAATCGTTGAGAATTACAGGCACGCGAAACGCACGCTGCACGCCTACCTGCGCCCGAACGCTGTCGTAATGCATTTCCAGTAGGACGGCTAGCCGCTGGGCTTCCAGCAAGCGGCCTTCTTGAAAGATGACTTCAAAAGGTCCGTGCTGCAGCACTTGGTAGCGCACCCCAGAAGGTCGGTAGGTAACCTCATACCACTGCGCTGTAGCCTTGTGCACGATGCTCCACAGCAACACGCCAATCACTACGCTATATCGAACCGCAAGCTGCATGGCTACTGCACCCATTGTGTACCGCAAAACGACCGATATGGACAAGACGGACAAGCTTTTTCCAAAGCCTCAGCCGGCTTGAAGGGAATCTCTGGATCGACCATTTCCTGCAGCAGCTGCTCTAAAACCACCAAAACGCGCTTATAAGCTTCAGTGTCTTCAACACCCGATTCAACTTCTGCAAAATCGCCCTGGCCTAGCCGGACGTACCGCGTAGCGATCACCTCGGGCAGCTGATTTCGGACTTGGGCGTAGAGCAGCCGGTAGAGGGGAAGCTGAAACGATCCGATCGTCTTTGCCCAGCTTGAACGATCGTCGGGATTTAATTGACTAGCCGATACCGTCCGATAACCCCCTGTCTTGTAATCCAAAAGAAAAATCTGGTCACCCCGCTGGTCGATGCGGTCGACGAAGCCCTTGAGCGTAAAGCCTCTCCAGGAGACTTCCAGCGACTGCTCCAGGGCTAAGATCGTGATCTCTTGGGTTGCCAACCGCTCGCTTTGCCAGGCAAGGTAGGCTTCCAAACGCCGCGTTATCTGCCGACGTAGCAAAGCAAGGGCTGGAGCAAGCGGCTGCCCATACCGTTGGTCAAAGCATGCCTCAATCACCCTGCGTAGGCGTTCAACCTTCAGTGCATCGGCCCTCAGAGGCCGACCGACCAGGGGAGCGAAAAAGCACCGTAAAGCCTGATGTACCAGTTCCCCTGTAGTGCGTGCATCGGGCTCATCTGCAATCGTTTCTGGTTCCCTTAGGTTAAGTACGGCTCGGTAGTAAAAACGTAACGGACACGTTAGGTACGTGTCCAGTAGCGAAGCACTGTACGGAAGCGTGCGCAGCACGTTCAGCATGGCCTCCGTCTTGGGGATGGGAGCTGGGTGCTTGGCGTGTAACCGCAGCTTATAGGACACCAACTGCACTGGCTCTGCTGCTCGAGCGCTTCCCTGCTGCTGCTCCAGCTGCCAGATGAGCTGTTCGACAAAACGACTACGCTCACCACGACGCGGATTTTCCATGTAAAACAGATGGACGTCACGCGCGCCATAGATGAGGTTTTCCATGTAGTACTGAACGAGGCGCTGCCAATCTTCCACTGTGGGCAGACCAAGGCGCCTGCGTAGAGCATCGGGCAAAAAAGGATCTGGGTCTTCTGCAGCAGGCAGCACGTCTTCATTGGCATCCAGTACATAGACCGTTTCAAAGTTTAGGCCCCGGCTTTCCAGAAACCCCAGCACCTGCAAACCAGCAACCGGTGTCCCCTCAAAAGGCACACGCTGCATAGCCCCTAGGCTTTCCAGCAAACGCAAATAGTCGCTTGGCCGCTCTAGCTCTGCGTTGCCAAGCAGCGATCGCTCTATAGCTTCGAGGGCTTCGATAAGCTGCTCAAAAAAACGATCGAAGTAGGGATGCAACCGAGCGGTACTGTACGTTGCAATGTAGGTGAGCACCTCAATTGTGCGCTGAGCCCAATCAGCCAGCGTAGCAGCCTTTTGGGGCAGGCGGCGAAGCGTACGGTCATGCAACGCACGTAAGTGCGCCTGCAGAGCTTCTGGGGTTGCCGCAGCATCAAGGATAGCGGCCTGTTGGGCTGCCGCTTCAAAAAGCGACGTTTCGGCCTCAAGTTGATCCAGGGCAACGCTGCTTTTGCCGTTTTGGATGACATGTGCCTCCAACGCGTGCATTAAGATACGCGTGACATCGGTGCGCTGCCCAAAGCGAATGTTTTTCGTGTACGGATGATGTATAAAACGCACATAGGCTTGGGCATCGTAGCAATCCTTCCCGGTGCATCCTTCAGCCAAGGCCACAAGCGCCCCCACAAACGCCATTACAGGCGTGCGCCCAAGCGGATAGCCTAGCGACACGTTATAAGGCTCACCCTTAGGCAGTACACTCACGGCATGATGTAGCACAGCAAACAACAGATCAGCAGCAGGCAGCACAACCACGGTGCGCTCGTCAAGCGGCCGCTGGGTTATTTCTCGCTGCTTAGCAAGCTTTTCTGCCAACGCGAATACCTGCCCATGCCGGTCTGGAGCTTGGTAAATGTGCACCGCAGGCAGCGATGCTGGTGTCTTTTCCGCAGAAGAACAAGCCACCCCCAAACGCTGCAACATTGCTTCCAGACCAGGACCAGCTAAAAAAAGCCCTACAGCCTGAGGCAAGTTGAGTAGCTGACGCGCCAGCCGGACTTCTACTGCCAAAAGTGCACACCAACCCGCCAGTATAATCCGGTTGTAGTGCGATAAATCTACCTCAGCTAGACGCTCGGCAACCTTTCGAAAGCGACGTGCGCGTGTCCAGTAGTTTTGGCGCTCTAAATGATCATAAAATGCCCTATAGTAGTCAACCAAAGGTTCGTTTAAGCCCACCTCAGCCAATTGCTCCGGGGCAACTGCTCCAGCATGCAACAGCTCCAACGTATCCAGCAGCCGGAGCCCCAAAGGCAAAAAACGACTTGCTCCAAGAAAGTGATCACCGCCATAGCGATGTGTGAGCGAGCGGTGCACCTCGAAGAGCACGGCACAGGCATCCAAGGGCTCTAGCCATCGCCCCCCAAAAGCAAGCACATCACGAGCCAGGTGATCAACCCAATCTTCAATGGACCAGATGCTGGGTCCGATGTAAGGTCCACCGAAGCGCTCAGCCAACGCCTTACGTAAAAAATGTGCCGGCCTGCGGCCTGGAAAAATGACTAAATTACGATGCCAATCGGCCCCTTCTGCTTGCAGATGCTCCAAAACAATGGGAATCAGCGCCTTCCCCGTAGGAAAAACCTTTACGCGTTCCATACCACGTTTGGGCTCGGATGGACATAAACCAAGCAGGACCTGACCTGTCGCTCGGGCCACAGTGCCGACACAAGCCGCGCATAATCCTGAAGCTGCACGTGATGCTCCTGATTGGGCGCTCCGGTTTTAAAGTCCACCACCACAACTTCATCAGCGCTCAGCAGCAAGCGATCAATGCGCCGCAAGGCGCCGGTAGCATCGACCACCTCCCACTCTGTGTGTACGGTTTGCCCATCGCGGGGCGTAAATAATTCCCGAATCTCCGCACGCCGTAAACATGCTAGAAGCAAGTCGTGGGCTTCTTTTTGCAGCTTGACCCATTCAGGATGCTGTGCCAGTGCATCCTGTAAAGCCCGGACCAGCTGGTTTTCTAGGTCTGCCTCAAGGGTGTGCAGCCGCGCCAGCACCGCATGGCATAATTCGCCAAGCCGCAGTGCATGGGAATCCCAGGCTGGGGGGGCTAGTGCTTTGGGATCCCAAACCGCCACGCCTTGGCGCAAAACAACGGAAGGCTTAAGCTCCGACGAATGCACGTTTGCAGGTGTAGGCTTTCCCCAGGTGCCAGCCTCGGTTGGCCAGAAAGCTGCCAACTGCGCGCCCTTTTCGCTGTTTACCACAACACGCACGTGCAGCTCGTGCTCAGCGCGCGTGAGAGCCACGTAGACGCGGCAAAGCTCATCGATGAGGCCCATCGCCTGGGTGCGCCGACGTAGCGCGGCCAAATCCGAGTTGTGCTTTTCATAATCCTGAAGCAATGCCCATAGCTGTGGCCGCCCTTGCTCATCGCCTATCAGCGTAAAAGCCTCTCTGGAAGGACGAGAAAGAAACCAAAGCACCACCACCACGGGAAACTGGAGCCCCTTGGCCTTATGGACGGTCATCACTGTAACCGCATCTTGTCCTTCAGCCACCGGTAAATCCCAGTCGTCGTCTTCCAAAGACGCCGCAACCTTGGCAAGCAGCTCGCGCAACCCACCTTGTCCAGAAGCCTCAAAGACATGCACCACCTCCAGCCATTTGGCCAAGGCTGCTTCTTCTTCCGGGAAACGTTCAAAAAGTTGCCAGATGCGGTAGAGCTCTACCGTCAGGTCATACACAGGCAGATAGCCTACACGGGTAAAGAGCGGCTCAAAGTATTGCGCCCAAATTTCAGGAAAAGCCTCGCGAAAAGCGGTGTAGCGCGGCTCCTTATCGCGATATTTTAGTAAAAAATCGTGGATTTGTGCAGTGTCTAAAATATTTTGCAATAACGGACTCAAAAGCACCGACCCAAACGCTAGGTCGTCGATCGGCACATCTAAAAACCGCAACAGTGCCCGCACACCATCGATTACCGGCTGCCGCCGCACATCTAGACTGCTGTGCGACAACACCGCAATATTCTTTGCGGTCAGCCAGGTGCTTACCTGTACTGCATCACGGTTACGCGGCACCAGCACTGCTACATCCTGCCACCGATAACCCCGCTGCTTGATCTCTTCTAACAACTGCAATAGGTTTTCTCGTGCATCGTCAGCCTCCAGACGCCTGTACGTCACGTAGCCGGCTTCCTCCCGACCAGGACGCACCTGCTGCCCCACCCGATTAAGCCCACTGGCAACAAAGTACTGCCTTTCGATGTCTCCTTGGAATAAGGCAGGGGCCCGCTCTCGAAACAGCTGTTCAACAAACTGGACGATTTGCCCATCGCTTCGGTAATTTGTCTCCAAGGTCTTCACGGTGATAGGCGTGCCATGAAAACACGGGCATTGCTGCAAGCCCGCCATAATCTGCCAATCACCCCCTCGGAAGCCATAGATTGCCTGCTTGGTATCCCCAACGATAAACAGGCTACCGTTGTTTTGCAAAGCTCGCCTAGCTAGCTGCTCAAGTACAGCCCATTGCGCAGGCGACGTATCCTGAAACTCGTCCAGTAGCAGATGCTCGGGCAAATAACCCCATCGTTGTTCGAGAAGCTCAACTCCTTTGAACAGTAATTCTAGCAGGTTGCGCGTACCTTCCCCGAGCAATACCTGCCCCGTCTCTTGCTGATGCTGGCGCAAACGCGGCCGAATTCGATGGTAGAGCTGCATATAAGGGGCTGGGCGCGACCGTGCCAGCCAGTAGACATAGCGCTGCACGATTTGGCTGAGCAGCGCTCGTAACGGCTCGAGCGCTGCTTCCCCTTGGGATTTATTTTTGTGTTTTTTGAAAGCTTCCTGATCTAGACTGCGGCCGACCAACTTATCTAAGTTGCCTGCTTGCGCATCTTCCAGCAGACGCTGAAAGTGGCTACGTAGCTCTAACCCCTGCGCCAAAAACGGCGCCATGCGCTGCTTCATTGCACAGGCTACACGCTCGAGCTCAACGCGTAGGTCGTTAGATTCCTGAGGATCGATACAAGTTGCAGGAGGATCCAAAGGCCAGTGCAGCAGTAGCTCGTAGAGCCGGTGGACCTCTGCGCGCAGCCTGGTGTACGGATCCCAAAGGTAATCCCCCTTCTCCAGTAAATCGCTTAGCTCTGCCAGCAGCGCAGCTTCCTCGGCAGCTATCTGTGCAAAGGCTTCTTCAAAAAGCACCTGGCTGTCGAGCACAAGCTCAAAAGAAGATAACCAACCCAGTTCATGGGCAACGCTGCGCAACAGACGTCCAACAAAGCGATCGATCGTCATCACTTGGAATGCCCTATACTGGGTCAGCAACAGCGCTATGGCCTCCCGTGCCCAGTCCGCAACCGCATCAGCATCGCGGCCCAAGGCTTCCTGCAGTAAGTTTAGCGTTTCGGGATCACCTAAGGCTGCCTGCTTTAGATACCTAAACACGCGACGACGCATTTCGCGGGCCGCGTTGTTCGTAAACGTCAGCGCCAGTAAGCGGGGTAGGGCATCCGCTAACGCATCCAGCCTCCGAAGTAAGCGTAGCGTAAGCTGGTGCGTTTTTCCTGATCCGGCCGAGGCCGTAATCAACTCAAAGGGTGGAGACTCCGACATGTGTATGCGCTGCACGGGCTGGACACATCAAAAAGCGGCTTGGGCTAAGCTTAGCCCAAGCCGCTCATACGTTCAAGTCCAAAGTGAGCATTTAAGAATGCGCCACGCGCTCGCGCCGCTCGGCCCGCAGCGAAGCCCATCCGCTTATAAGCAAAACCAGCGCTACAACCCCCAACGAGACCACGGCCGGAATCTTAAACAGATCTGACACCAGCATCTTGCAGCCGATGTATGCCAGAATAACAGCCAAGCCAACGTGCAGATACCGAAAGCGCTGAATTAGGCCCGCCAGCACAAAATACAGTGCCCGAAGCCCTAAAATGGCAAAGATATTCGACGTGTACGCAATAAACGGCTCCGGCGTAATGGCCAGCACGGCAGGTACCGAATCAACCGCAAACATCACGTCGGTACTTTCCACCACAAGTAACGCCAGAAAAAGCGGCGTTGCTTTCCACTGGTTGTTCTCACGTACAAAAAAATGCTGGCCATGATAGGTAGGCGTTACCGGAAATACACGCTGCGCTAAGCGCAAAACTGGGTTGTGCTCCGGATGCACTTGCTCTGCATTGCGCCGAGCCAATCGAATGCCCGTATACACCAGAAAAGCCCCAAAGACGTAAATCATCCAATGAAACATTTCTAACAGTTGAATACCGGCAAAAATAAACAGCGCCCGCATAAGCACTGCACCTATGATGCCCCAAAACAGTACCCGGTGCTGATAGGCCGGCGGCACCGCGAAATAGGAAAAAATCACCGCAAACACAAAGATATTATCTGCGCTGAGCGACTTTTCTACAAGATAAGCAGTAAAGAAATGCAACGCGGGCACTACACCCCAGAGCACCAAGATCAGCACATTAAAAGCCAGCGCCACAACAATCCAGACAATACTCCAAGTAACAGCTTCTTTAAACTTCACCTCATGGGCACTTCGGTGAAACACCCCGAGGTCTATGGCTAGCATGACCACAACCACTACGTGGAAGAAAATCCAGATCCATAAGGGGAATTCCATAGCATAACCTCCCTAGGCTAGGTTTAAACTTGCTGCGCAGCCTTCCAGAAAGGTCACGGCTCGTCGCGTTGAAGTGGCACAAAAAAACCTTCAACCGACGAACCGCCCGCCTGGCATGGCCTGCGGTGGCACATCGGCCGAAGGTCTCGCAAAAACCTGAAGCATGGGCGGGCGGAACCGGAGGTGACAAGCGCCTCGTGCTGACGATTCCGCCCCCGGACGTCGCCGCCCGGCTGCTACTCCCCTTCGGATGTCCTAAAAGTTAACAAAACAGCTTCCCCGTGCAAAGTCTTTTTTGGCGCAATCCCGCGCACACAAACACAAAATCTATGGCTAGGCGGAGGGGGAGGGATTCGAACCCTCGGTGCCCGCAATGGGCACAACGGTTTTCGAGACCGCCCCGTTCGACCGCTCCGGCACCCCTCCAGCCGCCAATATACTCACGCCGCATAGCTGGGTTCTACGAGCAATCTGCAAAGAACCACCAAAACCGCGCTAGTCAATCCAATGCGGTTTTGCCTTATTAAAGGCTACCCCAAAGTTTTTGCGATGCTTTTTCCCAACGAAAGTGCGCTAGTCTTCTGCCTAGGAAGGGAAAAATTTTTTGCTGCGATAATAGGAGCTATTTCCGCAGATTTTTCAAGGCGCTGCAATGTATTTTACGTTTGCTATAACGTATCGCTGCAACGGTACCGTGAAGCAAAGCCGCTTTAAGATCTTCTCTGATCCCGTCCATGGCTTTATTTCAGTGCCCCAAAACCTGCTGCTGGACCTCATCGAAACACCCGAGGTGCAGCGACTGCGACGCATCCGGCAGCTTGGGCTGGGTCATTTGGTTTTTCCAGGAGCCGAACACACCCGCTTTAACCATGCCCTGGGCGCCATGGCGCTCATGCAAGAAGCGCTCGCGCATCTTTCAGAGAAAGGAACGCCCATATCGGCCGAAGAACACCTGGCTGCATGTGCAGCAGCGCTCCTGCACGACATAGGCCATGGACCGTTTTCGCACACGCTCGAGCATCAGCTTATCGAGGGCTTCACCCACGAAGCCATGAGCCGACAGCTCCTTTTGCGGCTTAACGAACGTTTCCATGGCGCCCTGGAGCTGACTATTCAGATCTTCGATGACCTTTACCCACGTCCTTTCTTTCATCAGCTCGTCTCTAGCCAGCTCGATATGGACCGGCTCGATTATCTGCGCCGCGATTCCTTTTACACCGGCGTCGTTGAAGGCAAAGTGGGGGTCGAGCGCATCATTAAAACGCTTCAGGTGCACCCTATTGAGGGTGGACCAGACAGCCGCATTGTCATTGAATCTAAGGGCATCTATGCCGTAGAAAACTTTCTCATTGCGCGGCGACTGATGTACTGGCAGGTGTACCTGCACAAAACAGTGCTAGCCGCCGACGCACTGCTGCGTTCTGTCATTCGACGCGCCCGCAGCTTGATTCAAGCTGGGGATGCGCAAGCGGCCACATATTGTGCACCGGCACTTCGCTTCTTTCTCGAGCACCCCCTCAAGGCACCTGAAGCCTTGGGGCGTGACGAAGTTATCGAAGCCTTCTGCCAGCTTGATGATGTGGATGTACTCTATAGCATTAAGCAATGGAGTCAAGCGAGGGATGCGGTACTGGCTGACTTAAGCCGCCGCTTTCTCCATCGCCGCTTTTTTCGCACCACGTTTCTGCCCCAGACACCATCGCCCGAGCAACTTGCTCAGTGGCGTGGGCGCATCGCCCAATGGCTGGTACAGCAGGGTATTGTCCCCAAAACGCAAGCAGAGGAAGCCGCCACCTATTACCTCACGGCCGATGCCTCCCAGCATACTGCCTATGAACCTGTGGCTGATCCTATCCCAGTGCTTGACCGCGACAACCAAATCCGCGAGCTATCGCGCACGACCGATGCCCCAGCGATCGATGCCATAGCTCGCTTTGTACGTAAGCCTTACCTTTGCCTGCCCAAAGAGCTGCCTTTTGAACTGCCCTAAAGGCCTACGACTCTGCGGCAGCGTGCATGTTTAAGCCGAGCCCTCATTTTCTACCCACTGCACCGCATGTTGCATCAGTTCAGCTGCGGTGCGCAACCCGAGCTTAGCTTTGATGCGGGCGCGATAGGATTCAACGGTTTTGACCGAAAGGTGCAGCCGCTCAGCGATTTCGCGGGTTGTTAAGCCACGACCGGTCAGCTCAAAGACCTCCAATTCCCGATCGCTCAGCAATTCGACGGGCGAGCGCGTTTCAAGAGCCCGCCGGTGGCCCGTCATACTTAAGAGCAAGCGCTCACTGAGCTCCTCGCTAACGTAAAGCCCCCCGGCCAGCACGCGTCGCACTGCTTTGACAATTACTTCCACGGCCTCGACTTTCATCACATAGCCCCTTGCCCCAGCCCGGATAGCCCGTTCCGCATAGAGGGCTTCATCGTGACGCGAAATGACCAGCACCGGTAAATGCTGTTTCCAAGCCTGCAAATGCTTTATCAGCTCTAGACCGCTCATGCCAGGCAGCGAGATGTCCACGATAGCCAAATCAGGCTGAACCTTATCGAGCAAGCCCAGCGCTTCCTCAGCTGAGGCGGCTTGCGCACAAACCTCCAGGTCTGGCTCAGCTTCAAGCGTCAAAGCTAGTCCTTTGCGTACCAGAGGGTGGTCGTCGACGATCAGAATGCGTTTCTTCATGCTTTAGGGAATTAGATCGCTTGTAGGAAGTACTTGGGATGCATCGGCAGGCAATACCCGTCCGCTGCGGGGAATGGCCACATGCACTTCAGTTCCTCCCTTGCGCCGACGCCGCACTTCCAAATGGCCCCCTAAAAGGCGAGCGCGGTAGTGCATAATCCGCAAGCCCATTCCGGAGGTTTCGGGTAGTTCGGCAGGGATGCCTATGCCATCATCACGGATCCATAGATGCAAGGCTTCACGATCTGCTGCTAGGCGAATCTCTAGGTGTTTGGCCTTGCCGTGACGCACGGCATTATTGATTGCTTCTTGGGCAATGCGATAGAGGTGTGTGGCCGCTACGTTGTCCGACAAGTGAGCCTTGCGATCTGCTTTGAGCCTGCACGGCACGCCAAAAAGCTGCTCGGCTTGGCTGGCCAAGCGTTTCAGTGCTGCTTCAAGCCCATTGGCTTCAAGCTCTACCGGAATAAGACTGCGGGCCAGCGTTCGGGCCTGTTGATCGGCCTGTCGGATTAGGTCCGTGAGTTCTTCGAGTTCGCTGGCCTCAGGCCGCCCCTGAGCGGCTAGCCGTCGCGCTAGGCTCTGGCTGATAAGCGCCATACCAGTCAGCATTTGCCCAAGACCGTCGTGCAGATCTTGCCCGATACGCCGACGCTCTTCATCGCTGATGCGGAGGATTTCGCGCTCCAAACGCCGCGTTTCGGAAAGATCACGCACGATACCGGTAAACAGCCTTCGATCCGGGAGGCGCACTTCACTGACGGCCAGGTACATGGGAAACGTGCTGCCGTCTTTGCGCAAACCGGTAACCTCACGGCCACGTCCAATGATGCGCCGGCGACCGGTTTCGAGATAGTTACGGATGTATCGGTCGTGCTGCTCCCGATAAGGAGAAGGCATGAGTACGGATACGTTTTGACCGAGCACTTCTTCAGCCCGATAGCCAAAAATTTTTTCAGCAGCTGGATTAAAAAGCAAGATATGCCCGTTTTCGTCGATAGTGATGATGGCATCAGCTGCTGTATCCACAATGGCACGGTAGCGAGCTTCACTGGCACGCAGAGCCTCCTCATGCCGCTGGCGTTCAATAGCGGCAGCAAGCACGTGGGCTACAGCCTGCAAAAAATGCACGTCGTCTGCAGAAAAGTGACGAGGTCTACAGGTATGAGCCCCCAGCACACCCCAAGCGCGTCCATCCACAAAGATCGGTACACTCAGTCCAGCCCGGGCGCCATGACGGCTGAGCAGCTCCGGACAAGAAAAGCGTTCTTCACGGGAGAAATCTTCAACGATTACTGGACCTCCAACGCGTAGCGTGTAGCCGGCTTGCGAACGGGTGTCGGCCGGAATGCGAAAGGTACCGACCAACCCGTCTTGCCAACCATGTCCAGCTATCAGCAGCAGTTCTTGACCACCGGGAAGCAGCTGAAGCACCTTAGCCAGCTCAACGCCTAATGCTGCTGCTGCACGCTCGGTTGCGTGATGCAGCAAGAGCGGTAGCGGTAGCCCAGCCAAGGCACGGCGCCCAAGCTCGGCCACCACAGCCTGCTGACCTGCACGCACGTGCAGTTCACGCTCAATTTCCCAGCGGCGCTGCCGCGCCCGTGCGCGGCGCAGCAAAAGCCGAAGCCGGGCCTCAAGCAAGGCCGACGGCTCCCTAACGTCCAGCACATCGTCAATACCAGCTGCCAATAAGCTTTCAAGTGAACCCGGCGTTGTAGGATCGGCCGGAACCGCAACAATGACCACCTGTTCGCCATTAGGTGCCGCACGCAAAGCTTCGAGCTGACTGCGTAGTCCGTCTGGATACCCAAACAGCAGAATCAATGCTGGCAAGGTTTCTACCAACAGCGTATCGCCAGCACCAACAAGCGTCACTTCAGCCCCCAATGCTTTAAAAAACTGCGCTAAGCGCAGTCCTAAACTGCGCGGCGTTCCAACAATCCAGACGGCAAGCGAATCCATAAAGGGCTTTAGGGCTAATGGCAACCAGTGCTTTAATATAAACGCGAAATGCCTCAGAGGAAGACTTGTTCAGCCTATAAAGGGCACCTCTGCCCGCGCCCGCCAGGACGAACGTCAAGACTAGAGGCCACCCCCAACTACCAGCCGTAAAGGCATCAGCGCTAGCCACCACATACCCACGTCCAACAGCGCTTCAGCAAAGCACTCAGGTAACAGCCTGAGGCAGCCCAAGGCTAAAACGCTGCAAAGATAGCACGTCAGCACTGGTATCTAGCCGCGCTGCAGGCCCAAGCACATAAGCCAGAAAAACAAAAAACGCCACCATCAGCAAAAAAGTGAGCACTAGCGCTATCCAAAGCCAAGCAGGAGTAATCTCGCGCCCCATTGTATTTAGGACTTTGGTTTTCACACTAGCACGTCTTAAAAATAAAGAATTTAAAGAAGAAAGCAAACAGAAATTGTCCTAATCTACGTTATGAATGCTATTTAATACAAAAAAAAGTTTTTTATAGACATCCAAGATCGGCTTTTGTAAATATGGTTCTAGCTTCAGTAGGTGATTGTTATAATTATTATAACCTCTTGATATATTTTCACCATGAATTCTATACCAAAATAAAGGTTCAGGGACAACACTAATTTTATACCCATTTAAACAAGCTCGAATTAAGAATTCCCAATCTTGAAAAGCAAAATTTCTTAATTCATTAAATCCTCCAAGCTCATGAAAAACCTTCAATTTAACAAGCATATTAGCATCTCCAAACACATTTTCAATACATCCAAGCTCTAAAAATCCGCCCAAAGGTATATATCTAGCAACAGGTAAATTAAGAACAAAATCTTCTTCTGTTTTAAAATTATCAGCGACACAAGTTAATATATCAGCATTAGAGTTAAGAGCTGCAGTGACAAATGTCTCTATTTCAAAATCTTTTGCCAAATTATCATCATCCATAAACATAACATATTCTCCTGCAGCATGTTTTGCCCCCCAATTTCTTGCAGCACTAACGTATTTATTTTTTTGTTTTAAAATTTTCCATTTCCTTTCTTCAAACAAGTCTTTTATATCTTCCAAAAACTGAAGCGCCTCAGGTTTGTCGCTTCCATCATCAACTAAAATAACCTCATACTTGTGATAAGTCTGGTTTAACAAAGAATTAATGGCTTGTTCAAGAAAATGTGGTCTATTGTAGTGCACTAAGCATACGCTAACTAAAGGATTACGATCTTCAAGGTTTTTTAGATTCGGAGCACGCCTTTCTGCTCTGACCAATGCATTATGCCACGCAACCCAAGATTTTCTATTTTCTTTTTGATCAATTGCAGGTCTAGGTATAGGAGGAAGCTTAGTCAAAGCTTCACTGAGCGCATGAGCAAGCGCAGCGGCATTAGGCTCAAATAAGCAGTATGCATGGTCATCAGGATGAATAAGCTCGGGGATACCTCCAACATTAGTTACAAGAAACCTCTTTTTAAGAGCTAAGCATTCATAAACCGATAGAGGAGAATTATCCATACGATATGGCATAACAATAATAGCATTATTACAGTTTTTAATAAACTCCAAGGCTTCATTCCTATCAAAATTGGATAAAATATTGTTTTTCCAAGGCCAACCTTTAGATTTTTCCTGTATATATTTTTTACTATTTTTACCTTCAATTTTTACATCTTTTCCTAAAAAGAAGATTTGATCGATACAATGAGCTACCTCAGTATTTTTTATAAGATTTAAAGCTTGGCAAAATATATCCAAGCCTTTTCTAAACTCTAATCTCCCAAAAAAAATCAGATTCAGCTTATTACACTTGTTCTTTTGCTCTGTATCTACACCAATCGCATCAAGAAATAATGGATAAGGTTTAATGATATAATTGGAAACATGAATATTCCATTGCTTTTCAATCCAATTCTTCATATAGTTATTAATAAACCAAACATAATCCGCTCTCTTGACACTTTCTTTCTCCATAAAATCAATTTCTAAATCTCTAATACCAGGAAATTTTAGGTTATAGTGTAAGGTCCATAAGTGAGGACTATGTACACCAACAACAATTTTACAGTTTTTAAAAGCCAACCCTTGTTCTTTTGCAAGCATTGAATAAAATGCCAATCCCTGCCATTCATGAAAATGAATAACATCAAAACATTCTTGATATTTTTTTAGCCATTGATAAATTTCAAAAGATAAAGCCCTAGACAAAGATGAGCTTTTTAAACTACAATTATTTAGCAATGCAGAAAGTGGTATAACTTGAATATTGTTTTTGCGATAGTACTCTATCCATTTATAAGTAGAATTATCTACACGATGTCCTACATATAAAACAGTCACTTGCCAATCATTTTGGGCCAATAATTCTGCCAGCTCTGTATATGCAGTACCTATACCTCCATTTTTTACTATGCCCACAAAATCTGAAGCCACAATACAAACGCTTTTACTATTTATTCTTTTAATATCCAAGCTAGACTTAAATTCGTTCCACCTTTTGGATAACGTTTCTATAATTGAAAAGAGCTTTTCTGCATATATATCAAAAGAATATTTTTCTTCAGCATATCTTCTATATGCAAAAGAGTCATAAGTATCATTTATGACCTTATCAACAAATTCATTTACTGTTTTAAATAACCACGAATTAGGGTAAAGTTCATCAGAGCCAGGGAAATAATGGACTAATGGTTTAACACCACATGCTGCTGCTTCCAAAACACAATAAGGATTTCCTTCATGAATGCTTGGAAGTATCAAATAGTGTTTATCCTTCAACCAGTCAGATACATTTTCTATCCATCCACACCATATCACATTATCCTTCAGATCTAATTTATCAATAATATTTGTTAGGTATTGATCAATTTCTTCATTTTGCTTTATGCCTCCAATATACAATTTATATTTTTTGTCTAGCTCAACAAGTGCTTTAATACATTGAATAAGCAAGGATGGGTTTTTCCTATAATTTAGATATCCCAAATAAGCTATGTTATATCCTTTTTCTTTGACATGAAAGTCAAATTTATCAATATTAATTATACTTGGAATTATAGAAACGTCTAAAAAATCAAATTTGCTTAAATCTACTTTTTCCTTGATTAAATCGTAGACATGTTTGCTTGTAACAATCAGATGATCTACAAAATTCCAGTTTATGTTTTCAAACCAATTGGTAAAAACTTCATATCTATGCACTCTGCAAATCACGGCTGCGGTTTTTCTTAACGTATTGCTGGCCTGTGCTAAAATGGCATCGGCCCACTCGAACCATACAACATCTGCCCAATCTAGAGCGTCTTGAATTAATCGAAAGTCTACCTTTTCTGAGAAGTGATAGGCCCTGACATGATATCTTGCCGAAAATGCAATTTCTAAATCAATGATAAAACTGGTATTAGATCCACAAATAAAAGCAACTTTAATAGGATTTTCTGCAGTTTTAGGTTTACCTAGGTCAACTGTTTCTTCCAATTTCAATTTAATGGACAGTATTTCATATATTACATTCCCCAATATTTTTTCATATTTTACTTTCTCTTCATCATCAATATTTACATGGTATTTTAAATAAACTTCAGCTGCCAAGTCTAGGTGATTATATTTAATTAACGTATCCAAAAGATTAAAAAAGGCTTTCGCAAATGAAGGATCATATTGCAAAGCTTTTTCAAAATACTCTACGGCTTTTTCTACTTCACCCAGCTCAGCATAAACCAACCCTGCATCGTTGAGTGCCCGAGTGTTTTGAGGATCTACATCCAATACAGATTTAAAAAATCGCAAAGCTTCTCCATATTCCCCCCTCACAAAGAATTCTTCTCCGATTAAAACATTCCTGTTCATATCTATATTTATTTTAGTTAATATTGAATTCCGAAATAATATCGAAGATAAAATCTACGTAGGCACTTTCATGCTTTGACACAACATAGAGAGAGAAATACAAGAACTTTATCATGGGATTAACATTGTTTAAATGTAGAAGTTCTTGCATGTTGTGATGATAGTGACTCATATTTTCTTCAACAAAACTGTTAATATTTTCTAGATTTATTTTATGTTTTATTCCTATAAACTTCTTGATTTTTTCTATCTGTATGTTTCTGTGTTTATCGTTTAGCACATCTTCATAATTTACGATAATTTTGGGACTTGATCTTATATTTTTTAATATCAGCATATTATACTTAAACCAAAGTTTTAGGCCTTTTTCTAAAGGAAAATTGTTTCTTTTTTGTAGAGATTTGGCAACACTCAGAGGATTTCGCAGGCATACTACATATTTTATTTTATCATTAGGTATAACATCCTTCCAAAAAGGAAGTGTAAGACATGTCCTTGGATCTTTCCATCCCCATATTTTATACTTAGACATGTTTTTGTTTATAAATTCTATAACTCTAAATTTTAAATCCCTAAATTTATTCGACCTTTCCCAACCCTCATAAAAAATCGGAGGCTCACTCCAGGTATATTCTTTGTCAGCTGGACTACCTAATCTCCTTAGTATTTCATCATTCACTTCGACAAAGAATTTATTCTCCCAGAAACCTTTTGGATTGTCCGGTGCTGGTTTCAAAAAATCTTCTGCTTCACCTAGATAAACTCCTAACAGATTTAATATTCTAGATATCGTAGACGTCCCACTACGATGCATTCCCAAGATGATTACTACTTGAGAAGATTCCTCTACCAAAGCTTTCTGATCTTCAAAAATAGACTTATACTTTATTCTTTCTTCTCCATCTAAAATGTTCGATTTATATTGATGATATGCCTCTTGAGCTAAATCCCAAAAATCGTACTTCATTAACACGTCAAGCAAATTATAAAACGCACGCTCATGCGTAGGATCACAATGCAAAGCGTACTCGAAACACTCAACGGCTTTTTCTATCTGCCCGAGCTCAGCATAGGCCAGTCCGGCATCGTTTAAGGCATAGGTATTATCCGGATCCTCGCGTAATACCCTCTCGAAAAGATGCAACGCTTGCACATAAGATCCTTGTAGAAAATGATCTTCCCCTTGAAGCAATAGGGCCTTTAGGTTATCCTGCATCGAACCAAAGCGATTTTTGAAACTGGGAACACGCCCATATTTTTAACAAATCGGCTGCCAATCAGCCTTGAGTTTGCCCTGAGCTGCGTGGATCCAGATTAAAAAACGCGCAAAGTGCCTCAAAAAGCTCGGGGTGGCGATGGGCCAATAGCTCTGGCCGCTCGAAAAAGTTTTCCACTGCTACGGCAAAAAATTCGGCCGCACTGGTGGCTGCATATCGGCGCAGCACGGACCGTCCCTGACGCACTTTGACCATTTCTGCCCGCATCAGTCGCCGCCAAGCCTCAGCCGAAGCTGGATTAAGCAAGGTTGGAATCCCGTCCGCGTCTAGATTCTCAAAATCAAACAAATGCGCCAGCTCGTGCAGCACCACATTATCTCCGTCATGAGGGACTGCCCATCCCATCTCTACAGCCTTTGCCGACAGGATCACGGGTCCTTGCGCATGTGCCATGCCCTCATAGTCTCCCAAGGCATCTTCATCGTAGTCTTCGTTAAACCGACCCGCGTAAAAGAGAAATGTCCGGCGTGCAGGCAGCTCCCAGTTAGGACGGCCATGAAGCAGTAGCGCAGCCCCTGCAGCTACCGCCAAGCGTAGCGTTTCCGTGACTTCAACCCCTACGCCTTCAAACCGCTGCTCGTCCAAAAAGAACTGCACGTCGCGCTCAAAGCGTCGCCGTCCTACTGCGTCTAGGCCTCGATAGAACGGCACATGCGCTTCCAACCATAGGCGCCACGCCGTGGGAAACGGTTGTCGCGCCACCCGCCAGCGCCGCCACGAAGGCCACATTCCCCATGCAAAGACCCCAAAGGCTATCAGCGCACCTACCCACATTCCTATACCCATCCGCACTCCTATCCAGCTAACCATTCCTCCCAGCACAAAAGCCAACACCCCGTAAACCCCAACTACAGCACGACGGACAATTTGCATGATATCGACCGTTTGGCCTATTCCATAAGGAAAAGTTGCCCTCTCTCCCGGGAAAATTATGCCCTACATGGCCTGTCTGCACAGGCTAAGGCGTCATTTTAAAGCCTCAAGCAGCTTGGCAGCGTCTTTGCCGTCGGCATTTCACGTGCGCAGCTAACCTTCTACGGCCCACCATGCTGCTTCGTCTCCAAAACGCTGCTGCTTCGATGACCGAGGCCTTGCGCCAGCAAGAACGGTTGGCCAACAATTTGGCCAACGTCAACACGGTTGGCTACAAACAAGAACGCTTTTTTGTGGAAGCCCTAAATGAACAACTGGACCTGGAACGGGCACCCCGCAGCGACCGCCGTCTTGCTCAATGGAATGAGCTCACGCAAGGTCCCTTAGAACCTACCGGCAACCCGCTCGACGTCGCCATCGAAGGCGAAGGGTTTTTTGTGGTCACCGACGAAACAACCGGGGCCACCTTCTACACCCGCTCTGGACAATTTATGCTCGACACTGAAGGGGTGCTGAGAACTATCGATGGCCTATTGGTTGAAGGTCAAAACGGCCCTATCCGCCTTTCACCCCTTGAGCAGCGCCAGCCCCTTTCCATCAGTCAAGACGGAGTGGTTCGTGCCGGAGAGCGCGAAATCGACCGCCTGCAGCTTGTACGCTTTGCCCACCCCGAAGCCCTATTCCGCGTGACAGGGGCTCGCTTCGAGGCTGCCGGCCAAACACCAGAACCCCTCGAAAATCCACGCCTACGTCCTGGATTTCTCGAAGGCAGCAACGTCAACCCTGTGCTCGCCATGACCGAGATGATCGAGCACTTTCATCGATTTGAAACCCAGCAAAAAGTCATTCAAACGACCGACCAACTGCTGGGACAAATTACCCGTGACCTTGGCAAATTCTAAACCAACCAGCGTGCGCTTATGCTACGTGCGCTCCGAACTGCTGCCCTGGGCATGAACGCCCAGCAAACCGGTGTCGATACCATTGCCCACAACCTGGCGAACGCCAATACGACCGGCTTTAAACAGGCCCGGGTGGTCTTTCAAGACCTGCTCTACCAGACCATCCAAACACCTGGCCAAGAAGAAGCCCAGGGCATCACACCGCCAGCCTCGATTCAGCTAGGCAGCGGGGTGGCCATTGTGGCCACTGTACGTCAATTTACCCAGGGAAGCCTTATCGAAACCGGTAACGCACTGGACCTTGCCATCAACGGTGACGGCTTTTTCCAAATCCGTCGGCCCGATGGATCGATTGTCTACACCCGCGACGGGACCTTCACGCTCAATGCCAACGGTACCCTGGTCACGCAAACGGGCCTACCGTTGGAACCAGAATTAAACGTCCCGCCCGACACCATCGAAATCCACATCAGCCAGGACGGGGCAGTCTCGGTAAGGCTCCAGGGCGCAACAGAAAGCGTGGAAATCGGCCAACTCGAACTCGCACGCTTCCCTAACCCAGCTGGACTACGGGCCATTGGAGGTAACCTTTACGAGCAGACCGAAGCTAGTGGCTTCCCTATCCTAGGTCCACCGGGTGAGGCCGGGTTTGGCACCGTTCGGCAAGGCTTCCTGGAGGCTGCTAATGTAGACATCGTACAAGAAATGGTTAATCTGATCACCGCGCAGCGGGCCTACGAGATCAACTCCAAAATGGTCACCACCAGCGAGGAAATGCTCCAAACGGCTAGCCAAATGAAACGGTAATGAAACGGGCTCTTCCCATAAGTGTCGCTCTCTGGACCCTGATGGGGCCGGCCATTGCCTCCGACCCCATCGACACGCGGCTTTTGGTTGCCGCCGACTCGCTGCTTGCAGCGGCTTTTCCAACGCTGCACGGTCACCTCAAGGCCAGCCTAATGCGGTATCAGGTGACGGCCAGTGGGCCCTTGCAGCTTCGGTTACCACCCACCACCAAAGATCCCATAGGACACCTGCAGGTCGATGTATGGGTCGCCGATGCTCAGCAGCTCTGGCGCAAAGTCGGCTGGGCGCTCTTTTTTGTGGCTCGCTACGATTCGGTTGTTGTTGCGCGACGTACGCTCCAGCGCGGGGATAACGTATCGGGAGCTGACCTGGCCATCGTCTGGCAGGAAACCACGCGGCTACGTACACCCCCCCTATCACCGCAGCAACTACGCCAGCTCCAGATGCAAGGGCCGCTCGAGGCCATGCGGCGCATTACAGCAGGAGAAGTGCTTCGCGCAGACGACCTCAAACCTCCACGGGCAGCTGCTACTGGCGAAACGGTCTGGATGCGCTACCGACGTGGAGCTCTAGAACTGCTGCTGCGCTGCCAAGCCCGCATGCCCGGCTACGTAGGCGACGAGATCGAACTCTATGCCCCACAAACACAAGCTACTTACCGGGCCCGCCTGACAGCACCCGGATGGGCTGAATGGATCGCAACCCTCCAAGCTTCTCGATAATGTGCCTATGCGTAGGGTTTTGTTCATATTCACTTGGCTAACGCTGGGCGCTCTACCGGCTGTAGCCCAAAACTCCTTGTATGCAGACCCCCGCGCTTTTCGCCAGGGGGATCTGCTTACCATTATTCTGGCCGAGCGTACCGCGGCACAACGCGAAAGCAATTACGAGCAAGCCGCTAACACCAAGCTGGGTGGCGCTGCGGCTGTAAGCGGTAGCTTAGGTGGGCGCTTTGGTCTCGATGCCACGTTCGTCCACGAAGGCAAATCGCGCAACGAAACCCTCCAGCGCGACCTGCTCACCGGCACAGTAACTGCAATCGTTGTGGGCGTCGACACAACGGGGAATTTGCTTATCGAAGGCGAACGGCGGCTCAATGTCAACGGAGTCACACACTTGATGCGTATTTCCGGACTGGTGCGTCCACTTGACGTGCGCTACGACAACACGGTGTTTTCCTACCAGATTGCGCAGGCACGGATCGAATACCACCAGAGCGACGGCCTCACGCGCAAGTTTTTCCGACCGGGCTTCTTTACACGCCTAGGCGCACTGGTACTCCTTGGCGCAGCAATTGCTTGGGGTACACAATAAACAGGGAAAGGCCATGCGTCGCTGTTTTATTTGGCTTGGACTGATCGCGTTCTTCTGGCCGCTTCGTGCGGCTGGTCAGCAAGCAGGCCAAGCGCGTCTAAAAGATCTCATCATGCTTGAAGGTGCTGCACCTGTGCAGCTTGTCGGCTATGGGCTTGTAGTGGGGCTGAACCGCACAGGCGACTTGGCAAGGGGCCAACGCGGCTCACCCTACACCGTGCAAAGCATCGCCAACATGCTACGGCGTTTTGGCATCACAGTAGATCCTGCACTGCTTCAAGCGCGCAATGCTGCTGCCGTCATGGTAACAGCGACGCTGGACCCGTTTGCTGGTCCTGGTTCTCGTATAGACGTAACGGTTTCGGCTCTGGGCGATGCGCGTTCGCTTTCGGGTGGTGTGCTCCTGCAAACGCCTCTGCTCGATCCTGCAAGCGGCCAAGTGTACGCTGTGGCGCAGGGACCTGTCTCAACTGGAGCAGTGTTGGCTTCCAGTTTCGGATCTTCCGTACAAATTAATCACACCAACACCGGCCGCGTGCCGGGCGGCGGTCTGGTCACACACCCCCTGCCGGTGCAGCTTAACGGCTCCCAATTAGGGCTGGTACTCAAACGGCCCGACTTCACCAATGCCACACGCATTGCAGAGGCCATTAATGCCCGCTATCCGAACGCAGCTGAAGTGGTGCATGCTGGACTGGTTCGCCTAAGCGTTCCCAATGGCATCGACAACCCAGCCCAACTTTTGGCCGAACTGGAGGGGTTGAGCGTAGCCGTTGACATTCCAGCCCGGGTAGTGATCAACGAACGCACGGGAACCATTGTCGCAGGCGGTAACGTGCGCATTAGCGAAGTCATGATCACCTACGGCAGTTTGGTCATCGCAACGCAAGCGGATCCCTTTGTGTCTCAACCCCTACCTTTTAGCCGAGGCGAAACGGTCACTGGAGCCCGCGCCACCGTTGAAGTCCAGGAAGAGGTTACGCGCTCGGTCGTGCTAGGTCCTAACGCGGATGTAGCCCAACTGGCTGCCGCACTTAACGAGCTGGGGCTAACTGCCCGCGACATCATTGCCATCTTTCAGGCTATCGATCGTGCCGGTGCCCTTCAGGGGGAACTGGTCATTCTCTAAAACACGACCCGCCATGCCTACAGAAATTACTGCGGCCACAAGCGGTAGCGGCACGCGAGCCCTGCTAGGGCTGCGTCAACCCCGCACACCAGAAGAGGCAGCGCAACAGTTTGAAGAAATCTTGCTGCGCCAGTTTGTCCATACCATGACGCGCAACCTGTTTCGCAGTTCACTCGACGGAGAGGAAGCGCCTGGCTGGATGGAAAGCTACCGAGATACGCAACGCGACGTATTGGCTGATGTACTGGCACGCCACCTAGCAGCGCAAGATCGACTAGGGATTGCTGAGCTATTGCTACGCCAGTGGCAGCGTGCCGGGTTTATCGATGCGGAATCTACCCAAAAGGTTAAACAAGCGCTATGAATCCTTCCCAGGTCAACAGCCCTGCCAGCCTAGTGCAGCAGCTCATCGGTACGTTGCACCAGGAGCTTGCCTTATTTGCCGAGCTGGAGCAATGCCTGGAGACGCAGCTTGACGCGCTGCGCCAGCACAACGTGGAAGCCTTAGAAGAGGCTGCAATGGCCACCAGTAACCGACTTACCCGTCTGGAACGGCTTGAGCAAACACGCCTACGCCAAGGGCGACTGCTGCGACGCATTTTAAAACTAGAGCCCTCAGCTTCTGGAGAACAACTCTTAACTGCTCTAGCAGCCCTCCCTGAAGGGGCTTCCGCAACGCAAACCTTACGCCAACTTCAGCAAGCCTTGCAGACCCAGCAAGAACGCACGCGTCGCCAGTGTGAAACGCTTGAGTTTGCATTACAATACGCGATACATATAGGACAAGAGCTCCTAGAATTCCTACAGGAGCTCGAGCAGCCAGCCACTGCCCGCGTCTACACCCCCACAGGCCGCACGACCCCAGCCTCACCCCAGCGCTCAGTGGTTAACCAAGTAGGGTAAAGCGGGCATGAGTATCCATCAACTGTTTAGCCTGACGCGCCGATCGTTTCAAACGATCCAGGCTGCCATCAACACTGCTGGACAGAACGTAGCCAATGCGAACACAGAAGGCTACGCGCGCCGTCGTGTAACGCTCGAAGCGGTCAACCTACGCGACGTAGGCATCCATATGGCTTTACCTCCTCGTTCGGCTACCGGGTTAGGGGTTTCTGTAGCTACTTACGAGCGGTTGCGCGACCATCTGCTTGACGTGGCCCTATGGAACAGCCAAGCCAGTCTAGGTGCTGCCGACGAAGAATCGCGCATTTTTCAGGTGCTCGAAAGCCTCTTAGCCAGCAACGACAAAACCGGTCTGCCGGCGCTGCTTAACGAATTCTGGAACCGATGGGCAGACCTGGCCGACCATCCCATGGACACCGGCGTGCGCGAAGCCCTCTACGGCCAAGCCCAAACGCTTGTCGATACGTTCCATCGCCTAGCACGCGACTTGGAGACCCTTCAGGGACAAACGCTGACGGCGCTGCAAGAAAATGTTGACAAGGTCAACACCTTGTTTAAAGCATTGGCCGAGCTGAACGTAGCCATTCGTGAAGCCCGACTGCGCGGAAACCCCGATCTGGTTGCCGAAGACCGTCGCGACGCGCTCGTTAAGCAACTTGCCGAACACCTGCCCATTCAGGTGCAGGCGCAAGAGGACGGAACGTACCACCTTATCGTAAGCGGCATGGCCGTGGTTCAGGGCGACCAGGTTCTGCCGCTCACGCTGAGTCTTAGTGGTTCGGTTCCTTCGCTTACGTTTGGCACAACCGGAATTCCTTTCCGCGCGCCCCAAGGCCAAGATGGGAAAATTGGCGCGCAAATGCGCCTGCTAACCCAAACCCTACCTGAGGTTCGCCAAGATCTCGATACACTGGCTGCTACCCTCGTAAGCAGCGTCAACACGCTGCATACTGCTGGCTATGGCTTAGATGGACTCACCGGCAGACCGTTCTTTGATCCGGCAGCTACAACAGCTGCCACCATTGCGCTCTCAACCGACGTGCAGGCCGATCGCCGAGCTATCGCAGCCTCAGGCGATCCAACGGCACCGGGCGACAATAGCACTGCCCGCCAGATTGCCGCCCTTCGGGATACCCTCCTGCTGGCAGGGGGTAGCGAGACGACCGAAACCTTTGCCCTTAACCTGGCAGGACGGATCGGGAGCGCAGCCCGCGATGCAAATGACCGCCTTACGCGCAACCGCGCAGTGGTTGACCATTTAGACGTCCTGCAACAGGGCGTAATGGGCGTCTCGCTCGACGAAGAGCTGGCCAACCTAATTCGCTTTCAACAAGCCTACGCGGCCACAGCACGCGTACTGGACACTGCGCGCCAAATGATGGATACCCTACTGAGCCTTTAAGTAAGTACCAATGAAGCCGCTGCACATTGCCTTTAGCCGCCAACAGAGTCTCTATCAGCTCCAGGCCGAGCGGCAAATTCAGGAACGCCGACTGGAATTGGCCCGACTGCAGGAACAACTGGCCACCGGACGGCGCGTCAACCGTCCATCTGATGACCCCGCAGCCTATAGCCAGAGTCGTGCAATCCAGCTCCTCACGCAACGCTACGAGCAACATGCACGCACCTTGACTACCAGTAAAGCATGGCTAACGGCCACCGAGAATGCCCTGAACACCCTCACTGAGCTATTTAACAGCGCCTATGAAGAAGGGCTGCGCATGGCTACCGATTCCGCTGCTGCTGATGACCGGGCCACGACAGCTGCCCTTTTAGAACAGCGGCTTGAAACCGTGCTCGACCAGCTCAACGCTCGCCACAATGGAGCATACCTGTTTGCTGGCACGCGCACCAATGCCGCACCTTTTCAGCGTAGCGGCACGGTCATTGTTTATACCGGCAACAACCAGCAGCGACTTCAAGAAATCGCACCAGGGCTGACGGTTGCAACTAGCCTCACCGGCAACCAACTTTGGGAAGTGGACGAAAACAGTGATGGTACTCCAGACTTTACCCTCACCGAGGCCTGGCAAGACCTCATCGACGCTTTAAGGGCTGACGACACCGCCCAAATTCGTACAGCCATGGCTCGGCTCGAAAAAGCCCGCGACCACCTGATTGCGCGCACCGCTGAGGTCGGCGAAATGTCCCGCAGAATTCAGCTGGCAGAAACCCAAATGCAAGACCTGCAGCTGCAGCTCGAGACGCAGCGCAGCGACCTGGAAGATGCCGATGTGGCCCAACTGGCAACCCAGATGCAGCGGCACCAGTTAGGCCTAGAAGCAGCTTTGCAGGTAACTTCACGCGTTTTGCAAACTAGCCTTCTAAACTATTTGCAATGGTGATGAGTGACGCGTTTTTGAACAGTTATCGCCTTCCTGTCCCAGCATTCGACCGGACAGAGCGTTTGCCCTCCCTCCTGCGTCCACTTTGGGAAGCGCTCCGGCACCACCAGCCGCACTTGGTGCTTACGCAAGCGCCGCAGTTGCTCGAGCATCCAGCATTAGAAAGTGCCGAGCTGCGTGCAGCAGTGCTTAGTGCTTTAGGCGCAGCCCGCCTGCAACTGCGCCAGTACGAAGGCGCCAAGCGTATGCTGCGTTTGTCGCTGGCTGCTTTACCACACCAGTGGCTTGCCCGGCGTCTACTGGTTACCTGCTACGAACGCGAACGACGTTTTGCTGAAGCGCAAGCTCACCTTTCGGAGCTGGTCAATCTGCCTTCCGGGGCAGCATGGGATGAACCGCTACCTGCTTCGGACTGGCATCTAGGCATGGCCGCGCTGGCCTGGCACTTGCGGGATTGGGAAGCTGTAGCCTGGCACGTGGCCCAGGCCTTTCCTGAAGGCCTTGCAACGATGCCCCCAGCCCTACAGGCCGATTTGCTGCGCCTGGCCCTTTACCGCAACCGCCCAGACGAAGCCAGTCGCGTCGCAGCCCACTTGCTTACGCAGCAACCCAACGACCAAGCGATCGATGTGCTGCTTGAAACCTTAGTGCAACGCGGCTGGAAAGCTGAAGCTTGTGCCCTATACCGTGAAGCCTACTACCGCTATCCAGAAAGTGAGCGCCTACGCCGCCGCCTGGTGGCCCTCTGTCTACAAACCGGCGCCATTGAAGAAGCACGCCGGTTAGCATGCCAAGGTGTGCTAACCGTAGAAGGATAAGTTACCGACCTTCCATGTCTACGGCCCGACCCACGCTAAGCCGATTGGAGCTGCGCTGTCCGCCGCTTCCACAGACGCTCACGGAAGCTGTGGGGCTTTTAAACCAGCCCGACCAGCTGGAAGTGCGAGCGGTGACGCGCTTGGTCGAGCGGGACCCTGTGGTCGTCGCCCGTCTATTGCAAATCGTCAACTCGGCTTATTACGGGCTGCGTCGCACCGTCAGCAGTGTCGAACGGGCCGTTGTACTGCTTGGACCGGTCAGTGTGGCTGGGATCATTATCGGGATGCAGATGTTGCGGTTGCGCGCTGCACTTCCTAGCCAAACGCTGGCTTGTTTTCATCGCCTTTCGCAGCATAGCCTGGCTACGGCTTTCCTAGCCCGTCATCTTTTGGGACTGATGCATCCACGCGCTAGCAACCAGCTCAGCATCGGCTTTACAGCTGGTCTACTGCACGACTTCGGCAAAATTATTCTGGTGTATAACTTCCCAGATGAAGCAGTCGCCTTCTACGATCAGCAACGCCTGACGCAGACCGTCCAAGCACGGGACGAACAGGAGCTGGAACGGCTGCTTTTTGGCTTTGATCACACCGAAGCCGGCGAATACGTAGCGCATAAGCTAAATTTTCCAGACGTGCTCATCGATACCATTCGCTTTCATCATGCACCTGACCAAACGCCACCTTCCCGCGAGGCCTACTGGCTTACCCCGGCCATTGCTGTGGCCGATCGCATCGCCCGCACAATGGGATATGCCTTTACCCACCCCTTACACCCCGATGAAGCCCTAAACCACCCTGCATGGGCGCTGCTGCTCGACCAATACCAGGCCGTCGAGTGGACTCCAGAAAGTCTGCTCACGCACTGCATGCAACAGCAGGAATACCTAGGCCAACATGTACAATCGCTCAGCCTCCCCAACCCTCCTACACGTGCCCGGCCATGAAACTCCTACTGGTTGAACCCTCACAGCTGCGCTGTCGCATTGGCAATATCCTACGCTTGGGCGGCATAGAGGACCTGCAGGAAGTCACTAGCGGTCAAGAAGCCCTGCGTATGCTCAAACAGCAGTCGGTAGACTTGGTACTTATTGGCCCCTACGTAACCGATCCCCCTGGGCCGGAGCTTCTACGCCAGCTACGCCAGCTTGAGGGGCATCAACACACCGCTACGCTCATCTTTCTCGAAACCCCTACCGACGAACACGTGCTAGAAGTGGCTGAACTCAATGTAAGCGGCATCATTGTGGTGCCATTTGAGGATGCCTACCTGCTTGCCCGCGTGCGCGAAACACTGCGCCGCAGCCATAAAGCCTATCGTAAGCAGCTGCATATTGTGCGCGCAGCGTAGCACTACACCACTTGTTCTTGCAAGCGGAAACGGACAATATGGCGTTCTAGCTCAGTTATGCTCTGATGGAGTCCATCGAAGCGCTCCCGAATTTGCTGGGCTCCTTGGGAAATGGCATGAATAGCCTCCGTAATCATCACCACGCTCTTTGCCATTTCTTCGCTAGTAGCTGCCTGCTGCTGGCTAGCTGAAGCAATCTGCGTGACCATGTCCATGGTTTCTTCGGCATTACGGAGCAGCGTGTTAAATTGCATACGCATGGCTTCGGCCTGCATCAGCCCAGCTTCAAGCTCTGTATAGCCCTGCTCCATCATGCGTACAGCTTCTTCCGTTTCTTGCTGCACGCGCTGAATCATCTCGGCAATCTCCCGCGTAGCTTGCGCTGTCCGCTCCGCCAATCGCCGCACCTCATCGGCCACCACGGCAAACCCCCGTCCCGAATCGCCAGCCCGCGCAGCCTCAATAGCCGCATTCAGAGCTAAGAGATTGGTCTGCGTAGCGATTTCTTCAATCACCGACACAATCGCACCAATTTGTTCACCCGATTGACCCAACTTGCGCACATAGGAAACCGATTCCCGAACAGTTTGTGCCAAACGGTGGATGCTTTCCATCGTTTGCTGCAAGGTTAGTTCGCTTTCTTGAGCTGTCTTTTTGCTTAGTTGGGCTACCTGTGCTGTATGCTTAGCGCTCTGCGCATTGGATTCGGCCGTACGCGCCATTTCTTCAATAGCAGCGGCCACATCGTTGGCTTGCTGCGTCTGCTGCATAACTTGATAAGCCAACACATCCGTAGCCTGTCGAATTTCTTCAGTATCGCTACGCACCATCTTGGTCAGCAGGTGCACCTGATGGATCATCTGCTCTAGGTTCGCCACCGCCTGATTAAATCCTTCAAAAAGTTGCTGAAACGCTATTTTGTATGTTTCCGCATCGGACAGTTTTTCTAACCGCACCGAAAGATCTCCCTCTGCAAAATCCCGCATTTGCTCAAGGATATAGGCCACATTAGCTTCCAAGGAAGCTTTTTGGGCTTCGATATGTGCAATAGCTTCTTGGATGCGTACTGCCTGCTGCGCCTTTTCGGCTTCCAGACTTTGAATGGTTTGCGCTACAGAGTCAGCGAGCTGGTTTAGCACATGACCAATTTGGGCAACTTCATCTTTGCTATCCTCCCCGAGCACGCGTGCAGCTAAATTTCCTTGTTGGAGCTCTTGGGCGACGGCAGCGACCCGCTCAATACGATGGCTTAATTGCTTTCCTCCCCAATGGGCAGCCAAGGCCAAAAAGCCTATTGCAAGCAAGCTAAACCCCCCAATCCACCAAGCCTGAGCTCGCGCCTTGCCCAAAGCAGTTGCTGCAGGGACTTCTAGCCCTAGCACAAACGGGCCACTCTGGGCGCGTCGATAGTAGCCAATATAAGCTGGTCGATTGGGGTCCTGAAAAGTACCAAATGCCTCCCCATCTGCCTCACCTACCGCCCTCATGACACCACTGCGATGCCATACTTCTGGATCTTCTTTGCTATGCACAATTTCCCTCCCCTCTAGTGTACTTAAAAACAAACGCGATCCCTCAGGAAGCTGGGCATGCTCGGCGTTCATCCACGACAAAAGGTGCTGTATCACCACCTCAATTACAACTAGTCCTACCGCCTGCCCATCTTCGGTACGTACCGGATGCAAAACGAGCTGGTGATAATGGTCGCGCTCTTCAAAGCCAAAAAAGTCGGTCAGTAAAGGCTGCTGCAGGGCTTGTACAAAATAAGATAACCCACGAATTGATTGCCCTTCATGGGTATTGGTTGCATTGCCATGGGGCGGACTTAACCGAACAGTTCCTTCTACATCGCTCAGAAAGACGTGATGATAGGCGCCCCACTTCGCTTCTTGGATCTGACGTAACACCTGCTCGGCCGCTTCTTTACTTCGTGCTTCAGAAGGATTTCTGAGATACGCTATCACTGCGGGATGACCAGCCAGTGCAGCAGCATCTTGCAACAGCTGACGGTAATACTGCTCCGCAGCATTGTCTTTGACCTCAGCCACAAGCCGAAGCTTCTCTAAAGTCAACGCTTCAGCCAAATGCACCACACGCCATAAAACAACGAAAGAAAAAGCAATGAAAGGCAGCAGCGTAATACCAATAGTAGCAATCACAAACTGTCGCCGTAACGAAAAAGTACGGATGATTCGAAAAAGAACCTGCATAGGCGCGCACTGGTTTGGGGTAAAAGAATTCCTACCCAAGTATCGGCGCCACGTTTGGCCGTTAAAACGCGCGGATACCGCTTCCAAAACGCACCTGCGGCTACCTTTTCCGCGCACGCTGCCGTAGATTTGGCAGGCAATCATCAATGATTTCTTTTTGCCTATGCATCTCACGTGGCTCGACGGCGCGCTCATTGTCGCTTACTTTTTGTTTTCCATAGGGATTGCCCTGTACTACTATCGCCGCGCTGGACAGAATACCGCAGAGTTCTTCCTTTCAGGTCGGAATATGCCTTGGTGGCTGGCTGGCACAAGCATGGTAGCCACTACGTTTGCAGCCGACACGCCTTTGGCGGTATCAGAGCTGGTAGCCTACAACGGCATTGCAGGAAATTGGCTTTGGTGGAACTTTGCTTTAGGGGGTGTGCTGACGGTGTTTTTCTTTGCCCGCCTGTGGCGTCGAAGCGGTGTGTTGACCGATGTGGAGTTTGTCGAACTGCGCTACAGTGGCCAAGCAGCTGCTTGGCTACGTGGCCTCAAGGCCGTTTACTTTGGACTGTTCATGAATGTGATCATTCTGGGGTGGGTGTCGCTGGCCATGCAAACGGTCATTGACATTTTATTCCCCGGACTAACGCTTTTTGGCCGCACGTCGTTTGTGGTACTGGGCATCGAGATGAGCGCTTCGCTTGTGCTGGTTGGCCTATTGGTGCTTCTTGTGGGCGGGTACTCGCTGCTTTCAGGGCTGTGGGGGGTCGCTGTCACCGACGTGTTCCAATTTGTGCTGGCTATGGGCGGCACAACGCTGCTGGCCATTTTTGCGCTGAACTTGCCTGAGGTGGGGGGTATTGCTGGCCTTAAGGCCCGGCTTCCTGAAACAACGTTTCACATGCTTCCTACCGTAGGGGAAGCTGTACAAGGGGTAGGCGTTCTGGCACTTTCGATTGCGGCCTTTGCGGCTTATATCGGCGTGCAGTGGTGGGCAAGCTGGTATCCCGGTGCCGAACCTGGTGGCGGTGGCTATATTGCACAACGGATGATGAGCGCTAAAGACGAGCGCCACGCGTTGTTTTCAGCCCTTTGGTTCAACATTGCACACTATTGCATACGTCCCTGGCCCTGGATCCTTACGGCGCTGGTGGCGCTGGTGCTGTTTCCAGGAGAAAATCCGCGGAATGCCTACGTGCTCGTGATGCGCGACACATTGCCATCAGGCCTGCTGGGATTACTGGTTGCAGCGTTTCTGGCAGCTTTCATGAGTACCGTCTCGACGCAGCTGAACTGGGGCGTATCGTACTTGGTCAACGACTTTTGGCGGCGTTTTGTCCGGCCTAATGCCAACGAAAAACATTACGTGCGTGTAGCACGTGTGCTAACGTTTGTGCTGGCTGTCATTAGCGTACTGGTAACCAGCCAACTTCAGTCGATCAGCGGTGCCTGGAGCCTTATTCTTACCGCCTCTGGGGGACTAGGGCTAGTGTTGATTTTGCGTTGGTACTGGTGGCGTATCAATGCCTGGAGTGAACTTACCGCCACACTGGTTCCTTTAGTGCTGGCTGGACTGGCCTTTTTAGGCATCCCCGTTCCAGGACTGCTGGATCCTTTTCCTACGAACCTATTTGCCGTGGTTGCCTATACTACGCTGGCTTGGGTGACCGCTACCGTGTTTACGCCCCCTACCGATGCGGCAACGCTCGATGCCTTTTATCGCCGGGTACGCCCTGTAGGACCGGGTTGGAAGCCGGTCGCTGTTCGACATCCCGACATTCAGCCAGAAACCATGCTAAAGACCTTAGCCCTCGACTGGCTGGCTGGCGTGGTGCTTGTCTACAGCATTTTGTTCGGCATAGGCCAGGTCCTCTTAGGATCTCAGCTGCTTGGCTTGAGCCTTCTTATACTAGCCTGCGCCACAGGCATGCTGCTTTGGCGCCGCCTGCGCCGCTTGCCCACTGCTTGAGGCCGAAACGTCCTAAGGCTTGCTTGCGTATTATTGCTGATTTAAAGCAGGTAAGTAGCATTTATGCATACCTTTCGAGGTGAGCTCATTATTGTAGGTGACCGGGTGCTAATTGAACCTGAAGAAGGCGAGCGCCAGACCAAAACCGGTCTATACCTTCCTGCCACGGTAGTAGAGCACGAACGCGTAGGGACGGGGCGTGTCATCAAAGTAGGACCGGGCTATCTGATGCCCAATCCTGAGTACTCTGAAAGCGAACCCTGGGCCCCTAATCGGGAAGCGGTTCGCTACCTACCACTTCAAGCCCAGCCCGGTGACTATGCTTTCTTCCTCAAGAAAGATGCCATTGAGCTGACTTACGAAAACCGCAACTACGTCATCGTCCCTCATAATGCTATTCTAGCCCTGGTACGCCCCAGTGCGGAAGACCTTCTGGAAAAGCTCGAAAAGCTGGACGATTTAGATGACCTGGAAGATCTGCTCGGCAATGCTTAAAGCTGTTGCCACCAGCGATGGGTATCCTCAACAGCAGGTAGTGGCCGGTTATTTGGACCTACAGGCATTGGCGTAGGCGCAGGAGCCCCTTCTAAACGTGGCAGCGAACGCAAACGCAGTAGATAGGCCAGATATTTTCTGAAACTCACGTTTGGCAATGCGGCCAAACGCTTGCGCAGTTGATCTAGTTCGGTTTGTTGGGCCTGCATTTTTTCGCGAATGCGCTGCATTTCTTCCTCAAAGCGCGCTAACCGGTGCTGCACGTAGTGCGCTAGACGGAGCGCTTCGGCGGGCGACAACTGATCGGGCAATTCCTCTTGATAGCGTGCTACCAGGGCTGCACGCCACAGGTTTACCCGTGCCCGCGTTTCATCGCTCAGCTGGCGGGCTTTGGCCACACGCTCTGGCGTAGCCTGATAGGCATTCCGAATACCAGCTGCTTTGAGGCGAATGACCACCTTGTGCGAAAGGCCTTCAAAGCTGGCTGCTTCGTCAATAAAATGATACTTCAAGCGATCCCGAAGTGCTGCTTCTTGCAACTCGCGTAAGCGGGCTTGCTGCAGCTGCTGTTGCTGGGCCAGAAACGCCTTTCGCTCCTGGTCAAGACGGGTAAGCTGGCGTTCTAGATCGCTCAGCAGACGTACAAAAAAGGCTTGTTCGCGTTGAAGGCGGCGCCGGCGTCGCACCACGGCGTTACGTTGGTAGCGATAGGCTGCCAGTCCCAGCCCCCCAAGCACGCCAACACCCCAAAAGCCTACACCAAGCCATAGTCCTATGCCAAAACCAACCGCTCCAGACAAGGCACTCCAGCCTAAAAGCGCTGGTAAAAACGCACGTTCAACCCCAACGCGTGCGGCTGTAGTAGCGCTTGGCCGATGCTTTCGCTGACGTGAAAGTCGAACTACAGGGGCCCCGTGCTGCACTTGCTGCAGTGAAGGCACTTGCCTGGGTTCCAGGTGGCATGCGTGACGGAGTGCAGCGGCTAAAGGTCGCACAGGTTCCAGCGTTAGGAGCTCCTGAAAAAGGGGTGAGCGATCTGGGGCATAAAAATCATGAGCCCGAAACAACAGCGCTTCTTCACCGCCGTAGCGTTCCCACAGATCAGGCCGATAGCGCAGCGCTTGAAGGGCTGTAAAGATAACCAACGCAGGAAAACGGTCAATCCAGGGACCGTAATCTGTTTCACTCCGATCCGGATGCTGATAGTTACGGTGTCCTAGCTCGGGGCTTCTGCGCCTGTGCAGTGCTGGTACGTAAACAGCATCGTAGTCAATTAGCGTTAAGCGAGGCTGCCCGGCTTCCAGGCTAACCAGCACATTTCCATGCTGCAGGTCTCCATGCGCCACTTCGGCTGTTTCGAGCTGCTGAAGGAGCGCTACCCAAGCCTGAGCAAGCTGTTCAAGCACTGTGGGCTCAGCCAGGTGCTCAGCGACAAACCGGTTGAGCGGCACGCCTTCTACCCACGCCATCTTAAGCACGGGATAGCGCTGTCCTTCTAGCTGTATGCCTTCGGGCAGAAACGTAAACGGGACAAAGGGCAATGTTGGGTGGTGTTTGAGCTGCTGGGCTAGGGCTCGGTAGCGGACTTCTAGATCGGCTACTGGTGCATGGAAGCATCGCACGGCCCACCGTTGGGTACGCGCACGGAGCACAAAAACCGTGGCAAAGGCACCGCTTATGACCCGAGGTAGTCCCAGCGCGTCCACTTCAGGCGTGGCTTGCTGCAGCTCGGGGTCTAAAAAGGCGGCCTGCGGCCATTGTACCGCCTCACGATATTGGCTTGGGGTAGGATAGCACGGCATGACAGCCTGCACGCTTCCTAGGATTCTAGACAAAAAATCACTACTGCTGTCACATCGTCGTTACGCAGCGTCCGATGCTGGCGAGCCGTTCGCAACTGGGCTGCCAATTCAACCGAAGTCAACCTGAGCGGCAATGTTGGATCAAAGCGCAGCAGCCAAGCAGCCAAAGCATCCGTTGCTAAAATAAACGCATCGCCTGGCCTCCAGCGTCCTTTGAGGACAACTGCAGCTGCATCGACGTTTGCCTGACTACTAATCAGGGCTGGGCGCTGGCTAAACTGATCGGGGTGGCTTAGCGGCCAAGCTTGGAGCAACTGTTCTTGCCGCAAATGGAACAAAACCGCATCGCCAACAGCTACGGCCTGCCAGTTACCATTAGCTTGGAGCCCCAAGCCCAGTAGTGCTGCACACGCGCCTTCATCTAGCTTGGCCGCCAAGTACCAGGGAAGTGGGGCAATGGGCAAGTTTTTCTCCCAGCCAGCACGCCACTTAGGAAGACAGGTATTCAAATCCTCGAGCGTCAAGGGTAACTCTTGACAGAAGCTTTGCGCAAGATAACGCGCCCAGCTTCCGGCAAATGCCGTCTCGGTTGCACCATCCGACACCGCAGCGGCAAAAGGCCATCCTGGACGCACGGCAAACGCATCTTCGTAAGCCGAGCTTTCAGCTTCGGTGCGCGGCATCCAGAACGTCCAAACCAGAGGGAACATAACGCTTCAGCGCAAGGTGCTGGGACGCGTACCAATCTCCAGAAAATGCACTAGGGCCACCGGATCGGCATTAAACACGAATCCTCGCGTGTCCATGGTCACCCGGTAGCCCTCTTGCTCAGCTGCAGCGCGCATGGTAAAGGGCAGCGTGCTGGACATTTGGAAAAGCTGAAGGGCATAGGTATCGCGCGGCAAGGCATCGACGCTATCGGGGAGCATCAAGGGCGGTTCTTCAGAAGAAGAAAGGTGCACGTTAAAAAGTAGCGTCTCCCCATCGTCGGTGGCAAAGCTGCGCAGCTGCTGTGCGTAGCGCAACGGATCGCCATCGGTTGCTTCGCCATCGGTGATGTTGATCACGATAGGCGGAAAGCTACTGGGGTGCACGTCGATCCAGGTGCGTACCATTTGAGCAGCCAGGTCAAGCGCTTGGCACATGGGCGTACCGTTTTTGGCGTAAGGATCGAACCAGACAGGAAACTTAACGCGCCGCTCCGTCCACCCCCCTTGGCCATCGGGCACTTTTTTTAATCGTTCCTCTAAGCGGAGGGGGCGCTCAGCCAGATGGCTGAGAGGCACCCAGTCACCGACGATCCGATAGTCTTCCGCGGGTCGAATGAGCGGCTGCACGCGTTCGCCATAGCCCACCACCCCTACGTAGAAATAGTCGCGCACGCCGTCTTCTTTGGCGCAGCGCAGGATCAGGTTTTGAAGTAGCCGATTGACCACATCCGCTAGTACGCGTGCCTTGCTTGGTGCAGCATCGCCTCGCTGCTCAGCGCCCCCAAAGGGTTCTTGCATCGAAGCCGATTGATCCAGCAAAAACAAGATCGCAGCCGGCGTGCTGCGGCTGATCTCTGCAGAATAGGCCATGGCAGGTTGTAGGATGCTCGTTTAAGGCAGGGATAGAACGAAGCGGGGGTAGAAGGGGTTCAGCGGAGGCGGCGCAAAAGCGCTTGGGCCTCAGCTTGGTAGAGGGAATCGTTCGGCTCGCTAGGAGACAAGGCAAGCGCGCGCTCTAGCGCGCGCCGTGCTGCTTCAGGCTGCTTCAAGCGGAGCAGCGTACGTCCCAGCTCTAGATAGTGTACCACGCGTGGTTTGAGTGTCAGTGCTTGCCGAAAGTCTGCAGCCGCCTGCTCTAGCGAAGCCCGCGGTAGCCCTCCATAGACCACTTTAACGATTGCACGTTCCAGGGCACTCAGTGTAGCCACCTCGTAATACCAGCGGCCACGCAGGTGGTATGCAATGTCGTTTTGGGGGTCCAGGAACAGAGCGCGATCGATATAGGCTTTGATTTGGCGAGCGTGCTCGACTTTGGCCTGGGGATGGGAAACCAAAGCCAGCCGACCGGCAGCAATTGCCGCAGCCACATAGGCACGGCTGTTGAGCGAGTCAAGCGCAATCGCTGCTTGTGCATCAGCCAGGGCAGCTTGGTACCATTGGCGCTGTTGCGCTTTCTCTGAAGCTCGAAGGCCCTGCTCAACGCGCAGACGGGATCGGCGCCAGAGCCACTCAGCGCGATCATGCTCATACTGCAGCCCAGCTTCCACCACTTCAAGGGCTTTGGCAAATGCCCCAGCCTGCCACAAGCTATCGGCTTGGTACAGCCTAATCGAGGAAGAGGCAGATTGACCTAACGAGGCTACAGCGCTCACGATCGCAACGGCCAGTCCAACGAGCAGCTGGCCTAGGGCTGCTGCGTTCACGTTACGCCTGCATTGGCGGTCGGAGATAAGGCTGCACCTCCTCCAGCGACAGGTCTTCCCAGGTCCCATCTTCGTATTGAATCCAAACGCGGCGTTTGAAAATATCCAGTTTTTGGACAGTGCCGCGTCCACGTTCTGTTTCCACCGGGGTATCTACAGGAGGATAATCCCGCAGCGCTTCCATGTACTGTTCGAGCTCGTAGTTGAGGCAGCACTTCAGCCGGCCACATTGGCCGCTTAAACGCGAAGGGTTCAAGGGGAGGTTTTGCACTTTAGCTGCCTGGGTGGCTACTGGTTTAAACGTATGCAGCCAGGTAGCGCAGCAGAGCTCACGACCGCAAGAGCCAATACCCCCGACGCGGGCTGCTTCGTCGCGGGCGCCGATTTGACGCAGCTCTACGCGGGTGCGAAACGTTCGTGCTAGATCGCGCACCAGCTGTCGAAAATCAACCCGGTGATCGGCGGTGAAGTAAAAGGTGATCTTTTTATGATCAAACTGCCATTCGGCATCAACGAGCTTCATGGGCAGCTCAAGGCGTTCTATCGCCTCGCGGGCCACATAGAAGGCCTCAATTTCCTGCTGTTTATTGGCCTCCCAGCGTTCAATGTCTTCCAGTGTAGCCAGGCGAACGATACGGGGAAATTCAGCTTCCTCATCCAGTCCCTGTGCACGCACGCGAAGCCGAACCAGCTCGCCGGTCAGGTGCACGATGCCAAAGTGCAAGCCGCGATCGGCTTCCACGATCACATAGTCCCCTGCTTGCAGTTCTAGTCGATCGGCATTCCGGTAGAGCCCTTTACGCCTACCTTTAAAGCGTACTTCCACAATGTCGTAGGTAGGCTGTGGGCCGTAGAGATGGCCTAGCCAGTCGAATACGTGTAGCGACGGGCAATCTCCGCCACAACCGCGTGAAGTGCATCCGCTGCTGCAGGCCATAGGATAATCCAGCTCAGACGAAACAGCTTTGTTGAAAGATCGGCCATAGGCACAAAGTTCCGGCCTAGGCCAATCCGAGCACCCAAGGGTCATCCAGCGCCATGAGAAGCCGCTCTGGGGCTTTTCCACGCATGGCCTCTTGGAGGCCAGCGGCTAAGACGCTAAGCACCAGCAGCGGTTGGACATTGCGCTCAATGAGCACTATGGCTTCCTCAAGAAGACGCACCATACCTTCTAAATCGGCTTGAGGTAAGTTTTGACAAAAGCGCGCAATGGCTTCGCGTTGATCAATGTTGATTAGCGGTGCGTTTTCCCCAAGTGTGCGATAAAAGACCAAGTCACGTACCCAGCTTAGCATAAGCCGCAAAAGGCCTTTGAGCCGTTCCCTGCCCAGTTCAGCTAGTGCCTCGAGCTGTTCGATCAGCGCTTCACTGTGAAAACGATAAGCTTGCCGGAAGAAATCCAGGGCCTGTTGACGATCGGCCTGAAGCACTTCGTTGGCCAGCAGATCCAGCGCACGGCTGTAGGAGCCATCGGCCATACGGGCCAGCACCTGTGCCTGCTGCTCGGGCACCCCCTGGTGCAAAACCAACGCTTGGGCAATCACGTCGGCGGGCAAAGGATCAAAACGTAAGGCTTGGCAGCGGGAACGAATCGTTGGCAGCAGCAGCTCCGGCCGTTCTGTAGTGAGCACAAAAACCGTTTGGGGTGTCGGCTCCTCGAGTAATTTCAAAAAGGCATTTGCGGCCTCAACGCGCATGCGATCGGCGTCGACCAAAATGGCTACTTTGTAGCGCCCTTCAAGCGGCTTGAACCCCATAGTGCGCCGCAATGCTTCGTTAATACGGGCCACAGTGTAGAAAGCCTGTTTGCTAGGCGTCTTGGTAGGATCGTCGAGTACAGGCCGGCGCATGTAGTCTACCGTAGCATAGGGCTCAACGGCCAAGCGGGCCAAACGTTCGTGCAGATCCTCCGGATCAGCATCGCTAGGATAGGGCAGCAGCACCTGCACGTCGGGGTGAATCAAGCGCTGCACCTTGGTGCAGCTAACGCATTGGCCACAGGGGGCACTACCGTTTTGCTCACATTCCAGCGCCTGCGCCAACTTTAGGGCTACCGCCCGCTTTCCTGTTCCATAAGGACCGTAAAATAGGTAAGCATGGGCGATGCGATGGCTTTCCAATGCCCGGCGCAGCGCTTCAACTACACGTGCTTGTCCCAGAATCTGCTCCCAAGCCATGAGCACTTTTGTAGGTTTTGCACGCTATTAACGGGCATGGCGGAAACAAAGTGCCAGCACGCAGCATTTGGCCAGTGGTCCTTGCAAACCCTGGGAAAGTGCCTGTAATTTTCTGTTGCTTTAGTGGCGCGGTAGCTCAGTCGGTTAGAGCGTCGGATTCATAACCCGGAGGTCGAGGGTTCGACTCCCTCCCGCGCCACAAAAAAAGCGCCTCAGACCGTGCTGAGGCGCTTTTTGATTGAGGGTTAGGCTTCTTGCATGGCTTCCGCCTCGGCCACCACCTTATCCTGCACGTGACGAGGCATAGGCTCGTAGTGACTAAAGCGCGCCCGATGGATCCCTCGTCCTTGGGTTAGGGAGCGCAGTGTTGTGGCATAGCGGTACAGCTCGGCCTCTGGGACCAAAGCTCTGATTTTTTGGAAGACGCCTTCGGTCTCAATGCCTTGAATGCGTGCCCGACGCGTGTTGAGGTCCCCCATTACGTCCCCAGTAAAAGCTTCGGGCACCATCACTTCGACCTCATCGATGGGTTCTAGGAGTACGGGTTGTGCTTTTTTGAAAGCCTCGCGAAAAGCCATTCGGGCAGCCGTGCGAAAGGCGGCCTCGTTGGAATCGACCGGGTGCATACCGCCGTGGTAAATAATCACACGCACGTCGCCTACCGGATAGCCTGCAATCGGGCCGTTTTGCATTGCTTCTAAGACGCCTTTTTGGATAGCTCCAAAAAAGCGTTTCATGTCGATCACGCCACCTACAATGGCATCAACAAAATGCACCCGTGCCCCCCAGGGCGTTTCGGCTGTTACCTCGCCACGCACCGTGATATCCGAAGGCGGCACAAAAGGCTCTGTAAGCGGCTCAACGTGCACCGAGATGTCGGCAAACTGCCCGGCGCCACCGGTTTGTTTTTTATGGCGGTAAGCCGTGCGCGCACTGGTCTGAATGGTCTCTCGATAGGCCACTTTGGGCTTAACAAACTCGATTTCGACTCCAAAGCGATTTTTAAGCCGAAAGCGGGCAATTTCCAAGTGCATCTCCCCTTGTCCCGCCAGCACGATTTGTCGCAAGAGCGGATCTTGGATGATCTGCAGCGAAGGATCCTCTTCCACAAGTTGGTGCATTCCTTGCATCATCTTGTCTTCATCGCCTTCACGCAAGGGACGTACGGCCACGGCGTAGCGCGGCTCTGGAAAATGAATTTTCGGGAGCACAAACGCAGTTCCTTTGGGCCGTAGCGTGTTGTTGGTGTGCGTGTCACGCAGCTTGACCGTAGCGCCCAAGTCGCCAGCCACCATTCGGGGGACCCCTTCGCGATGGTGACCGTTCATGACGTAGAGCGTAGCCAGGCGTTCTAGTGCACCTGTCTGGGCATTTTCTAGGTCCATGCCCTGCTCCAGCGTGCCCGAGTAGACCCGAAGGTAGGAAAAGTCGCCCACATGCGGCTCCGCCATGGTGCGAAAGACAAAAGCTACCGGCGGCCCTGAAGGATCCGCCTTCAAAGTACCCCCATTTTCTAAGGGCGCAGGTGGCATGTCGGCAGGTGAAGGTGCCACATTCACCAAGAAGCTCAGCAGTCGAGGGATTCCAATCTGCTCTGTAGCACTGGTCACAAAAATCGGAAAGAGCTGCCGGTGCAGCACGGCCGTCCGCAACCCTAGCCGCATCTCATCTTCGGTGAGCGTACCTTTTTCAAAGTACAGCTCCATTAACCTTTCATCGTTTTCTGCAATGTCTTCAATAAGCGCCATATGTAGGGCTTCGGCTTCTTCACGGAAAGCCGGATCAATTTCGGTTTCGACTGGAGGCCCGCCTTTGGGGTAAATTAGCTGTTTCATGAGCAGTACATCGATAATGGCCCTTGAGCCCGTGCCAGCCGGAATCTGCAGCACCGTTGCTCCTCGGCCAAAGCGCTCTTTAATCTGCGCCACAAGTGTCCGAAAATCGGATTCCGCATGATCGATATGGTTCAGCACAAACATCGAAGGGATGCTGCGCTGCAAGCCGTAGGTCCAAGCCAACTCAGTACCTACTTGCACCCCTTCGACGGCATTCATCACGTAAATAGCCAGGTCGGCCACGCGCAGTGCCGCCAGTACTTCACCTGCAAAATCCAGATAGCCGGGTGTGTCGAGCACATTGATTTTATGCTCCTGCCAAGGCACATGCAGCAGGGAGGTAAACACCGACATGCCGCGCTCTTTTTCACTGGGATGATAATCACTGGCCGTGTTGCCTTCTTCAATCGAACCCATGCGCGACAGCACACCGGCTGTAAAAAGCATAGCTTCGGCCAGCATGGTTTTGCCACTACCTTGATGGCCTACCAAAGCGACGTTTCGGATATGCTTGGCCTCATAGACTTTCATAGGCTACCTCCTAAGTTTTTAGGCGGACAAAGCGCTTCCGGCTAGCCCAGGCAAGCACGTTGTCCGGCTTGCTGCCCCCAAAGAACCGCTCTGGGAGTGGCTTGTTTAAGATACGCGCGTAGCCTAAATAGTCAAGCCTCACGGAAATGAAATCGCTGCTTTTAGCGCTAGAAACAGCCACGGAGGTGTGCAGCGTGGCGCTGCTCAACGGTGACAGCTTGTACTTTGAGGCTACGCTACAGCAAGGGCGGATCCACGCCGAAAGACTGGCTCCTTTGATTGCTACCGCACTCGAACATAGCGGCGTTCAAGCAGCTGAGCTGCAGGCTGTGGCGGTGTCGATGGGTCCAGGATCGTACACCGGGCTCCGCGTAGGTGTCAGTACGGCAAAAGGGCTTTGCGAAGCCACAAACGCAGCGCTTATAGGCGTACCCACGCTTGAGGCCTTGGCTGCCTCGGTTATGCCGTATGCTGAGCCCGAAGATGTCATTATTCCGCTGCTGAACTCTCGGCGTAGCGAAGTGTATGCTGCAGCCTATCGGATTGGCCCAGAAAACACATTGCACCCTCTGGCCAAAGCTGTGGCCTATGAGGCCGCAGAGCTGGCCAGCTGGCTTGAGGCATTAGGCCTTAACGGCCGACTACACCTGGTCGGCGAAGGTACAACACGCGTAGCTCCCTACCTACCGAAGCAACCGGGGCTCCGCTTGCTGGACCCTCATACGCACTTGATGCGCGCCTTTTGGGTGGGCCGCTTAGGATGGAGGCGCTACCAGCAAGGACAGATTGCAGACGTAGCGTCGTTTGAACCCTTGTACCTGAAGGATTTTGTCGTAAACCGCGCTACGCCGCAGGCATCCCTAACCTCCTAACGAACATAAAGCTGAAGTATGGCCTGGTTTAAACGCAAAACCCAAGGCATTCTTACCGCACGCGATGAGCAGAACGACTTTCCCGAAGGCCAGTGGGCCAAATGCCCCACGTGTGGCCACATCCTGCATCGGAGAGCGCTGGATGACCACGCAAAGGTTTGTCCCAAGTGCGGCTATCACTTCCCGATGACCAGCTTAGAGTACTTCCGCCTGCTGTTCGACGAAGGGCGGTTTGTACTACACGATCAACACTTAACGTCGGCCGACCCGCTAGGCTTTGTAGACCGCAAGCCGTACACGGTTCGGATTGAAGAAGCCCGAAAGCAGACTGGGCTTAACGAAGCTGCTCAGCGGGCAACCGGTACCATCGGGGGATACGCCGTATCGGCTGCGGCGCTTGACTTTCGCTTTATCGGCGGCTCGATGGGATCGGTTGTAGGAGAGATTGTGGCCCGCGCTATTCAGACGGCTTACACCGAACGCATCCCGCTACTAATCATCTCGCAAAGCGGGGGAGCGCGCATGATGGAAGGCATTCTAAGCCTGATGCAGATGGCCAAGACCGCTGCCTTGCTCACCCGATTGGATGAAGCCCGCGTGCCCTACATCTCATTGATGAGCAACCCGACAACCGGAGGTGTAACGGCTTCATTTGCCATGTTGGGCGATATTAACCTAGCTGAGCCTGGAGCGCTGATCGGCTTTGCGGGACCACGTGTCATTCGGCAAACCATCGGGCAGGACCTACCGCCTGGCTTTCAAAGCGCTGAATTTCTGCGAGAGCATGGCTTTATTGACGATGTGGTTGACCGGCGTCAGTTGCGGCGCTATTTGATACATCTGCTCGACTTGCTGTGCGAGCCTGCAGGCTTGCCCTTGCCGAAGGACACCTCTACGTCGTAGCTTAGCTTCTGAACCAAGCGCATCGGACGCATATCGCAGCAATCGCTACGAGGTGTATTGGAGACCGGTTTTTATAGCCTTGCTGCCTCACCAAAGGCAAAAAGGCTGGCGTGTAGTTTGTTTTGCCAAGCGTTCGATGCGTACCGTGCTGCGTGCTGCTACATGGGGTGGGGTTCTGCTCATCGGAGGGCTTTGCCTGGTAGGATTGGGCAGGCCGGCGCCTAATGGTGCCCTGCTTTTTCTCTGGCCTCCAGATAGCCTGCGGCAAGACACCACAGGCGCCGATACGCTGCCTACACCACGGGCCGATCGGCTTTTGCCCCACCGACAACGCGACCTCCCCTATGCCCGCCTGCATCCCCGCAGCCGTTCACTTACTACGCTCGTTCCTGGAACGTGGCAGCGTGCGGTTGTACTAGATTCAACCCACCTGGTCTACCATATCTACGAGCGTCTAGGCCGCACCGACGTGCGCATACCTGTAACGCTCGACCTAAAAAGCTACCGAAAGCTACGTCTGCACCAAGCCTTGCGCCAAAACTGGCAAACGGTCCAAACGCAACGGCAACGCCAAGCCAGTCAACAACGCCGCAGCGGCCTAGGCCTTAGCATTGCTATCCCAGGTGGCCGGCAAAGCGCCTTTACTACGATTTTTGGGCGACCTGAAGTCGACCTGCGCGTTAACGGCCAAGCCGACATCAATGCTGGTTTCAATTACCGAAAAAGCGACCAACAGGTCGCCTTCTTTGGCCGCTCGGCCCAGATCGATCCAGACTTCAAACAAGATCTGCGCCTAGGGATTACGGGCACCATTGGCGACAAACTCCGCGTTAACGTCAACTGGGACACCAACAACCAGTTCGACTACCAAAATCAGCTCAAGCTAGAGTACACCGGCTATGAAGATGAAATCATTCAGCGCATTGAAGCTGGAAACGTGATGCTCCAAACCCCCTCCCAGCTTATCCGTGGGGGGCAAAGCCTGTTTGGGATCAAAGCACAATTTCAGCTCGGCGGCCTACGGCTCACTACCGTTGCCAGCCAAGAGGAAGGTCAAGCGAACGCCCTAAGCATTAGCGGCGGTTCACAAACCACCACCTTTACTCTGCAACCGACCGACTACGACGAGGGGACGCACTTTTTCCTGGCCTACTACTTCCGCAACCGCTGGGAAGATGCCCTAGCCGATCCCCCTAACATCCGCATCGCCAACGGCTTTGAACGCATTACCGAAATTGAAGTCTGGAAGCTCGTCTATCCTGTTCGCGATGATGAAAACGTCCGCCAGGTTGTAGCTATTGTCGACTTGGGCGAACCAGCCGAGCTCCTTACCTTAGCCGACGGCTACACCCGGGCAGATGTCGGAGCGCTACCGGATAACCGTAACGACCGCTATGATGATACCCCTGGAGGTGAGGTCGATGCCTTTTTGCGTAATGGGCAGGCCAATGCCGCAGCTTACTTGAAAGAGCAACGGGGTCTCACCGAAGATGACTTTCAAACCGGCCGATTTAAACGACTCGAACCCGGCAGGGACTACACGTTTGACGAGGTGCTGGGTTACCTTTCCCTTAACCAAAGACTGCAAGAAAACGAAGCACTAGCCGTTGCATTTCGCTACCGAGCCGGTGGACGCATCTACCAGGTGGGGGATTTTTCTTCGGAAACCGGGGGGGCCAGTGGAGGACAAGATGAAAACCGCCTAGTCCTGAAGCTGCTCCGTCCCGGTCAGCTTCGCCAACCTGCTCCAGCGACAGGCTACAATCCAGCAGTCTGGTACCTTGAACTGCGCAACATCTACCGCCTACCCGGACGCAGCATCAATCCCGAAAACTTTGAACTGGATATTTTTTACCGGCCACCTGGGAAAACAGCCCAAAAATATCTGTCTGAGCTAGGCGCGCAGCGCACCTTGTTGCAACTCTTAGGACTTGACCGACTCAACCAAGACCAAGCTCCTATCCCAGACAACCGGTTCGATTTTCTGGTGAACTTTACGATCAATCCTGGCAACGGCCTGCTCATTTTTCCATTTCTAGAACCCTTCGGCAAACGCTTAGCCCAACTCATCGAGCAGACCAGCTTGCCCAACGATCAAAAAGCCGCACTGCGCAACCAATACGTCTTTCAGGACCTCTACGTGCAGAAAAAAGAAAATGCCCGGCGCAACACGCAACACAACGTGTACACGATTGAGGGTTCCTACAAAAGCGCCGTGCAGGATTTCTACGACTTACGTGCCTATGCTGGGCTGGTCCAGGGTTCTGTCCGTGTTACTTCAGGGGGTACACCCCTTCAGGAAGGGGTAGACTTCGTGGTCGATTACCAAGGCGGCACTGTGCGCATCACCAATCCAGCCTATCTCACTCCTGGCCGTGAAATTCAAATCACCTACGAGCAAAACGCGCTTTTCAACCTGCAAAAGAAAACGCTCTTGGGCATGCGGGCCGATTACACGCTGGGAGAAAAGCTGGCCTTGGGGGCTACGATGATGCGGTTGAGTCAGAAATCGCCCGTCGACAAATTTCGCCTGGGAGAAGAGCCCATTGCCAACCTGATCTGGGGCATTGATGGTTCGTTTACCGCCCAGTCTGAGTGGCTTACCCGCGCACTCGACGCCCTGCCGCTCCTGCAAACCCGAGAGCCTAGCGAACTGTCCTTCTCAGGCGAATTTGCTCAACTTCGGCCTGGCCATGGCCAGACGCTGGCTTTTGAGCGCACGCGCCGTGAGCTGCGCAACGCGCATCGGGACTTTAACATCGATGAGCTGCGCGGCATTTCCTATATCGACGATTTTGAAGGCTTTGAAAATACCTTCTCGCTCAAACAACCTGGCAGCTGGCGCTTGGCCTCTCCCCCCGATTCGACCGCTCGCTATCCCGCTGGCTTTGTAGGTACGCTTTACGATTCGCTCCGCACTACCTGGCGCGGCGTTTTCGCCTGGTATCAACTTAGCGAGATCCTGGTGTCCGACTTAGCCCGCCGCGCTCCAGTGTATGACCCCGAAGCTGTCCGCCCCGTACTCATCACCGACGTCTTCCCCAACCGAGACGTTCGCGGCGAGCTGACCCAAACGCTACCAACGCTCGATATCTATTTCAACCCGTACATGCGCGGGCCTTACAACTATAGCACCGACCTCGAAGACTTTCTGGCTCATCCGGAAGAAGTGTGGGGCGGCATGATGCAGCCAATCCCTCAAGGCTACACCGATTTCAACTTAAGGAATATCGAGTTTGTGGAATTTATTTTCCGTCCTTTCCCCGAAAATCCTGAGCGGGATGCGGGCTCAGAGGCTAAACTCTACATTGACCTAGGTGCGATCTCTGAGGACGTGATTCCTAACGGCAAGCTCAACGCCGAAGACGGGCTCTCGATGACCGATCCAAGCAGTGGCTTTCGAGGGGACCAGTGGAGCCGCTATCCTACAGGCATTCAGAACAACTCGGTTGACTTAGACCTCAGCACACGCCGCACCGAAGACCTAGGCCTCGATGGCTTAGCCTCCTACGACCCTTCGGCTTATCCTGAAGTGTATACCGAACAGTTTCACTTCCGAAAGTTTTTGGAAAGCCTTGATCCCAACCATGGGGACCTGCGCTACCGCGCAGAAGTAGCGCGGGCATTGCGCGACCCTTCGGGAGACGACTACCAGCCCTTTGATAACGATGCCTTTTTCAATGACCCTGAACTTTTCCCTTCCGAGCTTTACCCGAATGGGGTTCCCCTACAGCAGCGGTTTGCGTTTTATTTTCCTGGCCTGGAACTCAATGCCTATGAAACCCAGAACCAACTCGCTCGCGGCGGCATTCGGCGGGGCAATTCCCGCATTCCCGATACCGAAGACCTGAATTTTAACGGCTCCCTGGATACCGAAAACAGCTACTTTCAGTATGAAATTCCGCTCAGCAAAGCAGCGCTCGATTCGTTAGCCCAACCCGGGCGTGAAGACGACTACGTGGTTGGTGCCATTACCAATAGCCGGGGGGAGACCTGGTACCAGGTCCGCATCCCTGTCCGCAATTACACACGTAAAGTGGGCAATATCCAGGATTTTTCGCTCATTCAGACCATTCGGGTGTGGACGACGGGCCACCGTGTTCCGATCACGTTGCGTTTTGCTACCTTTGAGCTGGTAGGCAGCCAGTGGCGTAAAGCTGAAGAAGTGGCTGTTGAAGAGCGCACACCTTCGGATACGCTGTTTACCAACACCCGGGTGAGCATCTCCAGCGTCAGCAACGAAAAAAATCCAGATATTTACCGTACGCCCAGCGGAGCCATTATCAGCCAAGTGCGCACTACCACAGGCGTTGTCCGCAACGCCCGCGAGCAAGCCCTTGTCCTTCGCGTCGAAAACCTTTATCCCGGCCACCAGCGCGGCATCTACAAAACGTTTACCCAAGGGCTGGATTTACTCAAGTATTCCAACCTGCGCATGTTCGTCCACCTGCACGGCACTTTAGCCGATGGCACTCCCCTAGAAGCTCTGGCGCAACAAGACCCTGAAGGCGCTCGCCAGAAAGTACGGCTTTTTGTGCGCCTGGGTGCCAACGCCAATAACGACTACTACGAATACGAACAGCCCCTGATGCCCAGCTCCGTTACCTCGGGCAGCAGCGATGAGCTATGGCAAACCTTTCAACGATGGGGCGACCGGGTGATTGACCTCAACTCGGTCAATATCTTGCTGGGGGCCTTCAACGAACTTAAAATCGCCCGTGATGCAGCAGGCTTCCCGGCCGACAGCGTTTTCTGGAACAAAATCAACGGTCAGCCTACGGCGCCAGGCGTCCCCGATGCCGATGCTTTTGCCCCACCCGGCAGCCGACTGGCGGTCAAAGGCAATCCATCGCTCAGTCGCATCACGATGATCATCATCGGCGTGCGCAATCCGGCTGCTGAAAACAGTGCCGATCCGCGCGATCGTCTCGAAGAAGTCGTTGTGTGGCTCAACGAGCTGCGTGTTTCGGGATACGACGAAAAAAATGGCTATGCGGGTTTGGCTAACCTCAACCTTAAGCTGGCCGACCTTGGCCGCGTGCGGGCGAACTTCCGCATGCAAACCGACGGCTTCGGTGCGCTCTCTAGCACTTTAGGGGAACGTGAGCAAAACAATCAACAGAGCTGGAGTATTGCCACCGACATTAACCTAGACCGGCTGCTGCCGCGCCGCTACGGTTGGTCTATCCCGTTTTCGCTGCAGCTTCAGTCCAGCACCACCACACCTCGCTTCGATCCAGCACGGGGCGACGTGCGCCTCCAGGAAGTGCTAAACCAGATCAGTCTCGACAGCACGCGCTCCCGCAGTGAGCAGGCCCAGGCCCGCCAAGAGGTGATCGAGCGCGTACAGACGCACAACATGACGCGCTCCTACAGCTTCCGGGTCCAAAAACAGGGCTCTAAGTCTTGGCTCATGCGCACGTTGGTTGATGGGCTCAATTTCAGCTATGCCTTTGCGGCAACCGAAGGACGCAGTCCAACGCAGCGCTTTAATACGTCCTGGCGCTGGACGACTTCTTTAAGCTACCGGCTTAACGTCCGTCGTCCCCGCACAGTACGTCCTTTCGCTTTCTTAGACGACGTGCCTTTGGTAGGCCTGCTGGCTGGGCTGCAGTTTAATTACCTTCCCCAAAGCCTTTCTTGGTCGGGCAGCGCCAACCGCAACTTTTCCGCCAACCAAGATCGTGGACCTGTGCTGCCTGGCCAGCGCAATCCTACGTTGCCAGATCTGGTCATCAGCCCTATTCGGGAGCAGCATAGCCTGGCACACAGCCGAAATTTCAGCCTACAGTACAACCCCTTCACGTTCTTCAACCTCAGCTTCGACACCAACACGCAGCAGAGCCTCAATGCGCTGAGCGTAGACACCATCTATCAGGTGGTCACGCGCGACACGGTTTATCGCGGCCTGCGTATGGAAGAGGCGATTGCTCGCGGCTTAATCGCACCGGAAGATGCAGGCGTGCGGGCTTTCGAGCAATACCGTCTCCAGCCGGTTCCCTTCCACCGCGTCTTGCGGCGCACACTTGAAGGTGCCGAAGGTCTGCGCACCGATCGCTACCAGCAACGGTTCACCGCAAATTTGCGCCCCGACTTAGGCCGTCGCCTAAACTGGCTGCGCTTGCAAGACATGAGCTACACAGCACAGTTTGCCTGGCAAAACGGCTCCATTCAGCGTAACACAGGAGCCAGCGTTTCTAACCAGGCGTCGCTGAGCAGCGGTCTTACACTACAACCCCGGGAGCTCTGGCGCAAGTTTGCTTTTTACCGCAAGCTGGAAGAGCAAGAGCGTCAAGCCGAACAGCGCCGCCGCAGGCCTCAGACGCAACAAGACGAGGACAAACCTCGGCCGCTGATTCGTCCACCCAACCCCGTTGTCCTGCTCCGCCGGCTCTTTTTGGCTGTGACTGGCATCGAAAACCTGCAGCTTTCTGGTCGCGCCAACTGGAGCAGCGCTTCAAGCAACGTGGGCCGAGGGCCTATCGACAGCGTACGCGTCGCCTATAGCCTTTGGGATGCCTTGCACGGACGTGGACCTTCGGTCGGTTATCGCTTTGGCCTAGACCGCCGCATCGATTTATCCAATCGCGTACTCGACCCTAGTCTCCAGGTGGCCGACCAGTTATCGAACGACTATGAACTTCGGGCTTCGACCTCGCTGCGGCTGAGTCCAACGCTTCAGGTGACGCTCAACTGGAACGTTAATTGGAACACGCGCACGGACTATTCCTACCGTCCCAACCCCAACGGTCTTGTAGACACCACCATGAGCAATAGAGGAAGCAGCCGCGCTTCAGTTTGGGCCTTTGGCGCTTCTTACCTCGACCTTTTCCGTCGCCAGCTGGATACCTATCGAAAAGATTTAGCCCAAGCTTCTAATCCTGCCCTCTTTGGCGACGAAAACGGGGACGGGCGCGTGGCGCTGACCAATGCCACTGTAGTCGCCGACTTCCGAAGCGCCTTCACGCACAGCTTGGGTCGGCTTGGCACGCACACCCCTATCCCCCTACCAAGCTGGCAGATCAACTATACGGGGCTGTCTAACTGGCCCTTGTTCCGCAGCCTGGCCCAAGGCGTCACGCTGCGCCACGGCTACAGTGCCGACTACAGTAGTGACTATCGCACCAACCTAAACGCCCTCTCCGACGATCCCAGCGTTGCCTTTGGCACGTTTAGCTTAGGCAATCGCCGCATTCGCTATCGCTTCTCGCGTTATGAAGTCAGCGCCGTGCGCATTAACGAGCGCTACCAACCCCTCCTAGGCTTAGACATTACCTGGAAAAATCGGCTTCAGACCAACCTCTCCTGGTCTCAAAGCCGCAGCTATTCGCTCTCGACCAACAACGAAATTAACGCCAGCAAAACCGGAGAGCTCACGCTGAACCTGAACTACCAGGTTCAAGGTCTACGCATCCCGTTTTTACCAATCAAACGCCTCCAAAACCGCGTGGGGATGAGCCTAAGCCTTTCACGGGCTACGACCGATGAGCGTCGCTACTCGCTGTTTCGCGCCTTACAGGCAGCAGCTGACAATCCCGAAACCTTCGACCCCCACAATGCCCTCAGTCCCGACTTTGCCCCACGGTTAACGTCCTGGACACGTACAACCATTGCACCCCAGATCTCCTATCAGTTCAGTAACCGCGTATCGGCCGCCTTTCAGCTCCGTTACGAACGCTTCGAAAGCGCCGACAGCCGCGTTCCCTCTTCGACCACCATGCAAGGTGGCTTTAACGTGCGCGTGAGCATCTCCAACTAAAGGGCACGCTGGAGAACCTGTGGCGTAAAATCTTGCACAAAGCTAAGGTGCACCATGGCTGAAGCTGTCGTTGTTTGTCGGCTGGGGCGTATGGCGTATGGGCCAGCCTGGGCGTTGCAAAAGCGCCTGCAAGCCCGGCTGGTAGCCGCTAAACGTCGCGAGCCGCCCGAGCCCCTTCCTCATGTTTTTTTGCTGGTAGAACATCCCCCGGTGTATACGCTCGGTAAAAACGGTCGGTTGGAGCACTTGCTTCTCTCCGAAGAAGCCCTACGGGCCCGCGGAGCCGAGTTTTTCCATATCGATCGCGGGGGAGATATCACATTTCACGGCCCTGGTCAGCTGGTCGGCTATCCGATCTTAGACCTCGACCGCTTCTTTACCGACATTCATCGCTATCTGCGTGAGCTTGAAGAAACCATCATCCGCACTTGTGCAGACTATGGTTTACGCGCTACGCGCATTGCCGGACGCACTGGTGTGTGGATCGGTCCCGACAGCCGAGGGCCAGAGCGTAAAATCTGCGCCATGGGCATTCGCTGCAGCCGCTGGGTAACCATGCATGGCTTTGCCTTCAATCTCAATACCGATTTGCGCTATTTTTCGTTCATTATCCCCTGCGGCATCGCAGACCGAGGCGTTACTTCCTTAGCAGCTGAGCTGGGTCACCCCGTCGATGAAGCTGCTGTGCAAGCGCGCCTATTGCATCACTTTGCCAACTGCTTCAACGCCGAGCTGACTTTGTATGACGGGGATGCAGCGTTCCATTTTCTCAACGCTTATCTAAACCCACGGGAACCCGTTTCCCCTGCTTCGGTTAAGTGAGCATCCTTTTTTAGAATCTGCCATTATTGGGTATGGCCGCTTTCGACCTCGACCAGTTTACGCGCCGCCTCATTGCTGAGGCTCTTTTCTATGACGAAGAATACGGCGCCCTGGGCAACCTGAGCCTGATCGATCCACGCGAGGGCAAAGAGCGGTTTATCGCTTCCTACGTTCCTGAAGAAGGTACCTTCAGCATCGAAGAGGCTACCGACTGGGAAAAAGGCGAAATCGACGAAGAGGTTGGGTATGCTTTGGCGGTAGATTCACGTGAGTATGCAGCCTACGATACGCCCGAAGCAGCGGCCGAAGCACTGCTAGCCTTAGCACGTGAGCATAACTTGCTGCCGAGCATCACACTCCTTTTTGAAGAAGACGAGGTCAGTTAGGCAGCACACCTTTCCACAGTTCCCAGGCTAGCAGTCCCCAACCTATAATCCAGAGCGTTCCTCCCAAGGGAGCAACCGCGCCCCAGTGGGGTGCGTTGGCCAGTACCAGGACGTAGAGGCTTCCGGAAAATAGCCCAATGCCTCCGACGAAAGCCCATCCAGCGTATTTGAGCCTTATTGAGGGTCGGGAGAAAAGCATCCAGCCTGTCATCAAAAGTGCCAGGGCATGGTACATCTGGTAGCGCACGCCAGTCTCAAACGTCTGCAACCGTTCCGGCGTAACGTGCGGCGCCAACCCATGGGCCGCAAATGCGCCTAAGGCTACAGCCATACCCGCTGTTAGAGCACCCAAAACGAGAAAACACCGAGCCATACACGTAACCGCTAACCAAGTTGCTCCTCACAAAAGAACAACACAAAGCCCTAGCGGGGTGCGGCCGGATATCGAATTTCAAATGGAAAGATGCGATCGTTAAGCTTCAGGGTGTAACTCCCTGGCTTCCAGCTGCCCTCTAGTGGCAGGTAAAACCGAAACGGTTGTCGCACAGGGCGGCAGCGTTTTCTGGCTGGGCGGTGCATCCAGAGCTGCACACGCAGCAGGTTTCCAGCCCGCTCTTGCGCTACGGTATCCAGCGCAGCACAAGCCTCTGGAAGACTGCCTTTAATCAAAAGCTCTACCTTCTGCTCTCCGGTAGGCTGGTCGTCGAGTGGGGCTATGCGTACATGCACGGTATCGATAGGGACAAGATAGCGCAGGTATTGCTGGTCTACTTTAGGAGGCGTTAAGTCTAAGGTCAGACGTTCATCCGGGGCGTGGCCTACGTAGCGATGTCCAAAGCGATCATCGGGAGAGACAAGCCGAGGTGCAGAGGCACAACTCCCCATCAACGTAATGATTAAAAACAAGCTAGGTACCCAGCGCACACCTGGCTCAGCCCATCTGAGCGGCCACCGCCTGAAGCAGACGCACGGTAGCCCCCGATCCAGTTTCCGGGACTGATTCCTGAGGGGCATCACCCCAGAGTCGTTCTAGGTTGTAAAACGCTCGTTTTTCTGGAGTAAAAATGTGCACGACCATGTTGACATAGTCAAGCAGCACCCACTGCAAATGGTCCCGTCCCTCGATATGCCATGGCCGCTCTTGGCATTGCTGAGCAATGCGCTCTTCCACCGCATCGGCAATTGCCCGAATTTGTAGGTCCGATTCACCGGTGCACAACACAAAGAAATCGGCCACGCCGCTAACCTGACGCATGTCCATCACCACCAGGTCGCGGGCTTTTTTATCTAAAGCTGCGTCCACGGCATGCTGCGCCAATACGTGAGCTGGAAGCAATGTCCGGCGTCGCGCACGTGTTTTTGCCATTACTTGTCGCATAGGCAGTCTTTCAACGGTTATTCTTGAAACGGCGCCAGCGAAGCATAGTCTTGTCCTACAATCACTGAGGCATCCAGAAACAGATCCGGACGAATTTGCTGCTGGACGCGCTCTTCAGGGATGCCCAGTGCCGCAGCCACTTTACGGGCTGCTTCCAGATCACCTACGCGATCAATCACCAGGGAATGTGGTTCTATACGCGTATAGTTGCCGACCTCCACTACATCAAAACCGCGCTGGCGCAAATAGTGCGTTGTGCGGGCGGCCACGCCCTCTACACCACAAGCATTTCGCACTTCTACCTGAATAATTTCCCCTATGAGCTGCGCGGGATTTTTCTCGCGTGCGGGGTCAACTCGGGGGGCCAACAAGCGCACACCTAATGCATACAGCAGCAAACCGACGCCCGCCAAGAGCACCACAAGCAGTAAACCTTCCCATCGTTTTGGACGCTGCGTCCGCTTACGCCGCATAGGTCAACTAGGATAAAAAACGCGACACACCGCGCGGTATGCCGCGTTGGCTTGGGTATTTCCCACAACGTGCATCACGGATCGTTCCAGAATAGCGAGGCACCGTATGGCCGAAATGGATAGTATCCGTAAGGAGAAAGGTAATAGCCGTAGGGACTCTGACGTACGGAAAACTGAAGCAGCATATTTTCGCGTGGGCGGTAAGCTACTTCAGCATTGCGCAGGAAAATCTGCGGCCGACGCTCTAGTCCTAGACTGCCACCAAAAGGTGAATGCGCCACCCCAATGTCAACCCGTGCAGCCAGCTTATCGCTAAACTGCCACAGCATAGAGTTGGTGTAAACCCCCAGCGAATAGCTGTAGCCCCCAATCGTTCCCATGCTCATCTCATAGGTGTGTTGCATGCGAAAGTGCTCCGCGCTGAACAAATCGTTGAGCGAGAATCCCGATCCCATGCTGTAAAGCCGCATAGGAGCGCGTTGCACCGCAGCAGGCACATTTTCACGAAGCTGGGCCTGAGCTGGAGCGGCTAGACCTAACATCACCATCAAGCCAACCAGTAAGAGCGTCTTGCGCATGGCATTGCTATTTTTTTAGCCCCGCAGGTTGTTGTAAGAGTAAGCTTTCGCTGGTTTATTGTCAAGAACGGCCAATCGTCTTAATTGTTGCCTGCGCTGGAAACCTTTCCCTCCCTTAGGCATGCTTTTTCGCCAACTGAGAAGTCATCTTTTGGCCTAAATCGTGCCAAAGGTTATTCTAGGAATTGAAACTTCATGCGACGACACAGCGGCGGCTGTTGTTGTCGAAGGGCAACTGCGCTCGAGTGTGGTCGCCTCACAACAAGCGCTGCATAACCGTTATGGAGGGGTAGTGCCTGAACTGGCCTCACGCGACCATCAACGCCAAATTGTGCCCGTTGTGCGGCAGGCCCTTCAGGAAGCCCAGCTTCAGCCCGCCGATGTCGATGCTGTAGCCGTCACTTATGGTCCAGGACTGATCGGATCGCTGTTGGTGGGGCTTAGCTTTGCGAAAGCCTTTGCCTTAGGCCTTGGGCGACCGCTTATTGGCGTCAACCATTTGGAAGGCCACATGTATTCGGTCTTTCTCACGGCTCCCTCGCCTCCTTTTCCCTACTTGTGCTTAGTGGTCTCTGGAGGACACACGCAACTGGTGCGCGTAGAAGCGGGTTTTCAGCACGAAGTGCTCGGACGCACCCGAGATGATGCGGCAGGCGAAGCTTTCGATAAGGTCGCCCGCCTTCTTGGCCTGGGCTATCCTGGAGGGCCTGAAATTGACCGGCTAGCCCAGAAGGGCGATCCTGCTTTTATCCGCTTTCCGCAGCCACGCCTAGAGGGCTACGACTTTTCATTTAGTGGGCTAAAAACAGCCGTGCTGTATTATCTGAACCAGTTTTCCGAGACAGAACGCAACCGTCTCCTTAGGCATCATCTTGCCGACCTTTGCGCAGCATTTCAGCAAGCTGTAGTTGACGTGCTCATCGATGCCTTGCGGCGCGCTGTCGAAGCCACCGGCATTCGGCACGTGGCTATCGTGGGCGGGGTTTCGGCCAACTCGGGACTTCGTGCCGCAGCCGAAGCCTTGAGCCAAACCCTGGATTTTCGGCTGTATATTCCACCTATGGCTTACTGCATGGACAATGCAGCTATGATTGCCATTACCGGCTACTTTAAAGCCCAGGCAGGACTCACAAGTCCGCTGACATTATCGGCCAAGCCCACGCTCGCTGCCTAAAAATGTGTGCTATGTCGCTGGAATGCTTACAGCACGCGCTGGATCGCGTCCAAAACCATCGCCCAGAGCTCCCAGAATCGCCGACCGAAGCTGATATGATTCCTTGGCGTCAGCGCATCGACGCCATCGACCTGGTGATCCTGCGCCTGCTCAACGAACGCGCCCGCTGTGCGAATTATATTGGCTACATCAAAAAAAAGCTGGGCTTGCCTATCTACGTGCCCGAACGTGAAGAAGAGGTGTTGCGCAATGTATTGACTGCAAACGAAGGCCCCCTATCCAATGACGCGGTTCGGCGCCTTTTTGAGCGCATCATCGATGAAACGCGTTCACTAGAACGGCAGAAGTACCAAGACCCAACGCCAAACAGCTAATGCGACGTGTATTGCTGCTTGTAGGACTTACGCTGGGCTTGGTCTGCGGGGCTGCGATACTCTGGTTAGTTGTCGCCTCCAACACGCCTACTTTCGAAGGCCGTCGCGGCGTCAAGATCCCTCCCGGAGCTTCGCTTGAGCAAGTGGCCGATTCCTTGCAGGCCGCAGGTGTGTTGCAGCACCGCAGACCATTTGTCTGGCTGGCGCGGCTTACCGGATGGCATCGCCAAATCAAAGCTGGCTACTATACGTTTGCTACAGGCACTTCAACCTATCGCATGCTCAACGTCTTACGACGCGGGCTGCAATCCCCAGTGCATGTCTTGATTCCACCAGGCTCTCGGCCCGAAATCGTTGCAGCCTTCGTCTGCCGCGTGCTGGCCTGCAGCCCCGATTCGCTCCTAAGTGCCCTCCGCGATTCTGCACTGGCGGCTGAGCTGGGCACCGATACGCTCCATCTGTTTGGTCGCCTGCTGCCAGACACGTATTACTTTTTTTGGCTTACCGCGCCGCGCGACGTGGTGCGGCGCGTACATGCGGCATTTTTGGACTTCTTTACCCCTGAGCGGCGTGCCCTTGCCGACAGCCTGGGCCTAACGATTGATGAAGTCGTGACGCTGGCCTCTATCGTCGAATGGGAAGCAAGCCCCAAAGAGCGCCGCCGCGTGGCTGGTGTATATCTGAACCGCCTGCGGCGTGGTATGCCGCTCCAGGCCGACCCTACAGTACAATACGTTATTCTTCAACAAGAAGGCCAGAAGCGTCGCTTGCTATTTTCTGACTATCGCATCGACCACCCCTATAACACCTACCGGTATCGTGGTCTACCTCCAGGCCCAATTACGAACCCATCCCGAAATGCCTTAGAGGCGGTGTTGAATGCCGAGCAGCACGACTATCTGTACTTTGTAGCCGATGGCGAAGGCGGGCACGTCTTCAGCCGGACGTTTCAAGAACACGTCGAGGCTGCCCGTCGCTACCGACGTCTTGTGGAGCGACGCCGTATGCTTACCGACGGCGTGGACGCCCCATAGGCTGTGCTGAACCTAGCGTATAGCTCAACCCCACCACAAAGCGGCTGCGCCGCACCGTTTCCCGTACAAAAGGCGGCCGCTCGACGTCGGCATAGGGCTGATAGTAGTCGTCAAACTGCTCCTGCGTCCAGCCTAAATCCAGCCGAAACGACTCGGCCAATTGCAGGGAAATTCCTAAGGAACCCCAAACGCGCTGCCGATCTGCCTCGGAGCGTTGAATCTCCGAGGTATGAGGATCGGGAAAAACCGCTAGCCCTCCATAAAGCGTTGTGCTTCCCAATTGATAGGCTAAGCCTAATCGGGCGTTGAGTACGGGCTCGAGCTCCTCGCGCACGCGGCGGTTTAAGTCCTGTATGAATGCCTGATTGCTGGCAGCGTCAAAGCGGAGCTGCGACCAATCGATGGCCTCCAGATCCAGGCTCACGTGCAAACGGCTGGTCTGGTAAGCAATGCCCGTACGCAACCGCCAGGGAGTGCGGATCTCATAGCGGAACGTGCCTGTACCCGCATCGCCCGACTGTCCGCCGTAGGCCAGCGACCCCCCTGTGTCGAAGAAAGTCTCTAGCACGCTGCCATAGTCCTCGCGCACTCGGAAAAACACAGGGGTTTCTATGCTAACGCCAAAACGCCACTGCGGCGAAAGCCGAGCCGAAAGGCCACCCCGCATGCTAAAGCCCTCCAGTCTTGAAGTGAAGTATTCACGGACTTGCAAAAAGTCAAACCCGGCCAGCACGCGGTTTTCATTCAATATGACTGCATAGAGTGCTTCCGTGTTCTCGTTCCGGAAGTCTTCTTCTTCAAAACGCCGTTCAAACCGATAGCGACCGCTGGTAAACCCAAGGGAAAAGCCCAAAAACAGGTTCCGGGCTGCCTCGATGGCTGCACCCAAGCTAAGTTCATTGAGGCCACCTTCTTCGGTGACTTCACCGATTTGCCGGATCGTTGTACCAGGTGCGACAGCCTGATAGAATGGATAGCGCCCAGCCTGGTATTCATCAGGCAAAAACTCAATAGCACCTGCCTGGTAAGCCATAAATGGGATGTCGTGATGAAAGACCAGTTGACCTTCTGAAGTCACCTCGTACTCTCCGGGATAGGGCAAGTAGGAATCGGTGATCGAACTGGTGTTGTTTTCACCCTGGAAGTAAAGGCGGCGCGTGAAGTCAGCTGTGCGGGCATACGCTAAGCCAAGGACCAGCGAACCACGTACAGTAGGCGCTTTATAGACGGCAGCCAAATGGTCTAAGTCGGTTGCACGCAGTTCGCTTTCCCAATCGAAACGGGTAGGCGTATGGTAGATGGCTGCATCACGAGCATTAAGCCAGCTCAGCCCGCCGGCAATCTCTGAGTGCGTATAGTAGCCTAGCCCCGCTGGATTGCTATAAAGCACGCCATAGTCGGCCAGTCCAGCTGCACTGGTACCCGATAGCGCAGTCAAGCGAGCCCCTACGGCAGGAAGACGCTGCGAAAAACGCCAGGCATCATCTACACTTTGGGCCTGAGCATGCAGCACACCAAGCAAACAAAGACTCCAGCAAAAAATTACCTGCTTCATAACCGTTGCATACGCATTGGTGCATTAGGAGACACTCCCCTCCCTTTACTGCAGATGAGCCTTTCGCCGGTACGCTTTAAGCCTTAGCCGCCACGCCGTGCACCTCCCCGAGCTGACGATTCTGAACTTCGGCTGCTGCCTGAAGACCGTACGGCCGGGGCTGAAGTTCGTGCCGGGGGCGCCGACTGCACCCGAGGGGGTGGGCTACTGGGCCGCGCTGGAGCTTGATGCACGCGGGGAGGCGTTGGTGCTGGCCGTACCGTCGTGCTAGAACGCTCTGGGTGCGCTGGCTGCGCGGTCGGTGCCCATAAGCGAGAACCGCTATCCTGTCGCTGGTAGGAGCGATGGTCACGCGTTCCCTCTCGGTTGCCGGATTGCCGGGTTCCTGATGATCTTGATCCTTCGGAAGGTGGTACCGCCCGCGGCCGTTCCTCACGCTGCGGTGCAGATGGCGGCTGCGCTTGTGGGGCATAGCGATCGGCAGGCTGCCGGGTTACGGCAGGCCGCTCTGCGGGTGGCGCAGCACGCCCTTCAGCTTCACGCGAAATCACCGATCGCCCAGTGGTCGCTCTTGGCGTATTGGAACGATGCACGTCCACAGGCTGCTCGCGAGAAACCGACCGTGACGCTGGAACGCTCTGGGGAGTTCGACCCTCGATCCCAGTTGACGATCCACGCGGCGTGATCACCGCGCCTGGTGTTGTGCGCACAACCGATCGCGTCTCGGTATCGTCCCGGCCATCGTAGCGATTACGACCGCTAGTGCGCGGGCTGCGCCCAACCCAAGCATCACGCCCAAGCGCACTCCCTCGCGGCGCATAGTTCCACACGACCCGTCGCCCAGGAGGCACGTACCCATAATAGACCGGATAATACGCCCAATAGTAGGGGCTATAGTAACCAAATCCGTAGAACCAGTACGCGTATCCGTGATACGGGAAAAAGAACGGATCGCCCCAGTAAAAGCTTAGCCGAAAGCGAAAACTTGGATAGTAGAACGGGTCGCAGTAGAATGGATCGTAATACCACGGATCAAAACAGTCGTAGTAGAAGAACGGATCTCCATAAAAACGTGCAAAATAGCGCCGGTAGTAGTATGGCCCGCGTTCGTAGTAGTATTCCCGGACCACCGTGCTGTCCCCATCGTAGCGTTCAACGACGACGCGATCCGGCCGCGGGGTATAGTTACGCTCGGTGACCGCCAGTTGCGTGTAGCAACCGGTCAGCCCAAACGCCATCAGGCCAAGAAGCAGCAGGGTCCCCAAGCGCTGGCGGGCAAAGCCCAAAGGGACAACGTTTCGTAGGCGAGTCATGGCTTGGGCCCGAAATAGGGTTGCGAGGATTGTCTCAAAGGGTTAACGTCACGCTGACCTAAAAGGTTTGCCTAGTTGCACTCGGCCATAGCCAAGCCTATATTCGGCGCGTGCCCGTAAAAAAAGAACCAAATTATAGACCACACTTGATATTTCGATATCCTCAGGCGTTAAAGGGGCTTCAGTGGCCTTGATGTCCTGTTTTACTGCCAATCATTGTACACTATGGCTGACGTCATTACACCGCGCTCGGTAGATTACGCTCAATGGTACGTTGACGTGGTTCGGGCAGCCAAGCTGGCCGACTATTCCCCCGTACGCGGCTGCATGATTATTCGTCCCAATGGCTACGCGCTTTGGGAAAACATGCGGGCCGTACTCGACCGCATGTTCAAAGAAACCGGTCACGAGAACGCCTACTTTCCTTTGTTTATTCCGGAATCGTTTCTAGCCAAAGAAGCCGAGCACGTTGAAGGCTTTGCCAAAGAGTGCGCCGTAGTCACGCATTCCCGGCTTAAGCTCGATGAACATGGTCGGCTGGTGCCGGACCCGGAGTCTCGCCTGGAAGAAAATCTCATCGTTCGCCCCACCAGCGAGACGATCATTTGGGATGCCTTTAGCCGTTGGATCCAATCTTGGCGCGACTTGCCTATTTTGATCAACCAATGGGCTAACGTGGTACGCTGGGAGATGCGCACGCGGCTGTTTCTGCGTACTATGGAATTTCTCTGGCAAGAAGGCCACACAGCCCATGCAACACGTGAAGAAGCCATCGAGGAGGCGCTGCGCATTCTGGATATCTATACCACGTTCGCCGAGGAGTATATGGCCATGCCGGTCATCCAGGGCGTCAAAACGCCTAGTGAACGCTTCGCCGGCGCTGTAGAGACGTATTGCATTGAAGCGCTCATGCAGGATGGCAAAGCCCTGCAGGCTGGAACCAGTCATTTTCTGGGACAAAACTTTGCTAAAGCCTTCAACTGCGTCTTCCAAAACCAAAATAACGAGCTGGAATACGTCTGGGCTACCTCATGGGGCGTTTCAACACGGCTTATTGGAGCCTTGGTCATGACACACTCCGATGACCAAGGGTTAGTTTTGCCTCCACGGTTGGCTCCTACGCAGGTGGTCATTGTCCCGATCTTTCGTAACGATACAGAAAAATCGGCTGTCTTGGAGCAGGCCATCCGTCTTGAGCGAGAGCTCAAAGATGCTGGCTTTACTGTAAAGCTCGATGCACGTGAGACGTACCGGCCCGGCTGGAAGTTCAACGAATATGAAGTTCAGGGCGTGCCGGTACGCTTAGCGATTGGGCCACGAGATGCCGAACAGGGTACCGTTGAACTGGCCCGCCGTGACACGCGCACCAAAGAAACCGTGCCTCAAGCGGGCCTGTCGACGCGCGTACGCGAAACGTTGGAAGCCATCCAGCAAAACCTACTGGCCCGCGCTCGTGCCTTCCGCGATGAAATGACCACACGGGTAGATACCTACGAGGAATTCAAGGCTGTGCTCGAAGAAAAAGGCGGCTTTATCCTAGCTCCCTGGGATGGTACGCCAGAAACAGAAGCACGCATCAAAGAAGAAACCAAAGCGACGATTCGTTGCATTCCGCTTGACCGCGATGCGGAGCAATTGGGTACGCGTGAAGCAGGGCGCGATATGCTCACTGGTAAACCTTCCAAAGAGCGCGTACTCTTTGCCCGAGCGTATTGAAAGCCTTGAGGAACAGACGATATTGTTCTTGGGTAGGGTTCAAGCACAATTTGGTAACCTAACGCACCCGCTATTCCGGCAAGGCAACTGCTACTACGTTTTTGGAGATCGAACTTAAAACCCGGAGCGGGTGGGCTATGGCTCGTTGGGTTTTGCTGCTACTCAGCGGGTGGGGCATCGTTCCTGCGCTACAGGCTCAGGGGTGGGGACGGGTAGCTGGACGCGTCACCGATGCCGAAACCGGTGCACCGTTACCCTCCGTAACGGTGCTGGTTGACGGCACAAACTACGGCACAGCGACCGATGAAGCTGGAAGGTATCAGTTTCGGCTGCCTGCCGGTCGCTACGTGCTGCGCTTTTCGGCAGTAGGATATGCCACGCAACGCGACTCGGCAGTGGTGGTGCGCGACCAGACCACGTTGCTCGACGTAGCGTTGCGGGTCGAGGTGGTTCGCTTAGAAGATGTTACTGTCGAAGCGCGTGCCGTAGAGGCCGAAGCTGGTGTGTTTCGCCTAGATCCAGAAACAGCGCAACGCATCCCCACCCCGCTGCAAAGTGGCTTTCAAGCCTTAAAGGTGCTGCCTGGTGTGGTTTCCAACAACGAGCTTTCCTACCAGTATTCTGTTCGCGGTGGAGGCTACAATGAAAACCTAGTTTTCATCGATGGCTTTGAAGTTTACCTTCCGTTTCGCGCCCAGAAAGGCGAACAGGAAGGTTTAGGCTTGCTGAATTTAGCCCTTGCGGAGCGCGTTGCCCTTTACGCTGGCGGCTTCCCAGCGCGTTATGGCGGTAAGCTTGCTTCTGCATTGGAAGTGACCTATCGTCGTCCCTACCAAGAGCCGCTCAAAGGTTCAGCTACGCTGTCGCTGCTCGATGCCGGTATGGCCGTGGGATCCTCAGTGCGCCAAGGGAAGCTAGGCTGGATGCTGGGCGTGCGCAAAGCACGCGCCCGCCGCTTTTTTAGCACCCAAGAACTCAAGGGCAACTACCAGCCAGATTATACCGATGTGCAGGGCACGTTGACGCTGCGGCCATCTGCACGACACACGTTGGAACTTCTAGGCATTGCAGCCCAGCACAATTTCTTGCTTGACCCCGGCACGCGCAAAACCTATTTCGGCACCGTTAGCTTTGATCCTACTAAGCCCTCAAACCTGGAATCCATCTGGCTGAACTATGACGGTCAGGAGCGCGCCGGTTTTCATACCTACTTTGGAGGCATGCGCTGGTCGAGCTGGCTAGGCAGCAGCGCTCGCCTAGCCCAGGAGTTGGCGTATTTCGAAACTGTCGAAGAAGAAGCGCGGGATGTGCGAGCCGATGCAGTGCTCTACCAAGTCGACCCAGGTAGCGGTGAACATGTGCCTGAAGGATCAGCTCGGCAGCGAGACGTTGCCAATAACCAGGTGCGCGTGCAAACGTGGACGGCGACCCAACGCTGGCAGTTTTATCCGCATGGACACGCTCTGGAGGGCGGGGCTTACGTGCGTCAGCTGGTTTTTACTGATCGCCTGGACGAACGCGCTGTAGCCGTTGGTGCGAATCCTTCCGGCGATGGGTTGCTTCGCGTTGTGCTCGACAGCTTACGTGCCCAGGTACACCTGCGTACCTGGCAAGCCGGTGGCTACGTGCAAGATGCGGTGGAGCTACTCCCTGAAAACCGTCTGTTCTTGACCGCAGGTCTGCGCCTGGACTACTTTGCCTTTAACCATCAATGGACGCTTTCGCCACGGCTATCCCTTCGCTACAAAGCATCTGAGCTGCTTACCTTAAGCGGAGCTTGGGGCATCTACTACCAGCCTCCCTCCTACCAGGAACTACGCGGCCAACCCACGCCCGAACGTCCCTTAAGTGATCAACTCAACCGCAACCTTAAAGCCCAGCGTGCCCATCTGCTGGTTGCTGGTGCCGAATACTTCCTACCGCGCCAACGGCTTTATCTGCGCACCGAAGTCTACTGGAAAGACCTGGACCAGCTCATCTCTTATGAGGTCGAAAACGTCCACCTCGAATACAGCGGCCTCAACGACAGCTATGGCTATGCTTATGGCCTCGACCTACAGGTACGCGGCGAATTTGTCCCTGGTGTCGAAAGCTGGGTCAACTATAGCTTTTTAGTTACCCGCGAGCATTTTTTGCCTGCCTATCAGAACAGCTACAACCGCGGCTGGCGCCCGCGACCTACCGACCAGCGGCACACGCTTTCCCTTTTTGTGCAAGACTATGTTCCTGGAGATTCCACCTGGAAGCTCCACCTGCGCATCCTGTTCGGCAGCGGACTACCCTACACCCCACCAGTCCCCGGCCAGCGCGTCGGTACCTATGTAGCCCAGGTTCCAGGTCCACGCATGTCGGCTCGCTATCCAGAGTATCAACGCGTAGACCTAGGAGCCACCAAGACGCTGGAGCTCACCCAGCTTCCAGATGGCCGTCCAGTGCACGTGGAGCTGACAGCCGAGCTGCTCAACGTGTTTGACATGACCAATACCGTAGATTACACGTGGATTCCCGGACAAAATGGGATCTGGAAACGTATTCCTACCCGTCTGACACCCCGTACGTTCAACGTACGGCTACGCGTGCAATTTTAGGCTTTTCGGCTTAATTGGTCGGCCAAGCGGGTTGGCTCTGGAAGCCTAAAGCGTGTGGTGCAACGCAGCGTCAGGGCTATGGCATCCTCAAGCGTAATGCGATGCCCAGCACTCACATAAACGGGCCTAACGCCGGCACGCGTACGCACAACAGCCCCAATCACTTCACCATGATCGTAGAGTGGCGTCCAGCTGCCTTTTTCCAAAGCCGGTTCTTCATGGTGCCCTATGAGGCGCGATTTTGCCACACCCAAAGCTGGGTGGTCAAGTAAGACGCCCAGATGCGTAGCCAGCCCACAGCGCCGAGGGTGCGCTATGCCTTGGGCATCAACCATAAGCACGTCGGGTGTACCCTTAAGGCGCTCCAGCACAGCGAGCAGCAGCGGCACCTCGCGAAAGCTGAGTAGTCCTGGAATGTAAGGAAAGGCTACTGGCCCCTCAAAAAAGGCGGTTTCAACAACGCATTGTGCAGTAAGGTGCCACACAACAGCCGCGGCCCGCCCTTTTCCTGCGCGAACGCTGACGTCCAAACCCGCCACCGTTTTGACAGCGCTCAGTGGCGTTAGCTGTACCCGTTGCGCAAGCCAACACTGCAGCGCCTGCGCTTCAGGCGGCGTTAAATCCCAAGTATGCGTTAAACGCGCTCGAAGGCCCACGGTGTGTATTTAGGCTTTGCGTGAACGCACACGCTTGGGGAACTTGTACTAGGGACGCGGCTTGAAATGTCCGCGTTCGAAAAGATATATTTCACCCCGCGGGTCCTTAGCTCAGTTGGTTAGAGCGCCACGTTGACATCGTGGAGGTCAGTGGTTCGAATCCACTAGGACCCACCCTTTCAGGCATTCCAGGTATACGTCCATTTGACCAGCAGCACGCTAGTGGGCGAGCGGTGCAGCGTACGCCAGGCAAAGTGCCATAGGTTACCCGTACCCATTGCTTCCCAGAGCTGCTGTCCCCACGTCCAAACAACAAACAGGGTTGATCCGGGCCGGTATTCGTAGCGCACAATGAGGTTGGCGTTTACCGTAGCTCGCCGGAAATCGGGATCCCCATAGCGCTCCCGGTCATAGGGCACGGGTAAAGGCTCCAGGCGTCCTGAGGAGCTGAGCTGTTGAAAATTCCGGTAGTGACCGCGTGCCCCAAACCACTGCAAATAGCCCTGGAGTGTGAGATTGCGCGTAAAGGTGTGTGCACCGCGTAGCGTAAAGCTGAAACGGTCAACATCACGCTGGCCAAAAACGCTGGTTGTCAGATGGGGTGCCTCGAGCCCTTCGACATTCTGCGCCCAGGCAACCTCACGACGCCGAAAGCTGAAGCCTGGATTGAGATAGATGTCGGTGCGCTCACTGACGCGAAGGATAACACCAATCCCCCCATTCCAAGCGCGCCCGCCAAGGCGATCTGCCTGGTAGCTGCCATTCAGAGACAACACCACGGGCTGGCGCTCGTCTGTTCTGATACCAGCCCAGACATTCCAGCGCTGAGGGCTTCGAAATAGCCCTGCACCCCGGGATTCATAGGGATCCCAGCCTTCGGATTCCACATTGAGTCCTAGGTTGGTGCGCCAGAAATTACGCCATTGCACATTTATGTTTGGGCTTATCCCCCAGCGTAGATATAGCCAAGGATCGAGCCGGTAGATCCACCAGTAGTTTTGGTTCAAGCGCACCTGCAGGAACGGTCCCCAGGGTTGCAGCTGGCGAAGCTGCAGCCACGCATACATGGCTGTAAAATTGGTCATTGTGTGAAAGCCTACATCGTTCGGGTCATAGTCTGCTGTAGCCATATTGGCTCCTATCACGCCCACAACATGTGGATGTCGGAATGACCCTAAGCGTGCCTGCGCTTGATAGCCAACCTGCGTGGGCCCTTCTAGCCGTACTCTTCGGCTGAAAGAAACCAGCCCTTCGGTAGCTAAGCCATAGTCCCAGGGATTCCAACGCCAGTCGAGGCCCCCCGTGTAGGCCTGCTGCACTGGACCTGCTTCACGCCAGGTTGCAGTGCCAAGGAGTCCAACATAAGAGGCTGGAGCCGCCAGTTCACGTTGCAGCCGACCTACGGTATAGTTGGTCAGCGGTTCGGTCCGCATACGCTGGCGCACGCCGTTAACGTGCTCCCACGTGGAATACGTGCGCTGCGTAAGGGCATCGAGCATGCCAAACGCCCAGCCGCCTGCGGTCTTACCGCTGAGCTTTGCCGCTGCGAGTATAGGCACTGCTACTGGATTATCCACAAGGCGCCAGTGATCCAACGCACCCGTATCCGGCTGGCTATCATAGCCTTGCGGCTGTCTACCGATCCGGCGTGAATAGAACAGGTACGTCTGTAAAGCCTCATCTCCCCCTGCCCCTACGGTTTGGAAAATAGCAGTACCTTCGAGAAAAAAAGGTCTTTTTTCAGGATAAAACGTTTCAAAGGCGGTCAAATTCAGCACGACCTCGTCGAGCTCTACCTGCCCAAAATCTGGATTGATCGTCACGTTTACCACGGTGCTGCTCGAAAGGCCGTACTGCAAGTCTCCGCCCAGACGCAACGTAGGCGATAGCGGGTGCAGGTAGCGCGGCTCAAGATGGGTACTCCACCGCGTGACACCTGTAACCGCATAAGGGATCAGCTGAAACATACGAGGAGGGTGGATGCCTTCTAAACCCTCGAGGGTGCCAAATCGTGAGACAAACCCTCCCGAGGCTTTAGGTATATAGGCCCAAAAAACCTGTTCATTTTTACGGCCAATGATGCGGCCAAAGTTAATCCCCCAGCGCAGGGTGTCGCTGCGGCTAAAGCGCAGGGTTGAAAACGGAATGCGAAACTCAGCACTCCAGCCATCAGGGCGCATTGCCGCATGAGCTTCCCATAACGCATCCCAGTTAAAATCTTCTGGGGCATTACCATCGTTAGCGATCAGAAAATCGGCTTTAGTCCCGGCCGCATTTACCAGAAATGCAAAAGCTGTTTTGCGATCGTGGTAGCTGTCGATAAACACACCTGCCCAGTCGGCCGGCACCATACGGTCACGTCGGGCCAAGCGATGCACAATCTGTGCGGGATCACGATCGAAGCATACAAATGCAATATAGAGCGCATGGTCGTCATAGAGCACGCGTACCTCGGTACGCTCGGTTGCAGGCTGGCCGTCGTGTGGTTCACGTTGCCAGAAGTCCGCAGCTACGGGCGCGCGTTGCCAGATGGACTCTTCAACCCGTCCGTCTAAGTCCAGCGTTTCGGTTAGTCGCACTGCTTGAAGGGTAGGCGGTACTTGGGGCTGCGCTACAGCTGCTGCAGTACCAATAATCCAAAGACTAGCCCAAAGGATACACAGGTTTTTCATACGCACAGGTAGGTTAAGGAGGGCAAGCGTCGAGACCGCTTCTCAATTCAGGTAGGCCGGCATGCGTCTACGCAATACCCAAAAGCAGGTTACAGTCCGATTCTAGGTGTGGCAAAAAAGAAAGCGGTCCCACCATCAAACGCGTATACAAAGCCTCAGCTTTTATTCGAAACAATCGATCTGCTTTTGAAGCAACCTCTGAGGGTCGCTGTGCATTACAAGGCAAGTCTGACGTACGTCTTGGTATGAAGCCTCGCATTTTTGTCCCCATTGCACTCACCGAGGAAAAGCTGCATTTTCGCTTGCGGCGTGCTTATCTCGACTGCATTATTGCGGCTGGAGGTCTGCCCGTAGTTGTACCGGTAACGTTATCGCTGGAAGACCTGCGCACACTATTCGAGCAGGTTGATGGTGTGCTTTTAACAGGAGGGGCCGACGTTGATCCTGTCCATTATGGGCAGGTGCCACACCCGGCTACCTATGGCATTGACCCGGATCGGGATCGCACTGAGCTGGCACTGGTTCGCTGGGCCGTTACAGCAGACAAACCACTGCTGGGGCTTTGCCGAGGCTTGCAAGTGCTTAACGTGGCTCTTGGGGGTACGCTGATCCAGGACATTCCTTCGCAATGTCCCCATGCGCTTCCGCACGATGGCGAAGCCCTTGGCCAGCCGCGTACGGCGCTGCTACACGAAGTCACCGTCCAACCCAACTCACGCCTTGCCGCACTGCTTAAGCAGCAGCGCCTAGCGGTCAACAGCCTGCACCACCAGGCCATCGATCAGTTGGCTCCCACACTGGTTGCTACGGCCCATGCCGACGATGGCCTCATCGAAGCCGTGGAGGTGCCCACCTGCCGCTTTGTGCTGGGCGTTCAGTGGCATCCCGAGGAATTGGCACCAACTCGGCCCGATATGCACCAGCTTTTTGCCGCTTTTGTGGAAGCCTGCCGTTTAGGCCTCTAAGGCCGCAGCCCGTCTTGGGAGCATCGTCCTGCGATTACGGGTAGAAAGGCCAACACAAACCGAGGTGTCATAGGACAATGGCAGATCCGCTGCAAACGGTTACAGAGAAAGAGGTCATCCGCCTTACACTACCCGACGGATCGGTGCAGGTTTTTCGCCGGGGGATTACAGGCCGAGAGCTGGCCGAACGCCTTTCTCCTCGCCTGGCCCGCGAAGCGTTGGCCATCGAGGTTAATGGCGAGGTGCGCGATCTAAGCCGTCCCATTGAAGAAGATGCCCGCATACGCCTGTTAACTTGGGAAAACCCTGAAGGCAAAGCTGTCTACTGGCATTCAACGGCCCACTTGATGGCCGAAGCGCTCGAAGCCCTTTATCCCGGTGTCAAGTTTGGTATTGGACCGCCCATTGAGCAAGGGTTTTACTACGATGTCGATTTGGGCGAGCGCAAGCTTTCCGCCGAAGATCTTGAGCGTATCGAAGAAAAAATGCGAGAGCTAGCGCAGCGCGATGTACCTTATGAGCGCATTCCGGTGTCCAAGGAGGAGGCGCTAGCATACTTCAAGCAAAAGGGCGATCCTTATAAAGTCGAGCTGATTGAGGAGCTTGAAGACGGAACGATAACCTTTTACCGTCAGGGGAATTTTACGGATTTGTGTCGCGGCCCTCACCTGCCCTCAACGGGTTACATCAAGCACTTTAAGTTGTTGAACGTAGCTGGGGCTTACTGGCGCGGTGACGAGCATCGGCCGCAGCTCACGCGTATTTATGGGATCAGTTTCCCCAAAAAGCAGGAACTGGAGCGCTATTTGCATCAGCTCGAAGAAGCCCGCAAACGCGACCATCGCAAGCTGGGACGGGAGCTGGAGCTGTTCACGTTTAGTCCAAAGGTAGGGCCTGGTTTGCCGCTTTGGCTACCGCGCGGTGCCACACTTCGGGAGACGCTTATTGGCTTTTTGCGGGAGGAGCAAATTCGGCGTGGCTACTTGCCTGTTGCCACCCCCCACATCGGTCGTCTGGAGCTCTACAAAACAAGCGGGCACTATCCGTATTACAAAGATAGCCAGTTTCCCCCCATGCTCGAAGATCCGGAGACAGGCGAAGGCTACTTGCTGAAACCGATGAACTGCCCACACCACATTATGATCTATGCCGACCGGCCCCGCTCCTATCGCGAGCTGCCTATCCGATTGGCCGAGTTTGGGCAGGTTTATCGGTATGAGCAAACCGGTGAACTCAGCGGCTTAACCCGCGTGCGGGGCTTTACGATCGATGACGCGCACATCTTCTGCCGTCCTGATCAAGTCAAAGAAGAGTTCAAAAACGTCATCGATCTGACGCTTTACGTCTTTCGGGCGCTTGGCTTTGAGGAATTTGAAGCGCAAATTTCGCTGCGCGATCCCAATAACCGGGAAAAGTACGTAGGCGACGATGTGCTCTGGGCACAGGCCGAGCAAGCCATTCGTGAAGCAGCGGCAGAAATGGGCCTCGAGGCCACCGAAGAGCTAGGCGAGGCCGCGTTCTACGGCCCCAAGCTCGACTTCATGGTGCGCGATGCGCTAGGCCGCCGCTGGCAGCTGGGAACCGTACAGCTTGATTATATCCTGCCAGAGCGCTTCGATTTGTACTACATCGGCGCCGATAACCAAAAACATCGGCCTGTCATGATTCACCGCGCGCCTTTTGGCTCGCTGGAGCGCTTTATTGGGGTACTCATCGAACACTGCGCAGGCAACTTTCCCCTTTGGCTGGCGCCTGTTCAGATTGCCGTGTTACCCCTAAGCGATGAGCTGAACGCCTATGCGGCATCGGTGGGTCGCCAGCTTCAGGAAGCGGGCTTTCGGGTTGAAGTTGACACGCGCAGCGAAACCATCGGCTACAAGATTCGTCAAGCAGAAACCCAAAAAATTCCGTACATGCTCGTTGTAGGTCGCCGCGAGCGTGAACAAGGCACAGTAGCTGTACGCAAGCATGGTGCTGGTGACCAAGGAAGCTGCTCCCTGAGTGACTTCATCGCCCAATTGCGCGCCGAGATCGAAGCAACGATGCACCGCACTGCAGCTTCCACCACAATCTAAGATCTAATGCGGAACTCAAAGGCGCCATTGGCGTGAGTGAGCCCCAAGTAAGCTGAACCTGTAAACCTAAACCCGAAACGAGCTATCGTTAAGCCAGACAAATTCCGGGTCAACGAAGAAATCCGCGCGCCCCGTGTACGTGTCGTTGACCCCGAGGGTCAGCATGGGATTTATGACCTCAAAACCGCTCTCGAAATGGCGCGCCAACGAGGGCTAGACCTAGTAGAAATTGCCCCGCACGCCGACCCTCCGGTATGTAAGATTGTAGACTACGGGAAATTCCGCTACGAGCAGCAAAAAAAGGAAAAAGAGGCGCGCCGTAAGCAGCAAGCGCAGCAAATTAAGGAGATTCGGTTCCGGCCGCACACCGATACCCACGATTTTGAGTTTAAGGCCAAACACGCCCGTCAGTTTCTGGAGGACGGCAACAAGGTCAAGGCGTGGGTGCAGTTTCGCGGCCGTGACATCATTTACCAAGAAGCGGGCCTCGAGGTGCTGCAGCGGCTTATCAATGCGCTGCAGGATGTTGCTAAAGTCGACCAACCACCGCACATGGAAGGGCGTCGAATGACCTTGATCTTAGCGCCAGCGAAGAAAAAGTAATCAGCCATGCGAAATTTCTGCGACTTTCGCAAACGCTACCGTATCCAAATTGCTCGTAAAACCCGTACATGCGTATCATAAGCACCCCTTTTGGCAGATAGAAATAAGCCATGCCGAAGCTCAAAACAAATAGTGGGGCCAAGAAACGCTTTAAGGTGACCGCTACAGGGAAGATTAAGCGGCAACGAGCGTTTCACAATCACCTACTGACCAAGAAGTCTTCTAAGCGCAAGCGCCGCCTGCGCCAAAGTGCCTTGGTTGATACCACCGATGTGGGTCGCATTCGGCGCCTACTGTGCATTGGAGTGAAAGGATAACACTTTTGGGGAAAGACTATGCCACGGGCTACCAATAAAGTTGCTGCACGCCGGCGGCGGAAGAAAATTTTGAACATGGCAAAGGGTTACTGGGGCCGGCGTAGCAAGATTTACACGATTGCCAAGCATGCCGTTCATAAGGCGCTGCAATACGCCTACCGGGATCGACGGCAACGCAAGCGGCAATTCCGGCGGCTCTGGATTATCCGTATTAACGCAGCAGCCCGCCTCAACGGCTCGACCTACTCTCGCTTTATGGGTGCAGTGCGCAAAGCGGATGTTCAGCTCAACCGCAAAGCGCTGGCCGACTTGGCCGTGCATGATCCCAACGCGTTTGCCCAAATCGTCCGGGTCGTTACGGCTGCATGAAGCCGCAAACCTCCATCCGATTTTTTACCGCCTGCGCCGCTAGCCTGTAAGCAGGGCGCTGCGCGGAAAATTGTCCACAGCCCGCCCCTGCTACAGGCCGGCGGGCTTTTGTATTTCCTATGAGGCTATGGCAACAGTTTCGCTGCACGAAGCCCTTGAAGCCCTGCGTCAGGAAATCACACAAACGCCTATCGACTCCGAAGCAGCTGCTGAGGCGTTTCGCATTCGCTTTTTAGGACAGCGTAGCGGGCAGCTCACGCATCTTTTTAAGCGCCTACGTGAGCTTCCGCCCGAGGAGCGCCCACTACTGGGTGGGCAGCTCAATGCGCTCAAACGCCTGGCCGAGCAGCGTCTGGAAGAAGCCCGCCTGCGCCTACGCCCAACCCCGACGGGGAGTGCTGAAATCCCCGATTTGACCCTACCGGGTCGTCGCATGTTCACTGGGTCGCTTCATCCACTGACGCAAACGCTCGAAGCCATCGTGCGCGTCTTCGAACAGCTCGGCTTTGCTGTAGTCGAAGGCCCCGAAATCGAAGACGACTGGCATAATTTCTCAGCGCTCAATTTTCCACCCGACCATCCGGCTCGGGATATGCAGGACACTTTCTTCCTGCATCAGGGTGCCAGCTACGCGGAAGCTGTTGTGCTGCGCACGCACACCTCACCAGTGCAGATCCGCGTCATGGAACGTATGCAACCGCCTATTCGCATCATTGCCCCGGGCCGCGTCTATCGCAACGAAGCCGTCTCCTACAAATCGTTTTGCCTGTTCCACCAGGTCGAGGGCCTCTACGTCGACCAAAACGTCTCTATGGGCGACCTCAAGCAAACGCTGCACTTGTTTGCCCAAGCGCTTTTTGGAAAAGATGTGCGCATGCGCTTTCGTCCCAGCTATTTTCCCTTCACCGAACCCAGCGCCGAAGTAGACATCTGGTGGCCACTGCCCGACCATCCTGAAGGCGGACGCTGGATGGAGATTCTTGGCTGCGGTATGGTGCACCCTAACGTATTTCGCGCTGTAGGGATCGACCCCGAACGCTACACGGGCTATGCGTTTGGAATGGGCGTCGAACGCATCGCTATGCTTCGCTATGGTATCGACGACATTCGTTTATTTTACGAAAACGACGTGCGTTTTCTGGAGCAGTTTTAACGCACCATGAAGCTTTCCTATCGCTGGTTGACCGAATATATCGACTTGGAGCTTACGCCTCAGGCACTAGCCGAGGCGTTGATTGGGCTGGGTCTGGAAGTCGAAGCGGTAGAGCCGCTGGGTACAGCCTTAGAAGGCGTGGTTATCGGGCGCGTGCTCAGCGTACAACCGCATCCCAATGCCGATCGCCTGACGCTCTGCCAAGTCGACGTAGGCAGCGACAAGCCGCTGTCTATTGTTTGTGGAGCTCCCAACGTAGCCGCGGGTCAAAAAGTTGTCGTAGCAACACCGGGAGCAACCTTGTTACTTACTGATCGCGAAGGACAGCGCCAAGCTGTCACGCTCCGTAAAACCAAAATCCGCGGGGAGCTTTCCGAAGGGATGATTTGTGCTGAGGACGAACTGGGGCTTTCGGATGACCATTCGGGCATTCTGATTCTTCCTGAACAGACTCCTGTGGGGCTTTCCTTCGCCGAATACCTCCGCCGCCAGGGACTGGTGTTGCCCGACTATCGGCTGGAAATTAGCCTGACGCCCAACCGGGCTGATGCCACCAGTCATATCGGTATTGCACGCGACCTCTCGGCCCTTACTGATCGTCCACTGCGTCTACCTAAGGTCACTGTTCCTGAACCCGGTGGCGAAGCAGCTCGCTATGTGCAGGTGATCGTCGACGCACCAGAGGCCTGCCCGCGATATGTGGCCTTGCTGGTACGCAATGTGCGCATTGGTCCTTCGCCCTTATGGCTACGGCAGCGGCTGGCGGCGATTGGCTTACGTTCTATCAACAACGTAGTCGACGTCACGAACTTTGTCTTACACGAATGCGGTCAGCCGCTACACGCTTTTGATTTCGACCGGCTTTGTGGTGGAAAGATTCATGTTCGCTTAGCCCATGCTGGTGAAGCGCTGACTACGCTGGACGGGAAAACCCGCCAGCTTCCAGAAGGGGCTTTGCTCATTTGTGATGCCGAACGGCCTGTAGCTTTAGCCGGCATCATGGGCGGCCAAAATTCTGAAGTTACCGATAGCACGACCAACATCTTGATCGAAAGCGCCTATTTTGATCCGGCTACGATTCGCCGCACAGCACGTGCCCTGGGCCTACAAACAGATTCTTCCTACCGCTTCGAGCGGGGAGTCGACCGAAGCCTGCAGTGCTGGGCGGCTGCCCGTGCAGCCCAGCTCATTGTTGAGGTTGCCGGAGGTGAGCTTGTGCCGGGCATGGTCGAGGTGCACTTTGGGCAGCCCCAAACACATACCCTTCAGCTTCGGATTGCGCGCATGCAGCAGGTGCTAGGCACAGCCATACCGGCCAGCGAGGCAGCCCGCATTCTTGATCGCTTGGGCTTTGCCCCCAAAGTTGTAGGCGACGTGCTGCAGTGCACCGTCCCCACATACCGTCCTGATGTAGCCGAAGAAATCGATCTTATTGAAGAGGTGGCCCGGGTATATGGCTATGATCGACTGGCAGAGCCTTCCACATTTGTTGTGCCGGCCCGGGTCATAGAAGAACCACCGGCCCAGAGGCTGCGGCGGCGCGTCCGCACCCTGCTCTCCAGTATGGGTCTTCGAGAAATCTATACGAACAGCCTGCTGCCACGGGAAGTCGCTTATCGTTTTGCTTCCGAGGCCGCAACCCACAGCTACGGTCTCGTTGAAACGCTCAACCCGATTTCGGCAGAGATGGCTGTACTGCGGCCATCGCTACTGCCAGGCCTGCTGCAAACCATAGTTTACAACCAAAATCGAGGGCAGCAGGTGCTGCGCTTTTTTGAGTTTGGGCGCGTTTTTTCCCGCACGGAACGCACCGATACGTTGGTACCTGGCTTTGCTGAGCACGAAGCCTTAATCATCGGTCTCAGTGGCCCCCAGGCCCCAAAGGGGTGGGATACGCCAGCGCGAATGGTTGATTTTTTCGATCTCAAGGGACTTCTCGAAACGCTTTTTGAGGCCCTTCATTTGCGCGATCAGGTGCATTTACTGCCCACCGACACGCCGCGAGCAACCGCAGCATATCAGTTAAATATTATGGCCGGGACACGCCTTTTGGGCCATGTGGCCCGCTTATCGGATGTGCTGGCCGAAACCTACGAACTACGGACGCCGCTTTACTATGCCGAGCTGCACTGGGAGGCTTTTGCTGAGATTGCCCATAGCGCAGCGCGTCGCCGCTACCGACCATTTAGTCGTTTCCCAGAAGTGGACCGAGACCTAGCCATACTCGTTGCGCGAACCCAACCGGTAGGTCCGCTTCTAGAAGCCATCCGCGAAGCTGGCGCTCCCTTGCTGCGGCAAGCAGAAGTTTTTGACCTGTACGAGGGCGAGCGCATTCCCGTAGGCCAAAAAAGCGTGGCCGTGGCGCTACGCTTTGGCGCCGATCGGACGTTGACCGATGCTGAGGTCGACGCCCAAGTGGCTGCCATCTTGAACGTCCTTACCCAACGCTTTGGGGCCCAGCTTCGACAGTAGTATATTGAGAGATAAAACGTTTGGAGGTGGCACATGGGAAACCGGCGTAACCGTAAGTCACGGCGGAGTCGCCGCCCACATCGCAGTGGGCCAGTACACCTGCGCAGCTTGGAGGCGCTAGAACAGCTTCGCGACCGCGTAGCCGAAACGGCACGTGAGCTAGCGCGATTGCGTGCCGAGCAATTGATGCTCCGAGAGCAGCTTGCCGCGCTGGCCAATGCTACACCTAACTTGCCATCGACGGGTGCTGGCACGCGCGTCGTCTTTCCTGAAGACCCAGAGGCTTTGCAGCAAAAAGTGCAAACCTTTATTGAAGCCGTCGATCATTACTTGTCCCAAGACTTGGGAGCTTCTCCACCGCCTGCTGCCTAAGGCGCGATGGATACACGCATGGAAAAATCCATTCGGGTCACCATTATGGGGCGCGACTACCCCTTACGCATCCGCCCTGAAGACGAAGAGCTCATGCGCCAATTGGCAGCTTCTATTGATGAAAAAATGCGTGCCTTCCGGGCTGCTCATCCCGATCAGCCGGAGCTAACGGCTGCAGTCATTGTGGCCCTTTCGCTAGCCGAGGCGCTGCATGAAACCCAAACGGCGCTGCGCGCCCTGGATGCGGAACTATACGACACCTTTAAGGAACTTTTAGACTGGCTTGAGCATCCCGAACGCATTGCAACCTTGCCGGAATCGGAACAGCCCGACCACGACGCGATATAAAGCGGCGGCTCGCAAGCCTGCGCCATGCGTAATAAAGGGACCTAACACCTTTGCGCAAGGGAGCCTTCCTTCCGGCCCGGACGACAGGCCTCAGTCCTGACCACGTCGGGATCTCCTTCCTTCACGGAAGGGGCCGAGGAAGTCGGAACGGCTGGAGCGGCACCCACTGTGTCGAATTGGGGGTTCCTTGAACCCGGGCTGCAGGCTTGTAGCCTTTCGCTTCCTACCCCGGTAGGGTTGCCTAACCTACCGGGGTATCTTTTTTTAAAAAGCACCTAACGAAAAGCGAGACCTCCTATGGAACTCATGCTGATCGCCGGCTTGATGGTACTGGCTGTAAGCGCCGGCATTGTGCTAGATAGATTATTGCTGACGCGCATCGGTGAAAACGTGCTCAAGGCTGCCCGCATGCGTGCCCAGCAGATCCTAGCCCAAGCGGAAGCTGAGGCCCATAACTACCGCCGGGAGCACCTGGAACAGGCCGAAATGGCGTTGCAGCAGCAACGAGAGGCCTTTGAACAAGAACAAGCAGAAGCCCGGAAAGCGCTTCAGCAAGCCCAGGAACGCCTTATCGAACGTCAGGAAGCGCTTAACCGGCGTACACTTCGGGTTAATGAACGTGAAAAAACGCTCGCTAAGGCAGCCGAAGCCATCGAAGCGCTACGCCGCGAAGCAGATGCTCAGGTGCGCCAGGCTGAGGCACTGCACCAGCAGGTGCAAACCCTCTGGGAAACCCTCCAGCGCCAACAGGCTATGCTGGAGCAACGCACACGCGAGCTAAGCGACCTACAGCAAGCGCTGACCCAAAAGCAGGAAGAGCTAAAGCGCCTGCAGGAAGAGCAGCTTTGCAAGCTTGAACAACTGGCTAGTATGACGCGGCAGGAGGCCCGTGAAGTCCTCTTGGCTCAAATGGTGGAAGAGGCCAAGCTCGAAGCAGCCTCCATGATCAAAGAAATCCGCGATGAGGCCCGCATGAAAGCCAATCGCGAAGCCCGAAAAATCATTCTAACGGCCATCCAGCGTACAGCCGCCAGCCATGCTATCGAAAATACCGTCTCGGTGGTCAACATCCAGTCGGACGAAATGAAGGGCCGCATCATTGGGCGCGAAGGTCGTAATATCCGTGCTTTTGAGGCGGCTACTGGCATCGAAGTCATTGTCGACGACACGCCTGAGGCTGTAATTCTTTCTGGCTTTAATCCAATCCGGCGAGAGATTGCTCGCCTGGCACTAACCAAACTGATCCAGGATGGCCGCATCCATCCGGCCCGCATTGAAGAGGTGGTTGAAAAAGCTACGGCCGAAATCGAGGAGGAGATTCTCGAGACGGGCGAGCGCACCGTGATCGAGCTCAACCTACACGGTATGCACCCTGAGCTCATCCGGCTTATTGGCCGCATGCGCTATCGCACCAGCTACGGGCAGAACCTGCTAGCGCACTCTATTGAGACAGCGCGGATTGCTTCCTTGATTGCAGCTGAGCTAGGGCTTGATGCAGCAAAAGCCCGTCGTGCAGGTTTGCTACACGACATTGGCAAGGTGGTTGAGGAAGACATCGACCAGCCACATGCACTGGTGGGCATGGAGCTGTGCCGCAAGTACAAAGAAGACCCTGAGGTGTGCAATGCCGTAGGTGCACATCACGATGAGATTGAGATGACGACGCTGATTGCGCCTATTGTGCAAGCGGCCGATGCGATCTCAGGTGCACGGCCAGGCGCCCGGCGCGAAGCACTTGAAGCTTACATCAAACGACTGGAAAAACTAGAAGCGCTAGCCAGTTCATTCGCGGGTGTAGAACGCGTTTATGCCATTCAAGCCGGCCGTGAAGTGCGTGTCATTGTGAACCACAGTCTGGTTTCGGATGCCCAAGCCGAGCAACTGGCCATTGACATTGCAAAGAAAATCCAAAGTGAAATGCAGTATCCGGGCCAGATTAAAGTGACTGTCATCCGCGAAGTACGCTCGGTCTCGTATGCCAAGTAATACCATAGCCAGTCCTTTACCGACGGCAACTGCCTCGGAGCCGTTACGGCTTTTTTTAATCACTGACGATCCCTTGCTCGTAACGGCAGTTCAACTCAGTTGCCCTCCACCGCACACCGTGCAGGTATTTAGCCTAAAAGCCCTAAGCAACCCCAACCGTACCCTTTCGGAGCAGGGTCATGCCCTGCTGCAAGCCGCTTGTGAAGCGAGCGCGGTGCTTGTCGACTGGCAGCTTGCAATGGCCCCTCTTATTAACACCTTAGGGTTTTATTTGCGACAACAAGGCGTAGCTCCGCTCATTGCCCTATACCGCAGCGGTCCTGACGCCCAGATTGCCGCACTGGTTGCCGGTGCGGATGCTGCGTTAACGCTTCCTTTGCAGCCCGCATTGATTCAAGCGCACCAGATAGCCTACCGACGCCTGGTGCGCGACGTGCGCGCTGCTATCGCTACGCCCAATGCTCCCCTCGTCCAACAAGTTGGGCGCCTGCGGTTGGATCGTGCCGCCCATCGCTTTTTTGTAGATAACCAGGAAGTTGAGGTCACCCCACGCGAATTTGCTCTACTGGATTTTCTGCTGTCTCGTGCGAATATCGCCTGCTCGCGCCAGGAAATCTTGGCCCACGTCTGGGGCTTAAATTTCGATACAGGAACCAATATGGTCGACGTTTACATGCATTTTCTGCGACGCAAGCTGGAAGCGTATGGGTTAAAAAACATTATCCGTACCATTCGGGGCTATGGGTATCGCCTAGATTTACCCATAGCAGAAGAAAAAAAGTCATAACTTCCCTTGCAGGGCCCAACTTTGGCGCGCGTGCTGCGTTTCATTGGTGCTTGTATGCCGCAGGCTCCCGATAGACTGACCCTGGCCTTGTAGGCACGCCGGGCGGCATCGTGCGGAGTCCGAGCATGTCTCGGACGAAAGGGCAGCCGATCGGGAAAGAGGCTTACTGCTATAGGAGGCGTTATAGCGCTATGGTGTATGCTGCGCGTATGGAGCGGTGGGGGGGCTACAGTGCGCTGCTTATGGCTGCATTATTCTTTGCTGCGCTCCTGCTTACCACCTTCCTACCGCCAGCCGAGGTATCGGTAGTCCCCTTTTGGCTCCACGTGCTTGTCGACTACCTGCTGGCAATCATGGGTCTGCTGGGGTTGGCCTTAATTCCTGCCGTGCAGCAACGATTGCAGACCTTAGATACGCCTATTGTACACTGGACCGGGGGAATTGCCCAATTGGGCTTTGCGCTAACCGCCATCCTCAGCTTCTGGCAAGCAGACTATGAAACCAATCTATGGCGCGATGCCAGCCCAGAAGCTTCTGGCACGCTGGCCTTTTTAGCTGGAGGATGGGCCGGGTGGCTGCAGGTGCTCATGGAACGCATCCCCCGAGGATGGCTAGAAATGGCGGGCGTAGGTCTATGGATCTTTGTAGTCAGCTTGCTGGGCCACCGCTTGCCCGTATGGCCTACTAGCCTAGCTCAGATGGGGCTGGTTCTGGGGCCCGCAATGGCGGCCATTGCCTTAGGCGCGGCAACACGGCTAGCTTTTCTACAGGTGTTTGGCTTGTTAAACTATCTGGTGCTTTGGCCGCTTTGGCTTTTCCGCATGGGCTGGTTTTTGCTCCATCCTGTACCCTTGCCTATTCCCCTACCCCGCTTGGAGCAGGTGCGACGTACTGCTTCGGCTTGGGGACGGCGCCTGCGGATACGACGTGCCGCGCCTGTGCGTCCTCCTACAGGCGCTTCTGAGCCCTCTTAGTAGCGAAGCGCTAGACGCGCGCTGTCGGGCAACGCTCGAAATACAGCACGTACGTCAGCAGCCGGCATCTCGAGCATGATGGATAACGGAACAGGCATCGGTTGTCGCCGCAGCAGGCTGGCAAGCAGTCGTCCTTCACGCCATAAGTGGGTACTCAACATAAAGGCCCAGCGAGCTACCTGCTCGCTGAGCGTGGCAGGTGGCGACAAGAGCCAAAGCTCAATACCCTGATCAAACTGCAAGTACACCCACACCCCTCCAGAATCCTCCGGTGGCGGCAAAATGGGTGGACGGCTCTGCGCCTCTAGGGTGTCGCGCGGCGCTTCTACCTCGGTGATCGGGATCTTAGGAATAGAGGCTCGATAGGCCTGCAAAATATAAGGCTTCTCCTGGGTACTGAGCAGTGCGCGCAAAGGTCGCTTCTGCACGCTAACCGCCACTTCCCGCACCGGCAGACCGCCAATTTCCAAAGCCAAACGCGCTTCCACCAGGTCTACTACAAGCCCTACCTGGCGCGTTGCAGCCATCTCTAAACGCTGCTCAAGTACCTGGCGCAACACCTGCAGAGAGTCCAGCGATGGCGGCAGTGGCTTTAGCGGCGCAGTGCGTGGGCTAAAGAGCAATGGCAAAAGGCTCAAAAGCAGTAACACCCCCAACGAAGGCCCTACCGCCCAAAGCCAAAACGCTTTATGGCGCACCATAGCCTTGTAAGGCTGGGTGCGCAACTTTTGTAGGAATGCCGTAAAACGCAGCTTCATTTTTTCAGTAAATAAACACCGGTGCGCCCACCGGCAGCGTCCGGTAAACAGCCTCTAGGTCGTCATCGCCTAAACGCACGCATCCATGCGTTACGGGCATGCCCAATAGGCGCTGGTAAAGGGTGCCGTGGATCAAGTACCCATTCCCAATAGCCAAAGCGTAGCGCCCCAGCACTCCATATTCATAACGTTCTGGGGAGCCCGGTGGAGGGATCGGTTTGCCCTCTTCCACAAAGGCCCAGTCGGGCTTATGCCAAACGGGATTGACGATCTTGGATTGGATAAAAAACTGTCCGCGTGGGGTTTGAAACAGCCAGCTTTTACCCCCACTACCCTTGAGGTAGACATAGCTTCCTGTAGAGCAACGCCCTTCACGAATCAGTTTTCCATTTTTGTAAAGCCAGAAATGATTTTCCGTTGTACTGACCACTAAGTAGGCATCGCGTGGACGCCGCCTCAGGAGTCGTCGCTCTAGGCGCGCCACTTCCCGCTCCAGGCGCTGCTTATCTTCTTCTGCAGCGGCCCAAGCGGTCTCAGGCAGCGGGGGCTGTGCCATCCAGGCCATTACCCCCAAAGCCATTTCACGTACCTTAGGCGCCAGACTTGCCGCCATGATCATGAGCAGCAGTCCGGTGCCCATGCCCAAACGTTGGGCTTTCTGCTTAACGTCCATAGTTTGCTGTCGGATTGCGCATTAGGCGCAAGATTGGCCAAGATTCCAGGGCTCCCACAATAACCACAGGGGTGCCTACAGGAACCAATTCAAAAAGCTGGCGCATTTCTTCGTTACGTAATGCCACGCAGCCTTCTGTCCAATCTACACCCCGTCCCCCCTCGCCATGTATTTCAATGAGTCCGCCAATTTGGGCATTCGGGGGCAACCTACCCTCTCGTCGCGCTCGGATAAAGCGTGCCCGATCGACCTCGTTTGGATAATCTAGCAGCAGAGCCCGATAGTAACGCGTTTCTCCTGGTCCCAATTTTCGAATAACGCGGTACTTGCCTTCCGGCGTTGCGCGATCGCCTGCATAAAGCTTAGGCCCCATCCAGTTCGGCCCAAGCTCTACCGTAAAAGTGGCGAGGTGCTGCGTGCCGCGATAAACGTAGCACCGGCGAGCCATTTTATCGACCACAAGCAACAGGCTTCCACGACGGCGGGCTTCCTGACGTGCTTCTTCAACCCATTGCCGCCAAGTGGGCAGTTGCGCTAGGTAGTGGCTGACGTAGTCTCGTAGTTGTTCTTCGAGCACCTGGAGGCGATGCTGCGCTGCTGCTGCCTGCTCGGAGGCAACCCACAGGTCTCCGCTTTCTAGAGCTTTATGTGCGGTATGGTAATGCGTTTGGGCCTCCTGAAACTGCTGGCTCCATGCCGATCGATAGGGTAAAGTTTCCAGCCATTGTGCCAGGGAATCCAGCAGGGGCGCCAGCTGACGCAGCATCTGGTGGCTTTGATGGTAGAGCGAGTCGCGCACCTGTTCCGCTCGTCGTGCAGCTGCCCAGGCTTGCTGTTCGGCCTGTCGCGCTACGGCTTGCGCTTGCGCATACTGCTGCCAGGCCCACCAGCGCTGATTGGCTTCTTGCCACTGCATCAGCGCTTGTTTCCAGGAGCGCTGCGCTTGCTCCCATAACGAAGCGGCATAACGCTCAGCTTGTGCTGCACGTGCCTGCGCTAGAGCCTCTCGAGCAGCCTCAAAAGCGACATAGGGGCTTTGACGCAGCTTGATCCAGCCGTAAAGCGCCCCCCCCATGGGCATTAAGGTTAAGCTCAGTACCCCTAAACGCCACCACCAACGCCGCTTCCGAGACCTAAGAAGACCAAAAGCCCCTGGTCTCTGTGCGCTCCAAAAGGAAACGCCTCGAAAACCAGGGGCTTTACGCGTCTTTTTACGGAGCATGTGCAAGTTAGCTACCCTGTCCGGGCCGCGTCTTGGCAATAGCCGCATTCAGCTCCTCAACCAACCCCACAGCCTTGTCACGGGCCTGCTGTGCCAGCTGATGGGCACGGAAGATATCCCCGCTCTGCAACGCGGCAGCGGCCTCATTAATCTGGCCTTCCACGCTGCTCGCATCCTCGCGGATCGACACCAGCGCTACAGCGCCTTCCTTGCCTCGCGGCGCCCGCTTCAGCAGCTCATTGGTCTGCTCCAGTGCCCGGCGCGCCTCGGCCAGGAGCGTGTCGGCCTCAACCCGCATTTCTTCCTTCTTCTGGGCTACCTGCTCCGTGGCCTGTCGTGCGGTTTCCGCCACAAACTGGAGCAACCGTTCGGCCCGCTCATAGTTACGCGTTAGCGCAAAGCGGGCATTCTGCGCTTCAATTTCAACCTGAGCAGCGGCCAATGAGTCCTGGGCTGCACGATACAAGTCAGACACATACACGTCGGCCTCTGCACTGTCGGCCGCCTGCAAGGCCTGCTGTGCAGCCTCAAGCTGCTGCGTAGGGGCACTGGCACAGCCAGCAATCAGTCCACCGGCCAGCACCAGCCCCGCTATCCATAAAGCACCTCGCATAACGCTACCTCCTGGGTCTGTTTTGTTTTAGGTTAACTTGGGTGAGCCTGCGCCGATGATCTTATGCACAATCATCAGCGTTTTCAGAAGCTTTTTTTACGACAAAACAGGCGCATTTCTCTATAAGACAAATTAAAAAATCAGGCCTTATGATTAAAAGTAACTTAACTGTTGCAAATTAAACACCTGCTCGAAACAGCAGATAGCCTATATATAGCCCTATGAGCACCACTCCTTCTGCTTTGCGGATGCGATGGCCGCTCCACATAATCGGCAGCAGCAGCCACGTTAGCCCATTCATCACCAACAAATCCACCTGTTGCAAGCCGTAGGTCTGTAGGGGACGAACAACAGCGGCCAAACCTAAAATCGTGAGAAGGTTAAACAGGTTAGATCCCACGACGTTGCCTACGGCAATATCAGCCTCGCGACGCACCGCAGCCACGATAGAGGTGGCCAGCTCAGGCAGACTGGTACCTACAGCAACGACCGTTAGGCCAATAAACGCCTCTGAAAGTCCAGCTGTGCGGGCAAGGCTTACTGCCCCTGCTAAGAACCATCTTCCCCCAAGGATTAGCAGGCCCAACCCAACCACGACCAGAGCACCTTCGAACAGGGGATGTTGCAGTCGTTTGGGCAAAAGATCTTTCCCTTCTTCCAGCAAGTCTGGCAGTTCTCTTCGGCTCATCCATACGTTTAGCGTGACATAAGCGAGCATGAGTGTCAACAAAACCAGCCCTTCGCCTCGTCCTAAATGCTTGTCGAGCAACATTGCCCCAGCTAAAAGCGAAATGCCAACAAGCAAGGGGACATCGAGCCGTACCAGTCGCGCCTGCACCTGAAGGGGTTGCCAAAGGGCCGCCAGGCCCAGAATGAGCGCAATGTTACAAATGTTCGATCCAATGACATTGCCCGCAGCCACATCTCCTTTTCCCTGCAAGGCAGCCTGCACGCTCAGAGCGACTTCCGGACTACTGGTGCCCCAAGAAACAATCGTCAAACCGATAATCAGCGGGGCAATTCCCAGTCGAAGCGCCAATGCTGCACTGCCACGCACCAGTCCTTCAGCACCAAGGTACAACCCGCTTAACCCTAAGGCTAAAAATAAGAAGGAGCTCCCCATTGCTACATCTTATGGTTGAGGGGCTTCCTACGCTTTGGAAAGCAGGCTAGATTCCGTGCCTATAGATGGGCAATCTCTTTATCGAGATTATAGCGCTTGCGCTTTTCCCAAAGCGTTTTTTTGGATATTCCAAGTATTTGGGCCACTTCCGCGTAGCTGGCTTTGTAGTGCTTCAGGGTATGGAGGATATAAGCCTTTTCCAGTTCTTCCAAAGTACTTCCGCTGGGGAAGTAAAAGATCCCGTTGGATACCGGCAATGCTAAAGGCACGCTAGCAGGTTGGAGAGGCAGATCGTCAGCATCGATCCAGGTCTTTTTGGTAAAGATCATTGCCCGCTCGAGCACATTGCGCAATTCCCGCACATTACCGGGCCAGGAATGCTTTAGTAGCTTTTGTTCGGCTTCAGGTGTAAACCCTTTGACACTGCGTCCCAGCTCTTCATTAAACTGGCGCACAAAAGCTTGAGCGATTAGCAAAATATCACGCCCCATTTCGCGCAAGGGCGGTAGGTATAAATTCACCACGTTAATGCGGTAAAACAGGTCTTGACGAAACCTACGTTCTGCCACAAGTTGCTCTAGATTGACGTTTGTAGCGCACAAGATGCGGGTGGTCACCCGGATATCTTCGATGCCACCCAATCGACGAAACGTCCGGCTTTCAAGAAAAGAAAGTAACTTAGCCTGCAACGCCAGGCTCATGGAGTCGATCTCATCCAAAAACACGGTGCCCCCATCGGCTACTTCAAGCAAGCCTGGCTTAGAAGCTCGGGCATCGGTAAACGCGCCTTTCTCGTAGCCAAACAGCTCAGCCTCGAGCAAGTTGTCCGGCAGCGCTGCACAGTTGATCTCTACAAAACGGCCTGCGTTGTAGGTGGAGTTGTGATGAATGGTGCGGGCAACCAAGTTTTTGCCTGTACCGGTTTCGCCACGAATGAGGACAATCGTGTTGGGTACATCCCGAAGCATTTCGATGGTTTGGCGCACTTGGCGGATAGCTTCGCTTTCCCCCAGAATACCTGAGATGGGATAGGCTTGCTGTTCAGCTAGGCGTTGCTGCTCCCGCACGGGATCGCGCTCGTAGAGGTTGAGCGCTTTTTTGAGCAGCATGCGCATTTCCTCAAGATTGATCGGCTTTTGCAGGTAGTGAAAGGCTCCTAGGCGCATCGCTTCGACGGCCGTCTGAATGGAGGAGTGGGCCGTCATAATGATGACGGGCACGTTAAGCCGCCGTTTCCGAAAAACCTCAAGCAGTTCGATGCCGTTAATTTCCGGCATCATCAAATCGGCCAGTACGACGTCGGGCTGCTCACCAGCCTCAATGGCTTCCAGCATCACCTGAGGATGCACAAATGCGCGCACCTCATAGCCATCCCTTCGCAGTACACTTGCAAACAGTTCGCCCAGTTTGGGCTCATCATCCACGACAAACACACATGCCTTCGCCATCGGTCAGGGGGTGTAGATTGGTAATGGGTTGGTCGACCAAACATCGCCGCGTACACAGTAGAGTATCGGCAGAAGTAACTTTGAACTGAAGGGGTTTCGATCAGAAAATATGCCTATGGCCAAAGGGGCGTGTTACGCGCTTACCCCCTTCATTTTGTAACCCCTTTGCATTTGGCCTGCAATACAACACCTTGCCCAGGTACCTTACGAAACTCCACGGGAAGTTTTGCTTTTTTTCATCCGTCGGTGTGCTATTTTGCAAATCTTCAGCATCGATGTACAAATAATCTGGGCATGTCTTTCCGCGATCTTGGCTGGATATTGGGACTGCTGCTGCTTGGGCTGTGGGCCTGCACCCCTTCAGAGCGTTCTTCGGAAACGGCGTTCCACTATACCGATGATTTAGGACGGACAGTGACACTTCCACACTGGCCGCGTCGCGTCGTCACGTTAGCTCCCAGCCTAACCGAGATTGTCTTTGCCGCTGGTGCTGGACACCTGCTCGTCGGGGTCACCACGGCGGACGACTATCCGCCTGCGGTTGACACGCTGCCCCGCTTCAGCGCCCTTCCAGTCAACTTTGAGGCTATCGTAGCTCTCAAACCCGACTTGGTGCTGGCCACCGACCAAGTCAATAACCCGCGCGATACCGCCACCTTTGCGACACTGGGCCTTCCGGTTTACTTTTTTTCCTACGCTACACTCGAGGACGTACTTGAAGCAATCCTGACGACAGGCCGAATGCTCGGCACAGAAGCAGCGGCCAAACGCACCGTCGACTCGCTACGTGCACGCTTGTTGCATTTGCAAGCCGCCTTAGATCCCTTGCCAAGACGGCCTTCGGTTTTACTGCTTATCAGTGACGAAACACTTTATGCTTTTGGGCAAGGCAGCTACGTGCACGATCTTATTGCGCGCGCTGGCGGGCAAAGTCTGACAGCTACACTACCTGTAGCTGGACCCGTACTCAGCGATGAGTTTGTACTCCAAGCCAAACCTGAAGTAATTGTAGTGACGATGGGGACTGACTATGAGCCGTCGCGTTTGCTGCAGCGTCATCCAAGTTGGGATGTGGTGCCGGCGGTTAGCCAGGGGCGCATTTGTGGCCTTGAGCCCTCTTGGATCTTACGCCCGGGGCCGCGACTGATTGCTGGGCTAGAGGCGCTAGCCCATTGCTTACACCCAGATCTTGTTACAGTGCCATGAGGCTGCGGCCTTCTGTTTTGGGTTTGGGTTTACTTTTGCTCCTAAGCCTCTCGATCGTAGCGGGCGTTGCACTCGGTAGTGTTCTGCTCGCACCGGCCGAGGTTCTCCAGGCTTTGCTGGGTCGGGGGGATCCAATCGCCGAGCGGATTGTCTGGCAACTGCGCTTGCCTCGCGTGCTGTTGGCTTCGGTAACGGGTGGGGGACTGGCCATTGTCGGCGTAGCCATGCAGGCCCTGGTACGTAACCCCCTGGCTGAACCGTACATCTTAGGCCTGTCGAGTGGTGCTAGCGCTGGCGCTTCGCTCTTTTATCTTGGTTTGTTGCCGCCTTTGCTTTCACGCATGCTGTCGATGCCCTTGGCCGCCTTTCTTGGCGCTCTGCTTACCCTCACCTTGGTTTACTTGGTTGCTCGGCAAAACGGTATCCTGTCGATTCCGCGCTTGCTGCTCGGAGGCGTGGCCATTTCGGCACTTATGGCGTCGGTAACTTCGTTTGTGACTTTTGCTTCACCCGATCCTGACAAACTGCGTGCAGTCCTTTTCTGGCTTTTAGGGTCTTTCAGTGGGGCCCGCTGGTCGATACTGCCTTTTCCAGTCTTGGCCGCCATGCTTGGCTTACTGGCGCTGATCCTGCTGGCACGTCCACTGGACTTGTTGCTCCTGGGCGAAGAGTCCGCTGCACAGCTTGGATTATCGGTGGAATGGACCAAGCGGCTGTTGATCGTGCTGGCAGCGTTGGTAACCGGCACGCTGGTGGCTTTTTCAGGTATCATTGGGTTTGTGGGGCTAATTGTGCCGCATGCCGTACGTGCCTTAGTGGGCGTACCCCATCGCCGCGTTGTGCCGCTCAGTTTTCTGCTGGGGGCCCTCTTTTTACTATGGGCTGATTTAGTTGCCCGCCTGCTTTTGTCCGGGACTGAGCTGCCTGTCGGCGTAGTTACAGCCCTGTGTGGCGTGCCGTTTTTCCTTGTTCTATTGCGCCGCAGCCCTTATCGCTTTGGCTGAAGGGCAAGCCAGCCAAACACAATGGCTGAAACAAGCTGGAGGCCAGTCGCTACAGCGACCAGGGCCCCGCGCGATGTGGTGTAGAGCAGGCCCAGCACAGCACTTCCAATAAACCAAAACAGACCAAAAACAGCGTGAAAAACACCAAAAGCTTTTCCGCGATGTGCTGGCGTAATCATCTGGGCCAAGGAAGCCCGCAAAATAGACTCTTGTGCGCCCATGCCTACGCCCCAGAGGGCCATACCTACCCAAGCAGCCCCCTTACCCCCCAAGAAAACCAATGGCGCAGCAGCAGCTCCGGAGGCTATCGCAATGGCAAGAACCAATATTCCTTTGCGATCAAATAGCGCTCCTAAGCCTACGGCAGCCAGGGCATCGACCGCCATAGCCCAAGCGTAGGCAAGTGGAATATGCGCTTCTGACAGCACGTTGGCATGTCTGAAGTGATACGCAATCAGCGGAAAATCGGCATACCCCGCAGCCAGTAATGCAGCCCCCGCAAGATAGAGCCAAAACAGGCGTGGCAAAGGCCGGGTGTGTTCAGAGCGCGATGTATCGGACGCGTCGTGAAAATGTGGTGCTTGTTGGCAAGTCCATCCCAGCACCGCCAAAGCCAGCAAAGCAGGCCAAAGCAGCATGGCGAAGGCCTCGCGATAGCCACTTCCGGTCAGAAGCAGGCCACTTAGGAAAAGCGGTCCAGCAACGGCGCCGATCTGATCCAGTGCTTCGTGCAACCCAAATCCTCGGCCGTGTCCTACGTGCGCTGTAGCATAAGCCAACAGGGCATCCCGTGCTGGCGTACGCAATGCCTTGCCTACCCGCTCAGCCACAATCAAAGCCGCAGCCACCTCCCAACGCCCGGCCAGGGCCAGTGCAGGAACGGCCAGCAAGTTGATGCCATAACCCAGTAGGGTGAATGTCCAATAGCGGCGTGTGCGGTCGCTGAGGTAGCCGCTTAACAGCCGTAGGCTGTAGCCCACCAACTCCCCTGCGCCGGCAACAACACCTACAGCTACAGCCGAAGCGCCCAGCCATCCTAAGTAGGGTCCAATCAGACTCCGCGCGCCTTCGTAGGTGAGGTCGGCCAGCAAGCTCACCACGCCCAACAGCACAACCAGCCGCCAGGCTTGTCGCGTTAGAATTTCAGGGGAAACCTCCTTAGGCATCGTCGCGCAGTGCGGCTGTCGAAGACCGGGAAGCAGGCGTCATGGCCCTTTGGGCCATGCGCTGCTCAAACATTGCCCGTCCACGATCGAGAAAAGCCACAAACTCTTCTGCCGAGGCCATGCCCACGTGCCGTGCTAGCAGTTGCCCTTCAGGAGAGACGATGGCGTACGTAGGCAGGGCCACGGTGGCGGTTAGCTGGAGCTGATAGCGCTGCCAGGCCGGCCCTTCTGTAACATCGTCGGTATAGAGCCGTAGGCGTACAAACTGTTCTCGAAGCCGCCGAGCTACCTCAGGATGGGGAAAAACGTTGGCCTCCATCTCTCGGCAGTTGGTGCAGGTGTAGCCCGTAAAATCCACAAAAACCGGCTTACCACTTGCCTTTGCTTCGGCAAATGCGGGTTCAATGGCTTCATGCCAGTCGAACAGGTCAGCTACCGGGGCCATGCCGCCTGCCTGAAAGAGAGCCGCGAGTCCAACATCGTTCGCTTTTCGAGGGGGCAGGTAGGCATCAAGCCGTCCTAGCGGCGCACCCAGCAAGCCCGGTAGCAGATAGAGCGACAGTCCAAAAAACAGTACCGACGTCAGCAGTCGACCTACACCAACGGTTTCTACGGGCGCTTCGTGGGGCAAGCGTAATTTGCCGAGCAAATAAAGGCCGGTTAAGAAAAACAATACCGAAACGAAAGCAATCACTAGCGGGCGAGACAATAGTCCCCAGCCCCAGACCAGGTCGGCATTGGACAAAAACTTGAGCGCTGCAGCCAATTCCACAAAGCCCAAAACGACCTTGGTGGTGTTCATCCAGGACCCCGACCGCGGCAGCGCCTGAAGCGCCTGTGGGAACAGTGCAAACAGCACAAAGGGGAGCGCAAACGTCAGGCTAAAAGCCACCATGCCCACAATGGGATAGCTCCATTCACCTAACGCTGTAGCCGCCAGCAGTCCCCCTACAAAAGGCGCAGTGCAGGAAAACGACACCAGCGTAAGCGTAAGTCCCATGAATACGGCGCCCAAGTAACCACCATGCTGCTGACTTTGGCGGTTAAAGAAATTCACCAAACCGCTAGGTAGCCGCAGTTCATACAATCCCAAAAGAGAGAGGCCGAAGAGAATAAAAATCAATCCGATAAACAGGTTAATCCAGGGGTTTGCTGCGATGGTTTGGGCACCGGCTGCGCCGACCAGCAACGCCATAAGCACGCCCAGTCCTGTAAACAACACCACAATAGAAAGTCCGTAGGCCAGCGCCATGCGAAAGGCTACATCCCGACGAGCACTATGGTGCGTGAAAAACGAGACCGTCAAGGGAATCATGGGAAATACGCACGGCGTGAGCAGAGCGGCCAAGCCGGCCCCAATGGCTAGCAGTAAAAATCCCCATAAGCCACTGGCCCGAGCCGCAGCCACATCTTCTTCCGCAGTGACAGCAGCCTGGGGGCCAGGCGGCACTGTAGCTTCTGGCTCGATAGGCGGAATAACCGGATCAAAACGGGGTACAGGAGCGCTGGGAGCTGCTGCAATCCCTTCCTTTTGTGCCACAACATGCACGGCAGCTTCTACGGGCACCCGCGTTGGCGGTAGGCATACCCGATCGTTACAGATCATGAACTCGACCTCAGCTTGCACAGTACGCACGCCAGGCTCAGCAGCATCCGCAACGCGCAGTGGTGCTATAATTGCCGCCTGGTGTTCAAAGTAGCGAACGGTGACGCGAAAGTTGGGGTCGTATCCTTCTTTTGGTGGGCTTTGCCGCACATCGCCTGCCTGCTCCAGTCCTGCAGGCAACGTGCCAAAGCGCAGTCGAACGCCTCGGCTAGGCGGGGGCGAGTCGAGGGCATACATTTTCCATCCCTCGGCCATCGTCGCTTCCAGCCAGAAGACCAGCGTATCGCCCACAGCGACCGTCTCAGGCCGCACGGTTGCCTTCCACTGCACCAGGTCGGTTGCTCGCTGAGCTTGTAGCGGCTCAATCCCCACTAGGCTTAGCAGCAAGTAAAGAAGCCAATGCAGCTTCATGGTTATGCGCATAGAAATAAAAAAGGCGTTCGTTTTACCGAAAAACGAACGCCTTTGCGAATTGTTGCCACCTTAGCAGCTGGTGTCAGCCCTCGGAGGCTTCGGGTTCAACGCGAATTTTAACGGTAGCTGTCACTTCCGGATGCAGCCGGATACGGGCCGTGTAGACGCCCAGCATACGAATATCCTCGGGCATTTCGATACGCCGGCGGTCGATCTCAAAGCCTTGGCGCGACAGGTGTTCGGCCACTTGGGCGGCTGTTACTGTACCGAAGATGCGGTTTTCTTCGCCCACTTTGGCACGGATCACGACCTCGGTCTTGGCCAACTCTGCCGCCATACGGTCGGCCTCTTCGCGCAAGCGCGCCCGCTTACGCGCCTGTTGGCGTTGCCGCTCGGCCAGGTCTTTGAGCACGCTGGGCGTTGCTTGAATAGCTAGTCCCTTGGGGATAAGGTAATTACGTCCGTATCCATCCCGTACGGTAACCACTTCTCCTTCGTGACCCAGCTTTTCTACGTCTTGCAGCAGCAATACTTTCATAGCAACATTCGGGCTAGGCAAAAAAGCTTATTTTACGGCATCGACCACAAACGGCAGCAGAGCCAAATGGCGCGCCCGTTTAATGGCGCGGGTAATCTGCCGTTGCGTTTTGGCCGAAACCCCCGTAATGCGGCGAGGCAGAATTTTGCCCTGTTCATTGATAAACCGCTTCAAAAACTCTACGTCTTTATAATCGACGTATTCCAGATCCAGCTTACGTGCCATAGTACGTGTGCGGGGTTTATTCTTCTTCTTCCTCTTCCTCTTCTTCGACCTCTACGTCCTCTTCCACTTCCAGGGCAAGGGTGCTTGCTTGCTGCGCAGCCTGTTGCTTGCGGCGCTCGTAGTGGCGCAGCATCTTGGCATCCATACGGAGCGTTAGGTAACGCAAGATCTGTTCATCGATCTCTAAAAACCGCTCCAGGGCAGCAATGAGCGCTGCAGGGGCTCGGAAGTACAAATTAACGTAGTAGCCGTTACGCCGCTTGTTAATCGGATAGGCTAAGCGTCGCGTGCCCCATTCATCCACTTCAACGATCTCTCCCCCGTGTTCTTCGATATACTGGTTGACGCGGCGCACCACCTCTTTAATTTGCTCGTCGCTCAGCGCGGCATTAATGATGTAGGTGAGTTCGTAGAAATTTTTAATTTCTGACATAGGCTCCCCTCCGGAATGATTTTCTGGAAAATCATGCCCTCATCATAGAGGTGAGAGCAGGGGTTTATGAAAGTACGGTGTTTTAACGGTAGATGCCACGTGCGGGTTCTTCTTTGCCAAAAATTAGGCCTTGAGCTGCGCCAAGCGTTCGGCGTGCTCTGCTGTCTGGAGGGCCTGAAGCAAATCGTCCAGCTCACCTTCTAGAATGCGGTGCAGGGGCCAGTTTTTTTGTTCTCCTTCTAGGCGGTGATCGGTCACGCGGTCTTGTGGGAAGTTATAGGTGCGGATTTTGGCGGAGCGGTCTCCGGTCTGAATTGAAGCGCGGCGCAGGGCGTCTCGCGCTGCTCGTTGGCGTTCTTGCTCGATTTCGTAGAGCCGCGCACGCAAGATCCGCAGCGCTTTTTCTCGGTTTTGGTGCTGGCTTTTTTCGTCCTGGCACGAAACCACGATGCCGCTTGGGATGTGCGTGATGCGCACGGCCGACTCGGTCCGGTTGACGTGCTGGCCGCCTGGACCGCTGGCCCGGAAGACGTCGATGCGTAGGTCTTCGGGTCGGATTTCGATATCTACCTCTTCGGCCTCAGGTAGCACGACCACGCTGGCTGCCGAGGTATGAATCCGCCCCTGAGATTCGGTGGCAGGTACGCGCTGCACGCGGTGCACGCCGCTTTCGTATTTAAGCGTGCCGTAGACTTCGGACCCCTTAACATGAAAAATGATCTCTTTAAAGCCTCCCACTGCACCAGGCGAGGTATCGAGCACTTCGACTTCCCAGCCTTTGCGTTCTGCAAAGCGGCTGTACATGCGGAAGAGGTCTCCGGCAAACAGGGCGGCTTCGTCCCCCCCAGTACCTGCGCGAATTTCCACGATGGCGTTACGACGGTCTACAGCTTCTTTGGGAATAAGTCGCAGCCTTAAGGCTTCTTCGATGGCTGGCAGGCGTGCTTCTAGTGCTTCCAGCTCATTTCGGGCAAGACGTACCAGCTCTGGATCTTCCTCGGTACGAATGAGCTCACGCAGGCTTTCTTGTTCGGCCAGTAGCCGCTCGTAGGCTTCGATGTCTTCTACCAGCTCACGCAGGCTGGCATGTTCGCGCCCCAGCTCGGCCAGGCGCCGGGCATCGGTTGCTACGTTGGGATTGGCCAGGGCTTGCGTCACTTCTTCAAAGCGACGCTTGATTTCCTGCAACGGTGCCTTCGGAATCATCGCTGACAGCTGGTGCTTTCCCTCGTTCCTAACGCTCAAGGCAGACGACAGGTGCCGCTTATTCCACCGTGACGCTTTTGGCCAGGTTGCGCGGCTGATCGACGTTGCAGCCCCGCATGACTGCAATGTGATAGGCCAGCAGTTGCAACGGTACTACGGTTAGCAGTGGGGTCAGAAACTCCGCTGTAGGGGGGATGCGGATCACGTACTCACACAGCCTATCGAGCTCGCCATTGCCTTCGTTGGTGATGGCAATCACCGATCCTTGCCGGGCCACGACTTCTTCGATATTGGAGACCACCTTGTCGTAGGTGCGGTCTTTCATCGCGATAAACACCACGGGCATAAAACGGTCAATCAAAGCAATGGGCCCGTGTTTCATCTCGGCAGCTGGATAGCCCTCGGCATGAATGTAAGAGATTTCTTTGAGCTTCAGGGCTCCTTCGAGCGCTACAGGGAAGTTGTAGCCGCGCCCTAAGTACAAAAAGTTCGAAGCGTAGCGGTAGACGTAGGCAATGCGGCGGATTTCTTCGTCAAGGGCCAGTACCTGGCGCACCTTTGTCGGAATGTCGGACAGTGCACGCAAGGCTTGGGCCATTTCGGCCTCGGAGAGCGTGCGACCTTCAGCCAGCTTAAGCGCCAGCATGGCGAGCACAGTGACCTGTGCCGTGAACGCTTTGGTGGAGGCTACGCCGATTTCGGGACCTACGTGCAGATACACGCCGGCGTCGGTTTCACGGGCTATGGTCGATCCCACTACATTGCAGATCCCGAGCGTAAGCACACCCCGCCGCTTGGCTTCGCGAACAGCGGCAAGTGTGTCGGCCGTTTCCCCACTTTGTGAAATGGCGATAACCACATCGGTAGGGCGCAAAACCGGGTTGCGGTAGCGAAACTCGCTGGCGTATTCGACTTCAACCGGAATGCGGGCAAATTCTTCGATCAGGTATTCCCCCACCAGTCCGGCATGCCACGAAGTGCCACAGGCGCAGATAATGATGCGATCGGCTGCTCGGATGCGGTCCATGACATCCAATAGCCCACCGAGCTTGATCGTGTTGTGCGCCAGGTCGACCCGGCCGCGCATGCAGTTCTCCAAGGCTTCTGGCTGCTCCATGATTTCTTTGAGCATGAAGTGCGCATAGCCGCCTTTTTCGATCTGCTCCAGGTCCCACTCCAGCTCGTGGACTTCTTTTTCGAGCAGCACGTTGTCGATGGTGCGCACCTCATAGCCGCTGCGGCGCACAACAACGACTTCCCCATCGTTCAAGTAGACCACCTGACGGGTGTGTTCGACAATGGGTGCAGCATCCGAGGCTAAAAAATATTCCCCCTCGCCAATGCCTAAAATGAGTGGGCTGCCCTTGCGAGCGGCAATCAGCAGATCGGGGTCTGAAACTGAAACGATCGCCAGCCCATAGGTCCCCACCACTTGGGTAAGTGCCTGGCGTACGGCTTCGGGTAAGGGCAAGCCTGTAGCCCGGCGCACATCGTCAATCAGATGCACCAAGGCCTCAGTGTCGGTTTCACTCCGAAACACGTAGCCTTTCTGTTGCAAACGCGTTCGAAGCGCAGCATAGTTTTCAATAATACCGTTGTGCACCAGTGCAAAGTCGCCATCGCTGCTGACATGCGGGTGGGCGTTGATGTCGTTCGGCTCGCCGTGGGTTGCCCAGCGGGTGTGGCCAATGCCCAGCGTGCCTTCTGGAAGCCGCGCGCGCAATGCGGTTTCTAGCTCGCCGACTTTACCTTTTTGCTTGTAGACGTGCAAGCGCCCCTGACCCACCACGGCAATTCCTGCCGAATCGTAGCCGCGATATTCCAGACGCTTGAGTCCGTTAAGCAGCAACTCGGCAGCCTGTCGGGTGCCGATATAACCGACAATGCCACACATAAATGTCCATTTTAGCGTTCAAAGAAAGCAGGCTTTGCACTGCAGGCCTGCAAAAGACTTGCCGGCTTCCCTCAGATCCGTGCGGGGTACGCAACGAACAGCGACTCAGACAGTTTCCGAAATCGGTTCACGTACCGTGCGCCCGATGGCTGCCGCAATCAGCCGAATCTGTCGCATCAGCTCTGTAAACTGTTCAAAATAGAGTGACTGGGGGCCATCGCTTTTGGCTGCAGGTGGGTCGGGGTGCACTTCCACCATGATACCATCTGCACCAGCTGCAACAGCCGCTCGGGCCATAGGAAGCACTTTGTCGCGCAACCCTGTGCCGTGGCTGGGGTCAGCCACAATAGGCAGGTGGCTTTTTTGCTTAACCACCGGAATGGCCGACAGGTCCAGCGTGTTACGCGTTTGCGTTTCAAAGGTACGGATGCCCCGCTCGCACAAAATGACCTGTGGGTTGCCATGGACAATCACGTACTCGGCGCTCATCAGCCATTCTTCGATCGTGGCTGCTGGACCACGTTTCAGAAAAACCGGCTTATCGACCTTGCCGAGTTCTTTAAGCAGTGCAAAGTTTTGCATATTGCGCGCGCCTACTTGAAACACGTCGGTATAAGGATAAATCAGCTCGATTTGGCTGACTTCCATCACCTCAGTGATCACGCGCAACCCGTGCTGATCGGCAGCCTCACGCAACAGTTTTAGTCCCACCTCACCCAGTCCCTGAAAGGCATAAGGCGAGGTGCGCGGCTTAAATGCCCCGCCACGCAAGAACGTAGCCCCTTGGGCTGCTACATGGGCAGCCGTAGCCTGAATCTGCGCTTCGCTTTCCACCGAACAGGGACCGGCCATCACCACCACCTCCGGTCCACCGATAGTAACTCCGTTGACCTCGATCTTGGTATCTTCTTTTTTCCAAGTCCGGCTGGCAAACTTATAGGGCTCTGTGACGCGATAGACTTCCGCCACCCCATCCATAACCTTAATGTGCCGCACGTCGAAGTCCGGCTTGACCCCAATGGCGCCTAAAACAGTTTGATTGACTCCTGTCGAGCGATGCACGTCAAACCCATAGCCGTTGAGCCGTTCAATAACGGCCTGAATCTGGGCCTCCGTGGCCCCAGGCTGCATGACGACAACCATACCCAGCTTTAATCTTTCTATGTTTTTCGGCCAATCCTCGGCATCCTAAGCCGATGGACTGTGGTTCTTTAGAGGAGTGTAAAGATACGAAGAGTTCCGATTGTATCAAAGGTGGCACTCTGCCCTTTTCTTTAGGCTAAGCGGTTTCCAGCTATTTCTTCACAAAATAGACACATACGCCCCATGACAAACGCTGTCCCTACCCGCTTGTTAATCCGACCGGCCCCAGAGTTGACGCTCAAATCAAACCGCACGCGGCGTCGATTTCAGCAATTGCTGGTGCGCAACCTCAAAGATGCACTGCGCAGCCAGCAGATCCCCTTTCGATTGCAGGACTTTTGGAGCTTTTTTTTGGTTGAAACAACAGCGCCGGCGCAAACCATTGAAGCGCTGCGCCACGTGCCAGGCATCGGGCCCATCCTTCCTATAGAGCTTACCACCCGGGCCGACCTAGACGAGATCGTACAACACGGCGCAGCCACTTTTGCAGAAAAGGTGCGTGGGCGACGTTTTGCGGTAAGAGCTCGGCGGCGCGGCACCCATGCCTTCCGCTCTCGGGATGTAGAAGTGGCCTTAGGGGCGGCATTGCTTCCTTTTGCTGAACGTGTAGACCTAACGCAGCCCGAGGTTACCGTCCACGTTGAGGTTCAGGAGGACATAGCGTACTTTTACACCGATGCTATTCGTGGTCTAGGTGGACTTCCCATCGGCAGTCAGGACCAGGCGCTGGTGCTCATTTCGGGAGGATTTGATTCAGCCGTGGCTGCTTGGCTGATGCTGCGGCGAGGCGTGGCTGTCGACTACCTGTTTTGCAACTTAGGGGGCAAAGCCTACGAGCGGGCCGTACTTCAGGTGGCCAAAGTGCTGGCCGACAGCTGGAGTTTTGGCACGCAGCCCCGGTTTTTTTCGGTCGATTTTGGACCAGTGGTCGACGCCATGCGGCAGCAGGTTCGCCCAGCTTACTGGCAGGTCGTGCTCAAGCGGCTTATGTATCAAGCCGGCGCACTTCTGGCACCAAGGTGTGGTGCCCTGGCGCTGGTCACGGGTGAATCTATCGGACAGGTTTCCTCGCAAACGCTCAAGAATCTCAGGGCTATTGAATCCTCCTGCCCGCTTCCAGTATTGCGGCCATTGCTGACCTACGACAAAGAGGAGATCATCCGCTTGGCACGCGAGCTGGGGACCGCTACGCTTTCGGAGCGCGTACGCGAGTATTGCGCGCTGACGCCTGATCGCCCCGTAACTGCTGCGCGTCCGGAGACAGTGGATGCTGAAATGGCCAAGCTGGACCCTTCGGTGCTAGAAACGGCTGTGGCTGCAGCTGAGGTATACGATCTGCGTTCGCTTTCCGCCTCAGAACTGGTCACGCCCTACCTGTTTATTGAAACCATACCCGAGGGAGCTGAAGTGATCGATTGCCAAAGCGAGGCGCTTTATGCGCACTGGCACTATCCAGGCGCCCGCCACATGGATCCATGGCTTCTTTTGCAGCAATTCCGACAGCTGGATCCCAACCGCCTCTACGTGCTCTATTGCGCGCGCGGCCTTCAATCGGCCTATGTGGCCGAAGTTATGCAGCGCGAAGGCTACGAAGCCTACTCCTTCAAGGGGGGTGTTTCCGCGCTTCAGGCCTATGCTCGCGCGCGAGGGATCGACGTTTCGGCGTTTTAAAGGGGGCTCAAGCTGGGCGGCAAGGCACGCGCAATTATCGATAGCGCTCGAGCGTGAATTTTTCACCTAGGTAGCGGCGACGCACCTCAGGATCGGCAGCTAGCGCTTCGGCCGTGCCATGTTGGAAAATGCGTCCTTCGTAGAGCAGATAAGCCCGGTCGGTAATGGCCAGGGTTTCGTGCACGTTGTGATCGGTGATGAGCACTCCAATACCCCGTGCGCGCAGCTCGGCGACCAAGGCCATGAGCTCTTCCACAGCGATCGGGTCTATCCCTGCAAATGGTTCGTCTAGGAGCAGAAAACGCGGCTGAATAGCCAAGGCACGGGCAATTTCGGTACGTCGCCGCTCACCGCCCGAAAGCATGTAGCCTTTTTGGTGCCGCACGCGCACTAAGCCAAACTCGTTTAAAAGCTGCTCTACACGCGCCTGCCGCTCAGCGGGCTTTAGGGGCTGAAATTCGAGCACAGCATGGAGGTTTTCTTCTACGGTAAGCTGCCGAAAGATGGAAGCTTCTTGGGCTAGGTATCCTAATCCTAGGCGAGCCCGTTGATACATGGGTAGGTGCGTGATATCGCGGTCGCCCAAAAAGATTTTGCCTGCATTGGGCCGCACCATACCCACAATCATGTAGAAGGTGGTCGTTTTCCCCGCTCCATTAGGACCGAGCAGCCCTACGATTTCTCCTTGGCGCACCCGCAAGCTGACGTCCTGCACCACATAGCGCTTACGGTAGCGTTTAGAGAGGTTTTCTGCGCGCAGTTCTACAGCGTCGGGGATGTTGTTCATAAGCGTCGGGGATCAACAGCCGGCAGTGCCAAAGGACCGGTTAGCAAGCGCGTTGGTTCTGCTTGCAGCCGATGCTGGATCCAGTTTTCTTCGAGCAAATCAGCTGGACTGGGCCGAAGTTCCGGATGCCATCGGAAGCCCTCTAGCCTAAAAGGCTCCGGAATCTGGTCAGGGCTATATTGCGTGCCCTGCACGCCGCCTTGTACGCGTACGCGGCGCACGCTTTCGCGTTCAAACCAGAGCGTGATTTCGTCCCCGGAGATGCGTACAGCGCCTCGAAGCGAGTCGTTGCGGTCGCGCAGAAAGTAGATCGCCTCAGCGTTAGGTCCAACAACCAGCTGGCGGAGGGAATCCTGTTCGAGGTATCCTACAAGCCGCCTTCCTCGAAGCTGCTGCAACCGCTGTAGGACGGTGTCTTGTTGCACCACAAAGGGGTTGGGCGCAACCCACAGCGTGTCGCGTGCGTGGCCATCGCCGCTTAGGCGCAGGGTATCTCCGGTAATTTGGGTATGCTCAAACCAGACGATCGGTTGACCAAAAAGCTGCACTACTTCGCGCACGAGGCGACCTTCATGGAGCACCTGTTCGTAGCGCAGAGAATCCGCACGGGCAGCCAACCGGCGTTGCCAAAGCTGCACGCTGCCATGCGCCACAAGGCGACGCAGCGAATCTTCTCGGCTCAAATGGAGCTGCGTTGCCCGTACCAAAAGCGTATCAATTGGGGCTTGGGCAGAATCTTGTCGCAGCAGGATCAACAGGGGATGCCCTTCTAAACGGCTATAACCGGTTTGCTCGTTGTTAAAAGCCTGCCTGCCAAAAAGCAACGTGCGCCTCAGCGTGCCTTCATCCAGGGTGTCCTGCTGGATGATGAAGACGTGGCCCTTTGCCAATGCCACTTCCGTGTCGCGGAAGTAGATTACCGTATCGGCTTCGAGATAACGTCTTTGGCCCTGAAGGCGCACTTGGCCATAAAATTCCGCTTTTTTTTCGCTAGACCAGTAGGTGCCCCGTTGGCTCGTCAAAACAGCCGCGCTGTCGGCTAGGCGTACCCCTGCTTCAAAACTAGCCCGTTTTTCCTGGGTATAGTACCATCCAAGCGGAGCTTCGACGGTCACGCTACCGTCCCAAAGGCGCACGTTGCCAAGGGCGCGACCAATTTTTTGGCGACTATCGTAGTCGATGGTATCTGCGGCTAGGGAGTCGCCACGCTCCACGATGCGGACGTTTCCCACGAAGCGAATGCGCTCAAGATCTGGCCACTGGATGGCCCGCTGGGCCCAGAGGCGCGTTTCGCCTTGCTGGAGGGAAACATTTCCTACAAGTGATCGAAAGCGGCGTCCGGCTGCATCCACTCCTCCGATCAAGGAATCAGCTTGAAGCCATACAGGCCGACGGCTGGTATCGGCTGGCTGCGCATGAAGCCTCCACCCCATGAGGAGTCCCAGCACTCCTAGTACACGTAAGCAAATCCGAAAGCGCATTAGGAAGAAGACGCGGTTTCGACAAGGACGCGGCCGCTGACGCGTTGCAGGCGATAAGACTCAAGCTGTTCGTCGGCTTCCAGTGCAAAACCTTCCACCTGTTCGGTAGGCGATACCAAGCGCACAAAGCCTGGAGCTATAAGCCGTTGCTGCGCTTCCAACCATTGCAGCCGATCGGTCCACAGCCGCGTGCCTTTCACAGTTGTTACCTCTACCCTACCCTCAGCCTCAAACCTGCGGGTAGCCTCGCTGTAAATCACACGTTGTGCTTGCAATTGGGCGCTGGTATCTCCCTCGGGGGTAAACAGCCATCCCTGAACGGGCGTGCCTTCGAGTACAATACGCACGCTGTCGCCTGCTTCGTAGCGCAGCATCCGCTCGGCCTTCAGTTGCAAACGGGGCTGCCCATCCACGGATAAGCGATAGTCTACCTGCTGGCTTTCCTGCGCTGCGGCCTGTTCAGCAGCCACAGCTGCAATCACCTCGGGAGACGGCGGGCGCGCGCAGGTGATTCCAAACAAACTGAGTCCACTCAAAAACAGCACTACATATCTCATATTACCGCCTGCTGGCCTGGCGTAAGAACAGTCCAGGCCGTTTGTACTGACGATCCGCAATACTGAAGCCAACCGGCAAATTCACGGCAGATTTCCTGCAACTGTGCTGCAGAAACGACCGAAGCAGGCGCGTAGATGCAAGCCGCCACACGCGTTGTACCCGCATGCGTTTTGGTCATCAGACTGTCTTTGACGGGATTGACAATAGGCTCGTCGCATGCGGTCTTGGCATCCACGCGGCATCCCACCATCAGGTCGTGCAAATCGATTGTCTGTGCTGCACTATTGAAAACATACGTTTCGCCTTTGCGTCCTAGGCGAAAGCGAAACTGCGACGTTGCAGCACGATCAAGGTCCCAAAGCGATACTGGCAGCATTTCGCGTAAGCTGATAAAGTTAGCCACATCCACCGGTGCGTTAATGCGCGGAAAGGCGTTTTCCTGCACTGCTCGAAGCAGGTATTCACTGGCAGGCTTGGCGCGTCCGGTAGGCTTATAAGAGCCGTTGCGTAACAGGTCGCGTACTGCCTGTCGGCGCGCTTCGTCTTCTGGAGCAAGCGGCTGCTGACGGGCAGCCAAGAGTGCAGCCAAGGCAGCTTCAAAAGCTTCTGGCAACACGCTCGCTTGGAGATTTTCAGCACGTACAATCCCCAGCAATGCGTCGCTGCGGGGAATTTGGTGCACAATTTCTATCATGGTTTTTTCAGGGCTTTTCTTTCCTGTCAAAAGATTGTAGTATAGGACATCTGGGTGGTATGGAGTTTGATAGCCCAGGATTATGGTTTTGGCTTTGTGGCCTTAAAGAAGGCCCAGGTGTGTCGATACTCCTATTACCCCCAAGCAGCCCCAAAAACGTATGATGACCAACCCGTCAGTCATGAGTTTTGCAGTTGAACCCCTGAACGCCGAAACTGTCGTCCTGCACGTTGGCAAAGCCCTGGATTTTCGAAACGCGGCAGAGTTTAAGAGCCTATGCCAAGAGTACGTCCAGCAGGGCGTACGCAATTTTATTTTAGACTTTTCGGAAACAGGCATTCTGGACTCTACAGGCCTAGGGGCCATTTTTTCCCTTTACCGGCAGATTTCCCCACGTAACGGCCAGGTGGTCTTTGCCGCCGTGTCGCGGCCTGTTCAGGTAGTGGTTCAGCTTACGCGAACGTACAAAGTTTTCCGGCAGTTTCCCACGGTCGACGCGGCTAAAGAAGCCCTCCAGGAATGACATGGGGTACCTTTTTAGAGTCCCCTTTAAACAGCAATGCAAGAAGTGCAGTACCGCTTTGAAAACCTGGAAGAGGTCATCGACCGGATACATGCCCTTTTTGAGGCAGATGCTGCAGGGCTCCCGTTGCCAGCAGACACGGACCTGCGCTATCGCATCCGGCTTGTCATTCACGAATGGCTGGCCAACCTGGTGCAGCATGCCCGGTTTGCTCAGCCCCCTACGATTCAACTGACGCTCCGCAGTAACGGCCGTAAAGTAGAGTGCTTTATTGACGATAACTCGGAGGGATTTGATCTTAACGGACGGCTGAAATCTCACCCTTCGCTCACGGAAGCTTTTCCAGAGCGCGGAATGGGTTTGCACTTTATGCGTGCCTGCACGCAAGAGCTGACCTACATACGCTTGAAAGACGGACGCCACCGGCTGGCTTTTAAGGTTTCAACTGATGAAGATCCATGGCTCGATATTCCATTTTAGTGGTTGAGGATGAGCATACGCTGCGACGGCTTCTGGAGTACCGTCTAGGCAAGCACTATCGGGTGCGCTCTGCCCCTGATGGCGAAGAAGCGCTACAACTCGTCCAAGAAGAAATCCCGGATCTGATCATCTCCGATATCATGATGCCCAAAATGGACGGGTTTGCTTTGCAGCAGGCCCTGCAAGCCCGAAAGGAAACCCGTACCATTCCGTTCATCTTTCTAACCGCCAAAGCCGACGAACAAAGCCGCTTACGCGGCATGCGTATGGGTGTCGACGACTACATCACCAAACCTTTCGATATCGACCAGCTTATGGCGCGCATTGAGCGCCTACTTGAGCGTACCAAGTACTTTCAAACGCAACTCGACGCCCGCATTGGCCAGGACTTTTCCCAAAAACTCATGCCCAAGCGTTTGCCAACCGTTTCGGGCTATCGTCTCTATTTCCACAACAGCCCTCGGGAGTATGGCGGTGGTGACTTTTTCGACTGGACGCAACACCCCAGTGGCGCTTTTTACTTGGCCATTGGTGACGTTATGGGCAAAGGACTCCAGGCCAAGTTTTATGCCTTTAGCTTCTTAAGCTACATTCGAGGCACGCTCTATGCCACGTTGCAAACCGTTGAGTCGCCGGCAGAGCTGCTCAAGCGGGTCAACCACGTGCTCATGCAAGACAACGTCATGGAGGAAACGTTTGCCTCGCTCTTGATTGCCCGCTGGGATCCTGCACGCCACCAAATCACATATGCCAATGCAGGCCACTGCCGTCCCATCCTGGTAAAGGATGCACAAACAGCAGAAGTGGTCGAATACAGCGACCTGATTCTAGGGCTAGATGCGCAGGCGACGTTCCAAGACATCACGTTGACCATTCCGAGCGGTGGTGGATTGCTCCTCTACACGGATGGCCTTGTTGAGCAGCGAAACGCGCAAGGGGAAATGTTTGGTGAAAAAGGCCTCGTTGAGCTTACCCCGCACCTTATTGGCTCCGAAGATCCGGTCGAAACGCTACTCTCGAGCGTTTTAAGTTGCTGTCAGGTCGACACGTTTGCGGATGATATCCTCTTTTTCTGGATGGAACGGTTGGCCTAAGGCTGCCCTTTTTGCTGCCAGCGGTGCGCAGCTTCTCGCTCTAGCCAAGCACGCGACACCTTTACGCCTTCTGCGGTTTGCATTGGCCATGGCCAAAAGGCTACCGGAATCATAAAACCCGGCAACACGGCGCGCAGCTGCGCACGCCAACGCTCTGGTGCCCAAGCAGCGCCTTCGGCAAGCTGCACAAACGCTGCGGGTCGCTGCCCGAACTCCTCATCTGCAACAGGCACCACTACAGCCTGTGCAATACCGCTAAGCTGAAGCAAGGCAGCTTCAATGGTTTCCGGCTGAATATTTTCTCCCCCAGAGATAAACTGGTTATCTCGGCGACCCGTTACCTGCAGATATCCTTGGGCATCCCATGCCCCCAAATCCCCGGTATCGAACCATCCTTCTGGATCAAAAGGCTGCACCAGACGACCGGCTTCCACGTAACCCATAAAGCGGACCGCTCCTCGAACCCATATCGTTCCATCGTGCCCTAACCGAACTTCTCGGTATGGTAGCACCCGGCCGGCGGTGCGCAGCACCTCGGGCGTTGCTCCCGAAGGGGTTACGGTCACGAGCGAGGCGGTTTCGGTGAGGCCATAGCTCATGTGCAACGGCCATCCGCGCCCGACGCCTTCCGCAAGCAAAGCTTCGGGCACGGCGCTTCCACCCAGCAACACAGCCCGCAACGCCGGTGGTGGTGGGCCGTCATGCGCACGCAAAAGCCTCCAAAGCTGCGTATGCACCAGCGAGGCGTGCGTCACCCCATAGCGTGCCATGGCCGCTCCTATAGGCTCCTGTCGTTCAGGAACCACGATGGTTGCCCCATAAAGTAAGCAACGCATCACCACCCCCATCCCGCCAACATGGTACAGCGGCAAAACGAGCAACCATCGGTCGCCTGGTTTGAGGGAAAAAATAGCCTGCGCTCCACGCGCACTCCAAACCAGCTGGCCCAGTGCATGCAGCACGCCTTTGGGTGCGCCGGTGCTCCCAGAGGTAAAAAAGACTGCTGCCGGCTGGTCCAGCGTAAGTAGCGGCGCACAGCACTCAAGCGTTTTTCCACCTGCTTCTAGCACTTCCACCGGCCACACCGGAATCTCTGCCGTCACTGGCCGATCTACCACCAACCCTTCTAGACCAACTTGCCGGATAAAAGCAGCAAGGCCGCTGGCGGGTAAGCGCGTGCTTAGCAAACAGGCCACAGCCCGCAGGCGCCATAGTGCAAGCAGCAAGGTCACCGTACGCACAGGATCCTCTACCCAAAGGCCAATCCGTCTTCCTTCAGCCACGCCTTCCTGCTGCAACCGGGCTACTATTTGTCGCACGCGAAACTCTAGGTCCGCAGCCGTCCAAATTTTCGTACCGTGCACTAGGAACGGATGCGCAGGCTGCGTCTGCCAGCGGCGAAACAGGGGACACAAGAATTCACGCGGAGAAGCCATGCATGAGCATGCGTTGATTACACGTTAACTTTTGACCCAACACTTCGGGGACCGACACGATTGGCCCTAGCGCTAAAGGAGGCCAAACGGTATCGGCCGCAAGCCACCGGTACGGGTCAAGTCCGGCCGCAGCATGGCTTTGGGAGGCAGCGGCCAATGCCAGCACGCCACGCGTACCAACGCCACTTTCAAAGGCACTGCTCCAAACGACTTGCATGCCTAGGGCCTGCGCTTCGCGTGCGCGTTCAAGCGCGCAAAACACGCCACCAAGACACATCGGTTTGAGCACCACAACGCGTGCAAAAGCCCAGTTAGCCAAGGGCTGCTCTGGAAAAGCCGCTAGCGTTTCGTCAAGGGCTAGAGGGATGGGGCTTCGGTGCGCAAATGCAGCCAAGTCTTCTACGTTTTTGACAGGCTCTTCAAGATAAGCAATGTGCAGATCAGCAACGGCCTCAGCAAAGGCCAGTGCTTCCGAAAGCTTCCAGGCGCGATTTGCATCTAGCCGAATCTCTACCTTCGGTCCTAGCACAGCTCGAACCTGTCGCACCCTTTGGATGTCTGCTGCAAGCGACTGGCGTCCAACTTTCAGCTTGACCACGCTATAGCCTGCCTCACGCAGGGCAAGCAAAGCAGAAGGATCTGCCTCTGAAGCGATCAAGGCATTGACCGCTACCACGGGCAAAGGCGATGGCGCAAGCCAGGCGTCTAACCGCTTTCCAGTCCAAGCCGCCATCCATCCCGCCAGGGCAAGCTCAATGCCCCAGCGGACTGAAGCCGGAACGGCCCGCAGCACGTCTTTGAGCACTGCAGCAAGCAACTCCGGATGCTCAGGCAACTGGTTTGGCAACCGGCAGATGCAAGCCTTAAGCGCTTGCTCGGCTTCTTCAAGCGTTTCCAGACTCAAACCTGGAAGCGGGGCTACTTCTCCCCAGCCTCTCATGCCTTCTGCCTCAACAATGACCACCCCTCCTTGGCGCACGCGCCCGCCAGAAGGCAACGGCGCACGAAGCGGCAAGGCAAAGCGAAGCCAGTGCCAACATGCCTTGTTTAGGTTAGCACCCATCCTATCGAAAACAGGACGCTGTAGACCAGGAGCAAGCGACCAGTTCCTGCCAGTAAAGCATTGAGCACCGCAGCCTCTGTGTGCTCAGCTAACGTGCGCACAGCGCGCACCGTGGCAGGCAGCAGCGCGAGCACAGCCATAGCACCCCCATGTCGCCACGTTGCCCAAAACCACAAAACAGGCAATGCCAGTGCTCCGAGAAGACAACAAGCATACAGCCCAACGCCAAACGCTCGACCAAAGCGGACTACTGGTGTGCGCTTTCCAGCATGCCGATCCTCTTCGAGATCTCGTACGTTGTTCACCAGCAAAATGCCCGTTGCTATCAGTCCCGGCGCCAGTCCCATAACCAGCACCTCCTTGGTGATTGAGAGCGTCTGCACATAGTAGGTACCGCCAACGGCTACAGGCCCAAAAAAAATCAATACAAAAAGCTCCCCCAGTCCTATATAAGCCAACGCATAGCGGCCACTGGTGTACAGGATGCCGAACAGTATCGAAAGTAAACCGATGGCAAGCACGGGCCAACCTCCGCGCCAAATCAGGTAAAGGCCAGCCACCACAGCTAATGCGAACGTCAGCGCCGTAGCACGCCGCATGGCTTCGGGCGTTACCCATCCTGCAGCGGTAACGCGCAGCGGACCTTTCCGCATGGCTGTGTCGGCACCTTTCAGAAAGTCGGCATAGTCGTTGGCAAAGTTTGTCCCAATCTGAATCAGCAAGGCTCCAACCAGCGCCAGCAGTGCCGAAGGCAAGTGAAATCCTCCATCGGTCCAGGCCATGGTCGAACCCATGAGCACAGGTGCGACAGAAGCCGCTAGCGTTTTGGGCCGTGCAGCCAGTATCCAAACGCGCCAGCGCGGTAGTGAAGTGGCAGATTCCCTAAGCGTACGCATGCTTCTAAAAAAGCTCGTTGCAGCAAGGCGCCTTCACGCCCGAACAGCATGCCCGTTCCGCGCCGCAGCCAGCCAGAGGGCCAGCATTTCCTCAAAAGCCTGCGTAGCCCGGCAACGATAGGCTCCCTGGCGATGCAGCATACCCACCGTTCGGTGCGGCGGCGGCATAGGTAGACGCACAGCCTTAAGGCCCTGGGCAGCATCGATGCGCAGCGTCCACTCGGGCAGCACAGTGGCCAACCCTAACGTCCGCACCAGGTAAAGCAGCCCCTCGATCGTATTCACCTCTAGCGCCACTTTGGGCTCCAGCCCTGCAGCCCGCGCCCAGCGATCCCAAAGCCTTCGCGTGCAGTACGTGGTGGGCAACAGTACCAGCTCAACGGCTTTCAGTTCGAGCAAGGAAGCCCTATGGCACGCAGCCAAGGGATGCGTTGGCGGTGTAATCAGCACCAACTCCTCCTCAAAAAGAGGGCTTGCCTCCAGCCCTTCACGGGTTGGCGGCACAAAACCCAGCCCAAGCTGAAAGCGTCCTTCAAGCACGCCCGCTTCTACCTCATCAGCGGGCAACGCCATCACTTGCAGCCGCACGCCCGGGTATTGCCGGACAAACAAAGTGACCACTTGGGGTATCAGGTAGGCTTGCACGGTTTGCACCGCACCGATCACCAGGTTTCCGCGCTGCAAGCCCTGCAACTCATCTAAAGCCACACGCATAGCCTCCAGCTCGGCCAGCATACGCCGGGCATGCGCAGCGACCACTTCACCCGCTGCCGTAAGCCGCACTGGCGTTGTCGATCGGTCCACCAGCACCTCTCCCAAAGCCTCCTCCAGCTTACGGATTTGCTGCGACAAGGCCGGCTGCGATACAAAGCACCGCTCAGCTGCCTTCGTAAAATGCCCTTCCTCAGCCACCGCCAGAAAATAGCGTAATGCGCGCAGATCCATAACTTTTTCTTATCTCATTTAGAAAAACAAAAAATTTTACTTATACAAGCTACGGGCATTAACTTGCTTTTGTCAATCCTTAACCATTGAGGTGTTGCCATGATGACCCGAGGGATTCCCGGCTATACTTATGGTGCCCCAAGCGTAGCGCGCACGCCGCTTTCTTTAAAGGAATTTGAGCAGCTCAAACAGACAGTGCTTTTCACTGACGAGGATATGCGCTACCTTCGGATGGCTGGTGAGGTGCTTAAAGACCAGATTGACGATGTGTTAGACCTTTGGTATGGCTTTGTAGGCAGCCATCCCCATCTGATCTATTACTTTCAGGGGCCAGAGGGTCAGCCTCTTCAGGAGTACCTTGCCCGCGTACGCAGCCGTTTTGGTCAATGGATTTTGGACACTTGTCAACGGCCTTACGATCAGGATTGGCTCAACTATCAGATGGAGATTGGTTTGCGTCATCATCGAACGAAAAAAAACCAGACCGATAGCGTTTTGGCCCCACCGCATATTCCGCTACGTTACATGATTGCCTTTATCGTACCCATTACATTGACGATTCGGGATTTTTTAGCCCGTAAGGGCCATGCGCCTGAAGACGTTGAAAAGATGCATCAGGCGTGGTTTAAGTCCATTACGCTCCAGGTTGTACTTTGGAGCTATCCTTATGCTCAGGAGGGTGATTTTTAGCCTTGTAGCTGCTCAGGACGTATGGGAAGCTGCCGGATGCGGCGGCCAGTGGCGGCATACAGGGCGTTGGCCAGTGCTGGAGCCACAGGGGGTACAGGCGGTTCGCCTAGTCCGGTTGGATCGCGGTCACTTTCCACAAAGTGGACCTCAATTTGCGGCGGAACCTCGCTTTGGCGCAGCAGCGGATAGGTATCGAAGTTCGACGACACGATCCGGCCGCCTTCCAGCAAAACTTCGGCTTTCAGGGCTGTCCACAGGCCGTCGAGAACTCCGCTGACCACCTGGGCTTCAGCGCCGCTGGGATTGACCACGCGACCGCAGTCGAGCACGGCCACGACGCGGTGTACGCGTACCTGTCCATTGCTTTCTACTGAAGCTTCGATCACTTCAGCGGCGTAGCTTGCAAAGGCCCAGTGGCAGGCGATGCCAAGGCCATGGCCCTCAGGCAGGGAACGTCCCCAGCCAGCCTTTTCGGCAGCCAGTTCTAGCACGCGACGTAGCCGCGCTGGCTCATAAGGGGGTGCCCACCCGCCTTCGTGACTACGGGCTTCCATATCGAACAGCTCTAGCCGATACGCCAGAGGGTCGCGTTTGGCAGCTGCTGCCAGCTCGTCGATAAAGCTTTCGACAGCAAAGGCTGTATGTGTATGTTCGACCGACCGCCACCAACCACGCGGTAGCGGGCTATGGAAGGGACGATATTCGAGTCGCCAGTTGGGTACGCGATATGGCAACAGATCTGCGCCACCAACTTCCGAGCGATGCGGGTTGGGCGTATCGGGACCCTCGAGCGAGGCTTGAATTGAGGTAGACACCAGGCGGTGATGCCAGGCAAGCGGTTTACCTTGGGCATCGAGTGCAGCTTGAATGCGATGCACGGCCATAGGTCGGTAAAAATCGAACTGCAGGTCGTCTTCGCGTGTCCAAACCACCTGTACGGGTGCGCCTGCAGCCTTCGAGAGCAGCGCGGCTTCCACCGCATAATCGACCATGAGCCGTCGGCCAAAGCCGCCCCCCAGGAGCGTGACTAGGACGCGCACGTTGCGCTCTGGAATGCCCAGTACCTGAGCGATTCCGTTAGCTGCCCAGCCTGGTGTCTGTACTGGTGCCCATACTGTGCACCGGTCGCCTTCAACATGTGCCGTTGCATTTATGGGTTCCATAGGGGCATGGGCCAGAAACGGCAGCACATAGGTCGCCTCTAGCCGCTGCGCCCCTTGTGCCAGTGCCGCTTCCACCGATCCCCGTTCCCCGACAACCCGTCCGGGCTCGGCAACCAGGGCCAACATGTGCTCTTGGTAAGTTGCCGAGCTGTGCTGCGCGGTTTCCCCTGCTTCCCACTCGATGCGCAGCGCCTGTCGGCCTCGCAAGGCAGCCCAGGTGTTCTCGGCGATTACGGCCACACCGGGTCGCACGCGGTGCACCCCACTCCCCACAGCTGGCACTTCCACGACTGTCCGCACGCCAGGCACCTGGCGGGCAGCCGTGTCGTCGTAGCGCAGCAGTCTTCCGTTAATGTAGGGGCAGTGTTCGATGCTGGCCACAAGCATTCCGGGAAGGCGCACATCGATCCCGTAGGTAGCCCGTCCGGTGACGATATCGGGCACATCCACGCCAGGCTGGGAACGGCCAATGAGCCGAAAGCTAGCTGGATCTTTGAGGCGCACCGACTGGGGCGGTTCCAGAGAAGCTGCCTCGGCCGCAAGGGCACCATAAGGGAGCACATCGGTGCCGTTAGGATGATAAACCTGCCCGTGCTCGGTACGACAACGTGCCGGATCTACCCCCCAGCGCCGAGCAGCTGCTTCAACCAGCAGCGCCCGCGCCATTGCGCCTGCTTCGCGCATCACCCGCCAACGGGTACGCACGCTCGAGCTGCCCCCCGTAATCTGCACGCCGTAGCGTGCATCAAGGGGTGCTTGCTCGACACGGATCTGCTGCCAGTCGATGTCGAGTTCTTCAGCTACCAACATGGCCAGCGAGGTGCGCACTCCCTGACCCATTTCAGACATTGGGATGAAGATCCGTACCGTGCTGTCGGGGTCAATCTGCACATAAGGATTAAGCTCCGCGGCGGCTTCGCTTCCTGCTTCTCCTAGGTGAGGCCATAGGCCGCTAATGAGCAAGCCTCCCGTAGCCGCCACCCCAACCTTTAAAAAGTCCCGACGGCTGAGCTTCAAGGGTTGCAGATCATGGCCGCTCATGGTGCACCCTCCTGCCGCATTAGAGCCGCGGCGCGATGAATGGCCTGTCGGATGCGGTGATACGTACCGCAACGGCACAAATTGCCGCCCATTGCAGCGATAATCTCTTCATCGGTGGGGTTTGGGTTCTGGCGGAGCAACGCGGCCGCCGTCATCAGCTGCCCAGCCTGACAATAGCCACACTGGGGCACGTTCAGCTCGCGCCAGGCCTGTTGCAAGGGATGATTTCCTTGCGGGTCCAGCCCCTCAATGGTTGTAACCGGTTGGCCAACCACTGCCGAAACAGGCAACACGCACGAACGCACTGGGGTGCCGCTCAAATGCACGGTACACGCCCCACAAAGCGCCTTGCCACATCCGTATTTTGTGCCCGTAAGCCCTAGCACATCGCGCAGCACCCAAAGCAGCGGCATATCGGGCGGTACATCGACCGTGTGCCGCGTATGGTTGACAATGAGCTCAAAGCGCGCCATGATCTCCCTGAGGTTTTCCCATTTGGGGAGTATCGCTTGATTTTTTCCGTGGGGTCAAGTGCGATTTCTCGTTTTTCTTTGTACATTTTTACAAAAAAGGGCCTTGCTGCGCAAGCCTTGTAGCGATCAAAATGTTCTAACCTACACCTACTTGTAATGAACTGCAATGAACCGCCGCTCTTTTCTCCAGCAGACCCTGGCCGCAGCGCTGTTGCCCCTCCTTTCGCCCAAGCACTTAAGCTGGCAAGAAAATCCGTTTCGCCTATTGCGACGTAATGTAGGCCTTTTTACAGGGCGTGGCGGTACGATTGGCTGGTTGGCGACCGCGGATGCGCTGATTGTCGTCGATGCCCAGTTTCCTGACACGGCCACGCAATGCTGGGAAGGACTGCACGAGCGCACCGGACGCACCATCGACGCCTTGATCAACACGCATCACCACAGAGATCACACGGCTGGTAATGCGGCCTTTAAACCCCATACCCGGCAAATTATTGCACACCATAACGTTCCTGAACTGCAGCGGGAAGCAGCTCAGCGCCAGGGCACCCTTGAAGCCCAAGTATACGCTGACCGCACGTTTGACACCTCACTCACGCTTGAAGCTGGCGACGAGCGCGTGCACGTCGTCTACTACGGTCCAGCCCATACCGGTGGGGATGCGATCATTCACTTTGAAAACGCCAACGTTGTACACGTAGGCGATTTGGTTTTTAACCGTATGCCTGGCTTCATTGACCTGCCTGGAGGAGCGACGACCGAAGGCTGGATGGCTGCGCTTGAGCGCCTGTACCAGACCTATACGGACGAGACGTTGTTCATTTTCGGACATGGCAATCCGAAGTACGGCGTGACGGGCGGCCGTGCCGATCTGCTGGTGATGCGCGACTTTTTGGAAGGGCTGCGGCGCTACGTAGCTGAAGGCATTCGTGCCGGCAAGTCAGTTGAAGCCCTGGCGGCTACCGATCGGATCCCGGGGTTTCCAGAGCATTACCTAGACAGCTGGCCTCAAGCTCTTCCGATGGCCATTCAGGCGGTTTATCAGGAGCTTGGCGGGCTGTAAAACGCTTGTCGCACCGGTTGCAGTGCCGCTTCCAATTTTTGCCAGCGCAAAATTGTACGTGCGCGCTTGGTACACACCTCAATGAGTGTGGGTGTCGCGTTGGCGCATGCTTCGGTGTACGCTTGTTCCAGCTGAGCAAGCGTCTGAGGTGCAGCATAGGAAAGCCCAAACAGCGCTGCGGCATGTTCAAAGCGCAGGCCGTGTGGTGTGCCAAAAAACGGCTCAAACACTTCGGTATGCCGAGCAATAGGCAAAAACGAAAAAATACCACCGCCGTTGTTGTTCAGTACGATCACGACAACAGGCTGCTCGCGCAGCAGGGCTAGGCTATTGAGGTCGTGCAGCAGTGCCAAATCGCCAATGAGCAGCGTGACCGGTCGCGCGAGTCCTATGCTAAAGCCGGCGGCTGTAGCTACGGTGCCATCGATACCACTAGCACCGCGGTTGGCTGCCACGGGCGGTGGCGCTGTAGGCAAAGCACTCCAGGCTTGCATAAGCCGTACGGGCAAACTGCTGGCAAGCACCAAGCCATGGCTAGGGGGTAGCCAACGCCCCAAATGCCAGGCAACGTCTGGCTCTTCAAGCAGCATCTCCTGCTGAAACTGCACTTCAAGGGTAGCTTGCAGGGCCTCGTTGGCGGCATGCCAGTGTTGCGCCCAGGCCGAAGGGGGGTGTGCAGGGGGCAAGGCTTCAGCGAGCTGCTGGCAAAACAAGGTTACATCGGCCTCCAGGCGATGCGTTACTTGGTGATCAGGATCGAGCCGCACGGGACTGTCGTGCACATGAACGTAACAACGTGGACGTGCCGCTTTCAGAAACTGTGCCAGGCGTTTGGAGACAAAACGACCGCCCAGGTGCACGACGACCTCGGGTTTCAGGACTTCGGCGGCCCGTAGGGGGTCATAAAGCAGCAGTTCGTAGAAGGGCACTTGTGGGAACCCGCTTGGGGCTAGCCGAAGTCCTGAAGTGATGTCGGGTAGTAGCGGCCAGCCCAGCTGCCACGCCAGTTGCTGCAGAGCAGCTGCAGCCTCAGCCCTGCGCAGTCGGCCTGCGATCAGGAGTCCTTGGGACACGCTTCGGAACAGACCGGCCAAGTGATCCACCATTTCCGGATCAGGTGCAGTGACCGGCATGGCGTAGTACGTATAGGGTACGTGGGAAGCCGCCGTGATCGAACGCTCTAGCTGCCCGGGCTCTGGTACCAATGGTTCCCGAAACGGACAGTTCAAATGGACGGGTCCGGCTGGGCTGCGGCGACTGCGGTAGACGGCTTGATCGATGGTCGTCTGTAAAAAGTGCAGGTCAAGATCGGCATCTGGCACAGGAAGCTCGCATTGCCAACGCACGTAGGTTCCAAAAAGCTTGACCTGGTCGATGGTCTGGTTGGCTCCAGTATCACGTAGCTCTGGGGGCCGATCGGCGGTTAAAAGCAGCAGCGGGACTTCGTCCTGGCTTGCCTCGACAACCGCAGGGAAACCGTTGGCCACGGCCGTGCCCGACGTAGTAACCCATGCGGCCGGTTGGCCAGTGGCGCGTCCGTAGCCCAGAGCGAGGAAGGCTGCCCCGCGCTCGTCGTAATGCATCACGGCTTTGGCCTGCGGATGCCGTGCAATGGCCATGACCAGGGGTGTAGAGCGTGAGCCGGGCGCCAGGCAAAACAGCTCGACGCCACAGCGCACCAGCTCATCAATCAGGCGGTCAGCCCATTGCTGTTGATTACGAGCGTCGCAGCTCAAGGCCTAGTACGTTCACAAAGTCACTGATTTTGTGTTCAATTTCAGCCCACTCCAGCTCTGGCACCGAACCTTCGACAATGCCAGCCCCTGAGTACAGATATAGCCGGGGCCCATCGACCAGACCAGAGCGAATCGCCACAGCAAACTCGGCCGTTTCGGCGCCGATCCAGCCGATCGGACCGGCATACCAGCCGCGGTCGAACGGCTCCCAGTCACGGATGGCCGCCAGGGCTTCTTGTCGTGGGTATCCTCCCACGGCGGGAGTGGGGTGCAGCACTTCCAGCAAGGTTGCTGTCGGCACCTGCGCATGCAGCCGGCCGCGAATACCGGTGTACAGGTGACGGCCGCGGGCTAGCGTCATTTCAGAGAGCTGCGTGTCTACTTCCAGCGTTTGGCACCAAGGACGCAGCTCTTCTAGGATGCTCTGCTGCACATAGTATTGCTCACGTCGATCTTTTTCGCTTTCCAGCAGCTCGGCAGCCAGGCGGGCATCGTCGGCTTCGGTTTGGCCGCGGGGTCGCGTGCCAGCTACGGCTTCGGTCCATACCTGTCCCTCGGCTCGGCGAAATAGTCGCTCGGGTGAAGCGCCCAAGAAAGCTTTGCCGACCTCAGGTTGATAGTAAAAATGAAAACAGCCAGGTGTAGCCTCCTCAAGGCGTTGCATAAGTGTTAGGCTGTCGAGCGGCTCGCCAAACGTAAAGCATACTTGGCGTGCTAACACGACTTTTTCCAGTTTACCCTGCTGAAAAGCTTTCAGGGCTTGCTGCACGTTGTGCGCCCACCCCCTATAGTCGGGCAAATCGATGCGGTCCAGTGGCAGCGGTAGGGGTGCGGCCGGTAGTGTTTCAGGCCAAGATAAGCTACCTGACAGCGCTTCGGCATCCCGATCGCGTGCGGGAATCAAATTACACGCCAGCCAGCAGCGGCTTCCTTGCCGCCATAGTTCAAAGCGAGGAAGCCAGAACCGCCATGGCCCAAAAGGCAGCCAGTAAGCGGCACGCGCAGCTTGGACATCGAAGCAGCCACCTCCAAAGAAACGCACGCCCACATCAGCCTGGTGCAGGCGCTTTTCCAAAGCGCGCACCGGTTCGATGCCCATGCCTTCATACTGCTCAAGTGTGCCTACAGCGGCAACTGTAAGCGTACGGTCTCGGTCTGCCCAATAAAACTGCACCGGCAGGGTCTGTGCGGCCAGCCAATGCAGCGGGTCTATGGAAGGCAGCTGGAAAAGCAGCCGCACAATGCGATCTTCAGCAGACCGGCGCAGCAAGCGGTGCATGCGGTCTTCCAGCGCGCGTGGCAACTGATCGGGCATGCAGACAGGATGTTCCGCTCGGGTCATGCAGCCACCTCCGTCCATAAGGAATCATCCACAGCCGCTTCTTCGAGATGCGCTGTGCAACAAAGCTGCACAGCGCGGAAGCTATGGCCATCGTAGACAATCTGGTTGACAGCGGTGTTGGCATGCGACAGTTGCTCCATGCGTGCCAAACCATAGGCCGGCAGAATTGAAGCCAGCAGGATGCGCAGCCAGCGGCCGTGGGTTACGACGAGCACCGTGCGGCCGGCTTGTGCTTCCAGGATCTGCTCAAGTGCGCGCAACGCCCGCTGCTGCACTTCGAGGATCGATTCGCCCCCTGGGATACGGTAGCCATAGTCGCCGGCTCGCCAACGGGCATAAGCGTAATCGATTTGTTCGGCATAGGGCAAGGCGTAGGGTTTCCCCTCGAGCGATCCCCAATCCATCTCTTCTAGATCGGCCATCACGTAAAAGGGGATCTGGGGATGGTAGCAGCGAATGGCCTCAGCGGTAGCGACGGCCCGCTGTAGTGGGCTGCTGTAGAGTGCATCCAGTGCTACCTGGGCAAACCGGCGAGCCAGCGCTTCGGCCTGGCGGCGTCCGGTAGCATTTAGCGGTGCATCAACACCGCGGCCCTGCACAATGCGCTGACGATTACAGTCGGTCTCGCCATGGCGCACAAGATACAACGTCGTGGTCGGCATGAAACTACTTCCGGAATTGGGCGCGTAGGTGATGGAGCATTTCGCGTTCCATAGCCTGCAGCTCAGGCAAGGGCACACGCTCGGTTAAAGCTGCCCGCACCAGTACAGCCCGCAATACCCGGTCGGGTAAGGGCAGCCGGTAGAGAGCTTGGAGCCCTCGGTCCCAAAGGGGCCGCAGCAAACGTTCCAGTAGTTGCCAGCGCCCCAGCACAAAGCCGGCCAGTCCTGTCCAAACCGCTTCCTGCATCCCCTGCCAGGCCAGCAGGCTCAGGATCACCACATAGTAAAGCCCAATCAGCCAGGGCTTAGCTAGCAGGTGCAGCAGACTGGCCATTTGGGGCAGGATCACCAAAGGGAGCAACGCGCCAGTAAGCACATAAAGCCCCAGGCTAATGCTTAAGGCAGTAAGTGGCCCCAAATATCCAGCGAGCACGGGCAGCGTCCACAAAAAGACCAAAAGCGGCAACTGCAGCCACCGATCGGCCTGCTCGAGCCAGTGCACTAGCGGCTTGCGTGCCAGCAATGGGGCCGCATAAGCTTCCAGGAGCGCTTCGGTTGTACGAAACCATGTCCCGGCAGCTGTAAAAATGCCCCGTGGCGTGTCCACATAGTAAGCTGTAGGCGCGCGCATGCTTTACCGGCACGTTAGGCAGCAAGGTCGTTCGCTCCAACGAGAGGGGGTTGGCCTTGTTTCACCTTCAGCAAAAAGCGATAAATCCATCTTAGGGCATCAGTACGTTGTAGTATCGGAGCACAGGTGGGGAAACCGCTAGGTCGCGTAGCACAACGCCTTCGGGCAAATGCACCAAAGGACGCACGCGTCCGGTGGTATCGGTGCGGATGGTCTCGTAGGAGACAGTAGCGTAAAAGTCGGGAGCCTGCATGGCCGCCTCGTACTGCGCTAGCGGTACCCGAAACTGCACGCGTACGACAGAGGGTTCGAGGGTCACTGCGCGCTCCGTAGGTGGAATACCCGTAACGCGCACTGGGAGCTCACGTACGCCTTCGGTAAACGGCACAGCTTGTGCATAAAGCCATATAGCCTCGGGGAAAACTGTAACCAGAGTATGCAGCGTATCGGCTAGGGGCACGCGCAGCTTGACCACATCCCGCACGTCTGTAAGCCGCATGGAAACCGTAGGCCAGGCCGTCAGGTTTTGCAAAATGGATGCAGCTCCGGAAACCGTCACGCTGTCGGGCTCTAGCCGCGGCGGATAGAGCAAATCGTGCGTTGGAGGCGTCTCCAGCGTAACGCGCAATGCAACTGGTAGGCGGCGCTCGACGCGGGGTTCTTTGCGCAGCTCGATGATCGGCGGGGTAATGCTTTCCACGATCACGCCTCGGGGTAAAACCAAGTCTACCGTCGACAGGTCTATACGCTCTTGCCTGGCGTCCAGCGTGAGAGAAGGTGGATTAAAGTAAAGCTGCACAAGCGGATAACCTTCGCCACGTACCTGCACACGCACCGTGGCCGGTGGGGCTACAGCTAGGGCCTGGTCGGCTGGCAAGTTGGCGATCTTTACAGGCAGCTCCAGCGTGGCGGTATAGAGCTCCTGCAGCGTAAAGGTGAGCCAGAGCAGCGTGGAGATCAGGACGCAGATGGTAATGACCATCCCCTTCGAAGGGCCACCCTCGGGACGGCGCCCAGCAGACGCTGCCGGTTGCCGACCAAAGATTTCTTGAAGTAAGGGGAAACGTTGCGTTACTTCGCTCCACACGGTCGGTCTGTTCGCACGTTGCAGCACCCGGCCAATATAGAGCCGGGGCAGATAGGTTTGCAATTTTATCCCATGGGCAGGCGCTTGCGCACCCAGCGCCAGCCTTCCCGCAGTTCTTCCCATCGATAAAAGCGTAAGGCCACAACCAGGGGCAGGTAGAGCACAAGCAGCACGCTTCGTCCAAGTAGGCGCAGCAGCGTTGGCCATGAAAGCATCCCTTGTCCCAGCCAGGCCAGCCCAACCGCTAAGGCTACGGCTCCAGCCAGCACTGCCCAGGGATACACCGTCGGGCGCAGCCGCTGGGCTCGCCAGGCAGCACCGGCAGCCAGCAGGCTGTAGGCCACCAGCGTTGCCCAAGCCGCACCCATAGCTCCCCAACGGGGAATCCACCAAAGGTTTAAGAGTACGTTGAGGGCAGTAGCAGCTACCACGTTCCAGGCAATAAAACGGCTGTCACCTGCCGCATAGAGTACATTCACAAAAATAATGTACAGTCCATAGCCTAAATAGCCCAAGCTAAGCGGCAGTACAAGCGGATCGGCCTTAAGATAGGCAGCATCAGTAGCTAGCAGCGCGGTCACGTCATAAGCGCTTAGTGACAAGGCCAACACCATCCAACTGCCCCAAATGCTGTAGTGCCGGAACGTTTGCCGGTGCAGAAAGGCTTCGCCTGTGGGTTGCTCTCCGAGCGCCTTTAGGCCAATCACCACAAAAGCCAGCTGAAATCCCTGAACCAGCAACATATTGAGCACGCCACTTAAACGGGTTGCCCAGCCGTAGACAGCAACTGTTTCGGTAGTGGCCAGCCAGTTGAGCAAGTAGCGGTCGCCTACATGCAACACAGGGAGCACAACGCCAGACAGCGCCAGGGGCAGTCCAAAGCGCACGAGCGCAGCCAGCAGACGTCGGTCCCAGCGGCGAGGTACGCTGCGCAGCATGCTACCCATCAGCACCACCATGCTTAATCCAGCAGATAACACCATGGCGAGTAGCACGCCCACTAGCCCCAGTCGCTGATGGACCAAAAAGTAGTACACACCCCCAATAAGCAAGAGGGCTTCAGCCAAAACAGCTGTCGTATACCACCCTGTCTGCTCACGCAACCGCAAAAACGCCAAGGGAACCCCACTAAGCAGCTTAGCGGCCAAATAGATCCCAAACAGCCGAACAAGTTCAACGCCCTCAGACCAGCCTAACCATTGGTTCAGCAAAGGTGCACCCCACCAGCTCACAACCACAACGCCAAGGCTAAGCATGCTTGTAACACTCAAGACCGTAAACGGCAGCGCCTCCTGGTGCGCACGCTGCGCAGGGTCGGTCGCAAATTTCAAAAGGCCTAGAGGTAACCCTAACCCTAGCAAGGGCAGCAAGAGTTGAGCTGTGGCATCTAGCAGCACCAGTTGCCCATAGGCCAGCTGGGATAGCAAAGCTGTGTTCAAGTATAGCGGTGCCAGTACCAAACCACTGGCCTTCAGAAGCAAGTTGCCCAGGGCATAAACGCTGCTTTGCTGCAGCAAGCGTGCCATGCTAGCTGCTGGAGTAGGCATGTTTACCCTCGCTCGCATAGGGCTGCTAGCGCTTCCAGAAGAGCCGTTGCCCGATGCTCACGCGAAAAGTGCTTAGCAATACGTTCACGGGCACGATGTCGCCACTCAGGACCTAGCGAAAGCGCCTGCTGGATAGCCAAGGCAATGGCCTTAGGATCGGGCTTTTCCACCACGATACCGGCATCGCCGATGGCCTCCGGAATCCCGAAAACTGGACTACCTACAGGAATGCACCCGCAAAGCATCGCTTCGCAGAGTGCGTTAGGCAACCCTTCGGCTCGGGAAAGCTGCACGTACACGGAAGTTGCTGCATAAATAGCCGCGAGTGCCGCGCGAGGCACCGGCGGTTGCAGGACCACATTGGAGGGCGGTGCATACCGCCGCTGCACATAGGACCGTAACTCAGGCGCAACACCCACTACTTCAAACAGAACTTCTGGAAGCTGATGGGCTACCTGAAAGAGCAAATCAATGCCTTTGCAGTACACTACCCGCTCCGAGTCCACAAACGCGACGGTGCGCACCACCAACGGGCGTTGCTCGGGACCCATGGGCCAAGAGGTAGGGTCATAGCCTGTAGGTACTACGCGAAAAGGGGTGCGTAGCCCACTAACCCAGGCTCGAACGCCTTGGGCCAGGCCATCCGTCCAGGCCGTTGCCGGCATCTCCATCAAACGTGCCGAAACTGGCAGCAACAGCGAGGCTCGGCGATACACATAGCGCGCCAGGGCTGCACGCCAACGGCTGCAAAATACCCCTTCTTTTGGCGGCAGACATCGACAATCAAAACCACCCAAGATAGCAGCTACGGGCACCTGCCACCTTTGTGCCAAAGCAACCGGCAATACCATATGGTAGTCTACAAACCACCCCACCACCAGCTTGGCTTGTGCAAGCTCACGGTGCAACCATTGCCACTGTGCCTGAAGCAGCTGCAACATCCCCGAGACCGAACGTGCCCGGCGGGCATCAAAGTGAAATGGCCGCACCTCATAGTGTGCACTCAAAAGCGCTATGTCCTCCAGCACAAAAGGGCTTGGATGCAAATACACGAATAGTAGGCGCGGCTTCATCGGGGCGTCTCTTGTAACAACCGGACAATATGGGTGCTAGCGGACTCGATGTCTAGGGAAACCGGATGACCTAAAGGACGTGCCCTAGCAGCTGCTGCAATGCGGTCGGGATCTGTACCGGCCAATTGATTCCACCCTCCTTCTAGCGTTTCCACCCATTCGGTCTCCTCTCGAAGCGTCACGCAGGGCACGCCTAGCCAGAAAGCCTCCTTCTGCACACCACCCGAGTCGGTCAGCACCGCCCGGGCATTTTGGATCAGCAAGAGCATCGCCAGATAGCCTACGGGCTCGTGTAGCTTGACGTTTGCGGGAATCTGGATGCTGCCGTCCAGTCGGGCCCGGGTGCGCGGGTGCAAGGGGAGCACCACCGGCCCATCTAACCTTCCTAATCCTTCAAAAATGCCCTTTAGACGGACGGGATTGTCTGTATTTTCGGCGCGGTGCACGGTGGCCAAGTAGTACGTACCAGACGCATAGGGAATCAGCTGCCCAAGGGACCATTTCCGCTGCGCTACGATTGCATAGGTGCGCACCGCTTCGAGCATGACGTCGCCCGTCAGATGCACGCCCTGCGTGATCCCTTCGCGACGAAGATTTTCGACAGCTGTCTGCGTTGGGGCAAACAAGAGCTGCGACAGATGATCGGTCACCACGCGGTTAATTTCTTCGGGCATATGCCGGTTAAACGAGCGCAGGCCTGCCTCAACATGAGCTAGCGGGAGCTTGAGCTTAGCAGCTACTAAAGCCCCCGCTAGTGTACTGTTGGTGTCGCCATAGACCAACACCCAATCGGGTGGGGGCTGCAGTTCCAACAAAGCCGCCTCCAGGCGGATCATCATCTGGCCCGTCTGCAGCGCGTGCGTACCTGACCCCACACCCAGATGCACGTGGGGTACCGGCAAATCCAGCTCTTCGAAAAAAATCCGGTCTAGTTGGATATCGTAATGCTGGCCAGTGTGCACGAGGATCTCTTCGATCCCAGCCTGGGCTAGTGCCTGGCTCACCACAGCTGCCTTAATAAACTGAGGCCTTGCCCCTACAATACTGCAGACGCGCATGGCATGCTACAGGTTACCTCATCAAGCAGCCGTGCCAATGCCCCAGCCAAGACGGGACGACTGTAGCGGCGGGCTAGCTCTGGTGGTGCACCGGCTAAAGGCTGCTTGGCTGCCCAAGCCTCATAGTGCTGTCGCAGGTACGCGCATAGGCCCGCAACATCTTCGTAGTCGAACATCTTACCGGCTTTGGTCTCTTCTAGCAGGGCTGCGGCATCTCCTTGCACAGGACCAATGCCCAGCACGGGACGCCCGGCTCCGATGTACTCGTAGAGTTTACTTGTGGTAATCCCCTCATTGCCGGCGACGCGATTTACGACCAGGAGCAGCAGGGCACTTTCGAGCAGCGACTTCAATGCCTGTCGATGGGACACAAAAGGCCACACCTCGACCCGATCCTCAAGGTGATGCCGAGCGATGGCCTGCTGCACGCTTTGGTCGATAGTACCGATGAGCCGAACCCGCAGTGCCGTAAGCTCTGGGAGTTGCCGGAGCGCCTGCCAAAGCGCTTCAGGATTGCGCGTGGGATTCATGCTACCCACGTACGTGATCCAAAATCGGCCGTCAGGCTGGGGCTGCAGATCGGCAAAATCGGCTGGATCATAGCCGTTAGGAATCAGCAAAGTCGACAACCCACGCCTTGCAAACATACGCTGCATTGCGGGGGTCACGACCGTCCGCGCCTCTGCCTTAGCCAGCACCGTTTGTTCGATGCGTGCATCTAGCCAACGTGCCAGCCGCGTCATCGGAAGCATGTCGTAATAGTCGATGCCTGTCCAGGGATCTCGGAGATCGGCGATCCAAGGCAGGCGGTAACGTCGCCGCAACCCATAGCCAATAAGATGCGCGGAATGGGGCGGTCCAGTTGTCACCACAGCCTCTACGGGATACTGCTCGAGCACCCGGACTGCAGCGCGCAGCGCAAAGGGAACCCAACCCACCCGCGCATCAGGCAAAAACAGGTTTGCTCGAATCCAACGCGCCAGACGCTCTTTCCAGCTGTGATGCGGACTGCCGGCAAAACCTACGCTGACGGTCTCCGCTTTCGAGCGTCCCATCATGCGCGCGTAGGCTGCATACGGATCCCAAGAACGCGTGCGCACAACCGGCACATTGGGAGGGATTTCTTCTACCAGTGCAGGATCCAAGGCCGGATAGGCGGCCGACTCAGGAGCTACCGTCAATACTACGGGTTGCCAACCTTGCTCTGGCAAATAGCGGGTGAACTTTAAAAACCGCTGTACGGCTGCTCCGCCAGCCGGCGGAAAGTAGTACGTCACCAGCAGTACGCACCGCATAGCCTGAACCCTACCGTCGCCGATGCCAAGCTAGCCCCAAAAGCAGCAATACGCCGCCATAAACGAGAACTGTCGTTATGGCCGCAATGCGCAGACCCCAGCGATGGCTCTGGGGTTCAAACTTCATCACTACGGTATGCTGTCCTGCAGGCACAGGCACCGCGCGCAAGAGGTAGTTGGCTTGTAAGATGGGTACAGGCTGCCCGTCTACGGTAGCCTGCCATCCAGCTGGATAGTAGAGCTCATCAACGACCAGCAGGCGGGGAGCATCGGTCTCCACCTGCCAAACGATCATTCGTGGCCCAAAGCGTTCAAGACGCACGCGTGCTGTGCTCGCCGAGTCGATAGGCGCCTCAGCCAAGCCAGGGTCCTCGCGTAACAACACGGTCTCTCGCAAATTGAGCGTTGGATCGAGCAGCCGCTGCCGATGGGCTTCAAGCTGGGGCACAACCTCATAACGGCCGACAAGAAAGGCTCGGGGCAGGGCATCAGGATTTTCCAGCACGCGCCACTGGTTGTCTTCATATACTACATGCATGCCGGGTAGTGCAGCACCAGCAGGCACCACTACATAGCGCGTGCTAAGCAAGTCGAGCGCGCGCTTGCGCGGCAGGCCAGTAGCTGGGTCTACAAAAATATGATCGATGTAGTCCTGAAACAGCCGAAGTTTGGCGCCGTGGTAGCCGCCAATGGACTCGTGGTAATACGAAGGGCGCGCATTGGTCATTGGGCTACCGCGCTCCAGAGACAACACGCGAAAGTGGCCAAGGCCGCCAGCTTTTTGCTGCTGCTCGAGCAAAAACCGATCAAACGAATACGCAGGGATCAAGTCGGTAATCTCTTGGGCTTCGACCATTGCTTCTGCGTTAAGGTGGCGGCGCCCTACGCCCCAGAGGTCGATGGTTACCAGCAAGGCCAGCCCGACCAGCAGTCCCCATCCGGGCAACCGCTGTCGATCATAGAGCCACAAAAATCCGCCAGCCAGCACCAGAAAAGCCAGCGTTCGCAGAGCATCCCGGCTAAAGAGCTCTGAGCGCTCGGCGCGCTGCTGCGCTACGTACTGCTGCACAGCTTGCAAAAGCCGTGGATCATCTGCAGGGATGTTGTTTGCTGCAGCCACCTGCTGAGCGATTTGGGCAGCTTCACCAGGCCGCTCAAACGCAAACAAACTGCCACGCGCCAGCCACAGCACCAGCACCAACGCTACCAACCCGAAGAGCAGCCGGTAAGCTGCCCGCAGCAGGTCTTGCCTTTCAGCAGCCGCTTCGACAAGCTTTGCCGCCCCCAATGCGGCCAGAAGGGCCAGCAACAGGGCCGCAGTGCTCAGCCACGTTTCCGGCACCCGAAAAGCATTGAACAAGGGAAAGTAGGCAAACATCAAGCGGTTGAGCAGCGGGAAATAGGATCCTAGCGAAAACAGGATCATGAGTAGGGCCCCAAGCCCGAGTACCCATACGGTCTGCTCACGCCGCTTCCAGAGTGCCAGCAGCGCCAGCCAAAGCACAATGCCCCCTACGTAGTGTGGGCCTTCGGTAAACGGCTTAGGTCCCCAATAGCTTGGGCTACCGCCGCCATACGCATCGGCAACAAGCAGCGTCACGAGCTCACCGGGCGCCTGGCTCCAGCCCATCGCATACTCCCAGTCGAGCCCTTCTCCCCCACCTGCAGCTTCATGACCGCCACGGATGGTGTGCTGCTTGTATTCGTAGATAGGCCAGTAAGGCTGGGCTACCATCAAAACCGCCAACGCGCTTCCTAGAGCCAGCCAGCCGGTAGCCTGAGCAAATGCCTTAAGCTGGCGGCTTCGCCACGCACCTGCACCCCTGGCAAGCCACCACAGTCCCAGCAAAAACGCCACGTAGTAGGTGATCTGCACGTGCCCAGCACGCAAGTTGGCCGCTAGCGCTATAGCAAACAAAAGCCCGGACAACAGCCGCGGCTGCTGCAGCACATACACAAAAGCCAGCACCAGCCAGGGTGCAAAAGCCAACGCGATAAACTTTGAATTGTGGCCTACTTTCAGAAGGATGGGGATATACGTGGTCAGGCCATAGGCAACCGCTGCCAATACGCCTGCCCAAGAATTGCGCGTGAGGTATACCAAAAGCACATAGGTGCCTGCCAGCAACGCAAAAAAGTGCGACGTAGGCCAAAGCCACGACCGCAGCCAGTTGAGCAGCGTGTCGACTTGCGGCACCAAGGCTGGATAAGAAATCATATAGCCCGGCATGCCCGCAAAGGCGTTCGTCGACCAAAGCGCCTCGTGCCCAGTCGAATCTCGGTAAGCAATCATCGACTGGGCCATAGCACGCCAGTTGACCGTGTCGCTGCCGATAAGCTGCTTTCCGCCAAAGTGAATGGGAGCAAAGAAAACTAGCGACAGCACAAGCAGCAAAAGCAAGCAAATTGCGTGCTGACGCGAGGCTGGCAACTGCCCCCAGCGGGTATGCCAAGCTGGTAGAGGTTGGAGGGGAGATTTTCGCACTTGGCGGGAGCGGGCAGGTGTAGCAGCCATCGGTAGCTTATTCAATTACTTTAGGCACCCGGAAGTAGTCGCTATCGGCACTAGGCGCATTGCGCAGGGCTTCTTCGTGCGAAATGCGCTGCTCGACCACATCTTCCCGAAGCACGTTGTACAGATCTAGCACATGCGACATAGGCGGGACGTTGCGCGTATCTAGCTCATTCAGCTTAGCTACGTAATCCAGAATTTTGCTCATCTGCTCAGCGAGCAGCTGCTCTTCCGCTGGGGTAAACTCCAGGCGCGCCAAGCGCGCAATGTAGCGCACTTCGTCGATCGAAATGGCCATACCGATACAAAGGTTATTTTTGGATCGAGGTCAAGATAGCAAACGTAGGGCTTCTGCGCTACGTTGAGCAGCAGGAGCAAGTTTCCGAGCTTAATCCGCCAGCAGTGCTTGCATGCGGTCGTGCACTAGGGCCATCAAGTTGGGCAGATCGCGCCGTCGCAACCCTTGGCACGGGATAGGCCTGCCGATCACCATATGGATCGTGCCCGGACGTGCTACCTTCCGACGCTCGTCCAAGTAACGATAGCTGTCGCGAATCACCACGGGCACAATAGGCACACCGGCCTCAATAGCCAGCAGAAATGCCCCTTTCTTCAAGGCACGCAGTTCAGGTCGGTAGCCGCGCGTACCTTCGGGGAACATCAGTACGGAATGTCCTTGGCGGATGCGTGCACCGGCCAGTTGCAGACTTTCCAGCGAGCGGCGCGGATCGTTACGATCGATAAACAGCGAAGCCGAATGCCGCATCGCCCAGCCCAGCACGGGTACCCGTTCCAGCTCGGCCTTGGCTACAAAGCCAAACGGATAGGGCAAAGCATAGGCCAGCACCAGAATGTCCAAGGCGCACTGGTGATTGGCCACAAACAGATAGGGTTGGTTCAAAGAAAGCTGCGCCCGGTCCTCACACGCCACGCGCCAGCCGCATCCCTTGAGGATAAGACCTGCCCACCGGCGTGCCCATTTCTTAAAGTTGGCTGCTGTAGGTCGGAAGCGATGCGTGAGCACTTGCAGCGGCGCAATCAGCAGTGTGCTGAGCAGCCCCATAAGCACAAACCAGGCAAAATGTAGCCGCGTCGACCACGTAGCCGGCGGCGCATCTGCCAGTGGGGTTTGGACAGGCACAGGTGCCAAAATCGGGGTCAGTGGCGATTCCATAGATTCAAGGGGTTATGCGGCAGACGTTAACTCATGCTGCACTTGACGAAGAAGCGCTATAAGCTGGCTGGCATCACGAAAACCGCGCTTAGGTCGCGGCGTGCCCTGCACCTCCAAGCTCAGTGGACCTGCATAGCCCAAGCGATGCAATTGGCGTAGCTGCGCTAGCCAGCCAACGGCACCTTCGCCAAAGGGTGCGGGTTCCCACCCCGCTCGTTCGGGATTCCACCGCCAATCGGTGCAGCGAACCAGCGCTACGTAGGGGCCTAAGGCAGCCAATCCCACCTGTGGGTCTTCGCCGACTTGCAATGCTGCACCGGGATTCCAAGCTGCTTTCACCGAGGGATGGGCTACAGCTGCAAGTAACGCGGCAAGGGCTTCGCCGCGCGGGAAAGCCCCTTCTACTTCGTTAAGTACAGCCAGCGTAATGCCGTACCGCGCAGCTTTATCGCCCGCCCGCCGTAGCGCTTCGACAGCGGCTTCCTTAGCATCATTAGGCTCAGCGGCAAAAGCCGAAACCACCACGCGGGGACACTGGATCCGGCGACAGAAAGCCAGCACTTCGTCAAATGCAGCAATCTCGTTCAGCCAAGCGCGCCGGTCGTGCACCGACCCTTCAAACATGCCTGGCACAATGGCCACTACAGGCAGTTCATGCTCCGCCAAACGTCGACGCAGTTTCTCCTCGTTTACAAAAGGCACCCGATCCGAAGGACCTCCCACCGTACGCAATTCCACAGCCTCTAAGCCCCAAAGCAGGGTGAAATACAATGCCCGGTCCAGGTCGGTCGTCACTGTATCGGTCAGCAATGCTGTAGTCATGGTCTTTGCTTCAGCAAGGGTGAGGAATCGGGCACTACCGGTTGCCAAGCTGTTGGCGTTATCACCTCGGGCAGCAACAAACTCTGCGCAGCATGTACCAGTGCCTGGGCGCGCTTTACCGCTCCACCCAAGCGCTGCGAGGGCGCTGGTGGAGAAACGAGCGCCAAGCCTCCATAGATCCGTACATAAGTCTGTTGCCATGCCCTTGGAACCTGAAACCACACGTTTCGCTCTGCTTGAAGCGCATCGGGGAGCCTAACCGGCTGCAGCGTCAGTCCATAGCGCGCGGCTAAGTGCTGTAATGTGGGGATATCTTCTGGCCGCGGATCCAGGTAAAGCATTGTGCGCGTAGCACGCAGGTCCCACAACGGCCGCTCCAAATAAGCCTTTAGGCCCTGATGTCCTTGGCGCGCGCCAGACCATACGGCAAATAGCAAACTGCGTTGTGGAAGAGGCCAATAGCTCGCAAGCGCACGGTAGAAACGGCTCAGCTCCAGCAATGCAGCTACACCTTCGCCCATGTGGCGGCCATCAACGACCAGCCGGCTGCCAGGCAAGCCGATGCCGTCCAGCTCGGCAGCAACAATCACCAGCTCGTGACGCAGCACGGGATCTTTCCCGGCAATAAAGCCCAGCACGTTCAGCGCCTCAACCGTTTCGCGCCTGCCTTGCACGTGCACATGCACCGGATGCCGCAAGGCTAACCGCTGCGGTTGTTCACCGGCCAGCGCAGCCTCCAGGCTATCGGCCTTCCAACCCAGCAAGCGTGCGGCTGCTACTGGCGTAAGCTGCACCACCAAAAGCCCCTGTAAGGGCCGCTCGGCCAGTGAAGGCTCAAGCAAGCCCACCCGAAACACAACCCGGTAGCCTTGCGCACGCCAACGCGCCAGTTGTGCGGGGGTACCTTGTGCAAAAGGAGCCATCAAGGCCTCGGCAACGGGGCAGGCTTTTGCACTTGGGCATAGCGTAAGTGTTGTAATGGTCACCCGCCCAGTATCACTTTGGCCATCCGGCCAGAATTCCAAGCCTAGAAAGAAAGTGGTCGTGTCTTCAGCTGCCCCCTGCTTGAGTATAGCTCCCAAAGGCAGGTAGACGTTGGCCGTATAACCCAGTTGATATTGGTTCCCTAAAGCTGGCCCAACACCCAACGATCGCAACCGGTCGGCCACGTATGCTGCCGCTCGTGCTAGTTCCAGCGATCCCGTTAGGCGCGGCAGCACTTCCGATGCATTCAGCACCTGGATATGCTCGGCAAGCAGTGCTGAATCGCCTGCTACTGCGCGCCATGCAGGCTCCGACACCGAAAGCGACCCCGCCGGCGTGCAGGCCGCAATCGCGAGCAGTCCTCCGAAAGTGCCCCAGAAACCGATAAGCCGAACTGTACGCATGGTGCAGATCCTTAGGGGATGTTGCGCAAAATAAAAAACCCGCAAGACCCGGGGGCCTTGCGGGTTTTTGAACCTATTTCGAATGCTTAACGTCGTGGTAGTGGAGTTTGGCGAGCCGTTTGCTCGCTAAAGCGTTCCAGTCGCTCGCGCAGCTGCTCACGGCTGCGTTCGAGGAGATCCTGTTCGAAGGGACGCCGTGCCCGCGCTTCCAGGGGGTCACGCACGTTCACCTGCAGCACAATCAAAAGCTCGGTCTGCGTGACGGTTCGCTGCGTACGACCAAAAATGTAACGCAGCCCAAAGAACCATCCGGGTAGATCTTTCAAAAATGGAATCCCTTTGCGGGATACGGATTCCCGCGTCGAATAAAGGCCGCCGATAATCGTTTGCTCACCGTCGAGGAGCAACACGCGCGTATCGGCGGTGTTGCGGTCGACAATAGGTCCAGCACCCGTTGGGGTAGCACTGGAATTTTCCACCATCACATCTAGGTGCACAAACTCCAAAAGCGGGGCCCCGGCCGTATCGGCCGTTGGGGCTACAATCAATGTGGGAGTAACGTCGATAATGATGCCGGTCGAGACAAACTGCGTGATTGTGTTGCCTGCAAAGTCGCGCGTTTGAATGGGCACGTCCGAGCCAATCTGGATACGCCCGCGCTCGCCACTTTGCACGGTTATTTGAGGGTTGGCAATGGTCTCGCCAATGCCTTCGGTTTCCAAAAAGCGCAAGAAGTTGGTTAAATCGCGGAAATTGATGCGATCGGGAGCCTCAATAAGGGGCTGGAGCGGGTCGAAGAGTTTCTCCGTCTTAAGGAAGAACTGCACGTTGCCTTGCGCAGTACTGCCCGTACCACTTCCGGTTCCGCCACTTCCAGTTCCGGTGCCGGTAGTTTGTCCAAAAAATTGATCCCAGTTAATCCCGATGTCGCGCGCCTTGCTCAGGTTGAGGTTAAACAGAATCGCGTTAATTTGGATCTCTCGCGTCTGGGGTGTAGCTGGCTGCACGACTGTAGAGGCTCTGCCTTCGGTAGGTTGCTGCTGCGTGCTCACCACAAGGTTAGGGCCTGGTGGTGCAGGCTCGACAATAAAGAATTTCTCTGTCTCGCGGTAGATCAAGCCTTTGGTCTGGAGCACCAGCTCGAAGGCATCAAAAAAGTGCATGCCCGAAATCGAGATGCCAATCGGATCACTCCGGTCTTGGGGATCTACGATCTGTTTTCCGGTCACGCGTTGAAATATAGGGTTGAGCAGCTCAAAGAATTGCTTGAGCGGCGTTGTCGGCAAAAATGACACCAGCTGGTCTGGCGGCACATAAGTGCGCATGACCCGCTGGGGAGGCTGAACCTGCGCCGATACTGGCCAGGCTACAAGGCTGCCGATCAGCAGCCATCCTACCAGTAGCGCCATCCAAGTAGCTATACGCACGCGCTCCATAGCTCTACAAGGTTTTACTCTTCATGGAAAGGCTTAAGCAACACCGGTCCTAAAGCCTGGCGATAACGCTCTCCTGTTTCCAGGTGCAACTCCACTTCATCCAGAATGCCGCCTCGGTTTAGACGTGCGACCACACGTCCTTCGATGGGATCGATGGCAGTGATCTGCCCTAAGTAGACGTTCTCGCCAACGCCCACACTGCGCAGCCCAGTTTCGTCTTGGAAAACAGCCCTCCCGCCAACAATCGAAACCAACCGCGCCTTTTCGATATCAATCAGGTTGTCCGAGTTAGGAGGCAGTTGTTCCAAAATACCGGGATAGAACGGGTTGACAGGGGGATTTCTCTCTGGAAAAACAGCGCGCGGCAACTGACGATACAGACTGTCGGCCATGTGCGCAACCTGTAAATCTGGCGGACCGCCATAGTAAGCCTCAAGCTGCATCGTGAAGGAGACCATCACCATCATCCGCTGGCGCCCGCTTTGCCGGTCGGCTTTGACCAGGTCGATATGGTCGAGCGAGAGCGTTTGGATCCGGTAAAGCTCAGGGGTATTTTCAATCTCCCAAACAAAGCGATACAGGTGGTGAAAGTAACCTCGGCCTTCGATGCTAAAGGTGTAATAGGTAACCTTGGGCTCTTGGGTCAAACCGACCAGACGGACGTTGAAGGTTTCAAAACCTTGACGGGTGAGTGCATTTAAACGGGCAACCACATCCGGAGTCTCTAGCTTGGCTGGAATGTAGCGATAGCGCGAACGCCAGCGGCTTTCAACCTCCCGGGCCCGTTGCTCGGTGGCCGCATACTCGGCCAAAAGCGAGCCAATTTCGCTTTCACGCATGTGGGCCAGTTTTTCCAGCCGCTCTACGTGCTCAATCTCGCGAGGCAGCTTGACAAAGGTTAGATAACTTCCTATACCGGCAATCAGGAGCCAAGCCACAACGAGCAAAAGGGCGTTGTTGTACTTTTTCCACATGATCTGTCACGGATTTGTCGTTGACTGGGCAGCTGCAGTAGCAACGCGCTCCCGCAAGTAGCGGGCTGGCTCAGGCAGTTCGTTAGGCAACGGAATTTCAATGACAAAAGCATACACAGGCCATTCCCGTATCTCAGCAAACGTCAGCTCTCGGATGGTGCCCTCCAGACGCTGGGCTAGTTCAACAACACGCTCGCGAGCTAAAGCGCTGCCTACCAGCTGAACACCTGTGGATTGGGGTTTCCAGCTATCGACCCAGATACCCCCTACGGCAGCCACTTCGCGCGAAAGCTGTGCCAGCGAGCGGCTCCAACGATCACTTCCCACCAGCAGCGAGTCGAGCACTTCCAGCGCTTGCAAAGCCTGCAGCGTGCGGGCATTGAGGCTGTCGATACGGCGCTCAAGCGCCTTGGCATCGGTCTCGGCAATTGCAGGCGGCAAGCGCCGCAGCACATCCTGACGGGCTTTTAGGGCTGCGTTTAGCTCTAGATAGCGCCAAACGAAAAACAACGTGGTTACAAACAGTAGTCCATAAAGGGCCCAGACGTGCCAGCCAAAAGGCAACGTCCAACGCCGTCGCAAGCTAGGTGGGAAAAGATTGACCGTTTCGAAAGTCTCCAGAAACGACCGGTCGGCCTGCAACCGCAGTGCCGCCAGTAAGGCAGCCAGGAATCCTGCACCATGCACCTCTGCCTCAACGGGCACATAGCGGCGCAGCGAAACAACGCGGGCTTTAGGGAAAAACACCTCAAAACCACGCTGCAAATCCGACTCGCTCTGTTCACTCAGCAAAAAAATGGCTTCAACTTCGCCAATGCCGTACTCGTCCTGCAGCAGCAAAACACGGCTGCAGATGGTTTCGGGGGTGTCGTGCACGCTCAGCGAACGCAGACTCTCCACATGGTGAAGCGTCTCATCCTGCAAAAATAGCATGAGCGTGTCTTCGTGCCCCACCCGCAGTACCAGCGAACGCTGGGGTCGTTCTGCAGCCGAGAAGCTTCTCAGTGCCCGACGAGCTAGCCCTAAGTAAAGCGACACCTCGGTCTCAAAAAGCCGCGTGCGCGGTAGCTTTCGGTTCGATTCGGCTTTAAGCGCCTTAAGCGTGGCCGTTATCGGTTCGGTAGGACGGGGTAAAACGGCCAAAAAACGATGCGTTTCGTTGTCCGAAGGCGTCAGCGCTAAAAAAGCAACCTGGTTGGGGTCAAAAACGAGATTTTGCTGCTCAAGCAGCTCCAACAAGGCTTTACGGTCGAGCTCTCCGGTGTCTTGATCTTTGAAGCGGGCACGCCGTGGGAGGCGTAGCTCGACGTAGGCCAACTCTGCAGAAGGCAAACAAAAGGCAACCTCTGGATCGCCATAGCCTGCCTCGCGGCACTCGCTCAGCACGTCGCTGACTTCGGTTACAAACAGCGCAGCCGCGGGCGTCTGAGTACTTGCTCCGTCCCCACTGACATCGAATTCCGACTTCAGAAATAGGCTGGTTGTCTGCCCGCCACCAAATTGAATCGAAAAGTCGCTGGCCGACTCCTGGCCCTTGACTTCGGGCACCCCTTGCTGCACTGTAGCAAAACGGGCTATGCGTTGCCGGGTAAACTGACGCACAATGCGTACCCCTTCGCCCGTATGCTGCAACAAAACACCGTAGAGGGTGCGACCAGCTACGCTCAGGCCCAAAACGTATGGGGCTTTGGTGTGGATCGCCTTGGCAGACTTCATAGCGTTACAGAACTACCTTTTTTCGTATCATTCAGGAACGCAGCACGAGCAACTACCCAAGCAGCTGTTGCAAGCGTCGCTTATTATTCGCAAAATCAAAGGCAACTTCGGGCGTAATTAGCTGCTGGGTGACCAGGCGGTACAAATCCTGTTCCAGGGTGGTCATCCCTAGGGCCCCTCCCTCCCACATCATCTGGTAGATTTCGCTCGTGTTTTTGTTTTTAATAGCCGCACGGGCTGAGGGGGTCATCCACAACACCTCTTTAGCCAAGATGCGCCCACCCCCCACCTTGGGCACAAGCTTTTGGGAAATCACGCAGCGGAGTACATCAGCCAACCGGTTGCGCACGCGATCCTGTTCTTCAGGCGGGTATTCAGCCACAATGCGATCGATGGTCTCTACGGCCGAACTGGTGTGCAGCGTAGAGAAAACCTTGTGACCTGAGTCCGTGATTTCTAGCGCCGCCGAAATCGTTTCGGGATCACGCATCTCCCCAATCACGATAATGTCGGGGTCCTGGCGAAGGGCCTGCACAATGCCATCCTTAAAGGTGCGCACGTCGCGCCCCACCTCGCGGTGACGGATCAAGCATTTGCTTGACCGATGCACATACTCGATGGGCCGTGCGATGATCACCACGTGCGCGTGCACATCGTTGTTGTTGGCATCGATGATCGCATCCAACGTAGTGCTTTTACCCGACCCCGTGACCCCGGTAACCAGCGTCAACCCATCCCGCACGTGACGAAACATTAATCCCCGCTCAATAAGGGGATGAAAGCCCAGGCTCTTGAGGGAGCGAATTTCGTCACTGATGGCGCGCATGTTCAGCGCCACATGGTCCATATCAAAGTAGACCGTGGCACGAAAGCGCCTGGGCATGCCGTTGCGCCCTTCAATGGGCAGCTCGTAGGAAAAGTCTAGCGAGCATTCTTCAAAAAAGAGCTGCAGCTGCCGCTCGGTAAGCAGGTTCAGGATAAGCAAGCTGGCCTCATCGCATGTATAGGTGCCCATTTCTTCGTAGGGCCGCTTATCGCCATGCACACGGTACCACACATAGCCGTTCGAGGCCGGGCCCCCCATATCTAGGTCGCTGGCATTAAGGTCCAGCATGCGCTTAACCAGCAGCTGCATGTGCTCTCGCAACGCCGTGCGGTCTTTATCTAACAGGGCATTGACCTGTTCGGCCAGATAGCGCGCACGGTCTTCACCGACCAAAGAGGGCGGTACCGAATCCAGTACGGTCTTGCAAATCTTGGGCAACGGGGGCACAGGCCGCAGGCGCGGCCGCTGCTGCGCAGCACTGGCATGCTGCGCCAACACTTCAGCCAGAGCAGGATTGACGCTCGACATGTCGCATCGCAGGTTTGGCTTTCTTAGTATCGTGCACCTTAGGACAGGCTTAAGTCAGGTCCAAAAAAAGCGGCGTTGCTTCGGAAAATCTGCTTCCGCCGCAACGCCGCCTGGAGGACTGCAATGATATTCGGCTAGACCGCCGGCTCTGGGATGAGCTCTACCTCAATCACCTGGTCGTCAAAATCGGGTACAATCTTCCCCTCAACCATGTAATAGTCGCGCGTCTCATAATAGCCCCACTGATCCACTCGAGACCAGCCCGAACCGCCATAGCTGTATTTTCCATTACGCTCACCCCAGCTTGCACCGCTACGAATCTGCCATTTCATATCTCCATAGCTATAGCGCTTGACATCGGCGAGCTTATCCATCCCCATAAACTCAGTATCAAAGTTGAGGTCTTCAAAAGCCAAGCGCCAGGTGTTGGGCTTTGTGGGGTGGGCTTGAATCATGACATAAGGCCCCTCCTGCATTTGCGCAAAATCATCTGTGCTTTTAATCAGCGCATCCCGCAAATAGTCAAAGTATTTCTTGCCTACCCTTGCCAGCACATCCGTGCGTCCCCGTAGACTACAGTCTTTGTCGACCGCCAAAATGAAGTTGGCCCGCTCACCTGGATTTAAGACCACCGTACTGGTTGCACTGGCATTGTCCCGATTATGCCCCGGGGGAAAGATCAGTTCAGGCTCAAGGGCTACGTACCGGTCGTTACCCCGCAGCTCGATATCTTCTTGGGTTTCGCACGAACTGCCGTGCGCCGGATTGCTGGGATCACACCTACCTGGATTATTGCCCATGCCGTTGTTGTTGCGCGGTACGTAGCGCTGCAAGTAAATGGCCGAACAATAGCCGGCGACTGATTCCAAAAACGTTACCTTGACCCGGCTGGGCTGATTCGGGGGCACTTCCAAGATACGCTGCAGCACCCGATGGGTCCCCATTTGATGGGAAGCCTCTCCGTAACGCCCAATGGCAACCGCTCCGTAGGAGGACGCACCGATTGGATAAACCCAGGCTTCATAGGAGCCTCCCTTGAGATGTCCCGCAAGCTTCCCGCTGGAGCCATTGACAGCATTGACCAGCTGCGTCAGCGTCCAGGTCGGATTGGCTGCCTCAAGCTGACGCGCACGAGAAATAATCAGGTTGTAAGCCGAGCGCGCAATCTCCCGCGCTAAGGCCTCTTCCTGACGGGCCACCTGCCGCTCATCGGCTTGTAAGCGATTAGAACTCCCTTGCAGGAGTAAAACGCTGGTGCCTATAGCAGCGGCCGCTACGAGAAGCAAAATCGCCTTGCCCATAGGACCTCCTTACAGCGATTGGCTGATTTGTTTAGCATAGCTTCGAAAACCGTGCCTACCACCAAAACAGCATTTTGCACAACTTTTTATCCCGCAGATGGTTACGTTATGTAACTACAGGGTTCATCTATGAACCGCCACTTCTGCCTGCATACCGATCAATGAGCAATGTCGAACCGTAATAGACCTGACGGAGCACCTGGGCGCGCGCCACTTCAAAAGGCGCTGCCATAGTAAACCGCACCCGCGTATTTTGCACCAACGCAGCGTTATTTTTCGGATCTGCAATCGGCCGCGCATCGCGATCGAGCAAGTCGATCTTGAAATAGCTCAACAGCCCTGGGCTTTCACCACTGGCTTGCCACGGTCCTGTAGGACAACTGCTGCCGATGCATTCTTCGCGCTGCAGCCGGTAAACAGAAACGCTGTCGTTCCGGATCACCCGATGTCCTGCAGCCTGCAAGCGATAGCGCACGTAAACGCGCAGGGCGTTTCCGGCGGCATCGGTCGAATCGTGGAAAAACACAAACCGGACAGTCACCCCCGCCGAGTCAACGGGATTCTCAAATGGGGTTTCGCTGGACCAATCCACACCCCGCCCCAGCCGCAGCAGATCATCTTCAAGCCATGTGGCCAAATCGCCAGCCTGGCGTTTGACCATGTAGTTCACCGTCTGCTCCAGGTTGATCTCGGCTAGGCGCTGCTGCACCGTGAGCATCATCAAAAACAGCATGCCGCCCACAATGAGCGCGTTCAGATTGTCGAAAATGAACCACATAGGCCTTTAGCGCTAAAATCCATAGGCAAAAACACGCTCCAGATAGATGGGAACGTGAATAAACGGCCTCATCGCACCACCCCAGTCGTCTTGCACCTCGACACGCACCTCCTTATAAGCCGTCTTTCCCGTAGCTGCCGTAATCGCCTGTGTGGTGGGGTCGTAGTTGACATAACGCACACTTAGGCGCACCTGAAACCAGACCGTATCCCGTCCCATCACAAAAGGCCTCCGGGCAACTTGCCCATGAAAGTCATCCAAATCATCACACGTAGCTGTCCCTCCAAACGGTTGGCAGAGGGCATTGCCTTGCGTGCCAAACGCCGCCGGATCGGTAAACAGCAAAATGTCCGCACTGGTACCGGTTACTAGTCCATCAACGACGGCTTGGTCAAAAGCGCGCACCCGGACAATCTCGATCGTCTCCACAGCAACCGACTGGGCCATCTCTTGCACTTCGCGAAAAATGGTAGCTCGCTGCAACGAAGCGTACCAGCTATTTACCGATAGGGCCATGTTTACGGCCACCACCAGCGCCAGCAAGGCAAAAAACGACTGCGCCATAACTTACCCCGCTTTGGTCTAGCAGCCTGCAGATTTATTGCTCTAAACAGCAAGCTCTTCGTACGCCTTATTCTTCCGTGGTTGTAACGCGTACCATTTCCTCCACAGTGGTCTCGCCTAAGAGCACCACTTCACGGGCAGCATCGCGTAACGTCTGCATGCCTTCCTTGATGGCCTGCTCGCGCAGCGCGTCTTCGTCGATCGCTCCTTGAGCCTCGACAATCATGTGGCGAATCGTCCGCGAGAAATACATGGCCTCTACAATCGCCCGCCGACCTTTGTAGCCTACGCCTTTGCATACCTTACAATGACGGTTACGGCCTGCCTTGTAGAACGTAGTGCGCGCAATCTCTTCGTCGGTAAAGCCCAGCTTTCGGAGCATTACGTAATCGGGGTCTTTGTCTTCCACCTTGCAGGCTGGGCACACTTTTCGGATCAGGCGCTGGGCTACCACCAGATTGATCGCATAGGCAATCAAAAACGGCTCAATCCCCATCTTGTAAAGCCGGCTCACCGCACTGGGCGCATCGTTGGTGTGCAACGTCGAAAACGTCAAATGCCCTGTGTTGGCCAGCTTGATGGCCAGCTCCGCCGTCTGCCGGTCGCGCATCTCACCCACCATCACAATGTCTGGGTCGTGCCGCAATATTGCCCGCAGGGCATCCTCAAGCCCCAGCTTGTGGTTGAGCTTGATCTGCCGCACCCCAGGAATGATGTACTCCACCGGATCTTCGATCGTCAGCACGTTCACCTCAGGACTGACGACCTGGTGGAGGGCGGCGTAGAGCGTGGTGCTCTTGCCGCTACCGGTGGGCCCCGTGACGATCACCATACCATGCGGCTGGCGAATAGCCCGCTCAAAACGCTCTAAGGCTTTTTTGTTTAGCCCAAGCAGGCGCAGGTCTTTGATGACCTTGCGGTCGTCAAGCACGCGAATGACAATCGACTCGGAGCGCAGATCTTCAAGCGCATTGGCGATGGGCAGTACCGAGACGCGGAAGCGAATCAGGTGGTCATCGATCCAGCGTTGGATAAAGCCATCCTGGGCTGCATCGCGCTCAAAACGGTCGACGTTCACCGACTGGTCTTTAATGACCGCAATCAGCGCCTCAGGATGCACTTTGTCTTCGACATGCCAACGCGACAGCCGGCCGTCGATGCGAAAGTGAATCTCAACTTTTTTCTGATTATTGGGGAAGATGTGGATGTCGGAGGCGCCTTGGCGGACAGCTTCCACCAGCGTGGCCTCGAAGAGGTTGATCAGCTTGGAGCGGTTGATCTCGGCCTCGAGGGCCTCTTCGTCGATCAGCTCGGTTTCGGTGTCGTAGCTGGTGCCTAGGTCAAAGGCAGCTTCTTCGCGCACGCGCTCCAGGTATTCATTGCGTCGCGGATAGGCCTCAAGCAGGGCAGCGGTGATCAGGCCACGTGGCGCATACTGCAACTCAAAACGCTCCAGCTTAAGCCGCTGCACCAACCGGTGTACCTCAGGCCGCATTGGGTCGTGGGTCACCAGCACGAGCTTGACTGCCCCGGTCTGCGCATCCAGATCGACCTCAAAAGGAATCACACGTAGGTCAATAAGCCGCTCGCGCACTTCCTCCTCAAAGGTATCCATGACAGAGCGGACAAACTCGGGGCTGGGCTTGCCGGGCTCCAGCCGCGCAATCGGAAAGGCATACAGCCGGGCTGCTTCTTCATAGATCGCTTCCTGGGGCGCCTGTTCGTGCTGCGCTAGCACGCGCCAAAGGGGCTCTTTGAGCTGTTCTTCCTGCTGACGCTGGTAAGCTTGGTAGACCACGTGCAGCGGTACCGCACCCTTTTCGACCAATCGGCTTACGACGCGGTCGCGAACAATCGCTTCTTTCAGCTCCGGCAGGTCGTCGAGCACGATCTGCACCGGCGGCGGTACAGCTTCGTCGATGCTGTCGGTCTCGTCGGCTTCTTCATCGCCTTCGAATGCGCCTGGCGTAGTCTCGATAGCCTCTAGCGCCACAATGGTCTCCGGATCCAGCGCCGGAGCTTCGGCATGCGGCTCTGGATGCGCCTCGCTTGGTGCACGCAGAGGCTTTTGCTCCCAGTCTTCCGGAAGTGCCTTATCAGGCCCACGGCCTTCGGCTGAGCTAGGCGTTTCGGGTTCCGCCGCAGCCGAGCTAGCAGGCGCATCGGCATCCTGCGCTAAAGGCGGCAGCCAGTCTAGGTCTTCGGGCTCGTCGGCTACGGGTTCCGGAGTTTCAGGTTCGGTCTCGTCTATCTCCCAAGCCAGTTGCCGCAACGAGGGGGGCGGCTCGGGGGCCTTAGGCTCCGCAGGCAAAGGCGTTTCGCTACGCTTTTCTGTTCCCGCTGGCTTCGATAGCCCAGCGGATTCAGGCGGTCGCAGTCTTAGCTCTCCTAGGCGTTTTTGAATAATGCGCTCCGGCGCGTAACGCAATGCGGCCGGCATGCCCAGCAAGTGCAACACCGCGGCCAGCTCGGACCGCGTAGGGTCAAAGGTGGCTAGTAGCAGCGTCCGCTGGCCTGAGGCAGGGTTTGCTGTAAAACCGCAAGGCAACAACCCATGTGCAAAGAGCTGCTGCTGTACAGAGGCGGGGAAAAGCAGCAGAATGGCTCGGATAAATTCAACCGAAGGACGCGTCTCATCGATCGGTGCAGGCTCAATCCCGGCCACGCGAGCAGCTTCGGCAAAAATAGCCTCGCGGTCTACCCCATTTTGGTTCAGCAGTACGCGCCAAAGCGGCTGATCGGGCTGCTGCCGCCGCTCGGCAATCGCCTGTGCAATCTGGTCGAGCCGCAGCGCACCATGGTAGAGAAGGCTTAGTACAACATCGTCTTCAAACATCTCAGCTAACTCCGGTGCAAAAGACCCTTCAGGCAAGTTGTTGCGCGGTGCGCTTGGAGGCTCACTGCCTCCACGCGCAGGCGATAGGCCTTCTCCACCCGATGAGGAGCTACCTTGACCGTTCGTGAAGGACTTTGCGTCGCCAGCTGCGTCCAAGGCGCTGGCCTGCGGCATGCCTTCTGCCTGTTGCGTTGCCGAAGTCAGCTTAGCCTCTGCCGTCTCCAGCAGCGAAGCCTCAGCCTCCTCCGCTGAAGCTTGGACCGGCAGTGCCTCGTCGGCAGCTTCGCTCGCCAAAGCTGGCAGATCAGCTTCTGCCCCATCACCTGCAGCCAACGGCCAGCCGCTCGGCACGTGCTGCGCAAACGCTTCTTGCCCCTTCAAATCTGAATCACTATTGGCAGCCTTAGCGGATTTCTCGGCTTCCAATTTCAGCCGCCGCAGCTCTTCGTTCCATTCCCGAAGCAAGCGACGACGCCCGAAGAGATCACTCCAGCTCATACGCTTGATCTTTTACCGGGCTATGAGGAGCAGGCCAAGGCCTGCCCATGGGGAAGGCACCACCCGATGGCTGTTGAAGAAGCGCCCACGCAACACGGGGCTTATCAGGGAAACCCTCGGGAGGTTCAAGGAACACGTGGTGGGGACTTATTGGCCCATGCGCATCAAGTCGGTCGACGAAGGCTGAATCAAGGCCACCTCCGACGAAATCACCGTCAGTAACGCAATAGCGATCGTGATCAGGATAGCAATGATCGTCTGAATGCCTTCGACAACCGCCTTTAGCTTGAGCGAAGTTTCGCTTTCGTAGTAGTTTGCCATCTGCTCGGCTGCCCCGCGCACATTCCCCGTTTCCGAGCCGCTGCGGAAGCGCGCTAAGGCCATCTGCGTAAAGACGCCACTAGCTTCCATGGCCCGCACTAGGTCCATACCCTGCGCTACCATCAGCGGCACCGTGATCGTTTTGATCCGGTGCTCCATGTAGCGATTACCGCACGCCTCGGCAGCAATTTTAATCACACTGATGTTTTCGCCACTGTTGGAATACAGGATGGCAAACACCCGACAAAAGATTTCGATGTTCAGCTTGTGCAACAGGCTGCCGATAATCGGCAGCTTAATCAGCCAGCGATGCACCACCAGCTGGCCTTTTTCGGAGCGTGCAAAGGCCACAAAGCCGCCCATGGCCGCGCACGAGAGCAACAGCAGCCAGAGGATGTTGCGGTCGAGCCATTGCGAGAAAGCCAGCGTTGCGGCGGTCATAGGGGGCAGCTCCATGCCCAGGTCGGCCAAAAGGCCGGCTGTCATTGGGAAGATGTACCACACGTACCAAATGAACGTCGCCACCAGCGCAATGACTGTAATCGCTGGCGTGATCATGGCACTGCGGACGCTTTTGCGAAATTCGTTTTGGCGCTCCAGAAAGCGGGCTGTCGACTCAAAGATTTCGGCCATGTTGCCGCTTTTGGAGGCTAGGCCTAGCATATAGGCCGTGAACTTACCCAGCACGTGCTGGTGCTTCATAAAGGCCTGCTGCGCCTCCAGTCCTGCTTTCAGGTCGGCATTGAGGTCCCGAATCACCTGGCGCAGCGAATTCGAAGAAACATCGTTGACCAGCAGGTTCAGGACCTCGTCGAAGGGCAGCTTCTCCCGAAGCAAATTTGCCGCCAGGCGCACAAACATGATGATGTCGGTGCGCGGCGGCTTCATTTGGAAATCCAGCACCTTGCGCTCGACGCGTATCACCTCGAGGCCCATTTTGCGCAAGGCCTGGGTGAGCTCCTCGGCCGTGTAGGCCTTCTGCTCGCCTGTAATAATGCGGCCGCTGGGATGGCGTACTTTGTAGAGAAACGTCCGGCGCGGCTGCAACAGCTGAGGACGGAAGCCGTGCTTTTCGGCAAGCTCAGCCAGCTTCTTTCGGGCTGCCCGCACCGAAGGCGCCAGCACCGTGCCTTGCACCGGCACCCCACTGACGCTCACGCCGCTAAAGCGAAACTCACGGACAGGCATGCCACCCTCAAGGGCTTTTGATAGCGGCTAAAAGCAAGCAGCAGAAAAGCCGGCGGCGCCCCACCAAAGGACGCCGCCGGGAGATTTTCGTTTAGTATTGCCATTGAATGTCGCGTACTGTAGTACCACTAATGGTTACAGTAGCGATTTGATTGTCGCAGGCACCAGTAGTATCCGCATAAATCTTTAACACAGCATTTTGCCCGCCTGCAAGCTCATAGCAACCATTCACTGTTTTGTATTTACCATCTGCAGTAGTATCGCTGATGCCAATGGCGCTAAAGCTAACCCCGTTAAACCCCGTTGCATTTGCGCCACCGCCAAACGCACTAGGCTTCAGCTTCCATGCCTGAATGTCAGAAATGAGCCGCATCGCATCGCTGACAGCAGCGTCTCGATCGGCCTTAGCCTTCCCCTCCGAGAAGGCTTGGATGCCGGCCACCACGGCGATCCCAACGATCACCATACCGAGCACCAGGAGCAGAAGTTGTTGCTGACCCATAACGTGCCTCCGTTAGTTTGATGATGAACGGTTTGGTTTTTTCATAGGGCGAGCTTCCGGGGAAGTATCGGCCCTGCCAGAGCAATCTTTAAGCACTTACTGATTCGGCTTGGCTAGGGCTTTTCCCCAAAGGCTGGGTTTCTAGCGGTGCACACGTCGTGCCAGACAATGTCGACCAATGGGAAATGCCCCCTTTTGCTCAGAAATGGCGTTTTTAAAGGCAGGATGAACCCTCCCCTGCCTTTTGGCATTGGGCCTTGGGCATTACAATAGGTAACCGCTCAAGCAAAAACGAAAAAGGCTCACACCCATAGGCTGAGGAGCAAAGCAGCAGCGAGGCCGCTCAAGCCTAAGATGGTTTCCAGCACCGTCCACACGCGCAGCGTGTCGGCCTCCGAAAGGTCCAAATAGCGGCTGATGAGCCAAAAGCCTGAATCGTTCACGTGCGAGCAGGCGGTTGCGCCGGCGGCAATGGCAAGCGTGACTAGGGCCAGCATGGGCTGCGCATAAGTACCGGCCTGGAGGAGGGGTGCAATGAGTCCGGCAGCGGTCACCATCGACACGGTGGCCGATCCCTGGGCGATGCGAACGGCCAGGGCAATGCCAAAGGCCAGCACAATGACCGGCAGGCGTGTCGCTGCCAGCGCTTCGGCCATGGCTTGGCCTACGCCGGTTTCCACAAGCACGCGGCTAAGGACGCCGCCAGCACCGGTCACCAGCAGGATCAGTCCGGTAGGTTCCAGGGCTTTCGTGGCGCATTGCTGCACGGTGCGCATCGGATAGCCCAGCCGCAAGCCCAGCACATAAAAAGTCCAAAGCGTACCGAGCACCAAGGCAGTAAAGGGATGGCCAAGCAGGCGCAACCAAGGCCGGAGCACATGCTCTTGGGGCAAGAAAGCGCTAGCAGCTGTGCCTACCAGAATGAGCCCTAGTGGAAGAAGGATGACGCCTACGGCTTGCCCGAACGAAGGCATCGGTTGCTCTGGGGCAGCTGGTTCTGCAAACAAGTGCAGGGGCACGGGTACGTGGAGGCGGCCAGCCATCCAGCGTCCAAACCAGATGCCACCGACGATGGTAGCGGGCAGGCCGGTTATTACCCCAAAGAGGATGACCCATCCCAGGTCGGCTCCCAGCAATCCCGCAACGGCCACTGGACCTGGCGTAGGCGGGATGAAGCTATGCGCCACGGCAATCCCAGCCGCTAACGGAAGGGCATAGTAAAGCAGCGATCGGCCGGTGCGGTGCGCCAGGCTGTAGACGAGCGGCAGGAGCAAGATCAGCGCTACGTCAAAAAAAACCGGGATCGCTACCAGAAAGCCTGTCAGCGCCAATGCCCAAGGTGCCCGGTGCTCGCCAAAGCGCTTGAGCAGCGACTGGGCAATGCGTGCCGTTCCGCCGCTTTGCTGAAGCATTTCCCCAATCATGGCACCCAGCCCGATCACTACCGCAATGTAGCCTAGCGTGCTGCCCATGCCTTCGCGCAGCACATCGGCAATGCGGTCAGCAGGGATACCGCCAAGCAATGCGGTCAGCAAGCTTGTAAGCATTAAGGCCACAAAAGCGTGCACCCGCATCCAAAGGACCAGGAGAAGCAAAACGGCTATGGCCAGCAAAGCCAACCCCGTCAGTGCTACAGTGCTCATCAGTTTGGCAGCAGAAAACGACTAGAGCGTGGCTCAAGATCAGGAGCCTACCTGTGAAGTGCAAGCCCCCAAAGGCTCCCTGCGGCAAGCGTCCAAAGCGACTGCTTAGCGCTGCATGCTAGCTTTTAGGGCTGGCGCAACGCTGCCAGAATTTCTGACACAAGGGCATCGACGGAGCGGTCTGCCGCAACCGTTAAGGCTTCCTCAGCATCAGGCGCTTCAAGCGCCTCGAACTGGCTTTGCAGCAGCTGAGGATCAAAAAAATGGCCGCGCCGCGCCTCGAGGCGCCGACGGATGAGCTCGGGATCGGCTGCTAAGTAGACGAAGCGTACTTCGGGACCAGCGCGGCGTAGCAGGTCGCGATAGCTACGCTTCAGGGCCGAGCAGGCTACCACCGCCGATTGGCCGCTAAGCAGCAATTGGTGCATAAGTGCGTGCAAGGCTTCCAGCCAAGGCAAACGGTCGGCATCGGTGAGCGGAATGCCTTGCCGCATTTTTTCGATGTTCTGCGGCGGGTGGAAGTCGTCGCCATCGTAGAAAGGCCAGCCAAGTGCTTGGGCCAAGGCGCGTCCGATGGTCGTTTTGCCCGCGCCCGAGACGCCCATGACCACCACGATCATGGCTTAAAGCAGGAGTACGCTGCGCACACGAACGCCTTGCACGTTTTCTTTGGCATCGACCACCTGGCGAAAACGCTTGCGCCCGCGTGGCGGAATATCCTGCACCAAGACGTGCATGGTGCCTACCAGGCGGTTATGCTGATCGTAGAGACCAACTTCAAGCTGTAGGTCAGCAATGGCTTGGTTGGTCCGGTTGCGGACCACGCCAGTTACGACCCGCGTGCCGTCGGACCATTGTTGGTAGCGCAGGTTTTGGATCTCGACAGGGTTCTGGGCGGTCTTTTTGCTGCTGCATCCAGCACTGAGAAGCACGAGCAGCGCGACCGCGCTTAAGCCAAACATGCGACGTTGCATGCTCAAAGGGATGTTGTTTATACCAGAGTAGGCGCAGTTTCGACCAGCCAAACACCTTCGCGGTCGTCCACTTCGCGCAAGCGCACGCGCACCTCTTCACCGGGCAATGTAGGTACCTGGCGACCTACGATGTCGGGGCAGATCGGCAGTTCGCGCAACCCGCGGTCGATCATGACGAGCAGATAGACGGCAGCAGGCCTACCTAGGTCCATCAGCGCATCGAGTGCAGCTCGGGCTGTGCGACCCGTATAGATCACGTCGTCGATCAGGACCAAGTAGCGGTCGGTGACGTCGAACGGAATGTGCGTAGGACGCACCACAGGCTGCCGGGCGCGGAGCCGAACGTCGTCGCGGTACATTGTTACGTCCAGAATGCCCACAGGCACTTCTAAGCCAGCTGCAGCCTGAATTTTGGTCTGCAAGCGGCGGGCGAGGTAGACGCCGCGTGTCTGCATTCCGACCAGTGCCAGGCGGCCTTCGCTGGTAGCGTCGAGCGCAGCCCGCTCGATAATTTGCCGGGCCATACGCTCGAGCGTTCGGTCCAGATCGGCCGCATCCATGAGCTGCGCTTTGATGCGATCCTGGGCTTCCATGCGTGTGGCTTAAGGTTAGCAGCTGCCGGCCCACACGCCTGCAAGGGGTAAAAGGATCCCGCCTACCCCTCAAGGAAAGCAGTTTTTCGTAGGCTAAAGCTGATAGGCCAAGGTAGGAAAGCGTCCTGGCCTCCAAAAGAGCCATATGGAACCCTTAGCTTTTGCTATGCTAAAAGGGGTCAGCTTTCCGCACACAATCAATCGGATACGGTGACCCGCCCTCCCACCTTGCAGTACCTAGACCCGAGCGTGCTTTCGCGCCTTAAAAACATGGAGCTGCGGGCACGCTTGATCGTCGAAGGGTTCATTACCGGACTGCACCGCAGCCCCTATCACGGCTTTTCTGTCGAATTTGCAGAACATCGACCCTATAACCCTGGAGATGAGCTGCGCCGCATCGACTGGAAAGTCTACGGCAAGACAGATCGTTTTTACGTCAAGCAGTACGAAGAGGAAACCAACTTGCGGCACTACGTCGTGCTCGACACGTCGCCCTCGATGCGCTACCGCTATCGCAGTCCGCTAACGAAGCTGGAATATGGCGCCTATTTGGCGGCTGCGCTACATTTTTTGATGTTGCGCCAGCGCGACGCCACAGGGCTGATTGCTTTCGACGAGCGCGTGCACACGCTACTTCCCCCTCGGAGCAAGCCGGGCTATTTGCATACTTTGCTGGCCCATCTGGAACGGCTGGTTCGCGCCGAGGGTAATGCCACGACGACCCGCACTGCTGTGGCTCCAGTGCTGCACGAAGTCGCCGAGCGGCTGCCGCGCCGCGGCCTGGTAGTGCTCATCACAGATTTGTTTGACAATGCAGCTGCCCACGAAGAGCTGTTACGAGCGCTGCGTCACTTGCGTCACCGCGGCCACGAAGTGCTGGTGTTTCACGTGCTTGAAGCCGCCACTGAGCGACGCTTGGAGCTCCCCGACCGACCACTCCGGCTTGTCGACATGGAAACAGGCGAAACGCTCACTCTGCACCCGGCCCAGTTTCGGCAGGCCTACATCCAAGCCCTACAGCAGTTTACCGAGCACTTCCGCCGCCGCTGCCTAGAGCACCGCATCGACTTTGTCGAGCTCGACACCGCCCAACCTTACGACGCAGCCCTCATGGCCTACCTGAACAAACGCCAACGCCTAAGCTAATCCTATGCAAAAATGCGCTCACTTTGCCTATTTTAGAACGGTTATTTTCTCACGCTCCGAAGAAAAACGCATCATGACGGCTCTACGTGCTTTGAGGTTACTTGGGTTGCTGATCGTAGGCTTTTGGGGAGTTAGCACCACGCATGCCCAGCAGGCAACGCCGGCCAGTACGCCAACCGTATTCGAAAATCCGGCTTTGGTTGCGCGCTACCAAGCCACCATCACACCGGAAGACCTGGCTGCGCACCTATTTATCGTGGCTTCAGACTATTTTGAGGGTCGCGAGACCACCACGCGAGGCCAAAAGCTGGCTGCTTATTACCTAGCAAGCCAATACCGAAAGCTCGGGCTTCGGCCAGCGGGCACGCAAAAGACCAGCCATCCTTATGCTCCTGAAGCCTACTTTCAGCCGTTTACCGTCTACGGACAGCGCCTGCTTGAAGCTCGTCTGGTGGCTAGGCAAGCTGCTGACACGCTAGCCGACCTGCGGTTTGGCCCAGGGCACCCTGCAACTGAAGGCTACCTATGGTTAGGTGGCCAAGAGGGCACTGCGGGGAGCCTGGTCTTTGGAGGTTACGGTATTGCTGCACCAGCACTGGGCTACGACGACTATGCTGCGCTGGCTGCCGATAGCATTGCGCTCCGGGGGCGCTGGCTGTTAATCTTGGCCGATGAGCCTTTGGCCAACGACACCACAAGCCGTCTAACGCCAGACGGGAAGCTTTCGGAATGGACCACGCAGCCCTACCGCAAGCTGCGCCGAGCCCTAGAAGCCGGCGTAGCCGGCATCCTCATTGTGGGAGACCGCTCCCCACGTAACCGACAGCCTATTGCAGAACGCGCTGCGCGTTTGGCACAGGCACTTAGCGCGCACGTAGGCCGCTTGTCGCTTACCCCTGGCAGCACCCGCATGGCCATCCCGCCCATCTGGGTTATCAGCAGTAGCTTAGCCGATGCCTTGCTTGCCCCCAGCGGCTACACCATTGCCGAGCTGCAGCAGCAAATCGACGCCTCACGTCGTCCTGTGGTGCTTAGCCTCCCCCAGGTCATGCTCGAAGGCACCATCACCGAAGAAACCTTCCAAGCCCAAACCGAAAACGTCCTGGCCTACATTGAGGGCGCTGATCCCTTGCTTAAAGACGAAGTGGTCGTCCTTTCGGCCCACTACGACCACGTGGGCATTGACCCCTTAGCAGAGGGAGACCACATCTACAACGGTGCCGACGACGATGGCACCGGCACGGTTGCCTTGCTTGAAATCGCCGAGGCCTTCGTGCAGGCCGCAAGTGACGGCTACGCGCCCCGCCGCTCTATCCTCTTTCTGCACGTATCCGGCGAAGAAAAAGGCCTGCTAGGCTCTGCTTACTACGCCGACCAAGAACCGGTCTTCCCTTTGGAAAAGACCGTTACTAACCTGAACATCGACATGATCGGCCGTCATGATCCCACGCGGCAAGGCGAAGCAAACTACGTCTACATCATTGGCTCAAACTTGATTTCGCAAGAACTGCACGAGATCAACGTGCGCGTCAACGAACGCACCGGTATCGGACTTGTGCTCGACGAGCGCTTCAACAGCAAGGACGACCCCAACCGGTTCTACGCGCGTTCAGACCACTGGAACTTTGGCAAACACGGCATCCCGTTTATTTTCTTCTTCACCGGTACCCATGAAGACTATCACGGCACCGGCGACGAGCCGCACAAGATCGACTATGAACGCATGGCACGCATCACCCGGCTCATTTTCGGTACCGCCTGGCAAGTGGCCAACCAGGAAACGCGCCCTGCTGTAACTGGAACGGGATTCAACTAAAGGGATATGTTGAAAGAAATTCAAGCGCTTAGCCACGAAATTTTTCCAGAGGTCGTACGCCTGCGGCGCGTGATTCACGCTCATCCGGAGCTTGCCTTTGAGGAGTACGAAACAGCCCGACTGGTTGTCGAAACGCTGCAACCACTAGGGGTAGAAATCCAAACCGGCATAGCCCGCACAGGTGTCGTAGCCACACTGCGTGGCGCAGCGCCAGGTCCAACGGTCTTGCTTCGGGCCGACATGGACGCGCTGCCCATTCACGAAGAAAACGACTTTGACTTTCGCTCACGCTACCCAGGCAAAATGCACGCCTGTGGCCACGACGCGCACACGGCTTCGCTGCTGGGCACAGCGATGATCCTTGCCCAACTGCGCACGCGCTTGCGCGGCCAGGTGCGACTGGTTTTTCAACCCAGCGAAGAAAAACTGCCTGGTGGCGCCCAAGCCATGATCCGTGAAGGCGTGCTGGAAGCCACCAACGACGTTCCAGCCCCAGAAGTTGTCTTTGCCCAGCACGTGCAGCCGGATTTGCCCGCTGGCACAATCGGCGTGCGCAGCGGCATGTACATGGCCTCGGCCGACGAGCTCTACATCACCGTTCGGGCCGAAGGAGGGCACGCCGCTGCACCTCACCGGCTACAAGCCGATGGCGTGCTTGTGGCTGCGCACATTATTATAGCGCTCCAGGCCATCATCAGTCGCCATGCACCACCCGACGTCCCTTCGGTACTCTCCATCGGACGCGTACTTGCCGAGGGGGCTACCAATGTGTTGCCCGCTACCGTACGCCTTGAGGGCACCTTCCGCGCCATGGACGAAGACTGGCGTTTCCGAGCCCACAAGCTAATCCAACGCGTTGTGCAGCATACCGCCCAAGCCCATGGTGCCGAGGCCGACGTAGAGATTGTGGTAGGCTACCCAGCGCTCTACAACCACGAAGATCCCACAGCTTTGGTACGCCAAGCTGCCTGTGAGTACGTAGGACCCGACCGTGTCGTAGAGCTTGAGCCTTGGTTTGCCAGCGAAGACTTTGCCTATTTTCTGCGGGAACGTCCAGGCTGCTTCTATCGCATCGGCACAGGTAACCCCGCAAAAGGCATCACCAGCGGCCTACATACGCCACGCTTTACGATCGATGAAGAAGCCCTGCGCATTGCTCCAGGCTTTATGGCCTACCTGACCTGGCGCTACTTGCAGTCAGCCCCATGACCAATCTGCACGATTTTCCCCCCTTCCCTGGCTTTCGACCCCAGGCGCTTGCTTTCCTGCGCCAACTAAAGCAGCACAACGACCGCGCCTGGTTTCGACCTCGTAAGCCCATCTATGAAGATGAGCTGCGCTGGCCAATGCAGTGTCTCCTTGCCGAAGTAGGCCGCGAGCTTGCTCGACGGGGCTTGCCGCTGCGCGGCGACCCCGAACAGGGACTGTTTCGGATCTATCGCGACACGCGTTTTTCCCCAAACAAGCAGCCCTACAAAACCCATATCGGGGCCGTGCTCTCCCGCAGCGGCAGCCGTAACGAACAAGGCGTCGTGTACATCCACATCGAACCCGACGCATCGTTTCTGAGCGCAGGTTTCTGGAAACCCGACGCGCGCTTGCTGCGGCGCTGGCGCCAACACCTCCTCCAAGAAGCCGATACCTTCTTAGCCCTGGTGCACCATCTTCAAGCCCAAGGTCTGATACTGGAAACCGACACCGCATGCAAACGCCTACCGCGCGGTTTCGAAGATGCCGCCCATTCCCCAGTGGCCCCCTACCTGCGCTGGAATTCCTTCCTGGTCAGCCAAGACGTCCCCAACGAAGCCGTACTCAAACCCACCTTTACGCAGCAAGTTGTCCGCTTTACCGAAAGCGTACTGCCTTTGTTGACGTTCGGCTGGCAGGCACAAGACGCCTAACCCGCTTTAAGCCCCAAACCCCGCGTGCGCTCAAGCGCAGCATACCACCTCTGAGAAACAACACAAACACACCTTCCCACGCACACGCTTTCTGCTTTTCACACCGTCTTAATACCAACTGCGCATCCCACACGGAAATTTGACGTATAGGTCAAAAGTTGACTAGTAAGTCACTTTTTGACCATACATTCATGAATTCCGCAAACTTATCCCGCAAAGAGCGCGAGCGGCTGATGCGCCGGCAGGCCATGCTGGAGGCTGCGCGCGCAGTCTTTGCCGAAAAGGGCTATGCCAACGCGACGCTGGAAGAAATAGCCCAGCGGGCCGAGTTCGGTAAGGGCACCTTGTACAACTACTTTCCCGGGGGCAAAGATGAGCTGTTTTTTGCTGTCTTTGAGGAGGTATTTGCACAATTCCAGGAGCTTATCGATGCAGCTTTTACGCCAGCAGCGTCTTTTCGTGAAGGCTTTGAGGCGTTTGTACGTGCCAGTTTTGCCTTTTTTGCGCAGCACCACGAAGTCCTGCTGCTGGTTATGCGCGAGTCGCAGCGTATGTTGCTAAGCCCGGAGCCCGAGCGGGCTGCCTTTTTCCAGGATCAATACAACCGCGTTGTGCAGCACCTGAGCCGTCATATTCAGGGGGCTATTGAGCGGAACGAAGTAAAGCCACTACCACCAGAAGCCGTAGCCCATACCCTCATAGGCAACCTGCATGGCATTCATATGCATCTTATGCTGAAAGCATGCCAGCATCTTCCTGCGCAGCGTCAGGCGCTGATCGATTCCGAAGCCGCTGCGCACTTTCTCTGCACGTTGCTGCTCGAAGGTCTACTGAAGCCGTAAAAATCAGAAAAAAGCATTATGCGTCGCGTGATTTTAGAGATTTTGCTATTTCTCCCGCTTCCGCTTGCTGCACAGCCTATCTTAACGCCTGAGGCGCGCCCGCAGCCCATAACCTTAACCTTAGAGGAAGCCATTCAGATAGCCTTGGTGCAAAACCGGGCGCTTGAGCGCGTGCGCCTCGGCGTGGAAAACGCAAAGGCGCAGGTACGCGAAGCCTGGGGGCAGGTGCTGCCGCAGGTCAATTTGAGCGCAAGCTACACGCGCAATGTCAAAAGTGCCAACCCGTTTGCGGGTTCAAGTGCAGGCAATCTGTTTAACTCGTTGGGCTTTATTGACTGGCTGGCTTATAACGAGCGTGCCCGCACCGACGACGACCCGACTACGGAGCCGATCTCGTTTAGTGAGTTCGTAGATCGTCAACAACAGGGGCTGGAAGAAGCTGGCATTCGGGTACGCGCCAGTGAAAATCCATTCGCTGTGGACAACCAGTTCGTTGGTAGCCTCAGCATTGAACAAACGCTCTTTAGCAAAACTGCTTTTGCAGCCATTAAAGGTGCAGCAGTACTCAAAGCGATTGGTGAGCAAGGCGTCGCGCGACAAGAGCAGGTGCTGATTGACCAAGTGCGCAGAGCCTTCTATGGGGCGTTGCTGGCTCAAGAACACGTGCATGTGGTAGCGCAAAGCGTCGAGCGCACGCGAGCAACGCTTCAGGAGACGATACAGCGTGTGGCCCAAGGCGTTGCACCCCAATTTCAGCGCCTGAGCGCTGAGGTTGAGCTAGCTAACCTAGAAACCCAACTCATTCAGGTTCAAAACCAAGCGGCCCAGGCCCAAGATCAACTCAAGCTGTTGCTAGGCATCCCCATCGAGCAGCCGATTAGGTTGCGTGGCCGACTTGAAGCTCCCGACGTAAGCCGCTACCAACAGGTCTCTTTAGAAGACGCCTTGGCGATGGCTCTCGAGCGTCGGCCCGACCTGGAGCAGTTTCGGCTCGAGATCAAGCTGCGCGAAATTGATCGGGAACTGACCCAAGCAAGCCGTTACCCTCGGCTAAGCGCCTTCGCCAACCTGAACTATATCGGTAACGTACCGGACTACCGCAGCCTGATCCTTTCAGACCCGGATGATCCGTTTACGTTTTCCCAACGCACGAACAACTTTTTCTCCCGGGATTACTGGAACCCCTCGATAGGTGTAGGCCTGCGTCTAACGTGGACGATCTTTTCCGGATTTCAGACCTCGGCTCGGGTACAGCAACGCCAGCTTGCCCTTAAGCAAGCCGAACTCGACTACGCTCAGCAGCTGGAACAGGTGCGCTTAGAGGTGCTGCAGGCGCTACGCGACCTGGAGGCCGCACGCCGCCGGCTGGTCAGCCAGGAACGCAACGTTGAACGCGCCGAGCTCAACTATGAGCACGCCCGCATCCGGTTGCGCGAAGGCGTGGCTAGCCCGCTCGAAGAACGGGAAGCTTCCCAGCAACTCGACCTGAGCCGACTGAACTACCTCCAGGCTATCTACGATTACCTCACGGCCCAAAGTGCCTTCGAGGCCGCCGTTGGACTCATTCTCCCCCCTGGCCAGGAGGATCAGTTCAAGCTGACGCTGCAGCATGAACCCCGGTAGTTTCCTCACCTTCTAACCGAGAAAATGCCATGCATACACCTGTTTTGAAGGCTTACTGCGCGGCTGTGCTCATAGCTAGCCTACTGCCGGCCTGCACGGCCCCTGAAGCTTCGGCGCCAACCCCCGAAGCAGCGCAGGTAGCCTCTAAACGCCGCGTGCGTGTCGAAGTGCTTCAGCTAGAGCTAACGCGGTTTGTGGACTGGATCGATCTTACCGGCACAGTAGCAGCTGAGCAGGACGCCACGCTCTCGGCCCAGGCTTCGGGCACAGTGGAATACCTTGCACCCCTGGGCCGGCGTGTTGCAGCCGGTGCGGTGCTGGCGCAGCTGGACCAGACGCTGGCACAAGCTGCCTTGCAGCAAGCCGAAGCCCAGCTGGCCAGCGCCCGAGCTGCCTACGAGCTGGCGCTTGACAACTTTAGGCGACAGGAACCCCTCTTTCGCGACTCGATCATCAGTCCGCTTGAGTTTGAAAACGTCCGTGCGCAGCGCAACCAAGCCGAAGCCCAGCTGCGGCTTGCCGAAGCTGCCTTAGAGCAAGCGCGCAAGCAACTAGCGCACACCGTAATCCGCGCGCCATTTCCGGGTACGGTAGAAGCCCATTTCGTAAACCAAGGGGAACAGATTGCTTTAGGACAACCCGTGGTGCGTCTGGTAAACCTACAGCAGGTTAAGGTGCGGGCCGGGGTTCCCGAACGTTACGCGCGGGATGTCCGTCCGGGCACGCCCGTGACGTTAAGTTTTCAAGCCTATGGGTTGGCCTCCCGCAACGCGCGCATCACGTTTGTCGGGAATGCCATCGATCCGGCTAGCCGCACTTTCCCTATCGAGATCGCACTCGAAAATCCCGATGGGCAGATTAAGCCCGAAATGGTTGTTCGCCTGCGCCTGGCTCGGCAAACACTCGACAGCGTGGTCGTCGTTCCCCTTCCGGCTATTGTGCGTAGCGAGACGGGGACAGGCGTGTTCGTGGTCGACAGCACGGCCGAAGGGCCAGCAGCCCGCTTCCGCACCGTAACGCTCGGCCCTTCGGCCGATGGACTGGTCGTCGTCAACCAGGGCCTGCAAGCAGGGGAAAGCATCGTCGTACTCGGGCAAAATAACCTAACCGACGGCGATCTGCTTGAAATCTTGCAAACCTATCGCTCGGCCAGTGAGGCTGCTAGCGTCTTGAGCGACACCACAGCCGCAGCAGCGCAAACGCCTTAACTCAATCAGGGATGGCCATGAAAATTACCAATTTCGCCATACGCCAACGCACCACGGTACTGGTCTTCACCGTGCTGCTGTCAATCGGGGGACTCATCAGCTACCTCACCATCCCTAAAGAGTCATTCCCCTCCATCGAAATTCCCAATATTGTCATCACGACCCTCTATCCTGGAGCCAGTCCTGAAGATATTGAAGCACTGGTAACTCAACCGATTGAGGAAGAGCTGCAGGGCATTACTGGCATCAAAGAAATCCGATCTACCTCTACCGAAGGCGTTTCGACCATTGTGGTTGAGTTCTTGCCAGACCAAATCACGCTGGACGAGGCCTTTCAAAAAGTACGCGACAAGGTCGACCTAGCCAAAGCAAATCTGCCCAGCGATGTCGAAGAACCGATCGTTAGCGAGATCGACCTTTCGGAGCTACCGATCATGACCATTAACCTGGCTGCTCCATATGCCCTCTCCCGACTGAAAGAGGTGGCGGAAGATCTATCGGATGCGCTCGAAGCACTGCCCGACGTTCTGGAAGCCACTGTCGTCGGGGGACTGGAGCGCGAGGTGCAAGTGAACGTAGACCGCGCCGCCCTGCAAGCCTATAACTTAACCTTTAACGATGTGGTCGATGCTATCCGGCGTGAAAACGTTAACCTGCCTGGCGGCTCCATTGATGTGGATCGGCTCAATTATCTCGTGCGCGTAGACGGGGAATTCAAAACACCTGAGGAAATCAACCACCTGGTCATCAAAGCCGTAGGCAGCCAGCCCATCTACGTGCGAGATGTGGCCGAAGTAATCTTTGGCTACAAAGAGCGGGATAGCTACGCCTATCTGCGTGTGCTGCAGCGGGAAGCAAACGGTCAATTGGTTGCAGTGCATCGCACAAACGGTGAACCGCTGCAGGTGGTGAGCCTAAGCATCCGCAAACGCTCCGGAGCCAATATTTTAAAAACGACCGAGGCCATCCAGCGCGTACTCGACCGTTTCCCCTTCCCCACAGGAACCGAGGTGGTAATTACCGGTGACCAAAGCGAAAACGTGCGCACCCTGGTACGCGACCTGGAAAACAACATCATCAGTGGGCTCATCTTTGTCGTTGCCGTGCTGCTGTTTTTCCTGGGTGTACGCACAGCTACGCTGGTGGGCGTTGCCATCCCGTTATCGATGCTACTCTCGTTTTTGGTGTTTCAAGCGCTAGGCTACGCACTTAACTTTGTGATTCTGTTTTCGCTGATCATTGCGCTGGGCATGCTGGTCGACAATGCCATCGTCATTGTCGAGAACATTTATCGCTTTCGCGAGCAGGGATATGGCCGCTTTGAAGCAGCTCGACTAGCCACAGCAGAGGTTGGCATGCCCGTGGTATCTTCAACCGCTACTACGGTGGCCGCCTTTGTTCCCATGCTCTTTTGGCCAGGCATCATTGGGGAATTCATGAGCTTCTTGCCGCTTACGCTCATCATCACGTTGACCGCCTCGCTTTTTGTCGCACTGGTCATCAATCCAGTGCTCACGGCCTACTTTATGCGACTGGAGGGCGAAGCCTCTGCCCCAATGCCACGCCGGGTACGGATGGTACTAGCCGGTGTGATTTTGGCACTTGGCCTGATATTGGCTTTAGCCAACTGGAAAACGCTGGTGGTGCTGGTTGTAGCTATACCGACCATCTATGGGCTACACCGATTCATCTTTAAGCCGCTTGGCAACCGGTTTATTCGCAATGGCCTGCCGGGACTCATCCGCCGCTATCGCACCTTTTTAAACTGGATGCTAGAACGTGACTATTCGGTACCCCGTGCCCTGCTGCGCAACACGTTTACGCTGGGTAGTCTGACGTTGGGAGTCATTTTGCTGGCACTGGGCGGGGGCATCGCTGCCCTACTAGGTGGTCCGGCAGGCATGGTACTCCTAATCCCTGGTGCGCTTTTAGCTATCGTGGGTCTACTGGGCGTGGTGTTGCATACGCTAGAGACGCTTTTCTTAGGCGGGTGGGCGACGGTGCGTGGAGGCCTAGGATTTGGTGCTGTAGTTCTGGTCGTTACCGGCCTCATGTACCTGAGCTCCCGTGAAGTAGCCCTCACGACCCTTGTTGAGCTTTTGTTGCTGCCAGCTGTTGTGATTGGGGCAGGCCTCCTAGGCGCACTTTTTAACCGAAACAGACGTCGCTACTTGATTTTGACCGACAACCGGGCACGTCTGCTCAACAGTGTACTCGGCGCACTTTTGGCCATTTTGGCCATGTTTGCCATCACCCCTACTGGGGTCGAGTTCTTTCCCAAAACAGATCCCAACCAGATCCAAGTTCGGCTAACGGCTCCCTTAGGCACGAACGTAGAAACCACGGACCAGATTGCCCGCGAGGCACTTGCCCGCATCGAACAGCTCCTGGCCGAAAATCCACAAGATCGCGCCAATGTTAAGCATATCCAGGTCAATGTGGGTGTCGGTGGCGACCGCCTCTTTGGGGGCGGATCGACACGCCCCGAAGTAGCCACGATCACGCTGGACTTGGTTGACTATGAAAAGCGTGCCGTTTCGAGCCGGGAAACAATGGACCGGCTGCGCCAGCAACTCCAGGGGCTCCCTGGGGTAACCTTGGAAATCGACCAGGACAACCCTGGACCACCCACCGGCCCGCCGGTCAACATCGAAATCTCTGGACCTGATTTCCAGGAAATTGTACGCATTACGCAAGAAGTCAAGCAGCGCCTCATTGAGGCTGCTGAGACCGGCCGCATTCCCGGACTGGTCGACATTGCTGACAACCTAAACACGGGACGGCCTGAACTGCGCGTGCGCATTGACCGCGAGCGGGCAGGACGCTTTGGGCTCAATACCCAGCAAATTGCCTCTACTGTGCGCGCAGCCATCAACGGCATTGAAGCCAGCCAGTATCGCGCAGGCAAAGACGAATATGACATCACCGTACGCCTTAAAGAAGCTGACCGCCGCTCACTGGAAAGCCTGCGCAGCCTGACCATCTTGCACGAAGGACAGCAGATTCCCCTTACAGCGGTGGCCACATTCGAATTAGGCAACGGGCTAGGCGCCATTACGCGGCTAGACCTGCAGCGCGTAGCTACCGTTACCGGCGACGTTGCTCCTGGCTACAATGCCCAGGTCGTGCTGCAGCAAGTACGCCAATACCTAGCCGACTACGAGCAATCGCTCCCTCCAAACTACCACTTAGCCTATACCGGCGAAAATCAAGAGCAACAGGAATCGTTTAGCTTTCTAACCACAGCCCTGCTGATTGGATCGGCGCTGATTTTTTTGATCATGATCGCCCAGTTTAATCGGGTCAGTGGCCCATTTTTGATTATGGTTGCTGTAGGACTTAGCCTAATTGGGGTCCTGCTGGGCTTGTTGCTCACGCGCACAGCCTTTGGCTTGATGACGTTTATTGGCCTGATTTCGCTAGCGGGCATTGTGGTCAACAACAACATTGTGCTGGTTGACTACATCATGCAGCTGCGCGCGCGCGGCTACAGCAAGCGTGAGGCGATCATCGAAGCGGGAGCAACCCGCTTGCGCCCAGTGATCCTAACCGCGCTAACCACAGTGATCGGGTTGGTGCCGCTTACGCTTGGAATTAACGTAGACTTCGTGGGCTTACTGGCCAACTGGGATCCTGCCTTTCAAATCGGATCTGAAAACACGCAGTTTTGGGGCCCCATGGGTACAGCGATCATTAGCGGGCTGACGTTTGGCACGTTTCTGACGCTTGTGATCATGCCAGTGCTGTACTCCTCGTTCGATTCCCTAGCTACACACGTGCAGCGTTTTATAGGCCGCGCGTCGACAGCTACGGAAAGCAGCAATGGAGCCGTAACGCCCGAAATTGAAACCGTAACACTGCGTCCTGACGGGGCCTAAACCTGTCTTTCACGCCAAGCCCCGTCCTTTTAGGGCGGGGCTTTTGGATCTAGGGGTCTTCTTCTCGAGCCAGCGCTACATCGCAATGGGCGCGAAGTCGCCAGTTTTGCCAATGGCCCCAAATGAGCAAGCCACTACCCAGCATGGTCACTGCTGTACCTCCGATAACGCCCAGCACGTCGTGCCCTGGAAAGCTTGCCAGCAGCACCAAACTCAACCCCACGCCAAACCATCCCAACACCCGTTTCTGATGATGACACCGGTAACCCTGGTAAAACGCCAACAGCGTTGTAGGCACGAGCAGTAACGCAAATGCAAGGTGCACGTCTTCATGCCAAGTAAGCAGCATAGCGCCCAAAGGGAGCAAAAACAAGGTTATCGGCAGCAGCAGACAATGCACAAGACAGATGCCTGAAAGCCATATGCCTAACCGATCCCATAACCATCCCCCTTGCTTCGCAGAACGTGCTGAGCTCATAACCATCACCCTACGTCAAAACACCATAGGCGGAAACGCCAGAACTTAACGCTCGGATTCACGAAAGCGCGTCTTCTACCTGTTTTTCGCGTGATAGTTTTTGTATACTCCCCACTTACGCAAAAAGCGGTCGGGCCCCCTAACCGTCATCCTTGGCCTTCTAAAAGACCAATTGGTATGCATATGAACCCATCGCGACTGCTAAGGACCTTGCTCTTGCTTGGAAGTTTAGGGGCCACCTGTCCGGCAGTAGCCCAGCGCATTTGGATTACCCCAGGGCCTTATCTGCGCTTTGGCATAGGCCCTTCGCTGAGTGAAACAGATCATTCGACCTATGCCGTCGAGCCATATGCACTCAAAGGAAATATTGGGTATCAGTTTCTTTCGGGTCTAAGCATTGGCATCGGATACGAAGGGGGGAACTACCCCAAAGTGAGCCGAGATTATCACCAGTTTCACCTTATTCAAGGGCAGCTGCGCTGGCGTGTTTTTCCCTATCGGCGACTAAGCCATTATTTCAACATTGGCCCTCATATCACCCTGGGAGGCTATAAGACGGGTTTTGGGTTAAACGCAGCCTTAGGTGCCGATTACGTTTTGACCCGGAATGTGGCTTTTTTTGTGGAGGCCAGTGCGAACGGGGTTTTCCCTGACCGAGCAGCCGACAACCTCCGAAGTGGGCGAGCTGCTTTTGATGGCTTGGGATTTTTCGGCATCGGTTTTCGGGTAACGCTGAGGCCGCTGCCGATTCCTATTCAAACGCTCTTGATTGAAGGGCCAAGCCAGTTAGAACGGCGCCAGTACGGTACGTTCACTGCCCGGGTCGATGAGGCCGCTTCACGGCCGGTGTCGTTTTTCTGGCTCATGGGCGATGGTAGCCAGTACACCGGGCCTGTTGTCGAGCATCGCTACCGTTTGCCAGGCCGCTACGAAATCCAGGTGCAAGCCCAGAATGCTGCTGGGGTTGTGCGAACCGCTACCCACCTGGTACAGGTCGGCGAGATGCCGCAGCCTGTGCGCATCCTATCGCTTGAGGCCAGTGCCGACACCATATCCCGAGGCACCACAGTAAGCTTCGAAGCCCTGGTGGAGGGTAGCCCTAACATCCGCTACAGCTGGAACTTCGGCGATGGGGAAGGCAGCTTTGCTGCAGAAAACCAGTACCAGTTTGAAGAAGGCCAGGCAATGGGCCTCATGGCCGTGCAGGCCCGCACAAGCCGTCGGTTTAACAAAGCAGGGACATACACCGTTGCGCTCACAGCAAGCAACGACTTAGGGCAAGATTCTGCCTCTGTTCGCATCGTCGTTGAGCCGAATACGTGCGACTTAATCACCCAGCTGGAATCGGTAAGCTTCGCCTTTGGCCAAAGCACGCTCAGTGAAGCGGCACAGGCAGCCCTGGACCAAAACGTCCGCGTACTGCAAAGCTGTCCAGATCTAGTAGTGCAACTGGTTGGCTACGCCGACTACGTAGGCGGTGAGGCGTTCAACGCATTGCTTTCGCTACGACGCGCCCTAACGGTCTATAACTACTATCAAAGCCAGGGCATTGAGCCCGAGCGCCTGATCTTTCGCGGTTTGGGCGAGCTTCCCCCACCTTGTCCCCAAGAAGACCGCCCTGGATGCCAAGTGCAGCGCCGTGTCGACACCATTGTGATTCGCTGGCCGCGATAACCTAAAGGTAAGGGGCCCCTGGGGCCCCTTACCTTTAAGGTAATTGCACCTCGACGCGCAGCCGCACGTTTCGCCCAGGATCCAAAACGCCATACGGCCGCAAACGGCTTAAATGACTGGCGTAAGCGCGGTTTAGCAAGTTGTCCACGGCCAGGTCTGTTGTGAGCCTCCAGGCTCCCAGTTGCCATTGGGCTGAAACGGCTGCGTTCCAGAGCACATAGCGATCCGTAGGCAGCTCTTCGGGGGCTACCCGCCGCTGCGCAGCTACCCAGGTAGGACCTACCCGAAGCATCACTTCACGTGCAGCGCCCCACTGCTCCCAGTGCAGCTCCACTGCGGTCACAAGCCGCGGTGGCGGCGTAAGCGGCAATGGTTCTCTGGTTTCCAGGTTACGTGTTCGCACCAGATCACCCCCAAGGTGCAAGTGCAACCAGGGCCATAGCCCAACGTTAAGCAGCACCTCCCCTCCCCAAAGCCGGGCCTCAGCCTGATCAAAAGCATAGATCCAAAGACCTGAGTCTGGATCACGTTGTCCCGTAGGCCGCGGAAAGATGAACCGGTCGACGTGATTAACAAAGGCACTCATTTCCAGATACACGGCCTCCCGCAACCAGCGAAGCGTACCGTCGAGGCTAAGGCTCTGCTCGGGCTCAAGCGTAGGTTTGCCGATCTCAAAGCGACTGGTGCCTTCATGCACACCGCGCGAAAAGAGCTCGTTCAGCGTAGGTGCCCGCCAGGCGCGTCCCAGGTTCACTGCCAGCGAAAGGTCCGAGCGCACTTGCCAGGCAAGCCCAATCGCACCCGTTAGTGCCCGATAGGTGCGCTTCTGCGCAAGCACGCCCAGCTCCTCGTTATCCTCTACCGAAAGCCGTCGCACGTCCCATCGCAGACCGCCACTAAGCGTCAATTGGGGCAAATACACCTCTTCAAACACATAAATGGCCCCGTTCCAAACCCGAGCGCCTGGAATCAGCGCTTCTTCGGCAAGCGTCTCGTTTCGCTGGAAAAAACCACTCAGGCCAACTGTACCAAAAAGTGGACCCAGCGGACGGTGGTGCATGCGCAGATCGCTCGTCAGGGTACGTAAACGTAAGTGTAATGTTGGTTCTTCTTCTGGCCCGTGCCCTGCTCCGTCGTGAGCGTGACCAAATTCCCGGCGGTCGTTTTGCTGCCAGGCGAGGTTGAGTTCCAGTCGCTCTAAGCCCCACGACCAGCGTCCGCGAAGCTGCAAGCGATCGTGCACGAGGCGCTGGTAAGGTTCACCGATGTCGTAGCGGTCCTCATGCGCCTGCGGCACTTCATCCTGATCTGCCTCAGGCTCAAAAAACCCCAGCTTTGCCTGGTATCGACCGTAGCTTAGCAGCCATTGCTGGTCCTGCTTCTGGTAACCCAGCTGAAGTGCCCCATCTACAACTTCTAGCGCTGTGTTGGGCACCAACCCGCGTGGCGTGCTATAGGCACCGCCCTGGCGAAGCGCCAAGCGACCAGCATAGGCCCAGCTATCCTGGCGTCCACCCAGCTCAAGGTGGGCGCTCCCCATACGGGTGTTGCTGGCGCCTTCCAGGGTAATTTCGCTGTGCAGTGGGCGTTCGTAGGCGAAAGGACTCCTGGTAGTGATCTGCACCACCCCGCCTAGGGCATCGGATCCGTAAAGCAGGCTTGCTGGTCCTTTGACAACTTCGAGACGCTCGGCTGCTGCGCCATCGATCTCTACGCCGTGCTCGTCTCCCCACTGCTGGCCTTCCTGGCGCACGCCATCTTGTACCACGAGCACGCGTTGCGAAGAAAGCCCGCGGACAACCGGTTTGGCTACGCCAGGGCCCGTATGCAGCAGATGTACTCCTGGCGTTTGCGCCAACGCGTCCGCCACCGTTACCCCTCGCCCAAGGCGCAGCAGATCGCCCTCGAGCACAGCAACAGACTGAGGTGTTGCCAGAATATCCGTAGCCTGGGTTTTCGCTGTAATGGTCACCTCAGGAGCCTCCAAGGTGGTAGCGGACAAAGCCACGTCAAGCCTTTGAGCTTCGGCACCCAGCACAACCTCCTGAACTTGTGACCGGTAACCCACAAAGCTAAAAAGTACACGGTAGCGACCAGGACGCGGCAAGGAAAGCCGGTAATAGCCTTCTGCATTTGTCGTGGTACCCAGCTGAAGGGCAGTAACGAGCACCGTAGTCCCTGCCAGCGGCTCTCCAGTAGCGGCGTCGGTTACGCGCCCTTCTAGGGCTTGGCCATAGACGTGAACGTTCACCAGCAAAAACAAACTCAAAAGCAGCAGTAAACGCTTGACGTACTGCATCGCACAATCCTCCATAATAGGTGAATAGGACTAACCACGGAAAGGGCATCTAGGGGTTAGCCCCAAGCTGGAGGTGCGCGAATGGACTGGTGGCGAAGCGTGGGAAGCGCCGGCGATAGCGGAGAGCGTATGGGCAGATCAACCCACCAGGGTTGTTTCACCCCAACGCTGCAGCCAACCGGTGCCAAGGAATGCAAGCTGGCATAGAGGCTGCACGGATCAGGCACCCGGTAGCGCTCGGCCAACTGCTGCCAGGCAACGGTTACCGGCTTATCTGTAGCGGCCCATCGGGCATGCTGCACCTGGTGCACCACCGGAAGCCCGATCGTGCTTATGCCAAAGGCCAGCAGCAAGCCCCAAGCCCGTTTCCGCATGCGCGGCAGCATGAAGATCTGCAATTGGCGGATACGTTTTAAAAATAGCGCAACAGCCCCTTTGCTTCAAGCCCAACTTATACCCGACTCAGCGCTAGCGGATATTCAGCCGATACCTGGCCCCGAGCGATGTCACGCAGCCGGCGCTTCAAAAGTTGACGCCGAAACGCACTCAGACGGTCGATAAACAGAATACCTTCCAGGTGATCGTACTCGTGCTGAATCACCCGCGCCAGCATGCCATGAGCTTCGAGCACCTGAGGCCGAAACTGACGATCCAAATAGCGGATGACTACGCCTTCAGGACGTTCAACCAGCTCTCTAACGTCTGGAATCGATAAGCAGCCTTCTTCCATGCTGCAACGCGTCGGCGTAGCTTCCACAATTTCCGGATTGATAAAGAACATCGGCATTGGGGCCAGTACTTCCCCGGAAGCCTCTAGCTCCTCTTGCATAGGCGTGAGGTCGACCACAAATACGCGTTCACGACGACCTACCTGTGGGGCAGCCAAGCCAATGCCTGAAGCCGCATGCATGGTTTCCACCATGTCGTCGAGTAACTGCTGCAATTCCGGCGAATCGGCCTGAACTGGCTGCGTGCGTTCTCTAAGGATAGGATCGCCGTAAATATGAATCGGCAACACCATAGCGCTTTTGTTGGATTAACGCATGGGGGTTATTCGGCCAAAGGCGCGTTGGGTTCCTGCCGAGCCAGATACTCTTGCAAAAGCAGCGCAGCAGCCATCTGGTCGATGCGCCCCCGATCGCGGCGCTTTTTACCGGAGCTGCCTACTTCGCGCAAACGCACACGAGCTAGTTCTGAGGTGTAACGCTCATCCCAGCGCACAATAGGCACGTCCGGCAGCAGGCGTTCAAGACGCCGAATAAATCGAGCCACTTCCGCGGTAGCTTCGCCCTCCGTTCCTTGAGCCGTTAGTGGCCAACCGATAACCAGCGTAGCAATGCCTTCACGGTCATGCAGCGCTTGAAGCACCCGCAACGCCTCTTCTGGCGGATAGGTACCATAGGGCTGAGCAAACAGACGCAGCGGATCCGACACAGCCAATCCAACCCGCTTACGGCCATAGTCAACCGCTACAATTCGTGGGGGCGTTGGGTGCAGCATGGCTAGTAGCTTTTAAAAACAAAGCGCGGACGGGCCTAGGGTCCGTCCGCGTGCACAGGGACAAGATCGCGCCATCACCTAGCGACGCGCGCCGTTTTTTTCGGCCGCTTGGCTTGCCAACAACTTATCGGCACTACCTTCTGGGATCTCGTAGTTGAGCTCTACCAGCGGCCGCTGAAGTACCTGCTTTAGGCGTTTGCTTGGCTTAAAGTGCGTCTTACGCCGGCTAGGAATAAAGACGGTCTCGTTTGTTTTGGGATTCCGTGCTTTCGGCTTGGCACGGGTCTTTTTGACCTCAAACACCCCAAAGTCCCGCAGTTCAATGCGCACTTCTGGATCAGCCTCTTCCAGCAACTGCGCTACAGCTTCAATGACGGTATTTACCCACGGCTCGCACTTATAGATGGGCTCTCCCATCAGCTGAGCGACCCGACGCGCAACATCTTTCTTGGTCAATGTCGGCATGCGTTGTGTCATAGCCAGCAACTCCTTAAGGTGAACAGATCTTTTCTCAAACACACCTGCCTTTCAGCGATTCCTCTGCAATTGGCAGGCTGCCCTGATCCGTGGGGGCATTTTATTAAATCACGAAGGCTTTTGCAAAAGAAAACGATAGGGCATCATCGAATTTTTTAAGGACTTGGTCTATTCTTCGAATCGGTAAACCCCATAGATGCCCTCGATACGCTTAATCCGTTCAATGAGACGGCGCAAATGCTCTAGGTCGCTGACGTAGAGCACAATCGTTCCTTCAAATACCCCATCTTCGGAATCCACCGTAATCGAGCGAATGTTGGTTTTTAGGCTTTTAGAAATCACGGTGGTGATATCGCTGACAATACCCACCCGATCTTCACCCATGACGCGCAGCGCAGCCAAAAACTGCACGTCCTTCTGCCGGCTCCACTCTACAGGCACAATGCGGTCTGCGTGATGCAAAAGCAGGTAGGGGGCATTTTTGCAGTTTACGCGATGAATCTTGATAGCCCCACTGCGGCTGACGTAACCAAAGACCTCATCTCCCGGGATAGGATTGCAGCAAGAAGCATACGACGTAACGATATCGGTATGCAGCTCTCCGTCGATTTTCAGGGCAGGCTGCCCAGCCTCCTTGGCGGTATCTAGAAAGCTTTCATACTGCAGGCGCAAAGCAGGCTCTTGAACCGTGCTATCCTCAGCAGTGGATTCTCCAGAGCGCAACACCTTGACCAGCTCATCTGCCTCAAACAGACCAGTGCCCAACTCATAGAACAACTGTTGCAGCGAGGGGAACTTGAGCCGGTGAGCAGCACGCTGCAGTTGCCGCTCGTCAACCTCTAAGCCAAGCCGTTTGATTTTCTTCTCCCAGAGTTCCTTGCCCAATTCGATCGCCTTGCGGCGCTGTTCGTTGATCCAGTGGCGAATATGGCTGCGCGCCTTTTGGGTAACGACAAACTTCATCCAATCGGGATTGGGCGTCTGTTTTTTCGAGGTGATAATTTCCACTTGGTCCCCGCTTTTGAGCTTGTAGGACAGCGGCACCAGTTTGCCATTGACCTTGGCCCCAATGCAGTGCAACCCTACTTCTGTGTGCACCCGAAAGGCAAAATCGACCGGCGTAGCTCCTTGAGGAAGGCTGAGCACATCACCTTTAGGAGTAAAGACGTAAATCTCCTCATCGTACAGGTTCAATCGAAATTCATTAACAAACTCAGTAGCCTGATCTGGTTTAGGGTTTTCAAGGATCTCCTGCACCCAGCGCAGCCATTGGTCCATTTTAGGATCAACTTCTTCGATCCCTTCCTTGTAGCGCCAGTGCGCGGCCACGCCGCGTTCGGCGACTTCGTGCATTTCTTGCGTGCGGATCTGCACCTCTACCTTGCGACCTTCTGGCCCCAGCACGGTGGTATGCAAGCTCTGGTAGCCGTTAGACTTGGGGACCGAGATAAAGTCGCGAAACCGTTCCGGAAGGGGTTTGTACAGGTCGGTTACGATCGAATAAGCCCGCCAGCAGTCTTCTTTACCTTTTCGGCCTGTCGTTTTGAGTACGATGCGGATGGCAAACAAATCGTAGATTTCCTCAAGCGGCTTGTTTTGCCGCTTCATTTTACGGTAGATCGAGTAGATATTCTTGGGCCGGCCGTAAATGTCAAACTCCAGCCCAGCCTCTTGTAGGCGCTGCTTGAGTGGCTCAATAAAGCGCTGAATATAGGCTTCCCGCTCGCGCTTTGATTCGTTTAAGCCGCGTACAATAGCATAATACTCTTCAGGCTGAAGCACCTTGAGCGCGAGGTCTTCTAGCTCACTTTTGAGCTTAAAAAGGCCAAAGCGATGGGCCAGGGGAGCAAACAGCTCTAAGGTCTCCGTGGCAATCTTTAAGCGTTTAGGTGGTGGCAGCACTTCAATGGTGCGCATATTGTGAAGCCGGTCGGCGAACTTGACCAGAATTACGCGAATGTCTTCGGCCATAGAAAGCATCAATTTGCGGACGTTTTCGGCCTGGCCAAGCTCGCGTGAGGCAAAAACACCCTGGATCTTGGTCAATCCGTCGATGATAGTCCCCATGGTTTCGCCGAACTCCTCGCGGATGAATTCCAGCGAGAGGTCGGAGTCTTCCACAACGTCGTGCAGCAGTGCTGCCGCAACGCTGACGTCATCAAAGCTGATGTCTTCTGCAACAATCTGCGCAACGGCAAGGGGATGGAGAATATAAGGTTCGCCTGTAATGCGTCGGTGATCTCGGTGTGCCCAGAAGCTCACGCGAAAAGCCCGGCGAATCAGGTCTTCATCAACGCGGGGAAGATGGGCCCGGCAAGTTTCTAGTAGGGCTTCTAGGCGTTCCTGATACTCCGGCGGGATATTCAGGTCAGCCCCCTTTAGGACGGTCGACGTTTGAATCATGGGCATTGTAGGCTTGGGTTCCCATCCCCGAGGCATTCTTTTTATTAAGTTAAAGTACGGGGCTGGCTACCAGTTCCGGTAACAAAAAAAGCGCCATCCCTACGGAATGGCGCTTTAGGCGTGAGGAGGTGCTGCCTATAGCCTTTAGGCCTCGTCTTTTTTATCAGGTTCGTCTTCTTGGGGCGTCTGTGCCGCAGATTTATCAGCAGTTTCCGAAGCCGCTGTTGCGGGTTCCGCTTGCGTGACGCGCTGGCTACGACCGCGCCCGCGACGCGTGCGCTTGCGTGCTTTGCGCGCATCGGCAGGCTTAAGGTCGTTGTAGTCGACCAGTTCGATAATGGCCATTTCAGCTCCGTCGCCTGGACGGTATCCGACGCGTACCACCCTTGTGTAGCCGCCTGGCCGATCGCCCACTTTCTCGGCAATCTCGCCAAAGAGTTCTTTAACGGCTTCCTTATCCTGCAAGTAGCGGAAGACTTCTCGGCGGTTGTGCGTGGTATCTTCCTTGGCCCGCGTAATGAGCGGCTCTATAAACTGGCGTAAGGCTTTGGCCTTGGCCAGCGTGGTACGGATGCGCTTGTGACGAATCAAGGCGCAAGAAAGGGCCGCCAACGTCGCCCGTCGGTGCCCGTAGGTCCGCCCTAGTTTAAATCCTTTCTTATGATGTCTCATGGCCTTACGCGCTTATTTCGGCCAGCGCCGGTTTAGCTCTTCGCTTCTTCCAGATATTTGTCCACGTCCATGCCAAAGTGCAGGCCACGCTCTTCGAGGACCTGAATGAGCTCTTGGAGCGACTTACGGCCGAAGTTCCGGAACTTGAGCATTTCCGATTCTTGCCGCCGCACCAGGTCGCCGATCGTGCGAATGTTGGCCGCCTTAAGGCAGTTGTGTGCACGCACCGAAAGGTCAAGCTCGTCAACTGGCTGCGAAAGCAGCTCCCGAATGCGCTGCACTTCGGCGTCGACTTCTTTTTTGACCACTTCAGGCTGCGGCTCGCTCTCCATTTTAATGAAGAGATTGATGTGGTCGCGCAGGATGGTAGCGGCCTGCACGAGCGCATCTTCTGGAGAGATGGAGCCATCGGTGGTGATTTCCAGCTCCAGCCGTTCGTATTCGATCTTCTGGCCTACACGGGTAGGTTTGATCGTGTAGCGCACGTTTTTGATCGGTGTAAAGATCGCGTCGATGGCAATAACGCCAATCGGATCCTCCGGTAGCTTGTTTTCCTCGGCCGGAACATAGCCGCGACCGCGCCCCATACGCAGCTCGACATTGAGCTGGGCATTCTCTGCCAGGGTGGCAATATAATGATCTGGATTGAGTACTTCGTAATGGCTGGTGGCTTCGCCGATGTCGCGCGCCGTCCACGTGCCTGGACCTTTAAGCGAAAGCCGAATGTTGGCGTCGATGCTTTCTTTCGCCTTGAAGCGGACGCCTTTGAGGTTCAGGATGATCTCAGAGACGTCCTCGGTAACGCCCGGAATGGTCGAAAACTCGTGCTGCACCCCATCGATTTTCACCGCTGTGATGGCCACTCCCGGCAATGAAGAAAGCAGCACGCGCCGCAGGGCATTGCCGATCGTAACACCGTAACCCCGCTCAAGCGGCTGAATCACAAAACGCCCGAACGTTTCGCTTGCCTCTTCCACCCGTACACCTTCGGGCAGTTGAACCATGTAGTTGCTCATGGTTAGTCAGATGGTTTATTTGCGGTCGTGAAAGCCCGAAGCCTCGAGCGCTTCGGTGCACGCCAGCGTTTTCGTCGACTACTTGGAGTAGAGCTCGACGATTAGATGTTCACGAATGTTTTCAGGTATGTCTTCCCGGTTGGGGTAGTCCAGAAACTTCCCCTGCATTTCCTTACGATCGATCTCAAGCCAAGGGAAGTTCCGGCGCAAACGCCTAAGGTTTTCTTGAATCACGGCGAGTTGCCGGCTCTTGGGACGCACAGCCACCACATCGCCCGGCCGAAGCTGGTAGGAAGGCACATTCACCACTTGGCCATTAACCAGAATGTGGCGATGCACGACAAGCTGTCGCGCCTGGCGGCGCGTCCGGGCAAATCCCATGCGGTAGACCGTATTGTCCAGACGCGCTTCCAGCATTTTGAGCAGCGTTTCGCCTGTAACGCCCTTTTTGCGCGTCGCCTTTTCAAAAAGGTTGCGGAATTGCCGCTCCAGCAGGCCGTAAATATGTTTGACCTTTTGCTTTTCTTTTAGCTGGACGGCATACTCGCTGTCCTTAGTGCGCCGGGTGCGCCCATGTTGTCCCGGGGGATATGGCTTACGCTCTAAGGCTTTACTAGGCCCAAAGATTGGCTCGCCAAAACGGCGGGCCACTTTCTGTTTGGGACCGCGATAACGGGCCATAGGTGTTCAGGTCTCGTTTGTCAGGTTAATGGATGAAGGACAAACGCACGTGCAACGCCTGTTGCGTTGCCGTGACCGGACTTATGCCCAAGTCTTACACACGGCGACGTTTGGGCGGCCGGCAGCCGTTGTGCGGCACAGGGGTAACATCACGGATCGTGAGCAACTCCAACCCTGCTGCGGCAAGCGCACGAATCGCCGACTCCCGGCCAGAACCAGGGCCTTTAACAAACACATCCACACGCCGCAGGCCCAAATCGTAGGCTTCCTTAGCGGCAGAAGTTGCGGCCATCTGGGCGGCAAACGGTGTGCCTTTGCGACTCCCCTTAAAACCTTCTTTACCGCCACTGGACCAGGCAATGGTGTTGCCGTATTGATCCGTGATCGTGACAATCGTATTGTTAAACGTCGACTGAATGTGCGCCTGCCCGTTCTGTTCAACAATGACGTTTTTCTTACGCGTCGATGTTCGCTGCTTTTTGGCCATGGCTGTGCTACGGGATTACTTCTTCGGAGCCTTCTTCTTCCCGGCCACGGTTTTGCGCGGCCCTTTCCGTGTGCGGGCATTGGTGCGCGTGCGCTGCCCACGCACAGGCAACCCCAACCGATGTCGAATGCCGCGGTAGCAGCCGATATCCATCAGCCGCTTAATGTTCATCTGCACTTCGGCTCGAAGCTGCCCTTCGACGACATATTCCTGTTCAATCAAACGCCGAATCTCCCGCGTCTGCTCTTCCGTCCAATCTTTGGGACGTGTGTTGGGATCTACCCCTACGCGGCCGAGAATCTCTCGCGCCCGCGCTTTTCCGATCCCGTAGATCGCCGTCAGCGCAATTTCTCCCCGTTTATGCAGGGGAATGTCAACACCTGCGATACGTGGCATACGCTCTACTCGGTTAAGCTCACCCTTGCCGTTGCTTATGGCGCGGGTTTTTCTTGTTGATCACATAAATCCGTCCCTTACGCCGCACAATCTTGTCGTCGGCACTACGCTTTTTTACGCTGGCACGTACTTTCATGGCAGTAACAAGGCTTAAAAGCAAGGCTGCATAAACGCCGAAGTAGCAGCCTAGGTTCGTGAACGTTTATTTATAACGGTATATAATGCGCCCTCGGGTTAGATCGTAGGGCGAAAGTTCAACCTTCACGCGATCTCCAGGCAAAATTTTGATATAATGCATGCGCATTTTGCCTGAAAGCACGCCCAGAATTTCGTGGCCGTTATCTAGGCGCACCCGAAACTGGGCATTGGGCAGTGCTTCAAGAACTTCACCGTCCTGTGTAATGGCTTTCTGTTTCGCCATGTAGGGAGGGTTGCAGGTTATAGGGAGCTTCAACGACGTCTTCGATATAGGCGAAGGTCGTTAACACCTCAGGTTTACCAGCACGTACAACGATCATGTGTTCGTAATGGGCCGAAGGCTGGCCATCAGCTGTGTAAACCGTCCATCCGTCTTCGCCAACACGCACCTCATACGTCCCCCGATTCACCATAGGTTCCAGGCACAAGGTCATCCCCACACGAAGCCGACGACCGGTGCCTGGACGCCCTACGTTAGGCACTTGGGGATCTTCGTGTAGGTTACGGCCAATGCCATGACCCACCAAGGCACGTACCACACCGTAGCCCGCGGCCTCACAGTGCCGCTGAATAGCATGGCTGATGTCGCCTACACGCTGTCCCGCTACCGCTTGCGCAATCCCTTTGTACAACGCCTCATAGGTAACGCGACAAAGGCGGATGTTCTCTGCGTCCAGCTCCCCTACCCCAAACGTATAGGCACTATCGCCATAGTACCCTCGATAGCGCACGCCACAATCGACCGATACCAAGTCACCTGGCTTTAAACGGTAATCGCCGGGAATGCCATGCACTACCTGATCGTTCACCGACACGCACAACGTGGCTGGATAGACCAACCGGCCTACCCGATAGCCCTTAAATGCAGGTTCTGCTCCCTGGGTGCGAATAAAATCTTCGGCGATCGCGTCCAGCTCTGCGGTTGTAACCCCTGGCCGGATGTAGCGCGCTACTGCGGCCAGCGTTCGCCCCACCAAATCGGCGCAGGCACGAAGGATATCAATTTCTTTTTCGGTTTTGATATGAATCATCGACCTGACCTTCTCAGAAGCGCCGCCCGCGCACACGCGTCCCTTTCATAAAGCCTTCGTAGTGCCGCATAAGCAGGTGACTTTCAACCTGCTGCAGCGTGTCGAGCATCACCCCTACAATGATCAGCAGGCTGGTTCCCCCGAAAAAGTGCGCAAAACCAGCTGTCACGCCTGCACGCATGGCAAACGCTGGAATAATCGCCACAATACCCAAGAAAATCGCCCCTGGCAGCGTGATCCGCGTCAGAATCGTATCAATAAACTCGCTTGTTTGCTTCCCTGGACGAATCCCTGGAATGAAGCCCCCTTGCCGCTTGAGCGTATCGGCCATCTCGCGAGGATTGACCGCAATGGCTGTGTAAAAGTAGGTAAAAAACACCACCAGCACAAAAAACAGTGCGGAATAGCCCCAACCTGAAACGTCCGAGAAAAAGCCGCCAAACTGCTGCATAAAGGCGCTTCCTGGGAAAAACGTAGCAATCGTAGCTGGCACAAACATAATCGACTGGGCGAAGATGATCGGCATCACCCCAGCCGCATTCACGCGCAATGGCAAGTACTGCGTCGTGCCCCCATAAACGCGCCGCCCAACCACACGCTTGGCGTACTGCACCGGAATCCGACGCGTTCCTTGCGTTACCAGCACAACACCCGCCGTAATCACCACAAAAACTGCAAACTCCAGCAGCAAAATAAACAGGTTGTCCTTCAGCGTAAACTCATTGTAAACGGCCTGAGGAAAGAAAGCTAAAATGCCCACCATGATGATGAGCGAGATGCCATTGCCAATCCCACTTTCGGTGATGCGTTCGCCCAACCACATGACAAAGACGGTCCCGGCCGTTAGCACAATGACTGCAATCAGCATGAAGAAGCCGGGGCTAACGACGATGGCCTGACCTGTTGCGCCATAGCGTAGGTTGATCGCGTAGCCTACTGCCTGAAGCGCGGTAATGCCTACCGTAAGGTAGCGTGTAAGCTGAGTGATCTTGCGCCGGCCTTCTTCCCCCTCGCGCTGGAGCTTTTGAAAATAGGGCACCACCGCTCCCATAAGCTGAATAATAATGGAAGCCGTAATGTAGGGCATAATGCCCAAAGCAAAAATGCCCGCCTGGGAAAAGGCCCCGCCCACAAAGAGGTCGATCAGCCCAAACAGGTTATTGGTGCCCGCCTGGCGGTTAACCTCAGCTAGAATATGGGCATCCACGCCCGGCAGCGTAACATACGTCCCCAGCCGATAGACAACCAGCAGTCCGAGGGTGTAGAGCACCCGCTGCCGCAGCTCTTCAATTTTCCAAATGTTGCGAATGCTTTCTGTGAAGCCCGCCATGATGCATCGTTTCAGGCGATTTCCGTAACCGTACCACCGGCAGCCTCGATTTTAGCGCGTGCTGAAGCGCTAAAGGCATGTGCCGTAATGTGCAGCGCGCTGGACAGCTCTCCCTCACCCAGAATCTTGATCCGGTCTCGCTTTCGGGCTAGACCAGCAGCCACCAGGGTCTCAGGGGTAATCGGGGCCGTTGCCGACAGGCGGCCTGAGGCAAGCCAGCGATTCAGGTCGGCCAGGTTAATAATCCGATATTCCGTGTGAAACGGATTTCGGAAGCCGCGTTTCGGCACACGCCGAATGAGGGGCATCTGGCCACCTTCAAAGTAGGCAGGGATCTGCTGACCACTGCGGGCTTTTTGCCCCTTAGTCCCGCGCGTGGAGCTATGCCCACCGTAGCCTGAACCTACACCCCGTCCTAACCGCTTCCGCTCGCGAACGGCACCTTTGGCTGGTTTTAGACGACTTAGATCCATGGTTGCTTTCTGGTTTACAGACTTAAGCCGCTTCTACTTCTTCCACGCGCACCAGGTGACGCACTTTTTCGATCATGCCACGGATCTGGGGGGTATCCTGATGCACCACCACGTGTCCGATGCGGCGCAAGCCCAACGCTTCAAGCGTGCGGCGCTGCCGCTTAGGATAATCAATGATGCTGCGCACCTGGGTGATTTTAAGTTGCTTTGCCATAAGCTCACCCTTCGAAGACTTTCTGCAGCGGCACGCTCCGACGCTGCGCTACTTCTGCAGGATCTTCAAGCTGCTCGAGCGCATGCACCGTAGCCGCTACAAGGTTGTAAGGATTCGTTGAGCCTAAGGCCTTGCAGAGCACATCCTTAATGCCGGCGCATTCCAGCACAGCACGCGCTCCGCTGCCTGCGATGACGCCTGTACCTGGCGATGCAGGCTTCAGGAATACCCGTGCAGCATCCTGGCGTCCAATCACGGAATGCGGAATGGTGCCGCGCCGGAGGGGTACGCGAATCACATTCTTTTTGGCATCTTCTGTTGCTTTGGCAATTGCATCGGCCACCTCATTGGCCTTGCCTACGCCGGCACCAACCAACCCATTGCCATCCCCCACCACGACCACAGCGCTAAAGGAAAAACGCCGGCCGCCCTGCACTACCTTAGCCACACGCTTGACCGACACCAAGCGTTCGATCCATTGCTGCTGTTCTTCGGCAACCCGCTGACGCTGCCGGCGCCGATTTGCATGCTTTCGCTGTGCCATAGCATCCTATCGATTAAAAAGCACTCAAAACTGAAGTCCGCCTTCTCGGGCACCTTCGGCCAGCGCTTTCACCCGCCCGTGATACTTGTAGGCATTGCGGTCGAAGACCACCTGCGTGACCTTCGCTGCCAGTGCCCGCTGCGCGAGGCGTCGTCCTACCTCCCGACTGATTTCCATGCGCGTGCCTTGCGGCATATCTTTCTCCAAGCTGGAGGCTGCGGCTAAAGTATGCCCGCGCGTGTCGTCGATGACCTGCGCGTAAATATGTTTGTTGGAACGAAAAACGCAAAGTCGCGGACGCTCGGGCGTACCCCGAATTTTTTTCTTCAATCCCCGCTTGACGCGGGCACGACGTTGCTTTTTGTGTTCTAACTCGTTGATCATAGTTTATAGGTGTTTTGCCGGAAGATTGCCGACCTTCCGGTCGCTTTGGTTTACCGTCCTGCCGTCTTTCCGGCCTTACGACGAATGTATTCGCCCACGTAGCGAATGCCTTTGCCTTTGTAGGGCTCTGGCGGCCGCAGCGAGCGGATTTTAGCCGCCACTTCTCCCACCAGTTGCTTGTCGATGCCTTCGACAATCACAATGGGATTGCTACCGCGCTCCGTTCGCACCGAAAGCGTAATGCCCTCCGGCGGCAAGAAATAAATAGGATGCGAGTAGCCCAGGACCAGCTCGAGCAAGTTACCCGACATGGACGCGCGAAAGCCAATACCTACAACCTCGAGTTCTTTGCGATAGCCCTGGCTTACCCCTACAACCATGTTCTGGATCAAGGCTCGGTACAGACCATGAAGGGCACGATGCCGCTTCTGATCGGTAGCCCGCGTGACGTGTACCGTTTGGTCAGAGACTGTCACCGTAATGTCTGGGTCTACTTGAAGCGTTAGGGTACCCTTAGGCCCCTTGACCGTGACTACGTTGTTCCGGCCCACTTCAACCTGGACCCCATTGGGCAGCTTGACGGGCAGTTTGCCTATCCGAGACATCGCTTGCTTGGTTTAGCTTCTTTTGGGGCTGTAGACAACCGCCCCAGGTTGCATTTTTAAAACACGTAGGCCAGCACCTCCCCGCCAATGCGGAGCTTACGCGCCTCCTTGTCGGTCATCACGCCTTGAGAGGTCGAGATGATGGCCACACCCAGCCCGTTTCGCACCCGTGGAAGCTCGTCGGCGCCCACATAGTGACGACGTCCGGGCTTAGAGACACGCTGCAGCTCCCGAATGGCCGGGTTGCCATGGCGATCGTACTTCAGGTAAATCCGCAGCAGCCCCTGCTTGCCATCATCGATATCCAGGTAGCTGCGCACGTAGCCTTTGTCTACCAAAATCTGCGTGATGGCCCGCTTAAGCTTCGAAGCGGGCACGTCGACGTAAGGGTGACGCGCCAATTGGGCGTTGCGCAGGCGCGTTAGGTAATCGGCAATAGAATCCGTAATTGCACTCATGACCTATAGGCTTAACAAGGTTACCAGCTGGCCTTACGGACACCAGGGATTTTGCCCTCCAGCGCCATTTCACGAAACACGATACGCGAAACGCCAAACTGGCGCAGATAGCCGCGCGCACGGCCCGTCAGCGGGCAGCGGTTACGCAACCGCACCGGACTGGCATTGCGGGGCAACTTCTGCAACCCGATCCAGTCCCCTGCTTCTTTAAGCTGACGTCGCTTTTCAGCGTATTTTTCGACCAACTCGCGGCGCTTCTTCTCACGCGCCATCCAGCTTTTCTTGGCCATAACAGTTTCAGGCTGCTTTTGCTTGCGGTTCTTCACGACGGACGAAAGGCATGCCCAGCAGCTTAAGCAGCGCATAGGCTTCTTCGTCCGTCTTCGCCGTCGTCACAAACGTGATGTCAAAACCGCTAATGCGGTCAACTTTATCGACGTCGATTTCGGGAAAGATGATTTGTTCGGCAATGCCAAGGGTATAATTGCCGCGGCCGTCAAAGCTGCGGTCCGAAACGCCCCGAAAGTCACGCGTGCGTGGCAAAGCCAGCGTGACCAGGCGATCAAAAAACTCATACATCCGATCGCCACGGAGCGTAACCGAAACACCCACCGGCATGCCTTTACGGATTTTAAAGTTGGAGATGCTTTTGCGCGCCCGACGTACCACCGGATGCTGCCCAGTAATCAGGCGAATCTCTGCAATCGCATCATCCAGAAGCTTTTTGTTCTGGGCAGCTTCACCCACGCCTTTGTTGACGCAGATTTTTACCAGGCGCGGCACCTCCATCACGTTGCGGTACCCGAACTGTTGCATCAGTGCGGGTACGACTTCTTCGCGATAGCGTTGCTTAAGTCGCGGAATGTAAGTCATGGCTCTTGGGGTTCTCAGCGGTCCAGCTCTTCGCCGGTCGTTTTTGCATAACGCACCCAGCGCCCGCGACCGGTTTGGGGGTCTACAATCCACTTACGGCCCACCCGCGTGGGACGCCCATTGCTGTCGAGCGGCATCACGTTCGACACGTGGATGGGCATCTCCTGCTCAATACGCCCTCCTTGAGGATACTTGGGATTCGGGCGTACGTGCCGGATGCGCAAATTGACGCCTTCAACAATCACCCGCTGCTGCTTTGGGAAAACGCGCAGAATGCGGCCTTCCTTGCCTTTGTCATTTCCGGCAATTACCCGCACCAGATCGCCGCGTTTTACGTGCAGCTTGGGCTGTTTATTTTTCGTGCGTGGCATAGCGTAACAACACGGTTTGATGCGGCACTAGACGACCTCTGGTGCCAACGATACAATCCGCATGAACTGCTTGTCGCGCAGCTCACGGGCAACGGGCCCAAAGATACGGGTGCCAATCGGCTCATCCTGGTTATTGATTAAAACCGCCGCATTATCATCAAAGCGAATGTAGGTACCGTCCGGTCGGCGTAATTCTTTTTTTGTCCGAACCACAACGGCTTTTACCACATCGCCTTTTTTGACACTACCGCCCGGAATGGCCGACTTGACAGAGACCACAATTTTGTCTCCTACGCGGGCGTAGCGTTTGTGGCTACCGCCCAGCACGCGAATGCACAGTACCTCTTTAGCACCGCTGTTGTCGGCCACCACCAGTCTGCTTTCCTGCTGAATCATGGCTTTTAGCAGATCAAAACGGTTTTGCGCTCATTTATTTGGCCCGTTCGATGATTTCCACAAGGCGCCAACGCTTGTGTTTCGAAAGCGGCCGCGTCTCCATAATGCGGACGATGTCGCCTTCATTGGCCTCGTTGTGCTCATCGTGGGCCATGAGTTTTGTTGTGCGCTTAATGAACTTACCGTAGAGCGGATGCTTAATTTGGCGCTCAATCGCTACCGTGATCGTCTTGTTCATTTTGTTGCTGACGACCACGCCGATCCGCTCCTTTCGGTGTCCACGCGCTTTAGAGGCATTTGGCGTCTGTTGGGTGCCCATAGCTGCTTGCTACTCCTCAAACGGTTTGCTGCGCAGAAGCCCGGCGTTTTTCGTTGTAGATCGTCTTGAGCCGGGCAATGAGCCGACGTTTGTTGCGGAGCAGCATAGGGTTTTCCAACTGGGCTACCGCATGCTGAAAGCGCAGCTGCCGCAGCGCGTCTTCTTCTTCTCGAATGCGCTGGGCCAGTTCATTAAGGCTCATCGCCCGGATTTCTTTCACCTTCATAGCGTCCCGCGCGTAGGTTAATTAATGTTCTGCCGCAGCCGTTGCCACGTAGTCAGTCCGCATGACAAACTTGGTTTTGATCGGCAGCTTGTGCGCAGCCAAGCGCAACGCCTCACGGGCCAGTTCTTCAGAGACGCCGCCGATCTCAAACAAAACGCGGCCTGGTTTCACAACGGCTACCCAGTATTCTACCGAGCCTTTGCCCTTACCCATGCGGACTTCGGCCGGCTTTTTTGTAATGGGTTTGTCTGGGAAAATGCGGATGTAGACCTTGCCTGCGCGCTTGAGTTTGCGCGTGATGGCCACGCGCGCAGCCTCGATTTGACGACTAGTTATACGCGCAGGCTCTAAGGCTTTGATCCCAAAATCACCAAACTCAATTTGCGTACCGCGCGAAGCTACACCGCGAATGCGGCCTTTTTGCTGCTTGCGGTACTTGGTACGTCGGGGCATCAACATGGCGCTACCTCACAGTGCTTAGCCTTCTTCGCCGCGCTGGGCTGCCGCGGCACGACGCGTCCGGCGTTTGCGGCGCCGTTCAGGCTGTTCCAAAGGTAAAGGCTGTTGCTGGCGCTGCATCAGCGCTGTAGGCGTTAGGTCTGGCTTACCGATAATCTCGCCCAGGAAAATCCAAACCTTCACGCCGATCGTCCCGTAAATGGTGTAGGCCGTCGCCTGGGCATAGTCGATGTTGGCCCGAAGCGTATGCAGCGGCACGCGGCCCTCTAGATATTGCTCAGTACGACTCATTTCCGCCCCACCCAAACGGCCCGAAACCTTGATGCGAATGCCTTGTGCGCCCATCCGCATAGCCGCTGTCATCGCCTGCTTCATCGCCCGGCGGAAGGAAACCCGCCCCTCCAGCTGCTGTGCAATATTCTGAGCGACCAAGGCAGCATCAAGCTCTGGACGCTTGATTTCGCTAATGTTAATCTGAATTTCCTTGTTGGTTAGTTTCTGGAGCTCTTCGCGCAGCTTTTCAACTTCCTGGCCGCCGCGACCAATCACCACGCCCGGGCGGCTGGTGTGCAGCGTCAGGATAACCCGACGGGGCGTACGCTCAATCACTACCCGGCTCAGCCCCGCCCGCTTCAGGCGCGCATGCACGTAGCGCCGAATTTCTTCGTCTTCAATCAGCTTCTCGGGCAGGTCTTTCTCGGCGTACCAGTTCGAAAACCAGCCGCGAATGATCCCCAGACGAAAACCAATCGGATGTGTCTTCTGACCCATGTTGCTCCTTAGCTTTAGGCCTGACTGCTTGCCATTGGGGCTCCCGAGGCGGCTTCAGCCGTCGCAACCACAACCGTCAAGTGGCTAGTGCGCCGCCGCACCGGCATTGCCCGTCCACGCGGCGCTGGCTGATAGCGCTTAAAACGAGGCCCTTCGTCCACCCGGATCTCCCGAATCAACAGGCTCGCCTCGTCGATTCGTTCTTCAGGATTTTTTTCGATCAAGTTGTAGATCGCTGAACGGATGGTTTTTTCCACGGGACGCGCTGCCCGATGGGGAAGCTGACGCAGCAGGGCTAGCGCCTCGGCAACCCGTTTGCCACGCACCGCATTGACGACAACACGCATCTTGCGGGGTGAGCTGCGGATGTATTTGCTGATTGCTCTCGCTTCCATAGCTTGCTACTGATCTTAACGACGACCGCGCTTGTCTTTCTTGTCGCCCGCGTGGCCGCGGAAGGTTCGCGTCGGCGCAAATTCTCCTAACCGGTGGCCGACCATGTTCTCGGTGACATAGACCGGTATAAACTGCCGCCCGTTGTGCACCGCAAACGTGTGCCCAACAAACTCCGGAATAATCATCGAAGCGCGACTCCAGGTCTTAATCACCTTTTTCTGGCCGCTCCGGTTAAGCTCTTCGACTTTCCGAAGCAGCTTGTAATGTACGTAGGGTCCTTTTTTGAGCGAACGCGCCATATCCGCTTTGTCAAGTTTGCCTGCTCACGCGTTGTCGCTTCGGCTACTTAGTTGCGTTGCGACGACGCAGAATGTACTTGTTTGAAGGTTTATTGCGCTTCCGGGTCTTGTAGCCTTTGGCAGGCTGTCCCCAGGGTGAACGCGGATGGCCACCCGAGTGCCGGCCTTCACCGCCACCCATGGGGTGGTCAATCGGGTTCATGGCCACACCCCGCGTCTTAGGCCGAATACCTAACCAGCGGCTACGTCCAGCTTTCCCCAAGTCAATGTTCATGTGGTCGGGGTTGCTTGTGGTACCGATCGTAGCACGGCAGCGCACATGGATCAGCCGGATTTCGCCCGAAGGCAACCGCAGCGTGGCATAATCACCTTCACGCGCCATCACCTGGGCATAGGTCCCCGCTGAACGCGCAATCTGCGCCCCCTTGCCTGGCTTGAGCTCAATGCAATGCACGTAAGAACCTACCGGGATTTTCTCCAACGGCAGGCAGTTGCCAGGGTCAGGGGGAGCCTCAGGACCGTTCAACACAGTTTGACCCACCTTAAGCTCATTGGGCGCAATAATATAGCGTTTCTCGCCATCGGCATAGGCCAGCAAGGCAATACGCGCCGAACGGTTCGGATCGTACTCAATACTGACAACCCGGGCGGGGATACCATCTTTGTCGCGCCGAAAATCAATAATGCGGTAACGGCGCTTATGACCTCCACCCTGATGGCGTGTTGTAATGCGCCCCTGATTGTTTCGGCCTGCACGCTTTTTTAGCGGCGCCAGCAGGCTTTTCTCAGGCGTATCCTTCGTAATCTCCTCAAAGGTCGAGACCGAGTACTGCCGTTGACCTGGCGTTACCGGTTTGCGTCTACGAATCGGCATGGTCGTATTCCCGGTCCTGCTTAACTCATACGTTCTCGAAGAAATTGATCCGTGGGCTGTCGGGCGTAAGCGTTACGATCGCTTTTTTGTAGCTACTCGTCCGCCCCTCGCTGGCGCCGCGCCGCGTAAACTGCCGCCGACGCTTACCGCGCACAATCATTGTGCGCACTTCCTTGACCTTGACCCCATAGAGCGCCTCTACAGCCTTGCGGATCTCAATCTTGTTGGCGTCTTTGGCAACCACAAAGCCGTAATGCCCTTGCGCCTCCTGCTGGGAGAGCTTTTCCGTCACCAATGGCCGGATCAATATCGGGTGTTTGCTCATGGCATCTTAGACAATTAAAGCTCAGGCAGCAACCGGAACCGCGGGACGGAGCAGGCGGTGCAGCACCTCCACAGCGCCCTCTTGCAACAGTAGCACCTGCGCGTCGAGCAGCTCTCGCGTGGAGGCATTACGGGCTTCCATCACGCGAACCTTAGGCAAATTGCGGCTCGACAAGTGCAACGTAGCATCGTGCTGCACCGTCAGCAAAAGTACCTTGCGGCCACTTAAGCCGTGCGCTGCAAGTACTTCCTGAAGCCTACGCGTGCTGGGCTGCTCGAAGGTAAAGTCTTCGATAACCCGAATTGCTCCTGCACGCGCCTTATAGCTTAAGGCCGAACGCCGTGCCAGTCGCTGCACTTTACGGTTCACCTTAAGGGCATAAGAACGCGGCTGCGGGCCGTGAGCCGTACCCCCACCCCGACGAATCGGAGATTTAGCATCACCGGCGCGGGCATAGCCCGTTCCTTTCTGGCGGTAGAGCTTACGCGTGCTGTGGGCGTTTTCGGCCCGATTTTTAACCTTATGCGTCCCCTGCCGCCGGTTTGCTTCGATCCGTTTGACATCTAACCAGAGCACATGATCGTTGGGCTCAATGCCAAACACCGCTGGATCGAGCGTTACCGTGCGCTCCGTCGCGCTTCCGTCCAGTCGATATACCTGCAATTCCATAGCTGTAGCTACCTTAGGCCAGCCCGTTACTGGGCCTTTTTGTAAAGCTCCACAATACCGTTTACTGGACCAGGTACGGCGCCCTGCACAAGGATCAGGTGATGCTCTGGAAAGAGGCGCACCACCCTGAGGTTCTTCACCTTAACGCGCTTGTTGCCCATTCGGCCGGCCATGCGCCGCCCCTTAAAGACGTGGGACGGGAACGAAGACGCACCGATCGAACCTGGAGCCCGCTCTCGGTTATGCTGGCCGTGCGTGCGGGACCCTACGCCGCCAAAACCATGGCGCTTAACCACGCCCTGAAAGCCACGCCCCTTCGAAACGCCTACCACATCAATCAGCTCCCCTTCAGCGAAGAGCTGCTCTAGGCGCACTTCATCCCCCGGCTTGACGTCAAGCACAAAGTCCCGGAATTCCCGCAACACCCGTAGGGGAGGGACCCCCGCTTTGACAAAATGTCCCAAAAGGGCCTTTGTTGTATGTTTGGGCTTGCGCGTACCAAAGCCCAGTTGCACCGCATCGTATCCGTCTTTGCCCTCGGCCATCTTCACCTGCACCACAACGTTCGGCTCTGCCTGAATAATGGTGCAGGGAATACTATTGCCCGCCTGGTCAAAGACCTGCGTCATTCCGATTTTTCGTCCAAGCATTCCGCTCATGGTGCTTGTGCACACGGCTTAGCAGCAACCCCAGCATGTGCTAGAGTGCCTTTAAACTTTGATTTCTACATCGACGCCACTGGGAAGCTCAAGCTTCATCAGGGCATCGACCGTCTTGCTGCTGGTCGACAAAATGTCGATGAGCCGCTTATGCCGACGCACTTCAAACTGCTCGCGGCTCTTTTTGTCAATGTGCGGGCTCCGCAGCACTGTAATCACGGTCCGTTCGGTAGGCAGCGGGATCGGCCCACTTACCACCGCACCCGTTGCCTTGACGGTACGGATGATCTTTTCCGCACTTCGGTCGATCAGCGTGTGATCGTAAGATTTCAGTTTAATGCGAATCTGGCCAGCCATCGCGCTCCTGCATTCGGCAAATCGAAGCCTGAGCGCCGAGCGCTCAGGCTTCACGTCCATTCAGGATAGTTAGTCTAGGATTTTGGTGACGACGCCTGCGCCGACAGTACGCCCACCTTCACGAATCGCAAAACGCAAACCCTCCTCCATCGCCACCGGATAAATCAACTTCACCCGAAAACGCGCATTG